>Ga0247766_1000002_pt1 | contig 1000556 bp, 865 predicted proteins | sample UWRJL223509R6_FD_179946 | JGI IMG/M metagenome (GOLD analysis project Ga0247766, IMG submission 179946) | Plant litter microbial communities from Arlington Agricultural Research Station in Wisconsin, United States - UWRJ-L223-509R-6 | ecosystem: Environmental > Terrestrial > Plant litter >... | reverse complement strand
CACGCAGCCGAGTTGCAGACTGCGATCCGGACTACGACCGGCTTTTTGGGATTGGCTCCCCCTCGCGGGTTGGCAACCCTTTGTACCGGCCATTGTAGCACGTGTGTAGCCCTGGTCATAAGGGCCATGATGACTTGACGTCATCCCCACCTTCCTCCGGTTTGTCACCGGCGGTCCCCTTAGAGTTCCCAACTTAATGCTGGCAACTAAGGGCAAGGGTTGCGCTCGTTGCGGGACTTAACCCAACATCTCACGACACGAGCTGACGACAGCCATGCAGCACCTGTCTCCAGGTTCCCGAAGGCACCCCCACATCTCTGCGAGGTTCCTAGGATGTCAAGACCAGGTAAGGTTCTTCGCGTTGCATCGAATTAAACCACATGCTCCACCGCTTGTGCGGGTCCCCGTCAATTCCTTTGAGTTTCAACCTTGCGGCCGTACTCCCCAGGCGGAGAACTTAACGCGTTAGCTGCGACACTGGGAGGCTTACCCTCTCAACGTCTAGTTCTCATCGTTTATGGCGTGGACTACCAGGGTATCTAATCCTGTTTGCTCCCCACGCTTTCGTGCCTGAACGTCGGTACTGGACCAGGAAGTCGCTTTCGCCACTGGTGTTCCTTCCGATATCTACGCATTTCACCGCTACACCGGAAATTCCACTTCCCTCTTCCGTACCCTAGCTACACAGTCTCGAATGCAATTCCCAGGTTGAGCCCGGGGCTTTCACACCCGACTTATGTAACCGTCTACGCACGCTTTACGCCCAGTAATTCCGATTAACGCTTGCACCCTCTGTATTACCGCGGCTGCTGGCACAGAGTTAGCCGGTGCTTTTTCTGTAGGTTAGGTCAAGATCCAGAGGTATTCGCCCTGAACTTTTCATCCCCACTAAAAGTGCTTTACAACCCGCAGGCCTTCTTCACACACGCGGCGTCGCTGGATCAGGGTTTCCCCCATTGTCCAATATTCCCCACTGCTGCCTCCCGTAGGAGTCTGGGCCGTGTCTCAGTCCCAGTGTGGCTGGTCGTCCTCTCAGACCAGCTACGGATCGTCGCCTTGGTGAGCCGTTACCTCACCAACTAGCTAATCCGACTTTGGCTCATCTAATAGCGCGAGGTCTTACGAGCCCCCGCTTTCCCCCGTAGGGCGTATGCGGTATTAGCTAACCTTTCGGCTAGTTATTCCCCACTACTAGGCAGATTCCAAAGCATTACTCACCCGTTCGCCGCTCGCCGCCAGTATTGCTACCGCGCTGCCGCTCGACTTGCATGTGTTAAGCACGCCGCCAGCGTTCAATCTGAGCCAGGATCAAACTCTTCACTTGAAGATTTTGAAACATCGAATTGAGGCTCAAAAAAGAAACATTTCTGGACTTTTTTGGCACTCGGTCATCTGCACTAAGGCATTGACGCGAGTCCCCACACAAATTACCTGCCGAACTTTTAAACAACTCAACGGTCGCTAGGGCCGTCGAAGGGCGCGCAGTATAGCCATTGGCTATTTTCCGTCAACACCCATTTTCGAATCTTTTTCTCTCTTGCCGAGGCGCCGTTCAAGGCGCTTCCTGCTCGAGAGGGCGCGCAGTATAGCCGCCGTCATGAGGTTGTCAAACGCGTCGCGAAACTATTTTTTCGAAGGGGGCGTTTGGCGCTATTCGGGCCTGTAACGCCTAGGGCGCGGCCTCGAACTTCAACCGGGCGAATCGTCTCGACCCCACCTGGAAGATGTGATCGGCCCCGGCTGCGAAGGTCAGACCCCGATCGCTGACCCGAGTTCCGTCTATGCGCACTGCCCCCTCGTCGATTTTGCGGTTGCCCTCGGATGTACTGGCCACCAGCCCCGCTTCTTTCAGGGCGTTCGCGAGTCTCATGCCGGTGACGTCTACGTGCACGGTGGTGGGAAGCAGATCCGTAGGCAGGGCCTTGTCCTGGAAGCGCGCGAGGAAGTTGCCCTGCGCGCGTTCCGCCGCAGCTGCGTCGTGAAAACGAGCCACCAGCTCACGCGCCAGCTCGAACTTCACATCCCGGGGATTACGGCCGTCGGCGATGCCCTGCTGTAAGCCGGCAATATCGCTCAACGGCCGGAAACTCAATAATTCGAAGTAGCGCCACATCAGGGTGTCCGAGATCGACATGATCTTGCCGAACATGGTGTCTGCGTCTTCCGCGATTCCCACGTAATTACCGAGGGATTTCGACATCTTATTGACGCCGTCCAGCCCCTCGAGCAACGGCATGGTGATCACGACCTGAGGCGATTGCCCATACGCCTCCTGCAGGTGACGACCGACCAACAGATTGAATTTCTGATCGGTACCGCCCAGCTCAACATCGGCCTGCAACGCAACCGAGTCGTATCCCTGTACGAGGGGATACAGAAATTCGTGGATCGCGATCGGCTGCTCGCTCTTGTAACGTTTGTTGAAATCATCCCGCTCGAGCATGCGCGCGACCGTATGTTTTGCGGCGATTTCGATCAGTCGTGACGCCGGCATCTCGCTGAACCAACGCGAGTTGAAATCAACACGGGTTTTCTCAGGATCGAGAATCTTGAAAACCTGTTGTTGATAAGTGCGGGCGTTCGCCTCGACGTCAGCAGTGGTCAGCGGCGGGCGCGTAACGTTGCGACCAGTGGGATCGCCAATGCGCCCCGTGAAATCGCCGATCAGAAAGATGACCTCGTGCCCCATCTGCTGGAACTGACGCATCTTATTCAGCAGGACGGTGTGGCCCAGATGCAGATCGGGCGCGGTCGGATCGAAGCCGGCCTTGATACGCAGCGGCCGCCCTTCCTTCAGCTTGCGCGCGAGTTCGTGCTCGATCAGCACCTCCTGGGTACCGCGTTTGAGCTCGGCGAGCTGTTCCGTGAAATTCGTCATGGTGTCTCTAGTGCTCTATTAAACGGCCAACTTTAGCAATGGAACGCTTGCGGGCTGCATCACGTTGTACCGATTCATGAATTGACCGGGGCTTCAGGCCTCGGGTACGGTTGCCCACACTCCGCGGTTGACATAAGTGTAGTCGATGGACTTCAAGCTCTCTAAGACCCGCTGGCTGCAGATCGCGACTTTGGGCGCAATCGCATGCTCATGGGTCCTGTTAACACCCGACGCCCCGCAGACTCAGACTGCGGCCGTGACACCCCCGGCAGCCGAGCCGCTGGAAAAGGCGCCTGTTACTGCCGCCTTACCCGAGGTGAAGCCGGCACCTCCTATAGAGATACAGAGTGCGAGCTTCGGCGCCGCGACCATCGAAGTCATCGTCAACCGCAATGACACGCTCGATCGCATCTTCCGTCGCCTGCAGCTGAATCTCTCCGACCTCGCTTCTCTGCGCAGCCTTTCCGGAATCAAGGCCGGGCTGGACAAGCTGCGGCCGGGGGAGACGCTGCGGCTGATCCACCGTGATGGCGCGCTCTTCGGCCTCGAGCGCCGTTTGAACGAGAGCGAGACGCTCAAGGTGGTTCGCAACGAATCCGGCTTTCTGGCCGACGTATTGAGCAATCCTCTCGAGAAGCGCACGCGCACGGTTCGCGGTGTGATCGAAAGCTCCCTCTTCGAAGCGGTGATGACGGCGGGCGCACATGACGCTACCGCGCTCGCCCTCGCCGAGATATTTGCTTACGACATCGACTTCATTCTCGACATCCAGCGGGGCGATTCCTTCGTCGTCACCTACGAAGAGTTTCTGCAGGATGGCGAGTACGTCAAAGACGGCCCGGTGCTCGCTGCGTTGTTCGTCAATGAGGGACGCGAATACCGCGCCGTGCGATACGTAACGCCAGCAGGTAACGCGCAGTACTACACCCCTGAGGGACGCAGCGTGCATCGCGCGTTCCTGCGTATGCCGGTGGAGTTCGCGCGCGTGTCATCCGTGTTCAATCTTTCGCGGCGCCATCCCATCCTGAATCGCATCCGCGCACACAAGGGTGTTGATTACGCCGCGCCAAGCGGCACGCCTGTACGCGTAGCGGGCGACGGCCGCGTCGCCTTCGTAGGTAAAAAGGGTGGCTACGGGAACGTGATCGACATCGATCATTCGCGTGGGCTCGTCACGAGTTACGGCCATCTGTCGCGGTTTGCGAAAGGTCTGCGCGCCGGACAGAAAGTTACGCAGGGATCGGTCATTGGCTATGTGGGGATGACGGGGCTCGCGACCGGCCCGCATCTGCATTACGAGTATCGGGTGGGTGGTGTCCACAAGAATCCGCAGACGGTTCCGTTGCCGGCTGCCGAGCCTATCGATCCGCAGTGGAAGGAAGATTTCCAGCTGAAGGCGTCGCTGTTGCAGGCCTCCCTGGAAACTTCCCTCGGGCCGGCCCTCGTCGCGCGATAGGTTTTTGCTGACCGCTTGAACGCAAAAGGGGCCTCATCGGGCCCCTTTTCGCATTCGGCGCCCCTGGCGCCGTAAATCCCGGCCGTCAGGCCGTAAACGAAGACCCGCAGCCGCAGGTGGTCGTGGCATTTGGGTTGCGGATCACGAACTGCGCGCCGTTGAGGTCTTCGCGGTAATCGATTTCGGCGCCGCCCAGGTAGACCACGCTCATCGGGTCGACGAGGAGCTTGACCCCCTGGTTCTCGACGCAGGTATCGCCTTCGGCGACCTGCTCATCGAACTCGAAGCCATATTGCAGGCCCGAGCATCCGCCGCCCTGCACGAATACGCGCAGCATGAGGTTGGGATTGCCCTCTCCCTTGATGAGGTCGCCGACTTTGCGGGCGGCCGCGTCGGTGAATACGAGACCCACATCCGCATCGGAAGGAGCCGCAACGGGCGGGGCCGTCTCATTCAGGGCTGGTGCAGTGCTCATCGGGGGGCCTCTTGGATCCAGTACATTCCGTTTCGGGAGACTCTCACGGTGGCGGCCCGTGGGTCGCAGATCAAGTCTCCATCCGAGAGATGTGGACATTTAGTGACCACCGGCACCAGCTTACCGGCTATTTCCGCGCCCAGGGTCATCTCGATCACACCGTAATACAGGTTTCCGTGGACCTTTGCCTGCGCCCCGAGGGCCACCTTGCCTGGCGCGCGGATATCGCCTTTGACCACGCCATTGAGGGTGAGATGGGTGGTCTCGACCTTGCCCTCGATCACGCCGTGCTCCCCCACCGAGAGACTCGACCCCGCGCCCTGCGCCGTGACGTTCCCCCCAATGCGCCCATCGACGTGCAGTCCTCCGGAGAAACGGAGGCCACCTTCCACGTGCGTCGTACGCCCGATGAGGGTGTCGATACGCGCGGCGGGCTTCGAATCGCGACCAAACATGCTTTCTCCCCAATGTCCCGCGAATCAGGCGGGCTCAACCGTCCACAGGAAACTCTGCGTGAGGGGCGAGACGTCTTTGCGTCCACCGCGCAGCTCTACATTGACGCGCTCGGGCTGAAAACCCTGCGGCAAGGCGATCTCCTGATCGAAGTTCTCGAAGTAACGAAAGTTGAAGCGCAGCTCACGCGTCTTGCCGCCTGTGAGTTTGCCTAGATCGAGCGTCTGCGGTTTTTCCTGGGATGCGCCATCGATGCTGAGCACCACCGTGCCTACCGCTACATCATCAGGACGCGCCGTACGCACGAGCGTAAAGCGAAGGATGAACTGCTTCGGCTTTTCGGCGTTCCCCACGATGCGCAGCTGCTGGATCTTCACGCCAGGCGCGGCGGCGTTCTGCGCGACGATGCCGCGAAAGAACTCCAGCTCCTGTGTCTGCTTAGCCACCTGCGCCTGCAGCTCCCCGATGGTTCGCGACACTTCCAGTTGCTCACGGGCGCGACCGATGCGGATGGTGTCGAACTCTGCAATGCGAGTACGCAGCTCGCGGTTCTCACTCTCCAGCCTTTCCGCGGCGATGCGTGCCTCGTTGCGATCCTGCGCGACTGCCATCCGGTCGTAGCCCGCGTCATAGCGGCCAAATTCATACGTGATGTACAGGACGAGGGACGTCAGCACGAGGATGAAGCCCCACACGATCAAGCGTCGCGCGGGCTCATACGTACGAACAACGACGTTAGTGGATCTATTCATGCCGAATCGTCTCGAGCCTGGAGCGGCGACGATCAGTCGACAGGCGCGGCGACCCGGCGGGTCGACTTGCCGTTGGGGCCAGTGACTTCCGCCCACCAGTCCGGATGGGCGGGCAGGCCATCAGGAAACGCCATGGGCGCAAGCTCAGTCAGTGCGCGCGTGTACACGACGCGCTTGAAGTAGATGACTTCACGGACGGGCTCCCAATAATCCACCCAGCGCCATTGGTCGAACTCCGGCTCGCTCGTGCTGGCAAAGTCGAACACGGCTTCAGTGTTAGCCAAACGCAGCAGAAACCAGCGTTGCTTCTGCCCGATGCACACAGGGCGCTGATTGCGGCGTACATAGCGCGACGGCAACCGATACCGCAGCCAGCGCGTGGTACGACCGACGATCTCCACATCTTTGGACAGCAGGCCGATTTCCTCATGCAGCTCGCGGAAGAGCGCCTGCTCGAAGTTTTCCCCCCGACGGAGGCCGCCTTGGGGAAACTGCCAGCCGCGGCCACCAGACCGCCGACCCAGAAAGACATCGCCCGCGCCGCGCATCAGCACGATGCCGACATTTGCACGAAAGCCATCTGAATCTATGACATCACTCATGGGCTGCCCGGAGTCTGCCACAAGCGCGCTTGTGATAAGTAACCCACGCCTTCTAGGATGAGCCCGATGTCGAGACCGCTGCTCGCAGCTGATACAGGATGGCGCTTGGTGCTGCTGCTGGCTGCCGCAGCGATCGCCTTCATTGCGTCGCTGCTGATCGGAACTTCAGGCATTGGAGTTCACGAGCTCCTCGACTCCGCAGGCGGTACGGATCAGTCCACGGCTCGCAGCGTCCTGCTCGAAGTACGCCTTCCCCGCGTGCTTGCCGCGTATGGCGTTGGCGCGCTTCTCGCCCTATGTGGCGTCTTTCTGCAGGCGCTCTTCCGAAATCCGCTGGCAGATCCTTACGTGCTGGGGGTTTCGGGCGGAGCGGCAGTCGGTGCCGTCCTCGCGATGTTTGTCGGTGCCACCGCCTTCCTTACGCAGTCTGCGGCAGTCGCCGGTGCCCTGTGCGCGGTCACCGCGGTTTATCTATTAGCGAGGGGCGGCGGGACAGCGCGGTTGCTTCTAACAGGAGTCGTCCTCGCCAGCGCCTTTGGCGCGTTGGTGACCGTGCTGCTCGCAGTGGCCGATGAAGCACGCGTGCGAGGAATGATCTTCTGGCTCGCCGGCGATCTCGACTGGGCGTCGAACCCGTGGCTGAGCCTAATGGCTGCGTGTGCTGCCGTTATCGTCGCCGTGCTGCTGGCGCGTCCGCTAAACGTGCTCGCCGCAGGCGAAACGCGCGCGCGTACGGTCGGTCTCGACTTTGCGACATGGCGAAGGCTGATCTTCGTGCTCTCGGCGATTCTTACAGCGATCGCCGTGGTGAGTGCGGGCACCGTGGGATTCGTCGGCCTGATCACGCCGCACGCCATAAGGCTCATGTTCAAGACAAGTGATCACCGCGTGGTGGCGCCGGCAGCAGCTTTGTTAGGTGGCACCGTACTCGCAGCGGCCGACCTCGTGGCACGCACGGTGGTGAGCCCGCGTCAGCTTCCGGTGGGAGCAATCATGGCGCTGATCGGCGCGCCGCTGTTCATCATCTTATTGAGGCAGCGCTCGCGCGGAGCGTGATCGTCAGGCGACGACGTTCTCGGAAACGCCGACCTGATTTCTGCCGGCGCTCTTCGCGCGGTAAAGCGCCGCGTCGGCTTCGGCGATGAGACGATCCGCCAGCAATTTGAAATCGCGCGTGCCTTGAGCCGGTGTGGCGCTGGCAACGCCGATGGAGAGCGTAATGCGTTCCTCGACCTGCGGCCGGATCGCAATGGGCTTGCCGCGCACCGAGCTCAACACCCGCTCCGCCAGTTTGGCGCCAATCTCGATCGTGCCCTGAGGCAACACGATCGCGAACTCGTCGCCGCCAAAGCGTGCGCCCGTATCGCTCATGCGCATTTCCGTGTCGATGCGCTGGGCCACTTCTCGCAACACGGCGTCGCCCGCGAGATGCCCAAACTCATCGTTGATGCGCTTGAAGTGGTCGATATCGATCATGAGGCACGCGATGGGCTGCGCTGTGCGTTGAGCGCGCGCCAGTTCCTCACGCAACCTCGCCTGCAGATAGCGCCGATTGTGAAAGCCGGTGAGAAAGTCTGTGACGCCGCTGCGGAACAGCCGCGTGCGGTTCATGGCGTTCTCCACGCAGAGCGCGGCGACGACGCCAAGATGGGCGAAAAAGTCGCTGGCCAGCTCGCGGGAGAAGCGATTGGGATCGCGACTGGCAAACACCAACACGCCATCCAGCTGATCATTTCTTCTCAACGGGATCAGCGCGACGCTTCCGAGACCGCGTTTCTTGGGCAACAGCAGCTCGTGATCCGAACGCTGATAAGCACCCAGCCACGGCCGCTCGAGATTCGCCAGCTGCGGCGCCAGTGAAACGAGCACGTCTACAAACTGCACTTCGGGAATGCTGTCGAGGAGGAAGCCGTCGCCCGACATCAGATGCCGGATTTCATGCTGAGGGTCGTGAAGCACCAGCGACACCGCATCCAGCTGATACGACGTCTTCAACCCGCTGACGAGACGGTCTATGAGCTGCGCGAGCGAGCCTGCCCGAAGCAGCTCCAGCTCGCGCTCCTGCGTCTTCTGCAACAGCAGATGTTTGCGCAGGGCTTCTTCTGTCAAATCTTTCACGCGCGCCTGCAGCTCGCGATTCTCCGCGAGCAACGCTTCCATGCGTTCGGTACTTGACAAGGATTTCTGCCAGATTGTGTTGTTGGGTCGTCGCATCAACTCGGGCCGTGGGCCGGAGTCGATTCGGAACGTCAGGCCCGACGTTCCGTCACACTCCGACGGTCCTGGAGATAATCCCGCCCACGCTGCATCAAAGCAACGAACGCATCGTGGTTCTGAGAAAGTACGGCGGTCCGAATGCGCTCAACGGCTTGCGCGAGGGCCTCCAGCGACTCGGCGCCGAAGTCGTTGAGACTCTGGATGTCGAAATACAGATCGGGACTTTCCAGCGCCACGCTGCCCGCAATCTCGAGCTGTGCGTCGAAAGTCGTACTGGACATGCGCGCGAGCCGCGGCGCGGCCTCCCCGCTTTCCGCCAGCGCGGTGAAGAAAGCAATATTGAGCGCGTGCGAGAGGCCCAGGACGTAGGCGATCAGCCGGTCGTGATCGTCGAGGCTCATCACGACGTGTTCAGCCATGGTTGGCGCGAACAGCTCGCGCGCACCTGCCAACGCCTCGGCGCAACCCAGGTCGACGAACACGACGTGACGGCCCGAGAGCAATTCCGTATCGGGGCCGAACATGGGATGCAGCGACGTCACCTTGCACCCGTGCGACTTCAACGCCTGCAGCCCCGCGCGCACCGGCGATTTGACCGAACCCAGGTCGAAGATGACGCCCGGTGGCCGGCGCAACGCGAGGTCGCGCAGGATGGAGTCGGTCGCGCCCATTGGCGTCGCCAGCACGATGTAATCGTGCTTGAGATCGGACTTCCGCCAGTCGTCGAGCTGGGTGGCCCCTTCCGGCGCGCCGCTCGGGTCCGCGACATCGACGGCGAAGCCCTGCGTCATCAGAAACTCGACGAACCAGCGGCCCATCTTGCCGCCGCCGCCGATCACCAGTGCGCGACGGCCGGAACCCGCCCCCTGCGAAGCAACGCTGGCGTGCTCCTGCGTCGTCAACGACGAGCGGATCAGCAGCCGCATGAGCCGCTCGGCGAGGTCCGGCGAGATGCCCACTTTCTCGGCCTCCGCGCGCGCGCCAACGAGCACGTCGCGCTCGCGAGCGTAATCGCGGGTGGCTTTACCGGTGGACCGCTTCACGCGCGCCACCTCACCACTCAACCGTTTGCGTTCCGCCACTAGAGCGAGGAGCTGGCGGTCGACATCGGTCAGGCGGCCGCGCAGATCATCGAGAGTCACGTCATCGGGCGTCATGCAAAAGGCTCAGTTGAACAGTCAGGTCCCTTTCTATCGGCGTCGGGGGTGGTCCGCAAGCCTTGAGCGCGGGAATGGGTGATGCGGCTTACGTCTGCGGGCGAACTCAAAGGGCGGGCGCGCCTGCTTCGGGCACCTGCGAGACACGTCAGCGAAGCGCAGCCGCGACGGACGCTCTAACATTGCGCGATGAACGCGCATACCGAACTTCTCCCCGATCCACTGCCGCCTGAACCGCTGGCCGTGGCGAATCAATGGCTGGGCGACGCCTGGCAGCAGCGGCTGCAGCCGAATCCCAATGCGATGGTGCTCGCCACCGTCGACAGCGCTGGGCGACCGTCCGCCCGCGTCGTCCTCTGTAAGGAGATCGTGCCGCTCCCCGGCTATCTTGTGTTCTATACGAACTACCAGTCGCGAAAGGGACAGGAGCTGGACGCTGGCGGTCGCGCCTCCATTGTCATTCACTGGGATCATCTGCATCGGCAGATACGCGTTGAAGGGCGCGTGGTCCGTGGCCCATCGGCGGATAGCGATGCGTATTTTGCATCTCGTCCCTGGCAGCGGCGCATCGGTGCGTGGGCCAGCCAGCAAAGCCAGCCGATCGGGTCACGGGACGATCTGTTCGCGGCTGTGAAAGCGGCGTCCACCAAGTTCGGCACGCCTGAGCCGGGACGCGAGGGTGCCGATGCGTCCGACTACGCCGTGCCACGACCACCGCACTGGGGCGGTTATCAACTGTGGGCGGATTCCGTTGAGTTATGGGTCGAGGGCGAATCCCGCATTCATGATCGCGCCCGCTGGACGCGGCAGCTGACCGCCCGCGCGGATGGAACGTTCGACGCCTCTGCGTGGTCCGCTACGCGTCTGCAGCCCTGACAATCCATGTGGCGCGTCATTCGCATCGCCATTCTCTTATTGATCCTGATTGGTGTCGTCGCGCAGACATGGCTGGATCGTGTCGTCACGACGCAGTGGACCGACACGATCTGGGTGGGGATATTTCCTCTGAATGCCGACGGCAGTGCGGCGGCGGAACGGCACATCCAGTCTCTCGGGCGCGAGGACTTCTCGCTCATCGAGACTTTCTTTGCCGAGGAAGGGCAACGTTACGGCATCGGGCTCGCAGAGCCTGTGCACGTGGAGTTGTATCCGCAGCTCCAGCAGCTTCCGCCGGCGCTCGCGCCGGACAGCGGCGTGGTGGCAACGATGTGGTGGAGCCTGAAACTTCGCTGGTACGCGTATCGTGCCGCGGACGTCAAGGGACAGGCGCCCTCGCATATCCGCGTGTTTGTTCTCTTCCATGACCCCGCGATCACGCAAAGCGTGCCCCATTCTCTCGGCATGCGTAAGGGGCTCATCGGTGTGGTCCATGCTTTCGCCGATGTGCAGATGAAGGGGGCCAACAACATCGTGGTCGCGCATGAGGTCATGCATACCCTCGGCGCCACAGACAAGTACGACCTGACCAACAATGAGCCGACATACCCGGACGGCTTTGCCGATCCGGATCGTGAGCCTTTATATCCGCAGGAATATGCGGAGATCATGGCCGGGCGTCGGCCACTCAGCGCAACTGAATCCGAGATGCCGCGCGACCTGCGCCGTGTCGTGATCGGCAATGCGACGGCCACCGAGATCAAATGGATGGAGCGTTGAGCAAGCCGCTCCCCACTGTGCCGCCTTTGTTAGAAGCAGAGTTGCTGTCTGTCAGTGCCGGCACACGGGAACTCGTCACGCATCTCTCGATAGCATTCAGGCCGGGCGAGTTCGTTGCCGTTCTCGGCCGCAATGGCTGCGGCAAGACGCTGACGCTTCACACACTCGCCGGCCTGCGCCCCGCTCGCGAAGGCGGCGTGAAGCTCGAAGGTCAGTCGTTCCAGCAGATGAATCGCCGTGCCGTCGCGCAGCGTCTCGGCGTGTTGACTCAGGACCTGGAGGAAGGCTTTTCGACGACCGTGCTGGAGTCCGTGCTTCTCGGCCGTCATCCCCATCTTTCCCTGTGGCAGTGGGAAGGCGCGGAAGATGAGCTCATCGCACGCCGGGCTCTCGAGGATATGAGCATGCTCGCGCTCGCAGATCGTCAAACACACACGTTGTCAGGTGGCGAGCAACGGCGCGTCGCCGTGGCCGCGCTGCTCGCGCAGAATCCCGCGATATTTCTGCTGGACGAGCCGACGAACCACCTCGACCCGCACCACCAGCTCGCCGTGTTAGGTTTGTTTCGCAAGCTCGCCGATGCTGGTCGGGCGGTGGTTGCCACGCTCCACGATGCGAGCCTTGCCGCGCGATTCGCCGATCGCGTCGTCTTGTTATTTGGCGACGGGCGCTGGATCAGTGGCCCGGCTGATGAGGTGCTGACAGCCCGCAACCTGAGCGAGCTGTATCTCACCACGATTCTGGAGGCCCACGTCGCGGGCCACAGAATATTCGTGAGTCAGTAGCGCCTTACAGATCGCCCAGCAGCGCTCTCACGGGCTGATGCAGCGTACCGTTCGTAGCCAACACGGTAGTGGTGTCGAGACCAACAGCTCCGCCGTTGATATCCGTGAACGCACCGCCCGCTTCACGCACGATGACGGTGAGCGCGGCGATATCCAGAATATTCACGTCAGACTCGACCACGACGTCCAGCGATCCCCGCGCAAGTAAATGATAGTGAACGAAATCTCCGTAGCCGCGAATACGGCTGACACGCTGGATGAGCTCGCCGAAACGCGCCCACTGCGGCGATCGAGTCATGGTCTTGAGGTTGCCGCTGGAAACAATCGCGCTATCCAGCGAGGACGTGTTGCTCACCTTGATCGGCACGCCGTTCAGAAAAGCACCCTGCCCTTCCTCCGCCCATGCAAGCTCGTTGTAAGCCGGAGCGCTCGACACGCCCACAACAAAGCGGCCGCCGCGCATGAGCGCGATCTGCGTAGAGAAAAACGGGCACTCGCGAATGAACGACTTGGTGCCGTCGATCGGATCGACGAGCCAGATATTCTCGGCCTCCATTGCGTGCCGGCCGGTTTCCTCGCCATAAAAGCCGTAATCCGGAAAGCGCTCGCTCAGCACCGCGCGAATCGCCTCTTCGGCTTTCACATCAGCTTCCGTCACAGGCGAGCGGTCGGCCTTGATCTGGACGTTGAGATTGCGCTGATACAGCGAACGAATGACGTCGCCCGCCGCCTGCGCAGCATCAAGAGCGGCCTGAAGTTCCTTGGAGGGCATAACGATCTGTCGTGGATTGCGGGAGGCGGGCAGACTCGCCGAACGGCGAACACGCTGTCAACGTGCGAAAATGCGCGTCCACATCGAGGGCGCATTCATGGGCAACCGTCTCAGCAAGATCTACACGCGCACGGGTGATGACGGCACGACCGGTTTAGGCGATGGCACGCGCGTTTCGAAAGACGACGCGCGCGTCGAAGCCTATGGAACGGCGGATGAGTTGAATAGCGCGATCGGCGTGTTGCTCGCCGTTCCGAATCTTCCGGCGGCGGTCACCGCATGCCTGGTGGAGGTTCAGCACGAGTTGTTCAATCTCGGTGGCGAGCTGTGCATTCCGGGTTACGTGATGATCACCGCGGAACATGTTGCCCGGCTGGAAACTTCTCTCGATGGATTCAATGACAAGTTGCCGCCGTTGAAGGAATTCATCCTGCCGGGCGGCGGGCCCGCGGCGGCGGCGTGTCATCTTGCGCGAACCATTGCACGGCGCGCGGAGCGCCGCGTCTGGACGCTCGCCAAAGCCGAGCCCATCGGTGACGAGGTGCCCAAGTATCTGAACCGGCTTTCGGATCTGCTCTTCGTGTTGGCACGCGTGCTGGCGCGGCACGAACAGGGCACCGAGGTTTTGTGGCGGCACGACCGCAGCAAGTAGCGGCGCGCTGCATGCGCAGGTGCTGAGCCGCCCTTGATCAAATGGCGATGGGGTCAGCTTCGTGAGCACGACCGCTCAGGCGCGGCCTGAGCGCGCCTCACACGGCAGAGCGCGTCGCGGCAGTCACCAGACTCCAGTCAAACGCCACACCCGGATCAGTCTTGCGCCCGGGCGCGATTTCACTATGCCCCGCTACCCGCTCGCGGCTGAGCGAGGGATACGCCACCAACAGGGCTTCGATCAGCGCATTCAACATCTGATATTGGGCGGGCTCGAACGCCACCTCGTCCATCCCTTCCAGTTCGATGCCCACAGAGAAATCATTACACGTCTCGCGGCCGCGATAAGACGATTTGCCGGCGTGCCACGCGCGCTCCCCGAACGGCACATACTGAACGACCTCACCGTCTCTGCGAATCAACGCATGCGCCGAAACGCGCACGCCGACGAGATGCGCAAAGAAAGGATGCGCGTCCGCAACGAGGTTGCCTGTGAACAGCCGGTCTATCCACGCGCCACCAAACTCCCCGGGCGGCAGGCTGATGTTGTGAACCACGATCAGCTCGGGCAACACGCCGGCGGGCCGCGAATCGTAGTGAGGCGACAGCACCTGCCGCACCCCCGCGATCAGCCCCGTAGACGAATGAATTTGCATACCCGGGATCATGCCAGAATATGGCCCATGAGCACTTCCAACGCATCCTTTGTCTCGAGAGATCTCGCGCACGTCTGGCATCCGTGCACCCAGATGAAGGATCACGAGCAGCTGCCGATGATCCCCATCCGCAAAGGCCAGGGTGTGTGGCTGGAGGATTTCGACGGCCACCGTTATCTCGACGCCATCAGCTCCTGGTGGGTAAACCTCTTCGGCCACGCCAACCCGCGCATCAACGACGCCATCAAGGCCCAGCTGGATAACCTCGAGCAGGTGATTCTCGCCGGCTTCACGCACGAGCCCGTGGTGGCCTTGAGCGAAGAGCTGGTCGCCATCGCGCCCGCCGGCCTGACGAGATGTTTCTACGCCGACAACGGCTCCTCCGCGATCGAAGTCGCGGTGAAGATGAGCTTTCATTACTGGCGCAACGTCGGCAAGACGCAGAAGCGGCGCTTCATCACGCTTTCCAACAGCTATCACGGCGAGACGCTGGGCGCGCTCGCGGTCGGCGATGTAGGTCTCTACAAGGAAACTTACAAGCCGTTGCTGATGGATGTCATCACCGTTCCCTCGCCGGACTGCTACGAACGCGAACCGGGCGACACTTGGGCCGCGCATTGCGAGCGCAAGTTCGCCGCGATGGAAGAGACGCTGGCGCGGCATGCTCACGAAGTGGCAGCCGTCATCGTCGAGCCGCTGGTTCAATGCGCGGGCAACATGCGCATGTATGACCCCATCTATCTGAAGTTGTTACGCGAGGCGTGCGATCGCCATCACGTGCACCTCATCGCGGATGAGATCGCCGTGGGCTTCGGCCGCACCGGCACGATGTTCGCGTGTGAGCAGGCAGGCATCCGGCCTGATTACATGTGCCTTTCCAAAGGCCTCACTGCGGGCTATCTGCCGCTCTCGTGCGTCATGACCACGGAGCCTGTCTACGCTGCGTTTTACGACGAGTACACGAAGCTCAATGCGTTCCTGCATTCCCACAGCTTCACGGGGAATCCCCTCGCGTGTACGGCGGCGCGGGCCGGCCTCGCCATCTTTCGCGAGGATGACGTTCTTGCGCGCAATGCGGCGCTCGCCGCGCATCTGAAACTCAGAACCGCGGATCTGCAGGATCACCCGCATGTCGCGGAAGTCCGGCAGCGCGGCATGATCTGCGCGATCGAGCTCGTCAAGAACAAGGCGAGCCGCGAGCCGTACGCCTGGCAGGAACGGCGCGGCCTGCGCATTTATCAGCACGGGCTCGAGCGCGGTGTGCTGATCAGGCCCATTGGGCCTGTGGTGTACTTCATGCCGCCGTATGTCATCACCCCCGATGAAATAGATCTGATGGTGGAAGTCGCGCGCGAAGGCATCGAGCTTGCGACATGCGATTGACGCGCGTCCATGTCGATGGTCCGCTGAGTGTTGGGGCCCGCATCTCGGTGGGCGGCACGGCCGCCAACCACATTCTGCGTGTTCTCAGATTGCGCGCGAGCGACGCGCTGATCGTGTTCGACGGTCTCGGCGGCGAATATGCCGCGAACATTGTCGAAGCACGCAAAGATACTGTGTTGGTGGATGTCCGCGATTACTCAGACATCGACCGTGAGTCGACGCTGCCTCTCACGCTCGCTCAAGGCGTCTCGCGTGGCGAGCGCATGGACTGGGTGATTCAGAAGGCCACCGAGCTCGGCGTGACGCGGATCATCCCGATTCTGACCGAGCGCAGCGTCGTGAAACTCGACGCCGCACAGGCGGAGAAGAAACACCAACACTGGCGGGGCATTGCGATCGCTGCGTGTGAGCAGAGTGGGCGCAATCGCGTCCCGCAGCTCGACCTGCCCGTGAAGCTGCATGACTTCCTGGCGCAAACGCCTCGCGAAGGAGCACGCGTGCTGCTGTCTCCGACCGGCACACTGCGCTTGACCGATCTGCCGTCGCCGCAGGCCGGCCTCATCGTGTTGATCGGACCGGAAGGCGGTTTGTCAGATGTCGAGCAGGAGTCGGCGTTGAGAGTCGGATTCAACCCGATCCGCCTTGGCCCGCGTATCCTGCGCACAGAGACGGCTGCCATTGCGGCGTTGACCATAATGCAGCAGGAATTCGGCGACCTGTGAGGACTCGTGCATGAAGCAATTCATCGTCACCCTGTTGACGCTCATCATCGGCGCGGTGCTCGCGCGTGCGTTCTGGGTGAAGAAGGAAGAGCCTGTCGATCCCATCCAGGTGATCGTCACACAGCTGAAGACGCACGCCATCATAGAGCACGAGCGGCAGATCGCCGTGTGGTATCGCGCGTGTCCTGACGTGATCGGCATCGATCCGCAGATCTTCGTCGCCTGGCCGGCGAAGCTGTCTTATGAAATGGATCTGGCGAAGGTCATGATCGAGCGTGAGGGCAACACGCTGAAGGTGCGCACGCCGCTCATCCATGCGGACGAGCCCGCTGTGCCGACAGATTTTCTGGACTACCTCGCCACCGATACGCTGTTCAACTTCGCGAACGAGCAGCAGCTTGTGAATCAGGAGATCGGCAAGGCATCGGTGATCGCGCGGTATCTGACCACTTATTATCTGGCGCGGGATCCGTCCCTGAGCGCGGATTTCTCGAGCGAGCTGAAGGCGCTGATAGAGCGCCTTGCCGCGGCGCTGGCCGTGCCGGTGCATGCGGTTGAAATCGAGATGCCCATGGCGAAGTATGCGTTTCCCAAGTTGCCGAGCCTGGAGTTGTGCGCGGGAAGTACGGCGTCTGTGAATGGTCTGCCGTTCGCGAGACTGGAAGATAAGCTCATCGTGCCCATTGGCTTCAAGCCGATGCCGTCCGGCCGCACCAAGGCTGACGACCCATCGGTCGCCGAGGCAGAACCGCGGCCCGAGGCCGCGCAGCCGAAAGGCATCGCATCTGTGTATGGCGCCGCGAAATAGCGGCGCGGCTTGGCGGCGTGATGGCGGCGTCGTGATTTACGGCGTCGACACCACAGGCAACTCCAGGAAGCTCGCCTCCGCTCCCGCGCGATACACCTTCTGCGTGGCCTTGCGGTAGTCCGCCGGCTTCGCGAAGAAAATGTTCTCCACATACGTCTGCGGGTTGCGGTCGTACAGCGGAAACCAGCTCGACTGGATCTGCACCATCACCCGATGCCCCGGCCGAAACACGTGGTTGGCGTTCGGTAATGCAAACTGATATTTCACCACCTGATTTGCCGGCAGCGCCGCGGGCTTTTCCAGGCTCTCGCGATAACGGCCGCGAAAGATATCCATCGCCAGCGCCAGCTGATACCCACCCATCTCGGGCTGCGAAGGCACTTCATCGGGATAGACGTCGATCAGTTTCACGACCCAGTCGCTGTCCGTGCCACTCGTCGACGCAAACAGATTCACGATCGATTCACCGCTGATCTGCAGCGGCTGCGTGAGCACCTCAGATGTGTAGACAAGCACATCGGTGCGGTCGGCCACGGCACGCTGGTCGGTGACCAGCCATTTCTTCCACGCATCGCCGTCTTCGAATCTCACCGGCCGTGGCACGTAAGGCACTGGCTTCGCCGGATCAGATACATAGTCGTCAAACGCACTCGCCGCCGTCGGCGGTGGAGCGGCAAAGCCAAGCCCAAAATTATCCTGCAGATAGAGACGGCGCGAAGTCGTCGCACATCCCACCGCGCACGACTGCGGCCATTTCTGCAAATGCCGCCAGGTGTTGGTGCCGGTCTCGTAAGCAAGCACCGGAGGCGTGTCGGCCTGTGGCGCGCCATCCTTCAGATACTGATCCAGAAAGGGTCTGAGCACATCGCGACGAAACTGTAGCGCCGTGTCACCCGCGAACTTCAGCGGGCCGAGCGAGCTGCCTTCGTAGTTGACGCCGCTGTGCCGCCACGGGCCCAGCACGAGATAATTCATGTTGTTGGCGGTATCCAGCGGCTCGACCGCTTTATAAGCAGCGATGGCGCCATAGATATCCTCCTGGTCCCACAGCGCGCCAATGAACATCGTGGGTACTTTCAATGGCTGCTTCGCCAACACCACATCGACAGCCTGCTCACGCCAGAAGACATCGTAAGCCGCGTGTTCGGTGAGCTTTCTGAAGTACGGAATCTGATCGATGCCAAACTTTTGCGCAAACGCACCCGCAGAGCCTGCGCGCAGCAAGCCTTCGTAATCATCATAGAAGCCGCGCGCGATGGATTCGCCCGAGCCTCTGGCAGTGAACTGGTCGTAGAAGAAATCGAAGCCCGCCTGACGGAAGGCGCCGTTATGAAACCAGTCGTCGCCCTTCCAGCCGTCCACCATGGGGCTCATGGGCGCCGCCACCTTGAGTGCCGGATGCGGATTGACGAGCGCCATCAACACGGTGAAGCCTTCATAAGATGAGCCGTACATGCCCACCTTCCCGTTGGATTCCGGCACGTTCTTCACGAGCCAGTCGATAGTGTCGTAGGCGTCCGTCGAGTGGTCGACCTTGCTGTCGTTGAGCGGACCACGCAGCGGGCGCGTGACGACATATTCACCTTCAGAGCCGTACTTGCCGCGCACGTCCTGGAAAACGCGGATGTAGCCGCCGTCCACGATCATGTCGTCGCCCTGAGGCAGCGAGGCCAGAATGCTGGGACTTTCGTAGCGCGTGACCCGCTTGGACGCGTTGTACGGCGTGCGCGTCAGGATGATGGGCGCGCCTTTGGCGTTCCTGGGTATGACGATAACGGTGTGGAGCTTCACGCCGTCTCTCATGCGGATCATCACGTCGCGCTTGGTGTAGTCCGCTGCAGCGTCGGTGGGCACCTGGAATTTCTTGGGGATATCCGGCGCCAGGGGCGGTGTTTGTGCGGCGACTACCGCAGTCTGACCCAGGACCCAACACATCAAACTCAGCGAGCAGCCAACGACACGCGACACCATGAATGCTCCACACGGATGAATATCCGGGAGCGTAGCAGAGGAGGAGTCGAAACTTGCTGAGTGCGACGCATCTTGCGCGGAGCTGACTTCGGTCACCGGGTTCGCACAGGCCGCGGCAAGAGTAGCGCGCATGCGGCGCGCGACAGCAGTGCAAACACGAGCGGGAAAAGGCGCGGGACTTCAGCGCGGCGAGCACCGCGCCGTGAGCGACAGGCTCAGGCGGGAACGTGTGTCTCGTCCGCGATCATGTCCTCGAGGCGCTCGAGGTCAGGCACCAGCGGCGTTTCGTTGACCATGCGCACCTGGCAGATCACCGGCGCCCGATCGGGAAACACGCGGGAGTTGTCAGGGCGCACCACGTCCGAGCTGACGCGAACCAGCTGCGGAAACCCCTGCGATACGAGGCCGAAATACCCCGCATCCACACGCGTGCCCATGCAGTGAAAAATCACGATGCGAGTGCGGCCCGATGCCGGCGGAATGTTCTGCCCACACGCACCTTCAAAGGAAACCAGCGGCACCGCGCGACCATTCCACGGCACAGTGCCGATGTACCACGGCGGCGCGCCTGTCATTTCCGAGGGCGTCTGAAACCCTGTGACCTCCGCGACGCAAGCGCGCGGAATGATGAGCCGTCCATCGACGACTGGAATCAGCAGACTGTAGATCTCGTTGACGCGTTCGGCCATGACTCTCTCTCCTGAAGCAACGCGCTATGCGCGCGCCTCGCCAAACTCCGCGCCGGCATGCGCCTGCAACGCGCGATGACGCTCAACCAGTGGCGCAATCGCTTCGAGCAGCTGCGCTTCCTGATAAGGCTTGCCGAGATAGTCGTCGACGCCCAGCTCGATCGCGCGCGCGCGATGCTTCTCGCCCGTACGTGACGTAATCATGATGATGGGCACATCCTTCAGGCGCGGATCGTTGCGCACATGCGCGGCCACTTCGTAGCCATCCATACGGGGCATTTCGATGTCGAGCAGGATGATGTCGGGCACGTTGTCCTGTAACAGCGTGACCGCGTCCATGCCGTCGCGCGCTGTGAGCACGCGGAGGCCGTTGCGTTCGAGCAGTCGCTGCGTAACACGACGGACGGTGATGGAGTCGTCCACGACCATCGCGAAAACACGCTCGTCGCGCTTCTCGCGCTGAACGACCGGCGCCTGCTGCTTGCCGCGCCACTCAGAGCGAACGAGCTCGCCGATATCCAGAATGACGACGATGCGTCCGTCACCCAGGATTGTTGCGCCCGAGATGCCGCGAATCGAGGAGATATGCGGACCCACGGATTTCACGACGATCTCGCGGCTGCCGACGAGCTCATCTGCCACGAGACCGGTGGAGTGTTCGCCCGCGCGCACCAACACCACGGGAATCGTAACGTCTTGATCCGGCAGCGGTGCCGGCTCGAGGCCAACGAACGTGGCGAGATGCTGGAAGCGATAGCCCTGACCGCCGTAGTCGAACATCGAGGCTTCGCGACCGAGATGGCTCAGCACTTCCTGCTTCGACAGACGCAGCACGCCTTCGATCGTCGGCAGCGGCAGCGCGTAGTACTCGTCGTTCGTGCGCACGACCAGCGCGTGGCTGATGGCGAGCGTGAACGGCAGGCGGATGGTGAACTTGGTGCCCTCGCCCGCCTTGGTTTCCATGTGGAGCGCGCCGCCGAGTTTCTTGATCTCGGTGGCGACAACGTCCATACCGACGCCGCGACCCGCCTGTTGCGTGATTGAACCTGCGGTCGAGAAGCCGGGCTCCAACACCAACTGCATGGCGTCTTCGTCGCTGAGCGTCTGGCCGGGCTGGATCAGTCCGAGCTTGGCGCCCTTCTCGCGAATGGCCTTCAGATTCATGCCGGCGCCATCGTCGATGAGGCGCACCATGACTTCGGCGCCTTCACGATGCAGCTCCAGCAGAATGCGGCCCGTTTCCGGCTTGCCCTTCGCGGCGCGCTCGGCGGGTTTCTCAATGCCGTGAACCACAGCGTTACGCAGCATGTGCTCGAACGGCGGCAGCATGCGTTCCAACACCTGACGATCGAGCTCGCCTGAGGCGCCTTCGACGACCAGCTCGGCGCGCTTGTGTGTATCCGAAGCGGCCTGGCGAACGATACGCGCTAGGCGTTGCACGTGACGCTGGAATGGCACCATGCGCGTGCGCATGAGGCCGTTCTGCAATTCGGTGATCGTGCGCGCCTGCACCTGCAGAATGTTCTGAGTGTCCGACGCGAGTGTTTCCAGCAGCTGCTGAATGCTCGCGACGTCGTTGGCCGTTTCTGCCAGTGCGCGCGAGAACTGCTGGATCGATGAATAGCGATCAAGCTCCAGTGGATCGAAGTCGGCGCGATGACCGCCGACTTCCTCTTCGTGTCGATGGAGAATCTGCGCTTCGGTTTCGATTTCGAGCTTGCGGAGCTGTTCTTTCAAACGCGTCACGGTGCGTGACAGCTCGCCGAGGTTGAAGTCGATGGAGCCAATCTGCTGCTCGAGGCGGGAGCGCGAGATGCTCGCTTCACCGGAGATGTTCAGCAGCTGGTCGAGCAGCTCGGCGTCGACACGCGCCATTTCCTGGCGCTCGGCGGGAGCGACGGGCTCACGGCCGGGGGGCACTGGCAGTGGTGGTGCGAGCTTTTCATCAGAGCCGAATGTGGGGCGTGGCGGCGGAGCGTCCGTTGCCTGCGTTCCTCGCAACAATGCCGAGACGACCGCGGGCGTTGCAATCGCTTCTGCTTTCGGCGCGGCATCAGAGGGCGAAGACGGCTCGCCTTTCGACGCGGCAAGCTCAGTAGGCGCGGCGCTGCTCGAGCTGTTGTCATTCGAAGCGGCGGCGTTGTTGCTTTCGTCGGCGGCTGACCGCGAAGCCGTGTCAGCTTTCGATGCGCTTACGTCCGACGCGGACGGACCTGCAACGTCCGGCGACATGCTGGCGCTTTCCGCAAATGGACTGCCATCGGAAGGCGCAAACGGATTACTCGCGACTTCCGCAAACAGACTCGCGCCCGGCGGCACGATCGGCTCGCTCAGCGGCGGTACAAAAGCATCATCGACAGATGGCAACGCCTGCTCGTCCAACGAAGCAGCAATCGGTGTCACTGGCGAATCGAAGAACGCCGCTTCCGCGGCCGGCCGCTCAAACGCGCGGCCATCATCCAACACAGGCGCCTCGTCGGCCGCCTCGGCTACCGCGGCTTCGAGAGACTCGAACGGCGAGCCCTCATCGACAGGCAGCAGCTCTTCAACACCATAAGAAACAGATTCAACCGCAGCAGGTGACAGCGCGTCACTCGGGCCCTCTTCACCAACTGCTTCTTCCAACACGGAAATGCCCGGCGACGTGGCATCCGCATCGGGCGTCTCTTCACCAATGACGATGTGTTCAGCATCGCTGGTGAGATCAAGAGATTCAGCCAGCTCAGCCAACGCAGCGACATCTGACAGGTCGCCGTCGTCCGAGTCGCTCTCCTCGCCGCTGTCCGAGATCAGAATGATTTCTTCGCTGTCTTCTTCAGCGAGGAGATCTGCAACTTCCGCTTCCTCCGGCGGAGGCTCGGTCGCCTTGGGGCGAAACGCGAGCACCACGCCACGCGGCTCGGTCTCCGGAAAGCCAAACAGGGAATCAGAGGAACGCACCGGCTCATCGAAGCGCTGGGCAATTTCCTCGAGACTCTTGGCGTCCTCACCCAAAGCTGGCGGCTCGTTGGCGCGCAGCGCTTCGTCCAGGCTGCGTGCTTCTTCGAGACGCAGCGCCTCCTCGAGGCGCTCCAATTCTTCAGTGCTCTGCGTATCGGCGGCAGTGGCCGCGGGCTCTTCGGACACCACGGCAGTCGCTTCATCCGTCTGCGCTTCGCTCGCCGTGTCCGTCTCATCCGCATCGCCCAGCGCTTCGTCCGCTCGGGCGACCTCATCCAGAATGGCAGCCAACGCCAGCGACGTCGCCGCGAGCTCATCAACCTCAGCCGGCGCGGCATTCGCCGACGCCGAAAAATCAGATCGCGCGTGAGTGGAAGGAGTTTCAGCAGGCGCCTGCGCACGCGCAGACACAGGCGCCACCGGAGCACTGCCCGGCCGTGATAAAGCGTGTATCCGAGCGATGGCGTTACGCGCAGAGGGCACCGGCCTTCCGTTCGCCACCGCGTCACGCATTCGCGCGAGCTCATCCAGGCTGGACTGCGCTACGTCAAACATCGTCGGTGCCAGCGGAATCATTCCGCTATCCACCTGCAGGACGAGCGTCTCCAGCTCATGGCTGAGATCGCCCATCGCCACGATGTTCGCCATGCGCGCGCCACCCTTCAGAGTGTGCAGCGGACGCTTCAGCTCAGACCGCCGCTCCGCATTCGAAGGCTCATCGCGCCACGCCGCCAGAGCTGACTCGCATACGTCGATCAACTCCGTCGCTTCGTCTGTAAAGATGGCTGCGACTTCCGGGTCGTAGTCCATCGATTCCTGTTCGGGCTCTTCGTCCGCAACCGGCTGGAGAACAACCGATGCGCCCACCGCAGCCGCGGCCGCCGTGCGCTCATCCAGCTCATGTTCTGCTTTTGCGATACGCGCGCGCAGGGCGTCATGCGTAACGAAGAAGCCAGTCGTCTCATCCAGATTCGACGCCACCATTTCCATGGCGGACATGCAGTCCGCCAACAGGGCGAGATCTGAATGATGCAAGCCAATGCCGCTCGAGAATGCCCGCCGCAACCAGTGATCGAGCGGCTCTGCGAGGCGGATGCCATGACGCGCTTCCGCCATCTTCGAGCTGCCCGAAAGCGTATGGCATGCGCGATAGACGTCTTCCGGCAACGCGTGCGGGTCCTGAAGTTTCGCTTCGCGGTCGAGATATGCACGCACAGTCGCGGCGTGTGCGCTCGTCTCGCGAGCGTAGATATCACGCAGCACATCGTCGCGAGCCGGCGGGCCAGAAGGCGGTGGCTCGCTCGGCGCGGGAGGGCGCGCCAAAGTTGATGTCGCTGTTTGCTCGAGCTTGCGACGAGCAGCCGTGGCGGCCGGGTCGGGCTGCTCAATCGGCGTAAAGACGCGCGTGGTCGCGGTGGAGGAGATGCCCGGCCCCATCGTCGAACCTAACACTTGCGTGGCGGCGGTCGAAGACACGCCTCCCGCAATGGTCTGCGTAGTGCCCGCCAAAGCGGCATGCGTTGCTGTCAATGCAGGAGACGGTGCGCTCACCGGAGTGCGTGACGTCATTGTTGGTGACGCAGCAGGAGCAGCAGGCGCCTTCTCGCCAGGATCAAAACCGGGCGGTGGCGTCGGCTTGCCACCCGCGAGCGCATGCGCGCGCGCGATGATGGAAGCAACATTCGTCCGCGGTGTAGCGCCCGTCTGCAACTCCTCCACCAGTTCAGGCAGAGCAGCCACAGCGTCGCGTAATAATTCAGCAATCGGCGGCGTGCGAACCAGCGTGCTGTCCAACACCCGGTTCAGCAGATTTTCGATGGACCACGCGAACTCGGCGATCGCGCGTTTGCCCACCATGCGGCCGCTGCCCTTCAACGTATGGAAGGAACGGCGCACCGTGACGAGCGCATCGCGCTCGAGAGGATTCTGATCCCACACCGGGAAATACTGCGCGATGCGCTCGAGCTCTTCGCCTGCCTCTTCGATGAAGAGATTGACGAGCTCCGGATCGTCGTGCCCCGCCATCTCCACGATGGCAGGCCGGCCCAACGTGGGCGGCGAAGGACGCACATCCGTCGCGGTGGAATCGATCTCGAGAAAAGCCGCGCTCGCAGACGACGGACCGGCGAGATGCACCGTCTTCGCGTAGGCGTTGGAATCGAGCGGCGGCACCGTCGGTACAACAGGCGCAGGCTGACCTTCCAGCGCCTGCAGGCAGGTCTGCGCGTTGTCGAGCATGTACCACGGATCGCTGCGACCGGCCTGCAGCGTTTCCATGTAGTACTCGATGCTGACAATCGCATCGGCAAGACGATCCATGAACCCGTGCGGCAAGCCGCCGCCACCGGGTTGCATCACGCGCTTCAGTTGTATCGTGACCGATTCAATGACTTCGACGGCGCGCGCCTTGCCCAGCATGAGCAGGCCGGCCTTCAGACCGCGCATGAGCTCGAGCCAGGTGTCGAGGCCGGACGCATCGAGCGTACCGCCCACATTCTGGCTGACGACTTCCTTCACGCGCGCGAGATTCAGAATGCACTCGCGGAGCACCGCGGACTGCACGACCTGGAAGTCGGCGTCTTCTTCCTGATCCGTCGTGCGATTCGCACGCGGCAGGATCATGCCCACCAGGCGATCGTCGAGCTTGTCTTCAACGCCGATGAGCGTCGCCGCGATTTCGACCAGCGTGTCTTCATCCGCGCCGAGATCGCCCGCGACGATTTTCTCCAGGCGCTCCGTTTCGAACTGCACGCTCGAGCGCAGCTCGCCGAGACCGAGCACGCCGAGCGTGTCGCCGATCTTGCGCAACATCTCGACCTGCGAGGCGAGTTCCTGCGGCTGCCCCGAGCCACGGCGGACAAAGATGTCCAGCACGTCTTTGACCTTCGAGAGGTCTTCGCGAATCGCGGCAGCAACGGTCTGCATGAGCTTGACGCTCGGTGCAGAGAGATTCTCTCTTTCCTGCTCGACGCTTTCGTCGACAGGCAACAATTCAGACAGGCGGAACGACGCCCGCACGGCGCTGACACGCGGGCCCGAGCTGTCAGCACGTCCCACGTAGTACAACAGGTTGTTCAGCAGCTCGATCGCGGGGGAGTGTGCGTAAGTGGCTTCGCCCTGCTCATACAGCCGTTTGATCTCACGATCCGCAAGACCCAGCAGACGCTTGATCGACACGCCGCTCTGCAGGCCTTCTTCCTGCAGCGCCTCGATGACCGCACCAACCACCCACCACAACTGAAAGGTGGGCTGGCGGGTGGCGATCTGCTCGAGCTTCTGCGCGACGGCCGCGAGGATGTCGAGATTCTGTTTGACGCGCTCGCCACGAATCCAGCCGATGAGGCCGACCTGGAAGCGGCCGCGCAGCCGGCGTGCCCACTGCTCCAACGTCAGCGGCGGCTCACCGGGAACGGCGGCGACAGGCTGCGCCTGCTTGTCTGATTTCAGATTCAGCAGCAGCAACGTGCCTTCGGAAAGCAGAGCGCTGCCGCGCACCGCCCGCAGATCGTTCAGCAGCGGCAACAACACGAGCGCGAGATCGCGGCCACCGGCCAGCACGCGCTCGAGATAACTGGGGAGCTGCACCATTGCGCGCATCAGCGCGTCGAGGCTCTCAGCCTGATTCTTTTTCTCGGAGGCCGTCTCGACGAGATACGAAGCGACCTGCTCCATCTCTTCGGCCAGCAGCGCCGCGCCGTAGATCTCCAACACGCGCAGCACGCCCTGCACCTGATGAAGCTCTTGCAGACAGCGCTCGAGCAGAGAAATGTTTTCGGGTTGCTCGACGTAATTTTCGAGCGCGGTACGGCCGTCGGCGAGCGCTGCGTTTAACTCGCGACCGACGAACTCCAGCGTCTGGGAACCAACTTCCGGCATGGGAGGAACTCAGCCGCCACTCAGAGCTTGGACCTGCCGCGTGGCGCTTCGGCCATCCTCGGTAGGAATTCGGTAGGCGCCGGTCGCCGACGTGATCGGCGAAGGCGAGCCGCCCGGCAGGCGGAAGCCCGCGGCCGAGCGACGCAGACCGGACGAGAGCTCGGCCAGCTTCGCGATAGCGGCGGACGTGGCACTCGTGGATTCGGCGGTCTGCGCACTGATCTCTTTGAGCACCTGCATGTTCCGCGCGATGTTCTGCGCGGCGCCCGTCTGTTGGCGGGAGCTTGCAGAAATGTTCTGCACGAGGCTCGCGATCTGATTCGACACCTGCTCGATCTCCTCGAGTGCGGCGCCGGCGTTCTCGGCGAGCAACGCGCCACCTACTACGTCAGTGGTGCTGCGTTCCATCGAGACGACGGCTTCATTCGTATCTGTTTGAATCGTGCGCACCAGCACCTCGATCTGCTTGGTGGCATTGGCGGCGCGTTCCGCGAGGCGCTGCACTTCGTCGGCGACGACCGCGAAGCCGCGGCCGGCCTCACCCGCCATCGAGGACTGAATCGACGCGTTGAGCGCGAGAATGTTCGTCTGCTCGGCGATGTCGTTGATGAGCTCGACGATGTTGCCGATCTCCTGCGAGCTCTCGCCCAGCCGCTTGATGCGCTTGGACGTTTCCTGAATGGTTTCGCGGATGGCGTTCATGCCGTCGATCGTGCGACGCACGGCATCGCCGCCCTTGTGCGCGACTTCCACCGAATGCCGCGCGACGTCTGATGCGCGTTCGGCGTTGCCGGAAACTTCTTCGGTGGACGCAGCCATCTCGCCCGCAGATTCCGTGGCCGAGGCGATCTGCTTCGACTGCGCGCCGCTCGCTTTCGCAAGATGCTGAGACAGTGCCTGCGTCTGGCGGGTGGCGCTATCCAGATGAATGGCGGATTGATTGATCGTCGTGACGAGGCCGCGCAAAGCGTCGACCGCATAGTTGATGGAGTCTGCGATAGCGCCGGTGATGTCTTCCGTCACCGTGGCCTGCACCGTGAGATCGCCATCCGCAAGGCTCGAGAGCTCGTCGAGAAGGCGCAGGATCGCCTGCTGGTTGCGATCGGTCTCGCGACGTTGCGTCTCGACAACCTGACGCTGCCGCTCCGCCGTTTCATGAAGCTGCCGGATGCCGAGCCACACCAGCACGAGCAGAACGACACCCGCACTGCTCAGCGCAATCGCCACCCACCACGGAATCGCCGTGGTGGCAGGCTCGGCTTCCGCGGTGATCTGCGTGGCGAGCGCCCGTGCATCCTGTGTCACTGCGCGAGCCGCGGCCTGCGCCGCCGGCAAAGCAGGCGCTGCGTTGACAGCACTGCGTACGACGCCGCTCAGCTCCGAATACATGGAGTTAAGAGACTGCAGACGTTTCTCAGCGTCCGCGCCCGTAGCTTTCGGCAGGCCGAGACCGGTGTCCTCACCCTGCAGGCCCTGAATGACCTGACCCAGATAGTCCGCGCTTTCCGCCAATCTCTGCGCGGCCTGCGTCGGATTGGCAGCGCCCGTGGCGAGCGCGTTCACGTCGAGCTGCAAACGCTGCGCGCGAACTTCGAAACGTTCCAGAGTACGGACAGCGGCTTCGAGATTGTCGCCCGTGAGGCTGCTGGCGAGCGTGCCTGTTTCCGCCAGCATGCGCGGCACGAGCTCGCGAGCGCGATTCGCGGCAGAGCCCGCGTCCGCCAACGCGCCACGTGCGGCAGCAACGGCAGAAGCATTGCTCAGAAGACTGGTGAAGCGCTGATCCTTAACAATCTCAGATGACGCGTTACCGGCGGCGGCCGCGCGCAGCGCTTTGACTTCCTTATCAAAATTGGCGAGCGCGGCCTCGTTGCCGGCGGCGGCGCCCTGCGCATCGAGCGCGATGCCATGCAGAGCTTCGAGCGGAATGGGCGACGCGCCCGAGGACGTCGCGCGCGAGGACAGCACGTACGCCGCGATGCCGCCGAGGATGAGCAGCATGCCCAGTCCCAGCAGTGCATCGAGACTGCGTCCCGATCGGCCCGATGATGTGAACGCCACACTCATTGCCACACCATTTCCGAGATGAACCCAGTGAAGAGGCGGCTCATGCGGCCACCTCTGCGAAACTTGTACTTTCCAGTACCGAGCGCAGGCTCAGCACCGGCCATTGCTCCGTGGAGCGGCGGAATGCGCCGGCCAGGAAGCGGTCACAGCGCGTCACCGTTGGCGGCGCATCGCCCGTGAACTCGCCTTCCGCGAAACGGCGAAAACCTAATACTTCGTCAACGACCAGCCCGGCAGGAATGTCGCGGTGATTCACCACGATGATGCGGGAGTTCCGGGTAATCGGCGTGACGCCGCTGCCTAGAAACAATCGCAGATCCACAACCGGCAACAACGCACCGCGAACATTCGCGATGCCTTTGATCCAGGGCTTTGCGCCGGGCACACGCGTGAGCGCGGGCGGCATGCTCAGCACCTCTCGCGTCTCTTCACGCGCGACAAGAAACATTTCACCCGCCATGCGCAGCGCGACGCCGACCCACTCACGTCCGGTCGTGCTCTCCTGGCTGACCTGCGCGGACACCGCGCGGCCCCGGCGCTCGAGCTCCGCGAGGAGCTCGAAAGGTCGATCCCGCAGGGACTTGAGTGAAATCTCTTCTGCGTCGGCCATGGCGACGTCAGCCCGCCAGAGTCCGCTGTGCTTTCGCGACCAGCTCGTCCGGCGACACCGGTTTCACCATGTAGTCGATCGCGCCCTGGCGCAGGCCCCAGATGCGATCCGTCTCCTGGCCCTTGGAGGTGACCATGATGATGGGAATCGCGCGCGTCTTCGGATCGTTCGCGAGCGTGCGCGTCGCCTGATAGCCGTTCATGCCGGGCATGACGATGTCCATAAAGATGAGATCAGGGCTCATCTCGCGCGCGAGACGCACGCCTTCCGCGCCGTCTGCTGCCGCAGCCGTTCGATAACCATGACGCTCCAGCGCCTTGGTCATGACGTGCACCTCGGTGGGCGAATCGTCAACGATAAGTATCAATGCCATGAGAGAAGTCACCTGCCGATGTGCGTCTCGATCGCGGTCAACAGCTCGTCCTTGGTGAACGGCTTGGTGAGGTAATGCTCCGAGCCGACGATTCGGCCCCTCGCTCGATCGAACAAACCGTCCTTCGAAGACAACATGATCACGGGAATGGACCGGAACACCTTGTTGTGCTTGATGAGCGAGCAGGTCTGATAACCGTCGAGCCGGGGCATCATGATGTCTACGAACACGATGTCGGGCTGATGGTCGGCAATCTTTGCCAGCGCATCGAAGCCATCGACCGCCGTATAGACCTCACACCCTTCCTTCGCGAGGAGGGTTTCGGCCGTACGGCGGATGGTTTTGCTGTCGTCAATAACCAGTACCTTGAGGCCGGAAAGCTTCGTGTTGGTGCCGGTCACGATCGAGCAACTCCTTAACCACGCATGGGGTGGCTTTGTTTGAGGCAAGCGCAGCGCGGTTTTAACATATCGGTATATCCCGGGCTATGCCACGCACGTCACGTTTTTGAGAGACAGGGCCCTCAACGCGCATGCAGGGTGAGCCAGGTGAACACGTTCACGCTACGGCGAGCATAATCGACGCAAGCGGGTGTGCATTTCCTCTACCCGTGTCTCATAACAGGAACGGTGATGAACGAACGAGTGCGGCTGGGCGTGGTGATGGACCCGATCGCCAACATCAAGTACGCGAAGGACTCCACCCTCGCCATGCTGCTGGCCGCGCAGGCGCGGGGCTTCGATCTCTTCTATATGGAGCAGCACGATCTCAGCCTGCGGGATGGCAAGGCCCTTGGTCGAGTGCGCCCCTTGCAGGTGCATGCCGACGCGTCACGCTGGTTCACGCTGGGCGAACCTCAGACGCTGCCGCTGGGTGAGCTCGACGTCCTGTTGATGCGGAAAGATCCGCCGTTCGACATGGAGTTCATCTACACCACTTACATTCTCGAGCGCGCCCAGGAGCAGGGAGCGCTGGTGGTAAACGACCCGCAAGGTCTGCGCGATATGAACGAGAAGGTGTACACAGCGTGGTTTCCACACTGTTGCGCACCCACACTGATCACGCGCGACATGCAGGACATGCAGGCTTTCCTCCGCGAGCACGGCACCGTTGTGTGCAAGCCGCTCGACGGCATGGGCGGACGATCCATCTTCGTCGTCGAGCGTCACGACAAGAACATGAATGTCGTGTTTGAAACGCTCACGAATTACGGGACGCGTTTCGCAATCGTGCAGCGTTATCTGCCGGAGATCGTCGACTCCGGTGATTCGCGGGTGTTATTAGTAGATGGCAAGGCCGTGCCTTATGCGCTCGCGCGCATTCCCTCTGCGGCAGATAACAGAGGAAATCTCGCGGCGGGCGCCAAGGGCGTGGGCCGCGAGCTCAACGATCGGGATCGCTGGCTCGTCGGTGAGATCGGTCCGGCGCTGGCCGCGAAGGGCATGCTGTTCGTGGGGCTCGATGTCATCGGCGGTTTCGTCACAGAGATCAATGTGACAAGCCCGACGGGCATCCGGGAACTCGACAAGCAGTTCGGCATCAACATTGGAGACCTGCTGGCGCAGGCCATCGAGCGTCGCCTGCAGGGGACATGAGTCGGTACAGATAGATCAGTGGCTATACTGAAGTTCAAATCCCGCGGGAACGACGAGCAAGTGGCCGCCAGGGCGTTGGTGTTGCGTGAAGGACTGCCGCCGGTTCGTGACCGTTTCATGGTCATGCTGTTTCTTGCCGGCCTCGTCCACGCGATGATCATTCTCGGCCTGACATTCGGCGCGCCGGGTGCCACGGGCCAGCCCGCGCCCGGCCTGCAGGTGCTGCTGGTCTCCGAAGAATTGCCGACCGCGGACAGCAATGAGTCCGCGGCGTACCTCGCACAGCGCACTCAGCACGGCGCCGGTAACACGACAGATGCCGTGTCACCCCGCAATCGTGCGTCGTCCATTCCCGTCCCCGCACAGGACGGCACGCTGGATGGCAACACGCTCGGGCCGGACGGCAACACCGCCGGAAATCACGACGAGCGCGTGCTGACGACGTCGTGGAAATCCACGATCCGCTTCATGCCAGACCCGGGCGACTCAGGCACGGCGAACAGCAAGCCGCTGCTGCTGACCGAGCAGCGATCCGACCAGCCGGGCCCTGAGAATGAGTCGGAGCAGGCGCAGCTGCGCGGCCCGAAGCGCGACGAGCTGTGGATCACGCCCGATACGCGGGCCGCCTCGCTCGCCCCCTATCTCGACGCGTGGCGACGGAAGGTCGAGCGCATCGGCACCCTGAATTATCCTCGAGCGGCCCAGCGTCTCGGCGTGAGTCCCGTGCTCGAAGTCGCCATCGCGCAGGACGGTACGCTCGAGAAAGCGGTCATTCGCCGCTCGAGCGGCTATCCTGATCTCGACGCGGCCTCGCTGCAGATTCTCAAGCTCGCGAGTCCGTTCGATCCCTTTCCCGCGGAGCTGGCGCGCGACTATCGGTTGCTCCGTTTCGCTTACGAATGGCAATTCGAAGGTGGCCGTCATGACAGCACCGTCTCCACCCTTCCTTGAGCGCGCGTCACGGCGTGGCCATACTGAGGCCATGAGCGACTCGAGCCTCACCAACCATCTGCTGATCGCGATGCCTTCGCTCGCGGATCCGAATTTCTCCCACGCGGTGACGCTCGTCTGTGAGCATTCCGAAAAGGGCGCGCTCGGCATCGTGCTGAACAAGCCGCTGCCGATGAAGCTCTCCGAAGTGCTCTCGCAGATGAAGCTCGAGCCGTCCAGCGAACAGATTGCCGAGCAGGCCGTGTTGTGCGGCGGCCCGGTCCATACCGATCGCGGCTTCGTGCTGCATCGGCCGGGCGGCCAGTGGGATCACACGCATCGTGTGTCCGACACGATCCAGGTCACCACCTCGCGGGATGTGCTTGCAGCCATGGCACGTGGCGAAGGTCCCAGCGATGCGTTCATCGCGCTGGGCTATGCCGGCTGGGATTCAGGACAGCTCGAGCGTGAGATGCGCGAGAACGCGTGGCTTTCCATGCCGGTGGATGCGCGCGTCGTGTTCGATCTGCCGTTCGAGCAGCGGTGGCTCGGCGCATGGCAGCTCCTGGGTATCGATGTCGACAAGATGAGCCTAGTCGCGGGCCATGCGTGACGGCCCCATCCGGGTCGTCCTCGCTTTCGACTTTGGACTGAAACGTATCGGTGTCGCGTCGGGCGACACCCTTACTTCACGCGCGGCGCCCCGCCCTGCCGTAGCCGCGTCCGCCTCGGGGCCAGACTGGAAGGCGCTCGAACGTGAAATAAACGGCCTGCAGCCCAACCTCCTCGTGGTGGGCGCCCCCTATAATGCCGACGGCAGTGCGGGCGCTCTGACAGCGGCCGCTCGTCGCTTCGCCGCTGAGCTCGAACGCCGTTTTGGCCTTCCCGTGAAACAAGTGGATGAGCGCTGGTCGTCCCTCGAGGCGAACGCAGCGCTCAGGTCGCAGCGCGCGAGCGGTGAACGCAGGCGCCGCGTCCGTCGCGAGGACATCGACAGCGCCGCGGCTGCCGTGATTCTCGAGCGTTGGCTCGCAGGCGAAGGAGATTGAACCGCTCATGAACGATGTTTCTTCTGGTGTCCCGCAGCTTCGCGCGGACGGCACGCTCCGCCACCTCCTCACGCTGGAACACCTCCCGCGTTCCTACATAGAAAATCTGCTCGAGCGCTCGCGCTCGTTCGTCCGACCGCTCGGCGCATGTCCGCCTTCCAGCAATGCGCTGGCTGGTGTCACGGTCGCCAATCTCTTCACCGAACCCTCCACGCGCACGCGTGTGTCGTTCGAGCTCGCGGCCAAGCGCCTCGGTGCAGACGTGGTGAATCTCGAAGTGCAACTGTCCTCGCGCGCGAAGGGCGAGAGCATGCTAGACACGGTGTTCACCCTGCAGTCACTGCATGTCGATGTGCTGGTGATCCGTGATGCCGAACTAGGTGTTCCGGGTCTCGTGGCAACTAATGTCGCGCCACACGTCAGCGTGTTGTCAGCGGGTGAAGCTCACGTGTCGCATCCGACGCAGGGTTTGCTCGATGCGCTGACAGTTCTTCAGCACAAGCCCAATCTGCAGAACACCAGCATCGCCATCGTGGGCGACATCCGGCATTCGCGAGTCGCGAGATCCGCGTGGCACGTGTTTCGTGCCCTGGGTGTCGGCGACCTGCGCATCGTCGCGCCGCCCGCCTTCATGCCGGAGAACGAAGAGTTCGCAGGCTGCTCGCGGCATGCGACGCTGAAGTCAGGTCTGAAGGACGCCGACGTCATCATGATGTTGCGCATCCAGAAAGAACGGATGAGTCAGGCCGCCCTGCCCGACGCCGATCGCTACTTCGCCAAGTACGGTCTGACGCCTGAGCGCCTGGCGCTCGCGAAGCCCGACGCGATCGTCATGCATCCACAACCCATGAATCGCGGCATCGAGATTGCCTCGGATGTGGCCGACGGCCCGCAGTCCGTCATTCGCGATCAGGTGCGTAACGGCGTCGCGGTCCGCATGGCCGTGCTGGCCGCGGCCGTCGAATCACGGACGGAGATGTAATGGCCCCGGCCACTCGCGGCACGATCTTTCTCGAGGAAGCACGCATCCTCGACCAGACGGGATTCGACGGTGACCAATACGTCATCCGGGTCGAAGCGCCGAAATGCGCCGCGCATGCGGAGCCCGGCGCGTTCGCGCATATCACCTGCGATCCGGGTATTCCGATGCGGCGTCCGCTTTCGATCATGCGGGCGAGCGCTGCCGAAGGCTGGATCGAGATGCTTTACAAGGTGATGGGCCCCGGCCTGCAGGCGCTGGCGGCGCGCAAGAAGGGCGACGTCATTAGCGTGCTCGGGCCGATCGGTCGCGGGTTCACGCTGCATCCCGAGCGCCCGCGTGTGCTGCTCATCGGTGGCGGCGTCGGCATACCGCCGATGATTTTCCTCGCGGATAGGTTGCGAGCACGCACGGACGTTAAGTGGAAACCGCTGGTGCTGATGGGGTCGGAGATTCCCTTTCCGTTCCGCACCCGGCCCTCACGCATCGTGGTCCCGGGTATTCCCGTAGGCAGTATCGCCAGCATGCCGATGCTGGAGGAGTGGGACATCCCGAGTCGCCTCGCCAGCCGCGCCGACTTTCCCGGCTGCTTCGACGGCTTCGTCACGGAGCTGGCCGACGCCTGGCTCAGCTCGCTCGGACCCGCCGAGCTTGCCGAAGTCGAAATATTCTCCTGCGGCCCGACGCCGATGCTGGAAGCCACGGCCAGGGTAGCGCGTAAATACGACCTGCCTTGTCAGGTTTCCCTGGAAGAATTTATGGCCTGCGCGGTGGGCGGCTGCGCGGGCTGCACGATTCAGGTGCGCACACCGGAAGGCCCGGCGATGAAGCGCGTCTGCGTCGACGGGCCCGTGTTCGCTGCGGACACTGTTTTCCCGGCCTGATTTTCGGCAAGCTGCGATGAGGTCACGCGTGGCGCGAGGAATGCGCCCGCGGACCGGATCTGACTTTTCGCAGGCTTGGCCATGACGGCACGCCGTTTGCTTGAGTAACGCACTTCCGGCAAGGAGGCTCCCGTGCGCTTCGTCTTCTTCTGCCATTCTCTCGTCTCGGACTGGAATCACGCCAACGCGCATTTCCTGCGCGGTGTGACGTCGCAACTGCTCGCTACCGGGCACGACGTGTGCGTGCTCGAGTCCGCGGACAACTGGAGCCTGCGGCAATTGCGCGAGCAATGCGGCGAAGGTGCGTTGAAGGCGTTCTATGCCACCTACCCGCAGCTCAAAAGCACGTTTTACGATCCGCTGTCGCTCAGCCTGGATGACACGCTGAAAGATGCGGACGTGGTCGTCGTTCACGATCGCAATCATCCAGCTTTGATCAGCCGCGTGGGCCGCCACCACAGGCAGGCCGGCAGTGCTTACCGCCTGCTGTTTCAGGATGCGCGCCATCACGCCACGCTGGCGTCCGATGACCCACGCGCCACGCTGCTCGAAGATTACGACGGCGTACTGACGTCTAGTGACGCCCTCAAGCGTTCTTATGAAGCATTCGGCTGGGCGCGGAAGGTGTGGACTTGGCACGAAGCAGCTGACACTCGCGTGTTCCAACCGGCGGCGGAGAGCGGTGTGCGCTCGCTCGACGTTGTTTGGGCGGGCAACTGGGGAAATGGTGAGCAGGCGAGCGGGCTGACGGAGTTTCTGATCGAGCCGGTGCGCATGCTGGGTTTGCATGCTCGCATCTATGGAAGCGGGTATCCGGAGAAGGCGCTGCGGCAGCTTCGCGCGGTTGGCATCGATTATTCGGGATGGCTCGCCAACTTCTGCCTGCCGACGATGTTTGCGATGGGACGGGTTACGGTGAACGTGCCGCGATCGTTACGGCGGGACGGGCTCGTGCCTACGGTGCCGACGATGCGGGTTTTCGAGGCGCTGGCGTGTCGCATTCCGCTGGTGACCGCGCCATGGGACGATCTCGATGGGATGTTCAGGCCAGGATACGATTTTCTTGTCGCGCACGACTGTAAGGAAATGCAGCGGCACCTGACGGAGTTGCTCGCGGATGCGGATTACGCGCAGCAGATTGCCGAGCAGGGATATCAGACAGTACTGGCGAAGCACACCTGCGCGCATCGGGTGGAAGAGCTGCTGGCGATTTGCAATTCATTGGGAGTGAACGAGCAGCGGGTTCGGCCGGAGACTCAGGTCGTGCAGCCGAGAGTTGCAGCGGTGGCGCCGCAGGTGAGCAACTGGTTCTGATTTCAAGAGGCCCTCAATCGCCGGGCGGCTCGGAATCAGATTTCACTCCGAGCCGCCCGGCGATTGAGGGCTTCCCGATCTTAACTATCCAAAATTGATCTTGGCTTCGAGGTTCGTCCTCGAGTCCGCATTAGTCAGCGCATCTTCCAGGGTAATCCGCTGCTGCTTGTAAAGCTCATGCAGCGCCACGTCAAAGCTCTGAATGCCGCGCTCGCCGCTCGCGATAATCGCCTCTTTGATCCCCATCACATCGCCCTTCTTCACGAGCTCCGCGATGTGCGGCGTATTGATCATCACCTCGATCGCCGCCACGCGCTTGCCATCCTTCCCCGGCACGAGCCGCTGCGACAGAATCGCCCGCAGGTATTGCGACAGATCCAGAAAAATCTGCGCATGCTGCTGCTGCGAGAACATATTGATGATGCGATCGAGCGACTCCGCCGAATTATTGGCATGCAGGGTCGCCAGCACCAGATGCCCGGTGCCCGAGAGATTGATCGCCGCCTCCATGCCTTCCTTGTCGCGGATCTCACCAATCAGAATGACATCCGGCGCCGCGCGCACCACGCTGCGCAACGCCCGATTATAAGTTTTGGTATCCAGCCCCACTTCGCGCTGATTGACGATCGAGCGCTTGTTGGTATGCAGGAACTCGATCGGATCTTCGATCGTGACGATATGGTCCGAGGAATTCTCATTGCGATAATTGATCATCGCCGCGAGCGACGTGGATTTCCCCGAACCCGTCGCGCCCACCATCAGAATCAGGCCGCGCTTCAACATCACGAGATCGCGCATGATCTCCGGCAAGCCGAGCGCGTCCATCTTCGGCATGTCAGCCGTGATGTAGCGCATGACCATGGCGGGAAAACCCCGCTGCATGAACACGTTCACGCGGAAGCGCCCCAGCCCGGGCTCCGAGATCGCGAAATCCAGCTCGTATTCGTTGATGAAATATTCGCGTTGCGCGGCGTTCATGAGCGCGAACGCCGTCTGCCGCACCGTATCCGGCGTCAGCACCTGCTTGTTCACCGGCAGGATCTGACCTTCGATCTTGATCTTGATAGGCGCATTGGACGTGAAGAACAGGTCCGAGGCCTTCTTCTCCACCATCAGCTTGAACAGAGGGCGGGTATTCAGCGTCTGGCTGACGCTCTCGACACCGGGCAGCGCCGCCTGCGGGCCCGTGGCGCTGAGAGGATGCTCAGCTGCGTCCTTATGATAATCCATGATCGGGTGTTATCTCCGGCGCGCGTCAGATGACGCGGCCTGTTTCTTCCTCGACGATGCGCAACGCCGTGCCTTCGTCGATGTTCTTCGTTTCGCGTTTGCTCTCGAGCTTGATCCGCAAGCGCAGCTCATTCTTGGAATCCGCCTGGCGAAGCGCGTCTTCGTAAGAAATAAATCCCGATTCATACAGATCGAAGAGGGACTGGTCGAACGTCTTCATGCCGAGACGCGTCGAGCGCGCCATGACTTCCTTGATCTTGGTTACTTCACCCTTGAAGATGAGGTCCTGGATCAAAGGCGAGTTCAGCATGATCTCCGTGGCGGCGATGCGCCCCACCCCCGATTCGCGCGGCACGAGGCGCTGCGAAATCAGGGCGCGAATGTTCAAGGACAGATCCATCAGCAACTGCTCGCGTCGCTCGTCGGGGAAGAAGTTGACGATGCGATCGAGCGCCTGGTTGGAGCTGTTGGCGTGCAGGGTGGCGAGCACGAGATGGCCGGTTTCGGCGAACTGGATGCCGTATTCCATCGTCTCGCGGTCACGCACCTCACCAATGAGAATGACGTCGGGTGCCTGGCGCAACGTGTTCTTGAGCGCGGACTGCCATGAATCCGTATCCACACCCACTTCGCGATGCGTGATGACGCACCCCTTGTGCTGGTGGACGTATTCCACGGGATCTTCGATCGTCACGATGTGACCACGCGTCTTCTCGTTGCGATAGCCGATCATCGCCGCGAGCGACGTGGATTTACCCGAGCCCGTACCGCCCACCAGCAGCACGAGGCCGCGCTTCGACAGCACGACCTCTTTCAACACCGGCGGCAGCTCGAGTTCCTCGAGTGTTGGAATCTTCGCGTTGATCAGGCGGATGACGCAGCCCGTCGACCCCTGCTGGATGAACGCGTTGACGCGGAAGCGCCCGATGCCCGGAGGGGCGATCGCGAAGTTACATTCCTTGGTGGCGTCGAAATCTTTCGACTGCCGATCGTTCATGATCGCGCGCACGAGAATGGCCGACTGCTCAGGCGTCAGCGCGCGCTCACTCTGCGGGCGGATTTCACCGTCGAGCTTGATGGCAGGGGGAAAGCCCGCCGTGATGAACAGGTCCGACGCCTTCTTCTCGGTCACGCGACGCAGGAGATCCTGCATCAGTTTGATGGCTTGATCGCGATCCATGGCTTTATCAAGGCCTTGCGGCCTACCTCGTTAGGCGCGCGGGGCGCCGGGAAGAAACCTGTGTGCTGCCAGGCCGAACCTCTTGCCGGAGTTTCGACCTGACTTACAACGCGTCCTTGTTGGAGGCTTTGTAACGCGCCTCTTCCTTGCTGACGAGCCCCTTGGCGACGAGGTCGGTGAGACACTGATCGAGCGTCTGCATGCCCTGCGCCTGGCCGGTCTGAATCGACGAATACATCTGGGCGATCTTGCCCTCACGGATCAGATTACGAATGGCCGGCGTGCCGATCATGATCTCGTGCGCTGCCACACGTCCACCGCCATTGCGCTTCAGCAGCGTCTGAGAAATGACGGCGCGCAGCGACTCCGACAGCATGGAGCGGACCATGTCTTTTTCAGCCGCCGGAAACACGTCCACCACGCGGTCAATGGTCTTCGCCGCGGAAGTGGTGTGCAAGGTCCCGAAGACGAGGTGACCCGTTTCCGCCGCCGTCAGCGCGAGACGGATGGTTTCCAGGTCACGCATTTCGCCAACCAGGATAACGTCGGGATCTTCGCGCAACGCGGAGCGCAGCGCTTCGGTGAACCCGAGCGTGTCGCGATGAACCTCGCGCTGGTTGACCAGGCTGCGCTTCGACTCATGCACGAACTCGATGGGGTCTTCGATCGTCAGAATGTGGTCCGGCCGGTTGTCGTTGATATGGTTGACCATACCGGCGAGCGTGGTGGATTTACCGGAGCCCGTAGGGCCCGTCACCAGCACCAGGCCTCGCGGCAACATGCACAGGTCGCGGAAGATCTTCGGCGCCTGCAGATCGTCGAGGCTCAGGATGACCGACGGAATGTTTCGAAACACCGCGCCCGCGCCCCGGTTCTGATTGAACGCGTTGACGCGGAAGCGCGCGAGCTTCGGAATCTCGAAGGAAAAATCCGTTTCGTAAAACTCTTCGTACGACTTGCGCTGCTTGTCGTTCATGATGTCGTACACCATGCTGTGCACTTCCTTGTGCGCGAGCGGCGGCATGTTGATGCGCTTGATGTCTCCATCAACACGAATCATCGGCGGCACGCCCGAGGAGAGATGGAGGTCCGAGGCGTTGTTCTTAACAGCAAACGCCAGCAGTTGCGCAATGTCGACGGCCATTCCAGCTCCCTTAACTTGATGACTCGGGCAGGGCTGACAATCGTATGTCGCGATTCCTGCTTACGAGCGCTCGCGAGTATAACGGAGGGGTCTTACGACCAATATGTTAATGGTTCCGCAGAATTTGCCGGAAAATATCCAGCGTGTGCAAGAACGTGTCATGCGTGCCGCTTCCGGCACGGGACGCACTGTCGATTCCGTCACACTTCTGGCCGTGAGCAAGGGCCAGCCCGCAGAAGCCATCCGCGCAGCCGCATCGCTCGGCCTGCGCGAGTTCGGCGAAAACTATGCGCAGGATGCGCTCGCCAAGGTCGACATGCTGCGTGACCTCGACCTCGTCTGGCATTTCATAGGTCAGTTGCAGACCAACAAGACGCGACCGATCGCGGCGGCATTCAGCTGGGTACATAGCATCGACCGGCTACGCATTGCCGAAAGATTGTCTGCCCAGCGTCCGTATCACACAGCTCCGTTGAATGTCTGTCTGCAGGTCAACATTGCCGGTGAGGCCACGAAGGCAGGCGTCGCGCCACACGAGGTGCCTGCATTGGCCGCGGCGGTCGCCGAGCTGCCGCGCCTGAAGTTGCGCGGGCTCATGTGCGTGCCCCCGGCCGAAGCAGACCGGGATCGGCAACTGCACTGGTTCGGGCAGGTGCGTGAGTTGTTCGACTCCCTCAACGCTGCCGGCGCGGGCCTCGATACGCTCTCCATGGGCATGAGCGACGATCTGGAAGCCGCAATCGCCTCGGGCGCCACCATCGTACGCATCGGCACTGCTATCTTCGGCCCTCGCACATAGATCATCGGTACAATCTGCAGCGATGGAAACCAACCTGGCTTTTCTCGGCGGCGGCAATATGGGCCGAGCCATCATCGGCGGCCTGCTCCGACGCGGCTGGCGCACTGAGCGCATCACCGTCGGTGAAACATACGAGCCCGCGCGGGCTTCGCTGGCCGAGTCCTTCGGCATCACCGCCACGCCGGACAACACGGTTGCCATCGCAGACGCGCGCGTCATCGTGCTGGCCGTCAAGCCGCAGGATACGGCGGCCGTGTTGACTGCACTGACACCCACGTTGCAACGGAATCATCCACTGATCATTTCCGTTGCCGCCGGTATTCGCACGTCAGCCATTGAAGCGTGGTGTGGCCCTGGCGTGCCCGTGGTGCGCGCCATGCCCAATCGGCCGGCGCTCGTCGGCGCGGGTGCAACGGGTTTATATGCTTCCGACGCGGTATCGCCCGCGCTACGCACGATTGCGGAAAACATCATGCAGGCCGGTGGCGACGTCGTGTGGGTGCCAACCGAAGATTCTCTGGATGTCGTCACCGCACTATCCGGTAGCGGACCCGCTTATTTCTTTCTGCTCGCGGAGCTCATGACTGCAGCGGCGGTGGAGCTTGGCCTGCCTCCCGATACGGCGCGACGCCTGGCCGTGAGCACGCTGTATGGCGCAGGACAGCTGGCGCAGGCAAGCGACGGCGATCTCGCGCGCCTGAGAAGCGAGGTCACGTCGAAGGGCGGCACCACCGAAGCCGCGCTTCGTTCATTCGAAGCGGCAGGTCTGCGCGACATCGTCACGCGCGCGATGCAGGCTGCCGCTCATCGCAGCGGCGAGCTTGCCGCACAGTTTGGCGCGCCTCGCTGAATCCTTAGAGAGCCTCTCCCATGGATGCGTTGATTTTTATCGTCGAGCAGCTGCTGTCGCTGGTTTTCCTGGTGTTTTTGCTGCGTTTTCTGTTTCAGCTGGCGCGTGCGGATTTTCGCAATCCGTTCTGCCAGGCCATCGTGCGGCTGACGAATCCGTTGATCATGCCGTTACGGCGCGTGTTGCCGCCCATCGGCAAGATCGACACGGCGTCAGTACTCGCGCTGATCTTCATCGCATTCGTCGAAGTCGCCATTACGTTCGCACTGCGTGGCTTCGGCATTCCGCCCGCGCCGATCCTGATTCGCGCGGTCGCGCTCGAAATCGCAACCACTGCACTGTGGACGTACTTTGTTGCAATTCTCCTTTACTCCCTGTTGAGCATCATCGCTCCGGGAGGCTATTCGCCGGCACAATCGCTGCTGGCAACACTCTGCGAGCCTGTTTTACGGCCGTTTCGCCGACTCATTCCGCCGATCGCGCAACTCGATCTTTCACCACTGTGGGCCTGCATCGCCATTCAGGCTTTGCTCATTCTGCTGCATTAATCGCGCGCTTTTTCCGCTGCTACCAAGGTCCCTGAACGCGTGACAGCACGAAAACCCTGAAAAAAAAGGCATTTACCGTTTGCCAACGTGTGCGCATGTGCTATTTTCCGCGCCGATTCATCTGCGCGGCGCGCCCGCGCCTTCGGTCACAACATTCGAGGAGTATCACGAGATGGCGAAAAAAGCTGGTGCACCGACCAAGTCGGAAATTCTGCTTCAGATTGCTAAAGACACGGGTCTTTCACGTAAACAGGTCAGCAGCGTGTTCGACTCGCTGAGCGCTGTCATCAAGAAGAGCCTGCGCAGTGGTGGCTTGTTCACACTGCCAGGCCTGTTGAAGATGAAGGTCATGAGAAAGGCCGCCACGAAGGCACGCGAAGGCGTGAATCCCTTCACCGGCGAGAAGATGACGTTCAAGGCAAAGCCGGCTAGCAAGAAAGTCCGTGTCATGCCGCTGAAGACCCTCAAGGGGTTCGTCAACTCCTGATCGAGTGTTCTACCGCGGGTTCGGGGTAGCCGAATTAGCAAGAAGGCCGGATGAGCGCAAACTCATCCGGCCTTTTCTTTTATGCGCGCTACGAGGCGGACTGCGCGAACGCGAGGATGGTTTCGCGCAGATCGTGCAGGCGGCCGTGAAAGAAATGGCCCGCACCCTCTAATACTTGCACCGTGGGTGGCGGCTGCAGGCTCTCTGCCCACTCCAGAACCGCCTGGGGCGGAATGACGTCGTCTGCATCACCCTGAATGACGAGCCACGGACACGCCGGCACAACAACGTTACTGACATCTAACCGCGTGACCGCGGGAGAGACTGTCACGAGCATTGCCGGATGCGTCGTTGCGGCAGCGCGCACAGCGATGGCGCCCCCGAAAGAAAAGCCTCCGAGCCACAACGCAGCGTTCGGCCAGCGCTCGCGTCCGTAGGCAACGGCCGCCAAGGCATCCTCAGTTTCGCCCACGCCTTCATCGAACGCGCCCGCGCTCGTTCCTACACCGCGAAAATTGAAACGGATAGTCGGCACGCCCAGCTCGTTGAACGTGCGCGCCACGGTGTGAATGACTTTGTTATCCATCGTGCCGCCCTGAAGGGGATGCGGATGGCAGCAGACCGCGAAGCGGTCCAGCGCGGCGCCTTCGGGCACGTCCACCAGAACCTGCAGAACCCCTGCCGGCCCCGGAATCTCGACACGCTCGGGGCGCGGCGGGCGAAAAGTCATTTGTAGATCACGCCTTCTTTCATCACGAAGCTCACCCGCTGCATTGCTGTGATATCCACGAGCGGGTCGCCCGGAACGGCCACGAGATCCGCGAGCTTGCCCGCGGCGATGCTGCCGAGACGATCATCGATCTGCAGAAACTTTGCCGGCACGCTGGTCGCGGACCGGATGGCTTCCATCGCGGGCATGCCCGCTTCCACCATGAACTGAAATTCGCGGGCATTGTCGCCGTGAGGGGAAACCCCGGTGTCCGTGCCAAACATGATCTTCACGCCGGCTTTATAAGCTCTGCCGAAAGTCTTCTGGATCAGCGGCCCGATGCTGAGTGCCTTGGGACGCACGAGCGGGGGAAAAAAGCCTTCCTGCTGCGCCCGGTCGTACACCCAGCGGCCCGCGCTGATCGTCGGCACCAGGAACGTGCCCCGCTCCTTCATGAGCTTGATGCCTTCGTCATCGAGGAAAGTGCCATGCTCGATGCTGTCTACGCCGCCACGAACGGCGCGCTTGATGCCCTCGGCGCCGTGAGCATGAGCCGCCACGGTGAAACCATAGTCTCTCGCCATTGCGACGATGGCGCGGACTTCTTCTTCTGTGAACTGAGGATTCTGGCCGTTACGCGCCACCGACAAGACTCCGCCCGTCGCGGTGATCTTGATGACGTCAGAGCCTTCCTTGTAACGCTGCCTGACAGCGTCTGCGGCTTCAGTGGGACCATTGATCACGCCCTCGCGCGGCCCGGGCTTCGTATCGAGAGCGGCCGCCATACCATTGGTGGGATCCGCATGACCGCCCGTGGTCGCGATGGATTTACCGGCGGTGAACACGCGCGGCCCCTTGATCTTGCCCGCGGCGATGGCGTCACGAAGCGCGATGTTGACGCGATAGGCATCGCCCAGGTCGCGCACGGTGGTGAAGCCCGCGAGCAGCGTGCGCTCCGCGAATCGCACGGAGTCGAACGCCACATCAGCCGGGTTCAGCGTGAATTCCTCGATCTGGCTGTTGCGGTTATGTTCGCCCGTGAGGTGAACATGCATGTCCATCCAGCCGGGCATGAGCGTGGCATTGCGCAGATCGATGACTTTATCGCCCGCGGCAGGGGTGCGATAACCCGCTTCGATACTGACGATCTGGCTGCCGTCGACGACGACGGTGCGCTCGAGAAAGGCTTTATCGCCAACGCCGTCGATGAGCCGTCCGGCGTGGATGATCGTGGCGGCATCCGCGAGCGTTGTCGCGCAAGCCGCCACGAGGGCCAACAAACCAACACGTTTACGAACAGTCATGCCGTCCCTTTGATGAGTCGCGAACGTATCGATTAAAGCCGAGTTACTCGATACCGAGCAACTCCACATCGAATACGAGCGTTGCGCCCGGGGGAATGACACCACCCGCGCCGCGCGCGCCATATCCCAACTCCGCGGGAATGACGAGACGACGCTGCTCACCGACCTTCATGCCGGCAACACCCTGATCCCAACCGGCGATCACCTGACCGCCACCCACGGGGAAGCGGAACGGGTCGTTACGATCGACCGAGCTGTCGAACTTCTGACCTTTCTTGTCGGTCGCGCCTTCGGAATACAGCCATCCCGTGTAATGAACCACGGCGGTCTTGCCCGGCGTGATCGCGGGACCTGAACCTGGCTTGAGCTCTGTCTGTTGCAAAGTGGTGATCGGCACGGCGGTTCCTTCTCCTGCTGGAGCGGTGGATGTTGATTCGGGTTGCCCGGACGCAGCGGTGGACTCTGCAGCTGGCGCTGCGCCTGCCGTGTTGTCTTCGGCCTTCTTCGTACAGGCCGCCAACAACACTACCGCGCTCAGGGTCAAAACTTTCCAGTGACTCATATCGTTTCCTTATTTTTGGCTGGCGCTCACGCGGCTTCGTCGTTCACCGGCACGCCGGCGAGGCGCACGAGCAGACGATTGAGGCGACGCACGAACTCCGCCGGATTGGCGAGCTGCCCGCCTTCCGCGAGCGCGGCCTGATCGTAAAGCACCTGCGCCACTTCCGCGAACTGATTCGCGTCGCTCACCGTGTCCAGATATTTCACGATCGGATGGCCGACATTGAGTTCGAGGAACGGCTTGGCCTCCGGCACCTTCTGCCCCGCGGCAGCCATGATCTTGCGCATGCTCGCGCCAATGTCATGTTCGTTCAGTACCAGACACGCGGGAGAATCCTTGAGACGAATGCTCGTGCGCACTTCGGCAACACGCTCGCCCAGAGAGTCTTTCACGCGCTTCAGGAGCCCTTCGCTTTCCTTCAGCTCTTCTTCGTGCCGCGCCTTGTCAGTCTCGGTCTCGAGGGCACCGAGCTCGAGGTCGCCGCGCGCGGCGTCCTTGAACTTCTTGCCGTCGAACTCGCTCACCTGCCCCATGACCCATTCGTCGATGCGCTCGCCTAACAGCAGCACCTCGAGCCCATGCGCGCGCAACTGCTCGATATACGGGCTCGCGCGGGCAGTCTCCACATTCTCGGCGATGATGTAGTAGATGCGGTCCTGATCGGGCTTCATGCGCGAAACGTAGTCGCGCAGGCTGACGCTCGGATCATTCTCTGCATTGTGAGTGCTGGCAAAACGCAGCAGCGGCAGAATCTTCTCGCGGTTGGAAGGATCTTCAGCAATGCCTTCCTTCAGCACCGCGCCGAACTCTTTCCAGAATGTTTTGTACTTCTCGGCTTCGGCTTCATCCGTCGACAGACGGGCGAGCAGATCGAGCACGCGCTTGGCGAGGCCACCGCGTATCGCATCGACTTCCGGGTCCTGCTGCAAGAGCTCACGCGAGACGTTGAGCGGCAGGTCGCTGGAGTCGAGCACGCCTTTCACGAAGCGCAGGTATAACGGCAGGAACTGCTCCGCGTCGTCCATGATGAACACGCGGCGCACATACAACTTCAGCCCGCGAGCGGCGTCACGCTGCCACAGGTCGAACGGGGCGCGGCCCGGCACATACAACAGGCTCGTGTATTCGCGCTTGCCCTCGACCTTGTTGTGGCTCCACGCCAGCGGCTCGGAGAAGTCGTGCGCAATGTGCTGATAGAACTCCTTATATTCCTCGTCCTTGATGTCGCTGCGAGGACGCGTCCACAACGCTTTCGCCTGGTTCACCGCTTCATATTCGAGTGAGGCTTCCCCTTCCTTGCGCATGAGCACGGGGAACGCGATGTGATCGGAATAACGACGCACCAGCGAGCGCAAGCGATACGCTTCAGAGAATTCCTTGGCTTCCGGCTTCAGATGCAACACGACCGACGTGCCCCGCTCGGGACGCGTGATCGTTTCCACCGTGAACTGGCCGTCTGCGCTGGACTCCCAATGAACGCCTTCGTCCGGCGAAACGCCGGCCTTGCGCGTCAACACCTCCACGCGATCCGCAACGATGAAAGCGGAGTAGAAGCCCACGCCAAACTGGCCGATGAGCTGCGAGTCTTTCTGCTGGTCGCCCGAGAGCTTGCGGAAGAACTCGCCGGTGCCTGACTTTGCAATGGTGCCGAGATGGGTGACGGCTTCATCGCGCGTCATGCCGACGCCGTTGTCACGGATCGTCAGCGTATTCGCCTCGCTGTCGGCCTCGAGCCAGATTTTGAGCTCCGGCTCATCCGCCAGCAGCGCGGGGCTCGCAATGGCCTCGAAGCGGAGCCGGTCGTTGGCGTCGGAGGCGTTGGAAATGAGCTCGCGGAGGAAGATTTCCTTGTGGCTGTACAAGGAATGGATCATGAGCTGCAGCAGCTCGCGGACTTCCGCCTGGAATCCCCGGGTTTCTTTATGTGTTTCGGTCATGCTCGCGTTCCGTAGCTGAATTGGACGGGAAGGCGAGCGATCTTGGGAATCCGCCAGGAATTTTCAAGCGCAATTTTGCCACGGGACCGGAATAGTCCGCGGCCGCCCCGAGGCGCGGTGCACCGTTCGGGCGAAAAAGGCGCTGGCCGAAAGGCCCGAGGATCAGCTGATGCGGAACAGGTCCCGGCAGGCGGTCCAGGCTGTGGCCGTCGCTGTCACGACAACAGCGGCGTACGAAACCGCGGGAGCCGCGAGCGTGCTCACTTCATGAGCCGCCATGATCGCGATGTGGCGACACCAGCCGCCGACCTCGTCGATCTCATCCCACAACAGTAAGAAGCGTTCCATGGAATCGACTCTACGGAGCGTTTGTTTCGGTTGACGTGCGCAAACTCACAGTGCTTGCTTGTATGGGTGTAATACCGTGCGTACGCTTGAATACGTCACATCGTCGTTACCACTTTCATACGAAGGACCCATGCAGCGTATCGTCGTCATGAATCCCAAAGGGGGATCCGGCAAGACGACCATCGCGACTAACATCGCGAGTTATCTCGCGAGTCAGCAGCATGCGCCGGTCCTGATGGACTACGATCCACAGGGCTCTTCGTTCCGTTGGGTAAAAAAGCGACAGGCCGCGCAACCTGTGATTCAGGTGACCGCGGCTTATGAACGTGACAGCCGCATGACGCGCAGTTTTCAGCTCCGCATTCCGCCGGGCGTGACGCACGTCGTGGTGGATACGCCGGCGGCACTCGTCACGCCTGATTTTCCAGACATGACGCGTAACGCGGATAAGATTCTGGTTCCGGTGTTGCCTTCTGATATCGACACGCACGCCGCCTCCCGTTGTATCCGGGACTTATTGCTCGTGGCGAAGGTACGACGAGACGAAGATCGCCTCGGTGTCATCGCTAACCGGGTGAAACGGAACACGCTCGCGTATCAGGCGCTGCTGCGTTTTTTACAGAGCCTCGGCATTCCGATCGTCGCCACGCTGCGCGATTCTCAGAATTACGCCCGCGCGGCCGAGCACGGCATCGGCATCCATGAGATGAAGAGCTATCTGGCGCGCGAAGATGTCGAGCAGTGGCAGCCGCTCGTGGAATGGCTGTCACGACCGACGAAAATAGCGGCGATCGCCACGGCACAGCCTGCGGCCACATCCGCACTGGGCTGAAGCCAGCCCCGCGGGCCGGCGCCGTCGCAAACTTATTTCTTGTCGAGCTTTTCGACCTTGTCGTTCTTGTCGTCCTCATCCCAGGAAGTCTTCATCTGGTCTGCCCAATTCTTGTAGTTGGACCAGGTGTAGAGATTCTTGGTGATGGCCGCATGACGGGCGCGCGCCCGCTGCATACGATCGAGCCAGCTTGCGTAGGGATCCGTCACGTCTGCCGTGGGCACAGGCGTAGTACTGGAAGGCGTGTTGTCGGGCCGTGCGCCCGGGTCGCTTCGCCCCCTGTCCGATGAGCTCATGTTTGCTCCCAAAGTGATTGGGAGGAGCCTAAGGCTTCACAAATGACACCGCCGGAACTGGTTCACACGCATCCGGCGCATCGCGCGTGTCAGGCCACAACTCTTGCGTAAGTTGCGACAAACCTGCGCGTTATGTCATCCACGTGTTGCGCTACGGCGCAACTAACTCACGCCACGAGGCGATAACACGGGCGATACACGGAGCCCGGCAACTTCATACGTAGTTGTGCCACGAACGCGGCGAGCAGATCGTCGAGCAGCTTCATGATCGCGGGATCGCCCGAAATCTCATACGGACCAAACTGCTCGATCGCGTGGATACCATATTCCTTCACGTTGCCCGTCACGATGCCCGAGAACGCGCGCCGCAGATTGGCGGCAAGCTCGTGCACGGGTTGATCCCGGTGCAGTTGCAACGCGCGCATCGACGCGTGCGTCACTTCGAAAGGTTGTTGGAATGCCGGTGGCACTTTCAGCAGCCAGTTGAAATTATAAGAATCACTGCGCTGGCGGCGATACGCGCGCACGGACTCCATGCCGCGCACCATGTGACGCGCGACTTCGGCTTCGTCGTCGACAATGATGGTGAAGCGCTTCAACGCCTCGGCGCCGAGCGTGCCTTCGATGAATCGGCTGATGTGCTCGAAATAGCCGGCGCTCTGTTTCGGTCCGGTGAGCACGACGGGAAACGGCTGCTCGCTGTTGTCAGGATCGAGCAGGATGCCGATGAGATAGAGAATTTCTTCGGCCGTGCCGGCGCCGCCGGGAAACACGACGATGCCGTGCGCCACGCGCACAAACGCTTCGAGACGCTTCTCGATGTCCGGCATGATCACGAGCTGGTTCACAATGGGATTCGGCGGCTCCGCGGCGATGATGCCGGGCTCCGTGATGCCGACATAGCGACCCTGCGTGATGCGTTGTTTCGCATGGCCGATGGTGGCGCCCTTCATGGGGCCTTTCATCGCGCCTGGTCCGCAACCGGTGCAGACGTCGAGCCCGCGCAGGCCGAGCTGATAACCCACGCGCTTGGTGTACTGGTACTCCTCGGTGCCGATGGAATGCCCGCCCCAACACACCACGAGGTTGGGACGCGCACGGAATTCCAGCGTCCGCGCATTGCGCAGAATGTGGAACACGGCATTGGTGATGTTGGAAGAATCCGTGAGATCGAAGCGGCCGCTCTCGATGATCTCGTTGGAGATGTAGACGACATCGCGCAGCACCGCGAAGAGATGCTCCTTGATGCCGCGGATCATCTCGCCATCGACGAAGGCCGACGGCGGCGCGTGGTGCACTTCGAGCTTGATGCCCCATGCGTGACGCACGAGCTCGATGCTGAAGTCCTTGTAGCGATCGAAAATCTCTTTCGCGTTATCGGTGTCGGCGCCGCTGTTGAGCACGGCCAGCGCGCATTTACGGAACAGCGAGTACAGGCCGCCCTGGCGCGAGTCCAGCAGCTTGCCGATTTCGGCCTGGGAGAGATTTTCCAGACTGCCACGCGGCGAAACGCGCGCGTCGACGGAGTCTGCAAGGACGATAGTGGTATCTAACGGAGTGCGGTTCGCGGACATGGGGCCTTTGGTTACGGCCGGATGTCGATCGGCACGTTGTCGGAAGTCAGGAGCCAGATTTCAACCATCTCGGAGTTGGAGACGGCGATGCAGCCGTCGGTCCAGTCACGAGTCTCATAGTACGCCGGCGTGTGTTTCAGCTGATTGGGCAGGCCGTGGATCATGATCGAGCCGCCGGCATCCCAGCCGTTCTTGCGAGCGTTACGCTGATCGACGTCGTTGGGATAGCTCACCTGGATGGAGAGAAAAAAATCGCTGCGCGGATTGCGGCGGCCCAACCGATACGTGCCTTCCGGCGTGCGGAAATCTCCCGAACGCTCTTTGTGGCCGACAGGGTTCAGGCCCAGGGCGATTTTATACGTCCGCAGCACGGTGTCATTGCGCATCAGCAACATCTTGCGCTGCGATTTGTAAACGACGACGCGATCGGCCCGCGGCAGGCTTTCCGTGGAGCGGAATGCGACCGGCTCGGCGGGCTGCGCAAGCGTGTCGGCATAAAGCGTCGGGGCGGCCGCAGCCAGCGCCACGCAGGCGCACAACAGACGAAAAATAGACCTCATGGGCAATTCAAACAGGAGCTTACGGAGTGGTCTGGATTATAGGGGCGCCGCCACGATCGAGCGAAGTACGTCGGTCACAACGCCGGGGCGTGCGGACGGTGACTTGAGCGGCTCGATAGTTGCAGACTGCGAACGTCCGACGCCATGAGGGGAACCCGTCCGTGAGAGCAGTGCCTGTGCGCCATGTCATTCGTTCGTCCGCAGTTTGGAGTGTTGCCACGCTATTGACCGCGACACTCGCGGGTTGTGCCGCACCACCCCTGGAAAAGTCGCCAGAGCGTCTGGATGAGGGAACCGGCACGACGGTTACCGTGCTGAGCAAGCCTGTGGAGCTGCTCGCGGAGGAAGTCCGCGGCGGCAAGGATGATCCTTTTGCCTATGTCGGGCCATTCGAAACCAATCAGATGGGCAAGCGTAATCTGTACCTCTGGGTGGCGATGCCCGAGGTGAGCGGGCCGCTCTCGGAGCCGCAGGTGTTATGCGCCGGGGCGCCGCTGGCCCTCGAGATGATCACTCAAGATCTTTCGCAGTGGGGGCTTTCCAAAGGCCCTTATCCCACGCCTGCACCGTGGAGCAGGCAGTGGTACTTCCGCCTGTCACACGAAGCGCTCACCTGCATGAGCGCCGCGCAGACGCTCACCGTGCAGGCACGAGCGGCTGAGCAGAAGATCGAACGCTACAGCGTGCAGAAAGTCGGGCTGAACGAGATGGCGGATTTCACCAACCGACTCAGCCCGTGACCGACGCTTAGCGGCCGGTCTTCGCGACGTTCTCCACCTTCGGCATCACGATCTGCGTGCCGGGCTTGAGGTCGCCGAGGTCAGCGTCCGGGTTGTACTGCTGAATCAGCCACACCGGCACGTTGACGTTCTTCTGCGTAATCGCCCACAGCGTGTCGCCACGTCGGATGATGTACACCTCGGTGCCGAGAATGCGGTGCGCGGCGAAGTAGCTCGCCTGCAGAACGCGGTGATACTCACGCCGCTTCTGCTCGAACGCCTCCCGCGTCACCTTGGCGAAATCCAGCTTCACCTTGTTGCCGATGATCACGGGCCGGCCATATTTCATGCCGTTCACTTCACGCAGCCGGTTGGCGGTGATGCCCAGCCAGTCCGCGTAGTGACCCAGCGTTTCGGCCGCGGCAACTGCGATGGTGTTCTCCTTCGACACGGAGTAATCGAGTGGGTCCGCACTCTGAGGCGTCTCGATAGCGGGACCGATCGCAGGCCCGAGTGCGTCCGCCTGTGCCGCCGACACCGGCTGCGAGCTCGTTGCAGGCTTCTTGGTGGTCTGCGCGACTGCCGCGGCATCCTCGGCGCTCTCGCGCTGAGCGACCGCAGCGGATACGCCACCCGAAGTCTTCGGTGTCGCTGTCGAAGCGGTCACCGCATCGACCGCTTCGACAGGCTCCGTCGCCGCAACGGGGGCTTCACCCGCAGGCAACTCCGTCGAAGCGACCAACAGCAGGCGCTGTCCCTCGAAGATGTAGTTCGGGTTGCGGATACGGTTGATCTTCAGGAGCTCGGCCTCCTTCAGGCCGGTCTTCTTCGCGATGTCCTGAATGTTATCGCCACGCCGTACAACGTAGATGTTGGTGGGCGATACCTTCACCGGCTCCGTCTGCACGGGCGTCACGGCGGCAACGGCAGCCACGGTCGGTGCTTGCGACTCAGGCACTTCCAACGTTCGGCCCGCACGCAGCTTGGCGTTGGTACTTATGCCGTTGGCCTTCGCCAGCGTGCTCGCGCTTACCCCGTAACGTTGCGCGATACCCGCGAGGGTGTCGCCTGAGCGAATCTTGTAACGACTGCCTTCGGGCTGACCTGCGTACTGTTCGGCGGGGACGAGCCGCTGGGCCAGCAGCTCTGATGTCCACACCACTCCACCGTCGGCAGGCAGACGCAGCTTGTAGGCTTTGGGCACGTGACGGTTGCCGTTCCATACAGTGGGCAACAACGCCGGATTCAACGCCCGCAACGTCTCGCGCCGGATATTGAGCGCGCGCTCGATGGAGGACATCGGTACATACGCCGGCACTTCCACTTCATGAAACTTCGCTTCGGTCATGCGCTCGATCGTCCCGAAGTACTTCTCGGGGTTTTGATCGATCTCGAGCGCCGCCAGGAACGACACGTAGAAGTTGCGGGACGCGAAACCGAACGTGGGGCTCTTATAGCCGCGCACGATGCGGACGATGTCATCGGTACCCATCGCCTCCTTAGCGCGCCGCATACCGGCTGCGCCGTGGTTATACGCGGTCAGCGCCAGCGGCCATGAGCCGAGCAGCCGATAGTTGTACGACAGCAGCTGCGCGGCTGCCTCGGTCGAGCGGAATGGATCCATGCGATCGTCGACAGCATTGTCGATGCGCATGTAACGACGGCCTGTGGATCGCATGAACTGCCACAGACCCGCGGCGCCAACCTTGGAATATGCAGCAGGATTGAACGACGACTCGACGTGCGGCAACACAGCCAGCTCAGCCGGCAGGCCAAGGTTCGCTATGGTCTCGGCGATGTGCGCTTCCCACGCTCCGGCGCGCACCAATCCTTCGCGGAAACGATCCGACTGCCCCAGTTGAAAGCGGATGTCAGCAGTTGCCTCGAGCAGGCGCTCGGGTGTGCCTTCTGCCCCCCACATCTCACGAATGCGTTGATCTTCTGCCGATACCGTACCGCCGTTCGCCGCGGCAAGACGCCGCAACGCGCCGATGTAGCGATCACGCGCGTCGTCGATCTGACGCTGGCGCTCGCGTGAAGGAGTGTTCGGTGCAAAGCGCATGGTGTCGTACACCACAGCGAGATTGCGTTGGTCGTGGAGGAAGCCCGCGTTGGTGTTGATCTCCGTGTACACACGGACCCAGAACTGCACGTCGCGTTCGAGAGCGGGCGGACGCGGGATGGCGCTCTCCGCAGCGGATACCGTCGCCTGGAAGGCAACTAAAAGCAGCAGACCGCACGCCCAGGACCACAGCCCACGCATCGATGTCGAGTTCATTTACACCCCGTCACTGCCAAACTCATCAGACCGTTCAACGACTTGCACAACGCTGCGTCATCCATGCGCCATCCGCGCGCGACGCCACTGTCGATGATCTTGACAACAGGGGCTCGCACGCTCGCCAAACGCGTTCGTCATAACGCGTTTCGGGCATCCGGAAGGCTTGCATATCGAGGACTGTGTCACAGTTGATCCACGTCGCAGATACAACATGTCACATCGAAGCGTCTGTCAGCGCGTCTGGCACAACCGTTGCTTTATCTACGGCAGACAGCACGAATTAAGATCGGGAAGGAAGACAGCCTGGCGGGATTCGAAGAAGAACAAGAAGACGATTCAGACAACAAGAACAGTCGAAGAATAAAAATCTCTCTCGGATAACAAGAAGAAGACGCTCCTCAAGCAAGCAAGCGACATGGCCCCGCGCAAGCGGGGCCTTCTTTTTTAGCCGCCGTTCTCAGCCGCCTGGCGATTGAGGACTGCTCATCCGCACTTCGAGTCGCCGCAGTTCAGGCAGGTCATGCAGCCGTCCATCATGACGACCGCTGCCGTGCTGCACTTCAGGCAAAGCACCGCACCCGGCGGGAACTCACCGCCCTTCGCCACGAAAGCGTCGGTTTGTTTGCCACGTGCCTCGAACTCGGCGCGCTTGTCGTCCACCATCTTGCGCTGATGCTTATCCAGCTCGGGCTTGCGCATCAGGCCAATGGACTGCAGGTGCTTCTCGATGACGTGCCCGAGCTCCGCGATGATCGACGGCATGAACTTGCCACCGGGCTGCCAGTAGCCGCCACGCGGATCGAACACGGCCTTCAGCTCTTCCACCAGGAACGCAACGTCGCCGCCCTTGCGGAACACCGCCGAGATGATGCGCGTGAGCGCCACGATCCACTGAAAGTGATCGAGGTTCTTCGAGTTGATGAAGATCTCGAACGGCCGGCGCTGCTCGTGCTCCGTGCCCTCGTTGAGCACGATGTCGTTGATCGTGACGTACATCGCGTGATCCGAGACGGGCGTCTTGATCTTGTAAGTGGAGCCCACCAGCATCTCGGGACGCTGGATCTCCTCCGTCATGCGGATGACCTTCGCCTTCGGGGGCGGCTCGGGCACCACCGGCTTCGCCACGACGGCGACGATGGGCTCGACGGCAGCTTTCGGCTTGTCGCCCGTCGCCTCGTCTGCTTTCGCGACGCGGTACTTGACGATCTTCTTATCAATTCTGATGGCGCTCATGTCATTCACTCCTAGAACTTGCCGTAATAGCCTTCCTTGAGCGCATCGAACAGATTCGCGGCGGTGTGCGTCTCACCGTCGTACTCGATCTCCTCGTTGCCTTTCAGGGCGACCTCGCTGCCGTCTTCCAGCGTGAACACGTAAGTGGTGTTCTTGAGATCGTCTTCCTTCACGAGCACGCCCTGGAACGCTTCCGGATTGAAGCGGAAGGTCGTGCAACCCTTCAGCCCCTTCTCGTGCGCGTACAGGTAGATGTCCTTGAAGTCTTCGTACTTGTAATCCGTCGGCACGTTCGCGGTCTTGGAGATCGACGAATCGATCCACTTCTGCGAAGCCGCCTGGATGTCTACGTGCTGCTTCGGCGTGACTTCATCCGCGGAGGTGAAATAATCCGGCAGCATCTCCGCCGGATTGGTTGATCCCGGGATCGCGCGTGGATTCACCAGCTCCCGATACGCCAGCAGCTCGAACGAGAAGACATCCATCTTCTCTTTCGTCTTGCGGCCCGGACGGATCACATTGCGGAAATAGTAATGCGCGAACGACGGCTCAATACCGTTGGACGCATTGTTAGCCAGCGACAGCGAGATGGTTCCCGTCGGCGCAATGGACGTGTGGTGCGTGAACCGCGCGCCGACTTCCCCAAGCCTCTTCACCAGCTGCGGCGACACTTCGGCAACGCGCTGCATGTAGCGGCTGTAACGCGCATGCAGCTCGCGACCCTTGATCGTATCGCCAGCGCGCCAGCCGTCACGCGCCATCTCAGGACGCTTTCTCAGCATCTCCTTCGTGACGGTGAACTCTTCGCTCATGATCGGCGCGGGGCCCTTCTCTTCCGCGAGCTCGAGGCCGGCTTCCCAGCCCGCAACGGCCATTTCGCGCGACACGTCGTCGGTGAATTTCACCGATTCCGGCGAGCCGTATTTCATGCCGAGCAGCGTGATGGTGCTGCCGAGGCCGAGGAAGCCCATGCCGTGACGGCGCTTGCGCAGGATCTCGCCGCGCTGACCTTCGAGCGGCAGGCCGTTGATCTCGACCACGTTGTCGAGCATGCGGGTGAAGATTTTCACCACCTCGCGATACTCGGCCCAGTCGAACTCCGCGAACTCGGTGAACGGCTGACGCACGAAGCGCGTGAGGTTCACGGAGCCGAGCAGGCACGAGCCGTAGGGCGGCAGAGGCTGCTCGCCGCACGGATTCGTGGCGCGAATGTTCTCGCACCACCAGTTGTTGTTCATCTCATTGACACGGTCGATGAGGATGAAGCCCGGCTCGGCGAAATCGTAAGTGGACGTCATGATGACGTCCCACATGCGGCGGGCCGGCAACGTCTTATAGATCTTGCACGCGACCAGGCCTTCCTCGTTCGCGACGTAACCCTTGTGCACAGGCCATTCGCGCCAGACGAACTTCGCCGGGTCCTTGAGATCGGGCAGCTCCGCTTCGTATTCCTGCCGGCCGATGGGGAAGGCGAGCTTCCACTCACGATCCTGCCGCACGGCGGCCATGAACTCATCCGTGATCAGCAGTGACAGGTTGAACTGCCGCAGACGGCCGTTCTCACGCTTCGCGCGGATGAACTCCATGGAATCCGGATGACCGACGTCGAACGTGCCCATCTGTGCGCCGCGGCGACCGCCAGCGGACGACACGGTGAAGCACATCTTGTCGTAGATATCCATGAACGACAGCGGCCCGGACGTATACGCGCCGGCCCCCGACACATAAGCGCCACGCGGACGCAGCGTCGAGAACTCATAGCCGATGCCGCAGCCCGCCTTCAGCGTGAGGCCGGCTTCGTGCACCTTGTTAAGAATGTCGTCCATGGAGTCATGGATGATTCCCGACACGGTGCAATTGATGGTCGAGGTCGCCGGCTTGTGCTCCAGCGCCCCGGCGTTGGACGTCACACGCCCTGCCGGAATGGCGCCACGACGCAGCGCCCAGAGGAAGCGCTCGTTCCAGTGCTCCCGCAGCTCTTCTTTCTCGGTATCCGCAAGCGCGCGTGCGACGCGCTTGTAGGTGTCGTCCATCGACTTGTCGACGGGCGTGCCATCTTTGGCAGTGAGACGATATTTCTTGTCCCAGATATCGAGCGACGCTTCCTGGAAAGGAATGGCATCGACATCCTTGGGCTCGATTTTCACGACGGTGTTCATGAATCCGTGGCGCTCCGCATTTTCTACGCCTGTAATCGGATTTACAGAAGAAAAGCGCGGCTCTGACACCGAGATACCCCGGTGCCTTCCCAAATGAGCCGGCCGTGCTGCTGTCAGGCAGCAATTCCCCTGAAACCTTCCCCCGCGACACCACAAGATGTTGTGTCGGGGAACAGAGCCTAATGACGTGTAACCAGACCGTCAAGATTTCTTACACGAAGGCGTCAGGCCCCTAAATGCCTTCAAATACAGGGGTTTGCCCTATTTCGCGCCGCGCCAGTCCATGTCAAGCGTGACGGACGAAAAATATTCTCTTGCGGCGCAAGGACCCTATATGTTGTGCCTGTTGTGCCCAGGGGGTGCACACCTGCCCCACAGCTTATCCACAGGATTTTCCTGCTGAGCCGCCCGGCGCTCGGGGACTCGCCTTTTTTGCCCATCCCGCGGGAGGGACGCTTGAAAGAAATCCGTCCGTCCACAAATCCCCTCGCAGGCGCATAGCGCAAACAACTTTGTCCTCATCTAACTTCAGGAGTTGAACCATGACAGTCGTACGTTATGAGCCTTGGGCGCTCGTGAATCGTCTGCATCGTCAGTTCGATAATTTCCTCAGCGAAGGTTTTGAAACCGTGGCCAATCAAGATTCGAATACTGTTGCCTGGATCCCGCGAGTCGATGTTCTCGAGGAAGCCGAGCGCTTCGTCGTGCAGGCAGATCTTCCCGGCGTGGATTCCAAAGACATCGAAATCACCGCGGAAAAAGGCGTGTTGACGTTGCGCGGCAAACGCCACGCAGAAAAGCGCGAGGCCCCGCAGGGCTATCAGCGCATCGAGCGGGTGTCCGGCAGCTTCGTGCGTCAGTTCAAACTGCCCGAGAATGCACAGACCGACGCCATCAAGGCGAAGCACGTCAACGGCGTGTTGGAAGTCAGCATTCCCAAGCAGGTTCAGGTGCAGCCGAAACGCATCGAGATCGAAGCGGCTTAACGTCGGATCATCGCGACATTATCTTTTAACTGTTGACTCACCGGCCCCCGGGGTGGGGGAGCGACCCCGCGTCGCTCCTCGCCCTGGTCTACAATCCGGCACGACTCGCGCGATGGACCGGTACTTTTCATGAAGCGTGCTCTTTCCGCCTCCGCACTCTCCGCGTTGTTATTCACCGCTCTCGGCATCGGGTTGCCGCAGAGCACAGCGCAGTCCGCCATCCCGTCTGCTGTCGGCGAAACACCTGTTCCTTCGCTGTCACCGATGATCAAGCGGGTGTCGCCCGCCATCGTGAATATCGCTACGCGCGGCACCATTCGGCAGCGCGGTCCGCAAAATCCTCTGCTGGAAGATCCGTTCTTCCGGCGATTCTTCGATGTGCCGCCTGAGCTGGGCCCGCGCGAACGGCCGTTTCAGAGCGCCGGGTCTGGTGTGATCGTCGATTCCAAGAATGGTTACATCCTCACTAACGCCCATGTCGTCGCCAACGCGAGCGAGATCACCGTTACGTTGCAAGACGGAACCGACATCAAAGCCGAAGTTGTCGGCACCGACGAACCTTCGGATATCGCCGTGGTGCGGGTGAAAAGCGGCAATCTCGTGCAGATCGCACTGGGTGATTCCGCCAAGATGGAGGTTGGGGATTTTGTCGTGGCCATCGGCAATCCGTTTGGGCTGCAGCATACGGTGACGTCGGGAATTGTCAGCGGCCTGTCACGGTCGGGCATCAATCCCGACAACATTGAAGATTTCATTCAGACGGATGCGTCCATCAACCCGGGAAACTCAGGCGGCGCGCTCGTCAATCTGCGGGGCGAGCTCATCGGCATCAACACGGCCATTCTTTCGCGCAGCGGCGGCAACATCGGTATCGGGTTTGCCATTCCGGTGAACATGGCGCGTGGCGTGATGGAGCAGCTCATCAAGTTCGGCTCGGTGAAGCGTGGGCTGCTGGGCATCAATATCTATACGGTGACGCCAGACGTCGCGCAGTCGCTCGGTCTGGCGAGCACGCAGGGCGCATTGGTTTCGCTGGTGGTGGAAGCGTCGCCCGCTGATAAAGCGGGCATCCGTGTAGGCGACATCATTACGTCTCTGAACGGTCACGCGGTGAAATCCAACTCCGATCTGCGGAACACGATTCAGCTGTTGCGCATCGGAGATAAGGTGGATATCGGCTTCCTGCGCGATGGCAAGGCGCAGAAGGCTACTGCGGTGATTGCTGAAGATGTGGCATCGGTGCCTTCGGGACCGGCGGCGTCGGGGTCGATTCATCGCGGGCTGGAAGGCGCCACGTTTGCTGATGCGCCGGAAGGAAGCGGCGCGTGGATTCGCGGTATCGAGCCAGGCAGCGCTGCTGCACAGGCGGGGTTGCGGAACAACGATGTCATCATCGGCGTGAACCGCGGCAAGGTGACGAGTCTCAAACAGCTGCGCGAGCGCGCGAAAGGCGCCTCGTCGCTGGTGCTGGAAGTGAGGCGCGGCAACGCGGTGCTGTTGATTCCGCTGCGCTGACTAGGGCACCACAGGCGGGGCGGCTGGCGTCACGGCATCGGGCGCTGGTGTCGGTTCGATCGCGGGCTCCGGTTCGGAACCCACGGTCGTACACAATTGCGCGTGGCGTTGCGCTTTGGGCAGCGTCGCCAACTCACGCGTCGCCGTGAAAAACTTCTGCAAGTCATTCCCCGACGAAACCAACACACGCCGGAAGCCCGGCACGCAATCATAGTAAGTCGCTACCGACGCGAGATGCGCGTTGTTCAGCCCCTCCGCATACCAGGCCCGATACGGCGAACGCACCCCCAGCCTCTTTTCCAGCATCTGAATATCAGTCCGCAACTGCTCGAAGCGGCGCGCCTTCTCCACCCGCATTTCCTCAGGGGACAGCGATCGCGAATACAGCTGCGCGAGATCCGTACGTGCCTGCGCAAACACCCTCATGAACGCCATCTGGCGGCGGCCGCGCACCCGATACTTGTCCATTTCCTGCTCGCGCCCGTGCGCCTTGAGCCAGCGCTCGATACCCGCCTGCTCCACCGTCTCCGCAAACGCTTCGTTGAACTCCGAATCGCCCGCGACGTACAACACCTGATGCGCCAGCTCGTGAAAGATAATCGCGGCCAGCTCGTTATTCCCATATCCCAACATCGTGTTGAGCACGGGGTCGGAAAACCTGCCGAGCGTCGAATACGCAGGCACGCCGCCAAGCGTGACATCGAAACCCTTTTTGCGCAGACGATCCGCAAACGCCCGGGCCTTCCTCTCGCTGAAGTAACCGCGATACGCCACGCACCCCGCTACCGGAAAACACCATCGCTGCGGCCTGACTGAAAACTCAGGCGTGGCCACGACGTTCCAGACGACGTAAGGACGGCCGACGTCCGCATAAGTTCGATAGCTATCGTTCTCCGGCAGCCCCAGCTCGGTTGTCGCGAACGCCCGCGCTGCCTGCACTTCGGTGAGCCGTCCTCGCAACGCTTCGGAAGTGCCCGGCGCGCTCAACACCTTGTCGATGGGCTCGCTTTCGCGCATCACCTGCCATTGCCCGCGAGCAGCCTGCAAGACGTATGTCGTCCCGCAGCCCGACAGGAGCGTGAGCACAAGCGCGGTCAGCACCGCTCGAATGGCGCGCCTGCCGGAAATATCCGGGGAGTTCACGAAGGACCCGAGGGTGCGTCGGTTAACATTGGCGCATGCAAGTCTACTTGGTTGGTGGCGCCGTTCGGGATCGTCTGCTGGGTCGTCCTGTCCTGGAAAGGGACTGGGTGGTCGTCGGCGCGCGTCCTGAAGATCTCGAGCGCGAGGGATATCTGCCCGTCGGCAAAGAGTTTCCTGTCTTTCTTCATCCGCAAACCCGCGAGGAATATGCGCTGGCGCGACTCGAGCGCAAGGTAGCGCCGGGCTATCACGGCTTCACTACGCAGTTCTCTCCTGACGTTACGCTGGAAGAAGATCTGCAACGGCGTGATCTTACGGTCAACGCCATTGCCGAGCATCCCGTCACGGGCGCGCTGACCGATCCTTATGGCGGGCAGCGTGATCTCGAGGCGCGCGTGCTGAGACACGTGTCGGAAGCATTCGTTGAAGATCCGGTGCGCATTCTGCGGGTGGCGAGATTCGCTGCTCGTTATGCGAATCTTGGCTTCAAGGTCGCGGTGGAGACGCTTGATCTGATGCGGCGAATGGTTGCGTCCGGCGAAGCCAATGCGCTGGTTCCGGAACGCGTGTGGCAGGAAACGGAAAGCGCGCTCGGCGAGCAGCGACCGGAAGTGTTCTTCGAAGTATTGCGGGAGTGTGGCGCGCTCGCGGTGGTGTTTCCTGAGATCGACGCGCTGTATGGCGTGCCGCAGCCGCCGCGCTGGCATCCTGAAATCGATACGGGCGTTCACGTCATGATGGCTGTGCAACGCGCGGCGCTGCTGAGTGAAACCACGCGGGTGAGATATGCGACGCTGGTTCATGATCTGGGCAAGGCGCTGACGCCTGCGCATATGTTGCCCAGCCATCGGGGACATGAAGAGCTCGGCGTGCCGGTCATCGAGAGAATGTCTTTACGGCTCAGGGTGCCTAACGACTTCCGGGAGCTCGGCGTGTTGGTTTCGCGGCATCATGGGAATGTGCATCGGGCGCGCGAGCTGCGTGCGGATACGGTGCTTAAATTATTGGAAACGACGGACGCGTTCCGACGGCCTGAACGCTTTGCGGAGCTGCTGCTGGCGTGTGAGGCGGATGCGCGGGGCCGCGCCGGGTTGGAAGATCAGCCTTATCCGCAGCGGCCTTATTTGTTAGCCATGCAAGGGGCGGCTGCCGGGGCCAGCCTTACCGCGGAAGAGCGGCAATATCTCACCGGCGCCGCCATTGGTGAGGGCATCAGGCGCAAGCGCCTGACAGTGCTGTCGGAGCTGAAGGAGAGTTACGCCTGGGGGTGACGGCGCTCGGCGCTCGGCGCTCGGCGCTCGGCGCTCGGCGCTCGGCGCTCGGCGCTCGGCGCTCGGCGCTCGGCGCTCGGCGCTCGGCGCTCGGCGCTCGGCGCAGATGTTGATGGCGAGCAGTGCACCTTGTGACGCCGCGGCCGGGTACACCCGTCCCCCGCATCGTTAAAGCGAGACGCGCAGATCCTGCAAGGAAAAGCCGCTCGGCGTGTCGTCCACGTTTCGCGCCAGCGCCATCACCTTGAACGCCTCCCCCATCTCGCCGGGCAAGAGCAGCTGACGCGCTTCAGCCGCGCGACGCGTGCGTGTCGAAACATCAGAGGAATCGGCCGCCAGACTGTCGATGCCCGATCCGAGAAGAAACGCCGTCTGAGTAACGAACCCACGCACTTCGAGCTGCGCGGCCAGCGCCGCTTCGGCAACACGCGTGAAATCTACCCACGCTGTCAGATCCTGCACGCCCACATTAATCAGCGGCTCGTCATGAGCCCGCTGCCGGAAATGACACCGCAACGTGCCATCCATTCTTTGTGGGTGATAAAACTGCGCGCGCGGCAAACCATAATCGAACAACAACGCTATCCCTTGCTCGAGACAGCTCATCGCACTCGCAATCCACGGCTCGATGCGCAGGCACGTCTCGGAACGGTAGCCGTCAGCCAGAGGCTCCGGCAGCTCATCCAGCAACTGACGAGTGGCCTGCGCTAACGCGCCACTCAATTCATACTCACATTCGACCAACACGCCGTCCGGCCCGACAGCGACGCCCAGCCCCTTCGCCTCACCTTCGCGCATCACGAAGCGCTCGCAAGGCAACGCATCCAGGACTTCATTCGCAAGGATCACACCGCGCACAGGGCTTTGCGGCAGCTCATCCAGCCACGCCACCCGCCGCTGCAGATCGGCCGGCAATCTCTCCATGGCGCTTCTCTGCCGCTCGCGCAGATCCGCACTCACTTCGAGGATGAGATAGCGCTCGGGCAATGAGCCCATCGCAGCCAGGGTCTCGAGGATCGTCGCCGCCATGCGCCCCGTACCCGCGCCGTATTCGAGAATGACCGATCCTGCCCCCGTCAGACCCAACACCTCCGCACATTGACGCGCCACGCACTGACTGAACAGATCTGACAGCTCAGGCGCCGTGACGAAGTCGCCGGCCGCGCCGATCTTGGTGCTGCCGGCGCTGTAATAGCCGAGCCCCGGCGCATACAGCGCAATCTCCATGAATTCATCGAACGGCAGGCAGCCGCCCGCGGCCGCAATGCGCTCGTGGAGATAAGCGAGCACAGCCCGCGAATGCGCTGCCTCTTCAGCCGAGAGCGGCGGAAGCATTGAGAGGTGACCGGATACGTTCATAATCTCCCGCCATGACAGCGGATCAATCTCCGGCCCTGGCCGGCAAAACAGTGCTCATTACCGGCGCCGCGCGCCGTGTGGGAGCTGCCATCGCTCGCAAGCTGCACGCAGCAGGCGCGCATGTCGTCATTCATCACAATAAATCCGTTGACGAGGCAACCGCGGTCGCGCGCGAGCTCAATGCCGCGCGTGCCGACTCTGCGCATCTCGTCAAAGCCGATCTGCTCGACAGCCCACTCTTCGACTCGCTCATCGCACAAGCGACAGGCCCAACCGGACGTCTCGATGTTCTCATCAACAATGCATCCACGTTCTATCCCACGACCGTCGGCGAAGTGACCGAAGAGCACTGGGATGACCTGCTCGGCTCGAACCTCAAGGCTCCGCTCTTCCTGACACAGGCCGCGGCGCCGGCATTACGAAAGAGCCAGGGGCTCGTCATCAACATCGTCGATATCCACGGGATGCGGCCCCTCAGTCGCTACGCTGTCTATAGCACCGCGAAAGCAGGCCTCATCATGCTGACCAAAGCGCTCGCCCGAGAGCTTGCGCCGCAGATTCGCGTCAACGCGATCGCGCCTGGCCCTGTCATGTGGCCGGAAGACGGCTCCGGCGACGAGTTGCAGGAAAAGATCATCGATCGCACGCTGTTGAAACGTCCTGGGTCCGCTGACGATGTTGCCCGAGTCGCGCTGTTCTTCGCGACCGAAGCGCCTTACATCACGGGTCAGATCCTTGCGGTGGACGGGGGACGGAGCGTGGGCTGGTAAGCACCGTCGTCTCGAACGGCAGTCCGCCTTCGAGACGCTCCATCGGATGCGCTGCCTTGTCGAAGCGATTCCACAACTCGCCAATGGTGAGGCCGGCCGTGGGATGCATCGCCTCAGGTGCAATGTCAGCAAGCGGGCCGAGCATGTAGGCGCGCTTCAGCAGATCCGGCCGCGGCAGGCGCGCTTCAGCGCTGACCACATCGTCATACATCAACACGTCGAGATCCATCGAGCGAGGCGCCCACTTCGCGGCGTCGCGCGGCCGTCCACACAATTTCTCGATGGCGTGCAGCTTCTTCAACAACTCTTCCAGCGACAGCGTCGTGGTGAACGCCACCGCGCCGTTGATGAAATCGTCGCCTTCAAAACCGACAGCATGATTGCGATACCACGGCGAGAACCGAATATCAGGAAACTCGCGCGCAAGCTCGCTCGCGGCTAACGTCAGATTACGATCGGCGTCGACATTGCTGCCGGCCGCGACATACACATGTGGCATAAATTATCCCGCGCTCGAAACAAGATCGGCGCGCGTGCGCTCGATGGAAACACCCACATCGCGCGAGCCGCGAATGGCGCCGGGCTTGTTGACTGACAGACGGACCCAGTCCACATCGAACTCTTCGATGACGAGCAGCGCGGTTCGATGCGCCAGCGTTTCCACCAACTTGAATTCAGACGCCTCGACGAACGCGATGATGCGCTTCGCGACGCGCTTGTAATCGAGGGTGTCAGCCACTTCGTCGTTCACGGCGGCGCGGCGGCAGTCTGCAGGCATCTCGATGTCGAGCACGACGGTCTGTTTGACACGCCGCTCCCACTCGATGAAGCCGATGATGCATTCGACGGCGAGTCCGCGAAGAAAGATGCGGTCGCCTGTCAGGGATGTCGTCATGTCAAACTCTTTGCTCCGGCGACTCGCCGGGAATGTGGAGAGACTGCAGCGGCCAGCGCGCCGTGGCGCGAATGGCAAGGTCATCGTGCTCACCGGCCCGCAGGCGCGCAAGTCCGGCGACTGCGATCATGGCCGCATTGTCGGTGCAGAACTCGATGCGCGGATAATAAACACGAGCGCCCCGTCGCTCTGCAGCTTCGGCAAGTCGCAATCGAAGACTGCGGTTGGCGCTGACCCCACCTGAGACCACGAGCGTTTGCAGCCCCGTCTGCTCGAGCGCGCGCAAGGATTTCGCCACCAGCGTATCGACGATAGCGTCCTGAGTAGCCCGGGCGACGTCTGCCTTCAGCTCCGGTGTCAGATCTTTATCGCGCACCGCCAGCGACACGGCAGTCTTCAGGCCGGAAAAACTGAACTCCAGTCCCGCGCGATCGAGCATGGGGCGCGGAAAGTTATATTGATTCGCGCGCCCTTGCTCCGCGAGTCGCGCGAGCTCGGGCCCACCGGGATACGGCAAGCCCAGCAGTTTCGCGGTCTTGTCGAAGGCCTCGCCCGCGGCGTCGTCGCGCGTTTCACCAAGCAAGGTGTAACGGCCGATCTGCTGAACCTCGATCAACATGGTGTGCCCGCCCGAAACGAGCAGCGCCACGTGCGGAAACGGCGGCGGATCCGCCTCGAGCAGGGGCGCGAGCAGATGGCCTTCGAGGTGATGCACGCCAATCGCCGGGATATTCCAGGCAAAGGCGAGGCTGCGCGCGAGTGCGGCGCCTGTCAGCAGGGCTCCAATGAGGCCGGGACCTGCCGTATAAGCGACGCCGTCCAGGTCCTCAGGCTTGGTTGCCGCTTTCTCCAGGGTGCTGCGAACGAGGGGCAGCAGGCGCTTGATGTGGTCCCGCGAAGCGAGCTCCGGCACGACTCCCCCGAAAACCCGGTGCAACTCGATCTGGCTGAAGATTTCGTGAGCCAATAGCCCCCGCTCCGAGTCGAGAACGGCCACGGCGCTCTCATCGCACGAGGATTCGAGGGCCATAACGCGATATTCCGCCCGCTTTTTCATTTCCGGATGCATTCAGTACACACAGTCTTTGCCTTTTCGAGGAGCCGTCATTTAGAATCGCCGCCCCCTTGCCTGTGGGTTCGGGGAAAACTCCGTCTATTCAATGTTTTGAGGTTCCGATGCCGAGCGTTCGCATTCGCGAGAACGAGTATTTCGACGCCGCCCTGCGCCGCTTCAAGCGTGCCTGCGAAAAAGCCGGCATTCTCACGGAGTTGCGCCGGCGCGAATTCTACGAGAAGCCCACGCAGGAGCGTAAACGCAAGAAGGCCGCGGCCATCAAGCGTCACATGAAGCGCATCTCCCGCGACGGCGCTCGTGCCGCCCGCTAAGGGACGATGACGATGTCGCTCAAAGAGCGCATCACCGAAGACATGAAGACTGCGATGCGAGCCGGTGAGAAAGACCGGCTGGCCATCGTGCGTCTGATCCTCGCCGCCATCAAGCAACGCGAAGTCGACGAGCGCATCGCGCTCGACGATACGCAGGTGCTGGCGGTGCTCGAGAAAATGGTCAAGCAGCGTAAGGAATCCATTACGCAGTTCGAAAGCGGCGGTCGTCAGGACCTCGTCGCCAAGGAAACTGCGGAGATGGTCGTGCTGCAGACCTATCTTCCCGAACAGCTGGGCGAGGCCGAGCTCGACGCCCTGATCGCCGAAGCCATTGCCTCTACAGGCGCCGCCTCGGTGAAAGACATGGGCAAAGTTGTCGCTGCCGTGAAAGCCAGGGCGCAGGGTCGCGCGGACATGGGCGCGGTCAGCGCCAAGATTCGCAAGAGCCTCGGGGGCTGACGCCCCCAAGCACCTCCCCATGCCGTCCGCACGGGGCTTTGCCACTGCCGTCTGCCTGATCCTGCTGGTGCTGGCCGTCATCGCCATCTTCCAGCGGATGAAACGCGGCTTCGAATCCGCGCAACGCTCGGGGGTGCCTGTCAGCCAGGCGCTCCTGCAGGGACGGCGCAAGCGGCTGGCGATCTCCGGGGTCATCACGATGTTTATTCTCGCTGGCCTGGCGGTCGTCGCGCTGTTCACGCGGTAATCTCTCCGCATGGGCCGAGTCCCGCAGCATTTCATCGATGAGTTGATCGCCCGCACGGATATCGTCGAGGTGATCACGCTACGCGTGCCGCTCAAGAAGAAGGGCCGCGAGTTCACCGCGTGCTGCCCGTTCCACAGCGAGAAAACGCCGTCCTTCTGGGTAAGCCCGGAGAAGCAGTTCTATCACTGCTTCGGTTGCGGAGCGCACGGCACAGCCCTGCGCTTCCTCATGGAACACGACCGCATGTCGTTTCCCGAAGCGGTCGAGGATCTCGCCCAGCGTCTCGGTCTCGAAGTGCCGCACGAAGGCGGCGATGCGCCGAACGCCGCACGCCGCACCGATGAGTCCCTCTACGAGCTGATGGGCCGTGCCGCGACTTTCTTCGCCGAAGCCCTGCCACGCGATGAACGCGCGCGGGACTACGTTATCCGGCGCGGCCTCACGCCAGAGACGATTCAGAAGTTCGGCGTGGGATATGCCCCCAACTCCTGGAGCGAACTGCAAAGACGCCTCGGCGCGTCGGATCACGAGCGCAAGCAGCTCGCGGAACTCGGCCTCATCATCGAGCGCGATCGCGGCGCCCCGCAGCTGCGCGAAGGCGACAAATATTACGATCGCTTCCGCGACCGGATCATGTTTCCCATCCGCGATGGGCGCGGTCGCGTGATCGCGTTTGGTGGCCGCATCATCGACCAGGGCGAGCCCAAATATCTGAACTCGCCCGAGACCGTGCTGTTTCACAAGGGCCGCGAGCTCTATGGCCTGTACGAAACGCGCATGACGCGCGGCTCGCTCAAACGCCTGCTCGTCGTCGAAGGGTACATGGACGCTGTGCGGCTCCATCAGTTCGGCATTCAGTACGCGGTGGCGACCCTGGGCACGGCGACCACGCCCGATCACTTCAAACGCATCTTCCGGTTGGTCAGCGAAGTTGTATTTGCCTTCGACGGCGACCGCGCGGGTCGCGCGGCTGCATGGCGTGCTTTACAGAACGCGCTGCCCGAGGCGCGCGAGGGTCGCGAGATCCGCTTTCTGTTTCTGCCCGAAGGCCACGACCCGGATTCGCTCGTCGGCGAGGAAGGCCGTGAAGCGTTCGAGCACCGGCTCGAGACCACGACCCTGCCGATGTCCGAATATCTCGTCCGGGAGCTGGCCGAGCAGGCCAATCTCAGTCATGCGGACGGACGCGCCAAGTTCGCCGAGCTGGCCCGGCCGCTCATCGCCAAAATCCCCGAAGGCGTTTACAGAGAGCTGCTGCTCACACGCGTCGCCGAGACCATCAAGCTCGCGCCGCAGCGTTTGCAGGAACTGTGGAAGGTGGGAACGGTCCCTACATCCCCAAGCGCCGCATTTGCAGCAGCGGCGGGGCCTGAGCGCCGCCCGCCCGCGCGGGTACGTGCCAGCTCAGGAAGAGGCAGCCTCGTCCGTCAGGCAGTGTTGAGATTGCTGTGGTTTCCGACCATTGCGACGCGAGTCACCAACGCGGAGCGGGCAGGCCTCGATCTCATCGAGGAGCCGGGCATCGAGCTGTTGCGTGAGCTGATCGACAATTTACGGGCCCATCCCGCCACGATTCCCGCTCAAGTGATAGAGCGTTGGGCCGATCGTCCGGAACGTAACGCCCTCGAAAAGCTTCTACAACGTGAAGAAGTGATCGCGGATGAAGCAGGCGCGGCGGGCGAATTATCGGCCGCGCTGGGCAAATTAGCGGAGCTGGCAGGCGAAAGACGCCTGAAACAGCTGGAGGAGAAAAGCCGTGTTACCCAGCTGGACCGGGAAGAAATGCAAGAGCTTCAGACACTTAGCATGCGCAGGGCGCCGCGCGAAGCCCAGCGCTGAACGGCCGATTTGGAACTTCGGCGGCCGTGAAATACAATTCCGCGCTTTGCTTTGGACGCCCCTTGAGTTGCCCCCCTCGGGCACGCACATTGGGTCCGTACCCGAACTCCCGCGCGCGCACTCATCATGACACGCAAGCAGCAAAAACCTTCTGCACCTGCCAGCAAGAAAAAAGCAGCGGCCGTAGTCGAGCGTAAGCCGACAAAGTCTGCCGCCGCTAGCCCTGCTCCAAAAAAAGCTGCACCGGCAGCCAAGGAGAAGGGCAAATCTGCGGTCGCCGCCAGAAAGGCGGAGGCTCAGCCTGTCAGTGCGTCCGCGGCAGAAGCCGCGAAACCCGCCGTCGACTCGAAGCTCGACGGCCACAAGACCGAAACCCACAAGATCGAAGTGAAGTCATCGCCCGCCCCGAAGCCCGAACGTGAGGCCGAGAAGGTGGAGAAGACTGTCGCTGCGAATTCTGCCGGAGACAAGAAGCCCCTTGGAATCGAGCGCCGTGTCCCTGTGATGCCCGAAGATCGTCAGTCGCAACTGAAGCTACTCATTGCCCGTGGCAAAGAGCAGGGCTATCTCACATATGCGCAGGTGAACGATCACCTGCCCTCCGAAATCGTCGATCCGGAACAGATCGAAGATATCGTCAACACCATCAACGACATGGGCATCCCGGTATACGAGAAGGCGCCGGACACCGAGTCGTTGCTCGCCTCCGAACCCTCAGCCCCTGCTGACGAAGAGGCGATCGAGGAAGCCGCCGCCGCGCTGGCTGCCCTCGATGCCGAGCTCGGCCGCACTACCGATCCCGTGCGCATGTACATGCGCGAGATGGGCACGGTCGAGCTGCTGACGCGCGAAGGCGAGATCCGCATCGCCAAGCGCATCGAGGAAGGCCTCGATGCCGTGCGTGTCGCGCTCTCGCTGTATCCGGCCACGACAGACTTCCTCATGCGCGCCTATGAGCCCGTGAAGGCGGGTCAGGGGCGTCTCGTGGACGTCATCGTCGGGTTTATCGATCCGAATGCGCCGGACGTCATCGCCCAGCCTCAGAATCCCACGAAGCTCGAACTCGTCGAGCCGGACGCCAACGCGACCGACGAAGAGGAAACCGAGGACGGCGACGACACCGAAGAGGCGGTCGACACCGGGCCAGATCCAGAGGAAGCCGCACGCCGTTTCGCGTCCATCGCGAAGCTGCACGTGCAGGTGCTTGCCGCGCTCGAGAAGGGTGGGGATGCGAAAGATCCCAAGGCCCTGAAGCTGCGCAAGAAGCTGTCAGCCGAGTTCATGGAGCTGAAGCTCTCGCCGCGCATGTTCGAAGCGCTGATCCTGAACCTGCGCACGCACATCGCTGAGGTCCGTCAGCTCGAGCGCGAGATCATGATCATTGCCGTGCGCGACGCCGGCATGCCCCGCAAGGATTTCATCTCGACGTTCCCGAAGAACGAGACGAGTCCCAAGTGGCTGGCGAAGCACGTCAAGGCGGGCAAGAAGTACTCTGCGCCGCTCGCGAAGTTCAAAGACGAGATCGAGCGGCGCCAGAAGAAACTGGAACAGCTCGAAGTGCAGTATCACCTGCCGATCAACGACATCAAGGAAGTGAACCGTGAGGTGTCGATCGGCGAGGCGAAGGCCCGCCGCGCGAAGAAAGAGATGGTCGAGGCCAACCTGCGCCTCGTGATCTCCATCGCGAAGAAGTACACGAACCGCGGCCTGCAGTTCCTGGACCTCATTCAGGAAGGCAACATCGGCCTGATGAAGGCGGTGGACAAGTTCGAGTACCGCCGCGGTTATAAATTCTCCACGTACGCCACGTGGTGGATTCGCCAGGCCATCACGCGGTCGATCGCCGATCAGGCGCGCACCATCCGAATCCCGGTGCACATGATCGAGACGATCAACAAGCTGAATCGCATCTCGCGGCAGATGTTGCAGGAGATGGGGCGCGAGCCCACTCCGGACGAACTGGCCGTGCGGATGGAAATGCCTGAGGACAAAGTCCGCAAGGTGTTGAAGATCGCCAAAGAGCCGATCTCGATGGAGACGCCCATTGGTGATGACGAAGACTCACACCTTGGAGATTTCATCGAGGATCAGTCGGTCGCCTCGCCGATCGACCAGGCCACGATGGAGTCGCTGCGCGAGACCACTCACGCTGTGTTGGCGCAACTGACACCGCGGGAAGCGAAAGTCCTGCGCATGCGCTTCGGCATCGACATGAATACCGACCACACGCTGGAAGAGGTCGGCAAGCAGTTCGATGTCACTCGCGAGCGCATTCGTCAGATCGAAGCGAAGGCGCTGCGCAAGCTGCGTCATCCGAGCCGCAGCGAGCAGCTGCGCAGCTTTCTGATGGATGACTGAGCTTCAATAGAAGCTGAAGAGACCGGACAACGGCCGGGGCGCACGATGTGAGCCCCGGCCGTTTTCATTTCAGCAGCTCAGAGGTCGTCCTCGCCGTCGTCCTCATCTTCGTCGCCCCACCACGCGGCAAACTCCTCGAAGCTGATGGAGCCATCGGCATCCACGTCGATCTCCTCGAAGCCGATGCGCAGCTCTTCAGAGGACATCTCGCCGTCCAGCGCATCCATGAAGCGCACGAACTCGTTGATGGTGAGCTTGCCGTCCTTGTTGGCGTCGTTGAAGTTGAAATCCTCGCGGAGGCGGCCGAGCTCCTCGGTGCCAGGCTTGATGTAGTCGCGGACGGTGCGGTCTTTTTTTGTCATAGCAGTTCCTTGAATGAGGCGAGCGCCCGGCCGAAATGCGGCGTGTGATCAGGCAGCTCGACGACGAATTGGAAGTCGGTGAAATCAAAGCCGGGACCGACGGTGCAGCCGACGAGGGTGTAATCCCCCAAACCTCGCGCGGCTTGCCAGACACCAGCAGGAATCACCGCAACGGGCGCCAGACTCTCCTCCGCGCTGCCCTTCAGCACGTGACGAGTGAGCTGCGACGTCCCGGGTTCATATGCGAGCAGCTCCAGCGGGGCGCCGCCGTAGAAGTGCCACACTTCATCTGACGCGACCACGTGCCACCGGCTCTGCTGATTCCTCTCGAGGAGATAATAGATCGTCGTGAGCCCCGAACGCGCGCCCTGAGGGGCCTGCACCGTCATCGGGGAACGATAGATCTCCCGAAACCAGCCGCCCTCGGGATGGGGCATGAGATCGAACTGCTTGACCAGATCGCGTGCGGATTGGGCCACGGGTGCTTCAGCCTCCTGTGAAGAGTTTATTTCCGTTCGATCAGAGCAAGGCGCAGGCCCAGCCCGATCAGCATGATGCCGGTGAGCCGCTCTCGCCATGTCGAGAAACGCGTGCTCGACAGCAGCCGTGTGCGCGCCTTGCCGACGGCCCACACGACCAGCCCGTCCCCCAGGCAGGAGATGAGAATGAGCAGAATGCCCAGGACCAGGAACTGGATGAACACACCGCCCCGCTCCGGATGAACGAACTGCGGCAGGAACGCGAGGAAAAATATCGCGACCTTCGGGTTGAGGGTGCCGGTGACCGCGCCGTGGACAATGAGCCAGCGGACGCTCGCGTGGGCGCCCGCTGCGCCGGCATCGGGCGCTCCGCCGACACGAGCCGCGGCACTCACATCAGCAGTGCGGGACTCTCCTGCCGCGTCAGCCGGAATTCCGCTACGCCCGTCGAAACCAACATTGGCAACATTGACTGCGGATGAGGCCTCTGCCTGCGGGGCGGTGTTCGATTGCTCACGGGACGACCACAACGCTCGCACGCCCAGAATCACGAGATACGCGGCGCCAACATATTTGACGACCGTAAACGCCGTCGCGGAGGTTGCCAACACCGCTGACAAACCAAACGCTGCCAACATCGTGTGGAGGAACGTTCCAACCTGCAGTCCAGCGATGGTGGCAAAGCCGGCCGGGCGGCCGTGCTGAATCGTGCGGGCAATAATCAGGGCCTGAGCCGGTCCTGGAGCGGCGACGAGCGCCGCGGCGGCAAGGCAATACGTGAAGAGTGTCTGCGGATCGAACAGTGATGTGAACATTCCAGACTCCCGTTGCCGGATGGGGATGATCCGGCAACGGGAGCTGAGGTTCAATTCACCAGCGGTTTTCCACGCGTCTCGCGGAGGAACAACGTACCGATGACAAACGTCATGAGCGCCACACCGATCGGATACCACAGGCCGTTATAGATGTTGCCTGTTGCCGCCACGATCGCGAACGACGTTACCGGCAGGAAGCCGCCAAACCAGCCATTACCGATGTGATACGGCAACGACATCGACGTGTAGCGAATACGCGTCGGGAACAGCTCGACGAGCCATGCCGCGATCGGCCCGTACACCATCGTCACGAGCAGCACGAGATAGGCGCACAGCGCTATCACCACCGGATAGTTCAGCTCCGCCATATTCGCCTTCGCCGGATAGCCGGAGGCGGTCAGCGCCTCCTTCGCGCGCTTCGTGAAGTCTGTATTGGCGGCGGTGAAGTCCGCCTTGCTCATCGCGCTGCCCGCGAAGGACTCCACAAACGTTGCCTGCGGCCCGTCTCCGATACGCAAACGCGTGATCGTTCCAGCAGGCGCTGCTTCGTTCTCATAAGGCACGCCGGCTTTCGCCAACACGCCCTTCACGACATCGCACGACGTCGTGAAGGCTTTCTTGCCGACCGGATCGAACTGGAAGCTGCAGTCTTTCGGATCCGCCACCACGGTGACCGGCCGACTTTCCACCGCCGCACCCAACGCCGGGTTGGCGTAATGCGTGATCGCCTTGAACGTCGGGAAGTAAGTCAGCGCGGCAAGCAGACAGCCCGCCATGATGATGGTCTTGCGTCCGATGCGATCAGACAGCGCGCCGAACACTACGAAGAACGGCGTACCAATCAGCAACGCGGCGGCGATGATGAGATTGGCCGCCTTCGAATCCACCTGCAGAATCTTCTCGAGGAAGAACAGCGCGTAGAACTGCCCGCCGTACCACACGACCGCCTGACCTGCGGTGGCGCCGAACAGAGCCAGCAGGACGATCTTGAGATTGCTCCACTTGCCGAATGCGTCGGTGAGCGGCGCCTTGGAGAGCTTGCCCTCGTTCTTGATCTCGAGGAATGCCGGCGACTCCTGCAACTGCAGGCGGATGTACACCGAGATACCCAGCAGCACGATCGAGATGAGGAACGGAATGCGCCAGCCCCAGACCTCGAACTCGTCGCCCAAAACCACGCGGCAGGTGAGGATCACCAGCAGCGAAAGGAACAGGCCAAGTGTCGCTGTCGTCTGGATCCAGCTCGTATAGAAGCCGCGCCGGTTGTCAGGTGCGTGCTCCGCAACGTAGGTCGCCGCGCCACCGTATTCGCCACCGAGCGCGAGACCCTGCAACAGTCTCAGCACGATGAGAATGATCGGAGCGGCCACGCCAATCGCGGCATAACTGGGCAACAAACCTACAAGCGCGGTGGACGCGCCCATGATTACGATAGTGACGAGGAAGGTGTACTTGCGACCGATGAGATCGCCGAGCCGGCCGAACACCAGCGCGCCGAATGGCCGCACGAAGAAGCCTGCGGCAAATGCCATCAGCGCGAAGATGAAGCCCGTCGTCTCGTTGACGCCGGAGAAGAACTGCTTCGAGATGATCGCGGACAGCGAGCCGTAGAGATAGAAGTCATACCACTCGAAGACCGTGCCGAGCGACGACGCGAAGATCACCCGCTTGTGGGATTTCGCTACGCCAGTCCCTGCCGGACCGGCCACATGTTCTGCACCCGTAACCATGACGCCCCCTCTTAGAAACTATATTTGACGATGCCCTGGAGTCGCTGCATGGATCCATCCAGCCCGCTCTCGATTTCCCGCTCGGCCCAGCGCCATTCGAGGCCGAAGTCGAGCTTGCTGACAGGCGAGTAGATCGCATTGATCGCCCATGAGGAGCTCGACTTATTGACCGCAAGCCCGGTCAGCAGCGGATCGTTGTCGTAGTCCGACAGTGAATACATCAGGTTGGTGCGCAGCTTCGCGTTCCACAGATGGCGGTATGCAATGAAGCCCGCCCAGCCGGAGATGGCGTCGATCTCGCCCGTCGCCGTCAGCACCGCGTCGTTAGCGAAGTTGACTCCGACATAACGGCCGAAGCCTTCGCCGCCGGTGAACGAGAAGCGCACGTCGTCCTTGCCGATGTTGAACTTGCCGGCCACCGACAGGGAGCCCGCGAACTCCGAGTTGTCGATGGCGGTGACGCCCGTCGTTTCGTATTTGAGCTGACGAGCGAGGGCCGCGACTCGCAGATAGCCGGTTCCTACCTTCCAGTTGTAGGCCAGCGTGAGATCGGGGATGTCGTTGTCATCTGAGGAAATGCGTGTGACGCCGCCCGCACCCACGCCAGTGAAGGGCGTCAGCACGGTTTCCGGATTTTCCAGCGACACAGACCACGGGCCGCGCGTGTATTTCACCTGCGGCTGGCGGACGAACACCGTGCCGTCGGTGACGCCGATGAAGTCTGCTGTTTCGGGCAATGCGCCTGCATCCTGGAAGTTGGACCAGGTCTGGCCAAACAGCCAGTTGCCGTACTGAATATAAGCATGACGCAGCTGCACGCCATACGTGTTGGTGGCGCGCTCGTCACCGAGGGACGAGCCGTAGAGATCCACTTCCAGGCGCGACAGCAGCTTCCTGCCGTTCTCGAGATCCGTATCTGTGCCGAAGATGAAGCGGCTCTGCTTGATGTGCGCGTCCAGGTCCGCTCCCTCATCGGCCCCACCGACGGGAATGGCACCGGGTACGAAGAAATCGCGGCCAATGCTGCCATCCGCGATTTCGCCGTCATCGTACTGCGACCACATGGTATCGAGCTTCACGAAACCGCTGTATGAGAACCGCGTGTTAGGCAATGCGTTGGGCGTGATGGACGCCGCTTGCACTGGAGCGGTTGCGGGTTTCGCTGGAGTGGCCGGTGCTGCCGGAGCGCCAGCGACCGCGCTGGGCGCCGTGGCCGCCGTAGCGCCTTGCGTCGCCTTGAGCTCGCGCACCAGCCTTTCAAGCTGTTCTATGCGAGCCTCGAGTTCTTTCTCTTTGTCTGTATCTGCTGCTTGTGCGACGCCACCTAACAGCGCCGACACCATGAAACCTACCGAAATATACGCACCCTTGCCCACGACACCCTCCCCCTTTAGAGGTTCGCTGCAGAATTGCGAGCAGGAGCATCCGCGCGATTTTCCGTTGGGGCTATTATGCTTTCGTCTTACGCGAGCGTCGGATGGTCGACAAAGGTCGAATTCCGGCTGGAATGCGGAGGGCAGAAGCTGCCAAGGATCGTGATGACGTGTCCAGGAATTCTCATCGCGGATGATCATCCGCTGTTTCGCGAAGCGCTCAAGCTCGCCGTCGCCCAGGTGCTGACGGGCCACGAGATTCATGAGGCTTCGTGCGTGGCGACGTTGTTCGCCGCCCTGGAACAACATGCCTATCTCGAGCTGTTGTTGCTGGACCTGAATATGCCCGGCGCTCAGGGCTTCAGCGCGCTGGTGCAGGCGCGGGCGCACTACCCTTCCGTGCCGGTCATCGTGATATCCGCGCGGGACGACGCCAACATCGTCGAGCGCACGCTCGCTCATGGCGCCGCGGGCTTCGTGCCCAAATCCTCGCCGGTCGAATCGATCATGGAAGCGATCAAGGCCGTGCAGAACGGCGAGCTGTGGGTGCCGCCGGAGTCCGCAGGCGCCGCTCACGGGCCCAAGCTGGATCGTACCGAAGCCGATGCCGCGGCCCGCCTCGCGTCACTGACGCCGCATCAGTTTCGCGTGCTGTCGATGGTGGCCTCCGGGCTTCTCAATAAGCAGATCGCTGGCGAGCTCGGCATTTCCGAGGCGACCGTCAAAGCTCACATGACCGCGGTCATGCACAAGCTCGGCGTGGGCAATCGCATGCAGGCAGTGCTCGTGGCGCAGCGGTTGTCGTTGGATGACAGCCGAACATTGAGTGCGGGATAAGACCCCGGCAACGGAGTCAACCATCAGTTTACTGTTGAACGGCGGTTGACCGGCGCGCTGCCTGCCGTGCTCACTCTTCTCGCAAGCTCCGCGATCAACGCTCGAAGCGCCGCCGGCTTTACCGGCTTTCTCAACAGATCGAAACCACGACGGCGCGCGTCGAGCGCCAGCGCTTCGCTCGCATCGGCTGTCACGAGCGCGCCGGCCCGGCACGCTGCCTTTCCCTCCGCGCCAACGCACAGGGCGTCCAATAAATCGAGGCCTACTGGGCGGCCGTGGAGATGATAGTCCGCCAGCACAACATCGGTGCCTTCGACACGCTCCAGGGCTTCTTCGTAAGAAGAAACGCACACCGCCTGGATGTGCCACCGCGCCAGCAGCTCGCGCATGCCATCGAGAATATCCGCGTCATCGTCGATGCAGAGCACCTTGAGGCCCGCAAACACGGCTTGTGTCGGAACCCGTGTCAGCGACGCAGGCTCCCGTACTGACTCGATGGGCCGATGCGAGCGCGACACGCATACGCCGAAGGCGCTGCCGCAGCCGGGGTCCGAACGTAAGGTCAGTTTCGCATCGAGAATGCGGGCGATGCGCTCGCAGATCGACAGTCCCAGCCCGAGCCCCTTCTCGCCCCAGGGCGATTGATGATCGAGCTGCCGGAATTCCTCGAAGATCGCGCCCTGACTTTCCACCGGAATGCCGGGCCCCGTATCCAGCACCTGGAACTCTACCTCGAGGCCGTGGTTGCGCGGTCTGCAGCCGATGACTACACGACCCGTGCGTGTGTAGCGAAGCGCATTCACCACGAAGTTCTGCAGGATGCGCTTCAGCATGCGGGGATCGCTGTGAACCTGCAGCTTCGACGCGTGGACCACGAGTTCGATGCCGCGCTGAGAGGCCAGCGGCTCGAACTGCTCGCGCAATGAATAAAGCAAGGTCGCGGCGGAGAAGTGCACCGGCTCAGCGCGGATGACACCCGTATCCAGCCGCGAGATATCTAACAAAGCGTCGAGGAGCTCTTCGGCCGCGTGCAGGGATCTGTCGACTCGTGCAGCAAGCTCGCCCGCGGAAGCATCTGCATCGACGCGTGCGCGAAGCGCGGCGTTAAAGAGCCTCGCGGCGTTCAAAGGCTGCAACAGATCGTGACTGGCGGCGGCCACGAAGCGCGTCTTGCTCAGATTCGCCTGCTCGGCGCGGGCGGTGGCACGCGCAAGCTGCTCGGTTCTTTCGGCCACACGTTGCTCGAGCGTCTCGTTGACGTTGCGCAGTTCCTGCTCGACATCCTTGTAAGCGGTGATGTCGCTGAACGTCATGACGAAGCCACCGTCCGGCAGCGGCTGGCAGCGCCCTTCGATGACGTGTCCGTCGTCGCGATATCGCTCGGAAAGATAAGACACCTGGCTGCGCAGATTCGCGAGGCCACTCTCCACGTGGTCACCCACATCGCCAGGACCGCACCAGCCGCGCTGCGCGTTGAATCTCAGCAGGTCCGCAACGGGGCGGCCGACATACACGAAGCCGTCCGGGTATAGAAACATCTCCAGATATTTCTGATTCCACGCGACGAGGCGCAGGTCGGCGTCGAGGACGAGGATGCCCTGCGACATGTTTTCCATCATGGCTTCGAGCAGTTCGCGATTGAGCCGCAGCCTCTGCGACGCTTCGTCGAAGAGCGCGACGACTTCTTCCATGCGCAGGCCCGCGCCACGCAACGCGCTTTTCAGCACGAGACGTGCGGATGACGCGCCGAGCGCACCCGCGAGCTCTCGCTCGAGCGCCTGAAGAAGTCCCATGTCGGCCGAATCGCCGGGAACAAGTTCCCGACGCAACTGCTTGCCATAGCGCTCGAAAAGGCGGCCCGCGGCGTCATTGCCCAAAAGCTGCTGGGCGACCGTGCGTAGATCCTGAATGGTGGCGGCGCCGGGGAGTGGAATTGCGGAGCCCGGCGCGACGATATCCGTCACCGTCATGTAGCGGGCGGCTTCCAGGCGATCGCTGATCGTCGGCGGATAACGAAGTGACAGGCCCACCAGCGCCGAGATGTTAGCCAACAGTGACCAGAATACGCCGTGCGTGAGAATGTCTGGCGCTTCGAACCCTAACAGGGACTGCGGGGCGAGCGCCTGTATGCCGAAGGGCCCTTCGATGATCCACGCGGGCAACTCGCCGCCCACCATTGCGACGGCAGGCAGAAGGAGTGTGTACAGCCAGACGATGAAGCCGATTGAAAGTCCGCCGATCACGCCGGTGCGGCTGGCGCCTGACCAATAGACGCATGCGAACAATGCCGGAGCGAACTGCGCAACCGCCGCGAACGCCAGCAAGCCGATCGCTGCGAGACTGGGCGCCGCCGGCACGATACGTAGATAAGCATACGCAGCTAATAAAATAACGACGATGGCGATGCGGCGGGTCCAGAGAATCGCGCCCGACGCGGTGGCGTGATCGCCTAACGCGAGCAACCGGGTTCGCCACAATGCGGGGAGTACCAGGTCGTTGCTCACCATCGTGGCGAGCGCCACGCTGGCGACGATGACCATGCCCGTTGCCGCGGAGAAGCCGCCAATCGACGCCAACAACGCGAGCCAGTTCTGATTCGCGGACATCGGCAGCCATAGCACGAAGGCATCCGGAGAAACTCCGGCGCTCGCGCCACTTGCCGAGCTGGCCCAGCCTGCTGCAGCGATGGGGATGACGATAAGGCTGACCAGTACCAGGTAACTCGAAAACCAGCGCCGGGCGCGCGGCAGATCAGCAGGCTGCGCGCACTCGACGACGCCGATCAGAAACTGGCGCGGCAGGCAGAAGATCGCCGCGAACGACAGCAGCGTCTGCGTCAGGAAAGTCATTGAATGTTGCACGTGGCCCGGCATTTCCAGGGCCGCGGTGACCGTCGGCTGAATGCCGCCGAGCTGGATGAATGCAAACACGCCGACCGCAAGGAGGGCGACGAGCTTCACGACGGATTCCGCGGCGACGGCGAGCACGAGCCCGGGATGATGCTCCGTGGCGTCGACCTCTCTCGTGCCGAATAGGGCAGCGAACCAGGCTAACAACAGCGCGACGATGAGGGCCGTATCCTGATACCACGGGCCCAGGCTCGCGGCGGAGTGCGGGCGACCGGTCAGGGTATCGATACTCAGATCCACAGCTTTCAGCTGCAGGGCGATGTAAGGAATGGCGGCCGTGAGCGCGATGACGGTAACCAGCACAGCGATGCGCCGCGAGCGGCCGAAACGCGCCGAGAGCAGATCTGAGATCGACGTGGCGTTCTGTTGTTTCGCAATGCTGACAAGTCGTTCGAAGAACGGCATGGCGAGCGCAAAGAACAGGATGGGGCCGAGGTAGATGGGCAGATAGGAAAGCCCGCCGACGACGGCGGTGCCGACGGCGCCGTAGAACGTCCAGCTGGAGCAATAGACTGCCAGCGCCAGACTGTAGATCGGCGCGCGGAGGCGGCTGTTGGTGGGATATAGCCGGCTGCGATCGCCCCACCACGCGAGCGCGAACAGCCCGCCGACATACGCGAGCGAGACGAGCAGCAGGCCCCAGTTCGAGATCAAGACACGTCCCCTGTGTGTGTCCCCGGGAGGTACTAGGCCACGAAATGCGACCTACGACCAGATGGCCGCATGCGAAAGATCTGGGGAACCAGGTTGAAGACCCCTCTCAGTCACTGAGCTGGAAATCGAAGAGATAGATTTCTTCGACAGGGTCGCCCCACGTAGTTCGACTTTGCACGCCGCCTGCGATGGCCTTCATGGGCAGCTCGAAGTAGCCGCGTCGGCCTTTGAAGCTCACCATCAGCTTATAGCTCAGGGTGCGCTCGAAGCCGTTCAGGATCTGCATCGAGCGCTCCTGGCCGGTACGCTCGAACACGACGATGAGGACCGGCTTCCGGGGCACCGGCTCGGGAGAGACTTGCGGGTTGATGAGCCGATTACCGTCCACCGTGAATTCGATGAACGCCTGCTGGCCCGCTTTGAGCTTGATGGCGTCAGCGGGTACATCTGATTTTTGGGCGTGGGCCAGTGAGCACGAGGCGACGAGCAAGGCCACGCTCAGCCAGCGGTATATACGACGCGTCCGGTACTCGGACGCGTTGACGAAATCCAACACAAAACCTCCCCATGAGCGCGTATCGCTGCCGGGGGGTGCCCGACAACCTCCGCGAATTACCCGCTCTCTATCCATATTGCTATCGCGCGATGCGAGCGCGACTAAAGTCATTGATGCCTGCGATGCAGCGGAAAATCACGGGGAATCTCGTGGAATTGCTACCCACCGCACCAAATGGCTCGAGACCGTCTATCGGAAACCGGTGTCAGAAGAGATACAACTTTTTGGGGGGAAATGCGAGGGGGGTGAGCGTGGAGGGTTAGGTGTTGTTTTTTGGTTTGGCGGGAAACTCGCGATTGGAGTCGCAGCCGAAGTACGCCGCGGCGGCGACGTCATGTCACGATTCAGGCGCGGGTGCTGGCGGAGGCGAGACACCCCTGTGGAGCAGGAGTCGCATTGTCCCAGTAGGGATGGCAGCGCTCTTTCCTCGGATCTTCACGCAGCGTAGGCAAGGGCCGCGCGAAGGTTCTTAAATCGGTCTCAGCTCTTCCTCCGGCGTTGAGGCCGACAATCCCCCCAACGGTGACGCGCGTTCGGCGTATGACGGCTTGCCTCCCCTCACAGCGGCGTCAAACGTAATCCGTTGTGCCTGCCATAACCACATCTCTCTTTGCGGGTGAGTTGTCAGCATGTTATTCGAGGTGCGACAGCTAGTTGTCTCCTACATTAAAGAATTAAGGTTGTCGAACCGACACTACAGTGTACGCCGAGGCTTTATGTTGGCCATATCATTGATAACTCTCCGCACCAATCGCCATTTGCATTTACGCATGGCACGTACATATCGCAAGGCTCAGTCGTCGACTCCTTCACATACACTGCTTCAGGGCGATCACGTTTGAACCTCACAATCTCTAAGACGCCGGGAAGAGTGCAAAGCCAAGAAATCCGTCGTCATCCGCTGTGGGCCGAATTCAGGACAGCTCCGAGTGGGTGCAAATCGATGGTGCAATGTGTGACGGCGTGGTACGGAAATAGCTGGATTAGTTACCTATCGCGATCACCGCCGAAGAGGTTTCGGTCGAATTCGTCAAATGCTCGCTGCGCGCGTTCCATTTGCCCTTGCATTATTCGTTTGAAAACCTCTATATCCGCGTCTACGTCAAGCTCCCGTCGCAACTCCACTAGCAATCGAGTCTGAAGCTCTCCAAGGACTCTCAACTCGGGAATCAGATCCTTTGTGTATTGCCGTTGCAACACATTTAGTCGGGCCCAGAACGCTGATCGTTCATTGTCTGCTTCCTGGGATAGATTGTGTGCAAACTCGAACGACCGATTGAGTCTTTCGAATTGGGCGGCATCGCGCTGACCGGATTCGTTGAGCTGAGTCATCAAGGCAAGCACGCGCTTGATTTCAGTCTGCGCGTTCTCGTACTGCGTGTTCCGAATGCCAATGTTCGAGCGAAGGTCATGCAGCGGCATCACTTTCGCGATCAGGCTCATTTGCAACTCGCTGTACCCGGATATGACGTCGCTAACAAACTGCGCCGTTCCTTGGCTGACGACAAGCTGTAACTGCGCGCCAACCGCAAGCAAGTTCCGAATCGGTAGCTCCAGATCTGGTCTAGTGAAGTCCGCTTGCGGCAGTGTGCCGAAATATGCCAAGCCGCGAATATTCGCGTCCACGGCCTTTACATACAACTCTCTGCGCATGGCGAGCAGACGCTCCTTCGCCTTTTCTGCAGTGTCGTGCTCTAACTGCAATTTCAGACGCTTCGTATTACCCACGTTGGTCGCGATTACCGCGCCGAGCGTGCCTACAAGGGTCATGCCTGCTGCGAAAATCCCGGACCAGAATAGAAGCGGTAAACCCAAGAGTGTTTCGGCGGTTGCGGGGTCAGCCATGTTCTTATTCCCTCTGGGCTGAGATTTTCGCTGCGACGGCGGAGACGGTGAGATCCGATTCACGGGCGGCGTAACCGCCGATATTCTAAGCTCTTGTTTTTATTGGTGGGCCTGCTTGGATTCGAACCAAGGACCAAGGGATTATGAGTCCCCTGCACTAACCGCTGTGCTACAGGCCCGCGGGGGCGAATTGTAGCCGCACCGCCGCCGCGCGCTACCATTCCGGCTTCATTCCTCCCCCCGGAACGATCAAAGAACTGTCATGAAACTCTACTACTCTACCGGCGCCTGCTCACTGGCATCGAATATCGCGCTGCATGAGGCCGGCATCGCCTTCGATCTGGTCAAGGTCAACGGCAGGGACAAAACTACGACCGATGGCCGAAACTTCAACGCCATCAACAGCAAAGGGTACGTGCCAGCACTGGAGCTCGATAGCGGAGAGATCCTGACGGAGAACGTCGCACTCCTCGGTTACATCGCCGATCTCGCCCCAGACGCCCACCTCGCGCCACCCCCCGGCACGATGCAGCGCTACCGCCTGAACGAATACCTGTCGTTCATCAACTCCGAGCTGCATAAAAGCTTCACCCCCATCTTCCATTCCTCCACGGAGGACACGAAGACCGAGTTCCGCCACACCGCCGCCAAACGCCTCGGCTGGCTCGAACAGGATCTCGGCTCAAAGGATTACCTCCTGGGCGACACATTCACCGTAGCCGACGCCTACCTCTTCACCGTACTGAGCTGGGCGGGCCCCGCCCGCGTCGATCTCACCCCGTTCCCCAACCTGCAACGTTTCCAGCAACGCGTGATGACGCGTCCGAGCGTCGTTGCAGCCATGGCCGCCGAAGGCCTCAAGCGAAAGGCATGACCTAAGTGACTGACCATCCCCCGTCGCCCATCTTTGCGACGATTCTCGACGAACGCTTCTCTCGACGTGGATTTCTTGGAACAACCGGCGCACTCGCGTCCGTCGCCGTATTGCCTGGACTCGCAGGCGCAGCGACGAGCGAGCACGCGACACCATCGTCGTTTGTGCCGATCCCCGCGCAGAAGACCGACGCCGTCGTTCTACCGAAAGGCTACACCTACGATCTCGTCGCACGCTGGGGCGACAGTATGTTTCCGGGCACGCCGAGCCTCACGGGCGACGACGTGCGCAGCGACGCGCTCCTGAGAGACGGCGCCGCGCAACGCCAGGAACGGCAGTTCGGCACCAACTGCGACGCCGTCGCGTTCTTTCCGTTGAGCGGCAAACGCAGCGATCGCGGCATCCTCTGCGTCAACAGCGAATACGTCCTTCCGGATCTCATGTTCCGCAAGCCGAGAAATCCTGCGACAGGACGCTCGGCGGCACGCAAGGCGTGGATCCTCGAGAATCCACAGGTCGTCGATGTGATGAAGGCCGCGCACGGCGTCAACGTGTTGGAAGTGACGCGTCGTCGCGGCGCGTGGAGTTTCACTCCCGGCACCCGCCTCACTCGGCGCATCACCGCGGAAACGGTCTGCGAGATCATGGGCCCCGCACGCGGCGCGCCGCTCATGCGCACTAACGCTGATCCAACAGGTACGCGCGTCCGCGGCACGATGGCGAACTGCTCCGCAGGCAAGACGCCGTGGGGAACGTACCTCACGTCCGAAGAGAACATCGACGACTACTTTGGCAACGCGACGTCGTGGGCAGACGTCACCGATGACAAAGCCACTGTGGATGCGCATCGGCGTTTTCCATTATCGGAAAACAGTGCTTATGGATGGGACCACGTCGACCCGCGCTTCAACGTACTGGCGGAACCCCGGGAAGCATTACGCTTCGGCTGGATGGTGGAGATCGATCCGCGTGACCCCACCTCGGTTCCGAAGAAGCGCACTTCGTTAGGTCGCTTCTCGCACGAGTCCGCTGCGTTTCGCATCACGCGTGATGGACGCGTGGCGGTGTACCTCGGCGACGACGACATGTTCGAGTATGTTTATAAGTTCGTCACACGGGACAAGTTCGATCCCCGTAACCCCGCCGCGAATCGGGATCTGCTCGATCACGGCATCCTGCACGCCGCCCGCTTCGACTCGAGCGGCAAAGGCGAGTGGGTGCCACTCGTGTACGACGAGAAAGGTCCGCTGAACAGCAGCGCGGGTTTTACGAGCCAGGCGGATGTGGTCATCAAGGCACGCGCCGCAGCCGACATCATGGGCGCCACGCCGATGGATCGTCCGGAAGACATCGAGGCGAGCCCGTTCGACGGACACGTCTACATCGCGTGCACCAAGAATGCGAATCGCGAAGCCGGCAGCCGCACGACGTTCTGGGGCGGACGCATGATCGACGTCGGCGTGAATGCCGCGAACCCGCGTCCTGAGAATACGACCGGACACATCATTGAGCTCAAGGATGATGCGGAGGACGCAGCCTCCACGTCGTTTGCGTGGAATGTGTTTCTGCTGGCGGGGAATCCCGCAGCGCCGGGCTCGCAGTTCATGACGCGTTATGAGGACGTTGGGCAGCTGCCTGTTGCGTCCGCCAGCGCGTATCACGCTGGCGCGGCTGGTGGGGCTGCGTCGTGCCCGATGGCGTGCCCTGACAACTTGGGGATCGATGCGTCAGGTCGCCTGTGGATCGTGACGGACAGCAGCGAGGCCATCGGCGCCAACGACGGTTGTTATGTTTGCCCGACGACGGGGCCGGAGCGCGGCATGCTCAAACAGCTCATGAGCGCGCCCGTCGGAGCGGAAGTCTGCGGTTGTGAGTTCACGCCAGACTCCACGACGCTGTTCCTCGCTATTCAACATCCGGGAGAAGGCGGCACCGTGGATGAGCCGCTTAGTCACTGGCCAGATGGCAATGGATTACCCGCCCGTTCGGCGTTGATCGCCGTACGACGCGAGGATGGCAAGCCGGTGTGATTTCCAAAGGCGCGCGGCAGGAGGCACATTGGGCCACTGCTACGGGCTGAGGCGATGTCACGATGTCAGCCGCCGCGCGGCGGCTGACCTTACTTGGCAGCCCAATGGCGCGCCGAGCGGGCGCGGCGCATTAATGTCAGGTGCCACGCGCACTCCCGCCACTTCACACCTTGCGGCAACACCTGCGCGACACTGCGTGAACACAGTTCGGCGTACGGCTATCGACCACTATTCGCGCAGGTTCCGGCCTACGAATAAATGGCGCAAGATTGCGCCATGAACACCAACAGTGACCTTTCCAGCTCCTGGACACGCCGCGACGTCGTCGCCTCGCTGGCCGTCGCATCCACACTGACATCCGCTACCGCAATCGCGGCGATTCCTGCCACACAAAAGCAGTATCGAATCGTCGGCAGCGGCTCGAGTCTGAAGCTGACGCAAGGCGACGCCGCCGTACGCCAGCCCGGCAACAACGAAGTGTTGATCCGTGTCAAAGCAACATCACTCAATCGCCGCGACATCATGGTGCTTCGCGGACAGTACGGTGGCGGCACGCGCGATGGATTAGTGCCTCTGTCCGACGGCGCAGGCGAAGTTGTCGCGATCGGCTCAAAGGTCACACGCGTCCGCATCGGCGATCGCGTGGCAGGCACGTTCTTTCAGAACTGGTTCAGCGGCCGCCCGCCCGCGGACTACGGCAACTTCGCACTCGGCGGTTCTCTCGACGGCATGTTGTCCCAGTACGTTACGCTGAGCGAGGAAGGCGTCGTCGCGCTGCCCGCTCATCTTTCTTTCGAGGAAGCCGCGACGTTGCCCTGCGCGGCCGTCACCGCATGGAACGGCCTGTTCACACGCGGCCACCTACAACGTGACGACAATGCCTTGTTGCTGGGAACAGGCGGTGTCTCGATATTCGGTCTGCAGCTTGCGAAAGCCGCGGGCGCCCGCGTCATCATCACCAGCTCCAGCGACGCCAAACTGGAACGCGCCAAGGCACTCGGCGCCTCCGGGCTCATCAACTATCGCAAGGTTGCGGACTGGGAGAAGTCAGTCCGCGAGCTTACGAACGGCGTCGGTGCGCATCACGTATTGGAAGTGGGCGGGAAAGACTCTCTGCCGCACACGCTCGCGAGCCTTGCCGTCGGTGGACATATCGCGATCATCGGTGGACTGAGCGGCTTCGGTGGAGAGATTCCGTCGATGGCCTTATTGGGAAACAACATTACCGCTTCAGGAATCTATGTCGGCTCGCGTGAACACTTCGAAGCGCTGAACGCGTTCGTATCCAAACATCAGATCAAGCCGGTGGTGGATAAAGTGTTTGCGTTCGAGGACGCGGCCGCAGCCTACGAACATATGGATGCGGACAGCTTCATCGGCAAGGTCGTCATTCGCATCTGACGGGCATCAGGATGGTGGCGGACGTCGGCGTATTCCTCGCGTCGGTTCCGCCTCCAGCGGATTCTCAGGCCAGTAATGCCGGGGATAACGGCCACGCATGTCTTTGCGTACATCCGCATACGAGCCGCGCCAGAATCCGGCGAGATCGCTCGTCACTTGTACTGGTCTTTGAGCGGGAGATAACAGCTTGAAGGTTACCGGCACCCGCCCACGGGCCAGCCGCGGTGTATCTTCAAGGCCGAACACTTCCTGCAGACGCACCGAGACGACAGGCGCGCTCTCGTCCAGATAATCGATGCGGATGCGCGAGCCTGTGGGCACTGTGAGATGCGTGGGCGCAAGATCGTCCAGCGCACGTTGCTGGGGCCAGGGAAGCAATGCTAACAACGCCTCGGTGAGCTTGAGCCGGGATAGATGCTCACGACGCGTCATGCCATCCAGCCAGGGGGCCAGCCACTCCTCCAGCGTCGCAAGTAAGGATGCGTCGTCGACGCTGGGCCAGGCGTCAGTGTCGCGCTTGCCGCCTTTGTCGGCGTCAGCAACAAGCTGGATGCGAGCTTGTAAGTTACGCGCCTCCGGCGTCCACGGTAACGCGCTGATCCCCAGCTCACGAACTCCCACTAACATGGCCGCACGGGCGGGCTCGCGCGGCACTTCGTTCAGAGGCTTTTCCTCCAACACGACGCTGTCCAGCCGCACGACACGACGCGCGATCACTGCCTCCTCGCGCGAGTTCCACTCGACGGATTCCGCGCGCTCCAGACGATCCGCAAAATGACGTTCGATTTCCGCTTTCGACAAAGGCGCAGCGAGAAGCAGACGCGCGTCACGCTCACGATCATCCAGGTCCACAGCGACGATGAACTCCTGACGCGCAAGGCTTTGCACATCGGCGAAGTGAGCGCCGCGGCCATTCGCCAAGGTGTAACGGCCGTCCGCACCGCCAGGCCGACGACGACCGATACGATCCGGATACGCGAAAGCGAGCAGGATGCCGGCGTCAGAGGAATCCAGGCGTTGGGTTTCTTCCTGCGCTGTGCCCGCGCTTCCGAGCTGCCTGATGAAATCTTTCATCGCCCGCCGCGCACGTTGCAAAGAAGCGCGATCGATCGCCTGCGAATGGGTTTCTCCACGCAATACCTCGAGCCGGGTGCGAATGTCCGCATCCCGAGCTGCGCCTGCGCCACGGAGCAAATCAGGCTCGGAGAGCAATGCGGCCAATCCTGCGGCGAGCGGAAGCAGATCCAGATCACGTGCTTTCAACAACATGTGAGCAAGGCGAGGATGCGTACTGATGCGCGCCATCTCGCGCCCATGCGCGGTGATACGGCCAGCGGCGTCCAGCGCTCCCAACCGAGCTAACAAATCTCTGGCACTGGCCAACATGGCGGCCGGCGGAGCATCCAGCCAGTTGAGACTGCTCGCATCTCGCGCGCCCCAGCTCGCAAGCTCCAGAGCGAGCGGCGCGAGATCTGCATCTATGATCTCTGGAGGAGTGAATGGAGCAAGACTCCGATGCGCACCGTCACTCCACGCGCGATAACACACGCCGGGCTCGAGACGACCCGCTCGACCTTGCCTCTGATCCGCCGACGCGCGCGAGATGCGCTGGGTTTCGAGACGCCCCATGCCCGTCGCCGGATCAAACATCGATCGCCTCACCAAACCGGAGTCGACGACGATACGCACGCCTTCGATCGTCAGACTGGTCTCAGCAATGTTGGTCGCGAGCACTATCTTGCGCCGACCTGTGGGACTGGGCATCAGCGCAGCATCCTGATCTGCCCCGGAAAGCTCCCCAAACAGCGGGAACACGCTCACCGAAGGATCTAACATGGCGCTGTTGAGCGAAGACTGCACGCGACGAATCTCACCAGCGCCCGGCAGGAAGACGAGGATGTCGCCATGTTCCTCACGGAGCGCTCGCTGAATGAGTTGAGCTGCGGTTCGCTCGGGAGATTCCTGAACGCCTGGGGTCCACAAGGCACCGGGTAGCAAAGGAGCACCCTTGCCGGCGTAACGTGTCTCTACCGGGAACATGCGCCCTTGGGCAGTGACCAAAGGCGCGTCGCCCAAGAGCCGCGAAACACCCTCCCCATCCAGCGTGGCAGACATCACCAACAGCTTCAGGTCGGGAGTGACGTTGTCGCGAGCATCCATCACCAGCGCGAGACCGAGGTCGGCCTGAAGACTGCGCTCGTGGAATTCATCAAAGATCACTGCCGCTACGCCGGCCAGCTCGGGGTCGGTCTGCAGCATGCGGGTGAGGATGCCTTCGGTGACAACCTCTATCCGCGTCGCACGCGAGACTCGTGTGTCCAGGCGCATGCGGTATCCCACTGTTTCGCCGACGTTTTCGTGCAGCGTGTGGGCCATGCGCTGAGCGACCGCGCGAGTTGCGAGGCGGCGGGGCTCGAGCATGATGATGCGTTTGCCTCGGGCCCAGGGCTCATCCAGCAACGCCAGCGGGACGACGGTGCTCTTGCCGGCACCCGGAGGAGCCTGCAAAACCGCGGAACGGTTTGCCGACAATGCTGCGCGAAGCGCGGGCAACACTTCGTCGATGGGTAATCCACTGAGGAGCGTCATCGGACGGGGGAACAGAGGCGTCGCATTGCCGTTAATCTTTGCACTCAAATAGGATAACAATCATGCGCTGGCAAGGTAGTCGGAAGAGCTCGAACGTTCAGGACTATCGCGGTCGAGGCCTCGGCGGCCGCGCCGGGCTGGGCATTGGCGGGACGCTCATTGCGCTGATCGGGGCGTACTTTCTTGGAGTCGACCCCAGGGTGCTCATGGGTGTGATGGAAAGCGTGCCCGCGACGGGGCAGCAGGAAGTTGCGCCTGGTGTTCCGCAGGATGAACAGGGGCAGTTCATGGCCGCTGTGCTGGGGGATACGGAAGATACATGGACCGCTTTGTTTGCCAAGGCGGGGATGCGATATACGCCCGCCACCCTGGTGCTGTTCAGCGATCAAGTCAGAACGGGCTGCGGAATCGGCAGCGCGGGGGCGGGTCCGTTTTACTGCCCTGCTGACAGCAAGGTTTATATCGACCTGAGTTTTTATGACGAACTGAAAACCCAGTTTCAGGCGCCGGGGGATTTTGCCCAGGCCTATGTACTGGCCCATGAAGTCGGCCACCATGTGCAGAATCTGTTAGGTACCGCTGACAAAGTCAGAGCCGCCCAGCAGAGAGGCGGTTCAGAACAGGCCGCGAACCAAATGCAGGTTCGCATGGAACTACAGGCAGACTGCTTCGCAGGCGTGTGGGCTCACAACGCCAATCGCTCCCGGCAGATTCTCGAGCAAGGCGATGTTGAAGAGGCACTAGGGGCTGCCTCCGCGGTGGGAGATGACACGATTCAGAAACGCACTCAAGGGCATGTGGTGCCTGAGTCGTTTACACACGGAACCGCCCAACAGCGGAAAGAATGGTTCAATCGCGGACTCGCCAACGGAACCATCGAAACATGCGATACATTTTCAGCGAGCCTCTGAGCACCGCACGCTCAGTAGTTCGCTAACGCTCGGCTGGCAAGAGAGCCTGTGAGAAAAGCCGCCCGCGGGGGACGCCGTAAATACATCCCTGTAGGCTCTGTGTCCGCCATCCATGGCGGACACAGCCCCCGCAGCCGACTTTTCTCACAGACTCTCTTGCTAAACGACCTCAGTCGCACCGAATCAGAATAAGACGTCACGCTTGCCGTCTATGTTCGCGCGATACCACGTGCCCTTGTCGATCAACATGCCCTGCGCCACGGGCTTGCCGTCTGACAGGTACTCATAGTTCACGTTTACAGCGATCGCACGGCTTTTGTAGAGAGGGGTTACCGCGTCTACGATCGTGTGGCCTACCGAGATTCGGTCTACGTCGAAGTGCGCGCAGGCGGCCTCTACTTCGGCCTGCGTCGCAGCCGTCATGCCCACAATGTTGGGGAAATAACCGCGATACCACAGCGGACCCTCACGACCCGTCACAAACTCGGTTGTTGAATCACCTGTGTCGTGTATCAACCAGTTGCGGACGGCCGCGTTCATCATCTCCAAAGTCAGATTGCGCTCGACCACCTGCTCCGAAATACCCCCATGCAGATAGAGCGCACGATTCAACCGCAAGACGGCAGGCTTCGTTCGTAACCACTGCCCCAACAACGTCTCATTACTCCACAAACTCGGATAATTCCGCGCCTGCAACGCCATCGAACTCTGGTCGTATTTCGGATTCAGATAACGCACATCCCCACGCAACATCATCGTTTCATGATTGCCCAGCAGAAGATGAACTCCACCCCCCGCTTTCCTGGCCTGCGCCTCCAGCCCGTACAAGAGCCAGAGAATTTCTGTCTGGTTCGGACCGCGATCCACCGTGTCGCCGAGAATGACCAGATGACCTTTTTTGAATGACCAGCGAAGCTGCTCGTCCAGAACACGGTTTGCACGCAGCAACTGCACGAGAATCTGGAATTGGCCGTGAGAGTCGGCCACGACGAAGATCGGAATGTCGGGCTTGGTCTGCACGTCGTCGGGCGCCACCGTGGCGGGCTTTCGAATCTGCACTTTGAATGCAGGGAGATCGCCTACACCAGGAATCGTCAGCACGTCGCCTACTTTTACGGGAACGGTGCGCGGCCCTAACTTTCTATCTTCCGTCACCACGACGGATAGCGCTTCCCAACCCTCCTTGGTCGCGACTACATAAGGACCGTCAGGCTGGAAACCACCCTGGTTCTGGCCCGCACTGACGGGAGCGGAGTGAGCGGTACTTGCCGCGGCCGCCAGGATGAACAGCGCCGCAAATGACCAACGTCGTATTACATTCATTCAGATATTTTTGCTTGCCAGACACCAGCCGCGAAAAGGAACCAGCCGGCAATGAGAGCGGTGCCGCCGATCGGCGTGATAATGCCCACGAACCGCGGAGCGCCGAAAGTCAGAAAGTAGATACTGCCAGAGAACAACACGATGCCTGCCAACACCAGGCGCGATGACCAGAGCAGCAGACTGGAGTTGGCTCGTTGCATCGCCAAGCCGATGCCAAGGAGACCCAGGGCGTGGAAGAAGTGATAACGAACAGCGGTGTCGTAGACGGCTAACTTGTCGGGAGTCAGATAGGCCTTCAGCGCGTGTGCGCCGAAGGCCCCGGAGATGGTCGCCAGCGCCAGCAGCACGCCGGCGATTGCAAGGACCCTGCGGCCGCGCGCCGCGGACGAAGCTGGGGTCACAGCTCGCCGTTACGCTGCAGAAACGGCCGGATCAGATCCATCGGCAAGGGGAAAATAATCGTCGACGTCTTCTCGCTGGAAATGTCCGCGAGCGTCTGTAAATAGCGGAGCTGTAGCGCGCGGGGATCCTGGCCGAGAGCCTGCGCTGCTTTGACGAGCATCTCTGCGGCCTGCGCCTCGCCTTCTGCATGGATGATCTTGGCGCGCCGCGTACGCTCAGCCTCAGCCTGCTTCGCCATCGCACGGATCATGCTCTCGTCGAGATCAACATGCTTGATCTCGACGTTCGCAACCTTGATACCCCACGACTCAGTGCTCTGATCGAGAATTTGCTGGATGTTGACGTTCAACTTGTCACGCTGCGCCAGCATCTCGTCCATCTCGTGCTGGCCGAGCACGGAACGCAACGTGGTCTGCGCAAGCTGACTCGTCGCTTCATACGGGTTCGCCACCTGCATGATCGCCTTGCCCGGATCGACGACGCGGAAATACACCACCGCGTTCACCTTCACGGAAACGTTGTCGCGCGAAATGACGTCCTGCTTCGGCACGTCCAACACGATGGTGCGCAGATCAACCTTGCGCATCTGCTGAATCACCGGAATCACGAGAATCAGACCCGGACCCTTGATGCCCGTGAAACGGCCCAGCGTGAACATGACCCCGCGCTCGTACTCGTTCAGAACCTTGATGGCGCTGAACAGCAGGAACGCGACGAGAACAATGATGACGAGCCCATACGTGGTGAACATGGATGCCTTCCCTCAATGACGTGCCCCGATGCGCAGGGCGTGTTTTCTTAAATGGGCTCAACCCAGAGCGACAGACCATCGACCCGCACGATTCGCACGGTCTGGCCAACACTCACCGCACTCGCGGAATGCGCGTTCCAGATCTCGCCGCCAAAACGCACGCGCCCTTTGCCGGTGAAGCTCTCGAGCGATTCGGCATGCGCGCCGACCATGGCCTCTTCGCCTGTGGTCACCGGACGGTTGATCGCGCGCTTCGCCAACGCTGCGATCGCCACGATGACGAGCCCACCAACCGTAGCGACTGCGGCGACAACGGGCAAGCCTATATCCATGCCGGGAATATCCGTGTCCAGAAGAATAATGGACCCAATGACAAAGGCGACCAGGCCGCCAAGCCCGAGCGCGCCGAAACTCGGCACGAAGAACTCGGCAACAATCATCCCGATACCAATCACCACAAGCGCCAGACCCGCGTAATTCACCGACAGAATCTGGAACGCGAATAACGCGAACAGCAGCGAGATGACCCCGACGACACCGGGGACAATGGCGCCCGGATTGTAGCCCTCGAGCATCAGGCCGTAGATGCCGATCAACAGCAATCCATACGCGACCGTGGGGTTGGTCAACACGGAGAGCAGCTGCGTACGCCAGTCCGGCGCGTGATGCTCGATGACCAGATTACGCGTGGCGAGCTTCACCGTTTTCTCGCCGACGCGCACCTCACGGCCTTCCAGCTGCGCCAGTAGATCCGGGAGATCTCGCGCGATGACGTCAATGACGTTCTGCTCGCGCGCCGCACTCGACGTGAGAGTCACCGCGCCGCGCACCGCCTGCTCCGCCCAGTCTGCGTTACGCCCGCGCAACTCCGCGAGACCTCGGATGTATGCCACTGCGTCGTTGACCGTCTTGCGCTCCATTGCAGTGGAAGGCTCTGTGGACGACGGCTGTTTGTTTGCTTCGGGGGGCGCCTTGTTCGAATCGCCATCGCCTCTACCGGGGACGGGACTCGGAGTGGCGCCGGGCAGCGGGCGACGGCTGGGCTGATCTCCACCGCCGACTGCAACCGGTGTTGCCGCACCGAGATGCGTTGCGGGCGACATGGCCGCGACGTGGCTTGCGTACAGAATGTATGTGCCAGCGCTTGCGGCGCGCGCGCCCGACGGAGCGACGTAAGTTACGACCGGCACCGGTGACGCGAGAATGGCGCTGATGATGTCGCGCATGGATGAGTCGAGACCGCCCGGCGTATCCATCTGCAGGATGACGAGGCTGCGGCCGCGCGCCTGAGCTTCCTGCAAACCCTTCTCGAGATAACGCGAAGTGGCCGGGCCAATGGCGCCTTTAACGTCGAGCACTACGGCGGCGGGTGATTCGGGATCTGCCGCGCGTAACAGAGAACCGGTGCCGACTGCGGCAGCGCCCATGAACAGCGCCGCCAGGAGCGCGATTCGCTTCAATCTCAGCCATGGCGTGTGCATGTCAGAACGCTACCCCCTCAAGCGACCGTCGCGCAACGCGATTACTTTCCGAGGACAGGATACCAACCGTTTCGATAACGGAAACTGACGGTTGATGGATCTTCGTCCGGCAGCTCCTCTATCGATTCGGACAACGTGCGAATGTCCACACGCTCACCGATGTGCTGCAGATACAGGGAGCGTAACAACATATCCGCGGGACCGGGAATGGTGCAGATGTCTTTTTCCCAGCGCGCGACCTGTTGGTAGGAGAGGAAGAGCAGACGCCCCAGCTCGACCTGCGTCAACTCCATCTCTTTGCGGAGGTAACGGACTTCCTGGCCACGCAGATTCCGCCTGCGGCGTGCGACATAACGGCCTAGTTCGCGCGCCAGGCCCCCTTCAAAAGAAATGCTCTCGCCATGAGGCGTCTGCCAGATGTAATAGCCACCAAGAAGATAAACATAGTCGAGGCCGCAGGTGAGATCGTGATAAGGCTCACGACCCTTCTGCCTGCGCCAGCGGCCCGCGGAATCCGTTATTGCAGCTCTTCCCATAAGACGGTCTTGACCAGGAGATTGGCTTCGATTGTTTGCACCAGGACGACGACCGTGAGGCCGGCCCTTTCCGGCCCGCGCCAGATCATCTTGCACGTCCATTCACTGTAGTCGGCCCTGTGCGGACCGTCGCTCAACGAGCCGCGAACCAACACCCGCATGACATCTTCCAACACCACACGGCGTTCAGCCATGCGACGAATCGCATGATTGCTGAAAGATATCCGCGAGCGATCCCTCGCCAGCTTTCTGATAAACCGCTGCGCCTCCGCAGCCGTGAGCCTCGCATCCATGCGCACCCTCCTTCTGGCGGGCGCACGGGCTCACAGACCTATCATGTTGATAGGTGACGCGAACACGTGTCAAGCGGACCGCCGCAAGTGAATCTCGCGGCGAAATAATGCGGCAGGAATCAAAGGAGCACGATCCGCATGCCCTGCGCGTTCACACAGAAACGCGCGGCAAGCCTGCTGCCGTCAGGGACGCTTCGACTTCACGGGACGGCCGGGAGTACGCGGCATCCTCGGCAACCCGGTGTGCTGAGTTTTGAAAGGACGTACAGCGCTGCCGCCACGCCGTCCCTCACTCATGCCCCCGGTGCCCTGCGGCTGGTAACCGGGCACCAGATGATTTTTGCCACTGCCGATCAGATCCGCACGACCCATGCGACGCAGCGCCTCGCGCAGCACCGGCCAGTTGTTAGGATCGTGATAGCGCAGGAACGCCTTGTGCAGGCGGCGCACTTTCAATCCCTTCGGAATCAGCACGCTCTCGCTGTTGGCCGAAATGCGCTTCAGCGGATTTTTCCCGCTGTGATACATCGCCGTGGCGGTCGCCATCGGCGACGGCAGGAACGCCTGCACCTGATCCGCGCGGAAACCGTTTTTCTTCAGCCACAAAGCGAGTTCCAGCATGTCCGTCTCGCTCGTGCCCGGATGAGCCGCGATGAAATACGGAATGAGGTACTGCTCCTTGCCCGCCTCTTTGGAATAGCGGTCGAACAATTCCTTGAACTTGTAATACGTGCCAATGCCCGGCTTCATCATCTTGGACAACGGTCCGTCGGACAGCGCCTCCGGCGCAATCTTCAGATAGCCACCGGTGTGATGCTGAGCCAGCTCCTTCACGTACTCCGGTGATTCCGCGGCAAGGTCATAACGCACGCCGGACGCAATCAACACCTTCTTGATGCCCGGCAGAGTGCGCGCGCGGCGATACAGCCGCACGAGCGACGAATGATCGGTATCGAGGTTCGGACAGATGCCCGGAAACACACACGACGGCCGGCGGCACGCACTTTCGATCGCCGAACTCTTGCACGCCAGCCGATACATGTTGGCCGTCGGCCCGCCGAGATCGGAAATCACGCCCGTGAAGCCCGGCACGTTGTCACGCACCGCTTCAATCTCGCGGATGATCGAATCTTCCGATCGGTTCTGGATGATGCGTCCCTCATGCTCGGTGATCGAGCAGAACGTGCACCCGCCAAAACAGCCGCGCTGAATCGCTATGGAGAAGCGAATCATCTTATAAGCGGGAATGGTGGCGTCCCCATACGCCGGATGCGGACGCCGCTGATACGGACGCTCGTATACCCAGTCCATTTCCTTGGTGGTCAACGGCAGCGGCGGCGGGTTGAGCCACACGTCTACATTGCCATGCCGCTGTACTAACGCACGCGCGTTACCGGGGTTCGACTCCAGATGCAGGATGCGCGATGCATGCGCATACAACACGGCGTCTTCCGCTACCTGCTCAAATGAAGGCATACGGATAACGCTGCGATCGCGGTCGACGTTCTTCACGCGGCGGACGAACTTAACAACGCGCTCGCCCACCGATGCCGCCGCACTCTGCGAGGCGCAAGAGGACACCGCCTGCGAACTTTGATCGCCCGACGGGACAGCCGCCGACGCATCTGCCGCGCCGCCAGTGTTGGCACCAACATCAGGAGTCGCCGGCCGCACTATCGTGGGATCAACAGGCTCCATCGCATACGGATCGATCGGCGGATTCAACGCACCCGGTGTATCGAGATGCGTCGAGTCGATCTCGACGAAGCCCTCCGGCACGGCACGGCGTACAAACACGGTGCCGCGCACGTCGGTGATGTCATGGATGCTTTCACCACCAGCGAGGCGATGCGCAATCTCGCAGATCTGTCGCTCAGCATTGCCGAACACCAGCATGTCGGCTTTCGAATCGAGCAGCACGGAGCGGCGCACTTTCTCTGACCAGTAATCGAAGTGCGCGATACGCCGCAGCGAAGCCTCGATGCCGCCGACGATGATCGGCACATCCTTGAACGCCTCGCGGATGCGCTGCGTATAGACGATTACGGAGCGATCTGGTCGCTTGCCGCCCTCGCCACCGGGTGTGTATGCGTCATCGCTGCGGATGCGGCGGTCAGACGTATAACGATTGACCATCGAATCCATGTTGCCGGCGGTGATGCCGAAGAACAGATTCGGCCGACCCAGCGCGGAGAACGGCTCGGGACTCTGCCAATCCGGCTGCGCGATGATGCCCACGCGAAACCCCTGCGCTTCCAGCACGCGCCCGACGATAGCCATGCCGAAGCTGGGATGGTCGACGTAGGCGTCGCCAGTAGCGAGGATGATGTCGCAGCTATCCCAGCCCAACTCGTCCATCTCAGCACGGGACATGGGCAGGAACGGCGCGGGGCCGAACCTGCTGGCCCAGTACTTGCGATAACTCGCAATGTCTCGTGCTGACTGCATGGCTCTACATTACTTCCGAGCGGCTGGAGAGGACGCACGCTCACGCATCGCTTCAGCGAGCCCGGGCACATGCTGAGCGCCTTCTGGCACCTGCAGGCTTGAACCGTCGAAGTCCTGCCCGATGGGCTCGTACTGCCCGCCCAGATACCGGGCGAGAAATCCCTCAGTCACGGCATAGAACGAGAGGCGGTTCTGCGGACGCGCAAAACCATGACCTTCATCCGGATAAAGCGCGTACGTGACCGGCAACTGTTTCGCTTTCATGGCGGCAACGATCTGATCGGCCTCTGCCTGTTTCACCCGTGGGTCATTAGCACCTTGGGCAATGAGCAGCGGCTTCGAAATTCGCTCCACGTAAGTCAGAGGCGAGCGCTCTTCCAGGAGCTTGCGCCCGTCAGCCGTACGCGGGTCACCGATGCGACGCGCCATATCGTCGAAGAAAGTTTTCCAGTACGGCGGGATCGAGGCGATCAAGGTCTGCAAGTTGGACGGACCCACAATATCCACGCCGCAGGCGAAACGATCTGGCGTCAGCGTCAGACCGACCAACGTGGCGTAGCCGCCGTAAGAACCGCCGTAGATCGCGACCTTGTCAGTCGTGGTGATCTTTTCGCGGATGGCCCAGTCGGCGGCGTCCAGCAGATCGTCGTGCATCTTGCGCGCCCACTGGCCATCGCCGGCGTTGACGAACTGCTTGCCGAAGCCAGTCGAGCCGCGATAGTTCACAGACAGCACCGCATAGCCGCGATTCGCAAGCCACTGGTGCTCGGCGTGAAAGCCGAAGCTGTCCCGCGCCCACGGGCCGCCGTGGACATTGAGAATGAGCGGCACCGGTTTCTCGGGACGACCGTTGCGATTCTTGTCAGAGCCCTGGGGCAAGGTGAGATAGGACGCGAGCGTCAGCCCATCGCGAGATTTGATTTCCACCGGCCACATCGGCTGCAGCGGCGCGTTGGCGAGCTCTGGCCGCTGGTCGAACAGCTTCGTCACGTTGCCGCTCTCGCGGTCGTACAGATACGCCGACAGCACTTTCACTGGATCGTCAACGACGGCAACCCACTTGCGGTCATCCATCGTGCGGCTCACGACTTCGAACTGCGGGCCGAGCGCGGCGTGAAGCTTCTCGATGTCTTTGCCGGCGGCGGGCGTCAGCGGATGCAGCTCGGTTGTTAAGTACTCGACGGCGTAAGCCTGCAGCTCACGCGTTCTGGGAGCGAACCACGCATCGGCTACGTCCGCCTTGTCGCTTTCGGCAACGACGGTTTGCTGGCCCGTTTCAAGATTCACCCGCAGCAACGCGCCCTTATCCCGCCCTACCGAGCTCAGCAGGATGGCCGAGTTGCCGCTGCCTTCGACGAGCACCGGCTGCGTCGTCAGACTGTCTTCCTGGCCGTAGCGCAGGAAGCTTTCCCAGCCCTTGGGGGTGCGGCGATAAAGCTCACCACCCCCTTCCGGCAACATCTTCACAGCCACGCGCGGACGCAGCTGGAGATCTTCCAGATATCCCGCGAACTGCTGGTCGTTCTTCTCGATGAGCTTGCGTTCGCCGCTCGCGAGATTGATTTCGTAAACGTCGTGCCATTCCGGCTCGCGATCGTTCAGCGCAACCAAGGCCACATCAGGACGCTCGGCCGACAAGCCAACGATCTGCGCCTGCACATTGGCGAGCGGCGTGAGATCGAGCTGCTTGCCACTCTCCACATCGACGCTATGCAGCCGCCAGTTCTCATCGCCACCTTCATCCTGCAAAAAAAGGATGTGGCGACCGCTCGGCGCCCAGTAATGCTGGCGAATGCCGCGCTTACGGTCGTCGGTGATGGCTTTCGCATCGTCGAGCTTGCCCAGCGGGGCAAGCCATACGTTCAGCACGCCGTCTTTGGGCGCGAGGAAGGAAAGGTATCGACCATCCGGGCTGAGCCGTGCCTGGGCCCGAACCGGATTGCCGAACAGGGCCGCGCGGGGAATGAGCCCTGCGCCAACGCCCGCTGAAACCTGTTTGCCGCCGCCCGCTTTACCGTCAGCCGGGGCCGCGAATCCGCTGCCGCTCATGAGTACACCTGCGCATAAGACACTGATCCAGCTCGCATTCATAGCCTTCCTCCCGACAACCGCCACACCGTTGAACGGCTGTGGAGCGCCGGGTTTCCGTGGATGGGGGGCGGATTCTACTCTTTGAATGCGCCGCGAGCCGTTTAGTACAGAAGGTGCGGCTTTCGTTCCGCTTCCCAGCTGGATTCATCGGGCGCGGTGAGCGCCTCGAGGTCGGCCGCGGTGGCGGTGGGATCGTCCACCCACTGACGCAGCAGCTCGCTGCCATTGATGAGGTCGATCGCCAGCCGGTCGCTCTCATACTCATAAGGGAAATCGCGCCAGAGCGGGTAATCCGGATGCAGCTGACGCAGGGCCTTGAACGCCAACGAGACGAGACGCCAGGGGCGAAACAGGTCGTGGTGATACGTCGCGTCCTCGACGTGAATCTGAAAGCCCTCGCACAGCTTGCCGACGTGCTTGTGAAACGTAGGCTCGAACCAGCACGGACGGAGGCGACAGCCTTGCGTCCAATCCGGCGCAAGCGCGTGCATCTGTACCAGCAGGGCACGGGCGTCGATGTCTGGCGCACCTAATAATTCCAGCGGACGCGTGGTGCCACGACCTTCCGACAGCGTGGTGCCTTCGAGCATCACCGTGCCGGCGTAGCTGCGTGCCATCCAAAGATTCGCGGCGTTGGGACTTGGGTTGATCCACGTGCGGTCACCCAGAGGCCAGCCGAAACCCGGAGCCGCGGCAGGCTGCCACCCTTCCATCGCGATCACGCGATAGTCGACTTGCAGCTTCAACGTCTGGATGAACCAGTGACCGAGTTCGCCCAACGTAAGCCCGTGACGCATGGGCATGGCGCCCGCACCGACAAAGCTCTCCCAGCCCGCTCGCAGGCGCAGCCCTTCCACCGGACGGCCCGCAGGGTTGGGACGATCGAGCACCCACACGGACTTGCCGAGCTTCGCCGCTTCTTCCAACACGTAACGCAGCGTGGTGATGAACGTGTAGATACGGCAGCCAACATCCTGCAGGTCGACCAGCAACACGTCGAAACTTTCCATCATCGCCGCGGTGGGCCGACGCACTTCGCCATACAGGCTGAAGACGGGAACCCCATGCACGGGATCGTGGAAATCCTGAGATTCCACCATGTTGTCCTGCTTGTCGCCGCGCAGGCCATGCTGCGGACCAAACGCCGCGCTAAGTTGGACATCGCTCAGGCCCGCGAGGGCGTCGAGCGAGTGCGTGAGATCTCGAGTCACCGACGCAGGATGAGCGAGCAGCGCAACGCGGCGGCCCTGCAGCAGCTGGCGCAGTTTGCGGTCTTCGAGCAGACGATCGATGCCAAATTTCATGGGGGCAGTTCGAGAACAAAGCTGTCGGGATGATGGAAATCGGCTTTCGCCGCAGGATGACGCAAAGCCCAATAGGAGACCACGCCGTCGATGTCTTCCATCACAGCGGCGAGCGCGACATGCAGCGACACACCGGCTGATTTCTGTGGCGCGACGAAACGAACCAATGCCAAGGCCTCAGCCGGAACCCGGGCTTCCACCTCGAGTTGGCCTTCTGTTTGGCGCACGACGACGACAGGCTCACGACTGATCGTCACGGCGCGCATGCCTTCGCGATAGGCGTTGAAGTGATACAACGCCCACTCGCCCGAGGGCGAGAAGTTGAGCTCGATATACGCAGGCGAATCTGTGGTGGTGATGAATGCTTCGAGGCAGGTATGACGCCACAAGCCATCAGCTCGCGCAGGCGCGCGTGCCGCAGGAATGCGCAGTCGCTCGACATCTGCCGCGACAGTGTAAGTAATGCGCAGCGAGCCATCGTCTTCTGCCAGCACGCGCACATGAATCGCGCGCGTAGCAAGCGCCGCGCTCGGCGCGTAACAAAGCAATTCCTCGAAACGATGGGTTGCGGGGGACATGGGTCGCATTCTACCGTGGTGGTCTCAGTGGAAATCGACGTGTCATGAAGCATTTCTCGTGTGATGTCGTGATTATCGGGGCAGGCGCCGCCGGGCTTGCCGCCATGGCGGAGCTGGCGGGCAAGGGGCTGTCGGTGCTGCTGCTCGAAGCGCGTGACCGTGTCGGCGGTCGAGTCTGGACGCGATACGAACCCGAAACCACCGTACCCCTCGAGCTCGGCGCGGAATTCATCCACGGCGAGCCCGACAGTACGCTCGAGCTCCTGCGCCGCTCTGGCAGCCTCGCGGCGCGAACAAAAGGCTCGCACTGGGAACTGCATGACGGCAAGTTGCGTGTCATGGACGAGGTGTTTCCTCAGATCCAGGACGCCATGAAAGACAAGGCGCTGCTGGGCGACGCGGACATCTCGTTTGCCACGTTCCTCGAACGCAGTGAAAAGCATGGGCTGTCCGCCGATGCGAGGATGTACGCCCGCATGATGGTGGAAGGTTTCGACGCTGCCGACCCTGAGCGGGTTAGCGCGCAATCCATCGCAGAGGAATGGAAGGAAGGCGGCGCTGCAGATTCTCCGCAGGCAAGACCAACGGCAGGTTATGGGCGTTTGTTAGCTGCGCTCGCAAACGTCATCGACGGCGTCAAAGTGCGCCTGCAACTGCAGTCGGTTGTCAGAAGCGTGCGTTGGAAGCGTGGGTCCGTTGAAGTCGAAGGCGCGCAGCTGGGCAAACCATTTCGGGTGAGCGCGCGATATGCGCTGGTCACGCTTCCTGTCGGTGTGCTGCAGCAGTCATCAGACGCGGAAGGCAGCGTTAACTTTGTCCCCGGGCTGAATGAGAAGGCTGTGGCACTCAGTCAACTGGCGTCAGGTCCGGTTATGAAGGTGGTGCTGCGTTTTGACACCGCGTTCTGGGAAGCGCTCGACGACGGGCAATATGAAGCTGCGACGTTCTTTCATGCGCGGGAGTGCGCGTTTCCGACGTTGTGGACTGCTTCGCCACTGCGCGCGCCTGTGCTCGTTGCGTGGGCCGGTGGCCCGAAGGCAGCGGAGTTATCGCGGCTCAGCGAGCAGAATGTTGTCGAGCAGGCGTTGGAAAGCGTCGCTGCGGTGTTTGGTGAGTCCTGCGATGCCGCTGCGCGGCTCGTGGCGGCTTATTATCACAACTGGCAGCACGACGTGTTTGCGCGCGGGGCGTATAGCTATCTGAACGTTGGCGGGCAGACAGCGCGCGCTACGCTCGCGGCTCCAGTGCAGGACACACTGTTTTTCGCGGGCGAGGCGACAGACCCGGGCGAGGAAGCCGCGACGGTCGCCGGCGCGTTGCAGAGCGGAACGCGCGCGGCTCTGGAAATATTAAGATCCAAAGATGCCCGTTAGGTCGACCTGCACGCCCTGCAACCCTGAAATCGGGACAATACCCAGCTCGGTTATGGCGAGATGCTCCGCGTATCTGCCTCGCTCCGGCCGACTAAATATATTCAACGTTGCGCGCTGGATGTCGACCAGCCAGAACTCCGGAATATCATGCCGCGCATAAAGCGGTGCTTTGATTTCCTGATCGTATTTCAACGTGGAGTCGCTGACTTCGACAGCCAGGAAAACATTTACGCCCGTCGGATGCGCATGCATGTAGAAGTCGCTCTCCGGCTGCAGGAGGAGTAAATCCGGCTGCGGTTCGGACCACCTGCTCAACAACACCGGGCCCTGGGATCGCACGATAGCGAAATCCCCAACAGCGAAAATAAACAGGCGGTTGAGTCTGTCTACCACCGCGCAATGCCTCGGCCCTGGTCTTGCCATGTCGATGATCTCCCCCTCGATCAACTCGACTCGCGCGTCCGGCGCCAGCAGACCCACCTCGCTCATGCGGTGATATTCCTCCACCGTGAGCCGATGTCGTCGCATCCAGTTATCCATGGCAGCGCTCATTGTTTGCTCCGATGCCGCGCAGTCTATTACCGATCCCCGCGAATACTGTAGGCGCGCAGGACGAGTTGCGGCAGCCCACATATCGGGCGCGATTAGGCTATTTATCGAGGCGCGCGGTAACCATTGACGCTTTCTATCGCCCGGCTTCGCAGGAACGATTGGCAAAAGCTGGCCGCGAGGCCGAGACTCGCGCCTCGGTCAGGACTACGCCGCGCGAGCGGGTTGAGAACAGGGGGAGGACTTCATGACCTTGCGCGAGCTGCGCTATCTCGTCGCCATTGCGGATCACCGCCACTTTGGCCGTGCGGCCGCGGCTTGCCATGTCACGCAGCCGACGCTATCCGCCCAGCTGCGCAAGCTCGAAAGCTATCTCGGTAACACCCTGGTGGATCGCCAGGGTCGACAGCCGGTGCTGACACCCATTGGCGCAATGGTCGTCGAACGCGCGCGTCACCTGCTGCATGAAGCCGACTCCATCCTGTCATTAACGCGTACGCGCCGCGGTACGCTCGAAGGCGCGCTCAACCTCGGTGTGATTCCGACGCTGGCGCCCTACTTCCTGCCATGGCTGATTCCCGCAGTACGCGCGCGCTATCCGAAACTGCAGCTGGTGATGCACGAAGATCTCACCCCGAATCTCGTGGACAAGTTACGCGACCAGTTGCTCGACGCCGCCTTTCTCGCAATGCCCGCGCCGCTCGATAAAGACAGCTGCGAATGTGTATCGTTGTTCGACGAGCCATTCTTCGTTGCGTGCCCGCCGGATCATGACATCGCCTTGCAGGACAGCGTGCCGGACGAGCGCCTCCCCGAACTTAAACTCCTGTTGCTCACCGACGGTCATTGCCTGCGTGGTCAAGCGTTGGATATCTGCCGGCAAAGCGGTCCGGTAGATGACGAGGATGCGGACTTCCGCGCGACGAGTCTCGAGACTTTGCGCCAGCTCGTGGCCGCGGGCATGGGATGTACGCTGCTGCCCGCCCTTGCCGCGCGCTCCAGCGCAACAGATTCACTCGCCATCAGGCCTTTGGCCTCCGGCGCATCACGACGTATCGGGCTCGTCTGGCGATCGGGTCACGAGCGCGGCGTGGAGCTGAGTCGACTCAGCGCGCTGCTCAAGGAGCACATCCCCGAAGGCACGCGTCCTGTGCAATAGCGTCATGCGCTACCCGCATGGACCACTGCTTATAGACGTTGTCGATGAGACTCAACGAGACTTTCAACTTCACTGCGACCCGACCTCTCTCTAAGGTCGCGCAGCCTAAAGCCATTGCACTATGAGGTGCTCGCCATGTTTCCGAAGTCTCTATCCCTGTTCGCGGGCACTCTGCTCGCGATGTCTTTGCCGCTGAGCGCGCTCGCGCAAACCGGCACGCTCACCCGCGATAACGGCGCCCAAGTCGGCGATAACCAGAATTCTCAGACTGCAGGTCCCGAAGGTCCGATCCTGCTGCAGGATGTGCAGCTGATCCAGAAGCTGCAGCGCTTCGATCGCGAGCGCATTCCCGAGCGCGTCGTGCATGCACGTGGCGCCGGCGCGCACGGCGTGTTCGTTGCTTCCGCCGATCTTTCTGAATACACCAAGGCAAAGCTGTTCACGAAGGGCACAGAGACGCCCGTGTTCGTGCGCTTCTCCACCGTGATTCATGGCAACCACTCGCCGGAAACTCTGCGCGACCCGCGCGGCTTCGCGACGAAGTTTTACACGACAGCGGGCAACTGGGATCTCGTCGGCAACAACCTGCCGGTGTTCTTCATTCGGGACACCATCAAGTTTCCTGACATGGTGCACAGCCTGAAGCCGAGCCCGGACACGAATGTCCAGGACCCGAACCGCTTCTTCGACTTCTTCAGCCATCAGCCCGAGTCGACGCAGATGCTGACGCGGCTGTATTCCGATTACGGCACTCCGCGCGGCTACCGCTTCATGGACGGCAACGGCGTGCATGCTTACAAGTTCGTGAACGCCAAGGGCGCGATCACCTACGTGAAGTTTCATTGGGACAGCAAGCAGGGTGAGGTCAACCTGACGGCGGCGGATGCCACCACGCTTCAGGGCCAGACTTTCAACAATGCGACGGAAGATCTGCAGCAGGCCATCAAGAAGGGCGAGTTCCCGCAGTGGGATCTTTACATTCAGGTGCTGAAGCCGGAGCAGCTGAACGGGTTCGACTTCAACCCGCTCGATGCCACCAAGATCTGGACCAACGTGCCGGAGACGAAAGTGGGCACGATGACCTTGAATCGCAATCCCGCCAACATCTTCCAGGAGACCGAGCAGTCCGCGTTCGCGCCGGGCAATCTGATCCCGGGCATCGAGCCTTCTGAGGATCGCCTCCTGCAGGGACGCATCTTCAGCTACAACGACACGCAGTTGTACCGGGTGGGAACCAACGTTCTGCAGTTGCCCATCAACGCGCCGCGCGTGCCGGTCAACAATAACAACCAGGATGGTGAGCTCAACGCTGGCGTACGCACCGGCATGGTGAATTACGAGCCGAGCCGCCTCACGCCCCGTCCACAGGATGCGAGCGCGAAGTACTCCGCGCTGCCTTTGTCGGGCAAGACTCAGCAGGAGCGCATCGCGAAGACGCTGAACTTCCGCCAGGCTGGCGAGTTCTATCGCGCGCTGAACCAGACGGAGCAGACCAATCTGATTTCCAACCTCGCCGGCGATCTGGGCAAGGTGACGAATGACGACACGCGCTACGCGATGCTCTCGCACTTCTACAAGGCCGATGCGGACTATGGCAAGCGCATCACGACGGCGGTGAAGGCGGACATCGGCCGCGTGCAGACGCTCGCTGCGTCTCTGAAGGAATGATCGAGTCCAGCATGCACGCGCTTCGCGCAACATGCCTGGTCGTGGCGCTGCTGTTCAGCGGCGCCACGACTGCCTCGTTCGGAGCGGAGCCCGCCCCGGCGGCCGCTCCGGATGTCAGGACACAACTCAATGACTACTTGTTCGAAGCCGCGAAGCAGGGTCGAACGGATATGCTTCAGGAGTTCGTCGAATCCCGTTACAACCTCGACGTTCGAGATTCTCACGGGTATACGGCGCTCATCTTCGCGGCCTATCACGGACACGCTGCCGCGGTGGATTTACTGTTGCAGGCAGGCGCAGATCCTTGTGCGAAGGACAACCGCGGCAACACTGCGCTCATGGGCGCCATCTTCAAGGGCGAGATTGCGATCGCGCGCCGGCTGATCGGGGCGGATTGCAATCCGGATCAGAAGAACTCCGCGGGGCAGACGCCGGCGATGTATGCCGCGTTGTTTGGGAGAATGGAGTTGCTGGACGATCTCGCGTCGAAGGGTGCAGACCTCGATGCCAAAGATGCGGATGGCAACAGCGCGAAGACTCTCGCGCGTGGGGAAATTCAGGTCAACACGCCGCGCTGAGCGGCTGGATTTTCGCCGCCCGACTCGGTGGCGAATCCTAAATAAGGTTAGTTAGAACGCTGCTTGGCGCTTGGCGCTTGGCGCTCGGCGCTCGGCGCTCGGCGCTCGGCGCTCGGCGCTCGGCGCTCGGCGCTCGGCGCTCGGCGCTCGGCGCTCGGCGCTCGGCGCTCGGCGCTCGGCGCTCGGCGCTTGGCGCTTGGCGCTTGGCGCTTGGCGCTTGGCGCTTGGCGCTTGGCGCTTGGCGCTTGGCGCTTGGCGCGCGAGGTTCGCGGCGTCAGTCAGTTCCGTCAAGCTCGGCGTTGCGCGAACCACAGCACACCGATAATCAGCACCAGGAACACGGCCGCGCTCATCGCGAGCGACGCATGAATGCCGATCAGCCCGCCAGCAAGCCCCACGGTAATGCCGCTGAACGTTCGCATACCCATGGCCGCCATCGAATACACACCGATAACCCGCCCCCGATTCTCAGGTGTAGCGTTGAGCTGCACCAAAGTCTGCGCCATCGCGTTGAATGCCAGCTCCACGAACCCGGCAATAAACAACAGCGGCAACGCCGTCGTATAGCTGCTGGACATCGCGAACGAGCCCAGCGCCACACACCACATCATCGCCAGAATGCACGCCGTCCGCGGACTCGCACGCAGCAACCCGGCGCTCTCTAACAAAATGCCCGCTGTCAACGCACCCGCTGCATCCGCCGCGAGCAGCAGGCTGTAAGACCAGTCCGCCCGCGCGTGCCCCAGATCATGCGCAAACCCCGGCATCTGCGCCTGATAGGCGTTGCCGATGAACAGCGACGATCCCGCCGCCAACAGCAGCATCGAAAGAATGGTGGGATTCAGTCGTACATAGCGAATCGTCGAGGTGATATCCGCCAGGCCCTTCACAGCGCGCTTCGGCGCTTCTCCCCCCGCGCGGAAGCGCGGCCCGTAGGGCGCCTTCCACAACCAGATGATCATCGGCAGATATAACAACGCATTGAGCAGAATGCCGTGCGAAGGCCCGAACGCCAACAACAAACCACCGCCCACCGCCGGCCCGCAAAGCAGGCCAAGCTGGCGCGCTGTCGCTGAAAGTCTCACCGCGCTCTGCAGCTCGTTGCGGCCCACTATATCGTGCAGCAGAAGCTGCGACGCCGGACCCCAGATCACGCCCGCCAGGCCATGAATGATGAGCAACACCATCGCGTGCCACATCTGGAGCGCACCGGTGAGAAACAACAGTCCCCATGCGATCGAGACGCACATGAAGCACAACATGCCGAGCTGGATCATCCGTCGCGGATCGAAGCGATCCGCCAACGCGCCCGAGTACACGGAGAACAACAGAAACGGCAGCCAGTGCGACACCACCGCGAACCCGCCCAGAGCGGGCGAGTTGAATTTCTGGAAAATCACCCAGTAGCTGATGACGTGCTCGATGTTGTCCGCGAGCATCGTTGCCATCGTCAGAAAGAAGAACACGCGATAGCCCGGATGACGCAGGGCTGCGAACGAACGATGCGCAACGGGCGCCGGAGCAACAGGCTCTGGCGGTTGAACGGTGACGGACAAGCTTCGATCCAGTGTCAGGCGGGGGGAGCGCCATTATGGGCGAGGCGCCGCGTCCGTCGATATCTCATTCGATGTATCGGGACACGCAATTGCGGCGGGCGGCAGTCATCACGCCAGCGGGCAGCAACGCTTCACACCTCTTTCGAGCTCCGCAATGTGTTCGCCTAAAGAACACCCGACCTGAAGCGCAACGTCACGAGCAAGCCGGGGGCGGCGTCGCCGAGCTCCAGCGTTATGCCGTGCAGCTCCGCAATCGCGGCGACCGTACTGAGCCCGAGCCCGCTTCCGGGGGTGCTGCGACTCGCTTCCAGGCGATAGAAACGTGTGAACACACTCTTCCGCGCCTCCACAGGAATACCGGGACCATTGTCCGCAAGCTCGATGACAGGCTCGCCCCGGTCGGCACGCCTCAACGTCAGCCTGACGACCGTATGACGCGGAGTATGCCGGATGGCGTTCTCGATCAGATTCGCCAACATCTGCGTGAGAAGCTCGCGATCGCCAAACGTCGTCACTCCGCCATCGATGTTCGCCACGAGCCGCTGCTCGTTATCTTCCGCGACCGGAATATAAGTTTCGGCGATGGTTTCGCACAGCGCACTGAGATCGGTGTTGGCAAAGCCGGCGCGACGCGACCCCGCCTCGATCTGCGCGATGCGCACGAGCGCGGCAAACGTCGAGAGAATCTGATCGCACTCCTCGAGCGCCTTCTCCACCGCGCGCTGATATGTCGCGACATCCTGCGAGCCTGACTGCGCGGACTCGAGCTGCTGACGCAGCCGCGACAGCGGCGTGCGCAGATCGTGAGCGACATTGCCGGAGACCTGACGCATGCTTTCCATGAGCGCCTGGATCCGATCGAGCATCGTGTTGATGTTGGTGGCGAGCCGATCAAACTCGTCGCCTGCCCCTCGCAAGGGGACGCGCTGGTCCAGCTTGCCATCGATGATGCGCGCGGCCGTGCCATTGAAGGCTTCGAGACGCCGCAGAAAAGCCGCGCTCGTGAGCAGTCCGCCGATGACCGCCAGCAACAGGGAAACTCCGCCCGCCCATGCAAAACTCTCCAGCAGGGCTTCGCGCAGGTCCTTGATCTCGCCCCGCTGCTCTTCGACAAACTCGGTGGACTGCGTCTTGACCGCCTCTTCCATCTGCTCGTGCGCAAACTCATCGAATGCCCAGTACACGGAAGCTCCGAGCACCGCGGTGGAGAGCACGAACAACGCGACGTAGCCGAGCGCGAGCCGGAAGGCCGTCGTGCGAAATATTCTAGGCAGGCGCACGAAGGCTGTATCCCACGCCGCGAATAGTCTGGATGAGCTCGGCGTCAAAGCCGCGATCGACCTTCGCGCGCAGCCGGCTCACATGAGTGTCGACGATGTTGGTGCCGGGGTCGAAATGAAAATCCCACACCTGCTCGAGGAGCATGGTGCGTGTAACGATCTGCCCCGCATGTCGCAGGAGATATTCCAGCAAGCTGAACTCGCGGGGCTTGAGATCGATGCGCCGGCCCGCGCGAGTGACGCTGCGTGCGATGAGATCCATCTCGAGATCGGCCACGCGCAGCACCGTTGCAACTTCCACCATGGGCGGACGGCGCGCGAGCGCATTGACGCGTGCTAACAATTCCGCGAACGCGAAGGGCTTGACGAGATAGTCGTCGCCGCCGGATTCCAGGCCCTCGACACGATCGTCAATGCCGCCCAGTGCGGTGAGAAACAGCACCGGGGTTCGCAGGCCCGCCGCTCGCAAGGCTTTCACCAGCCCGAGACCGTCGAGCGCGGGCAACATGCGATCCGCGATGATCACGTCGTAGTCGCCCTCGGTCGCGAGGAAGAATCCATCGCGACCGGTGGCGGCGTGATCAACGACATGGCCCTGCTCTTTCAGCCCTTTCGCGATGTAGTCGGCCGTCTCGCGATCGTCTTCGACGAGCAGTACCTTCATGGCTCCCGCATCAATCCACTTTGAAGTTGCGGGTGTTCTTCAGCACCGCGCCGCTGTCCGCGTCGACGTGGACTTCCAGCAGGCCCTGCTCGGAGAACACTTCCACTTCGTAATAGGTCTGGCCGCGTTCCACTTCGAGCGACGCTTCCAGTGCCTTGCCCTTCGTCTCGCGCTCCGCGGCGGCGATGGCGTCCGTCATGGAGATTTTCACGCGCTGCAGGGCGTTCACTTCTTCAGCGTCCTCGCCGACATAGCCCTGCTGCTGTGCGTAGACCGCACCCAGGCCGCCCGCTCCCGCCAGGATTACGCTCGCTCCTGCTGCCCATGCAAACATTTTCAACTTTCGATTCATCGCCATGTTCATTACTCCGGTGCTTCGATCCGTGGTGAAGGATCAGTGAGCACAGTGTGCCGGGGGGCTGCTGACCGGCGTCTGACTCGATCTATACAAATCCGTAATGCAGGGCGAGGGTCGCGGCATGGGCGGCCCGCGAGCATACTAGCGCTTCCGCGCCTTCCGCCTGTTTTGCAACAAGGACATTCGTGCACAGCTCAGCCCGCTCGATCGCATTTTTTCTGGGTTCCCTCGCCACTTGCGGTGGCACATTGACGGCAGCGGCGCAGGAGCCAGTGAATCCCGCCTCATGTCGCGAGATTCAGGCCGAGGCCGAGCGACTCGAATGCTACGACGCTGCATTCGGCAAGCCGCCCGAGGCTTTTCTCGATACGCCGCCTCCGGTGCCGCCGGCCGCCGCGGTGACAGACAAGAGCGAGGCGCCTCGCTCATCGCTCATCTCCGATCGCTGGCAGCTCGATTCCGAGCTGAAGCAGGGGTCGTTCAAGCTTGCTCCTTACAAACCCGTTTACATCATGCCGGTGTTTCAGGCGAGCAGCGCCAACGTGCTGCCGGCAACGCCGAACCCTGACAACAGTGTGGACGGCCCGCTCAACCTGCAGGACACAGAGACTAAATTCCAGATCAGCCTGAAGGCGAAGATCTGGGAGAACGTGCTCGGCGATTACTCCGACCTGTGGTTCGGCTACACGCAGTCGTCGCGCTGGCAGGTATACAACACGGAAGAGTCGCGTCCGTTCCGCGAGACCAACTATGAGCCGGAGCTCATGATGGCGTTTCGCACGAACTACAATGTGTTTGGCTGGACGGGACGTTTGATCACGGTGGGTGCCAATCATCAATCGAATGGGCGCGAGAGGCCGCTGTCACGGAGCTGGAATCGCTTCATGGCGTCGGTGGCATTCGAGCGTGACGACTGGACGGTGTCGCTGCGTCCGTGGTGGCGCATGTCTGAGGATGCGGAGGATGACGACAACCGCGACATCCAGGATTTCATGGGTCGTGGCGAGGTGATGATCACGCGGACGACGGCGCGGCAGGAGTTCTCTGCGATGTTCCGTCATTCGTTCAAGGATGGCGCGCGTTCGCATGGGGCTGTGCAGTTCGACTGGGCGTTCCCGATTCACGGCAACCTGAAAGGTTATCTGCAGGTTTTCAACGGCTACGGAGAAAGCCTGATCGACTACAACAAGAGCGGCACGTACGTCGGCCTCGGCCTGTCACTCATAGAGTGGTATTCGCCGGGCGCGCCGAAGTAGTTCTTTACGGGCTTCAGAACAACTCACTCTGCCCCGGATAATGGGCGCTGGGTCAACCCAGCGCTTCGTTCAGCTCCGCGATGAGGTCATTGACGTCCTCGATGCCCACTGAGAGGCGCACCAGGCTGTCGCTGATACCGTGCTCCGCGCGCATGGCCGCCGGCAGGGACGCGTGCGTCATGAGCGCGGGATGCTCGATCAAGCTCTCCACTCCACCCAGGCTCTCCGCCAGCGAGAACAACCGGCAGCGCTCGAGAAACTGACGCGACTCCGCCAGCCCACCCTTCAACACCGCGGACACGATGCCGCCGTAATTGCCACCCATCTGCCGCTTCGCCAGCTCGTGCTGCGGGTGGCTCGCAAGCCCCGGGTAATGCACCTTCGCAACCTTCGGATGCTGCTCGAGGAACCGCGCAATCGTCAGCGCACTCGCGCAATGCCGCTCCATACGCAACGCCAGCGTCTTGATGCCGCGAAGAATCAGAAACGCATCGAACGGACTCGGCACCGCGCCCAGCGCATTCTGCAGATACGTCAGCCGCGTCTTCAGGTCTTCGTCCTCCCGAACGATGGCCGCGCCACCGATCGCATCCGAGTGACCATTCAGATATTTGGTCGTCGAATGCACGACGATATCGAACCCATGCTCCAGCGGCCGCTGGATGAACGGCGTGGCAAATGTGTTGTCGCAGACCGAAATCAAGCCGCGCTTGCGCGCAAGCTGCGCGACCGCGCTGAGATCCACCAGCTTCAACAACGGATTGGTCGGCGACTCGACCCACACCATGCGCGTCTCAGGACGAATCGCCGCTTCCAGCTGCGCAAGATCGCGCAGATCGACAAAGCTCACCTGATGTCCCGCCGACCGCTTGCGCACGTTCTCGAGCAGCCGATAGCTGCCGCCATACAGATCGTTCATCGCGATGATGTGCGAGCCCGCATCCAGCATCTCGATGATCGTCGAGCTGGCGGCCATGCCGGATGCAAACGCGAACGCCGCATGCCCGCCCTCGAGATTGGCTAACGCAGCCTGCAACGCGTCCCGTGTTGGATTACGCGTGCGCGAATAGTCATATCCCTTATGAACGCCAGGGCTCGACTGAACGTAAGTCGACGTAGCGTAGATGGGCGGCATCACCGCACCCGTCAGCGGATCAGGATGTTGCCCGCCGTGGATCACGCGCGTTCCAAAAGCCTGCGGGCGGCCGTCGTCACTCATTTTATTTTCCCTTGCTGAATTCGTTACAGACGCCGGCGCAGCCAGTTGAGCAGATCGATGCGCGTCACCAGACCGAGGAACTGCTCGCCATCCATCACGATGGCCACGAGCCCCCGGTTGAAGATCGCCATGAGCTGCGCCAACGGCGCATCCGGCCGGACCGTGACGAGATGACTCTGCATCGCCTTCGTCACGGGTTCATTGAAATGATCGGGGTGCTCGAACACCTCGAGCAGAATATCTTCTTCGTCGACGATGCCGACGATACGGCCATCCTGCATCACCGGCAGCTGCGACATGTCATACAGCTTCATGCGGCGATAGGCGCCCAACACAGTTTCCTTCGCATCCATCGTGACCGCGGCCCGCTCCCAATGCCGGCGCGCGATGAGATCGCGGAGATCGCCGAAGCGCTCGCGCTCGAGGAAGCCGTTATCGATCATCCAATAGTCGTTGTAGACCTTGGTGAGATATTTGTTGCCGCTGTCGCAGACGAACGTGACCACGCGCTTGGGCGAAGTCTGCTCACGGCAGTAACGCAACGCCGCCGCCAACAGCGTGCCGCTCGACGTGCCGCCCATCACGCCTTCCTTCGCGAGCAGGTCGCGACAGGTACGGAACGCTTCGCCGTCAGGAATGGTGTACGCCTTCTTCACACCCGAGAGATCCGCAATGGCCGGCACGTTGTGCCCGCCAATGCCTTCGACGAGCCAGCCCGCGTTGGAATCGGTGATGTGCCCGGTCTCGACAAACTCGGTAAACGACGACCCGGCAGGATCAGCCAGCACGATCTCCACCTGCGGCCGCGTGCGTGCGAAGAAACGCGTCAGGCCCGTGATCGTGCCCCCCGTACCCACACCACACACCACGGCATCGACGTTGTGGTCCATCTGCTCCCAGATCTCCGGAGCGGTAGTCCGCTCGTGCGCCTCCGGGTTGGCTTCGTTGCCGAACTGATTAACATAGAAACCGCGCGGCGTTTCGCGCGCAAGACGCTCGGCGTAATCCTGATAATGCTCAGGGTGGCCTTTCCCCACGTCCGACCGGGTGAGCACCACTTCCGCGCCCATCGAACGCAGATGAAAGATCTTCTCCTGACTCATCTTGTCGGGAATGACAAGCTGCAGGCGATAGCCTTTCTGGCCCGCCGCGAGCGCAAGCCCGAGCCCTGTGTTGCCGGCCGTGGCTTCGACGAGCAGATCGCCCGGCTGGATGCGACCCGCGCGCTCCGCGGCTTCGATCATGTGGAGGCCGACGCGATCCTTGATGGATCCGCCCGGATTCTGGCTTTCCAGCTTGAGAAACAACTGACACGGGCCCGTGTCGAGATGACGGACAGCGACGAGCGGCGTGTTGCCGATCATCTCGAGAACATTGTGATGAACCTGCGGGCGCATGATGAGCTCCGGATTTTGGCGACACCGACAGCAAAGCGGGCGCCATCCCGCGCCACGCATCAAGTGGCGCGATTGTAGCTCAACGGCGGTAACGGACAGGTCGCAACGAAATCAACGCAAGGCCACGACGAGCCCGGTATCGACCCAGGTACGCAGGTAGCTCGCGGCCTGCGCCGGCGCGGCCTCTTCCCCGACATAGGTGGCGAGGCCCATGCAGAACTCGCCGAAACACCGGCCTTCGAGTGCGGCATCCAGCATTGCGGCTTCGATGGCGTCGAGCGAACGGAAAAAGAAGCGCAGATCGTGGCGCCAGAGCAGCCAGCGCAGAGGCGTGGCAGTAAATGCCGCTCGCGGCGGCGGCACGTCGTCGAGCGCGGCTTTCCAGATCTGCGGCGCGTTCCACGTGAGGTTCAGCCGGCGCATGGAGGGATGGAGTTCAAACGACAGCTCGGCCCAATCTTCAGGCTCCACGCGCGTGAGTGCGCTGTACTCCACAGGAGATTCATCCGCGGCGTCAGACACCTGGGACATCACCCATTCCCAACGTGCCAACTCCGCCAGCACGGGGGCTTCCTCGTAAGCGGGATGCAGCGCCAGCATGTCTGACAACTCGTCGCCATAACTCTGGACGGAGTAGAACGGCGAGTCGTGAGTGTCGATATAAAAATGGGCGAGCGTCGCGAAGTCAGCTGGCCCCAGCAGCTTGTACAGCGCGGGAAAGTTGGCTTCGAGCGCCTCGCGCAACCGGACGCGATAGCCCGTGCGATACACGTGCCGGTTGCCGGCGATATGCGGCTCGATCGCCGGGTCGCCGCTCAGCACGAAATTCTGAAAATCTTCCTGCAGGCGCGCGAGGGACGAAGCGCTCACGCCGCACACTCGATGGCTTGCTGCGTCATCTCGCGGGCGATGGAGAGCTCCTGCTCCAACTCTGCTAACGATGGAATGTTGGCGTCGCGCTCGATTGACGTAGGCACCTGACCAAACCGGCTGACAGCATCGAGATACAGGCTCCACACCGCATCGGCGACAGGCTGATCGTGAGTATCGATCAGCCAGCCGTTCTCGGCACGATGGCCGGCGAGATGAATCTGAGCGATGCGATCAGATGGCAGCCCCTGCAGATAGCGCTGCGGATCGAACCCGTGATTCATGCCGCTCACATACACATTGTTGACGTCGAGCAGGATCAGACAATCAGACTCTTCTGCCACGGCGCGCAGGAATTCCCACTCCGTCATACGCGAGTCCTTGAACGTCACGTAGCTCGAGACGTTCTCCAGCAGGATCTGACGTCCGAGATAATCCTGAACATTCCGTACTCTGCTCGCCACATGCTGAAGCGCCTCTTCCGTGTAAGGCAGGGGCAGCAGGTCGTGGAGATTGCGGCCGGTGGTTCCCGTCCAGCACAGATGATCCGAGATGCAGTCCGGCTCGATGCGGGCGGCGAGCGCTTTCACCTTGGAGAGATATTCGAAATTCAGCGGCGTCGTGTTGCCGATGGACAAGGACACGCCGTGCAGGGAAAGCGGATAGTGCTCACGCACGCGATCGAGATAGTGCAGGGGCTTGCCGCCCGCTACCAGGTAGTTCTCGGTGAGCGCCTCGAACCAGTCGACGGCGGGCCGCTCGGCGAGGATTGCTTCGTAATGCTCAACCCGCAGGCCGAGCCCGAAGCCGCGCTCAGGGTCGGGACCGTTCATCCGCCGCATTACCGGACTGGGACTTGGCCGCCTGGCACTCATCTTTCGTCAAAGCGAGATAGCCCTTGCCCGCGCATTCATTGCGCCCACGGCAGGCATTGGTGGCGCTCTTGCACGCGGAAGCACCTTTGCAGGAATTGACGCCTTCGCACTTCACCTTGCCTTCCTCCGCTGCGGCCGTTCGCACGACGCTCGAAACAAAGAGGGTCGCTGCCGCGGCCGCCATGGCTACGCCAACTCGCTTGCGATTTTCCATCCAGCCTCCATGAAGCCCACTGCCCCGCCCGGCACGGCCGAGCTTTATACAGTGCTGAGATCGCACTCGCACTGGACAGTTCCCATCAATACGCCATGACTTGAAACCAGTTCGATGCATTCTTATAGAATGTGACGCTTCGCACGGCCTGCTCGTGTCCGTGTTCATCTCTCGCATCAAAACAGCTCTCTCACTACAGGCCAAAGTGCAGGAATGACCGACACACCCGGTGACGCCATCATCGTGCGCGGCGCACGTCAGAACAATCTCAAGAAACTCGATCTCGAGATTCCTTTGAACGAGCTCACAGTTGTGACCGGCGTGTCGGGCTCAGGAAAGTCTTCGCTCGTGTTCGATACGCTGTACGCCGAAGGTCAGCGGCGTTATGTCGAGACTTTTTCGCCGTACGCGCGACAGTTTCTCGACCGCATGGATAAACCGCAGGTCGATTCGATCACCGGCATTCCTCCGGCTATCGCGATCGATCAGTCGAATCCCGTGCGTACGTCACGCTCCACGGTCGGCACGATGACGGAGCTGAACGATCATCTGAAGCTGTTGTTGGCGCGCGGTGCGGCGCTGTTCTGTCAGTGTTGCGGAAAGCCCGTACGCCGCGACTCTGCGGAAAGTATCTATTCGGATATGTCTCATCGCGCGCAGGCGCAGGGCGATCCGCGCGTGCTCGTCTGCATTCCGGTGCCCGTGCCGCCGAATTTCCAGGAAAGCGAAGTGCGCGATCTGCTCGCAAAACAGGGCTATACGCGCTTCTTCGAAGTGGCGCCGGCGGCGGCGCCCGCGAAAGTTGTCGCGCCCGCGCCGCTCGCAAAGCTCGCGAAAAAGAAAAAGCGGGGCAAGAAACAACAAATCGACGCGGCGCCCGCGAAAACTCTGCTCGTCGTGCAGGACCGCTTCCGTGTCGGCACGGCCGAACGCGGCCGCGTGTTGGAATCTCTGGAAGCCGCGCTGCGTGTTGGTCGCGGCCGCGTACATATCCACGTGGTGGACGACAGCGATCCGCCGCGCAGCCTCGATGTGTGGCGCTACTCCAACGAGATGCATTGCGCGGAATGTGACCTCTCGTATCGCGAGCCGAATCCCAGCCTGTTCTCGTTCAACTCGCCGGTGGGTGCGTGCGAGACCTGTCGCGGCTTCGGCCGCACCATCGGTATCGACTATGGTCTCGTCATTCCCGACGAGAGCAAGTCGCTGCGCGCTGGCGCGATCAAGCCGTGGCAGACGCAGTCTTATTCTGAATGTCAGGATGATCTGGAGAAGTACGCGAAGAAGCGCGGCGTGCCGCTGGATACGCCGTGGCGTGAGCTGTCGTCCGCCCATCGCGACTGGGTGATCGAAGGTGAGGGGCCGTGGGAAAAAGGCGTCTGGTATGGCGCCAGACGGTTCTTCGCCTGGCTCGAGACCAAATCTTACAAAATGCACGTGCGCGTGCTGCTGTCGCGATATCGCGCCTACACCCCCTGCGAGACCTGTGGGGGCGCGCGCCTCAAGACAGAGGCGCTGCTCTGGCGCGTGGGCAATTTCGAGCTGTCCGCGTCCATATTGAATCCGGCCAGGCGCTTCCGGCCGCGCGGCGTGCAGTGGAGCGACGAGACGTTGCTCACGATGCCGGGGCTCTCGATCCACGACATTATGTTGTTGCCGCTCGAGCTTGCGACAGAATTCTTCCGCAAGCTGAAGCTGCCGGACCCTCTGGATGAAGCGACGGACCTGCTGCTCGCGGAGATCCGCGCGCGCTTCGCCTATCTCACCGATGTGGGACTGGGTTATCTCACGCTCGACCGGCAATCGCGGACGTTGTCGGGCGGCGAAGTCCAGCGCATCAATCTCACCACGGCCCTGGGCACTTCGCTCGTCAACACATTGTTCGTGTTGGATGAGCCTTCCATCGGACTGCATCCGCGCGACATGCTTCGCGTCATTGGCGTGATGAAACGCCTGCGCGACGCGGGCAACTCGCTGGTCGTCGTCGAGCACGATCCTCAGATCATGCTGGAGGCGGATCGCATCCTCGACATGGGTCCGGGCGCGGGCGAGCGTGGCGGCGAGATCGTGTTCTTCGGCAGTCCGGCTGAGATACGCAAGAGCACCAAATCCCTCACCGGCGAATATCTGAGCGGGCGCAAGAGCGTGGAAGGGCCGACGTCCACGGCCGCGCGCACTGCGAATATTGCTGCCGCCGTTGCTGCTCGAAGCTCAGCCCGGAAATCCCTGGTCGTGGATGCGGCGACGAGCGATGTGGATGCGCGTCCGCCCGTGATTGCTGAAGCGCGCCCGAATCGCTGGCTGGAAGTGCACGGTGTTCGCGAGCACAACCTCAAGAACATCGATGTCCGCATTCCGCTGAAGCAGTTGGTATGTGTGACTGGCGTGTCAGGATCTGGCAAATCAACACTGGTTGAAGATGTGCTGTATCCCGCCTTGCTGAAGTATCGCGGCAAGCCGACGGAAGCACCCGGAGAATTCAGCGGCTTACGCGGCGCCGAGCTGATGGACGATGTGGTCATGGTCGATCAGACGCCCATCGGCCGTACGACACGTTCGAACCCGGCAAGTTATGTCGGCGCGTTCGACTGCATCCGCGAGTTGTTTGCGAACGAACCCGCGTCGCAGGAGCGTAAATACACCGCGGGCACATTCAGCTTCAACTCCGGTAACGGCCGCTGCCCTACGTGTTCGGGCAACGGCTTCGAGCACGTCGAGATGCAGTTTCTCTCGGACGTTTATCTGCGTTGCCCCGACTGCGATGGCCGTCGCTATCGCGACGAGGTGTTGGAGATCAAGCGCGAAGGCGCGAACGGCAAGCGCGCGAGCATCGCAGACGCACTGAATATGACCGTGACTGAGGCGCTCGCCTTCTTCGCGGATTCCAAAGAAGTGAAGACCCGCCTCGCCCCGCTGGCGGATGTGGGCCTCGAGTATGTCAAGCTCGGCCAGCCTGTGCCGACGCTCTCGGGTGGCGAGGCGCAGCGACTCAAACTCGCAGGACATCTCGCGGCGGCGAACTCCGTGGCGTCGAGCACGACCCATCACGGCAAGCTGTTCCTGTTCGACGAGCCGACCACCGGCCTGCATTTCGAGGACGTGGCGAAGCTGCTGCGCGCCTTCCGCAAGCTGCTGTCAGCGGGCCATTCGCTGCTGGTGATCGAGCACAACCTCGACGTCATTCGCGCGGCTGACTGGATCATCGATCTCGGGCCGGACGGCGGCGACCGTGGCGGCAATATTGTTTGCGTGGGCACACCCGCGGAGGTGCGCAAGCATCCCGATTCGTTCACCGGGCAGGCGCTGAAGACTTATGAAGAAGCGCTGGCGAACGATGTGCCGGCCGGCACGGCGCTGGGCGAGGTCGGCCTCAAGGTCGCCGAGCCGCGTCCTGAATATGCGGTGGGCAACACGCGTTCGCGTAACGCCATCGTCATTCACAACGCTCGCGAGCACAATCTCAAGAGCATCGATGTGCAGATTCCGCGAGACAAGTTCACGGTCATCACCGGTGTATCCGGATCGGGCAAGTCGACGCTCGCCTTCGATATTCTCTTCAACGAAGGCCAGCGCCGTTATCTCGAATCACTCAACGCTTACGCGCGGCAGTTCGTGCAGCCGGCGTCGCGGCCCGACGTCGATGCGATCTATGGCATTCCGCCAACAGTCGCCATCGAACAGCGCACGAGTCGCGGCGGACGGAAGAGTACCGTCGCCACGCTCACCGAGATCTATCATTTCCTGCGCCTGCTGTACGTGAAGCTGGGAACGCAGCATTGCCCGGATTGCAAGGTCGCCATCGAGCCGCAGAGCGCTGCGTCCATCGCCGCGCGGCTGCTGAAAGACTATCGCGGCAAGCGCATCTCGCTGCTCGCGCCTCTGGTCATCGCGCGCAAGGGCTTTTACACAGATCTTGCGAAGTGGGCGTCGAAGAAAGGCTTCAAGACTTTGCGCGTGGATGGCGCACAGGTATCCACATCGCAGTGGCCCCGACTGTCGCGCTTCAAGGAGCACACCATCGAGCTGCCCGTGGCGGAAGTCGATGTCAGTGCCAAGGCCGACACCACGCTGCATACCGAATTGACTCGCGCGCTGGATTTCGGCAAGGGCATCGTCCACGTGTTGGGGCCGACGTCCGACAAGGTAACGGTGTTCTCCACGAAGCGCGCCTGCCCGTCGTGCGGCAAGAGCTTTGCGGAGCTGGATCCGCGCCTGTTTTCGTTCAACTCCAAGCACGGCTGGTGCGAGAGCTGCTTCGGCACCGGCGTGGAGATGACCGGCTTCGACGAAGAGCAGACAGGCGAGGAGATCTGGTGGAACGACTGGTTCGAGCACGATCCGCAGGAATGCGGCACGTGTCACGGGCATCGCCTGAATCCGATCGCGCTCAACGTGTTGTTCCGGGATCAGTCCATCGCCACCCTCGTGAACGAGCCGGTCGATGGCGCGGCGGGCTTCTTCAGCAAGCTCAAGCTCAATCCGCGGGAGAAGGAGATCGGGCGCGACCTCCTCGCGGAAATTCGCGCGCGACTGCGCTTCCTCGGCCGCGTGGGTTTGGGTTATCTGACGCTCGATCGCTCGGCGCCCACACTGTCCGGCGGTGAGGCGCAGCGCATTCGTCTCGCCGCTCAGCTCGGCTCCAACCTGCAGGGCGTCTGCTATGTGCTCGACGAGCCCACGATCGGCCTGCATCCGCGCGATAACGCCGTTTTGTTAGACGCGCTGTCAGAGCTGGCGTCTCATCGCAACACGCTGGTCGTCGTCGAGCATGACGAGGATACGATCCGTCGGGCCGATCACGTGCTGGACCTCGGTCCAGCCGCTGGCGTCAGAGGCGGCGAGGTGGTTGGCGAGGGAACGGTGCATGACCTCATTGCCAATCCGCGCTCCATCACAGGCAAGTTCCTGCGCGAGCCGCTGCGCCATCCGGCAACGCCTGTTCGCCCGGTGGATAAGCGCACCGAATGTTTGAAGCTCGAACGCATCGAGCTGCACAACATCAAGGGGGTGGATGTGAAGCTGCCTCTCGGGCGGCTCATCGTGGTCACGGGCGTGTCGGGGTCGGGCAAGTCGACGGTCGCGCGGGATGTTCTGTATACGAATCTGCGTCGGCTCGTCGGCGATGGGAACGGCACCGGCTCGCCGAACGGCGCGCGCGCCGCAGCGGCGAAGGCCAGGAAGAAGAAAGCGAGCGCGGGACCGAAGAACGGCGCCACGCGATCTGATTTATTGGGATGCCGCTCGATCCAGGGTGTGGAGAAAATCGACCGCGTGCTGGAGGTAGATCAAACTCCGGTGGGCAAGACCCCGCGTTCCTGCCCAGCGACGTATGTTGGTTTCTGGGACGACATCCGCCGCATCTTCGAAGGCACGACGGAAGCTCGCATCCGCGGCTATACGTCCAGCCGTTTCTCTTTCAACACGGCTGGTGGTCGCTGCGATGCCTGCGAAGGCCAGGGCGTCAAGACGATCGAGATGAACTTCCTGCCGGATGTGAAGATCGCGTGCGATGTTTGCGGCGGTCGCCGCTTCAACTCCGAGACGCTTTCCGTCACCTGGCGCGACAAGAGCATTGGCGAAGTGTTGGCGATGAATGTGGACGATGCGGTGGAGTTCTTCAAAGCCCATCCGCGCGTACATCATTCGCTCAAGCTGCTGCAGGATGTCGGCCTCGGCTATCTGACTTTAGGTCAGCAGAGCCCGACGCTGTCAGGCGGTGAAGCCCAGCGCATCAAGCTCGTCACGGAGTTGGCGAAGGTGCGCAATGGCACGCGCGCGGGTCCACGGCAGGTGCCGCGGCATACGTTGTATGTGCTCGACGAGCCTACCGTTGGCCTGCACATGGCCGACGTGGAGAAGCTGATCCAGGTGCTGCATCGTCTCGTGGAGGCGGGCAACACCGCGGTTGTCGTCGAGCACAATCTCGATGTCATGGCCGAGGCGGACTGGATTCTCGACATGGGCCCGGAAGCCGGCGGCGGCGGTGGGCGCATCGTGGCTGAGGGTGCGCCTGCGGAGATCGCGAAGAAGAAGTCCACGTCGCACACGGGGCGCGTATTGGCGGAATTTCTGCGCGATCGCATCCAGGCTTGACCCACGGGGCCGATGCGGCGGGCGGCGGATTGGATCATCATCCGCCCTCGCATTGATGCGCTTCGTTCCACGCTGGAGGACCCATGAGCGACGGACCAGGCCGCTGGCGCTTCGATCATTTCAATGTGGCGATGTACTCGCCAGACGCGCTGTTGAAGCTGTTCCGTGATGTCATGGGACTGGAGATCGGGCCGCGGCCGCCTTTGTCTTTTCCCGGCCTGTGGTTGAAGCAGGAGGGCGAGGACAACGCGCTCGTGCATGTGACGGGTGATCGCGGCTCGCCGACGGATCCGCAGGCTGTTGTGTTTCGCCACCTGGCGTTTCGCACAGATGAATCCGCTGCAACAGTCACCGCGCGATTGCGGGAAGCCAACCAGACGTTCCAGATTTCAGATGAGCCCGGCCGCGATTTCGTACAGATTTTCGTACGCCTGCCCGGCGACTTCATGGTCGAGCTGATCACGGCGCGCTGAGCGAAGGCCCGCCGTGGCCGGCTGCCACTCAGCGCACGTGAGCAATCGCCCCTGCACGCTGAAGTACCGGGCAGCAGCGCCGCTGCGGCGGGTGCGGCAGATACGGCGTATCGGCAGTAGCGATCACCGCGCGCGCTGAGCCACCACCTTTCCGCGTCCACGGGCCAGGGGTAAAGTCCCGCCTCATGGCGCACGATCTCATTTGTTGGAAGTGCGGCGCGTCGCTCGCCGCACTGAGCCTGCCCTTGCGGCGACTCGACGAATGCGCGAAATGTCGCGCGGAGCTGCACGTCTGCAAGTTATGCGTGGAGTACGACACCCGCGTGGCCACCCACTGTCGTGAGCCCACCGCGGAGGAAGTTCGCGACAAGTCGCAGGCCAACTTCTGCGATCACTTCAAACCCCGCGCCGGAGCCTGGTCCGCAACGAGCACGTCAGCCGCCGACAAGGCTCGAGCAGAGCTCGAGCGCCTGTTCGGCAAAAGCTGATCGCGCCGAAACTTACGGCTTGCGAACGCGCTCGCTCAGACGTTCCAGCAGGCGCGAGAACGGCGTGTTCTTCTGAACTTCCACGCGCAGGTGACGCACACCCGTGTCGTTGAGAAGCACTCCATTGCCATCGTCGATCTCGAGCTGGCTCGCACCGAGAATTTCCAGCGTCTCTTCCAGAGTCTGAGCGGAACGACGATCCCGAGCGTTCACCTTGCCTGCGCCGGGGCGCGGAGCATTGCGCTTGTTCGAAGCCGGCGGCGGCGCGGGCCGCGCCGTCACGGCAGGCGCCTTCATCGTCGCGGTTGACGAGATCGTCGGCTCACGAGCCGTCAAACCCGAGCGACCTGGTGCTGATTTCGCAGCGGCAGGCGCCATCGGCGCTGTCTTGGTCTCAGGGAACGCCGCGTCGAGAGCGGCGGCGAGCGAAGCGGCCACGGCCGGCGCCACTGCCGGTACACGCGGTGCGGGCTCCTCCTCGTCATCAAACAACTTGAATTCATCCACCACGCCATCGCGCTTCTGTTTGGGCGACAGCGCCACAGCGGTGGTGTTCTCGTCGTCCAGGGCGCGTGAGCGTTCCTCTGGACCCACAGGCACAACCGCAACGGCTGTGAACTCGGAGCGCACGTAGTAAGCAACCTGCTTCGCCGAAATGGCGTCGCTGAAAAAGCCGAGGCGCAGACCGTACCACTTGCGACCTTCACGGCTGCCTTCCACGGTGTAAAGCGTGTAAGCACTGAAGATCGCGAGCGGCGGAACCTTATCGAGCTCCACCGGCTGCACAGCCCACAACAACTGCACGGCGAACGATACCGGCGCGTTCTGAACAACGGCTTCCTTCAGCGCGCGACGCGTGACGGTGTCGTCAGGACGCAGAACAGAGATACCGCCAGTGTCGAGATCGCTGAGCTTCGATTCGCTGCCGTCCGCACGGCGGGTTTCGAGCAGGTTCAACACCTGCGTGTCGCTCAACGTTGGATCATCCTCGACGAACTGCGTGTCGCGCAGCGAGACGGCTTTGACCGATGCCGTTGACGCAGTGTTAGGCACTTTCGCCGCGGGCATCATGCGCGTGTCGCCCGTTTCATCGAGCGAGGCGAGCACTTCGCGAACGTTGGAGCCGGTGAGACCTTTCTTTGCGCCGATGCTCGATTCCGCATTCGCCGCGCTTGCAGGCGTAGCAATTGCGGCGACACCGCTGGCATTCGCATTTCTGCCCGCACTCATGTTTGCGCTTCGGCCAGAGGACGCAGCACTGACGGCTCCGCCTTCATTTACATTTCTACCGGCGCTGCCGTTTGCGCTTCGGCCCGAAGGCGCAGCGCTTACGGCACCCCCTGCATTCGCACCTCTACCGGTGTTTGCGCTCACACCGGCATTGCCGTTAACCGGCGCGCTCTTGCCCGCGCCCTGTTTGTTAGCAGTGTTGTGAGCACCGCGCTGTGGCGCAGCGGCCGGTGTAGCGGCCTTTGCCGCCGGCTGCTGAGGAGGCTGCTGTTTGGATTGCTGCCTGGGCTGCTGTACGGCCGTTTGTGTCACCGGCCGGGCAGCCTGGGCAGCGGGAGCTGGTTGAGATTTCGCGACAGGCGCAGCGGCGCGAGCCGCGGCAGCCGTCTTGGCAATGGGACTCGGCGCTGCGCCGTGTGATACCGGAGCTGGCGTCAGCACATCTTCCGGCAACAGAATAATTTCCGCGTCGTACGACACCTCATGCTCTTCGGGCACGGATGTCTGTAACGTAATGGCTTCCACCACCGGCGCCTTCTCGCGCGCGGGAGCGGCCGCCTGCAATGTGGGCACGAGCAGATCGAGCGCGGTCGGCTTCGCGGCTTCCGCTTGCGGAGCCGGCTTGGAAGGCACCGGTGTCGGCGCCACTTCTGGCGTCACACTCACCACAGGACGCGCGGCCGAAATAGGCACGGCAACAGCAGGAGCCGCCTTCGGCAACGCAGATTTCTGCACTAAGGTGGCCGCTTGCGGAGAAGCAGCAGCTGCGGCCGCAGCCGCGCGCTCACGCAGGCGTTTGCCTGGAGCTTCACCAGCCCAGGCACCGGGATACACATCCCGAACGACACTGAGCCACTCTTCCGCTTCCGCGAGAGAGGAAAAATATCCCATGTGCAGGCGGAAGCGTTCCCGCCCTTCTTCACGACGGCGGCTTACAAAAAACGTAAACCGTTTCAGCTCCGGCGTCTCAGGATGCGCCAGCGCCATCGGTGTCGTGGATGAGCACAAATTCAAAACGAACGGCGTGGCGTCAGACTCGCTGCTTGGGCGGGACGCCATCTGTAATAAAGCTGTCATGAGTCATTCCCCGGATCGGTCCATCGACCAGCGTGATGTCGTCAGGATTGGGACGCGACAATCCGGGAATGCTCGAACCGCGCCTGCAGTAGCGCGATCGTGGCAGCCCCGCCGTCGTAGGAACGAATCCTTTAGACCGGTGGCTTTGCGTCCCCGACTTTCGCCGAGTTTGCCCTTGTCACTAATGAGCTTAGAGTCTCGAAGCGTCGCGGAAAACAGTCAAGGGGCACGTTGGGTGAACTATGTGTTCCGAATCTCATCCGTGAATTCTCAGGACATAACTGCGCTTTTGACTCGACATAAGCTGTCTGCTGACGCCGACGGTACCGTTACCAAAGTCTGCCCGCGCGGGTGAAATGGCGCCGGTAGTAAGGGTCGTCCAGATAGCCATACGTTACTGCTCCGCCGGTGCTCGGCGCGTGAATGAAGCGTCCGTCGCCAGCATAAATGCCGACGTGATCTACCTTTCGTGAAGAAATTCGAAAGAACACCAGGTCGCCGGGCTCCAGATCATCAACGTCTACAGAGCGCGCAGCGCGGCTCTGCTCACGTGCGGTTCGCGGGACTTCGCGTCCGATGAGATCGTGCGTGTAGTGCACGAGGCCACTGCAGTCGAAGCCACGCGGCGTCATTCCACCATAGCGATATGGCGAGCCTATGAATTGCGAGGCGACTCCAACGAGCGCGCCGCCTGCGTTGTCGGGCAACGGGGCTGATGACGGTACGGTTCGCCGCGGAAAATCCGGTGGGGAATCGCGAAGGAGGCTGCAGCCTGAAAGCATCGTCATGAGTACAGCCAGGAGCAGCGCCCGCATCGGCAGATCGCAAGATGGACCGTGCATCCTCAACATTCGCGCCCTCTCTCTCATCTGCCCACCGGAATGTGAAGCGGGTCACGCTAAACTCTCGCGATGACCAGCGGTCGAGACAACGACTCCGCCTTGCGCCGGGCAGCCTGGTGGCTGCTCGCGTTCACCGTGCTCTTCATGGTGTACGCGTCGTTGTACCCGTTCGATTTCGACGCGTCGCGTATCCGCGCGCTGTCGACAGATCATCTGCTCCAGCGCATTACGTGGCGAAGGCCGCCTCGTAGCGACCTCATCGCCAATCTGCTGTTCTACATGCCCTTTGGCGTGCTGGTCACGTATCTCGCGCCTGTGCGCTGGCCGGCGTTGAAGTGCTGGGTGTTCACGGTGGCGATGGGCACTACGCTTTCGATCGTGATTGAGAGCCTGCAGTTCACCACCACGGCGCGTGATCCGGCTTTTATGGACGTGGTGCTGAATTCCGCGAGCACGGGGCTGGCGTCGTTGTTGACGCTTGCGGGCAGAGGGCTGGGGCTGAGGCCTGCGTTACCTCAGCTACGCACTGCTCGCGCGGATCGCGTGGCCTTGCTGCTGGGAATATTGTGGATCGCGTTTCACGCGGCACCGCTCATGCCTACGAACCGGTTCGTCAGGTATCTGGGGGAACCGCAGCTCCTGATTCAGTGGGATCTGTCGCTGGCGTCGGCAGCTGGGTTTTTTGCGGGATACGTCATCATGGGGGTGGCGCTGCGCAGCCTCTTGAGCCCCAAGAGCTTTCTGCCGGTGCTGGCGACTGTGACGCTGGTGTCCCTGCTCGCGCGGATCATCTTTCGCGGGCAGGTGCTGGAGGTGAATGAGATCTTCGGACTGCTCGCCGCCCTGCCGTTCATGTGGGCGGGGCCGCTGTATGCGGGGCTGGTGGTGGCGGCGGCACTGGTGTTCTTTTTGCTGGCGCCGTTTGCGTTTGTGGCCAGGTCGCCGGACTTTGATTGGCTGGGGATTCCCGATTTGATCCGCCGCAATCGGGGGCTGGAGCCGGGGCTGTTCGAGCTGCTGTTTCTCTATGTGGGATGCGTGTGGCTGGTCAACGAAGCCCGACTGCCTATCTTTCGAGCGCTCATGTGGATTGTCGGAACGGGGCTTGTCATCGAAGTGGCACAAGCATGGCAACCGGGGAAAACCGCTCAGCTGGCAGGGCCGGCAGCGGCTGTCGCCGCGGCTGTGCTGATTCGGATCGGGGCCTCTCTGCGGAAGAAGGGGCCCGCTGCAAGTTGATACGACATCAGGCGAGAGGGCGTTAGCGGCGGCGGGCGGCGGCTTTTGCGTCGGGGGGATTGGGCCGATGAGGCTTCGCACGCGCGAGCGAACGAATATTCGACCACGTGTAGCGGCCAACACCCTTACGACCTGCACGCGAGGCACCGAGGAGACCCGCAGCGAGGTCGTCTACTGAAATCGCGCGACGGGGCTCGTTCGGGCCGACGAGAAACGGGTTTACCAGCGGCGTGATCGCGAGCGCCATCAAATCCGTCAACGTGGCTCCCCGCCGCAAGCCAACTACCTGCGCCGGCTGAAAAATATCCACCGACGGGAAACCTGCCGCTACCAGACCCCTCTCCATCTCACCCTTCAATTGCAGCGGGAGACTGCGCGCATCGTCGCTCGCACCGTAAGCGGATAACACAACGAAACGATCGGCCTTCGCAGCACGCGCCGCCCGCGCAAAAGCCAATACGTAATCGACCTCCACCCGGCGAAACACCTGCTCGGAACCGGCTTCGCGAAGCGTGGTGCCAAGACAGCAGAAGGCAACGTGACAACTGGAACCCTTCAGCTGCGATTCAAGCTTGTCGAACTGGACAATACGGTTGGCCAGCCGCGAATGCTCACGCGCCAAAGGCCGACGCGATACCGCCACCACACGCCCGAAATCCGGCTCATCAAGCAGCCGCCCCAGCAGCACATCACCAACGAAACCACTGCCGCCCGCGACGAGCGCCGTTCTCGGCTCTGCTTCCACCATGGCGGCTCGCCATCCATAAGTTGTTGTAAAGACTGACAACAGCTTAGCGAGACGGCCCCGGCGCACACAAGCACGCATACGCTCGCGTTCGTCATTAAATAAGCGTTAGGATCGGCGCACCTCATGCGTCCACTGTTATCCATACTGCTGGCGGTCCTTGCGACGGCTCCCATCGCTCACGCCGTCACCGATGAAGACCGCACACTCGTCTACCGCGAGTTCCGCACGCTATTCGACGCACGCCGCTATCAGGAAGCACTGCCCGTCGCGGAAAAACTCATCGCGCTCACTCAACAACAGTACGGCGACGGCACCCGCGCCCTCGTCAATCCGCTTGCCAATCTCGCCACCACGAACTTCCGCCTGCGCAACTATCCAGCGGCAGAAACCAGTTACTTACGCAGCGTCGAGATTATGGAAGCTACCGATGGCAACACCGATCGGCAGCTCGTGCGACCCCTGCAGGGACTGGGCGAAACCTACCTCGCTCTCGAACAATATGAAGATGCTGCGCTTGCGTTAAAGCGCGCGGTCGACCTCAGCCGCAACCTCGATGGACTCTTCAACGCCGGCCAGCTCGAAATCATCGCGCCCCTCGTCACGACGTACGCGGCACTCGGCCGCAACGACGAAGCGGAGAAGGAGCATCAGTACTCGATCCGTGTCGCTGAAAATGTCTACGGCAAGAGCGATCCGCGAATCTTAGATCCGCTGCAGAGCTATGCGCGCTGGCTGGAATCGGTCAGCCGCTTCACGACGGCGCGGGCAATGTACGCGCGCGCGTTATCAATCGCAGAGAGTAATGGCGGACGTGGGACGCTCGTGGGCGTCGATCCACTCGTCGGTATCGCACGCACGTATCGGCTCGAGTTTTTGTATGGCGGTGAAGAAGAGCCGGTGGCGAGCGATCCTTTCGCGTCGGGCCTCGCGATGGACTCCACCAATGCGCAGCGCCTGAACCCCGACGGCGAGCGCGCGCTACGCATGGCGCTCATGGCGATCGAGCGAACGAACCCAGTGCCGCACGACCGCAAGGGCGCAACGCTCATCGAGCTGGGCGACTGGTATCTCAGCGGCGGGGCGACCGCCAAGAGCCTCGAAACTTATGGCGAGGCGTGGATAGAATTGAACGTCGCCGGCTCTACCGAGCCGTTGAACGCGCCGCGGCTTGTTGCGTATCGCGGGCCACCCGCGTCCGTCGCGCGCTCGCGATTGAGCGCGGAAGATGCCGAAGAGCGTTTCGTGGAAGTTCGCTTCACCGTCACGCGAGAAGGCCGCACGACGGATGTCGAGACAGTGGGCTCGGATGCAACGGAGTCCATGCAACGCTCCGTGCAGTCGGCTGTAAAGAAAGCGCGTTATGGTCCGAAGATCGAGAACGGCACCGCAGTCGACGCGACAGGCGTTACGTTACGCGAGCGCTTGCTGGTGAAGAGAAGCAAGGACGGTTGAGCTGCAACGTCACACGCCTGACGTGTGCGACTCCAGCTTCTGCAAGGTGGCTGGAATGGCAGCAGGATCCGGCGGTGTTGGTTTCGATGCGTCCGCGGGCGGCGATGGCAACACCACGCTCGCACTCGTCGCCTTGGGCTCGTGGATCGGCACCGCCTCAATCTCCGAAAGCTCCGCCACTGTCGTCGCAGCCACCCGCGCGGAGACTTCGATCGCTTCGTTCTTCGCCAGGCGCTCACCCGCCGGTAATCCCGGAAACTGCACGAGAAATTTCGCGGCCGCATCACGCATCGCCGCCCGACTCGCGACTTCCAGCGGCTTGCCACTCGACATGCCCTTCGCCAACGCGTTGCCATAACCCGTCAACGTCAAGGTATCCGCCTTCTCACCCTTCACGGTGTAGAGATTGATGCGGTAGCGAATCGTCACGGCGTAATAACGCCCACCCGTCTCCCGAGCGGTGACGAACGAATACTGTTCGATGCGTGGCTCGAACACCGCCTTCGCATCTCCGCGCGCGCGCGCGGAATCCATGTCGCGAAACTCCTCCACCTCGGTGAACGCCGCGGTGAAAAGATCGTGCATCAGGCGGACGTGCCCCGCGCCCAGCGCTACATCCCAATCCACACCCCAACGCGTCTCCGAGTGTTTGAGCTCGCGCATATCGCCCTCGATCACGAGCGCGACTTTGGCGGGAAGTGGCGACACCAGCGGCTTCGGCAACACCGGATCAGGCCTGATCTCCACGCCACCACACGCCGCCAACAGCGCAGCGGCTGCAGCAAGCATGGGAAGACGTATCAGACGCCAGTGGAATCGCATGCGGGAGACGCCTCGGTCAGTGCGTGATGCCGACGAATGTTCCGTTGTTCTGCTCGCACATCAAACGCATTAATGCCGAAAATCTGACGTTTGTAAACGGAGCCATTTCCGGTCCGGCGGGAAAGCCCACGGCATGAATGCGTACGAGCCGGCGCCCCGACTGGTCCGCCTTGTTGACGCGTCCGACGGAGTCCAGCGCCGCCTGAATGGAATCTCCCGTAAATTCATCACCCAACACGTAAAGACTGATGCGTTTGTCCGCCGCCCAGTATGTGCGGATCGCTTCGGAAATGCCCTCGACCGGGCTCGAGTTGCTGAAGGCATTCCAGGCCTTCATCCGCGTGAGGATCTGCTGCCGCTGCGCGGGCGAGTCGTTCAGCCATTGGCCACGCGTGTTGCCGAGCATCACCTTGCCCTCGTCGTCCATCACCTGCATGCCCTTGACCTGCGGGTAGATGTCGAGGATCTCGCGCATCACGTCGATCGCCTCGTTCCAGTGACTGCGCTGCATGCTCGCCGAAGTGTCAATGATGAAAATGATGTACTCGCTATCGATCGGAATACCGCCGATCGCGCCGCTCGCCGGCCTTGGCCGTGCCGCTCGCAGCTTCAGTAAACGCTCCATTTCCTTCGTGAGCGTCTGCTGGGCCGCGACGAGTTCGCCTTCGACAATGTTGGCGACCGCGGCATCTTTCTCGCTGGCCGAGTACTGACCGCGAATGTTGGTGAGATCGCCCGCGAGGCGCGACAGCCGCGCCTTCTCACGCTCGAGCTTCCTGATCTCCGAGGGAAGATCGCGATTGAGTTCCGCGGCCTCATCGCGAATCTCGACCAGTTCCTGCTGCTTCGCGACGATACGATCCTGCAGCTCGGTGCGACTTTTCTCGATGGCCGCGGGATCACCGACATCCACCAACACGAGCAGCAGGATCACCGCGCCGAAGCCGCAGCAGATGCAGTCGAGGAACGACATGCTGAAGATGTCGATCTCGCGCGAGCGCCGCCTCACGGCCAATCCTTGGACGGCATCAGCAGAATGCCGTTGGTAAGCCGCGCGAGCTGCCAGAAGCGATGCGCCGCCGGCAGGTCGCCCTTCATCGGCAACAACACGATATCGACCGGCGTCTTGTCCGGGATTTCGGCAATCGAATCATCGAAGAGTCGGGCACGGCCCGCCGCGTCGATGTACTTGCGCAGCCCTGCGGTTTTGCCCTGCGTGGGCAGCCCGTCGGTGATGAGCACGATCTGGTCCGGCGCGGGACTCAACGTACGCGTCGCCGCGAACGCGTTGACAAGACTCGTCCCGTCGCGCGGAATGACCTGACGTAATGCGTCGATCGTGCCTTCGAGCGCCACCGGATCGCCGCCGCTTTGCCACTTGCCGGCCGAAGCAGCCCGTACTGGCTCGGCCTTCGTGTTGAATCCATACACCTGGAACTGCGCGCCGGGCGGGAGCTGCGTCAACATCCAGTCGACCGTCTCAACGGCGCGGCGCCACTTGGCGGCGTTACGCTTCTTCGCATCATCTGAGTTTCTAAGACGGATGACGCTCACCAGATCTTCATGCAGCATGCTCGCAGACGTGTCGACCAGCACGAGGATGCGCGAGCCGCGCAATCTGAGGCCGGTGATATAACTCCGCTCACCGGTGCCGCGGAACGCGCGCACCTGCTGGCCCGGCTCGCCGATGTCCCTCGTGCCCGCTTCGAGTCGCTTCGTGCTTTCCTCGAGCGCCCGCACGTCGGCCTTCAGCTTCTCGATGCGCTCCCGCTGTGCCACGCTGGTAGCGTCGTATGTGGAGGCGTTCTGATGCTGGCTTTCCATTTCCGCCGCGATCTGTCGAGCGCGTGCGGCGGCGCTGACTGTCTCAGCTTCCGTTTCCTGCAGCGTCTTGCGTAACGCGACGAGATCCTGACGGCCGGTGACCACGTCGGCGTCGAGTCTGGTGGCCTCGGCGGTGAGATCCTGAGTGCGATTATTTCTGCTCGCGGCGCTCTGCGAGCTGATCATCGTGTAAAGCAGAATCACGGCCCCGAAACCGCAGCAGATGCAGTCGAGGAACGACAGGCCGAAAGTTTCGACGTTACGCCGACGCCGCGCCATCCAAATGACTCTAGGAAGCTGCGCCGGCGAATTCGCCGACGGCGATCAACGTGAGCTCGACGCCGGGCTCGCCGATTCGCACACGGTCGCCCGCATGCACGCTCACACGCTCGGACACGCGCTCATCATTGACGTACGTTCCGAAGCTGCTGTGGTCCACCAGCACGAGCTCATCACCGGCGGCGACGAAAGTGCAATGGCGCCGGGATACGCCGGCGAGTCCACCAGGCAACTCAATCTTCGTCATCGTGGAAGACTCGGGTGAGCGCCCGACGACGATGCCTTCTTTGCCCAGGGCATACGCTCTGCCGTTGAACAGCACATGAGAAGCCGCCAACACGCGCTCGCGCTGGAAATCGGCGACCTCGCGGATCGGCGTGGCCAGCAGCGGCTCGAGCGTGCGGGATGGCACGCGCCTCAACAATCGAACCGGGCCTGCGTCTTCCGCGCCGGAAAGATCTAACACTGAAGCCACTGCCGCAGCGAAGCCATCAGGAACGACAACCAGCTCGCAACCGACGAACTGCTCCAGGAGATGTAACAGTCCCGGCAACTTCGAGATGGGCTCCGGCAATACGATAGCCACGGGAGTACCGGCAGGACGCAGCTCGTGAAGCAAACGCGTGAGCTCGCGATAGATCGGCTGTGCGGCCTCGAGAAACTGATCGCGACTCAACGTCACGTCGAAGTGATCGCCCCTCATGGGAATGCTCACCGCGATCTCACCCTTCTCAGAAGCCGAGCGCGCCCATGCGGGCATGGCGGCGAACAGCGCCTGTTCGGTCGCGGCGTCATGCAGAGGATCGAAGCGCGTGCGCTTCACCATCGTCGTGCTGAGAAGATCCAGCCACGTCTCATACAACTCGATGATGCCGCCGCGCTCGGAAAACACCGATCGACGCCGACGCGCCTGTGAACCGCTCGCTACCGCAGTGACGGCGATGTGGTGCAGCCCCATCTCCACCACCAGCACCGCGCGACCTAACTGAAGAGCGGCCGCCGTCGCCGTCGCGGAATCTATAAATCCCTGCAGGGGCAGAGATAACTGCTTCGCGATATCCAGCACGGCACCGAGCCCGCGAGGTTCCACGCGAACCGGGGTGGCGATCCAGACTTTATCTTTGACGACGTCGGCGTGCGCTTCGAGCCGCACACGCAGCTCGGCGAGCAGCAGGCGCGCGGCGCCTTGAGGAACATTCTCCTGACCCGTCACCGATGTGAGATGTCGCGTGGATGTGGACGCGGGAAAACGCCTCATCGAATCCCACGCATGAGAACCTTCACGTTCGGACGTGCTGCCGTCGAACACGACGCTCGGCGCGGCATCGAGCACACGGCCGCGAAATGCGAGCGCCAGCGCACGGTCGTCCAGCTCGATGACGAAGGTGCTCATGCGAGCTTAGATATCCACCGGGAAGCTGACATTGTTGTCGGCGGATTCCGCGGCATCCGGCGCGACCGTTGGATCATCCTGAATCGTTGCGGATTCCTCCGTCGCAGAGGGCGGCGGTCGCTTCTGCTCCTGGGCCGTCGCGCGCAGGTTTACGAGCGCGGCGGCTGTGATGAGCAGCGACAGCAGGCCCACGACGATGATGAAACGCAAAGTGGTTCGTATGGAGTGTTTCATGAGCGAGCCCTGGCGCTACTCGGCGTAACGCGCGATCCGGAAACCCGTGGTCTGATTCTTTTCTTCGAGGCCGTCGCGCCACGCGAAACGCAACTCGGTGACCGCAGCGGACTTCCAGCTGGGACCGCGCGTCACGTGCGTGTTGCCGCTCTCCGGACCCAGCGGATCCGTCGACGCAGTGGTATCGACAAACGACAGGTAGTAATCGTTCACCCATTCCCGCACGTTGCCGCCCATGTCGTGCAGGCCGAGCGGGCTCGGCTGGAATTTGCCGACGGGCGCGGCGACATCGTAATCGTCTCGATAACCGTCGAGTGTCGCGAGCTGCGTGGCTTGAGACTCCGCACCCGCGAGGTTGCCCGTATTGGCGGCAACGGGAAGCGCATCGCCCCAGGCGAAACGCTGCACTTTTCCCGCGCCCGCATAGCGCGCCGCGTATTCCCACTCGGCTTCGGTGGGCAGGCGATATCCGGTCGTCACCGGCTGGATCAGCACGTAGCGGTTGTCTTTCCTCTCGTAGGCGAGCGGCAGGCCCTCCTTCCCAGAGAGCCAATTGCAGTACTCAACCGCATCGTTCCAGGACATCTGCGCGGCGGGCTGCTCATCGAGATCGAGCGAGCGCTTCTCGATGTAACCCGATACATGCTCCGAGCGGAATTTACGGAACAGGATGTTGGTGACTTCCTTCTCGCCAATGTAGTACGGCCGTTTGAGCGTGACATCGCGCAGCGCTTCGTTGGGACGGCGCCCCTGCTCGCGGCGGTCGCTGCCCATCTTGAAGACGCCGGGCGGCACGAGACGCAACACGTAACCCTCTTTCGTCGTGAGGGTGGGCGCGGACTCGCGCAGCGCCGTTGCGCGATCTTCTGAAGTGAGGCGGTAATCCACGCTGCGCTCGATGCCTGCTGCCGGTAGCACCGTGGTGATGAAGGAGATAAATCCGGGCTTGCGAACTTCGAGCCGATGCTCGACCGCGCTCAGCTCCATCGCGTGCGGCGTGCGACCTTTCACTACGCCGTCGATGAGCAGCTCGGCGTCAGCGGGTTCGCCCTGCACGGCGACCTTTGCCATCACCGCGCTCAGACGTGCATCGAGCGAGGGTTTGGCGCCCGCTTCAGCAAAGATCGACTTCGTGACGCTGCTGTAGCCCGGGCGACTCACGATCACGTCGTGGGTCATGCCTGCGGGAAGATCGACTGTGAGTGGTGTACGGCCGCGATAAATTCCGGCCACGGACACTTCAGAATCCGCGGGAGTGGAGCGCACTGTGAGTTTCGCGTCGGGCTGGCCGAGGGCGATGGGGCCGATGCTCTGCGTCTCGCCGGCCTTGATGACGATGTTGCTTTCCCACGGCTTGAAGCCTTCGGCAAGGAGCGCGATTCGACGCACGCCGGAATCGAGCTCCACGGATGTGGGCGACACCCCGCTTTCTTTGCCATCCACGATGACGCGCGCACTCGCCGGCGCGGAGGATATCTTCAGCGTGCCCCACGCCGGTTGCAGATTCGCGGTGAGCGCCTGTTCCTTGCCGGCGCCTTCGATAGTCATTGTGCTGACGAAGTCGAGATATCGCGGGGCGCGGACGGTGATGGTTCGAGCGCCTGCCGGAATATCCACGGTGCCGGGGGCCATGCCGACTTCGGCGCCATCCACGCTGACCGATGCGGGGACGTTGCCGGTGTCGATATTCAGTTTGCCCGGAAGTTTGGCGAGACGGAGTCGCACGACGGGCTTTGCGTCGTCTTCGAGCTCGAGGGGAAGTTGCGCCGGCTCGTAGCCCCGCAGCTCTGCTCTGACGAGATGCGAGCCCGGCAACATCAGGAGCTCGTTGGCGGTTTGCAAGGAAATGAACGTGCCGGGCGTGCTGATGTTAGCGTTGGCGGGCTGGACATCGAGCTCGACGCGCTCGAGCAGCGAAACCAACACGACGAAGGCAAGGGCCACGACGACCAGCGCGCTGCCGATGAGCCAGCGCGTGCGAGATGCTGCGGTCGACGGTGTGAGGGCTTCGCTCTGCGGGGTGTCGAAGTCCCCTGTGCTTCCGGAGGCTGTGTTGGGGAAGAGCGGCAAACCGGCGAGACGGATTTCGATGTCTTCATCGCCGTCGTCTACGAAAAGCGTGGCCACCTCGCCTATTGGGGTGATCGTGGTGTTGCCGACGATGTGAAACACATCGAGCTTCAACAAGGTACGCGTGACGCCGGTGACGACGAGCTGTGCATCGCCAACTGTTAGAACGTCGGCGCGCCGCAGCTCACGCGGAGAGGTTAGAACCTTGCCGTCGAAACGGGGGACGGTGTTGGTGGAGACTCGCGATGGGGCTGTGGGCGGTACTGAAGCGGCCGTCGCGCTGGGAGACGACATGCTCGATGCCGCAGCCGCAACATTGGCGGATGGGGCGCCGAGGCCCGACGCGGGAGGGACAGCGGCGTCAGCCGTTGCGGCATCGGATTCAATGCGAGCTGCCATTGCGCCCGCTGGCGAAACACTGGGTACTGAAGCGGCAGCCGCGACACTGGCGAGTGCCACCTCGGGGATTGCCGCTGCCGGCGCCATCGCGGCGGCGTCAGCTTCGGGAGTCGCGCCGGGCTGCTGCGCGAGCGACACGATCCACAAGCCGTCGCGGCGATCGATGCGAAGGACCGCTGCGGCACGCGCGCCTGGCACCACGATCTGCGCGCCCTCGCCGCCGACCGTGAGCTCTTCTCCAAACGTGCGATCACCAGCGGGCTCACGAATGCGAATCTGCGCGTAGGCGCCCGGTCGGTGTGCGGCCGCTTCGTTCATGAGTCTCGCAGTAGTTCGGTCAGATCGGCTCTACGCAACGTACGCTGATGGTTTGAACATCCTGGCCAGGAGAAACGGTAATGTCGCGCCGTACGTCGCGGAAGCCGGCGCGAGTGCCGACCACAGTGTACTTGCCCGGCTTCAATTCGACCTCACGCTGCGAGAACGTTCCAAACGCACCAATGCGCTGGATGGCCACCTGGGTAGCGTTGTCCGACACCATCGACAGGCGTACGGGCTTGTCGAAGTCCGGCAGCAGAATCTGCAGCCGCGCCACCTGAGAACGCAGCACCGGACCGTACGGAGCCTGATTGTCCGCCCGATCGAGCAGCGACAAGGCTTCACTGCGAACTTCCGCCGCAGCCAACCGCTCGGGGCGTTCGATCAGATCCTGCAGGCGATTGGAAAGATCCGCCCGCGCTGCAGCGCGCACCTGCCCTTCCTGTGCAAACGCCAGCGACGGATCAGCCCTCAACGCCGTCTCGTACTCCTCCAGCGCTTCAACCCAACGCTCCTCCGCTTCCAATGCGGCGCCGCGTTGCCGCGCACCCGCATAGCCGCGCGAGCGAAGTGCGGCCGTAGCGCGTGAGAGACCCTGCGCCGCTTCCTGTCCGTTGGGTCGGATGCTGCGTGCTCTCTCGAACGCATCGCGCGCCTCTTCGGGGCGGCCGGCTCCCAAGGCCGCGAACCCTGCTCCCACAGCTTTCGCATAGGCGTCATTACCCAACGCCGCGTTCGCACGAGCAACGCCCTCACGAGCTTTCGCATTGTTGGGATCGAGTGCGAGTGCCTTGTTGTAATCCTGCAAGGCACGAGAGTAGTCGCGCGCCGACTCGGCGTTGCCCGCAGCGGCCAACAAGGGCAACACGCCTGTCAGATTTTGTGCGCGACGCAGACCGTCCGCAGCCCGCTTGTTTCCAGAGTCGATACGACGCGCTGTTTCGAACGCCTGCGTGGCGACCTCGGCCTGACCGTTGTCGAGTGCGCGCTCCCCTGCGGTGAGTTGCGCGGCCAGCGTTTGACCAGCACGCGTTTCGACTGCGTTGAGCAGCTTGACTGCATCAGTCAAGCGCTCATGCGCAAGCTGCGGATTACCCGCGTCGCTCGCGCCGACCGCTTCGGCTGCACGTGTTTTCGCCGTGGCCAAATCACGTCCGCCCCAAACACCAGCGCCTCGCGCTTCGAGCGCGTTCAACTTCTCGGCGAAGACGTCTCGGATCTTTTCGACGTCTGCATCCGTAGCGCCAGCTGCGGTCGCGACCGGTGGTGGTGTTGGTACTGTGGCAACCGGCTCGTCCGAGACCACCGTCGGCGACACCTTCATGTCGTCAATTGCGTCAGTGGCTGACGCCTGCAGATCTGAAGAGAGTTTTGCGATGAAGAGATCCGGCGCGTACCGAGGCGCGAGATAGAACGCGGCGGCAGCACCTAGAACTAACAAAATCAGCAGCACGCCGGGCCAGCGCCGCGGCTTGACCTTTTCGAGCCGCATGAGGCTCGGCACAGACTCGATGCGAATATTGTCCCACTGCATCTGCCGCGCGGCTTCACGCAATGGGTCAGGCGCGGCTGCGCGCGCAGCCATGGGCACATCACCGGATGCCGGGCCCAAAGCAGGCGGAACAGATGTAAGGAACTCAGAGCCGTGAGCGTGCAACTGCTCGGCCACGGAAGGCGCGAGATGCGCGGCAAACGGCGTCTCGCTGGCAACTTGCTCAGGTGTTGGTCGCGTGGCAGCCGCCGCATACATGGCGGGGTCGAGCGCGGCAGCCGGCGGCGGCGCTGCATAAGGAAGTTGAGCAGCCGGAGACGGTGACGTCAGGCCACTCGCCAAGGTGGCGGCAGTAGACCCCGCCGGACGCTGCACGGGGGCCGTGTAAGAAGTCTGACTCGCTGGCGACGGCGGGGTCGCACGCGGTGGTGTTATTCCCGGTGGTGCTGCGGGCGCAGTCGAGCGTCGCGTCGAACTGGCGGCGGGTGGGGTAACAGCAGCGCCCGCACCCATGCCGGCGGGTACTGACGTAGTGAGTCGAGAGTCGCGCGCCCATTCCGGCACACGTTCGCGATAATCCGCATGTTCCGCGGAGCCTGAAGGGGACACTCGCGCAGTAACCGGTGACGAACGCGTGGGTGTTGGTGTCGCCTCCCGGGCCGCATCACGCAGCGGCTCACGAACAGACTCACGGCCCGCATCGCGCGCCGGCTCACGGACAGACTCACGGCCCGCATCACGCGCTGGCTCACGGACAGACTCACGGCCCGCATCACGCGCCGGCTCACGAACAGACTCACGGCCCGTATCACGCAGCGGCTCGCGGACGGACTCACGGCCCGCATCGCGTAGGGGCTCACGGACAGAGTCGCCGGCCGACTCGCGTAGCGACTCACGCGCCGGCTCGCGCGACTTCGGCGGCGGCAGGAAAGTCGTCGCTTCCAACTCCGCATCAACATCAGGAAACGTCGCCGCGGTCCATGTTGGATTCGGCTCGTAATCCGCAGCGCCACGCCGCGATGGCGGAGGCGCCACTGGCGCACGAGCAGCCTGCTTCGGCTCACGAACACCACCACTGGACGGAAAGCCACGTCGCGACCCCGTAACCGATACGTTGTCGCCAGCAACATCAGAAGGTGTCATCACCTCGACGTCATCATCCAGCGGAAGCTCCTGACCTTCGCCGTCCGTATCGAATGTCAGCGTGTCATTCAACGCCGCATCCAACTCGTCGATCACTTCACGCATGGACGCCGGACGCATCTGCGCCCGCTTCGACAACATGCGCATCACCAACGCCACCAGCTGCGGAGGCGCCTGTTGCAACGGCTGCAGCGGCGGCGCGGGATCGTCCAGCACGCGCTTCATCTCGAAGCGCGGATAGTGCGGCGGATATCCCGACAACAACTCGTAAGCCAGCGCGCCCAGGCCATACAGATCGTCAGAAGGCGACGGCGCCTCACCTAACAACTGTTCCGGGCTCGCCGTGAAAGGCGATAAACCCGCGGTCGTCGCATCCGCGCCTGCGAACTGATTGCTCGCTACGCCGAAATCCGCGAGCCGCCAATGCCCCTGACTATCGCGGAGCACATTGCCGGGTTTCAGATCTCTATGAACAACACCACGCTCATGCGCGTGCTCGAGCGCCGTCGCAACTTCCAGCAACGCCGGAACGATCTGCAAATAACTGCCGCCGCGAAGCTGGCGCAAATCACCGCCGGTCGCGAGCTCCATGGGCAACAGCAGCGTGTCGCCATCGCGCTCCGGAGCAAACATTCCCAGGATGCCGGGATGACTCAGTCGCGATACGGCGGCGTACTCACGCTCGAGCGCCGACCACGCCGCTTCAACGCGTGCGCGGGGAGGGTTCAGCACTTTCAGCGCGACTTCGAGGCCGCGCGGGGTGTCATGGGCGCGCCAGACCTCGCCCTGTCCGCCCGCGCCCAGCTTTTCGAGGAGCGCGTAACGGCCAGAGAGTCGGCGAACAGCATTGGTAGCGGGAGCCTCGATCATGGCCTCACGGGCGTCACATCAGGACGCGGAATTAAATGAAGCCGGCTGGACAGGCAGCGGCGGCGCGGACGAAAGCGGAGGCGTCGTTGACGCCGGTGGAGCGGCTTCAACGGCTTCGGGCACCGGATGGGCCGGCTCGACCCCTGTCTCCTCCATGTACAACTGATGCAGCAACTCCCGCCATTCGCGGTACTGCTCCTCGGCGGTGCCCGTCAGACGAAGCGTGCGTCCCTCGATATCCACAACCTGGGGAGCGACTTCGGCCTGGAACGACTGCGACAGTTCTTTCAGCGACTGCGCATGCACCTTCGCGTCAGAGTACTTCTTTAAACCCGACAACACCGATGCGGTTCCACCTATTGCGCCGGCTGTGCGGGCAGCGCCCTCGATGCGTCGGCAATTGTAGTCATAAGAGTCGCATTGACCGGGCACGAAGATACTGGCGAGCACCGCGGCCGCGCCCAGCACCGTTCTGGTGCGCGCGGAGTTGCGAGCACGCTGTTCTTTCTCGATCTCTTCGAAACTCGAGCGGCGCCAGCTGCCGTAGGAGTCGCGCATCTGATCAGCAAAGTTGGCGTAGTACCCATTGACGGTATCAACAACACCCTCGTCGCGTTCGCGAATGCGCGAGATACGATCCGCGAACGGATCGTTCGCAGCCGGCAGACGTGCAACGGTGGTGACGCCTTTCGGGTCCAGCGCGAGAAAGCCGCGCATCGCCTGGGGCGCAAGATCGTTCGCAAACCGCAACTCCGTCACACGGCGAATGTCGCGGCGATCAGTCACTAACAAGGCGTCGCGCGCGATCACGAGGTCGTTCGCGATCTGCGAATAGACGTTCTGGAACGGATCGCGCTGTTTGAGCGAGCCGTCCGTTTTGTAAGATCCGGAGTCAGCCTGGCTCTCGTAGCGTTTTTTCGTGAGCCACGCGCGGCCTGTGGAATCTTTTGCGGAGACTTCCACCGCGAGGAATGCGCCGGTGGATTCGAGAATCCTGCCATCGACAGTGACGTCCACGAATTCGACGTTGGCGGGCACCACGCGCACGGCGCCCCACTGGCCTGAGGATTCGAGGGTGCCTCTCAGCATGGTCGCGATGTAGCGCGACTCCGCGTTGCGGATGTCCTTGTAAATGCGCTTCTTTTCCAGCGCTTCGTCGTCTTCGGCGATTTCCGGCGGAATGCCGGGGTCGAAGGCGTGGACGCCCACATCTAACAATTCATCGGCTGGGATTTGCGTCCGCGCCTGTACGGCGTTGACCTTCGCCAGCGGCTTGGTCTCTCTGACCATGCAGCCGCTCAGCACGCCCAGCAGGGCGATGCCAGATAATAAGTAACTCAGACGCCGCATCATGTCGCTCACCTTCTTCCGCGCCTCCGTGGCTGTCGGTCGCGGATCCCTGTTATCGACCCGCGTTCTGCTTGTAGTCGACGTACTCTTTCCAGAGTCTTTCCTTGAGTTCCGGGTCGGTTTCCTGTTCCGCCGCCTTGCGGAGGCGTCGGGCGACGATGTCGTCGTCGCTGCCGTCCGGAATTCCTTTGGCGCCTGTGCCGGAGCCGGCGTTGCCACCTGCGCCGCCGGTGCCGCCTTTCTCAGACTTCAGATCGCCTGCGCGGCCATCGCGGCTCGTGCGGGTGGCGGGGTCGTTGCTGGCCACAGGCGGATTGTTACTTTCCGCGTCTGTGGAGCCGGATTCCCCCGCCGCGTCACTGTTGCTCGAGTCGCCGTCGCCGGAAGAGCCGCTGCCGCCATTCGCGTTTCGCGAATCGCGTTCCTGTGCCGTGCGCTGTTGTTCCTTGCGGATCTCTGCATCGAACGTGCCCAGGGAGTCGTCGAGGCGTTTATCGATAGCGCCCCGGCGCTCTTCAGGTGTTTGCGCAGAACCGCCAGCGCTACCGTTGCCGGCGGTACGTATTGTTCCAGTGCTGCCCGCAGCGCCGCCGCCGTTGGCGTAGCCGCCTCCGGTCGAGCCTGCCGGCAGGCCGCCCGTTGATCCCGAGGGAAGTCCCGTGGATCCGCCGGCTCCAGGTAAACCTGCGGCGCCCGTTCCCGCGCTCGGCAGGCCGCCTGATCCGCCGACTCCAGGCAATCCTGCGGAACCCGTGCCGGCGCTCGGCAAGCCTCCGCCTGAATCACCCGCTCCCGGTAGTCCGGCGCCACCGCCGGCGGAGCCCGGCATTCCGGCGCCACCGCCCGATGACCCGGGCAATCCCGCGCCACCGCTGGGTGCAGGCGCTCCCGGCGCGCCGCCACCTGATTTATTTGTGGCACATCCCGTGAGCATTACGCACGCCAGGGCGAGCGTGATCGCCCCGACAATCAAAGTCTTGCTCATGCCGCTATCCACACGCCGCGCGCTAGCGGCAATGCCGGCGCCACTCGCACGCTTGCGAGCCTCGGCACCGAAGCTACGGATGCTGGCAGTGGAGTGCGAGGCTGCGTTAGCAGTCGGGCTCATGCGAGAAAATGTATTCATTGGCTGGCCATCTCCGCTTCGCCGCCGCCTGTAAAGAAGCTGCGCAGCTGTTGCGCCATGCGATCACACGCAGCGCCTTGTACGCGCGCAATGAACGGCAACGGCACCACCGCCCCGATGATCGCGGACGTGCCGGTGACATTCGTCCCCACGCTGCCGGCTGACTTGGCGTTCTTCAAATCCCAAATCGTCGCTTCGTAGGCCGCTTCCTTCTCCCACCAGCCGAAGCCGATGCATCCGGCCGCGCCCGGCGCCGCCCCGCAAGCGAGGCTACCGCCGCCATCTGTCTTGAGTGTCGACCCGTCCAGCCACACCACGTAACGCACTCCAGACGCCGCAACCTTCTCGCTCACGCCCGGCCGCGTCAGCAAAGTGGCAACAGCCTCAGGCTTGGAGGGAGCCGTTCCCGGCTCAAACCAGGGAAACATGTCGTCCACGAATTTGTCGTTGCCGTGGACTGCGATCGCTTTCTCGCCGCGTCCGCTGAGGTTCGCGCCCACGCAATCCATAAACCCGTCTTCGGCTGCCGCGCCTTCGATCTGTGGTTTGGCGAGGATGACGACGCCTTCGCCTTTAGCAATTTTCGTCGGCATTTCGCGGGATTCTTCAGTTCGGGCTTGCATGCATCCTGGCAGCAGGGCCACGAGGGTCAAAGCGACGGCGCAACGGGACCCGGCTGCGATGGCGTTCATGGTGCTTCCCTGTGGAGGGCTTTTGAGGTGGCGACAAATCGATCACGGTCGAGTATGCCACCGACTCGCCTGACGTATGACCGTGCCTCGCGGGCCCGGTTCCCAAGCTCCGGGCCGCGATAGAAAAACGCTCAGAAATCCAGCGTCATCTGTGGAGTGGCGGTACCCGGAGGTCGGAAGAGCCCTGTCGCCAGCCCCGGACTTCTGGATCCTTCGAGCCCTGCCTTGCGTCGAGCGAGGACGAACCGGTTGCGGATGAGTTCCGCGAACGGCCCGGTGCCCGTCATGCGGGTTCCAAAGTTGGGATCGTTATCTCTGCCACCGCGCAAGTCGTTGATGAGTGACATGACGTGTCTGGCGCGATCAGGGTAGTGCTGTTCGAGCCATTCGCGAAACAGATGTTTCACCTCATAGGGCAATCTCAGCAACACGTACGACGCCCCGCGTGCGCCCGCTGCTGCCGCAGCCTCAACGATGCTCTCCATCTCGTGATCCGTAATAGCGGGAATAACAGGAGCGACCATCACTCCCACCGGAATATTCGCATCCGCGAGTTGTCGCATGGCGCGCAGTCGCGCGAGCGGCGAAGCAGTACGCGGCTCCAGCGTGCGTTTCACTTCAGCATCGAGCGTAGTGACGCTAAACATGACATTGACGAGATGATCCTTCGCCATATCTGCCAGCAGATCGATATCACGCACCACTAGTGCGCTCTTGGTAATGATTGACACGGGATGTCGGCATCGTGCGAGCACCTCGAGTATCGACCGCGTAACCAGCATCTTGCGTTCCAGGGGCTGATACGCGTCTGTATTGATTCCGAGGGCGATGGGTTTGCAGACATAGCCGCGTCGTGCGAGTTGCCCTTCCAGAATCTTCGCCGCGTCCGCCTTATAAAAAAGGCGCGTCTCAAAATCGATGCCTGGCGAGAGGCCCATGTACGCGTGGCTGGGTCTGGCGAAGCAATAGATGCAGCCGTGTTCGCACCCGCGATAGGGATTGATAGACACATCAAACCCGACGTCCGGGGAGTCGTTGCTAGTGATTACCGATTTAGCGCGATCGGGTTCAACGGTCGCGACGATATTTGCAGGTTCTTCCTCCCGATACCACCCATCGTCCACCGCAGAAAGCTGAGATAAATCAAAGCGTCCGGCCGGATTTGAGAGCGCGCCCCGGCCTTTCAAAACTCCCTGCTGAAGTCGCGTGCGCTGCATGGAAAAGGACTGTACGCCCATACAGCCCGAAGCGTAAGGGACTTCGCCGAATTTTTCCGGACGGGGCCGTGCCCGCCATGGATGGCGGGCCCGGAGCCTCCAGGGATGGATTTACGGCGACCCCGTCCGGGGAAATTCGGCGGAGGCGCTTACGCCTCGCGAGGTGCGTGTCTTGGAAACTCCTGCATATTTCTAAGTTCAGGAAACAGTTTCCGATAAGCGACGACCACTGCGAGCGTAGCGAGTCCGCCAACGACCACGGCGGGGACCAATCCTAAAAATCTCGCTGCCACGCCTGACTCGAACTCTCCCAGTTCATTGGATGCTCCAATGAACATTGCATTCACTGCACTGACTCTTCCCCGAATCTCATCTGGTGTCTCCAGTTGAACGAGGAGGTGGCGAATAAACACGCTCACCATATCTCCGATTCCCAGGAAGAAGAGCGCCGTGAGTGACATCCAGAACACGGTCGAGAGGCCGAAGGCGATGGTGGCCACCCCATACACAGCCACGCCGCCAAACATCCAAGATCCAACATGCTTATCTAGCGGTCGAACAGCTAAAAACACCGCAGTGAGCGCAGCTCCCACTCCGGGAGCGGTACGCAGAATCCCCAGCCCGGCAGGCCCCACATGCAGCACATCCGCCGCGAATATAGGCAGCAAGGCCGTAGCCCCGCCAAACAACACAGCAAACAAATCCATGGAGATCGCCCCGAGCACGGTGCGACGTCGAACAACAAATCTCAGCCCTTCGAGCAGATCCCCCATACGAAACGCGGCATCAGCGCGCAGAGTCGCCCTCACAGGTTTAATGCTGGCCACCAACACAACGACAACAATCAGCAACCCCACCACAGTGGAGTAAACAACATGCGGCCCCAACACCAGCAGCAATCCGCCAATCGCCGGCCCGGTAATCACAGCCGCCTGCATCACAGTAGAGTTGATAGCCACTGCGCTGGGAAAGACTTCCCGTGGCACGAGATTGGGAGTCATCGCCTGACTGGCCGGCATCCAGAACGCGCGCGCCATTCCGAACAGAGTCATTGCGACGAAGATGGGCCACGCGTGAGTAGACCCAGACAAAGTAAACCACAGCAGAATCACGGCACAGCAGGCCGCAACGGTATAGGCGCCAACGAGCACGAGCCGCCGATCCATCCGATCGGCCACCTGCCCCGCAGGCAACACCAGCATGATGAACGGCAGAAACTGCGCCAGCCCGATAAACCCCAGGTCGAGGGGATCACGAGTCAGGTGATAGATCTGCCAGCCGACAGACACGGTGAGCATCTGCCATGACCACGTAGCGAACAGCCTCGCCAGTGCATAAACAGCAAAGTCTTTGTAACGCAGCGCTGCGAGGGGTGGCAGACGCGCGGCGTAAGGCGAAGGGTCGTCAGCAGGCATCGGGCTCGAGACATTCGAAGGAAACCCGCGGACCGCGGGCGGCCCGCCAGCTTAATTCAACGAGCGCAGGAACTCATTCAGTGTATCGGGCTCGACGGGCTTGACCATATGCCGGTCGAACCCCGCAGCTTCCGCTCGCTCGCGATCTTCGGGCTGACCATAGCCCGTCACCGCGACGAGGTGCATGCGCTCGATTCTGTTGTCATTGCGGAGGCGGCGCGCGACCTCGTAGCCATCCATCTCCGGCAGGCCGATATCTAACAGCACAACATCGGGCCGCATGCGCGACACTGCATCGAACGCTTCATGCGCCGTGTGCACCGTCTGTGTCTCATGTCCTTCCATGTTCAGCAGAATGGCGATGCTCTCCGCCGCATCCACATTGTCATCGACGACGAGAATGCGGAGGTGTCCTTCCCGAGCAGAAGTCTCTTCTGCGGATTCAGACTCAGAAGCCGCATGCACACCATTCCCTGCAGCCGCCTGCAACGCCGGCAGCCGAACAATAAACTCAGACCCTTTTCCCAGTCCTTCGCTGCGCACTTCAACGCGTCCGCCATGCATTTCCACGAGCCGACGCACCAGAGTAAGCCCAATCCCCAGCCCGCCCTGCGCGCGGTCGAGTGTCCGTTCGGCCTGAGTAAAGAGATCAAACACGCGCGGCAATAGACCGGGTGCGATGCCAAACCCCGAATCCCGCACGCTGACGACAATGTCGCGCCCCTGTTGAGAGGCGGTCAACCAGATCTCGCCGCCCTCATCCGTATATTTGGCCGCGTTGTTGAGGAGATTCCCGAGCACCTGCGCAAGCCGGGTCAGATCGCCATCGAGCTGCACGTCCGACTGGATTTCAACATGTAATTTATGCCGACGCGCCTTGACGAGCGGCTGGCTGGTTTCAATCGCGTGACGCACGACCTCGCCCAGTTCGATGCGCGAACGTTGAAGCGCGATCTGCCCGCGCACCATGCGCGACACATCCAGCAGATCATCGACAAGACGCACGAGATGCCGCGTCTGTCGTTCAATAACCGACCGCGCCCACTCGAGCTCCGGCCTCCCGGATGTATGCACACGTAACAACTGCGCGGCGTTCCGAATAGGGGCCAGCGGATTGCGCAGCTCATGCGCCAGCATGGCGAGAAACTCATCCTTGCGCTGATTCACTTCGCGCAGGGCTTCTTCCGCCTGACGACGATCCGTCACATCGAGGCTCACACCCACGAGCCGTCGTTGATGTTCGTATTCCACCACGCCTGATTTGCTGAAAATCCACCGCAGGCCGCGCTCGGGATGCAGATAGCGATATTCGAGTTCAGTGACGACAGACGTACACCCCTGCCGCAGCATCGTCTGCACAGCCTCACGATCACGCGGATCGATACGCTCGACCCATTGGTCATGCAGCCCGAACACATCCTGCTCGAGTCCGAACAGCTCGCACGCCTCCTGCGACAACACCATCTGGGCTGTCTGGGGAGCGAGCTCCCAGCTCCCGATCTGAGCAACACCCTGGGCAAGCCGCACCCGCTCTTCACTGGCGGCCAGCGCGCGATCGGCACGCGCCTTCTCCAGGGCAGGCCAGACAATCTCTGCAACACGGCGAATCAGCTCGATATCGTTGGCAGTCCACTCCCGTCGATCACTATCGATTGCCGAGAGCAGCGCCTTCAACTCGCCACCGCGTAGCAGCGGCGCAGACAGAATCGCGCCATGTTCTGACCCGCACCACTTGCGATACAACGCTTCCGCATTGGCGTCCTCGCGCGTATCGCGTACCCACGTAACCTTGCCCTGGCGTGCTTCATCGAACAGCTCGCGAAAGGGCTCGATGGACATACCTGTTACATCCAGGCGCGCGTCATCACCTGCGGAGAGATGCAACAGCAGCGCTTCCTCTTCCTCCTCGTCGATTTCCGCCAGCGTCACGCGCTCTACTTCGAGGCGCTGTCGCAATCTCAGCATGACGCGGTTAATCAGATCCTGCGGGTGACTGATCGCCGCCAGCTCCGCGGATAGCCCGAGGAGAAAGGCGTTGCACTCATTGGCTTCCCTGACATCGTGGATGTCAGTGGATGTACCCATCCAGCGCAGCACCCGGCCCTGAGAATCTTTGACGGCCTGCGCACGAATCAGATGCCAGCGCCACTCGCCGTCAGCACGACGCAGGCGCGTCTCCGTACTCAACGGCGAGCCCGTGAGCAGCGCAATCTTCCATGCCAGCGACATGTTCTCGAGATCGTCCGAGTGAACATGAGCCGCGTCGAACAGGCTGTACGTCGATTCGACGCGACTCGTGCCGAGGAAATCGAGCCCCTGGCGGTTGAGATAGGCGAGAGCGCCATCGTCGCGGCATACCCACACCATATGGGGCAGGGCTTCGGCCAGCAGGTGAAAATCCGAGGCTTCGGTGGACGGCACGGCCGACCCGGCGCGCGATGCGGCCTGCGCGGGCCCGGGCTTCCCGTCGGCCCGGCGCGTATCAGTGGTCTGTATATCGCTTCCCATGTCGTGTGCGCTTAGTCATCATTGCCGGCAGGCGTGATGCCTCCCGTTATACCAATGGTGTTGCAGCAAGCGGGGTTCCTCACGAGATCACAATTCGCGCGCGTTTGCCTGGGCACGCCCTTTGCTCGTTTGTAAGGCAGGGCATGGATGCGGGCGCGCTCAGCGACGACTTGACCGCCGAATTTCGACAGAGCGCCATGCCACGAGACACCATCGCTTTCATCAGCACTTATACGCACCCTTCACGCGACAGCATCGAACGTACCGTGCGGGAAGCATTTCCGGAATACCGTCTCGAAAATATAAAGACCGCCGACATCATCAGAGCCCATCGGGAATGGATTGCGCCCAACCTGCTCTTTGTTGGTGCAGAGTTTGGCGCTGATATTCTCGCGAAGCGGGCGTCGCTATCGGAGTGTTATCGCCGGACGACCTATCTTTTCCGGCATCTCAAGACGGCCATGCGCGAAGTCATCGATCCGGCGCGCCACGTGTTCTCATTCCAGACACAGTCGATGTATGACACGAGCGTTCCCGGCGTACCGCATTTTCTCTATACGGACCACACCCATCTCTCCAACCTGAGCTCGCCGTATTTCGACCGGCGACGGCTGCGCTCGCAGAAATGGATCGACCTCGAGCGCACGATCTATCACAACGCGTCGCGCGTCTTCACGCGCAGCTCCGATATCACGGCGGACGTCGTGAATCATTATGGCGTCACGCCGGATCACGTGGCCTGTGTGCGATCTGGCAGCAACATCCACATCCCGGCGGACTTCCAGCCCGCGAACGACAACTATGCCAACAAGCGCATCCTGTTCGTGGGCAGCGAGTGGGAACGCAAGGGCGGGCCGGAGCTCGAGCAGGCGTTTCGTGAAGTGCTGAAGGTTCATCCCGATGCGCATCTGACTATCGCGGGCGTCAGTCCGCGGCTCGATCTTCCCAATTGCACCGTGTTAGGAAAGGTGCCTCTGCAGGAACTCACACGGCATTACGCTGAAGCGTCGATTTTCTGTTTGCCGACGCGCCTCGAGCCGTTCGGCATCGTGTTCATCGAGGCCATGTTGCATCGTCTGCCCATCGTTGCCACGCGCACCGGCGCGGTACCTGACATGGTGAAACAGAACGAAACCGGGCTCCTGGTGGAACCTGGTGATGCGAAAGGGCTTGGCCGCGCGCTCATCGAGCTGGTTGGAGATCCCGCACGCTGCCGTCGCTACGCCGAGACCGGCTATCGGCATGCTCGCGAAGGTTATACCTGGGAACGCGTCGGACAACGGATGCGCGAGAACATCCTGCCGTTCCTCACATCGGCTCAGCGATGATCGGTGTAGTGCTCTTCTAACGCCTGTCGGCACGCTTCAACGTCCATGTCCGGCTTGCGGCGGAACACGGCCATGCGGCCTTTCATACAAACGAGGTCCGCAAAGCGTTCCACCACGCTGTAATGCGGACGGCTCGCATAATCGTCGAAGAGAATGCGGCATTCGCTCTGAGGCGTGAGATTCAGCAGGCTTTCGAGCACGCAGGCCACGCGAAACCGGCCATCCACGAGAATCAGATCGGGCTGCACGCCGTGCTCCCGATAATATTTCCACGGGGCCTGCACATACCCCCGCCAGCGCTTCAATCTTCGCGCGGTGGGCTTGGTGAATACCGGCACGCCCCACGCCTTCGTCAGGCCGATGTTGGCGTGAATGAGATTCGTGCGGGTGGCCGAGCCGTCCTGCCGGATCTTCCTGCCCACATCTTTCAGGAAACGCCCGTCGCTATCTACGCTGACGAGCGTGCGCGCGTGACGATGCGCCTGCACGGTAGAGCCGCCACTGCCGTACTCGAGATAGTGGGTCACGTGGGCGACCACGTGATGAAAGAAGTCAGAACTTTCGGCGTCGAAGTGCGGCTCGGATGGAATCTGGAAGCCGTGCATTCGTGTCGTCATGACGAAGCGCGTCGTGCGAAACGCCATGCGGACTGGCATCGGAATGACGCTGCGCGTGAGTGCACTCAATCCCATGAGCCCGGCCTCCGTTCCTCAATAGGCCGGAAGTCTGCGCCGCCCCTGTCGCCGGCAACAAGACGTCGCTTATCAGATACAAACCGAGCTAAAGCGTGGGAGGCGGGGTGGGAACGGTGGGCTTGAGCTTGCGACTCTCGAGCAGCCATTCGCGCCAGACAGCCAACAGTACCGCGAGAATCACCGGACCAATGAAAAGGCCCACGAGCCCGAACGCCCCCAGGCCTCCCAACACACCAAACATCACGAGCAGAAACGGAATGCGGGTCGCGCTGCTGATGACGAACGGCCGCACGATGTTGTCGACCCAGCTCACGGCCGTTGCTCCCCAGATGAGGAGACCCACGCCGGCGCCGGTTTTTCCGATTGCAATGAGCCACAGGCCGATGCTCCCCCAGACGAGCGGTACGGCAAACGGAATCATGGCGCAGAGCGTGGTGAACGCCCCCAGGAAGGTGGGCGCGTTCAACCCAACGATCCAGTATCCGATGCCGGCGAATGTTCCCTGGGCAACCGCCGCTAACACCAATCCCAAGACGACCGCTTTGACGGTCTGGCCGATTGCGTCCAGATAATTGTGAACGCGCTGCCCGAGCACCTGTTCCAGAACCCGCGCCGTCTGGGCCGCGATCTGCCGACCGTCGCGATACATGAAGAACAGGCTGACGACGGCCAACAACAACTTGGCGATGTTGCGGCCGACGCCGCCAAGAATCTTGGCGACTTCTCCAAAGGAGTTGTCGATCAGCAAGCGCATCTCGACGCCGAGCGCGCGCGGGTCCGCCGCCATACGCTCGGAAAGCTCCAGCAGCCATTCGCCGATCCAGGGCAGCTTCAACAGGCTCTCGGGCAACTTCACGCCGGTGGACAGCAGTGCCGCGACAGACTGATACGCCTTGATGAGCTCGACCCGCATTATCGCGATGAGCCACACAGTCGGAATGATCACGGCGGCCGTAAAGGCGAGCGTCATGATGAGAGAGGCAATGGAACGTCGTCCGCCGCACCATCGCAACACCTGCCGGTAGAGCGGCCACGTGACGTACGCGATGATGCCCGCCCACACGAGCGGCACGATGAACGGCTGCAGGACCTGAAAGCTCAGGATGATGAGCCCGACGAGCAGCGACACGACCAGCAGTCGTCGCAGCCACGGAGCGGAAACGAAATCGTCCATCGATCGGCTACTGTTTCTTGTTGCCGCGGCCACGTGCGGAGATAGAGCGAGCCATGGCGCCGCCGCGCTCTTTCACCTTGTGCAGCCAGGAGCGCGCCCATGCGAACTCGAGGCCGAGAATCGCCAGCCCCACCGGAATGACCACGAACGCCGGCCCCGGCGTCACGATCATGATGATGCCCACGAGCAATACCGAGAACCCGACCACCGCGATGACGATGCGCTTCGCCCACTTGTAGGTGATGAAGAGCGGATGCCCGTCATGCAGCCAGGCGGGCCTGAACCGCTCACGGAAGCCCTTGTCCTCGCGCGCGTCGAGGCCTGGGTCGGAGGAGTTCATGTCGGGTTTGCGATCGGGGTTCAGCATGAGCGACCGGATTCTACACAGGGCCGCAGCACGCCATGTGCCACACTGACGGGCTTCGAAGGAACGCAGCGGAGTTTTTTCAGATGCCGACCCCAGGGTACGAAGCGCAGGCCCGCGCTCGTCAGACTCAGTTGACCAAGCCGCCGGGCTCGCTCGGCCGGCTCGAAGATATCGCCTGCTGGTTCGCGGGCCGGCTCGGTGCCGTCGCGCCACGGATGCCCCAGTGCGGCATATATGTATTTGCCGGTGATCATGGCGTCGCCCAGCGCGGCGTTTCGGCATTTCCGCAATCCGTCACGGCCCAGATGCTGGCGAACTTCGCCGCCGGCGGCGCAGCCATCAATGTGCTGGCCGAGCTCTCGGGTGTTCCTGTGGAGATCGTAAACGTAGGCGTGCTGGGGGATTCAGCCACGCCGCAAGGCGTACGGGACCGTCGCGTGAAGGCCGGCACCAACGATCTTTCTGAGGGTCCCGCGATGACCGTCGCGGAGCGAGATCAGGCGCTGGCGGTAGGCGAGCAGTGCGCGCGGGACGGCATCGAGGGCGGAGCGCGTTTGCTCATCGCCGGAGATATGGGCATAGGCAACACGACGTCAGCCGCGTGCCTCATCTGCGCGTTGAGCAACGCCACGCCTGAACAGGTTGTTGGACGCGGCACCGGTGTGGATGACGAAGCCTTTGCCCGCAAGCGGGAGATCGTGAAGATCGCGCTTGCGCGTATAGGTCCGGTGAATCAGAAGTCCGCGCTCGAGATCCTGGGCGAAGTGGGCGGCCTCGAGATCGCGGCGATGGCCGGCTTCTACATTCAGGCGGCGCGCATGCAGGTGCCGGTGTTGCTCGACGGATTCATCTCCACCGCCGCCGCGCTGGTTGCGGTAGGCATCGACCCCAGCGTGCGCGACTGGATGTTGGCCTCACACCGCTCCGCCGAAACAGGCCATGTGGTCGCGCTCGCGTTCCTGGAGATGCAGCCGATCCTGGATCTAAACTTGCGGCTCGGCGAAGGCAGCGGTGCCGCGCTCGCATTACCCATCGTTCGTGCCGCACTCAGCCTGCATCGGGATATGGCGACGTTCGAGCAGGCTGGTGTTGCCACGGCTGTTGGCGAATCCAGATAACCGGTCAGTCAGATGTTCGAGCTCACGATGCTTCGTCACGGCGCTGTCGAAGGACGGGCCAGTGTATTCCGCGGACTCACCGATCGTGAGTTGAGCGCGGCAGGCGTTGCGCAGATGGAGGCGTTCGCCGCCCGCTTCAGCGACGCATCCCTGCCCCGCTTTGACAAGGTGGTGAGCTCATCACTTGCGCGTTGCCGCGTGCCGGCTGAACGGTTTGCTCAGTTGTGGGGTGTGCCGCTGGTCGTGAAAGACGAGCTGCGTGAAATGGATTTTGGCGAGTGGGAAGAGCTCTCGCCCGCCGAAGTCGCCGCACGCTGGCCCGAGCGCATCGCCGCGTTCTATGAAAACCCGCAGCACACCGGGCCGCCGGGCGGCGAAACCTTTGATGCCTTCAGCCGCCGTATCGTCGCGTCATTTCAGCAAGGCTATGCCACGCGTCAGGCCGACAACGTGTTGCTGGTCATTCACGCTGGCGTGATGCGCGCGCTGTTGGCTTATCTTCTCGGGCTCGACGCGCGGCAGGCCATGCGCTTCGACATTCGGCCCGGTGGTTTCTGTCGTCTGACGGTTCCACCGGACGGGGCTGCCATGCTGAATCAGCTCTCTCCATGAGCCTGCGTGGATTGTGGCTGGCGACGCAGTTTCTCAGTCGCCTGCCCGTTCCCAACGTCAAAGACTTTTCTCCGCGCGACCTGTCGCGTTCCGCGCCGTGGTTTCCCTTCGTCGGGCTCGTGCTCGGCGCGCTCGTGACGGGCGTCATCGTGTTTACAAGATTCGAAGGACCGCTGCTCGCCGCGGCGGTCGGCGTGCTCGCATGGACCTGGCTCACCGGCGCTCTGCATCTCGACGGACTTGCGGATCTCACTGACGCAATGGGCGCTGCGCACGGCAATCCAGATCGCTTTCTCGCCGTGTTGTCAGATCCGCATGTTGGATCCTTCGGTGTCGTCAGTATCGTGCTCGCGCTGTTGCTGAAGTTCGCGGCGCTCGCGCAGCTGGGACTGGATGCACTGCTGGCCGCGCCGCTCGTGTTGGCGTGGGCGCGTCTGGGTCCGCTGTGCTGGAGCCGCTGGCTCGCGCCGTTGAAACCCGGGCAGGGAGAGCGCTTCGCGTGGAGTCTCTCGCTGGGCTGGATCGTGCTGTGGACCGCCGTACTGTCGGCAGCCAGCGCGGCGCTGATGCCGAGTCTCTGCGTCGCGCCGATCGTCATCGCGTTATGGGGAGTGTGGCTTCACTACCGCGTAGGCGGCGTGACTGGAGATTGCCTCGGCGCGGGTGTCGAGGTCGTCGAGATCGTGTTGCTGGCGACGCTCGCGCTCTCCGGCAATCTCGGCGCGCCGCTCAGGATGTTGTTTTGAGCGCGAGCGGCAAGCCCGCCACTACCAGATAAACCTCATCGCACGCTGCTGCGATCACTCGATTCAGCCAGCCATGCTCGTCACGAAACAGGCGCGCGGCAGCGGACTCCGGCACGATGCCCGATCCCACTTCGTTAGAGACAATGATGACGTCGCTCGCGCACTCGCGTAACGACAGCAGAAAGTCATCGCGCTCGCGGCGCCAGTGATCGATGTCAGGTTCGGCGACCGGCGCGGGCCACATGCAGTTGGCCGTCCAGACGGTCAGACAGTCGATCAGCAACAGGCGCCCAGGCCTGTCTTCTTCTCGAACCGCCGCCGCAAGATGCACTGGCTCCTCGCGCACGCTCCAGGTGGCGGGGCGCTCGATTCGGTGCGCAGCGATTCGTGCCGCCATTTCGTCATCTGACGCCGTCGCGGTGACGAGGCAGCAGACCTGCTTCGCTAGCTCGCCCGCCCTGCGAGTCGCCAGCGCGCTCTTTCCCGAGCGCGCGCCGCCGATCAGAAATGTTTTCATTGTTGGAATGCCGCCGCCGTGGAAGCGGCGCCTCCGCGCGCGTGCCGCGGATCAGTTCGGAAACAGCACCCGCCACGCCTGCGAAGGATTCTTCACAGCCCACCACAGGCCGGCCAGACCCGACGGTACGTCTGGTGAGGCGGCGTCGGCTTCGACCTGCACGGTCTCCGGCGGCTCATTCATCTCACGCTCGGTGCGGTCTGCATTGGCGAGCACGCTCTGCATGGCGGGCTGGGGAATCAGCTTCTGCAGGTCTGGCTGCTGCAGATCGAGTACACGGTGAGGCGCGTTACGATCGCGCGGGCCCGCGACACCATTCATCGCCAATGTCGTTGCCGCGCCCGGCCGACCGGCAGCAGACGAAGATGCGGTGCCCGTGCCGATGGCGTCCACATCAGGCTGCGGAATAGTTGCCGCCAACGCGGTGCCCGTGGGCGTACGCGTGGACGAGCCGATACAACCTAACAACAGTTTGAAACAGACGATCTGACGATCGCTGCCCTGCCCGGTTTGCAGAGGACCCAGCGCCCGCTCATCGAGCGGCCCAAGTGCCTGTTGTTGCTGATCGAGCGAGCTTTCCGTCGCCTTGTCACGTTCGACGACGGAGGGAGGTCGCGGCAGCGGGTCCTGTGCGTGAGCGGAGCTGAACGCCAGGAGCAGGCCCGTGGCCACGAGCCCGACGCATCGACGTGTCTGAAGAAGATTCATATGAAAAACTCCGGGATTCCCAGCTCACGCCCGCGCATCTGCCGTTGACTCCCTAGCTAAATAACTGGCTGCCGATCCCGCAGTTCCCTTTCGACCGAGCTCACGAACTCGCTCACGAGTCGCGCCACTTCCACCGGGTCTTCGTGATGCATCATGTGCCCGACCCCCGGCACCGTTGCAAGCCCGAGATTTACGAATGCCCTGTGGAAGAATTCCGGCGTTCCCCGCGTGCCTAGACGCCCCGGGAATTCAGAGAGTTCCCCCAAAAGCAGGAGCAGGGGAATCTTCACCCTCTTCCAGCAGGCATCCACCTCCTCCGCCCGATAGAGGATCGGGTTGACCCACCGATGCCGCGGGTCCGCCACCAGCATCACCCCTTCATCGTGATCTCGTCCCCGCCGCGTCACATCGGACGACGCCGCGATCGGCCGGCTCCACGCCCGGGCGATGAATCCCGCGCGATCCGGCGTCAGGCGCGGATTCCGCTGCCGCAGCAGCGCCGCGAACTGCTCGATCGTCCCGTAATTGCCGTGATGCGCTCCAGCGCGGATCTCATCCAGCCATTGCTCGTAACGGGCCGGCGCTTCTTCCGCGGGCGAAGGACGTAAGCCTACGCCCTCCAGGTTTGCGACCCACTGCAATCGCTCCGGACGAACGCCTGCATATAACGTCGCAACGTTACCGCCCATGCTGTGACCGATGACGCGCGCCGGCTTTCCCGGAACGAGTGCATCGAGCAGGGCGTCCAGATCGGCAAGATAGTCGGCGAACCAATAACCGCCGGGCGCCCAATCCGTGCCGCCGAAACCACGCCAGTCGGGCGCGACGAACGACCAGGTGTCGGGAAGCGCATCGACCAGGAACTGCCAGGTGTCGCCCGAATCGAGCCAGCCATGCAGCAGAACGATGGGATCGTCGCTGGGCGCACCCCAGAAAGTCAGACGGTGGTCGAGATCGCGGATGCGCAGTTTCTCGTGACGGGCGGGCCGGCGCGGTTGATAGGTCATCGTGTCGTCATCCGCCGCCGGATACGGCCTTGCACGTGCGAGTTCGCGGAGGATAATCGTCGTCATGACACCCGAAGATGCCATTGCCGCCATTGCTGCCGGCAGACCAACACAGAACGACCGTACGTGGGGCATGCTTGCTCACCTGTCGTCGCTCTCCGGCTTTCTGCTTCCGTTCGGCAATCTCATCGGCCCGCTCATCATCTGGCAGGTGAAGAAAAATCAGTCCGCCTTCGCGAGCGAGAGCGCGCGCGAAGCGCTCAACTTCAACATTACCGTGCTGCTCATCGCCGCCGTCTGCTCGATGCTGATATTCGTCCTCATCGGCTTCCTGATACTGGTGTCGCTTGGCCTGTACTGGGTGGTGCTCACCGTCATCGCCGGCGTACGCGCGAGTGAAGGCACGGCATTCCACTATCCCTTCACGTTACGCATCGTAAAGTAAGACGCGCTCACAACAGGAACATCCGGTAAGCGGGATTCTGCGTTTCGTCCGAATACGCATAGTGCAGCTCGTTGAGATGATCCACAAAATCGAGCCGCTCGGCGGGCGGCACCTGTATGCCCGCCAGCACACGGCCGTAGTCCGACCCGTGATTGCGATAGTGAAACAGGCTGATATTCCAGCGCGTACCCACCGCCTGCAGAAACTTCAGCAACGCGCCCGGACGTTCCGGAAACTCGAAGCGATATAACACCTCGTTCTCGATGCCCCGCGCGTGGCCGCCCACCATGTAGCGGATGTGCAGCTTCGCCATCTCGCTATCCGTCATGTCAGTCACTTCGTAAGTTGCTTCGCGCAGCGTGCGAATGAGCGTCTCACGCTCACTCTTTCCCTGTGTGATGCCGAGACCTACGAAGATGCGCGCCGTCGAAACGCTGTCGTAACGATAGTTGAACTCCGTGACGCTGCGCCGGCCCAGCAGCTCGCAGAAGCGCATGAAACTGCCCGGCGCCTCGGGGATGGAGACGGCGAGCAGCGCTTCGCGCGCGCCGCCGAGATCGGAACGCTCCGCGACGTGACGCAGGCGATCGAAATTCATGTTGGCGCCGCTGTTGATCGCGACGATGCGCTTGTCGCGCCAGTTCTCACGCGCCACCAGCTTGCGCGCGCCGGCAACGGCGAGCGCGCCGGAAGGCTCGACGATGGAGCGCGTGTCTTCAAATACGTCCTGCATGGCGGCGCAGATCTCGTCCGTATTCACGAGCACGATCTCATCCACGAACTGTTTCGCGAGCGTGAAAGTCTCCTCACCGACACGCTTGACGGCGGTGCCGTCGGCGAATATTCCGACGCGCTCCAGAGTGACGCGGCGGCCAGCCTTCAGCGATTCATACATGCTCGCGGCGTCTTCCGTCTCGACGCCGATGATCCTGATTTTTGGATAGAGAAATTTCACATACGTCGCGATGCCGGCGATGAGCCCCCCGCCGCCGACCGGAACGAAGATGGCGTCGATCTCGCCACCGCTCTGGCGCAGGATCTCGAGACCAATCGTGCCCTGGCCCGCGATCACATCCGGATCGTCAAACGGATGCACAAACACCAGATTGCGCTCACGCGCGAGTGTCAGTGCGCGATCGTTCGCGGCGTCGTAATCGTCTCCATGAAGAACAACTTCCCCACCCAGGTCGACGACGGCCTGCACCTTGATGTTGGGAGTCGTCTGGGGCATCACGATAACTGCGGGAATTCCCCGGCGCCGCGCGGCCAGAGCGACACCCTGCGCGTGATTGCCTGCTGATGCGCAGATGACGCCGCGCCTGGCGACCGACTCGGACAGGTGCGCGATCTTGTTATAAGCGCCGCGCAGCTTGAAGGAGAAAACGGGCTGCAGGTCTTCCCGCTTGAGGAAGATGCGATTGCCGAGTTTGCGCGACAGGCGTGGCGCTTCCTCGAGCGGCGTCTCGCTCGCGACATCGTAGACACGCGCTTTCAGAATCCGCTCGATGTAAGGGCTCGCCACGACATTTCTCGCTGGAAGGGCGAGTGAGCTTAACGATTCTGCACGGCATTGCGAACCGCCATGCGTCACGTCGTGGCGACTAAACGCGGCGAAAGCAGGAAATGGCGCCTAAATAGCGCTGTTGAAGGCGGTATCGACCGCGCCTGCCGGGGGATCGGGAATTTCCACTACACGAAACGGCGGCTGCTCTGGAAACAGGGCCCGCAGCAGCGGCATCGCGACGTTGTACACGGGGATGCCGGTAGCGGTTTTCCCTTCGGGTGAGCCATGGTGCGCGTGACCATGAAACACCGCGTTCACGGGGTAACGATTGAGTGGCTCCTCGAGCCGGCTCGTGCCGAGATAAGGATAAATCTCCGGCGGCTCTCCCTGCACAGTGGCGGCGATGGGCGCGTAGTGAAGCACGGCGATGCGCTGCGCGGTCCGCAGCCGCGCGAGCGCGGATTCGAGCTTCATCGCTTCATCGACCGCTTCCTGCACGAAGCGTTTGATCATCGGCTCGCCCCAGGCGCCCAGGGTTCCGCGTCCGAAGCCGCCCGCGAAGCCCTTGATACCGGCGAAGCCCACTCCGTTGATCTCGACCGCTTCGCCATCGAGCACCCTGACGCCGATGTCCGTGAGGATGCGGCACACGTCCGCCTGCTGGCCTGTCTCGTAATCGTGATTACCCAAGACAGCGACGATGGGGATGCGCACGGTCGACGTCAGCTCCTTCGCCAGCACCTGCGCTTCCTCGGGCGTGCCGTAGTCCGTCAGGTCTCCACACAACAGCAGGACGTCCGCCATGTCGTTGACGGACGCCAGCAAAGGTTGCAGGGCGCCCTGCGAAGTTTTCTTGATGTGGAGGTCCCCTACCGCTGCCAGGCGCATTGTTTGCTTCCCTCCCCATCACTAGAACAACTCATATCGAGATCGGAGCAATCAGCATGCCCAGTCCCGTGGACGGCAGCGGCGTACTCGAGCCGGAGACGCATCAATTCTACGTTCGCACGATGCAACTCCTGAACGATGCGCAGGCGCCTTATCTCGTCGGCGGCGCGTATGCCCTGGGACGCTACACCGGAATCCACCGCCACACGAAAGATTTCGACATCTTTGTGCGACGGGAAGATTACGACCGCACGATGGAGGTGCTGGGCGGGGACGGCTGCACTACGGAGCTGACATTTCCGCACTGGCTGGGCAAGGCCATCTGCGTGCACGGCTTCGTGGATGTGATCTTCAGCTCGGGCAACGGCATCGCGAGCGTTGACGAGGAATGGTTCGAGCACGCGGTCGACGGTGAAGTGCTGGGCATGCCCGTCAAGCTGTGCCCCGCTGAAGAGATTATCTGGTCGAAGTCTTTCATCATGGAACGCGAGCGCTTCGATGGCGCCGACATCCAACATCTCCTGCTCGCGCGCGGACCGCAGCTCGACTGGAAGCGGCTGCTGCGACGCTTCGGCGCGGAACACTGGCGCGTGCTGTTTTCACATCTGACAATGTTCGGGTTCGTGTATCCGTCGCGGCGCGAGCGCATTCCCGCGTGGGTGATGAATGAGCTCATGGATCACATGCAACGCGAGATGCGGGAGCCCCCGCCGGAAGATCAGGTGTGTCGCGGCACCATTCTGTCGCGTGAGCAATATCTGATCGACGTGCGCCAGTGGGATTATCAGGACGGGCGGCTGGCGCTGCCGGGCACGATGACAGCGGAGCAGATCCAGCACTGGACTGCCGCGATCGAGGCGCACAAGTAAGCGCGCCGCCGGATCGCGGGAAGCAGCTCAGCGCTGTACTTTGCGAATCTGGCCTTCCTTCACGGCCCAGATACCCGAGGGCGTGCTGACGAACAGGCTCGCGGCCTGCGCGATGCTCACGTAGACGTGAAACTCGGACGGGATGGTCGACATCAGGTGCGAGATGAAGAGCGGCGCGCCGGACTTGCTCTTCTCCATGATGACGCAAGCTTTGGTCGAGGACGTGAGGCTGCCGAGATCCGCGGCGTTGCCCGCGAGATTCACAGAGAAGTGGCGGCCGATCACGACCGATCGATCATCCCGATTCGCGCCGAGAATATAGACACGCATGCCGCCGGTATCGAGCGGCACGGTGTATGCCGTGTAGATGAGCTTCGGGCAGCTGTCCGCCTCGAGCAGCGGACTCAATGCTGAGAAATTCATAAGCGTAGCAAGATCGAACTTGCGATCGCTCTGCACAGCATCTGCGAGCTTGGAACCTAACACCTGCGAGATGGCTACGGCGCGCAGAACATCCTGTTCGGACTCGGGCGCGGCGGTCTGCTGGGCGAATGCACGACACGAAATCGCGCACGCGAGCAGCACGAGAACAACGCGAAACATGAAATCGGAGTCCTTGGCGAATACGAGACGGAAGTCATGCTGCCATAGGGCGACAGCTTACTCGGTGCAGATCATACATAAGCCTTGCACGGTGCAGGGTGGCCGCGACAGGCGGATGCGCCGACGGCGCGGATTTGGCAGTGTAAATAAGACCTTTAGCTACGTCTGTCGCCAGAAGCACGCACAGCGAAGCGGAATAAAGTCTTGCCGACCATGACGAGGTCGCCATCTTTCAAGGTCTGTCGCGTGATGCGACGACTGTTTACGAGCACACCGTTCGTGCTGTTCAGATCTTCGATGACGGTATGCGTGGGGCCTGCGAGCACGACCGCGTGATGGCGGCTGATGAATTTCGTGTCGATCTGAATATCGTTGTCGGGTGTGCGGCCGATGCTCGTGCGTCGTCCCAATACGTGGACTACTTCGACGTCACTGTCGCTGCGAATGAAGAGACGGGCGGCACCTTCGGCGCCGGGCTCGAAGGTGCCCGTCGAGGCGGCATCGAAGCGGCGCACGCCCTGCTGAAGACTGCCCAGCAGGATCGTGCTGTTCACCGCTTCTGCTTCGAGCTTGCGTACGGCTTCATCGCGCTCTTCGAGTGAGGTGCGCGCCTGCTCGAGAGTCGAGCGCCACTCGTCACTCGTTTTCGAGAGATCTTCGAGACGCGCGGTCTTGCTGCGCAGCTCGCCTTCGAGACGCGCGATGGTGTCTTCAGCGGCGCGCAGATCACCTTGCAATTCCTGGTCGCGCTCGGTGCGGGCGCGCAATTCATCCTGCAGAATGCGCAGCGTCTCGTGCTGATCTTTTCCGATCTGCTCGAGCTCCTGGATGCGGGTTTCGTTCGCGGCGACCTTGCTCAGGAAATCCAGCCGCTCGGCTTCGGCGCGTTTGATCGCGAAGGAGCGATTCTCGAGCTCGGCGCGCGAGCCGGCGAGTTCGGCTTCGAGCTGCGTGAGACGCAGGGACTGCTGAGTACGGGTGACGGAGGATTCGTCCTGTCGCTGGCTGGCTGCCAATAATGCGGCGTCCTGTTCCGCGAGGCGCTTGTTGGATTCGGCGAGCGACGCTTCGAGCTTGCTGAGTCTTGCGGTAAGCGTGTCGCGTTCGCGCGCGGCCTGATCGAGCTCTCGCTGGCGTTCAGCGACGGTGCCCAGTCGATCTGTGGCCGTTGATTCGAGCTGGGTGTTGCGAGCTTCGCTGGCCGCGAGCTTCGATTCGAGCGCGGACGCGGCGCCGGCCAGCCGGCGATTCTCGCGCTCGAAGTCCTGAATTTGTTGGTTGCGCTGGGCGAGGGCCGCGCCGAGCGTGCTGATCTGGATATCCAGCGCGGCGATACGTCGCGAGCGATGGGAGACTTCTTCTTCGAGATCGCGCACGCGCTGGGAGCGATTGGCGAGGTCGCGCTCGATGCGCGAGATGTGCGCGTCGCGGTCGCCGATCTCGCTGTCGAGATCGAGTAGCATGACGTTGAAAATGTTTCTGCGTCCCTCGAGGGATTGCAGCACTTCGAGCTGGCGGGCGCTGCAGTCTTCGGCGTCGCGCTGCGCGATCTGGGATGCGATGAGGGCGCGGTCGCGAGAGGCGAGCTCTTCGGAGATGGCGGTCTTGCCAGCGGTGAGCTGCTTCTTGAGATCTGCTTCGAGCGTCGCGCGTTGTTTCTTTACGTCGGCTTCGAGGGCGGCGAGCTGCTTCTTGAAGTCGGTTTCGCGGGTGTTGAGCTGCTTTTGCAGCTCGCGCTCACGTGTGGAGAGTTGTTTTTTCAGCTCGCCTTCGCGGGCGTTCAACTGTCTTTGCAGCTCGGCTTCGCGCTGGGCGTGCTTTTTTTGCAGCTCGCGATCGGCGGTTTCGCGGGCGGCGAGTTGTTTCTTGAGCGCTTCCTCGCTCGCGACCCGTTGCTGAGTCAATTCCACTTCGCGTGCCGCGAGCTGATTTTTCAACTCTGTTTCGCGGAGAGCCAGCTTCGCTTGCAGGTCACGCTCAGCCGCCTCGCGAGCGGCGAGCTGATTTTTGAGCGCCTCTTCGAGCGTGGCCTGCTGCTGTTTGAGCTCCGCTTCGCGAGCGGCGAGCTGCTGCGCGAGCTCCGCCTCACGTTGCGACGAGCCAGTATGCAACTCACGCTCACCCGCCTCGCGGGCAGCAATCAAATTCCTCAGCGCCTCTTCGTGCGCACTCTGCTGTTTCTTCAGCTCACCATCGAGCGCCGCAAGCTTCGCCTGCAACTCACTCTCACGAGCCGCGAACGACGTCTCCAGCTCACTCTCACGCGCAGCCAACCGCGCTTGAAACTCCGCGCCGCCGCCTGAACCGCGCTCCTTATGACGCGATCTCAGCTCTTCGAGCTCGCGCGCCAACGCCACAGCACGCTCCATCGCAACGCCCTGAGCATCCAGCGCTTCCTGCAACTTGCGATCGGCCTCACGCAGCCGATCATTCTTGCGCGCCAGCCGCTCTTCCACATCGCGAAGATTCGTCGACAGCGCCCGCAAATCAACTTCGAGCAGGGTGCGATTGGCATCATCCGCAGGCGGCAATGCGCCCGTCATCGCCGATACGGCATGCGACGGAATAACCCACGTATCCGTGCTGCCCAGCCCCTGGGCAAGGCCCGCCTCATACGAAGCGACATCGAGCACTGGCAACTCTGCGGTCGAGTCGAGATCCGGCTCGCCGGTGGAGGTCTGACGCGGAACGCTCATGCACGCTCCCCTGAGTTTTGCTTGGTCAGAAAGTGTACGCCTCGCTCCCAACCCTCGACACGCCCCAAAGCATGAAGTGTGAGAAGAGTCGCGGATATGACATAACGGGCAAGTTGCATCGAGTTTGCGTCAGCCCCGCAGAAATTCGGCGCTGGCATCCACCACGGATTGCGGCGACGACTCGAACACTTCCGCACCACCCTCGGGAAGATCCACATACCGCGCGCGCGGCTGCGAGTCGCGCAGCCGCGCCGTCGCATCCCACCACTCATCCTTCGGTCGCACGACCAACACCGGCTGCGGAATCGCGGCAATGCGCTCACGAACGGGATACTGCATGGCGGCGTTCATGCCGTACCACGCTTCCGGTCCGTTACGAAGCTTATGCGTGAAGCGGTGCGCCGTAATCGCCAGCGGCGTACCCGGCAAATGCACTTCGAGACTGCGCTTCCATTCGATCATCAGATGGCTGCCGTCTTCGGCTGGCGGCACAGGCCATGGCGCACGCCTGAACGCTTCGCGCTCGGCATCGGTGAAAGCGGGAATGGATGTCAGCACGACACGACGGATCTGCTGCGGACGTGTAATCGCGAGCTCCGCGGCAATGAGCGACCCTGTCTGATGACCGAGCACGTCGATCTGCCTGAAGCGCATGGAGTCGAGAAAATCCCCGATGGCACTGGCGTAATCCTGGACGGAGGGGCGCGTCGCCGGCGGATCGGACTCGCCAAAGCCCGGCAGGTCCGGCGCATAAACAGAACGGTCGCGGCCGGCCACGCTCAGAAAAGCGCGAAAGGTGTGTCCCGAAAAAGGAAACGCGTGAATGCAAAGCAGCGAAGTGCCTTCTTCGAAACCGCCGCCGGGCGGGATGGCGTTATGAACATGAAGCTGGCCGTAACGCGATTCGAAATAACCCCGACGGACACGCGGTTCGGCGTGAGCGTGGCGGCTAGTAGGAAGTGCTTTGACCATACTTGAAAAATTCCAACGCAAGGGGCCGACAACTATAAGGAAAACACAGGGCGATCGTTAAGCGCTCTTGCACCTGCGAAGCGACGGGTTACATTGAGCGCCCTTTTTCCAAGGACTGTCGAGGAACACCCCATGCGTAGTCTGCTGTTGACGACGATCGCTCTCTTGCTGCCGGTGGCGGCCTCCGCAGGTGTGTATCTCGAAATCACCGAGCGTGACCTCGACGATGCCAAGGATAAACCGGATGTGCAGAAACTTTGGTTCGAAGAGGGTCGCATGCGCGCGGAAGCCGACACCGACAGCGTGCAGATCTTCAAGAACCAGACGTTCTACATCCTCGATACCGAGGACAAGACCTACACCGTGATGGACAAGGCGTCCGTCGAGAAGATGGGTGACCAGCTTTCGCAGGTGAAAAAGCAGATGGAGGCCCGCATGGCCGATCTGCCGCCCGAGCAGCGCGCGCAGATCGAACAGATGATGGGCAAGCTTGGTGGCGACTCAGCGGCAAAGGCCGCGGCGAAACCTCCAGCCAAACCCAAGCGCACGGTTACAGCAACCTCACGCACTGATAAAGCGGCGGGGCAGACCTGCAAGGTGTGGGAAGTCATTGAAGACGGGGTGAAAGAGCAGGAGCTTTGCGTCGTTGCGGCCAGCGCGCTACCGGGCGGTGACGATGTCATGAAGACGCTGCGCGAACTCGGCTCGATGTTCAAGTCGCTGGCGGAAAGCATGGGCGCGGGGGCGAGCAGCGAGCTCACCAACACGTGGCGCGATCTCGAGTCGCTCAACGGTCTGCCCGTCATCACGCGCGAGTTCGAGAATGGCAAGGTGACGCAGGAGGCGCGGCTGACGACGATCAAGAACGGCTCGCCGCCGGCCACGGCGTTCGAGGTTCCGGCAGGTTACAAGTCGCGGACGCTCGACATCGGCAAGCTCGGGGAGTGAGTCATGACGCGGTTCATCGTCGTGGGTGGATTGATGCTGACGCTTACAGCGTGCGGGCTCGCGGAGACGGGCGCATCGGCCGGCGCGGCGGCTGAGGCAAAAGCCCAGGAACTGCAGCAGGCGCAGAAAACCCAGGAGCGCTTCGAGCAGAAGCTCGACGACGCGAACCAGCAGGCGGCCGAGCAGCGGCGCGCCGCGGAAGAAATGACTCAGTGATCTGCCGCGCGCGATCGTGCGGCATTGGTCCGACCGGCTTCGGTGCTTGAGGACCCCGGCCAGACCTGCGTACAGACGCGGCTGGACTAGCTGGCGTCGCAGCGCCGCGATCACTCGCCTTGGCTGCGTGTCGTCCACTGAGCTGACAAACTCAGCAGCGCTGGCGGCTGAAGCAAGACGCTACATCTGACGCCTGCATCCTCCGGCACGGCCGACATCAAATGACATCGGCCGTGCGGATGACACCTTCGAAACGTGAAGTCGCCGCCGACTAGCGGCGACCCTTCTTCTTCGCGCGACGCGCGCCGGCTGTCTTGCCAGACGCTTTCTTCTTTACGGCCGCTTTCTGCTTCGACTTGCCGGCGGACTTCTTCGCCGCCACCTTGCCGACGGCCTTTTTCGCGGCTTTTTTGGCGGCTTTCTTCGCCACCTTCTTGCCAGCCACCTTGCGGGCCGCCGACTTCACCGGCGCCGACTTCTTCGCGGCCTTCTTCTTCGTCGCCTTGCCCGTCACGGCAACCGTCTTTTGCGGCGCTTTCCCGGCTGCTTTTTTCGCGGCCTTCTTTGCAGCTTTCTTCGCCGACTTCTTACCCGCCCGTTTGGCGGCCGACGTATTCACCGGCGCGGAGTCTTCCTCCGCATCGGCGCTGACGGCCACGCTCTTCTTCGCCGCACGCTTTTTCTTCGGTGCTGGCGACTCTTCAACCGACTCCGCGACAATCGTCGTCGCACCCGCCTCTTCGTCATTCGCCGCCGTCGTGGATTCCTCCGCCACAGCTTCGATGACCGCCGGCGGCTTCGACTTGCCCGAGCCGCGCTTTTTCTTGCCCGCCGCCGGCTTCGCCGCCACCGCCTTGGTCTCGCTGATCGCAAAGGCAGCCCCTTGCGGATCAATCACATGCGCGATCCAGTCGCCTCCCGGCACTTCCATGGGGCCATTGACGACCTGGCCGCCGGCAGCCTTGGCCGCTTCGACCGCCGCGTCGATATCGTTCACGCGCACATAGCAGAGCCAACCCGTCGGCGTATCACCGCTCGCGTTGTAGATGCCGCCGACCTGGCGGTCATCGTAAGCAAACAATAGATAGTTACCGGCAGGACCCATGTCGACGCTCGCGTCTTTCTGCCAGCCGAACAGCTCCGAATAAAATTCGAAGGCGGCATCGTGATCGCTCGTCGCGAGCTCATACCAGCCGAACTCGCCCACCTCCGGTGCGGCGCTGGGCGAGAACGTGGCGTTCTGATCTGCATACAACGCAAACAGGGCGCCCTGCGGATCGGCCACGAGCGCGAAACTGCCCACGTCCGGAATCTCGGTAATCTCTTTCACGACCGTGGCGCCCAGATCTTTCGCCGCCTCGAGCGTGCCCTCGAGATCAGGCGTGCCGATATAAGGCAGCCAATGCGGTGTGCCCTCGGCGTCCTCGGGCAGGGCCTTCACACCGCCCAGCGGTCCCTTCCCGGATGACAGCTCGGTGTAAGACTCGTCTTTACTGGAATCCTGCGCCTGCCATGAGACCACAGCCGGATAGAACGCCCGCGCAGCGTCCGTGTCCGTAGTCAACAGCTCGTGCCACACGAATCGTCCGCGGAAGTCGGCTTTGCTCATGGCAAGTCTTCCCCATGTGTTAGTGCGTGAGTGATAGGAAGCAGCGCCTCCATTCTGCACTCCCGCCGTGTTGTGTAAATAGGCGCATCGTCCTTTGCGCACTGTAGTTTGCAAGAGCGTTGCAATGTTTGCACAATCCAGCGCTCATCGTGTCTGTCGTGGAGCATGAAACTATAAGAGAAGCTTCAAGATGATGCGAACTCGCGCCGCGCCGTCGTGTTGTTGGCGTGGTCTTGCAAGCTCCCTCGCCGGCGGAGAACCGCACGCCCATCCATATTGAGATCATCTGCTCGACGTCCGCGAGCCACACCTGTTCTCGGTCGATCTGAGCGGCGGTGAACCGCTGCCGATCATGGCTCGCCGATATCCAGTGCCGATGGCCAGTACATCGTGTTTCTCCAGCGGCGCGTTCGCGCGCCGTACGCTGACCGCGCCCGCCTGATGCTTTATGACCGCGAAGGCGGCACAACTCGCGGCCCGACGGAGGATGGGGATCGTTCGGTCAGCGGGCCCGTCTGGCAGCCGCAGGGCAAAGCCCTGTTCGGCGTGGAAGACGCGGCCACGCAGCGCCTGTATCGGTTCAGTCTCGTCGGCAAGGCGCCATCACCACGACACCGAGTTATAGCGGGCGCGCCGTCGCGAAGGCCGCGGCCGGCGGAACTGGTTCGCGTTGATCTCGCGTCGGCATGCCCACTCGCCTTTCGCAGTTCAACGACACTGCGTTGAAAGACGTGAAGCCAGGTAAGGTCGAAAGCGTAACGTACGCAGGCGCGCGCAACGATGACATTCAAATGTGGGTGATCTGTCCGCCGGAATTCTGCCCTGCGTGTTCGCCAGTTGGGTTATGGACTCGATCAATCCCGTTCGCATCTCGCTGCCGTATGAAGACGCCATCAAGCCAGCGCAATGGCTACAGCGCCGGCCGTATGCCGACGCCGAGCGCCTCGCCGCCGGTGGCGGCAGCTATGGCCGGCTTCTCGCCGCGACACTGCCGGCGCGGGAACATCCCTTCAAGCCGATCATTGCCCACGCGGCCGTCAACAACTCGTTCACGCAACTCGGGAACGACGACGGCGCCGAGAAGGCACGTTTTTTCAATTTCGGGGAGCGGCCGGAAGAATTCGCGCGGTATTCCCCGCACACTTTCGCCGGCAACTTCGAGACGCCCCGTGGCCTGCCACTGGGTCACGAAGCCACGGAACTCCCTGTTCTGGTACAAAACGAAGCAGGAATGGCTGACGCAATACGTCCAGCCAGGTGGACGCTAACGGAGATCATCAGGTGCGCCGACGTCAATTCATCCACGGCGCCGCAGCGATCGCAGCTGCTGCAGCGATGTCATTAAGAGCCGCTCCGCGGCATGGGCCGCCGCTCAAGATCCTCATCCTGGGCGGCACGCGGTTCATCGGCATTCATATGACGCAGCAGGCGGTGGCACGCGGGCACACCGTCACGCTCTTCAACCGGGGCAAGACCAACGCGGGACGCTTCAGCGACCTGGAGCAGCTCATCGGCGATCGCGACGGGCAGCTCGACGCGCTGAAACGCCGCAAGTGGGATGCGGTCATCGACAACTCCGGGTACGTGCCGCGCGTCGTGCGCCTTTCTGCGGAGCTGCTCGCTCCACAGGTAAAGCACTACGTGTTCGTGTCGACGATTTCCGTGTATCCGGACTTCTCTGTGCCGCGAACGGAGTCGTCACCGGTCGGCACCCTCAGCGACCCGACCGTCGAGAAAGTCGACAGCGAAACGTACGGGCCGTTGAAGGTGTTGTGCGAAGAGGCTGTCGAGGCGTCGTTCGCGGGGCGCGCTACGATCCTGCGTCCCGGACTGATCGTCGGGCCCGAAGACAGCACCGATCGATTTACGTATTGGCCGGCCCGCGCCGCGCGCGGCGGCGAGATACTGACGCCCGGCTCCGCGACCGATGGCATTCAGTTCATCGACGCGCGGGATCTGGCCGCATTCACGCTGGACGTCATCGAGCAGAACACTTACGGCACCTTCAACGCCCTGTCTCCGCCAGGAATGTTCACGATGGGCGATCTGATGGGCTCGTGCGTCGCTGCCGTCAATACGCTGGTGAAGCCGACGCCGCCGCCACGTCCCTTGTGGGTGCCGGCGGAGTTTCTCCAGCAACAGAAGGTCGTCCCATGGGTCGATATGCCGGTGTGGTCACCAGCGACGGGCGATGAAGCCGCGTTTGCGAAGACGAGTTCCGCCGCTGCCGTGAAGGCAGGCCTGCGCATCACGTCGATGATCCGCACGGTGAGCGACACGCTGGTGTGGCATCAGCAGCGGCCAGAAGCCGAGCGCACGAAACTCAAAGCGGGCATCTCTCCCGACCGTGAGAAGGAAGTGCTGGCGGCGTGGCAGCTTGCGCAGAATCAGCAGCAGTAGGCGTGCTCGTCGAGCACGCCTCGGCGTGGCTAACTCGTGCGCAACGCGACGAAATCCCCTTCGAATGAGGCAGCGGTCGCACCCTGATAGATGAGGTGCGCCTGCAAGGTGAGGCGCGCCCGCCCCCGACGCGCGAGCAGCGCCTGGAATCGATCCCACGCAATGACATCGCTGAACGCGCACACCGCATCGAAGTCACCGGGAATCGGCGATTCATAGTTCATCGCATTGCGTTGAATGACGAGATTGGCGTCGGACCCGATATGCATGAGACGGACATGCAGCAGCGTCCACGCCGACAGCGTCGCGATGGCGGCGGCGCTGCCGCCGAAGACGGTGCTGTGGTGATTGATGTTGGGCTGCAAAGGCGCGAACAGCCGCACCTCGTTGATGCCTGCCTCCCTGACCTGCACACCCATTGCCGCCGACAGCGGAATCTGTTGATGAAGATAGCGCTCGAGAGCGCGGTGATGATCAGCTTCCATTGCCGGAATGCTCCGATGTAATCCCATTGATGCGCAAGCCTTGCGGACGCTCACGGAAGCTGCCATGTAACGCCCGCGAGCACGTAACGCGGCAGCCACACGGTTGTTTCGCGATCCAATATCGTTCCTCCTGCGGAGGTGTCGAGCCGATACTCCGAGCAGCACAGATTGCGGTGCTGGGTCAGGTTGTTCACTTCAGCAAACACTTCGAGCGCACCGCGCCGCAGTGCGCGCTTCCAGGTTGCGCGCAGATCCAGCGAGAAATATTCCGGCCACGATTCTGCATTCAGCGGCGAGCGCTCGATGACCGGCGCCCCGTCCTGATCTTCGAGCTGCAGGGTGTTGCGCCTCCAGCCGCTGTGCCACGTCACATTGCCGGAAAGCTGCCACGGCGCGCGCGTCCAGGACGCGCCGGTGGCCACGGAATGTTTCTGATCCCACGCGCGCAGCGCCCGGGAGTCCGCGAAGCGGTCCGTGACTTCAGACCAGCTGTAACTCATCCAGCTCCCCCAGGTTTCGCGTGGCTCCCAACGCAAAATCATTTCAGCACCGTAGGCGCGCGAGTGATGCGGCTCGATGCGCACACGATCCACTTCCAGCTCGGGCAGCAGGGAGAACGGGTTCAGCAGGTTTTCGTATTCCGGCCGCGGGTCGCTCACCCGCTTGTCGAACGTCTCGACGCGAATATGCGCTTCGCTCGAGATGGGACGCTCGAGGCTCAATACGGTTTGGGTCGCACGCTGTGTGGAATGAAAGGCGGCATCGCCATCCTGCACCAGCAACTCGTCGGGCCGCTCGGCCTGGGCAAAGCGCCCCCAGCTCAGACGCACGACTGTGCCCGCCTCGCGTCCAAACTGCAGACTCAGACGTGGGGAAACCTGAGCATCTTCAAAGTAGGCAGCGTAACGCTGCGTGTCCCAGCGGACGCCGAGGTCGAGCGACAGACTGTCGGTGAGCGAGAGCAGCGTCGATCCATACGCCGCATAGGCACGACCTTTTAGATTGAAATCGAGATCACTCGCCCCCGACACAGGGCGACCGAGTGCCGCGGCCAGAAGCGGATCGAACGTCATCTCACTGGCGTGCTGATAGTCGGCTCGATAGTCATACGCTTCCGCACCCATGTGCGCGCGCAGTCGATCGCTAAAGCGCACGCCGCCTTCGAGTCGCAACGACGTCGTGTCGAAGCGCCGCCGATCGCGCAGATTCCCGGAGCTGCTGCCCATGCGGCTGAGCGTACCGGTGCGATCTGTGTGGCGCTCGGTGTGAGAGGCGACCGCGCGAATCTGCGAGGCGCTGTCCGGCTCAAAATCCCACGAGAGCCACGAGGTTGTATCACGATGATCGAAGCGCGCGACCTCTTCGCCATGTGACAGATCGGTCGTCAGCTTGTCGGTGAGATGCAGCCAGCCTGCCGCGAGCGATGAGCGGTCGCCGGTGTCGAGCTGCACGCGGCCGAGCGCATCGAGGAAGTCTGGCTTCACCTCCTCACGGCCCAGCGCTTCAGTAATGAGACCCAAGTTGCTCCAGCGCACCGAGGCGAGCCACTCGACGGGTTTTGATTCGAGCCGACCCTGCGTCAGCAGGTGCGTATACAACATACTGACGCCAATCTCGTGATAGTCCTCACCTGAGTAGGTGCGCGGCTGAATATCGAGAACCCCTGAGACGCGGTTGCCATATCTCACAGGAAACACGCCGCTGAAGAAGTCGAGCGTCGAGATCGTCGATGGGTCGAGCACACCGAACAAACCATACAGATCCTTGAAGTGGAACGGCTCGAAGAGCGGCGCGCCGTCGAAAAAAACCGCAACTTCATCCTGCCTGCCGCCACGAATATGAGACCGCGCGGAAACGCCTGTCGAGGCGGTGCCGGGCAGATAACGAGTGACGCGCAATGCGTCCTGATCGACGCCGGGCCTTACGTCGAGATCCGTGCGTGTCAGCTCGGCCAGCGCGGCGGACTGCTGCTGTTGATCGAGCTGATAACGGCTCGCGTACACCTGAATCTCGAACAGCGGCGTGGTGGAAGAATCCGCTTCCTGCGTAACCGGGGCAGGGTCACTCGGCGTGCTTGCCGGGGAAGAAGCGTGCGCGCGATCTCGCACGACACCAAAGATGCCCGGCCGGATCGGGCTCAGCGTCAGCCCGTACGGCGCGAGGATGCGGCGTGCGATCTGCTCATGCGAGCCACCCCCCGGCACCACGTTGACCTTCGATGATGAATCGATGAGCGAGGAGCTGAAGATGAGTTGCAGGCCACCGCGTCGTAGTTCATCGAGAGCCTCTACGAGCGGCTGACCCTGCTCGACGGCGCTCGCGTCGTGGGCCGACAGAAGAAACATCACCGCGAGCAGCGTGCTTCGTCTGTGCCTGTGTTGCATATCGCATGCTAACACGCGAATCACGCGCGATTGATTCGTATCGCGAGCGCCGTCCAAGGTTTCAGCACGCACCCGCGACAGCACAATCCCCATGAAAACTCCCCTGCTTCCCGTCTTACCGCGGGCCGGCATCGAATTCACTTGCCTCGCAAATACGCTCCTTCGGTATCAGCCGCTCGTCATTCTCACCGGCTGGTATCTTGGTATCGGCATGGTGACCCGCCTGATCTTATGGGCAGCGTTCGGCCGCGCACAGAGTGTCGGCGCGGATCTCGTGCCCGGGATTCTCTCTGCCGGACTGCTCGCTGATAGCACGCAAGCCCTGCTGCTGTTGGCTCCTGTCGGCGTGTTGTTGTGGCTGCTGCCTGATCGCGCACTTCGTTCACGCGGGATGCGCGTGCTGCTCCTGGCCAGCGCATTCGCGTGGATGTTTGCATTTACGTTCAATGCCTTCGTGGAGTTTTTCTTCTTCCAGGAGTTCGACGCCAGACTCAACCTCGTGGCCGTGGATTATCTGCTGTATCCGACGGAAGTGGCGGGTGAAATCTGGGCGGAGTATCCCGTGATTGCCGTGCTCACCGGCGTGACGCTCGTGACTGCCGCAACCCTCTGGCTGATCAGAAAGCACCTGCTTGCGGGCGCGTCGACCACAAACACGACGCGGCTTGCAACACGCAGCAGCACCTTCGCGGCATTCGTCGCACTTCTTCTCACTGGCTCGATATGGGTGGATACAGCGCAACCGTTGGACGCACCGAATCGCATCGTCAATGAGCTCGCGGCCAACGGCGTGGGATCGTTCGTTCGCGCGCTGCGCACGAATGAAATCGACTATCACGCCTGCTACGCCAGTCGCGAGCCGCGGCAGAACCTGTCGAGCCTCACGACCCAACTGGCCCGCGGTGGCGGCACATTCATGCGACTGCCGGAAGGACGATTGGATCGCGCATTCCCTGGACGTTCCGCCGGACTTGGAAAACTGAACGTCGTCATCGTCGCAAGCGAATCTTTCGGCGCGGAATTCAGCAAGCTCTACGGCTCCGAGCGGGACTGGACCCCGCAGTTCGACGCCTACGCCAGAAAGGGCGTGTGGTTCAAACATATGTATGCGTCCGGCACACGTACCGTGCGCGGTCTCGAAGCGATCACGACTTCGCTGCCGCCGATTCCCAGCGTCTCTGTGTTGCGCAGGCCGGGCAACGAAGGCATGGCCAACTGGGGCGAGGTGATGCGCGCCCACGGTTACGACGCGAGCTTCCTCTATGGCGGCTACGGCTACTTCGACAACATGAATTATTTCTTCAGTCACAACGGCTTCGATGTGCACGATCGTGAGGACATTCCAAAGCCGACGCGCTTCGAGAACATCTGGGGCGTCGCGGACGAAGATCTCTTCGAGATGGCGCTGAATCATTACGACTCGTTGCACCGCTCAGGTAAACCTTTCTTCTCGCTCATCATGACGACGTCGAATCACAGGCCTTACACCTTTCGCACGGGCGTGCCGGGAGTGAAGCCTGAAGGCGGCGGTCGCGAGTCCGGCGTGCGCTACGCCGATTACGCGCAGGGTTATTTTCTGCGAGAGGCCGGGAAGCATGCCTGGTTCGACAACACCCTGTTCATCATCGTGGCGGATCACGGTGCCCGTGTGTACGGGAAGGAGAATATTCCACTCAAGAGTTATGAAATTCCGATGTTGTTCTATTCGCCGAAGCATCTGCCGCCTGCGGTGGTCGACACCTTGACGACGCAGATCGACATCGCCCCTACTATGCTCGGCCTGCTTGGTCTGCCCTACGCGGCGCCATTCTTCGGGCAGGATGTGTTCAACACGCCCGCCGAACATCGAGTGGCTTTCTTCAGTCACAACCATGACGTCGCCATCTACCGCGACGGCGAGATGTCGATACTGGGGCTGAATAAATCCATTGCGAATGTGAGCTACGACCGGGCGACGGATACGTATCGACGGGCGCCGCCGAACGTCGCGCTGGACCAACTCGGCATCGCCTACTACCAGACTGCGTTCGAGCTGTTCCGCAGCCGGCGATACACGATCGACGAGCGTCCGGTTTCGCACCCGACGCTCGTCGCTACGATGCCCTGAAATCAGATCAGTCGGCAGCTTTGGCGCGTGCCTTCTGCAGCAGATCCGTCACTTCCTTGCGACGACCGGAGTCCGCCAGCTCGCGTCCTGGCCGCGGAGCGGCCGCAAGTGCTTTCTCCAACACCCGCACGGCGTTCTCAGGATCGCCGGTCTCGTACAGATACTGTCCGTAAAAGAAGTTAGGGTCGATGCCATCGGGATTCAGCTGCAACGCCTTTTGCAGATATTCCCGTGCCTTACCATCGTCACCGAAGCCGAGCGGGAACCCCGGCACCTTGTGATACAGCACGCCGAGACTCGTATAGGCCGAGCCCTGCAGGGCCTGCGGATCACGTTTAACAGCGTCCAGCAGACGCGCCCGGGCCTGCTTGGCGATGCCTAGAGAGCCAATGCCTCCCTTCGCTCCCGCGTAACTACTCAGCACGATGCCTTCCCAGATCAACGGCTCGGCCCGATCGGGATAGCGATGCGCCGTATCCGCGGCCTGCTTTGTGAGCGCGTCGAACGCGGCAGCCTTCTGCTGATCGTTGGGCAGAGAGTAATTTGCCTGAGCCCAGGACTGCTGGATAGCAGCCACTTCTGCATCCATTCCGGTCGATTGCGACCACGATGGCACTGCCAACAGCACGGAAGCGAAACCTGTAACCCACAGCGATGCGCGCGCTCCCGGCAACTTATACCTGGCGTTCATGGAGTCTCCTTAGTTTGTCAGATACCGCGCGCCGCCTGAGGGCCGCGGGCATGGCGTTCTATGATGGGAAGCTGGCGGCGAAAGGCGTTATCGACCAGGCGCGGCAGCAGTGCATTGACGCGAGAGAAAAAACTCTCTGGCCAGCCAATCGTTGCGGTGGCACCGCCCTGCTCGATGAGCGAGCAAGCCACTTCAGCCACTACTTCAGGCGCATCCATAGCGACGCCGAGCTCGGCGTTCATCCTTTCGACCGACGCCGCGTTCATGGAGGTCCGCGTGGCGCGCGGCGCGAGATAGCTGACCTTGACCGTCGTGCCGGCAAGCTCGCGACGCAGGGCTTCGCTGAAGCCGCGGAGCGCAAACTTCGTCGTCGAGTAGGTCACATGACCCGGATGACCGATTGCGCCCAGCACTGAGCCGATATTCAGAATACTGGCCGCAGGCTGACGCTGCAGGGAGCTCAACAATGCATTGGAGAGATACATCGGCGCGAGAATGTTGGTAGAGAGCGCAACCTCGATATCCGCCGCCGACTCCTCCTCGAAGAGACAGAGCTGATTGACGCCCGCGTTGTTAATCAGAACGTTGACACCTTCGTTCCAGCGCGACGCCGCCACGCAGATTCGGGCGCGATCCGGAGCACGAGTGATATCTGCGGCCACGACAGACGCGCGCTGCCCACCTGGATCGAGCTCGCGAGCCACGGCCGAGAGGCGCGCCTGATTACGGCCAACCAGGATGATCTGCGCGCCGCGTCCCAGAAGGGAGGCCGCCAGCGCGCGTCCGATTCCACCGCCCGCCCCGGTGAGAAGCACACGTGCTTCGCTCAGGTCGATACGCTTGCTCATGCCGCAACCTCCGCGCTCGCGGCCGAGGCCATACGCGGCGGTTCCAGGACGAGCCGCTCCAGTGAGCGGAACATATTCCCGTACAGCCAGAACATCGCTCGCGCACATTGCAGAACGGCTGGAAAATCAGCAGAAGGATCAAGGCGCTGCAGAATTCCTGCGAGATGCCCGACGTGCTCCTGATCAAGCGTGCCATGACTTCGCAGATACGTCATCGCGCGCACCGGCAGCCCAAGGCTGCGCTGAATGCCGTCCGCAGCTGATAGTGCAAGAGAGGCGCTGGTTCCTTCCAGTACAAACACCATGCCGAAGAAACCAACAGCGTTGCGACGCATAACCGTGTCGTAGGCGTAAGCCACCATCGCATCTGTCTCGATTGCTGGCGTCGAGGATCTCACTCGGGCCGCATCTCCACCCGCAGCGTCGATGTCGTTGAGAATCCATTCATCGTGGCCCAACTCCTCTTCGAGATAGTGCACGATTTCCTTCTGTAGCCAGTGTTGGTGAGGCTGCAGTCGTGATCCCACAGCCATCATCAGTGGCACGGTATGCCGTACGTGGTGATAGGCCTGCTCGAGAAATGCGAGGTAGTGCTCGCGCGTGATGCGCCCTTCCCTCGCGCGCGTAATCAACGGTGCTGAGACCAGATATTCACGCTCGCGCTGTGTCAGACGCTGCAACTCTTCATAGGCGTTCATAAACTCAACTCACCAACAGATTGGATAAGGGGGGCGGCGAGCGGCGGGCTTGCCGGGTACAGGGAATCGACGAGTTCGCCCGAGCGCTTGAGAATTTCCTCGCGACGGAGCCGGCCGTTGGATGTGAGGCCGCCGTTTTGCAGCGAAGGCATCTCGGGCATCCGCGCCCAGTTGCCGATGCGCGCGTAATCCGGTAAACGCTCGTTGGCACGGGCGACGGCGGCCGCGATGGCGACCTCGGTTACGGCCGGCCCCGAAGGACAGATCAGCGCCACCGCGTAGGGACGCGCCTCACCGGTCACGATCGCATATCGAATCGCCGCGCCCTGCGTGAGCTCCCGCTCCACCCATTCCGGCGACACGTTGCGACCCAGACTGGTGATGAAAAGATTGCGCAGCCGGCCGCGCACATAGACGAATCCGTCGCCGTCGATCTCGCCGAGATCGCCGGTTGCATACTCACTGGGCGGTGCGGAGTTGCGCTGGCCCAGATAGCCGCTCATCAGCGCGCCGCTAACATGCAGCTGTCCGTCATCATCGCGGCGAATGCGTACGTGAGGCAGCGGCCGCCCAACACTTCCAGCACGGCGTGCCCCGGGCGCGTTCAGACAGACAACGGAGGCACACTCTGTAAGACCGTAGCCTTCATACACAGGCAATCCAATTGCTTGCGCGCGCTGGAGAAGTTGCGGCGAGACCGTGGCTCCACCCACCGCGATGAACTTGAGGGGCGCGGTAATACGCCAACCGCTTTCGGCCGACGCAACCAGGAGCGTGAGCAGCTCCGGCACGAGAATCAGGCTCTCGCAGTTCGCTTCGTTGATCGACCTCAGCAGCAGACTCGCATTGAGCTGGCCATAGCTCATTCCCGTGGTCCGCGCGGACGGCACGACGCAAGTCGCGCCCGAGAGAAGTGAAGCATAGACGCCGGCAACATTCTCCAGCAGCGTAGGCAGCGGCATGAGACAGAGATGACTCATCACGTGAAGCGGGGCGACTGCGTCCGCCAGCGAACGAGCCACCTGCTCGATCGCAGCCGCACTCAGACAAACCCCTTTGGGCTCGGCGGTGCTACCTGACGTATAGGTCACCTTGACCGTGCCATCGGGAAGCGGCGCCGGCCGGTTGTCTCGACCTGACTTTCTAAGCAATGTGAGGCCGGTTCGCTCGGACACCGCATGGACATGAAAGCCCGAGGCCAGCGACCGCACGGCGTGCGGCTGATCCGTCACGACGGCATCGAGGTCCGCGTCGGCCATCACATGCATGAGTTGGCTTGCGGAGAAATAGCCCGGTAGCGGCACATTGACCCGTCGCGCATCATGAAGCGCAAGATCGGCGATCGCCCATCCGACGCCATTCGCCGCAAGAATTCCAAACCGCTGGCCACCGGTCGCCGCGAGCCACTGCGCTTCTTCGCGCACCGTCGCTTGCAGCGTTCCATAAGTAATGGTGCGGCTCTCATCCGTCAGCGCGACTCGATCCGGCGCGGTCCGCGGAATGTCATTGAGTAGAGTGTTAATCGGAATCTCCTTGTTATGCGCGATGGCGAAGCAGGTACGCATTGGGCAGATAGCCCGCCATCACGCGAGGATCGGTCGCGTAATACGCACCCCATTCGTCGCAGCCCCCGCGGACGCACGCCTCATCGGCGCATGCCAGCTCGATCAGCGGCGCATTCAGAATGTTGAGCAGCCCGCGCACGGTGTCCGTCGCCGTGAACACGATCCATACCGCGCCCTCACGCAGCAGATGCCACGGCAGTTGCTTCATGAGCTCGCGCGCAGCGACGGAGTCGGTGCAGGCAAAGTTGCCCACCTCGACTATTTCGTGGCGTGCCACTTTCTCGGCCGCATAGGCGCCGAGAAGTTGTTCGATCGGCCGATCCAGGTAACGCTCCAGAAACAGCGGCCCCGACGAAGCCATGCGACTCCCCACAACCCCTCGCAGGGCGTTGCCGCTGTCATGCAGCGATAGGAGGGTGGGCATGAAGGTCCGCACCTGGGCGCCGTGGCTTCTTTGAAAGCGCGCCTGAACGAAGCTCTCAATGTGCGACCGCCGCGGACTGTCCGGTCCGTGGGCCTGCAGGACGTACGCCTCCCCTGTGAGGGGCTGCGCCGCAGAAAGTGATATGGCCGGCAATGGATTAATCTCCTGTTGTGTCCTTTTGACGGCACAACAGTGGCCAGCCAATCGCGATTGTTTTCGCGGGGCCGCAACGTCTATTCAGGCAGGACAAGTACTTACGTGTTGGATCGCGACTTGATAGACGACCGACAGCTGATCAAGAGAATGCTCGAGGGCGACGAACGCGCGTTCGACGCCTTTTTCGAGTGCTACTTCGCGCGTCTGTATCGCTTCACGCTGCCGCGGCTCAACGGTGACGTGGAAGCGACGCGTGAAGTCGTACAAACCACGCTTGGCAAAGCAATGCGCCGCCTGGCGGACTATCGCGGGGAGGCGTCGATGTTTACCTGGCTCTGTGTCATCTGCCGGCGCGAAGCAATCGACTACTTGCGCGCCAATCGCCGGCATACCGAGAACGTCGTGCTGATCGACGATCGGCCCGAGCTACGCGCCGCAATGGAATCGATCGCTGCGCCGGAGGAATACGATCTTGTAAAGATGCACAGTCGTGCCGAAACCGGTCGTCTCGTCAAGTCGGTATTGGATCGACTGCCAGCGCGCTACGGAGATGCGCTCGAATGGAAATATGTCGAAGGTTATTCTGTAGAAGAGATCGGCGAACGGCTCGGTATCGGTCATACCGCGGCGCAATCTTTACTGGCGCGCGCGCGAGTCGCGTTCAGGGAAGCGATCGAGACAGTGTTTGGTTCGGCAGCAAAAGATATCGCGCTCGGTCTGGATTCTTGAGAGAACCCGATGAAAGAATACGAAGAAAATAACAAAGACAGGGACAATGGCGATCAGGGCAGCGACATCGAACGCATGCTGCGCGCCGCGGGGCCTCGTGAGCAGCCCGCCAACGATATGAAGGCCGCAGTGCGAGCTTCTGTGCGTGGCGAGTGGCAGGAAGTCGTTCGGCAACGTGCAAGACTGCGCCGGCAGCGATTCGGATTGAGCCTCGCCGCCGCTGTGGTGCTCACCGTCATCGGGCTGTCGAGCGCCATGTTGATGAGCGATCCGCCGAGCGTCGTCATCGCGACGCTGAGCAAATCCACCGGCGAGGTGGAATCCAAGGCGGGCATCTGGGCTCGCAGGCAAGTGGTCTATCCGCGGCAGCCACTGCGCATCGGCGAAGATCTTATAACCGGCGCCAATGGCCGCGCGGCGTTTGCGCTGGCAGATGGGGTCTCCGTTCGTCTGGATCACGACAGCCGCGTGTCTATTACGGAAGAACGTCGCATCGTCGTGCTCAAGGGCGCTGTGTATGTAGACGCCGGCGCTCAGCCCGCGTCGGGTAACACCCTGCTGATCGATACGCCGGCCGGGTCCGTGCGGCATCTCGGCACGCAGTACGAAGTGCGGCTCACCAACTCAGGAGTCGCCGTCAGCGTACGCGAAGGGAGAGTCCAGCTCGATCTGGATGAGGGCGACACCCAGACGGCACGCGCTGGCGAGCGACTCCAGATATCAGATAGCGGCACTGTGCAACGCGGAAGGCTTTCCCCGGGCGACCCGGCCTGGGAATGGGCCGCGGCAGCGGCTCCGGCGTTCGAGATCGACGGCCGCCTCCTGCCTGACTTTTTAAGATGGGCGAGTCGCGAGATCGGCAAGGAGATCGTGTTTGCCTCCGCCGCGGCGGAAGAACAAGCCAACACGGTCATATTGAGCGGCTCGGTCGCCGGCCTCTCGCCTGAAGAAGCCGTCGCGGCAGTACTGCCCACTGCGCAGTTACGCGCCGTGGACCGTGGCGGTCAGTTGGTAATCGAAGTGGCTGCGGAGGGCTGAGTGGCGCGAGTCTCGCGCCAGATCAGATACAGGCCGCTCGCGACCACGATGCCACCGCCAATGTAGACGCGGTGTGAAGGCAACACGCTCCACACCGCCCAATCGATGGCGATTCCCCACAGCAACGCTGTGTATTCGAACGGCGAGACCACCGCCGCAGGCGCAGAACGAAACGCGACAGTCAGAAAGTATTGACCGAGAGTACCGAGTACGCCAATGGCAACCAGCCAGGGCAGGTGATCGGGTGAGATGGGCTTCCAGGCGGGCAGAGCGAGCAGCGCGGCGATCAACGTCATGATGAGCAGGGTGCTGAATATCACGCTGCCCGTAGTCTCGGTGCGAGTGAGCGCGCGCAGGGCGATGGCATTGAGCGCATAAGTCACCGCCGACACCAGCGCCGCGAGCCCGCCAAGCGTCACCACGGTGGAGGCCGACGGCCGCAACATCGTCAACACCCCAATCATTCCCACGCCGATGGCGATCCAGCGCCGGATGCCGACATGCTCTTTCAACAACGGCACCGACAACGCCGTGACGATCAGCGGCGCGGCCAGAAAAATCGAGTAAGCATCCGCCAGCGACAGGATCGTCACTGCCTTCACGAACGTGTACATGACCACCACGGTGAGCGCGCCGCGCAGCACGTGCATCCAGATGCGCTGTGGCTTGAGATCGCTGAACTTTCCCGTCGCGCGCACGAGCAGCAGCACGAAGGGCAGCGCCGCTCCGCCGCGCATCGCTGCGACCTGCATGGGTGCGTAGTGTTCTGAAAAGAGCTTCAGGAAAGCATCCATGCCTGAAAAGGCGGCGACCGCCATGAGCATCGCGGTGATGCCATGGAGCCGCGCGTGTGTCCCCACGCGGTTCCCCTCGATTATCAGAACATCTCGGAAGCGCCGGGAAGCGTCTGGGTGACCGGCTTGTCGTTCCGCGAGGGAATGAAGTCGCCCGTGATCATCTGCGCATAGCACTGACCAGGGCCGACCATCGGATAGACGCCCGCGTCCCGATCGATGATGACTTCGAGGAAAGCCGGCCCGTCGAACTTCACGAACTCCTCGATCACGCGCGGCACATCTTCCTTGCGATCGAGACGCACGGCGTAGCGGAAGCCGTCCGCCTGCGCTGTCTTGATGAAGTCTTTCTTATGCAGCGAGCGGTCGCTCGCGGACATGCGGCCCGCGAAGAAGAGCTTCTGCCACTGCTTCACCATGCCGTCGCCGAAATTGTTGAGCACGCACACCTTCACGGGCAGGTCGTACGTGGTCACCGTCTCGAGCTCGCCGATGTTCATGCGAATGCTCGAATCCCCGTCGATGTCGATGACGAGCCGGTTCGGATTCGCAATCTGCGCCCCGATGGCCGCGGGCAGGCCGAAGCCCATGGTGCCCATGCTGCCCGACGTGAGCCACAGCCGCGGCAGGCGGAAATCGAAATACTGAGCGGCCCACATCTGATGCTGGCCCACGCCGGTCGAGATGATGGCTTCGCCCTGCGTGATGCGGTTGATCTCTTCCAGCACGTAATAAGGCTGGATGAGGGTGCTCTCACGGTCGTAGTTCATGGCGTACACACGACGCAGCTCGTCGATTTCCGCGTGCCAGACGCTGTAGTCCGGCTTGAAATTCTCGCGTCGCCCGTAAGCGGACAACATCGCCAGCGCCTCAGGCACGAGGCCGATGTGGCTCCACTGCACGCGCTTCACCTTATTGACCTCTGCACGGTCGATATCGAGGTGCGCGATGCGCTTCGCGTTCGGCGCGAAGCGCGCCGGGTTGCCGGCCACGCGATCGTCGAAGCGGGCGCCGATGGCGATGAGGAAGTCGCAATCATCCACCGCATAGTTCGCGAAGGCCGTGCCATGCATGCCGAGCATGCGCATGGCGAGCGGATGCTGAGTATCCAGCGCGCCGATGCCCATGAGCGTGGTGACCACTGGAATGCCGAACTCCACCGCGAACTCGGTCAGCGCCTGCGAGGCGCCGGCGTTCACCACGCCACCGCCCGCATAAATGAGTGGCCGTTTGGCCTCGCCCAGCATCTGGAAGAACGTCGCGGCCTCGTGCGTTTCGAGCCCACGGTCTTCGAGCTCGGTCATGCGGCGGCGATAGCCCGGAATGGGCAGCTTGCCCACACCCCGGTACAGACCTTCCCAGTTCTGGACATCCTTCGGTACATCCACCACGACCGGGCCCGGACGACCTGTGCGCGCGATTTCAAATGCCGTCCGCAAGGTTTCTTCGAGCTTGGTGGGGTCCGTCACCAGGAAAATGTGCTTTGCCACGGCGCCCATGATTGAAGGCACGGGCGCTTCCTGAAACGCGTCCGTTCCAATCGCAGCCGTCGCGACCTGACCGCAGATGACCACGATAGGCACCGAGTCCGCCATGCAATCGCGAACCGGTGTAACCGTATTCGTGGCGCCCGGCCCGGAAGTCACGAGGCATACGCCGACACGGCCGCTGGCGCGGGCATACCCGGCGGCCATGAAGGCGGCGCCCTGCTCGTTGGCAGGCACAATCAGCGGGATTTCCCGCCCGCCAACGCTTCGCTGCTGTTCGTTGTAAAGGAAGACAGCGTCATACGTCGGCAGAATCGCGCCGCCGCTATAGCCAAAGATGGCGGATGCGCCTTCATCGGCAATGACCTGCATGATCATCTGCGAGCCGGTCATCTTGTGACCGGCAAGAGGATGCCCCGCCGGGCGCGGCTGTATGACAGTGTCGTTCATAAGGATGGGACCAGCCTAACAGCTTGAAGGCAACGCGCAAGCGCCGGGCCGTCACCGAACCTTGGACGCCGCGTCATCGAGCCGCATGACCCTCAATGGAGAGTGCGCCTTGCAGACGGAATCCTTATATTCCTGCGCATGCGTCACATCATCGCCATCCTGCTGCAGAACGAAGCAGGCGCCCTCGCCCGGGTCGCAAACCTGTTCTCCACCCGTGGTTACAACATCGAGTCCCTCTCGGTCGCGCCCACGGACGATGCCACCATCTCGCGCATCACCCTCGTCACCAAGGGCTCGGAAGGGGTCATCCAGCAGATCATCAATCAGCTGAACAAGCTGATCGACGTGGTCAGCATCGAGGACATGACCCTGGGCGAGCACCTCGAGCGCGAGCTCGTGCTGCTGAAGCTCAAAGTCCGGGCCGGGGAATCTGACGCAGTGCGGGGATACGTAGTCCGCACCGGGGGCCGCGTCCTCGACCCCGCCGCCGAGGGGTTCATCGTCGAGCTGACGGCCAGTGAGGCCGAAATCAATACATTCATCGCTGACCTCGCCCGCAGCGGCGAGCTGCTGGAAGTGGTGCGCAGCGGCGCACTCGGCATCGGTCGTACCGCGCGGGCCCTCCGCATCGTGCGCTGATTCACGGATTAGCCGCCCGGTCGCCCGCCGGAGACGGTTCGCGACCGCTGCTGCGTTGCCGGCCAGTGATCGATACCCGTATATTCCCCAGCATTATCAAGAGAGGGCCGGCGCGGCAATGTATCGCAGCAGGCCAGACAGAACGGTCGGGTCGACTCTGTTTCACGCGCACCCGTGCTGCGGGCGTGCGGTCGCATGCACTTAATCCAAGCCTTCAACCGTCCCACATTCAATACCGACGCTCGTCCACGCTCGCTACCGCTCGAGGCGTCGGTCCTACGGGGAAACCATGCACGTATTCAGCGAAGAAACGCCAACCACCGCCCGCAGTAACGAGTGGGACCACGTCCTCGCCGCGCTGATCGCGCTGAAGCGGGGCGACCCCAGCGTAAGGCTCCCGGAAGAATGGCCCGGCCAGCAGGGACGGGTCGCCGAGGCATTCAATGACGTCGTCGAGCTCAACGTCCGACTGGCGAAAGAGCTGGAGCGCCTGAACCGCGTCGTCGGACGCGAAGGCAAGCTGAAGCACCGCGCCTCCCTCGGTGAAGCGCCCGGCTTCTGGCGGGACTCCACGGACAATATCAACTCGCTCATCGACGACCTCGTGCATCCGACTACCGAAGTCGCGCGCGTGATCGGCGCCTTCGCGCAGGGTGACTTGTCGAAGACGATGGCCCTCGAGGTGGAAGATCGCCCGCTGCAGGGTGAATTCCTCCGCACGGCCAAGACCATCAACAAGATGGTCGACCAGCTGCGATCGTTCGCATCTGAAGTAACGCGCGTGGCGCGTGAAGTAGGAACTGAAGGCAAGCTCGGTGGACAGGCCGACGTGCAGGGCGTGTCCGGTACGTGGAAAGATCTCACCGAGTCCGTGAACTTCATGGCCGGTAACCTCACCGGTCAGGTCCGTAACATCGCTGAGGTGACCAAGGCCGTCGCGGCCGGTGACCTTTCCAAGAAAATCACCGTCGACGTGAAGGGCGAAATTCTCGAGCTGAAAGACACCATCAACACCATGGTGGACCAGCTGCGATCGTTCGCATCCGAAGTAACGCGCGTGGCGCGTGAAGTAGGAACCGAAGGCAAGCTCGGTGGACAGGCCGACGTGCAGGGCGTATCCGGTACGTGGAAAGATCTCACCGAGTCCGTGAACTTCATGGCCGGTAACCTCACCGGTCAGGTGCGTAACATTGCTGAGGTGACGAAGGCCGTCGCGGCCGGTGACCTTTCGAAGAAAATCACCGTCGACGTGAAGGGTGAAATTCTCGAGCTGAAAAACACCGTCAACACCATGGTGGACCAGCTCTCCTCCTTCGCGGCCGAAGTAACGCGCGTGGCGCGCGAAGTAGGTACTGAGGGCATGCTCGGCGGCCAGGCCGAAGTGAAGGGCGTCGCCGGTACGTGGAAAGATCTCACCGACTCCGTGAACTCCATGGCCGGTAACCTCACCGGTCAGGTGCGTAACATCGCCGAAGTCACCAAGGCCGTGGCGGCCGGTGATCTCTCCAAGAAAATCACCGTCGACGTGAAGGGTGAAATTCTCGAGCTGAAAAACACCGTCAACACTATGGTGGACCAGCTCTCCTCCTTCGCGGCCGAAGTAACGCGCGTGGCGCGCGAAGTAGGTACCGAAGGCATGCTGGGCGGCCAGGCCGAGGTGAAGGGCGTCGCCGGTACGTGGAAAGATTTGACCGAGTCCGTCAACTCGATGGCCGGTAACCTCACCGCGCAGGTGCGTAACATTGCTGAGGTGACGAAGGCCGTCGCGGCCGGTGACCTTTCCAAGAAAATCACCGTCGACGTGAAGGGCGAAATCGAAGAGCTGAAAGACACCATCAACACGATGGTGGATCAGCTGCGATCATTCGCATCCGAAGTGACGCGCGTGGCGCGCGAAGTAGGCACGGAAGGCATGCTCGGCGGCCAGGCCGAAGTGCAAGGCGTCGCCGGTACGTGGAAAGATCTCACCGACTCCGTGAACTCCATGGCCGGTAACCTGACGGGCCAGGTCCGTAACATCGCTGAGGTGACCAAGGCCGTGGCGGCCGGTGACCTCTCCAAGAAAATCACCGTGAACGTCAAAGGTGAGATTCTGGAGTTGAAGAACACCGTCAACACGATGGTGGACCAGCTCTCCTCCTTCGCGGCCGAAGTGACGCGCGTGGCGCGCGAGGTAGGTACCGAAGGAAAACTCGGCGGCCAGGCCGAGGTGAAAGGCGTCGCCGGCACGTGGAAGGATCTCACGGAAAACGTGAACCTCATGGCCAGCAACCTCACCGTGCAGCTGCGCGACGTATCCAAGGTAGCCACCGCGATCGCGATGGGCGACTTGACGCAGACCATCACCGTGGACGTTCGCGGCGAGATTCTGCAGATCAAGGACGTGATCAACACCATGGTCGATCAGCTCCGCTCCTTCGCGGCGGAGGTGACGCGCGTGGCGCGTGAGGTGGGTACCGAAGGAAAACTGGGTGGCCAGGCAACGGTGCGCGGCGTATCCGGCACGTGGAAAGATTTGACCGAGAACGTCAACTCGATGGCGAGCAACCTGACCGGCCAGGTGCGCAACATCGCCGAAGTGACGACGGCGGTGGCGGCCGGTGACTTGTCCAAGAAAATCACCGTGAACGTCATGGGTGAAATTCTGGAGCTGAAGAACACCGTCAACACGATGGTGGATCAGCTCCGTTCCTTCGCGGCCGAAGTGACACGCGTGGCGCGTGAAGTAGGTACGGAAGGCATCCTGGGTGGCCAGGCGCGAGTGGAAGGCGTCTCGGGCACCTGGAAAGATCTCACCGACAACGTGAACCTCATGGCCTCGAACCTCACCTCGCAGGTGCGCGGTATCGCGAAGGTCGTGACCGCCGTGGCGAACGGCGACCTCAAGCTCAAACTGAAAGTGGATGCGAAGGGCGAAATCGCGGCCCTCGCCGAAACCATCAACAGCATGACGGAAACCCTGGCGACCTTCGCGGCGCAGGTGACCACCGTGGCGCGCGAAGTCGGCGTCGAAGGAAAACTCGGCGGTCAGGCGAAAGTGCCCGGCGCGGCCGGCACGTGGAAAGGTCTGACGGAGAACGTCAACCAGCTCGCAGAAAATCTCACAACTCAGGTGCGCGCCATTGCCGAAGTGGCGACGGCGGTGACGCAGGGTGACTTGACCCGATCCATCACCGTGCAGGCGCAGGGTGAGGTCGCGGCGCTCAAGGACACGATCAACGAAATGATCCGCAACCTGAAGGACACCACACACAAGAACACCGAGCAGGACTGGCTCAAGACCAACCTCGCGAAGTTCAGCCGCATGTTGCAAGGTCAGAAGGACATGATGGCGGTGGGCCAGATGATCCTTTCGGAGCTTGCGCCGGTGGTCGGTGCGCAGCAGGCGGAGTTCTATGTTCTCGATTCGAGCAAGTACACGCCTAAGCTGAAACTTCTCGCGAGTTATGCGAGCGGCGGCCAGGGCGCGCATGGTCGCGAGCTGGATCTCGGTCAGGGGCTCATCGGTCAGTGCGCCGTCGACAAGCAGAAGATTCTGATGAATGGCGTGCCGTCGGAGGCCATTCGCATTTCCTCAGGTCTGTCGCAGGCCGTGCCGCAGAACGTGCTCGTGCTGCCGGTCGTGTTCGAAGGGTTGGTGAAGGGTGTGCTGGAACTCGCTTCCGTCGAGCGCTTCAGCTCCGCTCACCAGGCCTTCCTCGACCAGCTGACGGAATCGATCGGCATCGTGATCAACACGATCGAAGCCAATATGCGTACCGAGAACCTGCTGCAACAGTCGCAGTCTCTCGCGCAGGAATTGCAGCAGACGAACCAGGAGCTGCAGGAAAAGGCGAAGCTCCTCGCGCACCAGAACCACGAGGTGGAGCGCAAGAATCAGGAAGTGGAGCAGGCCCGCCAGGCGCTCGAAGAGAAAGCCAAGCAGCTCGCGCTCACGTCGAAATATAAGTCCGAGTTCCTTGCGAACATGTCGCACGAGCTGCGCACGCCGCTCAACAGCCTGCTGATTCTTTCGGACCAGCTGTCGAAGAACTCGGAAGGCAACCTCACCGGCAAGCAGGTCGAGTTCTCGCGCACGATTCACTCGGCGGGTAACGACCTGCTCATGCTCATCAACGACATTCTGGACCTGTCGAAGATCGAGTCGGGCACCGTGGTTGTCGACATCGGCGAATTGCGGCTGGATGAACTGCAGCACTACGTCGTTCGTAACTTCCACCACGTGGCGGAATCGAAGAACGTCGAGTTCACCGTACGTCTGGATGAGCGTCTGCCGAAGTCCGTCGTCACCGATGCGAAACGTCTGCAGCAGATTCTCAAGAACCTGCTCTCCAACGCGTTCAAGTTCACGCATCGCGGCCAGGTCACGCTCACCATCGAGCGCGCCACCAGCGGCTGGAGCAGCGAGAGCGAAGATCTGTCGCGCGCACACGATGTGCTCGCCTTCTCCGTGACCGATACCGGCATCGGCATCTCCGCGGACAAACAGCAGATCATCTTCGAAGCGTTCCAACAGGCAGACGGCAGCACGAGCCGCAAATACGGCGGCACCGGCCTCGGTCTCGCCATCAGCCGCGAGTTGTCGAAGCTGCTGGGTGGTGAGATCCGGCTGTCGAGCGCGCCGGGCAAAGGCAGCATGTTCACGCTGTACCTGCCGCAAACATTTGCTCAGGCACGCACGGGTCGCGTGAGAATGGCGCCGCTCGAAATCGTGCGCTCGGAAGCAGTCGAGTCACGTTCGGTTGCGATTACTCATCATGTGACACATACGGCGATCGAAGTGCTGGAAGAAGACCGGCACGTACCGGACAACGAAGCACAGGACGATCGCGATGTCATCCAGCCGGGCGATCGCGTGCTGTTGATCGTAGAGAACGATCTCGCGTTCGCGCGCTTCCTGCTGGACGCCGCGCGTGAGAAGGGCTTCAAGGGACTCGTCACTACGCTCGGCACCGGCGCGCTCAGCCTGACGCGCGAGTTCGAGCCGGACGCGATCACACTCGATCTGTTCCTGCCCGATATGGAAGGCTGGCGTGTACTCGATCGCCTGAAGAACGATCTGACGACCCGTCACGTGCCGATCTGCGTCATCTCGACGGATGAGTCCCGGCAGCGGGCGCTCGCGTCGGGCGCGGTCGGGTTTGTCGCGAAGCCGATCCCGTCGAAGGATGTGCTCGATCAGGCGCTCTCCGCACTCCAGGCGTTCATCAATCGTAAGGAACGGCACGTTCTCATCCTGATGAATGAGTCGGCCGAGCGGAATCAGCTGGTGGAGCTGCTGGAAGGCGACGACGTTCGCATCTTCCCCGTAGCCGACAGCGCGCTCGGGCCGAAGATCCTGCGCGAGCGTCCCATCGATTGCGTCATCGTCGGCTCGGACATGACGACGCTCGATGCTGAGGAGTTCGAATCCGCCATCGACTTCCGCACGGAGATGGGCCAGCTGGCGGTGATCTTCTATGGTCAGCAACCCGTCAGCGGCCACGAAGAGTTCCGGCGGCGGATCAAGGATCGCGCTACGCTGCGCGACGTTCACTCGCCCGCCCGCCTCCTGGAGCAGGCGACGTTCTTCCTGCACCGGAACGTGGACCTGCTGTCGGAGCCGTCGAAGCGGGTGCTGCTCGACCAGCACGAATCGCGCAAGGTGCTGGCTGGCAAGAAGGCCCTGGTGGTCGACGACGATATGCGTAACATTTTCGCGCTCGCCACGGTGCTCGACGACCAGGCCATGATCGTGCTGTCGGCGGACAACGGCCGCGAGGCAATCCAACATGTGATGAAGGATCCGACCATCGATATCGTACTGATGGACATCATGATGCCCGAGATGGACGGCATCGCGACGATCCAGGAGATTCGCAAGATCCCCGAGCGTCGTGACCTGCCGATCATCGCTGTCACGGCGAAAGCCATGAAGGGCGATCGTGAGAAATGTATCGCCGCGGGCGCGTGGGATTACCTCTCCAAGCCCGTGGATACGCAGGATCTGCTCGCCACGCTTCGCGCCTGGCTGGCCCGCTGAGTATCGTGCTCGACACCACTATCATCGGACGGCTGGACGTGCAGGCGCGCGTCCTCATCGTCGACGACTTGCCCGAGAAGCTGCTCGTCTACCGCAGCCTGTTGGAAGAGATCGACGCGCAGGTTGTCGCCGCGCATTCGGGCACCGAAGCTTTGAAGCGTGTGTTGGAGGGCGAGTTCGCCGTCATCCTCCTCGACGTCAACATGCCGGATATCGACGGCCTCGAAACGGCCACGTTGATTCGCCGGCACAAGAACGCGCGCCATACGCCAATCATTTTCATCACCGGCTTCGCGGATGAAATGCAGACGGCGAAGGGCTACGAGCTGGGTGCTGTCGATTACATCCTGTCGCCGGTCGTGCCTGAGGTGTTACGCACCAAGGTGCGGGTGTTTGTCGAGCTTTATAAGATGAACGCGGCCCTTGCCCGTTCCAACGTTGCGTTGGAACAGCGCGTGTTGGAACGCACGGCGGAGCTGCAGAAGAGCAACGAGAGGTTGCAGGCCGAGGTCACTGAGCGTCAGCGCGCGGAGAATGAGCGCGAGGCGCTGCTGGCACGCGAACAGGTGTTGCGTGCCGAAGCCGAGGAGCTGAGTCGTCTCAAGGATGAGTTCCTTGCAACGATGTCGCACGAATTACGCACGCCGTTGAATGCCATCTTCGGCTGGATCACGTTGCTCAGGACGCGCCGGCTGGATGAGCCTACGCAGGCGCGTGCGTTGGAGACTATCGAACGTAATGCGCGTGCGCAGAAGCGTTTGATCGAAGATCTGCTGGATGTGTCGCGCATCGTCACGGGCAAGGTTGCTCTCGAGCTCACCGTGGTCGATCCGCGTCGCGTGGTGGAAGCGGCGTTGGAGACTATGCATCCGACGGCGCAGACGAAGGGATTGAAGCTGGTTCCGTTGCTCGATACGAGCGCGGGCACAGTGCGCGGCGACTTCGCGCGTTTGCAGCAGGTGGTGACCAACCTCGTTTCGAACGCCATCAAGTTCACGCCGACGGGTGGACAGGTGGATGTGTGTCTCGCCTGTCACAACGGTGAGGCGCAGATTTCCGTCAGCGATACGGGTCAGGGCATCGGCAGTGATTTTCTACCGCATGTGTTTGATCGGTTCCGCCAGGAGGATGGCTCCATCAGTCGTCGGCATGGCGGATTGGGGCTTGGGCTCGCCATCGTGCGACACCTTGTTGAGCTTCACGGCGGCACGGTTGATGCGTTTAGTGCTGGCGAAGGAAAGGGCGCGCGGTTCACTGTGCGATTACCTATTCGCGAAGCGCCTGCACAGGCGCCGCGTGCATTGGAGGGCGTCATCAAGCCTGTGACTTCGCCGTCAATGTTGGCGGGGTTGCGGGTGTTGGTTGTTGATGATGATCCGAGCGCGCGGGATCTGATGACTGGCATTCTTACTGGGTACGGCGCTGAGGTGTCGTTGGCGGATAGCGGTCCGGCGGCGCTGTCGTTGTTATTCGAGCAACGGCCGCAGGTGTTGATTGCGGATCTCGGCATGCCGGGGATGGATGGGTATGCGCTGATCGAGCAGGTGCGGGCGCTGGATCCGGATTTCGGTGGACATACGCCGGCGATTGCGGTGACGGCGTATGCGTCAGCGCACGATCGGTTACGCGCGCTGCAGGCGGGTTATCAGAACCATGTGCCGAAGCCCGTCGAGCCGGAAGAGCTCGCAATCGTCATCGCAAGTCTCACCGGACGGGTCACGACGGAGCGGAAGGTACACAGAGAGTAACTCTCTCGCCTACGGCACCAACACCGTCGAGCCGGTAGTCTTGCGCGCCTCGAGATCGGCATGTGCCTGCGCGGCCTGTGACAGCGGATAGGTCTGCCCGATGCGCACCTTCACCGCCCGGCTCTTCACCGCCGCAAACAACTCCTTCGCATTCGCCGTCAACGACTCACGTGAAGCAATGTAATCATTGAACAGCGTCGGGCGCGTCAGAAACAGCGACCCGCGCTTCGTCAACTCCAAAGGACTCACCGCCGGCACCGGCCCCGACGCATTTCCATAAGTCACCATCAGCCCGCGCGGCCGCAGGCAATCCAGAGATTCGAAAAACGTATCCTTGCCAATGGAGTCGTACACGACCGGCACACCCCGGTTCTTCGTAATCTTCTTCACCCCAGCCACGATATCGTCGCGCCCCATGACCAACACGTGATGACAGCCGTTCTTCCGCGCCAGCTCCGCCTTCGACTCACTCCCCACAACGCCGATAACCTTCGCGCCCAGCGACTTCCCCCACTGACATAACAGCAGGCCCACACCACCCGCAGCCGCATGCACGAGGATGACGTCGCCCTTCTGCACCCGATACGTCCGTCGTAATAGATAGTGCGCGGTGAGCCCCTTCAGCATCAGCGCCGCGGCCTGCTCATCCGAAATGAACTTCGGCACCTTGACGAGCCGATCCGCCGGCATGTTCCGAAGCTCGCAATACGCACCCGGCTTTCCCGACACATAGGCAACGCGGTCACCCAGGCGAAAGCCGGTAACCTTCTTGCCCAGCGCAACGACGACACCTGCCGCCTCACGTCCCAGCGTCACCGGCAATGGATGCGGATATAACCCCGTGCGGTCGTACACATCGATGTAGTTGAGCCCCACCGCCGTATGACGCAGCTGGACTTCCCCGGCTGCCGGCGCAGGGACCTCCACGTCGTCGTACTTCAGAACCTCAGGACCACCCGTCTCGTGGATACGAACTGCTTTGGATGTGCTCATGACTCAACCGATGGCAGGCAAAGGCGACTTGGAGAACACCAGCTCTTCGACGGGCCGGCCGCCGAGCAGATGCTGCTGGATGATGCGCTCGAGATTTTCAGGCGTGCAGTCCCGATACCAGATGCCGTCGGGATAGACGACAGCAATCGGCCCCGCGACGCAGATGCGCAGGCAGTCCGCCTTCGTACGCATGACGCCGTCCCGGGTATCGGCAAGCCCCAGCTCCTTCAGGCGGCGCTTGAGATATTTCCAGGATTCCTGGGCGATTTCGGATGGCGCGCACTTTCCAGCCGTGCACAGGAATATGTGCCGCCGGGCTTCGCCAAGGTGGATTTCTTCAATGACTCTGCGGAGTTGTTTATCGACGTTCATGCCGCGCAGTCTACCGCGACGACATGAGCATGCGCCCGGCGCAAGCGCGCCGGGCGTGCGGGGAGCCGCTTAGAGGGCGGCGTCGTCCGTCTCGCCGGTGCGGATGCGGATGACGCGTTCGATCTCGGTAATGAAGATCTTGCCGTCACCGACCTTGCCGGTTTTTGCAGACTTCAGAATCGCTTCGACAACCTGATCGACCAAGTCACTGCGGACAGCAACTTCGATTCGGGTCTTGGGCACGAAATCAACCACGTACTCCGCACCACGATACAACTCGGTGTGACCGCGCTGACGTCCGAAGCCCTTCACCTCGGTTACGGTCATGCCGGAAACACCGATATCGGACAGTGCCGCGCGCACGTCGTCGAGCTTGAACGGCTTGATGATCGCGGTGACCAGTTTCATGGGAAACACTCCATCGGACGTGTGAGTTTTATTGTCTCGGGCAACGGCATTTTGCAGCTTTCATGCCACGAGTGCCCCTGTAGTGAAATCACGGGGTTTCGCGCGATGATACGTCGCTCGTGACGTGAGCTGCACCATACCAACGCCCCGCGAGGGGTCACTCGCCCCTGTTTGGTGCAACGATCACGCACTCTCATGGGCTATGCTTTGATCCAATGATGAAAAAAATAGTGATCGTCGGCGCCGGCCAGGCGGCCGTACAGGCAATCGATACTTTACGCCGTAAGGGATACACCGGTGAGCTCGTTCTCATCGGCGATGAACCCTATCCTCCCTATCAACGCCCGCCGCTCTCAAAGAAATATCTCGCGGGCGCGTTAGATGCGGAGCGACTCTTCCTCAAGCCCACGCAATTTTATGCAACGCACAGCGTGCAGACGCATCTCGGCCGCAGCGTCGTAGAGATCGACCGGACCGCACAACGCGTCCAACTCGATGATGGCACCGCGCTCTCATACGATGGCATGTTGATCGCCACAGGCAGCCATCCGCGCAAGCTGACTGCGCCCGGCGCAGACCTCGGCGGCATTTATTACCTGCGCACGCGCACCGACGTTGAGAATATTCGCAGCGAATTCGCGCCTGGAAAGCGTTTGGTGATCGTCGGCGGCGGCTACATCGGCCTCGAAGTCGCGGCCACCGCGCGCGAGTTGGGCCTCGAAGTGACCGTGCTCGAGATGGCCGATCGCGTGATGAATCGCGTGACCTGTTCTGAGGTCTCCGCATTTTATGCAGCCGAGCACCAACGTCACGGTGTGAATATTGTGACGCGCTCACGCATGCGCGAGCTGGCGGGTGATCCGGTAACCGGACGCGTGCGCGCCGTTCTCACCGAAGAAGGTGATGAGTATCCAGCCGATCTCGTCGTCGTCGGAGTAGGTGTATTGGCAAGCGATCAGCTCGCGAGGGCGGCGGGCATTGAATGTGCGAATGGCATCGTCGTGGATGAGCATTGCCGCACCTCGGATCCAGCCATCTATGCGGCGGGCGACTGCACCAATCACCCCAATCTGCATTTCAAACGGCGTCTGCGACTCGAGTCCGTAGATAACGCATTCGAGCAGGCAACGACCGCAGCACTCAACATGCTCGGCACCGTGACGGTGCATGACAAGGTGCCGTGGTTCTGGTCCGATCAATACGATCTGAAAATGATCATCGTCGGACTCAGCGGCGATCACGATCAGACCGTCGTGCGAGGCGATCCGGCCACACGCAGCTTCAGCGCCTGTTATCTCAAGGACGGTGAGCTGCTCGCCATCGACACCATCAACAGCGCGAAGGATCAGATGGCGGCGCGCAAGCTCATCGCGAGCCACGCTCGTCCCGATCTGCGGAAGCTCGCGGATGTCACCATTCCGTTGAAGGACTGCCTGTAGTACTTTCTCTCTCGCCGCACTGCGCTGTCGCAGGCGCATAAGAACAAAATAAGTTCACTGGCGGGAGTATGGGGAATCCACTTCGAATGTGGCTGGGCGCAGCGTCGCTGTGTTTTGCTGCAACTACAGCAATGGCGGGCCATGGCGCGGAATTCAGCATTCTGGCGCATGAATCCGTGCATCTGACGAATCGTCAGCTCGGCAATGAGCAACAGCGCGTGACGTTCGATGCTTACGGCAGGCGATTCGAGTTGCTGCTCCAACCCAACACCAACCTGAACTTGGCCATTTCCGCGGATGCCGACTTCGCGCCGCTGCAGGGAACGGTGGCCGGACTACCCGGCTCATGGGCGCGCATCACGCAGAGTCCGCGCGGCTGGCGCGGCATGTTTTTCGATGGCACGAATCTCTATGCCATCGAACCATCACAGGACGTCGCGGCGTATACCGTGCAGCCGCTGAACATGAAGCCCGGCGATTCTCAGGTGGTGTATCGGCTCGAGGACGCCGTGCTTCCGCAAGGCGGCGCGTTCTGCGAAACGGTGACGCCTGATGAGAATGATCAGGTCACAGCCGACTCTGCGTTCAAATCGCTCGCTGCCGAGTTGCATCAGAAGACGGCGCTCACCGCGACGAAGCGACTGAAAGTCAGCGTGGTGGCGGACTATGAGTTCGCGTCGACGATGGCTTCACCTGAAGAAGCGATGATCGCCCGGATGAACATCGTCGACGGGATCTTCACTTCGCAGCTCGGTGTGCAGATCGCGGTGGACGAAACCACGGTATTCCGCACACCCGAGGATCCCTTCACGAAGACAAAGCCCGGCGAGCTGTTAACGGAACTGAAGCGGTATCGGACGAGCACGTCCGGCGAGCTCATGTTTGGTGCCACACACCTGATGACCGGGCGTGACATGGAGGGCGACACGGTAGGCATCGCCTACATGGGCTACGTGTGCCGCGGACCTTCAGCTGCGAGTCTGTCCGAAGCCGCACGCTCCTCAGTGAGTGCGGCCCTGATCGCCGCGCACGAGATCGCGCATAACTTCAATGCACCTCATGATGGCGAAGCCGCGTGCGCGAGCACGCCGGACAGCTACCTGATGGCGGCGCGCCTCAACGGTAATAATCAGTTTTCGGACTGTAGCCTCAGCGAGATGCAGCCGGTGCTGGACTCGGGCAATTGTTTTGTCGATATCGTGCCGGAGAAGACTCCGCCCGCGAGCGGCGGCTTGATCACCGGGACGCCGCCAGATACTCCGAGCGACAGCGGTGGAGGCGGCGGTCGCTTCGACGTGTTGCTGCTGGCAGTGTTAGCGCTGATCGCATTGACTCGCGCCCGCCTGCGGATGCGCTGAGCTTCCCGCCGCGACTCGCGGCGTTGGCAGCGATGGCGCCACCTGATATGCCATTGCGGCGGACGGAGCGCATAACACGGCATGACGTGTTAGTTACGCCAGGCGGCGGCGGGCCCCGTTTCCTTACGCCAGCACGATCAGCAGATCTTTCGCGTCCACCTGTTTGCCGGGCGTCACGAGAATCTCGGCGATCTCGCCATCGCCTTCGGCGCGCACCGCCGTTTCCATCTTCATGGCCTCGAGACTGAGCAGCACGTCGCCGCGAGAAACTTTCTGGCCGACCGTGACGGCAACCGTCGCCACCGTGCCCGGCATCGGGGCACCGATGTGCTTCACGTTGCCCGCCTCCACCTTCGGCTGCGGAGGATGCTTCGCCACCTGACTTCTGTCCGTCACCGCAACGGACCGCGGTTCGCCGTTCAACTCGAAGAACACCTTGCGTGTGCCATCTTCACGCGGCTCGCTGGCCGTCACGAAGCGCACGATGAGCGTCTTGCCGCGCTCGAGATCGATGCTGAATTCCTGCCCCGGCTCCATGCCATAGAAGAAGACCGGCGTTGGCAGAATGCTGATGTCTCCATACAGCAGCCGCTCCGTGATGTAGTCCTCCCAGACTTTTGGATACATCAGATACGACGCCAGATCGTAATCCGTCGCCGTACGCGGCAGCTTCTCCTGAACGTGCTTGAACTCAGCTTCCAGATCAGCCGGCGGCAACGTTGCGCCCGGACGCTCCGTCAGCGGCTCCGCGCCTTTCAGAATCTTCTTCTGCAGCTCCTGCGGAAACCCGCCGTACGGCTGCCCCAGATCGCCGCGAAACAGCTCCACGACAGATTGCGGGAAAGCCACTTCCTGCGCCGGATCGAGCACCTTCTGTTTGGTGAGGCCGCTCGTGACCATGAGAATCGCCATGTCCCCCACCACCTTGGATGTGGGCGTGACCTTCACGATGTCACCAAACATTTCGTTCACGTCGGCGTAGGTCTGAGCCACTTCCGGCCAGCGCGCGTCGTCGATGCCAAGCGAGCGAGCCTGCTCGCGAAGGTTCGTGTACTGGCCGCCGGGCATGCCATGCACATACACCTCTGACGCTCCAGAGCGAATATCACTCTCGAATGCACCATACAGGCGGCGCACCTGCTCCCAGTAAGTCGAGAGCATCCGCAGCTTGGAGGCGTCGATCCCCGAGTCGCGCGCACCATAGCGCAGCGCTTCGACGATCGATCCGAGGTTGGGTTGGGAAGTAAGACCGCTCAGCGCATCCACGGCGCCATCGACCGCATCCGCGCCTGCTTCCACGGCCGCCAACACACTCGCACCTGCAATGCCGCTCGTGTCATGCGTATGGAAATGTACAGGCAGCCCGATCTCTTCCTTCAAAGCCTTCACCAACGTGAAAGCGGCGGCCGGCCGACACAAGCCGCCCATGTCTTTGACGCCGAGAATATGGGTGCCCGCCGCTTTCAGCTGCCGGCCCATCTCGAGGTAGTAGTCGAGCGTGTACTTCTTTTCTTTGGGATCGGTCAGGTTGCCCGTGTAGCAGATGGCCGCCTCACAGAGCCGACCCGTCTCCCGCACGGCGTCGATCGACACCCGCATATTGTCGACCCAGTTGAGCGAATCGAAAATGCGGAACACATCGACACCCGCCGCGGCCGCCTGCTTCACGAAGAAACGCACGACGTTGTCAGGATAATTCTTGTAGCCCACAGCGTTCGCCGACCGGAGCAACATCTGCAGCAGCAGGTTGGGCATGCTCTCGCGCAGCCGTTCGAGACGCTGCCACGGATCTTCCCTCAGGAAGCGCATGGCGACGTCGAACGTCGCGCCACCCCAGCATTCAACGGAGAACAGCTCCGGCATCAAGCGCGCGTAATAAGGCGCGATGGCCGTGATGTCGAGCGTACGGATGCGCGTCGCCAGCAGCGACTGGTGCGCATCGCGCATCGTCGTATCCGTGAGTAGTACGCGCTTTTCGTCGAGCATCCACTGCGCGAATTTCTCGGCACCCAGCTCATCGAGCTTCTGTTTCGTGCCGGCGGGCGGTGGAACCGACAGATCCACCTTCGGCATGCGTGCGAGCGTGAGACGCGCCGGACGCGCGCGGTTCTTCACCTCAGGATTGCCGTTGATGATGGTGTCGCCGATGTAGGCGAGGATGCGCGTCGCGCGATCCCGTCGGCGCGGCCAACGGAAAAGCTCCGGTGTTTCGTCAATGAACTTGGTTGTGTAGTCCCCGCGGGCGAAATTCGGATGCGTGATGACCTGGTCGAGGAATCGCAGATTGGTGACGACACCTCGAATGCGGAATTCCCACAGCGCGCGATGCATGCGCGCGATACTTTCCTCAGGCGTCGGCGCCCAGGCAGTCACCTTCACCAGCAGCGAATCGTAAGACCGCGTGAGAATCGCGCCGCTGTAGGCCGTGCCCGCATCCAGGCGGATGCCGAAGCCGGCGGGGCTGCGATACGCCGTGATTGCGCCGTAATCCGGCACGAAGTTATTTTCCGGATCTTCCGTCGTGACCCGACATTGCAGGGCGTGCGCACTGATGCGAATGTCGCTCTGCGCGGGCACGCCACTTTCGGGCTCGCCGATACGCGCGCCGCCCGCGATACGGATCTGAGCTTTCACGAGATCGATGCCGGTGGCGCACTCGGTCACGGTGTGCTCCACCTGGATGCGGGGGTTCACTTCAATGAAGTAGAACTTGCCTGTCTCCGCGTCCTGAAGAAATTCCACCGTACCCGCGTTGACGTAATTGGCAGCATGACCAATCGCGAGCGCGGACTCGCACAGCTCCGCGCGCTGCGCATCGCTCAGAAACACCGCCGGCGCGCGCTCGACTACTTTCTGATTGCGCCTCTGCACCGTGCAGTCGCGCTCATATGCGTGAACCAGATTGCCGTGCGTGTCGCCGAGGATCTGAACTTCAACGTGACGCGCGTGGCGCACGAGCTTCTCGAGATACACCTCGTCGTTGCCAAACGCGGCTTTCGACTCGCGGCGCGCGACCGGCAACAGCTCGGCAAGCTGCGCATCGCTCTCGATGACACGCATGCCGCGACCGCCGCCGCCCCAACTCGCCTTGAGCATGACGGGATAGCCGATCTCCTGCGCAAGTTTGGAGGCCTGCGCGATATCCACCGGCAGCGGCTCGGTTGCCGGCATGACCGGCACGCCGGCCTGTTTCGCAAGATTACGCGCGGCAACCTTGTTGCCAAGCATGCGCATGGTGTCAGGCGTGGGCCCGATGAAGACGATGCCCGCTTCCTTACAGGCGGCGGCGAAGTCCGGGTTCTCCGAGAGAAAACCGTAGCCGGGATGAATAGCGTCCGCGCGCGCTTCGCGCGCGATGCGCAAAATATCCTCGATATCGAGATAGGCCTCGACGGGCCCTTTGTCGCGCCCGACGAGATAGGCCTCGTCAGACTTGGTGCGATGGAGCGAGAAGCGGTCTTCCTGCGAATAGATGGCGACCGTGCGCAGGCCGAGCTCGCTGGCAGCTCGCATGACGCGTATGGCGATCTCGCCGCGATTGGCGACGAGCAGGCTGCGGATCCGCTGCGGCATTCCGGGTTTCTCTTTAAGATTCGTGGGCTGCGCTCGACTGGGGCGCGCAAGAATCATAGCTGCTGGAGGCAAAGCATGTCGCGGTTGAAAGCGTGGATCACCGTAGCCGTGTTGCTGATGGGAACGTGTGTTGCGGCCGCGGCCGAGCGCCCTATTTCCTTCGCGATACATGGAGGTGCGGGGGTTCTGCCACGGGCGGAGATGACGCCTGAGCGAGAGGCTGCGTTTCGCGCCGGGCTCGCCCAGGCGCTGGATGCAGGCTATGCCGTGCTCGAGCGCGGCGGCACCAGCCTCGATGCGGTGACAACCGCCGTCCAGATTCTGGAGGAAGACCCACAGTTCAACGCGGGACGCGGTGCCGTGCTCGCGCATGACGGCGCGGCGGAGCTCGATGCGTCGATCATGGATGGCAAAGATCTGCGCGCTGGCGCCGTTGCGGCGATCCGGCATGTGAAGAGTCCGATCGAGCTGGCGCGCCTCGTGATGGAGAAATCCCCTCACGTCATGATGTTTGGCAGCGGCGCGGAGGAGTTTGCGCTGACGCAGGGGCTCACCCTCGTCCCCAACAGTTACTTCATCACCGAGCCGCGCCTGCAACAACTCGAGAAAGTGTTGCGCGAAGAACGCGCGAAGCAGCCGCCGAAGCCGCCAACAGGAACAGTCGGCGCGGTGGCATTCGATCGCTCCGGAAATCTTGCGGCCGCCACGTCTACGGGCGGCATGGTGAACAAACGCAACGGGCGTGTAGGTGACGCGCCGATCATCGGCGCGGGCACGTACGCCAACAACGCTTCATGCGCTGTGTCAGGTACGGGGCATGGAGAGTTCTTCATTCGCGCAACGGTCGCGCACGACATCTGCGCGCTGGTCGAGTACAAGAAGATGAGCCTCGAGGCGGCGGCGCGCGAAGTCGTGCTCGGCAAGCTCAAACGCATGCAGGGTGAGGGCGGCATCATCGCCATCGATAACGCCGGCCGCATCGTCATGGAATACAACAGCGGCGGCATGCTTCGCGCCGCGCGCGATTCGAGCGGCCGCCGCGAGATTGCGATTTACCGCTGATCCAGCGCTGATTTACTGAGGTCGATATGTACGCCATTGCGATTCACGGCGGCGCAGGCGCGATTCCGCCCGCGTCAATCGAGGGGGAACGGGGCGAGCGTTTCAAACGCAGTCTCGCGCAGGCGCTCGATGCGGGATTTGAAATCCTCGCGAGCAATGGATCGAGCCTGGACGCAGTGACGACCGCCGTGCGTATTCTCGAGGACGACCCGCTGTTCAATGCGGGGCGCGGAGCCGCGCTCACCCGTGATGGTGGAGTGGAACTCGACGCCGCTGTCATGGATGGAAACCAACAACGTGCGGGCGCGGTTGCTTCGGTCCGCCATGTCAGGAACCCGGTTGATCTCGCACGGCGCGTAATGGAGAAATCACGTCATGTGCTGTTGGTCGGCACCGGGGCCGAAGAGTACGCGCTGGAAGAAGATATTCCATTGGTTGCGAATACTTACTTCCGCACGGAGGACCGGCGCAAGCAGCTTGAAGTGACGCAGGGTGGCGGGCGTGTTTCTGATCTGATTCCGGTGACCAAGGGCACCGTGGGCGCTGTTGCTCTCGATAGCGCGGGCAATCTCGCCGCGGCAACATCCACCGGCGGCATGACCAACAAACGTGTGGGACGTGTTGGCGACTCGCCCATCATCGGTGCGGGCACTTATGCGAAGAATGGCGTCTGCGCGGTATCCGCAACGGGGCATGGCGAATATTTCATCCGCTCGGTGGCGGCTTATCACATCTGTATTGGCGTCGAGTATCGCGGGCAGAGCCTGGCGGAAGCGGTGAGCGAGACCCTGCGTGAGAAGATCGCGGGGCTGGGCGGCACCGGCGGCATCATCGCGATCAGCGGCGATGGCTCCATCGTGATGGATTTCAACACCGACGGCATGTTCCGCGGCGGCCGCAACTCAGAAGGCTATCGCGAGATCGCTATCGTCTGACGGCAATGCCTGTCAGCCAGTGCGAAAGGCGCTCGGCGGCTGCGATTCCCAGCGGGACCATACTCTGCGCATCTGATGCGCAGAGGTGAAGCCCGCTTTCGAGGCGACGCGCTCGAGATCCATCGAGCTTTGCACGACCAGTTCCTTGGCCAGCGCCACTCTGATGAGCTGCACGTAATCGAGCGGCGAGCAGTGTGCGTGCTCGGCAAACAGCCTCGCGAGATTTCGCGGACTGGTATGCGCCACCGCTGACAGCTCACGCGCGGACCACGATGCCGCGGGCTGACGGGCAACAGCATCCTGCACGCGATGGACTGCGGGATGGAGATGATTTCGATGCATCACCCAGGGTGAGAGCGCTGGGTCCGCGCCGGAGCGCCGGAGATATACGACCAGCTCGCGCGCCACGTCCGCACAGACACGCGCGCCGAGTTCGCGGCTGATCAGATGTAGCGCAAGATCGATTCCCGCCGTGACACCGGCGCTGCTCCAGATGGCGCCCGCTTCAACGAATATTCTGTTGTCGAGCACCCGGGCGGTGGGGTCGACTTCCTTCAGTTCTTCGAGGTGCGAATGATGGGTCGTGCACTCCAGATGCGACAGCAGGCCTGCTTTCGCAGCGATGACGCTGCCGGCACAAACACATAACAACTTCACCTGGCTCGTCACGACTCGGCGCAGCCAGTCGACGAGGTGAGTCATCGCGGGCTGGGTGAAATCCACTCTCTTGCCGGAGACGCCGGCGATAACAATGGTGGAACCGGGGTCGAGATGCTCTGGCAACTTTTCCAGTTGGCCCAGATGCAACCCTACCGCCGACTTCACTTCGCTGCTCGGAGCGGCATATCGCAAATGATAAGAACCGGGCACGCGAGTGTCTGCAAGCCGGAATGCCTCGGCGGGTCCTGCTATGTCGAGCAGAACCACGCCGGGCATCACTGCGAAGAGCACATCGCTCATAACAACGCCGTAGCGGCGGGAACGATGGTCGCGAAGCGTCCACTCAGCACCAGCTCCGTGCGCTCACGAATATCCGCGGGGGAGAATTCGCGGCCGCTGGCGGAGCGCATGGAGAAAGTCAGCGTCGCGTCGGCGATGTACTGAACCTTGAAACCCGCGTCGGACGCATGGCGGGCGGTGGTCTCACAACACTGCTCTGTGCGGATGCCGGTGATGAGCACTTCCTCGATGCCGGTTTGCCGGAGCCAGGATTCGAGCGTCATGCCATTCGCGTCCTTCGCGTAGAGGGCCGAGTGGACGGTCTTCCGGAAGACGGCGGTGGGCGTTAGATCGAGTTCGGCGAGGGTGCGTACAAATCCGGACGCGGGGGAAAAGGGGTCGGATGCGTCGTCAGACGCTTCCTCGTGAAAGACCTGCACCACGGGGACGCCGTTGGCGCGGCTGCGGTTGATGAGCAACTGCAGATTGGAGAGGAAGGGCGGCAATTCGCTCGCCTGCCAGTACGGGCGCTGCCGAAAGGATTCCTGGACGTCGATGACGATGAGGGCCTGTTTCATGGGAGAGCTCCTGCGAAGGGAGCGCCATCATCGGCGCCTCCCCCGGGAGCCGCCATGCTAAGGCAGGACGGTTGGCATTCAAAAACGGACACCGACTTTTGAGGGGTATGCGGCTGGGGTGACACGTTTGGAGATTGAGGTGACACGTCCGCGGCGTCCGCGGCATGACACGTGGACCCCACCTCGCCCGCGAGAGTCACTCTCCCGCGCGATGCCCGCCTCCACTCCCGTTGCCGGCCGCTGACCAGTCGCGATCGCGGTCACCAGTCGCAACCGCCGGTCATTGGTCACCAGCACCCAGTGACAATGACCGGTCACCCGTCACCCGTCACAGTTGCGGTTGCGGTCACCAGTCGCGGTCGCCCAGTCGTGGTCGCTAGTCACCGGTCGCGCTTGCAGTCGCGGTTGCGGTCATCAGTTGCGGTCTCCAGTCCCCGGGCAGCGGGCGGAAGTCGGGGCTTATCGGCCAATCCGATCCGTGCGCGCGCTGAGCCCGAACAATCACTCCATTAGTGATCCCGTGGCGGCAACCCAGCCGCTTCGCGCTTCTGGCGCGCGCGCCGGGACATCATATTGAGCCCTTCGATAACCGCCGAGAACGCCATCGCCGTGTACAGATAACCCTTCGGCACATGCGCGCCAAACGCTTCAGCCACCAGCGCCGTGCCGATCATCAACAGGAAACCCAACGCCAGCATCACGATCGTCGGATTCGACCGAATGAAATTCGCCAACGGATCCGCTGCCAACATCATCACAGCCACCGTCACCACAACCGCAATCACCATGATCGGCACGTGGTCCGTCATGCCCACCGCGGTAATGATGCTGTCGACTGAAAACACGAGGTCCAGCAACACGATCTGAAAAATCACCGCCGCCAGGCCGCGCCCCGCATTCGCAGGCTCGAACACATCCGGACCCGGATCGGGATCCACCGTGTGATGAATCTCCTTCGTCGCCTTCCAGATGAGGAAAAGTCCACCCGCCAGCAGGATGATGTCCCGCCATGACAGACCGTGCCCCAGCACGAAAAACACCGGCTCCGTCAGCTGCACGATGAACGACACGAGACCCAGCAATGCCAGCCGGAAAATCAGCGCGAGGCCAATGCCGATGCGGCGGGCCTTCGACCGGTAAGCATCCGGCAACTTGTTGGTCAGAATCGATATGAAAATGAGGTTGTCGATGCCGAGCACGATCTCCATCGCAATGAGCGTCAGGAGCGCGGCCCATGCCGCGGGATCGGAAGCAAGCACTGCGAGGTTGTCTAACATCGGTCCATCTCGTGAGGAATGCGGCAGCCGGCAAAGATGCCGAAGTGCACGCGGGACAGCAAGTTCGATAGCCGCGCAGCATCGCGCGAGGCGCGGCTACTTTGGCACACCTGGAGTGCGATACTGCAACCGCAATTCCAACCGCTGTTTTGGTCCCGCCCATGCTAAAGAAGATTCCCCTGATCCTGGTTCCCGGCCTCGTGTGTGATGACGCGGTCTGGAAAGACCAGGCGACTGATCTGGCGGATCACGCCAATGTCACGATTGCCGATCACGGCCTGCGCGATTCCCTCGAAGAAATGGCGGCGGCGATCCTCTCGCGCGCGACCGATGAGCGCTTCGCGATCGCGGGACATTCAATGGGTGGACGCGTTGCGCTCGAGGTCTTCCGCCAAGCTCCGCATCGCGTGGTCGGGCTGGGGTTGCTCGACACTGGCATTCACGCGCTGGCGGCGGGCGCGGCGGGCGCGAACGAGCGCATCGGCCGGCAGAAACTGGTGGATCTCGCCCGTCGCGAAGGCATGCGCACGATGGCGTGGCAGTGGGTGCAGGGCATGGTCCATCCGTCGCGCCTCGCTGAGGGGCCGCTCATCGAAGCGATCCTCGACATGATGGCGCGCAAGACGCCGGATATTTTCGAAGCGCAGATTCGCGCGCTGCTGAATCGGCCTGATGCATCGCCGCTGTTGCCGCACGTGAAGTGCCCAGCGCTGGTGCTCTGTGGAAACGACGATGCCTGGGCGCCGCTCTCGCGTCACGAGGAAATGGCGCGGATGATCCCCGAGAGCACGCTCGTCGGCGTTCCCGAATGCGGGCACATGTGCACGATGGAGCGCCCGGCCGCCATCACGCAGGCAATGCGGAACTGGTTTCGACCGGTCGCGACGTACATGAGCCGGAATGCCTCCTGAAACATTCAGCGTTGAGGGACATGTCCCTCAACTTCAATCGCCCTCCGGCTCCCATTTATCCAACCCCTGCTGACTCTGCGCCGCCACCTCGCTCGCCAGCAGGCGCAGCCCATGCAATCTCAGCCGGTCCAATGTTCGGCTATCGGACTGCATCGCAGAACTTAATAAGTCTCGCCACACACGCACCCGCCCCGGCCAGCGAGGCTGCAGCCACTGCGGATGCGACTCCGCAATCTCCGTAATCTGCCGCAAGCTGCAAGTCGCTAACAATCCCGCACATTGCGGCGGCATTCCCAGCAAAAGCCGCGCGGCCGACACCTGACTTCTTGCTAACAACCACGCGTACGTCAGCACGATGCGCGTCACACCAACCGTCTGGGGAACCGTAAAAAACGTAGGCGTGTACGTCGCTTCGCGATCCTGCACGCCGCGACCGCTCGCCCACGCCCAACGACGCGCATCCGCAAAACCAACATCCACCAGCAAATAAGGACAGTCGGCAACCCGCCGCCGCGCATCCGCGTTCAACGCCGCCCAAAGCGGCTTCAGCTCACGCAACATCGGATGCCCCACTCCAGGTCGCATCGCTGCAGCCTGCGCAGCCAGTAATTCCAGACACTGCTCATTCAGCTCCGCGAGAGAGCGCACTGTCTCCTTATGCAGCCACGCAGGAACGCCAGGCGGCTCCAATCCTTCTTGCAAGCTCTCATGCGGCTTCGACATTGCCATTTTTCTCCGTTTACAACACTCGAGTTGGCGCTACGCGCTTGTCAACACGCAGCCAATTTGTCAATTTTTAAGACTCGAACAGGAAGTCTGATGCGGGCCTCTCATCCCTCCCGCCGAACATGTCCTTAACAAGTCAAGGAGACACCATGCGCGTATCTGACGATCGCTACAGCCGGGATCGCCTGCGCTTCGACCTCGCCCTGCGTTTTATAAGACACGAGGCGCGCACACGAACCATCCGCCTGTGGACCGGGCTGACGGACGATCGCATCCGCAAGCTCTATCGAACTTATTTAGCCGACACTTCGCAGACGGTGCCACGACATCGTGGCAAATCGCCGCGACAACCGGCTTTTTTCATGCGTTCGCCGCGCTTACAACACGAGACGGCCGTACTCGCCAGCCTGCTGAGTCTGCTCGGAGTAGTGGCGTCGCCGGCGCATCCGCGCACGGCGCGGCAACTGCCCAGCATTGCCCGTGGCCGCTCGCTGTGCGAAGCATTCGAGGCCTACCGCAGATTCGTGCCGGAGTCCCCAATAACTTTCGAGCACGCCGCATTTCTGGTGAGCGCGCTTCAGCGAGGCGAGGAGTTAAAGCTCACCGCCTGCATCGAATGCGGCAGTGTTGTTGTTCTCGATGGCGTGCCATTGCGCGATGGGCGTTGCCATCACTGCATCAAGACCGCACGCATGAGCTAGCCCGCTCACTCCAACACACACGATCGGCAGCGCTGCGGAGCCAGCAGGCTGCCGGTGTCGTCACAACTCCCTTTCAAGATCCCAAACCTTGAGCGCAGCATGCCCGGATAGCAGTGCAGCAAAACAGAGGCCGCCCGCATTTTCTCCGGGATTTTTCAGACTTTTTCAGCACCACAGTGTCATGCCACAGACATAACGCCGTGATGAGGTCGCAAGCGGCCGACGGCCGCGGAATTCGCAGCACGCCCGGCTGATAGACTCCCGCACTATCCGCTTCATCTTCGCTCTCTCATGGAAAACGATCGCGATCAGCCGAACTTCTTCGCCGGCCCTTACATCGACCGCCGTGCGGAGATGCGCGACTCCGCTCACTGGCGCGAGGAAGCGCTGGCAGACCCCAACACGCTCTGCGTCGTCTCGCGAGGAACCACGCATCTTCTGTACGCGGAATCAGAGCCGCGTATCGCCTTTCTCAACGTGACGAATCCGCTGGCGCAGGAAGCGGCCGAGCAGCAACTGACCCTGCTCGGCTGGTATCACGGGGCGCGCTGCCTGCTGCTGGAGTTGCCGGCAGATATCGACACAAGCCGGCTTCCCGCTGGCGCGAGCTTTCAAGAGCTGCGCCCGCTGTCCAACACTCTCGCGCCAGACGATGCGGCGCTACTCGCCTACACGCGCGCGCTCATCATCTGGCGCTCACGTTACAAGTTCTGCGGCGTGTGTGGCTCGCCCACACGCTCCGTGCGCGCGGGCCATGCACTGAGATGCACCAATGAAACTTGCAGCCACGAGATCTACCCGCGTCTCGATCCCGCCATCATCGTGCTCGTCTCAGACGGGGAACGCGCGCTGCTGGGTCGGCAGGCAAGCTGGCCTACGGGGCGCTATTCCACGCTCGCGGGGTTCGTCGAGCCGGGGGAAAGTCTCGAAGATGCCGTGAAGCGCGAAGTGATGGAGGAAACCGGCGTGCGCGTCCACGCCATCCAATATCATTCCTCACAACCGTGGCCGTTCCCCTCTTCGCTCATGATCGGCTTTCAGGCACGCGGCGAGCCGGGCGACATCATCAAGCTCGACGGCGAGCTCGAAGACGCCCGATGGTTTACACGTGAAGAAGTCACATCGGGCACAGCGGTGTTGCCGCCCGTACACTCCATCTCTTACAGACTCATCGCCACCTGGCTCGGTATTCGTCCGCGATCGTCCACACCAAGATGACCACTCTTCCCACTCAATTCGATCTGCTGCTCTCCGTGGCACTGGGCATCGGCCTCGCCGCCGCCGTGGGGCTGCGCGTGTTCCTGCCGCTGCTCGTCGTAAGCATCGGCGGCTACGTTGGCCACCTTCATCTGGGTGAGAGCTTCGCGTGGCTCGGCACACTGCCGGCGATGATCATGCTGAGCATCGCGGCCATCATCGAAGTGCTGGCGTATTACGTTCCCGGCGTCGATAACCTGCTGGATACCATCGCGTCCCCCGCCGCGCTCATCGCCGGCACGCTAGTCGCAGCCGCCGTCATGACCGATCTGCCGCCCATGCTGAAGTGGACGACGGCGATCATTGCAGGCGGCGGCGCTGCCGGTCTGACACAAGGCGCGACGGCTTTTCTGCGCATGAGCTCGACTGCAACGACAGGCGGGCTTGGCAACGCAGCCGTTTCCACCGGCGAGCTGGGCGGGTCAGTCCTGCTCTCCGTGCTCGCGTTGTTCGTGCCGCTGCTCGCGGTCGCGCTCGTCATCCTCTTCGGCTGGATGACCGTACGACTCGCACGTCGATTGTTCCGGCGAGCCTGAGCCCTTCATGTGCCTGCTCGTCCTCGCCTGGAATGCGCATCCGCGCTACCGACTCGTCGTCGCCGCCAATCGCGACGAGTTTCACGATCGCCCCGCGCTACCGCTCGCTCAATGGACCGACCGTCCTGAAATTCTCGCCGGACGCGACGTGCGAGCCGGCGGTGCGTGGATCGGCATCGACCGTGAGCGCCGCTTCGGCGTCGTCACCAACTTTCGCGACCTGCAGCGGCGGTTGCCCGGCACGCAGTCGCGCGGCGATCTGATCCCGTCGTACTTCGGTCAACCGGCAGGCGCCGGAGACGTGATGACGCAGCTCGCGGCCACCGCGCCTCACTACTCCGGATTCAACCTGCTGCTCGCTGACGCCCGGACGCTCTGGTACGGCTCCAACCGGGCCGACTCCTTTGCGCGTGAGCTGTCGACCGGCATTCACGGCCTCAGCAATCACTTTCTCGATACGCCGTGGCCGAAACTCCAGCGCGTTCGCCGCCGCTTCGATGTGGTGATCGAGGAGCAGCAGACCATCGACCCGACGCGACTCTTCTCGATACTCGCCGATCGCCATCAGGTCATGGCCGGCGCGGAACTGCCGCAGACCGGCGTGGCGCCGGAGTGGGAACGCGTGCTTTCCGCCCCTTTCGTGCTGAATCCGAATTACGGCACGCGCTGCTCGACCGTGGTGCTGCTCGAGCATTCCGGCGCGGTGTATATCGGTGAGCGCCGGTTCGATCCTGCCGGCGAGATGAGCGGCGAAACTGAACTGCGGCTGAATGCAGCGGAGTGGCCCGAAACGCCACGGAACCCGCACGCCCCATCGCCGCTCTGATGAGAGTTGCGAGCGGCCATGCGCTCGACTGCTCTAGAATTCGGCGCTTTGTTGGACCGCATGCCTCGATGTCGCAGCCCGTTTCCCTTTTGTTGGCGATTCGGCGCGGCCGAGCCCCGCTGATCGCAGCGGCGCTGCTCGTCTGCCCGCTGGCAGCCCGTGGGGCCATCGAGATCAGCATCCGCGGCGTGGACGAAGACGTGCGGAAAAACGTCCTCGCGTATCTCAGCTTCGAGCGCTATCGCAACAGCAACGATCTCGAGCGTGACGTGCTCAACCGCCTGCACGATCGCGTCGATCGTGAAGTGAAGTCCGCACTGCGGCCGTTCGGCTATTACGATCCCACGGTACGCTCCAACCTCAACGATCGCGGCGGCGGCGACTGGCTGGTCACGGTCGAAATCGAGCCGGGCGCGCCGGTCGTGATGAAGAACGTCGATCTGCGCGTGCTCGGGCCGGGCGCGGACGATCCGTTGTTCAGAAACGTGATCAACAGCTCCGGCCTCAGAATCGGCGAGCGCTTACAACATTCCGCCTACGAGCAGACGAAGAACAGCCTGCAACGCACTGCCTCCACATATGGATATATCGAGGCGCATCTCACGCGCAACGAGTTGCGGGTCGATCCGGCAACACGCGAGGCGAGCGCGATTCTCGAGCTCGAAAGCGGACCGCGCTATCGCTTCGGCGCGACCTCTATCGAGCAGGACACGATCGACGACGCGCTCGTCAAACGCTTCATGCGGTACACGGAAGATGAGCCGTTCGATCTGACGCAATTGCTCAGAACGCAGTTCGCGCTGGATGACAGTCAATACTTCTCCACTGTTGAGGTGCTCGCCGGCGATCCGGATCGCGAGCAGCACGTCGTGCCGGTCAGCATTCAGGCCTCACCCAACAGGCGCAATCGATATTCCTTCGGCTTCGGTTATGGCACCGACACCGGGCCGCGCGGCACGACCACGTGGGAGAACCGGCGCATCAATCAGCGCGGCCACCATCTGTACAGCGAGCTGCAGGTGGCGGAGATCGAGCAGACGCTGGTCTCGCGTTACATCATTCCGATCGGCGATCCCGCGCTCGAGAAACTGACTTTCGAGCTGACCGGCGAACAGCGGGAACTGGGCGACCTCGATGTCGAGAATCTCAACTTCGAGCCCAGCATCACTACCGTCTCCGGGCGGTGGCAGCGGGTGCTGTTTGTCACCGCCACGCATACCAACACCGCCTCCATCGTCAACAATCGCACGGACAAGTTGCTGATCCCAGGCATCAGCTATGCGACCGTTCCGCAGGGCTATCTCGGCGAGCCGCTCTTCGAACGCATGTTCTCCGCGGAGCTGCGCGGCTCGCACAGCGTGTTCGGCTCCGACTCGGATTTCATCCAGCTGCACGTGCAGGCGGAGCGCATCTTCGACATCACACAGAAGTGGCATCTCATGCTTCGGGGCGAAGTGGGCGCGAGTCTCGTCGCGGAGTTCAGCGAGCTGCCCGGCAGCGTCCGCTTCTTCGCGGGCGGCGATCGCAGCGTGCGCGGATTCGGCTACAACGAGCTGTCGCCGGAAGTGCTCGCCGTCGTCCCGAACGATCAGGGTGTGCTCGAAGAGCGGCTCGTCAAAGTCGGCGGCAAGCATGTGCTGACCGGCACGGTCGAGATCATTCGCGATCTGCCGCGCAATCTCGGCATCGCCGTGTTTTCTGATTTTGGTAACGCCTTCGACAAGTTTGGCGATCCGCTGGAATACTCCGCGGGCATCGGCCTGCGGCTGCGCCTGCCCATCGTGACCCTGGGAGTCGATGTCGCGCAGCCGTTATCGGAATCCGGTGACGGCCCGCGCCTGCACATCAGCTTCCTGCCCAAACTGTAAGCTCCCGATGCGCCGCTGGATTCTCTTTATCGTCGCATGCCTGCTCTTGGTGGCAGTGGCGATTCCGGCAGGCATAATCTACTGGACGGCTTACACGCAGAATGGCCTCCGCTTCGTCGTCGGCCATCTGCCGAAGACCATTGCTCGCGCTGACATCAAAGTGGGCGAGATCCACGGTTCGCTCGCCGGCGGCTTCCGCGCAACTTATGTAGATATCGATCACGAGCGCGTTCACCTGCACTTCGACGAAGTGTACGGGCGCATGCGGCTGCTGCCCCTGTTGTGGCAGACGATCCACGCGCAAGAGGTGTCGATGACCAAAGCGCTGGTGGAAGTGCGTCGCCGTCCGCCACCTGACGTCGACTACGAGCCGCGCTTTCTGCCTCGCTGGCTCATGGTCAAGGTAGATCGCGTCAAGGCAGACTCCGCGACGCTCATCGTTCCGAACGGTCGCCAGCTGATTTTCTCTCCAGTCACCGCGGCGGGCGTGGCCCGCCATCGCACCATCCGCGTGTTTGATGGCTCGCTCGATTTCGGCACGCTGACGATGCAGGGCAAAGGCGAGCTGCGCGCGGCGAGCCCGATGGAGCTGGAGACCGACGCGCGTTTCACCTGGAAACTCTCCAACCAGCCGGACTGGGTGGCGACCGCCGTAACGCAGGGAACGCTGGATGAGCTGCTCGTCACGAGTCAGATCACCGCGCCGTTCCGCGCCGACCTCGCCGGTCGCATGCTCGATCTCACGAGCGGCTTTCACTGGCTCGCGGAGATGCGCATCCACGACTTCGATCTGCGCACGTGGGGCGGTGGCGGCCTGCTCGGCCGCATTACCGGTCAATTGAAACTCAGCGGCGACACCGACGACATTCGCGGCGAAGGTCCGATGACGCCGGAGGGGCTGCGTGTTGGTGCGTTCGATATGCGTTTCAGAAGCGCCTATCCGTATCGCGAAACTCAGCTGCACAGCCTCGAGTTCGTGCATCACACGTCACAGGCGCGCATTGCGGGCGCGGGTGTCGTGGGAATTGTGCCCAATGGTCCCGAGCTGCAATTGCGGGGCACCTGGAAAAATTTCCGCTGGCCGCTGGTGGGTCACGACATCGGCGTGCGCAGTGCCACAGGCGAATACACGCTCAACGGCACGTGGCCGTATGCCGTGCGCGCGAGTGGCGAAGTCCAGGCGCTCGAGCTGGAGCCCCTGCAATTCCAGATGAATGGTTCGCTCGGCAAGGACCGGCTGATCGTCCATTCATCCGAGACAGCGGCCTTCGACGGTATTTTCAGCAGCACCGGCGAAGTCGTCTGGACGCCGGACGATCACTGGTCGGCAAAGGGCGCAGCGGTGGGTGTCGACCTCGCGCGCATCCGTCCTGATCTCGAGAGCAGCCTCGATTTCGAATACTCCGCCAGCGGCAAGGAGTTTGCGGCGGACGCCGACTTCAGCGTGCAGGTCCAGAGTCTCGCGGGGCGGCTGCGCAATGTGCCGGCGAGTGGCGAAGGAAAAGTCAGTCGTGTGGATCTCGAGTGGCTGTTCGACGGTGTGAAACTCGGCGCAGGCGGCACTCAGCTCGCGCTCGACGGCCGCCTCGCCACGGAAGCGGATCTTAAATTCGATCTCGACTCCAGGGATCTGAGCCTGCTCGCCCATGACAGTCGCGGCGAGCTGCATGCCAGTGGAGTTATCCAGGGCACGTTGCACGACCCGATGTTGAAAGTGGTTGCTCGCGGCGGCGGCATTCAGCATGGCGAGCTGCGCATCGGCAAGCTGTCCGCCGCCGTCGATTTCGATTCGCGCTCGCAGGGCGCCTCGAAAGCCGATGTCGTCCTGCGCGACGTTGCTTATGACGATCGCGAGTTCGATGCGCTGACGTTCACCCTCAATGGCACGGCACAAAGTCATGTCGCGCGGCTGGAAGCCGCAGGGCTCGGCCTCACCGTCAAATCAGAAGCGACCGGAATATTTGCGGACGGCGCGTGGCGCGGCCAGCTTTATCAGCTCGGCATTACGGGCAGCGAATCGTTGCGTCTGGATCTCGATGCGCCGGTCGCGCTCCTGATCTCGGCGGATCGCATTCGAACCGACTGGTTGTGTTTGAAAGGCACTCCCGCGCGCGTCTGCGCGGATGGCGACTGGACTCCCGCGAAGTGGTCCGCAACGCTCACCGCCAATGATTTGCCTCTGGGTCCGCTGACGACGAACCTGACCCCGCCCGTGCGTTATCGCGGCAATCTCAGCGTAAACGCGCGAGCGTTCGGCGCGGCTGGCGAGCCTGTGCAGGGAGGCATCCGCGCCGATCTCGTGGACGCCAGCATCATCCACAGACTTTCGAGCGGCCGCGACGAGACGATCACCCTGGGATCAGGCCTCATCACCGTCGACGCTTCACCTGCAACTGTGCGCGCTGAAGCCGGTCTCGACGCGGGTCAGGTCGGCACGATCTCGGGACGCGTCGATGTCGCACGCTCAGCCCATCGCTGGCAGGACATGCCGATCAAGGGCTCCCTGCAGGCGCGCACCGGCGAGCTGGGTTTCGTCACCTTATATCTGCCGCAGATCGATCGCACTGTGGGCCGCCTGACTGCCGATCTGAAACTCGATGGCACGCTGGGCACGCCTTATACCGACGGCACCCTCGCGCTCGCCGACGCGGAGCTCGACTTTTATCAGATCAATCTCGCGCTTCGTCAGGTGTCGTTGAAGGCGCGGCTCAATGACAACACTCTGCAGTTCGACGGCGCGGCGCGCGTCGGCCAGGGCGGAGTCAGCACCAACGGCAAGCTCGAATGGCGCGATGCCCTGCCCTACGGACAGATCTCCATCGACGGCGAGAACCTGCGCGTGGTGGACGTGCCCGAAGCCAAGATCGACGCGTCGCCCGATCTGAACTTCCGCATCACCGGCCGTCGCATCGAGGTGTCTGGCGAGATCAAGGTGCCGTATGCGGATATCGTCCCCGCGGATCTGACCAACGCCGTCCGCGCTTCCTCAGACGAAATCATCGTCGGCGAAACGGAAGCGGCACTCTCCAGACGTTTCGAAGTCTTGACCGACGTGAAGATGACGCTCGGCGACCGGGTCCGCATCGACACCTCCGGGCTGACCGGGCGGCTCACCGGGAACATCACGGTTCGCAGTGGCTACGACGACGTCACGCGCGGCACCGGCGAATTTCAGATTGCGGAAGGACGCTACACGGCTTATGGCCGCCAGCTCGACATCGATCGCGGGCGACTGTCTTTCACGGGCGGACCGGTGAACGACCCTGGCGTGGATATCCGCGCGATCCGCCGCTTCCCGGATTCCAACACCATCGCGGGCGTCAACGTACGCGGCACGCTGCTGCAACCGAGGCTCACCTTCTATTCGGAGCCGTCGCTGCCGCAATCCCAGATCGTGTCGATGATTCTCGGCGGCGGCGGACCAGCCGCCACGGCCAACAATGAGAACAACCGCCAGAGCGGCGCCCGCAACGAATTCGTGGCGCAGGGCGGGGCCATTCTTGCCCAACAGCTCGGGGCCAGAGTCGGCATCCAGGACGTGAGCCTCGAGTCCGACGTCACCAACGAGACCTCGCTCGTGCTCGGCAAATATCTCTCGCCGCGCCTTTACGTGAGTTACGGCATCAGTCTCACGGAAGCACTGAATACCCTGAAATTGCGCTACAGCCTGAACGACCACTGGACGATCAAAACCGAAGTCGGCGGCGATCAGGGCGCCGACCTCGAATACACCATCGAAAAATAACCGGCCGCGTTCGTGTATTGCCGCAAAAACGGCTTGACCTGGCGTGCATGAATATGCAGACTCCGCGCACTTTTATGCACGCAGGTATTCCGGCGCCACGCCATGCTTCCCGAACAGCAACAAACCGAACGACGGACCGCGATTGTCCGCCTGCTGAAAGGCGGCTCTGTCCGCAAGCAGCAGGATCTCGTTCGTCTGTTGCGCGAGCAGGGTTACGACGTGACGCAGTCTTCCATCAGCCGCGACCTGCGCGACCTCGGCGTGCTCAAGGCGAGCGACGGCTATGTGCTGCCCGCCGAGGATAGCGGCCGCAATCGCAACGATTTCGAAACCGTCGCGCGCTTCGTGACGGATGTGAAACGCGCGGGACCGTGCATCACGGTCATCCGCACGACCATCGCCGCCGCGCAGAGCGTGGCCGCGGCCATCGACCGGGCCGCCTGGCCCGAAGTCGTCGGCACCATTTCAGGTGACGACACGATCTTCATTGCAACAGACGGCGTGCAGGCTCAGAGCCGGCTCGTCGACCGTTTGACCGATCTCTTCAGAGTTTAAGAAACCCATGACGAACACTGCCAATCAGGGCGCCAAGCCCATCGTCCTCGCGTATTCCGGTGGCCTCGACACCTCTTTCCTGGTGCCGTGGGTCGCGGAGAATCACGGCCGCCCGATCATCACGGTGACGGTCGACACCGGCGGCATCGACGCCGACACGGCCCGCACGCTGAAGGAGCGGGCGCTTGCGCTCGGCGCCATCGAGCATCACATCGTCGATGCGCGCGCGGACTACTTCGAGCAGGTGCTGCAGTTCCTCGTGATGGGCAATGTCCGTCGCGGGCAGTTGTATCCATTGTGTGTCGGTGCGGAGCGCGTCATGCAGGCGCAGACGATCGCGCGCATGGCTCGCGAACTCGGCACCAACATGATTGCGCACGGCTGCACGGCCGCGGGCAACGATCAGGTGCGTTTCGAAGTCGCGCTGCGCACGCTCGCGCCGGATCTCGAAGTGCTCGCGCCCGTGCGCGACAAAGCTTTCAAGCGGCAGGAAGAACTCGAATATCTCCAGCAGCGCAAGCTGCCGGTGCCGCCGTTCGGTGCGGCGTATTCGATCAATCGTGGCCTGTGGGGCGTGACGATTGGCGGCAAGGAAACCCTGACGTCGACGGGCAGCATTCCCGATGACGCGTGGGTGTTGTCGCGGGATGCGTTTACGAATCCCCGCCCGCCAGCGAGGCACACGATCTCGTTCGAGAAGGGACGCCCGTCGGCCATCGACGGCAAGAAGCTGTCGCCTGTGGAAGTGATCGAAGAGCTGGAGAAGCTTGCGGCGCCTTTCGGCATCGGTCGCGGCATCCACCTTGGCGACACCATCATCGGCACCAAGGGACGCGTCGCGTTCGAAGCGCCCGCCGCCGAGACGTTGCTGATCGCGCATCGTGAGCTCGAGAAACTGGTGATGACGCCGCGCCAGCAGCGCATCAAGGATCTGGTGGCGCAGCCTTACGGCGATCTCGTCCATGAAGGGCAGTTGCTGGATCCGGTGTGCCGCGACATCGAAGCCTTGTTGGTTTCGTCGCAGGCACGCGTGACGGGTGATGTGCATGTGTTGTTCCGCCCCGGCAGTCTGTTCGTGGAAGGCGTGGAATCACCCTTCTCGCTGATGACGGCCTCGAAGGGCGTATACGGCGAAGCCGTCGGCGAATGGACCGCCACGGACGCGCTGGGCTTCTCGAAGATTGTCGCCCTGACGGGCGTGTTTCATCGCCGCGCCGGTGAGCGGGCGGGCGCAGGAGACGTGAAGTGAGTGTGATGCGCAGTGTTGTCGTCGATAAGATCGCCTCGATCACGCAGGCCTGCGGCCTGTCGCGCGAGGTGCGCATTTCTTCGGAGATCCCTTCCGAGGAAGGCGTCGTCGTGGTTGTCGAAGTGCTCAACAGCAAGTCGACTTACAACACGCTGGAGCTGACCAGCGGCCGTATGGCGAAGGTCAACAAGGGCGACATCGTCGTCGGCGCGCTCGGCCATCGCAAGGCGCTCTTCGGTTACTCAGGATTCGTGCCGCCCGCCGTGAAGGCGGGCGACATCATCCAGATGCTCAACATCGGCGGCGTGCTCGGCATTTGCGATTCGGTGAACCCGGACAAGGGCAAGCCGTTCGACTGCCGCGTGCTCGGCGTGGCGCTGCATTTCCCGTATCTCGGTGAGCGCATCGGCGTTCCCGCGCGCGTGGGGTACAAGCGCCTCGACATGGAAGCGAAGCTCGACGCGAAGAGTGTTCCGATCGTTGCGCTGGCGGGCACATGCATGGAAGCGGGTAAAACAGCCGCTGCGTGCGCCATTGTCAGCCGCATGCGCCATCGCGGCCTCGTCATCGACGCGTTCAAGGCGACGGGCGTTTCTCTGCGTCGTGACATTCTCGCGATGGAAGATTCCGGCGCGCGTCGCTCGATGATCTTCACGGATTTCGGCGTCGTCACGACGACACGCGTCAACGGCCCCGCGCTGACGCGCACGATGCTGACGGACCTCTCCGCCGGCAAACCGGATGTCATCGTGTTCGAGCTGGGTGACGGCATCCTCGGCTCCTACGGCGTGGATGCGATTCTGGAGTGTCCTGACATTCGCGCTGCGCTGACGGGCGTGGTGCTGTCGGCGAACGATCCTGTTGCGGCGTGGGGTGGAGTGAAGCTTCTCCGCGAACGTTTCGGCATCGAGCCGTGCGTCGTGACGGGTCCGGCGACTGACAACAAGGTCGGCATCGAGATCATCACGCAGCAGCTGGGCGTGCCCGCGTTCAACGCCATCAGCGACGGCGTGGGTCTTGCGGATCGCGTCATCGACGCGATCGGCGTCAAGGTTCCGCAGCAATGACGCAGAAGATTCCCACTGTTGTACTCGGCGGCACCGGCTATGTAGCCGGTGAGCTGCTGCGCCTGATCGCGGGGCATCCGACTTTCGAGTTGGCGGGTGTGCTGTCGGACAGCCAGCCAGGCGAGTCGGTCGCGAAGGCGTTTCCGCATCTTCGCAATGCGTATCCCGAGACGCGCTTCAAGTCGCAGGCGGAGATCGAGCAGATTCTGACTGAGGCGCCGGCGTGCGCGCTGTTTTCGGCTGCGCCCCACGGTGTTTCCGCGGCGCTGATCGACTCTCTGCTGACCACGGCCGCTAAGGCAGGCAGAAAGCCGCGCGTCGTGGACATCTCAGCGGACTATCGCTACAGCACGGCGAAAGCCTACGAAGCTGTTTACAAGCATGCGCATGGCGCACCCGAGCGCATCCGCGAATTCACGTGTGCCGTGCCTGAACATCTCTCGAAGCTCACGACGCCGCACGTGGCGCACCCGGGCTGCTTTGCCACGGCGACCTTGCTGGCGAGCGTGCCTTTGCTCGCCCTGGGGCTGACGACGCCGACATTGTTTGTTTCGGGCATTACCGGCAGCACGGGCTCAGGCCGCAAGCCGACCGACGGCACGCATCACCCGACCCGGCATAGCGATCTGTATTCTTACAATGCGCTGGCCCACCGCCATGCGCCGGAAATCACCGCATGCGCGCTGGCTGCGACCGGCGTGGAGGCGGATTTCGCATTCGTGCCGCATTCCGGGCCATTCGCGCGTGGCATACACGTCACGGTGCAGGCGACGTTGCAGGCTCCTCTGGATACGGCTGCCGTACTCGCCAAGCTGCGGGATTTCTACGCTCACTCGCCCTTCGTTCGCGTGCTCGACCAGGCACCGCGCATGAAAGACATTGTGGCGAGCAACTATGCGCATCTTTCCGCAGTGTCCAACGGGCGCACAGTCGCCGTGATGAGTGTCGTGGACAATCTCGACAAAGGCGCGGCCGGTGGGGCCGTCCAGTGGATGAACCGATTGTTCGACCTGCCCGAAACCGCGGGGCTCACCGCGCCGGCGCCGGGTTGGACCTGAACGCGACCCGAGGGAAGACCCGCACAATGAATGCTCAGATCAAGACCGACACGGCTCCGCGGGATTACCTCGCGCCAGTGTTTGCCCAGTACCCGCTGCACGTCGTCTCCGCCGAAGGCGTCTGGCTGCTGAACGACAAGGGCGAGCGCATCCTCGACCTGTATGGCGGACACGCTGTCGCCGCGCTGGGATACAACCACCCCGCGTGGACCGCCGCGCTGACGAAGCAGGCGCACTCGTGCAACTTTCAAAGCAACGCCGTGCCGATGGACGTGCGCTCGCGCGCCGCCAGGAAGCTCATCCGTTTCTCCGGCCTGCCGTTCTCGCAGGTGTTCTTTGTAAACAGCGGCGCCGAAGCGAATGAAAACGCGCTGAAGCTCGCCTTTCGCAAGACGGGGCGCACGCATGTCGCTGCGATCGAAGGCAGTTTTCACGGCCGCACCGCTGCCGCCGGCGCGCTCACGTGGGGCGCGAAAGACAAGTGGTATGGCTTTCCGCGTGCACCGTTCGACGTCAGCTTCGTTCCGAAAGGCGACCTCGCCGCGATCGAGCAGCACGTCACAGATAAGACGGCGGCCGTCATCGTCGAGCCTGTGCAAGGCGTTGCGGGCGCAGTGGATCTGGGCGCGCCGTTTCTCGCAGCCCTGCGCAAGCGCTGCGACGCTGTCGGCGCCGTCCTGATTTTCGATGAGGTTCAGTGCGGCATGGGTCGCACGGGCTATCCGTTCGCCGCCAACATGTATGGCGTCATGCCAGATCTCATCACCACCGCGAAGACGCTCGGCAACGGCTTCCCGTGTGCGGCGCTGCTGATTTCTCCCGCGCTTGCCGACACCGTGAAGCTCGACTCACTGGGCACCACATTCGGCGGGGGTCCCATGGCCTGCGCCGCGATCGAAGCGGTCATCGACGCCATCGATGCGGAGAAGCTCCTCGATCGCGTCCAGCGCGTGTCTGCTTATATTCGCGAGACCTGCAAGGTGGGTCCGGTTGTTGGTTTCCAGGGCGCGGGATTTCTCACGGGTCTGCGCACGTCGCGTCCCGCGAAGGAAATCCAGGCTGAGCTGCTGGAAGCCTGCATTCTCGCGGGCACGAGCGCCGATCCACATGTCGTGCGCCTGTTGCCTCCGTACGTGCTCGAGGAAGAGCACGTCGACATTCTGAGGGATACGCTCGACTGCCTGCCGACGTGAAATCATGAAGCGATTCGTTGATCTTGCCGATTTGCCGCGCGATGAAGTGGTCGCGTTGCTCGCGCTCGCCCGCCGGTTACAACAGCATCCGGAACCGCAGGCGCTCGCCGGCAAGATCCTGGGCTTGTTGTTCTTCAATCCGTCGCTACGAACGCTGGCGTCGATGCAGGCGGGCATGGCCCGTCTCGGCGGTAACTCGTTCGTCATCACGCCGGGTCAGGGCACGTGGCAGCTGGAAACACGGCTCGGCGCCGTGATGAGCGGCGCGGCGGCTGAGCACGTGCGCGAAGGCATTCCAGTGCTGGCTTCTTATTGTGATGCGCTGGGCATTCGCGCCTTCGCGGACGGCAAGAACCTGCAGAACGATCTCGCGGAGACCTCGTTCAACGCGCTGATGGAGCTGGTCGACAAACCGTTCATCAATCTCGAGTCCGCGACCAACCATCCCTGCCAGGCGCTCGCCGACTGGAAGACGATGGATGATCTCGACGTCTCGCCGCGCGCCAAGTTTGTGTTGTCGTGGGTGTATCATCCGCGCGCTCTGCCGCTGGCTGTGCCCGCTGCGGCACTTCACATGGCTGCGTTGCGCGGAATGGAAGTTGTCGTACATCGTCCGGAAGGCTTCGCGTTACCGGGAGCGATCATGGACAAAGCGCGGCATGCCGCGGCGTTGTCAGGCGGCTCGGTGCGCGAAACCGCGGATCGAACCGACGCACTCGAAGGCGCGCATATCATCTACGCGAAGGAATGGGGCGCGACGAGTTGTTATGGCGACGCCGAAGGCGATCTGCGCCTGCGCAGCTCGCTGACGGACTGGTGTGTCACGGACGACTGGTTTGTAAAGACGGCAACCAGCTGTCGTCTCATGCATTGTCTCCCCGTCCGGCGCAACACGGCTGTTGCCGATGAAGTGCTGGATGGACCCCGCAGCATCGTGCTGCGCGAAGCTCACAACCGCCTGCCCGTACAGATGGCGGTGCTCTACCGACTGCTCAAAGGCATCTGAGGACCTAAATGATCATGCACCGAGGCGACCAGACTCTCGCCATCCGCGCGTTGAAGAACGCAGCTCCCTACATCCGCATGTACAAGGGCAAGACCTTCGTGGTGAAGGCCGGAGGCGGCGTGTTCGGCGACATGGAAGCGACGCGCGTGCTGATGGAGCAGATCGGCATCCTGCATTACTTTGGCGTGCGCGTAATCATGGTCCACGGCGGCGGGCCGCAGCTCACGGAAGTGGGCGAGAAACTCGGCGTGTCGTCGCGCATGGTCCAGGGCCGTCGCGTGACGGACGAGAAATCCATCGAAGTCACGGCCATGGTGCTGAACGGGCTCATCAACACGCGCATCCTCGCGATCTGCCGCGAGTTTGATATCGAGGCCATCGGCATCAGTGGGGTCGACGCGAATCTGATCCTCGCACACAAGCGTCCTCCCGTGTTGATGGGTGACGAGCTGGTGGATTTCGGCTTCGTCGGTGACATCGATCTCGTCGATACATCAGCGTTGCGCAAGCTGCTCGATAACGGGCTGATGCCCGTTGTGAGCCCCGTGTCGGCGGATGAGAAAGGTGTGCTCCTGAATATCAACGCGGATACGGTCGCGGCCGCGATCGGCTCGGCGTTGAAGGCAGAGAAGCTGATTCTCTGCACCGGCGCGCCCGGCATTCTCGACAATGTCGAAGATCCGAGCTCGCTGATTTCCTATACGGATCTCAAGGGCCTGCAGCGTCTGCGCGACGAGAAGAAAATCGTCGACGGCATGCTGCCGAAGGCCAAGGCCATCGAAGACGCCATCAAGGGCGGCGTGCGCCGCGTGCACGTCGTTTCTTACAAAGCGCCCGAAGGCATTCTCGGCGAAGTGTTCACCAACGAAGGCACGGGCACGCTCGTTGTCGAAGACGTCAACGCACTCACGTCGGCGGAGCTCTCCGGGCAATGAGCCGGCTGTGGGACAAGGGTGCTCCACTCGACGAGCGCGTCCTCCGCTACACGGCGGGTGAGGATTACGCGCTCGACGAGCGGCTCGTGCGATACGACGTGCAGGCGTCCATCGCACATGCCGAGATGTTGAACGCTCAGAAGTTACTTTCTGACGCCGACGTCGAAGCGATACGCACCGGTCTCACAGCGATTGCGGAAGAGCACGCGCGTGGCGAGTGGCGCATCGAGCTTGCGGACGAAGATGGCCAGACGGCGCTCGAGAAGCGACTGACGGCGCGCATCGGCGCGGCGGGCGGACGAGTGCATCTCGGTCGGTCGCGTAATGATCAGGTGCTCACGGCTATTCGTTTGTATCTGCGTGATGCGGTGGAAGAGCTTTATGCGGCTGCCGGCCGAGTGGCGGAAGCTCTGGATCGTCTCGCTGCCCGCGAAACCAACACCGTGTTGCCGGGCTACACCCATATGCAGCAGGCCATGCCCAGTTCGGTGCCGCTGTGGGCCGGTGGATTCGCGAGTGAAATTCGGGACGACGCTGAATCGTTGCGGCTCGTGCAACGGCGGCTGTCGCGCAGTCCGTTAGGGTCGGCCGCCGGGTACGGCACGCCCGGACTGCCGGTGGATCGTGAAGCTACGCGTGCAAAGTTAGGTTTCGCCAGCGTGCAGCAGCCGGTGACGGCCGTGCAACTCTCGCGCGGCAAGGCTGAATCGCAGCTGCTGTTCGAGATCACGCTGCTGACTCAAGGGCTGGGCCGGTTCGCAGCTGACGTGCTGTTGTTCTACACGCAGGAGTTTGCGTTCCTGCAATTGCCGGACGCGTTCACGACCGGCAGCTCGATCATGCCGCAGAAGAGAAATCCGGATGTGTTCGAGTTGATTCGCGGGCGGTCGGCGACCGCGCAAGCGTGCCTCATCGAAGCGCTGGGCATCTGCACGAAACTGCCGTCGGGCTATCAGCGCGATCTGCAGTTGCTGAAAGTGCCTGTGTTCCGCGGCATCGACATCGCGCTGCAGACCTTGGATATTTTGCCGCCGGCGATCGACGCCATGAAATTCCGCCCGGAAAACATCACCTTGGACGCTTCCATCCACGCGGCTGAGGAAGCCAATCGCCTCGTCGTGACGGAAGGCATTCCCTTCCGCGAGGCTTACAAACGCGTCGGCGCGAAGCTCAAGAGCTGACGTTTCCAGGCGGCGGTCGAAGCCGGCCGGCGCGCCAAGCGCTCTACAGCCCTACGCACGTTACTGCTGGACTGGCCCGTGACGCGTGGCTTGGCGCAGCGGGAAAGCAGCCCTTGTGACTTACGCCTTGAAGTCCGGTTGCTTGTCAGGTGTCGCCTGCACAAACGCCGGCAGGGTTTCCAGGTACGACGCGATTCCCACTAACGTGGGATAAGCCGTCGTATCGCAGTTGAAGCGCCGCGCGTTGAACATCTGCGGCACCAACACTACGTCCGCCAATGTCACGCTTGTTCCAAAGGCGTGTTGACCGTCGCCACTGAAGCGCCGCGCCTGCTCCTCGAGAGCGCGCAGTCCCTCGACGACCCAGTGGTGATACCAGAGGTCCACGGCCGCCTGATCCTGACCCAGCTCGGATCGCAGGAAGCTGAGAATTCTGAGGTTGTTGAGCGGATGCAGATCCGCCACGACATTCAGCACCATCGCGCGCACCAGCGCGCGATCTACCGCTGTTGCCGGCAACAGCGGCGGCGAGGGATACGCCTCTTCCAGATACTCCAGAATCGCAAACGACTGCGGGATCACGCGCTCCCCACCCACATCCAGCGCGGGGATCAGCCCCTGCGGATTGAGCGCGAGATAGTCAGACTTGCGATGCTCACCCCCATCCCGCAGCAGATGTTTGGGAATGATCTCGTACGCCACGCCTTTCAGATTGAGCGCGATTCGCACGCGATACGCCGCGGAGCTGCGTGCGTAGGAATACAACTTCGTCATGGGCGCCTAGACGATGGTGTTGCTGAGTGTCTCGAGTCCATCGATGCCGCCTTCGAGGCGATCGCCTCTTTTGAGCGGGCCGACGCCCGAGGGCGTGCCGGTGTAAATCAGGTCGCCCGGCTGCAGATCGAAGAACGTCGAGAGCTCGGCGATCACTTCGGGGACGGTCCAGATCATATCGGCGAGGTCCGCTTCCTGACGCGTGTGCCCGTTCACCTGCAGCCAGATGCGCCCTGCGGAGAGATGCCCCTCGTCCGCCGGACGGATCGCACCGATCAGCGCGGACTGATCGAACGCCTTGGCCACATCCCACGGCTGGCCTTTCTTCTTCGCGGCGGCCTGCAGGTCGCGGCGTGTCAGATCGTTGCCGACCGCATAACCAAACACGTGCTCCAGCGCACGCTCAGCGGAAATGTCGCGCCCGCCTCTGTCGATGGCGACGACGAGCTCGATCTCATAATGAAAGTCAGCCGTGCGTGGCGGATAAGAGACCGACACTCCGTTGGGCACCAACGCGCTGGCCGGCTTGCTGAAGAAAACCGGCGGCTCGCTTTTTGGATCGCCGCCCATCTCGCGAACATGCTCGGAGTAATTGCGGCCCACGCAGTAGATGCGCCGGACAGGAAAGCGCGCCGCGGTGCCCGCGATAGCGACGCTGGGCGTCGTGGGCGGTGTGAAAACATAATCGGTCATCCGGCGCACTCCACGTCATGAATCACAGGGCGGCAGATTGCCAGCACGGCGCTGCTGCCGATAGTCCGCGCGCTGGCAATCCCGCGCGCGGGCGCTAGACTCGATCGCATGAGCATCTGGTTTCGTGAATATGATCTCTCCGTCAAGGACGAGCACACTCGCAATACCCTGGCGCAGCATCTGGATATCCGCCTCATCGAGATCGGGCCGGATTACCTGCGCCTCACGATGCCGGTCGACCATCGCACGCATCAGGCGATGGGGATATTGCATGGAGGCGCGTCCGTGGCCCTTGCCGAGACGGCCGGCAGCTTCGGCGCGAACATGTGCGTGGATACGTCCCGCTATGCGTGCCTGGGGCAGGAAATCAACGCGAACCATCTGCGGCCGGTCGCCTCCGGGCTGGTCACCGCGACGGCGCGACCCATTCACCGCGGCTCGAGGTCGCAGGTGTGGCAGATTGATATTCGTGACGAGCGCGAACGATTGACCTGCGTATCTCGCCTTACGCTAGCGGTCGTCGAAAAGCTCAAGTCGCAGGACTGAGGCTTGCTGTAGTCTCGCGATGGAGGTTCCAACATGAGCAGTAACCTGACGCATACGACATATACGGTTCAGCCCGCCGATCCCTCGCTGATTACGTACACGCACGTGATTTATGCGTTGCACGCGCTGTCGGTGCTCATCGGGCTCACCAGCTCCGTTACGGTCATAGGCAGCTTCGTGTTCGGCGTCCCGTCGATCATCGCGGTGATCATGAATTATGTGCGCCAGTCGGACGCCCGCGGCACGTTCCTGGAATCCCACTTTCGCTGGCAGATCCGCACGTTCTGGTTCACGGCGCTGTGGATGGTCCTGGTGTCGGCGATTTCATTTCTATTACTGATCGTGTTGGTGGGCGTGCTGACGTGGTTTCTCGGGCTCGCGATCGTGTCGCTGTGGCTCATCTACCGCGTGCTGCGAGGCTGGCTCGCCCTGCGTGATCGAAAGGCAATGCCGTTATGAAGCGTTTCAGTGTTGGTTTGAGCGTGTTGTGCGTGGCGGGGCTCGCTGCCGGCTTGTCGGGTTGCGGGCAAAAAGGGCCCCTGTTCCTGCCGAAGGAGAACGGCTCCGTGGTGACGCGGCCTGGGGAAGAGAACAGTACGCAAAGTCCCGGGAGCCCAAGCTCGAACACCCAGTCGCCTGAAACGGCTCCGCAACCTTCTACCCGTCCCGCCGATGGGCAGGACCCGGGGCAGAACTCGCAGACACCTCGCTAGCCGATCAGGCGCGTACCAGTCCTGTTAGCGGCCTGGCCTGGCGGCTGTCGGGAAACACTTCGTTATCTAACGCGCGCGTGCTGACACGCAGATGCTCGGACATCACACCTTTGATCACCGAGCGCATGTCGAGCGTTGGCGCCAGATCGCGAGCTTGATACAACGCGCCCGGCGCAAGCCCGGGCCAGTCGGCAACCACCCGTCCTCCGGCGACAGCGCCTCCCAGGAGAAACGCGGCGGAACCCGTCCCGTGATCGGTGCCGCGAGTGCCGTTTGTGGCCGCGGTTCGCCCGAACTCGGTGACCAACAACACCATCGTGCGCGGCCAGACTTCCTCTCCCAATCCCTGCTTCAACTCTCGCAGCCCGGAGTCGAGGGCGGCAAGCCGGCCCGCCAGTTGGCCCTGCTCCGCGCCTTCGTTGGCGTGCGTATCCCAACCCGTCGTGTCAAACACGGCAACACGCGGACCGTCATCACGACGCAGGAACGCCGCGGTAGCCGTCACCGTTTCCATGAAACGCGCGGGCCCGCGCATGTTCGCGTCCGCGCCGCTCATTGATCGGCCCTTCATGGCGATCGTGTTGGCGCGCAGCGCATCCGCGAGGCGGCGCGAGAGCACCTTGTCACCCGCATAAAGATCAGTGATGCGCCCGAGCGTGTCTTCATCGAGCGCGGCTAACTTCGATGGCGACCAGGAGGCAACAGGCGCCTCGCCTCGCATCACCAAAGGCACGTTCTGGCCGAGCGCGACGCCCTGTTCCCGACTCGCGAAACTGCGATCGACAGGCAGAGCGGACAAGGCGCGATTGAGCCAACCCGTCTGCGCGGCGTGGGGACGCAGATGGCCGTTCTCAATAACATCCTGCCCGTCGAAGTGGGAGCGCTCGCGATACGGACTCGCGACAGCATGAAACACAGTGAGCTCGCCCGCGCTGAAAGACTCACTCATGAAGGCGAGGCTGGGATGCAGAGCAAATCGGTCATCGAGCCTGAAGGCTCCACCCACCGCTCCCGGAGCGGCAAGGGCCAGTGACCCGCGCAGCCCGGCGTAATCCACATCACCATACGGCGGCACCGCAGTGAGTCCGTCGAGCGCACCGCGCAGGATCACAAATACAAAACGTGCCTCAGTCTTCGCAGCGGCAAACGAGAGCTGCGAAGTCAGCAACGCGCCGCTGGCAGCCAGCGCCGTTGCCCCTGCGAGAAACTGCCGTCTCTTGATCAATGTCGTCATGAATAACTTCTCCTCACTCCCGCTCAGCGACGCAGGAATTCAGGCGCGGTCAGCAACAGAGTCAACGCCTGCGCACCGCTCGCTGCGTGGGCAATGGCACTGCGTGTCGCCTCGCTGAGCGCATTTCCTAACAATTGAGGCGCGAGCTGCGCGGCATTCTTGCGATTTCCGAGGCGTTGTCCGAGGCCGTCCGCCCACTCGATGCGCTTCATCAATGCGGACGACCCATCCCAGTCGGCGCCGCGATCAGGCCAGCCAGCCGGTGAGCGGGGCGCGAAGACGCGCTGACCTAACAGGTCGAAGGCACCAACACGCCCACGACTGCCTTCGGCCGGCAGCTCGAGCGCGCGATACGTGGAGACGACGAAATCCGCGGGCGTCTTGTATTTGCTGAACGGCTGCCGCCACGCCTCGGGCGCTTCGAGTAACGCGCGATAGGTGGAAGGCAGATCACCATTGCTTTTGAGATAAGCCTTCGCGACTCGATCCACCACTTTCGCCGGCGGCTCATCGGCGACGAAATGCCTTGTCAGTTTCGTAGCAAGGAACCGCGCGGTGGCGGGCTTCCTCGCGAGATCCTCGAGGACGGCAATGCCCTGGCCTTCTCCTTCGTCCGCATAACGCTTGCCTAACACGATCTTCGCGCCCGGCTCGTGAATGCCGGCGCGAAACATGAACGCGCCTGGGTCACCGCCATCACCTGGGCCCGTCTTGCCACCAATCGACCAGCCGGTAATGACCTTTGCAAACGTAGTGACATCGGCCTGGTTATAACCGCCGTTCACACCAAGCGTATGCAGCTCGAGAGTTTCGCGAGCGAGGTTTTCGTTGATGCCGAGCGGACGACCTTTCTTCCGCCGGACGGAGAGCTGCGACCTCGGCCCCACCGACAGATGATTGTCGAGATATAACAGCATCGCGGGGTGATGCTCGACCGCCAGCAACATCTCAGCAAAGTTGCCGAGCACGTGAGGACGAATGGCCTCGCGCTCGAAAGCGCCGGCGATTCCGAGCACCTTCGCCTTGTCGACAGACACGGCGAAGTGATTGGTCCAGAACTGCGTCAGGCGCTCGACGAAAGAGCGCGGCGTTGTGACGGCATGATTCAACCGGGCGGTGATCTCCGCAACATAGTAAGGACGATAAAATTCGCCGGGCTTGATGACGCTGACGGTGGCAGCAGGCGGGCTTTGAACGGCCGGCGCCACTGCAGAATCTTTCGCGGCTTCGCCTGTCGCTTCCCTCACTGTGTCAGACAGGTTCGCGCCGAAAGTCAGGCTCTGGCCGCCACGCATCGCCGGGCCGGCCTGCAGGCCTCTGCCAGTCGGCTGACTCGGGATCAGCCCGTTCGCTGCGCGCTGGCCCGTATCACCAGTCGCCATCTCGGCCTGCTCGCGTTTGCTCTGATTCTGCGGCCGCTGCTTCGCCGCCTCCCGACCTTTCCTCAAAACCTCCTCGCCTTCCGCGAGAATTTCCCTCGAAGGTCGCAGGCCCTCGCCGGACAGCACGGCAGGAGTGCCTTGCAGCTGCTCGATCAGCCACCCGCGCGCATCCGTACCGATACGTTCAAGATCGCCGGGCCGCGCGCCCAGACCAAAGCGGTTTGCGGCAATCGCCGGTGCATAGTCCTTGTTCATAGTCCTCTCGAGCGCAGAACCCTCCCGGATTGACCGTTATACTTCGCGGCCCGTTCCGGGTACCCCTTCATGAGCAACTCCCCAGATCTAGTCCTGGTCGATGGCTCGTCGTATGTCTATCGAGCCTTTCATGCCCTGCCGCCGCTGACGAACTCAAGGGGCGAGCCCACCGGCGCCATCTATGGCGTGCTCGCTATGCTGTTGAAATTCCTAAAGGAATGTCAGCCCAAGCAGGTCGCCATCGTGTTCGACGCGTCCGGCAAGACGTTCCGCGACACGCTGTTCGCGGAGTACAAGGCGCACCGTCCGCCCATGCCGAACGATCTGCGCTCGCAGATCGAGCCGCTGCTCACCATTCTGCAGGCGCAGGGTCTGCCGATTCTGCGCGTCGAAGGTGTGGAGGCGGACGACGTCATCGGCACGCTCGCCTGTCAGGCCGCCAAGCTTGGCAAGACAGTGCTGATCTCGACCGGCGACAAGGACATGGCGCAGCTGGTCAATGAGTCCATCACGCTCATCAACACGATGAGCAATACGTCGATGGATCGCACCGGCGTCAAAGCCAAGTTTGACGTCTTTCCCGAGCAGATCATCGATTACCTGGCGCTCGTGGGCGACACGTCGGACAACATCCCGGGTATCGAGAAAGTCGGGCCGAAGACCGCCGCGAAGTGGCTGAACGAATATCAGACGCTCGACAATCTCATTGCCAACGTCGACAAGATCTCCGGCAAGGTGGGAGAGAATCTGCGCGCGGGACTCGAAACACTCGAGCTTTCCCGCAAGCTGGCGACCATCGACAGCACGCTCGATCTGCCGCTGTCGCTCGAACAACTTACACCGGGCGAGCCGGACCTCAACGCGCTGCGCGAGCTGTACACGCGTTACGAATTGCGCTCGATGCTTCGTCAGCTGGATGGCGGCGAGGATCCGCTGCCGCCCAAAGGCGCTGGCGCCAGAACCGCGACGGCACCTTCTGCAACCAGCACCAACACCTCAGATCTGCATCCCACCGTTCCAGGATTGCCGCCGCCGCCCGAAGTCCTCGCCGCCGAGCGGCGCTACGAAACGATTACCGAGTGGCCGCAATTCGAGCGCTGGCTCGAAGCGCTGCGTAACGCACCGTTGTTCGCCTTCGACACGGAGACTAACAATCTCGACTACATGAAGGCGGAGATCGTCGGCGTTTCCTTCTGTATCGAGCCGGGTGTGGCCGCCTATGTGCCGCTGAAGCACGACTACGCGGGCGCGCCGGAACAGCTCGATCGCGAACGCGTGCTCGCCGCGCTGAAGCCGATTCTCGAGGACCCGGAGAGCGCGAAGCTCGGCCATCATCTTAAATATGATGCACACGTGCTCGTGAACCACGGCATCCACATGACGGGCATGCGTTTCGACACGATGCTCGAATCTTATGTGTGGAACAGCGTCGCCGTGCGACATGACATGGATTCCACCGCGCAACGCTATCTCGGCATCAAGACGATCACGTTCGAGGAAGTCGCCGGCAAAGGCGTGAAGCAGCTCACCTTCAACGAGGTGGCGGTCGACACCGCGTCTGAATATTCCGCCGAAGATGCGGACGTGACCCTGCGCCTGCATCTTACATTGTGGCCGCAGCTGCAGACGATACCCACACTGGCTCGACTCTACTCGGAGCTCGAGCAACCGCTCGTGCCGGTGCTTCAGCGCATGGAGCAACTCGGCGTCCTGGTTGATCGCGATCTGCTGCGCAACCAGAGCCGCGAGATCACAGCGCAGCTGCACGAGATCCACGCACTGGCGTGCAAGGAAGCGGGTTACGACCTCAACCTCGAATCTCCCAAACAGTTGCAGCACGTGCTGTTCGAAAAGCTCGGCCTGCCCGTTTTGCGCAAGACGCCCAAAGGGCAACCTTCCACCGCGGAAGATGTGTTGGAAGAGCTCGCGGCCAACTATCCGCTGCCGCGAATCATCCTCGACTACCGAACTCTCGCGAAGCTGAAGTCCACTTACACCGACAAGCTTCCCGACCAGATCTCCGAGCGCACGGGACGCATCCATACGTCTTATCACCAGGCGGTCGCGCAGACGGGGCGCCTGTCGTCCTCCGATCCGAATCTGCAGAACATTCCAATCCGCAGGGCGGAAGGACGCCGCATCCGCCAGGCCTTCATTGCTCCACCCGGCTACGTGCTGCTCGCAGCGGATTACTCGCAGATCGAGCTGCGGATCATGGCGCACATCTCGGGCGACGAAGGGCTGTTGAAAGCCTTCGCGAACGATCTCGACGTTCACGTAGCGACGGCAGCCGAAGTCTTCGGCGTACCGCTGGAAGAAGTCTCGCCAGACCAGCGACGGCTGGCGAAGACCATCAACTTCGGACTGATCTACGGGATGTCAGCCTTTGGGCTCGCCCGCCAGCTCGGCATCGATCGCGGCTCCGCTCAACAGTACGTAGATCGTTACTTCGTGCGCTATCCAGGCGTCAAACGTTTCATGGATGAAACGCGGCGCTCCGCGCGCGAGGTGGGATACGTCGAGACGGTCTATGGGCGAAGGCTTTATCTGCCGGACATTCGCTCTGCCAATAAACAGATGCAGCAGTACTCGGAACGGAGCGCCATCAACGCGCCAATGCAAGGAACTGCCGCAGACATTATCAAGCGCGCAATGATTGCCGTAGACGCGTGGTGTCAACGCGAAGATGCTCCCGCACGTCTCATCATGCAGGTGCATGACGAGCTCGTTCTTGAAGTTCGTCAGGACGCCGCTGCAGATGTTGCCGCCGTAATACAGGAAAGGATGGCGAGCGCTGCGGAACTCGCAGTCCCGTTGCGAATTGATGTTGGCGTCGGCGCGAACTGGGACGAAGCCCATTAGTCGAAGCCGAGGGTCGTGAAGATATTGGCCGTCGCCGATCCGCAACAGCGGGTCACGGAGCGAGTGTTTTCACACCTCACAGCGTCTCGTCAATTTGAGGTTACAACATGCGAAAGTTATTGCTTGCTTCCACTGCGATGCTCGGCTGCATGACAGCAGCTCATGCAGCAGACAACGGCTTCTATCTCGGCGCGGGGGTCAGCAAGGCGGAGATTGATGACATCTTCGGCAGCGACCGCGACTTCGATTTCGACGATACCGCCTGGAAAGCGATTGTCGGTTTCCGTCCTATCGATCTCTTTGCAGTCGAAGCGAATTATATGGACCTCGGTAGCGAGAGCTCCACGATCGGCGATGTGGATGCGAAAGCATTCGGCGCGTTCGCGCTGGGTTATCTCCCGCTGCCGGTGCCATTCGTAGACGTGTACGGAAAAGCCGGCATGGTGCGGTGGGAAGTCGAAGGCTCATCCCGGGGAAATCTGTTCCGTGTAGATGATGACGGCACCGAATTCGCTTACGGTGCGGGCGCTCAGCTCAACTTCGGAAGTCTCTCTGCACGACTCGAGTGGGAAAAGTTCGACATCGACAATACCGATGGCTTGAATCTCTACACGCTCGGCCTTACCTGGACGCTTCTCTAACACGACCGCAAGCGGAGGGATGAGAAGAGGACTTCATGCGGTGAGTCGAGCGATGCGGTGGAAATTCTTTCCACATATCACCGAACTTTGTCGCCGCGATGTCGTCCAACTTTTCGAGTGCGTAACTGCACTCCCCGCTTCCCTCCCTGAGCGGGTCAACCCGGTTCATGAGACCTGTGCCGGGTTAGTCTGCCCCGATGACCTCAATGAGGTCGTCGGGGTCTTTTATTTGAATCGCAGCAAATCACTTCAACCAGTGATCGAGCGCGTCCTGCGCCTGCGTGATGCCGGTCTTGTTCAACACTGAAAATAATTGCACGGTCGCGAGTCCGTCCAATGCCGCGTTCGCGTTTCTCAATGCGTCGAGGCTCTCGCGACGATTGAGCTTGTCGGCCTTCGACAGCAAGACGTGCACGGGAAGATCGGGAGGCGCCGCCCATTGAATCAAGCCCTCATCGCCATCCAGCAGGCCACGCCGCGAGTCGACGATGAGAAAGAGCGCGCGCAGCGACTGCCTCCCGCGTAACGCGTCGATCATGGGGGCCCAGGTGCGCCGCTCCGCTTCAGGTGCGCTGGCGTAGCCGTAGCCGGGCAAGTCGACGATGCGGCGGTCGAGGCCCAGATCAAAGAAGTTCAGCAGGCGGGTTCGACCCGGTGTCTTGCTGGTACGGGCGAGGCCCACGCGCTGGACGATCGCATTGATCGCGCTCGACTTCCCGGAGTTCGAGCGTCCTGCGAAGGCGACCTCAGCACCCTGATCCGGCGGGAAATGGGCGGGGGCGGCGGCACTCGTCAGGAATTCAGCGTGTGGAAATCGGCTCAAAGCGTTGCATCTCGCGGGCTCTTCGGGGGCCGTAGTGTACAATTCGCCGCCCCCGCAACACCTTGAACTTAGAGACGGTAGAGCACGATGTCGAAGACGTTCCGAGTCGCATCACTGGGTTTCATTGCCTTGATCGCGACTGCGTTCACGAACGCCCAGGATTCCCATGAGGCCCCAGCTGCAACGCAAGGCGCCTCAACTCCCGCCCCCACTGGCACGGTCTTCGATGGCTCCGCCGAAGAAGGCGCCGCGAAAGCCGGCACCTGCGTGGCGTGTCATGGCCTCAACGGTCAGAGCACCAACCCGGAATGGCCGCAGCTCGCGGGCCAGAACGCTGTGTATATCGGCGAGCAGCTGAAGCTGTTTCGCGCGGGCACCCGCAACAATCCGATCATGATGCCGATGGCGCAGACGCTGTCGGACGACGACATCAACGACCTGGCCGTCTATTACTCCCGGCAGACGCCGAAGGGGCAGGAAGCCGATCCTTCGTACTGGAAGGCGGGCGAAGACCTGTACCGTAACGGCGATGTGAAGCGGAATATTCCTGCTTGCATGGCGTGCCATGGCCCCGTGGGGCACGGCAATCCGGCCGCCGGCTACCCTGCATTGATCGCGCAGCATTCGGTCTATACCGTCAAGCAGCTGAATGACTACGTCGCCGGTGCGCGTTACGTCAAAGTGGGCGACAAGCCCGCGAGCAGCCGCAACGGGTACATGATGGAAACGATCGCGAAACGTCTCACGGCCGAGGACATCCGCAACCTCGCGTCGTATATCCAAGGCATGCGTTAACAACGAGGCTCCCAGATGATCCGCTCGCTGGCTCTTCCGCTTCTGCTTGCACTCAGCGTTACCGCTTGCGCCAAGAATGCGCCGCCCGCCACGGACGCTATCGCGACGGCCCCCACTGCCACGGAGCCCGAGGCCGCGCCTCCGAGCCAGCCGGCGCCTGAGGCGTCGCCCGCGTTGAGCGAAACCGAGCAAGCGACGGCGGCGCAGGAATCTGTCGCCAACCTGAGCGATGAAGATCGTGAAGATGCTTCGCTCGAGCGCCTCGCACAGCTGCCCGCCAATCAGCAGCTGCCGGCAGGCCGCTGGAAAGCCGGCACGAACTACACTCCCCTTTCTCCTGCTCAGTCCACGAGCGTTCCGGCCGGCAAGGTCGAAGTCGTTGAAGTGTTCTGGTACGGCTGTGGTCACTGCTACGCCCTCGAGCCGTTCGTGCAGAGCTGGCTGCAGAAGAAAGCGGATTACGTGGAATTCGTGAAGGCGCCCGTAATGTGGGGCCCGGCCCATCGCGCCCATGCGCGTCTCTTCTATACCCTGAAGGCGCTGAATCGGGACGACCTGCATGCCAAGGTCTTCGAGACGATTCATCAGAAGAGCAACATGCTCATCGCCAACAGCGAAGCCGCCACCGAAAAAATGCAGACGGAGTGGGCGACTCAGAATGGCGTGAAGGCCGCGGACTTCACCAAGGCTTACAACTCCTTCTCGGTGAACTCGAACCTGCAGCGTGCCGAAGAGCTGACGCGCCGTTACAGCGTGCAGGGCGTGCCGCTCATCGTCATCAACGGCAAGTACACCACTGACGTGGGCGCCGCCGGCAGTCCGGCCGACCTCTTCGTACTGATCAACGATCTCACGGCCGCCGAACACAAGAAGCGTTGAGGGCGGCCGCCTGACGGCCCCACTCTCTCTGCTGCGGGGGACGTATCGAGTGACGCTGCCATGCTGAGCGTTTACGTCCCCGGTCCTCGCGGGCTCGAACTCATCGACCAGACGAACGGGCCGAACGTTCCGCAGGAAGCCTTATGGATCGACCTGCTCGAACCCACTCCTGAAGAAGAAAAGTTCGTCGAGAAGCTGCTCGACATCGACGTGCCCACGCGCGACGAGATGCGCGAGATCGAAGCCTCGAATCGCCTGTACGAGGATAAAGGCGCCTTCTACATGACGGCGACCATCGGCACCAAGCTCGACACCGAGCTGCCGGAAAGCACGCAGGTCACGTTCATTCTTTCCGGGCCGCGGCTCATCACGAACCGCTATTCGGATCCGCTGCCGTTCAGGCGCTTCATCACGTACGCGCAGGGACATCCCAACGTCTGCACGTCGCCGAGCATGCTGCTCGCGGGGCTGCTCGAGTCGATCATCAACCGAATCGCCGACGTGCTGGAGCGCGTGGTTGCGGAGCTCGACAAGAACTCCGGCCTCGTGTTCTCCACAGATCGCACGCGACGCTCGGAACGCCGGGATTTCCGTAGCATCCTCGAGCGCATCGGGCAGACGGGCGAAGTCATTTCGAAGACGCGTGAAAGTCTGGTCAGCCTGGGACGACTGCTGGCGTTCATCCAGCAGACGCCGAACGGCCAGATCTCCCCGGATGCGCGGGTGCGGTTTCGCACTTTGTCGCGTGACGCGCTCGCGATGGGCGACTACGCTTCGTTCCTCGGCGACAAAGTAGCGTTCGTGCTGGAAGCCACGCTCGGCATGGTGACGATCGATCAGAACAATATTCTGAAGATTTTCTCGGTCGTCACGGTGTTCCTGTTGCCGCCGTCCGTGATCTCCGGGTTCTACGGCATGAACTTTGAAATCCTGCCGCTGGCTCACGAGCCATGGGGACAGTGGGTTGCGCTGGGTGGCATGGTGGCGTCCGCCATCCTGCCGTACGCGTACTTCAAACGAAAAGGTTGGCTCTAGCCGCAGCGAACACGCCGGCTCGTCAAGGGAGGTTTTGTGGCAGTCGCAGAGACACAGGGCCTCGGCCTGACACACGTGGTGGCGTTACTCGGCGCGGGCGTCGTATTCGTGCCGCTCTTCCGGCGACTCGGCCTGGGCTCCGTACTGGGTTATCTCGCCGCCGGGCTGGTCATCGGGCCTTTCGGCCTCGGCCTGTTTTCCGAGCCGGAATCTATCCTGCATGCCGCGGAGTTGGGCGTCGTGCTGTTCCTGTTCGTCATCGGACTCGAGATGCAGCCATCGCGGCTGTGGAGTTTGCGACGGGAGATATTTGGACTCGGACTGCTGCAGGTGTTGGTCTGCGGAGCGGTGCTGACTTTCGCGCTGAATCTCGCCGGGCTTGCCGCGCCTACGGCTCTCATCGCCGCGCTCGGCTTCACGCTGTCATCGACCGCCATCGTCGTGCAGATTCTGGAAGAGCGCGGCGAGATCGCCACGCCTCAGGGTCAGCGCACCGTATCGATCCTGCTGTTCGAAGATCTGGCGATCGTGCCGCTGCTGGCGCTCGTCAGCTTTCTGGCGCCCGCTGAAGTCACGACAGATCGCTCGCGCTGGATGGATCTCGGGCTGGCGCTCGCCGCCATCGTGGGATTGATTGGCGTCGGCAAGTTCCTGCTGAATCCTTTCTTTCGTCTGCTCGCCGCGGCGAATGCGCGCGAGGTTCTTACAGCGGCTGCGCTGCTCGTGGTGCTCGGCGCGGCACTGCTCATGCAAGTGGGCGGATTGTCGATGGCAATGGGCGCCTTCCTCGCGGGTGTAATGCTGTCGGAATCCACGTTCCGGCATCAGCTCGAAGCGGACGTCGAGCCGTTCCGCGGCATTCTGCTCGGGCTGTTTTTCATCAGCGTCGGCATGTCGCTGGATCTCTCTATCTTCTCACTCCAGTGGCCCACCATCGCCGCAGGCGTCGTGATCCTGATGTTTGTCAAAGGATCCGCCGTGTATGGCGTGGCGCGGTCGTTGAAAGCCTCGCATCCCGAGGCGATGGAGCGTGCGCTGCTGCTGGCGCAAGGCGGCGAGTTCGCCTTCGTGTTGTATAGCGCTGCCGCCGCGACCGGGATATTTGACGCGCCGACGAATGCGGTGCTGACGGCGATTGTGATCTTGTCTATGGCGCTGACACCGTTGGCGGTACTGGCCTTGCGTTGGCTGGTGACGGCTCCCCCGGAATCTCTGGATGGCGTCGATAAGGCGAAAGACCTCCACGGCGACGTGCTCATCGTCGGCTTCGGTCGCTTCGGGCAGGTCGCGAGCCAGATGCTGCTCGCACGCGGCATGACGGTGTCCATCATTGATACAGACATCGAGATGATCACCGCCGCCGAGCGGTTCGGCTTCAAGGTGTATTACGGCGATGGCACGCGACTCGATGTTCTGCGCGCAGCAGGCGCCGCGTCGGTGAAGGCTATCGCTGTGTGCACGGATAAGCCTGCGACGACCAATCGCGTGGTCGAGCTGAGCCAGCATGAGTTCGGGCACGCGCGCCTGCTGGTGCGGTCGTTCGATCGCGAGCATTCGCTGAAGCTCATCGCGAAAGGTGTGGATCTGCAGATCCGCGAGACGTTTGAATCTGCGATGGTGTTTGGTGAGTCTGCTCTCGTCACGCTGGGTGTTTCAGAACGCGACGCCCGCGAGGTTGCTCAGGAGATCCGCCGGCTGGATCGGCAGCGGCTGGAGTTGGAGCTGACCGGTGGCCTGGAAGCCGGTAGAGATATCATGCTGGGCAACGCGCCTCGTCCGCTGCCGCTCGTCAAACCTCAGCGTACGAGCACCGTGGTGGATGTCAGGGAGCCGGCAACTTAGGCGACGGAAAATCGCACCGGTTGTCGCTGAATACTCAGACCTGCTTCTAATCGGCTACACCGTGCACGACGTGTTGTTAACTGATACGGTCTCTCGCGATATCGGTATCAACACAGCAGCCTGTGTCGTCACCCATATCAGACAAAAGGAGGTTCCGCAGCGACGGCAACGTCATGCAAGACGGCCGTCGTGAACAGGAGTCACGCCTGCGTGGCTCGCAGAATTGGGAGACGCTGTTATGTTTCGAAAGCTCATTGCCGGCACGGCACTCCTTGCCGCGGCTGCGACTGTCCAGGCCGCTGCCAATCGACCCAAAGGCTATGTCACCATTTGTAAGATTGGCGAGAAGTGCTCGGTGAGCGCGTCGACCAATGTTGCGTTCGGTGCGTCCGGATCATTTGTTTCCAAGGTTCTCAACGGTGCGTTTACCTGCACCGTGGCCACGTTCGGCTCCGACCCCATTCCGAGCAAGAAGGTGAAGGAATGCTCTGTTCCCTCGGGAAGCGGCGGGGGCGGCGGTGGTGGAGGTGGAGGTGGAGGTGGAGAGAGCGGTGGCGGGGGTGGCGGAGGCGGTGGAAACACCGGGAACATCACCGGATCGTCTTGCGCGACGAATGGACCCGAGACGATCGTCAACACCACCATCCGTGTTACCAGCGGTACGTATGACGGCGGCTGCAGAAGATTCACCGCGGGCTCGGCGCTCGGTGACGGCAGCCAGGACGAGGGGCAGTCGCCCATATTCCGAGTGGAGAACGGCGCGACGCTGCGTAACGTCGTCATCGGCAACAACGGCGCGGACGGCATTCACACGTACAACGGCGCCGTGCTGGACAACATTCACTGGATGAACGTTGGCGAAGATGCGTTGACGATCAAGTCCGCCGGAACAACGACCCTCACCAACATCGAAGGCTACAACGGGGAAGACAAGTTCTTCCAGGTGAACGCGGCGTCCACGCTCAATGTCAGCAACTGCATCATTCACAACGCCGGCAAGGCCATGCGCCAGAACGGCGGGACGACCTTTCGCGTCAATGTGAGCTTCGATCGTTGCGACATCAACGGCATGAAGGAAGGCGTGTTCAGAACAGACAGCTCCAGCAGCACCGCACGACTGACCAACAGCCGGCTGCACAGTGCCGGAACGGTTTGCATCGGCTCGTGGGCGAGCTGTGTGCAGTCTGGGAACACGAGTTACTAACTATTGAGATGGGTGGACCGACGGCCGCGGTCGCTGTGAGCGGCGCGGCCTGTCGGCGACCGGGGGATAGCTGGCTAACATGGGAGCGACACCGCGCATGAAGAGAGTGGGAGCTATCCTGTCGGTCGTGATTGCCGGGTTTGTGCTGAGCTGGGCCTACCTGTCTGGATCAGGCGATGAGAGAGAATCCGGCGAGGCCGATACTGACACTGGTTTTTATAGCCGCGCGGACGATGAGGCCACCGTCGTCGATGCGGCTCCCGAATCCGAGGTCGCGAATCTGAATTCAGATGTCGCGGATAAGGAGGGCATTGCGCATGTGGAGCGCAAATACAAATATATCCTTGAAGACGTCACACTGCCCCCCGCGAATCGACGTGCGCTATTGGCGCTCCTGTTGAAGCGTGAGTTGGGAATGTCTGCGGCGGAGGAAGTTGGCATCGATACGCAGCTGCGCTCAATGTTGGGAGCGGCGGGTTACGAGCGCTATCGTTCGCTGGAGCGATCCGACGTGGAGCAACAGCAGTTGATGGCGTATGCGGGCGGGATAAATTCTGTCGCACCTCTGGACTCGAAGCAGGAGCGCACGATCCTCTTCGCCAAGCTGCGCGAGAAGGAGAGATATGAAGCGCTCATCAGGAACTCTGGCCTGAACCGCGAGGAGCTGTCGGCGACTGAACGCGAATACGCGCATGACGCTGTGAACGAGGCGCTGCGCGAGTACAGGGAGAACTATTTGATGGAGGTGCAGCCTGCCCTGAGCGAGGAGCAGTACCTCCTCCTCAGCAGCTTCGAGACGACGGAGTTCGAGCAGGAGCTGCAACGGCTGCAGATTGCCATCAACCTGAAGTAGCCGCGATTCTCCTCACGATATGAGGCGAATCGCTTGTCGCGTGAGGGGAATCCGGGCATATTCGCCTCACGCAACGAGGCGAATATGTACTTCTGGGAAGACCCGAACTGGCCGCACTTTTCGTGGGACGATTCCAAGCTGTTGGAATCGCTGGGAATTGCTCGCTTGAAACAGGGCCGGCTGCTCGGCCGCATGGGCCAGTTGGGGTTCGCTGTCAAAGGCGACGCTCAGGTAGATGCGCTCACCGAGGAGGTCATCAAAAGCTCCGAGATCGAGGGCGAGGTTTTTCAGCGGGATAGCGTGATGTCATCCGTGGCCCGCCATCTCGGCGTGCCCCATGCGGCGACAACTCCATCGGATCGCCGCACCGACGGCGTGGTCGAGACACTGCTCGACGCCACTCAACGCTATGACGAACCACTCACCCAGGAACGGCTGTTACGGTGGCATGCGTCGTTGTTTTCCACTGTTGGCTCGGGCCTGCATGCCGTGACGGTGGGCCAATGGCGTGACGATGCGGAAGGCCCGATGCAAGTCGTGTCAGGCCCTGTCGGCAAGCAGCGCGTTCACTATCAGGCGCCGCCCGCTGCGCGGGTCGACGAGGAGATGGCTCGCTTCCTCCAATGGTTTAACACCAGGCCCGCGCCTATCGAGGCGCTGCTTCGCGCGGGTCTCGCGCATCTGTGGTTCGTCACGATCCATCCATTCGATGACGGCAATGGCCGCATCGCCCGCACGATCACGGATCAGGCGCTTGCGCAGTCGGAAGGCTCAGGCCAGCGTTTCTACAGCATGTCCAGCCAGATTCGCAAGGAGCGCGCGGTTTACTACGAAATGCTCGAGCGCACGCAGAAGGGCACGCTCGATGTTACAGACTGGCTGAGTTGGTTTCTCCAGTGCCTCGCGCGCGCGATCGACGCCGCGGAGAGCACGTCAGGGGCGGTACTACAGCGGGCGGATTTCTGGCAACGGCATTCCCATGAGCACTTCAGCGAACGTCAGCGCAAGGTGTTGAATCGTTACCTCGTCGGGTTCGATGGCAAACTGACATCCAGGAAATGGGCGGCGATCGGCAAGTGCTCGGCACCCACCGCCCAGCGCGACATCAACGAGCTCGTTGCTCGTGGAGTACTGCGTCGAAATACCGGAGGGAGCAAGAATACGAGTTATGAGTTAGGGGATTCCTAGCGGGCCACTTGTGGGCCGCCCCTCGAGAATCAACTGGCCAGGAAAAGATCGCTGTTGAGCCTTCTCCGCGCCAGCTCGCAGTATTCCTTGTCTGAATCGATGCCGAGATATCTGCGGCCGCTCATGGCCGCAGCGACGAGTGTGGAACCACTACCGCAGAAAGGGTCGACGACGAGTTGCTGAGGCTGTGTGGTGAGCTCAATAAGCGCCTGCATCAGACGCACTGGCTTTTGCGTTGGATGCTCTCCCTGCTCGCCTGACGCGAAGTCGCAGGCGAGAACGTTGTCCGGCTTGTCGGCAAATTTCAGGAAGGCGTCTTCGTTATAGCCGCCGACGCCGTACATCAGCGCGTTATCGGCGATCGTCGTGCCTATCTTGTAAGGTTTGGTGAACCAGAGAATCGGCTCGAAGGTGGGACGCAGATTGCCTACCCGCCAACCACGCCATTTCTTCTCGTTCTCCGCATCACCGCGCCGCTCGAAGACGATGCTCATACGCTGCGCCCGATGAGCCGCTCGGCCGCGCATCCACGCCAGCATGTCTTTATAAGTGAAGCCGGCGTCTTCGAGGGCACAGATGCATCGATGGCTGAGCCTTCTTCCAGAGAAGACAATGGCGGAAGCGCCGGGCCGCAGCACTCGCAGCCACTCCGTGGCCCATGATGCGCACCATGCGTAGTACTCGGCGGGAATCTTCTTGTCTGCTTCGGACCAGCCGTTGAGCGGCTTGCCGCGAGCCTTGAAGACTTTCCCCGCGACCTTCTGCGCGGGACTCGCTCCGCGATAGGCGGAGTTGGTGTTCTGATGCAGAACATCCCAATCTTCGGCGCCGATTCCATAGGGAATGTCGCTCAATATCAGATCGACGCTGTCGCCTGGCAGGGCCTTGACCGCTTCCAGGCTGTCGTCCTCGATGACTTCGTTGTATTTCATGTTGTTTCTTTGGACACGGACGCGCTCAGGCACGACCTGAGGTCAGGAGCTGCGCAATGCTGTGCCGATGAGAGGCACCATGGGAGCACGCTCTAGTGTACGACAGCTTCCACCATTGGCAGTCGTATTCACCTTGTAAATACGTTAGGGCACTCTGGGTTCAGCGCGCCAGTTAGCCACTCCTTGCTTGCAGCGACAGACAGCTCGTTAGCGGCTCATGCCCTTCAACCTAACTCCCCAGCATTTTCAGCACATATCCTTTCGCGTGCTGGCAGGCGGCGAAAAGCGATGCGCCGGTAGCGAGTCCCGCGGCAATCGCCGACGCTAGCGCGCACCCCGTACCACGACTCGTCGCACCCAGCCGCGCTGAGACGATTCTCTGCGGGCCGTGATCTCCAGAGACGAGAAGGTCGACAGCCTCCTTCCCAACGCTATGCCCACCCTTCATGAGCACCGCCCGCGGACCGAGCGCAAGCAGTCGTTGCGCCTGCTCAATCAATCCGCCCTCGCTCGTAGCGACGCGCTCGCCAAGCAACGCAGCCGCCTCGGGGACGTTCGGCGTAAGAAGCGTCACGCGCGGAAACAAACTCTCGAGCATGGCCACGCGACCCTCCTCATCGAGCAGCACTCCGCCAGACGAAGCCACCAACACAGGATCTAACACGATCGGCGTTGACACATCATCCGTCGGCAGGCTGTCGACCACCGCCCGGACGGTCGCCTGAGTTCCGAGCATGCCGATTTTGATGGCACTTACCCGCCTCGTCTCAAACGCTGCAGCGATCTGCGCACGAACAATCTCCGCAGGAATATGATGAACAGCGGAGACGCATGCAGCCGACTGCGCAGTCACAGCCGTGATTGCGCAATACGAGTCAACTCCAAAGTCGTTCAGCACACGCAGATCTCTCGCCAGGCCGGCGCCGCCGCTCGAATCCGTCGCTGAAATGACGAGCACCGCGGGCCGCACGAAAGCGATCTTCGTTGCAGCGTCATCCACTCACTCAATCTCCTAACGCCAGCAGAGCCAGGTTCTCGTGGCCGCGTCGCTGTAGCGCTCGCGCTGCACGCCACGCACGAACGCCCGTACGGCAGCAGAGCACTACGCGCTGCGCAGGCGGAAATGTCAGATCACCGCTTTCCAGAGTATCGACTTCAATTCGCAGCGCCGCGAAAGGTGACACCGGCGCCTCCTTCAGACTGCGCAAGTCGATAACGACATCGCTGCCGGCAATCTGATCCGCGGCGATGAAGGAAAGTGGCCTGCTGCCGGGCTCATGAGCCCCAGCAAAAGAGAAATTCGCAAAGCGCAGGGTATGGAAGTCCACCGTAACCATCTGACCGAGAGGCGAAGGCTGCAGATCCAGCAGCAGCGCAAGAACCATGTGAGCCTGCAGCGTTCCCATGACGCCGACAGCCGTGCCAAGTACGCCGGACTGCGCACAGCTCCCGGCCTGACGCGGCATCTCGGGAAACACAGCACGATAACTTGGAGCCCCCGCACAGAATGCGCCGACGTAGCCGGACAGCCCCAGCACCGAAGCGCTGACCAGCGCCTTGTTCGCTCCACGGCATTCGTCGCTGACAAAATAAGTCACGGCGAAACTGTCTGCCGCGTCAACGACGACGTCGACTTCAACCAAGAGTGCAGAAATATTGGATGGCGTCAGTCGCTCAAAAAAGGCCTCGACGCGAAGCTCAGGATTAGCCTCCAGCAACGCCTTGCGCGCCGCCTGCGCCTTGAACAGCCCGACATCTCCCATGCGATAGATCGGCTGTCGATGCAGGTTGGACTCCTCCACCCGATCGTGATCGACGATCACCAGATGACCGACCCCCGCCGCTGCCAGGTACTGCAGCACTGCGGAGCCCAGCCCTCCCGCGCCGATCACAAGCACGTGGGCATTACGCAAGCGCGCCTGCCCGGCAGCGCCGACCTCCGGCAGCACCACTTGACGTGAGTATCGCTCGCTCATGCCGCGCGACTCGCCACGTCCAGCCACTCTTTCGCACGCGCCTGCGGATCAACGTTGCTAACAATATCGTTCACTACAGCGGCAACATCTGCTCCGGCAGCGAACACTCCCGGCAGTCGCTCGACATTGAGCCCCCCGATCGCCACGAGCGGAATGCCACCAACACGGCGCTTCCATTCCCTGATGCGGTCGAGCCCCTGGGGGGCCCAGGGCATGACCTTCAGCACCGTCGGATAGATCGGCCCCAGCGCCACATACTCGGGCTCCACAGCCAGCGCGCGCTCGAGCTCGGTATGATCGTGAGTGCTGACGCCAATTCGAACGCCCGCCTTGCGGAGCGCTGGTATGTCGGCCGTTGCCAGATCCTCCTGCCCCAGATGCACGAAATCGCAGTGCTCTGCGATGGCAAGCTGCCAGTAATCGTTCACGACCAGTTGCGCGTTGGCCTGTGCGCAGAGTTGCTTCGCCTCACGAACCTCATCGCGCAGCGCTTCGTCTGGACGATTCTTCATGCGTAACTGCACCAGCCGTACGCCCAGCGGCAACAGTTGCGCTACCCAGCGTGCGCTATCAACAACGGGATAAACACGGGGCAGCTTCATCACCATTACCTCAAAAACGCCGTGCCGATGACAGGCGTGGAGGGAACAGCCAGGTCGCGAGGCTCCATAGGTCCCGCAAGCCGCGCTTCGCGCCCGGCCTGCACCGCCTGAGCGAACGCCTTTGCCATCCTCACTGGTTGGATTGCCTGCGCGATTGCGGTGTTGACGAGAACAGCGTCAAACCCCAACTCCAATGCATGTGCTGCGTGAGAGGGAACGCCGATGCCTGCGTCAATCACCAGAGGCACGCATGGGAAGTGCGCTCGCAGAGCTTTCAATCCATACAGGTTGTTGAGCCCGCGGCCCGAGCCGATGGGCGCACCCCACGGCATCAGCACCTGACAGCCTGCCGCCAGCAGCTTCTCCGCGACGACGAGATCTTCGGTGGTGTAGGGAAATACTTCGAAGCCGTCCGCCACAAGAATGCGCGCTGCGTCGACGAGTCCGAAGACGTCGGGCTGCAGGGTGTCGTCGTCGCCGATGACTTCGAGCTTGATCCACGACGTGCCGAAGACCTCTCTTGCCATGTGCGCCGTGGTCACCGCTTCCTTTACTGAGTGACAACCCGCGGTATTAGGAAGAACACGGACGCCCAGAGCGCGAATGATCGACCAGAATCCCTGCCCGGCGCGCTCACCGCCAGATTCCCGCCGGAGCGATACCGTTACGATCTCTGCACCTGAGGTCTTGATGGCTTCGGTCAGTATCGCCGGCGATGGATAGCGCGACGTTCCGAGCAGCAGTCGTGATTGAATCTCAGTGTTGTAGAACCTCAGCATTTAGCCTCCCTGCATTGGCGCAACGATTTCGATGCGGTCACCGTCCGCGAGATGCGTGCTCGCCCGCGAATCCGCGGACACGAACTCGCCGTTCAAAGCGGTCGCAATGACCGCGTCCGCATAGCCCAACTCAGCTAACGCGGAAATCAGATCGGCGGCGGCGATATCACGCCAGACGCCGTTCACGAGGATCTTCATGTTGTACCTGCCAGAAATTGCCGATCATTCAAGACGATGGCGGCGACGCGGCGCGCCAGTGCAGGGGCGAGCAGAAAGCCGTGCCTGAAAAGGCCGTTTACGTACAGCACGCCGTCGTGCCAGCCGATCCGCGGTAAATTGTCTGGAAAGGCGGGACGCACACCGACCCCTGCTTCCACGATCTCGGCTTCGCCGAATGCGGGATGAAGCGCATAGGCGGCGCTCAGCAGCTCGAGCATCGAGCGCGCGGTGATGGCATTCGCCTGATCACTTTCGATCATCGTCGCGCCGACCATGAAGAGACCGTCACCACGGGGCACCACATAAAGCGGAATGCGAGGGTGCAGAACACGCACAGGTCGCGACAGGGAGATCTCGCGCGACCTGAGAATCAGCATCTCCCCTCTCACACCGCGGAGTTCCTTAAGAACCTCACGTGCCGCAAGCCCCGTGCAGTTGACCACGCAGTGGTTTGGCGAGCCCACGGCAGACGTCGTGGCGCCGAAACGCAGCGGCACATCCAGGTCCCGCAACCTGCTCGCAAGCGCCGCTAAAGCGCTGCGTGGATCGAGATGGGCTTCCTCCCTGAAGAACAGCGCTTTGTTGAAGCGCTCACTCAGATCAGGCTCCAGAGCCGCGATGGCGTCCCGGTCGATAGACTCGAAGTGCTCGGCGCGACGCGCAAACTCCGTCAGCTCGGGGGCGTCACGACTGTGAGCAACGACCAGAGTACCGTTGGTCGCCGTGCCAGGAAGCTTCTCCCGCCACCACGCCATGCTCTCACTTCCCAGTTCGCCAATGAGTGGCTCGGAAGTCGCGAGCTCACACCACGGCGCCAACATGCCGCCGGCGTACCACGAACAGCATTCCGCTCCGAGCTTCTCCGCACGATCGAGTACTTCGACCGTTGCCCCTTGTTCGGCGAGCACGACAGCACAGGCGAGACCCATGACGCCAGCGCCCAATACGGTAACGCGCATGACCTAATGATTCTCGGCGGCGGGGACGTACAGCTCTCCTCCGACTTCGCGAAACTTGTCCGACATGTCGCGCATGCCCTGCGCACGCGCCTCGGCCTTCACTTCGTGCGAGATGCGCATCGAGCAGAACTTCGGACCGCACATCGAGCAGAAGTGCGCGACTTTATGGGCCTCTTTCGGCATCGTCTGATCGTGGAAGGCGCAGGCGGTGTCGGGATCGAGCGAGAGGTTGAATTGATCCTCCCAACGAAAATCGAAACGGGCCCGCGAGACCGCATCGTCACGATCGCGCGCGCCGGGATGGCCTTTTGCCAGGTCCGCCGCATGAGCCGCGATCTTGTAAGTGATCACGCCGACTTTTACATCGTTGCGATCCGGCAAGCCGAGATGTTCTTTCGGGGTGACGTAGCAGAGCATGGCCGTACCGAACCAGCCGATCATCGCGGCGCCGATCGCCGAGGTGATGTGGTCGTAACCCGGCGCGATATCGGTTGTGAGCGGCCCCAGGGTGTAGAACGGCGCCTCGCCGCAGTGGGCGAGCTGCTTGTCCATGTTTTCCTTGATCTTATGCATCGGGACATGGCCTGGGCCCTCGATCATGACCTGACAGTCGTGCTGCCAGGCGATCTGCGTAAGCTCGCCTAATGTTTCGAGCTCTGCGAATTGCGCAGCGTCGTTAGCATCGGCGATCGAGCCGGGACGCAGGCCGTCTCCCAACGAAAAGCTGACGTCGTAGGCGCGGCAGATCTCACAGATCTCCGCAAAGTGCTCATAGAGAAAACTTTCCTGATGATGAGCGAGGCACCACTTCGCCATGATGGAGCCGCCGCGTGAAACGATTCCGGTAACGCGGTCGATGGTGAGCGGCACATGAGCAAGCCGCACGCCCGCATGAATGGTGAAATAATCAACACCCTGCTCCGCCTGTTCGATGAGCGTGTCGCGAAACACTTCCCAGGTCAGATGTTCGGCCACGCCGCCGACTTTCTCGAGCGCCTGATAGATGGGCACCGTGCCGATCGGAACCGGCGAGTTGCGAATGATCCATTCGCGGATGGTGTGAATGTTACGGCCGGTGGAAAGATCCATCACCGTGTCCGCGCCCCAGCGGATGGCCCACACCATCTTGTCGATCTCTTCAGCCGTGGATGACGTGACGGCGGAGTTGCCGATGTTCGCATTGATCTTCACCAGAAAATTGCGGCCGATGATCATCGGCTCGGATTCCGGGTGATTGATGTTGGCCGGAATGATCGCGCGGCCCGCGGCCACTTCCGCGCGGACGAACTCAGGGGTCACGTAGTCAGGAATCTGTGCTCCCCAGGAGTTGCCGTCGCGCGCTGCCATTTCCCTGCTTTGTGCACGGCCTATGTTCTCGCGGATCGCTACGAACTCCATCTCCGCAGTAATGATTCCCGCGCGCGCATAGGCGATCTGCGTGACCGCTCTGCCGCCCACTGCCCGGCAAGGACGCTGAAGATTGGGGAATTCCGCAGCGGCGCCCTTCGCGCCTTTTTCGAGTCCGTTGTCGATCGCCTGCACGGGACGGCCGATATAAGTTTCCACATCGCCGCGGGAAATAATCCACGGTTCGCGCAGGCGTGGCAGACCGCCATCAATATCGACTTTGATCGCGTGGTCCGTGAACGGTCCTGAGGAATCGTAAACGGTGAGGGGCGCTTCACCCGCGGAAGGATGCAGCGTGATCTCGCGCATGGGCACTTGCAGGCCCGGGTGGAGTATTCCCGCCTTGTAGACCTTGCGGGATGCGGGATGTGATTTCTGAGCTAACTGTGGAACGGCATTCATCGAATAGATACTCCCAGGCGGTGACCGTGGAGATCCTGATGATGCTGAAGGGAGGAAGCGGACAGCAGCCGCGACACGGATGCCCGGCGACTCATTGAACTTCCCTACGCCAGCATGAACTGGATCAGGTTCAAAGGGTCGCCATGCCGCGTACCAACGCTCGATGGCCTCTCAGCCCCCTGCCGGGGCTCCCCTAGTGCGAGACAAAGTAGTTCGAATTAGAGGCGAGGTCAATGGGGCACCGCAGGGAGAGGGGGCCGGACGTTGGAGAGCGAAGCTGCCGCGTCCTGATTTTATAAGTACAGCGGGAAACTCCAGCTACTGCGAGCCGCCGGGACGGGTACGCGTGTAGATCACATCGCTGTTCTCGTCGCGATGGGCGAAGGCGGTGACCTCACCTGCCGCATCGCGCAGGAAGACTCGGCGAAGACGCGTGTCACCCGGCACGAAAAGCACATCGCGCGTTTCCGCCATGAGCTCAACTTCCGGCCGGCCCGGCCGAGCGCCGAGAATCCGCTCGCCATCGCGACGGATCACGAAGCTGCTCGCGGTGGTTCGATAGGTGCCGACCAGTTCGTCAATCTGCGCGTGTGTTAGCGCGAGCCGCGGAGGATCGGTGCGAATCGCTTCGATATGAACGAGGCGCAACTTCCAGTCGTGCGCCACGCGCTGCCATGTTTCGGTCATGAGGTAGCGACCGTTTGGCCGCGACGCCAGCAGAGGATGGGATGGCACCTCATCCTCATGGATTACGATGGCGGTGTCGCCGATTCGATGCACAGCATAGTCACGTATCAACAATGGCTCCGCTCCATCCGGCGCAAGAGCTTGCAGAAATTCAGACCGATGCTGGATCACGCCCTCTTCGACATAGGCAAAGTCGGGCGTCGTCATCGATTCCCATGCCTTCTTGTCGCCGGTATGGACGGCGCTGAGGAGAATTTCGTCCTTTGCTCGCAGCTGCCTGCTCAAGACTTCGGTCTCTGCATCCAGCGGCTGCGCACCGCCCGCGACGAGGAGAGCGGTGGAAAAGATCAATGCCAGCATGACCTGCCCTGTTTGTATAAAGCGGTTTTGTCATGCGGCGACGGAATTGGTTCCCTGTGATCAGAAAGTTGAGCGCACACTCAACGTGGCGTATCGCGGATCACCGTAATAGTTGAAGCTCCTTGCATCGTTTACGTACCGGAAGTACTTGCGATCCGTGAGGTTGTTGACCGTCAACGAGACCTGCAATTTATTGCTGAAGCGATAACCCACTTGCGCGTTGAGCACCGTGTATCCACTCTGCTCCACGGGCGTGAAGCCATATCTGACTACGTACAGGTTGCTTGTGCGCACCGTGCTGTTCGATTCCACGCCAAGCCCCACGTTCAGTCCCCGCAATACACTTCCCGAAAACTGCGAGGCGAAGCGGTAGTTGCTCCAGAGCTTCAGCATGCGCGCCGGATTATAAGAACTGATCGGTTGGCCGATGTTGGCGGGGTCGCTGTCCTTGATGATCGTGGTTTCGTTGTCAGCGTAACCGGCGCTCAATTCCCAGCCAGGCAAAGGACTGCCGCTGATCTCCAGCTCCCATCCCTCGATCTCGGTCAGTCCGCTCGCAATCGAGCACGCGCCGTCCGGGGTGCCGCCGCAGCCGACATGGGTCGGATCCGGATCCAGCAGGGCCGAGTTCTCATTGCGGGTACGGAACAGTGCCAGAGAGGTGTTGAGTTGCCCGTCGAAGAACTCCCCCTTGATGCCGCTCTCTACCTGCCACCCAATGACGGGCTCGAGCACCTCGCCGAAGAAGTCTGTGATGGCTTGCGGCGAGAAGCTCTCCGCGTAGCTGGCGTAGAGGGAGAAATGCGAGGACACGTCCCAGATGAGGCCGCCGTAAGGAGTGAACTCATCCGACGTATTGGCCGAACTGTTGGTCCAGGGACTGCGCGCAGGCGCCAGCGCGCGAGTCTTCGTGTTGTAGTCGCTCAGCCGGCCGCCGATGACGGCGGTTAGAGAGTCGAGCAGCTGGACGCGCGCCATGCCATAGAAGCCTGTTTGTTCGGTCCTGGTGGCGTTGACGTTGGTAACGGGAAGCAGGTCGGATTCGACGATGCCAGGATTGAAAAGATCTTCATCCGGGAAAGTCACGAGCGCCAGGCCGCCACGCTCCTCATATTGATCGAAGTTGTATCCCACCACCCACTCATGGGTACGACCGAAGAGACGCAGCGGCCCGGAAATATTCAGGTCCGCACCGACGCTCTCATAATCATATTTCCAATGATCCAGGCGCATCACGGTGCGATTCACTGCAGGATCAACGGCGCTGCGAGTCAGGATCCACCGCTGATCGCGATCCCAGTCACGCTGCCGGAGCGTGGCCCGCGCCACCCAGTCGTTGCCGAAGCGGTGATTCAAATCTGCCACCACTTCGTTGATACCACGATCGACGCTCAGCCAGTCCATGCCAATGAATGTCGATCGGGGTACGGGCAACCAGTCGCCTGTGATCGACGCTGGCAGCCCGTTGAAGGGTGTCAGATCGCCGCGCTGCGCGGCGTAGGACAGGCCCAGCGTCGTGGACTCCGCCAGATCAAATTCGACGATGGCATAACCGGTCCAGCTCTGTTCTTCGGCCACGTCGTAGTAGAACTCGCGATCGAGGCCGGCCACCACGGCACGCGCGCGAAGGGTACCTTCGTTGTTCAACGCGCCCGTCACGTCGATGTCGCCGTGATAGTTGTTCCAGGAACCCGCCGCGAGGCTGGTGCTGATTCTGGTGTCACTCTGCGGCCGCTTGCGAACGAGATTGACGACGCCGCTGGCGTTACCCGCACCTTGCAGCAGGCCCGCCGGACCACGCAGCACTTCGAGCCGGTCGTAGATGGCGAGATCCAAAGCCTGAGTGGATTGATTGGTGGTCCCGGCGGCGGCTGGAACACCATCGTACTGTGGCGTGAGCAATCCGCCGCGCGAATAGAACGTCGAGAAGCCCTGCCCTATGCCGTCAACAGAGTCCACGCCGGTCACCTGTTCTAGCGCGTCACCGAGCGTCGAGAAGTTCTGGTCGTCCATGCGTTGTCGCGTCACGACGCTGACGGATTGAGGCGTCTCGCGTAACGAGTGCGCCGTCTTGCCAATGGTGATGGCACTGCTCGTATATGAACCAGACCCTTCCGTGGTCGGATCTACTGTTTGTGATTCAACACGGACTCTGCTGAGGGTTTGCGTGCCGGGAGGCACGTCGCTACCCGTGGTGCTCTGGCGTTCGGGCGAACGCGCTCTCACCGAGTAGCTGTGATCAGCATCTTCAATGACCTGCAGATCCGAGCCGGCGATCAATGCCCGGAAGCCCTGCTCGACTGAATAGCTTCCTTTGATGCCCGGACCGTATTTCCCCTGCGTCAGGGAAGCGTCGATGGAGAGCATCACGCCCGCCTGACTCGCGAACGTCTTCAGAGTGCTATCCAGTGCGCCAGCGGGAATGTCGTACTGACGTTGTGTCTGGATCGTAGAGGAAGACTCCTGCGACTGTGCGGCGGACGAAGCCACCGTGAGTATTCCGCATGCGACGCCTGCCAGAATCCGGGATGGGTTACTGCCCCGTGCGCGGTCGTGAATCATCGTCTTCCTTCTTGATCAGTCGTTGGGCTGCCTGCGGTACAACTGATATCCCGAACGAAAACGGAAAAGCGATAACGACTGACTTATGCCGACGACGGCCCGCGTGCGGTCACACTCACCCAGTAGCGATGGTGATAAACAACTTTGATGGGCAACGCTTTTTCGATCGAGGCGAGGATGCGATCCGTGTCGGCCAGGGGATACACGCCTGTCAGGAGGTAACCTCCGGCGGCAGGGTCGCAACGAAGTAAGCCAGGCCGGTATCGACTCAGTTCCTCGATGAAGGCATCGAGCCGTATACGCTCCACCACGAGCGAACCGCGGGCCCAGGCAGATGCGCTCTCATCGACGGGCGCAACACCGTGCGTGGCCACGCGGGAAAAGGAGGCTTGTTGGCCAGCGTCGAGTCGCAGAGGGTGATCAGGGTTGTGGCTGGGCTGAATCAACACCGCGCCTTCGAACACGGCCACCTGTGACACATCGTTGTTGGTGTGGCGAACAGTGAAGCGCGTCCGCAGCGCACGTACGGCGCCATGGGAAGTAGTAACAACGAAGGGACGTGGTGTCACATCAGGATCGAGGGCGGTGGTCACCATGATTTCGCCCGACCTCAGATCAAGCTGGCGTTGCTCAGCATTGAACCGGACGTCGATGGCGCTTGCGGTGTTGAGAGTCACTCGGCTGGAATCAGGTAAAACAATCTCGCGGAATTCGCCGATGGCCGTTTGATAGTCGGCAACATAACGTTGCCAGGCTGTCGTTCGTCCGATGGTGTAAGTCGCGGCGCCGCCGGCAAGCAGCACGGCCAGGCCTTTCAGAGTTCTGCGGCGGCTCGTCGATATCGAGGGAGACTTCAGCGCCTCACGTGCGACGCTACGCGGAACGACTTCCAGTTTTTGTTTGAAGGCCTGCAGTCGTTGCCACGCACGTTCGTGGTCGGCATGTGCCGCGCGCCAGCGCGCGCAGGCCTGGTGGTCTTCGGCCGTTGCGACACCTGACCACAGCTTGACCAGCCGCTCGGATGCTTGATCCACGATGGCCCGGCTGAGGGGGCCATCGTCGCCTGCGATGTGAGATTCAACTGGATCCGACATCACTCTGGATACATTGCGGAGTAACACGCTTTGACGGCACTGAGCATGTACTTCTGTACCGACGCGACGGAGACGTTCAGATGCCGGGCGATTTCCGGATAGGTCAGACGATCGAGCCGGCTCAGCAGGAAAGCTTCGCGCGCCTTGGCGGACAGGCTGTCCAGAATCGCGTCGATTTCGATCAGTGCCTCGAGCGCGATTTCGCGCACTTCCGCCGCGGGTGATTCACGCTCCGGCAGGTGAGCCAGGGCGTCGAGATAGGCTTTCTCCAGGCGGCGGCGGCGATGGAGATCGATGACCAGGCACTTTGCAATGCGCATGAGCCAGCTGCGCGATTCAGCCGGATGATCCGGCGCGCGGTTGGAACAGATCAGGCGTTCGTAGGTGTCGTGAGCGAGGTCAGCGGCGTCGAATGAGGAACCCAACCGGCGACGGAGCCACTCCTGAAGCCAGAGATGGTGGTCGTTGTACAGCGTGTGCAGCGCCTGCTGCGCCGGGTCGGAGATGGCCATGAAGCGCTCTTATGGATACGCGGCGGGTACATAGTCTCGCCGGTGCGAACGACCTGACTCGCTATGCCTGCGGTGGAGTACGCGAGCACCGCGGACTCGCATCCGGCCGCTATGACTCTCTGCCCCGCTTGCATCTTAGACAAGAACCATTCTTATTGGCAATCGGGCGATCGAGCCCAGGGAGACCTTGCGGCGGAGAGGTGTGCGACCAAAGAATTCGTCGAGCTCCACAGCGTGCCGAGCAACGCGTGAACTTACGACGGCGTAGGAAACTCCATCACGAAACGCGCCCCGCGGTCCGCATTCGAGTCGAGCCACAGGCGTCCGCCTTGCCGCTCCATAATGCACTGCGCGATTGCGAGCCCCAGGCCCGCGCCGAAGCCCGAGGCATTGGGACCGCGGCGGAACCGCTCGAACAGGGACGCAGTGGCCTGCGCGGCGATTCCGGGCCCATCATCGGCAATGATCACAGTGGCAGAATCAGCGGACAGCGTGATCGACGCGCCGGCGGGCGTGTACTGGATGGCGTTCTCGATCAGGTTGCGAAAGACCAGGCGCGTCAGTGTCGCATTCCCGTGCGCAGGCACGGACGCTTCGGGCGTCGCGGCGGTCACGTAGTGCTCTGATTCGAGCGCAACAGGCGCCAGCTCCCGAGCCACTTCCAGCGCAACGGCGTGAGCGTCGAACGCGGCAAACTGGAACTGTTCCTGCGAATCGAGGCGCGCAAGACAGAGCAGTTGCTCGACGAGCCGCGCGAGCTGTTCAATTTCCAGCGCCACATCGCCCAGCTCCTGCGCCGAAAAACGGGACTCGAGCCGAGCTCGCAATGTTGCAAGCGGGGTGCGCAGCTCATGAGCGGCGTTGGCGGTAAATTCCCTCTGCACGCGATAGTCTGCTTCGAGCCGATCCAGCGAGGCGTTGACTGCCTGAACCAGCGGAACGAGCTCCCGAGGAAGGTTCTTGGCATTCAACCGCTCGTCCAAACGGTACAGCGATAACATCGAGGCCTGATGCGAGACGCCTCGCAAGGAGCGAAGCGATGACAGCACCGTCACGACCACGACGCTGACCACGGCGATCAACAGCAGGGCAACCGGCGGATACAGCTCATCCATCGCTCCGAGCATGAGCTGGCCAACCAGACTCTCCGCATCCTGGAGATTCCGCACCACACGCAACCAGTATCGGCCGTGAGGATCATCGAGATCGAGCGTGGCAGCCATGATGCTGTTGCCCAACAACGCATCCGTTTCCCGCTGCATGACAATCTGCCCATTGCCTCGAGCGACCGGCAATGGCAGATACGGCGCAGGGAAACCGCCCGACGCCAGCACCGTGCCGTCTGCCCTCAGCAACTGATAGCCGTTCAATGCATCCGGTTGGGCGTAGAACTCCCGCAGGGAGGGAGTCAACTCGAGACGGGGTGGGTCCGTGTCCGACACAACCGCGGCACGCAGTTGCTGTACCTGGATGGCGATGCTCTGGCCTTCAAGACCCCACAGCCCATCGCGAAACTCGAGGTACAACAACAGATAGCTGCCGGCCAGCGCCAGCACGACCACGATGGTCAGTCGAACGACGAGCGCTCGAAGCAGGGACGGGGCACGCATCGAGCCGCGATCAGGAGACAAGATAGCCAAGACCTCGCAAAGTCCGGAGCGACACATTAGCGCCCGCGGCCGCGAGCTTCTTGCGCAGCCGGTGCACTTGCGTCTCCACCGAATTCGCGCTGCGCTCCTGCTCGAAATCGTACAGGCATTCGGCGAGCCGCTCCTTCGAAATGACACGTCCCTGATTGCGCAGTAGCGCTTCGAGCACGATCAGCTCCGAGCGTGTCAGGTCGAGCGGCGTCTCGCCCACGGTGGCGATGCGTGCTGACGTATCGAGCTTCACGCGACCGAGCGTCAGCGTGCGACCCAATGCCGCGCCCGGACGACGCAACAGGGCGCGCAGTCGAGCGATGAGCTCCTGCATGGCGAAGGGTTTGACGAGATAGTCGTCCGCCCCGCAATCCAGACCGCGTACGCGATCCTCGATCGTACCTAGCGCGGTGAGGATCAGCACAGGTGTCATGTTGCCTCGGTCACGCATTTCCTTCAGCGCGTTGAGGCCGGTGCCGTCCGGGAGCATGAGATCGAGCACGGCGGCATCGTAGTCGGCCGCTCGCCAGACCCGCAGTCCCTCGGCCGCCGAGGCCGCGGTATCGACCGCGAATCCCTGCGCACGCAGGCTCTCGGCGACGGCCTGACAGAGACGCTGGTTATCTTCGATGATGAGCAATCTCAATGGGCAATCTCGGTGCTCGGTTCATTCGCCTTGCGTCCAGGAGTATTCGAACCTGAGTCCGATGGTGGGCAGCGCCTCGTCGAGTCCTTCGATGATGTTGACACCACGACGCTCGTCCCATTCATAACCGTTGGCGTTCTCGCGACCGTAAACGTTCAGGATATCCAGATAAGCAACCAGGCTCAGCGGACCGAAGCGGCGTTGGTAGTCCCCGCGCAGACTCAGCGAATGATAGGCAGGCAGACGCTCGGCGTTGGTGCGCGTCAGCTCCTTCGAGTAACGCGTGGGGCCTGCGCCTCCCAACACGTCGCTGTGCACGACGAACGCATCGGTGGGCCGGCCCGATGCATATTTCCATTTCGCCGAGAAAGTCCATCGATCGCTCGGCTGCCAGGCGCCGACGATACCGAACGCATGCGGCCGATCCCAATCCGACGCATATTCCCCTTCGCCGAGCCTGTCATCGCGGCGGGCGCGCGAGTAGGAGTAGGTCGCCGAAGCGCTCCAGCCTCGGCTCATGCGCTTGGCAAGCATCAGATCCACGCCCGTCGCGGTTCCCTCGCCGATGTTCGTTGCGGTGTTGGTGGTCCGATCGTCGAACACGATCAGATCGTCGAGCTTCTGATAATACCCTTCGGCCGAAAAACGCAGGTCGTCGCGCAGGTACCGGGACACGCCCAGCACCCACTGCGTGGAGCGCTCGCTCTTCAGATCGAGATTGGACGGATCGGAAGCGATATCGAGATAACGCGGTGTTTGATGATAGACGCCACCTCCCGTCCACACTCGGGTGACGGGATCAGGTTGCCAACTCAATAGCAGGCGCGGGGCGACGACGGACTTTCCGGAAAACCCATCGCGCTCGTAGCGGATTCCGGGCGTCCATGTGAACTCGCCGATGGTCCAGGCGTAGTCGGTATAGGCAGCAATCTGCGTCTCCGCTGCACTCAACGTCGAGTTGTATTCTTCCGGTGTCAGCACGATGTACTGTTGTGTCGGGTCGGCGCGAAAATCCGAGTCTTCGTACACATACCGTGTCCAGTCGCCGGAGAGACGACGGTCGAAGTCGAGATCCACGCGAGCGACCCGCGCGCCGGCGGAGAAGATTCCACCTGAGCCGAGCAGCGTGCTGAAATCGCTGCGCCAGCCGATCTCGGTTTCACGCTCCTTGATGCGCAGAATGTTCTCGCGGACCGGTGTCGTCTCAGGTGTCGGGTTAGGACCCCCGAGATCCGGATAAGCCTCGCCCTCCGTGCCCGTCGTGTCGCTGTTGCGGTAATAGAACGTGTTGCGCAACTGTGCGACTTCACCGGGAGACCACCGCCAAGTCACGCCGAGCAATGTGCTGTCCTGCTTCGAGTCTTCGAGCCCCACGTCCTCGAAGTTTTCGGACTCGAGTGCATTCTCGACCGTTCGCTTGGAATCCTCGCCTGCGTGAATCGCCAACAGCTCGAGACGATGATCGTCATTCAGGTCGGTGACGGACTTCGCGATGACATCAGTCAGGCGCTGCACGCCGATGTCCTTCTCATCGATCGCTTCGAACAAGTTGCTGAAATCGAACTTGCGCGCCGATAGCAGCAAGCTGGTGTTATCGGCGACGTAGCTCGGCCCGTCGTAGTCCGCCTCCACGCCGATGATGTCGACACGTGCGCCCGCCGTGGAACTCACAGGATTGCCGTCCGCGATATCCAGCTCCAGCAACGAACCATTCCTGCCGCCCTCGGCCGCCCGCCAGCCGCCCGGAGAAAACCGGGCGCTGCCGATGATGTTCGGCGCGAAGATCGAATATCGTCCGCCACCATCGACGGCTTCCTGCTCACCGAGCGACTCATCGAAATGCGCAACCTTATCGAAAGGAATGCCATCGATCAGGATCAGGTTGTCGCGCGGCCCGTTGCCGCGCACGGTGAAGCTCGAGAACTCACCCGTCGCGACGACGCCTGGCAGAACATCCAGCGCACGGAACACGTCGCCTGCGCTACCGGGATTACGCCGTATCTCTTCACGCTCCAGCAACACAGTGTTTGGCGTGGCGCGCGGATCCCCAGCGGTCGCGCCCGCCGCGACAACCACTTCGGCAAGCACCTCATCGCTTCCGCGCACCAGCGCGAATTCGACGGCAGCCGCTCTGCGAAGCACGACCCGTACATCCGCCTGCACGGCTTTTAAGTAGCCCTGCTCTTGCACCTCGACCGAATACACGCCTTCCGGCACCTGATCGAACGAGAACTGTCCGCCGGTATCGGATTCAACCGTGCCCTGAACCCGCTGATTGCGCATGAGGTTTACTGTGGCCGTCGGTACGGCCCGTCCAGTCACCGAATCCACGATGCGTCCACGCACGGCGCCCGCTCCCACCTGTTGCGCCTGAACATGCGCCGGAAGCGAGACAGATACATATATGAGAGCGGCAAGCGGCAAGAATCGATTCAGCATGGCTGGTTCCTCGGACGGTTGATCGTCATCGGCAGCCAAGGTAGCAATCGAGTCTGTCGCGAAACTTGCGGCCGGCGCGGATCCGGATTCCAGATTGCGTTTCGCGTGCCTGCGCAGCCAGGAGAAGTTTCGATCAGAAATCGCGCGCGGCACGCACGTTCGGAATCTGGTTACACGCCGCTACGGCCGCGGGAAAGAGGTTCGCCAACACGCCCACCGAGTCGTTACTGCCCGGATGAAACAAGCCAATAGCAGCGCGCCGCGGGCACGCTCATCGCCCAGAAAAGACGCGGCATGCCAACACGCCAATAGGCTCGTTCATTCCTACTCCTCTCGCGTCTGCAAAGCCGCCCCTCCCTGGCAGGCCAGCATTCCGGAACGTCCCGCGACACTGCCCATCACGATGCCGCAGCGGGGCAGGTGCGGAACATTGAGAGTCGCAAACGCGCCTGCCAGATCTCCCAGACTCACGCCGCGTTCGCGCCAACTGCGCAGTAACCGGTGGAGCGAGGATAAGTAGACACCGCCTTCAAGCTCCGCATGCAATGTAAAAACATGGTCGCGCTGCGGCTCGGCGGCGGTCAATGCCAGCAAGTGATCGACTGGATCGACGTGCTGCAAATCCTCGCGGCCAATCAACTCATCGAGCGTCGGTAACGTGGTCGGCAGCTGCGGCACCAACACTTCGATGTCGTCGATCACGGGGATGAAGGGCTCGGTGCCGCGCACATCCGAGGCATAACGAAATTGCAGGGCCTGCTCGAGCCCCGGCACTGCGGAGTTAATTTGCCATCCAGCCGCGCCATGCACCGCGGGCGCCCGCTCGAAAATCTCCAGGAACTGATCCTGTGCCAATTGCAGCTGTTCGCGCGTCCAGAATTCATTGGCATCGGCCACGCCATCCTGCCATTTAACGTGGTTGTAAGTGTGCACCCCCACTTCGAAGCCGCGGCGCGCAATGTCGCGCATCTCGGCTCGACAGCGCTTGCCTATATGCGGACCAGGCAGCAGCGTGCCGTAAAGGAGCGTTTGCAACCCGTAATGCTTGAGCACCGACGTGCGCCGCACTTTGGTGATGAAGCCACGACGGAACGCGCGCTTGACCGCGCGACCGGTGTGATCGGGGCCGAGGCTGAAAAGGAACGTGGCGCGCACATCGAGCCGTTCGAGGAGGTCTGCGAGACGCGGTACGCCTTCGCGTGTCCCGCGATAGGTATCCGCGTCGATTTTTAGCGCGATGCTGGGCACCCGCCTATTCCATCACCGCATCGAGTACACGCAACACGCCGCCGTCGCAACAGAGGAGATAAAGGCGATCCCTTTCCTTAAAAAAACGCGCTTGCAGTGGTGGCGGCAGGATTCGCGACTCGAGCAGAGTACGGTGAATCCGCCAGCGCTTGCCGTCGATTTCGCCAAACGCACCTGGAAACGGCGGCGCGACCGCGCGCACGAGATTGTGAATTTCAACGGCGGAACGGGTCCAGTCGATGCGGCCGTCTTCCGCGCGGCGGCGTCCAAAATATTGACCTGGCTCGATCGGCTGCGGCCGACGAGGGGCGGTGCCAGCGAGCAACCCAGGAAGAGATCGAGCAAGCACGATCTCCGCGGCCACCGTTACTTTATTAAATACGATGCGGGCATCATCATCCCGCAGAATCGGCACGCTCATCTGATCCACGATGTCGCCTGCATCGGCGCGACCCACCATATAGTGCAACGTCGCGCCCGTTTCGGACTCGCCGCGCAGAATGGCCCAGTTCACGGGCGCGCGCCCGCGATACTTCGGCAGCAGCGAGCCGTGCAGGTTGAGCGCGCCGCGGCGGGCGGCTTGCAACAGCGGTTCGGCCAGCAACGAACGGTAATAGAAGGAAAACAGAAAATCGGGTTGTAAGTCAGCGAGCAGGCCGATCATTTCCGCTGCATTGGCATCGGCGGGAGCGACGACGCGCAAGCCGCGCTCCGCGGCTACTGCCGCGACACTGGCGAACCAGCGAGTCTCGTGCGGATCGTCCGGGCTCGTCACGACTAACGGCACGTCGATGCCCGCCGACAACAACACTTCGAGGCAGCGTACGCCCACGTCGTGATAAGCGAACACCACCGCGCGCGTGCTCACTCGCTTGACTCGCGGCGGCGTTCGATATTGACAATGGCGACGCGCTCGCCCGGGTCATCCTCTTCCAGTACGGTGGCAACCATATAACGTGGCCGCTGACGCACCTGTTCATAGATGCGGCCGATGTACTCGCCCACCACCCCAAGTCCGAGCAGCAGCACGCCGATCAGGAAGAATGCAATGCCGAACAGGGTGAAGACGCCCTCGACCTCGGGGCCCATGATGAGCCTGCGGACGGCGAGATAAGCGACGAAGAGCAGCGACAGCACGGCGGTGACGCCGCCTGCCATCGAGAAGCACTGCAGTGGCACCACAGAAAACCCGGTCATCAAATCGAAATTGAGCCGGATCAGCCGATAGAGAGAATATTTGGAGTCGCCAGCGATGCGCTTGGCGTGCGCCACTGGAATTTCCACCGGATTGCGGGCAAAGGCGTAGCCCAACGCAGGCACGAACGTGCTGACCTCATGGCAGCGATTGATCGCATCGACGATCGAGCGGTGATAGCCCCGTAACATGCAACCCTGATCGCTGATGCGAATTCGCGTGGTGCGCTCGCGCATGCGATTCAGAAAACGGGAGACGCTCTTACGCCACCACACATCCTGGCGGCGGACGCGCACCGTGCCGACATAGTCCGCGCCGTCGTCCATGGCAGCGAGCAGCTTGGCGATCTCCTCGGGAGGATTCTGTAGATCAGCATCGAGCGTGACGACATACATCCCACGTGCTCGCGCGAAACCGGCAAGAATGGCCATGTGTTGGCCTGCGTTGTGCGCGAGAAAGATCACCCGCGTAACCGCTGCGTGTTGTTTGAACTGCTCGCGCAGCAGCGTTACGGAACGGTCGCTACTGCCATCATCCACAAAAATAACTTCATAGGAGCGGCGCAGCCGCTCGAGCGCGGCGTACAGCCGCTCGAACAGCTGCGGTAGCACGGCGGCTTCGTTGAAAACCGGAATGACGACGGAAATTTCAGGCGTCATGTCGAAGCCCTCTGCAATACATCGGTGACGGCATCCACTACGGTATCGACATCGTCCAGCTCCATGCCTGGGAAGAGCGGTAACGTCACGGTCTCCCGGCCAACACGTTCCGCATTAGGAAACATCCCGTGCCGGTATCCGAATCCAGCGTAAGCGGTGAAAGGAGGCAGCGCCGGATAGTGCACGCCGACACCGATGCCGTGCTCCTTCATGGCCTCCATGAATTCGATGCGCGTGATATGCAGCCGTTCGAGCGGCAGGAGCGGTGCGAAAATGTGCCAGCTGTGACCGGCATCGCCCCGTGCCGGCAAACGTAATGTGTGATTGTCAGTCCAGCGTTCGAAATACCGACTTGCGAGCTGTCGCCGCTTCTCGTTGAAGCGTTCGAGGTGCGGCAGCTGACCGAGCCCGACGCGCGCGGCCACATCAGACAGATTGGCTTTGCCGCCCGCGAAAAGCACATCGGAATAGTTCTCCGGCGATTTCACCAGCCCGTGGAAGCGATGCCGCTCGATTGCCGTGAGCTCCTCAGCCGAGCCACCAATGAGGGCGCCTCCCTCGATGCTGGTGATGTTCTTGTTAGGATGAAAACTGAAACAGATGAGGTCGCCGAAGCTGCCGATGCGGCGGCCCCGCCAGGCCGAGCCGATTGCGTGGGCCGCGTCCTCGATTACGCGCAGCCGATGTTGCTCGGCGATGGCGTAAAGCCGATCCATCTCTACGGGGAGCCCGGCGAAATGCACGGGCATGATCGCGCGGGTGCGCGGGCCGATGGCGGCCTCCACCTGATCGAAATCGATGTTGCGCGTATCGAGCCCTACGTCAACGAACACAGGTTTCGCGCCACGGCGCACGATCACATTGGCTGTCGCCGCAAAACTCAATGCCGGTGTGATGACTTCATCACCCGGCCCGATGCCACACACCGCCAGGGCGACTTCGAGCGCTTCTGTCGCGGAGGTGAACACTCGTGTGGGCCGCTCGCCGCAGTATCGCGACAACGCTGTTTCAAATGCAGCGACATTCGGCCCGCTCGCGAGCCAGCCCGAGCGCAGTACCTCTACCACGCCCTGGATCGTTTCCTCATCCAGCGTCGGACGCGTGAAGGGCAACATCTTCTTCATGAGCGCGCCACGAGTACAACGCCGGCGATGATGACGCCGACCCCTAGGATTCGCTGCGCGTTCGGCACTTCGCCGATCAACCACCACGCCAGGCCGATATTGACGATGTAGCCCATCGATAGCAGCGGGTACGCTTGGCCTACCGGCACACGCGATAACGCAATGATCCATATTCCTACGCTCAATGCGTAGGCCATGAGCGCCCACCATAGCGACGGGACGGCGAGTACCTGCAACATCTGCTGCCCGACGTTTGGTGCGCCAAGATGCATCGGGCCACTCGCGCGCGTCGCCGCTTTGAGGCCGAGCTGCGCTAGCGCATTGAGCAATACGCCCATCGAGAGAATGGCGAAGTCCGCGAACTTCATTGGCGGCTCACCGCGACGGAGTAACGATCCGCTCCCAATACGCGTCCGGGAAATCCCGCGTTCGACAGCGCTTGCCACTTCTTAGGAGCAAAAAACGCAACGGCGTTCTTGCTGGCCCGCCACTGACGCTCAAACTCGTCGAAGCTCATCGCACCGAGGCCGGGCTCCTGCTCCATTCCAAACGCCAGCTCACCGGTGTAGTCGACGAGCGTGAGTGTGCGCTTGAGATACGGCGGCACGCTTTGCCGATACTGCCCCACGCTGAATAGCATCGTTTGAGCATCGACAGCCGGCCGCACCACGGCCACCAGTGTGCGAGCGGAGCGTGCTAACGGTGGCGTTCCATGCGCCACCAACAGGCATTGCCAAGCCAGCAATGACGACGCCGCCAGCCAGGCGACGTTATGCGTAAGAGACTTTTGGAGCCCGATATTCAGTAGCGCGACTGAAGCGAGCAACACGGCGGCCACAATCCACGCCAGAAGCGGTATCGGCGCCAGATGGTAACGATGCAAGGCATACACCAGCAGTCCCACGGCGAAAAGCGCAACCGCGCCCGCACTGATCCATGCGGCCCGCCGCAAACTTGCGAAGCGCTCCGCGACATAGATACCAATGACGGTCGCCAGCGGCGGCACCAGCGGCAATATGTATGGGGCGAGTTTGGAACGGGAGGCGGAAAAGAAAATCAGCACGACGCCTGCATAGACGAGCAGGAAGCGTAACGGATGGAATTCTCCGGCAGGCCGCTGATCGAGCCAACTGTGGCGCACCGCACGGGGCAAATCGGCAATCCAGGGCATGAGTCCCACCGCGAGGATGACTGCGAAGTACCACCACGGCTCCATGCGGTTGTGTACCGTCGTCAGGAATCTCGCGAAATGCTCATGCAGGAAAAAGAAATATGGAAATTCCGGGTTGCGCATCGAGACAACGATGAACCACGGGGCGGCCACAAGCAGAGCCAGCGGCAAGCCAAGTCCGATGTGCAGTCTGCGCCACGGGCGCCAATCTCGTTGGATCAAGCTGTAGATAAGAAGGGACAAGCCCGCGAGCACAGGAGCGACGATTCCTTTGGTCAACACCGCCAATGCGGTCGAGAGCCAGGCGCCCAACATCCCGTTGCGCTCGTCGTTCGAGCCCGGCTGAGCCAATTGGGCGTAAGTGAACGCGAATACCATCGCCGTGACCCAGAATACAAAAGAAGCATCGAGTAAATTAAGGTGCCCGACGATGACAAACAGTGGGCTCGAGGCTAGCACCGCGACTGAGAGCCACCCCGCGGTCGCACCGTAGAATCGCTTGACCCACGCGAACGTCAGAGGGATACACAGAAACGCGAGTGCCAGAGGCCAGGCCCGTGCCGTCCATTCGCTCTCGCCAAACACCGTGTACAGTGCGGCCGTGGCCCAGTACTGCAGCGGCGGCTTCTCGAAATATTTGAACCCGTCGAGACGCGGGGTGATCCAGTCGCCGCTCACTGTCATTTCACGTGGAATCTCTGCGTAGCGGCCTTCATCGGGCTCCGTCAACGGGTAAAGCGCCGTCGCGGCGAACCAGAGGGAGGCAAAGCCCACCCATACGATCCAAAGCGACACCTTCAGACGGTGGAGCTCAAATACCATTGGCTGCGCGGCCATCGAACTCCCCCTGCTTCACGTAGTAGTCGATCGTGCGGCGGATGGCCGTGTCGAGATCGGTGCTCGGCTGCCAGCCGAGGTCGCGGCGCGCCGCCTCGATGGCCGGCACGCGTGTTTGAATATCCTGGTAATACTTGCCGTAGAATTTGTTAGCAGACACGTCGAGCACCGCCGTTGCTTCGGCATTGGCGCGTAGGCTGGGGAATTCCTTGGCGATGGCAATCATCCTTGCAGCCAGATCTACGATGGAGACGCAGTTGGCGGGATTACCGATATTGAAAACGCGTCGCGAGGCGATCCCATCTTTATTTTCCAAGATCCGCAGCAGGCACTCGATGGCGTCATCGATATAGGTGAAGGAGCGCTGCTGGCGCCCGCCATCCACGAGCTTGATGGGCTGGCGATGCATGATGCCGGCGAGGAACTGCGTGAACACACGCGAGCTGCCTTCCTTCGGCTCATCGATGTTGTCAAGGTTGGGGCCAATGAAATTGAACGGCCGGAACAGCGTGTAATCGAAGTTGTCGCGCACTCCGTACGCATAGATCACGCGATCCAGCATCTGCTTGGACGCCGCATAGATCCAACGTTGCTTATTGACGGGTCCGTAAACAAAGTGACTCGTCTCCTCATCCAACACTTCATCGCCCGACATGCCGTAAATTTCCGAAGTGGACGGGAATGCGAGTCGCTTGCGGTATCTGACGCAGTGACGTACTACCTCGAGATTGGCCTCGAAATCGAGCTCGAATACTCGCAACGGATCGAGCACGTACTGCGCGGGGTTGGCGATGGCGACCAGCGGCACCACCACGTCGCACTTCTTGACGTGATACTCCACCCACTCCTTGTTGATGGTGATGTCGCCTTCTACGAAGTGGAAGCGAGAGCGCCCCGCCGGGGGCAGGTCTCGCAGCTTATGGTCTGAGAGATCGATGCCGTACACCTCCCACGAACGCGTGGCCAGGATGGCATTGGTCAAGGCGCTGCCAATGAAACCGTTGGCGCCGAGGATCATGACTTTCACGGGTGACGGTACCTACTGATCAAGAAGTTTGTTTGGTTTCGACGAGGAACTGCACGTTGCTCATCGAGAACTTCATCGTTCCCGCACACCAGCGCACGACCGTGCCGTGAACGTGCTGATTGCGCATGAGGTGTACAGTCGCCGTTGGTACTGCCCGTCCAGTCACCGAATCCACGATGCGTCCGCGAACGGCGACCTCCGCCCCGTGTTGCGCCTGGGCATGCGCCGGAAGCGAGACAGATACGAGAGCGGTAAGCGGCAAGAATCCATTCAGCATGCTGGTTCCTCGGACGGTTGATCGTCGTCGGAAGCCAAGGTAGCAATCGAGTCTGTCGCGAAACTTGCGGCAGCGCGGAAGTTGTCAGGGAGAAAGAAGTGATGAGTGACTGTCGTGGGTCACTCGTGGAGCGATGGGTGACCAGCGACTTGCTGCACGGTTGATGGTCAATGCGTGTTGGCCGTTACGCTGGACGCTTCGCAGCGCGCTCCACGCGACGACGACCTGATCGATGGAGATGGCGAGCATTGACGCTCAGTGATGATGTGTCCGCGCAAACAAACGACAGCATCACCAGGGCTGCGCGCATCTTGCGCGAGCGAATCAGATACAGGATTCCGAAGCCCGATTGTTATTCGAGCAACGGCCGCGTCCACGAACTTGCAGAGCATGCACGCGCTGTTTCGCTCACCCGCGGTGCGAAGTTCTTATCACCGAGCCGCGGCGCCATGCGCAACCGCTTCAAACACATTCGGTCTCGCGCCGAGGATACGTCCTTGTTGGAGTCCACAATCCGCTTCAGGCAGTGCCAAAAGTGAACGCCGGCTCGAAGAACGGATTCAACAAGAAGAAGGTCGCGGGAGACCCCTGGAAGAGCACAGAACCGGGACTCATTGCTTTGAGGGCGCGTGTCGCGGCGACATGGAATCGGCGACCAACGCCAAACTCCCGATGGGAGCTTGCCCTTCAAGGTCTTGGACGGATTTCGGGGCCGAAAAGGGAGATTGGCGCGCCCGGCGGGATTCGAACCCACGACCTACAGCTTCGGAGGCTGTCACTCTATCCAGCTGAGCTACGGGCGCGTCGGGCGCGGATTCTACGGAGCTTCGGGTTTGACCGCCAATCGTCTTGCATCGAGCGGAACCCGAACCCCTCCATAAGCCTTACAGGCCGGCAGGTCAGCACCCAACTTCCCGGGCATGCCCGTCACCCGGGCAGCACCCAGAAAATCAAAGCGGCGGCCAACGCAGCCCGTATGGCCATAAAGATAGCGGCAATTTTGATGGCGGCGACACGGGCGAGCTTGCACCACAGCTCGAGTGCGACCGCCACGCCGATCGCGGACGCCGCTACCAGGCCAATGGCCCACAGCAGTCCCGATAGTCTGGCGACAGCCATGCTCTCCAGCACCGCGAGAACCACGGCGATGCTCAGCACTTTCCAGCGAGTCGACGTGTCGGATGAATCACCGAATATTGAGACGAGCACGTAGAGAATCACCGCGTTTATCAACAGCCCCATGGATCCCTCCCCACCCAAGCGGCGCCAACCTGGCAACGCTCCTGCTGCAATCGTACAACTTTGCAGAATTGCCGATCTGACTCTCTAAGTTGTCTGCCACGAAAGGCCTGATCGCGGGATGGTGCTGCCGAGAAACCGTATCGTTTTACATTCGCGCGAGGATCACGGCTTCGGCCGTTCGTACGCTCCCAGATCGCAAAGAGCCACGCCATCACCATTCCCATCGCGCGGCCGGGTGACCCGGCGCTGATCGGTGCTCGGGCACGCCCCCACCGCCGCATCGGCAGCGGGGCTGAGTCGGCGTAATGCGAATGTCGGCGTGACCCAGTTATTCAACGCGAGCGGATAGAGCACTCGAGTGAAGACATCCGTATTCGCGACAACGTGGTCGGCTTCGCAGTTGGTGAAGTAATCTGTCCCCAGTAGCAGGCCTCTCTGAGAAAACTCCGCACCCGGACCTGTATTCAGACAGTTTTGCTCCAGCAGCTCGTCGTAATCCTTATCGCCGTTGCCGGCAACAATGGAGTTGGAAATATCCAGCTTGCCGTGATTCACGATGCCGTGGCTCAGATTGCGCGCAATAGTGACATTGATCAACCGCATCACCGCCGGCGTCGAATAGTAAAACAGCCCATTTTCTACCGCGCCGATGGGGGAGCTCTCGTCGCGAGACCCCGTCGTCACGGTGGTGTTTTCCATGCGCAGCGTCGCGCCTTCATTATTAAGAATAGTGGTTCCGCGGCCGTTGATATCCACGCTGTTCGCCTCGAAGCTGCTGCGCAGGATCAACGCGATTCCGCCATTGTAGATGGCGCCACCATAGCCGCCATCATCGCGATCCCGCGCGCGATTTCCGACGAAGTGCGTTTCACGAGCCGTCAGATTGCCCACGTTATAAATTCCACCACCAAAGCTGGGTAACGAGCCGCCATCGCCATGAGCAGACGTGTTGTAGGCAACACGTGACGATTCCATGGTCAGCGTGCCGTAGTTGGCCATGCCGCCAGCGAATCCTCCAGACTCGTAAGTATTTCCTGCGATGTTGTTACTGACACCGCAGTAGCGAAGCAGGAGCGTCGCGCCGCTTTCAATGTCGATACCACCAGCGTGATGCGTGTGATGCCCATTGCGAACAGTAAGACCTGTTATCTGCACCACTGCGCCGGTGCGAATCTCCAGGATGCGGTCGATCTGGTTGGCGTCGATCGTCGTACGATCAATGCCGTGGCCGACGATAGTCAGCAGGCCGCGAATGTCCAGATCGCCGGTGGCGTTATTGTCCTCGTCGATAATCAGGCCCAGGTCATCTATCTCCGGGGCAAGCGTTAACTGATAAACACCTGCGCGCAGAACGATGCGATCAGCGCCTGGAGCCTCATTCGCGCGCTGAACCGCTTCGCGAAGCGAGCAGTCGGCTTTGCAAACGCCGTCGAAGCTATCCGTAAATTTGGTAACGAGAAGATCAGGATTGGCCGCATGAGCAGCGAGCATCGGCACCGCAGACAAGATAAGCATCGCAATGAGGCGGTGCGAGACAGCGAACACGCTTTTCATGATGACGACCTTGCAGCTGCGGACACAGAACCTAACATGTATCTCTGTGTTGCAACGCTGCAGATCTAGAGCCACTTGAAGCCATGCGCCATGACGAGCAGCAAAGATCCGGCAAGCGCGACATAAAGCCCCAGTGCCCAGACTTTCAGCGAGGAAACAGACTCCTTCACTTCAGACACTTCTTTACGACAGATGTCGATCTTGTCGGTCAATTCATCACGCACTGACTCGATCTTGCCGGTCAACTGATCACGTACCGACTCAATCTTGTCGGTCAATTCATTACGAACCGACTCGATCTTGCCGGTCAATTCATTACGCACTGACTCGATCTTTTCGGTCAACTCATTACGCACTGACTCGATCTTTTCGGTCAACTCATTACGCACTGATTCGATCTTGTCGGTCAGCTGATCACGCACCACGTCGATACGATGATTCATGGTATCGAGCCTGTCGTTGGTGCGACGGAGATCAACTTTAATATCCGCAATATCGCTGCGGATGTAACTGACATCTGCCTCGAGCCGAGTGATCCGCGCCTCCATCTTCTCGTTCCTCCCACAGGCATAAAAGTGGGGCCGACCGGCAGCCCCGGATAATCTCATTGGGTTCATGCGTCACCGTGATCTCACGTCGATATCGGAACTCATCAACCGAATCCGCAACAGAGACGATTGTCGGCTATATCCACCAGCGAAACAGCCCACGATAGAGGGCGACGCATCTGCGCATCGACGGAAAATGGCCACCAGATTCCATGAGCTCAAACCCGAGCCATCACGCCCCAAGCGGCCCCAGCCAAGCATCGGATCCCCCCAAGGCAGCCCGAGGCGTCGAATTTCTCCGCGTCCCCTTGCGGGTTGCACGGTTTCGAGCGGGCGGCGCACCCGCTATACTCCGCGGCCGGCAAGGTACCCCCAGCCTTCGAACTTCGGACACATCGTGAGCAAGCAGGACACCCACTTTTTCAATACTTTCAGCCTGGTCATCGGGCTTTTGGTCACCATCGCCATCGTCCTGTTCGCGGTTGCCCGAATGGTCGGAAGCAGCACCCAGGGCGTCGAAACCCTGGTCGAAAAGCAGTATGTGACGACGGTCGGCGAGCGCCTGCAGCCCTTCGCACGCGTCGCCGTCTCCGGCCAGGACAACACCGCTCTCGCCATCGTCGCGAAGAATGACGCCGGCGCAGGCGGCGCAGCGGCTCTGCCCAAGGACGGCACAGAGGTCTTCGAGCAAGCGTGCAAGGCATGCCACGGCGCCGGCATCGGCGGCGCACCCAAGGCCGGAGATGCTGCTGTCTGGGCCCCGCGTATCGCCAAGGGCAAAGAGACGCTCTATAAGCACGCCGTCGAAGGCTTCACCGGCACCGCCGGCATGATGCCGCCGAAGGGCGGCCGCGTAGATCTCTCCGACGACCTGATCCATCAGGCCGTCGATCACATGCTGGATATCAGCAAGTAAGATCCCGCGCGCGGGGTTCGACGACCACTCGTCGAACCCCGTCGACTCGCCGCGCACGCCTCCGCGCCGCGAGCTTTACCACTCCATCGCCCGCCTCAACTGCAACGCCTCGCCAAGATGCGAAGCGCTGACCCGATCGCTTCCATCAAGATCAGCCACCGTACGCGCGACTCGCAGAATGCGGTGATAAGCGCGAGCTGAGATTCCCAATGTCTCCTGCGCCTTGCGCAGTAGCGCTTCACCTGCAGCGTCTGGCAAACAAGCACACTGCTCCATCTCGTGAACGTCAAGCTGCGAGTTCAGAAGACCTCGGCCTCGTGCATGCTGACGACCCCGCGCAGCAAGCACTCTGAGCGCCGCCTCAGCGCCGCTCTCGGTTGCAGCGGACCGCACGGCCAGCTCTTGCGCGGGCACAAGGCCCACTTCGATCTGCAGATCGATCCGATCCAGCAGCGGCCCCGATATCCGCTGCCGATACTGAGCGACTCGCCCGGGCGAACACTGGCACCGCCCGCTCGCATCCCCGAGATAACCGCATGGACAGGGATTCATCGCCGCGATGAGCTGAAACGCCGCTGGATACTCCATCTGCCGTGCCGCGCGCGACACCGCGACCACCCGCGTTTCCAGAGGCTCGCGCAAAGACTCGAGCACACGCCGATCAAACTCGGGCAGCTCGTCGAGGAACAACACGCCCCGATGCGCGAGGCTCACTTCACCGGGCCGCGCATGCGGGCCACCGCCGATGATCGACTGCGCTGACGACGTGTGATGGGGCGCCCGAAACGGCCGCCGCCCGTAGCTGCGAATATCGAAGCCCGCGGCGCTCGCCGAAGAGATCATCGCGACCTCCATGGATTCCTGCTCGCTCAGGGGCGGCAACAGCGCAGGCAGGCACTGCGCAAGCATGCTCTTGCCCGAGCCGGGCGGACCCTTAAGCAACAGACTGTGCGCACCCGCCGCGGCAATGATCAACGCGCGCTTCGCCTGCGTCTGGCCGCGCACATCCCGCAGATCAAAGCCCGCCAACCTATTCGGATCTGAAATCCTGGGAAGCGAGGCACGCTCCTCCACTGCAAGCAGCGCCACACCACTGAGGTGATCACACACTTCCTTAAGATGCGAAGCACCTAACACGCCGGCGCCGGCCACGCGCAGCGCCTCAGGCGCATTGGCGCGAGGAATGATGATCTGGTTGCCTTCATTCGAGGCCTGCGCAGCAGCCAGCAGCAAACCTTCCACCGGTTTGAGCTCACCGCTCAAGGCAAGCTCGCCGTAGAACTCCTGCCGCTCCAGTGCTTCGAGCGCAACAGCCGGCAGCTTGATTTGCTCAGACGCTACGAGGATGCCGAGTGCAATAGGAAGATCGAAGCGACCGCCTTCCTTGGGAACGTCCGCCGGCGCGAGGTTCACAGTGATGCGCCCCGCCGGCATCTCGAAATTGCATTGAGCGAGCGCGGCGCGCACGCGTTCTTTGCTTTCCTTCACCGCGGTGGCGGCGAGGCCAACAATAGAGAAACTCGGCAAGCCAGCACCCAGGTGCACTTCGACGTGAACCACGGGCGCCTGCAAACCTATCTGCGCACGACTTGCGATGCGGGCGAGCGTCATGACCATCCCTGGCCGAGAACATGTTGAGCGTAAGCGCGGCTAGAGCGGCGACGGGGGCTGGCGCGCCTCCAGCGCGTCGACCTTCTCTTGCAAAGCGTCGAGCTTTGCTCTGGTGCGTTCGAGTACCTTCGTCTGGGCATCGAATTCGTCACGGGTTACGAGATCGAGCTTTCCCAGGCTTCCTCGCAGAACCGCGCGAAAGTTGCTTTCGAGATCCTGCTGCGCGTTGCGCAACGCTGGCGGCACGCTTTCAAGCAGACGGCGGGCCACTTCATCGATTCGGAACGAGTTCACGCTTTTGATCCTCCGAGCCTTAGGATTGCCCCATGTTGAGGCAGAACACACCGTGATTGGCTCATTAACGGTGCGTCGCGCCGGCGCGACTGAGCGCAAGCTATGGATACTGCACCAGAATTTGCTATGGCACGGAAACTGCACCCGACCTGCGCGCTGGACAAGCATACGCACGCAAGATGCAGACGTCTGCGGGTGTTCGCGGCGCGAATCGCCCGAAATAGAAGCCAACACAAAACATCGTGGGAGAGACCATGCGCACCGCTAGATTGTTTCCATCCTTAACAGGCGCTGCATTCGCAACGCTTGCACCTGCCCTGGCATGGGCGCAGGACACCCCGACGCCGGAGAAAGGCGACACCGCATGGCTGATGACCGCCACGGTCCTCGTCATTCTGATGACCATTCCCGGCCTCGCTCTTTTCTACGGCGGCATGGTCCGTGGAAAGAACGTCCTCTCCCTCCTCATGCAGGTGTTCATCACGTTCTGCGTGATGGCGCTGCTCTGGGCAATCTACGGTTACAGCGTTGCATTCACCGGCGGCAATGCGTTCTTCGGTGGCTTCGATCGCCTCTTCATGTCGGGCCTCACACCCGAGTCACTCGCCGCCACGTTCAGCAAGGGCGTCTACGTTCCCGAGCTTGCGTACTTCTGTTTCCAGCTGACGTTCGCGGCGATCACGCCGGGCCTCATCGTCGGCGCCCTCGCGGAACGCGTGAAGTTCTCGGCGCTGCTGCTGGCTCTCGTGTTGTGGTTCACCTTCTCGTACCTCCCCATCGCGCACATGGTGTGGTTCTGGGCCGGCCCGGACGCTTACACGGACGCTGACGCTGCTGCCGCTGCCGGCGCAACTGCAGGCTTCCTCTTCCAGAAGGGCGCGCTCGATTTCGCGGGCGGCACAGTCGTTCATATCAATGCGGGTATCGCGGGTCTCGTCGGCGCGCTCGTCATCGGCAAGCGCACGGGTTATCCCACGGCCACCATTCTTCCTCACAACCTGCCGCTCGTCATGGTCGGCGCTTCGTTGCTGTGGGTCGGCTGGTTCGGCTTCAACGTCGGCTCCAACCTCGAGGCCAGCCCGTTCGCGGCGCTGGTGTTCGCCAACACGATTCTGGCCACGGCTGCTGCAACCCTCGCCTGGATCTTCGCGGAGTGGGCGCTCAAAGGTACTCCCACGATGTTGGGTGCGGCCTCGGGTGCCGTTGCGGGTCTCGTCGCCATCACGCCGGCTTGCGGCTTCGTGGGTCCGATGGGCGCGATCATCCTGGGTCTCATCGCCGGCCTTGTCTGCCTGTGGGCCGTCACCGTCCTGAAGAAGAAGCTGGGATATGACGACTCGCTGGACGTCTTCGGCGTTCACGGCGTCGGCGGCATCATTGGTGCGATTCTGACTGGTGTGTTTGCTTCGCCTTCGCTGGGCGGCACCGGCGTGTACGACTACGTGGCCAACGCCGTTGGCACCTATTCGATCAGCACACAGGTCATCGCGCAGTTGTGGGGTGTTGGAACGACGATCCTGTGGTCGGGCATCGTGTCCTTCATTGCCTTCAAGCTCGCTGATCTCGTCATCGGCCTTCGTCCGACGGTCGAGCAGGAACAGCAGGGTCTCGACACCGTCACGCACGGCGAGCGTGCTTACAACGAGTAAGGCATAGCGAATACCCGGGGTGGCAACGCCCCGGGAGATGCGGAGCGCATCTTATAAACGGCCGTGGGACAGCAACCACGGCCGTTTTGTTTGGACCTCAGGACTTCGCCGGATCCCGCTGATGCGCCGTCGGCGGCAGCGACTGATCTTCCTCTGCAACGCCCAGACTGCGCAGCGCATAGCGCATCATGCCGAGGGCGAGCTCACGTTCGCCCATCACGGCCATCCCCACGCCCTGCTCTTCGAGATGGCGCAACTCGACATCACTGTGAGTGCGCACGACAGTGTCGATGCGCGCGTTCTTCTTGCGAGCGATCTCGAGTATTCGACGCGCCTGAAATCCGTCAGGCGTCGCAATGACCAGCAGATGCGCGTTCTCGATACCCGCGGCATCCAACACGCCAGTGGCGGAGGCGTCGCCATAAATGGCGTGCACTCCCTTCTCACGCAGCGCTTCCACCAGCCGGCGATTACTCTCGACGACGACAAACGGCAGACGCTGAGCGGCCATTGCCTCGCCGATCATTCCACCGACGCGTCCGTGACCCACGAGCACAGCGTGATCACGCAATGGATTCGACTTGGCGTTACCGGGCAGCGTCGTGAGGTGCGCGTTACCGCGCTCGAGGAAGCCCGCGATTTTCGGCCGCGCCTGCAACCATCGCGTTGCCGGCCCGATCGTTGCAAACACGAACGGGTTCAGCGTGATCGATAGCAGCGCGCCGGCCAGAATGAGATCGCTGCCTTCCTGCGGCAGCAGTTTCAACCCGACCCCGAGGCCCGCGAGAATGAAAGAGAACTCGCCGATCTGCGCGAGGCTCGCCGAGACCGTGAGCGCCGTTTTCACCGGGTAACGGAATATCAGCACGATGACGAACGCCGCCAGCGATTTTCCCACGACGATGACGGCCAACACCGCCAGCACTGCGCCCGGCTCGCGAATCAGAATCGACGGGTCGAACAACATGCCTACCGACACGAAGAACAGCACGGCGAATGCATCTTGCAGGGGCAGCGAGTCCGCGGCGGCCTGATGGCTCAGATCAGATTCGGACAGCAGCACGCCCGCGAAGAAAGCGCCAAGGGCGAACGACACATCGAACAATGCGGCTGATCCGTATGCGATGCCGAGCGCCACGGCGAGCACGGACAACGTGAAAAGTTCGCGCGAGCCGGTGCGAGCGACCGTCTCCAGCAGCCAGGGGACGACGCGACGTCCACCGACAAGCATCAGCGCGAGAAACACCGCAACCTTGCCGATAGTGATACCGAGCTCTTTCCACAGATGACTTGCCTGCGATACGTCGCCGCCTGCGGGTGACCCCGAGAGCGCGTCTGCCAGCGCCGGCAGAAAAACCAACGCCAACACCATCGCGAGATCTTCGACGATGAGCCAGCCGACAGCGATGCGCCCATTCTCCGTATCGAGCTGATTCTGTTGCTCGAGGGCACGTAACAACACGACGGTACTCGCGACGGATAAGGCGAGACCGAAGACGACGCCTGCGGCGATGCCCCATTCCCAGACATAGGCGATGAAAATGCCGATGGCGGTAGCCACCGAGATTTGCGCTATGGCGCCCGGCAGCGCGATCTTGCGCACGGTCAGCAGCGTGTCGATGGAGAAATGCAGGCCGACGCCGAACATCAGCAGGATGACGCCTATCTCCGCGAGCTGGGAGGCGATAGACATGTCGCCCACGAAGCCGGGCGTGAACGGTCCGACGGCGATGCCGGCGAGCAGATACCCCACGATTGGCGGCAGGCGAAAGCGCGTCGCCAGCACTCCCAGTACGCAGGCGAGGACAAACCCAATGGCGACCAGGGCAATCAGCGAGGTGTCATGCGGCATCGGCGATACTCTTTATCCTTGGTTGTGACCGAGTTCTAATGTCACGGTCCTGCCATCCGGCGATACTCATGCTGCACCGGGAGGTCCTCTTATGTTGCGGATTCTAGCCATCACCAGCCTGATGCTGGCCGGCATTTCCACCGTCGCGCTCGCCGATGTCTATCGCACGAAAGATGCGAAAGGCAATTGGCAGTATACGGACCGGTGGACGCCTGGTTCCGAGGTCGTCAAGGGGGAAGCCCCGCGTCCTAACAATCCAGAGCCTGCCGCCGAAGAGCCTTCGACGGCAACCCGCGCCGCTGTCGCGGGCGATCGCGTCGACGCAGAGTTGCAGCAGGAGCGCGATGAGCGCGCCGTGAAGCAGGACGTCGCGCAGGCTCGCGAGAAAATGTGCAAGGAAGCGAAGGACGGCTATCAGAAGGCCATCCAGGCGCGCCGAATTTATCGTAGTGACAAGGCCGGCGAGCGCGAGTTCATGACGGATGCCGAAGCCGATCAATATCGGCTGGATGCCCGCACCGCCATGCAGGACGCCTGCGGTCTGTCGAAGTAATCGCGCCGCTTCACGCGACGCTCTATAGTCGGGCCCGCGGCCACGCGGGCCGTCTCAATTACGGATCACGCGATGCGCACAGGCTTTGTCGGCCTTGGCGCCATGGGCATGCACATGGCGCGCAATCTTCATCGTGCGGGTTTGCTGACCGCGGTGTGGAATCGCTCGCAGGCCAAGGCTCAGTCCCTCGCCGCTGAGTTGGGCGTCGCCGCCCCGGCCTCTCTTGAAGAGCTCGCACGTAGCGTGGATGCGGTCGTCATCTGCGTCTCAGCAGATTCGGATGTCATTGCCGTTATCTCTGCCCTCGCCCCCGGCCTGCAAAAGAATGCGTTAGTCATCGACTGCTCGACGGTGAGCGCCGAGACGGCGCGCGAAGCGGCGGCGCTCATACAACCGCGAGGCGCATCGTTCCTCGATTGCCCCGTAAGCGGCGGCGTCGAAGGCGCGCGAGACGCAGCGCTGGCGATCATGGCTGGCGGCGACGCTGCGGCCTTTGAACGCGCCCAGCCGCTTCTCAAAGCGATGGGCAGGACCATCACACATTTCGGCGCGACGGGCAGTGGTCAGGCGGCGAAAGCGACCAATCAGATCATGTGCGCCGGGATCATCGAGGCGGTGTCCGAGGCGATGGCCTTCGCGCGCTCGCAGGATCTGCCGCTCGACAAGCTCGTCGATACACTGGGCAAGGGCGCCGGCAGCAGCTGGTACTTCGTGCATCGGGCGCCCAACATGATCCGCGAGTCGTATCCCGCTGGCTTTCGCGTGCGCCTGCATGCCAAGGATCTGGGGATTTGCCGGGACATGGCGGCGCGCGTTGGCGCGGAGCTGCCGGTGGTCACGCGCATGCTCGAGGAATACGACGAGCTGATCGCGCGAGGTCACGGCGATGAAGATATTTCGGCGACGTATCGCTTGAAGGCTGAGCTGTTTCCTGACGAGCCGGCCGGCGATGCATGAAGACCGACGCCGCCGGCGCAGTCGATAACACTTTCTACCTGCCGGATTTCTGCACGCCGCGGGCGACGCTCGTCGTCGTGCTCATTGTCGAGCTCACCGCGCTGGTGCTCACGCTTGCGCGTGCGACTGAAGACCTGAGTTTCTGGGCAGATCTTGCGCGCACTTCGATGTTCCTGCTGTGGATCGGGCTCACTGGCTCCGCCGCCCTGTGCTACAGCGGCCCGCGGCTCAAGCAGTTGCCGGTCGCCAGGGGCTCGATGCTCGTGCTCGCTCTCGTTTCCGGCCTGATCGCGCTGATCTCGTGGCTCACGGCAAAGTTCGGCGCCTCGCAATATGCGATGGAGGCAGGTGTCACGAGCCTGTTCCCGGCGAGCGCGTGGCGCTTCGTCGTGTTGAATGTCTCGATAGGCTTCGTCATCACGGTGCTCACGCTGCGCTATTTCTATGTGACGCATGAGTGGCGTCGTAACGTGGAGATGCAGGCGCGCGCCCGGGTGCATGCGCTTCAGGCCCGCATTCGCCCGCACTTCCTCTTCAACAGCATGAACACCATCGCGTCGCTGACGCGTTCGGACCCGGCGCGCGCCGAGCTCGCCGTGCAGGACCTCGCCGATCTTTTCCGCGCGAATTTGAGTGAGAAGCGCAACACGATCACGCTCGAGCAGGAGTTGGAAGTTGCGCGGATTTATCAGCGCATCGAGCAGCTGCGGCTGGGTGATCGGCTGCGTATCGATTGGAACATTGGTCCGCTGCCACGCGGCGCGTTAGTCCCCAGTCTGCTGTTACAGCCTTTGTTGGAAAACGCGATCTACCACGGCATCGAGCCGCAGCCGGAGGGCGGCACCGTCACAGTCACCGGCGAGCTCACCAGCGGTCTCATCACCATCGTGATCCGTAATCCGGTGGGTCTGAAGGGCAGCGGACGCGAGGGTCATCAGCTGGCGCTGGCAAATATTCGCGAGCGTCTGATGCTGATGTACAGCGAGCGAGCGTTGGTGAAGGCGGGTCGTTTCGATGCCGAGTACATCGTGACGTTGCGTTTCCCGCACGTAGAAGATGCTGCCTTGCTAACCCGATGAGCCTCAAGGTCCTGATAGTCGATGATGAATCCCTCGCGCGCGAGCGGTTGCGCAGTCTGCTCGCCGAGATTGGTGGCAACGAAGTCGTGGGTGAAGCCGCCAATGGCGAGTTGGCGCTGCGCGCCGCGGTCGAGCTCACTCCTGACGTAGTGTTGCTCGACGTGCGCATGCCGGGCATGGACGGCATGGAAGCCGCCCGTCAGCTGAATTCTCTCGTCGAGCCTCCCGCGATCATCTTCGCGACCGCTTTCGACGAGTATGCGATCAATGCTTTCGACGCGCAGGCAGTAGGTTATCTGTTAAAGCCGATCCGCAAGGAAAAGCTGGCCGCTGCCTTAGCCCACGCGGGCAGGCTGACGCGTCCTCAATTGCAAAAACTCACAAGTGCCGTCATCGAGAAGCGCTCGCACATTGCTGTCCGTCATCGCGATGGCCTGAAGCTGATTCCGACAGGTGACATTCAATATTTCTTTGCCGAGCAGAAGTACACGACCGTTCGGCACGTAAAGGGAGAGGACCTGATCGAGGATTCGCTCCGCGCGCTCGAGGAGGAGTTTGGCGCTGACTTCGTCCGGGTACATCGTAACGCGCTCGTCAGCGTTCATTATCTCGAGAGCATCGAGCGCAACGTCGACGGACAATATTTTGTAAGACTGCGGGGCTGTCCCTCGCCTCTGCAGGTGAGTCGGCGGATGGCGGGTGAGCTGAAGGAGCGTTTCAGGATCTGATGGTATCGGGGGCGTAGTCGAACGAGTCGAAGCGTAGTCGCTCGAGCGATGCGCCGCGGTCTGGAAACGAAGCGCGAATTGCCTCGATCATCGCCGGCGGCCCTGCCGCATAAATATCGAATGTTTCCAGTGTTGGATAATCTGCCAGCACCGCCTCGTGCACCCATCCCACTCGCCGATGCGAAGCGTCGGCCGCACCTTCGTCCGACAGCACGGCAGTAAATTTCAAGCGCGGATGTTGCCCAACCCACGCCAGCAACTGCGATTCTTCATACAGATCTGTAGCGGTACGTGCGCCCCAGTAGAAATGAATCTCGCGCGTCCCGTCAGCGGCGCGTTCCAGTTCCTGTCGCAGCATGGCCTTGAGAGGAGCGAAACCCGTACCGCCAGCGATCATGAGAACCGGGCTCGCATTTTCGTGATAGACGAACTGTCCAAATGGCCCCTCGATGCGCAGGAGCGAGCCGACGTCGAGTTCCGCAAACAGTCGGGAAGTGAACGCCCCTCCCGGTGCCCGTCGCACGTGCAGTTCTAACAGATCGCTATCGTGGGGTGGACACGCAATCGAAAAGCTTCTGCGTCGTCCATTTTCCAACATGACATCCAGATACTGTCCGGCCTGAAACGGGAGGGTTTCGACCGAGGGCAGTTTGAGGAAGACCTGTAGCACATCCGGTGCAGGCCGTTCGAGGCGGGCGATACGGCACGGTAATGTTTTGATATCCACTTCTGCGACGTTGGCGATGAATCGTGCTTGCACGATGAGGTTTGAAGTTGGGTGCGCTTTACAGAGCAGTACGTAGCCTGAGGCGACTTCCGAGTCGGCCAAACCCAGGGGGCGTCCTGCCGGGTATTGGATGGAGCCGGAGACTAACAGTGCGCGGCATGAGCCGCAGTGACCTGATTTGCAGCTGTGGGGAAGGTTGAAGCCGGCAGAGAGGGCTGCGTCGAGCACTGGCCGATCGCCCGACATGGCGACCGTGCGGTCGTGCGGTTGTATGCGAAGGGTGAACTCAGGCGCGGGAGGCACTGGGGCGTATCTCTTCTCTTTCTCTGGCGGGTGAGGTCAACCATACGACAACGCAGGGTCTGCGGCAGCGGATGCTGGTCCAGGGCGGCCCCGAAGCTTACAGGGATGTATTCACAGCGTCCCCAACCCGGCATTCTCTGCCGGAGGCCCGGCCAATTCGCGCCGACAGTTAGATTGAGGGGCACAGTTTCCATGTTTCAAAACCCAGGCAGAGACGAGATAGTTGCCCTTCTGAAGAGGGCCAGAACAATTGCGGTAGTCGGTCTTTCTCCCAACCCTGCCCGTCCGAGCCATTCCGTTTCGCGAGCGATGCAGGGCTTCGGCTATAGAATTCTCCCCGTGCACCCGGCTATCGACGAAGTGCTCGGCGAGAAGGTGGCCAGATCCCTTGATGACGTCCAACGCCTCCTGAAGCCAGGCGAGCAGATAGACATAGTGGACGTCTTCAGAAGCCCCGAGCACGTCGCCGGCATCGTTGACGACTGCATTCGGCTAGGTTTCAAAGCCATCTGGCTCCAGGAGGGTGTCATCAACGCCGAAGCCGCCCAGAAGGCCCGCGACGCAGGCATCTTCGTAGTGATGGACCGCTGCATCTACAAAGACCGCGCCAGCATGCGATAGCTCTTTGGGTGGAGGCGGCAACCGCAGCGATTCGGGTATTCTCCCCCGCATGCGCATCGACTTTACGAAGATGCACGGCCTGGGCAATGACTTCATCGTCTTCGACGCGCCGGCCGGCAGCGTCCTGCCCACTGCCAGTCAGTGGCGCCATCTTGCCAATCGTTACACCGGAATCGGTTTCGATCAGGCGCTCGTGCTCGAGCCGCCGAGGCGCCCCGGCACCGCTGTGTTTTATCGCATCTTCAATTCCGACGGCCTTGAGGTGGAGCAGTGTGGCAACGGCGCCCGCTGCATCGCCGCCCTGCTCCATCGTCGTGGCATCGTCGAGCCGGGCGCGATCGTCATGGACAGCCCTGCCGGTTTGATCCATGCAAAGGTTCTGGGCAACGATATCGTGTCGGTCGACATGGGCATCCCCAACTTCCAACCTCAGTCCCTGCCCTTCGCGGCCGACGCGGAAGCCGACTACTACACACTGGACGCAGCAGGCGAGCGCATCGAAATCGGCGCCGTTTCCATGGGCAATCCGCACGCCGTCCTGACAGTTCCTTCGGCCGAAAAAGCGCCCGTAGAAAGCCTGGGCCCCGCCATCGAAGGTCACCCCCGTTTCGCCAGACGCGTAAACGCCGGTTTCATGGAAGTCGTTGACCGGAATCATATCCGCCTGCGGGTATATGAACGCGGCGCCGGTGAAACGCAGGCCTGCGGCACAGGCGCATGCGCTGCCGTAGCCGTGGGACGACGTCACGGCGATCTGAATGAACAAGTGCAAGTGGACGTGCGTGGCGGCGAGTTGCGCGTAAACTGGCGCGGCCCTGGCGAACATATCTGGTTGACCGGTCCTGCGGAGATTGCCTTCGAAGGCCGTGTCGATATTTGAGGGAGACAGAATCATGACGACACGCGAGGCTCGTGGGCTTACGGCAGCGGAAGCCGAAGAAGAAAGCGTAGTGCGGTATCTCACGCACAACCCGGATTTCTTCGAACGCCATCAGGCCGTACTCGCCCGTCTGCGCCTGCCTCATGCGCGCGGCGGCTCCACCATTTCGCTCGTCGAGCGTCAGGTCGAAGTGTTGCGCGAGAAGCAGAGCGCGGCGGAAACCAAGCTCACCGAGTTTGTAAGCGTGGCGCGCAGCAATGACGCGCTGGCCGAGAAGCTGCATCGCTTCACGCGCCGTCTGTTGCGCACCTTCACTCCGGAGCAGGCGATCGAGCAGCTCGAGGCGAGCCTGCGTGAAGATTTCGATGCGTTCATCTCCACGCTGATCCTCACGGGTCTGCAGGTGGATATGCCGCCTCACCGGTTCGTGCGCCGCGTGGCCGCGCACGATGCGAGTCTGAAGTCCTTCGAATCTCTGTTTGCGACGGGCAAGCCCCGTTGCGGCCAGGTGCGCGATTCGCAGCGCGACTTTCTCTTCGGCACAGACGGCAACGACATCGGTTCGGTAGCGCTCGTCCCGCTGGGAGAGAAGGGCTCGCTGGGACTGCTCGCTCTCGGCAGCGCCGATCGCGATCGCTTTCATCCCGGCATGAGCACTGAGTTTCTCGCGCGCATGGGCGAGATGATCACTGATGCCCTGTCGCGGCCGAAGATCGCCTCGCCCGCCGCCTGACCTCGATGAAGCCTGCAGCGCTCGAGCGCCTCGACGCCTTCCGGCGTTATCTCGCAACGGAACGCAGGCTTTCACCGCATACCGATTCCAACTACGCCCGCGATCTGCAGGCGCTCGCGAAGTTCTGCGACAGCCAGAACATCGACGAGTGGTCCGGGCTCGACGGTCAGCACATCAGATTGTTTGCCGCCCGCTCGCATGCGGGCGGGCTCGCTCCCCGCAGCGTGCAGAGACGCTTGTCCGCAGTACGCAGCTTCTTCAATTATCTCGTGCGGGAAAACGCCATCCGCAACAATCCGGCGTTCGAGATTCGCGCCCCCAAGGGCGCAAAGAAATTGCCGGAGACGCTCGACGCCGATCAGATGGCGCGGCTCCTCGACATCCCCGACGGCGATGCGGTGGTCACGCGCGACCGCGCGTTGATGGAGCTGCTGTATTCCTCAGGACTGCGTCTCGCCGAAGTCGTGGGCCTCGACATCAGTCACCTCGATCTCGCGGACCGCACAGTGCGAGTTCACGGCAAAGGCGACAAGACGCGCATCGTGCCGGTGGGCCGCACGGCCGTTGGTGTGTTGAATCAATGGCTGCTCCAGCGCGTCGCGATGGCGCGCGTCGATGAGCAGGCTCTATTCGTGGGACGTGGCGGGCGACGGCTCGGACCTCGCGCCATCCAGACGCGGGTGGCGTACTGGGCACGGCGACAAGGCTTGCCGATGCATGTGCACCCGCACCTTTTCAGGCATTCGTTCGCATCGCATCTGCTTGAATCCAGTGGAGAACTGCGTGGCGTACAGGAGCTGCTCGGTCACGCCGACATCTCCACGACGCAGATCTACACTCATCTTGATTTCCAACACCTGGCCCGCATCTACGACGCAACCCACCCCAGAGCGCGTCGCAAAGCCTGAGTTCCGACGTCCATTGCGGGTGATTCCCCCGACCCCACGTTTGGAATCCCATGTCCGCAGAAAACACGTTCAATCCACACGGCACCACCATTCTCGGTGTGCGCCGGAACGGTGTCGTCTCGATTGGCGGTGACGGCCAGGTCACGCTCGGCAACACCGTCATGAAGGGCAACGCCCGCAAGGTGCGTCGTCTCTATAACGATAAGGTCCTCGCCGGCTTCGCAGGCGGTACGGCTGATGCGTTCACCCTGTTCGAGCGCTTCGAAGGCAAGCTCGAGAAGTACGGCAATCTCACGCGCGCCGCCATCGAGCTCGCGAAAGACTGGCGTGCAGATCGTTACCTGCGCCGTCTCGAAGCGCTGCTGCTCGTCGGCGATCCGGAAAGACTGCTGATCATCTCCGGCAACGGCGACGTGATCGAGCCGGAATACGATGTCGCAGCCATCGGCTCGGGCGGCCAGTTCGCACTCGCCGCGGCACGCGCACTCGTTGATAACAGCGATCTCGATGCCCGCAGCATCGTGGAGCGCTCGCTCAACATTGCAGCCGATATCTGCATCTACACCAACCGTAATCTTCTCATAGACGAGTTGAAGTGAGTTTCGCCATGGCTGCGCCCATACCAACATCCAACAACCATGCTCTCACCCCGCAGGAAATCGTGGGGGAGCTGGACAAGCACATCATCGGCCAGCACGCCGCCAAGCGTGCGGTCGCCATTGCCCTGCGTAACCGCTGGCGCCGCATGCAGGTGGAAGAGCCCATGCGCCAGGAAATCACGCCGAAGAACATTCTCATGATCGGGCCGACAGGCGTCGGCAAGACGGAGATCGCGCGGCGTCTCGCGCGTCTCGTCAACGCTCCGTTCGTGAAGGTGGAGGCGACGAAGTTCACCGAGGTCGGCTATGTCGGCCGTGACGTGGAATCCATCGTCAAAGATCTTGTCGACGTCGCCGTGAAAATCACGCGCGAGCAGGAAATGGAGCGTGTGCGCGTTCAGGCGCTGGACGCCGCTGAAGAGCGCGTGCTCGACGCCCTGTTGCCGAAGGCTCGCATGATGGGCTTTTCCACAGATGAGCCGCAGCAGCCGCGCGACGCGGAGACGCGGCAGAAATTTCGCAAGATGCTGCGCGAAGGTGAGCTGAACGAGCGCGAGATCGAAATCGAAGTCCGTGCGCTGCCGGGCGGCGTCGAGATCATGGCTCCCCCTGGAATGGAAGAGATGCAGCAGCAGCTGCAGTCCATGTTCCAGAACCTCGGCGGCAATCGCACCAAGACCCGCAAGGTCAAAGTGAAGGAAGCGCAGAAGCTGCTGGTCGAAGAAGAGGCGTCGAAGCTCATCAATGAGGAAGAGCTGAAGGTGCGCGCTGTGTCCAACGCGGAGCAGAACGGCATCGTGTTCATCGACGAAATCGACAAGGTCACCCGCCGACAGGAAACCATGGGGGCAGACGTTTCACGCGAAGGCGTGCAGCGTGATCTGTTGCCGCTCGTGGAAGGCTCCACCGTCTCGACGAAGTACGGCCCGGTGAAGACGGATCACGTGTTGTTCATCGCCTCGGGCGCGTTCAGTCTCTCGAAGCCGTCGGACCTGATTCCTGAGCTGCAGGGCCGCCTGCCGATTCGCGTCGAGCTCGACTCGCTGAAGGTGGGCGATTTCGTGCGCATTCTCACGGAGCCCGATGCATCGCTGACCGCGCAGTACAAGGCGCTGATGAAGACGGAATCGGTGGAGGTGAACTTCGACGAGAGTGGCGTGCTGCGCATCGCGGAGATCGCCTTTCACGTCAACGAGCGCACCGAGAACATCGGCGCGCGCCGCCTGCATACAGTGATGGAGCGATTGTTAGAAAGCGTCTCGTACGAGGCTTCGGAGCAGAGCGGTTCCACGTTCAGCATCGACGCCAAATATGTGGACGATCATCTCGGCAATCTCGTGAAAGACGAAGACCTCAGCCGTTACATTCTGTAACGATCGACGGGGCCCTGGCGCATCAGAGCGCCAGGGTTGCCGTGAGGCCTATGGTATCGAGCGTCGCGATGCCGACATCGTGCCGGCTGAATCCAAGCGACATCTGCACGAAGCGGTGTACGCGCCACTGCAGGCCTACACCGAAGAGATATCCGGTTTCATCCTCGGGCTCCGTAATCACTTCCGGCCCCTGAAACGCGGGCTCCAGCAACACCTCGTACTCCGTCTTGTCGAACTGCACCTTGCTCACGCCGAGCCGCAGGTACGCGGCCAGGCCCTCCGTCATGGGGAATAAGGCCTGCGCCGAGAGGGAAAATTCCTTCACACCGAGCGACAGGCGCTGCTCGCTGGTCGGCGTGCCGCCGGGCAACCGGCCTTCGAACTCGCCCAGATCTGAATATCCGAGCGCGACATTGAAGCGCGCGCTGAAGTCGTAGGCGACGAATGCGGAGAGCGAAATATCGTCGTCATCGATGGGCACGGCCCGGAACACGGCTTCGCTGGACGCAGGATTGCTGCTTCTGACGGGCATGGAGACAGCCTCACTGAGCGAAGACTGCCCTATGCCGATGCCCACGCTAACACCGCTCTCAAAGGACGCCGCATGCACGGCCGACGCGCCAAGACACAGCGCGAAAGATAAACAGGCGGCGGGTTTGAAACGCAAGACTCACACTCCCCGGAATGGCACGGCGGGTGAATCCTACCACTGACATTTGCCGGCGTGCCGCTCACGCGGCGGCTCACTGAGGCGTGGCTTCGTCCGCCGAAGTGATGCGGGGATGCTGCTGATGGCGACGCGAACCGAATCGATAGGTGTACGTCTTAGTGAACTCTGCGCCCAGCAGGAATATCTGTGTGGAGTAGTACACCCACACCAACACCAGAACCACGGAACCTGCCGCGCCGTAACTGGACGAGATGCCGCTGTTGCCGATGTATACGCCGATCAGATATTTGCCGATGCTGAAGAGCAGCGCCGTGACAGCAGCTCCGACAATCACGTCACGCCACGCGATGCGTACACCGGGCAGCACCTTATAGATCGTCGCAAACAATACCGTCACGAGTCCGAAGGAAATCACGAAGTTGAGCAGCTGGAGCACGACGCTCAGCGCGTCAGCGCCGTGCCAGAAGCGCGCAAGAGCGGTCAGCGCAGCGCTCAGCACCAGCGACACGAGCAACAGAAATCCAAGCGCGAGAATCAGCCCGATCGACGTGGCCCGCTTTGTCATGAAATACAGAAAGCCGCGTCGCTTCTCGAGCGGCACGTCCCAGATTTCATCGAGGCCATCCTTCAGCTCGGCGAGCGCCGTGGTGGCGCCGAAGAACAGCGCGACGATGCCGAAGAGCGCGGCCCACAGCCCCGCGCCCGGACGCGCTGCATTCTCGATCAACGCCTGAACCGCTATCGCGCCTTCAGGACCGACGAGACCGCTCACCTGTGCGACGATCTCGCCACGCGCCGCCTGCTCCCCAAAGAAGAAGCCCGCGATGGCGATCGCGAGAATCAGAATCGGTGCGAGCGAAAACACCGTATAGAAAGCAAGCGCCGCGCCCTTGCTCGTGGCGCGATCCACGCTCCATTCGTTGACGGATTCCTTGATCAGAATCCACGTGTTGAATGCGTAGTGGCGCAATCGATGGACTTGCGGTCCCATGGTTCATTCCTTGCGGTACCAGCGCGGCAAAGTCTCAGGATCAATAACGGCCTTGACTGGAAAGTGATCCGAAGCGCGGCGCGCATCGGCGCTGCGATGAACGCTGAAGCTCATGAGCGCGCTTCGGGGCCGCACCCACACCCGGTCAAGGGCAAACATCGGCGCGTAGACAGGGAACGATCTTTCGCGCGGCGGCTTGCCCATCAGGCCGTGCAGCCAGCGCAGCGGCCGACCGATCGGCAGCCACTCGTTGATATCGCCGAGCACTATGACAGGTTGCTCGACGGGGATGGCCCGCAATAGCGTCAGGATCTTCTTCACCTGATAGCGCCGCTCTGCGGGAAACAATCCCAGGTGCATGACGATTACGCGGATGGCGCGCCCGCTCGCCTCGAGATCCACCTCGAGTGCGCCGCGGGGCTCGTAGCCGCGATAACTCAGATCATGGCGGCGTACATCGAGAATGCGACGGCGCGTGAGCAGCGCGTTGCCGTAATGACCTTCGTGCCGCAGGATCGTCGGCCCTGCTACAGGCTCCATGCCTGTGAGCTTTGCAAGGTAATCGAGCTGCATCGACTCGCTCTGCCCGCCGGCCGTGTGATCCACTTCCTGCAGGCCGATAGTGTCGCAGCCCATCTCCTGAATGACACGCCCCACCCGCGCGACATCCGATTTCATGTCGGTGCCGACGCAACGATGGATGTTATAGGAGGCGATCCGCAGCAGGTCCCGGTCAACCTGCTCTTGGTGGGTCGCCATCATGATCCTTCTTGTTGGAACGGGAAGCGCTCGAGAACAGCCAGCGCCTGGTGGCCCAGACCGCGCCGCCCATCAGAACCAGTACGCCGAGGATGGGCCAGATGTTGAGGGAGCCGCCGTCGCTCAGACCAGCGAGGAGCTGATCGCCGAACACTGTGGCGACAAGGGCGCCGGGCAGCATGCCGAGGGCCGTTCCCACGATGAAATGCCAGAGCTTGATGTTGATCGCGCCGGCGACGACATTGACCACCGCGAACGGTGCAATGGGAACGAGGCGCACGGCCGTCATCGCGAGGAGTCCACGCTGACGCATGGCATCGCTGATCTTATTCAATCTCGGGCCGGCAATGCGACGGGCTGTGGCGCGCCCGGCCTTGTAGCCCACAACGTAGGTCGCGAGCGCGGCGAGTACGATGCCGGTGAGGCCGAGGGCGAGTCCGGCCCAGGCGCCAAACGCCGCTACGGCAAACAACGTGATCAATGGCCGTGGAAACATCAGCACGCTCGCCGGCGTGTAGGCACCGACGACGAGCAGCATCGCCCATGGGTTTCCTTGAAACTGTTGGGCCCACTGCGTGATGTGCTCGGCGTCGATCCACTCCGCGAGAGGCGTGTAACGCCACAACGCCGTCAGGCCTGCCAGTACCAACACCACCGCCAGCAGCTTGTGCCACAGCGGTCGCTTGCTGTGGGAATCACGATCCGCGGAGAAACCCTCGATCAGTTCGTCCAGCGACACAGGCTTCTCCGAGTCGGCGACGTGCGCCAGGGCCACCATCGTTTCCGACGGCGTATCGAGATGTTTGTAAGGAATGAGTGACCGGCCGTCGGTGGTCAGGGCAGCAATCGCGCCGCTGATTGAGCCCGCGCCGCGAATGCGCTCTTCGACAACCTCCGGCGTGACATCGAGATGCTCGGCGAGCAGACGATTGCGAAACAGACGTATGGCGCCAGCCGCCCGTTCCTCGCCGCGCGCCTCGATCGCCACATCGCATTCACTGTCGAGGCCCATTGAGCGATTGGCGAAGTTGGCCGAGCCGATGCGCAACCACTCATCGTCAACGACCATGAGCTTGGTATGCAGATCGCAACACTGGCCGCCCGGCAGGTCGGGAATATGCGGGTGATATGCGTGGAAGCGTCCGTGGACATCGGCGTCACGGAGTTTCCTTAGAACGACAGTGCGCAGTGTTCCCATGGTCGGCGCTTCGAGCCAGCCGTGCACAGAGAGCCGCAACACCGCGACGATCTCAGGTCCGTCGGGCTCGGCCAGACGTTTCGCCAGGGCATCGCTCAGCACTTCGGATGTGAAGTACTGGTTCTCAATGTAGATGTAACGCTTCGCGGCCGCGATCATGTCGAGATAGAGCTGCTGCACTTCGCCGATGGCGGGGGAGCCCGCGTACGGCGCCATCGTGCGCGCCACACCAACATCCACATGAGTGACAGCCACTTCGAGAGATTCCGGCCACGGATCGTTGTCGACTTGAGATGCCGGCAGCGCGTTGCCGGTTGCGCTCTCCCAGCGATCGCGAATCACATCTTCGATGACACGGGCGGCGGCACCGTCCACGGCAATCTCCGCATCATGGAAAGGCGCGTAACCCGCGTCTTCGCCAATGTTCTTGCGGCGGACGTCGCCCGGCTTGTGATCACTCGTATCCCAGCGACTGCGGGTCAGATCGAGTCCGCCGCAGAAGGCTAGCGCGCCGTCGATCACGACAAGCTTCTGATGATGCGAGGCGCCGATCGGAAAGCTGTCGTCGTAACGAATGTGGATGCGTCGCTTCGGGCGCCAGCCGAATCCATAGATCGGCGACAGCTCGCGGCCTTTCGAGAACAGCATCGGGTAATCCCAGATCAGGATGCGGATCTCGAGATGCCGACGGCGCTTCACCAGGAAATTCAGGAAGTCTCCCAGCATCTCGGGCACGCCCGGAATGCCGTGGTGAAGACAGGTCCGACTGTGAAAATCCCAGCCGACGATCAGGATGGACTGCCTGGCCAGCAGGCACGCGTCGGTGAACGCTTTGTAGTACGCCTCGCCGTCGATCATGAGCCCGACACGGTCCGCGCGCGCGCGGCGGAAGCAATTGCGTCCGGGCGTGAAGAGACTGACCGCGCTTTCAGGAGCCGCGGGAGGCGGCTGGTGAGAGCGCGTGTCGAAGAACAGAGGCGAGGCGGACATGATTCAGCTGTCTTGAGCAGGGCTCATGCGGATACAGCCAAGGTTCAGCAAGGGACGTTCCCGCGCGGCTGCGGAACGCTGTGGAACGCCTCACATCAGCCAGCGAGGCAACAGCTCAATGGCGATGAGAGCAGCAATGCCGTGCCCCACCGTGAAGTTCCAGTACAGCCGCGCGGTGTCGAAGCTCATCCGGCGTACGGGAGACAGCAGCCCGGCAATCGAGCGAGCGACGGCGTAGGCGCCGAGCAGAATCAGAAGCGCTACGTGCATCCCCTGATACGAAACGATGGCGTAAACGATCGCTCCGTAAGCGTGGACGTCAGGTGTGACGTCTGTGGCGAGCAATCCCGTGATCAATGACGCGAAGCCCGCGAGGATCAGGACCAGCCCCGCCGCCATGTAAGCGTAGAACGCCGTTCGCGTCTTCGCCGCGACGAGCGAGCGGCCGGCAGCCCACACGGCGGCGGCGCTCGCGAGGCCGAGCAGCACGGACAGCCAGGTCCACATGGGCTCCATGAGGCGCGCCGCGTCCGTCGGCGGCCATGCACCCTCGCTCCCATGCCACAGATAAAAATAAGAAAACAGCAGCGAGGCGAAGATGGTGCCGTCCACGAGCAGCAGGACGATCAGGGCCCACCACGCGTGTGACTTCGGGCCCGACATCAGCACCGGCAGGCGAATGCCTCCGCCGATATCGATGAGCCCGTCGACCGGGGCGCGATCTGTTTGCCACATCCAGCGCAGGATCAGCGCAATGGTCACAACCCCGGAGACCACTGCGGCCAACGTCAGTTTGAAAGTCAGCATGTAGAAGAAAATCGCTGTGCCGAGACCGGCGAGGAGCGGCAGCCATGACGGGCCAGGAACGATCAACACGTACAACGGCCTTGCGTCGCGCGGACCGGTGACGAGGGTTTCGCGCAGTCCCGTCACGCTGCCGGGCAGATAGTGCTGGCCGGCTTCGACCTGTTCGCGCAGGCCGGGCTGGTCCCATAACGGATTCCGGCTCGTCACGCGCGGGATGCTGCGCGCGGCGTAGTCATCAACAGGGAGCCACTCGAGCGTCCCCGCGTTCCACGGATTCACATCGACCTTGCCCTGCATGCGCAAATGCAGGAACAGGTCGATGAGCAGCAGCACGAAGCCGACGGCGAACACGAATGAGCCGAAGGTGGAGATGAGATTCCAGATCTCCCAGCCCAATCCTTCCGGATAGGTGTACACGCGTCTCGGCATGCCGAGCAGGCCGGAGATGTGCATGGGGAAGAACGCTGTGTTGAATCCCAGGAACATGAGACCGCAGGCCCAGCGCCCGAGCTTCTCGGATAGCGGCCTGCCGCTCAGCAACGGCGCCCAGTAGTAAATCGCCGCGCAGACGGGAAACACCGCGCCGCCGATCAACACGTAGTGGAAGTGCGCCACGATGAAGTAAGTGTCGTGCACCTGCCAGTCGAAGGGGACGAGCGCCACCATGACGCCGGTCAGTCCACCGAGCACGAAGATGAAGAGGAAGCCGAGGAGAAACCACATCGGCACGGTCATGTTGACGCGCCCACTGCGCAGCGTCGCAAGCCACGCAAACACCTGGATGCCGCTGGGGATCGCGACCGCGAGGCTCGCTATGGAGAAGAACGTCGCGGAGGCGTGCGGCATACCGGTAGTGAACATGTGATGGGCCCAGAGCAGAAAGCTCATGATTCCAACACCTAACAGAGCGCCGACCGCCCAGCGATAGCCCACGAGCGGCACGCGTGACATCGTCGATACGATCATCGACACGATGCCCGCCGCTGGCAGAAAGATGATGTAAACCTCAGGATGGCCGAAGAGCCAGAAGAGGTGTTGCCACAGCACCGGGTCGCCGCCCTTTTCCGCGATGAAGAACGGCCACTGGAGCGCGCGCTCGAGCTCGAGGAGCAGCGTGCCGAGAATGACGGGCGGAAAGCCGAACACGATCATGAGACCGACGACGAGCATGGCCCACGCGTAGACCGGCATGCGACTCAGCGTCATGCCGGGCGCGCGGGTGCGCATGATGCCTACGACCAGTTCGATCGCGCCGGCGATGGCGGAGATCTCGATGAAGCCGATTCCCAGCAGCCAGAAGTCCGCGCCGATGCCTGGCGAGTAGGTGTAGCTCGTCAGCGGCGGATACATGAACCAGCCCCCGTCGGGCGCCACGCGAAAGAACAGCGTGCAGAAGAAGACGAGCCCGCCGATGGCGTACGCCCAGAACGCATAGGCAGAAAGCCGGGGGAATGGCAGATCGCGGGCCGCCAGCATCGCGGGAAGCAACAACACCGCCAGCGCTTCGACGATGGGCACGGCAAACAGGAACATCATCACCGTGCCGTGCATGGTGAAGAGCTGATTGTAGGTCTCGTGGCTCAGCAGATCATTATCAGGAACAGCAAGTTGCACGCGCATGAGCAGCGCGACGCAGCCTGCCAGCACCATGAACAGCAACGCCGCCGCAATGTAGACGAGCCCGATGTAGTTGTTATTGACGTCGCTCAGCCGCCGCCAGCCTTCAGGGCGTTGCCATGCGCGCTCGAGACCTTCCAGCTCCCCTGGCGGACGCGGGAGTTTGTTAGGAAGATCCGCCGGTTCGCCGGCCTCTGGCGGTTGTTCCGAGCTCACTGCAGGCTTGCGAGATATGTCGCCAGCGCACGCAGCTCATGCGCGGGCATGACGTTCATGGCGGGCATGAGGTTGCCGGGCTTCAGGCGCTGACTGTCGGCGATCCAGCCTTCCATCGTGCCGGCGTGGTTGTCGAGCATGCCGGCCGCGAGCGTGCGGCGGCTGCCGACATGCGTGAGGTCTGGCCCGAGGCGTCCGCTGGCAGACGTGCCGCGAATCGCGTGACAGGTGGCGCAGCCGCTCTGCATGAAGACCTCGCGACCCAATTGCGTCGTGCTGGTTGCAGCCTCCACTGCCGGCCCGGACTCGTGCTGCAACCACTTCCGAAATGTTTCCGCGGATTCGACGACGACCTGAAAGGCCATCTGTGCGTGCTGGCCCCCGCAGAACTCCGCGCATTGCCCACGATAAACCCCTTCGCGGTTGGCGTGGACGACGAGCCGATTGCGGTGACCTGGAATCATGTCGACTTTGCCGGCGAGGGCCGGCACCCAGAAACTATGGATGACGTCGTCGGTGGTGAGCGTGATGTCGGCAACACAGCCCACCGGCAATCGCAGCTCATTGGCGAGCACAGTGTGTGAGCTGCCGTCTGGCGATGTATATCGCACCTCCCACCACCAGCGCTTGCCGACGACTTCGATCTTCATGGCGTTCGGAGCTTCGTCATGTGCCAGAGCGGTGCTGATATCCGCGGAGTGGAAGAAAAGCGCCGTCAGCACGATGGCGGGAAACACGAGCCCGCCGCCCACGATCCAGCGTCGCACGCTGACAGCCCGCGGCCGTGACACGACGGCATACACCGCCAGCCCCATCACAAACAGAAATATCGCGCCGCCGCCCACGAACAGCAGCCACGCGAAGCTGCTCATGAGCTCCGCGCCGTGACTGGCCGGATGAAGCGCGGACTGCATGGGCATCACTGTGCGGGAGTCAGCATGCGGAGTTCAATGCAAACCATACAGATAGGCGGCCATGTGGCGGGCGTTCGCTTCGCTCACGTCGAGATCGGGCATTGCGGTCTGGGGCGAGAGGGCGGGCGGATCCTGAATCCAGCGAACGAGCCACTCCGGCGTGTTGGGAAATTTTCCGGCGACATACACATGCTGCGCGAACGACGTAAGGGCCGGCCCAGTACGCCCCACGGCGGTCGCAACTCCGGGAATCTCATGACATGTGCCGCACGAGTACTGTTCGAGCAGCAGCTTGCCCGCCTTCGGGTCGCCTCCAGCCACTTCGATTCGCGGTGTCGGCTCGTTCGAGCAACCGGCGACGATCAATGCGGCCAACGCGATTATGCGGCGCATACACTCATTCCAGAGTTTCGAGGTAGGCGGCGATATCGTCGGCGTGTTGCTCGGTGATGCCGAGGTTCGGCATCAACGTCCTGGGATTGATGCTTTCCGGTTCCCGCAACCAGCGGATGACGTTTTCGCGCGTGCGCGGCAACGACCCGCCCACATACTGACGTTGCGCGAAGTGAGTGAGCGGCGGCCCAACATAGACCTGGGAACCCGTCACGCCTGGAATCTGATGACAGCCGTGGCACCCATATTGCCTGACGGTGAGCAGCCCACGCGCCGCGTCCGCGGATCGCCGTTCCGCCGGTTGCGAACATTTCGAGCTCGCCGCGCCTTCCAGCAGTTCCTGATATTGCTCCCGCGTCACGTGCGGCAACTTATGTTTGAGGAATGCGGTGGTGGCCCACATGTCGCGCTCCGCAACGAAATATTCCCAGGCGGGCATGCCGGCCATGCGAATGCCGTGCTTCATCACCCAGTAAAGCTCTTCCGCCGGCCAGTCGCGTGCGGCCTGCGCAAGGCTCGAGGGAACGGGCTGGAGACTTTTGCCCTGCTCGTCAGGAGAAATGCCCGGGCCTCCGTGGCACTGCACGCAATGATCTTGAAAGCAGCGCACGCCAACAGGAATCAGTGCGGGGTCGTCGAGATCGGGCGCCTCGACCTCCGCGGCATGGTTGCGCACTGAGGCGCGCATGCCTTTCTCGAGCGCCCAATACACGACAGAGAAGTGATCCGTGCTCGTGGCGACGTTGTAAACGCCCGAGTACATGAATGCGATGCCACCGAGGACGCCGGCGACGACGAGACTGAGCGCTCCCGCGATGAACCAGGGCCAGCGTGATTTGAGGTGTTGGCGGAAGGACATCCCCGTGCATGAGCAACGGGCGTTCCCAGACAGGGCGGGCTGGCGCGAACCGCCAGCCCTGACCCGTCATGTCGTCAGGAGCTCACTCGTCCGGATGGCCGAAGCTCTCGCGATAGTCTTCGATCGAAGCGCGGATCACCGCGGCCGCGCCCATATATCCGTATCGCGAAGCGATGGAGATATGCTGCGGCTCGCCGGGCACCAGTTTGTAAGTAGTGAAGTAATGTTCGAGGCGTTCCAGCAACGCGCCGGGCAGGTCTTCGAGCTCCCGCGCGCCACCCCAGACATAGTCGCCTTCGAGCACAGCGATAATCTTGTCGTCGGCCTCGCCTTTGTCGATGAGCTTCAGCCCACCCACGACGCAGGCGCGCAGAATGACTTCCGCCCGTTCAATCGGCCGTTCGCTGATGACGCAAATATCTAACGGATCGCCGTCGCCCTTGGCCGTTCCCGGCGCGAGCTTCGACACATGCTCGCCGCAGTACGTGCGCGGGATGAACCCATACAACGCCGGCGGGTGAGAAGAAGTGCGCTGCGGACGATCGACCCGCAGATATCCGGTGGCTTTATCCACCTCGTATTTCATGAGATCGAACGGTGTGATCTCGATGTAAGCATTGACGATTCGGGGAGCATCGGCGCCGTACTCGAGGCCGTGCCACGGGTGGGGTCGCCAGCGGGAATAAGAATGACGTTCTGCGTGATCCATAGCAAACAGACTGAGGGCCAAGGGGTCGCGAAGGATAGCTTGCGGACGGCGTCCGCGGGGCAGCTTTCTACCTATGGCGGCCGCACGTCACAGAATAAAGACAGCTTATTTGCCCGAATCTTCCTGAGCGCGGTCACCCGCGTTCTCGAGCCTGTCGCCGGCGCGCTGGGCAGCGTCGCCTGCCGCTTCCAGGGCATTGCCCGTGTGGCGCTTGGCGCTCTCCGCCGCCTCTGAGATTTCATGACCGGCGACTTCAGCGCCACTCTGCGCTGCCTCGCCGGCAGCGCTCAAGGCTTCACGGGCCTTCTCAGCCGCAACGGCGCTTGCCTGTCGCGCTTGTTCAGCCTCGCGACGGGCATTGGCCTCGCCAGCCGCCTCACCCTGCGGGAGATCAGAGTCCTGCTGCGTACATGCGCTTCCCAGAAGCACCCACGCCGCAACGGCAGCCAGAAAAGCCTTACTTAGCATCGTTGATTAAATCTCGTCGGATCGGACGCAAGGATCCTGAAAGACCCGGCCTCTCGCGCTTCGAGAGGCCGGGCATCAGGATCTGGTGTTGCGGATTATTGTGGCGGCGGAGGCGACGTGCCATCGGTCGGAGGCGTCGACGTGCCCGAGGAATCCGGGGGCATGGTCGAATCCGGCGTTGGAGTCGTCGCATCAGGCGGCAGGGCGTCGCCGGAGGGCGTGGCCGGAGCCGTGGACTCTGGCGCTGCCGGGTCCGTTACGGGGGCGGTCGCATCCTGCTTGGCACAGGCGGCCGACAGCGCAAAGGCGCCGACACACAATAACAGTACGCTTCGATTCATAAATTCACCTCGCTGTGGCAGTACCGGCCCGGCGAAGTGTTCGCCAGGGCCACTAACCCAACGCAGTGAAGCAAAGTGTGTTCCACGTCGCTCTTTGGCAACGACGCGCAGCGCAAGGATCGAATTAGCGCTTGACCGCAGCCTTCTGCTTGCTCTTGACCTGTTTCTTCTTGGGGCGCGTCTTGCCGTAAGAGCCCTGGTAAATTTTGCCGCGCCGGCTGCGAGGATCGCCTTTGCCCATGTGATTCAACTCCCGATGATGCCTGGAAACTGGGGGGCGCAGTCTAGGCGACCGCTGCTCGACACGCCAAGGTTTTGCGGAGCAGGGTTTTGTTAGCGCCGACGCGCCGGTGTGATTCGGTGTCCAAGCAGTGTCACCGGTAACACGATGCGGTGTTGGTCCCAATGCTGCGCTCGAGAAAAAAAGCCGGTGTTTTTTAGGCCCGGGCGGTACCTTGTACGTATAACTCCCTTGATGTATCGTCCGCCGCGGCTCGTGACCTTTCCCTTTCCCTCCGCCTGCCGCACGCATGGACCGCGCGCCGGCTTCCGAATGAGAAAAGCCGAATCGTTCCCGATCCAAGGTGGTGGTATGCCGCCGAAGGTCAAACCGATCTCTCGGTAGCATTCCAGATCGTTAGTTCCGGATACGTTGCGCTTGCCGCAAGTACGCGCTGGCTGGCGTATCCCAATAGGAGTTTGATTGAGTCATGACCAAGATCTATTGCGGCAACCTGCCGTTTACGGCTACCGAGAGTGATGTCCGCGATCTGTTCTCGCAGCACGGCACCGTAGAGTCCGTGAGCCTGATCACCGATCGTGAGACGGGCCGTCCGCGTGGCTTCGGCTTCGTGGAAATGTCACGTGCAGATGCGTCGCGCGCGATCCAGAACCTGAATGGCAAGGACATGGGCGGCCGCCCTCTCCGCGTCAATGAGGCTCAGGAACGCACCGGCGGCGGCCCGCGCGGTCCGAAGCGCTGGTAAGAGCCACGCGCACCTCTCGGTGCGCACGAAAGGCCGGTCATCTTCGCGGATGACCGGCCTTTTTTATTGTCCGCATATCTCGATGTTTGCGCAGGGCACAGCTGCTGACCCGCAGTCAGGCTCTACATAGACTGCGCGCCGCTTTCTCGGAGCAGGAGAGTTGCGGTCATGCGGTGCAGCTGGAACGGACTCAAGGCACAGCGAAACTTCAGCAAGCATGGCGTCACGTTCGCGGAAGCGGGACGAGAATATCGTTCGCATCATTGCCGCTCGCACAGCAAGCCGCAAAGAAGGTGACACCTATGCGCAAGGAATATGACCTGAAGACATTACGGGTGAAGCGCCGTGGGCTGCTCGAACAGGGAGTGCGCGAAGACGCTGCCACCGCATCCCCTGCGGCCAAGAAAACTGGCAGCGCACGCGCGAAGCCGCGCCACACACCCGGCGCTAGCGATAGCGGCCTAACAACTTCTCCAAAGTTTTTGCGCCCGGCGAGAGCTGCTCGAATGGCAACTGATTCAGCGCCACATCAGGCGTTGCATTGAGCTCGTGAAAGTCTGGCTGGCCAGACTCCACATACAACAGACCCGTCAGATATTCGCCCGATTTCATCCGCTCCTGAATCTGCGTCGACGCCAACGCCCGATTCGTCGGATCGTAATTCGCATCGAGCTTGCGCAGCAGAATCTGACTACCGTCGTGCATGACTACCGGTTGCATCGCGCCTTCCGGATAATCCACCGTAATTTCGCGCGTCAGCGGCACGAAGTCAGCATGCACCGCCGCTTCGTAGTGCTCGCGCGTATACGCGTAACTCTTCGTCGAGCCCTCGTGATCGTTGAACGTCACGCAGGGCGACAACACGTCGATCATCGCGAAGCCGCGATGCTGCAAGCCCGCCTGGATCAACGGCACCAGCTGACTCTTGTCACCCGAAAAGCTGCGCGCCACGAACGAAGCACCCAGCGTCATTGCCAGCAACACCGGGTCAATGGGCGGCTGGAAGTTGGTTTCACCTTTCTTCGCCTTCGTACCCACATCGGCGGAAGCGGAGAACTGCCCCTTCGTCAGCCCATACACGCCGTTGTTCTCGATGATGTACAGCATGTCGAGATTGCGCCGGATGGCGTGGCAGAACTGCCCCAGCCCGATCGACAACGTATCACCGTCGCCCGAAACGCCGATGTATCTGAGATTCCGATTCGCCGCGTTCGCCCCCATCGCGATCGACGGCATGCGGCCGTGCACGGAATTAAACCCGTGACTGCCGTTCACGAAATAGGCCGTGGTCTTGGACGAGCAGCCTATCCCGGAGAGCTTCACGAGATTCTGCGGCTCGAGGTCGATGCCCCAGCAGGCTTCGACGATCGCAGCCGTAATCGAGTCGTGCCCGCAGCCCGCGCACAACGTAGAGAGCGAGCCTTCGTAATCGCGCCTCGTCAGCCCCCGGCTGTTTCGCGGCAGGGAAGGATGAGCCACCTTCGGCTTGGGAAGAAATGTCATGACGCCTGCCCCTGTGCCGGCAATGCGCTCGCCGGCCTGACCTCGGCGAGCACCGCTTCGACGATGAAGCTCGAAGGAATCGACAGCCCGTTGTAGTGAAGAATGGAGCGGAGCTTCGCCTTCTCCACATTCGTCTCGAGCGTGAGCAGCGAACGGAATTGCGCGTCCCGATTCTGTTCGATAACGAACAACAGCTCATGCACAGCGAGAAACCGCTCCACATCCTCACTGAACGGAAACGACCGCACGCGCAGGTAGTTGACGCCAACACCCTGCGCCTTCAGCACCTCCATCGCCTCGCGAATCGCAGCGTCGCAACTGCCGAGCGAGACGAGGCCGATGTGGCTTTCCGCCCGCGCATCGATCATCGCGCGCGGCACGAGCTTTCTCGCGGTCTGCCATTTCTTCAGCAGCCGATCGAGCACGAGCTGATATTCGGCGGAATCTTCCGTATAGACCCCGTACTGCGTATGCCCGGAGCCGCGCGTGAAGTAAGCGCCCTTCGGATGAACGCCCGGAAGAGTCCGGTAAGGAATGCCGTCCCCATCTTTGTCGTGATAGCGATAGAACCGGTCCAGCTGCTCGATCTGCTCGCGAGCGAGCATCTTGCCGCGATCGGGGCGATACGCGTCGTCCCACCGCAGGTCACGGCACATCCAGTCGTTCATGCCGATATCGAGATCTGACATCACGAATACGGGCGTCTGCAGGCGCTCCGCCAGGTCAAACGCCTGCACGGCCATGTAGAAACATTCCTCAGGATTCGCGGGATACAGGCAGACATGGCGCGTGTCGCCGTGGGACGCATATGCGGCGGCCATGAGATCGCACTGCTGGGTACGCGTAGGCATACCCGTCGAAGGACCCACCCGCTGGATGTCGAAGATCACCGCAGGCACTTCCGCGTAGTAGGCGAGGCCCAGAAATTCGTTCATCAGCGAAATACCCGGGCCGGACGTCGCGGTGAAGGCGCGAGCGCCATTCCACGATGCGCCGATCACCATGCCGATCGCCGCCAGCTCGTCTTCCGCCTGGATGAACGCGAAGTTCTTCTTCCCCGTCTCCGGCTCGACACGAAGCTTGTCGCAGAACGACTTGAACGCATCCATCACCGAAGTGGAAGGCGTGATCGGATACCACGCAGCGACCGTCGCCCCCGCATACAGGCATCCAAGCGCGGCGGCGGAGTTGCCGTCGATGATGAGGTGTCCGCGCGTCTTGTCCATTGGCTCGACGCGTATTGGCAGCGGGCAGGGAATGTTTTTCTTCGCGTAGTCGTAGCCGAGCTGGATCGCCTGCATATTGCTGTCGACCAGTTGCGGCTTCTTTGCGTAGGTCTCCGCGAGCAGTCCGCGGATACGCTCCAGGTCGAGATCGAGCAATGCGGCGAGCACCCCCGCGTAGCAGATGTTCTTCATCAGGATGCGCGTGCGCACGCCGCTGAAGTTCTCATTGCAGAGGCGCGCCAATGGCACGCCGATCACGGTGATGTCTTCGCGCTTCAGCAACGCAGGCCGGGGCCACGTCGAATCGAACACCAGATAGCCGCCCGGTGTGACCTCACGCATATCACGCGAGTAAGTTTCGGCGTTCATCGCAACCATGATGTCGACGCGACCCGATCGAGCCGCGTGACCCTCCTTCGTCACGCGGATCTCATACCAGGTGGGCAGACCCTGGATATTCGACGGGAAGTAATTCTTCCCCATCACCGGAATACCGGTGCGGAAAATGGATTTCATCAGCAGCGCATTGGCGCTCGCGGACCCGGTGCCGTTGACGGTCGCAATCTTGATGACGAAATCGTTGACGCCGGCAATCGTGGGCACGGTCATGACTGATCCATCGCAAGGGGCCAACGCACTGTGGACTTCTGCATATCCCACGCGGCCGTCGGGCAGCGCTCGGCGCACAGGCCACAATGCACGCACACGTCTTCGTCCTTGACCATTACACGTCCTGTCTGGGGCAGCTCGCCTGAAACAAACAGCGGCTGCGTCATGTTGACTGCCGGCGCCTTGAGGCGCGCCCGCAGCTCGGGCTCGTCGCCGTTCGGTGCGATCGTGAGGCAATCCACCGGGCAGATATCGATGCAGGCATCGCACTCGATACAAAGCTTGTCGGTGAATACCGTCTGTACATCGCAGTTAAGACAGCGCTGCACTTCCTGTGCGATCTGCTCGGCGCTGAAACCCAATTCCACTTCGATGTTGAGATTCTGAAAGCGTTCCTTCAAAGAGACATGCGGCATCAGCCGGCGCTCGACCGGCGTGTACTCATTTGAGTAAGACCACTCGTGCATGCCCATCTTGCGACTCTGCAGATTCATGCCAGGCGCGAGTCGCTGCGTAACCGGCTCACCCTGACAATGTTTGTGAATGGAGATGGCGGCCTGATGCCCCTGCTCGACGGCCCAGATGATGTTCCTGGGACCAAAGGCTGCGTCGCCACCAAAGAACACCTCCGCGCGCTTCGACTGGAATGTCTTCGGATCGACAACCGGAACATTCCACTGGTCGAATTCAATTCCGAGATCGCGCTCGATCCAGGGAAAAGAATTTTCCTGACCGATGGCAAGAATGACGTCATCGGCAGCGAAAAACTCCTCTCCAACACCACGCTCCGCTGTTATCCGCCCCTCGGCGTCGAACGTGTACTCGATCTTCTCGAACATCATGCCGACTAGCTTGCTGTGCTCTACGACGAAAGACCTAGGGGCACGATCAACAACTATCTGTACACTCTCCTCTTCTGCATCTTCCAACTCCCATTGCGAAGCCTTGAAGAACGCACGCGGCTTGCGAGCCATCACTTTGACGCTCTTGGCGCCTAATCGCAGGCTCGTGCGACAGCAATCCATTGCCGTGTTGCCAACACCGATGATGAGTACCCGCTCACCAACTGACTTAACGTGTCCGAATGCAACAGATTCGAGCCACGTTATGCCAATGTGGATGTTAGCTGCGCCCTCTGCACGGCCGGGCAGGTTGAGCTCCTTGCCCTTCGGTGCGCCGGAGCCGACAAACACCGCGTCATATGCTCCCTGCTCCAGCAGCTCGCGCAGACTGTTGATGGGATGATTCAGATGCAACTTCGCGCCCATGTCGAGAATCATGCCAATCTCATCGTTCAACACGGCGGGCGGCAGCCGGAACGAGGGAATGTTGGTGCGCATGAGTCCGCCGGGCTCGCCGTGCTGCTCGAAGATCGTCACCTCGTAGCCAAGCGGCAACAGATCATTTGCAACCGTCAGCGACGCGCAGCCCGCACCGATACATGCGACACGCTTGCCATTCCCCTGTTGTGGAATCTTAGGCAGCAGTTGCGCAACGTCGTCGCGGTAATCCGCAGCGACGCGCTTGAGCCGACATATTGCGACGGGCTTTTGTTCAATACGTCCGCGTCGACACGCAGGCTCGCACGGCCGATCGCAGACGCGACCCAGAATTCCAGGAAAGACGTTGGAATGCCGATTCACCATGTACGCCTCGGTGAAGCGGCCCTGAGCAATGAGGCGGATGTACTCCGGCACATCGGTGTGAGCCGGACAGGCCCACTGACAATCAACGACTTTATGGAAATAGTCGGGATTCGAAGTGTCTGTCTTTTTCATATGTCTGCGCGGTTATGAGACTTAAGTCCACTTGGCCGCAACACGGCATTGCAAGACACTGCGGAAAGAATTACCTAGAACAATGCCGCTCAAGTTACTCGTCATAGACGATCACCCACTGGTCCAGGAAGGCGTTGCCGCAGCGCTCGAAGCGCTTGGCCATGATGTTCACATCGTGGCAGCCCGCGACGCCGACCAGGGATTGGTGCAAGCCGCCGCGCATCCAGACATCGATCTGGTGCTCGTCGATCTCGCGCTTCCAGGCATGAGCGGGTTCGCTGTAATCCGCAAACTGCACGAGCGTTTACCCTCGTTACCGGTCGTGGTGCTGTCAGCTCTGGATGATACGCCCAACCGTCAACGAGCGATCGATGCAGGCGCGATCGGTTTCGTACCGAAGTCCGCATCAACACGCGCGCTCATCGACATGATGAAGCAGGTGTTGGCGGGACGCGTACCTGACCCGTTGCCCGCCCGCATCGGTGCGACATCGATCATCGAGCGGGATGCAGCGGAACGTACCGTGCCACCGCTGACACAACGACAGGTCGATGTGCTCGCGCGTGTTTGCCAGGGCAAAACCAACAAACAGATCGCCTCCGAGCTCGGATTGTCGGAAAAGACGGTCAAGGCGCACGTCACCGCGATCTTCAAGATTCTGAATGTTGTGAATCGGACGCAGGCGGTGCTCGTGGCCCGCAAATTAGGTCTGGTTACACACTGACGGATGAGCGCCCCGATTCCGGGGCGCATCAAGCTCACCCGATCGCGCAGGGCGGATGCCTATACTTCCGCCATGACTTCAATCCCAGCTCCTGCTGCTCCGGCTCCCCTCGAGATCCGGCTTCGCAAGCAATCACGCCTCCTCGAGGTGTCGTTCGACGACGGCCAGCGTTACGAGCTGCCGTTCGAATACCTGCGCGTAAGCTCACCCTCAGCAGAGGTGAAGGGGCACGGGCCGGGACAGGAAGTCCTCGTGACGGGTAAGCAGACTGTTGGCATCGTGGCTGTCGAGCCAATTGGCCAGTACGCCGTGAAGCTCGTGTTTGATGATGGTCACGACACGGGGCTCTTCACGTGGAAATATCTGTACGAGCTTGGCCGTGACCGGGAGGCCAACTGGGCCCGTTATCAGGAGCGGCTCCGTGCCGCCGGGCAGCTTCCTTAGCTCACGCCTCAACGCCAAAGAAAAAGGCCGGACGTTTTCACGTCCGGCCCAAGCTGTTTCAAGACCCCCGAATCAATTACGAGCCGATCGTGCGCGGGCGCTGCAAAAAAATCAACTGACACGTGGCGATGACGGTTCGCGCGATCTGTCGGGTGTGAGGCGCGCCGTGTGCTCTACAATGGGCGGGCCATTCGAAAGGCCGCCATGACCGACGAGCATTCAACGGATTTCGGCTTCCAGCGCGTACCCCTCGGCGAGAAAGCTCGTCGTGTGCGAGGCGTGTTCGATTCCGTCGCCGACAATTACGACCTGATGAACGACCTCATGTCCGGGGGTGCGCATCGGGCGTGGAAACATTTCACCCTCTCCCTCGCCAATCTGCGCCCAGGCCAGAAAGCGCTCGATGTTGCAGGCGGAACAGGAGATATCGCCGCGGGCCTGGCTGAGCAGGTCGGCCCACGCGGGCTGGTCGTGCTCACGGACATCAACGCCTCCATGCTCGGGAACGGGCGGGATCGGCTGATCAACGAGGGTCACGTCGCCAACCTGCGCTACGCCCAGGCCAATGCGGAATGTCTGCCCTTCGCGGACAGCACCTTCGACTGCGTGACCATCGCCTTCGGCCTGCGCAATGTGACGAACAAGCCGGCGGCGCTCGCGTCGATGCGCCGGGTGCTGAAGCCGGGCGGACAGTTGCTGATTCTGGAGTTCTCGCGGCCCGCGCCTTTGCTGAGACCGCTGTACGACGCGTATTCGTTCCGCATCCTGCCGTTGCTCGGCAAACTGGTCGCGAAGGACGAAGCGAGCTATCGCTATCTGGCCGAGTCGATCCGCATGCATCCCGATCAGGACACCCTGCTTGGCATGATGCAGGCGGCCGGTCTCGAAAGCTGTCGGTACCACAACCTCACGGGCGGTATCGTCGCGCTTCACCGGGGCTATCGTTACTGACCTTACAGCCGCGCAACTGCGCGAGCGCATACAATCCGCCGATGCTCACGTCCACCTTTGAGAATGCGCTGAATCGCGGATTGCCGCGCTCGCCGCGCGCGAGACAGCTCTGCGCGGAGCTGGCGGGTCGCCGCCTCGCTGTGGAGATTCGGGGGTTCACCCGCTTTGTGCTGGAATCCACGGGGGATTCATTACGTCTGACGCGCGACGCCACCGCCCTCGCGGATGCGGAAATCCGTGGCGGCCCGTTCAGCCTGCTTTCATTGGCGAACACGCCTTCGGGTGGGTCACGCGCCGGAACCGACATCGAGATTCTCGGTGATGCCGAGCTGGCGCAGAAATTTCACGAGCTCGCCCTGCTGCTGAGGCCGGACGTCGAGGAAGAGCTCTCGCTCGTCGTCGGCGATGCGTCCGCGCATCGCATGGGTAACCTGGTTCGCCAGGCATTCGGCTGGACGCGCAAGGCCGCGGGGACGACCGCGCAGAATGTCGCGGAATATCTTTCGCACGAACGGCGCGACCTCGTGCCTCGCCAGGAAGGCGAGCAATTCCTGAAGGGCGTCGATGCGCTTCGTGAAGATGTCGATCGACTCGAAAGCCGCGTCGCCCTGCTGACCGCCCGCCTCGACCAGAAAGGCCCATCGTGAAGCTGCGCGTGCTCGCGCGGCTGCTGCAGATTCAGCGCGTTCTTCTCAAACACGGCCTCGATGATTTTGTCCGGGCGACGCATCTGTACCGGCCGATGCGATTCTTTTTCTATCTCTCGCCGAGTGTGTGGTTCGAGCGCCGCCGCCGGGTGAGCCGCGCCGTGCGGCTGCGGCTCGCGCTCGAGGAGCTGGGGCCGATTTTCGTCAAGTTTGGCCAGGCCGTCTCCACCCGTCGCGATCTGATTCCCGCCGACATCGCTGACGAGCTCGCGAAGCTTCAGGACCGCGTGCCGCCGTTCCCCGGCTCAGTCGCGCGACTCATCATCGAGCGGGCTTACAACAGGCCGATCAGCGATGTGTTCCTGGAATTCGATGAGACGCCGCTCGCTGCGGCGTCCATTGCCCAGGTGCACGTAGCGCGCTTGCCGGACGGCAAGGAAGTCATCGTCAAGGTGCTGCGTCCTGGCATGCGCGACATCATCGAGGGCGACCTCGAAGTGTTGTACACGCTGGCGGGCTTTGCCGACCGCTACTGGAGCGAAGGGCGCCGACTGCGTCCGCTCGAGATCGTCGCTGAGTACGAGAAGACGATCATCGACGAGCTCGATCTCATGCGCGAAGCCGCCAATGCCGCGCAGCTCCGCCGCAACTTCACCGGCTCAGATCTGCTGTATGTGCCTGAAGTGTATTTCGATTACAGCCGCATCGACGTGATGGTCATGGAGCGCATTCACGGCGTGCAGATCAACGACATGGCGCGCCTGCGCGCGGCGGGCACGGATATTCCGAAGCTCGCGCAGAACGGTGTGCGCATCTTCTTCACGCAGGTGTTCCGGCATAACTTCTTCCATGCCGACATGCACCCGGGCAACATCTTCGTGCTCATCGACGATCCGCGGAATCCACAGTACGCGGCGATCGACTTCGGCATCGTGGGTACGCTCGATCCGCGCGACCAACATTATCTCGCCGAGAATTTTCTCGCCGTATTCGACAGGGATTACCGGCGCGTCGCGACACTGCACGTCGAGTCGGGATGGGTGCCTCCCGACACGCGCGTGGACGAAATGGAATCCGCCATCCGCACGGTGTGCGAGCCCATCTTCAACAAGCCGCTGAAGGATATTTCCTTCGGACACATCCTCGTGCGGCTGTTCGCGATCTCGCGCCGCTTCAACATGACGATCCAGCCGCAGCTGATCCTGTTGCAGAAGACATTGCTCAACATCGAGGGGCTGGGGCGCGACCTGTATCCCGAGCTCGATATCTGGAATACCGCCAGCCCGATTCTGCGCGAGTGGATGCGTGAGCGTGTCGGCGCGAAGCAGGTGGTGCGCGGCCTGATGGATCAAATCCCCGACCTGCTGGCAATTGCGCGCATGGCGCCACCCCTTCTCAAAGGGGCCATGCAGCGAGCGCAAAACGATTCTCTGCGCCTGCGAGTGGAATCACTTGGTGTCGAGCAACTGCGGATCGTCGTTCAGGAGTCGCACCGCCGCCGCGACAACGTAACGGTGGGCGCAGCAATTCTGCTCGGCGGCATCGTTTGGCTGGCCATCGGCCGCGAGACGGAGTGGCCGGGCTGGACGCTAACCGCACTAGGTATCGGCTGGCTGATTGCGGCATTCCGCCGCCGCTAAGATAAGAAATTAAGACACGCTTCGTTAATCGAACTTAGCGCTGGACGTGCGCCGGGCACCTCGTGATAGCCTGCGCCGCCCTCGCTATGCAACCCAACCGCACCCTCACCGACGGCTCGATCAGTCGCAGCCTGTTGTTCTTCACCTTGCCGATTCTTATTGGCAACGTGCTGCATTCGTTGAACGGTTCGGTCAATGCCATCTGGGTCGGACGCTTTCTCGGCGAAGCAGCGCTCACGGCGACTTCAATCGCCAACACCGTGATGTTCTTGTTGCTGGGCTGCGTGTTTGGCGTGTCGATGGCGGCGACGATTCTCGTCGGCCAATCCATCGGCGCGAGCGACTTCAAGGAAGCGCGCCGTGTCGTCGGCACGAGCGCGAGTTTCTTTGCACTGCTGTCCGTTGGCTTGTCGATTGCCGGGTGGCTCCTGTGCCGGCCGCTTCTGCTCAGCATGGGAACGCCCGCTGATTCGCTGCCTTTCGCCATGGCGTACATGCGAGTCATCTTCCTGGCGTTGCCTTTCATGTACATGCTGGCGTTCGTCGTATCCGTACTGCGCGGCGCCGGCGATTCGAAGACACCTTTCCAGTTCATGTTGATGTCGGTGGTCATCGACATCGCGCTCAATCCGCTGTTCATCTTTGGATGGGGACCGGTCCCCGCGTTCGGCATCGCGGGCTCCGGTCTCGCCACTCTCGTGGCACAGGCAGTGAGTCTGTTTGCGCTGGTGAATCATCTCTATCGCCGTCGGCACATGCTCTGCCTGCATGCGGATGAGCTCGCGCTGCTGCGCATGGACCCCATCATCGTCGGCACGCTCGTGCGCAAAGGCTTTCCGATGGGCCTGCAGATGCTGGTGCTGTCGTTGAGCGGCGTGCTGATGATCACGCTGGTCAACCGCTTCGGCGTCGACACGACGGCAGCGTTTGGCGCCGCGTTGCAGGTGTGGAGCTATATTCAGATGCCCGCGTTTGCGGTCGGCATGGCGGTATCGGCGATGGCGGCACAGAACGTCGGCGCCGGAAAGTGGGATCGCGTGGCGACCACCGCGAAAATCGGCTGCCTTTACAGCTTCCTGCTCACAGGCTCGATCGTGGTGATCATCGAAATCTTTGCACGGCAGGCGCTGGGATTGTTTCTTCCCGCCGGCTCCGCGGCGTTGGATATCGCGGTTCATCTCAATCGCATCGTCGCCTGGTCGTTTGTTTTCTTCGGCGTAACGATGGTGCTGTTTGGCGTGGTGCGCGCCACGGGCGCGGTGTTGGCGCCGCTGCTGATTCTGGTGTTCACGCTGCTGCTGATTCGCTATCCGGCCGCGGAGCTACTGCTGGATGCGTGGCAGGCCGATGCCATCTGGTGGAGCTTCCCGATCTCCTCCCTCATCGCGGTGGTGATGGCCGTGGCCTATTACAAATACGGCAACTGGCGGGTAGCGCGAATGCCGGGCGCGCGAAGCACTGATGTCGAGGCGACGATTCCGGCGGACTGACTCACGCCGCCTTCGCTTTGAGCTGCGACAGCTTCCACAACACCAAAGCGACGATCGCTACGCTCAGCGTGCCTTCCGCGAGATGCAGCAGCGAATGGTTCAACAGCGGCACCATCACGCCAAATGCGACTGTCGCTACGATCAGCGATACGCAGGATTGCACCGAGGCCGCTGAACCACGCGCGTCAGGAAACATATCCATCATGCGTAATGTCAGCACCGGCATCACGATCTGCACACCAAAGCCCGTGGTCGCGAACGCGATCTGCTGAGCCCAGATGGGCGGCCGCTCGATCGACGCGCACAGAACGACGAGCGACAGGGCACCGATGATCGACACCGCGAATCCGATCATGCACTGCTGTCCGCTCGTGAGGCGCCCCGCAAGGCGACCTGACACCCAGGCACCCAGCGCAAAGCCGCCGATGACCGGCACGAACAACCAGGCAAACTGAGTTTCCTTCAAGCCCCAGTGATCGATCACGATCGCGGGCGCGGCGCCGACGATCGTCAGCATGGTGGCGAAATGCGCGCCGATGCAGAAGGCGATGAGCAGTGCCTCGCGATTCGAAATGACCGTCCAGACCACTCGCGCGAGGTTGGAGACATGAAACGGCACCCGCTTCTCGCGCGGGTGCGTTTCCGGCAAGCGCACGTAACTCGCGACGATGAGCACGAGCCCGAGAATCGCCATGAAGCCAAACACGGCACGCCAGCCGAAGGCGACATGGATATATCCACCGATCACAGGCGCGATGGCCGGCGCGATGGAGAAGATCATCGAGATGACGCTCATGAGGCGCTGTGCCGGCGGACCTTCATACAGATCGCGGATCACGGCGCGGCCAATGATCATGCCGACGCCCGCGCACATGCCCTGCATGGCTCGAAATATCAATAGCGTCGGGTAGTTGGGGGCAAGCGTGCAGGCGATGGAAGCGAGCACGTAAACAATCAGTCCCGCGAGCAGCACGGGCCGGCGCCCAAGCGCATCAGACAGCGGCCCCTGCACCAGCGACATCAGGCCGAGGGGCAGCAGATAAACCGTCATCAGCTGTTGCAGCTGCCAGTTCGTCAGATCGAACTCGGCGGCGATCGCGTGGAACGACGGAAAGAAGGTGTCGATCGAGAACGGGCTCACCATGAAAAGCACGGCGAGCAGGATCGACAGGCCGACGTAGCCGGCCGGTCGTGCCTCCACCACGCTTACGACAGACGGAGCGTTCTCAGCCACTTCGCCACATCTTCGCCCTGCTCGAGTTTTTCGACGAGCGCGGAGCCCACGATCACACCATCAACGTGTCCCTTGAGCCTTCGCACCTGCTCCGAGCTGCGAATGCCGAAGCCGGCGCAGACCGGCACGGGAGAATGCGCACGCACGTTATCGAGATACTCAATGACGTCGGGCGGCACGTTGACGGTGTTGCCAGTCGTACCGGTCATCGTCACCGCATACAGAAAGCCACTGCCTGCCGCACACACCATCTTGAGACGCTCGGGCTCCGTCACCCGCGTCACCATCTGAATGAGCGCGAGGCCCTGTGTATCCAGCGCCTCGCGCATCTCGTCACTCTCATCGAGCGGCAGATCAGGAACGATGAAGCCGGCAACACCCGCACGCACCGCCGCTTCAGGCAGACGATCGAAACCGAAGTTGAGCAACGGATTCATATAGCTCATCAACAACAGCGGCGCCTTCACGCGCGGCATGGCTTCGAGCTCGGAGAGAATCCATTTGAGATTCACGCCCTGCTCGAGCGCGATGCGGCTGGAGCGCTGGATCGTCAGCCCATCCGCGGTGGGGTCGCTGAACGGCACGCCAATCTCGACAACATCCGCACTCGAGGCAATGGCGGTGAGATGCTCGCGAAACCTTTCGCGACTGGGATATCCCGCTGTAAGAAAGGCAACGAGCGCGGGCTCATCCCGATCGTTGGCGGCCCGGATCGCGGCGGTGATCTGCTCACGCGGTGTCATGGCTGCTTCGCCTGCTGCTCGAGTTGCGCGATCAGTGTCTGCTGGAGTGTCGGCATGTCCTTGTCGCCTCGACCTGAGAGCCCGATGAGAATGCGCTTGCCCGGATTCTTCGCGGCCCAGCGCTTGGCGCCCGACAGGGCATGAGCACTCTCGAGCGCGGGCAGGATGCCCTCCGACTCACAACATTCTTTCACTGCGGCCAGTGTTTCTTCGTCAGTGGCCACGTCGCAAGAGACGCGACCTGATTGATACAACAGCGCGTGCTCGGGACCCACACCCGGATAGTCGAGTCCGGCCGAGACGGAGTGCGTTTCCTGCACCTGGCCGTCGTCATCCTGAAGTAACAATGTGTACGTGCCATGAAGCACGCCGGGACGACCGTATGCCAGGGTCGCAGCGTTCTGGCCCAGAGCGGCGCCGCGTCCACCTGCTTCCACGCCGATGATCTGCACCGATTCGTCCGCGATAAAAGGATGAAAGATGCCGATGGCGTTGGAGCCGCCACCCACGCAAGCGATCAGCGCGTCGGGAAGGCCTCCCGCCTGCTTCAGCATCTGCGCGCGCGCTTCCTTGCCGATAATCGACTGCAGCTCGCGCACGAGATACGGATAAGGATGCGGCCCGATCGCCGATCCCAGCAAATAATAGCTGTCCAGCGGATCGGACACCCAGTCGCGCATGGCCTCGTCGATAGCGGCGCGCAATGTTCTGTCACCCGACGTAACGGGAATGCAGTGAGTTCCTAACAGACGCATGCGGCCCACGTTGGGCGCCTGACGCTCCATATCCAGAGCGCCCATGTATACGAAGCAAGGCAAACCAACACGCGCGCACGCAGCCGCGCTGGCAACACCATGCTGGCCGGCGCCGGTTTCCGCAATGATGCGCTTCGCGCCCAGCCGCTTCGCCAACAACGCCTGGCCGAGCGCGTTGTTGATCTTGTGCGCGCCCGTGTGCGCGAGATCCTCACGCTTCAACCAGATCTCCGCACCCCAGCGCTTCGACAGGTGGCCCGCATAAGTCAGGGACGTTGGCCGGCCCGCCCACGTCTGCAGCTCTTGATTCAACTCCTTCTGGAAGGACTCGCTGTGCAGATGCTCCCGCACACCGCGCTCGAGGCGCTCCAGCGGCGGGATCAGGGTTTCCGGCACGTACCGCCCGCCAAACGGACCATAGCGGCCCCGCTCGTCGGGGAACTTGCCGGCAATGGCGTCTGCGAGCAGGCGTGCGCGATCCGCCGGGGACACTGTGGCGATCATCTTGTTCTCTCCTCAAATCTCTGTGCTGCCGCCGCGCGGGCGGCAGCGGCGAAGCGCGCGATCTTCGCCGGACTTTTCAGCCCCGGCCGATCTTCCACGCCGCTCGATACATCCACTCCGAACGGGTGCACGGTGTCGATTGCCGTGAAAACATTATCGGAGCTCAGGCCACCGGCCAGAATCAGCTGGCTGCGGCGGGCAGTGGTGTTGGCGCAGGACCAGTCGAACGGCACACCGGCGCCGCTGGCGGGACCTTCGAACAACACACGTGTCGGTAAGGGATTCGGCAGCTCCGCGCCCGCTCTCAATACCGGCAACACCGTCAGGTGCGCGGGGAGCTCGAGGTCACTGAGATCGCCGATATCCGTCTGCAAAATATCAGGACGAAACTCTTCGATGATGCTGTCGACGAGTTCCTGCGTGGGATGACGAGTCACGGCCACACACAGCGCGCGACCGCGCGCGGGAGCCGCCAGCAGTGCCGCCTGCTGCGGCGTCACTTTGCGCGACGACTCGGAGAACACGAAGCCGATCGCATCAACCTGCGCGGCCAATGCAGCTTCCACTGCCTCGGGAGTCGTCATGCCACAGATCTTGATCCACATGTCAGCGCCGTCACATCGCGTTCGAAGTGCCACGACGTTCGCGGGCGAGACGATCTACAACTCCGGAGCGTCCGCCTGCGAGCAGTGCCGTGGCCAAGGCCTGCGGATCACCGCCCTGCATGAGCGCGCTACCGACGAGAGCAAAGTCATAGCCCGCATCGGCGAGGCGATGCGCGTCTTCAGCTGACGTCACGCCGCTCTCCGCTACTCGCGGCACGGCCGTGGGTAAAGCATCGACGAGCTGTTCGAGGCGTGCCGGCACCACCTGTAACGTCGCGAGATCACGGCAATTGACGCCTACGAGCAGCAGCGGCGCAGGCATCTTCACCGTGTTGGAATATTCCCCGGCAACCTGCGCGCTATCGTCTTTGAGATGTGTTGGTTTGCGAGGCGGTGCGTCGCCCGGCCTGCCACCCCGCTCAGCCTCGCGAGGCGCATGCGGATAGGCGCGATGCTGAAACTCCGCGACCAGCTGGCGCGCCAGTTCCACATCCTGCTCATCGAAAGCTTCGAGCAGCGCAAACAGGCCGAGATCCAGCGTGCAGGCGATCAGCTCCCGCAGCTCGTCCGGCGGCAGCATGCGAAGAATCACCAACACACCACTCGCGCCAGCGGCGTGCGCCTCGACGACCTGATAACGGTCGACGAGAAAATCTTTACGCATCGCTGGAATTCCCAGCGGAGTCAGCGCGGCGGTCGCCTGTTCGAGATGCGTGAGCGATCCATCGAAACGGCTGGGCTCCGTCAGTACGGACACCGCTGCGGCACCCGCCCGAGCGTAATCCGTCACACGTTTCGCGACGTTCTCGTCTGTTGTTCGCAGCTGCCCCATTGCGGGAGATCGCAGCTTCAGTTCAGCGAACAGATCGAAGCCACCCGGATCGCGCTCCAGCACCGGCGCTTTCGGCCGCGCGGCCGCGATCTCGAGTAACTGCCCTTCGGAACGCTCGAGCTTCGCCAGCCGGACACGCTCGCGACTGCTTTCCGCCATCAGTTGCAGGAAGTCGCCGCTCATGCCCGCTTGCTCTCCCGTCCTGACAAACTCGCAAGGGAATCCAGCACGCGCTGGGCCGCGCCACTGTCGATGGCGTTGGACGCGCGATCGAGCGCCTCCATTGGCGTTCGCGCTTCGCCCGCAACTTCCAGCGCCAATGCAGCGCCGAGCATCAGGCAATCCCGATGCGGACCACGATCCTCGCCACTGAACACGAGACGCAGCGCCTGCGCATTGTAAGCGGCGTCCGCACCGGCAAGATCTGAACTTCTGCAGGTACTGAGGCCATAATCGGCAGCGCTGCGCTGAAATTGCTCCACAAACCCTGGCCGTACATCGAACAAGGTGAAAGGCCCGATAGGCGTGGGCTCATCCCAACCTTCCGCGCCGTGAATGACGAACGCGCGTTCGATATCCATGCCCGACAGCGCCTGCGCCATCAGCTGCGCGACTTCGAGACTGTATGCGCCGATGAGATGCAAAGGCGGCTGCGCCGGGTTCGTCAGCGGTCCGAGAATATTAAAGATCGTTCGCACGCCGAGCGCCGCACGCACGGGCGCGATGGCTTTCATCGCCGGGTGATAGTGAGGCGCGAAGAAGAACGTGAAGTTGCTGGCGGCGAGACACTGCGCCACCGCTTCATCGTCGAGCGGCATTGGCAGCCCGAGCTCCGTCAACACATCGGCACTGCCGGCGCGGCTGGAAATCGAGCGGTTGCCATGTTTCAGCACTGTGAGCCCGCAGGCAGCCGTCAACAGAGCCGTGCCTGTCGAGATATTCAGACTGCCGGAAACATCTCCGCCGGTTCCCACGATATCAATGGCCCGCAAACCAACAGGCACAGGCGGACGCCGCGCCAGCTTGCGCATGCCCTGCGCAAAGCCCCGCAACTCGTCGGCCACGACCCCTTTGCCGCGCAAGGCGGCGAGGAGCGCGCCGGACATCGCGGGCGAGCCATTGACGTCCGCGAGATGTTCGAGCAACTCCTGCGACTGCGCTTCCGTCAGGTCGCGACGCGCGAGGAGAATTTCGAGGAGATCACGCGGCGCCGACACGTACGACTCCCACTGCGGGCGCCGTGCGCTGCCCTTTGGATTCGAGCTCGAGAAAGTTGCGCATGAGCCGCGGACCATCCGGCGTCAACACGCTCTCGGGATGAAACTGCACGCCCTCGACCTGCAGCGTGCGATGACGCACACCCATGATTTCGCCTTCGGGCGTGCGCGCCGTGACTTCGATATCCGGCGGCAACGTTTCCGGCGCGGCGATGAGCGAGTGATATCGGCCCACTTCGCAATGCTGAGGAATGCCCGCGAACAGCCCGAGGCCGTCATGATCCACTGCTGAGGTCTTGCCGTGCATGAGCCGCCCGGCCCGCACGACTTTGCCGCCAAACACTTCGACGATCGACTGATGGCCGAGACAAACACCAAACACGGGAATCTGGCCGGCGAACGCGCGAATCATGTCCATTGAAACGCCTGCGTCGTAGGGCGTGCCGGGGCCAGGCGAGATGCACAGATGCGAAGGCGCGAGCGCCCGCGCTTCCTCGACGGTGATCTCATCGTTGCGATGTACGTGCACGTCCGCACCGATCACGAGAAACGCCTGCACGAGGTTGTACGTGAAAGAGTCGTAGTTATCGATCAACAACAGCTTCGGGCGTGTCACAGGCCTTCCTCCGCAAGCTTGAGCGCCCGCACGGCGGATGCGCTCTTCGCCAGCACTTCGTCATGTTCTGCGGCGGGCACACTGTCGGCAACGATGCCGGCGCCCGCCTGATAGCTGTACTCGTCACCGCGGAACACGAGCGTGCGGATGGTGATGGCCTGATCCATGTCACCGCGAGCGCCGAAGTAACCGACGGTACCGCCATATAACTCGCGGCCGACGGGCTCCAGCTCGTCGATGATCTGCATGGCGCGCACTTTCGGCGCACCCACGAGCGTTCCTGCGGGGAACGTCGCTGCGAACAAATCAAATGCGTCACGCTCGGGCGCGAGCTCTCCCTTCACTCCGCTAACCATGTGCATGACGTGGCTGTAACGCTCGATCGCGCGATAGGGGTCCACATAAACACTGCCGGCTTTGGCGACGCGCCCCAGGTCGTTGCGCGCGAGATCGACCAGCATCACGTGCTCGGCATTCTCTTTGGGATCACCACGCAGCGCGTTTTCATGCGCGACATCCAGGTCGTTATCGTCAGACCGAGGACGCGTTCCCGCGATAGGCCGCAGCTGCGCGTGCCCCTGATTCAGTTTCACGAGCGCTTCGGGCGAAGAGCCCACCACGGTGACATCGCCGAGCGCGCAGTAATACATGTAAGGAGACGGATTGATCAGACGCAGCGCGCGATACACCTGGAACGGATGCAGGTCATGTCGCCCGCTGAATCGCGACGACAACACGAGCTGATATACATCGCCCGCGGCGATGTATTCCTGCACGCGCTTCACGCCACCCATGTAATCGTCGCGACTGAAAGCAGGTACGGGCGTGCTGTATTTTCCCGGCTTCACGCCGTTGGGAAGCGCTCCACGCAAGGCGCGAATTACTTCCTTGCGCAGTGATTCACGCTCGACATCTGAACCTGCGTGGACGAGCGCGATGCTGCGCGTCAGGTGATCGAACACCAGCAATGATCTGGCCGCCACGTAATGCAAAGCAGGGACGCCGTTCTTGACGACGTGCTTCGAAGGCAGCTTCTCGAAGAACCGCACCACGTCATATGACGCGTAGCCGACCAGCCCGCCCGCGAGCGGGACGCTTGCGATCTCAGGCGCGGGCTGCGGTGCCCGAGCGAGGGCTTCGCGCAAACCAGCCAGCAGCTCGGCGCCCGAACCGGGCACGGGGCGCCGCTCGTCGCCGATCCGGAAGCCGCTGGGGTCGAGCCGCACTTCGAGGCAATCCCCGAATCCGATGAACGAGTAACGGCCGAGCCGCTCGCCCCCCTCGACGCTTTCCAATAGAAAACGCGGCTCGAAGGCACTGAGCTTCATGAACGCCGAGACCGGCGTGTCGAGATCGCCTGAGATGTCGAATGGCGGCTTCAAAGCCCGCTCCGTATGGAAGTCCAACAAAACCTGTAGGCAACAAAAAACCCATCCCGGTGTATCCGGAGATGGGTTCTGATGGTGCCGTGAATTCTTTGTGTCGAGAAACTGGCAGCGCTCAGCGCCCACTCCGCTAGGAGTGGCGCCACCACCAAACGATCGTGTTGCGCAGCTGGTTCGACATTTGAGCTGGAGTATCGCCGCTGCTTTACGGAGCCGTCAAGGAAGCAACCGCCGCGCCGCAGTCTTCCGGACATGGCACGCAGGCCCGAATGCGTCTGCGGCGCGACGCCCGCCTTGGGCTAGAATGCCGCCTCCCCCCGTAAGGCCTTTCCGGAGATGCTCGTGAGATTCAAAGACCTGCTCGAGAGCTGGCGACAGACGGCCTCGGGCGCCCGCACTGCCACCGAATATGCAGTGCGCCTGCCCCTCGATGACGCCGCCAGACTGCATGCATTAGCCGACATGTTTCCCGGCCGCACCGCGGAGCAGATACTCACGGATCTGCTGTCAACCGCTCTGCACGAGCTGGAAACCGCCATGCCATATCAGCCTGGACCGAAGGCCATTTCCACCGACGAGCACGGCGATCCCGTGTATCAGGATGTCGGCCCGTCGCCCCGCTTCGCTGAGCTCACCCGTCTGCATCTGCGCCGGCTCGAGTCGGAACTCACGCGCTCCTGAGCGCGTTGAGTTCATCTGATGTCGGACTTTCTCAAGGGCATCGCGGCGGGCTGCGTCGCGACTATTATTCTTTCGGGATTGATCCTGCTGAAGAATGCGGTCGGACTGGGCTCCCAGCCGGACCTCACGTCCTTGCTCGGTATCGATCGGACGTCGGCCTGGATACTCCACATGCTCCTGGGCTCGCTGGTCTACGGAGCAGCCTTCGCCTGGCTCGAGCCGAACCTCACAGCCGATAACTTCACGCGCAAAGGCATTCTCTTCGGACTGATCGCGTGGCTCATCGCGATGATCGCGCTCATGCCGCTGGCGGGCGGCGGATTGTTTGGTCTGAAGTTGTCCCTGGTCACGCCGATCCTGACGTTGATCGCACACGTTGTTTACGGAGCGATGCTCGGCTGGGTGTACGGCCTGCTGTTGCCGATCAGGCTGCCCTTGCTGACACATAAGCCGCGCACGACCTGAGCGCGCGGACAGCGTGGCAGAATGGCCTCCCTTTCTTGAGGCGGCCTTTTGCGTATGCGGGATTACGAGAAGCTCGGCGTCTTCTATCTCGGTCGTGAGTGCGACGCCGCCGGCCACGTCAATGACGACGCCCCGGTTCTCTACGATTCCAAAGATCTGACAACGCACGCGGTCTGCGTCGGCATGACCGGGAGCGGCAAGACCGGTCTGTGCCTCGCGTTGCTCGAAGAGGCCGCGCTCGACGGCATTCCCGCGCTATGCATTGATCCCAAAGGGGATCTCGCCAACCTGTTACTCGCGTTTCCGCAACTCGCCCCCGCGGACTTTCTGCCGTGGATGGATGCCGCGGCAGCACAGCGGGAAGGTATCCAGGTCGATGAGCTGGCGGCGCGCACGGCGGCGAGCTGGAAAAAAGGCCTCGCCGACTGGGGCCAGCCGCCCGAACGCATCGCGCGCTTCAAGGATTCAGCCGACGTCGCGATCTATACGCCAGGCTCGGAGTCGGGGCTGCCGCTGTCTGTATTGCGTTCATTCACTGCGCCTCCCGCCGCGGCATTGGAAGATACGACTGCGCTGCGTGATCGCATCGGCGCGCTCGTCTCTGGTTTGCTCGGCCTCGCCGGGCGCGATATCGATCCGCTCAAGAGCCGCGATCACGTGCTCCTCGCGAACGTGCTGGAGCATTCGTGGCGCCGTGGTGTCAGCCTCGACATGGCGGGGCTCGTCGGCGCGATTCAGAAGCCGCCGCTCGAGAAGATCGGTGCGTTTGATCTCGAGACTTACTATCCCGCGAAAGAGCGGCTCGAGCTCGCGGTGGCGATCAACAATCTGCTGGCCTCGCCCGGATTTTCAGCGTGGCTCACGGGCGAGCCGCTCGACGTGCAACGCCTGTTGTTCACGCCGGAAGGCAAGCCGCGTATCGCCATTCTCTCCATCGCGCATTTATCAGATGCCGAGCGCATGTTCATCGTGACCCTGGTGCTCAACGAGATGGTGGCGTGGATGCGCACGCAGTCCGGCACATCGAGCCTGCGCGCGATCTTCTACATGGACGAGATCTTCGGATTCTTCCCGCCGACAGCGAATCCGCCATCGAAGCTGCCCATGTTGACGCTGCTGAAGCAGGCGCGCGCTTATGGGCTCGGGTGCGTGCTTGCCACGCAGAATCCTGTGGATCTCGACTACAAAGGTCTGAGCAACGCCGGCACATGGCTGATCGGTCGCCTGCAAACCGAGCGCGACAAACTCCGCGTGCTGGACGGACTGGATGGCGCTCTGGCCAGCTCAGCGGGATACGACAGGACCGCGCTGGCGAAAATGATCTCCGAGCTGTCGCCCCGAACCTTCCTGATGCGCAATGTTCACGACGACGAGCCGGTGCTGTTCAAGAGTCGGTGGGCGTTGTCTTTCCTGCGCGGACCGATGACGGGACCGGAAATATCTCGACTGATGGCTGCCCGAAAATCAGCCGGACGCGCGGCGGCGGCGTCCGCATCCACGCAAGACGCTGGCGAGAGCGCGATATCACGTCCCAATCTGCCGGCGGACGTCGCTGAATATTTTCTTCCGGCGCAGCCGGGTGCCGGGGCCGTCACTTACAAGCCGCACCTCAGTGGGCTGGCAAAGCTGCACTATGTCGATGCAAAGCTCGGCATCGATCAATGGCGCACGCTCACCTGCCTCGCGCCCCTGCAAGACGACGAACCGCTCTGGGAGCAATCCACCGAACACGAAGATCTGAAATCCCGATTCAGCAGGACGCCTGCCGACGGCGCTCGCTACAGCGCGCTTCCTGCCGCCGCTCTGCGCGCCCCGTCCTACGCAAAGTGGAGCAAGTTGCTGGCGGCGCATCTGTATCAACACGCGCGACTGAACCTGTTCGTCTGTGATGCGTTGAATATGAGCTCGGGCGGCGAGGAGAGCGAAGGCGACTTCCGCGCTCGTCTGGCGCTTCAGGCCCGTGAGCAGCGGGATGCCGCCATCGACGAGCTCAAAAGGAAATACGCGACCCGGTTTGCTACGTTCCAGGAGCGGGAACGACGCGCGCTGGAACGCGTCGAGCGTGAAAAGGCGCAGTTGTCGCAGCAGAAGGTGAGCACGGCGCTCTCGGTCGGCAGCTCGATTCTCGGCGCCCTGCTCGGACGGCGGAAGATTTCAGCAACAATGGTAGGTAAGGTAGCGACGGCGGCCCGCTCGGCCGGACGCATCGGGCAGGAAGGGGACGATGTCGAGCGCGCCAATGAAAGCCTCGAGTCTCTGCAGCAGCGGCAGCAGGAGCTCCAACAACAGTTCGATGCGGACTGCGCGCAACTCGAGCGCACGTTCGACTCGATGACCACGCCCCTGCGTCGCGTGCAGGTGGGGCCCCGAAAATCGGACATCGCCATCGGCGAAGTCGCACTGGTATGGATGCCTTGGAGAAACGGCACGGACGGCTTTTTAGCCCCCGCAGTCGAAGGAAGGTAACGTGAGTGTGTCGATGTCTAAGATCTGGATCGCGACCTGCGTGACGGCAGCGTTGTTAGCGACGCAAGGCTGTTCCCGCACCGATTCGCCCGCGCAGGCTGAAGTGGCGCAAGGCGCCATCCGGCTCGGACAGTACCGCGCGGTACTGACATTGCCCGGCGGCGAGTTGCCCTTCGGCTTCGAGGTGGCCGAGGAGGACGGCAAGTACGTAGCCTATCTCGTGAACGGCGCGGAGCGTGTCCGCGTGCCGGAAGTCGCTGTCAGCGATGGCCACATCGAGGCGCTCATGCCGGGTTTCGAGAATCGCCTCAGCGCGCAGATCGACGGCGACAAGCTCTCGGGCCACATCGTGCTCATCAAACGCGGCGGCAAGGAGCAGGTCATTCCGTTCCTGGCCGAGTACGGCGTGAAATATCGCTTCGTCGATGAGCCGGAGCCGACGAGCGCCAAACTGGCGGGACGCTGGGCCGTCACCTTCGTGAATGAGGACGGCGAGAAGTCCCCGGCCGTCGGCGAATTCCGGCAGAACGGCAACGAGGCGACCGGGACGTTTCTGACGCCGAGCGGCGATCATCGCTTCCTGGCGGGCGACGTTCAGGGCAATGAGTTTGCGCTCTCCGCATTCGATGGCGCGCGCGCCGCGCTTTATCGCGGCAAGATCACAAGCTCCGGCGCGACGCTGGAAGGCACGTACTGGTCGGGCCTTGCGCTCGTGCAGAACTTCACCGCCGCACGCGATGAGAGTGCAAGCCTCGATGACGCGGCGAGCCTGACGACGCTCCGCTCGGAATCTGACGGCCTCGCGTTTACGTTTCCAGATATTCAGGGCGCGAACGTTTCTCTGCAGGACCCGCGCTTCGCCGGCAAGGTGGTGGTGATCACACTCGGCGGCAGCTGGTGCGCCAACTGCCATGATGAGATGTCGTTCCTGGCGCCTTACTACATTCAGAATCGCGATCGTGGCTTCGAAGTGATCGGCCTGATGTTCGAGCATTTCGATGATGTCGGCGAAGCGACCGCGGCAGTGACTCGCTTGCGTGACAAGTTCGGCGTGCAATATCCCCTGTTGATCGCGGGCACGTCCAACAAAGACGACGTCGCGAAGAAGCTGCCGCAGCTGAACGGCTTCTATGCCTATCCAACGACGTTGTTTCTCGATCGCAAGGGACGCGTACGTCGCATCCATACAGGTTTTTCGGGCCCAAGTACGGGCGATCATTACCAGGCGTTCATCGACGAGTTCGATGCAACCGTCGATCAGCTGCTCGCCGAAGCAGACGATCCGGTCGCAAGCGAGCAACCGCCTACCGGAGCGTGAGGAGCGCGCATGCCTTCATTTGATGTGGTTTCCGAGCTGGACCGACATGAGGTCACCAACGCCGTGGATCAGGCGAATCGCGAGCTGACCCAGCGCTTCGATTTCAAGGACACGGGCGCGCGTTTCGAGCTCAAGGAGCTCGTCGTCATCATGCACGCGGAAGTCGACTTCCAGCTGAAGCAGATGTTGGACATTCTGAAGACCCGTCTCGCCAAGCGCGGCATCGACATCACCTGCATCGAAGAGAAGGAGGCGACGAAAACTCTATCCAGCGCGACCCAGGAAATTATCCTCCGCCATGGTATCGATGCGGATACGGGCCGGAAGATCACCCGCCTGGTGAAGGATTCGAAGCTGAAAGTTCAGGCCGGCATTCAGGGCGACAAGGTGCGCATCACGGGCAAGCAACGCGACGATCTGCAGACGGCGATCGCGTTCCTGCGCAAGGCAGATGCCGGTGTGCCGCTGCAGTTCGAGAACTTCAGGGACTGAGCGACGCCTTCGCTCTACTTAGCAGTGTTGACGGACGCAACAGCGAGCTTCTGACACAGCGCCTCGGCGCCATCGACTGCGCTTGGGCCTAGCCGGCTTAAACGCTGATCTTCGAACGCCACCAGCCTGCCCGCTTTCACCGCGCTCAACGTCGTGAAGCGTTTCCACGGCTCGAGCCATCCGGCCGCGTCGCCGGGAGGCGCGATAGCAACAATGACATCGGGATTGCGCGCCAACACGCCTTCAATGCTGACGGCGGGGCTCATCTCTGTAAGGTCAGCAAATGCATTGCCTGCTCCGCAGAGTCGCAGAGCATCTGACATCAGCTGCTTGCCGCCGACTGTGTAGAGAGGGCGATTCCACACCTCCAACATCACCTTCAACGGCGGCGTGGTTCTGCGGCTGGACTGCTCGAGCTGCTGGAGCCGTCGCTCGATCTGCTGAGCCGCCTGTTCCGAGCTGGGCATCATGTTGGTCAGCACACCCAGCCGGCGAAGTGAGCCGGGGATATCCGCGAACACGTCGATCTGCTGGTGATACGTGGGCAACCCGAGGCGCTCGACCTTCGCACGCTGCGCCGGATTGCCGCCGCCCGGCCAGATGACGACGATGTCGGGCCGCAGGGAAATCAGTTTCTCGATGTCGATCGCGCTGGCATCACCGACGCGCGGTATCTTTCGAGCCGCGGCCGGCTCATTGGCAAATTCCACCGTGGCGATGATCTTGTCGCCCGCACCCGCGGCAAACAGCATTTCTGTCGCGCCGGGCGCGAGACTGACGATGCGTGCTGGATAGGCGGGAAGCGTGATGTGACGGCCAGCATCATCGCTGACCGTCACATCGCTCAGAACTTTGAACGGGAAAAGCAGCGCCAGCAGCAGGGCTGCACGGCGCCGCCCGATCATGTAAGCGCGCCTGGCTTGCGCATCATCTTGCGGATGTCCGCGAGATGGGCTTCCTCAGCGGCGATCTGATCACGCGCGTATTCCTCGAGCATGATGTTGTCACCCGCGACGAGGTCGAGCAGCTTGCGATACGCATCGAGACCCAGCTCTTCGTGCGTATAAGATTCGCGCAGGATTTCATCCACATCATGCTGATGTGTTTCCAGCAGCGAGCCGATCTTCAATGAAGGATGGCCGCCGAACGTGGTGATGTGTTCGCCGGCCATGATGGCATGGGCCTGCGACTCGTTCGCCTGATCCCGCAGCCAGGCGACGATCGGAATACGGTTGTGACCAAACACCATGAAGCTGTAATGCATGTATCGCACGACGCCTGCGAGCTCCAGCTCCAGGATGCGATTCAAGGCTTCAACGACGGTGTTGGTATCGGTTCTGCTAAAGGGTGCGCTCATATTCGAAACTCCGCGGCGCCAGCGCATGATGCGTTGGCTCGGCGCGTAGTTTACGCATGATCGCGCGCGATGTCGGCTGAGAAATGCGACCCGCCATCCCTGGCGGGTCTTCTAACAAACATGCGAATCCTTCGCGTTCGGCTTCAGCGTCCGCGATGCGACGCTGGCTTACTTTGTGAGAATCAGTTTGCCCTGGCGCGTGATGCGCAAGCGGTAGTCGAACCCCGCATGGCGAATGAGCACTTCGCGCGAGGGGCCGACCAGATCCTCACTCGTTACGCGGCGCAGATCGCTGCGCTCGGGGAACGAGACGAGGGGCGAGGGAGAGCGGCGAATTTCTTCCACGAGCTTCATTGCGGTGTGGCCTTACGAGTTCAGTGACGGCTCAGATGATAATCATTCTTATTTGTTTCGCAAGCCCGTTGAGAAAGAATCTCAATTGGACCGAACTGACATCCAGTCATTGACATACTGTCAGGGCCGCAGCTACCTTCGCGTCCATGAACTACATCGCCGAACGCCGTCTGGAAGAGAAAGAACGCCGCCGTGCCGAAATCCTCGATGCCGCCGAAGCCATGGCCGCGGAGACCGGCTGGAGCGACATGACCATGGATCAGGTCGCGCGGCAGGCCCGCCTCTCACGCGCGCTCGTTTATGTGTATTTCAAGGACAAGACCGATCTGATGTTCGGTATTTGCGAGCGAGGCCTGACGGTCATGAATCGCCGCTTCGACGAGGCGCGATCCCGGCCGAAGCGCGGCTCCGAGCAGCTGCATGCCATCGGCCGCGCGTATGTTGCGTTTGCAAGGGAATTTCCCGTGTATTTCGAGGTTATCGCGCGGTGCGAGCTGCTCTCACCCAACCTCGAGAACGCCACACCCAACGAGCAGGCGGTGGCGCTCAAGGGTGATGAGGTTCACCAGGCGCTGATCGACACGCTGCAGAAGGGAATCGATGACGGCTCGGTACGCGCCGACGTCGGCCAACTCAAGGTGGTGGCTGTGGTTCTCTGGGGCTTCATGCATGGCGTACTGCAGCTCGCGGCCACCAAAGGTAACCTGCTGGCACGCGATGGCATCAATATGGCGGACCTGGTGGACCAGGCGCTCCTCATGGCGATCCGGTCGGTCATTACCTGACTTTTTTCTGCGCCTTTTCTTGACAGGTGTCCAATGAGTAAACGACTGACACGCTGTATTGCCGGACTTGGACTGGCGGCAATGATGAACGGCGCCTTCGCGCAAACGCCCCTGGGGCAGATCGTCGATGACTATGTACGTCAGGGACTCGAGTCGAATCTCGCCCTCCGCTCTGAATCGCTCCAGGTCGAGCGGAGTCTGGCGGCAGTGGACGCCGCGAGAGCGCGATTTCTTCCCACCCTGGGATTCGAAGCGCGCTACACCCGCGCGGAAGGCGGCCGAACGATCGATATTCCGATCGGCACCGCGTTGAACCCTGTGTATTCAACGTTGAACGAGATGCTCGCTCAGCAGGGACAACCGCCCCGCTTCACATCGATCGACAACCAGAGCATTCCATTCCTGCGCGAACGCGAACAGGACACTCGCCTCACCGTGCGTCAAGCGCTGTATGCGCCGGCGATTCCTGCGGCTGTTCGCAGTCAGCAAGCTCAGTTGCAAGCGGCGGAGTACGCACGCGTTGCGGTAGCGCGTCGACTGAAGCGAGACATTACGGTGGCGTATTTGAACTGGCTCGATGCGACGCAAGTGATCGACATCGTCAACGCCAGCGCCGCGCTGCTCGAAGAGAATCTTCGCGTCAGCGACTCGCTATTTCGCAACGGCAAGGTGACGCAGGATCAGGTGTTACGCGCGCGAGCGGAGCTGCTTGCGGTTCAACAGCAGGCGCGCGAAGCAGAAAATCAGCGCGATCAGGCACGGAGCTATCTGAATTTTCTGCTCAACCGCTCCTTGAGCGAGCCGATTCTCGCGGCAGACATCGGTACTGAAATCCATCACGCTGCTCAGGACCTCGGGGCGTTAAGAACCGCTGCTCTGCAGAATCGGCCGGAGATCGCGCAACTCGATCACGCGGTGCGTGCGGCGGAGTCCGCCATTCAGGTGGAGCGCGCTGATCTCAAGCCAATGCTGTCACTGGGTGTCGACGCGGGCACGCAAGGCGAAGAGTACGAATTCGGACGCGGCCGGAATTTCGCCACGGTGTCGCTGCTTCTCAACTGGCAGTTCTTCGATGGCGGCGCGAACCGCGCCCAGATTCGCAGCGCGCGTGCGCAAGCGCGCCAGGCATCCACGCAAAAAGAAGAGATCGCCTTGCAGATTCAGCTCGAAGTCCAGCAGGCGCTCGATCGACTCACGACCAGCATGGACTCCCTCGCCACGGCAGACGCTCGTGTCGAGGCGGCGCGCGCCGGCTTTCACATCGCGAGCCGCAAGCGCAATGAAGGCGTGATCAGTCAGGTGGAGTTCATCGATGCGCGCAACAGCCTGACGAGCGCGGAGCTGAATCTCAATGTCACCCGCTTCGACCTGCTCGCGCATCAGGCCGAGCTGGATTACGCCACAGCGGCCGGTGTACTGCCGCTCGTCAACAACCCTTACTGACGGCGGCGCGCGCGCAGGAAATATCAGAATGAAGCTCTTCAAGATTTGCGCCCTGACCTTCATCACCGCGGCGACACTTACCGCGTGTACACACGAAGAAAAGAAGGGCGAGGCGGCTGCCCCGCTGCGCATCCATACGGCGCTGGCCACCTCCGGTCCCGCGATGCCGCCGATTTCCACCAGCGGCGTGGTGGTGACGAAAGATGAGATGCGCCTGTCATTCAAGGTGGGCGGCGTCATCCGCAAGATCCACGTGCAGGCTGGCGACAAGGTGGAGAAAGGCCAGCGGCTGGCCGAAATCGAGCCCACTGAAGTCAACGCGCAGGTGGAGCAGGTCAGGGAAATTGCCAGCAAGGCGCGCCGCGATCTCGAACGCGGCGAACGACTCTATGCGGATCAGGTCATTCCCCTCGAGCAGTTGGAAGCTCTGCGTACTCAAGCAGCGGTTCAGAACGCACAGCTCGAAGGTGCGCGGTTCAATCAGGGTTATTCCGTCATCACGGCCCCCGGCGACGGCGTCGTGCTCCGCAAGCTGGCCGAAGAGCAGGAGCTCTCACCGCCGGGCCAGCCCGTCCTGATTGTTGGTAGTGGGGACAGTGGCTACATCGTGCGACTTTCCCTCGCAGATCGTGAAGTCGTGCAGTTGAAACCTGGAGATTCAGCCGACGTTCACCTCGATGCATTTCCTGGCGAAACCTTTCAGGGCACGATCACAGAGATCGCGAGCGCCGCGGACGAGCGCACCGGTCTGTTTCCGGTGGAAGCCAAACTTGCATCGGCGCCCGTGCAACTGATCAATGGGCTCGTCGCGAAAGTCAGCTTGCAGCCCTCCGCCGGCTCGACAACACAACTGACTTATGTACCGATCGCGGCGATCGTTGAAGGCAGCGGCGAGAGCGCGAGTGTCTATGTGATCAAAGGCAATCGCGCGGAGCGGCGCGACGTGAAGATCGCGCGCGCGGAGCGGCGCGACGTGAAGATCGCGTTCATCGCGCCGACCGCCATTGCCCTGGCGGACGGCGTAAAGCCCGGCGAGCAGGTCGTCACCGATGGCGCGCTCTATCTGCGCAACGGCGACGCCGTGGAGATCGTTCAGGACACAGCGCCGCCGGCTGTTTGAAGAGAAGCCCGACATGACGCTGCTCGAGTTCCCGATCCGCCGCTATCCCTTCACCCTGGTGGTGTTTCTCTGCCTGATCGCACTCGGCTGGTTCGCGTTCGCCAGCATTCCGCGCGAGGAAGATCCCAGCATCAAGTTTCCAGGCTTCGCGATCACCACGATTTACCCCGGCGCGGACCCTCAGGATCTCGAGAGGCTGGTCACCAAGCCGGTGGAAGATCGCCTGGCCGAGCTGGATGACATCAAGAAGCTCGAGTCCACGATTCTCGACGGCGTGTCAGTGATCATCGTCGAGTTCGAGGCCTACGCGGATCCGGATGGAAAATATGATGAGGTCACGCGTGAGATCAACGCGTTGCGGCCCGAGCTGCCTGCCGATGTGGCTTCAATCGATGTCGACAAGCTCGGCCCGCCCTACGTCAACATCGTGCAGCTGGCGCTGGTCTCCGAAGACGCGCCGTATCGCGAACTGGAAGATTACGCCCGCGAGCTGAAAGACACGCTCAAGACTCTCACCGGCATCCGTACCTCGGAGTCGTGGGCTTCCCCCGAGCGCGAGTTGCGCGTGCAGATCGACCTCAAGCGGATGGCAGAGCTGCACCTCTCACCGAGTCAGGTAACCCAGGCGATCTCGAGCGAGAACGCCAACATTCCCGCCGGATCGCTCGACCTCGGCTCCCGAAGTTTCAGTTTGAAAACATCTGGTAGTTACGAGACGCTGGATCAGGTACGCGACACCGTCATCGCCGCCGCAGAGGGCCGCACCGTAAGAGTTCGCGACGTTGCCGAGGTGAGCTGGCAGACACAACCGTGGACTTACATCGGGCGCTACAACGGCAAGCGAGCGGTGTTCGTCACGGCGAGTCAGAAGAGCGGCTTCAATATTCTCGATGTGCGCACCGGCATCGAGGCGGCACTGACGCAGTTCGAGCAGGATCTGCCGAAGCGCATCACGCTCGAGCGCGGCTTCGACCAGTCACGCAATGTCGGCGCCCGGCTGAATCGCCTGTACACGGACTTCGGCATCGCTGTCGGGCTCGTCATCCTGACTTTGTTGCCACTGGGCTGGCGCGCGGCCGGCATCGTGATGGTGTCGATTCCCCTGTCGCTCGCGTTCGGCCTCACGGTGCTGCATGCGCTCGACTATTCGCTGAATCAGATTTCGATCGCCGGCTTCGTCGTCTCACTCGGCCTGTTGGTGGACGATTCCATCGTCGTCGTTGAAAACATCTCGCGTCATCTGCGCGAAGGCGCGTCGCGCACTCAGGCGGCCATCGCGGGAACCCGGCAGATCTCCGTCGCGATTCTGGGATGCACGGCGACGCTGATCTTCGCCTTCGTGCCGTTGCTGGCGCTGCCCGGCTCGCCGGGCAAATTCATTCGCGTGTTGCCGACGACGATCGTTGCGGCCATCGCGGGCTCGCTGTTCATCGCGCTCTTCATCATTCCGTTCCTGGCGAGCCGAGTGCTGAGTGACAAGGAGGATCCTCACGGCAACAAGTTCCTGCAGACCGTGATGGGCGCGATCCATCGCTACTATCGGCCGGCCCTGCATTTCTGCCTCGCGCGCCCGAAGACGACTGTTGTGGTGGCGATTGGTGGCTCGCTGCTGCTGGCTGCAGCACTCATCCCTGTTGTAGGGAGCAGCCTGTTCCCGAAAGCAGATACGCCCCAGTTTCTCGTGATCGTGGACGGCCCCAGCGGCACGAGCTTCGCCGAAACCGACCGGGCCGTACGCTTCGTCGAAGCCGAGCTGCGCAAGATGCCGGAAGTGAAGAGCTGGTTCGCCAACATCGGCCAGGCGAATCCGCAGATCTACTACAACCACATCGTGCGCAAGCAGGCGCCAAATTATGCAGAAGTGTTCGTCATTCTCGAAAGCTACGACACGCGCGAGACTCCGCCCCTGCTCGATGAGCTGCGCTCCAGACTGTTGCGTTATCCCGGCTCGCGCATCTATGTGAAAGAGTTCGAGAACGGGACGCCGATTTCCTCCCCGCTCGCCGTGCGCGTCATCGGCGGCAACCTCGACACCATCGCGGATCTCGCGAAGAAAGTTCAGAAGCTCATCGAGGACACGCCCGGCACGCGGGATGTGCAGAACCCGCTGCGCTTCACGCGCACGAATCTGAAATTCGATATCGATTCCCAGAAGGCCAGCATGCTGGGTGTGCCCACGGTTGAATTCGATCGCGCGGTGCGCCTCTCGGTATCGGGCATTCCCGTGGGCACTTTCAAGGACGCGAGCGGTGAGCAGTACGACATCGTCGTGCGCACGCCCATCGGCTCGCGCGCTGACTTCAGCACGCTCGGTGAAGTGCGCGTGCCTACGCTGACTGGCGCGACCCTCCCCCTCTCCCAACTCGCCACGCTGCGCTTCGAAGATGCGCCAACGCAAATCCAACGTTTCGACCGCGAGCGCGCGGTCACGCTGGATGCTCAGATCCAGCGCGGCTTCAACACGGCTAACGTCACGAAGGACACGGTGCGACGTCTCAATGAGATGGACTGGCCCCGCGGCTATCGTTATGTGCTCGGCGGCGAAGCCGAGTCGAGCCAGGAAGCATTCGGCGGTATTGGCGCGGCAATCGTCGTCGCCATCTTCGGCATCTTCGCGATTCTCGTGCTCGAGTTCGGCAGCTTCAAATCGACGTTGATCGTGTTGACGGTCGTGCCGCTCGGCGTGTTCGGCGGCATCCTGATGTTGCTGCTGACGGGCAATTCGATTTCGTTCACGGCCAGCATCGGCTTCATCGCGCTCATCGGCATGGAGATCAAGAACTCCATTCTGCTGGTGGATTTCACCAATCAGCTGCGCGAACAGGGCGTGTCCCTCGACGACGCCATCGAGCAGGCTGGCGAGATTCGCTTTCTACCGATTATCCTGACATCGGCCACCGCGATCGGCGGCTTGCTGCCGCTCGCCTTGCAAAACAGCGGCATGTATTCGCCGATGGCGTGGGTAATGATCGGCGGACTCATCTCATCGACGCTGCTGGCGCGACTGGTCACGCCAGTGGTTTACAAACTGATCCCGCCGCCGATTCAGCTCTCAGCCAGAACAGAAGCACCAGCAACCACCGACGATGCCCATCGGACCACGGGCTGAATGCGTGGCGAGGCAAGCTCGAATGCTTCGTCGGGCGTCAGCCAGCGATACTCATGATGCTCGGGACGACCGAGTTCGGGACTGACAGGAAGCGTGATGAGCTGCGCGTCGGTCTCCGCGAGGTAATACCGGGCAACCTTGTTGCGGCTGTAAGGCCCGGTTTCCATGAACGCTTCGCCCCAGGGGAAGCGCAAATCGTCAACGAGCGTCTCTTCGATGACTTCGCGGCGGGCAGCGGCGAGCGGGTCTTCACCCTCCTCGACCAGGCCTTTGGGGAAATCCCAGTTCCGGTAGGCGCGCAACATCAGGAATCGCCAGAGAAAATCTCCCTCGACGCGCCGGACGACCACCACCCCAGAAGACAGACGCGGCGTTTGCTGCGCCTTCATGCAAGACATCCCCCGCTTTTACGCCCAAGCATAGCAGGGGCGTAGCGGGGGACGGCAATGCCCGGCAGTCACCTAAGCGGCGGCCGCCGTTTCCAGCACGCGGGCAACCGCGTGGACCACGGAGGCAATACGCACCGTGCTCTGGATCTGTTCACTCGTGATGCCATGCTTACGCAGCACGCGCTCGTGCGAAACGATGCACATGCCGCAGCCGTTGATTGCCGAAACGGCGAGCGACAGCAGCTCGAAGTCGTTCTTGTCGATGCCGGGGTTGCCGATGATGTTCATCCGCAAACGGGCCGGCATCTGCTGGTACTCCGCATCCTCCACGAGATGCAGGAAGCGGTAGTACACGTTGTTCATGCCCATGATCGCCGCGGCGGCGCGGGCTCCATTGATATCCGCTTCATCCAGCTTCTCGCCGGCGAGCACTTCGATATTGCGTGCAAACGAAACATTGCGCGACGCAAGCGCCGAAGCCACGGCGACGGACCAGATCTGCTTCTCGGACAGGCCGGGCGCGCCTGTGGGCGTCAGCACGGTTCCGAGGTTGAGCTTCAGATCGCGGGCGTAGTCCGGGATCGAATCGCGAATGCCATCTAGCGTCGACATGATTTTTTCATCCTTTAGCAAAAGAAAGCCCGCGGACCCAAGGTGGTCGGCGCCCGCGGGCCCATCGCCTTTAGGCGACCTTCAGGGTCTCGTCACCCTTCTGCCAGTTACAGGGGCAGAGCTCGTCGGTCTGCAGGGCGTCGAGTACGCGGACCACTTCGTCCGGGTTACGACCCACGCTGCCGGCCGTGACGTAAACGAACTGGATGATTCCCGTCGGATCGACGATGAACGTCGCGCGCTGCGCTACGCCGTCGACCGGGTCGAGAATGCCCAGCGCGGAGGTGAGCTCGCGCTTGATGTCAGCCAGCATCGGGAACGGCAGAGCCTTCAGCTCTTCCTTGGTCGAGCGCCAGGCGAGGTGCACGAACTCGGAATCGGTGCTGCCGCCGAGAATCTGCGCGTCGCGCGACTTGAATTCCTTGTCGAGCTTGCCGAAGGCCGCAATCTCGGTCGGGCATACGAACGTGAAGTCCTTAGGCCAGAAGAAATAGACCTTCCATTTGCCCTTGAAGCTGTCCTGCGTGAAGTCCTGAAAGGCCGTCTTGAGATCGTTCGAGACGGTACCCTTCAGGGCGAAATCCGGAAATTTTTGGCCTATGCCCAGCATGTTATCGACTCCTAGGAGATGTGCTGTCGGGGGAACGACGCGCATGATGTCGCGTCGTCTCTGATTCGTCCAATTGATCGACTTTATGTTCTCGATAGACAGGATGCATCGCCCACCCATGTCAGACCTCAAGCTCAAGGATCTCCGCTACCTCGTAGCCGTGGCGGATTCCCGGCATTTCGGCCGTGCGGCCGCCAGCTGTTTCGTCAGCCAGCCCACGCTGTCAGCGCAGATCAAGAAACTCGAGGACTACCTCGGCGTGCAGCTCATCGAGCGGCATCCCAAGCGTGTGGCGCTCACGGAGGCAGGTGAGCAGATCGTAGCGCGGGCTCGCCGCATTCTGGAAGCCAGTGACGAAGTGGTAACGCTCGCGCGCTCGCATCGCGATCCGCTGTCGGGGCGGCTGCGCATTGCCCTGTTGCCAACGATTGGCCCCTATCTGTTGCCGCGCCTCACGCGCACCATCCGCAAAGATCTGCCGCGGCTCGAAATGCGGCTCTACGAACATCAGACCACGCAGATTCTGCAGAAGCTGCATGCGGGTGAGCTCGACCTCGGCATCCTCGCCCTGCCTGTCGATCTCGAGGGCCTCGACTCGCGGCCGCTGTATGAAGAAGCTTTTGTTGTCGCGCTGCCGGAACATCACCGGCTCGCCAAGCGTCCTAACATCCGGGTGCAGGATCTGAAGGACGAAACCTTGCTACTCCTCGAGGATGGTCATTGCCTGACGGACCAGGCGCTCGAAGTGTGCAGCGGCGTCGGCATGCACGACAGCCAGGATTTTCGCGCCACGAGTCTCGAGACGCTGCGCCAAATGGTTGCGACCGGCGCGGGCGTTACTCTGTTGCCGGCACTGGCAAGTGAGGGTGCCTACGGCAACACGAGAGGAGTGGTCGTGAAGCCTTTCGCGAAACCGGCTCCAACGCGGCACGTCGGCGCAGTATGGCGCAAGACAACCGCACGAGGTCCTGCTATCGAGGCCGTCTGCAAACTGATTATTGAGAACGCAAAATGAATGCCACTCTCGCACCGCCGGCAGTCGAGCCCACGGAAGTCAGCATCGCGACGCGCGATGGGCGTGAGCTCGCCGGCCTGCTCGTCGAGAGTCAGGAACCCCGTGGGGCCGTGCTCATCAGCGGCGCTACGGGTTACAAACGCGAGTTCTATCTTAAGTTTGCGCGATACGTGGCCGAGCGTGGCTATCACACGCTGCTGTTCGACTATCGTGGTATGGGCCTGTCGCGCGACCGGCCCCTACGCGATGAGCCCGCGCGCATGCTGGATTGGGGGCTGCTCGACATTCCCGCCGCCTTCGACTGGCTGGTCGCGCGGTATCCGCATCTGCCGCACTTTTCGCTAGGACACAGCATCGGCGGCGAGTTTGCGGCCGCGCTGAATCATCGCGCTCGCGGATACATCCTGGTCGCCTCGTCGACGGGATATTTTCATTCCATGCACGCGCTCTATCGACCGGTCGCTTTCATGTTCATGGTGATCTATGGACCGTGGATGCTTCGCAAGCACGGCTTCGTTCCCAAGGGCCGCTTCTGGAACGGCGAGAGCGTGCCGCCGAATGTCTTCAGACAATGGCGCGACTGGTGTTTCAAAGCCGAATATTTCACGCCGGAACTGAGCAAGGAGATGCTCGACCGCTTCACGCATCTCACCGGTCAGGCGCTCTCGTGGGGATTCACGGATGATCCCATCGCCACTCTGCGCACCGTCAGCGCGTTGTTACGACTCTATCCACGCATGAGCATCGAGCAGCGCTGGGTCAAGCCAGCCGATGTGGGTGCGCGCAAGCTCGGTCACCACGGCTTCTTTCTCGAGCCGCAGCGTGAAACATTGTGGCGGCCCACGGTGGACTGGCTGGACGCCCGCCTGAAGTAGCGCGGGTCTAACTCACCTGAGCTTTGCGCGCGAGGGCGATCGCGACGAGCACGACCGCTCCACCAGCGATCTGGATGGGCAACAGTTGCTCACCTAACAACAGCCACGCATAGAACGACGCCGCAACGGGCTGCAGATACAGACCAACGGATCCGAAAGTCGCCGGCAGACTCGCCAGCGCGTACGCAATGAGCCCCTGGCCGAGGCAATGCGTGATCAACGCGAGTCCGAGCACGAGCATCCAGCCGTGCAGGCTGTGAGGAAAGAACTGTTGTGTCAGTGCCATCGGCAACAGCAACACCGTGAAGATCGCTGTCGTGATGAGCATGATGATGCCGGTGCCGTACTCCGCCCGCAGCTTCGCCACCGCAACGAGATAGCCTGCATAGAAACACGCCGTGCCGAGGCCGAGCAGATCTCCAATGAGCGCGCGATTGCCCTGACCGAACTTGGGTCCGACGATCAGCAGCAGCCCCAGCAGGGCGACCGCCAGAGCGGCAACAAACAGAGGCTTGGGACGTTCACGCCATGCGACCCATGCAATGAGCGTGACGACGATCGGTGCAAGGTTCGCTTCCAAGGTGGAGGCGGCAATGGATGTCAGCAACAAGGACCAGAACCACAGCGCCAGGTCGCCGGCGAAGAAAAAGCCGGCCCAGGCAAAACGCCAGTCCCACTTGAAGGGCCGCGCCTGCGAGCGGCGCTGCTCGAGAAAAGCCCATAGCGCCAGCACCGGAAGCGAAAACGCGCCTCGCCAGAAAGCCGTCGCGGTCGGCCCGGTTTCGGACAGGCGGACAAAGATGCCGCTGGAGGCGATGGCCAGCGCACCAGCGAACAGCGCAATGAGGGCAACGGTTTGAGTTCGGCGCGGGCTGGACATCAAGATCCTTGTCGAAGCTGAGCATGATATCAGCGGCGGCTCGCGGTCGTCCGTCTGGCATACTTTCGCCATGAGCCGACCGGACGCCTCGCTCGATCACGTCACTCCCTATGACCGACTCGTGATGACCGACGTCATGGTCGAGCACATGCTCGTCAGCGGCGAGCATCGCAACGACCTCATCGACTATTTTGGCGCCGAAGAGTATGCAGACCTCGTCAGGCTCGCGAAGCGTGCGCATCAAACGCCGCTGGCCGCAGACGCCATTCGCGTCTTCATCGTGCCGGGAATCATGGGCTCGCAGCTCGGCATGTTTCGACAGGCGCCGCTGCCCAACGATGTCCTGTGGCTCGACCCTATAGATATCTCTCATGGCCGGCTGGCCGCCCTGCGTATCGAAGACGAATCGCCGATCGTTACGTTTGGCGTCGTGCTGTATTCCTACCTGCGACTGAAATTGCAGCTGCGCGCGGCGGGCTATTCGCCCGTATTTCATGAATATGACTGGCGCCTGGGCATCGACGGGCTGGGCAGCGCCTTCGCGGAACGTGTGCGGAAGGAGCCCGCGCAGCGTGTAATGATCGTCGCTCACAGCATGGGCGGACTGGTCGCGCGCGCCGCGATCAAAATGTTAGGACGCGAACGGGTGGAACGTGTCGTGCTCCTTGGGACGCCGAACGGTGGCTCGTTTGCGCCAGTGTTAGCGTTGCGCGGCGTGTATGCCGTCGTCCGCAAGATTGCACGGCTCGACATGCAGCGCACTGCGGAGTGGCTGGCGAGCGAAGTCTTCAACACGTTCCCCAGCCTGTATCACATGCTGCCCCCGCCGACAGGTGAGCTGGATTTCTTCGATGCCGCGCACTGGCCTGTATCGGGGCCCCGGCCTGTTCCTGAGTTGTTACAACAAGCTCGCGCGATCCCGGAGCAACTCGCGCCAGCGGACGAGCGCTTCGTCGTTGTCGTTGGTGTGAATCAGGAAACCGTCACCGGCGTGGCGAAGCGTGGAAAAGATTTCGTCTACACCATCACCCGGCGCGGCGATGGCACGGTCCCGGCGGATCTCGCGGAGTTGTCCGGCGCACGCACGTATTACGTGAAGGTGGCGCATAGCGATCTGACGCGAGACAGCAGCATCGCAGCCGCCATCGTGGATCTGCTGCGCAAAGGCGTGACCCGCAAACTCGAAGCGGAGTGGCGTTACACCGGTCGCGCCGAAGCGCGAATCAGCGATACGCAACTGCGAAAAACTCACACCGGCAAAGTGGATTGGGCCAGCCTCGAACCTGAGGAACGCCGCACCTTCCTGCAGACTCTGAACGAGCCGCCGAAGCTGCAGCTTCGTGTGCCAGGCAATTCGCCTCGCAAGCGCGCGACACGCTAGCGCATTTATCAGATGTCCACGCCGACCATTGTCTGGTTCAGGCAGGACCTGCGGCTGCGCGATAACCCCGCGCTCACGCGCGCGATTCAGCGCGGCGGCGCGGTCATCCCGGTTTATATCTGGGCTCCTGAAGAGGAAGGCGGCTGGCCACCTGGAGCAGCCCAGCGTTGGTGGCTGCATCGCTCCCTCGAATCGCTCGACGGCAGTCTGCAAGAGCGTGGCTCGCGTCTTATATTCGCGCGGGGTCCGGCGTTGGAAACACTGCGCGGGCTGATCAAAGCTACTGGCGCAACCGCGGTCTGCTGGAACAGGCGTTATGAGCCAGCGGCCATCGCGTGCGAGAAGGGCGTCGAAGCGCAGCTCAGCGCCGCGGGCATCGAGACCTGTAGCTCCAACAGCGCGCTGTTGTCAGAGCCGTGGGAGCTTCTGAATAAAAGCGGCAAACCATACCGGGTTTACACGCCCTTCCGCAGACAGTTGCTCCATCAGCTGAAACCTGCGCCGCTGTTGCCGTTGCCTCGCAAGCTGCGAGCGCCGGATCGCTGGCCGAAATCGCTCGCGCTCGATGCTTTGGAGCTGCTCCCGACGATCAACTGGTACGCCACGATGGAGCAGACCTGGCAGCCTGGTGAGCGCGGCGCGCAGGCCAATTTGAACCGCTTTGTCAAAGACGCCATCGCCAACTATAAGGACGGGCGCGAGATCCCCGCCGTGCGGGGCACGTCACGGCTCTCGCCCTACTTACATTTCGGTGAGATCGGGCCGCGCCAGCTGTGGCACGCCCTGCAAGCGGAGTGGCGCGGCTCGATCTTCCTGCACCAGCTCGCGTGGAGAGAGTTTGCGCACCATCTGCTGTATCACTTCCCGCAGACGGTCACCGAACCGTTGCGGCCGGAGTTCGCGAACTTCCCGTGGAAGCGCGACGCCAAAAGCCTGCGCGCGTGGCAAAGAGGACAGACCGGCATTCCGCTCGTCGATGCTGGCATGCGCGAGCTCTGGGCAACAGGCTGGATGCACAACCGCGTGCGCATGATCGTGGGCTCACTGTTAGTGAAAAATCTGCTGCTTCCCTGGCAGGCAGGCTCACGGTGGTTCTGGGATACCCTCGTCGACGCCGACCTCGCCAACAACACGTTGAACTGGCAGTGGGTCGCGGGATGCGGAGCAGATGCCGCACCTTATTTTCGGGTGTTCAATCCTTACACTCAGGCGCAGCGGTTCGATCCGCAGAATCTCTACATCGACCGGTGGGTTCGGGAGCAACGCGCCCCGATCATCGATGTAAAACAGACCCGCGAAGCCGCGCTGGACGCGTACTACACCATGCAGAAAAAGAAAGGCCGGATGCTTTGAAACATCCGGCCTGCGTTCTCAAACGCGGTCCGCGGGATCAGCTCGTCGCTTTGCTCGCGTCCGTGATGTTGAACTGCTGCTGGTTGACCTTCTCGTCACCCACCCAGATTTCGGCGCGGTAATCGCCTTTCGCCCAGGACTTCGTATCCGATGCCGTGAAGCTCAGATACTTCTCGCCCTGCGTGACCTGCTTCGACTCCTCGCCAATCTTGGTGTCGTTCGGTCCGTACCAGATGACTTTGACAGGCGTGGTCGGCGGCGCATCGTTCACTTCCATCGACAGATACACAGCCTGGCCGGGAGCGAAGTCATCGCCGCCCTTGCCTGCTGGAATCGTGCCGTCCGGAGCAATCTCGCTGCCGATGCTGAAATCATCCAGCCATGTCTGCGCCGTGGTCGGCGAAACATCGGATGGCGAATCGGTTCCCGGCTGTTCAGTCGGACCGCCCTGCGCGCTGGTGTCTGGAGCTGCAGCAGGCGCTTCGGACGCGTTTTCGCGACCGCAGCCGCCCAACAGCAACATCGTTCCAACGAGCGCGACGGCCGAAGCCGGCAACAGGTTCCTCATGATCTTCTCCCAGAATGTTATTTAGGACCGGGCGGGGAGAAGCAGAAATCATTCCCGCGCCCTAGAGCGCGGCGATCGCCTGCACGATCTGTTGGCGCTGGCGGGCATCAGGCATACGCCCGCGTCCGCTATCGAGATTATCGAGTACGTGCTTCACCTTGCTGGTGGCGGGAATTACACACGTCACTGCCGGATTCGACACAATGTACTTCAGCAACAGCTGTCCCCAGCTCGTGCAGTCGATGTCGGCGGCCCACGCGGGCAGCGGCTTGTCGCGTGTTTTGTCAAACACGGCGCCGTCTTCGTAAGGCCGATTCACCAACACCGCGACGCCCCGATCCACCGCCAGCGGCAACAATTTCTTCTCGGCGCTACGGGTGATCGCCGAATAGTTCAGCTGCACGAAGTCGATTTTCTCCTTCGTGATGATGCGCTCGAGGTCGGCGTGGGCCGAAACGATGTAGTGCGTAATGCCGATGTAGCGGACGCGACCTTCGTCCTTCCATTTATGCAGCGTCTTCAGGTGCGTATCGACGTCGAGAAGATTGTGGACCTGGATCAGATCGAGCTTGGGATGCTTCATCAGCTGCGCGGAGCGCGTCATCTGCTCCACGCCTTCCTTCGCGCCGCGGGTCCACACCTTCGTGGCGAGAAACATCTTCTGATGCATCTCCGGCGTGAACAGGTCGCCCAACACCGCCTCGGCCGTCGAATACATGGGCGACGTGTCGATGAGCCGGCCGCCGTTGGCGAAGAACGCTTCGAGCACCGACTGCAGCGGCGCTCGCTCGTTCGCGGCATTGCCGACTTCGAAAGGACCCGACGTACCTAACCCGATGACCGGCAACGCTTCGCCCGACGAGGGAATCTTGCGAGTCAGGATCTCGCCTTTCGTTGCAACGGCAGGGGGCGCGGCAGCGGGAGGGGCGGCGTTCTGGGCAGTTCCCGTCGCAGCGGCAGCCGCCATGGTGATTCCCGCGGCGAGCAATTCACGTCGATCCATTATTTAGACTCCTGAAATCAGATGAGCGTGGCCTCGGCCTCCAACACGCTGGCGGCACCGGCTTCGACAACGCGGGCGAGCGCAAGTGCAGCAGGTAACACCTGATCTGCGTAAAAGCGCGCCGTGGAGAGTTTGGCTGTGTAGAAGTCCTGATCGGCGCCGGTGCGCTTGCCGGCCGCGATGGCGGCCGCCTTTGCCATGAGCCAGCCGCCGATCACGAAGCCGGCGAGCTTGAGATAAGGAACGGATACGGCAAGCGCACGTTCCGGCCCCACGGACATCGAGTTGAGCAGCGCCTGTGTCGACTGTTGCAACAGGCCTACCGCTTCGAGGGCCGCCTTGCGCACGCCCGCCACTACCGGATCTTTGGCGTCGAGCGCATCCAGCTCACGCAACATGTCGCCGATGAGCGCGGCCATGGCGGCCCCACGATCGCGGCCTATCTTGCGACCGATCAGATCGTTGGACTGAATGCCCGTCGTGCCTTCGTAAATCGTGGTGATGCGCGCGTCGCGCACATATTGAGCGGCACCTGTTTCTTCAATGAAGCCCATGCCGCCGTGAATCTGCACGCCGAGCGCGGCCATCTCGTTGCCGAGCTCCGTGCACCAGCCTTTGACGATGGGAATGAGCAGATCCGCACGCGTCTGCGCGGCCGCGCGAATCTTCTCGTCAGGATGATGCGAAGCGTAGTCGATCTCGAGCCCCGTATACATCGTCAGCGCACGCATGGCTTCCGTGGACGACTTCATCGTCAACAACATCCGCTTCACGTCCGGGTGATGCACGATGGCAGCCGGGCCGGACACGTTGGCGCCGGGCGGCTTGCCCTGAATGCGTGTGCGCGACCATTCAGCAGCGTGTTGGAACGCGCGCTCCGACACGGCATATCCTTCGAGACCGACGGAGAGCCGCGCGGCGTTCATCATGATGAACATATATTCGAGGCCGCGATTCGGCTCGCCGACGATGTAGCCGATAGCGCCCTTGTCGTCGCCATATGCGAGCACGCAAGTCGGGCTCGCATGAATGCCGAGCTTGTGCTCGATGGAGACCGTGCGCACTTCGTTACGCGCGCCGAGCGAGCCATCCGCATTGACCAGCACCTTCGGCACGATGAAGAGCGACATGCCCTTGACGCCCGCAGGCGCGCCGTCGATGCGCGCCAACACCATGTGAATAATGTTAGGGGTGAAATCGTGGTCGCCCCAGGTGATGAAGATCTTCTGGCCGAAGAGGCGATAGTGATCACCTTCCGGCACGGCGCGAGTGCGCACCTGCGCGAGATCGGAGCCGGCCTGCGGCTCGGTAAGATTCATGGTGCCGGTCCATTCGCCGCTCACCATCTTCGGGAGGAAAAGTTTCTGTTGCTCAGGTGTGCCGGTGAGCTCCAGCGCTTCGATCGCGCCTTGCGTCAACATCGGACAAAGTTTGAACGCGAGATTCGACGAGCCCCAGATTTCCTGCACGGCCACCGACAACACCTGCGGCACGCCCTGACCGCCATGCTCGGTATGCGCGGCGAGCTGCGGCCAGCCACCTTCGACGAACTGTTGATAGGCCTGTTTGAAGCCCTTCGCCGCGACAACACCCTCGGGCGTCCAATGCGCGCCCTCTTCGTCACCGGTGCGATTGATCGGGTCCAACACGGTCTCGGCAAAGCGGGCGGCTTCGTTGAGCACGGAGTCGGCGAGCTCGGAAGAGTAATCCTCGAATCCTGGCCAGCTCGAGAGCGAGCGGGTATCGAGCAGCTCTTCGAGCACGAAGCGCAGATCTTTCAGCGGCGCGCGGTACATGCATTCATCCTCAGCAGATTTTTGTTGGAGTCAGCCGCCATGTCCCGACAGTGCGGGAATGATGTTGGCGGCGAGAAAATCGACGAAGCGGATGACACGCGGATCTCCCTCCAGCGACACGGGATAGACCGCATACAGCGCCGTTGCCGGCGGCAAGGTCCATTCCGACAGCACGGTCTTGAGACGACCCGTCGCGAGTCCCTGTCGACATAAGAACTCAGGCAGCAGGCCGATGCCAAGACCCGCGGCCGTGGCGGCATGCAATACCGCAGGATCATTCACCCGCAGCTTGGGCGCCAGACGCACTTCTGCGCGCTGAGCGCCGCGAGATACCGTCAGCCGAAACTCCGCGTGCTCCGATTCGGGCGTCAGCAGATCGTGGTCACGGAGCTCCTCGGGTTTGTTAGGAGCGGCGCGCTGCTGCAGGTAGGCGGGAGTCGCGCAAAGAATCGCCGGCGGTGCTCCCAACAGACGTTGCGAGATCTCAGGCTCGTCACTTTCACCGGCGCGGATGGCGACATCCCAAGGCTCTCCGCCGAGCAACGCATGCAAGGCAACCTCGAGCTGGATCTCGGGATAGTTCTCCAGAAAGCGCGGTACCAGCGGCGCGAGCAGCACGCGTCCATATGTGGGATCTGCGGCGACCCGCAGCGGACCACCGATTGGCCCCTGCATTTTCGCGATGAGCGCGCGGGCGGCATCCGCTTCCTCACCTACACGCTTGGCGTGCGGATAGAGCAGTTTGCCTGCGGTGGTCAGCGAGATACGGCGAGTAGTTCGTTCGAGCACACGCACGCCAAGCGCTCTTTCGAGGTCTGCGACGGCGCGGCTGATGGCGGCTTTCGGCACGCCCAGTGTGCGTGCGGCGGCCGAAAATCCATTCAGATCCACTACTTTTGCAAGCACAGCGAGCTGCGCGGGGGCCCATATGAGGCTCAAAAGATTCACCAAAGGCCACCACGAGGGCCGGCATTGTTTCACCCGAGAGGCGAAGTTGCCAGCGGGGCCGCAACCTTCATATGTCACACAAAAGAGTTTGCCCGCGAATATGACAAGCCCGATGTCGCAAGCCCTTGCCGCCAAATGAAAACTTCGCTCCGTGTGATGAAACGGCGACTGATTACGCGAGCGCGTTCACGGTTGCGCTGCGGCGCTCCTGCCACCCTACCGCCAAGTCAGTCCGAGGATGGGGAAGTCCTTGCAGACGCTCAGTGCCAAAGCGCCGATGCCCGCCGCATCGGCCAGTGAACCAGTCACGGCGGAATCCTTAGGTTGGCAGCTTCGCGCGGCCTTGCCTCCCATGCGTCTGCACTCGGTGTCGTTGTGCGACGTGAAGGGCAACGTGCTGTGGCTCAGTGAAGGTGCGCTGGGGCCCGACGAGCACAACATCCTGATGGAAGCGACGGACGCGATGCTCGCCGACGCTTCGCAGGGCTGGTACGAATTAGGCATGGAAGACGGGCGCATCGCCGTGTTCCTTGCCGTGCGCGCACCTCAGGGTGATCTCGTCGCGCTCGCCATGATTCTCGCGGAGGCGAAGGCGCTTCCGGATGACATCGTCACGCGCATCGTGACGCCTGCCGTACGCGGAGTGATGCAGAAGGTCGCGGTGTTCTTGCGACCGGTAGCGCCGCCGCGTCCGGCGACGCCACCGACTGCCGCTGCGCCTGCTGCTCCGGCAGCGCCGCCGACACCGGTGTTAAGCATTGCGACTACAGCGTCGTTGCAGATTCCGACGGCGGCGCCGGCTGCTCGTGCGCCTGTGTTGCCAAGTACGTCGGGCATCTTCCTGCAGGCGGACTACACATCAGCGCCAACAGCTGCGCCGGTCTCGACGAATGCAACGTCGTCTATCGCCCGCTATACCTCGGGCACGATGCCGTCGCTGCCCATTGCGGATGTTCTGCCGCCGCATGCTGTGGATGAGATGTTGACGCTGGAGTTGGAGCCGGAAGGTCCAGCGCCGGCGCCTGTCGCCACGCCTTCGCCGATTGCGCAGCTTTCCGCTGCCACTGCAGCGCTTGCTCAGAGAGTAGCGCCGCCGCCGTTTACGACGAATCGTTCCGCTACTAACACGGCGAGTGCGTCGGGTACTCACAAGGCAACGGGGTTTTCCGGGTCGGCTGGGACAAACGCGGGCTCACAAGGAGCGGCGACACCTGGCTTCGGCAACCCTGCTGCCGGCTCTAACGCGGCGGGCTCGGGTTCGCAAGGATCAGGAGTATCGGGTTACGGTAGTCCTGCTGGAGGCACCAACTTCGCGGGCGCGTCGAGCCTCGCGGGCTCACCCGGATCAGCGGTCCCTGCCTACGGCAGTCCAGCCGGCTCCAACTCCTCGGGCTCAGCGAGCCTCGCAGGTTCTCAGGGAGCGGGAGTATCGGGTTACGGTAGCGCTGCTGGAGGCGCCAACTTCGCGGGCGCGACGAGCCTCGCGGGCTCACCCGGATCAACGGCCCCGGCCTACGGCAGTCCAGCCGGCAGCTCCAACTCGCCAGGCTCAACGAGCCTCGCAGGTTCGCAAGGAGCGGGAGCATCGGGTTACGCAAGTTCTGCTGGAGGCATCAACTTCGCGGGCTCAACAAGCCCTGCAGGTTCGCAAGGCTCCGGGTCGACCGGTATTACCGGCTCCACCGGAACGACCGGTTCGCATAGCCAGGTTCGTGGCACAACTGGCGCAGCCTCTACGGGCACCACGGGTCTCAATTCCATGGTGTCAGCGGCGAAGCCGGCAAACGGCGCCCCCACGAGCGCCCCTGCTACATCGCCCATTGCACCTCCTTCTTACGATCTTCCCGCCGCCACAGCGAGCGAGCTGCAGATATTGCAGCTCCTGAAATTGCGCGCCGGCGGACGCACTCGTCGCTTCGAAGTCAGCGCGCGCGAAGCGGCCAAACAGGAGTGGCAGATTCTTCAATGCGTAGCCACCTGGCTCGCCGAAAACCGCGCGGCGCTGGAATCTGAGCCGGCAACATTCTCCCTGCCCGTCTCGCTCGGCATCATGGCCGATCAGAGTTTTCCGCAACGACTCGCGGCTCTCTGCAAGTCAGCGAATGTGCCTGCCGCAACCTTCGGATTCGAAATCACCGAGTCCATGTATGTCCAGAACCTGCAGCTGGTCGACGCCTTCGTCGAGCAGTGCGAGAAGCTCGGATGTTTCCTGGTCATCGACGATCTCTCCTTTGATTCACGCGCCTTTCCGCTGCTGAGATCCAAAGCGCTGCGGCTCGTGAAAATCGATCCGTCCATCACGACGGCCGCCATCAAAGACAAACTTTCTCAGGCACTTGTCGTAGCAGTTTCGCAGGCCGCCAAAGTGCTGGGCATTCACTGCGTAGCCAAGCGAGTGGAATCACAAGCCGCGCTGAAGTGGCTCGCCGGCATCGGCTGCGATCTCGCGCAAGCTCCGGCTCTCGAGAAACCCGTCGGCCTCGAGACGCTGGCGACGGCCAGCAAGGCCGCGAAGTAAGGTCGCGCCAGATAAAAGAAGGCCGGGCATCTGGCCCGGCCTTCGTCACCGACAACTCGCACACACGTCGGTGATACGGTTAACCAGCCTTCTCCTGGCCGGCGTTCAGATCGGGTGGTATCTCACTGATGATGATTCCTCCTCTGTGACCCAGATTTTCTGAAATCAGAACTGCGCAAAGCCCGCTTAAGGCTGCGGCGCTGGATGGTTCATGGAATCATGTCGCTCGGTGTCCTTCTCGACACGGGACATGGACTTGAACTCACTCTTGCTCAGATAACCGTCACCGTCGACGTCGGCCTGGGTAAAGCCTGTGGCCACCTTGGTATCGTTAGCCGCTTCGATCGCTGACACGCGACCGTCAGTATCCGAATCCAGTTTCTGGAATGCCGCGGCAGACTTATCCACCGCCGCCACACGAGTGTCCTGATCGTTCGCGAATGCCGCGCCCGAAACCAACAACACTGCCGCGGCGCTCAAACCTAACACTGACTTTTTCATTGCAACCTCCAGTTGGCTCGTCACCAACGTCGTAAATCCGGTTCGTCAACACACGTTCCGTCGTCCGTTGCGGAGAGAATTGCAGGGGGCGTGCCAAGTCGCGGCGAGCCCTGAGGATTCAAGACCTTAGAAGCTTGAGGCTGAACCGGACCAGCACGCGGGCGTGGTCTCGGCGGGCAAATGTGTTTTACATCGGCGACAGAACCCCCTGCCAAGCCGTGTGCTATTTTCAATCTGGGAATATTCCACAGATAATTCAGTATCTTACGAGTCGCCGAAGGCCGACACCGCGCCGCGGATATGTCAGCATCGCCAGGAAACGTCGACAGGATTGCGACGAGCGGAGCGCTTCATGCGCCCGTGATGGACTCGCCGGCGAAGTGAATCGCCTAAGCTCCTGCCACTGTGACCCACCTTACGCTCGAACAACTGCGGTCCAACCGCAACAAGCTCTTCTGGACGCTGCACGCCGCAGGCTGGGGCGCATATGGACTGACTCAGCACTTCGGGGCGCTGCTGTATCAGAAGCCTGCCAGCTATCAGCTGGTAATTGTGCTCGCGGCAATTGCCGGATTCATTCTCAGCGTGCCGATGCGATATATCTATCGCAGGCTCTTCGGCCAGCCGCTGCGGACGATAATCGCTGGCGTGCTGGTCACCTGTTACGTCACGGCGCTCGCCTTGCGCACGTGTATCAACCTCGCGTACCAGAATCTCGTCGAGCCCGAATATCAGTTCAAGACGCTGTTCGAGCTCTTCGGCGGCTCCATCTCGGCGATGTACATCCTGCTCTGCTGGACAGCGATGTACTTCGGGATCAAGCAATACGAATCGCTGCAGGAACAGAGCCAGGCCGCGCTCCGATCAGCCGCCCTGGCGCAGGAAGCGCAGCTGAAAATGCTGCGCTATCAGCTCAATCCGCACTTTCTCTTCAACACCCTCAACGCGATCTCCACCCTCATTCTGGACAATCAGAACCGCACGGCGAACCATGCGGTGACGCGACTGTCGGAATTCCTGCGCTACACGCTTGACCAGGACCCGATGAAGAAGGTCACCTTGCGGCAGGAGATCGAAGCGTTGGACATGTATCTCAACACCGAGCGGCTGCGCTTCAGCGAACGGCTGCGACTCGAATATGGCGTCGAGGAGCCGGCGCTCGATGCGCTGGTGCCGAGTTTGATCCTGCAGCCACTGATCGAAAACGCCGTGAAATACGCCATTTCCCCGCGCGAGACGGGCGGCTCGATCCGCATCGAGGGACGCACGCGCGGCTCGATGTTGGAAATCACGGTCATCGACGACGGCCCTGGAATCGCCAGCGGCGTCTCGCTCGAAGGCCGCGGAGTCGGCCTTCGCAACACGCGCGAGCGGCTCGCGGTACTCTACGGAGACCAACACCGGTTTGTCGTGCTCAACACCCGTCCGGGCCTGCGTATCGAAATAGGGCTCCCGCTCGAGAAGGCCGCATGAACCAGAAGATCCGCACCATCATCGTCGATGACGAAGCGCTCTCGCGACGGGGCATCGAGATCCGTCTGCAGGACGCGCACGATTTCGAGATCGTCGCCCAGTGCTCCAATGGCCGCGAAGCGTTGCTGGCGCTCGCTGAATACCAGCCTGACCTGGTGTTCCTCGATATCCATATGCCAGGGCTGTCAGGCTTCGATGTCATCGCGGAAATTCCTCAGGAATCGCTGCCCATCGTCATCTTCGTCACGGCTTACGATCAGTACGCCATTCGCGCCTTCGATGCCCGAGCGGTGGACTACCTCCTGAAGCCCATCGACGACGTGCGCTTCAACGTTGCGCTTCAGAATGTTCGCACTCACTTCGCTGCCCGTAACGCGCTTACACAGCGTGACCGGCTGTTCGGCCTGATCGCGGAGATGAACGGCGTGGGTGCGGGCGAGCTGCAGATCGACGATCTGCTGGCGCGCGGACGCGACGCGCTCGAGCCCGTGAAGTATCCGGAGATTCTGCCCATTCGCCAGGGCCGGGAAACATTGCGCCTGGCTGCAAGCAGCGTGCAGTGGGTGGACGCGGCGGGCGACTACATGTGCATTCATGCTGAAGGGCAGACGCACATTCTCCGCGGCACTATGAAGGAGCTGGAAGATCTACTGGATCCAAAATTGTTCCAGCGCGTGCATCGCTCCACCATCGTCAACCTGCGGCAGGTGAAGAGTCTGCGCGCGCACATGAACGGCGAATATTTCCTTTCGCTCGAAGGCGGCCACGAGTTGAAGCTGTCACGCACCTATCGCGACAAGGTGGAATTCTTTCTGAAAGGCTCGCGGCGGAGCTGAGCAAACATCGCGCGCGGCGTAGCCGTCCGTCGGGACGGCGCTCGAGGCCTCAACCCGCGTATCGGCTGGACCGCGGGACGCGGCGGAAACGGCCGGTCGACAGCGCGTCGTATTCTGATTCCATCACCACGACGCGATTTCTGCCCGCGCGCTTGGCCGAGTACAGCGCTTCATCCGCGGCCTGAATCGCCCCTTCCGGACTGCGCTCATGCGAAGGCTTCACGATAGACGTGCCAATGCTCGCCGTGACCGACGCTGACGTCACAGAATCCTGATGAACTATGTTGAGGTTCTGCACAGCCTGACGCAGATCATCCGCAACGGCGCGCACGGCGTCGGGAGCGAGATCAAACAATGCGAGAACAAACTCTTCGCCGCCGTATCGAGCAGCCATATCGAGCGGACGGCGCGCGAAGCTCTGCACGACTTCAGCGACACGCAGGAGCGCGCGATCGCCGGCCTGATGGCCATAGCGATCGTTGAAGGCTTTGAAGTGATCCACGTCGATCAGCAGCAGGGCCATGCGCTTGCGATCACGCATGGCCTGCTGCCAGATGCGCGGAAAATAATCGTCGAAGGCGCCGCGATTCTTGAGGCCGGTCAGGCCGTCGCGCACGGCAAGCTCCTGCATGAGCCCGCGCTCGAGGAACGAAGTTCGAAGCTGCCGCTCCACCCCCCGATAAGCGAGCGCACCCACGGCGCCGGTGGCACCCAGAAACGCCGCGTAGTACGCCACGCTCGCTGCCGGGTGACCTAATAAAATCAGGGAGAGCGAGAGCGCCACACCCATCGCGATGTTGGCAATCACCGCTTCCCGGAACAGCAGACCGTCCAGGAAGAAGATAGCGAGGCCATAGGTTGTCAGGATCGCAAACTGATCCAGGTGGCCGCCCGTCACGCGATGAGCGACCTCGATCGCGGCAACCACCGCGAACAGCGGCGCTGCGTAACGCGCGACCGGTAGATAAAGCCGCTGGTAATGCGGACTCCACGCAGCCCAAACGAGAAACGTGCACGCGAGGATGGTGGTGCAAAGACAGATGAGGCGCACGCCCCCGCTCGCGAGCGGCTGGTCATAAGCGACGAGCTGCGCGGCCGCGATGATCGCGAGCAGGCAGATGGACATCTGAAATACGCGCACGCGGGACTGCACGCGCTCCAGATGGAACGCGTGGAACTCCCTCTCGAGTGCGGCGGAGAACCGGAGTTCCGGAAATCCCCCACGCAGCTCCCGGGCATAAAGCGAATCTGGAAAATGCGCCAGATCGAGCGCGGAGGTCATCTGCATTGAGCGCAAAATTTATCTCACCCTGCATCGCGAAAGTGTGATGCAGGTCCGCAAGAGACACCCCGCTGACATTTCTTCACCAGCTGTAGCGCACGCGATACCGCACGACGGTCTCGCCGTCTTTCGGCACGGTTACATTGAAGTGCGCCGTACGGGAATCTTCCTTAATAAAGTCATGGCTCTTCGAGAGCATCTGCCAGTTGCTCCAGCGATACAGGCTCTCCCTGACCACGACGTCGACCGGCTGGTCTTTGTGATTGCGGAGTTTTACTTCGACGGCCTCTTCCATCCAGCGCGCCTGGGTGTTGACGGTAAAGTCCGTCTGGCGACGCTCGCCTACCACGTCGAACGCGGAGCCGAGTTTTATGCGAACGGTTTCGTCCTTCGGCGTGTGGTCGATGAGGTCTTCGCCGATGAATTCGAGATTGCCGTCGGCGTTATCCAGCTTGGCAACCCGAATGCGGCCCGCGGGCAACGGCACGCCGAGACCGTTCTGCTGGTCGTTGCGGAATTCGAGGTAGACGTCCACCTTCTTGTTCGCCTGGGTGGCGAAATTGCGGTCCGTCATCGGGGTGGGATAAAAATAAGATTCGCCGCCCTGGCCGGCGTACACCAGGATTTTCTTCGCGGGAATCTGCTTCGCCTGCTCGAAGAGCTCGATCTGCCTGGTGGAATTGTCAGGCAGCGTCGTGCGGCGGCCGAGGGTGTAGAGATGGAATTCGAAGAAGGATTTCTCTTCGAACCCGGCGCTATCGTCCTGCGCATCTGCTGCAAGTGTCATGGCGCGCTTCGTCATCATGGGCGCCGGCGCCGTTGGCGCGCGGTGCACGTCGCCCGCGATGAGCTTGAGTTTCGCGTCCGTGAATGTCACGCCGGTCTGATTGATGATGCTCACCCATGCAGAAAGATCGAGCATGCCGCTGTTGGCATTCTTGCCTTCGTTGAAGACGATGTTGTAATCGCTCCACCAGGTGATGCCACCAGTCTGGTAGGTAACGCGGGTCTCCTGCGTGCCGGCTTTGGGCGATTGCACATCCCACACGAGTGTGGGCCTCGTGTTGAGCCCACCGGGAAGCTCCGGGAATTGCACGGCGGAATAGCCATTCAGCGCGTGAATCGTGCCGTCATTTCCTTTGACGACGAGGCCGTCATAAGAAGATAACAGCGTGCCGCTGAGCGTGACGCGATCATTACCCACGGAACGCTCGATCGTGATCGGCTTGTCGATATATTTCAGCAGCAGCTTGTCGGTGCTGACGAGATCGAACTGAAAACTCTGCTCGAGCACGCGCGTGCGCGGCTCTGTCAGCGATGTGAAGGTGACTGTCGTGGGATCTATGAATGCGGCGATGTCCGTGAATTTAAGCGAGGAACGGCCGGCTGCAATGGCAATGTCACGATCGTTTCTGACCAGCGCATAGCCCGGAACAGACATGCCGCCAGGCGTGCCGCCTCCGGGAATGGGACGATATAACTCCGGCGGCACGGCGCCGGGCTGCGCGGAACTATAGATCGTGATTGCTGTGGCATCTTTTGCCTGCGCGTTCAGCGCTACTGCTAACAAAACGCCGAGTACAGCGGTGCGAACGGGATAGGACGTCGTCAGTGACATGGTTGCGAAACCTTCTTATGAAACATGAGGTGCGAGATTTGCAACCTCGCATGACAGTCAAACGGCAGAGTGAGGCATTCGGGTCAGGGGTTGTATGCATTTTCTGCGGCAGCCCCGGGACCCTGAAAAGTGAGAACTGCGTCGCGAAACGGGTTGGCGCGGGCGCTGACTGTGAGGCAACGCTCACGGCGGCTTTGCTGCAGCGGGCAGGATACGTTCGCTGGATTAACCGCCGCTGAACTACAGACCGGGAGCTCAGGAAGTCGTGTCGCGCCCTGCCTTTGAACCGCTGCCGGAGGAGCCGGTAATCGATACGCTGACGCCCTTTCCCACGGCCCCGGCTTCGGCCGCTGCCGCAGCGGAGCCATCGGGGGCTGTCGAAACTCCTGTGACTGATGCCCAGGCGCTGCCGCCCTGGCTGGCTGACGCTGCGATGGCCGATGAGATGTTGTCGCCTAGCGCGCTCGTTGGGGACGGTGCATCTGTTGTTGCAGGTGACAAGGCCACCACCGCTGTTAGCCCAGTAGCTGGCGGCGCTTCTTCGGGAGTCGGTGCCGCGTCTGCGGTGGCAGTTGATTCGGCTTCGTCACCTGGACGCTCTGCGTCGGCCAAGGATACTGCGCCTGCTGCATCAGCAGTTGGCGCGACAGCGTCCTCTGGCGTTGCGCCGATCGCTAAGTCTGCGTCGGCGGCGATTGCGGCTGCGGCATCCAGAACAGATGCGGGCGCAGAGACTTCTAATAAACTGCGTTCGCCTGATGCGGGTGGCGCTGTGCGCAACACCACTGCCAACACGGGTCGGCATCCTGTTGGTGGCGGTGCAACGGCTGTGGGTGGCAAGGCTCGCGCCGCGAGTGCCGCGGGCAGCGCTCCGTCCGCTGAAATTCCGCTAACGGATTTGCCTTCGCCGGAAAGCGAACTGACTCCTTATACTCGCGGCATGCACGATGCGGGAACGAGCTCCACGAGACGATTGCCACCCGCTCCTGAGCCGTTGCCCGCGCCGGGCTCACATTTAACGGCACCGCCTGCGGCGCAAGCCCCAAATGTTGTCGCGACTGCTCGCGCTGCCGCGCCTGCATCATTCGATGCGCTGGACGCGTTGGAGCCGTTGCCGCTCGAGCCTTTCCTCGAGCCGTTGCCAATATCAGCGCCTGTGGCTTCGAAGGCTGCGAGTGTTAATGCGGTGGCGAGCAATAGCGCTAGCCTGCCGAAGTCAACGCAGCTAAGAACACCTCGCGTGTTGGCGCCGCCGACACCCTTGTCTTCGGCACCGACGGTGGCGGGTCAGGCACCGAGTGTGGGCACATCTAACGCCATCGGTGCGGCCAACAATGTACCAGGCGCGACAGCTGCGACAGCTGCGACAGCTGCGACAGCTGCAACGGGTGCAACGGGTGCAACGGGTGCAACGGGTGCAACGGCGGTTGGCGCAAGTGCTGTGGCTTCAGGCGCTGCCGCGCAGGGTGGCTCACGCCATGTGCCGGCACCTTCGATCACACAACCGCCCGCTGCCTCACCAAACACCGTTGGAACGATTGCGCCTCCTAACACGCATGGGGCGCCATCACATGCGACGACTGCGCCGCACCTGCCCCCGCCTCCTGCGCATCCATTTCATGCACCGGTAGCGGACGAGCATCCGGGTGCTCACCCGTATGCAATGCCGACATCGCACGCTGTAAGTACGGCCACCCATACACGCAGTGCCGCCATCAGTTCGCAAGGACTGGAGCCCCTGCCGTCATTCGCAACAGCACCGCTGCCAAGCGCACCGGCGCCTGTTGCTACGCCCGCAGCGGGTGGCTTCGCAAACTCAGCAAGCACGGGCACACCGATCTCAGCCAGCTCGATCACATCAGCGTCAGCGGCGAGCTCGGCAACGCCTGCGTGGGCAGCGCCGATCAGCTCACCAGCGCCGGCCTCGGCAGCTGCGCCTGGTTCGTCAGGCCCGGCGACACCGGCTTCGGCAGCAGCGGCAAGTTGGGCAACAACGCCCGCAGCGGCGACATCACCAACAACATCAGCGGCACAACAGGCAGCTGCCGCTGCGGCGGCGGCAGCCTCAGCATTCCCGCCCGTGATGGATCGCGATTTCATCGCGAGAAATCAGATCGTGGAGCGATACCTCTCCGGCAAGCTGCCCGTAAAAGGCGCCGCGGAATTCGAACGCTTCTGCCGCGACAATCCTGACGTGCTGGACGCCATCGGCCTCCCCGAGCGCGTCAACGCCGGCCTGCGCCTCCTCGAATCCGGCGGCAAGCCCGAACCCTGGCGCGAGGAGCCCAAACGCTTCTGGCAAAAACCCCAACTCACGCTCGGCCTCGCGGCAGCCACACTGTTCTTCGCCCTCGGACTCGCCATCGTCGCCGGCAGCAATTCCGACAAGGCCCTGCGCATCACCAAACTTCAGAAGCAACTGGCCGACCAGCCGCTGGACCCCGCGGCCACGACACGCACCATTCGCCTGTTACCCAACCGCAAGGGCGCATCCAACACGCCAGCGATCATGATCGGCGGCGAGTCCACGTATCTTGCCGACCTGCGAATTGACGTATCGAGCTCGCCGTTCCGCATGTATCGAGTGACGATCGACCGCATCGATCAGGGACGCGTCTCCATCATTCACAATCTGATGAAAGACTCGAACGGCCATCTGAGAATTGCGCTCAACAGCTCGGCTCTCGGACCGGGCAATTATCAGTTCACCCTCGAAGGCCTCACCTGGAAAGGCGAGGCGCAGCCGGACTCGTGGATCACCGTGGGAATCAAACGCTGACGAGCGCGGGCGCTGCGTGCCTCGCAACCGCGCTCACGCCATCGTCACCTGTGTAGCAAACACATACCCGTCGCCGTACACGGTCTTGATCATCCGCGACTGACGGGTATTGTCCTGAAGAAGCTGGCGTAAGCGGCTCACCCGCACATCGATACTGCGATCGAAGGGATCGAGCTGCCTGCCCTTCGTAAGCCGCAACAGCTGCTGCCGCGTCAACACCCGATTCGGATGCGCGACGAAGGCCAGCAACAGCCGATACTCCGCCCCGGTCAGCCGGTGGTGACCCCCATCCGTACCCGTGAGCTCGCGCGTGCCGGTATCCAGAGTCCATTGGCCGAACTGATAGCGCGAACCCGGCGCGGCAGGCCGCTCGCTCGGCGCGAACTTCCACCTGCGCAATACATTGCGGGCCCGGGCGACCAGCTCGCGCGGATTGAACGGCTTGGTCAGATAGTCATCCGCCCCCATCTCGAGGCCCACGATGCGATCGAGATCATCTCCCGTCGCGGCCAACATGATGATGGGCAGACGCGCATCCGCGCTGAGCCGCCGGCAAATGGTGAAGCCGTCTTCGTCCGGCAACCGCGCGTCCAGCACTACGAGATCAACATGCTGGCGCGCCAGCAAGCGCTCGAGACTTCGAGCGTCCGCAATGCCTGTGGCCCGAAAGCCGCTCTGTTCCAGATACTGGCTCAACGAGCCCCGTATCTCCCTGTCGTCGTCCACGATGACGATGTGGTGTGCATCCAACATGCCGGGTTTCGACCATTCACAGTGAGTTGAGTTCGCTCAAACGCCACGAATGGTCACGCGTTAATGCCAACCGCAGCAACTTTGTAAGAAATTATTACAGATTCGGCGTCGGTAACAATTGGTAGGACGGTTGCAATGATTCGCAACGGTTTCAAAACATCGCCCAGCTAGGGTCCGCCCGTTCCGCGGGACCATCTACCCGCAGGAGTCTCGAGACCCATGCGGGGACGCTCATCCCGAAGACTGCGCAGCACTCGCGTGCCGCGCATGTTGCTTTTTCTTCATGCACTCGGCTGCGGCTCACTGTCCTTGGCACAGGCGCCGGACGGCGAGGCGCCGTATTTTCACGTGGCCAACATCGAGATCGAAGGCCTGCAGCGTATCTCCGAGGGCACGGTCTACAACTACCTGCCCGTCAACATCGGCGATGAGCTGAACCCGACGCGCCTCAGGGAGGCGATCCGTGCGCTCTTCGCCACGGGGTTCTTTCGGGACGTGCAGCTCCGCCGCGATGGCGACACGCTCGTCATCGTGGTGCTCGAGCGCCCGTCGATCGAGAGCTTCGAGATCACGGGCAACAAGGACATCAAGACGGAGGACCTGCAGAAGTCCCTCCGCAACGTGGGTCTCGCGACCGGCAAGACTTTCGACCGCTCGGTGCTGGAAGACGTCAAACAGTTCCTCACCGATCAGTACTTCAGCCGCGGCAAGTACGGCGTGCAGATCGATGCCGACGTCGAGGAAGAATCCGGCAACCGGGTAAAGATCAAGATCGAGGTCAAGGAAGGCAAGCGCGCCAGGATCCGGCAGATCAACGTCGTCGGCAACGACAAGTACCGCGACAAACAGGTGTTGGAGGCGTTCGAGCTCAAGACCCCGAACTGGCTCTCCTGGTACAAGCAGAACGACCGCTACTCGCGTGAATCCCTGCAGGGCGATCTGGAGAAACTCAGATCGTTCTACATGGACCGCGGCTACGCCAATTTTCAGATCGACTCCACGCAGGTCGCCATCGCGCCGGAGAAGGACGACATCTTCATCACGGTGAACGTGGACGAAGGCGAGGTCTTCAAACTCTCCGAAGTGAAGATGGCCGGCACCTTCGTCGTGCCGGAAGCAGACCTGCGCCGCCTGCTGCTGGTACAGCCGGGCGACACGTTCAATCGCAAGATGATCACCTCCACGCAGGAGCTGATCGAAAACCGTCTCGGCGCGGATGGCTACGCCTTCGCGAAGGTAGACCCGGTTCCGACGCCCAACAACCAGACACACGAAGTCGCGCTCACGTTCTTCATCGATCCGGGCCAGCGGGTCTATGTGCGGAACATCAACTTCCTCGGCGCGAGCCGCATCAACGACGAAGTGCTGAGACGCGAAATGCGCCAGCTCGAAGGCGGCTGGCTGTCGAACGTCGCGGTGGAGCGATCCAAGCAGCGCGTGCAGCGCCTGCCTTACATCAAGGACGTCTCGTTCGAGACGGTCCCCGTGCCTAACACGGCTGATCTCGTGGATGTCGATTTCAAGATCGAGGAAGGCCCGTCCGCGCAGCTCGGCGGCGGTATCGGCTACTCGGAGTCGCAGAGCTTCATTCTCAACGGCAACTATGCCGACGCGAATTTCATGGGCACGGGTCAGCGTATCGCGCTGGAGCTGAATGCCGGTCACTACAGCAAGGTCTACAGCTTCACGCACACCGAGCCTTACGCCACGATCGACAACGTTGAGCGCACCGTGTCGCTCGCGTTCCGCGACATCACGCAGTTCATCTCTGACGCTTCTGACTTTTCATCAGAGACGATCATCGCGGGCCTCGATTACGGCTATCCCATCACGGAATATCAGCGCATCCGCTTCGGCGGCTCCGTGCAGCGCGCGCGTTTGCTCACCAGCGAGTTCGGCAGCGCCAGACAGGCCACTGACTGGGTGCGCGAGAACGGCAATTCCTTCACGCGCACGGGCAGAGACTATCTCGGCAATCAGTTCACATTCTTCGGTACGGACATCGATACCGTGGAGCTGTCGACCGGCTGGAGCTTCGATTCGCGCAATCGGTTCCTGTTCGCGGACCGGGGCGCGCGTCAGTCCTTCGGCATTTCCTATGCGGTGCCGGGCGGCGATGCGGAGTATTGGACGGCCACTTACGAAATGCAGCAGTACTGGCGTGTGCCGATGCCGCTGCTCAGCAAGATTCCGTTCCGCTTCGGCCTGCGGGGCTCCTATGGCGAGTCGCTCGGCAAAACGACCGCGCTGCCTCCTTACAAACTTTTCTATGTTGGCGGACCCGACAGCGTACGCGGCTTCCGCGAAGGCACACTCGGACCGCGCGACTCGCTGGGCAACTCGTACGGTGGCGACACGGTCATCACTGGCCAGATCGAGGCGATTCTGCCGCTGCCGCAGAAATTCGCGAGCAGCGCCCGCCTGTCCCTGTTTTATGACTTTGGTCAGTCCGCATACGAAGGCAACACGCGGTTTACCAACCGCAACGGCTTTCCGGTGGATTACTCCTTCGATACCGGTGCGTTCCGCACGTCCACGGGCATAGCCGTGCAATGGCTCGCGCCGCTGGGTTTGTTCCGTTTCAGTTATGCGTTCCCGCTCAATTACAAGAGAGACTCGGAGTTGCGATATGGCGATGAAGTCGAACGGTTTCAGTTCTCGATCGGCCAGGCATTCTGAGTTGCTCCGCCACGCAGCGCGCGTGCTGACCGCCGCGTCGTTCATTCTGGCCGCGGCCGCCTGCGACTCCGTCCTGGACGATGACGACGACTCGATGCACATCCGCGTCGTCAATCTCGTCGAGGATTCGCCGACGCTCGAATTCAGGTTCGGCGAAACGGTGGTGGCGTCGGCCGGCTACGCGGCCGCCAGCGCGTTCATCGCATCGCCGACGGGCAGCCAGCAGGTTCAGCTGGCCACCGTGGCGCCTCCCCGCATCAACGTCACCGAAGTTGGCCATGAGACGGACGACGATAACGACAAGTCAGCCCTGATCGGCACGGCCGTGTCGCGCTCGTTCGAAGCCAACGTCGACTATCTGATGTTTGCCGTCGGCAAGGTCGAGGCACCGCAGTTCATGTTTGTCGAGAAGGGCCAGTGGCGCGACACGGTGGCCAACGACAAGATCGTCGTGCAGCTCATCAATGCGATGCCAGACTCTCAGCCGCTCGATGTCTATGTCACAGCGCCCGAGGCGGGAGTGACGACGCCACAACACATCGGCACGCTGACTTACTCGCAGGCGACGACGCCGCAGGAGTTCACGCTCAAGAAGCAGACGGATCAGGCTGATAGCGTCACACTTTACGCGGACCTTACAGTCGAAGTGCGGCCTGTCGGTTCCACCACGCCGCTGCATAAGACGAAGGCAAACCGCATCAATGAGCAGTCGCGTGCCACCTTCGTCATCATGAAGAACGCACAACCGGGCCCGTCGCCCGTGGATCTGCTGCTGTTAGGCGATACGCCAGTGCGGCTCGCCGATCCTAACAACACCGCGGAGCTGCGCTTCACACACGTATCGCGCGATACGCCGGCACTCGATCTCTTTCCGGGCTCGAACCTGCAGACGCCGCTCGCGCAGAACATTGCGTTCCGTGGCGCGTCACCTTACGTGAGCGTCGGAGCGGGCGAAGTGAACCTCATCGCGACGCCAACCAGCACCCCCGGTACGTTTGTCTTCATTGAAGAGTTTGCGGCGTCGCTGGGCGGATCTTATTCCGCTTACGCGGTAGGCCCGCTCGCCAAAGTGGATGCGACCGTGCTTGCGGACGACCGGCGCTCGGTCGCCACGCAAAGCCGGTACAGGTTCTTCCACACGGCCCAGAGCCTCGACAACGACGACGTGCTCGACATCTACCTGACGGAGCACAACAAGCCGCTGACGTTCGATACGGATGGTGATGACAAGAACGAGAGTCCGCTTCCGGAAGCCGCGGATCTTCCATACGGCGGCGCCAGTGGCTACACGAGCGTGTTGCCTGGCAGTTACGACATCTACGTCACGTACGGCGACGATTCGAAGATTCTGTTAGGACCGGTGCCCCTCGACCTTGCGAAGGGCTCGAATCAGACGCTCGTGCTGACCAATGCGGAAGACGGCTCGCTTACGTTCATCCCGTTCGAGGACGCGAAGCGCTAAGCGTAGCTGGCGCGCCGCTCAGATCTTCCTGGGCGGCAGATAAACCCTGTCGATCAGCCGCGGCTCCGTCGCACGCGGATCGGCAGGCGCGCCGCCTTTCCACGCACGCGGCACCTTATCGATGCCGAAGGCGAAGATGGTGAGGCCGCCGCTCGTGTCGATGCGCAGTCGCACCCATTGCTTGAAGTCCTCGACGTGCAGGCTCGAGAACGCGATATCGAAGTGCCTGCCGAAGATCTGCACCGAGCCGAGCAGATAGAGCCCCATCAGCAGCGAGCCGATAAAGCCGCCTGCGCCGAAAGTCAGCACGCCGGAGAGCAGCAGCTGGGTGACGCTTCCGAACGGCATGCCGAGGCCGTGCGTCGTGTACACCATCGCAAACCAGCCGATCGCAAAGGCAGCCAGCAGATGTGCGAGGGCATGGCTGACGCCGCCGATGAGTCGATAGAGCCGGTCGTGCGTATCCGTGAACACGACGAACAGCGCGATCACGCCGAGAATCCACAGGCCATCCACCGGATCGCGCACGGCTGCAGCGACCGAAGCACCCAACGCGGAGTGCATGCTGCCAATGGAAGTTCTCGTCAGATTCGCCGAGGCAAACCACGCGGAGAGCGCATACAGCGTCGCGGGCAGCCAGAAGAAGCGCGGATTCAGAAACGGAAACAACACGTTACGCCACGCGAGTCGCCAGGACGTGCCGCGGTCGGGATAGGCCGCCTTCTCTTTGAAGCCATCGCGAAGTGACTTCGACGCCGGCACATGGGTGGGATGCAGAAACGCGCCGCCGCCACCGGAGACGATCTTCTGCACGCCGTCGGCGTTCTCGTGCCGGCGGTAGTGATGCAGATCGCCGGTCAGGAATACATCGATGCGACGCTTGAAAACTTTCTGCTCGAGAAAGTCGAGCGCCACCGGTTTGTAACTGGGATCGTCGGGATAGTGCTCCCGCAGAATCCATTGCGGCTCGGGCACACACAGGATGATGCGCGCGCCATCTTCCATGGCCTCGGCCACCTGCTGGAAGTACCGCACCTGCGGCTCGTCGAGATCCGCCCCGAGCTGCAGATCGATCGCGAGCAGCCACCAGTTGCCGGGCAGATGCAATGCGAAGTAGCTGCGCAGCTGCTTCGTGCGACAGCCCGCGAAGCCGCGCTCGGGCCGGCAGAACGTGCGCGAGAACGCGATCAGGCTGTCGTACCAGTCGTGATTACCGGGGATGGCGAAGATGTCCGGCTTGGTCGCCTTGTCCGCCAGCGCGAGGGCGTATGGCGTCTCCGTGCGAATCTCATATGCTTCGCGCGACGGATACGGATAGACCTCATCGCCCCCGAACACGAGAACACTGCCGCTGTGGGTTGTCTCTCGGTCGCCCGATCCCGCGGTCGTCACGGCATCGACATTCAGCTCGGGTCGCGCCACCGCGCTCGCGATGGCATACGTCGCGTTCCAGCCGTCGCCCAGATCGCTGACGTAATCGAGCCAGAAATCGCCTGGGGCGCGAGAGTAATCGAAGGTCCCCTGTGGCTGGCCCGCCAGGGCTTCGAGCAGGCGCCGATCGGAATGCCTGCCAAAGATATTGGCGATCATCACCAGCACTGCTGAACGCGCCAGCACCGGCGGATCGAACCACCCGACACGCTTCGAATGCTGAGGATCGTCGAGCAGGCGCTGCAGCCGTTCCTCGTCCATGCGTGTCAGCCGGAACGCAGTGTTGCCATGGGCGGCTGGCGCACGACCGAGCGCGTCGCGACCCAGCCGCTGCCCGCTACGAGTATCGCGCCGCCGAGAAGGCCAACGATCCATACCGTGGGATCGAACGAGTACGGCATTTCCAACACGTATTTCGCTACGTAATAACTCGCGACGGACGCCCCGCCCGCCGCGAGGAAGCCCGCCAGCAAACCTAACATCGTGAACTCCGCCAGAATGCCCACAAGCACCGTGCGACGACTTGCGCCCAACGTGCGCAACATCGCGCTCTCGTAGCGGCGCTCATCGCGGCTTGCCTGCACGGCAGCCAGCAACACGGTGAGGCCGGCGAACAGCGTGAACATGAACACGCTCTGCACCGCGAGTACGGCCTTGTCGAGAACCGAGCGCACCTGCGCAAGCAGTGCGTCGAGGTCGAAGATGGAGACGCTCGGGAACTGCCGCGCCAGTTGCGCAATGGGCTTCGCTTCGGAAGGCTTGAAGTACGCGCTCGTCATGTAAGTGCCCAGCGCGTCTTCGATCAGGCCCGGCGGGAAGACGAGGAAGAAGTTCGGCTGGAAACTATCCCACTTCACCTTTCTGACACTGGCGATGGTGGCTTCGAACATCTCGCCCGCGATGTCGAAGGTGAGCTTGTCGCCTACCGTGACCCGCAGCGATTCCTGATATTCCGTCGAGATGGAGACGAGCGGTTTGCCATGATCTTCCGCCGACCACCAGCGGCCGGCGACGATGCGGTTGTCATCACCCAGCTCGGTCGCCCAGGTGAGATTCTGTTCGCGGCCCGAGAAGCGATCGCCATCATCGTTGTCGAAACGCATGTTCTCGACCGGCTGGCCTTTGATGTGCGTCAGGCGACCCCGAATCATCGGCAGCACGCGCGGCGTCTGCGCGCCCTGGGCGTGCAGGGTTTCGAGGAACGCATCCCGCTCGCCGAGCGGAATATTGATGAAGAAATAATTCGGCAGGTCCGCGGGCAGGCTGCGACGCCAGTCGTTGTTCAGATCGCTGCGGACGAGACTCAGCATGAGCAGCACCATGATGCCGGTGCCGAAGGCGACGATCTGTATGACGCTCTCAGCACGTCGCCTGCTCAGATTCGCTACGCCGAATCGCCAGGAGACGCCCACACTGCCTCTCAAACGCCCCGCGAGCTGCACGAGCAGCAGGCCGCCACCGGTGAGCGCCAGAACGAATCCCGTGAGTCCGACGATGGACCACCAGAACAGGCTCGCGTCGCGCACTGTCCAGTAAACGAGGAAGGCGACGATCGCGACGGCCGGGCCGAAAGCCAACATCACTACGAGCGGCGGCGGCCCGACATCACGTCGCAACACGCGGATGGCGGGCGTTCGCGAGAGCTGCAGTAACGGCGGCAACGCGAAGCCGATCAGAACCGCGATCGCTGTCATGAAGCCCACGAACAGCGGCATCAGATTGGCGGGCGGCAGATCTGCGTTGAGCAGATCTTTGATCACGCGGAGCAGCCATTCCTGGGCGATGAATCCGATGGCCGAGCCGATGATCGACGCCGCGATGGCAATGAACAGGAGCTGCAGCAGACTGATGCCAAGCGTCAGCGCCCGCGTGGCGCCGAGCGTCTTCATGAGCGCCACGGAATCGAGATGCCGCTGGACGTAGCGGCGCGCCGCCATCGCCACGGCAATCGCGCATAACAACACACTGACGAGACTCGCAAGACTCAGGAAGCGGCCTGCGCGATCCGTCGCGCTCTTCACTTGCGGGCTTTCATCAGCAACATCGCGCACTCGCTCGCCGCGCTGCTTGTTGGCAATGAGCCAGGCTTTGAAGTCCGCGACCTCCTCGCGCCCGCCGGCAAACAGCGCGCGATAGCTGATACGGCTGCCGGGCTGAATGAGCTGGGTCGCAGGCAGATCCGCAGCGTTGATGAGCACGGTAGGCGCGAGATCGGCGAATGTGCCTCCCTGGTCGGGGCGGGAAATCAGCACGCGACTAACGCGGAACGTAGCCGAGCCGACGGAGATCTGCGAACCCAGCTGTCCACCGATAGAGGCCAGCAGCTTGGATTCAGGCCACACTTCACCAGGCCGCGGTCCACCATGAACAGGCTGTCCCGTCGCAAACGCTTCGTCAGCCACCAACACCTGGCCGCGCAACGGATAACCTTCCGTCACCGCGCGAACATTACTCAGCTGACTTTGTTCGCCGTTGAAGACAACACTCAGCAGCGCTGTCATGCGCGCGGACGCAAGACCTCGGCGGGCTGCTTCTTCGAAATACGCTTCGCCGATAGGCTGTGGCGAGCCGAGGCGGATATCGGCCGCGAGCACTTCGCTCGCCTGCCGGTCTACCGCTGCATCGATACGCTCAACGAGAAAACCAACACCAGTGAGTGCGGCAACCGCCACGGTGAGCGCCAGCAATAGAATGCCGAGCTCACCCGAACGCCATTCGCGCCCGAGGGTCCTGAGAGCAAGCGTGAGAGCGCGCATTCCTGCTTACACCAGCCGCCCGGCTTCCATGCGCAACGTTCTGCCGCAGCGGGACGCAAGCTGGCGATCGTGTGTGACGAGAACGATGGTCGTGCGCGAATTGGTGTTGGAAGCGAAGAGCAGATCGACGATGCGCTCGCCCGTCGCGGTGTCGAGATTTCCGGTGGGCTCGTCAGCGAAAAGCACCGCGGGCTGAGTCACGAACGCGCGTGCAATGGCGACACGCTGCTGCTCTCCGCCTGAGAGCTGGCGAGGATAATGTCCGATGCGCGGGAGCAAACCCACGTGCTCGAGCGTTTCACGAGCGGTGCGGCGCGCGTCTTTCATGCCGGCAAGTTCGAGTGGCAGCATCACGTTCTCGAGCGCGGTCAGCGCCGGCACGAGATGAAACGACTGAAACACGAAGCCGACACGCTGGGCTCGCAGCCGGGCGCGGCCATCTTCGTCGAGTTGGGTAAGATCAGAACCCGCGAGCACGACGCGTCCGCGCGAGGGCGTATCGAGCCCCGCGAGCAGCGCAAGCAAGGTCGATTTGCCGGCGCCCGAAGCTCCGACAATAGCGACCGATTCGCCTGCCAGAATGTCGAGCTCGACTCCATCAACGATGGTCAGCGTCCCTTCGGGGCTGCTAACCTGCTTCGTGAGGTCCTCCGCTTTGAGAACACTTTCGCGAATCACCGGCGCCTGGGCGCCACTCTGTATCGGGTTGCTGCTCATTGCGCTCCAGAACGCGAGTGCCGCAACCGAACGGACCGTTCTCGTGCTGGGCGACAGCCTGAGTGCGGCGTACGGTATGCGGCCGGAACAAGGGTGGGTCGCTCTGCTGCAGAAACGACTCGAAACCAAAGATTACGGTTACCGTGTCGTGAACGCCAGCGTGAGCGGCGAAACGACTGCGGGCGGACTGCAGCGCTTGCCACGCGCTCTGCAACTCCACAAGCCTTCGATCGTGGTGGTGGAGCTCGGTTCCAATGATGCGCTGAGAGGTTTGCCTATCGCGACGGCCCGAGAAAATCTCACTAAGATCGTCACTCAGGCGAAGGCGACAGGGGCGCAGGTGCTGCTGGTGGGAATGCGCATTCCGCCCAACTATGGCCCGCGCTATACGGCCGAATTCATGGATATGTTCACTCGCCTGTCGAAAGATCAACAGCTGCCGCTGGTGCCCTTTCTGATGGATAAGGTGGCGCTCGATGATGCCTACATGCAGGATGACGGCCTGCATCCCAATCCGCGCGCGCAGCCGACCTTATTGGACACCGTCTGGACGCAACTTGCGCCGATGCTCGATAAACGCCGATAAAAAGTGCCCGCTGAACAATAGCAACGAAGCTCGAAGGCCCTGAGGGAGTGGTTCCATGAATCGCATCTGGCTGCAGTCGTACCCGGCCGGCGTTCCCGCCGAGATTGACCTAAGTCAACTTCGCTCACTAAAGGATATGTTCGATCGCGCGGTGAAGGATTACGCGGACCGCGTCGCTTACGTGCAGATGGGCCGCACGATGTCGTATCGCGAGCTCGACGAGCTGTCACGGGATTTTGCCGCCTGGCTGCAGAATGAAATGCAGCTGAAGAAAGGCGATCGCATCGCCATCATGCTGCCCAACGTGCTGCAGTATCCCATTGCGTTGTTTGGGGCACTGCGCGCGGGGCTCACTGTCGTCAACACGAATCCGATGTACACGCCGCCGGAGCTCGAGCATCAACTCGTTGACTCCGGTACGGACGTCATCATCATCCTGGAGAACTTCGCTCACGTCCTGGAGGGAGTGCTCGCACGCACGAAGCTGAAGCGAGTGTTGGTCACGGCGGTGGGCGACCTGCTGGGCGCGCCAAAGTCGTGGGTCGTCAACTTCGTCATTCGCCACGTGCAGAAGAAAGTGCCGAAGTGGCGCATCGAAGGCGCGCTCGATTTCTGGTCCACGGTGTGCGCGGGACGCAAGTTCGCGCTGCAGCCCGTGGAGGTGAAGCATGACGATCTGGCGTTCCTGCAGTACACCGGCGGCACGACGGGTGTTTCCAAAGGCGCGATGATCAGTCACGGCAATATCTGCGCGAATATTCTGCAGGCGGAGGCGTGGATCTCGCCTTCCATTCAGAATATCAGCGCGCCGGTGCTGATTACGCCGATCCCGCTGTATCACATCTTTGCACTGACGGCGAACTGCCTGCTGTTCATGCGGCTCGGCTGGGAGAATGTGCTCATCGTGAATCCGCGGGATTTTCCCGGGTTTGTCGCGGAGCTCAAGAAGTATCCGTTTGCGTTTATCAGCGGCGTCAACACGCTGTTCAATGCGTTGTTACATACGCCGGGGTTTGAGAGTGTTGATTTCAGTCATCTGCGCATCACCCTGGGCGGCGGTATGGCTGTGCAGGCTGCTGTGGCCGAGCGCTGGAAGAAGGTGACGGGGAAGGTGCTCACGCAGGCGTGGGGACTGACGGAAACTTCTCCTGCTGCGTGTATCAATCCGCCATCTGAGGATTTTACGGGGTCGATCGGGCTGCCGATTTCATCTACCGATGTGTCGATCAAGGACGACGACGGGCGGGATGTGGCGATTACCCAGGTTGGCGAGATTTGCGTGCGCGGGCCGCAGGTCACTAGGGGTTATTGGAATCGGGCGGATGAGACGGCGAAGGTGATGTTGCCGGATGGGTGGCTGCGGACGGGTGATATCGGGCGCATGGATGAGCGCGGGTATGTGTTCATTGAGGATCGCAAGAAGGACATGATCCTGGTGTCGGGTTTCAATGTGTACCCGAATGAGGTGGAGGCGGTAGCGGTGACACATCCGGGGGTGCTCGAGGCGGCGGCGGTGGCCGAGGAGGATGAGCATTCAGGTGAGGTGGTGTCGTTGTTTATCGTGCGGAAGGATCCGAATCTGACTGAGCAGCAGGTGATCGATCACTGCCGGCAATCGTTGACGGGGTACAAAGTGCCGAAGCACGTGTATTTCAAGACGGAGTTGCCCAAGACGAATGTGGGCAAGATTTTGCGGCGAGCGCTGCGGGATGAGTTGAAGAGGTCGAAGTGAGGCGGGGCCTCACGGAGTGATGCGCGCCGGGCGGCGCGCTCGTGCCTTGGGGAGTGAGCTGGGAGTCCCGACCTGGCTGGCCAGGTTAGCTTTGCCCCGTACCGCCGACGCCGAGAGTGCCTGCTTTGCCGGTGCCACCGACACCAAGTGTCGAAGCGCGCGCCTGACCAGTACCTCCAACACCGAGAGTGCTCGCCTTGCCTGTACCGCCGACGCCGAGCGTCAGCGCGTTAGGTTTGCCCGTGCCACCAACGCCGGAGGTCGTCGCCCCAGCGATGCTTACTTTGCCAGTGCCACCGACGCCGAGTGTGCCGGCCTTGCCGGTGCCACCAACACCAAGTGTTGAAGCGCGCGCCTGACCAGTGCCGCCAACGCCGAGAGTGCTCGCCTTGCCTGTACCGCCGACGCCCAGCGTCAGCGCGTTAGGTTTACCAGTGCCGCCGACTCCCGAAGTCGTCGCCCCGGCGATGCTTACTTTGCCAGTGCCACCAACACCAAGTGTTGAAGCACTCGCCTGGCCAGTACCGCCAACACCGAGAGTGCCCGCCTTGCCTGTACCGCCGACGCCCAGCGTCAGCGCATTAGGTTTGCCCGTACCACCAACGCCCGAAGTCGTCGCCCCGGCGATGCTTACTTTGCCAGTGCCGCCAACGCCGAGTGTGCCGGCCTTGCCGGTGCCACCAACACCAAGTGTTGAAGCACTCGCCTGGCCAGTACCGCCGACGCCGAGAGTGCTCGCCTTGCCTGTACCGCCGACGCCGAGCGTCAGCGCGTTAGGTTTGCCCGTGCCACCAACGCCCGAAGTCGTCGCCCCGGCGATGCCGACTTTGCCAGTACCACCGACGCCAAGTGTGCCGGCCTTGCCGGTGCCACCAACACCAAGTGTTGAAGCACTCGCCTGGCCAGTACCGCCAACACCGAGAGTGCCCGCCTTGCCTGTACCGCCGACGCCAAGAGTCAGCGCGTTAGGCCCGCCAGTACCGCCAACACCCAACGTGAGCTCGCCCGCGAGACCGAAAACCTTCCCCGTGCCACCCACGCCCTGCGTAGTCGCACCCGTTCCACCAACACCAGCCGTCACCAGCCCCTGGGCATACAACACACCCCGCGCGACGGGCTGAATACCCGTCACCTCGACGTAGTCACCAACAGCCAGCACCGGAACGCCTTCACTGAAAGTGCCCGTCAGATCCACCGTCAACCCGCCGACGGTCACACCTCCGCAAAGATCCACCGACTTCACGACGCCAGCGACGAACAACTCGTTGGCGCCCGGTACCACGCTCTCAGGCAACACCGTAACCGAAGTTACCCGTACCGACGTGTTGGCCAGAACCTCGCCATCCACCCGGACGAGAATGTCCGTCTTCAACAGGCTGACCGGAAAACCCACCGCATGAGTCTTGCGACCCGCGAACAGCACCGCCTTCCCTACCGAATACGGCTGCCCCAGCACCACTATCGAGCCCGTCTTCGCATCGACCTGCTCAACAACACCCACCACCAGCGGCGCGGCGTGCGTAACACCCACAAAACCTGAGAAGGCCAGCGCAATGAACAGCGCCACGCGACGCGACTCGGCCAGAGCCCGCTTGAATGCGAACATGATTTTTCAACTCCCCGAAGGAGCGCTTCACAAGGCGGAAAGCGCTCGTCGTTTCCTTATGTAATGCAAGTTAACAAGAAAGTGAGAATTGCGTCAAAGATTACAATCTCGTGTAACTCGGAAAGTAAGAAATGGAGTAAGACCAACACGGGACGAACGTCCCGCGACTCGACCAAAGAGCGACGGTTTAATTCTTCCTGGCGTCGTCTTTGTCGTTGATCAGCTGCCGCAATGGCTGATCCCTCGCCGGCGGATCGACGTACAGAAATACGTTGACCCCCGTCGTGTAGCGAGGAGTCTGATCGGTGGGGTTCGGCGTCGAATACGGCGTCAGCCAGTTATCGAGGTCGAGCAGAAACTCGGTCGTCCGCTCGCGGGCATAGCGTTCAAAAAGCGGCACCACTTCCGCAGGCAAACCGCGGTCCGCCACGACGAAACGTTCCAGCCGCTTGGTGTTGTTCGCCGGGTTCATGTTGAACTCCAGCGTCTTGGCGAGGCGCGTCAAGGTACTGCCGAAGTACTCCACCTGCTGCGGCGACATCGGCTCCGGCATCATGAAATAACGGGATACCGCGCGAAAGTGCTTCTCGCCCGAATGCGCGACGGAGCCGATGCGCAGCAACTCCTCGAGCAACATGCCCGCATTGGCGCGCTCATCCACCATCGCCACCAGGCCGCGGAACGACCGCCCGTTCGTCGACGGGCTCGCCTCGAATTCCAACTCCAGCGGAATGCCATAGGGCCCGACATACAGCGGATCCGTATGCCACTTCTGCAGCACCTCGACCATTACGTTGGCCCACGTGGGCGCGGGCGCCGCCAGGGCGCCGTCGTTATCCACATAGTAATCAACCTGTTGCCGAGGAACGCCCGTCACTACAGACACGCGTGTACGCGTGGGAGTGCTGGCATGCTCCAACCCATCGCGAACGGCGCTCTCAACGTAAACCGCACGCGCAAGCTCCGAGAATTCATCAGCGCGCACCCCCGCGCGGATCAACACTCGAATGATGGGTCGAAGTATCCGGCGAACCGCATGCAGCAGATGATTGCGTGAGGAGGACGACTCCGCCATCTACGTCCGCTCGCTCGGCTCGAACATTCGCGAATGTTCGAGGATGGCGTAACGATCCGTCATTCCAGCCACATAGTCCGCGACCGCGCGAGCACGCCCAGCGGCGCCTGCTGCAGCTTCGCCCCTTTGCGCCGCCTCCTGATGTTCCGGTGGCATCAGGCGCACGTCTGCCATGAAGGCTTCAAACAACGACGTGAGGACGCCGCGCGCCTTCGACGTCATTCGCAACACCTTGTAATGGCAATATAAATTCTGATTGAGGAAGCGCTTCAACTCGAGATGCTCGTCGCGCACCGCGTCGCTCATCATGACGAGTGGCTTGCTCTGACGAACGTCGTCGATGGATGCCGGCACGGCCTCATCCAGGCGCGCCTGCGTCGTACGAATGAGATCGCTGACCAGGCGACTGATCATGCGACGGATGACTTCATGAATCAGGCGCCGCTCTCCCAACCCGGGATAGCGCGCGGTAACGACATCATATTGACCACGAAAGAGCCGCACCTCGCACAGATCCTTGATCTCGATGAGACCCGCGCGAACGCCGTCATCCACATCGTGATTGTTGTAGGCGATCTCGTCAGCAAGGTTGGCGATCTGCGCTTCGAGCCCGGGCTGCTCGCGCTTGATGAAACGCTCGCCCAACTCGCCCAGCTCGCGCGCGTTCTTGACGGAGCAGTGTTTGAGGATGCCCTCACGAGCCTCGAAGGTGAGATTCAGACCATTGAACTCGGCGTAGCGCTCTTCGAGCACATCGACAACCCGCAGCGACTGCAGGTTGTGCTCGAACCCACCGTATTCACGCATGCAGGCGTTCAATGCATCCTGACCTGCGTGGCCGAACGGCGTATGGCCAAGGTCATGAGCAAGGCAGATGGCTTCGGTGAGCACTTCATTGACGCGCAGGACGCGCGCCACGGATCGCGCGATCTGCGCCACCTCCATGGAGTGCGTGACCCGCGTTCGATAGAGATCGCCCTCGTGATTCACGAAGACCTGCGTCTTGTAAACGAGGCGCCGGAAGGCGTTGGAGTGAATAATGCGATCCCGATCGCGCTGAAACTCCGTACGGAATTCAGGAGCCGCCTCCGGGTACCGCCGGCCGCGCGATCGCTCATCAAACGCCGCGAACGGCGCGAGTAACGATGGGGCTCGGGCTGCTTCCTTCACACGCTTATCCGAGGTACGCCTCGAGCGTGCGGCGCAGCGCGGGCTCGGGATAATCCGCTGTCACAAAAGCCTCTCCCGTCTTGCGTAGCAACACCAGGCGAACCCGGCCGCCCTTCACTTTCTTGTCGAGCTTCATGAGCTCGGCGGCCACATCGATGGGCACCTCGCGTGCATCCGTCCGCATGCCGGCGCGTTCGAGCAGCTTTCGCAGTCGATTCACTTCGGCTGAACCGATGAGCCCACATTCGTGCGACATGGTGGCGGCCATGAGCATACCCGTGCCGACCGCCTCCCCGTGCAGCCATTGTGTGTAGCCGGTGGCCGACTCGATGGCGTGACCAAAAGTGTGGCCGAGATTCAACAGCGCGCGATCGCCCTGCTCCCGCTCGTCCCGCGCGACGATCTGCGCCTTGATCTCGCACGACCGGCGAATGACATGGATCAACGCCTCGGACTTGCGAGCAAGCAGATCGTCGACGTGAGCTTCGATCCACTCGAGAAACGGTACGTCGCAGATGAGTCCGTACTTGATCACTTCGGCGAGGCCGGCGCGCAGCTCGCGCAGGGGCAAGGTCTGCAGAGTCGCCGTGTCGGCAATCACCGCGTCAGGCTGGTGAAACGCGCCGATGAGATTCTTGCCGCCCGGGTGATTGACGCCGGTCTTGCCGCCCACGGACGAATCTACCTGCGCCAGCAATGTTGTTGGCACCTGCACGAAGGACACGCCGCGCTGATAACACGCGGCCGCGAACCCGGAGATATCCCCGACAACGCCGCCACCCAATGCCACTACCGTGCAATCACGGCTGAAGCGGTTGGCGACGAGCACGTCCATGATTCGCGAAACATTGGCGAATGTTTTGTGAGCTTCGCCGTCCGGCAGAATCGTTTCGACGATGCGGCGGCCCGTGAGCCCGCTCGTCAACGCCTGCATATAAAGCGGCGCCACTGTCGTGTTGCTGACGACGAGAACATCGCGGCCGGGCACGTGACTGTCGAGCAGCCCCGCATTCCCCAACAGCCCCGCGCCGATGAGGATGGGATAGCGCCGTGCGCCAAGCTCGACGTTGAGGGTATTCGTATCCACGCGAGAGTATAAGCCCGGCCGTCAGCCGGTTTCCTTGGTAGCGTCCAGCACGGCAACGATCTGGTCGACCACACTTCGAACACGCCGTCCGTCCGTGCTGACGGTGAGATCGGCAATGCCCATGTACAGCGGGGCGCGTTCGCGCATCAGGAATTCGAGTTTCGTCGCGGGATCCACGTTCGTCAGCAGGGGCCGATTGCGACCCTGACGAACACGCTCAGCCTGCTGAGCGACCGAGGTCTCGAGGTACACCACACATCCCCGGGCCGCCAGATACTTGCGGTTCTCGGGCAGAAGCACGGCACCGCCTCCCGTGGAAATCACCACCGGATCCATCAGGGTGAGCGATTCGATCACCTCGCGTTCCCGCTGGCGAAAGCCCGCCTCGCCTTCCTTCTCGAAGATGTACGGAATATCGACGCCGGTGCGGTGTTCGATCTCCGCATCGCTGTCGTAATAGGGCATGCCACGCAGCCGCGCCAGCATCTTGCCGACGGCAGACTTGCCGGAGCCCATGGGGCCAATGAGAAAAACGTTGCGCTTGCCGAGCATGGCGAGCGACAGGATACCGAAATAAAGCGGCCGCCCGAAGGCGGCCGCTGGGACTTCAAGGTAAACGCCTCCGCTTACGAGATGCTCACGCCCTCGCGAAGAATCTTCGGCGTCACGAAGATCAGGAGCTCGTCCTTGTTGTTGCTGCGGGTCGTGGTCTTGAACAGGCGACCCAGAATCGGCACGTCACCCAGGTACGGCACCTTCTGTTCGTCCTCGCGGCGCTCCGTCTCGAGGATGCCGCCGAGAACAACCGTCTGGCCGTCGTTCACCAGCACCTGCGTGCTGATTTCGCGTGTATCGATGGACGGCACGTTCACGCCGCCCGATGTCACGACGACCGTGCCGATGGCGTCCTTCTTCACGTTGAGGTCGAGGATGATGCGATTGTCCGGCGTGATCTGCGGCGTCACTTTCAGCGCGAGCACGGCCTTCTTGAACTGCACGGTCGTGGCACCGCTCGACGCCGATTCCTGATACGGAATTTCCTGGCCCTGCTCGATGGTGGCTTCACGCTGGTTGGCGGTGATCACGCGGGGCGAGGAGATGATTTCGCCACGGCCTTCCGCCTGCGCGGCCGACAGTTCGAGATCGACCAGGTAGTCAGAGCCCAGCACCATGAACGCGAGCCGGCCGGCCGGATTCGTCGCAGGCAGGTTGACGTTGTAACGGCTGGGGAAGGTCACCACGCCACCGGGGGCTATGGGCCCGACGCCGGTCACGTCAGGAGCGCTGCCGCCAATGGTGCTGATGCCGTCCGCACCGTTCGACTTCCAGCCATTGAAGCCAGCGCGCACACCCAGCGAGCGCGAGAAGTCGTCGTTGACGACCACGATGCGAGCTTCGATGAGCACCTGACGAACCGGAATATCCAGCGTGGCGACGAGACGGCGGATATCCGCCAGCTTGTCGGACGTGTCCTGCAACAACAGGGTGTTGGTACGCTCGTCAACCGCGACACTTCCGCGAGCCGAGAGCAGCGAGCCGCCCTGCGACTTGATCAGTGCGGCCATGTCGCCGGCCTTGGCGTAATTGACCTGCAGGAATTCCGAGCGAATCGGCGCGAGTTCCTGAATGTCTTTACGTGCGGCGAGCTCCGCCTTCTCGCGCGAGGCCAGTTCGTCCGTCGGCGCGATGATGATGACGTTGTCGTGCTTGCGCTTGTCGAGACCCTTCGTGCGCAACACGATGTCGAGAGCCTGATCCCAGGGAACGTTCTGCAGACGCAGCGTGACCGCGCCCGAAACCGAGTCGCTGACCACGATGTTCTGACCGCTGGCGTCCGCCAACAGCTGCAACACCGCGCGTGTCTCGATGCTCTGGAAATTGAGTGTCAGACGCTCGCCGGTGTACTTCGGCTTTTCGTCGGCGATCTGCTGGGCCGTCTTGCGGATCGGCTGGATCTCGACGACGTACTGGTCATCTGACTGATAGGCGAGCTGTTCGTAGTCGCCCTGCGCGTCGATGAGGATGCGCGCGTTGTTACCGCTGCGCGTGACATCGAAGGCAGTAACGGGCGTGCCGAAATCCGTTGCGTCGTAACGGCGCATGAGATTGGCGGGCAACTCCGTGCCGGCGAGATCCACAACGATCTGATTGCCCTGCTGGCGCAGATTGATCTGCGTGCGCGGGTCCGTGAGTTTGACGATGACGCGACCGGCGCCATCAGCGCCACGGCGGAAGTCGATGCTGCGGACTGCGCGAACGCCAGCCGGCGCGCTGCTGGCAGCAGCGCGTGCGCCAACCGAAGCGGCGGAAGCCTGCGAGGCAGCGCCGACTCCGAGCATGACAATGATGTTGTTGCCGTCGACGCGCGTGTCATAGGGCAGCAGGCTGTCGAGGTTCAACACGAGACGCGTGCGGTCTTTGCTTTCCGCGGCGAGGATCGAGTCGAGGCCGCCGGCGCGCACGTCGATGCGGCGCGAAGGCAGGGCCAATATCGTGTTGGGCAGGTCGAATGAGATTCGCGCCGGGTTGTCGATGGTGAAAGACGCCGGCTGCGGCGCAGGGCCTGACAACCGCATGGTCAGCTGGATCTGCTGGCCGGGCAGGGTTTGGACATCGATGGCTTCGAGCTTGGGAGCGTCTTGCGCACGGACCGGCGCGCTGAGCAGCGCACTGATCACGCACGCACTCGCGACCCACGCGAGCGCGCCAAGGATCCGATTCATCGGGCTGATGCATTTCATTTTCGGAAAACTCCCTGGTGCCGATCGACTATTCGTTGAGACCGAGCGCCGCAGGGCGCTCCATATACCCGCCGACGCCGTCCGGAACAATTTCAGTCAAACTGATCTTGGATGCGCCGATCTCGCTGATCTTGCCGTCCGCCTGGCCAATGTGATTGCCGGGCAGAACTCGATGCACGAGACCGTCTTTTGTTTGTACGAGACCGTAGTAGCGGCCGCCGAGACGCAGCGTGCCCACCATTTTTAAGGTATCCAGCGAGAACTGTTCGAGGAACTCGCGATTGCGTTTCGCGTCAGGGCGCAGGCCCGCGCTCGGACCACCCGGGCTGCCCGGCTGGAACGGTGAGCGCATGGTCGTGGCCGAATACACGAAAGTTTCGTAAGGCTTGACCTCGGGAAGCGGCTCGACGCGGCCGCCTTCCTGCTTCTTCGTGTCTTCGATGAAGCGGGCGAGATCGTCATCCGCGCTCGAGCAGGCGCCGAGGCCGGTGAGGGCCGTCACGACGAGCAGCGGAGAGAGACCGAATTTTTTTAGTCTGGTTGGCATAGGAGGATCCGATCAGGTCGTCTTCGCACGACGCTTACTAGACTTCTTGTCGACCGGAGCCTTCGCGGCATCCGCGGCAGCGAGCTCCTCCTCATCGAGGTAGCGATAGGTCTTCGCCGTAAGATCCAGCGTGAGCTGATCGTACGCATCCTTGGATTCCGGCTTGATCTCGATGTCGTGCAACGTGACGATGCGCGGCAATGCCGCGATGCCACTCACGAACTCACCGAAATCGTGATAGCTGCCCGTGAGACGGATCTTGATGGGCAACTCCGCGTAGAAATCCCGCTTCTGCTCAGTGCCGGGCTGGAACAGCTTTTCCTGCAGACCGGCGCCGAGGCCCGTCTGCGAGATATCCACCAGCAGGTTCGGCACTTCGGTCTTGCCGGGGAGCTGGCGGAGCAATGCGCCGAATGAACGCTCGATGTCCTTCAGCTGCTGCTTGTATACCTCGAGGTTCGCGGCCTTCGCATGCTTGCGCTGGAATTCGCTGCGCAACTCGAGCTCTTTGGCTTCGCGCTGATGCAGCTCGGGACGCTGCTTCTGCCACACGAAGAAGTAAGAAAGAATCAGGGCGAGCGCCACGAACCAGATGGCCACCGCACCGATGCGGATGGGCAGCGGCCAGCGACCCGGGTCACGCGGATCGAGTGTCTGCAGCTCTTCTAAGATGTTCATCGCGAAGCACCCGTGCTCGCCACCTTGCGCTTGGCAACCGCGGGCTTGCCTGACGGTGCGGCGTCAGCCGGTTCGCCGGCGGCCACGCTGACCTGTTCGGCAAACAGCGTAAAGCTCGCCCCTGTGGCATTGCCTTTCTTGGTTTCGATCACCGCGAGTTCCGGGTTGCGCAGCCATTCCGAGCTGTCGATGTTGCGCATCATCGTCGAGACGCGGGTACTCGATTGTGCGACGCCGTCAAACTTCAGCTTTCTGCTCGTCTGTTTGACGCTCGTGAGATAGACGCCGTCGGGCAGCGTACGCACGACCTCGTCGAACACGTGCACGATTTCGGGACGCGATCGCTGGAGTTTTTCGATGATCTCCATGCGGGCGATGAATTTCTGCTTGGAGCTCTCGAGGTTGTTGATCTCCTCGATCTGCTTGTCCAGCCGCTTGATCTCTTCGGCCAGCTGCTCGTTGCGCGTTTCCTGCGACTGGATGAGCGAACCAAACAGCAGATAGGCGCCAGCCATGACGACGGCTGCACCTACCGTGGCGCCACCAAGGGCGACCGTGAATGCGAGCTTGCGTTCTTTGCGCTGCTCGTCTCGCCAGGGAAGCAGGTTTATGCGCGGCATATCAGTCGAAACTCCGCAGTGCGAGCCCGCAGGCGGTGAGAAGTGCGGTGGAATCGCGTTGCACGGCCTGAGCCTTCGCACGCGATGACAGTTTCATTTGCCCCAGGGGATCGCCCTTCTCCGCCGAGATACCTACGCGGCTGGAGATGACATCGGCCACACCCGGGATGTTGGCGCAGCCGCCGCAGACCAGGATTTTCTCCGGCTGCTCGCGGCCCGAGCCCGACGCGAGATAGAACTGCAAAGAGCGGCTCACCTGCTGGGTCATGTCGTCGATGAAAGGGTCGAGCACGTCTGATTGATAGTTGCCCGGCAGGCCACCCTCTTTCTTGGTGCGGCCGCTCTCTTCCATCGACAGGCCGTAGGTGCGCATGATTTCTTCGGTGAGCTGCTGCCCGCCGAAAGCGAAATCACGCGTGTAAACCACCTTCAGATTGCGAAGCACGCTAAACGTCGTGCTGCTCGCGCCGAAATCCACAACGGCGATCGCGCGATCGATACCGCCATCTGGCATCTGATGGGTCATCAGCTTGCAGGCGTTCTCGAGAGCGAATGCTTCGACGTCGACGATGCGAGCGGTAAGACCGGCGGCTTTCACCGCAGCCTGGCGCTGCTCGACGTTCTCGGTGCGGGTTGCAACAAGCAACACGTCGTTCGTATCAGGATCTTTATCCGATGGACCGAGCACTTCGAAGTCGTAGCTCACTTCGTCCATCGGGAACGGAATGTATTGATCGGCCTGCAGCTCGACCTGCGATTCCAGGTCTGCGGCGCGGACCGACCGCGGCATCTGGATGACCTTGGTAATGGCGGCGTCACCGCTGATCGCGATGGCGACTTCATTGCTCTTGGCGCCCGCGCGCTTCACGGCTCGACGTATCGCCTCACCTACGGCTTCCGCATCGACAATGGCCTTCTCGTTGATGGCGTTCTGGGGCGTAGGCTCAGCCGCGTAGGCTTCTACGCGATATTGCCCGCCAGCCATGGCAAGCTCGATGAGCTTTACCGACGAGGTGGTTATGTCAAGCCCGAGGAGGGGGCGATACTTACGTTGGAAGAGGAACATTTTTTACTTCTCTTTCAGTAAGTTATGCCCGTAAGGGCAGGCCCCACGTAGTATCCGCAGGCAATATATATCAGCGCAAAGTTAAATTGAACGTGAGTAGTCTCACGAAACAGACGCAACCATGCAGATATGCAGCAATCGCCATGAGAACTGAGCACGGCGTCACGATTGGCGTGATGCGACGAGATCAACGAACCGTTAGCCATCTTGTCCAAGCATCATTGGAGACGCGGCAGCCTGCGGAAGAGGGAACGTCAGATGCTCGAGACGCGAGGAAGGATGATCGGTGCGAACCCTGATCCATTCCGAGCGTTGATGTCACACTGCGGCGGATCTAAAGCTCTTACCGGCAACCCCGCTGTCATAGGCACATTTGTGTCCCGTAGACCGGAGGCTTTGCGTCCCCACCTTTCGGTGAGTTTGCCCGTAAAACGGCGGTTACTATGCATAGCGCCCGATGCGAGCGCAAGCAGATAGCGACAGGTAGAGTTGGTTTCTGTGAAACAGAGTTACTTTCGAATACTGATCGGCCTGACAGGCAGTGTGATGTTGCTCACATTACTCGGCGCATACATTGGTGCGTGCGTGTATGTGTATCTCTCGCCCTCCTTACCTTCGGTCGAAGCAATGCGCGGTGTGGAGATGCAAGTGCCGCTACGCGTGTATACACGCAGTGGCGCACTCATCGCACAAATTGGTGAACAGCGTCGCACTCCGGTGCCGTACGAACTGATTCCCGATAACGTCAAACACGCTTTTCTCGCTGCGGAAGACGATCGCTTCTTTCAGCACAGTGGCATCGATTATCAGGGCGTGTTACGCGCCGTCCTGGTAAACCTGGTGTCAGGCGATCGCGCGCAGGGCGCGAGCACGATCACCATGCAGGCCGCTCGCAACATGTTTCTCGTGCTGGATAAAACCTGGCGCCGCAAGGCGCAGGAAACTTTCCTCACATACCGCATGGAAAGCGAGTTCTCCAAGGAAGAGATCTTCGGCCTGTATCTGAATCTTATTTTCTTCGGTCAGCGCGCCTATGGTGTTGGCGCGGCGTCAGAGACTTTCTTCGGCAAGCCCCTCAACGAGATCACGCTGGCGGAAGCCGCCACCCTCGCGGGCGTGCCGCAGGCGCCTTCGCGTTTCAACCCCATCGTCAATCCCCAACTGGCAAAGGGCCGCCGGGCCTATGTTTTACGGCGTATGCGCGAGCTGGGTTACATCACAGCGGAAGAAGCTGCTGCCGCCAACAACGAGCCTCTCGAAGCACGCGCCCATGCGCCGCTGTATGACGTAGAGGCTCCCTACGTCGCCGAGATGGCCCGGCTCGAAGTCCGCAGCCGCTTCGGCGCCATCGCGGAGAGTTCCGGCTACAAGGTTTACACCACCCTCGACGATCGCCTGCAGGAAGCCGCGAACCGCGCGCTGCGCATTGGGCTCATCGAGTACGACCGCCGCCATGGCTATCGCGGTCCGACAGGGCACGTCGAAGTCTCCGGAGAAACGCCGGACGAGCTGACATCGCTTATTTATGAATATCCGTCCGTCGGCAATCTCTGGCCGGCGGTGGTTATCTCTACAGAGGAGAAAGCCGCTCGGGTGTTCATCAAGGCGCACGGCTTTGGTCGCATCGACTGGGATGGTCTCTCCTGGGCTCGCAAGGTCGAAGGTCAGGGAGTGCGCGGTCCGGCGCCGAAGACGGCGGCGGAGGTGTTGGCAAGTGGCGATGTTGTTTACGTCGTCACCAATGGTCGCGGCGCAGCGCAACTTGCTCAGATCCCGGAAGCTCAGAGCGCCCTCGTCGCGATCAATCCGAATGATGGCGGCATCGCATCGCTCGTCGGCGGCTTCGATTACTTCACCAACAAATACAACAGAGTGACCCAGGCCCAGCGTCAGCCGGGGTCCTCGTTCAAGCCGTTCCTGTATTCCGCCGCTCTCGAGGAAGGTTTCACGCCCGCGAGCGTGCTGCTCGATGCGCCCATCGTGATGGACGACGCCAACATGGAATCGCAGTGGCGCCCCGAGAATTCGAGCGGCCAATTCAGCGGACCCACGCGTCTGCGCGAAGCGCTCGTCCGCTCGCGCAATCTCGTGTCCATTCGCCTGCTGCGCACGATCGGGACCGATTACTTCACGACCTATGCCGAGCGTTTCGGCTTTTCCAAACGGAGCATGCCGCCGAACCTGACCCTCGCCCTGGGTACGCTGCAGGCCACTCCGCTGCAGCTGGCGACGGGGTTTGCCACCTTTGCCAATGGGGGTTATCGCGTGGAGCCGTATTTCATCGATCGCATCGAGAATGCGGCAGGTGAAGTGGTCTGGCGCTCGGCACCGAAGACCGTCTGCCCGGAGTGCGAGCAGCCCCTGAGTCTCAATGACCTCGTTTTCGGGGGCTATGGCGAAGAGGCGTTGCGTTCCGCCGATGCATTACGTGGTGGCCGCGGCGCGCTTCCAGTGGAGCAGATTGCCCAGCGCGTCATCAGCGCGCCGAACGCCTACCTCATGACCGACATGATGATGGACGTGATCCGGCGAGGCACGGGGCGCCGCGCGCTGGCGCTGAACCGCACCGACCTGGCCGGCAAGACCGGAACGACCAACGACGCGAAGGATGTCTGGTTCAACGGCTTCGCGCCGAACCTGGTCGCGACGGTGTGGGTGGGCTTCGACCAGGCGCGCTCGCTCGGCGAAACCGAAGAGGGCGGCAAGACGGCGCTGCCGATCTGGGTGCACTTCATGCGCGAAGCCCTGAAGAACGTGCCCGAGCACCGGCGCGTGCAGCCCGAGGGGCTGATCACTTTGCGCGTCTCGCCCGACACGGGCATGTTGGCCAGCGCCGATAATCCCGATGCGATCACTGAAATTTTCATGACCGATCATCTGCCCACTGGCGATGTCGGTAACGACGGCAGTACTGTGGCATCTCCACGCGACAGCGCGTCGGGTAACGAGTCCATCTTCTAAATGCCCAAGCGACATGCAGCCCGCACGGAAAACCTGAGGCGCGCCCTTGCGCAGGAGGCCGCGCGCATCATGGCCGAGCATGGCGTGCGGGACTTTCTCATGGCGAAGCGCAAGGCCGCGGAGCGGCTGTCCATCACGGACGACGCGGTGTTGCCGAGAAATACGGAGATCGAAGCGGCGCTGGTGGAATATCAGCGGTTATTCGGCGGTGGCTCGCACGCTGAATCGCTGTACGCGCAACGGCAGGTCGCGCTCAACGTAATGGAATATCTGGATGAGTTCGAGCCCCGGCTGGTCGGGCCGGTGCTGAACGGCACGGCCACCGAGCATTCGGATGTGCAGATTCATCTCTTCACCGATCGCGCTGAGGCCGTGACCATCAAGCTGATGGATGAAGGCATCCCGCACGAAGTCACCGAAAAGCGGGTGAAGATGAATGCGGAGCGTGTGCTGACGTATCCCGGCCTGCTCTTCGACATGGACGAGCAGTCCATCGACGTAACGGTGTTTCCCCGTGACGGTATTCGCCAGGCACCAGTGAGCCCGGTGGATGGCAAACCGATGCGGCGGGCAAGCGCGGATGAATTACGCATGCTGCTCGATGAGAGCGAAGCGGAGCCTGACTGGCTCACGCCTGTGCGGTGACACTCACCGCCTGATTACAACTGCGGGCGGTGACTCGATATCCCGCTGAGAAGCGCGGCGAGACAGACCGGTTGCCCGCGCCTCGCCGCGATACTCCCTCTACGCGTTTCAGCGCTGCTCGATCGCCTTGTAGTCGCGGCGTTTCGCGCCGGTGTACAGCTGGCGCGGACGGCCAATGCGCATGGCCGGATCCGAGATCATTTCCTGCCAGTGGGCGACCCAACCCACGGTGCGCGCGATCGCGAACATGACGGTGAACATCGAGCGCGGAATGTTCAGCGCGCTGTAGATGATGCCCGAGTAGAAGTCCACGTTCGGGTACAGCTTGCGCGAGACGAAATACTCGTCCTTCAACGCGATCTCTTCGAGGCGCAGTGCCAGCTCGAACAACGGATTGTCCGTCTTGCCGAGCTGCTCCAGCACCTTGTGGCACATCGCGCGGATGATCTTCGCGCGCGGATCGAAGTTCTTATAAACGCGGTGGCCGAAACCCATCAGGCGGAAATGGCTGGACTTATCCTTCGCCATCGCCAGGTACTTGGGAATGTTCTCAACGCTGCCGATCTGCTCAAGCATCGCGAGCACGGCTTCGTTCGCGCCACCATGCGCCGGGCCCCACAGCGCGGAGACGCCTGCGGAAATGGCCGCGTAAGGATTCGCTCCCGTGCTGCCCGCGAGCCGCACTGTGGACGTGCTCGCGTTCTGCTCGTGATCCGCATGGAGAATGAACAGCAGATCCAGCGCCTGGGCGGCAACCGGGTCGACCTGATACGACTCGCATGGCACAGCGAAAAACATATGCAGCATGTTGCTGCAGTAGTCGAGATCGTTGCGCGGATAGATGAACGGCTGGCCGAGCGAATGTTTGTGCGCGGCTGCCGCGATCGTCGGAATCTTCGCGACGATGCGATGAGCGAAGATCTCGCGATGGCGCGGGTTATAGATGTCCATCGTGTCGTGATAGAACGCCGACATCGATGCGACCACCGCGGACACCATGGCCATCGGGTGCGCGTTGTGATGAAAGCCGTTAAAGAACCGCAGCAGCGATTCATTGATCATCGTGTGCGTGCGAATGCTGCCCGTGAATTCTTCGAGCTGCTTTTTGTTCGGCAGCTCGCCGAGTAGCAGCAGATAGGCTACTTCGGTGAACGTGCTCTTTTCAGCGAGCTGCTCTACGGGAATACCGCGATAGAGCAACACACCTTCGTCGCCGTCGATGTACGTGATCTTACTTTCCGTCGCGGCCGTGACGCCGAAACCGGGGTCGTATGTAAAAACCCCCTGTTCCTTATTGATCGCGGAAATGTCGACGACGGAAGGGCCAATCGTGCCTGCGCGGACGGGCAGCTCCGTCTTACCGCCCGTGGTGCGGTTTACGAGCTCGAACTTGTTCTCGGTCATTCGCTTGAAGTTTCCTGCTGGGGCGCGCAGAACATCGACACGACGTCGAGTGCGGCCCACTGGGGAGGGTTACACGGGCAGTGCGCCGAAATCAACTCTCCGACTGGCTAGAACGCCGCACCCTTAAAGGGACTCACCGGGAGTGCGCTCATTCGACGACTTTGATCATTGCGCCCGGCTTTGGCTCGCCGTTCGGATACAGGCCGTTGATGAGCTGCAGCTCTTCCTTTTGATACTTCTCCAGGGGCACCTGCTTCGCGTAGTCCTCGAACCTCGTTTTGTCCGTGGCCTGAATGATCTTGATGCGATAGGGCTGTGCCAGCGGAAACTCCGAGGGCTTGAGCGACCGCAGGGTCTGGATCGACGACATGAACAGCCCATCGTCCGCCGGCAGTCCCGCGCCCGCCGAACGGCTCGCTGCGCCGAAGATGTAGGCGCTCTTGCCGCGAAAGAGCACGGCCCATCGCACCGGGCCAGAGCCGCCATCCAGCGGCGAGCCGGTACGGGTGATGAGGGCATAGCCCTCCATGTCGCCAACCTTCAGCTCTTCGCCTTTCGTGAACGACGCGCCCTTCAGTTGTGTCATGAGGAATTCGCGCGGCGACTTCTTCTCGTCACGCGAGGCGATCGTCACCTGCATGACCGAATCCTTGGTCTTGGTGAACGCCATGATCCGGTCACGCTGATTCTCGATCGTCCAGCCGCGCGGGAAGGCGAGCGTGATGCCCATGTCCGCATGATAGAAACGATTGTCGCGGACGATGCCCTGCGCGCGGCTCGAACCGTAAGGCAGGCCATTGATGGCTTTGAGGAAGGGATCGCGATTGTCGATCCACCCGCCTTCCGGCTGTTCCTTGATGTTCGCGGCGCCCTTCGCGGCCTGTACCGAGCGTGCATCCGGCGCGGGGTGAGAAGAGAACACGCCGTGATAGATCATCGGCTCGCGGCCTTCGGCCCGGGCGCGATTGAGCTCGAAAGTCTCCTGCGCCTTGAACACCTTGAAGACTTCGCCCATCGCCTCGGGACGATAGCCCGTCTTGGTCGCGTACTGCAGACCAAGGCGATCGGCCTCCATCTCGTTCTCGCGGCCATACCCCTGAAGCCAGGCGGTGGCACCTATGTTCGCCATCTGCGCGACAGCACTGTTGCCTGTTGCGATAGCTGCGCCTGTGGCCAATACCGAGGCGAGCACGCCACGCGTTTGCCGACGTGCGGGATGGCGTGCCGTGACGTGTCCAAGCTCGTGACCGAGCACTGAGGCGAGCTCCGCCTCGGTGGTGAGGTACGTGAGCAGTCCGCGATGGACGTAGACATAGCCCCCACCGGTGGTGAAGGCGTTCACCGACTCATCGTCGAGCACGACGAATTTGAAGTCCCAGTCTGGCAGGTCGCTGTTCTTGGCGACCTTGGCGCCGACGGACTGCACGTAGTCCTGCACTGCCTGGTCTTCATAGAGACCGTAGAACTGGATGATCTGCTGGTAGTAGCGGCGCGCCTGCTCCTGCTCGCCCTTGATCGAGGTGAAGACAACATTGCGCCCGCCCGTCGCGGGATTGGACGCGCAGCTCGTCAGAACGACCGCAGCCAGAGCCGCGATGGCCAGTTTGCGAATCATGAGCGAATCTCCGGCCGCGATGGCGACTCGAGAAGCGGGGCGGCTGTGGCTTATAGCTACGATCGGCCGCTTCCACAAGAAGTTCCGGTCCAGGGACGGCTGGGGGGACCCCGAAACGAAGAGAGCGCCCCGCGGCGCTCTCTATCGATCGACAGTTGGGAATAAGCTTTTGCGGATCAGCGACCCGAGCCCGCAGCGGCGTACTTCTTGCGGAATTTATCTACACGGCCCGCCGTGTCGACCATCTTCTGCTTGCCCGTGTAGAACGGGTGGCAGTTCGAGCACACTTCAACGTTCAGATCCTGCCCCAGAGTGGAGCCGGTCTTGAACACGTTGCCACACGTGCAGGTAACGTTGATCTCTTTGTAGTCAGGGTGAATGGCAGCTTTCATGACACGCTCGCCCGGCAATGGTAACGGGAGCCGGTCCCGAAAAAGGGTCGCAAGTCTAGCGGCACGCGGCGCGACTCTCAAGCGAAACCATGAAGTTCCTGCGAGGACCATATTCCAAGCTGGATCACCGCCCCCGGGCGCCTCAATTCGGTATTTCCTTATCCACAAAACCTGTGGATAAGTCTGTGGATGTTAGTGGTCACCCGCGTCGGAAATGCGGGAAAGATTGCATATTTGTTACCTTGGCGAAAAAATGACCACCCTATTTCACCCTTATTTATCAATCAGTTACAGCCGACACATTCGGGAACTTGATCGAAGTCACACATAACGCCCTCATTTGCCGACAGGGGCGTTTTCGCTGTGAATAAAACTCGAACGTCAAGGTGTCAGAGCACTTTTACGCGCCGATTGACAACATTGGAGAAACGGACGATTGGGGGCTTTCGGGGAGGAACTCGAGTAGCACTTCATTCAGAAAGCGCAACCCCCGAACGGTGGTGCGGCATTGCGAACCGTCGCAGGTGACAAGCTCGCGAGCCGCGAGGTCGGTCATCACGGACGTGACTACGGACCAGGGCAATCCCGTTCGCGCTGTGAAGGTCGCAACGTCGAAACCGCGCACGAGTCGCAGTGCATTCATCATGAACTCGAAGGGCAGGTCGCTCGCGGTGACCGGCTTGCGCGAGATCGCTGTCGGCACACCGGCTGTATAGCGGCGCGGCTCGCGTGGGTGCCAGGTTCTGACGATGGCACCGTCCTGCGGGAAGCTCAGCTTGCCGTGCGCGCCTGCTCCAATGCCGAGGTAGTCGCCAAAGGTCCAATAGTTAAGGTTGTGCCGGCACTGCCGGCCCTCACGAGCGTAGCCGGAGACTTCGTAATGAGCGAACCCCTCCTCAGCGAGGCGGGCAGTGCATTGCGCGAGCATTTCGGCGGCATCGTCATCTACGGGCAGCACGGGCGGCTGCGCGGCGAATGCGGTGCCCGGCTCGATGGTCAGCTGATAGTGGGAGATGTGCGCGGGCCGTAACGCCAATGCAATCTCGATGTCTTTGAGCGCTTCATCTGTTGTTTGCCCGGGGAGCGCATACATCAGATCGAGATTGAAGTTATCGAGCCCTGCCGCGTGCAACTCTTCGGCGGCGCGCTCTGTTTCCTGCGGAGTGTGGATGCGACCCAGCGCCACCAACCGGCGCGCATCGAAACTCTGCGCGCCCAATGAAATCCGATTCACGCCCACTTCGCGATAGCCCGTGAAGCGGCCGCGCTCGATCGTGCCGGGATTGGCTTCGAGCGTTATTTCCACATCGTCCGCAAAAGTAAGATGTCGGCGCGCCATCGTGAGCACGCGCCCGATTGCGTCGGACGAGAACAGGCTCGGCGTGCCGCCACCGAAGAAAACACTGATGATCGGCCGGCCGCGAACCCCATCAGCCTGGGATTCGAGATCGCGCTCCAGCGCCTCGAGATAGCGATCTTCCGGCAACTCGTTACGCAAGGTGTACGAGTTGAAGTCGCAGTACGGGCACTTCCTGACACACCAGGGGAAGTGCACGTACAACGACAACGGTGGAGCGACAGTGAGCGTCATGTGTCTACAGATACAGCATCAGCCGCTCTATTTGGTAGCGGTGGCGGTCTTGCGGCGAACCCAGTCGCGAACCAGCGTGTCGAGCTGCTCCAAAGGTATCGCGCCGTTCTTCAGCACCGCATCGTGGAACTCGCGGATATCGAAGCCGCTTCCCAGTTGTTTCTGCGCGTAAGCCCGCAGCTCGAGAATCTTCAGCTGCCCGATCTTGTACGCGAGCGCCTGCCCGGGCCAGGCGATATAACGATCCACCTCGTTGATGATGTCGGCTTCGGTCTTCGCGGCGTTGGCCTTGAAGTAATCGATGGCCTGCTGGCGCGTCCAGCGCTTGGCGTGGATGCCGGTGTCGACGACGAGGCGCACCGCGCGCCACATGTCGTACGTCAGCTGACCAAACTTCGAGTATGGGTCCTTATAAAGCCCGAGGTCGGCGCCGAGGCTTTCCGTGTAGAGCGCCCAGCCTTCGACATACGCGGTGTAGTCTGCGTTGCGGCGGAAGATGGGCAGATCGCTCTGCTCCTGCGCAAGCGCGATCTGCAGATGATGTCCCGGCACGGCTTCGTGCACGGTGAGCACTTCCATTTCGTATTTCGGCCGCACTTCAGGCCGATAAAGGTTCACATAGTAGAAGCCCGCACGCGTGCCATCCCCAGCCGGGCCCATGTAATACGCTGTAGTGGTGTAGGGCGCGCTCGTCATCGGAATCGATCGCACGCCATAGGGAGTGCGCGGCAGCGTGCTGAAGAGTTTCACCAGCTCAGGCTCGATGCGCTTGGCGATGATGACGTACTCGCGAAACAGCTCCTCGGATGACGTGAAATAGAACTGCGGGTCGGTGCGCAGGAACTGCAGGAAGTCCGCGAACGAGCCCTGAAACTTCACCTGCCGGATGATCTGCTCCATCTCGCCGCGGATGCGCGCAACTTCCTTCAGGCCCAGCTCGTGAATTTCATCCGGTGTGAGTTTCGTCGTGGTGTGGAAGGCCGCGCGCTCGCGATAGAACGCGGCGCCGTCCGGCGTATCCCAGATACCCACTGTCGTACGGCACGCCGGCAGATATTTCTCGCGGAAAAACTTCTCGAACCGTTTGTAAGATGGCAGCACGACTTCCGCGATGGCCGCCTTGCCTGCGGCCTGCAGGCGCGCGTGCTCGCCCTCCGGAATCGTGGCAGGGATGCGCTTGAACGGATCATAAAACGCGTTGTTCTCGCCCTCGGCGGCCACCAGCTGTTTGAGTCCGGTTGCGACGAACTCCATGATGACTTTCGGCTGCGTACGCTTTTCGCGGATGGCCATCTCGAGCAGTGACTGATACTGGCCGACGTACTTGTCTATGCCGCGCAGACGCGCGATCCACGCTTCGTAATCCGCAACCGTGTCGAGAGGAAGCACTTCCGGCAACTCGGAGAATGCATGCAGTCCGTCCCGGGGCCGAATGTCATACAGATAGGGCTTGAACGGATACGAGCCGATGCGGCTGCGATAATCCGTGGCGAACAGGTCGTAGCTCAGTTGTTCCTGCGCCGAGAGGCTGGCGCGATTGATCTTCTCCAGGCGCGCGAGTGTTGCCTTGTTGTCGGCCTGCCGCTGATCGATGGCGGCCGCGGACATATCGGGCCAGCTGCGCTCGGAACGGCGATCACCCAGATACGCGGCGCGCAGCGGGTCTTCGCGCATATCGCGCGCCCAGGCGTCATCCAGTAGAGACTGCAATTCGATGGCTGGTCCGGTCGCGGCAGGTTGTGCAAAACCCGCTGCGGTCACCGACAGCCCGAACATCACACCAAGCGCTCGGCGCATATCCATTCGCCCTCTTCTGAGAAAGTTGTTGTGTCGGGCCTTTGGCAGGCCCGGGCCGCTGACTATACGCCCGCGGCGGTGAGTTTCGAGACCAGCGCTTGCAGAGCCCTGGCGCGATGACTGAGCGTGTTCTTCGCCGCAATGCTGAGCTCGGCGACGCTGCCAGCGCAGTCGAGCGGCTTGAAGATCGGGTCATAGCCGAAGCCGCCGGCGCCCCGGGGTTGCGTGAGGATGCGACCTTCCCACGAAGCTTCGGCCACCACTGGGTCGGCGTCCTCTGCATGTCTTACCAACACAATGACACAGCGATAACGAGCGGAGCGGCGCGCTTCAGGCACGCCGCTCAACTCCGCCAGCATCTTGTTGGTGTTGGCCTCATCAGTGGCGTTCTCGCCGGCATATCGAGCTGAGTAAACGCCGGGCCGGCCGTCGAGCGCGTCGACTTCGATGCCGGAATCATCTGCCAGCGCAGCAAGATTAGACTTGGCCGCCGCGTGCCGCGCCTTGATCAAGGCGTTGGCAACGAAGGTATCGCCCGTCTCGGGAGGAGAGTCGATGCCCAGTGCAGATTGCGTGGTGAGATCGAAGCCGAGCGGCGCCAGCAACACGCTGAGCTCTTTCAGTTTGCCGGCATTGCCACTGGCGAGAACGATGCGCACGGCTGTCTTGCCGTCAGATGGTCTGCAGCGCCTGCGCCTGGAGCGCGAACAACTCTCCGAGTCCGCCGGCGGCGAGATTCAGCAACGCGTCGAGTTCGTCGCGACGAAATGCGTGACCTTCCGCGGTTCCCTGCACTTCGACGAAGCCGCCGCCGCTGTTCATGACGACGTTCATGTCAGTTTCGGCGGTGGAGTCTTCCGCGTAGTCGAGATCGAGTACGGGAACACCACCGACGATGCCAACAGAGATCGCGGCGATCTGGCCGTGCAGCGGGCTCATGGCGATCAGCTTGCGTGCAACTAACTTTTCGCACGCCTCCGCCAGAGCGACGAAGCCGCCGGTGATGGCGGCCGTGCGCGTGCCGCCGTCTGCTTGCAACACATCGCAGTCGATGGTGATCGTGCGTTCGCCGAGCGCCTTGAGATCGATGACCGCGCGCAGGGATCTGCCGATCAGACGCTGGATTTCCTGCGTCCGGCCGCTTTGCTTGCCTTTCGCGGCTTCACGTGGCGAGCGCGTATGCGTGGCGCGCGGAAGCATGCCGTACTCGGCGGTCACCCAGCCCTGGCCTTTACCGCGCAGGAACGAAGGAACGTTTTCTTCCACGCTGGCTGTACACAACACGCGCGTATCGCCGCTCTCGATGAGCACGGAGCCTTCGGCGTGTTTGGTGAAATGACGGGTGAGACGCACGGGACGCAGCTGATCGGCTGCGCGCCCGCTCGGACGGATATTCATAACAAAACTCTCTTCGACGTCGACTATGCGCGGGGTAGGTTGCCGAGCCAGCGGAGCACGGCGGACGAAGTGTTGTCGCTGCCGGCGCCGGTGCGCGCGATGGAGCGCTCGCTCAGGGCGAGGAGAGTGTCACGCAAATGCGTGCCGGGTGCACCCAGTTCGGTGGCCATCTCCGGATCGCGGAGCCCGCTCCACAGGCCATCGGTGCAGACGAGCAGGACGTCGTTGGCGTCGAGCCGGCGCCTGCGGCTCAGGGTCATGTCGGGCATGATCGGGTCGCCGCCGAGGCAGCATTCGACGAAGTTGCGCATGGGATGGGTGTGGGCCTGCTCCGCGGTGATGAGGCCCTCCCGCAGCAGCAGTTCGACGTGGCTGTGATCTCGCGTACGGCTGAGCACTGAGCCGTGGCGAAAATGATAGATGCGGCTGTCGCCAACGTGCGCCCACCAGGTGAAGCCCTGCTGGACGAGGCATATCGCGCAAGTCGCGCGTGGCCGGTGTTCGAGGGGCAGATGGGCGCCGATGCGCACGACTTCCTCGTGGGCGCGGCCCAGCGTGAGGTGCAGGAAGCCCAGCGGATCGAACAGGGGATGTGGGGTTTGCCAGAACGCGTCCAGGACGACCTGCAGCGTAACTTCCGCCGCGCGGGCGCCGTTGGCGTGACCGCCCATACCATCGGCCACGACGAGCAGTGAGGCATGCTCACTGACCGCTGCGGTAACCCGATCCTGGTTCTCTTCGCGCGCTCCCAGAAGGCTGACGTCGGCGTACTCGACCCGCAAGAAGCAACCCGCGCATCTGTTAGACTTGGTCGCGCTTTATATCACCCCCCGATGGATCAGCGTAGCTGCTGCGTCACGCCCTTCGCTGAACCTTCAAGTATTTCGCGAGTACCACCGCATGATCGCAAGCATGACCGGTTTTGCACGAGGCGAGACCGATGGCTCCTGGGGCGTTCTTGTCTGCGAATTACGCAGCGTGAACCACCGTTTTCTCGAGGGCAGCTTCCGCATGCCGGACGAGTTGCGGTCGACGGAGGGGGAGCTGCGGCAGATCCTCATGCGCGAACTCAAGCGCGGCAAAGTCGACTGCACTATTACTTATCGCTCGGCGCAGGCGGTGGCCAACGGTCTCGATATCGACTCCGTGGCGTTGGAGCGGGTGCTGTCGCGGGTACGCGAGCTTGCGACGCTGTTGCCGGAGCGGCACACGGTCAATCTGCTGGATGTGCTTCGCTGGCCGGGTGTCGTTCGCGACAACAGTTCGGGTGGCGATGAGTTGCCGGCTGCTGCGCAGCAAGTGTTTATCGCGACGTTGAAGGAATTGAGTGCGACCCGTCGTCGGGAGGGCGAGCGGCTGCGGGATCTGTTGGAGCAGCGTTGCGCGATCCTCGAGACTTTGGTTGCGCAGGTGCGCGCGCGTTTGCCGGAGGTGCAGGTGCGCGTGCGTGCGCGGTTGAATGATCGGCTTGCGGAGTTGAAAGCGCAGGTGGATCAGGATCGGCTGGAGCAGGAGCTGGCGATGCTTCTGCAGCGGCTGGATGTGGATGAGGAGTTGGACCGGCTGACGGGGCATATCGAGGAGATTCGCCGTGTCATCGGCGGTAACGAGCCGGCAGGCCGCCGCCTCGATTTCCTCATGCAGGAGCTGAATCGGGAGGCCAACACGCTGTCGTCCAAATCTCAGGATCTGGAGACGACCCGCGCAGCGGTGGATATGAAAGTCGCGATCGAGCAGATGCGGGAGCAGGTGCAGAACGTGGAGTAGGGGAGACTCAGGGCATCATCTTGCGTTAGGCACTACCGAAGCGTCTGAGACGTCTGACGGATGCGAAATCGGCTCAACAGCGGGCCGGATGAACGGCGGAGCTTCCTTCATCGGGACGAAGTTGAGAACGTAAGTATTTTCTGTTGCTTCGTTTCCGAAGTACAACATCCAGGTCATGCGACCGCGATCGACTGAGATAGTCGTTAAAGCGCGCATCAATACGCTTCTGGCGGGCTCATTCGTCGCTTCGAACTGATATTTCCGCGGCTCCATTACCTCCCCCGTTGCCGTCTCTGACATCAAACTCGGCCTCAGATCGTTCGTGCCCATCGTCATCGTGACTCTCGCCGCACTGGCGGTCGCCCGGCGAATCTCGTCGACGAGTTCGTACGCCGGCCACTCTCCCTCTGGAATCGAAATACGAACATCGAGAACTGACGGTTGCGCCACCCAGTTCCCATTTCGATCTCTCGAATGCGTGGGAATCACATGAAAGACTTCACCCGCGCGCTCAACGCGAAAGCGACCTCCGCTGCCACGAGAGGATTGCGCCTCGATGACTTCGGCGAGAATTTCGTCGAGTTTCTTAGATGACGTTTTCACCTTTAAAAGGCCGCTGCGCGGGCCGATGACTCTCGGCGCCGTACCCTTGGGAAACCTGTCCAAATCCTTTCGGACCCGGTCAGTGTAATCCTCCAGATCGCCCGCATACGCGTAGCGGGGATCCTCATAAGTAATCAGATCTCCAAAGGCGTCTGTCAATATCTGAGCAGCCCTTGCAACGGGCCTGGCGGTTTCAACAGTGAGCGTGGTAACGCCCTTCACTTGCGTCATCTTCGCATCTTCGCGATCCGCTCCACATGAGGCGACCGAAAGCACCGCGACAACAATAGATCCCGCATACCCGGCACATCGGGCGCCTCGCGCCAGCGTGAATTTCATGAATCGTCCGCCCTTGGTTCAGAACATTGCGGTAGATGACAGGACCCATTCTTATCCATGGGGACCCGATGCCGGGTGCGCTCAACACATCCACCGTCGTCTCGTATCTCGCCAATCGCTTCGGCCTCCACGACGTTATCGAGAACACACATGTCGGTGTAGGGAGCTCATGGGGATCCACTTCCAAAGATACTCGCGTAGCTAACCGGGTTCGCTATCTGAGATCCACGGTGGACGATTCGATCGGTATTCGCGTCGCCAAAACTCTCACCTGAGACGAGATGTTAGTCGCGTAGCTCGAAACAACACAGGAGAACTGTGAAGAGGACACTGGCCCCGAGCTCATGGTGTGCTGGAATCGTTTATCAGGGAAATTTAATAACGGTCACACACATGAATTCCAGATTGTCAGGTCTCTGCGCGACGCTGCTATTGGTGAATGGATTGCTCGGCGCACAGTGGGTGAGCGCGCAAAATGCCGCGCCGGCCGAGGAGGCAGCCGCTGAACCCGCGGCCGCCGAGCACGATCCTGTCGACGATCTCGCCTGGGTGATAGGCCCAGGGTCCGCGAAGGTCGGCAGCAACGCCACCATGCAGATCCCGGAGGGCTATCGCTTCCTCGGTGCAAGGGAAACCGCGAAGCTGATGGAGATGATGCAGAACCCGTCGAGCGACAGCGAATACACCTTCGCGCCGCATGACCTGAGCTGGTTCGCCCTCATCGACTTCGATGACATGGGCTATGTGAAAGACGACGAGAAGATCGACGCGGACGCTTTGCTCAAGTCGATGACTGAAGGAACCGAGGCGGCCAACGAAGACCGCCGTTCGCGCGGCTGGCCTGAGATGCACATCGTCGGCTGGCGCTATCAGCCGCGTTACGACGAAGAGACCAAGCGCCTCGAGTGGGCCATCGACGGCAAGAGCGGCGACGACATCATCACCAACTTCAACACACGCATTCTGGGTCGACGCGGCGTCGCCTCGGTAACGTTGGTCGAGGCGCCGGAGAATCTGGAAGCCACCGTGCCGGTGTTCAAAGAACTGCTGCAGGGATACGCCTTCAACGAAGGTGAACGTTACGCCGAGTTCGTACCCGGCGATAAGGTCGCGGAATACGGTCTCGCGGCGCTGGTTGCAGGCGGGGCGGCCGCGGCGGCTGCCAAGACAGGTATTTTCAAGGCACTGTGGAAGTTTCTGGTCGTCGGCGCCATAGCGGTTGCCGGTGGCCTCAGGAAATTCTTCGGTCGAAAGGACACGGCAGAGGCCTGATCCCGGCGGCTCGTCGCTCCATGTACCTGTTGCCGCTCGATCACTTTCTGGCCGCGCTGCTGCCGATCATTTATCTCTTCGACTGCATACTGTGGTTGGAGCACGATGAAGTTGCGGTTTCGATTGGCGATCGCGGCGTGACTGCGATCCGCTTTGGATCGGGCTGGACGCTCGCGGGGCGACGTCCTGTGCTGATGAATCCCCTGTTGCCGTTTCGACTCGCTATCAAAGCCAAGTGGCGACTGTCGGAGAACGGCACGCCGGGCGATGCTGAGATACGGCAGCAAACTCAGGATCTGCACCACGCCCTGCTACCTGTAGGGATGACATCGAGCGTGTCTGCATTGGTCGGCATAGTGCCGGCGTCGCTGGCTTTGCTCGCCGGCAGGTCGGAGCTGTTTCTGATCTGCTGGGCGATCGCGGTGTTGTTCGTGCTGACAGGAGGTGGCATCGCACTCGCTCGTTACCGGCGCCTGCCCCTCTCTCGCGACATGTTGTTATGGACGACGCTTGTCGCTGCGTTGTGTTTTCCCCAGGCCGGCGGCCTCGCGCGAAATCTTGCTGGTCAACGGAAACTGGCGCTTACGTTGCCGGGCGATGCTGAGGCTTTGCTCGAGGGCGCCGAGCGTGCGCAGTTCGACGAATCGTTTCTTCAATGCCTGAAGGGAATCCAACATGGCGCGGCGGAGGGCTCGGTTACTGCACTGACAGCTGAGCGCCTCATCTCTGCAGCGCGAGGTAGCGAGCCATGAAAATCATTGAGATGGCGGTGATTGGTGGAGGCAGTGTCGTCGGATGGCTGTTGGTCTCGTGGTTTTTTGATTCCAGGAAAGCAGAGTCCGCTGAAAGTGATGCCGTAGCACCGACGCCCAGCGCGCCGCGTGATCCGGACGAGCTGACTCTCAGCGAGCTGGGGCAGCAGTGGCATTCGATTCTCGGCGTTTCCGCCAAAGCCGAAGCGATGGAGATCGAAGCCGCTTATCAGGCGGCGATCAGCGAATGCGATCGCATTCGTTTCGACGCGGGCAGTTCTGCGTCTGCTTTGCAGATGGCAAATTCGCGTCGGAAGCGAATTAGCTCTGCCTATGAGTTTATTCGATCCGTGCGTCGTAACCAGGGCTACGAATAGCAACTCAGATCTCGCTGATTCGCCACCAGATCGCAAATGCCAGCATGCCCCCCCCACGATCAGTGCAATCACAACGCGAACGCCAGCGGATGTAAGGAAGCCAAAGAACCGGTACGTCACCGCGTTCTGCTTATAGCCACATCGTGTACAGGTCGCTGATTCGGCGTCACGCAACTCGGGGGCGACGTCGAGCAACGGGCGCTCCGACAGCAACGCTTCGCCCATGCTCTGCGGTGGCGGCGGCCGAAATTTAAACCCGCACTTCTCGCAAGTTACAGTCTTCACTCTTGACAGCAGTCCTTCACTTTGAAGTCTGTCACGGTTGCACTGCCGAGCGTCGCAGAGACAGACTTGTCACGACCCACGACGTAGCCAGGCGGCACTCCAACGGAGATCGCATCGCCCATCTGCGTATAAGACACGCTCGCTCCAATACCGGGAAGTCCCGTCCCGATTCGCGGATTATTTGGACTGGGAACCGCCCCGACAGTGATGCCAGCGGCAGCCGTCAGGAACAAGCCTTCAAGCGACCCTGCATCCGGACACTGCCACGGGTCCTTGAACGACACTTGTGAAATTGCGCCAGTGAGTTTGAGGCCCAGCCCAGCGGATGGCCCCACGGCTGTGACGTTAGCTGAAATTTTCTTCCCACACGCACACTCCTGATCAAACGCCCAGGTGGTGTTGGAGAGAAGCAGAGCAACGAGGACCAATACGGCGCGACGAACCAGCATATCCATCCCTGGAATAGTTGGAGACCCGCCGCAACTCTAGAGACTCAGCTTATCTTTCGCCAGTGCAATATTGTCAGAATGAAGACGCACTCTGTCATCGCGGCGTCATGCTCCTCGACTTCGTCTATGCTCACAGCCAGCCACCTGACGGAGCTCCCTTGAAGCATTCACATCTTGCAGAGCGGGCGCTGGGCGACTTGATGACCGCGCTCGCCTCCAACGACGTATCCCCAGGTGCCGGCGCCGCGGGCGCCGTGGCTCTGGCATTAGCCGCCGCGTGCGCCGGCAAGGCAGTAGCCATCACGCTCAAGCATCGTCAGGAAGATGAATCACTGACGCGCGTCGGCCAGCAGCTGGCTGAGATACGCCGCCGCGCGATGTTCGGCGCAGACGAGGACTCCCGCCGCTTCGAAGATTTCATTCACGAGAAGGATGCCCGCTCGGCCGTGGCACTGATCAGAGCGGGAGAAGGCCTACAACATCTGGCCGAAGTGCTGCGCGAAGTGTTGCGCGATATCGAAACGCAAATCGACTCAGTGATGGCCGGCGACATCGCAGCGGCCCACGCACTATGCGACGCGTTCGCCGCCATCCAGGCCGCCAATCTGGAAGAAACCCGACGCGCCGCCGATTTACGCGAGTGAAAACCGCCGGCTAAGCCGGCGGAAGACGCGGCCCCGAATACACGTACTCCAGCAACACGCCAATGAACACCACCATCCCGACATAGTGGTTGTTGAGAAACGCCTTGAAGCACATCGCCGGATCGCGCCGACGTATCAGCCACTGCTGATACAGGAAAAACAGCGCCGCCGCGCCGAGGCCCGCCAGATACCACGTGCCGAACATCATGCCGCGACCCGCAAGATACAACGCCAACAGCATGATGATCTGCAGCACCGCGATCAGGAACCGATCCATATCCGCAAACAGGATGGCGCTCGATTTCACACCGATGCGGAAATCATCCTCGCGATCCACCATGGCATACAGCGTGTCATAGACCGCCGCCCAGATGATCGTCGCAATGAATAACACCCACACCACACGCGGCAGAGAACCCGTCTGCGCCGCGAACGCCATCGGCACAGCCCAGCCAAACGCGATACCGAGATACAGCTGCGGCATCGGAAAGAAACGTTTCAGGAAAGGATAAGAAATCGTCAGCGCCGCGCCGATGCAGGCGAGCTGAATCGTGAACAGATCCAGCTGCATGACGAGCAGCAGCGCCACCAGCACCAACACTACAAACACGCACAGCGCTTCGACGGGCCCGATACGGCGCGCCGCCAGCGGACGATCCCGCGTGCGCCTGACGTACGGGTCGACATTACGATCCGCGAAATCATTGACGATGCAGCCTGCGGACCGCATCACGACGGTGCCCAGGATGAACACCACCAGCACTTTCGGATCCGGCCGGCCGTCGCCTGCGATCCACAGCGCCCACAACATCGGCCACATCAGCAGCCAGATGCCGATCGGACGGTTCAGCCGCGTGAGCTGCACGTACTCCTCGAGCCGCCGCCCGAGCCGATGGACGAACGGCGCCTCGATCGGCTTCACCGTCGGCGCTAACAAGTCTTCCGAGGCAACCGCCATCGACCCGCTCCTCATCCCACCCTGCCGTATCGCTCGCCCACCCCAATCCAACGCGCGGCGAGCGGCGCAATACTATCCGGGTATGCGCTGAGCAGCAGCTCCGCCGCTTCCTGAACCCGCGGCAATAGATCCACATCACGTGTCAGATCCGCCACACGCAGCTGCGCGAGGCCCGTCTGCCGCGTGCCGAGCAGCTCTCCCGGCCCTCGCAGCTCGAGATCGCGGCGAGCGATCACGAATCCGTCATTGGTCTCGCGGATCGCCTTGAGCCGCTCCCGCGCCAGCTGCGACAGCGGGCTCCGATACAGCAGCACACACGAGCTCGCGGCCGAACCACGGCCCACCCGGCCCCGAAGCTGATGGAGCTGCGCGAGCCCCATGCGCTCGGCGTTCTCGATGACCATCAAGGTGGCGTTGGGCACGTCCACACCCACTTCGATCACCGTCGTCGCGACGAGCAGATGAATAGTGCCGGCCTTGAACGCCAGCATCGTCTGATCTTTCTTCGCGGGCGGCATGCGCCCATGAACGAGACCGACGTGCACGCCAGGCAGCGCCGCTGCCAGAGCCGCCGCGGTTTCTTCCGCCGCCTGCGAACGCATTTCCTCAGATTCCTCGATCAGCGGGCACACCCAGTAAGCCTGTCGCCCCGCGCGGCAGGCTTCCACGATGCGCATCACCACCTGATCGCGCCGCTCTTCCGGCACCACGACCGTCTGGATGGGGGTGCGCCCCGGCGGCAACTCATCGATCACGGAAATCTCGAGGTCAGCGTAAGCCGTCATCGCCAGGGTTCGCGGAATAGGCGTCGCCGTCATGATCAGCTGATGCGGAAAACGCCCGTGCTTGCGCCCTTTTTCCTGCAGCCGCAGGCGCTGCTGCACGCCGAAGCGATGCTGCTCATCCACGATCACCAGCGCGAGCTGCGCGAACTCGATGCCTTCCTGAAACAGCGCGTGCGTGCCCACGATCAGGCGCGCTTCGCCGGAAGCTATGACTTCTAGCGCGCTCCGACGCGTCCGCGCGGGTTGCGAGCCCGAGACCAGCGCGACCGGTAACCCCAGCGGCTGAAACCAGTCCCGAAAATTTCTCCAGTGTTGTTCCGCTAACAACTCTGTTGGCGCCATGAGGGCTGCCTGCATTCCGCTGCCAGCCGCTCGCGCGGCGGCCGCGGCGGCAACGACAGTTTTGCCGCAACCGACATCCCCCTGAATCAGGCGCACCATGGCGTGCGGCTCGCCGAGATCTCCGTTGACGTCCTGAAGCGCGCGCTTCTGCGCGCCCGTCATCTCGAAAGGCAATGAGGCGATGAAGCGCGGCGCGAGCCCTTCCTGATCGTCGAGCTGCCAGGCCGCTTCGGCCTGCGCGGAGCGCTTCAACAACTTCAGACTGAGGTGATGCGCCAGCAACTCCTCGAACGCGAGCCGTCGTTGCGCCGGATGTCGACCCGCCGCGAGCTCGGGAAGCTGCGCTTCGCGAGGCGGCCGATGTACATACGACAGCGCTTCTTTCAGTGTGGGAAGCGAGAGGGGCTGCAACACTTCGGCAGGCACCCAGTCCTGCACGGCTTCGGCATCCAGCTCGCGCAGCGCCTGATCGATGAGCATGCGCAAACGGCCCTGCTGCACGCCCTCCGTGCTCGGATAGATGGGCGTCAAAGATTCTTCGAGCGGCGCGGCCTCATCCGTCACACGCCGATACTCCGGATGCACGATCTCGAGTCCGACCGGCCCGCGTCGAACTTCTCCAAAGCAGCGGATGCGCACGCCGCGCGCGAGCCCGTTCTGTTGCGCGTTCGAGAAGTAGAAAAATCTTAAAGTCAGGAAGCCGGACCCATCCGAGATCCGCGTCAGCAGTTGCCGCCGGCGACGGAACGTCACCTCAGTGAGCTGCACCTCGCCTTCGACGGCAACGCGCATCCCGGGAAGCAGAGCGCCGATCGGCACGACCTGCGTGCGGTCTTCATATCGAAGTGGCAGCAGGAACAACAGGTCCTGGACCTGCCTGACGCCGAGGCGCTCCAGGCGCTCCGCGAGCGCCTCGCCCACACCACGCATTTCCGTGATGGGGCGTTGCTCCGCTCGCACGGAGCCGCCGGGTTGACGTACCGGATCACCCAAGATGCAGGATGGCTTCGATCTCGACGCGAGCTCCGCGAGGCAGCTGCGCGACACCGATCGCGGAACGTGCGGGATAAGGCTTCGGCAGATATTGCGCCATGATTTCATTCACCTTCGCGAAGTGCGCAAGGTCGGTCAGAAACACGGTGACCTTCACGGCGTCAGCGAGCGTTGCGCCGGCGGACTCCGCTACAGCCTTCATGTTTTCAAACACACGGGTGATCTCGACGTCGATCTCGCCAGTCACCAGCTGCATGGTTTTGGGATCGAGCGGAATCTGCCCGGACATGTACACGGTGTCGCCGACTCGCACGGCCTGGGAATACGTGCCGATCGCGGCGGGCGCATTGTTAGTGTGAAGGATCTGACGCGTCATCGATGGGCTCCTGGGTGTGGGTTTCCGGGAATTCTTCCTGATGCTCGGTGCGGGGATGCGCGCCCGAGTGGGCCGCGATCGTCCGCGTGATGCGCTGGATGTCCGGCATGCGACGGAGCGTACGCACCACGCGCGCGAGATGCTCGATATCGCGCACCTTCAGCTCGAAGATCAGGGTGGATTCATTGTTATCGCGCTCCTCAACGGAGACGCGCTCGATGTTGGCTTCGCTGGTGGCGAGCCCGGCTGCGACGGCTGCCAGCACGCCGGTGCGATTGGCTGCATCCACGCGCAACTCGGAACGGAACACGCGATCCGGCGCGGTCTGCCACGTTACGGGCAGCCACTTCTCCGGATGCTTGCGGTAATCCTCAACGTTCACGCAATGCTCGCGATGGATGACGACGCCGCGGCCCGCAGAAAGGAACGCCAGGATTGGATCCCCCGGAATCGGGAAACAACAACGCGCATAGGTGACGAGCAGCCCTTCGGTGCCCGCGATGGCGAGCGGACCGGGCATGGGCTCGGAGCCGTCTTCGCTCGGCGTCGTCGGCAACAGTCTGCGCGCCATCAGCGGCGCGAGGCGTTCGCCGAGGCCGATCTTCTCGTAAAGCTCATCGAGATCTTTCATGCCGAGCTCGCCCAGCGCGGACTGCTGTGCCTCGGGACTCACATCTTCCAGCGACATTCGGAATTCGCCGAGCGCCTGATTGAGCAGCCGCTGACCGAGCGCGATGGCCTCGGTACGTCGCAGGCTCTTCAGATACTGACGAATGGCGCTCCGCGCTTTCGCTGTAACGACAAAGTTGACCCACGACGGATTCGGCATCGCGCCCTTCGCCGTGATGATCTCGACGGTCTGACCATTTCGAAGCACGGTGCGCAGAGGAGTGAGGCGACGATCCACCTTGGCGGCAACACAGCGATTGCCGACATCCGTGTGCACGGAGTAGGCGAAGTCGACCACCGTTGCGCCGCTGGGCAGTCGCAGGATTTTTCCCTTCGGTGTGAACACGTACACCTTGTCGGGAAACAGATCGACCTTGACGCTCTCGAGAAACTCTTCGGAGCTGCCGCCTTCCTGCAGCTCGACGAGATTCGACAGCCATTCGCGCGCACGCTCTTCCTGCATGGAGTCAGGGCCTTCGCCCGACTTGTAGCGCCAGTGCGCGGCGATGCCCGACTCCGCGACGCGATGCATATCCTGCGTGCGAATCTGAACTTCGATCGGCACGCCGTTGGGTCCGAATAAAGTCGTGTGCAGCGACTGGTAGCCGTTGACGCGCGGAATCGCGATGTAATCCTTGAAGCGGCCCGGCATCGGCCTGAACACGGAATGCACGACGCCGAGCGCGCGATAGCTCGTATCCGCCTTGTCGACGACGACTCGCAGCCCATACACGTCGACGATCTCGTTCAGCGTGGAGCGCTTGCGACGCATCTTCTTATAAATGCTGTAGAGATGTTTCTCGCGCGTTTCGACCGTGGCGACGATCTCGTTGCGAACCAGCGCAGCCTGCAGCTGCTGCTCGATCTTCTTGAGAAATTCTTTCTGATTGCCGCGAGCGCGTTTCAGCGCGCGCGACAGCGTGCGATAGCGATGGGGATACAGCGCCTCGAAGCCGAGATCCTCGAGCTCGAGTTTGATCTTGTAAAGGCCGAGCCGCTCCGCGATGGGCGCGTAGATATCCAACGTCTCGCGGGCGATGGCACGGCGACGGGCGGGGTTCATCGCCTCGATCGTGCGCATGTTGTGCGTACGGTCCGCGAGCTTCACAAGAATGACGCGCAGATCGCGCACCATCGCGAGCAGCATCTTGCGGAAGCTCTCCGCCTGCGCTTCCTCGCGGCTCTTGAATTTGATCTGGTCGAGCTTGGTGACGCCGTCGACGAGCTCCGCGACATCGGCACCGAAACGGGCGGCGAGCTGGTCTTTGGGAGTCGGCGTGTCTTCGATGACGTCGTGGAGAATGGCCGCGACGATGGTATCCGCGTCGAGACGCAGGTCCGCGAGAATGGCGGCGGCCGCTACGGGATGGGCGATGTACGGCTCACCGGAGAGCCGTTTCTGTCCCTTGTGGGCGGAGGCGCCGAACTCCGCGGCTTCTTCGATGCGCTTGACCTGGTCGGCGGGCAGGTAGGTGCCGACCGAGGCAAGCAGTTCTTTAAGGCCGGGAGTGCGCCTTCCACCGGGGAGCAGTCCCAGGAGCGAAGACGCGTAGTCCATGGGCTATGCCGGGTCGATCAGTCTCCGAGACCGAACTGAGGTGCGCGGAACGAGGACTGCACTTCGAGATCGGGAATCGGGGCTTCGGCCGGAGGCTCGGGCTCGCGGAGCATATCGGCGGTGATGTTGCCGGCGGCGATCTCGCGGAGCGCGACCACAGTGGGCTTGTCGTTTTCCCACGCGATGGTGGGCTCTGCGCCGTTGGCCAGCCGACGTGCACGCTGAGAAGCCAGCAGCACCAGCTGGAACAGGTTTTCGACGTTGGACAGACAGTCTTCGACAGTAATGCGAGCCATAGTAATGCTTTGGAAAATGATGAAGCCCGCCGCAGGCGGGCCGAAAGGGGTACCACTATAAGCCAGTCTGGCCCCCGCAGGCCAGCCAAGTGCGGTGACGGCGAGGCTCGCCTCCCTTGCCGAGATGCCGAAGGTCGCGCGGCGCACCCACACTCGCTGCGCGGGCGCCGAAACCGTTGGGCCTTGCGAGGTCAGCGAACTCCAGGCGGCAGCGGGCGGCTCGGCCCCGCGCACGCGTTCAGCTGAGAAGGTCAGCTAGCAGTGGGGCAAGCTCTGGGCGATCGGCGCGAAGGGAGCTGCCAGTGCCATCGACAATGCGGGCGAGGTCGGCTACGGCCTTCCGGAAGTTGTCGTTCACGACCACGTAGTCGAATTCATTCCAGTGCGACATATCGCCTACCGCATCGCGGAGCCGCCGGGCGATCACTTCCTCGGAGTCCGTCTGCCGGTTACGCAGACGTTCTTCGAGCGCCTGCCGCGAAGGCGGCAGAATGAAAATGGATGCGCACTCCGGCAACGAGCGGCGGACCTGCTGCGCCCCCTGCCAGTCAATCTCCAGCACTACGTTCTGACCCTTCGCGAGGCACTCTTCCACGGGCGCGCGGCTCGTGCCGTAGTGGTTGTCGAACACCTGCGCATGCTCGAGGAAAGCGTTCCCGTCGATCAGCTGTTTGAATTCCGGCACCGACACGAAGTGATACTCACGGCCCGGCGCTTCGGTAGGACGCTGCTTGCGGGTGGTGTGCGAAATCGACACGGCGAGCGCGGGCCGCTCTTCGAGCAGCGCTTTGACCAGCGACGTCTTGCCCGCGCCGGACGGCGCGGCGATGACGAACAAGCGCCCTCGCCCGGAAACTGGCTGACTCACTGCCAGAAAGCCTGGCCGCGGGAGCGCAGGAACGCCGCGCGAAAGGTAACCACCTGAATTTTCACGAGATGCTGAAAACGGAAAGGAAATCGGATGCGGATTCTAGCCGATGCCCGCGGGCAGGGTCGGCCGTCATCCAATCTCTCGCACTTTCGCGCTCAACAACAACATTGTCAGGACGAGCAATGCGGCCCCCGCGTTGTGCGCGGTAGCCAGCCACAGGGGAAAGCCCGACTTCACCATCGAGATGCCGATCGTCAGCTGCAGCCCTAAAGCAATGAGCACGCCGATCGCAGCGGGACGCGCTCTGAGCAGGGCTACCCTGCGGAACGTAATCCACACGGCGAGCAGCAAGGCGAGCGTCGCGACGATGGCGCCAAGCCGATGCGTGAAGTGAATGGCGACGCGGGCGGGATGATCCAGCACGCCGCCTTCGTAGTTGACGCCGAGCCCGCGCCACAAGACGAACGCGTCCTTGAAATCCGTTTCCGGCCACCACTCGTTCTGGCAGGTCGGAAAATCAGGACAGGCCACGGCGGCGTAGTTGGTACTCGTCCAGCCGCCCAGAATGATCTGGAGCGCGAGCGCCACGAGCGCGATGTGCACGAGTTGCCGCGGACGTCGCAACGGATTCGCGACGAGTATCGAGGTGCCCGTGCGTCTCCACACCGTCTTGCCCAGAGACAGCCACAGCCACCACAGCATGCCGAGCGTGGTGAGTCCAAAAATAAGATGCAGCGTCACGATGAGCGGCTTCAGCTGCAGAGTCACCGTGAGCATGCCGAGAATGCCCTGGAACACCACCAGCGCCAGCAAGGTGAGCGCATATCCCACGCTGACGATGCGCTGGCGCCGCGTGACGATCGCCATGGCGGCGATGACGACGATAATCAGACCCAGCGTCGACGCGGCGTAACGATGAATCATCTCGCGCCACGCCTTGCCGACATGCAGCGGCGCATGTGGATACGCAGCCTGCGCGGCGAGATTCTGTTCCGCGCCCGCAGGTGTCAGATGCCCATAACAGCCGGGCCAGTCAGGACAGCCGAGCCCGGCAGCAGTGAGCCGAACATAAGCGCCGAGCACGACGACCACGAGACACAACAGCACGCCTGCGAGTGTCAGGCGGCGAATCCAGAGAGCGGAGGGCATGCGAGTCGTGACCCGTTCGGCGTCAACCGATGTGAGAGAGCTTCAGGAGTTTCTTCAGGTCCTGCAGCAGGCCCCTCGGATTGCCGCGCGCATCGTAGCGCATGACCAGATTGCCCAGCGGATCGACGACGAATATCGAGCTGCTGCGATCCGCGGCAGGAAAAGCGTCAACGAGTTTCGCTGCCGCCGCGCTGCTGGCGTCCACCAGAATCATTCCGGGATGTTCCTGATTCAGAAACTCCCGGTCACGCTGCGAGCTCGTCACGATGAACACGCGCTTCACGCGAGTAAGCTCATTGTTGAGCGCGATACGCGTCTGACGAATGACGAGCAGAGCGCGATGACACGCCTCATCGCACGCGCCATCGCCCACATACACGAGGCTCCATTTCTCAGCCAGCAACGGCGTGCTGATATCTGCTTCGGCGCCACCGGAATGCGGCAGCTCAACCACAGGAAGCGGACGCGCCGGACGGTACAACTCACCATTGTTGGTACTTGCGACGGGACGCCAGTCGGTCGCGTAGTACATCCAGAACGCTGCGATCAGCGGCAGGAAAAATAAAGCGGCGAGCGCCCCCACCGTGCGGAGATTGCGTGCGCGGAGATCGGCCGGCGTCGTGTTCATGCTTCTTTCTTCGTTCCCCTGCTGCCCATGATGAGCCACAGGATGATGGCGAGCCCCGCGAAGCTCCACCATTGAATGGCGTACGACCAGTGTCGTCCGGGCTCGAGGCCGGGCGGCTTCCAGTCCCGTATGAAACCGTTGGGCGCCTTCGGATCGAGCAGCACGATATGCGGCTCGAGCGGCAGGCCCAGCGCGGCACTCAGATCATCCAGACGCGGAAAGCTCGTGACCTTCGGCCATGGAGCGTCCGTCAGCGGCACCGTGCGTCCGCGCGCGAGGCCCGGCGGCGGCAACTCATCCACACGTCCCGTGATGGTCACTTCCGGCGCCGCCTCGAATGAAATGTCCGGCAGGCGATCGCGGAAGCCGCTGAACGGCACCCAGCCCCGATCGACCAGCACGAGCCGTCCATCCAGAAGTTGCAAGGGGGTCAACACTTCATATCCGGCACGGCCTTCATGCGTGCGGTTGTCGAGGAGAAACTGTCGCTCGGTATCGAAGCGTCCCGACGCGCTCACCTGCTGAAATCTGGGGATATCCGCGAGCTTGCGCGAGCCAATGGCCAGCACCTGCCCCGCGCCCTGTTCGAAACCGGCCCACTGCGCCTCGCGCAGATTGCCGCGATGCCATTGCCACTGTCCCAGGTTGACGAACAACACGCAGGCCAGGGCAGTCAGCGCCGTCATGAACCACGACGATCTGAATTCGCGCCGACCGAGCTTCAGGCGGACCGGCATGTCAATTGCTCGACTCTCGCCAGGTTGTACACTGGGGCCCGCATGGACATCGTGATTCGCATCGTCATCGTCATCGCACTCGTCGCCATCCTGGCGAGCCTCGGGTCGGCGCTGTTCCACCTTTCACGGGGCACGGGCGACTCACGAAAGATGGTGCGCGCGCTGACGATTCGAGTGGGCCTGTCCGTCGCGCTCTTTCTGCTGCTGATGTTGGCGTGGTACCTGGGGCTGATCCAGCCCCATTCTGTCGTACCGCGCTAAGCCTCAGAGCCAGTACACGAAGACGAAGAGACCGAGCCACACCACGTCGACGAAGTGCCAGTACCAGGCAACCGCCTCGAACGCGAAGTGACGCTGCGGGGTGAAGTGGCCCTTCACGACACGCAGCCAGATCACCAGCAGCATGATCGCGCCGAGCGTGACATGCAGGCCGTGAAAGCCCGTGAGCATGAAGAACGTCGAGCCGTAGATGCCCGTCGAAAGACGCAGGCCCAGCTCCGTGTACGCCTCGTGATATTCCTCGGCCTGCAGGAACACGAAGAGGAAGCCGAGCAGGAAGGTCGCGGCGAGGAAAATGGTGAGCTGCTTGCGGTTCGCGGCGCGCAGAGCGTGATGCGCGATCGTGAGCGTGACGCCGCTGGTCAGAAGAATCAGCGTGTTGATCGCAGGCAGACCCATCGCCGGGATGACTTCGAACTCACCGTCATTGCCACCCACACGCAGCGGGCCGTTGGTCGGCCACGTGGCCTGGAAGCTGTTCCACAACGTGTGGCCCGTGAAGAACTTCGTGCCGCCGCCGCCGATCCACGGAATCGAGAACTCGCGGGCGTAGAACAACGCGCCGAAGAAGGCGGCGAAGAACATCACCTCGGAGAAGATGAACCACATCATTCCCATGCGGAACGAGCGGTCGACCGCCATGTTGTAGATGCCGCGCTGGCTCTCGCCGATGACCGTGCTGAACCAGCCCACGAACATGAACGCGATCAGCAGCCCGCCCGGGATGAAGGCCCAGCCGCCCGCCCAGTCGTTAAAGAAGGCGATGACGCCGACCATGAAGGTGAAGAGCGCGAACGAGCCGATGATTGGCCAGTGGCTCTCGTGCGGAACGAAGTAAGCGTCTGAGTCGTGTGCGTGTACGTCTGCGTTTGCCATGTGCGATTTCCTGAAACTACTGCTGCGCGTGCCGCTACGGTGCGGCGGCGACGCGCGTCGATACGTCGTAGAACGTGTATGCGAGCGTGATGCGATCGAGATTCTTCGGGAGCGCCGGGTCCACGATGAAGCGCACCGGCATGTCACGCCCCTGCCCAACCGTGAACGGCTGCGGCGTAAAACAGAAACATTCGGTCTTGCGGAAGTACGCCGTCGCCTTGGAAGGGACGATGTTCGGCACCGCCTGCGCAACGGTATCTTTGCCTGTCAGGTTCTGCGCAAAGAACTCCGCGGTGTAGAGCCGGCCCGGATGCACTTCCATCGAGCGTACGGCGGGCCGGAATTCCCAGCTGCCCGCGCTGCCGACGTTCGTCAGAAAATCGACCGTGATGGTGCGATTCTCGTCAGGGTTCTCGGCGAGCGTGCGCGCGTAAGTCAGATCTTTGTTGTTGCCGAAGCCGGTGACCTCGCACAGCACGTCGTACAACGGCACGAGCGCGAACCCGAACGCAAAACTGCCGAGCGCGAACGCCGTCAGCTTCAACGCCAGGTTGCGGTTCAATTGCCGTCGTTCGAGCTGCCCGCTCACCGTCAGCCCCTCAACACTTTGAGAATCATGATGCCGAAGTAGAACGCCAGCGCGACCACGCCCAGAAAAATCGCTGAGCGCTTGGCATTACGCCGTCGCGTGGCTTCATCTTCAGAAGTCATCATGATCGTTCTGCTAGTGATACGCGGCGCGCGCGATCACGTCCTGCGAGGGCGGCGTCTCCCATGAGTGATAAGGAGCCGGCGAGGCCACTTCCCACTCGAGGCCACGAGCGCCTTCCCATACTTTGCTCGTCGCCGGCTCACCGGCGCGCGCGCACTTCCAGATGAGATACACGAACACGAGCTGCGCGACGCCGTAACCGAAGCCGCCGATCGACGAGACCATGTTCCAGTCCGTGAACTGCACGGCGTAGTCCGGAATACGGCGCGGCATGCCGGCGAGGCCGAGGAAGTGCTGCGGGAAGAACAGCACGTTCACGAAAATCGCCGAGGCCCAGAAGTGGAACTTGGCGAGCTTCATGTCGTACATGTGGCCGGTCCACTTCGGCAGCCAGTAGTACACGGCCGCCTGGATCGCGAAGATCGCGCCCGGCACCAGCACGTAATGGAAGTGCGCCACGACGAAGTACGTGTCGTGATACTGGAAGTCGGCCGGGGCAATGGCGAGCATCAATCCCGAGAAGCCGCCGATCGAGAAGAGGAACAGGAACGCGACGGCGAACAGCATCGGCGGTTCGAACGTCAGCGAGCCTTTCCACATCGTCGCCGTCCAGTTGAACACCTTCACGCCTGTGGGAATGGCGATGAGCATGGTGGACAACATGAAGAACAGCTGCCCGGCGAGCGGCATGCCCACCGTGAACATGTGATGCGCCCACACGATGAAGGACAGGAACGCGATGGACGCTGTGGCGTACACCATCGCCTCGAAACCGAACATCGGCTTGCGCGAGAACGCCGGGATGATCTCCGACACCACGCCGAACGCCGGCAGGATCAGGATGTACACCTCGGGATGGCCGAAGAACCAGAAGATGTGCTGGAACATCACCGGATCGCCACCGCCCGCGGCGGTGAAGAAGGTGGTGCCGAAGAAATGATCGGTCAGCAGCATCGTGACCGCGCCCGCGAGCACCGGCATGACGGCGATGAGCAGGTACGCGGTGATGAGCCACGTCCACACGAACAGCGGCATGCGCAGGAGCGACATGCCAGGCGCGCGCATGTTCATGATCGTCACGATGACGTTGATGGCGCCGAGAATCGACGACACACCCATGAGGTGGATCGCGAAGATGACCATCGGGAACGCATCGCCCGTCTGAAGAACGAGAGGCGGATAGAGCGTCCAGCCGCCGGCGGGGCCACCGCCCGGAACCAGCAATGTCGACAGCAAGATCGTGAACGCGAACGGCAGGATCCAGAAGCTGAAGTTATTGAGGCGCGGCAGGGCCATGTCTGGCGCGCCGACCTGCAAGGGGATCATCCAGTTCGCAAGCCCCGTCCACGCGGGCATGACGCCACCGAAGATCATGAACAGCGCATGCATCGTCGTCATGCTGTTGAAGAACTGCGGATCGACGAACTGCAGTCCGGGCGAGAACAGCTCGAGGCGGATGACCATGGCCATCGCGCCGCCGATGAGCCACATCGCGCAGGCGAAGATGAGATACATCGTGCCGATGTCTTTGTGGTTCGTCGCGTAAACCCAGCGACGCCAGCCGTGCGGCTTCGCGTGGTGGTGATCGTCGTGCGCGGTGGCGACGGATGCGTGATCGGCCATGATGCTGTCTCTCTCGGGAATCTTTGCTGTACGGGCGTTTGCTGTACTGGCTGGGTGATCGGGCTGCGGCGACCGGTCAGGTCGTCGCGGCTTGCGTGCTGGCGGCTGCGTCTTCAGTCACCTGCGCCGTTGGGGCAGGTGCTGCTTCGGCGGCCGCGGGGTCTGCTGCAGGAGCAGGCTCCGCTGCTGGCGCGGCGGCCGGCTTCTGAGCAGCGGCGGTCGTCTGCAGCCAGGAGTCGAAGTCGCCCTTGGTGCGAACGTCGACAACGATTGGCATGAACGCGTGGTCGCGACCACACAGCTCGGTGCACTGGCCGCGGTAGATGCCGGTCTTGTCTTCATCGACGCGGAACCACAGCTGGTTCACGAAGCCGGGAATGGCGTCTTTCTTCATGCCGAAAGCGGGTACCCACCAGGCATGGATGACATCCGTCGCCGTCACGAGCAGGCGCACCTTGACGCCAGCGGGGACCACGAGCGGGTTGTCCACATTCAACAGATAGTTCGGAATCGTGGTCGGATCGACGCCCGATTGCAGCTGGCGAGCGGCGTCCGAAGCGCGATCGAGGCGGGAGAAGAACACCACGCCGTTGTCGAGATAGTCGTACTGCCAGCCCCACTGATAACCCGTGACCTTGATGGTGAGGCCCGTGTCGCGCGTGTCTTCGATGGCGACGAGCGTGCTCGCGGCCGGCACGGCCATGGCGACCAGGATGGCGACCGGAATGGCCGTCCAGATGATCTCCACCTTGGTGCTGTGGACCATGGTGACGTCGGCGACGGCGCCCTTCGATTTCCGGAACGTCACGATCGAATAGATCATGGCGCCGAAAACCACCACGGCGATGGCCACGCACACATAGAAGATGATCATGTGCAGGCTCTGGATGCGCCGGCTGATGTCGGTCACGCCCTTCGTCATGTTCAGCAGATGCCAGCCGGACTCGGCGTGCGCCGGCAACGTCAACAGGGAAGCCGCCAGCAAGGCAGCGAGGGAAGCAATTCGTTTACGGATCATCATTACGACCTTAAAAAGGCGCCACTCTCTGAATGCGCCGCTTCTACGCGAAAGCGACGCGCGTTATCTATCAACCCCCGATTACGCGGCTCAAGTCAGGGACGGCGACTCATCGATACGACCGATGAGACGTTGCAGCCGCTGCGCAAGCCCCTTGCGTTCCTCTTCCGTGAGGAAGTCACCCACCTCGCACTGACGCCCATGCGACTCGATCACGAGGCGACTGGGGTGAAGGCGTGAAAAGGGGCGGCGAAGTTTAACCTGTGCCCAATGCCGCGGAAACACGACTTGTACGCACTGCACACGATCACGCAGCTCGACAAGCACGTCCGCATCCGAAACGGTGATGATGTGCCGGTAAAAGCGGCGGGCCATGCTCGTTTTGAGCGCCCACCCGAGCACGAGCATCTCGAGACCTGCGAAAGGCAGGACCGGCCAGAACCCCTGAAGGGTGAAAAATCCCGCGATAGCAAAGGACACGAAACACAGGCTGCCGAAAAAAAGCAGCGCACCGCGCATGCTCAGCGAGCAATGAGCGGCCACTTCTATGCGTCGCGGGGGAGGTTCCACCGGCGGGATGTTACCCGCGCGGAATTTTTATTCAAGACAAAAGGTTACGTGAGAAGCCGAGGGCTTGCGTGAGCCGGGTCGTGGCGGCGCCGGAAAAGTCTTCGCCGGTGCCCAGCAGCGCGAGCGGTGATCGCCCGAGCAGGCCTTCCAGGGTCTGAATATTTTCGCGCGGCAGGGCGAAGCCAGGGTCGATCGCATTGCCGATCCAGCCGGCGAACGGCAGCTGCGCTTCGCGAATCGCCTTTACGGTGAGCAGCGCATGATTCAAGCAGCCGAGTCGCAGCCCGACGACCAGCAGCACTGGAAGTCGCAGTGCGATGGCGAGATCCGCCATCGTTTCGGTGTCGCTGAAGGGGGCGTGCCAACCGCCCGCGCCCTCGACGACTACGACATCCGCTCTGGATTCGAGCTCCCGATAGCGTTGCAGGATCAGCGGCAGCTCGACGCGCACCCCCGCTTCTCTCGCGGCGAGATGCGGGGAGACGGGCGATGGAAAACAGTAAGGATTGATCGCCTCGTAAGTCGCGACAACATTCGCGGCCTGCGCGAGCTCGACGGCGTCTTCGTTACGGAGTGAGCCGTCCGCCGACTTCTCAGCTCCCGCGGCGATGGGCTTCATCGCGGCGACCTCGAGCCCCGTGCTCACCAGCGCGCGGATCAGCCTCGCCGAAACATATGTTTTGCCGACGCCGGTGTCGGTCCCGGCGATGAACACTCCGCTCATTGCGGCCGGCCCCGGCCTCGTATCGCGTTGATCGGGATTCTTACTTCGTTGTCGTCGCCAATGCCCGCAGCGCCGGGACGGCCGCGCGCTCCCCAGGTGACGCCGTAAATCACTTCATAAGTTGCGGGGAGCTTGCCCGCGGCGCCATCGCGACCGTCCTCGCGAAACGCTTCGTAGGCGCTTTGCATTCGCCGCAGCGCGTGGCGGCCCGTCAGTCCGCGGGCGCGACCTGAAGTGACGTTGTGAGCGCCAATGGCTTTGAGATCACGCATGAGACCCAGCGCGTCGGGGTAGGTCAGCGTCGTGTACTCGACATCCAGCACGGGCTCGCTGAAACCGGCACGCATCAGCGCGTCGCCAACATCGTGCATGTCCAGAAAGCGATTGACGTGATTGTGCGTGTCGACCTGCGCCCACGCGGCGCGCAATTCTCTCAACGTGTCCGGACCGAAAGTGGTGAAAGCGAACAGCCCGTCCGGCTTCAGCACGCGGCGAACTTCAGCAAACGCCGCATCGAGTGGCTCGCACCACTGCAACATCAGATTGCTGAAGACGATATCGACACTCGCGTCCTTCAGCGGCAGCTTCAAGGTGTCCGCACACACTCGTTCGAAGCGCCGGAAGAGACGTTGCTGACTTTTCGCTTCGCGAAGCATTCCCGGAGCAATATCCAGCGCGGCGACGAGGGCCTGTTTGTATTGCTGCTTCAGCTCACGCGTCGCGTGGCCCGTGCCAGCGCCCAGATCGACAACAACATCCGGCGTGAGCTTGAAGAACGCCACGCGCTCCAGCAGCTCCGCGCGAACCTGCGACTGGAGAATGGCGGCGGCGTCGTAGCTGCCTGCCGCGCGATCGAAAGAAGAGCTGATGTCACGCCGATCGAGCTGGAATACGTCGTCCTCGGAATCAGGAGTCATGCGGCAGGAGAAATTCCTTGAGGAGCGCGGACATCTCGTCCGGATGAGAGAGGAACGGCGCGTGCGCGGCGCGCCGGAGTTCGACGTAGCGAGAGTTGGGCAACATATCTGCCATCGCGCGCGAGGCGGCGGGTGGCGTCACGCGATCGTATTGGCCGGCGACCACCAGCGTTGGCGATGTTATTCCGGGCAACACGCTGCGCAGATCTGACGTCGCGAGAATATCGAGGTCGGCCGACAGCGCGTCCGGCTGGGCGTCGCCGTGAGCAAAGAGCGCGGAGCGCAGCTCACTCAATATTTCGTTACCGGCGGCGCTGCCCCGCACCTGCAGCTCGAGAAAGTCGCTGGCGGTCTGTTTGTAATCCGTCAGCAGTCCGCGAGCAAAATTATCCAATGTTGCCTGTGGAGAGCCGTGCGGCCAATCCGCGCTGGCGGCAAAACGCGGCGTCGAGCCGACGAATACCAGACGCGAGAAGTAGCGAGGCGAGGTGGCCGCGAGTTCCAAAGCGATCTGCGCCCCGAGCGACCAGCCCAATACGAAGCAGGGCGTCGAAACATATCCCGTACGCACGGCGGCGAAAGATGCGCGGACGATCTGCGCCTGCGCGGCGAGCGTGCGGCGTTGCTGATTCCACGCGCTACGCCCGTGCCCGGGCAGATCTACCGTGATGATGCGGAAGTGGGGCGCGAGACGATCCACGAGCTTGTCCCACACGCGCAGGTTCAGACCCCAGCCGTGCAACAGCACGAGATCGGGTCCGGTGCCATGCACTTCCAGGTTCAACCCGGAGTTAGGCATGGCAAGCAGGTCGGATTTCGCGGGATCCATGCGTCAGGCTCTCAGTGACTCACGGCAGCGAGGTCGCCGGCAATGGCGGATGTCACGGCCAGATCCTTATCTAACACACGGCTGAGCACTTCGACCAGCTGATCGACCTGAGAATTCGTATGCGCTGCTGACAGCGTGACGCGCAGGCGGGCGCTTCCACTGGGCACGGTAGGCGGGCGAATCGCCGTGACCCAGAACCCTGCGTCCGCGAGTGATTGTTGGGCCGTCAGCGCGGCGTCCGCGCTTCCTAATATGACGGGCTGAATCGGCGTGTTGGAGTCAGACAGCGGCACGCCCAGCGCCTCGGCTCCAGCACGGAATCTCGCGGTGAGAGCTAACACGCGGTCGCGACGCCAGCCTTCTTCCTGAATGATCTGCAGGGAACGACGGGTCGCCGCGGCAACGGGCTGGGGCAAGGCGGTCGTATAGATGTAGGTGCGCGCCTTCTGCACGAGGAAGTCGATCAGGTCGGCGGGGCCTGCGACGAAGGCGCCGAATGTGCCGAAAGATTTGCCCAGGGTGCCTACGAGCACTGGTACGTCACGCTCGCTCAATGCGGCCTGTTCAACGGAGCCGCGACCCGTCGCGCCGAGAACGCCGAGGCCGTGGGCATCGTCGACGACGAACCAGGCCTGATGAGCAGCGCTCAAGGCGGCGAGTGCGGGAAGGGGAGCGACGTCACCATCCATGCTGAACACACCTTCCGTGGCAATGACGGAGACGGTGGCGCCAGACTCTTCCAACATGCGTTCGGCTGAAGCAACGTTGTTGTGAGTGAAGCGGCGAAAGCGCGCGCCGGACAACACACATGCGTCGATGAGCGAAGCGTGACTCAGGCGATCGAGCACGACCGATTCGCCACGATTCGCCAGCGCGCCGATGACGGCAAGGTTCGCCATGTATCCGGTTGAGAACAACAGGGCGCTTTCGCGCTGGGTGAAGGCGGCGAGCTCTTCTTCTAACAGGGCGTGTTCGCGCCCATGGCCGGTGACGAGGTGAGACGCGCCGCTGCCTGAGCCGAGCTCAGACGCGGCATTCGCCATGGCGGCCGCCACTTGCGGATGGCGAGCGAGACCGAGATAGTCGTTGCTGCAAAAGTCGAGCAGCTGCCGGCCGTTCACGACGACCGTGGTTCGATTTCCCGGCTCGGGAAAGCGATCGATGGTCGTCCGACGGCGCCTCAGGCGTTGTCGATCGAGCTCACCGAGCGCGGCTTCAAGCGCTCTCGAGTCGCGCTTCATGACTATGGGCGGTCTGCGCGCCGGTTGCTGGTGCGTGCTCCGTCGCCGCACCGACATAACCTTCGGGCTTCAGGCCGAGACGCTCAAACAGGCGGCGATCACGCTCGACATCCGGGTTACCGGTGGTCAGCAGCTTCTCGCCATAGAAAATTGAATTCGCGCCGGCAAGGAAACACAGCGATTGCAGCTCATCGCTCATTTCTGTGCGCCCGGCTGACAAACGCACGTGGGCACGCGGCATCAGCAAACGCGCGACCGCGATCGTGCGCACGAAATCGAACGGATCCACCGGCGCCACGCCATGTAACGGCGTACCGGGCACCTGCATGAGCTGATTGATCGGCACGCTCTCCGGATGCTCCGCCATGGTTGCCAGAGTCAGCAGCAGCTTGGCGCGATCCGTCGTCGTTTCGCCCATGCCCACAATGCCGCCGCAACAGACTTTCAGACCAGCGCCGCGCACTGCTTCGAGCGTATCGAGACGATCTTTATAAGTGCGGGTGGTGATGACTTCGGAATAGAACTCTTCCGAGCTGTCGAGATTGTGGTTGTAGTAGTCGAGACCGGCGTCCTTGAGCTGGTCCGCCTGCGAGGGCGTCACCATGCCGAGCGTGGCACACGTCTCGAGACCCAACGCGCGTACCTCGCGAATCATCTCGCTGATGATCGCGACGTCTTTCGCCTTCGGCGAGCGATACGCGGCGCCCATGCAGAAACGCGTTGCGCCTGCTTCCTTCGCACGCAGTGCCGAGTCGCGAACCGCCGCAACGTCCATCAACGCGCCGCGATCGAGGCCCGTGTCGTAGCGAACGCTCTGTGGGCAGTACTTGCAGTCTTCCGGGCAGGCGCCTGTCTTGATGGAGAGCAGCGTGCTCATCTGCACGGTGTTGGGTTCGTGGTGAGCGCGATGCGCGCGTTGCGCATCGAAGATCAGGTCTGTGAACGGCAGCGCAAACAGCGCCTCCACTTCGGGCAGGGTCCAGTCGTGACGAATCGTGCCGGGTGGAGTTGCAGTCATGCAGTGAATCTCTTTGATTGCGTTGAATAAAAGGACCGCGCACCTGCCGAGCTGCGCGACACTTGCCGTCACGGCGCGGGGCCTGTCGACGTCTTGTGGAGCGGGATGTTCCCCGTGCGCCCGCCGGACTGTCAACGGAATCGTGCGCACGCAGTCGACGATTGGCGAATGTTTGACCAGCCAGCGGCGGGTCGGAGCCGCGAGCGGGCGCCCGTACCAAGGGCATTGGCTTGACGCATGGCGCACGGCGCATGCGCGAGCGGCGAGCGGCGAGCGGCGAGCGGCGAGCGGCAGGGAGTTGTGGCAGATCACAGGCCACCGGGCACTGGCCGCTGCATCGCTGGGTCGGCGGGCGCTGAGTCCGCGCCGGTGGGCCGCGCGGCGGTGCGCGGAACGCGGCGCCCTGCAGTCCCGGCCAGGCGAGCACTGGCGAGAGGTAGCTGTGGCGAGGCATCGTTATTGGCATCGTGTGAGACGGGCGGCGATGGCCGCAATTCTTCCGCCCACCTGTTGCCTCTGTGGCTCACGAGGCGAGCGCGCCGGCCTGGATCTCTGTGAGATCTGCCTGCACATGCTGCCCGCGAACGAAATCACCACCGACGATCGGCTCGCCGCGTTCGACGCGGTAGTCGTGCCGTTTGCCTACGCCTACCCAGTCAATCACTTCGTCCGCAATCTCAAATTCAACGGCGAGCATGTCTACGCACGCGTGCTCGGTGCACTCATCGCCGACGCGCGTCGTGCAATGAAAGCGCCGCTGCCGAGCACAGTCATTCCCGTCCCCTTGCATCCATCTCGCTACCGAACCAGGGGATTCAACCAAGCACACCGTCTGGCGGACTTCGCCGTCAGCTCATTACTCGCGGATGCACCTGATGCCCATCATCTAAGGGTCGATGCCACATCATTGGTCCGCATCACGGCTACGCAGGAGCAGAGCGGCCTTAGCCTCGCCGAAAGAAGGCGCAATATTCGCGAGGCGTTCCAGGTAACAAAGTCCATCGCCGCGCACCGGGTAGCGCTCATCGACGATGTGCTGACCACCGGAAGCACCGCCGTTGCAGCAGCCAGCGTATTGAAAGCCGCGGGCATAAGAGAGATAGAGCTGTGGGCCGCCGCCCGTCCCGCGACTCGGCACCAACGGCCATCAGAGCGTCCGGCTCGATCTGCTACCCTTCGCGTCCCCCAGACAGGCCCGGATCCATGGTTCTCGCAACCCGCGCACGATCATCGTGGCGCTCCTACTACGAATTGACGAAACCGCGCGTCGTCGCGCTCATCGTCTTTACCGCGATCGTCGGCACGCTGCTCGCGAGCCCCGGCATGCCGCCTCTGCACGCACTCATCTGGGGAAATCTCGGCATCGCGCTCGCGTCGGCCTGTGCCGCGACCATCAATCACGTCCTCGATCGCCGCATTGACGAGCAGATGTCTCGTACACGCGGTCGCCCGCTGCCGACCGGCGCCATCACCGAGAAACAAGCACTGCTGTTCGCGGCTGTGCTCGGCGTAACGTCGATGATCATCCTCGCGTTTCTCGTCAATCTGCTGACCGCAGTACTGACGTTCGCTTCGCTCATCGGATACGCGGTGATCTACACCGTGTGGCTGAAGCGTGCGACCTCGCAGAACATCGTCATCGGCGGCGCCGCCGGTGCCGCGCCTCCCGTGCTGGGGTGGACCGCCGTCACGAACAACGTCGATCCCAATGCCCTGCTGCTGTTCCTGATTATTTTTGTCTGGACGCCGCCGCACTTCTGGGCGCTGGCCATCGCTCGTCGCGATGAATACGCACGCGCCGGCATACCGATGCTGCCGGTTACGCACGGCATCGAGTACACGCGACACCACGTGCTGCTCTATACGTTGCTGCTGACGGTGGTGACGATCCTGCCGTTTCTCACAGGCATGAGCGGCCTCATCTACCTCGTCACCGTGCTGGTGCTGGACGCGATGTTTCTGTACTACGCGCTGATCCTGAAGATCACCGCTCGCGCCGAACTGCCGATGCGTGTCTTCCGCTTCTCGGTGACGTATCTGATGTGGTTATTCGCGGCGCTGCTGGTGGATCACTACGTACCCACCACTCAGGGCTGGCAGTTTCAATAAACCTCGCCGCTGTCAGCCGGGGCCCACTCGCGGCGCCGGCAGATCGAATACGAGCAGCTCCGCGGCACTGGCCTTCTGCAGTTCGATAGCGCCCGTCTGCGTAATCTTCGCGCCGTCACCCGCGTTGAGCCGTGTGTCATTCGCCGCGATCGAGCCGCGCGCCACATGCAGAAACGCGCGCCGCCCCGTACGGATATTCAGCGTCATGCGCTCGGCTGCGTCGAACAGCCCGACATAAATGCGCACCTTGGAGCGAATGAAAACCGAATCGTCTTCGCCATCTGGAGAAGCGATGAGTCGCAAACGCCCGCGCTTTTCTTCAGCAGGAAAACTGCGGCGCTCATATGCAGGCGGGCCGCCAACGGTCGAAGCCGTGATCCAGATCTGAAGAAACTGCACAGCCTGAGTGGCTGACGGATTGCTCTCACTGTGCACGATGCCGCGACCCGAGCTCATTCGCTGCAGCTCGCCGGGCTTCAACACAGCGACATTTCCCGCTGAATCCTTGTGTTCGAGCTCACCGTCCAACACGTAACTCAGAATCTCGGTGTCGCGATGCTCGTGCGCGCCGAAGGCACGGCCCGGCTTGATACGATGATCATCGATCACACGCAGGGGCGCGTAGTCGATGTACTCCGGATCGTAGAACTCTGCGGTCGAAAAAGTGTGCCAGGTCGTTGCCCAGCCCAGATCGGTATATCCACGTTCGCGATTGCGACGAACTTCCAGCACGCAGAGTCCTTTTTTCTGTTGGTTGTTGCGCTTGCGTGCCCGCACGTTGACGGATTGCACCGCGTCAACGCAAGTCATATCGCTACGAGAATTTTCAGCGGCGGCGAAAGAAGACGTTGGTCCGTGCTCCGACAGAAACGTAATGTCAGCGCTTACAAACAAACACGGCAGCAAACCGGGAACGGACGTCGCAAGAGTTATGGCGTCCTGATTAACTTCCGGGTACGGTGACCTTCACCCTTGAAACAGAAGACAGGAACTCGAGCGATGCAGGTCGAACGCATCTGGGCGGCGAACGCCTATCGAAATTTTCATTACCTCATCGCGTGTCCGGAAAGCGGCGAGGCGTTAGCGGTGGATCCGCTCGACTGGCAGCGGTGTTTCGACGCCGCGCGTGCCCACGGCTGGACGATTACGCAGATTCTCAACACGCACGAACATCACGATCACATCGGCGGCAACGCTGGATTGGTCGCGGCGACCCATGCTCGGGTATTGGCTCACGCGGGAGCTGCGAGCCGCATCGGCGGTGTGGATCGTGGTCTCGCGCGAGGCGACGTCATCAAAGTCGGCCGCACAGTCGAGCTGGAATGCCTGGATACGCCGGGCCATACGCGAGCTCACATCTGCCTGCTCGCGCATACAGAACAGCCCGCTTTGTTCTGCGGAGATACTTTATTCAACGCCGGCGCAGGCAATTGTCACAACGGCGGCTCGCCCGAGCTGTTGTATGACACATTTGCGACTCAGCTGGCGCGGTTGCCCGATCACACGCGGGTGTATCCGGGCCATGAGTATCTCGCGCGAAATCTGGAATTCACGCTCGATCGCGAGCCGGATAATCAGGATGCGGCGTCGTTACTCGATGCACACCTGCAAGACGATCCTGCTCGGGCGCTCGTGACCACGCTCGGTGACGAGAAGCGCATCAACTCGTTCTTCAGGCTGCAGAGCCCCACGATCATCGCGCGGCTGCGCGACGCCTTCCCGGATCTCGAAGACAATCCGGATGCCCGGACGGTGTTCATCAAGCTGCGTGAATTGCGCAATCGCTGGTGACTGGCAAACCAACATTGCCTTCGCGCGCCCCGTCGCCGTCGCAACAGGACCTAATACCGCGGCAAACCGTTAAGCCCGGGCGGCAAGCCCGGCCGTAGGATACCCTTCGCCGCCATGTACTCCGCCTTCTACCGCCGCATGTTCGCCGTCTCTGCCGTGATCCTCCTGGGTTACGCGCTGCTCAAGATCATGGATCCGTTCTGGGGCGCGCTGGGTTGGGCGGCGTTTCTCGCCTTCCTGATGCATCCCGTTCACAAGGCGCTCACGCGGAAATTGCGGGGTCGCGACGGAGTGTCCGCGGGCATCATCGTCGCGCTGACACCGTTTCTAATCATGGCGCCGCTCGCCGCGCTGGGCGTTGTGTTCGCAAGCCAGGTCGCTCACCTCGTGGAGTTTCTGCGCGGGCGACAGCTGCCGTCCTATCCCGCACTTCTCGAACGGCTGGAAGCCGTTCCGCTGATTGGCCGCGCGGTGCAGTGGGTCAGCTCGGAAGCGTCCGTCACTGCCGAGCAAGTGCAGGAATGGGCGGTGAACGGTGCACAGACGGCGCTAAAGACCGCTGCTTCCATGAGCGGCAGCGTCGCATTGGGCGTCGTTGGCACGCTGGTCGGCTTCGCGTTGATGCTGTTCCTCTTCTTCTTCCTGCTTCGTGACGGCAAGGAAATGCTCGGGCATATCACCCGGCTCATTCCGATGGAGCGCCATCGCCGCCGTGACCTCATCGACTATCTCGGCAATGTCACACGCGCGGTCGTATATGGCTCGGCGCTCACCGCGCTCATCCAGGGAACGCTGGTCGGAATCGGCTTCGCGTTCGCGGGCCTGCCGTCGCCCGTTGTCTTTGGCGTATTGGCGACGATCGCGGCTTTTATCCCCGCGGCGGGCACCGGCTTCGTGCTTATTCCCGGCGTGCTGTATCTGGCGCTGACCGGGCATTGGGGCTCCGCCATTTTCCTCGGCATCTGGAGCGTCGCTGTTGGATTCTCCGACAATATTCTCCGGCCCATGTTGGCTGCGACCCGCGCCGAGGTCTCCTCGCTAGCGGTGTTCGTGGGCGTCATCGGCGGTGTATCGGCGTTCGGTTTCATCGGCCTGTTTCTCGGCCCCGTGCTGCTGAGCCTGATCGTCGCGCTGATCAAGTTCGCGGAGGAGTCCGTCGTCCAGACGACCACCGCCAAAGAGACGGCCGCACGGGAAGCCGCTGCCCGCGAAGGCATGGCGGGTATCAATAAGGGCTAATAAGGGCTGAGCGCCGGAGCCGGATAGGCCCTAAAATGCGCGGCTCATGGATTTATCCCCCCTTCTGAATCCGCTGAACGACGCCCAGCGCGAAGCGGTCTCGGCCCCCCTTGGTCCCATGCTCGTGCTCGCAGGCGCGGGCAGCGGCAAGACGCGGGTGCTCATTCATCGCATCGCCTGGCTGATCCAGGTGGAGAACGTCTCTCCCCAGGGCATCCTGGCTGTGACGTTCACAAACAAGGCCGCCGCCGAAATGCGCAGCCGCGTGGAAACCCTGCTCGGCATTCCCGGCAACGCGCTGTGGATCGGCACCTTCCACGGCATCGCCCATCGCCTGCTGCGCCTTCACTGGCGTGACGCCGGGCTGCCGCAGAGTTTTCAGATTCTGGATTCCGACGACCAGCAGCGCATCATCAAGAAGCTGCTGAAAGCTCAGGATCTGGACGACACCCGCTGGGTGCCGCGCGAAGTGCAGTCCTTCATCAATTCCAACAAGGATGAAGGCCGACGCCCCAGGGATCTGAAAGACAATAACGATCCCACGCGCCGCCAGTTCATCAAGCTGTACGCGGATTACGAAGAGGCGTGCAAGCGAGCGGGCGTCGTCGATTTCGCGGAGCTGCTGCTGCGCGCGTTCGAGCTCTGGCGCGATAACCCGTCCCTGCTCGCGCACTATCGGCAGCGCTTCCGCCACGTGCTGGTCGATGAGTTCCAGGACACCAACGACATCCAGTACGGCTGGATGAAACTGTTGGTGGGCACGGAAGGCTATCCGTTCATCGTCGGTGACGACGACCAGTCGATCTATCGCTGGCGTGGCGCGCGCGTGGAGAATTTGCAGCTCTTCCGGCGGGACTTCGCGGCCGCCAAACTCTTCCGTCTCGAGCAGAACTATCGCTCGACGGGCAATATTCTCGAAGCCGCGAACGCGCTCATCTCGCACAACTCGGGCCGCCTCGGAAAGAATCTCTGGACGAGCGGCGACCGCGGCGAGGCCATCCATCTGTACGCCGCGTTCAACGAGCGCGACGAAGCCGACTTCGTGCTCCAGCGCATCAAGGATTGGTCAGCCCAGGGCGGCCAGCGCCGCCAGGTCGCCATTCTGTATCGCTCCAACGCGCAGTCACGCGTGTTTGAAGAGACCTTTATCTCCGCCCGCGTTCCTTACAAAGTTTACGGCGGCCTGAGATTTTTCGAGCGCGCGGAAATCAAGGACGCGCTCGCGTACCTGCGTCTGCTGAACAATCGGCTCGACGATTCGTCATTCGAGCGTGTCGTGAATCTGCCCACGCGTGGCATCGGGGCGAAGAGCCTCGACACGATCCGCGAATACGCCAAAGGCCAGGGCTGCTCCATGTGGGATGCGGCCGGCGCATGTGTTGGTGAAGCGCTTGGGCCCAAGGCGTCGACGGCCCTCTACGGTTTCATGTCGCTCATCGAGCGCCTCACGCGTGAGAGCGCAGGCCTCGCGCTGCATGAGATCGTCGATCACGTCATCCAGGCAAGCGGCCTCATCGATCATTTCCAGCGCGACAAGGCCGAACGCGGCGAAGCGCGGGTGGAGAACCTGGAGGAACTGGTCAGCGCCGCGCGCGGCTTCGAGCCCGAGCATATCGAAGGGCAGGAGCCGATGCCGCCGCTCGAATCGTTCCTCGCGCATGCGGTGCTGGAATCCGGCGAGGGCCAGGCCGACGCGTGGGAAGACTGCATCCAGATGATGACCCTGCACACCGCGAAGGGCCTCGAGTTTCCCGTGGTATTCCTCTGCGGCATGGAGGACGGGCTCTTCCCGCACCAGCGCTCGCTGAACGATATCGATGGGCTCGAAGAAGAGCGACGTCTCTGCTACGTGGGCATGACGCGCGCCATGAAACATCTGTATCTGACTTACGCCGAGCAGCGGCGCATGCATGGTCAGGATAACTACGGCATCCCCTCGCGCTTCATCAAGGAAACGCCTGAGGAACTGATCGAAGAAGTCCGGCCGCGAGTCAACGTGTCGCGTCCCGTTGCGGCGAGCCGCTTCCGCGCCCCTGAGGAACCGGCGATGGCGAATGGCGTCAAGCTCGGCTCACGCGTTCGTCACGGCAAATTTGGAGAAGGCGTCATTCTCAACGTTGAAGGCAATGGCGCGCATGCGCGTGTGCAGGTGAGCTTCGAACGCCAGGGCACGAAGTGGCTGATGCTTCAATACGCGAACCTGGAACCGCTACGGTGAAAATCGTCATTCTCGGCGCGGGGCAGGTCGGACGCACGGCCGCCTATCATTTGTCGCGCGAAGAGGCGAACGAGATCACCGTCGTCGATCTCGACGAGGAGATCCTGCGCGATCTTCAGGATCGCCTCGACATTCGAACGGTGGCCGGCAACGCTGCTTATCCAACAGTGTTGGAAGCAGCAGGCGCTGCTGACGCCGACATCATCGTCGCGCTCACCAACAGCGACGAAGTGAACATGATGGCGTGCGAGGTTGCTTACACGCTCTATCGCACGCCGACGAAGATCGCGCGCATCCGCTCCGCCGAATATACGAGCCGGCCCGAGCTCTTCAGCGAAGAAGCGTTGTCGGTGGACGTGTTCATCAGTCCCGAGCAGCTCGTTACCGAATATATCGAGCGCCTGATCCAGTATCCCGGCGCACTGCAAGTGCTGGATTTCGCTGACGGCAAAGTTCAGCTCGTCGGCGTGCGCGCGTTGCGCACCGGCAAGCTGGTCGGGCATGCGTTACGCGAGCTGCCGGATCATCTGCCAAAGTCAGATGCGCGCGTGGTCGCGATCTATCGCGCTGGTCGCAGCATCCGCCCGGACGGCGACACCATCATCGCCGAGGGCGACGAGGTCTTCTTCCTCGCGGCCACGAGCGACCTGCGCCGTGTGATGAACGAGCTGCGCAAGGAAGAGAATCCCATCAAGCGCGTCGTCATTGCGGGCGGCGGCAACATCGGCTTCCGGCTGGCGAAGGCGCTCGAGAAGACGAATCAGGTAAAGCTCATCGAGCGCAATTCGCGCGTCGCGCGCAAAGTGTCGGAGCTGCTGGAACACGCCATCGTGCTGAACGGCGATGCGGCGGACGAAGAGCTGCTGATCGAAGAAAACATCGACAGCGCGGACGTGTTCGCCGCACTGACCAACTCCGAAGAAGCCAATATTCTCTCGGCGATGCTCGCGAAGCGGCTCGGCGCCCACAAGGTGATGGCACTGATCAACAAGCCTTCGTACGCGGAGCTGATGGAGAGCGGCAGTATCGACATCGCGATCTCGCCGCAGACCGTGACTATCGGCTCGCTGCTCGCGCACGTGAGGCGTGGCGACGTCGTCAGAGTGCACTCGTTACGCCGAGGCGCGGCTGAGGCGCTGGAGGCCATCGTTCACGGCAACGAGCGCGGGTCGCAGGTCATCGGCAAGCGCGTCGAGCAGATCAAGCTGCCGGAGGGCACGATCCTCGGTGCTATCGTGCGCGGCGAGGAAGTCATCATGGCCCACCATGACACCGTGGTGCAGTCAGACGATCACGTGATTCTGTTTCTTTCCGACCGTCGTCACGTGGAGGCGGTCGAGCGACTCTTTCTCGGAGCCGCTCGCTAAGGAGCCCACCAGTGCTCGGCGTCGCACATGTTCTCGGGCTGATGCTCGCCGTGTTTGGCGTGACCTACATCCTGCCGTTCGTCACCGCCATCGTCACGAGCGACGGCACGGCGATCGACTATGCAATGGCTGCGGCCATCAGCTCCGGCGCAGGCCTGCTCATCGCGGCGTTAACGCGTGGCCATTCCCGCGAGCTGAAACCTCGCGACGGCTTCCTGCTCGTGACTGTCGGCTGGCTGTTGATGGCGGCGTCGGCGACGATTCCACTGCTGCTGGTTCTGCCCGAGCTGTCGTTCACGGACGCCCTGTTCGAAACGATGTCCGGCATCACCACGACCGGCTCGACCGTGCTGACCAATCTCGAAGAGCTGCCGCCTTCGATCAATCTGTGGCGCCACGCGCTGCACTGGTATGGCGGCCTCGGCATCATCGTGCTTGCGGTGGCGATCATGCCGCTGCTCGGTGTTGGCGGCATGCAGTTGTACAAGGCCGAAACGCCGGGCCCCGTGAAAGACGAGAAGCTGACTCCGCGCATCACGGAGACGGCGAAGTCGCTCTGGCTCATCTACATTTCGTTCACGATCATCGGCATCATCGCGCTGAAGCTTTGTGGCATGTCGTGGCTCGACGCCATCTGCCATTCGTTCTCGGCGATGTCGCTCGGCGGCTTCTCGACGCACGACACGAGCGTGGGCTTCTTCAACTCCCTGCCCATCGAGCTCGTGCTGATGGCGCTCATGATCGTCGCGACGCTCAACTTCGCCCGCCACTTCGCGGCGTTACGCCGGCTGTCTTTCAAACCTTATACGCACGATGCCGAGGCGAAGGCGATCGCGCTGATCCTGGTCGTCAGCGTCATCGGTGTCACCGCGCTGCTCGAATGGCGGGGGGTGTATCCCGGGTTCTGGAGCTCCCTGCGTCATTCGGCGTTCAACGTCGTTTCCATGGCCACCACCACGGGCTTCGTGACGGAGAACTACGAGCGCTGGCCCGTGTTCGCGCCCATCTGGCTGTTGTTTCTCTCCTGCATCACCTGCAGCACGGGTTCCACAGGCGGCGGCATCAAGATGTTTCGCACGCTCCTCTTGTGGAGACAGGCAGGACGCGAGCTGAAGTTGCTCGTTCATCCGAGCGCGGTCGCGCCGGTGCGGGTCGGCGGCAAGCCCATTCCGGATCGCATCGGCGACTCCGTGCTCGGCTTCATCTTCCTGTACTTCATGGTCGTCGTGATGCTGACGTTCGCCCTGCTGCTGACGGGACTCGATTTCGACTCCTCGTTCAGCGCGATCATCGCGTCGATCAACAACGCGGGCCCGGGGCTCAACGCCGTCGGACCCATCAACAACTACGCCAACCTGACCGATCTGCAGACATGGATCTGCACGTTCGCCATGCTGCTGGGACGCCTGGAGATCTTCAGCGTCATCGTGCTCTTCACGCCGGCGTTCTGGCGCAAGTAAGAGCGGCGAGCCGCGCGCTCAGGCGCGCGAGCGCATGCCAACTACACGCTGACCGGCCGTGCCCTTCGCGATCAGCTTCAGCAGATGATCGGGATCCACCGGCTTGACGAGGTGGAGATCGAAGCCGGCTTCCAGGGCTTTGCGCTTTTGCTCGGGGGCACCGTAACCCGTTAACGCCACTAGCAAAAGATGCGAGCCGTGCGGCGAGCTGCGCACGTGACGGGCGACTTCGTAACCATCCATCGACGGCAGACCGAGATCGATGAGCGCGATGTCCGGCTGTATCCGGAGTGCGGCCTCAATACCTTCGGCGCCGTCGCCCGCTACGGAGACCTCGTGCCCGCACATCTCCAGCAGCGACTTCAGAGTTTCCTGCGCGTCGACGTTGTCTTCGATGACCAGCACCTTGCGTCGATGCAAGTTCAGGTCGGCCGCGGGCACCTGCTCGGACCGCGTGTCGATATGCGAAACCTCCGCGGCCACGACGGGCAGCAATACTTCGAATTCGCTGCCCCGGCCGGAGCCTTCACTGCGGGCCGTGACAGTTCCTCCATGCAACTCCACGAGAGAGCGCACGAGCGTGAGCCCGATACCGAGGCCGCCACGCGAGCGGGCCAGCGGCACATCGGCTTGCGAGAAAAGATTGAAGATCGTCGGCAAGGTTTCAGCGGGAATGCCCATGCCTGAATCGCGAACAACGATGCGCGTCTTCAACAGGCCACCGTCGCCTTCGCGCACGGCATCCATCGCAACATCGATAGAGCCACCGGACTCGGTGTATTTCGTGGAATTATCCAGCAGGTTGGTGAACACCTGCTCGAGGCGCATGGCATCGCCACGTACCAACACCGGATGCCCGGAAAGTTTCAGCGACAGCGTCTGCTGGCGCGCGCCCGTCTTGGTCTGCTGGATGTTGGCGACCACGCGTGCCAGCAACTCGGCGATATCCAGAGTTTCCCAGTTGAGCTCGATCTTGCCCTGGGTGACGCGGCCAACATCGAGAAGATCATCCACGAGGCGCGTCAGATGCGTAGTCTGCCGTTTGATGACGTCACGAGCGGTCTGTTCGATGACGTCGATCGCAGGCCGCCGCTCCAACAGCGGTCGCGACGTCACGATCGCGGCGAGCGGATTGCGCAGCTCGTGCGCCAGCATCGCGAGAAACTCATTGGTGCGCCGATTCACGGCGCGCAGCTCCTCGGCACGATCGCGCAAAGCCTGCTCGGCTTCAGTGAGCCGGAGCAGGGAGCGCACGGTCGCGATCAGCTCTTCCTGTTCGAAGGGATGCGTGAGATACGCGTCCGCGCCCGAGTCGAGGCTCTGCACCTTATATTCGGTGGCAACGAACACCGCCGACGTGTGCAGCACCTTGATCGACTGCGTGCCCGGATCTTTCTTGATCGCACGGCAGACTTCCAAGCCATTGGCGCCGGGTAGCTTGATGTCGAGCACGACGACGCGTGGCTTGTGAGTGGCGATCCTGCCGAGCGCCTCTTCGCCGCTGCGGGCCTCCACGACTGAAAATCCCGCACGCTCCAGCATGCGGCTGATCATGTAGCGGGTCGCCTCGTTGTCATTCACATTGAGAATGCAGGCGCCGACAGGTGTTCGCAGAGATTCGGGCATCGGGTCAGGGCTCCGTAGCGGCCTGGATGGTGCGACCCGCGCCGGCCTTTCTCAGCGCATCACGGATGCGATTGATGGCGATCTCGCGGGATAACGATTCTTTGGACAGGATCACTTCAGTTTCCGCGGACAGTCGCTCGCGATCGCGCGGATCGAGCATATGCGAGGTCACGATGACAACCGGGATATGCCGTGTGCGCGGATCGGCTTTCAGCTCATCGAGCGCGTCGAAGGCCGTCGTGCCTTTCAGGAGGAAGTCCAGCAGGATCACGTCAGGCCGATCCGTGCGCGCGCTGTGCACGCCTTCAGGACCCGAAGCGGCTTCGAACAGTTTGTAAGGACCGTCCGCAAGATATTTGCGCATCAGATAACGCGCGCGATCGTCGTCATCGATGACCAGCACACGCGTCGGCGCGCCGGAGCGGGACAGCGTCTGCAGCTTGCGCAACAGCCTGTCGCGATCGACGGGCTTCAACCAGAATTCATCGGCGCCGAGCGCGCGAGCCTTCTGTTCTTTGTTGGTTACCGTGACGACCAACACAGGGATATCGTGCGTCGAGGGATCCTGCTTGAGCCGGGAGAGAAAATCCCACGAAGCCTCGCCGTCGAGCATGACGTCCAGCACGATGGCGGCGGGCGTAATCTCCTGCAGCAGCTTCTCGGCTTCCGTGATCGAGCGCACGGGCACGACTTGAAAGCCGGCCATCGACAGATACTTCTCGTACATGAAGATCGTCTTGCGATCGTCCTCGACAACGAGAATCGGCGCGCGCGCCGGATCCAGAGGTCGCTTCTGCAGCTTCGACAACTCGCGAACTTCAGGATGCGTGCGTGGAATGCGCAGCGTGAACACCGAGCCGCGCCCCACTTCACTCGTGACGGTCAGCTGTCCGCCCAGCAGCTCCGCGAGACGGCGCGAAATCGTGAGGCCGAGGCCCGCGCCCTTCGCGAGGTTCTGCAACGGCCCTTCGACCTGACCAAACTCCTCGAAGATGCGCTCGAGATCTTCCGGCGCGATGCCAATGCCGGTGTCCTTCACTTGCAGCAGCAGATCGCCATTGATCGCGCTGGCAGCCACCGTCACGCTGCCCTGCTGCGTGAATTTCAGGGCGTTGGTGATGAGGTTGCGCATGATCTGCGCGACCTTGCCGTGATCGGTCTCGAGCTCGATGTCAGTCGCCGGATCTTCGAAATTCAGCTCCACGTGCTCGGGCAGGCGCACCAGCGGACGGAGCATGCCGCGCAGCGCGGCCAGGAAATCCTTGACGACAAACTTCTCCGGCCGCAGTAGCGTCTTGCCTGCTTCGACGACGGAGAGGTCCAGCAGATCATCCACGAGCGCCGACAATTCCTCGGCCGACGTGCGGATGTAACTGAGCTGCTTCTGCTGCTCGTCGTTCAATGGGCCATCGACACCATCCAGCAGCAAGCGTGAGAGGCCCAGAATCGTATGCAGCGGGGTACGGAATTCGTGACTGACATTCGCAACGACCCGGCTCTTCACTTCGCTCGCGCGATGCAGGGTTTCGGCGTTGTCCGCCAGCTCCGAATGCAGGGAGGCGATGCCCTTGTTGGATTCATCCAGCTCACGCAGCGTCTGCTCGAGCTGCTTTTTCTGCCGGGTGACCTCGCGGTTCAGCGCGACGATCTCTTCCAACGACTGCTGTACTTTGATCAGCGCGGAACCGTATTCCTCAGGAAGGCTCGTTCCTAACAACATCACACCGCCGCGTCCGTCCGGACCGGCGTTGAAGCAGAATGTGGCAATGGCTGATTTAACAACCAGAGGCAACTCGACGTTCTTCGCGCCTTCGCGCAGCGCGCGACTCAGGAAAGAATCGAATTTCTGCTCGACGCCCCGCGGCATGAGTTGACGCAAGCGCACACCGGGCTCGAGACCCAGACGTTGGCGCGCACGCTCATCCAGCCAGGTCACCACTCCCGTGGCATCGCACGAAATAACAAACTCCCGACTATGCTCATTCCATTGATCTGGTGTGAGACCGGTGAAACTTACACCGGCGGCAGTCAGCGCTTCAGTCATCAGTCACTCCCAGCATCCGATCCACGGCGCTGACCAGTTCGTTGGCGTTACTGCTCGTGAGGTCGGCGCCGATCTCTCCGGCAATATCTTCAGACCATGTACAGGCGTTACCGCCAACCGCGATAGGTACGCTGCTCTGCATCTGCTCACGCAACAGCTTGACCGCCGTAGACAACGCGGGCGCATGAAAGCTCATGGTGAGCGACAGCGCGATCAGGTCTGGCTTCTCGCGTTCCACGCTATGCAGAAGGGAAGCCGTTGGTACGTCCGCCCCGAGGTAACGCACGTCGTAGCCGGCGAGATCGAGCGCGTCGGCAACAAGCCTCGCGGGCAGGTCGTGCAGCTCGCCTTCGACGCAGGCCACCACGATTTTCTTGCCGTTGGGATTACGGCGATGCGCATGCTCGTAAAGACGCGTCAATGCGAGCTGCGAGATCGCAGTCGCCATATGTTCCTGCGCAATGCTGATGCGGTCCTCCTGCCACATCTCGCCGATCTCCCGCTGCGCCTGCTGGACGACGTGTACTCGAACGTCATCCACGCTCAGACCCGCGCGAAGTGCGCTATCGACGAATTCCAGTGCGGCCCGCCGGTTGCCGGCGAGCTGAACGGCCAGGTACTGCTCCTTGCGTCTGGCCAGCTCTGATAAAGGGTTGGTCGCGGCGGAATGCATGACTCTCTTTGGCCGAGCGGCCCGCGAGTCGCGAAGATGCAGGCGGCCGTTGCTGCGCTGTGTCAGCAACGGCCGCAATCGCATCACCGCAACGAGCGGGCGCGTTCGCCTTTATTTACATACGCTTGACGGTGAGATCGTTCACGACGCGCTTCACGCCGCCCACGTCCTGAGCCACTCGCGTGGCTTCGCTCTTCTGCGCGCTGGAGTCCACGAAGCCCGACAGCTGCACAACACCTTCACGTGTCTGAACATTGATGTCGCGGGCCTTCGTTTCATCGTTACCGATGAGTGCCGCCTTCACCTTCGCGGTGATGACCGTGTCATCGACGTACTCGCCAGCGGTACGCTTTTCCGTGCTGACCTGCAGGTTGTTATCGACCGTGCGCACGCCGTCCACACGGCGCGCAACCCGACCGGCTTCCGACTTCATCTCGGCCGAGGGCACGAAGCCGTTCAGCTGAACGGTGCCGCGGCGCGTTTCCACGTCGATCGCCATTCCGTTCGTCTTGCTGTCGCGGAGCAGCTCGGATTTGACCTTCGCGGTGATGCTCGAATCGTCCACCTGCTCACCGGCGGTCTTCTGCGTACGGGTCGGGGTACAGGCCACGACGAGCGCAGCAGCGCTCGCCACCAAAACGGTTAAAAACTTCTTGTTCATGATCAGTCCTCTAGCTTGCGGTTTTAGACATAACCGCCGCGCCTCCCTCATCCAGGGGGGCACAGCCCGGCTGGCGGCAGCGGTTTGCTACCCGTCTCAGCAATGGGCGTGCCCAGTGGGCCGGGGAGTGTCCCAGGAGAGACACTATCGATGGATATAGCTTTCGAGTTGCTCGATGGTCTGCTGCTGCTCGTCGATCACGGCGCGTACGAGATCGCCAATAGAGATGACCCCTGTCACCTGCTTGCCGCTGTCGATCACCGGGAGGTGACGGATTCTGCGATCCGTCATGATGCGCATGCAATCCGCGACGGACTGGTCCGGACCTACGGTGATCACCGGTGAGGTCATGATCTGCCATACCGGCGTTTCCTGGGACGACCGGCCGAGCAGGATCACTTTGCGCGCGTAGTCCCGCTCCGAGACGATGCCGACGAGTTCGCTCGCTTTCATCACCAGCAGCGCGCCCACATGTTTGGCCGCCATCTGCTCGATCGCTTCGAGGACGGGATCCTCGGGCTCCACGAAATAAACCTCCCGGCCCTTGTGAGCGAGAAGTTGCCGGACTGTCGCCATGTTTCATCCCCCTAGACCTCAGTGACCTGATCGTACGTCGGACTCACCGCCATTTCACTGCGGCCCCGCAGCCAACAGAGGCCGCGGACGGCGGACGTCCGCCGGACGCACGGACGGTGTCCGCTCCCAAACACTCGAATAGGGGCGCGGCGCGATGGCGGGCCCTGACGTACAAAATTACAGCGGCGGAAAAACATTTCAGATCAGGATGTTGGATGCAGCGACATGGCTGCATCCAACACCTGTTGGTCAGATTGGCATGCGTGGTGCTTTACCTCTTCCGAGAGAGGGAAATGCCGTAGTGGCATCCCCATCAACCGAAACCTGAAGGAGAACACCATGCGTACCGCAACTTACTACTCGATCCTCAATTCCTCGATGCTGATTGCCTGCGGCCTGATGCAGCTGGCTATCGTGGTCAACTTCATTTGATCTCGACAGTGAGCGTCACATTCGAGCGCACCTCGATAGCACCCGCCTGGATCGGCGTGGCGACATCCGCCGCTCCACGAGCTGACATCATGACCGCCTGCATCGGAATTCCCGGCGCACCCGCTTCCGTCACGCTGATCACGCGCGCAACGCGCATGCTCAGCGCGGCGGCGAGCGTGTCTGCTTCCGATCGTGCTTTCTGCACGGCTTCACGCAGCGCCTGTTTGCGCGACACCGTTTCGTCTTTCAACAGAAACTGAATGCGCTGGATGTTGTTGGCGCCCGCCTGCGTGGCGGTGTCAATGGCGTTGCCGATCTTCGCCAGGTCATCGAGCGTGACGCGCACGATGTTAGTGGCGTTGTAACCCGTCACCTTCGGCTCGCCTTCGTCGCGCGGATAGTGATACACGGGGTTTAACGTGTAGCTCACAGTACGTATCTCGGCGGCGGGTCCCAACGCTTTACGCAGCGCCGTCAAAACGGCGTCGAGTTGTTTTGCGTTCTGAGTAGAAGCGGCTTGCGACTGAGTGGCCTGTGTCACGACACCGATGTCGAGCTGCACCTGGTCAGGCTGAACTGACACAACTGACTCAGCTGTGACGCTGATTGACGACAACAGTGACAATTGCGTCGTGGGATTGAGACTCTGGGCGAAAGTCTGAGGCGCGAAAGCAAGCAAGCTGATTACGACAAGTGATCTCATAGCGTGAGTCCGGTTGTACGGGGAGTCGGATTCTACTCAACCGACAACGTGCCGCAGTTCAAAGTTTTGCAATGACGCGCATCAACAAGGTCTACGCTCACGTATATCTCTCGCGCCCATGCACGCGTCTCCACGCCAACTCGTCGTTGCTCCCGACCGATTCGATATCGTGTCGGACGACGTCGTGCTCATTGCAGACCTGAGCTCCGCGCTCGCTGTTTGTATCTATGACGCAGTAGAGGAGGCGGGCGCGCTGCTGCACCTCCGCATCATCGTGCGCAACGGGCACTATCCCGCCGACGTGACCGACTCCACGCTCGCGACCGAGCTGCTGCTGCTCGATCGCTGCGTCGAATCCCTTCGCGAGGCCGCGCCGGCTTCGCGCAATCTGCAAGCGAAGATCGTGGTCCATCGCGTCGAGGACGAGCGTGCGCAGCTCGCCCTCGAAGCCATGCTGATGTTGGTGAAAGACTTCCTGACAGATGCAGGTGTGCGCGTTGCGCTCTCGGATATTTCTGCTGGCGAGGCGAGGGAGTTGCGGTTTCGACCGAGCATGGGTTGGCTGCAGATACGCTGAACGCGTAACCCGCTCTCAGCGTGCTGTTTTGGCACGCATTTGCTCCTGCCTCGCATCGCTGCCCGATTTCACGGGTTGCCAACAGCTGCCCGGAGCTGTTTACCTTGCCGGATGACTCGACCGTGGATCGTTCCTCCCGCGAGCTCTCGCTGGGCATTGTTTCTCGACGTGGATGGGACACTCATCGACTTCGCGCCCACGCCGGACGCGGCTCGTGCAGAGCCTGGCCTGCCGCTGCGGCTCGTCGAGCTGAGCCGTCGCTTCGACGGTGCGCTCGCGCTCGTGAGCGGTCGAGCGATAGAGAGCCTTGATCGTCTCTTCGCGCCGGTGCGCCTGCCCGCCGCCGGTATTCACGGCGTTGAGCGCCGGGACTATCGCGGCCAGCTGCACTTCGCGGGCTTCGAGCCTGCGGAGCTCAATGAGCCACGGCGACGGCTGCGCGATTTCGTTGCCGCTCATCCCGGCACCCTGCTCGAGGACAAGGGACGCAGCCTCGCCCTGCATTACCGTCTGGCACCTCACTTACAAAGCGTCGCGCAGGAGTTCGTTCAGAGCCTGCATCGCGACCTGCCACCCCTGACGCAGGTGCAGCCAGGGCACTTCGTCATCGAGATCAAGAGCGAGATCGCCAACAAGGCCACCGCCATCGAGGAGTTCATGCAGGAACCGCCGTTCGCAGGCCGCGTTCCTGTCTTCATCGGCGACGATGTGACCGACTGGGACGGCTTCCGATATGTCGAGGCCGCGGGCGGGCACGCCATCTACGTTGGCCCGACGCCCCATCCGCAGCGCGGATGGTTTCCTGACCCCGCCAGCGTGCGGCAGTGGCTCGAGGAGATGCTGTGAAACGACTGGTTTGCGTCTCGAACCGGATCTCGATTCCCCGCCGCGGCACGCCGCCGGGCGGTCTCGCTGTCGGTGTTCTAGCGGCGCTACGCCACACGGGAGGGCTGTGGTTCGGCTGGAGTGGCGAGACCTCAGACGAGCCCGCCGCGGAGCCGGAAGTTCTGGTTCGCGATGGCATCCGCTTTGCGACGATCGATCTCAGGCAAAGCGACTACGACTCCTACTACAACGGTTACTCCAATAGCTCGTTGTGGCCGCTGTTTCATTACGCGCCCGGACGCTTTCGCCACGAGCAGCACGATTACGACACGTATCAGTCGGTCAACATGCTGTTCGCGAAGCAGTTGGTGAAGCTTCTCGAGCCGACCGATGTGGTGTGGATCCATGACTATCATCTGATTCCGATGGCGCGTTATCTGCGGCAGCTGCAGTTCGCGGGGCCGATCGGCTTCTTCCTGCATATTCCGTTTCCTCACATACAGATGTTGCGGCTGCTGCCGAACTACGCCGAGCTCGTGCGTGATGTATGTCAGTACGACCTGGTCGGCTTTCAGACTGAGGACGATCGACTGTCCTTTATCTCGGCTGTGGAGCAGGGCATGCCCGGCACTCCCGTCGTCAATGGTGATCGCGTCGAGATGGCGGGCAGCTCGATGCGCATGGGTGTGTTCCCCATCGGCGTGGATATCGATGAAGTGGCTTCGGAAGCTTCCGCTGCCTCCGTGGATGAGACGGTTCAGCGCATGATCGCGAGCCTGCTCGGCCGCAAGCTCATCATCGGTGTGGACCGGCTGGATTACAGCAAAGGCCTCACGCAGCGCTTCGGCTCTTTCGAGGAATTCCTCGAGACCTTTCCTGATAATCAGGGCAAGGTGACTTTTCTGCAGATCGCGCCGCTGAGCCGCGCGGACGTGGAAGAGTACGGCGAGATCCGCAAGGCGCTCGAGCAGAGCGCGGGTCGCCTGAACGGCCGCTTCGCCGAGGCAGACTGGACGCCCATCCGCTATCTCAATCGCAACTTCTCCCATGCGACCTTGATGGGCTTTTTACGCGCGGCGCAGGTGGGCCTCGTCACTCCTGTGCGCGACGGCATGAACCTGGTGGCAAAAGAGTTTGTGGCCGCACAGGATCCTGATGATCCGGGCGTGTTGATCATCTCGCCGATGGCCGGCGCGGCCCGTGAGCTGACGGGCGCGGTGCAGGTGAATCCTTACGACAAGCGGGGAATGGCGCTGGCGCTGCAGGCGGCCCTGCATATGCCGCTCGATGAGCGGCGCCAGCGGCATCAGAAAAATCTGGACGCCGTGCGTCGTTACGACATTCACAACTGGTATCGGCGCTTCTACGAAGCGCTGACGGGCGAGCGGCTGCGCATGCCCAATGTCACGGCGGCCGGTGCCGGTCATGCGGCCGGCAACGTTGTGGATTTAGGGCAGCGCGCCTGATCGCAGCCGCAGATCGCGGCTGTATACGACGTTCATCATGTTGTCGTACCAGCCCTCGACTTCGGGCTTCACCAGATGTTTGTTGACGTAGAAATAAATCGGGATGAGCGCAGTATCGGCGAGCGCCAGCGCCTCGGCTTGCTGCAGTAACTCGCGACGCTTGCCCGTATCGATTTCCGCAGCGGCTGCGGTCAGCAGAGCGTCGTACTCCTTGCTCTGATAGCGCGGCAGATTGATGCCGAAATCGCTCTTGAGATACTGCGCGTAGGTGTACGCGTCGTTGTAATCCCCGATCCAGCTCGATCTGAACATGTCGACGTCGCCGCGATCGATATCCTGCAGCAGTGATTTGAACTCCACTGCCGCGAGGCGCACGTCCACACCGAGGCCTTCTTTCCACATCGACGCGATGGCTACCGCGAGCTTGTTGTGGACTTCGCCGGAGTTGTACCGCAACTCGAAACGCAACGGCTTCGCTGGAGAATAACCTGCTTCAGCGTAAAGTCTTTTCGCTGCCTCGAGACGCTGTGCGGGATTCATCTCCTCATAGTCGAATGTCTGCGGCGTGTAATTGTGTATACCGGGCGGCACCCAGCTGTACGCGGGCAACTCGCCGACGCGCAGCACGTACTTCACCAGCTTGTCACGATCTATCGCCATCGACAGTGCGCGCCGCAGCTTCGCATTGCTTTTGAACGGCTCCTTGCGCAGGTTGAAGCCGTAATAATAAGTATGGAGCTGCGGCGAGATATGCAGCTGATCGCCCAGGTTCGCCTTGATCCAGTCGAACTGGCCTCGCGGCACCACTGCGGTGAAATGCATCGCGCCTGAGCGATAGCGCGTGAGCTCCGCATTCTCGTCGGCGATGTGCAGATATTTCACGCCGTCGACATGCGTGGCAGCGTTGTTCCAGTAGTGCGTGTTACGGTCTGCCAGAATATAAGAACCCTGCACCCACTCCTTCAGTACAAAGGCGCCGTTGGAGACCATCACGCCAGGCCGTGTGAATGCGGCGCCTTCCCGTGCGAGCGTGGGCCTGTGAACGGGCGCAGTGCTCGGATGCGACAACAACATCGGCAGATGCGGCGCCGGCGCGTTGAGATGAATCACGACGGTTGCGTCGTCTGGCGCTTCGATGCCCAGAGATGCCGGTGGCTTCTTGCCGGCGACGATATCGCCGGCGTTGGTGATGACGTCGATAACCTGCGCGTACTGAGAAGCTGTGGCCGGATCGACGAGCCTGCGCAACGCTGCGACGAAATCCTCTGCAACAACCGCGTCGCCGTTGGACCACTTTGCATCGGGTCGCAACGTGAAGGTGTACGTGCGGCCATCTTCGCTAACACGCCATTCGCTGGCGACTCCTGGTGCGGGACCGGCATCCTTGTCGAGAGAAGTCAGACTTTCGAACAGATCACGCAGCACCGTGTGAGATTCGTTGGACCGCGCCTTCTGCGGATCCAGGGAATCGGGATCGGGGCCATTGCCGCGGATCAGGATGTTGTTGGACGTCGCGCCTTGAGCGGCAGAGCCAGCATCCGGGCCGCGCGAGCAGCCGCCGAGCAGCGTTACGGCCGCAACAACAGCCATGCCCTGCAGGAAGCGCCTACGCATGTTGAGCAACCGCGCGTTCAGCGACTGCGGCTCGCGTTGATCTGATCGCGAAGTTTGAGCGCGGCGCTGCGGGCCGCCGCGGCGAAGTCGTCCCCCGATGACGCGTACAGGATGCCGCGTGACGAGCTGATAATCAGACCCTTGCCCGAAGCGGTCTGCCCGTTCTCGACGGCCTGCGCCACGTCACCACCTTGCGCACCAACGCCCGGCACGAGGAAAGGCATCTCGCCCGTGATGGCGCGCACTTCCGCAAGCTCGCGCGGATACGTGGCGCCGACCACCACCAGGCAGTTGCCACGCGTGTTCCAACGCTTCGCCGCAAACTCCGCGACGACGTGATACAGCTTGCGCCCACCGACATCCAGATCCTGCAGATCCTTCGCGCCGGCGTTTGAGGTGCGACAGAGGACGATGACGCCCTTGTCTGCATATTTCAGAAACGGCTCGAGAGAATCACCGCCGAGATACGGGTTCACCGTTACTGCGTCCGCACCGTAACGCTCGAAAGCTTCAATGGCGTAGCGATCTGCAGTGTTGCCAACATCGCCGCGCTTTGAATCGAGAATGACCGGGACACCGGGATAATGACGATGGATATATTCGATCGTCCGCTCGAGCTGGTCTTCCGCTTCATAGGCCGCGTAGTGCGCGAACTGCGGTTTGTAAGCGCACACCAGATCGGCCGTGGCGTCGATGATCGCCTTGTTGAACTGGAAGATGGGCGAGGCGTCAGCGGCAATGTGCTGCGGAAAGCGCTCGATCTCCGGATCGAGCCCGACACACACCAATGAATCGCTCCGCAGCCAGCTCGCGGCGAGCTGCTCGATGAAGGCACTCATGCGACTCGAGTTTCTCCGGCACTGCGTTTCTTCAGATGGACCAGCAGAATGGAAATCGCCGCTGGCGTGACGCCAGGTACGCGAGCAGCCTGGCCAACCGTACCGGGACGCGCTTCGGACAGCCGCTGCCGTACCTCGGTCGAAAGCCCGGACACGTGCGCGTAGTCGAGATCGACGGGCAATCGCGTTTCTTCATTGCGGCGCTGGCGATCGACTTCGTCCTGTTGACGCTCGATGTAGCCGGCGTACTTCGCACGCACTTCCACCTGTGCGGTGATCTGCGGCGCCAGGCGATCGTCATAAGACGCCATCGTGGCAGCGTCGAGCCATGCCGGACGGCCGGCGATCTCGAGCAGCGGCTCGTAATCCACTTCGGGTCGGCGCAGGAGTTCGAACGCAGTGAAGTCACGGGCGAGTGGGCCGCGCAGAATGCGGTCACTCCACTCTGCAGGCACCTGATCCGGGTGAATACGGACGCTGTTCAGCCGCGCGAACTCGCGGTCGGAGAGCTCCTGCTTTTGCTGGAAGAGCTGCCACCGCTCGTCGTCCACGAGGCCAAGCTCGCGGCCCTTTGCGGTGAGGCGCAGATCAGCGTTGTCCTCTCGCAGAATCAAACGGTGCTCGGCGCGACTCGTGAACATGCGATAGGGCTCGCTCGTTCCGCGGGTGACGAGGTCATCCACGAGCACGCCCATGTACGCGTCGCTGCGCTTGGGTGTCCAGGCATCGCGACCACGCTGCCGGAGCACGGCGTTCACACCGGCGATCAGTCCCTGCGCGGCGGCTTCTTCATAGCCGGTGGTGCCGTTGATCTGGCCGGCGAAGAACAGCCCGGAGATGAAGCGGGTTTCTAAAGAGGACGCCAGATCCCGTGGATCGAAGTAGTCGTATTCGATGGCATAACCGGGACGCGTGAGGTGCGCGTTCTCAAACCCACGGATCGACCGCACGAGTTCGTACTGCACGTCGAACGGCAGGCTCGTCGAGATGCCATTGGGATAGACCTCGTGCGTCGTCAGCCCTTCGGGCTCCACGAAAATCTGGTGGGACGTCTTGTCCGCGAAGCGGAAAACCTTGTCCTCTACGGACGGACAGTAGCGTGGGCCGACGCCCTCAATGACGCCCGTGAACATCGGCGAGCGATGCGTCGCGGCGCGAATGATCTCGTGGGTGCGCTCGTTCGTCTGCGTAATGAAACAGTGTGTCTGCCTAGGGTGATCGGTGACGCGCCCGAGGAACGAGAAGACCGGCAGAGGGTCGTCGCTCGGCTGAGCAGTGAGAACCGAATAGTCGATCGAGCGCCCATCGATGCGAGGCGGGGTGCCCGTCTTGAGGCGGCCCACCCGGAACGGCAGCTCGCGCAATCGCGCTGCGAGTTTGTTCGACGGCGGATCGCCGGCACGACCCCCCTGATAGTTATCGAGGCCCACGTGGATGCGTCCACCGAGGAAGGTGCCTACGGTCAACACGACCGCGGGCGCTTCAAAGGTGATGCCCGTGATGGTGACGACGCCGCGTACCACGTCCCCTTCGACCAGGAGGTCCGCCGCCTCCTGCTGAAAGAGCGTCAGGTTCGGCTGGTTCTCCAGCATCGAACGCACGGCCTGTCGGTACAGCTGGCGATCAGCCTGTGCGCGGGTGGCGCGCACGGCGGGTCCCTTGCTCGCGTTGAGCGTACGGATGTGGATGCCAGCGAGATCCGCCGCGCGTGCCATCGCGCCACCCAGCGCGTCTATCTCACGCACCAGATGGCCCTTGCCGATTCCGCCAATGGCCGGATTGCAGCTCATCTGCCCGAGCGTTTCGATGCTCTGCGTGAGCAGCAGCGTCCGTGCGCCCATGCGCGCCGACGCCAATGCGGCCTCGGTGCCGGCATGGCCGCCACCGATCACGATGACATCGAAGGGCTGGGCAAAACGCATGGGGCGAATCCTCAGAATGGCCGGCGATTGTACGGCCGCGGTTGCAGGCCACCAAATGCGTCAAGCCGCATGGGCGTTTGATTGCTTTATCCTTGCGCCCCCGTGCGTAGCGTTCTACCTGTTTTCGCCAGCCTGATCCTCGTCGCCTTCGCGGGCGGCGCGTCGGCCGAATCCCGTCAAGCTGCGGGGTCGCGGGCCATTACCTTTGCACCCTGCCGACTTGAACATCCCAATCGCGTAGCTGGGGTTGCCGCGGAGTGCGGCTCGCTTACGGTTCTCGAGAATCCCGCGAACGCGGCGGGTCGCAAGATTCAGCTGCGCGTTGCACGTGTGCCCGCAGTGAGCAAGCGCAAGGCGGCGGATCCTCTGTTCGTGATCGCCGGCGGCCCGGGCATGGCTGCGACAGCGTTCTATCCGGGCGTTGCCCCCGTGTTCGGACGAATCAATCGCGACCGGGACATCGTGCTGATCGATCAGCGCGGTACGGGCGGATCGAACGCTCTCAGCTGCGAGCTGGATGAGGAAGTTCTCTTTCGCGCGACGGATGAGACCGTCGCCGCGGAGACGAAGCGTTGCATGGACTCACTCGCATCCCGCGCCGATCTGAAGCTCTACACAACGAGCATCGCGGTTGGGGATCTGGACCAGGTGCGTGAGGCGCTCGGTTATGAGCAAATCAATCTGTACGGTGTGTCGTACGGCACTCGCGTGACTCAGCACTACGTGAGACGTTTTCCTGAGCGGTCACGCGCGGTGATTCTCGATGGAGTCGTCTCGCCACAGCAGATATTAGGTCCTGCCATTGCACTCGACGCGGAGAAGGCCTTGGCGAGCATTCTCCAGAGATGCGCGGCTGACGCTGCCTGCGCTGCGAAGTTTGGCGATCCGGTCGTGACTTATCGGGAGTTGCTGGCGCAGCTGCGCGCGCACCCCGTCGTCGTTACTTTGCCCAACCCGACAACCGGCGTGTCACATCGCATGGAGTTTGGCGAGCTGCATCTCGGCACCGTGCTACGGCTTGCGAGCTATGCGACCGAGCAGGCTGCGCTGCTGCCGCTCTCCCTGCATCTCGCGAAAGCTCAGGACAATTTCACGCCGCTCGCTGCTCAGTTTCTCATGGTGAGTCGATCGTACGATGAGCAGGTGGCGTTCGGCATGCATAACAGCGTGGTGTGCGCGGATGACATTCCTTACATTAAGAATGAGAGTGTCGATCGGCCGGCGCTCGAGCGCAGCTACATGGGCGCCTCGCAACTCGATGGGCTTCGCCAGATCTGCGCGCTCTGGCCGCGAGGCCCGGTCGATGCTGACTTTCATGCGCCACTGAAGAGCGATGTTCCTGCGTTATTGCTTTCCGGAAGCTCAGATCCGGTAACGCCGCCCGAATACGCCAGGCAGGCGCAGAAGGGGTTCAGTCACAGCGTCCACGTCATCATGGAGGGCTTCGGTCATGGCCAGCTCGGCGCTCCCTGCGTGGACCGCCTGATGTCACGCGTCATTCAGAGGGGCTCTGTTGATCAGCTCGACGTGAGTTGCACACGTCTCGGCAAGCCGATGCCGTTCTTCACGACGCTCGCGGGGCCCGCGCCGTGAGGGACGCCACGTGATCGAAACTGACCGTCTGCGCAAACAGTTCGGCTCCGTCATCGCGGTTCGCGATGTCAGCTTGCGCGCGCTGGATGGTCAGATCACAGGCCTGCTCGGACCGAATGGCGCTGGCAAATCGACCACGCTGCGCATGCTGTACACCGTGTTGAAGCCGGACGACGGCGACGCGACCGTTGATGGGCTAAGCGCCGTACGTCAGCCGTTGGAAGTACGTCGTCGCATCGGTGTGCTGTCGCATAACGCGGGCATTTATCCGAATCTGACGGCGCGCGAGAACATCGAATATTTCGCGGCCCTGCATGGCCTGCAAAAAAGCGAAGGCAAGGCGCGGGCCGCCGAGCTGATCGGCCTGTTGGAAATGAACGAGTTTGCGGACCGGCGCGCGAAGGGATTCTCCCAGGGCCAGCGCCTCAAGACGGCACTCGCGCGCGCGATCGTGCATCGGCCACGCAACGTGTTGCTCGACGAGCCCACCAACGGACTCGATGTAATGGCCGTGCGCAATCTGCGCGCGTTGCTCGAGCAGCTTCGCCGCGAGGGCCATTGCGTGCTGCTCTCGAGCCACGTCATGCAGGAGATCGCGGTGTTGTGTGATGAGGTGGTCGTCATCGCACACGGCTCGGTCGTTGCCAACGGCACGCTCGATCAGGTGCGGGAGAAGGCCGGCGAGACGAATCTCGAGGACGCGTTCGTCAAGCTCATCGGCACCGCGGAAGGCCTCGTCTGATGCGCGCGATCTTCACCGTGTTCAAAAAAGAGTTTCGCGAGAATCTGCGCGATCGCCGGACCCTGTTCTCCGCGTTGATTCTCGGCCCTCTCCTGGGGCCGCTGCTGTTTGGCGCCGCTCTGTATCTTTCCATCGAGCGGGGGACTACGCAGAACGACGTGCCCCTGCAGCTCGCCGTCACTCATGGAGAGCGCGCGCCGAATCTTTTGAATTATCTGCGTGAATACAATGTCGTCGTCAGTGACGTGAAGTACAACGACGATGCCGCACGAGCCGCCGTGCGCGACGGCAAACATAATCTCGTGCTCGAAGTGCCTGAGGATTACGCGAAGCGCCTCGAGGCCGGCGAGCCGGCGCCGCTGCTGCTCTACGCGGACTCATCCGAAGCCTTCAGCGAGCGCAACGTCGTGCGCGTCAAGTCGATCCTGTTTCAATACAGCTCGACGCTGGTGCAGCTGCGGCTCGTCGTGCGGGGTGTGGATCCTCTCCTGCTTTCACCCATCGTCATACAGGATGTGGATGTCTCCACGCCGGCGTCACGGTCGGTGCTGGCACTCGGCACACTGAGTTACATTGTGTTGCTGACGATGCTGATGGGCGGACTTTATCTTTCCATTGATGCCACCGCGGGTGAGCGCGAGCGCGGCTCCCTCGAACCGCTGCTGACTGTGCCCGCGCCTCGCGAGCATCTGATTTACGGCAAGATCCTCGCGGCGTGCGCTTACATGACGCTGTCGCTGGTGCTGACTGTCACCACGATTGCCGTGGTCCTGCAGTTTGTGGGGCTCGAGCGCTTCGGAATGAGCGTGAACTTCGGGCCGCCGATCGCCCTGCAGGTCATTGCATTCAGCCTGCCGCTGGTACCGCTGGGCGCTGCGCTGATGACGATCGTTGCCGCGTTCACGCGCAGCTATCGTGAGGCGCAAACTTATCTTGGTCTCACGCTCATGGTGCCGACTTTGCCGCTCGTGTTCGCCGGCGCGCTGGGCTTGCGTCCGAATGGCTGGCTGATGACGGTGCCGTCGCTGAGTCAGCACTTTCTGATCACCAGCCTGCTGCGTGATGAGCCTGTTCCAGTCACTTATCTTCTGTCGTCCGTCGGCGTGACGCTGGTGTTGGCCGCGGTGCTGGCGAAAGTGGCCGGCCGGCTATACCACCGGGAAGCCCTGCTCGGGTGAAGGCGCTGCCTTGCGCTGCTCGGCGAGCAGCACGCGATAGTGTGCGATGTGCCGATCGGTGAAGTTGCGAGCCTCGACCTCGAAGCGATTTTCCCAATAGCCGCGTCTGAGCCATTCCAACACGTAACGTGTAGCGGTCAGCTCGCGGGGTTCCCATTGTTTGAGTACGTGGCAGTACTCGTGCAGCATCAGGGTTGGGTTGTCGAAGAATTCGGCGGCGCTGCCGCGAAGATAGATGCGACGTCGGCGTGTGGTGGCGACCATGCGCGAATGCAGGCGCGCGAAGAACGAATACTCGATGATGCGCACCCGGTCGACATCATCACCGAATACGGTGCGCAGGCATGCCTGAACATCGCGGGGAGGCTGTATTGAGCGTCCTAACATCAGTCGGCCATCGTGAGCGGACGTAGTGAACATGGTGATCTATACGGTTGGACATTCTAACCATGCCATCGGGCACTTCATCGGGCTGCTGCTGCGGCATGAAGTAAAGGTGGTGGCGGATGTGCGTTCGACGCCCTTCAGCCGGTTCAATCCGCAGTTCAATCGGGAAAGGCTGCAGGGGGCGCTCGAGGCGGCGGGAATCCGGTACGTGTTTCTCGGGGAGGAACTCGGCGCTCGCGCGCAGGACCCCGCGCTTTATGAGGATGGTCGGGTGAGCTACGCGAAGTTGGCGGCTACGCCGGCATTTGGAACGGGACTGGATCGGCTGGAAGCGGAGATGCAGACGGCACGTGTCAGCCTGATGTGCGCGGAGCGGGATCCGCTGCAGTGTCATCGCACGATTCTCGTCAGCCGGGAGCTGACACGACAGCGAGGCATTGCCGTGACCCACATTTTGCAGGATGGGTCATTGGAGACGGGGCGTGAGGCGTCGCAGCGTTTGGTCGAGACACTGAAGTTGCCGCGAGATGACCTGTTCTACGACGAAGCCGCCTTGTTCGAGGCGGCTTTCGATAAGCAGGGGCAGCGGGTAGCTTATTCGGTGCGCCCGGTGGCGGGTGAAGCCCCGCCGGCGAAGGGCCGTAAAGCGCCGGGGCCTAAGCCCTTGTAATTGCTGCCAAAAGGGCGGACTCGCGATAGCGGGGAGTCGGTCGGCTGGCTGGCCGCGCGGCCATACGCGCGACCCAGCGTTTCGCCCCTGGTGCGCCAATCGTCAGACGTGCGCTGACGAAGCCGACTCTTTGCCGGTGATAAAGCGCATGGCCGAGCTGAACGTGTCCGCGTTCGGAAGGGCGCGCCACATCTGCAGGGGCGCCGTGAAAACCTCGCGAACGATCGCTTCCGCCAGGGAGCGGATCTGCGCGATCGAAGTAACCTCGGGGTCATCGACGGCTTCTTTCGCGGGTGGCAACGCATACAGCGTGGCGTGAACAGAGCCGTCTTCCGCGATGACGTGCGCCTGCTCGTCGATGGCTATGCCGTGACGGTGACTGTCCTGGCACGCGATGGAATCCGACACCAGGTTCTGCAACAACAGGTTGCCGGCGAAAGGATGCGTCTGCAGCTCGAACTCGTTATCTGCGGTCGCAACGACCACGACGTCGGCTCGAACGGCATCACCGTGTGCGGGGACGACTTCCCACTCGCCGTCGCGAGGAATGACGGAATCCGCCACCGAATTAATGCGCGTGACACGCACTGTCGCGGACCGCTGCAAGCTGGCGACGTAGGTCTGAAGGGAGTCAGAAGCGGTGGATCCACTCGGTTCGATGACCGTGACATGGATACCGTGGTGAGCGCTTTCGGCCAATGCTCTCAATAGCAGGATGGCGCTGGCTCCTCCGCCGCAAATGACGAGTCGGGAGGAGGTCCGGATTCGGTTCGGCAGTGTGTAGGTGTCCATGAGGCATACCGTACGCACCGCTGGTTATAAAAGCGGTAGCAAAACGATTTCATCTTCGTACCGCGACGCGACCCAGCCAGGGCGCCGCCGTGGCCGTTACTTCCCGATGCAGAACGACGTGAAGATTCGCCCCAGCAGGTCGTCACTCGTAAAGGTACCGGTGATCCCGCCCAGTAATTGCTGGGCGAGCCGCAGCTCCTCCGCCACCAGTTCGCCACCGCGGCGATCTTCCAGATGAGCAGCGGCCTGCTCCACGTGTGCCCGCGCCCGGACCAACGCTTCCAGATGCCGCCGACGTGCTGACACCGTGCCGGCGTCCGCCGTCTGATACCCCATGCAAGACTTCAGATGCGTGCGAAGCATGTCGAACCCTTCGCCCGTCTCGGCCGACACCACAATGCATGGCGGACCGGAATATGTATCCGCAACAGGAATCGCAGCGTTCAGATCGCTCTTGTTGAAGAGCAACGTCACCGGTACGTCAGCCGGCAACCGGCGCCGCTCTTCTTCGAACGCTCTACCATCCGGATCAACGCTGCTATCGATAACAAACAACACTCGATCCGCTCGACCCATCTCGGCCGTGGCGCGGCGAATGCCCTCAGCTTCGACAGCGTCGCCTGCCTCGCGCAGCCCAGCCGTGTCCAACACGTGCATCGGCATGCCATCGATATCGATCTGCTCGCGCACGATGTCGCGCGTCGTACCCGGAATATCAGTAACGATCGCAGCGTCGTAACCCGCGAGACGATTGAGGAGGCTGGACTTTCCAGCGTTGGGACGCCCGGCTAACACCACGGTCATCCCTTCGCGCAAGAGACGACCCTGACGCGCACTCGCTTCCACACCATCAAAGTGCTCGCGAACATTCTGAATGCGGTCCGCCACTTTATGGTCGGCGAGAAAGTCGATTTCCTCTTCAGGGAAATCGATGGCCGCTTCGACATACGTACGCAACTCGATCACGGCGTCCGTCAGTCCATTCACCATCGCAGAAAACTCACCCTGCAACGAGCGCATGGCCGCGCGCACGGCTTCACGCGAGCCGGCATCGATCAGATCCGCAACCGCCTCGGCCTGCGCAAGATCGAGTTTGTCGTTCAGAAACGCGCGCTGCGTAAATTCGCCAGGCAACGCGAGTCGCGCGCCCAGCGCCACGACACGAGAAGTCAGCGCATTGATCACAACAGGACCACCATGCCCATGCAGCTCGAGCACATGCTCGCCCGTATAAGAATGTGGGCCCGGAAAAAACAATGCGATGCCGGCGTCTATCGGCTGCTGATGCTCATCGAGAAACTGCGCGAGCGTAGCGTGCCGGGGCTGCGGTAATTCCCCGAGCAACACCGCTGCGATCTCAGGCGTTTTGGGGCCGGAGACACGCACGATTCCAACACCGCCACGTCCGGGCGGCGTAGCCGGAGCCACGATGGTTTCCGTGCGCGCCATAGAAATCCCCTGAGGGGTGAGCGGATCGTCGAGAGCGCGACGTTACCGGAAAGCGCGGCGCCCCGACTAGCGTCGAAGTGCCGCGCGGCTCAGGTCATGTCTTGCGGACGGGCGCCTTCGAGATGCGACGATTGATGTTCCACTGCTGCGCGATAGACACAATCGTGTTGGTCACCCAGTACAGCACCAGACCCGCGGGGAAGAAGGCGAACATCACCGACATCGCGAGCGGCATGATCATGAAGATCTTGGCCTGCACCGGATCCGGCGGCGCCGGATTCAGCTTGTACTGCAGGAACATCGCGCCTGCCATGATCACGGGCAGGACAAAGAACGGATCACGCGACGACAGATCGTTGATCCAGCCCATGAACGGCGCTTGGCGCATCTCGACGCTCTCGAGCAGCACCCAGTAGAACGCCAGGAATACCGGGATCTGAATGATCATCGGCAGACAACCCGCGACCGGATTGATCTTCTCGCGCTGATACAGCTCCATCATCGCGCGCCCGAGCTTCTCGCGATCGTCCTTGTAGGTCTCCTGCAAGTTCTTGATGCGCGGCGAGAGATTCTTCATCTTCGCCATCGACTTGCCGCTGGCTTCCGACAAAGGATAGAACGCGCCCTTCAATATGATCGTGACCACCACGATCGCCACGCCCCAGTTGCCGAAGAAGTCATGCACTTTCTCCAGCAGCCAGAACAACGGCGCCGCGAGAATCGTGAGCTTGCCGTAATCGGCGACGCGTTTGAGTTCCGGCCCGGTGCCTTCGAGCTGCGACTGCAGCTTCGGACCGATGAAGAAAGTCTGACCAAACTTGTCGCTCGCGCCCGGCGCGATCGTGCGCAGCGGACCAGCCGCTGACAGCAGGTACTTGCGGCCTTCCGCCCCCAGCGTGAAGCGATAGCCCGTATCGGCCGGCGGCACGATGGCGCCGACGAAATGATGCTCGAGCGCGGCGACCCAACCGTTCGTGGTGTCGGTCGAGGTCAGATCGTCCTTATCCTCGATATCGAGTTTGCGATAACGCGTCCCGTCATAAGTGGCTGGTCCACGAAACGCATAAGTCGCGGGATTGAACATCGAATGTTCAGACGGCGGATCCTGACGCAGGATCTGCGCATACGGGGCCGCCTGCCAAGGCGCGCTCGATTGATTCGCGACGTCATACTCGACATCGATGCGATACATCCCAGGACGGAACACGTATGTCTTCGTCACGGTGATGCCGTTGTCGTCGGTCCACGTGAGCGGCACACGCAGCTCAGTGGAGTTGGCGCCAAGCGTGTAGTCCTGCTGACTGCTCGTGTAAGTAGCGAGATGCGTGGGATGAGCGGCCGTGCCCTGTCCCGTCAGACCCGACTGCAGGAGATACAGCGTCTGCTCACTGTCGCGGTTCATCAGCCGCACGGGTTCGCTGCCACCCTTGACCTTCGGATACTTCAGCAGATCCGCGCGCTGGATCGTGCCGCCTTGCAGGCTGATGTCGAGATCCAAGACGTCCGTCTTTACATGGACTGTGCCCGCCGAATTGGACGCGTCAGTCGAAGCGGCGGGAGTCACCGCTGCGCCAGCCGCCGCCGGCGCGCTTGCCCCGACCGCGCCTGATGCAGGCACTTGCGGAATCGCAGCATCCAGACCAGTCGGTGCCCCGTTGGTCGCCTTGGACCCGGCGGCGCTCTGAGCGCTGGCCGAAACAGGAGTTGGCTTGGCGCCGTAGTCGCGCATCCACGCTTCGTAGTTCACCCACAAGGCGACGGCGAGCAGGATCCAGAGAAAGACGCGAGGGTTGTTAATCATGTGCGTGATGCAGGCATACGGAAGTTCCGGCAGGCGGTACGGGATCGAATCCGCCCGGATGCCAGGGATGACAACGCCCAATGCGCTTTAAGGTGAGCCAGGCGCCGCGCCAGAAGCCGAATCGCTCGATGGCTTCGAGTGCGTAATGGGAACACGTGGGATAAAAACGGCAGTTCGGACCGAGCAGTGGACTCAAGGTCCATTGGTACAGGCGGATCAGGAACCGGGCGACGCGCCGCATTGCTCTCTCACTTTGATCCACAACGTCTCGAGATTCGCCCGCAATTCCTGGCCGGTCGCGCCTCGTGCGCGCCCACGGGCGCTGACCACCAGATCGACTGATGGAAACTCATGCTGACGCAGGCGGAATGATTCACGAATGATGCGGCGAATCCGGTTGCGCTCGACAGCGTCTCCCGCTGTCTTGATCGACACGGCGAGCCCCAGCCGGGGTCCGCCGCTATCGTTGACACGCGCAGTGACCGCGAAGAATCCGTTTCCGGAACGCCGTCCACGCGCGTAGGCGGCTTCGAAGTCCGCCTTCTTACGCAGTCGTCGTTGCGCAGGGAACGTCAGCTTCTCAGGGTCCGCGCCGCTTCCCGCCAAGCGTCAGACCTCTGAAGCCGACTTCAGGGAATCAGCCGACGACGGCCCTTGGCGCGACGACGGCTCAGCACTTTACGACCGTTTTGAGTGGCCATACGCGCGCGGAAACCATGCGTGCGTGCCCTACGCACTTTGCTAGGTTGATACGTGCGCTTCATAGTCCACCGGCTCCTAAAAAGGGCGGCAAGGCTAAGCGGTGAGGTGCCGAAGTGTCAAGGCACGTTACTCGAATGAGCCTATACAGGTAAATAATCTGTGTACCTGTAGGTATAGAGCCTGTCGGTATAGACTTCGCAGCTCTTTTATCCCCTCAGATTTCAGTCATAGATTCGCGGGAGGCAACGCTCTTGGAAGCGTCGCTTTGGACTCGGTGCATGCGCGCGTTGGAAGCCGAGCTCCCCGAGCAGCAGTTCAATACGTGGGTACGGCCCTTACAGGCCGTCGAGGGCGATGGCGCGCTCAAGTTGCTGGCGCCCAATCGATTCGTGGTCGATTGGGTCAACGCCAACCTGCTGCCCCGTATCGGTGAGCTCCTGCGCGATGAGAGCACCGGAGACGTTCCGATCGTTACAGTCGAAGTGGGATCGCGCGCCGTGGCTTCGCGAGGCGCGGTCGCGCCTGTCAGTGCGCCAGCAGCCCCCGTGCGTCGCGCCGAAGGCCTCGTGGTCGGCGCGCGTATCAATCCTGACTTCACGTTCAGGACGTTCGTCGAAGGCAAGAGTAACCAGCTTGCGAAAGCGGCGGCTTTGCAGGTTGCCGAGAATCCGGGCCGCGCGTACAACCCGCTGTTTCTCTATGGCGGCGTTGGCCTCGGCAAGACACACCTGATGCATGCGATCGCGCATCTCATCAAGGAACGTGATCCGGAAGCGCGCATTGCCTACGTGCACTCGGAACGATTCGTAGGCGACATGGTGCGCGCCCTTCAACACAACACCATGAGTGCGTTCAAAACCGCGTATCGTTCGCTCGATGCGCTGTTGATCGACGACATTCAATTCTTCGCCGGCAAGGATCGCTCGCAGGAAGAGTTCTTCCATACGTTCAACGAGCTCCTCGAAGGCCAGCACCAGGTGATCCTGACGTGCGATCGATATCCGAAAGAGGTTCAGGGGCTCGAGGAGCGCCTGAAGTCGCGTTTCGGCTGGGGTCTGCCCGTTGCCATCGAGCCGCCCGATGTCGAGACCTGTGTGGCGATCCTCATTTCCAAGGCGCTGAGTGCGGGCACCGTGTTGCCCGAGGAAGTCGCCTTCTTCATCGCCAAACGCATCAGGTCCAACGTCCGCGAGCTCGAAGGCGCGCTACGCCGCGTGATCGCGAACTCGCGCTTCACGGGTCATCCGATCACGATGGAGTTTACGAAGGAAGCGCTGCGCGACCTGTTATCGCTGCAGGCGAAGCTCGTCACGATCGAGAACATCCAGAAGACCGTCGCGGATTATTACAAGGTGCGCATGTCCGACATGCTCTCGCAACGTCGCAGTCGGTCGGTCGCAAGACCTCGCCAGGTGGCTATGGCGCTGGCGAAAGAACTCACGAGTCACAGCCTGCCGGAGATCGGCGATGCCTTTGGCGGCCGCGATCACACGACGGTGATGCATGCGTGCAAGCGAATCAAGGAGCTGCGCGATTCCGAGCAGCGGGTCGGCGAGGACTATTCAAACCTGTTGAGAACCCTGGCAGGTTGATGTGCAAAGACGTGTGGATTTTCTGTGGATAGTTTTGGGGATAAAGTTATACACAGTGCGTGCACAGCTCATGGGTAGCTCATCCCGCGAGTTCGACTGCCTGAAAACCTGCGCAACGTGTTGATCAATAGCGACAAAAGATTCCATGCCCGTTATTCACAGGCTCTACTGCAATAACAATAGATTTAGATCTTAAGAAAGAGATTAGAGATTTATGAAGCTCACAGGTCCTCGTGAAGACATCCTGGCGCCGCTCCAGAGCGTGATCGGCGTGGTCGAACGCCGGCAGACGATGCCCGTGCTGGCGAACGTGTTGCTGTCGACTCGTGACAATCGCCTGAGCATCACGGGTACCGATCTCGAAGTGGAGCTCGTGGCTACGCACGACATCACCGTGCAGCAGGCTGGCGAGATCACAGTCCCCGGTCGCAAGCTGCTCGACATCATTCGATCGCTTCCCGAAAAAACCCAGGTGACGTTGAGCACGGATGGGGAGCGTGTGTCGGTGAGAGCCGGCAGGAGCCGCTTCACGCTGTCCAGTCTCCCGGCGTCAGAGTTTCCCGTGGTGGAAGAGATCAACGCTCAGCAGACGTTAAACGTGACGCAGGGGGCATTCCGCCGCCTCATCGACAAGACACATTTCTCGATGGCCCAGCAGGACGTCCGGTATTACCTCAACGGCATGCTGCTGGAGACCGACGGCAAAACACTTCGCGCGGTCGCCACTGACGGGCATCGGCTTGCCTTGTGCGAAACAGAGCTCGAGGAGCGCGTGAAGACGGCCCAGCAGGTCATCGTTCCCCGCAAAGGCGTTCTGGAGCTGCAGCGGATCCTCGGTGGGGACGGCGCGATTCAACTGGCGATCGGCACCAACCACGTTCGCGCCCAGATCGGCGACATTCGCTTCACATCGAAGCTCATTGACGGCCGTTTTCCAGAGTATGGGCGAGTGATTCCGGCCAATCCGTCCAAGATTGTTGAAGCGGATCGAGAGGTTTTGCGGCAGGCCCTGCAGCGAACCGCCATTCTTTCGAACGAAAAGTATCGGGGCATCCGGCTCAACGTGAAGCCGGATCTGCTGACCGTTCAGGCCCATAACCCTGAGCAGGAAGAGGCGGAAGATCAGATCGAAGTGAAATATCAGGGCGATGAAGTCGAGATTGGCTTCAACGTGAATTACCTGCTGGACGCTTTGGCTGCGATCGACACTGACACCGTTGAACTGGGCCTCACCGACTCCAACAGCAGCTGCCTCGTGCGTGCGCCGAACACCACGGATACGCGGTACGTCGTCATGCCGATGCGCCTCTGAAACGGATGGGCTTGGTTCAGTTGGTGGTGGAGGATGTCAGATGCCTCCAGCGAGCCGAGCTCCCGCTTCACCCGGGCTGTAATCTCATCTCGGGTAGCAATGGCTCGGGCAAGACGTCTTTGCTCGAGTCCATTTTCTTGTTGGGTCGCGGGCGTTCGTTCCGAACCCGAAATACAGAGCGCTTGATTCGGTACGGCCAGAATCAGTTGACGGTGTTTGGCCGGCTGGATGGGGGAGCTATTCCTGCAGCTGTCGGCGTACAGGTCTCCAAGTCCGAGGGTACCGTTGCCAAGGTCAATGGTGAGTTTCTTAAATCTCTGGCTGAGCTCTCGTATGCGTTCCCGGTTCAGGCTATCGATCCCGGAGTGCATAAGCTCGTCGAGGAAAGTGCGCACCGGCGTCGGCGGTGGCTGGACTGGGCGGTGTTCCACGTGGAACCTCAGTTCATCGACGCCTGGACTCGCTACACACGCGCGTTAAAGCAACGTAACGCGGCCCTGAAGAAAGATCCTGCGCAGGCAACTCTGTGGGATTCAGAACTCGCCCGGTTAGGAGAGATCATCGCGGAGTCACGCAGATCTCTTCTCGAACGTCTTCAGCCTTATTGGAAGGCGTCGCTCCGATCTCTCATTGGCCTTGAAGCAGAATTCCAATACATGCGTGGCTGGGCGCAAGACTCCACATTGCGGGAATCCCTGCATGCTTCGCACGACCGAGATCGGCTCCGCGGCATCACGCACTCAGGACCTCACCGAGCGGATGTTTACATTCGTCTGCAAGGCAGACTGGCGCGGGAGGTATTGTCGCGGGGCCAGCAGAAGCTGGTGGCGGTTGCAATGATCCTCTCGCAACTCCAACTTCTGAAGGCGCTTACGGATTCCTCGCCGACGCTGCTGTTAGACGATCCGGCCGCCGAGCTGGATTCGGAGCGGCTGTCCGGCTTCATCGAGCAGGTGCGGCAATTGAATTGCCAGCTCGTGCTGACGTCCCTGCAACCCGAGTTCACAGCCTTCGGTCAGCCCGATCGAGTGTTCCACGTGGAACAGGGCAGTGTGCGATCGGTATAATGTCCCATCACCAAGACGAGCTTATTCATGGCCAACGACGACGTCTACGACTCCAGCAAAATCAAAGTCTTGAAGGGTCTCGACGCCGTTCGAAAACGGCCTGGGATGTACATCGGCGATACCGATGATGGCTCGGGCTTGCACCACATGGTTTTCGAAGCCGTCGACAACTCGGTTGACGAAGCTTTGGCGGGTCACTGCGACCGAATAGTCGTCACCATCCACGCGGATGAGTCAGTGACGGTGTCCGATAACGGCCGCGGGATCCCGGTCGATATCCACCCGGAAGAAGGGCGCTCCGCGGCTGAAGTCATCATGACCGTGCTGCACGCGGGCGGAAAATTCGATGACACCTCGTACAAAGTGTCAGGCGGACTTCATGGCGTGGGCGTATCCGTCGTCAATGCTTTGTCGGATTACCTGCTGCTCACTATTTCCCGCGATGGCAAGGTGCATAAGCAGGAGTACCACTTGGGCGAGCCGGCATCGCCGTTGGCAGTGGTCGGCGATACGACGGAACGGGGCACCACGATCCGTTTCCGCCCCAGCGCCTCGATCTTTACCAACATCCAGTTCAACTACGACATTCTCGCCAAGCGGCTTCGCGAACTGTCGTTTCTAAACTCGGGCGTGCGTATCGAGCTCATCGACGAGCGCGAGAACAAGTCGGATGTCTTCGAACACGCCGGCGGTCTGCAGGCGTTTGTGAAGTACCTGAATCGCACCAAGACGGCGGTCCACGACACCGTGTTCTGGTTTCGCACCCAGGAAGGCCCGATCACCGTTGAAGTGGCCATGCAGTGGAATGACTCCTACCAGGAGAGCATGTACTGCTATACGAACAACATCCCGCAGAAGGACGGCGGCACCCACCTCGCCGGCTTCCGTAGTGCGCTCACACGCACGTTGAACGATTACATCGAGAAAGAGCTCAGCGCCAAGCGCGAAAAGATGGCGATGACGGGGGATGACGCCCGCGAAGGCCTCACCGCGATTCTCTCGGTCAAATTGCCGGATCCGAAGTTCTCGTCCCAGACGAAGGACAAGCTCGTGTCCTCGGAAGTGAAAGGCATCGTCGAGACGGCCGTCAGCAACAAGCTGCAGGACTATCTCCTCGAGCATCCTCAGGACGCGCGGGCGATCGTCGCCAAGATCATCGAGGCCGCCCGTGCTCGCGAAGCTGCCCGTAAGGCGCGCGAGATGACGCGTCGTAAAGGCGCGCTGGATATCGCAGGTCTGCCCGGAAAGCTCGCGGACTGCCAGGAGAAGGATCCCGCGCTCTCGGAGCTGTTCATCGTCGAGGGTGACTCAGCCGGTGGCTCCGCGAAGCAGGGCCGGGATCGTCGCACGCAGGCCATTCTGCCGTTGAAGGGCAAGATTCTGAACGTCGAGCGCGCTCGCTTCGACAAGATGCTGGCTTCGCAGGAAGTCGGCACGCTGATCACCGCCCTGGGCTGCGGAATAGGCAGAGATGACTTTGATATCAACAAGTTACGGTATCACCGCATCATCATCATGACCGACGCGGACGTGGACGGATCCCACATCCGCACGCTGCTGCTGACGTTCTTTTATCGCCAGATCCCCATGCTGATCGAGCGGGGCCACATCTACATTGCCCAGCCGCCGCTTTATAAAGTGAAGCGGGGCAAGCAGGAGCAGTACGTCAAGGATGAGAACGAGCTGACCGTGTTCCTGTTGAACTCGGCATTGGAAGAATCGGCGCTGTTCGTCAATGCGGGGGCGCCGCCGCTTCAGGGTGCAGGCTTCGAGATGCTCGCTCGCAAATACATGGAAGTGCAGGCCATCATCAAACGATGGGCGCGTCGCTACGACGACCGGCTGCTCGACCAGCTCATCTACATGCCTGAAATGTTGCCGGCGGATTTTGATCGGCCCGATCGCTTACGCGCCTGGGCAAAGGATCTCCATGACCATCTCAACGCGCTGGATGACGGCACGCGCACTTTCAACGTTGAGGTGAGCGAAGCCGGAGAAGGGCACGCGAAGCGAGTGCTGATCAAGAAGACCGAGCACGGCACCCCGAGCAACAAGTATCTGCCGCGTGAGTTCTTCGAATCGGCGGAGTATCAGCGCATTGCTGATCTTGGCCGCACCCTGTCAGGCCTCATTGGCGAAGGCGCCTACGTCACGCGGGGCAGCGATCGTTACGAAGTCGGCTCCTTCAAGGAGGCCATGAAGTGGCTGTTCGATCAGGCGCGCAAAGGCCAGAGCATCCAGCGCTACAAGGGCCTCGGCGAGATGAATCCGGAGCAGCTCTGGGATACGACCATCAACCCGGATTCGCGGCGGCTTATGCAAGTGCGGATCGAGGATGCCGTTTCAGCGGACGATATCTTCACCACGCTCATGGGTGATCAGGTCGAGCCGCGACGTGAGTTCATCGAGAAGAACGCACTCTCCGTCATGAACCTCGACGTCTAATGATTCATTAGAGCGTCAATCTAGATACGCAGCGTTGTATTGAGCTGGTTCTCGATCCAACGCTGCGCTTCTTCGTTGATCTCGCGTGGATCCCTTCCGGCTGCCGCGATGGGTTTGCCGATGACTACGCGAATGATGCCGGGCTTCTTGACCAACCCTCTGCGTGGCCAATAGCGGCCGGCATCGTGCGCCACGGGCACGATGAACCTGCCTTCCTTGGACGCGAGTAGCGCGCCACTCACCCCATATCTACGCGTCTGGCCCGGAGGCATGCGCGTGCCTTCCGGAAAGATCATTACCCAGTCGCCTTCCGCAAACCGTTGCGTGCCCTGGGACAACACATCCTTGACCGCGTGCCGGCTCGACTTCCGATCGATCGCAATCGCATGGAGCATCAGCAGGCACCAGCCGACGACGGGGATCCATAACAGCTCGCGCTTCAGTACCCATACCTGGCGAGGAAAGATCACCATCATCGCAATCGTTTCCCAAGCGGAGGAATGTTTCCATAGTGCAACGTGGCCTCCCGCAGGAAGGTTCTCTGCACCCTCCACGCGATAATCCAGCCTGCAGGTCCACCTGAGGACTGTCAGGATCGACACCGCCCACGAACGCGCCAAGGCAAAGCGCTGCGGAAAAGACAGGAATGCCGCCACCACCGTAAACACGACGGCGTACAGGAACGTCCAGACAAACAGGAACGTCGTGAAGAGCAGCGAGCCGAGAAAACTCATGGCCGTGGATTGTCCCTGAGCGCGCCGCTCAACCGGGGAGCCGTGACAGATCTGCGATGCCGCTGAACAGCCCGCGCAACTGAGCGAGCAGCGCCAGCCGATTCGCTCGCAGGCGCGGATCTTCGTCCATCACCATCACGGAGTCGAAGAACGCGTCCACGACAGGACGCAGCAGCGCGAGGCGACCCAATGCGCCTGAATATTCCCGTCGCGCGGTAGCGGTCGACACGCCCTCGCGTAGAGAAGCCATGGCGTCATAGAGACGAATCTCTGCTTCCTCGCGCAACGCTTCGATCTCAACCTCGGCACGCACCGCGCCTTCCGCCTTGCGAAGGATGTTGGCGGTGCGCTTGTTCGCCGCGGTGAGACTGGCCGACTCCGGCAGCTCCAGGAAGGCGCTCAACGCAATGAGGCGCGCGTCGAAATCAAGTGGCGAGACCGGCTTCGCGGCGAGGACGGCATCAAACATCTCCGTAGTCACTGGCGCCGCACGTGATCCCTCGAGGTAGTACACGCGCAGACGTTCGATGACATAGTCGTAAACATCGCTCGCGACATTCGCTGCCTGTACCGGTTGCAAGGCCACTGCGCGCTCAATGAATGCACGCAGATCCAGCTCCAGACGCTTCTCGACCAGGATGCGCAGAATGCCGATTGCGGCGCGACGCAGGCCAAAGGGATCTTTGGTTCCCGTCGGCTTCTGGCCTATCGCGAAGATGCCCGTCAGTGTGTCGAGTTTGTCAGCGAGCGCCACCGCCAGGCCAGTGCGCGTCTCCGGCAATGCGTCTCCGGCGCCGCGCGGCAGATAATGTTCGCGGATGGCCTCGGCGACTTCAGGCGACTCACCATCGGCGAGTGCGTAGTAACGACCCATCACGCCCTGCAGCTCGGGAAACTCTCCAACGATTGTCGTCAGCAGATCGCACTTGCTGAGCTCCGCCGCGCGGTCAGCGTCAGAGCGGCACCCGCCCCCGATAACATCAGCAATTTCTACAGCCAGCTGGCGGACACGCCGCGTCTTATCTCCAACCGAGCCGAGCTTCACCTGAAAAGTTACGGAGTCGAGCGCGCCGACGCGAGCTGACAGAGCTTGCTTACGATCCTGCTCCCAGAAGAACGCAGCATCCGCGAGGCGTGGGCGAACTACACGTTCGTTGCCCTCCCGAACCCTTTCAGGCTCGAGACTTTCGATGTTGCTGATAGTGATAAAACGCGACAGCAGCTTGCCCGCCGCATCTTCCACGGCGAAGTAGCGCTGGTGTTCCTGTAGCGTCGAGATCAGAACCTCGCGCGGCAGATCGAGGAAGCGGTCTTCAAATCGACCGGTCACCGCCACCGGCCATTCAACGAGCGCCGTCACCTCATCGAGCAGCTTCTCGTCCAGGAGCGCGGTGCCGCCCAGCTCGGTGGCCTGCGCGGTGACCAACTCCCGAATACGCTCGCGACGGAGCGTGAAACTCGCAATCACTTTTCCGCGCTGGAGCGCTGTCTCGTACGCCGCCGGCGAGCTGAGCCGGATCGGTCGCATCGAGAGGAAACGATGACCACGCGTGAAGGCATCTGCGGGCACATCGAGGAGACGGGCCGGGATGACATCCCTTCCATACATCATGACCAGCCAATGCACTGGCCGTACGAACTCGGCCTCGCCTGCTCCCCATCGCATACGCTTTGGCACAGGCAAGGCGTCAAGCGCCGCCTGGACGATGCCGGGCAGAAGTTGAACCGCGTCGACTCCAGGCTTCCTCCCCGAGAAGAACAGGAATGTGCCCTTGCCTTCCTCGAGACGCTGCAGGGATTCAACTGAGGTGCCACAACTTTCCGCGAACGCCAACGCAGCGCGTGTTGGTTGTCCGGACGCATCGAAGGAGGCGTTCACGGGCGGGCCGCGCCGCTTGAAGGTTTGCTCAGGTTGGCGGGACGTCAAGCGCTTCACCAACACCGCTAATCTGCGTGGCGTCGCGAACGAGAGAATCTCTTCGTGCGACAACCCGGCTTGCGTGAGACCGGCCTGCACGCTGGCCAGGAAGGCCTGCTCCAATCCGCGTAACGCTTTTGGCGGCAACTCCTCAGTGCCTACCTCAACAAGGAAGTCGCGCTTCTCAACTTTGGTGATTGCCGCAGCCGCCTCTGCCTTCGCGCCGGCGGGCTGCGCCGCCGGCGAATCAACATTCGAGCGCCGCTGCATTGGAAAGCCCAGCGCCTCACGACTGCTGTAATAGGCTTGCGCGACCGCTCGAGCCAACGCACGCACGCGCAAAATGTAGCGCTGCCGTTCCGTGACAGAAATCGCCTTGCGCGCATCCAGCAGATTGAAGGTATGCGACGCCTTGATCACCTGCTCATAAGCAGGCAGGGCGAGCTTCGCTTCCAGCAGCTGAGTGCATCCCAGCTCGAACTCGTCGAACCGGCGCAACAACACCGGCACGTCAGCGTGTTCGAAGTTGTAGGTGGACTGCTCCACCTCGTTCTGATGAAACACATCTCTATAGGTGACGCGACCGAGCGGTCCATCCGTCCACACGATGTCGTAAACGCTTTCGACGCCCTGCAGGTACATGGCGAGGCGTTCCAGGCCATACGTGATCTCGCCGCTGACAGGACGGCAGTCGAGTCCCCCCACCTGTTGGAAGTAAGTGAACTGCGTGATCTCCATGCCGTTCAGCCAGACTTCCCAGCCGAGGCCCCATGCGCCGAGCGTGGGAGATTCCCAGTTGTCTTCAACGAAGCGCACGTCGTGCACGCGAGGATCGAGACCCAGCATGCGCAGGCTGCCGAGATACAGATCGAGAATCTCGAGCGGCGACGGCTTGATGATGACCTGGAACTGGTAGTAGTGCTGGAGGCGAAATGGATTCTCGCCATAGCGCCCGTCCGTGGGACGTCGCGAGGGCTGCACGTAAGCCGCGCTCCACTGTTCAGGCCCGATGGCGCGCAGGAAGGTGGCGGTATGGAACGTTCCCGCGCCCATCTCCAGGTCATAAGGCTGCAACACCACGCAACCGCGCTCGGCCCAGTACTTCTGCAGGGAAAAGATGAGTTCCTGGAACGTACGGGGCGGGACGCCGATCTGCGGGCTCTTCATGGGATTCCGTTGCGGTTAAGCATGCTTGAGAAAAAGAGCGCGCGAGTATAGCCACTCGGGGCTATGCGATCAGGCGCACCTCGTAGACGTGATCGATGCGCTCGCCATTCCACCGATAACTCAGGTGGACACTCTGCCGCAGATGGGTGATCAGCCGGGGCCGGAAGATCGCGACGCACTGCCCTTCAGCTCGCCGCACGCTGTCATACACAATGCCGTCGATGCCTGCGTCCTTCACCTTGCGGCCGAAAGGCTGGGAGGCGGAATAATCGTCGGGGTTGTAAAGGTCCGCCAGCTCTTCACGCTTGCCGCGGATGTCGTGCACGTTGGCGATTACGTCTGCGAGATAACAACGCATCTCCACTTCGGTGGGCGGTTGTTTTGTGGCGCCCAGAAAAAGCTCGCGATGATGGCGCGTCTCGGCGATGGCGGTCGCCTGCGATTCGGACGCGTAAAACACGCCAAACGTCGCATCCGCAAAGCGGCTGCCGGCCGGATTGAGATGGGTGAACGGCGCCATGATCACCGACGCGCCGGGGCCAAACACGCGATCGGCCCGCGGCACGAGCTCGATCTGCCCCAGCTGCTCACGGATTCGCGGATTGGTGAGGGCTTCCAGGTGATACAGCGCCTCCCAGTCCTCGGGATCGGCAACGCGCTCAAACAGATCGATGGTGGGATAGCGGCTGGCAATGATTCGGAAACACGGTTGCCAGCGCAGCTCGCTGACCGCGAGCCCCGGAGTGCTGTCGGGCATGGCAGTAAGATTCAGCCGCGCTGTGAGTCGAGGTACTGGCGGACGACGTAGAGGTCCGACACGTTGCCGGACAACATCCGCTCGAGCGCCGATTTGCCACCGAAGGGCTGAGCGCTGTTAGCCCGGCGGATCCACTCATCAGCCGCGCGCTCGTTCGGCAACAACAACTGCAGGGCTTTGTAGATGCCCAGCAGGTAGGAAAGGCGTTCCAGCGTATCCCGCGGCAGCCGGACCTCACTGTCCTTGCGCCACTTGAAGTACGTCGAGCGCGAGTTGATACCGAGGAGCTGTAACTGCTCGGCAATGGAGAGATGCCACAAATCGGCGATGCGTCCGAACGCTCGTAAACCCGCCGCCGCGGCCTGAGGCGGAGTAGGCGGAGCCGCCTGGCGTACGAGGCTTTCGCTAAGTGAGGTAGTCATACCGCTCCTGACTGAAAGTCCATTGGTAGACTAATCCTATATCTTGTTCATATCCAGACTAATTTCTGCACCAAGAGTAGGCGATGCTCAAGAACGCGTCCAAGGATGGGGTAGAACAGTCACAACGCTGCGCGCGCCCTTGGTGCGGAGGCCGTTTTTCGCGCACCATAACAGGGCCGCGCCATGCATCGATCAGGCTAACTGATTGATTCATCACATGCCCAAAGCTGGCACAGGCCCTGCACTACTACGCCGCTCCCTCGAGGCTACGTCCGGTGTTTGGGCTCGCATCGCCCCAGCCGGTGCAGACAGGTTTGCTGCCGCGACGATCGAGGTCCTATTTTCCCGGAGGCGATATGACACCTGCTGATGTAATCAAACTGATCAAAGAAAAAGAGGTCAGGTTCGCGGACCTGCGCTTTACCGACACTCGCGGTAAAGAGCAGCACGTGACCATTCCCGCGCGACTCGTCGACGACGAACTGTTCACTGACGGCAAGATGTTCGACGGCTCGTCGATCTCCGGTTGGAAAGGCATCAACGAGTCCGACATGATCCTCATGCCGGAAGCGGGCTCCGCCGTACTGGACCCGTTCTTCGAAGAGACCACGGTCAACATCCGTTGCGACGTCGTCGAACCCGCCACCATGCAGGGTTATGAGCGCGATCCGCGCTCACTCGGCAAGCGTGCCGAGGCGTATCTGAAGTCCACCGGCATTGCCGATGGCGCGCTCTTCGGGCCCGAGAACGAATTCTTCATCTTCGACAGCATCCGTTACAGCAACGAGATGCGCGGCTCGATGTATCAGATCGACTCCGTACAGGGCGCCTGGAATTCCAGCACCGAGTACGAGCAGGGCAATATGGGACATCGTCCGGGCATCAAGGGCGGCTACTTCCCCGTTCCGCCGGTCGACGCCTTCCAGGACATCCGTTCGGCCATGTGCCTTGCTCTCGAAGAGATGGGCCTCAAGGTCGAAGTGCATCATCACGAAGTCGCCACGGGCGGCCAGTGCGAAATCGGCGTCGGCGCCGGTGGCCTGGTTCGCAAGGCAGACGAAGTTCAGATCCTGAAGTACGCCGTTCACAACGTGGCCCACGGCTACGGCAAGACGGCGACCTTCATGCCGAAGCCTATCGTTGGTGACAACGGCAGCGGCATGCACGTCCACCAGTCCTTGCAGAAAGATGGCAAGGCGCTGTTCGCGGGTGACAAGTACGGCGGTCTCTCCGACACCGCGCTGTACTACATCGGCGGCATCATCAAACACGCGAAGGCGATCAACGCGTTCACGAACGCTGGTACCAACAGCTACAAGCGTCTGGTTCCGGGCTTCGAAGCGCCGGTGATGCTGGCGTACTCCGCCCGCAATCGTTCTGCGTCCATTCGTATTCCCTGGGTATCGAACCCGAAGGCGCGCCGCATTGAAGTGCGGTTCCCGGATTCGAGCGCGAATCCGTACTTCGCTTTCGCGGCGATGATGATGGCCGGCCTCGACGGCATCCAGAACAAGATCCATCCCGGCGATCCGGCCGACAAGGATCTCTATGACCTGGAGCCGGAAGAAGCCAAGCACATCCCGACGGTGTGCCACTCGCTCGACATGGCGCTCGAGCACCTGGACAACGACCGCGAGTTCCTGACGCGCGGCGGTGTGTTCACGAACGATGTGATCGACGCGTACATCGGCTTGAAGATGCAGGAAGTCACCAAGTTCCGCATGGCGACGCATCCCATCGAGCTCGAGCTGTACTACAGCTGCTGATGGAGCACAGGTGACCGCATCTCGCATCACCTCCGGGCAGACGATGGCGTTCACGAAACGCCATCGTCGCCTTTGGTCCTCGTCACCCGACAGGACTATGCTCGGCATCTATGCGCAAATTGCTGTTTACCTTAATGTGCCTGGCGTCGACGGCTGCAATGTCAGCGGCCGTGTACAAGTGGGTGGATGCCCAGGGCGTCACGCACTACAGCGACCAGCCTCATCCGGGCGCAGAGAAGAAAGAATTCGACTCGCTGCCGACCTATCAGGAAACGCAGCCTGCTTACGCACCGCCACAGTCCGGCGAGCCGCGGCAGGAAGGGTCCCCCTACCAGTTCTGTTCGATCTCACAGCCCACGAACGACGAAGTGCTGTTCAACGTTCAATCGGTGTCTGTGCAGCTCAATATCGTTCCCGCGGACAGCAACGACCCCGTATCCATTCAGATGGACGGTCGGCAGCTGGCGGAAGTGACCCCGAGCACCGGCAGCTATACGATTTCGCCGATCGATCGCGGCACGCATACGCTCACATTGGTGATCAAGGATTCTCAAGGCAAAACGCTGTGCACCTCGCCCAGCGTGACTTTTCATGTCCGACAGCCGTCGGTCAAAGCGCCGAACGCCGCGAATCGTCCGCGTTTCTGAGCCGTCTTGCCCTCGCTGCCAGGGGCAGCAGGTTGAGCCGTGGATATTGAGTACGCATTGCCGTCGGTACTCTCACATTTCGATCCGGCGGATTTGTTAGATACATTATCCACCGGCATCATGATGCTGGATGCGCAGCTCTGCGCCATCTACGCAAACGTCGCCGCGCAGGATCTGCTCGCGTTCAGTCTGAATCAGGCGCGCGGCCGACCGTTCGCCGATTTCCTGCAGGACTCCAACGGCCTCATCGGCATTCTGCGCAGAGCGCTGGAAACCGGGGAAGGCATTGCCGATCGCGAGCTCGTGGTTCGCCCGCTCGCGACGCCACGTGAAGTGCGTGTGCTCGACATTACGATCACGCCGCTCGAAGGACAGGTCACCGGCACGCACCTGCTGCTCGAGCTGGCGGATACAACAGCGCGCCAACGCATCTCGCGCGAGAACGATCTGCGCGCGCGTCTGGATGGCAGCCGACTGATGATTCGTCAGCTCGCGCACGAAATTAAGAATCCGCTGGGCGGACTGCGTGGCGCGGCTCAATTGTTGGAACGCGAGCTGCAGCCACCCGAGCTGCGTGAATACACCAGCGTCATCATTGGTGAGGCAGATCGTCTCACGGCCCTGGTCGACTCGATGGCCGGCCCGACGAAAGCTCCGCAGAAAATGCCGGTGAACGTGCATGAGCTGTGTGAGCACGTGTATCACCTCGTGCGCGGCGAAGCGCACGCCGGCGTGTTGGTCGAGCGGGATTACGACCCCAGCCTGCCGAACGCCCTGCTCGATCGTAATCAGATCATTCAGGCGTTGTTGAACGTGGCGCGTAACGCTCTGCAGGCGCTGGGCGATCGCGGCAACATCATTCTGCGCACGCGCGCGCTGTCGAATGTCAGTCTCGGATCGTCTCGCCACCGTCTCGTTGCCAGCGTGCAGGTCGAGGACAACGGCCCCGGCGTGCCGCCCGAGCTGCGCACCAGTATCTTTTATCCCCTGGTGACCGGCCGTTCCAACGGCACGGGACTGGGCCTTGCCGTCGCACAGGATCTCGTGACTCGCCATGGAGGGCTCATTGAATTCGAGAGTGAGCCCGGCAGGACGATTTTCACATTGCTTCTGCCGCTCGAGGAATCCTTATGAGCAGCCCGATCCTCCGTGTCTGGCTCGTCGATGATGATGCGTCTATCCGCTGGGTGCTCGAGCGGGCACTGCGAAATGGTGGCATGACGCCGCGCGCATTCGAAGCCGCCGAACCCGCTTTGGACGCCCTGCGCCGCGAATCACCCGACGTGTTGATTACTGATATCCGCATGCCCGGGCAATCGGGCTTGCAGTTGCTGAAGAAGATTCGCGAGGCGCGTCCTGCGTTGCCCGTCATCGTGATGACGGCGCATTCCGATCTCGGTAACGCGGTCTCTGCTTACGAAGGCGGAGCGTTCGAATATCTCCCCAAGCCGTTCGATATCGATCAGGCGGTGGAGCTCGTCCGCCGCGCGGCTCGTGCGCATCCGCAAGTGGAAGCCGAACCGAACAACGTGCCGCGCATCCCCGAGCTGTTGGGGCGCGCGCCAGCGATGCAGCAGGTGTTCCGCGCAATCGGGCGGCTCGCGCGCTCGAGCGTCACGGTGCTCATCACCGGTGAGTCAGGCACAGGTAAGGAACTGGTGGCGCGCGCTCTGCATGATCACAGTCCGCGTGCTAACAAACCGTTCATTGCCCTCAACACGTCGGCGATTCCGGCGGAGCTGCTGGAGTCGGAACTGTTCGGCCACGAGAAGGGCTCGTTCACCGGCGCAGATTCGCAGCGTCGCGGCCGCTTCGAGCAGGCTGACGGCGGCACGCTGTTCCTCGACGAAATCGGCGATATGTCCACGCCGCTGCAGACTCGCTTGTTACGGGTGTTGGCGGAAGGCGAGTTCTATCGTGTTGGCGGCCAGACGCCCATTCGTGTGGACGTGCGCGTGATCGCGGCCACTCACCAGAATCTGCAGGACCGCGTGCAGCGCGGACTGTTTCGCGAGGATCTCTATCACCGCCTGAATGTCATTCGCATCGAGCTGCCGCCGCTGCGCGCGCGCAGTGAGGATATTCCGGATCTGCTGAATCATTATCTTAAGTTTGCCGCCCACGAGCTGGGCGTCGACGCGAAGGAATTCGCCGCGGAAGCGATCACGCGGCTATCGGCCTATCAGTGGCCTGGTAACGTGCGTGAGCTCGTCAATTTATGCCGCCGTTTGTCCGTGCTTGCTCCGGGCAGCGAAGTGCGCGTCGAGGATCTGCCTCCCGAAGTCGTCTCGGCGGCGCCATCAGGACAGATCGATGCGGATTGGGCGAAAGCGCTTTCGGCATGGGCGGATCGACAGGCGATGACGGGCAAGAAACCTCTGCTCGACGAGGCGTTGCCGGAATTCGAGCGTGTGCTCATCCGGGCAGCGCTCAAGCGAACTCAGGGACATCGTCAGGAAGCCGCCAAGTTGCTCGGCTGGGGACGCAACACACTGACCCGCAAGCTGAAAGAGCTCGGCATGAACGACGTGGATACGTCGGACGACGGAGCTGAAGAGGTCGTTCCTGCCTAGCGAAAAAGCATCGCGCGCGATGCGCCGATGAATCGGGTTGCCGCGTTTATACTCACGCGCAGTTTGCGATGAGAGACGAGGCACTCGATATGATGGATAAGTGGCGCGAGATCGGCGAGATCACCTTTCTCGGCAACACGCTGACGCACTGGGTGGTGGCGCTGGCGATTTTCCTCGTCACGTTCACGGTGTTGCCCATCATCAAGGGCTACATCAGCGCGCGCCGGCGCAAATGGATTCAATCCAACACCGAGCTGCCGGCTGCTATCCAGATCATCACCCTGCTGATCGATCGCACGAAGCGCCTGTTTCTCTGGACGCTAGCGGTTTACCTCGCCTCTCAGCAGCTCGAATTACCTCCGCGCGTCGAGCGAGCGTTCGACGTCGTCATGGTGTTGTCGTTCTGGTTGCAGGTCGGCCTGTGGGGAATGACGGCCGTGCGCTTCGCGATCAATCGCCGCAGCGAGCGTGCGAATGAGGCGCTGAAGGGCTCGATCGAGATCGTCATGTTCGTCGCCGGCCTGCTGCTGTGGGGCATGGTGTTCCTGCTCGCGCTCGACAATCTCGGCGTGGAGATCAAGCCGCTGCTCGCGGGTCTCGGCATCGGCGGTATCGCGGTCGCGTTGGCGGTTCAGAATGTGTTGGGAGATCTGCTGGCGTCGATGTCGATCGCGCTCGACAAGCCTTTTGTGGCGGGCGAATTCATCGCCGTCGATGATTTCATGGGCACGGTCGAGCACATTGGTGTGAAGAGCACGCGGCTGCGCAGTCTCTCCGGCGAGCAGATCTACATGTCGAACGCGGATATTCTGAAGTCGCGCATCCGCAATCAGACACGCAAGTGGGAACAGCGCATCGTGTTCACGGTAGGCGTGTCATACGACACGCCAGCAGATCTCGTGAGGCAGGTGCCGCCTCTCGTGCGCTCTATCATCGAATCGCAGGAGAAAACGCGGTTCGATCGCTGTCACTTCATGAATCTGGCGGACGCCGCTTTGCAGTTCGAGACGGTGTATTTCGTCACCGTGTCCGACTTCAACACTTACGCGGATATTCAGCAGGAGATCAATCTCGCGATCCTGCAGAAATTCAGGGATCTCGGCATTCCGTTCGCCGTGCAGAGGCCGAAGGTGCAGTTCGAGATGCCAGTCGATTCGGAGCTGATCGTGATGCCGAAGCGCCCGGACTCATTGGGTCGCGACGACAAACCCGGCGCGGCGGCCGAATAAGATCAGCCCGCGCCGATGCAATCTGCCGGCGGCGGCTCTTTGCCGATGCGCAGAGAGCCCACCAGCTCGGCGACACTTCGCATGTTGTTGGCACGCAGATAGTCCGCGATGCCGGCATTGATCTTCTTGCACGCCATCGGGTCATAGAACAGCGACGTGCCGATGCCGACCGTACTCGCGCCCGCGATGATGAACTCCAACGCATCGGTAGCGGTGACGATGCCGCCCTGGCCGATGATCGGGATGTTGTGCGGCTTCGCCACCTCATACACCTGATGCACTTTCAGCAGCGCGATCGGCTTGATCGCCGGTCCTGATAATCCACCCTGAATATTGCCGATGATCGGCCGGCGTGACTTCACGTCGATCGCCATGCCCATGATCGTGTTGATGACGGCGAGCGCATCTGTACCCGCCTCGATGCAGCGGCGCGCGTTCTCGCGAATATCTGTCTGATTGGGCGAGAGCTTCGTGATGATGGGCTTCGTCGTAGCGCGGCGGCACGCTTCCACCACCTGCGCCGACATATCCGGGTAATTGCCGAACGCGACGCCGCCCTCCTTCACGTTCGGGCAGGAGATGTTGATCTCGATCGCGTCGATGGGCGATTGGTCGAATTTCCGCGTGACCTCCGCGTACTCCTCGATGGTCGAGCCGGAGACGTTGGCGATGAAGCGCGTCTCGCTGAAGTCGAGCTCGGGCAGGATTCGGCGGACGACGTAGTCCACGCCCGGATTCTGCAGGCCGATGGAGTTCAGCATGCCGCTGGCGGTCTCATACACCCGGTGCGGCACGTTGCCGAGCCGGGGCTGGCCGGTGGTGCCCTTGAGCACGATGGCCCCGGCGTCGCGGTTCGAGAAGCCCTCGATGCGCGTGTATTCCTCACCGAAGCCGACACAGCCGGACAACAATATGATGGGTGAGTCGAGAGTCAGCCCGCAGAAATCCACACGCAGGGGATTCTCGAGCTCCTGGGGTACGGCAGCCATGCCGGCATTATTGCCGATAGAGAGGGGTCTTGTTCCACATCGTTCTGCACCGGCCCGAAATTCCGCCCAATGCGGGCAATATCATCCGCCTGAGCGCGAACACGGGCTGCACGCTGCACCTCATCAAGCCGATGGGCTTTCATCTCGATCATCCGGCCGCCCGCCGCGCGGGTCTCGACTACGACGAGATCGCGAGAGTGAAAGTGCATGAGTCGCTGGCGGCGTGCCTCGATGAAACAGGCGGGGCACGCGTATTTGCCATCGAAACCGGTGGCGCGAAATCATTCAGCGACGTCGCCTTTCAGGCTGGCGATGTGCTGCTCTTCGGCTCCGAAACCACCGGCCTTCCGCCCGATGTGCTGGAAGCGATTCCGCGCGAGCGGCAGCTGTCGATTCCCATGCAGCCGGGAAATCGCAGTCTGAACCTCTCCAACTCGGTAGCCGTCGTCGTCTATGAAGCGTGGCGCCAGAATGGCTACGACGGCGCGACGGTCAGCTCTTCTCGGCCTTGATCGGCCGGCTCATCAGCGCCTTCACGATATCTTTCGCGGTATGCCCTTCGTAGAGCACTTTGTAGATGCCCTCGCTGAGCGGCATTTCCACACCCTCACGTCTCGCAACCGCTCGCACGGCCCGCGCAGCCGTGTAGCCTTCGACAACCTGGCCGATCTCGACCAATGCGGTGGCGGGCGGAATGCCCGCCGCGAGCAGCAAGCCGAAGCGCCGATTGCGCGACTGGTTGTCCGTGCAGGTGAGCACCAGATCGCCGAGGCCCGCGAGGCCCATGAACGTGTCACGGTCCGCGCCCAGGGCCACGCCGAGACGCATCATCTCCGCAAGGCCGCGTGTGATCAGCGCGATGCGCGTGTTGGCCCCAAAGCCCATGCCATCAGATAGTCCCGCGCCAACCGCCAACACGTTTTTGACCGCGCCGCCGACTTCCACGCCAACGATGTCGGTGGAGGTATAAGCACGGAAATTCTCAGATGCGAGTCCGTGCGCCAGGGACTTCGCAAAGTCTTCCTCGGGTGAGGCGACGGTCATCGCGGTCGGCAATCCCGCGCCGACTTCGCGGGCGAAGGTGGGTCCTGATAAAACGGCGATCGCTCGCGATGCACCCAGCACTTCGCGCGCGATCTGGTGAGGCAGCTTGCCCGTGTTGAGCTCGAAACCCTTGGTCGCCCACGCGACACGAGTCGTCGCGCTCAGCCGCGGCTCGATCTCCAGCAGAATCTCGCGTAACCCGTGACTGGGCACCGCGACGAGCACATCCAGAACACCAGCCAGCGCGGCATCGAGATCTGTATGGATGCTGAGTGACGCCGGCAGCTCCGCCGCCGGCAGATAGCGCTCGTTACGCCGATCACGAGCCATGGCCTGCATGTGATCGACGCTGCGACCCCAAAGGCGGGTAGGCCGGCCACCGCGCGCGAACTGGATCGCGAGCGCCGTGCCCCAGGAGCCCGCGCCGAGCACGGCGATGGGCGCGTCGCGTTCCACATGCACGCTCATCGTGCGCTCTGCCTCATGGAACGGCGGAGATCAGTTCGTTGCCGTGGAGCCGGGCTGCGCTTCCGTCAGCGAACGCGCGTACAGCGCATCGAAGTTCACCGGTGGCAGCAGGAACTGAGGAAATCCCCCCTGCGTCACGAGCTGCGAAACCGCAGCGCGCGCGTATGGGAACAACACGCTTGGGCAGACGCTGCCGATGGCGCGCTTTACGTCCGGCTCCAGCAGATTGCGCATGAGGAACACGCCTGCCTGCTTCACTTCGACGAGGAATACCGTCGTCTCATTCTGTTTGGCGGACACGGTGACCGTGAGCACCACTTCGCGCATGTCCGGCGCGACGGTGTTGACGCCCGTGTGCAGGTCGAGATTGATCTGCGGATTCCAGTTGCCTTCCAGGCGGGGGCCATTCGGCGCCTCGTACGAGCAATCCTTCAGATACACATTCTGCAGGGCGAGCTGCGGGGCGGTGGCATCAGCAGCCGGCACTGCGCCGGCCGTTTCGTTGGTCGTCATCATCAGGCTCCAAGGTTGAGCAGCGGATCCAGGCCGCCGGATTTATCGAGCGCATACAGGTCGTCGGATCCGCCGACGTGTTTGTCGCCGATGAAGATTTGCGGGACCGAAGAGCGGCCACCGCTGCGTTCGACCATTGTGGATCGAGCGCCAGGGATGTCATCGATGTCGATCTCTTCGAACTCGACCTGCTTCAGTTGAAACAAGCGGCGCGCCCGACTGCAGTACGGGCACCAGCTCGTCGCGTACATCACGATTTTGGACTGAACCACCAGAGAACTCCGCGCAGGAAGCCACGTTCAGCTCTTGGTGAGCGGCAGGTTCTCGGACCGCCAGCTTGCGACGCCGCCGCGCAGGTTGTAGGCCTTCGTGAAGCCCTGCTCCGCCAGCTGGCGGGCAGCCGATGCACCAAGTGAACCGTCTTCACTGTAGACGACCACCAGTTTCTCCTTGTGTTTCTTCAGCGTCTCGCCGGCCTGCAGAATCTGGCCGGAATCCATGTGACGCGCGCCGGCAAGATGGCCGGCTGAAAACTCTTCGGGCTTTCTGATGTCGAGCACCAGGGCGCCCTGATTCATCAACCGGATCGCGTCCTGCGACGAGATCGCGGCGAAACTTTGCCGCCGCGCGTAAAGCTCATAGCCGAGCACGATGAGCGCGGCGACGACCGCGGCTACGACGAGATACGGATGATTGCCAGAATATTCGATGAGCCGTTCCATGCGTTCAATACAACAGCAGGCCGTGCCGGTCGCGAAAAGGGCGCGCATTATAGCGCCCGTATGCCTCGATACATGAAACATCCTGTCGGGCGGGTGCTCGGCCTCCTCTTTCTCTCGCTGTTCCTCGTGCAGCCGAGCGGCTCGCAGGGCAAGGATCCGCGCCGGACCGAAGCGGAACTGAAGGCTGTGAAGGCCGAGATCGAGCGTATCCGCGCCCAGGTCAGTAAAGATCAGGTTGAGCGCAGCAGGCTCGCGAAGGAGCTGCGGACCGCGGAAGTGTCCGTGAGCTCGGCCCGTGCCGGCCTCGATCGCCTGCGGAAAGAGCGCGCGGAGCGCAACGCCCGCCGTGCCGAGCTCAGCCGCGAGAAGCAGGAGACCGAAGCGAAGCTCGCGCAGGAGCGTGCCGCCCTCGCCGGTCAGCTGCGCGCGGCCTATCTCATTGGCCGCGAGGAGCCGTTGAAGCTGTTACTCAATCAAAAGGATCCGGCGCGGGCCGGCCGCATGTTCGCGTACTACAGCTACTTCGGCCGCTCGCGGGCCGTGCAGATCGGGCACATCGAGGAGCAGGTCACGCGCATCGACGAGCTCGACGAAGAGCTCGCCGCGGAAGAGCAGAAGCTGGCTGATCTCGAGACCGAGCGGCGCGCGGAAGTGGCGCGACTCGAAGGCGCCCGCAAGGAGCGCAGGGGCGTGCTGGCGAGCCTGGAAGCGGAATCGGCCTCGCGCGCGCAGGCGCTCGAGAAGCTGCGCAGCCAGCAGTCGGGCCTCGAGAAGCTGCTGAAGGAATTGCGCCGGGCGATCGAGAAATTTCCTCCGGTCGACGGCAAGGATGCCTTCGCCAAGTTGCGCGGCCGGCTCGCGTGGCCGGCAAGCGGTTCGCTGCTGGCGAAGTTTGGCCAGTCACGTGCGGGTACGATGAAGTGGGACGGCGTCCTCATCGGCGCGGAGCGCGGCTCGCCCGTGCGTGCCGTGTATCACGGTCGTGTGATCTACGCGGACTGGCTTCCCGGCCTCGGCCTGCTGACGATCGTGGATCACGGCGAGGGCTATCTCAGCCTCTACGGCCACAACGAGAGACTGTTCAAGGCAGTGGGCGAGCGCGTGGCCGCTGGCGATTCCATCGCCACCGTGGGCGACAGCGGCGGCACCAACAGGCCGCAGCTCTACTTCGAGATCCGCAAAGGCGGACGGCCCGTGAATCCGCAACCGTGGTTCAAGTCTTCGGTTCCTCCCTAGTCGGGTCGTGAGTATCCGACACGCCTCACGAATCCATTTCGAGACGGTCTGCTGAAACGCCAACTCGCGCAAGGCTCTGGCGACACGCATCTGACATCGTGATCTGAGTTACGCGGCAGCCGTCATGCATCGATTTCGATCGGGTGCATCTGATCAACGACAACTACGCATGCGTGTCGGTAACAGGGTCATACGCGACAGTGCGCGTAATCGCGCAACTCGCGTCGTGATACGTGGAAACCAGCGCCGCACATCGCGCCCGCTCACTGTGCAAACGATGAGTTCGTGCCCGCCTTGCGTGCAGCGATCACGCATTGAGAGCGCTGGATCACACGCTCGTCGGATTTACATTGACCCGGTGCAAATGGCTGGTGTAGCAATGAGTACGCAACGCGGGAGTCTGTGAAAGTATGTCGACGCGATCGCGCACAATGATTGCTCTCGTCGCGGGAGCCGTGTTCGGATTTTCAGCCGCCCTGGCCGGTGGGGTGCTGGCGGAACGGCCTCACGAGGCGGTGACTGCGGAAACCAACACCTCATTGCCCTGGGAGCAGGCTCGCCTGTTCGCAGAGGTCTTCGAGCGCATCAAGCGCGAGTACGTGGAAGACGTAGACGATCGCGCGCTCATGGAGAAAGCCGTGCGCGGCATGGTGTCGGCGCTCGATCCCCATTCGTCTTTTCTCGACACTGAAGAGTTCGAAGAAATTCGTCTCAGCACGATGGGCTCGTACCCCGGTGTCGGTATTGAAGTCGTCGCCGATGAAGCGGCGGTAAAGATTCTGCGTCCCATCGATGGCTCGCCTGCTGATGAAGCCGGTGTGATGCCCGGTGATCTGATTGTGAAGATCGACGACGCGGACATCGGCGGTGATCTTCAGGGCGCCATCACGCGTATGCGTGGCCCGGCGGGCAGCGTTGTGAAACTCAGCGTGCGTCGCCCCACTACCAACGAGCTTCTCGATTTTTCGCTTCAGCGCGCGAAGGTTGAAGTCCGCAGTGTTTCTCAGCAGACACTCGAGCCCGGCTATGGGTATCTGCGTGTAACAACTTTCAGCGAAACCACAGCGAGCGATGTTGATCGCGCGCTCGCACGTCTCAAGCGCGACAACCCGCAAGGCCTGCGCGGTCTCGTGCTCGATCTGCGCAACAATCCTGGTGGCGTGCTCGAAGCGGGTGTCGCGGTCGCGGATGCATTTCTGGATGAGGGCCTCATCGTGTCGGCTGACGGTCGTACGAACGACGCGCAGTTCCGTATGGACGCGACGCCTGGCGACCTCATCAACGGCGCTGAGCTCGTCGTCCTCGTCAACGGCGGCTCGGCTTCTGCATCGGAAATCGTAGCCGGCGCGCTGCGAGATCATGGCCGCGCCGAGCTCATCGGCTACAAGACTTACGGCAAGGGCTCGGTGCAGACCGTGATGCCGCTGTCACATGGCGGCGCCATAAAGCTCACGACGTCGCGTTACTTCACGCCGTCAGGTGCGTCGATTCATGGCAAAGGCATCATTCCCGACATTTTGGGTCAGGGTCCCGAGGAAGCACCGGCTGACGGCAAGTCTTCGCAGCCGCTCGCTGCTCGCGATAAAGACGTGCGCCTCGCGCTCGACACGCTGAAGACCCACGATGTAGTCACTCGCAGTGCGGCAGCTACGTCATCGACGATGGGACGTTTGGCTGTGCCGTGACGCGCACAGCCTGAAGCAGTAATAAATCCTCGCGCTTCCCGATATGCTTTCGCGGCCTCGTAGCCGCGTGAGTGAGGATCTCCATTGGAATTGCTGCATTGGTTTATCGACGTCGTGCTGCACCTCGACAAGCACCTCGTCGAGCTGGTCGCCCAATACGATGTCTGGATTTACGCGATCCTGTTCCTGATCGTCTTCTGCGAAACGGGTCTGGTGGTGACGCCCATCCTCCCGGGGGACAGCCTGCTGTTCGCGGTCGGTGCGCTCGCGGCGGTGGACGACACCGGTACGCTGTCCGCTCCCCTCGCTTCCGTGCTGCTGGTTACCGCGGCCATCCTGGGCGACGCGGTCAACTACTCCATTGGTCGCAAAATCGGCGCAGCGGCGTTCAGCGGCCGCTATAAATTGCTCAAGGTCGAATACCTCCAGCGTACGGAGGAGTTCTATCAGCGGTATGGCGGCATGACGATCATCATCGCCCGCTTCATGCCGATCATCCGCACGTTCGCGCCATTCGTGGCCGGCGTGGGTCGCATGCAGTACTCGCGGTTCGCCACATACAATGTCGCTGGCGCGCTGCTCTGGGTGCTGCTGCTGATCTGGGGCGGCTATCTCTTCGGCAACATTCCACTGGTGAAGGATAACTTCGGCGTGGTCACGCTGTTGATCATCGCTGTCTCGCTCCTACCGCTCGTCGTGGCCTTCGTGCGCGGCCGGCGCGCGCCGTCAGTCTGACTGTGGCGCGTTCATGAGCGACCGCGTTCGAGGCTACGCGCACCGAATCGATATCGATGCGGATATTCAGCACGTCTGGCGAGCTGTGACCGATTCGGCCAGCCTCGCGGCATGGTGCTCCCCGGGCGCGACAATCACTCCCAAGGCGGGAGGGCTGTTTCGCGGGAGCGTCGATCGGGTCAGCGAGCTGGACGCCCACATCGATGTGTTCGATGCGCCCCGACGCCTGCGGCTGATCTACCTGCCCACGCCTTCTCTCCCTGAAGCCGAGAGCGCGGTCGTCGATGACCTGATGCTCGAACCGGCCAAGCGCGGCACGATCGTGCGTATTCTCGGCTCCGGCATTCCGCATACGCTGGAGTGGGACATGCAGTTCAAGCGCATGCGCATGGGCTGGGAGCGCGGCCTGGCACGCCTTAAAGTGTTCGTCGAAAAAAAGGCGCGGGAGGAAGGGACATGATCGGCTTTGTGTTTCGTGCGGTCATTGCGGCGCTCGGCCTGTGGCTGGCGACGCGATGGGTGTCCGGCATCCACATCGATTCGCCGGCGACGTTGCTGTTGGCCGGGCTGTTGCTCGGTGTGGTCAACGCCATCGTGCGGCCGCTGGCCGTGATCCTGACATTCCCGATCACCCTGCTGACGTTGGGATTTTTCCTGCTCGTCGTGAATGCCGGCATGCTGGGTCTCGTCGCGCTGGTGTTGCCGGGAATGAGCATCACCGGTTTCTGGCCCGCATTACTGGGGGCGCTCATTGTCAGCGTCACCGGCTGGATCGGCTCGCTGCTCATCGGCTCGAGCGCGAAGTTCGAGGTTTACAAGGGACGGCACTGAGCGATGAGGCCGCACCTCTCACGAGGCGCGGCCCGCGGCGGATCAAGTGGGCCAGTAACGCTGGCCGCGTGATGGCCCGCGAAGGCGCGGGCCTCGACTCGAAGCGATCTTCCTGATCGCCGCGTCAGATCAAAGCGCGCGTCGTCTCAGAGCGCGCCGCCAGCAGCGTCCCGCTGAGTAGCTGTGCGGAAGAGCATCACGGCGAGCACGGCCAGAATCACCATTCCCAGCCACTGGCCGAACTGATATTCCGGCGGCAACGCCATGATGTCAGCGCTTCCATAAATGACGATGGGAATGGCCATGAAGATTCCCATCAGCGCTTCGCCAGTGATCATGCCAGCCGAGAACAACATGCCTTTGCGACTCAGGCGATCCGTCTCCTCTGGTGTGAGATCGACACCGCCGACCGCACTCGCTTTCGTCGTGCGCTCCGCGAACCACGCGATGAGGCCGCCCAGGAAAATCGGCACCATGAGATCGAGCGGCAGGTAGATGCCGACCGCGGCGGCCAACACCGGCACGCGAAACTTTGCGCCACGAATTCTAAGAATCTCATCGAGGATGATAGTCGCGACGCCAATGCCGGCGCCCACCGCTACCATGCCCCACGGCAATTTGCCGCCAAACAAGGCGCTGGCGACTGACGCCATGAGTGTTGCCTGCGGCGCCAGCAACGAGTTGGGATGTTCCGGAGTCGGCGCGCCGATGCCATACGCCTTGTCCAGAAGATTCAGCACCGGCCCCATGACGACCGCGCTCGCAATCGCGCCGATGGCCAGCATCAGCTGCTGCTTCCACGGCGTGGCGCCGACGATGCGACCGCACTTCAGATCCTGAAGATTGTCGCCGCTGATGCAGGCCGCGCAGCAGACGACCGCGCCGATCATGATGGCCGCTACTGGTGCGATCTTCGCATCCGGCCCCATCAGCGCGAGCAGCACGATGGATGCGAACAGAATGGTCGCAATGGTGATGCCCGACACGGGATTGTTAGATGAGCCCACGAGGCCGGCCATGTACGCCGATACCGAGCAGAACAGAAACCCGGCGACGATCATGATGATGGTCATCGGAATGCTGACGAGAAAGCTGCCGACGATATTCTGATAAAGCATCAGCAGCGGCAGTGCGAACAGCACGATGCCGAGCAAGACCCACTTCATGGGCAGGTCGCGCTCGGTGTGCGCCACGATTTCAGCCGTACCGGCGCGTGTGGCTGCCAGGCCGCTTCTCACGCCCGACGCGAGCGAATGGCGCAGCTTGATCAGTGCCCAGATGCCGCCGACCAGCATTGCGCCGACGCCGAGATAACGAATCTGGCGTGACCACAACATGCCGGCTACATCGCCCGCGGGAAGACCGGCGGCGGCCTGCGCCAGCGCCGGATCGCTATTCAGGAAGAACGTGCTGTAGATCGGAATCGCGATGTTCCAGGAGATGATGCTTCCCGAAAGAACCACGATACCGATGTTGAGCCCGACGATATATCCCACGCCGAGCAGCGCGGGAGACAGGTTGGTGCCTATGTACGCGATGGCGTTACCTGCATAACCCGCCAGCGACGCCGTATCTGGAATCAGGCGCATGCCGCTTGACGCGGCGAGTTTCGCGAAGCCACCGCCGATCGCGGCGATGCCGAGAATCTTCACGCCCTGAGCGGGATTCTCACCGGCTCGCAGCACTTCCGCCGCCGCCTTGCCTTCGGGGAAAGCGAGATCCTGCTCGACGATGAGCGAGCGACGCAGCGGCACCGAAAACAGCACGCCGAGCACGCCGCCGAGACCGCCAATGGCAAACACCCACCAGAACTGGAAGTCGACCCAGTAGCCCATGATCACGAGAGCTGGAATGGTGAAGATCACACCGGACGCGAGCGACTGCCCCGCGGAGCCGCCGGTCTGCACGATGTTATTTTCGAGAATGCCGCCCCCGCCCAGCACGCGAAGCACCGCCATGGATACGACGGCGGCCGGAATCGCCGATGCGATCGTCATGCCGGCGAACAGACCTAGATAAGCATTCGCCGCCGCGAGAATCATCGCGAGGATGACAGCGAGAATGATGGCGCGCGCCGTCAGCTGAGGCGCAATCCCTGAGACTCGATTCATGAAAACACTCCGTGCGAACCGTCTTGAAGCGGTGTGGCAAATCGGCGTTTGGTCAGGCAGGGGCGAGCCGCGGGAATGCGGTCATTTTTGTGGCCCCAAAACAAAAGATGCCGGATTTGCATTACTGACCGTAGTGGCAGTCCGGTTCGAAACCCGGCACTGCGGTCGATAATGCAAACCCGGCACCTGCCCCCTGTCGCCCGCCGAAGCGAGCCGACACCTCATTCACAATCCTGTGCGGAATCGTCAGTCTGCTGGTCTTCTGGCTTCCGACGAGTGGCGGGTCGTTACCGACTTCGCGCCTCGCCGTCACCTGATGGGCGGACTCTACGCCCATTGCTGAGTAAACGTCCACGACTAATGAAGCGAATTCACTTGACACCCCCAACTATTTTTTCGAGGTGTTGCTTTGGAGTCACTGCCAGCCACACTGACGCCCCTGGTTTTGTTTCACTAACCACGCTGAGAGGGGCTGGAAATACTCTGTGATGGCGCTAGCGTCCATCTGACGGGTTCCTGTGAGCTTTTCCAACGTATCCGGCCAGGGCTGGCTGGACCCGAGCGCGAGCATTTCAGCAAAGCGCCTGCCGGCCTCCGCATTCCCAAACACCGAGCATTCATGCAACGGACCCCGGTATCCGGAGGCGTCACAGAGGGCTTTATGGAACTGGAACTGCAGGATGTATGAAAGAAAATATCTTGTGTACGGCGTATTCCCGGGGATGTGGTACTTGGCGCCCGGGTCAAAATCCGCCTCGGTACGCGCGACCGGCGGCACGATGCCCTGATAGCGCTTGCGCATCTCCCACCACGACGAGTTGTACTGATCTGGAGCAATCTCGCCCGCGAACACTTTCCAGCGCCACTGGTCGATCAGGCGGCCAAAGGGCAGGAAGGCGATCTTCTCCAGCGCGATCTTCATCTGTTGGTTAATGACCGCATCGTCGCTCGGCTTCACCGGCGGGATGAGCCCGATCTTCGCGAGATAGCCCGGCGTGACCGAGAGTGTCACCGTGTCGCCAATGGCCTCATGAAAGCCGTCGTGCGCGCCGCCCTGGAACAGATACGGCAGGTTGCCGTACATCAGGTAGTAATAGACGTGGCCGAGCTCGTGGTAGACGGTGAGCAGATCTTCCTCGGTCTGCCGCATGCACATCTTGATGCGCACATCGTCGCCCTGGTCCATGTCCCACGCGCTGGCGTGGCAGACCACCTCGCGGTCTCGCGGCCGCGTAAGCATCGAGCGCTCCCAGAAAGTCTGCGGCAGCTTCGGAAAGCCGAGCGACGTGTAGAAGCTCTCGGCGGACTGGGTCATCCGCACGGCGTCCCACTTCTGCGCCCGCAGCTGCTTGTCGGCAGTCTCGACGTTCGCGCGGGGATAAGGCTTGACGACATCGTCGTAGATCTTGCCCCACTGCTGCGCCCACATATTGCCGAGCAGCTGTACAGGAATCGGCTGCCCCGCCGGCACTTTGTCCTGCCCGTATTTCTCACCGAGTTTGGCGCGCACATGACAGTGGAGCGCTTCGTAAAGCGGCTTCACCTGTTGCCACAGTCGTTCACCCTCGGTATCGAGCGCCTCAGGCGTCATGTCGTAACCCGAGCGCCACATCACGCCGAGGTCTTTGTAACCTAAGGCCTGCGCTCCCTCGTTCGCCAGCGCGACGAACTTCTCATAGGGCTCACGCATCGGCTTCGCGGTGTCGTGCCAGTTCTTCCAGGCGGCAACCAGCTCGTCGTAGTTGCGACTGGTGGCGAGCGTCTCGGAAAGCTGATCGAGGTTGCGGCAGTTCTCCGGCTTGTTCTCGGAGCCCGCCGGGCAGTATTTGCCCGTGCCATACATCGACTCGAGTTGTGTAGCGAGTTTTGTCAGCTCCGCGCGCTTGACAGGGTCGTCGGGCGCTGGCGCCGAAACCTGTTTTTTCAACAACTGGATGGAACGCTGGTTTGCCGGCGAAAGCGTCTGACCGTCGAATGCTTTCGCCTCGCGCGCGCTACGACTCACCTGCTCGAGGAAGCGCTCCTGGGCTTTCGCGCTGAGGAACTCCGTGTCATGGGTTATGAAGGTGAGCTGCGTGAATCCCGCTGCCGCGGTCTCCTGGCTGAGCGCGGCGAGATCGGTGTTAGTGCGTTTGACGAAGGCGTCCGCATCTTCGGTTTTTGCGGCGACGGCAGTGCCGTCCGTCGTGACGGTTTCGCGTGATCCGCAAGCGGAGAGCGCAAGCAGGCATGCCGCAGCGACAGCGCTGCGAACGTTGAGTGTCGTCATGAATTTCCCTCGCGTTACTTCACGCCGCCCATGAGTCGTTTGACGAACGGCGTGATGAGCAGCATCACGATGCCGGCAATACCGCCCCACCAGAAGATCTTCAGGAACTGGTCCGGGATCGATGCAATGTTGTTTGCGTCGAACTCGCCGGAGATCTGGCCGGCGATATTGTTGCCCAGAGCGGTGGCGAGGAACCACAGACCCATGACCTGACCCACGAAGCGTGGCGGCGCGAGCTTCGTCATGGACGACAGACCCACGGGCGACAGGCACAGCTCACCGAACGTGTGGAACAGATAAGTCAGGATCAGCCATGTCGGCAGCACGTGCTCGCCCTGCACGACATACCGGGCGGCGAGAAACATCACAAAGAAGCCGACGCCCATGAGGATGAGGCCGAGCGCGAATTTGCCCGGCGCTGAAAGATCCATATTGCGGCGGCCGAGATTGATCCACAGCGCGGCGAACACTGGCGCAAACAAAATGATGAAGAGGGGATTCACCGCCTGCAGCACGCCCGCCGGCATTTCCCAGCCAAACATCTGCCGGTCTGTGTAACGTTCGGCGAACAGATTGAGCGACGCGCCTGCCTGCTCGAAGCCCGCCCAGAAGATCGCGCAGCTGACGAACAGCGCGATGATCGCAAATACCCGACCGCGCTCTACGCCGATGAGGCCGGCGAAGAAGAGCAGATAGACGAAGTAGCCGATGGCGACGCAGATGATGAGCCAGGTGACGGCGATCGACAGCGCGACGGGGTCGATCTCGATCGTGCCTACGAAAGTCAGTGCGGTCACGACCACCGAGGCAATGACGAACAGGGTGACCGGCAGCCACGAGCCGCGCTTCGCATCGCTTGCCGCTTCCGCGCCCGCGGTGCCGAGATAGCGGCGCGTGAGCATGAACTGCACGAGCCCGATGGCCATGCCGAGCGCCGGTAACGCGAAACCCCAGTGCCAGCCGAAGTGAGCTGCGGCGATCGGCACGAGCAGCGATCCCAGGAACGCGCCGATGTTGATGCCCATGTAGAAGATCGAAAAGCCGGCGTCGCGTCGCGAGCCGCCTTCGGGATAGAGCTGCGCGACGATGGCGCTGATGTTGGGCTTCAGCAGACCGACACCCAACACGATGACGAAGAGCCCGATGAAGAACACTTCGTTCTGTCCCAACGCGAGCAGCGCGTTGCCGACCATGATGAGAATGCCGCCAGCGATGACCGCGCGTTGCCCGCCGATGAGGCGGTCGGCGATCCAGCCGCCGAACAGCGCGAGAATGTACGTGCCGCCGATATACAAACCGTAGATCGCGCTCGCCGTGCGATCGTTGATGGCAAGCCCGCCATCACTGATGGCCGCCACCATGAACAGAATCAGGATGGCGCGCATGCCGTAATAAGTGAACCGTTCCCACATCTCGGTGAAGAACAGCGTGAAAAGGCCGCGTGGCTGGCCGAAGAGTTCGCGTTTGGATGGATCGGAAGCAGGAGGGATCGTCATCGCATCGGTCATGAGAGGTGTCCTGTGCTGATGCGCGCAAATGATGAAGTTGACGCATAGTCGCCGAACAGCGAGACGAGCGGCAAGCGACCTTCCGTCATCTCGTCGTCAACAACAGGACTCCATGAGCGCGCGTGCGGTGTGCGCGCGTGAGAAAGCCGCCCTCAGACCTTGGCGTCTTCCCGCTCTCGCTCGGCGGCAGCCTCGCCGCGAATGCGATTCAGGATGCGCGCCATGATGAGCCCGCCCTCGTAGAGCAGGTACATGGGCACGGCCATGATGCATTGTGAAATGGCGTCGGGAGGCGTGAGAAACGCGGCGATTACGAAGATGCCTATGAGCACGTAGCCGCGGCTCGACTTCAGTTTCTCGAGGCTCACCATGCCGGTGAGCACGAGCAGCACGACGGCGATGGGCACTTCGAAGGCCGCGCCGAACGCAAAGAACATGGTCATCACGAAATCGAGGTAGCTGCTGATGTCCGTCATCATGGCGACGCCGGCCGGCGCCGTCTTCGAGAAGAAGTCGAACATCACGGGAAACACGAAGAAGTACGCGAACATCGTGCCGACGTAGAACAACAGGATCGACGTGAAGACCAGCGGCATCGCGAAGCGCTTCTCGTGGCGATACAGCCCCGGCGCCACGAAGGCCCAGATCTGATACAGCACGACGGGCATCGCGATATACAGGGCAACGAAGAACGCGAGCTTGAAAGGCGTCATGAACGGCGACACGACGCTCGTCGCGATGAGCGTGGCGCCTTTCGGCAGCTTGTTGAGCAGCGGCTGGGCGACGAACGTGAAGATGTCGTTCGCATAGATGCCGCAGGGAATGAACGCGATCAGCACCGCGATCATGGCGCGGATCAGCCGATCGCGCAGCTCCAGCAGATGCGAGATCAGCGTGCCTTCGGCAAGCTTCTCAGGGTCCTCGCTCATTCAGGCGCTCGGTCAGTTGTTCCGGCGTATCCGCGGGTGGCGGCACGGCGTCGAACATCGGGTCGGGGGGTACCTCAACTTGAGGCGCATTGTCGTTGTGAGCGGTGTCGCGGGACTCGTCCGTCTCGTAACGCTCGACTTCGACGGGCTCTGAAGGCTGCAACCCGGCATCGGCTTCCGCCGGATACGGCGAGGGCGTGGGCTGCAGATCAGAAGGGGGATTCGCTTCGGGCGTGTCGACCGTGGTGGTGGGACGGCGAGTCGATGACTTCTTGGCCAGCGACTCGAGGTCCGCTTCAGATTCGAGCTGCTCGCGAAACTGGCGCGCCATCGCGCGGGCACGACCAATCCAGCGCCCGACCTGGGCAGCCACGCGCGGCAATTTCTCCGGACCCAGCACGACGAGCGCCAGGGCGAAGATCAGCAGCAGCTCTGTGAAGCCGACCTCGAACATCCGTTACAGAACGCCTCACGCGTTCCCGTCGGTCTTGCGGCCGGACTCGGTCTTCTTCGCGACCTCCGGAAACTCGGCATCGTCGCCATCTGCGCGAAGCTTCTTGGGTGACGGCGAGGATTGCTCCTCATCCCCATCATCCATGGATTTCTTGAAGCCCTTTACAGCCGCTCCGAGATCCGTGCCGATGGTGCGCAACTTCTTCGCGCCGAAGACCAGCAACACCACGAGCAGGATGATGATCAGCTCACGCATCCCAATACCCATAAGCCTCAACTCCTGCTATCACTGAAAACGGTCACGATCATAGGCCAAAAGACGCGCACGGTCCGGGAAAGTTCTGCCACATAAGGGTCATTCCCGATGCCCGCCCCGCGCGGTTACCGTGCGCACATTCCTGCGTATATTCAGCTCGCGACGTGGGTCTCGAGCCAGAACGTGACCGGTCCGTCATTGGTTAACGACACCTGCATGTCGGCGCCGAATTCACCGCAAGCGACCCGATCATGAAGCGCGCGTGCGCGGACTACGAAATGGTTGAAAAGGCGGCGGGCTTCATCCGGCGGAGCGGCTGTGCTGAACCCCGCGCGCGTGCCTTTACGGGTGTCTGCAGCCAGGGTGAATTGGGGAACGAGCAGCAGGCCTCCTTCTGACACCTCCTTCAGGCTGAGGTTCATGCGACCTTCCGCGTCGGTAAAGATGCGATAGGCGAGGACTTTGTCCAGGAGCCGGTCGGCGGTTGTTTCGTTGTCGTCCTTGCTGACGCCGATCAGTGCGAGGATGCCGCGGCCGATGGCGCCCGTCTCGCGGTCACCCACGGTGACCCTGGCGTGGGATACGCGCTGGATAAGAGCAATCATGATCCAGGTGATATCAAACCCGTACGGGTATGTCACACAAGTCCGTGACTGTGGTGGCTTTTGCGAGGGGGACTCCGTAAGATTCGGAGCCGTTTTTTCCAGTTGGACTTCGGGGTGAGTGATGGGGTCTTGGGTGCGAACGAGTGGGCTCGCTGCCGCTGTTATTGTCAGTTCATTGGCGGGTTCCGTCGGGTTCGCCCAGGATGCGGCGCCTCAGGGTGATCCCGTCCGCGGGGCGCCTCTCGGCAACACCTGTCTGGGGTGTCACGGCGTTCCCCACTACAAGAATTCGTTTCCGAACTACAGCGTGCCGAAGCTGGTCGGGCAACATCCCGAATACATCGTCATCGCACTGAAGGCGTATCGCACCAGCGAGCGGGCGCATCTCACGATGCATGCGCAGGCGTCGTCATTGTCTGATCAGGATATGGCGGACGTGGCGGCTTACCTGGCGCGCGCGGCTATCACTGCGCCTGCTCCGGCTGAGGGGGCTGCTGCTCCTGCTGCCAGCGGGAAGATGCCGGAGTCTGCTCAGGTGTGCGTGGCGTGCCACGGCACCGAGGGCGTGGGCATCATGGGGCAGTACCCCACGTTGTCCGGGCAACATAAGGATTACCTTGTGAGAGCCCTCACCGACTACAAGAAAGGCGGCCGCAAGAACCCCATCATGGCGACGTTTGCGGGTCAGCTGAACGAGCAGCAGATCGACGAGCTGGCGGAGTACTTCAGCAAGAAACGGCCTGCGCTGGAAACCTTTCCCAAGCCGGCCTCGCGCTGGTCCGGCAAGACCGTTCAGAGATAAGAACGTCAGGGAGGGGGCTTGTCGCCCCCTCGACGCCGCGGCCGATCAGGGCTTCGCGAGCTTCTCCAGAAACATCACCACCGCTTCGTAATACACGTCGCGATTCGCCTTCTTCTTGAAGCCGTGCCCCTCGTCCTTCGCGGCGAGATACCACACATCGCCGCCACCGCCCCGAATGCGAGCCACCATCTGCTCGGACTCGGAAGCCGGGACACGCGGATCGTTCAGGCCTTGCACCACCAGCAACGGCTTGCGAATCGACGAAGCATTGTTGAACGGCGAGATGCGGCTGAGGAAACTCTTCATCCGCGGATCACGCTCGTCGCCATACTCGACTCGACGCAGATCACGACGATAGGCTGACGTGTTGGTCAGAAAAGTCACGAAATTACTGATGCCGACGATGTTGATCCCGCCGCGCAGGCGGTCGTTGTAGGCCACCATCGACGCTAGCGTCATGTAGCCACCGTAGGAGCCGCCACTGACGACGACGCGATCCTTATCGAACGCCGGCTGCAGACCGATCCAGACCAGCAACGAACCAATGTCGCGAACCGAATCCTCGCGCAACAGGCCATCGTCGAGCTTCAGGAAAGATTTTCCATAGCCGTCAGAGCCCCGCACATTGGGCGAGATCACCGCGTAGCCCAGCTCATTGACCAGATACTGCAGGAACGGCTCGAAACCCGGCTTGTACTGCGACTCCGGTCCGCCGTGAATATTGATCAGGACCGGATGCGGACCGGGTTTGCGCGGGCGGTAGACATAAGCCGAAATCATTCGTTGCTGGCGGCCTACGCGATCCCATGTGGGGTACCGCACTAACTCGGCGGGGACGAAGGTACTGGCATCGATCGGGCCCGCTTCGCTGCGCGTCCAACGCTCGAGGGCGTTACGCGTCAGGTCGTAGACGTAGACGTCACGAGGCGATTGTGGAGAGTCAGCCGAGAGCGCGAGGCGCTTGCCGGTGCGATCAAATTTAAGATTTGGAATATTGCCGACGGGCAGGCCGGGCGGCGAAAGCTCGAGTTTGAGCTGGTTGTCGAGAACAGTGAGTCGGCTGCGGCCATCCTCGTTTGCAACGTAAGCAATGTAGCGACCGTCCACGCTGACGTCGAAGGCAGTGATGTCCCACGCGATAGTTGAGGTCAGACTGCGCGAGCTCTTTGTCGCGGGATCTACATAACGCAGCTCGGCGAACTCACCACTTTCGTCAGAGATCACGTAGACGCCACGGCCATCGGGAGCGAACTTCGCCGCCTTGATGCCGATCTTGCGCCCAGACTCATCGAGCGGCGTGAGCGCGCCCGTCGCCACGTCCGCAATGAAGAGGTAGGTCTCGTTGATCGACACGTACTTCCAGAGCAGAAGTTTTGTGTCGTCCGCGGACCAATCGAGGGGATACCAGGTGTCCTGATTGCCACCTACGACCAGGCGAGGGGCGGTGCCCGCAGAAACATCGGCGACGTAGATGTCGTAGCTGACGCCGTCACGACTATTGCCATGAAACGCAAGACGCTTGCCGTCATGCGCCCATAACGGCAGGCCATGCAACGACTTGCCGTCGGTCAGCAGCCGCGTGCTGCGGTCCGCGAGCTTGTAGTAGTAAACCTGCGCGTTCTCGTCACCGCCGCGATCCTTCAGAAAAGCAAAGCCCTCCGCGGCGCCAATCTCGGGCGCGCGCGCGTAGACGATGGGCTCGGGATAGAACGTCAGCTGCTCACGCGCACCCAACGGCGCAGTGATTCGGTGGACCTGGTCTACATCACCGAAGCGTGTGCTGATGAGCAAGCTGCCATCGGCCATCCAGTCCAGCAAGGTGGCCTGACGGGAATTGAGATAACGATTGAGACGCTCGGTGAGCGCGGCATCACGCGCTGGCACTCCCTCCATCACCAGATTGCCGACTTCCTTGCGCGGCGGAATCGTTGGCAGGGCGCGCTGCGCATAGAGCGGCGGCACCGCCAGCTGCGCGATGAGAAGCCCAGCCAGGATGCGGACCGGAGTGCGGACGACAGAAAGTTTGCGCATGCGTGTCGGATCGAAAGGGATGGGAAGGTTTGCTATGGTGCCCGAAAGGCTCCCGCGCATGAAAGCACGGGTGTTATTTTCACGACGCATTTCGAATCGCGAACTCGTCGCGTAACCCGAAGTGCATGAGTTGCCAGCAACATGTTCGCACCGCGCCTCACCCATCACCCGGACGGCATCACTGCTGTAGACGCCGAGTACCTGCGGCCAGGGCTCGATGCGGTCCACATCATTCGTCATGAAGACCGCGCAGCGTTTGTCGACACGGGGACGACGCGCTCGGTTCCCTATCTGCTCGCCGCGCTCGAATCATTGGGAATTGCGCGGCAGTCGGTGGACTACGTGTTTCTCACACATGTCCATCTCGATCACGCGGGCGGCGCCGGCGCATTAGTGAGCGCGTTACCGAATGCTCTCGCCGTGCTTCACCCGCGCGGTGCGCCGCATATGATCGATCCTGCCAGGCTCATCGCAGGCTCCAAAGCGGTGTATGGGGAGGACGCCTATACGAAATTGTATGGCGATATCGTCGCCATTCCGCCCGAGCGCGTCATCACTGTGACAGACGGTGAGCGCGTGAATCTCGCGGGACGCGAACTCGAGTTATTGCATACGCCCGGACACGCGCTGCATCACTATGTGATTCATGATCGCGCGCACGCCAGCATGTTCACCGGCGATACGTTCGGACTCTCGTATCGCGAGCTCGATACGAAGCGCGGCGCGTTCATCGTGCCTACCACCACGCCAACGCAGTTCGATCCGGAGCAGCTCATCGCGTCGATCGAGCGTATGGTGGCCCTCGCACCCCGCGCGATGTACCTGACGCATTACAGTCGCGTCACGGACGTGCCCCGACTGGCGGAGTCGCTCAAATTTCAGATTCGCGAGTTCGTGCGCATCGCACTGAGCCATGCGCACGATTCACAAAGGCATGCGGCAATTGCACACGACATGCGTCAGCTGTGGCTCCGGCTCCTGCGGGAGCACGAGTGCACGCTGCCGGACAGTCAGATCGATGAACTAATGGCAATCGACCTCGATCTCAACGCCCAGGGACTCGTGGCGTGGCTCGATCGCAGAAGGAAGGACTAAGACCATGACGACATTCAAGGCATTCCGCATTCACGAAGAGAATCGCAAGATCAGGGCGGGCTTCGAGCAGCTGACGCTCGATGATCTCGCGGCCGGCGACGTGGTCATTCGCGTAACGTATTCGGGCATCAATTATAAGGATGCCCTGGCGGCTACCGGCGCGGGGAAAATTCTGCGCAAGTTCCCGCTGGTGGGCGGTGTTGATCTGGCGGGCATCGTCGAGTCTTCGCAGGACCCCCGTTATAAGGCTGGCGATCGCGTTCTCATCACCGGCTGCGGATTGTCAGAAACACATGACGGGGGCTACGCGGAATTCGCCCGCGTTCCTGGGGATTGGGTGATTCCGATTCCAGTTGGCCTCACCGACGTCGATGTGATGTCGCTGGGTACGGCCGGCTTCACGGCAGCACTGGCGATTCATCGCATGGAACACAACGGCATGACCCCCGACGGCGGCGAGATTGCTGTGACGGGCGCCACCGGCGGTGTGGGCAGCGTCGCGATCGATATGCTCGCCGGCCGCGGCTACAAGATCGCAGCCATCAGCGGCAAGGCCGAAGCCACCGAATATCTGCAGGAGCTCGGCGCCACGCGCGTGCTCGCACGCGGCGGCATCGAAATGGGCACACGCCCGCTCGAGACCGCCCAGTTCGGCGGCGCCATCGACAATGTCGGCGGCGAGATGCTTTCCTGGCTCACCCGATCCGTGGGCTTCTGGGGCAGCATCGCAAGCATCGGCCTCGCCGGTGGCGCGGAACTGAAGACGAGCGTCATGCCCTTCATTCTTCGCGGCGTGAATCTGCTCGGCATCAACTCATCGGCAACGCGTCGCGAAACACGCCTGGTTGTGTGGAAGCGCATCGCGACCGATCTCAAGCCACGACATCTGAGCCGCATCGCTGCGCGCACCATTTCCTTCGACGAGCTGCCGGCCGCCTTCCCGGCTTACATCGAAGGACGCGTGACGGGACGCACGATCGTGCGCATTGCCTGACTGGCAGCGATATCAGTTTCCGCCGCTAGCTGAAAACAGCTTGCGGATGTAGAAGAGGAGATCAGGCGAAATCACGCCGTCGAACGGCTCGATGCCATGGCGCTCTTCTTCGCCGTAAACGCCCACAAAATTGACGCGCCCCATGGCGCCAATGCTCACCGAAAACATATGTTGCGGCCCGCGTTCCCATTCGATGGCGATATCGCCGTCGGTCTCCGGCACGATGTCAGGTGCTGGCACGGTGGACGGCAGACTTTCTAAGAACAGTCGTGCTCGATCGTAGGTAGCTCGTGAGATCGCCTGCGCACGATGACCATCCCACCCGCGGCGCGAGCAGCGATCAAACACTTCATCCAGCGCCACGTATGCCGGCGAAACCAACATGCGGCGCTCGAGCACCGGCGGCGGGGCTCCACGCAAACTCTCGCGATTCACCGTGAAGTCTCTGGCGCAGTCTCTGACCGCGAGCCCCGCGTCTTCATTCTCCTGATCGTCGCCCATCGCCGTCATCCCCTTGCCTGCCGTCGAATCATGGCAACAGTCTTGCGCAGCTGAAGCGCGCCAACAATCCTTTCAATCTCCTGTATTTGCTCAGAAATGAGTTGCCGCGCGACTGCGGATGCTTCAGGGCCCGCACGCGTATAGAATGCCGCTCCCCCGTCGAGGTCCACCCATGACTACATTGTCTTCCGCCGGATCGCGACTGCGCGCCGCCGTGGAATCGGAACGGCCGCTGCAGGTCGTTGGCACCGTAAATGCGTATTCGGCGCTGCTCGCCGAGCGCAATGGCTTTCGCGCGTTGTATCTCTCGGGCGCGGGCGTCGCGAATGCATCGTTCGGACTGCCTGACCTCGGCATGACTTCGCTCAATGATGTTTGCGAAGACGTTCGCCGCATCACGTCCGCAACGGACTTGCCACTGCTGGTGGATGCAGACACGGGCTGGGGTGCGGCGTTCAACATCGTCAAGACCACGGCAGATCTCATCAAGTCCGGCGCTGCCGGCATGCATCTCGAAGATCAGGTTGCTGCGAAACGTTGCGGGCATCGTCCCGGCAAGGCGCTCGTTTCTCCCGGCGAAATGGTCGATCGCATCAAGGCCGCGGTTGACGGACGTACGGATGCTGACTTCGTCATCATGGCGCGCACCGATGCGCATGCCGTCGAAGGTCAGCAGGCCGCGCTCGATCGCGCGCAGGCCTACGTCGAAGCCGGTGCGGACATGATCTTCGCCGAGGCGCTGACCACGCTAGACGAATACGAGCAGTTCACGAGGCACATCAAGGTGCCGGTGCTCGCCAACATTACAGAGTTTGGCAAGACGCCGTTGTTTACCACCACAGAGTTAGGTTCCGCAGGCGTGCGGCTCGTGTTGTATCCGCTGTCGGCGTTCCGTGCGATGAGTCAGGCAGCGCTTGCCGTCTACGGCGCCATTCGCAAAGACGGCACGCAGAAGAGCGTCGTCGACCGCATGCAGACACGTGCCGAGCTCTACGAAGTGCTCGGCTACCACGATTACGAGAAAAAGCTGGATGAACTGTTCGGCAAACGAGGCGATCATGAATGAAGCGGTAACTCCAAAACCCAAGAAGTCCGTGGCGCTGTCTGGTGTCGTGGCGGGCAACACGGCGCTGTGCACCGTGGGCCGCACCGGCAACGATCTCCACTATCGCGGCTACGATATTCTCGAGATCGCCAGCCGTTGCGAATTCGAAGAGATTGCGTACCTCCTCGTGCACGGCAAGCTGCCGAACCGGGCCGAGCTCACATCTTACAAGAACAAGCTGAAAGGCCTGCGCGGCCTGCCCACCACGGTGCGCACGGCGTTGGAAGCGCTTCCCGCCGCGTCTCATCCCATGGATGTTTTGCGGACGGGCGTTTCGGTTCTCGGCTGCACGCTTCCTGAGAAAGACGATCACTCCGCCGCCGGCGCGCGCGACATCGCAGATCGTCTCATTGCCTCGCTGCCTTCGATGCTGACTTACTGGCATCACTACAGCCACAACGGTCAGCGCATCCACGTCGAGACGGAAGATGATTCGGTCGGCGGGCATTTCCTGCACCTGTTGCATCGGCGGCCACCGCCGCTGAACTGGGTGCGCGCCATGCACACCTCACTGATTCTGTACGCGGAGCATGAGTTCAACGCGTCCACTTTTACCGCGCGCGTTATCGCGGGCACAGGGTCGGATATCTATTCATGCGTCACGGGCGCCATTGGCGCGCTGCGCGGTCCGAAGCATGGCGGCGCGAACGAAGTCGCGTTCGAAATTCAGAAACGCTATGACACGCCGGATCAGGCGGAGAAGGACATCCGCGCGCGCGTGGAGCGCAAGGAAGTCGTCATCGGCTTCGGCCATCCTGTGTACACGATCTCAGACCCGCGCAATCAGGTGATCAAGGGCGTGGCGTACGAGCTCGCCTCCGAGGTCGGCGATCACAAGATGTACAACATTGCCGAGCGCATCGAGCGTGTGATGGCCGATGCCAAGAAGATGTTCCCGAATCTCGACTGGTTCTCCGCGGTGTCCTATCACCTGATGGGCGTGCCGACGGAAATGTTCACGCCGCTGTTTGTCTGCGCGCGGATCACCGGCTGGGCCGCGCATGTCATCGAGCAGCGCGAGGACGGCAAGATCATCCGGCCGGCTGCCAACTACATCGGGCCTGAGAACGTGCCTTTCGTGCCGTTGGAGGAGCGGCCCTGAGCCGCTCCCGTCACTGACTTTCCCCATCCGTCACTCACGCAATACGAGCTCTCACTGCATGTCCGCCCACGATTACAAATCCGCCCAGCGTCCTGCTTCTGATGAAGTGCTGGTCGCCATTGCCGAGTATGCGAAGAACTTCACCGTCAACAGCCCGCAGGCTTATGAGACTGCCCGCTATTGTTTGATGGATACACTCGCCTGCGGATTTCAGGCGCTGAAGTATCCCGCCTGCACCAAGCTGTTAGGCCCGGTGGTGCCCGGCGCTGTCATGCCCGGCGGTTCCCGCGTGCCCGGCACGTCCTACGAACTCGACCCCGTGCAGGGTGCTTTCAACATCGGCGCGATGGTGCGCTGGCTCGATTTCAACGACACCTGGCTTGCCGCCGAATGGGGCCACCCTTCTGACAATCTCGGCGGCATCCTCGCCGTGGCGGACTACCTGTCACGCAAGGCGATGATGGAAGGCAACAAGCCCCTCACCGTCCGCGACGTGCTGACGGCGATGATCAAAGCCCATGAAATACAAGGCATTCTCGCCCTGGAGAACAGCTTCAACCGCGTGGGCCTCGATCACGTGATTCTGGTGCGGGTGGCGTCCACCGCGGTGGTCACCGCGATGTTAGGGGGCTCGCTGGAGCAGATCGTCAATGCCGTCTCCAACGCCTGGATCGACGGTGGCGCCTTGAGAACTTATCGGCACGCTCCTAACACCGGTTCGCGCAAGAGTTGGGCGGCGGGCGACGCTACCAGTCGCGCCGTGCGACACGCGCTCATCGCGTTGACCGACGAGATGGGTTACCCCTCGGCACTGAGCGCGAAGACCTGGGGCTTCTACGACGTGCTCTTCAAAGGCAAGCCGTTCTCGCTGCCGCAACCTTTCGGCAGCTATGTGATGGAGAACGTGCTGTTCAAGATTTCCTTTCCCGCCGAGTTCCACGCGCAGACCGCGGTGGAAGCGGCGATGACCCTGCATCCTGAAGTTAAGGATCGCATCAGCGACATCGAGCGCATCGTCATCGAAACGCAGGAGCCGGGCGTTCGCATCATCGACAAGACCGGGCCGCTCGCCAATCCCGCGGATCGCGATCACTGCATCCAGTACATGGTCGCCGTGCCGCTGATCTTCGGTCGCCTCGAGGCCTCGGATTACGAAGACACTATCGCGCACGATCCACGTATCGACGCCTTGCGCTCGAAGATGCAGGTAAAGGAAAACACGACGTTCACGCAGGAATACTACGCGGCCGACAAACGCTACATCGGCAACGCCGTTCAGGTGTTTTTCAAGGACGGCGCCGCCACGCAGAGAATCGCCGTGGACTTTCCCATCGGCCATCGCAAGCGCCGGGCCGAAGGCATGCCCGTGTTGGTGCAGAAGTTCGACGCCTCGGTTGCGGCCTATTTCAACCCGAAGCAGGCCGAGCGCATCAAGGCTGTGTTTGCGGATAACACCAGGCTCGACGCCATGTCAGTGAGCGAGTTGATGGCGGCGATGGTGACCAACTACTGATTTTCCTGGCGCCGATGCGTGCCTGTTGCTCAGGTGACAGGCACGTTGCCGCGCCTTTTCTCACGCGTTCACGATTCAACCGCAAGAAAGCCGCAAAGAGGCGCGTTAATCACACGTACTGAAGCGTGGGTGTTAGTAGCCTTCATGAGCCCCCCTGCGGTCCGTGGAGCCGACTACCATGCAGTTGTTCGAGATGCGCGAATTCGACGCACACGAACGCATAGTCTATGGCGCCGACGAAGCGAGCGGCCTGCGCGCTGTCATCGGCATTCATTCAACAGCGTTAGGACCGGCAACAGGCGGTTGCCGCATGTTGCCGTATGCCTCCACATACGCTGCAACGGTCGACGTTCTGCGGCTCTCGCGCGGCGCGAGCTATCAGAATGCCATGGCGGGTCTGCCGCTCGGCGGCGGCAAGGCCGTCATCATCGGCGATTCGCGCAAGGACAAGACGCCGCAACTCTTCCAGGCCTTCGGCGATCTCGTGGATTCGCTCAACGGCGAGTTCATCACTCGCAAGGACGTAGGGACAACCGCGTCCGACATGAGGCACGTCGCCCGCAATACGCGACACGTCAGCGCGCTCAACAATTTCGATACGGCTTTGAGCACGGCCACGGGCGTGCATCTGGGCATTGTGACCGCCGCGAAATTTCAGCTCGGCCGCTCGGATCTGGAAGGGCTCACCGTTGCCGTGCAGGGGCTGGGCGCCGTCGGCTATCACCTCTGCCGGCTGTTATCGGCAGACGGAGCGGTGCTGCGCGTCGCGGATACTCAGCAAGCCGCGGCCGAACGCGTGCGGGATGAGTTCAACGCGATCATCGTTCCCGTGGCGACTGTATTGTTCGAGGACGTTGAGGTCGTTGCGCCCTGCGCGATGGGTGCCGTGCTTCACAACCTGTCGATACCGCGCATCAAGGCGGGCATCGTGGCCGGCGCGGCGAACAATCAGCTGGCCGACGAGCGCGAGGGCTTGTCGCTGCACGAGGCGGAGATTCTCTTCGCGCCGGATTACGTCATCAACGCGGGCGGCGCGATCAGCATCGCGCGCGAGTTCTTCGGTAGCAGTGCGCCCTTCCTGGACAGTGCGGACGACGACATCCTCGCCATCTCCGAGCGCCTTCTGGAAATCTTCGAGCGTTCGAGGTCGGAAAACCTGCCGACGAACGCCATCGCGGATCGCATGGCGCGGTCCAAGCTGAAAGCAGCGCGCGCGAGTACGAGCGCTACCAGTAAACTCGCGGCCCATGATCAGTGAGAACGCCGAGCAAAAGAACCTGATTGCGGCCGCGGCCGCGTTGAACGTGACGCTGTCTCCCGAGGCGGCGGGCCGCCTGCTTCAACTCCTGGACGAGCTTGCGCGCTGGAATAAAACCTACAACCTCACTGCCATCACCGATCGGGCGGAGATGCTCACGCATCACCTGCTCGACAGTCTGTCGATTCATCCTTACCTGCAAGGCAACGCCATCGCCGATGTGGGTACGGGGGCAGGGTTTCCGGGACTGCCGCTCGCCGTCACGAATCCTGACAAGCACTTCACCCTGATTGATTCCAACAACAAGAAAGTGCGCTTCGTGAATCACGCTGCGCATGCCATCGGGTTGAGCAACGTCGAAGGCATTCATGTGCGCGCCGAGGCCTACAAGCCGCGGGCGCCGTTCGATACGGTGACCGCGCGGGCATTCGCCGCGCTTCCTGATTTACTCAGGAACGTCGCGCCGCTATGTGGCCCGAGCACGCGCGTGCTCGCCATGAAAGGCCGGCCGACCGACGATGAGCTTGCCGCCATTCCCGCGGGCTGGGGACTCGTTGATTCCCACCCGCTGCGCGTTCCTGGCCTCGACGCCGCCCGCTGCGTAGTGGTGGTCGATCGCATCTTATAAACCGCTGTGCCTTGGCGCGGCGAAGCCCATCGACATGCTCCATTGCGACGGCGCGCTTTTCGTCTGCCTGTCTTGAACGCTCCCAGCGGCAATTGTCCCTTCTGGCGATCCCTGGCGCGGCATGCACGATCCGTCTCAGCGACCCACTGACTCGTGCCACAGACGTTTCAGCAACCGCATTGCCAACGGCCTCTTTGTAACTCCCGTCGCAGCGCCTCCGCGTAGCCTGCGTCGCTTCACACAGGAAGGGGCGTGAAGCCATGCAGCTTTTTGAGATGCGCGAATTCGACGGCCATGAACGCGTGGTCTTCGGCACAGATGAAGCGACAGGTCTGCGCGCCATCATTGCCATTCACTCCACGACGTTGGGCCCGGCCGCCGGCGGCTGCCGCATGTGGCCCTACGCTTCGTCTCACGAAGCAACACGCGATGTGCTTCGCCTCTCCAAAGGCATGAGCTACAAGAACGCCATGGCGGATCTGCCCTTCGGCGGCGGCAAGTCCGTCATCCTCGGCGACTCCCGCCAGCACAAGACGCCAGAGTTATTCGAGGCCTTCGGTCGGCTGATCGACTCTCTCGGCGGTTCTTACATCACGGCGGAAGATGTCGGCACGACGACTGTTGATATGGAACACGCCGCCCGGGCGACGCGCTTCGTCAGTGGTCTCGGTGGCAAGAAAGCTGGCGACGCCGGCGGCGATCCTTCTCCGAAGACCGCATTGGGCGTTTATCTCGGCATCAAGGCTGCTGCGAAATCCCGCCTGGGAAGATCTGATATCGAAGGACTGACGGTCGCCATTCAAGGTGTTGGTGGTGTCGGCTATCACCTGGCGCATCTGCTCGCAAAGGACGGCGTAAAACTCACCGTCGCGGATGTCCGCGAAACGGCAACGAGCCGTGTACGCGATGAGCTGAACGCCCGCGTGGTTCCTGCCGAGACCGTGTTGTTCGAAGACGTCGATGTCATCGCGCCCTGCGCGCTCGGCGCGATTCTCGACGCCGCGAGTATCTCAAAGCTCAGGACGCGAATCATCGCTGGTGCCGCGAACAATCAGCTCGCGGAAGATAAAGATGGCGCGGCGCTGCACGCTGCGAATGTTCTCTACGCGCCGGACTATGTGATCAACGCCGGCGGCATCATCAGCGCGGCCCGGGAATTCCACGGTGGGGTCACGGAAGCTCAGGTCGATACCGAGGTGCACAAGATCCCCGGCCGCCTGCTCGAGATCTTCGAGCGCGCCCGCCGCGAGAATCGCCCCACCAACGCAATTGCCGATCAGCTCGCCCGCGAGCGAATCAGCCCTACGCGCGCCCGCCTCGTTGCCTGATTGAAACGATAGGCGGTGGTCCACGGACGGGCCGCCGCGCTTCGAATGCAGCTGCAATCCGTACGCGGGACGGGCGCTGCAAGTACACTCCCGCCTCATGAAACGTGTCATCGCAATCGCGAACCAGAAGGGCGGCGTCGGCAAGACGACGACGGCGGTCAACCTCGCCGCTTCGCTTGCGGCCACGAAACGTCGCGTGTTGCTCGTCGACCTCGATCCGCAGGGAAACGCGACCATGGGCTGCGGCATCGACAAGTCGCAGCTGGAGCGCGGCTCGTGCGAGGTGTTGCTCGGTGAAGCGGACATTGGCGACACCCTCGTCTCGGTCGATCCGGCGGGCTTCAAACTGCTGCCCGCGAATCAGGATCTGACATCCGCTGAAGTTCGCCTGTTGATGATGATCACGGGTCGCGAGCTGAAACTGCGTCAGGCGCTCGCGCCGGTGCGTGATGCGTTCGATGTCATCCTCATCGACTGTCCGCCGGCTCTCAACATGCTGACCGTGAACGCGCTCGTCGCGGCGGATAGCGTGTTGATTCCCATGCAGTGCGAGTACTACGCGCTCGAAGGTCTCTCCGCGCTGGTGTCGACCATCGAACAGATTCGCGGCGCGGTGAATCCGGTGCTCGACATCGAAGGCATCCTGCGCACGATGTTCGATCCGCGTAACAACCTTTCCAACGAGGTGAGCGCGCAGCTCATCATGCATTTTGGGGATAAGGTGTTCCGCACCGTCGTGCCGAGAAACGTACGGCTGGCGGAAGCGCCCTCCTTCGGCAAGCCCGTGCTGTTCCACGACAAGGAATCGCGTGGCGCGCTGGCCTATCTCGCGCTCGCGGGCGAGATGATCCGTCGCGAAGAGGAAGTGCAGCTCGGCGTTGCGAATGCGCAATCCGCGCAGGCGTCTGACGAGCTCTCTGCGGGCATCGCCGCGCCGACAACCGAGCCGGTCGACTGGGCTGCGTCCACCGGCGACTGGACTCCACCTCACTTCGAGCCGGCCCGCGACAGCGTGCAAGCGCCCGCGGAGTCAGATGCCGAGTCGCAAGACTCCCAGGGCACTCACGGATCGCATCAGCATCACGGCTGATTGAAACATGTCGGATGCGCGGCCCGATGGTTATGATCCCGCGCCATGATCCAGAAGAAGCCCACTCTCGGCCGCGGCCTTGCAGACTTGCTCGGTCAAACGCGCCCCGCGCCGCCGACCACGGTTCCCATCAACGCAGGTCCCGCGTCTTCGACGCCAGCAGCACCCGCGCCGGGAAGTCCGCCGGCAGATGAGCTCGCGCGACTGCCGCTCGATCTTCTGCAGCGGGGCAAATATCAGCCGCGTCTCGACATGCGCCAGGAGTCGCTGCAGGAGCTGGCGGATTCCATCAAGGCTCAGGGCGTCATCCAGCCCATCGTCGTGCGTCCGGTGGGTTCTCCGGCGGCGGGAGAATCACAGCGTTATGAGATCGTTGCCGGCGAGCGCCGCTGGCGAGCCGCGCAGCTGGCGGGCATCGAGCGCATTCCGGCGCTCGTCCGCCACATTCCCGATGAAGCGGCCATTGCCGTCGCGCTCATCGAAAATATCCAGCGCGAGAATCTCAACCCTCTCGAGGAAGCGCGCTCGCTCGAGCGCCTGATCAATGAATTCCAGATGACGCACCAGCAGGCGGCCGAGGCCGTCGGCCGTTCCCGCGCGGGGGTGAGCAACCTGCTGCGCCTGCTCGAGCTTGCCCCCGAAGTGGCCGAGCTGGTGGAAAAACGCGAGCTGGAAATGGGTCATGCCCGCGCCCTGCTGGGTCTCAGCAACCGCCGCCAGCAGGCCGAAGTGGCGGGCCAGGTCGCGAGCGGAAAAATTTCCGTCCGCGAGACGGAGGCAATGGTGCGCCGGCTATCTCGCCCTGCCGCCGCGCCGGCCGTCAACGGTGCGGATACCGCACAAGACCCGAACGTGCAGCGACTTGAAGCCGAACTGGCGGAGAAACTGGGGGCCCAGGTCGCCATCCAGCATTTGTCGAACGGCAAGGGCAGGCTGGTTGTGAGCTACAACAGCCTCGACGAGCTGGACGGAATTCTCGCCCACATTCAATAAGTCGCGCGATAAGCGACCATTCGGCAGGCTTTCCACGCTGTTCGGGGTGCCGCGACGCTGGATTGTTCGAGAGGTGCTCCTTATAATCGCGCGCCTTTGCCGAGCCGGGGCTGACGCACCGGTTAATCGACTACCGCTTTTGAGGCCATGCGGGCGTAGCCCAGGGCGACAACGCAGTGCCGGAAAGCGATCCCGAGACGCGGCGCATCGCCGTACGAATACTGGCCGCGCAACTGCTGGTGACCGCGATTTTTGCGGGCATCGCGGGCTGGATAGCGGGCGAACGCGCGGGAGGATCCGCGTTCGTAGGTGGGTCGATCGGCATCATTGCAAACCTGTGCATGACGATTACCGCTTTACGACCCAGCGCGGACGCGAGGCAGGCGGTAAGGCGGCTGTATGTCGGTCAGGCAGTGAAGGTGGGCGTGACGGCCGTGCTGTTCATCGCCGCGGCGCGAAGTGAAGAGATGGTCTGGCCCGCGCTGCTCGCGACGTACGTGGCCATGTTGGTAACGTTTATTTGGGTGCCGATTCGCGCCAGTGCGCGGACGGCGATCAAGAAAGAAGGTTGAGAGACGAGATGGCTGAACACGGCGGCGGTGGGGAGACGAGCACCGGTTACATCGTTCATCACCTCACGCACATGAAAGTGGGTGAGGGGTTTTGGGCCATCCATCTCGACACGATGTTCATGTCGGTCCTGCTGGGCATCGTATTCATTGCCATCTTCCTGAAGGCGGCGCGCGGCGCCACCTCCGGCGTGCCGAGCAAATTCCAGAGTGTCATTGAGATGGTCGTCGAGTTTGTCGACAACCAGGTCAGCGAGATTTTCCACGGCAAGCGCACGTTCCTCGGTCCCCTTGCCCTGACGATTTTCGTCTGGGTGTTCCTGATGAACGCGATGGACCTGCTGCCGCTCGACGTTCCCGGCCTCATCGCCGGTGGCGCCGGCGCTCATTACTGGCGCGTCGTGCCGTCCGCGGATATCAATGCGACGTTCGCCATGTCGCTGACCGTCTTTATTCTTATCTTGGTCTACAGCCTGAAAGCCAAGGGCCTCGGCGGCTACACGCACGAGCTCTTCACGGCGCCGTTCGGCAAACATTTCCTGCTGTGGATTCCCAACTTCTTCCTGAACCTCGTCGAGCTGCTGTCGAAGCCCGTGTCGCTCGCCATGCGACTGTTCGGCAACATGTATGCGGGTGAGCTGGTGTTCATGCTCATCGCGCTCCTCAGCTTCAATTTCATAGCGCTCACCTTCGGCAGCGCTGTCGGGTTCATCGGCCAGATTCTGATGGGCGCGGTGTGGGCGATCTTCCACATCCTCATCATCACTTTGCAGGCGTTCATCTTCATGGTGCTGACCATCGTGTACATCTCGATGGCGCAGGAACACCACTAGGCGCGCGCCGGATTCTTTTTTCGTTCTCGCATATACATTCGACCAGGAGACAGTAATGGAAGGCATCGCAACCGTTCAGGCGTTCACCGCTCTGGGCCTCGGCATCATCATCGGCTTGGGCGCGATCGGAGCCTGTATCGGCATCGGCATCATGGGCTCGAAGTTCCTGGAGTCGGCCGCGCGCCAGCCAGAACTCACCCCGATGCTCACGGGCCGCATGTTCCTGCTCGCCGGCCTCATCGACGCGGCGTTCCTGATCGGCGTTGCCATCGCGATGTTCTTCGCGTTCGCCAACCCGTTGCTCGCCGCTCTGCAGGGCTGATGTACACGCCACTGCCCGCGAGCGAACGTCCGTTCTTCGAGGAATAACGCGCGATGGAAATCAATGCCACGCTGATCGGTCAGGCCATCGTGTTCCTGATCCTCATCTGGTTCACGATGAAGTTCATCTGGCCGCCACTCATGCAGTCGGTTGCTGAGCGCCAGAAGAAGATTGCTGACGGTCTTGCCGCCGCGGAACGCGGTCAGAAAGATCTCGACGAGGCCAAGCGCCGCGCCGACGGCATCATCCGTGAGGCCCGTGAACGCGCCACCCAGATCATCGATCACGCGCAGCAGCGCGCGAACGAGCTGGTGGATCAGGCGAAGGGCACGGCGACCCAGGAAGGTCAGCGCCTCGTGGCGGCCGCCCAGCAGCAGATCGATCTCGAAGCGCAGCGGGCCCGCGAGAGCCTGCGGCGTGAGGTCGGAGCCCTGGCGATCAGCACGGCATCGAAGCTGCTCGAGCGCGAGATCGACGAGCGCACGCACGCCGATCTGATCACCAAGCTTGCGGCGCAGATCTGATGGCCGATAAGACCACCATCGCACGTCCCTACGCGCGCGCTGCTTTCCAGGAAGCGAAGGCGGACAACCGCCTCGTGCCCTGGTCCGAAGCGTTGCGTACGGCGGCCTCGGTCGTGACCGATCCGCGAGCGGAAAGCCTGCTCGGTGATCCTCACGTGACTCCAGAGCAGCTGGCTCAGATGGTCATCGACATCGCCGGCCCCAATCTGGACGACAACGGCCGTAACTTCGTGCGCACCCTGGCTGAGAATCATCGCCTCGCGTATCTGCCGGAGATCTCCGCGCTGTTCGACGCGCTGAAGGATGAAGTGGAGGGCGTCGTCGACGTCACCGTCACATCCGCAGCACCGCTGAACGACGCACAACGCAAGACGCTCGCCGACGCCCTCACCCGCAAGTTGAAGCGGGAAGTGCGCCTCCAGTGCGAGACCGATCCTGCGTTGATCGGCGGGGCCGTGCTGCGTGCCGGAGACCTGGTCATCGACGGCAGCATGCGCGCGCGCCTCGACCGCATCGCTCACGAGCTCACGGCGTGATGCATCTGACAAATCAATTTTTCGACGCGCTTCGCGCAGCGAAATCCGTTGGAACCTGGGCGCAGCCCATGAGGGAAGCTAAGTAATGGCCATCAAGGCAACCGAGATCAGCGATCTGATCAAACAGCGGATCGAGAGTTTCAAATCGGTCACTGAAGCCCGCAATGTCGGCACGATCGTCTCGGTCACCGACGGCATCGTGCGCGTGCACGGTCTCGCCGACGCGAAGTACGGCGAAATGCTGGAGTTTCCCGGCAACACCTTCGGCCTCGCGCTGAACCTCGAGCAGGATTCAGTGGGCGCCGTGATCCTGGGTGACTACAAGCACCTGGGCGAAGGCGACACCGTCAAGACGACCAACCGCATTCTCGAAGTGCCGGTCGGTCCGGAGCTGCTCGGCCGCGTGGTCAACGCGCTGGGTGAGCCGATCGACGGCAAGGGCCCTCTCAAGACGACGCGCACCGCGCCCATCGAGCGCGTCGCGCCCGGCGTTATCTATCGCAAGTCGGTGAGCCAGCCGGTGCAGACGGGCTACAAGGCCGTCGACTCGATGGTGCCGATCGGCCGTGGCCAGCGCGAGCTGATCATCGGCGACCGCCAGACCGGCAAGACCGCGATGGCCATCGACACGATCATCAACCAGAAGTCGTCCGGCATTAAGTGCGTGTACGTCGCCATCGGTCAGAAGCAGTCGACCATCGCGAACGTCGTGCGCAAGCTGGAAGAGAACGGCGCGATGGGTCACACCATCATCGTCGCGGCGTCGGCCTCGCAGCCGGCCGCCATGCAGTACATCTCGGCCTACTCGGGTTGCACGATGGGCGAGTACTTCATGGATAACGGCGAAGATGCGCTGATCATCTATGACGATCTGTCGAAGCAGGCCGTGGCCTATCGCCAGATCTCGCTGTTGCTGCGTCGTCCTCCGGGTCGCGAAGCCTATCCCGGCGACGTGTTCTATTTGCACAGCCGCCTGCTCGAACGCAGCGCGCGTGTGAACGAAGAGTATGTCGAGCAGAAGACCGGCGGCCGCGTGAAGGGCAAGACGGGCTCACTCACGGGCCTGCCCATCATCGAAACGCAGGCGGGTGACGTCACGGCGTTCGTGCCGACCAACGTGATCTCGATCACCGACGGCCAGATCTTCCTCGAAACGGATCTGTTCAACTCCGGTATCCGCCCCGCCATGAACGCCGGCATCTCGGTGTCCCGCGTCGGTGGTGCCGCGCAGACGGACATCATCAAGAAACTCGGCGGCGGTATTCGTCTCGCGCTCGCCCAGTATCGTGAGCTCGCGGCGTTCTCGCAGTTCGCATCGGACCTCGACGAGGCCACGCGCCGGCAGCTCGAACGCGGACAGCGCGTCACCGAGGTGATGAAGCAGAAGCAGTACGCGCCGATGTCGGTTTCTGAAATGGCACTGACGATCTTCGCGGTCAACAACGGTTACATGGATAAAGCCCCGCGTAACAAGGTGGTCGACTTCGAGCAGGCCCTGCAGGGTTTCGCCAGGACCAATTATGCGGAAGTGCTGAAGTCCATCGACGCCAATCCGAAGTTGAGCGCGGAGACGACCGCGGCGCTGAAGAAGCTGTGCGAAGACTTCCTCGCGACGGGCACCTACTAACATGCCCGGCACGAAGGAAATTCGTTCCAACATCGCCAGTATCAAGAATACTCAGAAGATCACCAAGGCGATGGAGATGGTCGCGGCGAGCAAGATGCGCCGCGCCCAGGACCGCATGCGGGCCTCGCGGCCCTATGCGGAAAAAATGCGCACGGTGATTGGCCATCTGAAAGAAGCCAATCCCGATTACAAGCACGCGTTCCTCACGGAGCGCGAGCAGGTGAAGTCCGTCGGCATCATCGTGATCTCGACGGATCGCGGCCTCGCCGGCTCGCTGAACGTCAACGTCTTCAAGAGCGTCATCTATCTGATGCGCGACTGGCAGCAGAAGGGCGCGGACGTGAAGCTGTCGGTGCTCGGCACGAAGGGCCTCGCGTTCTTCCGCCGGCTGTCCGCGCCGATCGTCTCCAACGTCTCCGGCCTTGGCGACAAGCCGCTGGTGAAGGATCTGATCGGCACCGTGAAGGTGATGCTGGATGCGTATGAGGAAGGCACGATCGATCGCCTGTTCCTCGTCAATGCGCAGTTCGTCAACACGATGACGCAGAAGCCGAACGTGCTTCAGCTTCTGCCGATTGAAACACTCGATGCGGGCGACCTGCCGCAGCACTGGGACTACATCTACGAGCCCAATGCGACGGAAATTCTCGAAGGCCTGCTGATGCGGTACATCGAGTCTCAGGTTTATCAGGGTGCGGTCGAGAATGTGGCCTGCGAAATGGCAGCGCGCATGGTGGCGATGAAGAGCGCCTCCGACAACGCCGGCAAGCTCATCGGCGAATTGCAACTCGTCTATAACAAGGCCCGCCAGGCCGCGATCACGAAAGAGCTTTCGGAGATCGTGGGTGGCGCGGCGGCGGTTTGAAGGAAACGACAATGGCGACTTCGGCTCAAGGCAAGATCACTCAGATCATCGGCGCGGTCATCGACGTCGAGTTCCCGCGCGAATCCATACCGAAGGTGTATGACGCTCTGCGCATCAACGACGCGGACATCACTCTCGAAGTGCAGCAGCAGCTGGGCGACGGCGTTGTGCGCACCATCGCGATGGGTGCTTCGGAAGGTTTGAAGCGCGGCATGTCCGTGACCAGCACGCAGGCGCCGATCTCGGTTCCGGTGGGCAAGGGCACGCTCGGTCGCATCATGGACGTGCTCGGCGCTCCGCAGGACAACCGCGGCCCGGTCGAAACGAAAGAGCTGTGGTCGATCCATCGTCCGGCTCCCGCGTTCGACGAACAGGCCGGCGGCCAGGATCTGCTCGTCACGGGCATCAAGGTTATCGACCTGCTGGTACCGTTCGCGAAGGGCGGTAAGGTCGGCCTGTTCGGCGGCGCCGGCGTCGGCAAGACCGTCAACATGCTCGAGCTCATCAACAACATCGCCAAGCAGTACAGCGGTCTGTCCGTGTTCGCGGGCGTGGGTGAGCGTACTCGCGAAGGCAACGACTTCTATCATGAGATGGCCGAGTCCGGCGTCATCCAGCTCGACAACCTCGCCGAGTCGAAAGTGGCGATGGTGTACGGCCAGATGAACGAGCCGCCAGGCAACCGCCTGCGCGTCGCGTTGACGGGTCTCACCATGGCCGAATACTTCCGCGATGAAGTGCGCGAAGACGGCGGCAAGGGCCGCGACGTGCTGTTCTTCGTGGACAACATCTATCGTTACACGCTGGCCGGCACCGAAGTGTCCGCGCTGTTGGGCCGCATGCCTTCAGCGGTGGGTTACCAGCCGACACTCGCCGAGGAAATGGGCGTGCTCCAGGAGCGCATCACCTCGACGAAGACGGGCTCGATCACGTCCATCCAGGCCGTTTACGTTCCTGCGGACGACTTGACCGATCCCTCGCCCGCCACGACGTTCGCTCACCTGGACGCCACGGTGGTGTTGTCGCGTCAGATCGCGTCGCTGGGTATCTACCCGGCCGTGGATCCTCTGGATTCCACCAGCCGTCAGCTCGATCCGCTGGTCGTTGGCGAAGAGCACTACAACACGGCTCGCGGCGTGCAGGCGATTTTGCAGCGCTACAAGGAGCTGCAGGACATCATCGCGATCCTGGGCATGGACGAGCTGTCGGAAGAGGACAAGCTCAGCGTGTTCCGCGCTCGCAAGATCCAGCGCTTCCTCTCGCAGCCGTTCAACGTCGCGAAGGTGTTTACCGGTCAGGACGGCAAGATCGTCCCGCTGGCGGAAACCATCCGTGGCTTCAAGGGCATCATCGCGGGCGACTACGACTCGCTGCCCGAGCAGGCGTTCTACATGGTCGGCTCGATCGACGAGGCCGTCGAGAAGGCGAAGACGCTGCAGTAAGCAGCGGCTTCCCCTCAACAAGGACTCCACAACATGGCCGAGAGCGTTTCCAGCATTCACGTCGACATCGTCAGCGCCGAGGGCGAGATTTTCTCGGGCCCGGCGAAGATGGTGTTCGCACCGGCCTCTGAAGGCGAGATCGGCATCGCGCCTCGTCACGCGCCATTGCTCACGCTGCTGAAGGCGGGAGAAGTGCGCGTGCAGCCGGCGGATGGCGGCCCTGAGCAGTTCTTTTTCGTGGGCGGCGGGGCTCTCGAAGTGCAGCCTCGTAAGGTCACCGTCCTCGCGGACACGGCGCTGCGCGCCAAGGATCTCGACGAATCCGCCGCGCTGGCTGCCAAGCAGCGCGCTGAAGCGGCATTGAAAGATCCGGTAGGCAAGATCAACCAGGCGGAAGCGCTTGCCGAGCTGGCACGCGCGGCCGCGCAGCTCAAAGTGATCGAGCGCCTGCGCAAGCTCAAAGGCTGATTGCGATTCGGGCGGGCCCTTATGGCTCGCCCGGTTCTCCTGAAGCACGCCGCAGAGCGTGCGGATATGAGCACGACGCCCGGCGCCACACCATGGCTGCCGAGCGCGCGCGAATAAGATTGACCTGTCGCGGCTCGCGGGCTTTCGCGAGCCCCGGTTTGCGCCGACAATTCCAGCTATGCCTAATTCAGCAGTGAAGGCCGGTCTGCACCGCCATCCACCGACGAAGCCCCACGTTACGTCGTCTGTCCGTAGCCGTTACGCCTGCCGCCGGGTGCACACGTGAGCACCAGCGTCGCACCCTTGTCCGTGGTGATCCTCGCCGCTGGCGAGGGCAAGCGGATGAAATCCGATCTTCCCAAAGTACTGCAGCCCCTCGCGGGGCGGCCGCTTCTTCAGCACGTTATCGACACCACGCTTGCGCTCGAGCCCACCGCCATTCATGTCGTTTACGGGCACGGTGGCGATACGGTACGTGGCGTGTTGAAGCATGCTCCGGTGAGCTGGGTCCTGCAGGAGCAGCAGCTGGGTACCGGTCATGCGGTAACTCAGGCGATTCCCGCTGTTCCCGACGATCATCTCGTGTTGGTGCTGTATGGCGATGTGCCGTTGATCAGCATCGACACCCTGCGGGCGCTTCTTACAATCGCAGGCCCGGAAACGCTGGCTCTGCTGACAGTGGATCTCGCCGATCCCACTGGATATGGCCGCGTCATCCGTAACAGCGACGGCGGTGTTGCAGGTGTCGTCGAGCATAAAGATGCATCTGCCCAGCAGCGCGCGATTACCGAGTGCAACACCGGCGTGCTCGCGGCTCCTGCGAATTTGCTGAAAACCTGGCTTCGGCAACTGACCAACACCAACTCGCAAGGCGAGTATTACCTGACAGACGTCATTGGGATGGCTGCTGCCAGATCCGGCGGCGTGCGCGCATTGTTAGCTGCCACGGCGGACGAAGTGCTGGGCGTCAACGACAAAGTGCAGCTCGCCGCCGCTGAAGCCGTTTACCGCAGGGAAGCCGCCCGCACGCTGATGTTAAATGGCGTGACGCTCGCAGATCCCGCTCGCGTCGACGTGCGCGGCACACTCACACATGGCCGTGATGTCTCCGTTGATATCAATGTAATTTTTGAAGGTACGGTGAAGCTTGGGAGCCGCGTCAGCATCGGGCCGAACTGCATGCTGCGCGATGCGGACATTGGCGATGACACGCAGATTCATGCGAACAGCGTCATCGATAAGGCAGTGGTGGCCGAGAACTGCGTCATCGGGCCGTTCGCGCGATTGCGGCCTGGCGCCGCGCTCGAGCAGGGCGCCCATATCGGCAACTTCGTCGAAGTGAAAAATACCCGGGTGGGCCGCGGCAGCAAGGCCAATCATCTGACGTATCTTGGTGACGCCCGCATCGGTGAGGGCGTAAATATCGGTGCGGGTACGGTTACCTGCAACTATGACGGTGTAAACAAGTCTCTGACAGAGATTGGCGACGGCGCCTTCGTCGGCTCGGGAAGTATGCTGGTGGCTCCGGTCGTCGTGGGCAAAGGGGCCACGATTGGCGCGGGTTCCACCATCGTGCGGGAAGCGCCGGAAGATCAGTTAACGATCGCGCGCGCCCGCCAGGTGGTGATCGAAGGCTGGCAGCGACCGGTCAAGAAGAAGAGCTGACCGGCCGCTGCCCTCTGTGATCAACGCACGCGCTTGCGACGAAACAGATTCACGATCGCAAGCAGAACGACCGCGCCGACGAGCGAAACCAACAGGCCGCCGATGCTGAAGTCACCGGAGTTGATGGTGCCTTCGCCAACGAGGGGCGAAATCAGCCAGCCACCGAGCAATGCGCCGACGATGCCGACAACGATATTGAGTACGACGCCCTGCTGCGCATCGGTACGCATGATCATGCTCGCGACCCAGCCGATAAGACCGCCGACAATCAACCAGATGATGAAGTTCATAGAGACCTCGCAAAAATGAAAATACTGAATGGCCCGCGGCGGGTGACGCAATTACTGTTCCCAAGCGTCGTCTCGGCAACAGCCCGGCTTGGGCGTGGCCTCTGACGATGTCAGGTCCACGGCGAACACCATCACGCTTACGCGAACGAAATCAGCAAGTTAGATTGAATAAGCGCAAACTCTCCGGCCCGCGGGCGTGCCGGGAACTGATTTAAGGAATAACGAGCATGTGCGGAATCGTCGGTGCCATTGCTGAGCGCAATATCGTCCCTGTTTTGCTGGAGGGACTGCGCCGGCTGGAATATCGCGGCTACGACTCCGCGGGCCTCGCTGTGCTCAATGGCACCCATCATCTGAAGCGCGTGCGCGCTGTCGGCAAAGTGAAGATGTTGGAGGAAGCGCTCGAGCTTCATCCCACTCATGGAGACATTGGCATCGCGCACACGCGCTGGGCCACGCATGGCGTGCCTAGCGAGCGCAATGCCCATCCTCATATTTCACGTGACGGCGTCGCCATCGTTCACAACGGAATCATCGAGAATCACGAAGAGCTGCGTGAAGAGCTCAAGCGCGCGGGTTATGAGTTCAGCTCGGAGACCGACACCGAGGTAATCGCTCATCGCATCGACTGGCACCAGCGCACGGTGGGAGATCTTTACAAAGCGGTGCGCGCTACGGTTGCAGAGCTCGAAGGCGCGTACGCACTGGCCGTGGTGAGCGAGCACGATCCCGATCGAATCATTCTCGCGCGCGAAGGTTGCCCTGTCGTCGTGGGCCTGGGCGTCGATGAGAATTTCGTGGCGTCAGATGTGTCTGCGTTGTTGCCGGTGACACGCCGATTCATCTTCCTCGAGGAAGGCGACGTTGCAGAGATTCGCCGCACCTCGCTGCGCATCCTCGATAAAGAAGGCAACACGGTCGACCGGCCCGTCCGCGAAAGCGCGCTGACCGCAGACTCCGCTGAGAAAGATGGTTACCGCCATTACATGCTCAAGGAGATCCATGAGCAGCCCCGCGCCCTCGCCGACACTCTGCAGGAGCGCGTCGCCAACGGCCGTCTGTTGGAAGCCGCGTTCGGCCCCGCCGCTACCGAAGTTTTCAAGAAGACGCAGCACGTTCATATCGTCGCCTGCGGTACGAGTTTCCATGCCGCCGCGGTCGCGCGTTATCTCATCGAGCAGATCTGCAAGCTGCCTTGCACGGTGGAGATCGCCAGCGAATATCGTTATCGCAATCCGGTGGTGCCGGCGAATTCGCTGTTCGTCACGATCTCACAGTCGGGTGAAACGGCGGATACGCTGGCCGCCCTGCGGCTCGCCAGGAAAGCGGGCTATCTCTCCGCGCTTGCCATCTGCAATGTGCCGGAGAGCTCGCTGGTGCGCGAATCTGAGCTCGTAATGCTGACGCGTGCGGGTCCTGAGATTGGTGTGGCTTCAACCAAGGCATTCACCACCCAGCTCATGGCGCTCGGCATGCTGGTCATCGCGCTTGCCAAACATCACGGCGCGGATGCGGAGCGGGAGCGAGGTCTCGTCACGCGCCTCATAGAATTGCCGGCCCTCGTGGAGCGCACGCTCGAGCTCGATCCCGTCATCCAGCAGCTCGCCGAGCGGTTCGGGGACAAGCAGCACGCCCTGTTTCTCGGACGCGGCGCGATGTATCCCATCGCGCTCGAAGGCGCCCTGAAACTCAAAGAGATTTCTTACATTCACGCGGAAGGCTATCCCGCCGGCGAGCTCAAACACGGGCCGCTCGCGCTGGTTGACGCCAACATGCCGGTGGTTGCCGTTGCTCCGAACAATGACCTGCTCGAGAAGCTGAAATCCAATCTGCAGGAAGTGCGCGCGCGGGGCGGTGAGCTGATCGTGTTTGCCGATCCGGCGGCGGCCATTGCGCCGAGTGAAGGCGTCACTGTCATCGAGATGCCGAAGCACGTGACGTATATCCAGTCGCCTGTGATCTACACCATACCGCTGCAGTTGCTGGCGTATCACGTCGCCATTCTCAAAGGCACTGACGTCGATCAGCCGAGGAATCTCGCGAAGAGCGTGACGGTCGAATAGTGGCGTCAGGCCATCTGTGTGCTCAGCCGCGCGGTTGCGCTCCGCTCCGGAAATCCCTTCGGTATCTGAGCTGTGACGGTCTCGATGGCTTGTGAGATCTGACTTGCAGAGAGCCGCTCGGCGGTGAGGGTTCGAATATTTGGCGGTCACTGTCTTCAGGCAGGAGCTGGACCGCCCCCACGCAGTCGCGGCCAATCTCGGTCAGCAAGTCGAATGCGGTGCTGATGGCCGTCTCGAAGCGGCGCTGCAGTCGCTGCCGGATGCGCGGATTGTCAGACAGCAGATTGTCGAAGTAGGCGGCGACTCGCGGAGCTCTGAAGGGCTCCGGCTGCAGGACCATCGACAGGGACAAGGGTCGGGCATCGCGAGCGGCAAGCCAGGCTTCGGCATACTGAACTTCGTCTGGATGCCCCGGATGCGAAATCCAGGTGCCGGCGTTCCCCGTTCATCCATACGCCCAGGGCACGACCTGAAGCGGGCCGTGCCACGCGCTACCCCTCTCTGGGCGTTTCGCTACTGGTGGATGCGACACCCCGCGTCTGGTCGCGAATGACGAGCTCGAGGTCGAGCGCGGAAAGCATTTTGAAGAGGGTGGCGACCGTGGTCCGGGTGAGGCCAGGGTATAGACGCAACGAAAATATACCCTCTAGGGTATATCCCGCGTCAGTCGGCAACGCTTGCCGTCAAGCTCTTTGGGGGGATTCTTCAGTGGGCGATGCGAGAGAGGGGCATCCGTGGCGAATAAAGACATGCATACTTCGGTCTCCCCATCGCGACCGGATACCCCTGACATGATTGTTGCTCAAGACGCCGTTGTACTCATCAACTACACACTCAAGAACGATGCGGGCGAAGTGCTCGACAAGTCGGAGGCAGGCGAGCCGCTCGCGTATCTCCACGGTCGTGGCAATCTCATCCCCGGTCTCGAGAAGCAGATCGAAGGCAAGCAGGCGGGCGACAAGCTGAATGTTTCCATTGCGCCAGCCGACGGCTATGGCGAGCACAGCGACGATCTGATCCAGCGCATTCCCCGCCGCTCGTTGCAGGGCGTCGGCAACGTCAAGGTCGGCATGCAGCTCCATGCGCAGACTGAGCAGGGCGTGCAGACCTTTACCGTCACGCAGCTCATCGGTGACATGGTCACGATCGACGGCAATCATCCCCTCGCCGGCCAGACCCTCCATTTCGACGTGGAAGTGGCTGAAGTGCGCGAGGCGACCGAGGAAGAGCTGTCCCACGGGCATGTGCATGGCGCCGGTGGGCATCATCACTGAGACGCTGAGCACTTATACTGCGCGTTCGCCCCCACCTACAGGAGCCAGGCAATGGCACATGAACTTCCTCCCCTGCCATACCCAAAGAATGCACTCGAGCCGCACATCAGCGCGGAAACGTTCGACTATCACTACGGCAAGCATCATCAGGCCTATGTGACGAACCTGAACAAGCTGATCGTCGGCACGGAATTCGAGAATCTCGATCTCGTCAGCACGATCAAGAAATCGAGCGGCGGCATCTTCAATAATTCGGCCCAGGTGTGGAATCACACCTTCTTCTGGAGCTGTCTCACACCCGGCGGCGGCGGTGAGCCCAATGGCGCGGTCGCTGACGCCATCAAGAAGAAGTGGGGCGATTACGCCAAGTTCAAGGAAGCGTTCTCGACGGCAGCCGCCACCAACTTCGGTTCGGGCTGGACATGGCTCGTGAAGAAGCCTGACGGCTCGGTCGATATCGTCAACACGAGCAACGCCAACACGCCGGTGACCACGGCCGACAAGGCGCTTCTCACGCTCGACGTGTGGGAACACGCGTACTACATCGACTATCGGAACGCCCGTCCGAAGTTCATCGAGACGTATCTCACGTCGCTGGTGAACTGGGGCTTCGCGAACCAGAACTACGCGACCTGATTCGTCGCGGTCGATGCTGCTGAACAAAGCCCGGCCTTGCGCCGGGCTTTGCTTTATCAGATCTGACGAGCCTCGAGATCGTAGTGATCCGAGGCGGTGATCTTCACATCCGCCCAGTCGCCGACCTTGAGACCCTTCGGTTTCAGAATGCGCACTACGCCGTCGATTTCAGGCGCGTCCGCTTCGCTCCGCGCCACGGCGATCTTGTTATCCACCGCATCCACCAACACGCGCATCTGGCGGCCCACGCGCGCGCCCAGGCGCTCGGCGCTGATGGCGGCCGCTTTCTCCATGAAGCGCGTGTAACGTTCTTCCTGGATTTCAGGGGGAACATGCTTGCCCAGGGCGTTCGCCGTGGCGCCTTCCACAGGCGAATATTTGAAACAGCCGACGCGATCGAGCTGCGCTTCGTCGAGCCAGTCCAGCAGCTCCTGAAATTCAGCTTCTGTCTCGCCGGGAAAGCCGACGATGAACGTGCTGCGGACGACGAGATCCGGGCATACCTTGCGCCACGCGTGAATGCGCTCGAGCGCATCTTCGGCATGCGCGGGACGGCGCATGCGCTTCAACACCGACGGGCTGCCATGTTGAAACGGAATGTCGAGATACGGCAGCACCTTACGCTCGGCCATGAGCGGCATGACTTCGTCTACATGGGGATACGGATACACGTAATGCATGCGAACCCAGACGCCGAGCGAGCCGAGGCCGCGCGCGAGATCGAGAAACTTCGTTCGATACACCGCGTCGCGCCACGGCGCGGAGCGATATTTGATATCGACGCCGTACGCGCTCGTATCCTGCGAGATGACCAGCAGCTCTTTCACACCCGCTCTCACGAGACGCTCGCCTTCGCGCAGCACTTCGTCGATCGGCCGGCTCGCAAGCTTGCCGCGCATCGCCGGAATGATGCAGAAGCTGCACTTGTTGTTGCAGCCTTCTGAGATTTTAAGATAAGCATAGTGCCGCGGCGTCAGGCGAACGCCCTGTGGCGGCAGCAGATCGAAGAAGGGGTCGTGTTTGGGCGGCAGGTGCTCGTGTACCGCGTTCAGCACATCTTCATAAGCATGCGGGCCGGTCACCTTCAGCACGCGCGGATGCCGCTCGAGAATGCGCTCGGGTCGTGCGCCGAGACAGCCCGTCACGATCACGCGGCCGTTCTGCTCCAGTGCCTCGCCAATGGCGTCCAGAGACTCATCCACCGCAGCGTCGATGAAGCCGCATGTGTTGACGACCACGACATCCGCCGAATCGTAAGAAGGCGCGACCTCATAACCTTCGGCGCGCAGGTGCGTGAGGATGCGTTCGGAATCCACCAGCGCCTTGGGACAGCCGAGGCTGACGAAACCGATCTTGGGAGTGCGGGAAACCATGCTGATTTACTACGGATGCCTTCGGCGCGAACCGGCGCCATGAGCCATGACGCTCGGGTCTGCGTCAGGGCGATCTTAGGGCTGGGGAGCTGCCTCGGGTGCCGGCGGTACGCTCTCGCTCTCCCGGACCTGAGCGCCGTTGCCCTGGGTCTCGCTGATCACATCTTGAGGGGGCGCCTGCCGCAGATTGCGCAGCAGAAAGAAGATAGCCAGCGTCACCAGGGGCACGAGCAGCCACGGCCACACGGCCGGTCGTCGCGGGGCGTGCGCGGGAGTGGCGGATTCAGGAGGTACGGCGGACATGCGCGGCAGCCTAACCGCCGTTCCCCCTTCGGGCAACCGATGACTGACTACTTAGCGTCCGTACATACCGGTGAGCTCTGCCTGGGCGAGCGCGTTGGCGTTCACGTTGAAGCCGATCAGCGCCGCGGTGGCATCCGCGGGCACCTCCAGGGAAGGCGTCTTCAGCGCAAACACCTTGAAAACATAGCGGTGCGGTTTGCCCGGTGGCGGGCAGGGACCGCCGTAGCCGGTGATACCGAAGTCCGTACGAGCCTGTACGGCGCCGGAGGGCATGAGGTTCTTCTTCGGATCGCCCGCTCCCGTGGGCAGTGAGCGAACGGTCGCAGGGATGTTATAGACGACCCAATGCCACCAGCCGCCACCGGTGGGCGCGTCCGGATCGAACACCATCAAGGCGAAGCTCTTCGTGCCTTCAGGTGGATTGTCCCAGGTCAGAGCGGGTGAAATATTCGGGCCATTGCAGCCGAAGCCACCGTAGACCTGTTTCTCGGCCAGCTGACCGGCGGGCTGAAAGTCTTCACTGCTGAGCGAGAACGTGCTCTTGCCCGCCGGCTCGGCGGCCGAGACCAGAGCGGCCAGTCCCATGGCCCCCAGGAAGACGCTCAATCGTTTCATGGTCGTGCTCTCCTTCAAGCCGCGAAAGATCCAAAGTGTGCCAGAAGCCTGGCCGGCATTGCCGCGCCCGGGATTCCGCGGTGATCTCTCAGGCGAGCCACCGGCTTCCGATCGCGCGAGGGCTTTCTCCTGGATCTGCGCCACAACCGTGTTCTGACATGGCGCCTGACGGCTGCGGCGTACGTCGCTGTGCTGATCGCGGCGATCGCCATCAGCTTCCTGCTGTCGCCCTTGCTCATCAGCGTAATCGTGCTGCTGTCTGATCTGATCGGCATTCTGCTGCCGACGCCGGATATCGGCGGGATGATCTTTCAGTTCTGTCGCGAGCTCATGAGTCATACGGACGTGATGCCGTTGCGGAGGATCGTTGGCGCCGTTCTGCTCGCCGCCCTGCCCGGACTGTTACTCAGCGCCGCGTTCTGGCTCGCCTTGCGCCGCTTGTACTTCCGGGTAGCGGTCGAGTCCGTCATCCAGTTGCTCGGCGCCCGCGATGTGGACGCGAAGGATCTCGACGAGCAGCAACTGCTCGAGGCCGTCCAGGCCCTGGCGAGCGCCGTCGAGATTCCGGCTCCACGCGTGAAGATCTACGCCGGTGACGCCCTGAACGTCGGGGTCATCGGCCGAAGTGCGGATAACGCGGTGTTACTCGTTTCGCAAAAAACGCTCAACGCGCTCGACCGCACACAGAGCCGGGCACTGGTGGGCCATGTCGTCGCCTCGATCGCCAATGGTGACCTGCGGATCGCCGGACTCGTGATCTCCGTATTGCAGCTTTACGGCCTGGTTCGTCTGTTAGCCGTCGCGCTGTTCGAGAATCATGCCCGCATGCTGGTACTGCGGTTGTTTCGACAGGTGTTCGATGGCGCGGGCTCAGATCAGCGCGGTGACATCGACCTCATGACGCAGCTCGTTGCCGCGGCCACCATGGAAGAAACCCAACCTCAGTTGCCGCCCGGTGAGGGTGTTGCTGATAAAACAACATGGAAAGATGCGCTTCGCCTGCCATTCCTGGCGACGCAGCTTCTGGGCGGCATGCTGTTGCCGATGCTGACGAGCTTCATGCTCAATCCTCTGTTTGGGTTTGGCCTGCGCGAACGGCGTCTTTTAGCGGATGCGACGGCAGCGGAGCTCACCGGCGAGCCCGAAGCGCTGCATGCCGCATTGCTGAGAATCCGTGAGACCGGTCTCCGAGCACCGGGTCCCCTGTGGCTGCGACACCTGTTTGTGACAGCGGGTGGTTGCGGTGCAATAGCGTCATTTCATCCCCCGTTGGCGCAGCGAATCGACGCGTTGGAGCAAATGGGCGGAACGTTCGGATTCGGCGCTGCGAAAATCCAACCTAAAATCGTATTACTGGTTACTTTTGTCATTGCACCGTTGTTGATGTTGGTCAGCGTGCTGATGTGCCTGGCGCTGTATTTGATTGGCCTCCTTAACTTTCTGCTGTCGCTGGTCGTGTTGTTACCCGTGACAGGTGTGTTGCATCTATTGCTTCGCGGAGAGTTGTGGCGTTGAGTCGCTAACAGGCGGACCATTACCAACAATTCGTCGCAAGCGACGTGTCGTTTTGACGTACACATCGCTATATTCTGTCAAATTGTAAAGCTTGAGCCACTCAGCCATGGACGGCCGCTTACAACCGATCGAATCGCTTGACCGTCATGGCGTTGCAGGGAGCAGGTCGCACGCCATTGACGAGGAGCCGTTGCCCCATAGACGGCGCAATCGGTAACGCAGGACCGCGGAGAGACAGACCATGAAAAAACCAAGACCGAAAACGCATCTGACACCTAATGACGTCGCCAGATTATTGATGGTGAATCCGGTGACTGTAAGACAGTGGGCCGCGCGAGGACTGCTGCGCTCCCTGACCACACCCGGCGGACATCGCCGCTTCCTGTTACGTGACGTCGAGGAGTTCGCCCGCAGTCGGGGCACGAAATCTCTGAATCGCCCCGGGAGCAAGCCGGAGCGCATTCTGATCGTCGACAGCGATCCTCAGGTGCGAACTTACATCGCCGAGCTCATTCACTCGCATGAGCCCGATGTCACGACCGAACAGGCGGTGGATGGGTTCGATGCCGGCGTGAAGATGGAGGCGTTCCGTCCCCACGTGCTCGTGCTGGATCTCGCCATGCCCGGCCTCGACGGCCTCTCGGTGTTCAGGCGCTTGCGCTCGAAGCCCACGCTCGATCGCGTCAGGATCGTGGCCGTGAATGGTCACGGGTCTGATGATGAGGTCGCACATGTGCTGGAAGCCGGGGCGGATGCGTGCCTCAACAAGCCCATCGATCCGGTGCGGCTGTTGTCGGAGCTGGGCCTGGTGCGGGTGACTGAGGTCAGCGAAGCGCTTCCGGGCCGTGCCTAGGAAATCCCTCGTCAGTCGGATTACCTGATTCTTTCGCATGCGGTAGGGTGACGCCGCATGTGGAAGCGCATTCGCATGATTCTCCTCCAGGGCCTGTACGCCAGTTATTCCGCGAGTTGCGGTGATGGCTCGGGATTTTTCAACGGCAGCAGGGACGGCACGCTGAATCTCGCTGTGACAGACGCACCCGTGGACGATGCTTCGCGGGTGGTCGTCGAGTTCACGGGAGTCGAGCTCAGGCCAGTCTCTGGTGACCCGGTGCGGTTCGAGATCGACCCGGCGGAGGCCATCGATCTCCTCGCGCTCGACGGGGCCGTAACCACGCTGCTCGACGACGAGGAGGTGGACGCCGTCGAGTACGACTCCATCCGCCTGCTCGTCAACTCGACGCCCGACGTGCAGGACGAGTCGTTCATCGAGCTCGACGATGGCCGCACATTTCCGCTCGTGATCGATCAGGCCGACGCGGCCGGACTCACGATCAACAGCAACTTCACGGTGCGGCGGGACGAGCGCCGCGATCTCGTGATCGACTTCGATTTGCGCAAGTCTGTACGCGGTGCGACAGGCTCCGGCGCGAATTACAGATTGCGGCCTACGCTGCGACTCGTCGATGCTTCACGGGTCGGCACGCTGGTTGGCGAGATCGCACCGATTCGCCTGACGACTAATTGCACGCCATTCGTCTACATCTATACCGGAGGCGACACTACGCCTGACGATATGGGCTCAGCGGGCAATGGCGAGCCGCTGATTTCCGTGCCTGTGCGGCAGCAGTCGAGTGGGCAATACACGTATCGCGTGTCGCATCTGGAAGCGGGAACATATACCGCTGCCTTTACTTGTGACGGCGTGTCGGATACGCCGGCCAGTAATGAGAATCTGAGTTTTCCGATCCGGTTCGCTGTCGCGATCAGGGCAGGCGATACGACGACGCGCGATTTCTAAGGAGCATTCGTTTGACGCAGCGATTCGATCGCGCCTACTACGAGCGGTACTATCACGACCCACGCACCGCCGTCATTTCGCCTCAGGAAATGCGGGCGCGGGCGCGCCTGATCGCAGCTTACACGGAGCATGTTGGTTTGCCCGTGCGCCGCATACTCGACGCCGGCTGTGGGACCGGGCTGTTGCGCACTCCGCTCAAGCGGCTGCTGCCGAAGGCCACGTACGTCGGCCTGGAGACCAGCGAATATCTCTGTGAGCGCTACGGCTGGAAGCACGGGCAGCTGGAAACATTCACGGTCGCCACGCCTTTCGATCTCGTCGTCTGTTATGACGTGCTCCAGTATCTCGACGACAAGACAGCGCAGCGCGCGCTGGCGAATATGGGGCGCTTGTGTCGCGGCGTGTTGTATTTCACCGCGCTCACGCTCAACGACTGGAAGCACACCTGCGATCGCGAGCGCACCGATTCCGATGTGCACATCCGCTCGGGAGACTGGTATCGCCGCCGTCTCGCCCGCAATTTTCGCGCGGTGGGCGCGGGCTTCTGGATCCGCAAAGACTCTCCGATCACGATGTGGGAGCTCGAAACCGCATAAGGCGTCACGACATGGCTCATCACGAAGCTCGCATTTCCTGGGCGCGCGGCAGCGCCGCGTTCACTGACAACAGATACAGTCGCGGGCACGTGTGGCAATTCGATGGAGGGGTCGAAGTGCAGGCCTCGTCATCGCCGTCTGTCGTGCCGTTGCCTTATTCCCTGGCCAACGCGGTCGATCCTGAGGAAGCGTTCGTTGCTTCACTGTCGAGCTGTCACATGCTGTGGTTTCTTTCCTTTGCGGTGAAGGAGCGTCTGCGTGTTGACGCCTACGTCGACAATGCCGTCGGTGTGCTCGCAAAGAACGAGGCCGGCAAGCTGATGATGACTCGCGTAACGCTACGGCCCGAGGTAACGTTCTCGGGAGCGCGCGTGCCGACGCGGGAGGAGATCGAAAAACTGCATCACGCCGCGCACGAGGCCTGCTTTCTCGCCACGTCGGTGAAGACAGATGTAGTCTGTGAGCCCGTCTTCGAGCCTGCGTGACATCCGCCGCCATGAGTACCGCCTTCAAAGATCATTTCTCCCACCTGGCGGCTCAGTACGCTTCGTTTCGCCCGCACTATCCTCCGGCGCTGTTCGATTATCTGGCGCGGCTGAGTTCGTCCCGCAGAGTGGCGTGGGATTGTGCGTGCGGCAGCGGTCAGGCCTCCGGGTCGCTGGCTGAACATTTCGAGTCCGTCATCGCGACGGATGCGAGCGCGCAGCAGATTGCCGCCGCACCCTCGCATCCTCATGTCATTTATAAGGTCGCGCCAGCGGAGGCGAGCGGCATTGACGAAGCGTCCGTCGATCTCGTGGCGGTGGCGCAGGGCCTGCACTGGTTCAATCTCGACGCGTTCTATCACGAGGTGGATCGCGTGCTGATTCAGGGCGGAGTGCTCGCCGCGTGGACATACGGCGTGCTGAAGTGCGAAGACTCGCATGTCGACCGCCTCGTCCAGGCGTTTTATCAGATGCTGGACCCGTACTGGCCGCCGGAGCGCAAGCTCGTGGAGTCGGGCTATCGCACCCTGCGATTTCCGTTCGTGGAAGAATCGCCGCCGTCATTCGAGATGACCGAGCGCTGGTCGCTGCCGCAGCTGTTAGGGTATCTGCGCAGCTGGTCTGCCGTGGGACGATACGTCGGGAAACACGGTACTGATCCTGTAGAAGCGCTCGGCGAACAGCTCGCCGAAGTCTGGGAAGAACCTAACACGCTGCAGCTCACGACCTGGCCGCTTGCCATGCGTGTCGGGCGCAAGTCCTGACAAAAACATGATCAAGGCCCTGTTGTGGCTGCTGAGCTTTGCGAAGCTCGGTCCGGTCGTCAAGGCAGGCGGCACCATGCTGATTTCGGTAGGTGCATACGCCCTGTTGTTTGGTGTGTGGTACGCGGTGGGCTTCGTGTTGCTGCTGCTCGTCCATGAGATGGGGCATTACATCGCAGCTCGTCGCGCAGGCCTGGATGTGGGACTGCCGACCTTCATTCCGTTCCTCGGCGCGTGGGTGGAGTTGAAAGACAAGCCACTGTCGGTTGCGCAGGAAGCAGAGATTGCCTTCGCGGGGCCGTTCGTTGGCACCATCGGCGCCACGGTGGTGCTCTTCGTCGCCGGCAGTTCCGAAAGCGCGCTGTTGCTCGCGGTCGCCTATGCGGGGTTCTTCATCAACCTGTTCAATCTCGTGCCGATGATGCCGTTCGACGGCGGCCGCATCGTTGCGATTCTCTCGCCAAAGCTGTGGCTGCTTGGCGCGCCGCTGCTGCTCGGAATCTTCCTGCTGATTCCGAGCCCGATGTTTCTCGTGATCCTGGTGCTGCTCGCGCCGACGATGTGGCACGCACTGAAGAGCGCGTGGAAGGGCGCGGCGCCGGAGGACAATCCCCGTTATTACGAAGCGACTCGGGAGGCGCGCATTCGCTGGAGCGCCTACTATCTGCTGCTCGTCATCTATCTTTGTGTCATGACCCACGAAGTTCACGAACAGCTGCGCGGACAGATTCCGTCGTGATTGCGTTTCATGACGTCGTCAGCTGCCGCCGCGAGGACTCAGGCCCGGTCGGCCTCACGATGATGGGGCGCACGAGCGATCATCCCGCGGAAGTCGTGCATCTTCACTTCACGTGCCCGCCCGGCGTGTACGTGCCTGAAGTGCTGGAAAATCCGCTCGTGGAGCGCTTCGACGCCAGAAGGTACGTCATTCGCAGCGGCGGCCAGGAGTGGTTCGTGCCTGCAACCACGGTGCATCTCCATCGTGAGATCGGCACGGTGTTTTATCAGGCCATTCCGCCGCGACCCGTGCCCATCGGCAAGCGGATATTCTGGCGCGTCGTGCTCGGGCTGATCGCGCGGCCCTGGGGCAAGCGTTTACTCCTGTTCTTTCGTTGAAGGCGGGCTGATCGTATGGCAACTCCCGGACGCATTCCCGTTACGGTGCTCACTGGTTTTCTCGGTTCCGGCAAGACGACGCTGCTGAATCGCATTCTTTCGGAGCAGCACGGCAAGCGCATCGCGGTGATCGAGAACGAGTTCGGTGAGGTCAGTGTCGATCATCAGCTCGTCATTGGCGCGGAAGAGGAAATTTTCGAGACCAACAACGGCTGCATCTGCTGCACGGTGCGGGGCGATCTCATCCGCATTCTCGGCCAGCTGCTGAAGCGGCGGGACCGCTTCGATTACGTGATGATCGAAACAACCGGCCTCGCGGACCCCGGCCCGGTCGCGCAGACGTTTTTTCTCGACGAGGATCTGAAAGATCAGTTCGTCATCGACGCCATCGTCACCGTGGTCGATGCCGCGCATTTCGAGAAGCACCTCGAGGAAATGGACGAAGCCGGGCAGCAGGTCGCGTTCGCCGATGTGCTGTTGCTGAACAAGATAGATATCGCCGCGCCGGCGGATCTCGAGCGTATCGAGCGGCGCATTCGCGGGATCAATCCGACGGCGAAGACCTATCGCACGCGTAATGCCGAAGTGCCGCTGGAGAATGTGTTAGGACTGGGCTCGTTCGATCTGGAGCGTGCGCTCGCGACCGACAGTGCGTTCCTCGAGCCGCAGTATCCGTTCGAGTGGGGCGGTGTCTATGAGTTGCCGCCAGGGCATTACCGCCTGCAGGCCGACTGTGGGCACGATCATGACCACCACGAGCATGCGCACGGGCACGGCGCTCACGAGCATAGTGCGCTGACACTCGCCGTATTGCCGGTCGCACAGAGCGACGCTGGAGCGCTGAGCGCATCGATCGAGCACGCCGTTCGCATCTTCTCCGCGCCGCCAGCGCTGGTTGAAGCAGGCGGCTCGCTGACTTCAGGCGACAAGCTGCATCAATTGCATTTAGGTCACGGCCAGAGTGCGTTCGATCTGATCATCGAGCGGGCGGGCGCATACGCTCTCTTCTGCGAGCATGCTCCTCAGGAGTTTGCGTTACAGCTGGTTGGCGTAAGTCCCACGGCGGAGCAGGCCTTCGCCTCTCATCATCACCACGACGATGAGATTGGCTCTATCGGTATCAGTGACGCCAGGCAGCTGGATGCCGCGAAGCTCAATGAATGGCTGTCTTATCTCCTGCAGAGTCGCGGCGCGGATATCTTTCGCATGAAAGGCGTGCTCAATCTGAAGGGCGAAGAGCGTCGCTATGTATTCCACGGCGTACACATGATGTTCGACGGCAAGCTCGAACGCCCATGGGCGGGCTCGCGCCGTCAGAACACGCTCGTCTTCATCGGCCGAAATCTCGACCGGCACGAGCTCGAGGCCGGCTTCGAATCCTGTATCGCATGAGTACCACCACGCTCCAGCGCCGTGCCGGCGTATCTCTGGATACATACATCGTCGATGCGTCCTGGTCTTCCGACAGTCGCTCACTTGTCATCGCCGGGGGCGAAGGTGATGTCGTGCTGGTTCAGGATGCGCGTACCGCACCCGCCGTTCGCGTCATGGGCGAGCATGGCCTGGGCGTGTTAGCTGTCGCATGGCAGCCCGGAATTGCGGGTGCAGCGGGCAACAACATTGCGTCATCCGGTCAGGATGGTTCTCTGGTGTTATGGGACGCCAACACCACCGAGCCACGCAAACGGCTACGTCCGGGCGCCGCCTGGACAGAGCATCTGGCTTATTCCCCCAACGGCAAGCTTCTCGCCGCATCCACCGGTAAATCACTTGGCCTGTGGTCCAGCGAGGGCGAACTGCTGCGCGAATACGCGTCGCATCCCACAACAATTGCAGCGCTGGCGTGGGACAAGCCGGGTCGTGACATCGCTGTCGCGGCGAAGGGGGTTCTCTCCGTTCACAAGCCGGAAACGCCGAATGCTCCCGAGCTGCAGTACAAGTGCGATGGCGCTTGCCTGACAGCGGCTTACAGTCCTAACGGCAAGGTGTTGGCAACGTCGACTCAGGAAGGCGGCGTCTATTTCTGGTACCTCAGCAGCGGTCGCAACTCGCGCATGCAGGGCTACGGCGCCAAGGTTTCTTCCATCAGCTGGAGCGGCAACAGCCGTTATCTTGCAACGAGCGCGACTGAGGAAATCGTCGTGTGGGACTTCAGCGGCAAAGGCCCCGAGGGTTCCAAGCCCCTGCAGCTCAAAGGCCATACGGAGAAAGTCGACAGCGTGGCGTTTCAGCCGAATGGTCCGTGGCTCGTTTCCGGCGGACGGGACTGGCGCGTCTCGCTCTGGCTCCCCGGTAAAGTGGAGCATGCGGTGGACGTCCACCTCGCGAGCGCACCTGTATCGTGTTTGAAATGGTCGCCGGATGGGAAATCAGTCGCGGTCGGCGAGGCCAACGGCAAACTGACGGTCTACGAGCTGCTTACGAGCTAGGCGAGCCCAGTTCGATAGCGGACGGCGCGGCGGCTGCGCCGGGGCGCGTAATCCGGCGGGCCAACTCGAGGTTCGAATAAGTCGCCAGCTGCGTCTGGAATGCATGGCCCCACGTGAACTGGCGCATCACACGCTCGCGGGCCGCGGCGCCGACTGCTTCGATATCACGCTCATACAGCGCGACGATCGCTTCGGCCATGCTGTCCGCGCTGTACGGCTCGGCCAGCTCGCCGATCTCCCGATCCACGAATTCCGGGATGGCCCCCGAGCGCACAGCGACGATCGGCCGTCCGCACGCCATGGCTTCGAGGATCACGAGGCCAAAGGTTTCGCGCGTGCCCGCGTGGACGAGCGCATCGGCCGAGGCGAGCCACGTGGCAAGCTCGATCTGATTGCTTCGATAAGGCATCAACGTGATGTTGGGAGTGGGGCGCGCCTCGCGGCCACCGCCAATGAGCAACAGGTGGTAGGGCTTGCCCAGTTTGGCGAACGCCTGCAGCAGCACGGGTAAATTCTTCTCGCCCGCGAACCGGCCCGCATAAGCGAGCACGCGAGTGTCCGGCGCAAGTCCAAGCTTGCTACGCAGATCGTTCTTGCGCCGTTGCGGATGAAAGATCTCCGCGTCCACGCCAAGCGGTTGATGAACCGTGTGTTTGACGCCGAGGCTGTTCAGGTACTCGCACATGAGCCGGCTGGGCGCGAACACCACGTCGAATCGCTCATACAACCAGCGAACATAGCGGCCAACGACCCTGCCGCTGAGGCTGCCCATGCGCCGGCCGATGATCTCGGGGAAATTGGAGTGATAAAACGCCGCGAGTGGAATATTCCTGCGCTGAGCGACGCGCCAGCCACACCAGGCGGGGTGGAACGCATCACCGGCTTCGATGACGTCGGGCTCGAGCGAGTCGAGCAGCTGCGTCCAGCGTCGCGGGTTGAGCGGCAGGCGATAGTTAAATGTGCCCGGCACGGGATAGCCCGCGACGGTGGACACGGTACCGCGCTCGATACGCTCTTCAGCGCCGGGTACCAGAATGGAGTGCTGCCACGACGAGCTGTTCGCGCGCAGCCAGTCGTGCTTCGCGCTCAGATATCGTTTGACGCCGCCGCTCGTCGGCGAATAGAAAAGTGTCGTGTCGACGAGATGCATCATTTCCGAAGGTCGTACCGGCAACCGGTCCCTGCCAGCAAGCGTCGGGCCCGCATTGCACCTTCATGACGTAGATGTGTCAAGCAGCGTTGCCGTATGCCAACAGTCCAGGGAGTATTCATGACCAAGACGATTCTCGCAGCAATGACCGCTATCGGCGCAATGATCACTGCGACGAGCGGCGCCGCAACCGCGGTAGACCGAGCGAAGCTCGAACAATCATTGAACGAGGTGGATGCGCGCGTTGTGACGTGGCGGCGGGATATTCATCAGAATCCCGAGCTCTCCAATCGCGAAGTGCGCACCGCGAAGCTCGTCGCCGAACATCTTAAACGTCTTGGTCTCGAAGTGCAGACCGGTGTCGCGCACACCGGCGTGACGGGGCTTCTCAAGGGCGGACAGCCTGGTCCCACCATCGCGCTGCGCGCCGATATGGACGGCTTGCCGGTGACGGAGAAAACCAACGTGCCGTTCCGTTCCCAGGCCAGGTCCACTTATCGCGGCGAGACGGTGGGTGTCATGCACGCCTGCGGCCACGACGCGCACACGGCCATTCTCATGGGCGTCGCGCAGGCGCTTGCGGCCAATCGCGCTTCCCTTCCGGGTAACGTGTTGTTTATCTTTCAGCCCGCGGAGGAAGGCGCGCCGGAGGGCGAGACTGGTGGCGCACCGCTGATGTTGAAGGAAGGCGTCTTCGACAAGTACAAACCCGAGGTAGTGTTCGGACTGCATGTCTGGGCATCACTGCATGCGGGCGAAATCGGCTATCGCAGTGGCCCGCTGATGGCCGCCTCGGACGCCTTTCAGATTATCGTGACCGGCAAACAGGCGCACGGCTCGCGGCCGTGGCAGAGCGTCGATCCCATCGTCACGTCTGCGCAGATCATCAATGCGTTACAGACTGTCGTCAGCCGCAAGGTGGATCTGACAGAGAATCCCGCCATTCTCAGCGTGGGCGCAATCAAGTCGGGCATCCGCGGCAACATCATTCCCGACAGCGCCGAGATGGTGGGCACCATTCGCACTTTCTCGGGCGAGCAGCGCGCGACGATGCTCGAGGAGATGAAGCGCATCGTGTCGCACACTGCCGCATCGAATGGCGCGACAGCAGAGCTCATCTGGGGAACGGCGGGCAACATGGTGACCTATAACAACCCGGCGCTGACTGCGAAGATGTTGCCTACGCTGCAGCGCGTGGCCGGCGCCGACAAGGTGAAAGAGATTGCGCTCGTCACGGGTTCGGAGGATTTCTCCTACTTCGCGCAGAAGGTGCCCGCCATCTTCTTTTTCGTCGGCAGCACCCCCCGCGATCAGGACGTGTTGACCGCGCCGTCGAACCATTCTGACTTTTTCTATCTCGACGAGAGCTCGCTGCCGCTCGGCATGCGCTCCCTGACGGCGCTTGCGGTGGATTATCTGGAATCGCCCACCGGGCGGTAAGCGCGCCCGGCTCGACGCGGTAACCGTACGATAAATCTTCGCGACGGCTGCATCGCCCTGCCCCGGCGGCGGGGCGATGGGCTATCTTGTGCGCAAATTCATAACCAGGCGATCGGACTATGCCCGTCGAGAAAGATCCCGCCACACCAGAGCGTTCAGGCCTCCTCGGCGTCGTCAGCCGGCTCGTTGTCGTCCAGCCCCATGAGCTGAGTGTGTTGCTCGCGTCGTTCGCGACGCTGTTCTGCATGTTCGCGAGCTACACCATGCTGCGCCCCATCCGCGAGACGATGGGCATCACGTCGGGCGTGGAAAACATCCCTTATCTGTTCTGGGGAACGTTTGCCGCCATGCTGGCCGTGCAGCCGGTGTATGGATGGCTCACGTCGCGCCTGCCGCGCGCGGTGTTCCTGCCGTGGGTCTATATCTTCTTCACGGCCAACATCATTGGCTTCTACGTCTGGTTCAACGTTCAGGAAGATCACACCTGGATCGCGCGGGCGTATTACATCTGGGTGAGCACGTTCAATCTGTTCGTTGTCGCCGTGTTCTGGAGCCTGATGGCGGACGTCTTCACGCGCGAGCAGGCAGGCCGCATGTTCGGCTTCATCGCGGCGGGCGCGAGCACGGGCGGTCTGGTTGGCCCCTTCCTTGCGGGCCGTCTCGCGATTCCGCTTGGCACGATCAACCTGCTGTTGTTCGCGGCTGTGCTGCTCGCGTCATCGCTGTTCTTCATGCGGAAGGTTATTCGTTGGCAGCGTGAGCACGGCACCCTGCGGGCCGGCGCAACGCGTGAGTCTTCGGAGAAGGCGCTGGGCGGCAGTGTCTGGGCGGCGTTCAGACAGGTTGCGAGCTCGCCTTATCTGATCGGCATTGCGCTCTTCGTGCTGCTGCTCACCTGGGTATCCACGTTCCTGTATCTCGAGCAGCAGAAGCTGGTCGCCGAGGCCTTCACGTCGCGCGATGAGCGCACGCAGTTCTTTTCGAATCTGGATTTCTGGGTACAGGCGCTGTCGCTCGTCACCCAGGTGCTGTTGTTTGGACGGCTCTTCCGCTGGCTGGGCCTGCCGGTGCTCATCGCCATCGTCCCGGGGTTGATGGCGATCGGCTATGGCGTATACGCCATGGTGCCGACGTTCGCGGTGTTGATCGGTGTGCTGGTCGTACGGCGCGTGGGCGAATACGCCATCGTGCGTCCGAGCCGCGACTCGCTCTACACCGTGGTTTCGCGTGAAGAGAAGTACAAGGCGAAGAGCCTCATCGATACATTCATCTATCGCGGTGGCGATGCGACGAGCGGCTCGATCCACAAGATTCTGACGGACGGCGCTGGCATGGGCAGCGCGGGCATTGGCTGGGTCGGCGCCATCTTCTCCGTCATCTGGACGATGCTTGCGGTCAGCCTCGGTCGCGCCAACGAGAAGCGCAAAGAGGAATACGCCGCGGAGGAATCAAGCGGCGTTGGAGCGAAGTAGCTCGTTGGCCTCGCGCGCCGAGATGATGGCGGTGATGGTCGCCTCGGCGCTTTCGAAACGCTCCTCGCGGGATTTCGCGAGGAGCTTGTCGAGCAGCGGCTGGTAGTGCGTCAGTGTTTCCGGCAGGCGTGGCACAGGCCCGTTGACGTGTTGCTGCAGCACTTCCATCGCGGACTCGCCGGTGTACGGCTTGCGGCCCGTCAGCATCTCGTAGCAGATGATGCCAAGACTGTAGAGATCGGTGCGGGCATCCAGTGACTCGCCGAGCGCCTGCTCAGGGCTCATGTAATAAGGCGAGCCACGCAGTACGCCGGTGCGCGTGTTTCTCAACGTGCCCTGCACGTGCCGTGATAAACCAAAGTCGATGAGCGCGATGTCATCGTTCTCGCGCAACATCACATTGGGTGGCTTCAGATCCCGATGCAACACGCCGGCGTGATGTAACACGCGCAACGCGTTCGCGATTTTTTCGACGTAGTGAACGGCCGTGTCTTCCGACAGGCCCTTCTGCAGCCGCGATTTCAGATCGCCGCGCGGGAAATATTCCATCGCCAGATATTCATGGCCGGACTGCACGCCGTAGTCGTAAATCTCGACGATGGCCGGATGCTTCACGGCCTGCACCGCCTCGAACTCGCGCTCGAACGGATGCAGGCGCTCGCTATCGTCCTGCTCGATCTTGCTGACTTTGAGTGCCACTTCGCGGCCGAGCTGCTGGCTCGCGGCGACGTACACCACCGCTTTCTCAGATTCGCCGATGGCGCTGCGGATCGTGTAGCCCGGAATCAATCCGCGAAGCGCGGCGAGTGATGGTGAAGCGGCGGATGCTTCCGCCGCCGTCTGCCGTGACCTGCCGGCGCTGTTTCGTTCCCTGGCGCGCTGGATGCGGTTCAGGGCGACGCGAACACTCGTTCGCAGCCGTTCCGACGTGAGAAGTTTCTTCGGCAGGTAATCCACCGCGCCGAGTTGTAACGCGCGCACGGCCGTCAGCTCGTTACCGTCTTCGGCGACAGGAATAACAGCGGAAATGCCGGGATGACTGCGCAGCAGGCGTAACGCCTCGAGACCGCGCGCCTGCGGATCTTCCGGACTCGTGCCGAACGAGGCGCCTAACATCAGCAGATCGCATTCGATAGGCGCCAGCGCCTTGAGCGAGCGCTCCAGCTGGGAAAGATCGACGACGTTGATGATGGCATCAGGACACAGCGCGCCGAGATGATGGCGCAACCATTCGCGGTACTGAACATCCTGATCCACAACCAACAGTCGGAACTGCATAGTGCTCACTCAAAAGCAAAGCGCACGCGAATGCGCGCCGGTTGATCCACAGCCTGGCCGTCGATGATAACGGGTTTGTAACGCCACTTGCGCACGGCCTGGATGGCCGCGAGATCAAAGACCCTGTTAGGTTCGGATTCTATGACACGCACGTCTGATACAGAACCATCGGCGCGCACCATGTACTGCAACTCCACCCAGCCGGTGAGACTCGCTTCACGCGCGGCGCGCGGATATTCAGGAGAGGCGTACTGAATGCGCTCCAGCGTGGTCGCCATGACGACGCCGGGTCTCGTGTTTGAAGGTGAGGCGGTTGGTGCGGGAACGGCCGCCGGCAGTGGTGCAATCGGAGTGTTCTGAGCCGTGTTGATCTGAGCTTCTATCGCTGCGACGGCGGCGTTATCCGCCCCGGCCTGCGCCGCTTCACTCAGCCATCTGCGGGCGTTGATGAAATCCCGACGGGCGCTCGAGTCCCGAGCCTGTTTCAACAACTGTGCTGTCAGATTCATGCGCGCCTGCGAAGTGGACGGATGCTTCGGATCCGCCTTCGCGAGCTGAGCAAGATAATATTTCGCGCTGTCCGACACTTCGACGAGACGCCCTTGGGCGAGGCGTTGATTGAACAGCTGAGAAAGCTGCGCCATCGCTTGGGCGTCCTGCGTAATTCGCAGCTGCTCCGCCCGACGTGTCAGCGCGATGATGTCACCGCGTTCCACTCCTGCATCTTCCGCGGCCTGGATGAGCGCCTCGGCGAGCCCCAGGTCACCCGCATCAATGGCGCTGCGTGTGTCCTGCACGATTCTGTTTGCGCGTACTCGACGGCGCTCGCGCGCTCCCGGGTCATCCGGCGGCGCCGGTTTCGCAGTCCTGCTGGGAGTCACAGATGCGGGAGCCGTGGCCGGAGCCGCCTCACGATCACGCACATTGTTAGCTTCCGCGACTCGTGCTTGCGTCCGCGCGGCGCGCTCGCGCTCTTTGCCGATTTGCGTTGTAAGAAACATGACGCGCACGTGATCCGGATCCAGCGCTCGCGCTTCATCGGTCAGTCGCGCGGCATCACCGAGACGGCCGTCGAGCAGAGCATCCTCGGCACTGGTGAGCAGGCGCTCGATTTCTCTCTCGCGTTGCAGATTCGGGCTCGCGGGAACGACGACGCGTTCCGCTGCGGCTGATGTGGCAGCGGGAATACTCTCCACGTCTTTCGACGACAGCAGGAAGTACGCGGCGATGCCGATGAGAACGAGCCCCCCGATGCCGCCCATCAACAACAGGCTCAGGGGCAGGGCGGTGGCCGGCTCGGGACTATAAGAAAGCGCGGCTCGTGTGCCGGTCGCGCCCGAATGTTCTTCATTACGTCGCCGGAATGCCGCCTCGACGAACAGCTTCACGCGCTGGTCGGAGACCGGCTGGCGCAGAAAGCGATAGACCGAGCCGCTGGTGATCTGTCCCGTGAGCTCGTGCTGATCCTCGCTGTCTCCTGCCACGATGAGCACGAGATCCGGGAACTGCGCTTTCAGTCGCTGTGTGAGCTGTGCAATAGGCGTGGTGACGCAGCTCGCGTCGATGACGGCGACGCCGAACCGGTCGCCGACGAGCTGGGCGGCGAGGTCGCTTTCCGTCCCCAGGTCGATGACGTCGCGCTCCAGGGCGGCGGAATAGACGGCCGCCTGCAGGGTCGCGTCCACGGTCAGCATGACCAGTCCGTCGCCCACGCCGGGGCCCGCCTGCGGCCCTCCGGCGACAGGGTTCAGATCGGGGACATATCTGGGGGCAGTTTTCGACATGCTGGCCGACGATGACGCACCGCCCCGACAGTTGTCGCTAGGCGCAGGGCAATTCTGTGAAACTCGTCATCCCGTGAATGGTTGGAAGAACCGATTGAGCTCGAGCGACCTTGATGCCCCTCTGCAGCGCGGACAGTCCGGCGCGCTTATGTCCGTATTCTCACGCGCCGGCGTGCTGCTGACGGCGAGTGTCGCCGTATTGAGTCTGTTCACGACGCTCGCACGTTATTTCTGGCTGGCGGACCTCTTCGTACATTTTCTCGTTCAGTACGCCGTAATTGCGTTCGTCGGTTTTGTCCTGCTCGCGTGGACGCGCCGGCCAGTCTGGGCAGCCATCGCATTCTTTACGGCGGCGCTCAACATGGTTGTTGCCGCGCCTGCCTCGGGCTTCGCGACGGCTCACGCGCTGCCGTTGCAAACCTCTGGACATCAATCGGCGCGCATTGCGTCGATCAATGTGCTGTATCGAAATCAGGATCACCAGCGTGTCATCGACTTCGTGCGGCGGGAGAAGCCCGATGCGGTGGTCTTCGTCGAAGTGACGGAGTCGTGGCGCAAGGCGCTCACGATCTTACAAAAGGAATATCCGCACCATTTTATTTCGGATGGTGGCGGCCGCAATGGCGCGGGCGTGTTGTTGATGTCGCGCTGGCCGATGCGCAACGTGCAGCCGATATTGCTGTACACGTCCGCGGAGCCCGCCGTGTCGGCGACGCTCGATATCGGCGAGCGCCAGCTGCAGGTATTGGCAGTGCATACGAGTTGGCCTCTGGGCGCGGCGAGCACTAACCTGCGCAACCGGCAGTTCGGGCTGCTGGCGACCCAGGCGCAGGCGCGCAAGGCGCCGCTCATCATGTTGGGGGACTTCAACGTCTCGCCGCTGTCGCCGTGGTTTCGCGCGTTGCTGCACGAGTCCGGGCTGAGATCCGCGAGTCAGACTTTCGGCTGGCTGCCGACGTGGCCAACCTTCCTGCCGCCTGCGGGAATCCAGATCGATCACGCGCTGATTTCGCCGGACGTCGCTGTGCGCGAGTTTCGTCGGGGCCCGTATGTGGGGTCGGACCATCTGCCGATCGTGGTCGATCTCGTGTTGTAGCGTTCGAGACGTTATCGTTCGCGCCGGGTGCGCGGTGTCCACAGAAATCAGGCTGGAGGATGTATGTACAGTTGGCGGCAGGTCGGGGTGATGACGATGTTGGTCTGCCTGGCGGCGATGGCGCAGGCGGCCGATCTCGAGAAGCCCAATGGGCCGCAGAAAGCAGCCGCGTCGGAATTCCTGGATGCTGTCGCGAGTGGCGATGGGCAGGCGATTGCGTACGCCATTCATCCTGCGGATCTCGATGCCTTGCGGCTGCGTTTGCTTACAGACATGCGCGAGGAAGCAAAGCGAGGGGACAGCACCATTCGCAGGCGACTGTTTGGGCAGGGGCGGCCGCTGGCTGACATCGAGCGGCTGACGAGCATTTCGTTCTACGCCACGTTGAGCCGCCGCCTGTATCTGACGGGGCGTTACTACAAGGATGCGCGATGGCTCGCGGCGATTCCCGATCGCGATGGCACGGTGCAGGTCGTGTTGCGGGGCGAGCAGCCCAAAGAGCGCGGCAAGGTTGAGGTCGTGAACGTCGTGACGATCAAGCCCTACGGCAAGGACTGGAAAGCGACCCTCCCGTCGGAGATCGAAGCGCAGATCGACGATCTGATCAACGCGCGCCGGAGCGCGACGGCTGGTGCGCCTCGGAGCGCGGCCGCTTTGGCGGCGGATGACATTCCTGAGTTTTCGCCCCCCGGCTCGCGGCCTGCCGAGAAAGTGCCGTTGGCGCCGCCTCCCATCGTGGAGTTGCTCGCCGCCGCTGAGAAGTCGCTGGCGGATGGCAAGTGTGATGAGTATTACCAGAAGCAGGTCAGTCCCAACTTCCGGCGCATCATGGCGAAGAAGGCGTTCGAGTCTCTGATCAGTGGGTGTCAGAACAGTCTCGCGACACGCGAGATGTTGTTGTCGACGGTGCGTATCGTGAAGGACGTTGCGCCGTCGTTCGAATATGAAGGTCGGCGTGCTGTGTATGACCTGTCAGGTCAGGGGCTGCCGTTCGAGCGCTTCGTGCTCGAGCAGGTGGACAAGAAGTGGTACGTCGCGGAGTGAGTCAGTCGCGCTCGATGGTGAACTTCGAGCCTTTGTAAGATAAGACGGCGCCGTCGCGTGTAATGGCTTCGATGCGCACGCCGTCGGAGGTGGCGTCGCCTTCACGGAGGCGGATCATGTTGATGAACACAAAACGCTCCTCGGGTTTGGCGGCGAAGACGTGCAGGTCGAGCCGCAGATCGGGGAGTTTGTTGCCGGGATTGCCGGCGATTTCGCTGTAGGAAGGCAGTCCGCTTTCGGTGCCGCGTGCGACGTGCGAGGCGTTGGTGCTGTTCTGGCGCAGGGGGGTGGAGGGGCCGGGCTCGACCGCGGGGGCGTAGTCGTCGGGGTTGATCTCGTCGGGCAGGGGCTCGTCTTCGGAGAGCATGGGATCGCCGCCGCGGCCGGACGGTAATCCGGGGAACTGACCGGGGATGGAATTTTGCGGGGAGGACGGCACCTGGCCGCCGTATCCGCCATAGCCCTGCGTGTAAGGCTGGCCGTTGGGAGAGGTGGCGTACGGCTGACCATTCGGGCCGATGCCGCCCGCGCCGTTGTAATAGGGCTGGCCATTTGGTCCAACGCCTTGCCCATAAGGTTGTCCGTTGGGCCCTACGCCGCCCACGTTTCCGTAGGGCTGCCCGTTCGGGCCGACACCACCTGCTGAGTTGCCGTAAGGCTGGCCATTGGGACCAACCGCTCCAGCATTAGCGCCATAGCGCTGACCGTCAGGGCCGATGCCGCCAGTGTTACTCCCGTAAGGCTGCCCGTTCGGGCCGACACCACCTGCTGAGTTGCCGTAAGGCTGGCCATTGGGACCAACCGCTCCAGCATTAGCGCCATAGCGCTGACCGTCAGGGCCGATGCCACCAGTGTTATTTCCGTAAGGTTGCCCGTTCGGGCCGACGCTACCCGCCGGGTTGCCGTAAGGCTGTCCATTTGGGCCAACGCCACCGTTGTTGCCATAGGGGCGGCCATTGGCGTCGACGCCCTGCGCCGCCGCCCGTTCGCGGGCGGCCGCTTCGGCCGGCGACTCTCGCAACATCAGCCAGGCCACGATGCCAGCATTCACCACCAGCAGCCCGATCAGAGCCATCGCCCAGACCGGCAGACGCGCGCGCGGCGGAGCGACCTTCACCTCGAACAACGCCGGCCCGGTCTGCCGCTGGCGCTCGCTCTCCGATTTCTTCAGCGCATCCAGGATAAAAGACATTCGCTAGCTGCCCCGTGATGGCGCTGCGCTGAGCAGCGGTGAGCCCGGCCCGGCCACGGCACTGGCGAGCACGATCTGAGTTTGTATGCCAGCGATGCCATCCACCGCAAGGCGATGCTGGCGCTGGAATTCCATCACCAGCCGGCTGAGCTCATTATCGAACACATCACTCACAGGCTGTGCCGGCTTCCCGCCGTGAAGCTGCTGCAAGCTCTGGCGCAGCCACCGCACATCATCACCCCGCATGCCCACCGAGAGGGCCTTCACACCGCTCGTGGTCGCCGGCCGCCACAACAACACGAAATCCCCGAACCAGTATCGCGACAGCTCGCCGATACCGATCTCATGCAGCTGCCCGCCGATCTCCACGCGCGCCCGCTCATCGTCCAGCGCTGAAACCACCACCTGATGCGACCCACCCGAATCGTCCGTCACCAGCAGAATGGCCGGCCGGTTGTAGAGACGCAGCTGCCCGAACGAGCCCCGCTCGATCAGACACTCGAGCCCCTGGCGACTGGCCTGCGTGCAAGGATCCACCCGTCCCACGACATACCGGGTCTGCCACAAGCCAAACAATTTACGGAACGCATTGTCAGGATCTGTCTCGTCACCATGCCGCGCCAACAGAGTTTGTAAGCTGGCAGTGGGAGGATTCGGAGCCGCCGCGCCAACGGCAGGCGTTGGTTGACCTCCGGTCGCGATGGTGTTGCCTGAATCAGCGGCTGCGGCGGCCGCAAGCCCGCCCCCGCCACTCGGCGCCTCCGCCTCGCGCCGGATCACGCCTTCGGCATTCTGTGCATGAGCTGCATCAGTCGCCCGCTCCCACGGCGCCAGCTGCCACAGCAACACGCCTACCGCGATCAGCGAAGCGAACCCCGCCGCCGCCCCCGCCAATGGCAACCAGGGTGCGACAAACTTCCGGCCAAACACTTCCGCCGCCGCGCGCCTGACAATGCTGCCGGTGACACGATGGCGATCCTGCGTGTACGCGCCTAACAAAGCGCGATCGCTGATGACATTGATAACGCGCGGCACGCCGCCCGAAAGTCGATGCACCTCGCGCAGCGCGCCCGGCGTGAAAATATCTGAAGTAGAGCCCGCCACGCGCAGGCGATGCCTGACATACGCGCCCGTCTCGCTGCTCGACAGCGGATCGAGGTGATAACGCCCCGTAATACGTTGAGCCAGCTGCCGTAATTCGTTGCGCGCGAGCAGCTCCCGCAGCTCCGGCTGGCCGATCAGAATGATCTGCAGCAGCTTCTGCGTGTTGGTTTCCAGGTTGGTGAGCAGGCGCACCTGCTCCAGCACCGCAGGCGCGAGATTCTGCGCCTCGTCCACCACCAGCACGATGCGGCGCCCGTCCGCATGGGCGCGCAGCAGATAAGAATTCAGAATATCGACGAGGTCCTTGAGGCTGTCGGTGGCGGAGTCCGGCACGCCGATGCCCACCTCCTCACAGATCGTCAGCAGAAACTCCGTTGCCGTCATCCGCGGATTGAGGATGAGCGCGATCTCGGCATTCTTTGGCGTCTGCGCCAGCAACGAACGCACGATGGTCGTCTTGCCCGTGCCGACCTCGCCCGTGAGCTGCACGAATCCGCCGGCCTCGTTGATGCCGTAAAGCAGATGCGCCAGCGCCTCCCCGTGCCGCTCGCTCAAATAGAGATAGCGCGGATCCGGAGTGATCGCGAATGGCTTTTCGTGCAGACCGAAGAAGGGGAGATACATGGCGGGATGTTACTTGATGCTGCTCGCACGTCGCAGCGCCTGAGTGCCGAAGCGCCGCCGGGCCTCGTCCATCGCGGCATCGAGGCGGGTGGCATGCGGCGCCGCGTCCTCAAACAGACCGAGCTGCGCAGCCGGACTGAGATCGCTCAAACCCACACCGAGCAGGCGCAACTTCGCTCCGGGGTTCTCCTCGAGCCAGCGTTGCAACAGCTCGCGCGCGACGTGGCTGATCGTACGGCCGTCATGTGTCGGCGGCGAGACGACGCGCTGCCGGGTGAACGTACTGAAGTCGTGCCGCCGGATCTTGATCTGCACACAGCCACTCATCAGCTGCTTCGCCCGCAGCCTTTCGCAGGCAAGGTCCGCTATGCGGACGAGCTCGTTCTGCAACAGCCGCGGATCGCCAATGTCCGTATGAAAAGTATCTTCGGCGCTGAGGGACTGCTCTTCCCATTCGGACAGCACCGGCCGATCGTCGATACCCGCGGCTCGCGCGCGAATGCGCGGCGTGTATTTGCCGAACAGCGGCCACAGCACGCTGTCGGGCGCTACGCGCAACTGGCTCAGCGTCATGATGCCCAGCGCTTCGACCTTCTCTCCCGTCTTGCGGCCGAGGCCGGGCAACCTGCGCACGGACAGCGGATCCAGAATGGCAGTCACCGTTTCCGGCGTGACGATTGTGAGCCCGTTCGGCTTGTCGAGATCCGAAGCGATCTTGGCGACGAGTTTGTTAGGCGCGACGCCGACCGAGGCGTTGAGCCCCGTCCGCTCGCGGATGCGCTGTTTGATCAGCTTCGCGATGCTGACGGCATCGCCGATCAGGTTCTGACTTGCCGTCACATCGAGGAACGCTTCATCCAGCGACAGCCCCTGCACGAGCGGCGTGATCTCGTGGAAGACCGCAAACACCTGGTTCGAGACTTCCTTGTAACGCGCCATGCGGGGCTTGATGCAGATCGCGTCCGGGCAGAGTCGCAGCGCTTTGTGAATCGGCATCGCGGAGTGCACGCCAAACTTGCGCACTTCGTAGCTGGCGGCGGCCACGACTCCGCGCCCCGTCGTGCCGCCTACGATCAGCGGCAGTCCTGCGAGATCAGGATTGTCACGCACTTCGACGGACGCGTAGAACGCGTCCATGTCGACATGCAGAATTGCACGGAGCGCTTTCAAGCGACGTGAATGTTCGTCACCGGCGCAGGCGTCGGCGCGTGCAAGCTGGGAGTGACTGCCTGCGCGGCAAGCTCATGCGGTGCGAAGTCATCGACGTTGATGATCTCCATCACCTTGCGATCATATTCACGCAGCAGCTCGCCTTCGGCGCTCGTGAGCACACCGGCTTCCACGGCCTGCGTAATCTGCGAAGGCAGATCGAGCGCCGTCACGATGCCGGTCTTCACGCCATCCACGCGGAGCTTCTTCTCGAGAGGTTCCGCGGTCTGCGAGAGCACCAGCGCTTCCTGCAACAGACCGAGCGGATTGCCAGGCTCCACGGTCTTGTAAATGTGCTCGCACAGGCGCTCGCGACTCTCTGTTGGATTCATCACCAGCTCCGCGAGCTTGCGGCCAAGGCGGTCGTCCGGCGCGGAATAGGCGAGCCCGCGTGGGAACACCAGGAAGCGGGTAACGCCACTCAGGAAGCGATTCGGGAAGTTGCGCAGGAAGCCGTGCAACTGTTCCTGAGCGTGATACAGCAGATTGCGACACGCCCACTCGACGATGGGCAGGTCTGCCTCGGGCCGGCCCTGGTTCTCATGATGTTTGAGTACCATCGACGCGAGATACATGCTCGACAACACATCGCCCAGACGCGCGGAGAGATTTTCTTTCTTCTTGAGGTAGCCGCCCAGGGTCAGCATCGCGACGTCCACGGTGAACGCGAACGAAGCACTGAAGCGCACGATGTGCTGGTAGTAGCGCCCCGTCGGACCCTTCACGGGCTTCTGCGTGAAGCGCGCATGTGTCAGCGCCATGATGAGTGACCGCACGGCGTTCGAGATGGTGAAGCCGATGTGCGCGAACAACGCGCGATCGAATTCATCCACGCCTTTCGTGCGATCCGGATTACGCGCGGCTTCCATTTCCCGCAACACGAACGGATGGCAGCGAATCGCGCCCTGCCCAAAGATCATGAGGCTGCGTGTCAGGATGTTGGCGCCTTCCACCGTGATGGCGACCGGCACCACCTGATAGGAACGGCCCAGATAATTCCGTGGCCCGAGGCAGATGCCTTTGCCGCCGTGGATATCCATTGCGTCGTTGGCGACGCGGCGGCCCATCTCGGTAACGTGATATTTCAGCATCGCCGCGGGCACAGCCGGTTTCTCGCCCTGATCGATCGCCGCAATGGTGACGGAGCGGGCGGCGTCCATCGTGTAGGTGAGGCCGACGATGCGCGCGATAACACTCTCCACGCCTTCGAACTTGCCCACCGGCATGTTGAATTGACGGCGGATGCGCGCATAAGCACCCGTTGCCCACGTGGCTGCTTTCGACCCGCCCGTGGCATTCGAGGGCAGCGAGATACAACGTCCCACTGACAATTGCTCTACGAGCATGCGCCAGCCCTGGCCCGCCATCGGCATGCCACCGATGATGACATCCAGCGGCACGAAGACATCCTTGCCCTGGATCGGGCCGTTCTGGAACGGCACGTTGAGCGGGAAGTGGCGCCGCCCAATGGTGATGCCTTGCGTGTTACGCGGAATCAGCGCGCACGTGATGCCGATGTCCGCCTTGTCGCCCACGAGTTTGTCAGGATCGAACATGCGGAAGGCGAGGCCAACCACCGTGGCGACCGGTGCAAGCGTGATGTAACGCTTGGAGAAATTAAGACGCAGGCCGATGATCTCGCGCCCCTGCCACAAGCCTTTGCACACCACGCCGGTGTCTGGAATGGCGCCAGCGTCAGAGCCCGCACGCGGCCCTGTCAGCGCGAAGCATGGAATGTCTTCTCCACGGGCGAGCCGTGGAAGGTAATAGTTCTTCTGCTCTTCGGTGCCGTAGTGATTCAACAGCTCTCCAGGCCCGAGCGAGTTGGGAACCGCTACGGTTGACGATGTTGTCGTGCTGCGACTCGCGAGCTTCGACAACACACACGAGTGGGCATACGCGGAGAATTCCAGTCCACCGTATTTCTTCGGAATGATCATGGCGAAGAAGCCCTGCGAGCGCAGGTAGTCCCAGACTTTAGGCGGCAGATCGGCGCGCTTGTGAGTGATGTCCCACTCGTCGAGCATTTCGCACAATGTTTCGCACGGGCCGTCGAGGAAGGCCTGTTCCTCAGCTGACAGCTGCGGTGCCTTCGATGACAACAACTTGCTCCACTTGGGCGCGCCGGTGAAGAGCTCGCCGTCCCACCAGACCGTGCCGGCCTCCAGCGCGTCTTTCTCTGTTTGCGACATCGACGGCAGCAGCTTGCGATACGTCTTCATGAACGGGCGGCTGATGAGTGCCTTGCGCAGCGGCCGCAGGTTGAGCAGCCACAGCGAGCCCAGCAGAATCCACAGAAAGCCTTTCCAGATGCCGGCTGGCGCGCTCGACGCGCCAAACACCGTGTAGGCGGCAAGCAGCACCGTGAACGTAATGGTGAAAACCAACAGGCTGAGACGCCGATACGCCAGGAACAACACGGCGGCGATGAAGAGCAGCGTGATGACGCCGCCCACCTGCGTTACGGCATAGGCAGCCGCAGCAACGAGAACGAGAGAAAAAATCGCGCCGAGCATGGGATTCCTCACTGCGCCGTCGAACTGGATATTCGTCCGACTATAACGGCGCAGCGGGCAGGGCGCACCCGGCGACCGGACCTCGGCGGGGCTTGCGAGGCCAACGGCCGGACTGGCGTTTCGACGCCGATCCGGCCTTTTGGTTCAACAGCTTATTTGCCGAGAAGGTCTTTCACGCCGTCGCGCTCTTCCTTCAGCTCGGTCTCGGTCGCCGTCATGCGCTTGCGGCTGAACTCATCGACCGAAAGTCCCTGGACGATCTGGTACTCGCCATTCTTCGTGGTGACGGGGAACGAGTAGATAAGGCCTTCAGAGATGCCATAGCTGCCATCCGACGGGATGCCCATGCTGGTCCAGTCGTCGCCCGGTGTGCCGAGCACCCAATCGCGAATGTGGTCGATCGCTGCGGAGGCGGCCGATGCAGCAGAGGACGCACCGCGCGCCTTGATGATGGCCGCGCCGCGCTGCTGCACGACCGGAATGAATGTTTCCTCTAGCCACTTCTGATCGACGAGCGAACTCGCGGGCTTGCCCTTCACGGTGGCGTGGCTGATGTCGGGATACTGGGTCGCTGAGTGATTGCCCCAGATCGTGAGCTTCTTGATGTCCGTCACGTGCGCGCCGGTTTTCTCGGCAAGCTGCGAGAGGCCGCGGTTGTGATCGAGACGTGTCATCGCGGTGAAGTTGCGCTGGTTGATATCTGGCGCGTTGGCGCGAGCGATCAGCGCGTTGGTGTTGGCCGGATTACCGACGACGAGCACCTTCACATTGCGATCGGCAACTTCGTTCAGGGCTTTGCCCTGCGCGGAGAAAATGGCTGCGTTGGCGAGCAGCAGATCTTTGCGCTCCATGCCCGGGCCGCGCGGGCGCGCGCCGACGAGCAGAGCCGCATTCAGATCGCGGAAGGCGACTTTCGCGTCGTCGGTGGCGACGATCTTGTTGAGGGTGGGGAATGCGCAGTCCGCGAGCTCCATGACGACGCCCTGCAGGGTCGGCAGCGCCGGGGTGATCTCGAGGAGATGCAGGTTCACCGGCTGGTCCGGGCCCAGCAGCTGGCCGGACGCCACACGGAAGGCGAGGGCATAACCGATCTGACCGGCGGCGCCGGTGATCGCGACGTTCAAGGCAGGCTTCATGGCGCGCTCCGAAATCTCTCGTGGGGGTAAAAGAAGGCCGGCAATTCTAGAGGGTTATCGAGCGCCATCAAGGACGTAATCGGGATAAGCCCGGCGGAATTCCCGCAGCTGGTCGTCTGCTTCCGCGGACTTGCCGGCGGCGCGCAGTGCTTCGATGCGCTTGAGCCAGGTGGCCGGCTCGTGCGGCTTCGGCGCGATAGCCCGCTCGGCCCCGGACTTTCGAGCCATGGACGATTGAGTACCCGCTGACGACGCCGCGACCGGGGGTGCACCCGGCGCAGCCGATGCCCGCGCTGACGGCATTGCCGCCGCGGCTGACGCTGAAGATGTTTGCGCTGGCGGCGCCTCCGCAGCGGATGACACGGTCGATCCTTCTGCAGATGACGCCACCGCAGGTGGGGGCGGAGGTCCAGGAGCGGGCGCCGCTGCTGACACGGCCGCTGATGAGGCCTGCCGCGACGAACCGTTCGCGGCAGCTTCGGTGCGGTCTTCAACCGACGCAATGGCCGTTTCGATTTCAGCCGCGTCAGACACCACATTGGCGCGCTTGGCTAACGCCGCTGTCGGCGCACGCGCTGAGACATCCGCAGGCGCTTCACCGGGTGTCGAAGCCAGCATCACATCGTTCTCAGCCTCACCCGCAACCTGCAGATCCACCATCACCGGTGACGACGATCGCGGCGGCGTCGGTGAGCGGGTTTCTCTCAACGCCGCAAGCTGCTGCGCATCGGGCTGCGCGCGATACAACACCACCGAAAATAAGATCGTCGCCGCAAGTCCCACGGGAACAGCCCAGCGCCGCGTCGTTGACGGCATTGGGTCCGAAGGCGCGAAGCGAGTGCTGAAACCAACTTCCCCATCCTGCGGACGCGCGAACGCAGACCGCGCCCGCTTCAATATCAACGCATCAACACTCGCAGGTGGCTCCGGCTGCTCGATGCGTTCGAGATCCGCGTGCACAGAACCACGACGCTGCAGATACGCTTCGAATTCCTCATCGCGCTCGGGAGAAGTCATGAGCGCGGCTCCTCGATAACAACAGGGGCAGGCATGGCAACAGCCGCAACATCAGAAGACAGCGCCTTCCGCAACTTCGTCACCGCATAACGCAGGCGGCTCTTCGCCGTCTCCGCAACAGTACCCGTCACAGTGGCGATCTCTTCAAGTGACAAACCAGATTCTTCATACAACAAAAAAGCATCGCGCTGTTCCGCCGGGAGTGAGGTCAGGGCCGCGCGATATCGCGCGTTGATCTGCGCATGCTCGGCACGCGCATCGGGTCGATCGCTGTCCGGCGCCGGCAGGGCGTCTTCCCACTGCTCACCTTCACCGGCGCTCTCGTTACGCACCGCCGAGCGGCGGCAGTGATCGATGAACGTGTTGTGCGCGATCCGGTACAGGAACGTGCGGAACTGCGCCCGCGGTTCATACCGGTCGCGTGTCGCAATGACCTTGCCCCACACGTCCTGGAATAAATCGTTCGCGAGCTCGGCGTGATGGGTATGGCGGAACAGATAGCGATACAGACCGCCGCGATGCCGTCCGTACAGAACTTCGAATGCCCGCACGTCCCCGCGGGCGTATCGCAGCATCAGCTCAGCATCGTCCTCCGAATTCATGGTTTCGACTCTACCGCCCCTGCTCCATCCCCCTGGAAAACTTTTTTTCACGAGCACGTTGACACTCAAGTAGTGTTGTAGTCATATATAACACCATGACGACGGCGAAATGCAGGTGCCTTCGCCGCGGACATGGGCTCAATCACGGGAGTAATTGTCATGAAAACGCTCGATACGACCTTCGGTCTTCGTTTCTCGGTATGCGGCACGGCCGCCCTCGCGCTCACGGCCATGATTGGCTGGGGCTTCGCTTCCACGACCTCGGTAGCGGTCTCGCGGGAATTCGCACTGGCGCCAGTGGTTGCCAGCGCGACCTTCACGGCACCGAGCCACCCCTCGACCGTTGTGGACCAGGCCCGGGCTGTCTGAGCCGAATTCAGGCGCTTCAGGTAGATTGATCTGCTGACACCTGCACACCCGTGCGCGACCAAGAGGCCATGATGGATCCACAGTGGGACGACAGTTCGCCGATCTACCGGCAATTGCGCGACCGCGTGGTGGCCATGATCCTCGAAGGCGTACTCAAGGAAGGCGACCCCTTGCCTTCGGTGCGCAACGTCGCTGCCGAGTTCCGGTTGAATCCGCTGACAGTGCTCAAGGGCTATCAGCAGCTGGTCGACGAGCAGCTCGTCGAAAAGCGTCGGGGCCGCGGCATGTACGTCAGTGAGGGTGCAAGCAAGGCGTTGATGAAAGATGAGCGGCAGAGATTCCTCGAGGGCGAATGGCCCCGGGTCTACGCCACCATCCAGCGCCTCGGCCTGTCGGCGAAAGATCTCCTGGAGAACGAGCCGGACAGGGCGACCAAACCCTGGCCTACTACCCCAGGACAGAATGAACCATGACCAGACTGATCGAAGCTCGCGGCCTGACGAAGAGCTATCGCAGCCGGCGCGCGCTGAATGACGTCAACTTCAGTGTCGACGCCGGCCGCATTGTCGGTCTCATCGGCCCGAACGGTGCGGGCAAGACCACGGCGTTGAAGGCCATTCTCGGCCTCACGACGTTCGAGGGAGAGCTGCGGGTGCTGGGGCGCGACCCTTACACCCAGCGCAACGAGCTGATGGAAGAAGTCTGTTTCATCGCCGACGTGGCCGTGTTGCCGCGCTGGCTGAAAGTAAGTCAGGCGGTGGAGTTCGTCGCCGGCGTGCATCCGCGCTTCAACCGCGCGCGCGCCGAAGAGTTTCTCAGCAAAACCGATATTCGCCTCAACAGCCGCGTACGCGAGCTGTCGAAAGGCATGGTCACCCAGCTGCATCTCGCGCTCATCCTCGCCATCGACGCGAAGCTGCTCGTGCTGGATGAGCCTACGCTCGGCCTCGATCTTCTCTACCGCCGCCGCTTCTACGACACGCTGCTCAACGATTATTTCAACGAGGAGCGCACGATCCTGCTCACCACCCATCAGGTGGAGGAGATCGAGAATCTCCTGACGGACGTGCTCTTCATCAAAGACGGCCACATCACGATGTCCGCCTCGGTCGAGGAGCTGTCCGAGCGCTACGTGCAGCTCGTGGTCGCGCCGGATCAGGCCGCGCGGGCGCGCGAGCTCAACCCGTTCTATGAACGCGAGGTGTTCGGGCGCATCGCCATGTTCTATGAAGGTCGTACGCCTGCCGAGCTGCGTCCGTTGGGAGAATTGCGCACGCCCTCTATCGCCGATCTGTTCGTCGCAAAAATGCAGGGAGCCGCGGCATGAGCACGAGACAGATCGTAACGCTGGTCCGGCGAGAGTTCTGGGAGCACCGCGTCCTGTGGACGACGCCTCTCATTCTCGCCGCGGTGCTGATTCTCTTCGCAGTGTTGGGAACGCTCGGCAACACACATGTCTTTAACGGAGACATGTTCGACGGGCACGGCCACGACGGTGAGAGCAACGCTGCCGTGATCTCGGTCTTCTCGCAACTGGCGGTCGCCGTCCCGCAGCTCGTCGTGATGTCTTTCGTCGTCGTTTTCTATCTGCTCGACTGCCTGTCGGCCGAGCGGAAGGATCGGAGCATCCTGTTCTGGAAATCCCTGCCCGTGTCGGACGCGTCGACGGTTCTCTCGAAGTTCCTCGTCGCTTTTGCGGTCGTTCCCCTTGGTGTTTATGCAGTCGCCGTCGTGACCAATCTGCTGTGCCTGGTCGTCGTCGGCATCAGTCCGCTGCGTGGCCTGCTCTCAGCCTGGGACGCCAGCATGTGGTTCGAGACGGAGGCGCTGCTGCTGTTTGCCGTGATTTATGGCGCGCTGTGGTACGCACCGGTCATGGCATGGCTGCTGCTCGTGTCGTCCTGGGCGAAGCGCAGCCCGATCACCTGGGCGCTGCTGCCTCCGAGCCTCGGGGTCTTCGTTGAGCACAATGTTATCGGCACGGACTATCTCGGCCGGCTGCTCTCGTATCGTCTCGTCGGGTTCTGGAAGGAGCTCAATCACGAGTCCGGCCTCAACATCGCCAGAGACCACTTTGGCGCGTCGGGCTTCGTGTCGTTCATTGGCGAGTTTGGCCATCTGTGGATGTGGGTGGGCCTCGCCGCCGCCGCGGGCCTGCTCTATGGAGCGATCCGGATTCGCCGTCGTCACGACGACACGTGATTGCTTCGTAAGGGGGCGCTTCTATAGTGTCCTGCTATGGAGCCGACGAATTCTTACCTGACGGTACGCCGCGACGCCGATAGTCTCGAGCTCGATCTCACGGGCGAGTGGCGTGCGTTGCAGCTGGCCGAGATCGATGCGGCACTGAAGCCCGTCGATCTCGCGGGCGTCCGCCACGTTGTCATTGCAACTGACAACCTGACCGCGCTCGATCTCTCGGGTGCGTATCGGCTCCACGCGTTGCTCGGTCGTGCGCGCGAGTCCGGCGCGGAGGTCAGCTTCAAGGGCACGCAGCCAGACCAACTCCGCCTCATCGACAAGACGCTGGAAGAGGACGCTTCGAAAGCCTCCACCGGCAACCCGGATGACGAGCTTCTTCCGGTCGCGCAGATCGGCCGCGGCGCGATCCGGCGTGTGAAAGATCTGCGCAAGGGTCTGGCGTTTCTCGGCCGCACGACGCTGACCGTCTTTCGCGCGCTCTTCAGCATCAAGCGCATGCGTCCGACGTCGATCGCCCGGCATGTCTATGACACGGGCATCACGGCGATCCCGATCGTTTCGCTGATCGCGTTTCTGATCAGCGTCATCATTGCTTACATGAGCGCGCAGCAGCTCATCAGCTTCGGCGCGGAGATCTTCGTCGTCGACCTCGTGACGATCGGGGTATTGCGGGAGCTTGGCGTGTTGCTCACCGCGATCATCGTGGCGGGCCGCTCGGGCAGCGCGTTCGCGGCGGAGATCGGCTCGATGCAGCTGAACGAAGAAGTGGACGCGTTGCACGCAATCGGGGTCAACCCGTTCGAGGTACTCGTCGCGCCGCGAGTGATCGGCCTCGTCATCGCCTTGCCCTTGCTGACCGTCATTTCAGACGGCGTCGGCTTGGCGGGCGGCGCGATTCTGTGTCGCTATATGCTGGATATGCCGATCAGTCAGTACATTTCACGCGTGAACGAGGCAATCTCGCCTACGACATTCTGGGCGGGCCTGTTGAAGGCGCCGTTCTTCGCTATGTTGATCGCGATGGCCGGCGTCCATCGCGGCATGCAGGTGCGGGGCTCGTCCCGTGAGCTCGGCAGGCTGACGACGATGGCGGTGGTGCAGTCCATCTTCCTCGTCATCTTCGCGGATGCGATTTTCGCCGTGATTTTCATGGAGCTGGATTTTTGAACTCTGCCGTCAGCAACCCCAGTGAAGAGGCTCGCGAGCCGGTCGTCGAAGTGCGCGGGCTCGTGAACCGCTTCGGCCATCAGGTGGTGCACGATGGCCTCGACATGCAGGTGTTGCCCGACGAGATCTTCGGCATCGTCGGCGGCTCCGGAACGGGCAAGTCGGTGTTGTTACGAACCGTGCTGGGGCTGCAGCGTCCGCAGGCCGGTGAGATCCGCATCGACGGACGCGACATCACCAAGCTCTCCGAACAGGAGCTGCGGCACACCAAGGCGCGTTATGGCGTTACCTTTCAGCAGGGCGCGCTGTTTTCGGCGCTGACGGTGCTGCAGAACGTGCAGCTGCCGATGATCGAGCATCTGGACCTGCCGACACGCGCGCTCGATGACCTCGCCATGCTGAAAATCAGACTCGCCGGCCTGCCTGCGAGTGCCGGCGCGAAATATCCCGCGCAGCTCTCGGGCGGCATGATCAAGCGCGCCGCGCTGGCTCGTGCGCTCGCGCTCGATCCGAAGCTGTTGTTCCTGGATGAGCCCACGTCCGGACTCGATCCCATCAGCGCCGCCGAGTTCGACGAGTTGCTGCTGTATCTGCAGGGCGAGCTCAAGCTGACCGTCGTCATGATCACTCACGATCTGGACACGATCTTCCGTACCTGCAATCGTGTCGGGGTGATCGTCGACAAGCACATGGAGATCGATACCCTCGAGGGCATCATGAAGAATCCGCATCCGTGGATTCAGTCCTATTTCCATGGCGAGCGGGCGAAGATCCGGGGAGAGCAACAGCATGGAGCGTGAAGCCAACTACGCGGCCGTCGGCGCATTCGTCGTCTTCGTCGCCGCGCTGGCCGTGCTGTTCGTCTACTGGTATTCAGATAGCCGCGATCGCCGCGACTATCAGCGTTACGAGATCTACTTCGAAGGCAGCGTCAGCGGGCTCGAACGCGGGGCGGCCGTGCGCTACCTGGGTGTGGACGTCGGGCGCGTCTATGAGATGCGTATCGACCCGCGTGAAGCCAGCCGCGTGCAGGTGCTGGCAGACATCGACTCCTCCGCCCCCATTTCCCAACGCACCATCGCAGAGTTGTCATTGCAGGGCGTCACCGGCCTGCTCTACATCGATCTGCTCGACAACACCGGCGCCCGCGCGCTCGCGAGCCTCGTGCCGAGTCAGAAATATCCGGTGATCCGCGCTGCGCGCTCGCGCTTCGATGCCTTTCTGACCAGCCTGCCTGACGTGCTGGCGGTCGTGCATTCGGTCGCGGATCGTGCGACGAAGATCCTGAGCGACAAGAACATCGCGGCCATCTCCAGCTCTCTCAGCAACATCGACAAAGCGACCACGCAACTGCCGGCCACGCTGACCGAAGTGCAGGCGCTGGTGACGGACCTGCGCTCCACGGCCGCGGAACTCAATACTGCGGCCACCAGCGCCCGCGGTGTCATCGACGTTGCCGGTCCTGAGCTCGTGGGCGCCGTGCAACGCATGAACACGGTTGCAGACAATCTTTCTACAGTGACCTTGCAGCTCAGTCAGCTCGTGGGTGATACGCGCACCGATCTGCGTGCGTTCACCCAGGACGGTCTGCAGGAATTCGAACGTCTGCTGCGTGATGGGCGTTCCGCCACCCGTGAGGTTCGCGATCTGTCGCGCAGCCTGCGCGAGAATCCGTCGCAGCTGCTTTATCAGCCGCCCGAGCAGGGCGTGGAGATTCCGCCATGAAGCGCTTCGCCCCGGTGCTGCTGCTGGCCGTCGCGGGCTGCTCGGGTGGCCTGCAAAGCAACTCGTCCGCTGAGCAGATCTATGTCATGCGTCCGACCAACGGGCCGAACACGGCGCTGCAGCCGCTCGACGTCGTATTGAGAGTGGGGCGCCCGCAGGCCCAGCCCGGCCTGGATACGCCACGCATCGTGCTCATTCAGTCCGATCGCCGCATGAGCCACTTTCAAGGCAGCCGCTGGCCGGAAGACGTTCCTGAAATGCTCGAGGCGCTGACGGTCGAGACGTTCCGCAACACCAACGCGTTGCGTGGCGTGCAAGATTCGCTGAGCCCATTCGCGGGCGATTATTTCCTGCAGCTGTCGGTGCGCCGTTTCGAAGCGGATTATTCGCGCGGAGGCGTCGCGCCCGAAGTTCGCATTGTGCTCGACTGCACCGTGGGTGCGAGGCGCGGGCGGGAGACGCTCGTCAGTTTCGTGGCTGAAGGCACGGCGCCCGCTGCTGACAATCGGCTCGGCGCTGTCGTCGCTGCGTTTGAGACCGCGACCAACACGGCGCTCGCGACAGTCACCCAGAGAACGTTCGACATCATGCGTGAAACGATAGCCACGCATGCGAAAGAAGAAGCGGACATCGCAGCGCGCGGTGGCGTGATTGCCCCGCCTGCTCAGAACGTGGAGAGGCCGGCGCCTTCCATGAGGCGATAAAGCCAGTAGCGCGATTGCGCGGGGTCGGCATACACGCCGAAATCCGCCGTATATTCAATGCCTAGCGACGCCCTGTTGTGCCACAGCGTGTCGAAATAATTCAGTGTTTGTAAGGCGAGCTCCGAGCCGCGCGCGACTTCGATGGCGATGTTGGCTTCGAGGTTGTAGTCGCCGATGTTGCGGCGGGTAAGATTGGCGGAGCCCAGCGTGATCCACGTGCGATCGGGGCCGTACACCATCACCATCTTGGTGTGAAACTGTTCGCCGTGCGTGCGGTACCAGCGTATGCGGATGTTGCCGTCGCTCGACGCCACCAGCTCGCTCGCCACCGGCCTGTTGGGAATGCCGGACTTCGTCCGCCCGAATGCATCCTTGTTAGGATCGAGAATCAGGCGAACCGCGACGCCGCGCTCCTCGGCAGCGAGCAGCGCTTCGACAGTGCTGCGATCAGCAATGTAGAACATGGCGACATCGATGCTGTCGCCTTCGACCGCGCCGCCGATCTGCTCCAGCAGGGCATCGCGTATCGCGCCTTCGGTAAGGAACCTGGCCCGCGCCACCGTGCCGTCGGAACTGATTTCCGCGCTGCGTGTTGGTACCTCCGCGGCGGGAGGCCCAATGCGTGGGGGAGTTGTCGGCGGTTGCTCTGAGCGCGCATCCGCGGTTGCAGTGACCTGCGAAACCAACTCCGACGCGCTCCACTTTTCCTTCCAGCCTGAGAAGCGGGCGATGTCGAGCTCGCTGTCGAGCAACGGCTCCAGCACGGCGCCGGAGACGCGCACGGCGACATTCGAATGCGCGCTGCTCGCATCATGCGGATTCGCCGACGTGACGAGGCCGACGATCCCGCTTTCACCGTCGTCCGCGATGATGACCTTGCGATGATTCGCCTTGAAGTTGGCGAGCCGCGCGAGCGCGCGAAAAGTCACTTTCGGAGGTTCCGTCGCCAGCGGATTCGGCAACCAGCCGCTGCCCTCGCCGCTGCCGCTCCACCATCCCAGCAGGAGTCGCCACAGGCTCGAATAGATGAAGTTGGAATCGCGTAGTACGTCCAGGTTGGTCGTGACGACGTCCACGCCCGCGGCGCGCAGCAGTTTCAGATCTGAAGAAGGTGCGCCGCCATAGATCTCGTTGATCGGATCGGTGATCAACAACACCCGCAGCTGCGGATACGCCGTGCGCTGCTCGATGAGGGCGTCGCGCAACTCGTGCGACAGCGCTCGCATCGGGAGGTCCGGCTGCGGGGTGCCGAGGTGGTGGTCGTTGAACAGAAAGTAATCGATGACGAGGAAGTGCCGCGCGGCGCGGACGATCCGCAGCGTCTCATCGAAGATCGCCTGGCTCACGACGGGACGGCCGTAAGCATCGGCCGCGGTGATATCCGCAATGAAGTGGATGTCGCGGGTGGGAACGGACACCCATGCGCCGGCAAGCCGCACTCCATCCGGCAGAGACTTATGTGTCTGCCAGTAGGCAACACCGCCCAGGATTACGAAGATCGCGGCCGGTATGAAACGCCGCCATGTGCGGCGTCGACGTGCGGCCTCGCCGCTACGCACCGACGAATTGACGGGCATGCGCCGATTCTAACGGCTGTTGCCGGATTGCGTCGTGCCCTGTTCCAATTCTTCGCCCACTTCCAGCCAGCGCATCTCGAGCCCGTCGATTTGTGCGAGCAGCGTCGCATGGTCGCGCGTGAGGCGGCGCTGATCTTCCGCGGGGCGGGAAAGATAAGTCTCCGGATCGGCCAGCTCGTCTTCCATCTGCTTGCGCCGTGACGTGAGCTGCTCGAGCTGCTTCTCGATCTTGCGCTGCTCAGCGCGCAGCGGCGTCAGCCGGTTACGAGCTTCCGCTTCCAGCCGCTTCTGGTCGCGGCGCGATGGGGCGGACGCATCTGACATATTGTCAGGCCGCCTGGTGCCCGAGGTGCGCAGCCACGAGCCGTAATCCTCCAGATCGCCATCGAAGGGCGAGACCGCGCCATTCGCCACCAACAGGAAGTTGTCACACGCGCCGCGCAAGAGAGAGCGATCGTGCGAGACCACGACAACCGCGCCGGCAAACTCCTGCAGTGCGAGCAGCAGCACATGACGCATCTCGAGATCGAGATGGTTGGTGGGCTCGTCGAGCAGCAGCAGGTTCGGCTTGCGGGCCACGAGAATCGACAGCGCAAGACGAGCCCGCTCGCCGCCAGAGAACTGCCGGCTTGGCTCGAAGACGCGGTCGCCGCGGAAACCGAATTTGCCCAGGTGGTCGCGGCGCTGTTGCTCATTCCAGCCGGCAACATGAGGTCCGCCACGACGGTTGAGCTCGCTGAGCGCGGAGCTGTCCGAATCGAGATGTTCGAGCTCGATCTGCGCGAAGAACCCGACCGCGAGATCAGGCGACGGCGTCACGGTGCCGGCCAGCGTCGGCACCTGTCCTGCCAGCGTGCGCATGAATGTGGATTTACCCGCGCCATTGCGTCCGAGCACGCCAATGCGATCGCCTGGATTCACGCTGAGCGACACGTTCTGGATAACACGGCGTTCGCCGTATCCGGCGGCAACACGCTCCAACGTGACGAGCGGCCGAGGCAGTTTCGCGGGCTGTGCGAATTCCCACTCGAAGCCCGACACCGTCGTCGGCGCGGCGAGCTCGGTCATGCGTGACAGCGCCTTGATACGACTCTGCACCTGTCGCGCCTTGCTCGCCTGTGCGCGGAAGCGATCGACAAACTGCTTCACGTGCGCAATCTCGCGCTGGCGCTTCTCGATCATGGCCTGCGTGCGTTCACGCTCCGCGGCAAGTTGTACTTCGAAGGAGCTGTAGTTGCCGGCGTAGCTGCTGACCTGTCCAGCCTCGATGTAAACGATGCGGTTGGCGACGCCGTCGAGAAACTCCCGATCGTGCGATACCAACAGCAGAGTGCCTGGATAACTTCGCAGCCAGCTCTCCAGCCACAACACGGCGTCGAGATCGAGATGGTTGGTCGGCTCGTCGAGCAGCAGCAGGTCGGACCTGCGCATCAGCGCGCGCGCCAGATTCGCGCGCATTTTCAATCCACCCGAAAACTGGCGGACCGGCTTCTCGATATCAGCAGGGTCGAAGCCGAGGCCATCGGCGAGCTCCGCCGCGCGGCTGCGTCCGGCGTAGCCGGCGAGGCGGTCGTATTCACCATGGAGGCTCGCGAGCTTCGTGCCTTCGTCTGCCTCAGTGGCGCGCGCCATCGCGGCCTCGACCTCGCGCAGCTCGAGATCCCCGTCGAGGATGTATTCAACTAAAGGCCGGTCGGATTCGGGCAGTTCCTGCGCGACGGAGGCCATCGCGAGATTCGGTGGAGCCGAATACTCGCCGGCGTCCACGCCCAATTCACCGCGAATGAGCGCGAGCAGGCTCGATTTGCCGCAGCCGTTGCGTCCGACGATGCCGACCTTCTCGCCGCGGAAGATGGAGAGGTTGGCGGCGTCGAGCAGAATCTGCGGCCCGCGGCGCAGGCGAACGTCTGAGAGTGTCAGCAAGGGTGTGTCGGAATCCGGGAAACGGGGGCGGAGAGCGTGTCAGGCGCTGCTGCGTCCTGCAATGGCGTCGGCATGGGGAAGGAGATGCGCGAACGGCGGCGTGCCAGCGACCTGACGTGACAACAACGCCAGCAACTCTTCCGCCGTGCACGGCTCACCGAAGAGCTTGCCCTGCCCGTACTGGCAGTTGTGACCGCGGAGGAATTCCAGATGGCGGATAGACTCGATGCCTTCGGCCACGACATCCATGCCGAGGCTGCGGCCCATGTCGATGATCGTGCGCACGATGGTTGCGTCGCCCGCGTCGTCGCTGACGTTGCGAACGAAGGATTGATCCACCTTCAACGTGCCGATCGGGAACTGCTGGAGCGCGGAAAGCGAGGAGTAACCCGTGCCGAAGTCGTCGATCGACAGATGCAGGCCCATCGCATACAGCTCGTCGAGCAGGCGGACGGTGCGCTTGGCATCGGCCATCAAGGTCGTCTCGGTGATCTCCAACTCGAACGACGTAGGCGATACGCCATGGCGGCGGAACACAGAGCGACACCGCAGGATGAAGCTCGCCTGCCGCAACTGTTTGAGTGACAGGTTGAGGGAGATGCGGCCCGGCTCGCCCACTTCCGTACGCATCTGCCGGTAATCGAGGCACACGCGGTTCAGCACCCACTCGCCGATGTCCAGGATGAGGCTGGTCTCTTCCGCGAGCGGAATGAACTGCGACGGCGGGATATCTCCATGTCCGGGTAACCGCCAGCGCAACAACGCTTCGGCACCGATGATGCGGCCGTTGCTCAGATCCACCTTGGGCTGATAGCGGATGACCAGCTCATCGCGCTCGAGCGCGCGGCGGAGCTTGCTCTTCAACATCAGTCGTTCGACGGCCGCGGCGTTCATCTCCGGGGAGTAGAACGCGAACGTGTTGCCACCGTTCTGCTTGGAGTAGTACATCGCCGCGTCCGCATTGCGGATGAGGTCGATGACGTTCTCCGCATCGCGCGGGCACATGGCGATACCAACGCTCGCGCTCAGGAAAACTTCGTTCTGATTGAGCTGAAACGCGCGGCTGACTTCCGTCAGGATCGAGCGTGCGAGATGCGCGATCGGGCCGCGGTTATCTGTATCCGCGGGCAACCCGTCTACGAACAGCGCGAACTCATCTCCCGCCAGCCGGCCGACGACGGTGTCTTTCGGCAAGGCGCGCATCAGGCGTTCCGCCAACACCTCGAGCACACGGTCGCCTGCGTCGTGACCGAACGTATCGTTCACTTCCTTGAAGCGGTCCATGTCGAGATACAACAGCGCGATGGCGTGCCCGCCTCGCAGCGCTCGTGCGATCGCCTGCTGCAGCAGGTGGTGGAACTGCATGCGATTGGGCAGGCGAGTCAGCGCGTCGTAACGCGCGAGATAACGGATGCGGCGTTCGGCGCGTTTGCGCTCCGTGATATTCCGCGCGACGAAGATGTTGCCCTGGAACTGCGGATCGTCGCTCGCGATGTGCGAACCGGTGAGTGACACCGGAATAGTCTGTCCCGCGCGCGTGCGGATGACGGTCTCACGTGTTTCCTGCGCGGCCTGCGCCAGATCGAAGCCTTCACGCTCGCGCTCGTCGAGTACACCGACGATGCCGCGGCCAAGAATTTCCTCTTCGCTGAATCCCAGTAACTTGCAGGCTGCGATGTTGGCGACTTTGATGACGCCGTCGGGTGACGTGACAAACACGGCGTCTGTCAGGCTGTTCAGAACACTGTGCAGATAGTTCTTGTTGACCGTGGTCTGACGCAGCCGCGCACGCATGCGTTCCAGCGCGCCTTGCAGGTCGCCGAGCTCGTCGCGACGCATGACGTCCAGAGGACGGGTGTAGTCGCCCTGGCCGATGCGATCCGCGCTGCGGATGAGGGCGGCGATGGGGCGCGCGAGCTTATTGCCGGCGCGCCACGCGAAGGCTGCGCCGACGATGGCACCCAACAGTGCGAGACCAGCCGCCAACATCAGCGCGTTTTCGAACTGATCGCGACTGGCTGACGTGAGTCTGTAAGCAAGCGATGTGGGTTGTGCGGGGCCCGTCTGCGTGAGGGAAACCTGCACGGTGCCCAGGGTCTGCGGCGTTTCGGCGCCAGGGATCAGCTCGATCATCGCGCGCATGGGCGCGGCGCTCTGTCTCTCGAGCATGCCCGCGGGACGTGCGCCGGGACGTTGCCACTGGAAGAGCGTCTGCCCGCTCAGGTTGGAAACAACGAGGGAGGCAACGGTTTCATCTTCGATGAAAGGTTGCATGCGGGCCTGTAACGCCGCGGGGTCGGCGGACTTGACCGCGAGGGCTGCGGCTTCGGCGACGCGATCCGCGGTAGCGCGTGCGCGCAGCTGCAATTCGAGGGCAACTCGCTCGGACGCTGAGGACTGCGCCATGCGACCGATGGAGACGGAATCGGCGTTATGTTTCCACGCGAGTACCGCCATGATGACCACGGCGGAGAGCACCACTGTTATGAAGGCGGTGCCGGCGTATTTCAGTTTTAGACTTCGGGCGGCGCTCACGATGATTCCGGCTCACTCTGCGAGTGCACACCGGCGGTCCCCTGTCTGTGACGGCGGTCATAGTAACCGGCACCGCCGCAGGGAGCTACCCGAGAAAAGCCGCTATGTCGTCGTTATATCGCGACCATCGTTGTCATAACGCGCGCGAGCCGATGTCGATACGCTAGCGATCAACATTGGTGGGCCCCGCCGTTGGTGAACGGCCGCATGAATGAGCTTCGGCGTGCTCGCCGTCGTGGGGAGGCATCGCAAGGGGCGCGGCACATCGCCGTGGTCGACCCTTCAGCGGCTCGACCAAGCCTTCTTGATATAGCCGAGCATGAGGCCGCGGGTCGTGGCCATGGTGTCCGGCGAAGCCGCAAACACCGGGGGATTGCGCCGGAGCAGGCGCCAGTTTTCACTGCGCAGAATCTGCCGCAGGTACTCGACGTTGCGATCAATGGCTTCGATGTACGGATTGCGACCTCCGAACAGCGCCTCGAGGTACCGGTAGGCAGCGCCGAACTCGCCATCGAGCCGTTTGACCCGGACCTCGGAAACAAACTCCGGTGTCTGACGCAGCAGATCGAGCCCCGACGCGTACTTCACCTGCTGGGCGCCATTCGCGGAAGTGGGCAGCGCCACGCCACCCAGCACGAACTCGGCATACAGCCGGTCCCGGCATTTCTCGAGGTAACAGCGATCCGCCATCTGCGCGATCATGTCGGCCGTGCCGAGCATGTGACCGATACGCAGATCCCGGGGATCAGAAGTCTGGATCCGCGCAAACGGCACTTCGTACCCCGTGAAGTGCACGATCGAGGCGGCCATATCCGCCCAGTGGCCGAGGCCCACGGTAGGCAGATACTCCCGCAGAAAGTTGGCTCCACGCGAAACATGCGTGCTCGTGAACTCCGCGCCATTCATCGACACGTCGTCCGTGCGGCGCAGATATCCCACATCGTGATAGAGCCCGATGATCACCCCGACCACCGCGCGCTCGGAACCCAGCAGATCGTCACCCGTGTGCTGACGCTCATAACCCACGAGCAGGCGCGCCAGCGCGAGCGTGATATCCAGCGAATGCTGGCGATCGTGATAAACGGTATCGACCCCGTAGTAGCCCTGCACCTCACCGGCGAACAGGCGCTCGAAGTAGTCGAATGCGAGGACGAGGGGCTGAAGGCGGACGGTCGGCCACATGCCCGTAAAGAGATCTTCGACTGCCGTTTGCACGGCCGCGGGCGAAGACACCTGCACGGTATCTGTAACGTCGTAGTCGTTGCGCCGCGCGCTGATCATTCTGTGGTGTCTCGATGCCGGCTGAGCAGCCGGTTCCCCGTCGTTTCGAATTCGAGGAAGTCTAGGACGGGGGGCGGGGATCACCTGCGAAGCGGCGCACACTTTGGGCACCTGCCTGTCAAGCGTGACAGTGTGTTGTACCTATCGGGACTAACACGCTCGCGCGGCGACGAAAATGGCGCGTCAGAACATTGCGGCTTACGCGTGCCCGGAACTCATATGTCAAAGGTTGCAATGACGGGCGCGTGATCTGAGGGACGTTCGGCTTTGCGCGGCTCGCGATCGACGACGCATCCGCTGCAGCGTGACGCCAGCGCCTGCGTTGCGAGAATGATGTCGATGCGCAGGCCGTGGTTACGGCGGAAAGCAAACATTCGGTAATCCCACCAGCTGAATGTCGCCGGCGGGTGCTCGAACTGACGAAACACATCGACGAAGCCCGCGCCGACGAGCGAGCGATACGCCTCGCGCTCCGGCTCGCTCACATGCACGCTGCCGACCCATTTCGCCGGATCGTGAACATCCCGATCCTCCGGCGCGATATTGAAATCACCGAGCACGACCAGTCGCTCATGCGTTTGTGCCTCGACACGCAGCCACTTCTCCAGGGCGGCGAGCCAGCGCAGCTTGTACTCGTATTTCTCCGAGCCCACCGCCTGCCCATTGGGGATGTAGAGATTCACGACGCGCACGCCTTGGGTCGTCGCCGCGAGCACGCGACGTGGCGGATCGTCGAAATTCGGAATGTCGGTAATCAGATCGCCGACCGGCCAGCGCGACAGCAGCGCCACGCCGTTATAAGTTTTCTGGCCGCAGAAGAGCACGTGATATCCCAGTGCCTCGAGCTCGGCGCGCGGAAAATCCGGGTCGACGAGTTTCGTCTCCTGCATCGCCAGCACGTCGACCTGCGAGCTTTGGAGCCACTCCAGCACCTGGGGCAGGCGAACGCGCAGCGAGTTGACATTCCACGTCGCGATTTTCATTAGTAGATTCTCAGTCCACCGTATTTGCGACGGATGCGACGATCGAGCATCCGCCAGCCCAGCACGAAGCCGACGACCAGAGTGACCGCCGACGATCCTAGCGCCCAGTGCCACGCAGGCCGGTCAACGAGCTGCAGCTGCGGATCGAAGAAGCGCGCGTTCACCGGCGCCGGCAGCGCGGGCTCCGGGTCTTCCGGCTCGGGCGGAGGAGGCGCACTGACGTTGGGATTGACCGGCGGCTGCCCGCTCGCCAGCGCCGCTGTCGCGGCACGACTTGCGTTGATCTCGCCCTGCAGGCGGGCAATCTCGCGATTGAGGCGCTCCACCTGGCTCGTGCTCTCACGCAGGCGCTGCTGCAACGGCGGATCCGACGAAAGATAAGAAGACTTCATCCAGCCTTCCTGACCATCCGCGAGACGCACGTGCGCCTGCTCCTCATCGCGTTCGATCACGTCGACCTTGTCGCCGCTGCGAATCGATGCGAGGCGCTCGCCCTCGCCGTCACGGAGAGAGGTCACGCCGACGATGAGCTGTTCGGTGATATATGCGGTTTCCGCGTGGCCGGTCGATACGGCGCACGCGAGGACCAACGCGCAGGCCACCGCGGCCTTGCGCGTCTCAGCTTGCCTCATGCCGCGAGGTCGCCCGTAGCGGCGATGCCATGCTGGCGAAGCAGGGCGCGCACATCAGGCTGGCGCCCGCGGAATTCCACGAATGCGTCGAGCGCATCGCGGCTGCCGCCTTTGCTCAGAATGGATTCGAGGAAACGTCGCGCGGTGCTGTGATCGAACACGCCGCTTTCCTCGAAGGCGGAGAATGCATCCGCCGCCAACACTTCCGCCCACTTGTAGCTGTAGTAACCCGCGGCGTAGCCGCCCGCGAAAACGTGGCCGAAGCTGTTGGCGAACCGGTTCCAGGCGGGCGCCTTGATCACCGCGACTTCGCTGCGAACCTCAGCAAGAATTTCGGCAACACGCGCACCCCGTTCCGGGTCGTACTCGGCATGCAGCCTGAAGTCGAACAGCGCGAACTCCAGCTGACGCATCATCTGCAGGCCCGCGTGGAAGCTGCGGGTAGCAGTGAGGCGCTGCTGAATGTGCTCGGGCAGCGGCTCGCCCGTGTCGACGTGTGCGGAAATCTTTCTGAGCACGTCGGCGTGCCACGCATAGTTTTCCAGGAACTGGCTCGGCAACTCCACCGCATCCCACGCGACGCCGTTGATGCCCGCGAGACTGGGGTAGTCCACGAGTGTCAGCAGGTGATGCAGGCCATGACCAAACTCGTGAAACATCGTCACGACGTCATCGTGCGTCAGCAACGCCGGGCGATTCTCTCCCGGCGGCAGGAAGTTGCAGACGAGATAAGCCACGGGCAGCGAAGCGCCGCTTGCTAGGCGCTTGCGGCCTACGCATTCGTCCATCCACGCGCCGCTGCGCTTGCTCGGGCGCGCGTATGCGTCGAGATAGAAACCGCCGACCGCGTGACCTGAGGCATCCTCGATATCGAAGTAACGCGCGTCCGGATGCCAGATAGGCACATCAGTGCGTTCACGAATGCGCACGTCGAACAACCGCTGCGCGACTTCAAACAGCCCGGCCAGCACGCGCGGCAACGGAAAATAAGGACGCAGCTCTTCCTGAGAAACGGAATAGCGCTCGCGTTGCAGTCGCTCCGTGTAATAACCGACATCCCATGAATCGAGCTTGCGGCCCGCGAAGGCTTCGAGCTCCGCGAATTCCTTCTCGGCTGTCGCACGGCTCGACCTGGCGAGATCTCGCAGGAAGGCGATGACTTCATCCACACTGCGCGCCATGCGCGTGGAGAGCGCGTAGTCCGCGTAGCTTTTGAAATCCAGCAGGCGCGCGGCTTCGTGGCGCAACCTGAGGATGTTCTCCATGACTTCGGTGTTATTCCACTGGCCGGCGGCGGGGCCCTGATCCGAGGCACGGGTGGTCCACGCTTCATAGAACGCGCGACGCAGCTCGCCAGATTCCGCATCCGCCATCACGGCGACGTACGTGGGCTGGTCGAGGGTGAAAATCCAGCCGGTGACGTTCTTCTCACGAGCGCGTTTCGCGCCCTGCGCCACGACGGTTTCATTGAGGCCGCGAATGGCGGCGGGATCAGTGACGTGATGCGTCCAGCTGTTGGTGGCATCCAGCACGTTCTCTTCGAACCTGGCCTGCAGCGAGCTCAGCTCGAGCATGACGTTCTTGAAACGTTCCTTGCGGGCCGCATCCAGACCTACGCCGCCGAGCCGGAACTCGCGCAGCGCGTGCTCGACTACCTGGCGCTGCACGGGCAGGAGGGTGTTCTTCTCGAGATCCGCGATCGTGCGATAGGCCTGGTAGAGCGGCTCGCTCTGGCCGAGATCGGTGTGATACGCGGAGAGCAGCGGCAGGCAGTTGTTGTAACTCGTGCGCAGATCGTCCGAATTCAGCACACCATTCAGGTGGCTCACGGGTGACCATACGCGCGAGACGCGATGATGCAGCTCTTCGATGGGCTCGACGACCGTGGCGAACGTCGGGTTCTCGAGCGAGGCCAGTTGTTCGATGCGCTCACGGCTCTGCGCAAGCACTTCGCGCACGGCGGGTTCGACGTGCTCGGGGCGAATGCGGCTGAACGGTGGCAGCGACTGCCGTTCCAGTAACGGGTTTTCCATAGGATGCCTCGGTCTCGGGATGAGGCATTCTAGAGCGATTCCGCGCCACTGGCCTCGCGGCCTTGGGGCGGAGATGTAACATGCTGTTTTATTGAGTATTTGATGGACGAGTCCATGACGGAAGAATTCGATCTCATCGTGATTGGTGGCGGGAGCGGAGGGTTGGCCTCTGCGCAGCGGGCTGCGGAGTACGGCGCGCGCGCGGCCGTCATCGAGGCGGGTCGGCTCGGGGGCACGTGCGTGAACGTCGGCTGCGTCCCCAAGAAGGTGATGTGGAACGCCGCGCATATCGCGGACGTACTTCGAGATGCCCCCGAGTACGGCATTCCCGTGAAGGCCGGTCCGGTCGACTGGGCGTTGCTGAAGAGCAAGCGGGATGCGTTCATCGAACGGCTCAACGGCATCTATGAACGCAATCTCGCCAATCGCAAAGTGGAGTTCGTGCCGGGCTACGGACGCTTTACTGATCCGCACACCGTGTTGGTGGGTGAGCGCAAGCTCACCGCGCCTCATATCGTCATCGCGACAGGCGGTCGGCCGCTCATTCCGGATATTCCGGGTGCGGAGTTTGGCATGACGTCCGATGGATTCTTCGAGCTCGAGGCGCGGCCCGAGCGCGTGGCCATTGTTGGCAGCGGCTATGTGTCAGTGGAGCTCGGCGGGGTGTTTGCGGGGCTTGGCTCCAAGACCACGCTGGTAGTCCGCGGCCAGCGGGTGCTCAGAAGTTTCGACACGATGTTGTCGGACGCGCTGATGAAGGCCATGCATGAGGAAGGCATCGAGGTATGTGTCGATGCCTGGCCGGAATCTCTGGAGCGCACGGTCGAGGGGGCGTACTCGCTCAAGCTGCGTGATGGCCGCGAGCTCGGGCCCTTCGATGTGGTGATCTGGGCGGTGGGTCGCACGCCGTGCGTCGAGGATATCGGGCTCAAGCACACGGGCGTCGAGCTCGATGCGTACGGGTTCGTCGGCACGGACAAATATCAGGAAACCAACGTCAAGGGCATCTATGCCATTGGCGATGTGACGGGGCGTGCGCAGCTGACTCCTGTCGCCATTGCGGCTGGCCGGCGGCTGAGCGATCGGCTGTTCAACGGGCAGACGGACCGGCATCTGAATTACGACAACATCGCGACGGTGATTTTCACGCATCCGCCGATCGGCACGATCGGGCTGACGGAGGCGGCCGCGCGCGATGAATACGGTGACGACGCCGTGCACGTTTATAAGTCTGGATTCGTGCCGATGTATTACGCGTTGACGACTCGCAAGCCGCGGGCCGAGATGAAGCTGGTGACCGTCGGGCCGGAGCGGCGCATCGTCGGCGCGCATGTCATTGGCGACGGCGCGGATGAAATGATGCAGGGATTTGCGGTCGCCGTGCGCATGGGCGCCACGAAGAAAGATTTCGACGACACGGTGGCCATTCACCCCACCGTCGCCGAGGAGTTTGTCACTATGCGCTGAGGGCGCGTTCCTTCAGCGCGACTAACACCGGCTCGGTGCGCGGGCGCACGCCGCGCCAGATGCAAAACGATTCCGCCGCCTGCTCCACTAACATTCCCCATCCTGCGACGGCGCGAACGCAACCATGCGCGTTGCCCCACTGCATGAACGGCGTATCCGTCTTTCCATAGGCGATGTCGTAACACACAGTGCTGAGCCCAACGACTACGGGCGCCAGCGGCGGCATCTCACCACTCAAGCTCGCCGAAGTTGCGTTGACGATAAGATCAAACGCCGAGCCCGTAAGCTCGTTGAACCCACATCCATACACCGAGCCGAGCGACTCAAATTCCGCGGCGAGTTCGCGCGCGCGCTCGGCCGTGCGATTGACGATAACGATATCCGACGGCTCGAGCGCCAACAAAGGCGCGAGCACGCCGCGCGCAGCGCCGCCTGCTCCGATAATCAGAATACGCTTGCGCGTGATCGGTACGCCGAGGTTGTCACACAAATCCCTTCGCAGGCCCACGCCATCGGTGTTGTCGCCAACGATGCGGCCATCGGGCTCACGTGTCAGCGTGTTCACCGCGCCGGCCTGTTTCGCGCGAGTGGTCAGCTCCGATGCGAACTCCGCTGCGCGGAGCTTGTGAGGCATGGTGACATTGAGCCCCCGACCCCCCTGATCGAAGAATTCCCGCACGCGCGTGGTGAATTGTTCGGGTGGGATATCGAACAGTCGATAAGTCATGGACTGCTCGGTTTCGCGCGCGAACAGCCCATGAATGAACGGCGACCAGCTGTGTGACACAGGATGGCCGACGACTCCGTACTGATCAGGTATGGCATTCATAGCGCTGGCCGGCATTGCTCAGATGCGAAACAGATCGCGGGGCGAAGAGTTTATACGCCCTGACCCGACAGGATGTGAACGCGCGTTCCACCTTCCTGACCCGCATCGAGTTGCGTCTGCAGAGCCGGCAGCCACTCGCGCATGCGATCGGCAATGAGATAAGGCGGATTCACAATCAGCATCCCCGAGCCGTTCAGCGCGACTCGCGAATCCCGCGGGTACAGCCACAGCTCGCCAGCGACCATCTCCGCATCGATGGCCTTCGATAGCGCGGTATGCCATGCGGCAGTCTCCCGCTCATCTTTTATGGGATACCACGCTACGAACACCCCCGTCTGAAATCGCCGCAAGGCTTCGACAAGTGTTGCCGTCACTCGTGAGAAGTCCTGCTGTTCTTCATAGGGCGGATCGATGAACAGCAGTCCCCGTCGCTCGGCTGGTGGAAGGTGCGCGCGCATCCGCTCATAGCCATCGTTGCACTCGACGCGAACGGTGGCGGAAAGCTCCGCGAGCGAGCGCTCGAGCGCTCGCGATTCGGGCGGCAGCTTCTCGATCAGGATCGCGCGATCCTGCGGGCGGAGCTCCATGGCGGCGAGCACGGGCGAGCCGGGATAAACGCGCGGGCTTTGATGTTGCTCGCGATACGTCGCGATGGCCCTGGCGTAGTGCTGCAATTCCTCGACGGTCTGGGACGCGCCGGCGAAGCGCATGATGCCGGCCCTGGCTTCGGCAGTCGCATCGGAAAGGTCGTAGGCGCCGCGACCGGCATGCGTCTCAAGATATAGGAAACCCTTGTCCTTGCGTTTGAGCGCTGCGAGGAGGGCGAGCAGCGTCACGTGCTTGTGAACGTCTGCGAAATTACCTGCGTGATAGGCGTGTCGATATTTCATTGTGTAGGCGGCGGGCGACGAAAACCCGACGCAGCGGAGAGGGTCGTTATAGTGAGTACGGCGATCATGATTCAATTACGGGAGGAGCCGCCATGCATAAAGCAGTTTGTGTCGCGATCATCATGGGGACGATGAATGGCTGTACTTCCGGGACGTCCCGGGCTGACGGCGAGCCCTCGCCGACGCCGCCTCGCGCCGTGAAGCCTGTTGTGCCGCCGACAAAGATCGAAGGTCGCGATGCTGCCCCGGCCCCCGCTGTGACGGGTGAGGTTCCTCAGGATCGCATCATTCAGGCGCAGGCAGACCTCGGAAAACGCCTGGGCGTTGCGGTCGCGGCCATCAAAGTGGTGAGCGCCGAAGCGGTGGACTGGCCAAATGGTGGACTCGGCTGTGCCGAGCCGGGCCGCATGTACACAATGGCGATTGTGCCGGGTTATCGAGTGGAGCTGGAAGCGGCCGGCCGAACCTATTCCTATCACGGCTCCCGCACAGGAGCCCTGCAACTCTGCGAGCGCCCTCCCGGCGCTGCTATCGACACAAACTGACGCTTCCTCTCCGGGGATTCCGGGGGGGGGCGTGGCCCCCCCCGGATCTCCTTCCGCTACTGTTTGACCGCCACTACCTCAGCTTCCTTCTGAGCCAGTGCATCCCGGTACATCAGCAACAATCCCTTCTGTGAAGGCGACGCCGCGGCGCCTCCCGGCACAGTCTCCACAGTGAGCGTGGACGAAGCGCGCTTGGCCACGACGTCGTTCGCCACACCCGCCGAGAAATACTTCGGCAGGCCCGGCGTGTACGTCATGTTTTCCACCGCATCGGTGACCTCATTGGTGAAGTAGTTGTCGTAGGCCAGCACGGTAAAGCGGAACTTGGATTCCGCCGAGAGGCCCATGACCGCCAGCGGCGCCGTCAGGATGATGTTGCTCGAGTTCAACGCCGCGTCGACGTAGAAGTACGGGCTTCCGGTGCCACCTGCTGGCTGCACATACACGCCGGTGCGTCCATCTGAACCGAAGGCGGCCAGCTCCGAGTTGTACACAAACCAGTCAGGCGTGCCGTCGAGGTTGGTGTCGATCTGAACTTCGAAGCCACCCGGATACGCCGGATGCACCCGCTGTCCAAATGTCACCAGTCCGAACTGGATGCCACCGACACCGTCGCCGATGTCCACCAGCCGCGCACCAACATAAGCAAGGTCGGTGACCGCCAGATTATCTCCAGGTCCCGGCAGCTCGGACTTCGGAATCCGCCCGCTCTTGCCCAGCAGCGAGAACACATCGACGCCGCCATCCTGCACGAGGCTGTAGTTGTGCAACTTCAGCGTGCCGGTCGTCTTCTTCTTGGGAATGACCACTTCGTTGCTCAGTGCATGCACACCGGCCGAACGATGCGGCAACACCTGCCATGCGAGATGAATGTCATCCACACCATCAGACAGTGTGATGTAGCCATCGAACTCCGCGGTCTGCAGTGTTGCACCCGTGCCACCGAGCGCTCCGCCTTCCAGAATGTACTGAGGCAGTTTGCTTGCGGTTATCTTGATGCACGCGGGGAACGTGAAGCTGCCGTGAGGCGGAGCACCCGTGACCTGCGGAACGATGAACGACACCGCGCGGCTCGCTTCATCATTCGCATAGCGGAAGGTCGGCTTCACCTGATAGAAGCGCCACTGGCTGCTGAAGTTGCGCACGCGTACCGGGCGGCACAGCAGCTTGTCCTCACTCAGGGTGTGATACCCGAATGACAGGCTGCCCGTGTTGCGCTCGGCGTCGTACACAGCCGTCTTGCTCAGCAAAGCCTTGTCGACGCGTACTTCACCGCCACCAATGCGCGTGATCGGTGCGAGCACGCCAGGCTGCAAAGCCGGGTTGATGTAAATGTCTGTATCCGCAGTGTTCATCAGCAGGGCTTTGATCTGCCCGGGATTGCGGTTGGGATACGCGTCCAACATCAACGCGACGGCGCCTGACACCATCGGCGCTGCGCCCGATGTGCCACCAAATGCGCCGGCACCTGTGCCCGTGCCCACTTCCGCAGAAACAGAAGAGCCCGGCGCGCCGATATCCGGCTTGATCTGATTGAAGCTGGTGTTAGGACCGCGCGATGACGACGTCACCATGCTGCCGATCAACGGCACACTGTTGGTGTTGGAGAGCTGCGCAACGACCGCCGCGCCACCACTGAGTTGCGACTTGATACTCGTCGCCACCGCCAGTGTGATGACAATGGAATCGACGCACGTACCATCCGGAATCAGCGGGCACTGGCCGCCGTTCGAGAATGTCACAGCGTCACCGGGAGCGATGAGACCGATGATGACGCCCACGGCGCCCGCATCGCTTGCACGACGAACCTTCTCGCTGATGTTGCAAGTTCCGCGATCAATCAGCGCGATCTTGCCAGCCGGATCCGCGCGATACGGATCCAGCGCGGGCGTCGTGCAACCCTGACCGACGTACACAACATCATCTGTAATGTTGCCGTCGATGGGCGCCCAGTCGATCGTCGCCGTGTTGGTGTACGTGCCGGCGATAGCAGGCGGAGCAGTGATGACGAGAGGAATCGCGCCAGCACTGGGCACCTGCGTCTGCGCGACACTGATGACTTCAGGCGTTGCCGCTGGCGAGCCTGTGATGTAAGGACGATCGGTCTCATTGCCCGCCGACGCGACAACAACGACACCCGCCTTCACCGCATTCGCCGCGGCAAGACTCAGATCGTCCTGAATCAAACCGTACGGCGAGCCGAGCGACATGTTGATGACGTCGACCGCGTCATCCATCGCGCCATCGCTGTTCGGGTCAAGGGCGTAGTCCATTGCGAGCAACAGAGCAACGCCGTTGCAAGACGTCGTGACCGAGCTGCAGACTTTGAGTGCGACGATGGTGGCGCCAGGCGCTACGCCAACATGCGTGCCGTCATTGCTCTTGCCAGCGATGATGTCCGCAACGTGTGTGCCGTGACCGTCGAAGTCGATCGGGTCCGGATCCTGGGTGCGATCGCCGTTGGGCCACGCGTCGCCGACGAAGTCATAACCGCCAACGACCTTTGCCGTTGGAAACAGGCCGTCCGTCGTCTCCGCGATGGGATCGCCCGGGCCAGTCGAGCCCGCGGCAGCCTGATAGGCCGCCAGCGTGCCCGCGCCGCCGAGATACTTATGCGTGTAGTCCACGCCTGAATCGATGACCGCAACCTTTACGCCGGAGCCATCGACGCCCGCTGCCTGTGCGGCAGACGCGCCGATGTAAGGTACCGTTTCCTCCAGCGCGATCTTGTAGCGACCCACGCTGCGCAGTGACGCCACTTCGGGGAGGGTAGCGATTGACTGCAACTTGGCCGCATCCACTTTCACGATGACGGCGTTGTATGCAACACGAACGCGCGCGACTTCCTTGCCCCCCAGCGCGGTGATGCGATTGAGCAGCGCCGTCTGGCGCGTGCGCAGGTTCGACGTGTAATTGATCTGTTGCGCGCGATTCAGCTTGCCGCCGAAGCGGCGTGAATCCTCACCATTGGCGATGGCGAGCGGCTCCCCGCTCAGTTGCACGACGACTTCGATTTCGCCCGCGGCGGACTTGAGCGAAGCATCTATCTTGGCGGACGTTCGTATCGATGAAGGGACCTGAAGCTGCGAGACGCGCGCTGTGGGCAGCGACGGTCCGGCAGAGAGACTCAACACGGGCAAGGCCAACGAGGCTCCCAGGATCATAGATCCCAGCAGCACAGGAAATGGACGGTTCATCCTGCGTTCTCCCCTGACAAATTGTTTTATAGACGGCTGTCCGAAGCCGGCGCCGATCCTGTGAGAGCAGGCCGACGCCTTCAGCATTTTCCATATGCTTCGGGACGTGAGCGGAGACGCTACTCCCGCAACTGCAGCAATTCAACACGGGGCACAACATAAACACACAAGCCGCGCGCGAAACCTGTCAGGTCGCGCGCGGCTGCAGTGACAAAAGCGTGTGTTATTTCGTGCCGCGAGCGCGGGACGAGGAGGATTCGGTTTTCTTTGCAGCCGCGGCCGTGGCGCGTGCCGCAGGTTGTTTTGCCGCGCTGTTACCGTTGGTTTTGCTGGCGGGCAACTTGGGGCGCGGCTGCTTGATGATTGGAGTGTTGGTTTCGTCGCCATCCGCAGCGGGCTCGAGCTTCGCCGCAGACTTGCGCGCGGCGGCCTTGCGCTTCGACGCCGGCTTCTCGGCCTTGTCTGTTGTTTCCGCTGCAACTTTCGCTGTTGCCGTCTTGCCCGCGCCGCGTTTGCCGCGACCGAACCGGCCCGCGCCGCGTTCCGGCGCCTGCTCTATCATCGTGCGACATTCTTCGAGCGTGAGCGTTTTTGGTTCACGGCCCTTGGGAATTTTCGCGTTCTTCTTGCCGTCCGTCACATACGGACCATAACGGCCGTTCAACACCTGGATGTTGTCGGCGCCGAAGTCGGTGATGATGCGGTTCGCATCCGCTTCGAGTTTCAGACGAATGACTTCGAGCGCGCGCTCGTGCGTGATGGTGTACGGATCGTCATCCGCCTTCAGCGAAACGTACTTGCTGCCGTATTTCACGTAGGGACCAAAACGGCCGACGTTCGTCGTAATGGTCTCGCCCGCTGCCGTATCGCCAAGCGTGCGTGGAAGTTTGAACAGCTCCAGCGCTTCTTCCGCCGTGATCTTGTCCATCTTCTGACCGGGACGCAGCCCGGCGAAGCGCGGCTTGTCCTCGTCGTCCTTGGTGCCGATCTGCACGAACGGACCGAAGCGGCCCATGCGCACACTCATCGGCTTGCCGCTCACCGGATCGGTGCCGAGATCGCGCGCCTGCGCAACCTGCTCGCGCGAGACGTTCTTCTCGGTGTCGTCCACCTGGTCGATGAACGGCTTCCAGAATTTATCGAGCGGCGTGGTCCACTCTTCCTCGCCACGCGAGACGGCGTCGAGCTCGTCTTCCATCGCGGCGGTGAAGCCGTAATCCACGTAACGGTTGAAGTGCTCCGTCAGGAAGCGATTGACGATCTTGCCGATGTCCGTCGGAATGAAACGGCGGTTGTCCATCTCGACGTACTCGCGATCCTGCAGAGTCGAGATGATCGCGGCGTAAGTCGACGGACGGCCGATGCCGAATTCTTCCAGCGCCTTCACGAGCGAGGCTTCCGAATAGCGCGGCGGCGGTTCGGTGAAATGCTGTTCGGCGCGCAGGGACTCGAGAGACACCGTGTCGCCTTCGTTCATCGGCGGCAGCACGTGATCCGAATCGTCGGCCTTCACGTCGTCGAGGCCTTCCTGATAAACAGACATGAAGCCGGGCTTCACGAGCGTGGAGCCGTTCGCGCGCAATACGTGGCGCTCCGGACCGTCTGGCCCGGCGAGCATGTCGACCGCAACGGTGTCGAATACCGCATGACTCATCTGACATGCGACCGCGCGCTTCCAGATGAGCGAGTACAAACGATAGAGGTCGTCGTCGACGCGGCCTTCCACGAGTGACGGAATGATCGCAGCCGAAGTCGGGCGGATGGCTTCGTGAGCTTCCTGCGCGTTCTTCGACTTCGTCTTGTAAATGCGCGGCTCTTCGGCGACTTCGTCCTTGCCGTAGAGTTTTGCGGCGACTTCGCGAATCTCGTTCACCGCTTCCGCGGCGAGCGACACGGAGTCCGTACGCATATAGGTAATGAGGCCGACGGCGCCCTCGCCGATGTCGATACCTTCGTATAGCTGCTGTGCGAGCCGCATCGTGCGGCGGGCGTTGAAGCCTAATTTACGCGCCGCTTCCTGCTGGAGTGTCGAAGTCGTAAACGGCGGCGCCGGATTGCGGCGACGCTGCTTGCGATCGATCGTCAGAACCTGCAGTTCGCCTTTCTCGGCATCCGGCGTGGACCGCGCGGCGGCATGGATCGTGTTCTCGACCTCGCGCGCCTGCGTCTCGTTGGTGAAGCTGAACTGCTCCACCTTGCCGCCCTTGTATTCGACCAGCTTCAGCGGGAAGGTCTGCGCGGAATGCGCGCCTTCGCCATCGAGCGTCCAGTATTCCTGGTTGACGAACGCGACGATCTCTTCTTCGCGCTCGCAGATGAGTCGCAGCGCCGGGCTCTGCACGCGTCCGGCGGACAGTCCGCGTCTTACTTTCTTCCACAGCAGCGGCGAAAGATTGAAGCCGACGAGATAGTCGAGGGCGCGCCGCGCCTGCTGCGCATTGACGAGATCGAGCGACAGGCCGCGGGGCTGCGCCACCGCCTCGCGAATCGCGTTACGCGTGATCTCATAGAACACGACGCGATGGACCGCCTTGTCCTTGAGGTCGCCGCGCGATTCGAGAATTTCCTTCAGATGCCAGGCGATCGCCTCGCCCTCGCGATCCGGGTCGGTTGCGAGATAGAGCGCGTCGGCCTTGCGCAGGGCGCGGGAGATGGCGTCGACGTGACGCTCGTTCTTCTCCAGCACCTGATATTTCATCGCGAAGTTCGCGTCCGGATCGACAGCGCCTTCCTTCGGAATGAGGTCGCGGACGTGACCGTAGGATGCAAGCACCTCGAAATCCTTGCCGAGGTACTTCTTGATGGTTTTCGCCTTGGCGGGCGATTCCACGATAACGAGATTGCCAGCCATCGGTCAGTGCGGCCGGCTGATGTTGGAATCGGTCACGAGATCTTCCAGTCTTTCAAACGCGGCTTCCTGGCCGGGCTGGCTGGACAGGACCAACAGCACGACCCACTTGAGTTGTTCGGTATCGATCTCATCGGCGTCCAGAGCGAGCATGCGCTCGATGACGATTTCACGCTGGCGAGGCGCCAGAATGCCGAGACGTTCGAGTGTGAAGAGAAAACCGCGGCAATCCGTGGACAGGCGCGTCAGCTCGCCATCGGCGTAAATGCGCACTGCAGGGCCGCTGCTGTTGAGCGGCGGACGTTCCCGCTCACCCGCGAGATCGGCGAGCCAGTCGAGTGCACGCTCGACGTTGGCTTGTGCAAAGCCAACCCGCTCGAGATCCCGCACCAACGACTCGCGCTCGGGCACCTCGGGTACCTCGTCGAGCATGTAGTGGTCGAAGACGTAAATCAGGATGTCGAGAACGCTGCCGGTGATCATCTAGTTTGTTCGACTGTAACGGCCGCCCGCCTGAGGAGCGACGCGCCCCCCGAGCTCGAGAATCAGCAACATGGATGCAATCGATTCGCTGGGCAAGCCCGTGCGAGTGACCAGCACATCGATACTGACCGGCTCGAAGCCGAGCGCATCTAACAGCATTTGATATTCCTTGTCCATGCCACGATCGACCGACACGGCCGTGGCCGGCGACATAACTGATTGTTGATCAAAGGAAATATTCAGCTCCGAGAGCACGTCGGCGGCCTCTTCAACGAGCTTGGCGCCATGGCGAATCAGTTGGTGGCAACCGCGGGACTGGGGATTATGGATAGAGCCGGGAATCGCAAATACCTCGCGCCCCTGCTCCAGCGCGCAGGCCGCGGTGATCAGCGAGCCACTGTGGCGCGCCGCTTCGACCACCAGCGTGCCCAGCGACAGCCCACTGATGATGCGATTGCGGCGGGGAAAGTTTTCACGCCGGGGTGAGGTGCGCGGTGGGAATTCGGAGACAAGCGCGCCGCGCTCTCTTATTTGAGCGGCAAGTGCGTTGTGTTGCCGCGGATACACCTGATCGAGCCCGCTGCCGCACACCGCGATGGTGCGGCCCTTCGCCAACAGCGCGCCTTCATGACTCGCGGCGTCGATTCCAAGCGCGAGCCCGCTGGTGATCGTGAGGCCCACGCGAGAGAAATAGCTGGCGAAATTCCGTGCCGTATCTCGGCCGCCGGCAGTGGGATTTCGCGAGCCCACCATGGCCAGTTGTGGGGCGCGCAATGCCTCAGGATCGCCGAGCACGAATAGCGCGGCGGGCGCTCCGGGAGCACGAGCGAGCAGCGGCGGATATTCAGAAGAGGCGCAGGGAATGCAATGCGCGCCGTTTGCTTCGATCCATGCGACATCCGCAGCAAGAGCGTCCTCATCCGGATTTGTCAGAAACGCGCGCGCGGCCCGGGGAATGTCGAGCTTTTCGAGCGTCGCGGGACTCGCCGTCAACAGCTGCTCCAGGCTGCCGAGCTCGGCCAGCGCGGCCGACACATGATCGGCCGTCAGACCATAAGCTCGCGCCAACATTGCAGAGATTCTCGCGGAGTTCATCCGCGAGAGTATGGGGCAGGGGATTCACTCGCTGAATCGCAGTGCGTACTGCGTTCAGCGAGTTATGAGGCGACTTACGGCGTGCGAACCACGTCGGCCACGCTCATCGCGCTGGTGGCGCTGACGACGAGCGCGTAGCTCACGCGGTCGAGTGTCTTGAATACGAGCAAGGTGCCCGAACGCTCGTCCGGCAACTGCACCTTCGGGGCCACCGTGCGATTCAGTTTCGCGCCCTGGATCTGGCCCGCATAGCGGTCGGGGACGACTTCGCCGGCCTGATCGACTGCAAGCACGTGCCCGGGCTTCAAGCCGTGGCGCGTGCCGCGGTTGATCGCCACGATCTGGTACTGGCCGATGAGCTCGACACCATCGATCACCGAAATGATGTGACCTCGGAGATTGTTCGCCGGTACGCCAATGACGAAGTTCAGCGGCACGTCTGTTTCACCGGCGATCAGACGATCGCCTTCGAGCGTCTCGCGTGCCGAATCTGACAGCACTGCCTTCGAAGGCTTGCCTGGCTTCGTGACCGTGGCCGTGGCGGTGTACACGCTCTGGTAGCCGAGCACCTTGCCGTCGTCCGGATCGCGCAGCTCTTCGCCGATGTGCATGACTGAATACCGCGCGTTCTGCCCGGAATTCAGGTTGTTCACATAGATCTCATGCCCTGCGCCACCCATCATGTGACCGTCGCGGAAGGCGAGGACATGGGGCGCGGCCGTGATCTGCTCCGCCGTCAGCACGGTGGGGCGGGCCAGGAACGAGGCAATAGCCGAATACGGAATGGTGGGAATGGCGCCATCCAGCTGCGAGCTGCGCAGACGCGGGTCGAGGCGGGCGGCGCCTCCTCTTTCCAGACGCAGCTGCGGCTTGCCATCAGCCCCGTAAGCCAGGGCCAGCTGGTCGCCGGGATAAATGAGGTGCGGGTTCTGAACCTGCGGGTTGACGTACCAGATCTCCGGCCAGAGCCAGGCATCTTTCAGGAATACGTTCGAAATGTCCCACAACGTGTCGCCGCGTTTGACGGTATAGCTGCGGGGCGCGTTGGGATTGAGGATCGAGCTGGACTCGCCGCCCATGGAGGACGAACTCGAGCTGGCCGACGACCCGGCCCCGCTGATCGCGGCCTCGGTGGCGGTGGGCTCATCCACACCCGCGGCCGTAGCCGTGGCGTCAGCCCCAGGCGGAGCCTGGACAGCATTGCGACTGCGATAGACCACGGTTTCGCGACTGCCGCCCGAAGACGAGCAACCGGTCACAGTCAGCGTTAACGCAAGCAGACTCGCAGCCAGCCGAGCCTCAAGTCGTTGATTCGAAAACATCCGCGACTCCTCGCGTGCGGGTGGGGCACAACCTGCGCTGTTATAATCGCGCCCGTTCCCGCCCACACGGTTTAATGTCTACTTTGTGCGCTGGTTCACGAGGGCTTTTGTTCAGGACCCCACGTTGGCGCACTTGGTTTTTACTATCAGCGTCAGAACATTAGCAGCATCGTCCGGTCGAACCCACGAAGCATTGCGAGATTGGCGACATGGCTCTCCGAAATATCCTCGAATACCCCGACCCTCGGCTGCGCACCGAGGCCGCTCCCGTTACGCGTTTCGATGCGGAGTTGAACCGCGTGATCGATGACATGTTCGAGACGATGTATGCCGCACCCGGCATCGGGCTCGCTGCGACCCAGGTGGATTTTCATCAACGTCTCGTCGTGATCGACATCTCCGAAAACAAGAATGAGCCGCTGGTGTTCATTAATCCGGAGATCCTGTCACGTGAAGGCGAAGCGACGCTCGAGGAAGGCTGCCTTTCCGTCCCGGGTATTTTCGATGACGTGAAACGCTCCGCCCGCATCCGGGTGCGCGCACAGGATCGCACAGGCAAGGTCTTCGAAGCAGACTATGACGGCCTGTTGGCGGTGTGTGTTCAGCACGAAATGGATCATCTCACCGGCAAGCTGTTCGTCGATTATCTTTCGGATCTCAAGCGCCAGCGCATTCGCAAGAAGCTCGACAAAGAGCGTAAAGACCGCGCGGAGCGCTCGCGCAAGACCGACGCTGCCGCCGCGCGCTGAAGTCAGTGACGACGGCGCTACGCGTCGCATTCGCCGGCACCCCGGAGTTTGCAGTCCCTGCATTGCAGGCTCTCATCCATTCCCGTCACGAAGTGGTGGGCGTGCTGACGCAGCCGGATCGTCCCAAGGGTCGCGGCCAGCAACTCGCGGCAAGCCCGGTCAAACAGGCGGCGCAGGCGCATGACATTGCCGTCTCACAGCCGCTCACGCTCAAAACAGAAGCAGGACGCGTCGAGCTCGCCGCGTGGCAGCCCGATGTGCTGGTCGTCGTCGCGTATGGCTTGATCCTGCCGCAGGCAGTGTTAGATCTGCCGCGACTCGGCTGCGTCAACATCCACGCTTCTAAACTTCCGCGTTGGCGCGGAGCCGCGCCGATTCAGCGGGCGATACTCGCCGGCGATTCGCATACTGGCGTAAGCATCATGCGCATGGACGCAGGGCTCGACACCGGTCCTGTCATTCTCGAGCGCATCGTGGAGATTGCGCCCACGGATACAGGCGGCTCCTTACACGACAAACTTTCACAGCTCGGAGCGCCCGCTTTATTGGACGCATTAGATGCACTCGCGGCGGGAACAGCGCAGTTGCACGCGCAACCTGTTGAGGGGGTAACCTACGCTTCAAAGATCGATAAAGCGGAAGCGCTCATCGACTGGTCACGCGGCGCGTCCGAGATCGAGCGGCAGGTGCGTGCTTTCAATCCCTGGCCGATTGCCGAAACACGCCTCGAAGGCGAGCAGCTGCGGGTGCATGGCGCTCGCGCCGTTACGTCTTCGGCAGGCGCGGATGCCGCTCCAGGAACCATTGTGGCGATCGAGTCGACTGCGATCCTCGTTCGCTGCGGCCAGGGTGTACTTGCGATGACTGATATTCAAAGACCGGGCCGCAAGCCCGTGGCCGCCCGGGACTTCGCGAATACGCGCGAGCTGACAGGCCTGCATCTTGGTTAGATCGCGTTGGGCTCCGGGCGCTGAGACGCTCGCGGATGCCGCTCGTGCCGTGGCCGGCGTTATCAAGGGGCGCTCAGGTGACGATGCGCTCGCGCCATTTGATGAGAGCGGCGATCGCGCTGCTGTCAGAGCTATCGCGTTGGGCACGATGCGTTGGTATCTGCGGCTGTTGCCCGCTGTGAATTCCTTATTAAAAACGACGCGGGGAATCACGCCTGAAGTTCACGCGCTGTTGATTGCCGGCGCTCATCAAATCGAATATTCGCGCAACGCGCCGCAGGCAACCGTTCACGTTGCGGTTGATGCTGCGCGCGTGCTTGGGCAAGAGCGGGCGGCGGGGTTGGTCAACGCTGTTCTGCGCCGCTTTGTGGCAGAGCGCGCGGCGTTGTTAGCTGACGCTGATCGCGATGTCGCCGCACGCACGGCGCATCCTCCATGGCTCGTCGAGCAACTGAAGCGTGCGTGGCCGGGCGCGTGGGAGTCGATCCTCGAAGGCAACAACACGCATCCGCCGATGGTGCTGCGAATCGACCGTTCGCGTCGCAGTGTCGAGGACTATCTCAAAGATCTCAGCGAAGCCGGGCTCGTCGGTGAAGCGCTTCCATGGGCGCCATCGGCTGTCCGCCTCGAGCGGCCGGTAGCCGTTGGCGCGCTGCCGGGTTTCGACGCCGGTTACGTGTCTGTGCAGGATGCGGGGGCGCAGCTCGCCGCGCCCTTCCTCGATGCGCAGGAGGGTATGCGGGTGCTCGACGCGTGCGCTGCGCCGGGCGGCAAGACGGGTCACATACTGGAGTACACGCCAGGGCTCGCCGAGCTGGTCGCCGTCGACATCGATGCTGAACGTGTTGCCCGCATCGGAGAAAACCTCAGCCGCCTGCATCGTCAGGCAACACTGATGGCAGCGGACATCCGCGACCCCGAAGTCTTCCGCGGGCACGAAGGCTTCGATCGCATTCTGGTGGATGTGCCTTGCTCATCGCTGGGTGTGATCCGCAGACACCCCGACATCAAACTGCTGCGTCGGAATGAAGACGGCGCTTCGCTATCGGGAACGCAGTTCGAAATTCTGAACGCCTGTTTTGCGCTCCTGCGACCGGGCGGACGGTTGCTCTATTCAACGTGCTCCGTCCTGCCAGACGAAAACGAGCGCGTCGTAACGCGGTTTTTCCGGGGAAATCCGCGCGCCACGCCCGTCAAGCTGCCGCTCGAAGTGCCGGGCCTGATCCCCCGTGTCGCAGGGATGCAACTCCTTCCCGGAGGAGACGCCGCCACCGATGGGTTCTATTATGCGTGTCTCGAAAAGACCACGACCGGAACCTGACCCGCATCGCGCGGTCCATTGTTGCATCCATGCTACGCACCTCATCGCCAAGTGTTCGCCCGCGTCTGCTGTCCGTACTCGCGTGGCTGCTGAGTGTGTTCGTGGCCGCGGCGCTTCCCGTCCATGCCGATACGCTCGATGGCGTCCTCGAGGTCCGGTCCGCTTACGTGAATGTCGACAATGAAGTCTTCCTGCTTCATGCCCGCATCGAATACCCCGTGAACCCCGAGATCCGTAACGCATTGCGCGACGGACTCACGCTGACCTTCGACCTCGATACGCGGGTAGACCGCGAGCGCCGCCTGCTGTGGGACGCCAGCGTTGTATCGCTCACGTTGCGGCGTGAGCTTGCCTACCACGCCATCAGCGACCGCTATGTCGTCCGCGATGTACGCAGCGGAGATCAACAGAGTTTCGCCACCCTGGAAGACGCGTTAGGTTTTCTCGGGACCGTCGATGGCTGGCCCATTCTGGTCGAACCTCAACTCGATGAGGGACGGTACCTGGTGAGCGTCCGGGCGGCAGTTCGCCGCGGCCGCTTGCCCTCGTCGCTGCGTGCGCTCATGTTCTGGGCTGACGATTGGTATCGCACGAGCGACTGGTACTCATGGTGGCTTCCGGTCTGAACACTCCCGAGCCTGAGCGCCCGCGTTGGCGGGGCTATGCGCTGATCATCCTCTGGACGGCAATCGGTGTAGGTGCGCTGCTGCTGCTCGCGAAGAGCGCGCAGAACTCCGCCGAGTTCGGCCGCCTCCAGCCGTGGATTCTGCTCCTCAACGTCATCGGCGTGATCGCACTCACGGTGCTGCTCGCGCGCAAGTTGACGCAGTTGGTGCGCGACTATCGCGATCATGTCCCCGGCTCGCGACTTACAGCCCGCACCGTTGGCATCTTCGGCGCGCTGGTCGTTGCGCCGTTGATGATCGTGTATCTCTTCTCGCTGGAGTTTCTGAACCGCGGCATCGACAGCTGGTTTCGCGTTGAGGTTCGGCAGGGCCTCAACGACGCTGTCGTATTGTCGCGGGCGGCGTTAGATGTCCGCACGCGTGAATATGCGCGACGAACAGAAGACTTCGCGCGTTCGCTCGCCGATGTCCCGGCCGGTGAAATTCTGCATCGGCTCGATGAAGAGCGGCGTTCGACCGACGCGTTGGAGCTAGTGTTATTCGGCGAGCACGAGCGCATGTTGTCGGCGAGCGTTGAGAGCCCGCTGGCGGCGCTGCCTTCGCGACCACCGCCCGATCTCGTCAGGCAGATGACGCAGCGGCGACCATACGTCGTTCTCGAGCCGCAGGCGGATGGGCGTTATCTCATCCGCGCGGCCGCGCCGGTCAGCGAGAACGGACTCTCGCCGGGCAATCGGTACATCGTCGCCATCTATGAAGTTCCGCCGCAGCTCGCGGCGTTGTCTGAGGCGGTCCAGCGCGCGTATTCACAATATGGCGATCTCGCGGCGCTTCGCGAGCCGCTGAAATATAGCTTCCGTCTGACGCTGACCCTGGTGTTGTTGTTAGCGATGTTGGCGGCGTTCTATGGCGCCATCTTTTCCGCGCAACGACTCACGCGTCCTGTTCAGGATCTCATCGCAGGCACGCGCGCGGTCGGCAAAGGCGACTTCGGTACGCGTCTGCCTTTGCCGTCGCGCGACGAGATGGGCTTTCTCGTCCATTCTTTCAACGACATGACAAAGCGCTTGCGACGCGCGCGTGAAGAAGCCACGCGCAGCCAACAGGCGGTGGAGCGTGAACGCGCGCGGTTGGCGATCATTCTGGCGCGTCTCTCCACGGGAGTCGTTGGTGTGGATCGCATGCTCACCGTGCGTATCGCGAACCAGGCGGCGGGGGCGATCCTCGGTACGGATCTCTCCAATGCGACCGGTCGAACCCTCTCGGAGCTGGCGTCGGGCAACGAGCGCCTGGGTCAATTTGTAACCGCGTTGGCCGTTCGCTTTTCCGCGGGCAGAAACGAGTGGCGTGAGCAGCTGGATCTCGACAGCGGAACCGGCCGTCGCACGTTGATGTGTGCCTGTACGCCGTTGCCGGGAGAAGAAAGCGGCGTTGGTTATGTCATCGTTTTCGACGACATCACCACATTGCTGCAGGCTCAGAAGGATGCCGCCTGGGGCGAAGTCGCGCGTCGTCTTGCACACGAGATCAAGAATCCCCTGACGCCGATTCAGCTGTCGGCCGAGCGCATGCGCCGTCGCTTTCTGGAAACGATGTCGCCGCAGGATGCCGAGATCCTGGACCGGGGGACGAATACGATCGTCCAGCAGGTCGAGGCAATGAAGCAGATGGTGAACGCGTTCAGCGAGTACGCTCGGGCACCTGACATGAAGGTCACCCGCTTTCCCCTCAACCCGCTGGTTGCGGAGGTGGCGGAGCTGTATCGATCCCAGGATTCGCGGGTGGATATTCGCCTCGATCTCGATAACCGCATTGGCGAGATGGAGGCGGATCGGGGACGCGTGCGGCAGATATTGAACAATCTTGTAACTAATGCGCTCGAAGCCCTGGAGGGCGCGGAAGCGCCGCGTCTGGAGATCGCGACACGCCTGGAGCACAACGGGGAAGCCGCATACGCGGCGACGACGGTGTGTGACAATGGCCCCGGTTTCCCGCGCGAGTTGATGGGACGAATGTTCGATCCCTATGTCACGAGCAAGCCCAAAGGCACCGGCCTCGGACTCGCCATCGTGAAGAAGATCGTCGAAGAGCATGGCGGGCGCATCGATGCCGACAACAGGCCCGAAGGTGGCGCGCGCGTGCGGGTGGTTCTTCCGGTGCGAGACAGTACACGAACGACCTCGGGCTCCCGTGAGTGGCGAGGTGAATTACGGAGGGAGCGGGCATGAGCGCTGCACGCATTCTGGTTGTAGACGATGAAGCGGATATCCGCGGCCTTCTGAAAGAAATTCTTTCCGAGGAAGGTTACGAAGTCGAGGTCGCCGCAAACGCGATGCAGGCGAGAACATCGCGCGCGCGTCAGACGCCCGACCTCGTGCTGCTGGATATCTGGATGCCCGATGTCGACGGCATCACTCTCCTTCGCGAATGGTCGGCGTCGGCGACCGACGGCTGCCCTGTTGTCATGATGTCTGGTCATGGCACGGTGGAGACGGCTGTCGAAGCGACGCGTCTGGGCGCATTCGATTTCGTCGAGAAGCCCCTGTCGCTCGCGAAGCTTCTCCGAACGGTGGAGCGCGCGCTCGACGCCGGCAAGAAGCGTCGGCAGTCCAGCAAGTTGTTGGTGCCCGCGCTCATGGTGCCGGCCGGCAAGAGCCGGCTGATGCAGCAGCTGCGCGCCGAGTTACAACAGATCAGTGCCAATCCGTCGCCGGCATTGCTGGTAGGCGAGGCGGGCTCGGGTCGCGAAGGGTTTGCGCGCTATCTGCATGAGCAGAGTCCGCGCGCCGAAAAACCATTCGTCACCTTGGTCGCGAGCAGCCTGCGCGATACGGATGCCGAAGGTCAGTTGTTTGGTCGTGAAGACAACGGCCGCATCGTGCAGACCGGCGTGTTGGAAGAGGCGGGCGAGGGCACGCTCTTCATCAATGAGCTGGAAGATCTGCCGCTCGCCGCGCAGCGACTTCTGGTAGGGGTGCTCGAGTCGGGCCGGTTCAATCGCATGGGGGGATCGGAGTCTGTCGTGTTCTCCGCCCGCATGCTCTCGGCCGCGCAGCCTGGCATCGAGAACCGCAGTGGCGAGACGCTTCGTCGCGACCTGTTGGTGTTGCTCAATACACTCATTGTTCGGGTACCGCCCCTGCGGGAGTACGCTGAGGATGTGCCGGAGCTTCTGCGCCACTATGTCGATCGCGCGGTGGATACAGAGGGCCTGACATTCCGCCGCTTCAGCGTGGCCGCGCAGAATCGCCTGCGTCATTACCCCTGGCCGGACAACATCCGTGAGCTCGAGAACCTCGTGCATCGCCTGTTGATTCACGGGGGTACTGAAGAGATTCGCCTCGAGGAGATCGAGCGCGAGCTGTCGGTACAGGCTCCGGCTGGAGAGCCGCTGGTCAAACAGGATCTCCTCGCCCTGCCGTTGCGGGAGGCGCGGGAGCAGTTCGAACGTGCTTATCTACAGCAGCAATTGCTACTTTGTAATGGCAAGGTCGGGCAGCTCGCCAAGCGGGTAGGTATGGAGCGCACACACCTTTACCGCAAGCTGCGCTCACTCGGTGTCGACTTCCGTAGCATCAGCGAAGATTAATTCTCAGTTTCGCTGCTATAAATCGCGCTACTCTGACAGTAGATATCCTACTGTGAGGGATCATAGGTGCGACGTGGGCTTGTATTGTCCGCGGAACAACTCAGCTAGAGCAAGGATCTCCCTTTATAAGGGCCGCCCGGCGGGAGGGGCGGACTGGTGTGCGGAGTCACCCTTTGGCGCAGGAAATGCGCGTGCTGTTTGTCGAAGACGCGACACCCGAGGCCGAGCTTGCCGTTCGTGAGCTCAAGGCCGGAGGCATTCCGTGCGCATACCGGATCGTCGATTCGGAAGAGCCCTTTCGTGCCGCGTTACGTGAGTTCCGCCCGCACCTGATCCTCTCTGATTTTACTTTGCCGACGTTCGACGGGCTCACTGCCCTCGAAATCGCGGTCAAGGTGTCTCCGGAGACACCCTTCATATTTCTCTCCGGCACCATCGGGGAGGAGCGCGCGATCGAGGTGCTCCGGCGGGGCGCCGTGGATTATGTATTGAAGGGAAACTCGGCGCGGCTGGTTCCCGCGGTGAAACGCGCTCTGCGCGAAGTAGCGGAGCGTCGCCAGCGACGGCTGGCCGAGCGGCGCATTCGTGAGAGCGAAGAGCGTCTTCGCGACATCATCGATACGACGCAGGACTGGATCTGGGAGCTGAATCCGGAAGGCCGGTATGTCTTCAGCAGCAAATCCGTCATGGGGATTCTCGGGCTCGCCCCCGATGCGCTGTTAGGGTCCCACTATGCGGACTACGTTCATCCGGACGATCTGCAGGCATATTCGGACCATATCTCCAGGCTCAATTCCGGCCAGCGCACGATGTCAGGTGTCGTCGCTCGCTGGCGCCACAGTGATGGAGAGTATCGTTGGCTGGAAGGGAATCTGCTGGCGTTGGTGAGTGGCGCTGGACGCGCTGCCGGGTTTCGCGGCACTCATCGGGATATCTCGGAGCGCAAACAACATCTCGAGCGTATCGCGAGTCTGACGCGCACTCTGCAGATGCAGAGTGGCATCAATGCGGCTGTCGTCCGCATCCGCGATCGCGATGAGTTGTTACGGGAGGCGTGCAGGTTGTCGCTGCAGGTGGGCGGCTATCACGCGATGATTGCGTTGACGTCGTTCGACGGCAAGCGGGCTATCCCCTGGCATTGGACGGGCGAGGCTCTGGCGGATCTGATTCCCGCTGGATTCGAGCTGGGCGCTGCCGAGCCTGATCTGAGTCTCGTTGCGCGGGCTCTGCGTACGGGCGAAATCGTCGTCTGCTCGGATCTCAGGAATTCGGAGCCGCCCGTGTTTCAGCAGCGGGACGCTGTTCCGGCGGGAATTCAGTCGGTCCTCATATTGCCGCTGATTGTGGATGGGGCGCGCATTGGGGTGCTGGTGCTCGCTTCGAGCGAGCCGGATCTGGCGAGGGATGAAGAGGTGATGCTGCTGCAGGATGTGGTGGCCAATCTTTCATTCGCCTTGCAGTACCGGCAGAAAGAGGATGCGGCGGAGTTCTTATCCTGGTTCGATCCGCTGACCGGCCTGGCGAAGCGGGCGCTGGTCTGTCAGCGCATCGATCGCATGTTGCGCAACCGGCTGGAATTGCATGGGGCACCGGCGGTTGTTGCGTTTGACGTCATGCATTTGAGCAACGTCAACGACACGTTCGGCAGGCATGTGGGCGACCTGCTGCTGCAACATGTGTCGGATCGGCTGAAGCAACACATCGAAGACGACAAGTGCATCGGGCATCTGGGCGGAGGCACCTTCGTGCTGGTGCTGCCGCAGTCGCAAACTTCTGTTGAGAACGTTACGGCTTTACTCGAGAACACGGTGTTCAAGGAAACCTTCACCATTGAAGGGCGCGCGGTGCGTGTGTCGTTCAAGTCGGGCATCGCGCGGTGCCCTGATGATGGGGAGGATGGGAATACCCTCGTCCAGAAAGCTGAGGCGGCGTTGAAACTCGCCAAGGATTCCGGGGAGAAGTATCTGCATTATCAGATGCAGATGCATAGCGATGTGGCGGATCGGCTGGCTCTGGAGCATCGACTGCGCATCGCGCTGGATGAGCACCAATTTACTTTGCATTATCAGCCGCAGGTGAATATTGCGACGGGGCGCATCGATAGCGTTGAGGCATTGCTGCGGTGGAATGATCCGGTCAATGGGCTCACCTTGCCTGGCGGGTTTCTGCAGGTGTTGGAGAGCTCGGGGCTGATTGTGCCTGTTGGGGATTGGGTGCTGAGACAAGCGGCAATGGATTGCCTCAGATGGCAGCGTAGCGGTGTTGGGCCAGTACGTATCGCCGTAAACGTGTCCGCGTTGCAGATTCGGCGACGGGCGTTTGTCGAGACGGTTCTCGCCAATGCGGCCAGCTGTGCGGCTGAAGGGTATGGGCTCGATCTCGAGATTACCGAGACCAGCCTGCTTCAGGATCTCGAAGGCACTAACCGCAAGCTGAGAGAAGTTAGATCGGCAGGGATTCGTGTTGCCATCGATGACTTCGGGACGGGTTACTCATCACTTGGGCTTCTTTCGAAACTGCCTGTGGATCTGCTCAAGATCGACCGCAGCTTTATCAGCGGACTGCCTACGGATCGCGCCAGCGTTACTCTGGTGTCGAGCATCATCGGGTTGGCATCGGCATTCAATCTTACCGCCGTGGCCGAGGGAGTGGAGAAGAAGCCGCAGCTCGAAATACTCCGCCAGCTCCGCTGCGACCAGTCCCAGGGATACTTGCATTCGCGACCCGTGCCGGCTAAAGAATTAGATAACGTGTTGGGACGAATACGCGTGGCGCGGCCCGCTTCCGGGCAGAGACATTAGCGGACGCGTTACTCCGCTTCACCGCGTAAGTTAGAGCCTCCGCCGGGAAGCCCCTTGCGGGGACGCCGTGAATCTGTCGAAGTCTCTAACATCCGTGCACCAGCGAGCCCTTGCTCCACGCTATCGCGCACTAGTCGCCGACGCGAATCACGAGCGCATCCATCTCGGCGGCCTGCAACTGCTGACGTAATTTGTTGAGCTCTACGAGATTGTTGATAGGACCTACTCGCACGCGATGCCACACATCGCTGTCCACCGAAACACGCTGCACCTTTGCGTCGATGCCCTGCAGTTTTAACTGCGCGCGCACACGCTCCGCATCGGCAACATTGCGATAGGAGCCGGCCTGCAGAACGTAGATTCCAGGACGCTCCACGCGCGACGCCGGCAGGTCACGCCGCACTTCCTGATCTTTTTCGGGAACGACGACTTCGAACTTCGGCAGCATGTCGTAGAAGTCGTACTGCTCCGCGCTTTCTTCGGCTGCTGCGGGAGGATTTTCAGCCTCCGCCGCCGCTGTGCGTCGGGGCTCGGGTCGCGGCGACTCCACCGGCTCCTTGCCCTGGCCCATGTAGATAAATACACCGCTGGCGATCACGACACCGACGAGCGCCCCGATCCCGAACTCGCGAAAGCGGCCGAGATCGAGCGGCCGGCGGCCGGCCGGCTTTTTATAGTCGCGCGCGGTGAGACGGCTCATGACGTGCCACCACTCACATGCTCTCAGGCGCGGAAACGCCCAACAGCTCGAGCCCGTTGCGAATGACCTGCTGAACACTCAGCACCAACACGAGACGCGCGTTGCGCAGCTTCGCGTCGTCTACGATGAATTGCTCTGCGTTGTAGTAAGTGTGCAGCGTGTTGGCGAGCTCACGCAGATAGTGAGCAAGCGTGTGCGGCGCATAGTTGAGCGCTGCCTGTTCCAGCGCTTCGGGATAACGCGCCACCGTGTTGAGCACGGCCTGCTCCTGCGAGCCCGTGAGCAGCACGATGTTCGCGAGTCCCTCGGCCACATTCACGCTCAGCGAGCGTGAGGCGAGCTGCTTCATTACACTCGCGACGCGCGCATGCGCGTACTGAATGTAATAGACGGGATTATCGTTCGTCCGCGACTTCGCCAGCTCCAGATCGAAATCGAGATGCTGGTCGTTGCTGCGCATGAGATAGAAGAAGCGGCAGGCATCGTTGCCAACTTCCTCACGCAACTGCCGCAGCGTCACGAACTGCGCTTCGCGCTTGCCCATCGGGATCTTCTCGCCACCCCGGAACAGACTCACAAACTGAATGAGCGGTACGTCCAGGCAATCCGGCGGCTCGCCCAATGCAGCAAGACCCGCGCGGACGCGCGCGATGTAGCCATGATGGTCCGCGCCCAACACGTCGATGAGGCGCTCGTAACCGCGCTCCCGCTTCTCGAAGTGATAGGCGATGTCGGACGCAAAATAAGTTTTGACGCCGTTCTCGCGCACGACGACACGATCTTTCTCGTCGCCAAACTCAGTCGCACGAAACCAGGTCGCGCCATCCTTCTCGTAGAGCCGTTCCTGTTGACGCAGGCGCTCGAGCGCGCGATCGATGGCACCGTTATCGCTCAGCGATTTCTCTGAGTACCAGCGATCGAAACCCACACCGAACTGCGACAGGTCATCGCGAATGTCCGCGAGCATTTCCTGTAACGACAGCATGACAACCTGCTGGAAGCCGTCGTTGCCGATGAGCTTGCGCGCGTTGTCGATGATCCCGTCGATATGCTTTTCTTTGTCGCCGCCTGCGGGCTCGTCCGGCGGAACGTTCTCGACCACCGCACTCCAGGCGGCGCGCATGCGCTCGCCGACTTGCGTGCGCAGCGACGTCGAAATAGGCAGCACGTAATCGCCGCGATATCCGTTGGACGGAAACGTTACCGGCTCGCCGAGCGCCTGCAGATAACGTAGCCAGACGCTGACCGCAAAGATGTCGACCTGTCGGCCGGCATCATTGATGTAGTACTCGCGCTCGATGTTGAAGCCGATCGCGGCGAGCAGATTCGACACCGTCGACCCGAACGCGGCCTGCCTGCCGTGGCCCACATGCAGCGGCCCGGTCGGATTGGCCGACACGAACTCGACGAGTACGCGCTGTCCGTGTCCCTTGTCGCTGCGGCCGTAGTCGCGCCCCTGCTGCAGGATGCTGCCGACTTCCTGCGCATAAGCATCTGATGTCAGATAGAAATTGATGAAGCCGGCGCCTGCGACCTCGGCGCGCGCAACGAGAGGGCTTGCGGGCAGGGCGGCCACGATGGCGGTCGCCAGCTCGCGTGGACTCTTGCGCGCGGGCTTTGCCAGACGCAAAGCGACATTCGTCGCGAAGTCACCGTGCTGGGTGTCTCGTGTGCGCTCGACCGTCACCGTCGCCGGGTCGACCGGCGTTGGGAGGAGGGTGCCAACGAGTTTTTCGAGGGCAGCTGTAATCAGCTGCTCGAGTTGCGGCTTCAAGGGTCTGGATTCCGGGAAGGGAAAGGGCCGGCAGTTTAACCGAACGGGCCAGGGGTGACGGAGTCAACCGCCCGGGTGGCGGCACGTTGAGGGGACTGTGTAATCACTCTTATCCCGAGGACCGGAGTTCATCATGAAGAAGATCCATTTTGTCGTCGCGATTGCCGCGTTTTTGCCGGCGATTGTGCTTGCCGCAGGACCCCAGGATGGCGGTGCGCTGTTCAAGCGGTGGGATGCCAATGGTGACGGCAGCGTGACGCGCGACGAAGCGCAGGCCAAGGGTAGTGAGAAGGCTGCCCAGAGCTTTGACAGGCTCGACACCAACAAGGACGGGGTGCTGACAAAGGTCGAGCTCGCCGAGCTGAAGGAAGGCGCGCGCGAGGGCATGGTCGAGCGTCTGAAGGCCGCGGACGTCAATGGTGACGGCAGTCTGAGTCGTGACGAAGTGAAGGACATGCCGCGTCTGTCAAAGGGCTTTGACCGGCTCGACGCCAACAAGGATGGTCTTATTTCGCCGGAGGAGCTGCAGGCGATGAAGTCACAGATGGGTGGACGACGGCCGCGTTGAGGGAGCGGTTGAGTTTGATGTCGTAAGTGACTCGCGACCCGTAGGCGTCTGGCGCCTGCGGGTCGTGTCGCACCTTATCGAACACGAGGAGTCGGGTTCCGAGGGCGAATCCTTCCTGCAGGTCGTGGGTGATCATAAAAATGGTCATATCGTGTGTCGCCCATAGTTCACGAACGAGCTTGTGCATATCTCCGGTGAGTCCGGGATCGAGGGCACCAAAGGGCTCATCTAACAGCAGGATGCGTGGCCGTCGAATGACTGACTGCGCAATCGAAAGTCTCTGCTGCATTCCGCCTGATAACTGTGCCGGATACTTATCTCGCGCAGACGACAGACCAACGGTCTCCAGCAACGTCTCCGCACGCAAAACCGCAGCCCTTCTCCTACTCCCAAACAATCGTCCCAAAACCCTGGATTCCTGCAGCTCCACGCCGAGCATCAGGTTCTGCATCACCGTAAGGTGCGGGAACAGTGAGTAGCGTTGAAAAACAATGCCACGATCCGCTCCGGGCTCCGTGGGGGCTGGCTTCCCATCGATGAGCAGTGAGCCCCGCGATGGTCGATCCACGCCGAGGAGCATGCGTAAAAAAGTCGTCTTGCCGCACCCCGAAGCTCCGACGATGGTAACGAACTCGCGTTCTTCGACTTCGAGATTGAGGTTTTCGAGTACGACGTGGTCGTCGTAAGTCTTCCAAACATTGCGTGCGACGACGCGCCCCATCAGTGCGCTGCCTCGGTCCAGCGGAATGCGCGTGCGCGTAGCGTCTTCAGCGTCCAGTCCATAAAAAAGGCGAGGACGGTAATCCAAGCCACGTATGGCAGGATGACGTCCATGGCGAGGTAGCGTCGCACTAGAAAGATCCTGTATCCCAGTCCTTCTGTCGAAGCGATAGCTTCAGCCGCAATAAGAAACAGCCATGCGCAGCCCAATTGCAATCGCAGGGCGTCGATGAGTCGTGGCCACATCTGGGGCAGGATCACGCGTAAAATAAGTTGCCATGATGACGCGCCCAGCGTCTGGGCCTTGATGATCTGTTCCCGTGGCAGTTCGCCCACGCGCATCGCGAGATCGCGCACGATGAGCGGCGCGACGCCAACAACGATAAGGGTGATCTTCGCGACCTCCCCCAGTCCCAGCACGATAAACAGGACGGGCAGGATTGCGAGGGGTGGAATCATTGCGATGGCGGAGACGAACGGCAGCAGTCCCGCCTGCACCAGTGGAATGGAGCCGATAGCAACGCCAAACACCGTGCCGATAACAGCGCTAACAGAGAGTGCGATAAACAATCTCTTCAGGCTGGCCGACGTATCGACCCACAAAAGCCGTTGCCCGCTACGCATGTCTTCTTCGAGGGCGTACGCGCGAATCGTGTCGCCGATCGTAGCGGGTGCCGGCAACAGTTTGTCGTCGGGATTAGCAGCGAGGCGCGCCTGCGATCCCCAGACGTACGCGAACATCAGCATCAAAAACGGCAGGAGCCCCAGCGCGAAGCGGCTTCCGGTTCTTATTTCCTGGTTGACGACACGACGCATAAAAACGAAGTCCGGAAGAGACTCCGGCAGGAGCCTCCAGGGAAGGATTTACGGCGATCCTGCCGGCAGCTTCCTGCTGGAGGCTCTCAGAGTTTACCTTCAGCCGCAGCCTTCATATAAGTTGCATCGAAGCGCATCTTGAGGTTCTTGGGGTTGCCCAGGGTTTTACCTCCGGGAAACTCGATTCCCACCGCGTCGACGGTTTTGGCTCCTTCCCCCAGCAGCCCATGGCTGAAGGAAAAGTTTCTTACCAAGTCCATGGTTTTAACGACCGCGTCACCCGACGCGAACTCAGCGGCCTCAGCGGGAGTAACGTACATCCTGGTAGTGGCCATCTGGCTCTTGAACCCCGCCAAGTCTGTACCCGAAGCCTTGGCCATGGAGGTCAGGGCGGTGGTCGTCCTGGCGTCCTTCCCAAACATGATGCCCATCGTTTCGTACCAAGCGCCGGTCAGTGCTTTCCCCAGCTTGGGATTAGCCTTCAGCACCGCGGTGTTGACGACCATGAGGTCGATAATCTCCCCGGGGATCTTGCTCGAGTCGAACACCGGCGAAGTATTCGGCACAGCCTGAATCTCGGCCAGCTGCGGTTTCCAGGTCACCACAGCAGTGGAGTCAGCCGCAGCAAACGCTCCCACGATATCCGCATCTGAAGTATTCACAATCTTGATATCCCGCTCGCGTAACCCGACCGATTCCAGTCCTCGTGCGAGCAGATAGTGTGAAACAGACAGTTCGACCAGGTTGACCGACTGTCCCTTGATGTCTGCCAGTTTCTTCCCCTTCCCTTTGAGCACGACTCCGTCGTTCCCATTGGAGAAGTCGCCAACGATGAGCGCAGTGGAATCAACGCCCCCTGCAGAAGGGATGGTCAGCATATCCATGTTAGTCATCACGCAGGCGTCGAACGATCCTGCGGTGTACTGATTGATGGACTCAACGTAATCGTTGATCTGCGTCAGCTCGATGGTAATGCCGTATTTATCCGCCCATTTCTTGAGGATGCCGCTGTCCTCGGCGTAATCCCACGGCATCCAGCCGACATAGATGCTCCAGGCCACTTTGAAGGTTTTCTTCTCGGCAGACGCAGCAGAAGCCGTCTGCCCGACCACCCCCAGCAAGACGATCAGGCAAAGAGACAGGTTCCTGAGGAATGTGCGCATCGAAGCCACCTCGCGATGTTGGTATGCCGGCTTGCCGAATTGCGAGGCGTGCCACCGGCTGACCCTGACGGGAAAGATCGGCCGGCGTGCGCATCGCCACCTAATCTCCCGGGCTTTTGTCCCGCCGTGTATCCGATGGGCGTTACTGCCGCGACCGGACTGCCTCTCTCGGACCAGCGTTCGCGTAGAAATAAAAGCGAACCGGAACCCTAGACGCACTTTTGCAATGATCCGATGCAAAGCGTGTGCCCGCAAATAACACGGTAATCCGCCTGCGGAACGCGAACAGGCGCACACTTTGAATGCGCATCAGGATGTCGCTGCTCCAGATTTGGGCAAGATGCGCTGACAACTGTTGCAGTGAACGCAACCGTGTAACATCCCTTTTCGAGTTTGCCTCGTCATTCGTTCCGGAGAAACCAACACTTGAGCGCCGTGTCGCCTGCTGCACCCCTGTTGTGGGAAGAGCATTTGCACGGGGGCGCCCATTGGTCGGGTGTCGCGCGTCGCGGCACGACCCTGCGCCTCACAGACATGGTGGGCGGCGCCAACGTTGCGGCGTTGTTCTACAACTACGAAGACCGCCTTGAACGTTACAACATGGCCGACACCCTGAAGGCCCAGCACACCGCATATCTTACGAAGGGGTGCGTGTGCTACTCCGACATGGGCAGAATTCTCTGCTCCATCACCGCCGACAGTTGCGGCTGGCATGACACCTTATGTGGCGTCTCAAATAAAGCGGTCGTCGCTGCGAAATACGGTGAAACCCGGTTCCAGGAATATCGCAACGGCTTCTATAAGAATGGCCTCGACAGCCTGCTCAACGAGCTGGGCAAGTACGGCCTTGGCCGGCGGGACGTCGTGGCGAACGTAAATTTCTTCAGTAAAGTAACTCCCGGCCCGGATGGTCGCCTGTACTTCCGGCCTACGAATTCAAAGGCGGGCGACTACGTCGACCTGCGGTTCGAGATGGATGCCCTGGTGGTGTTCTCGACGTGTCAGCACCCGCTGGACCCGGACCCGGTGTATAACCCGCGCTATGTACGCATAACGGCGAGCGCTACGGGCCCTGCCTGGCGTGACGATGCCTGCCGCAAGCGGTGCCCGGAGAACGAGCGCGGCTTCCGCAATACCGAAATGATGTTTGGTGTGAATCAACGTGGCTGACAATCTGCCAGAGACCGAGCTCACGGACCTGGTGCTGGACACCGTCGTGCCGGCCGGCGAGCCCTGGGTGGGTGTCGTGCGCAAGAATCATCTTCTGCGCATCGTCGATCTCGAAGGCAATCAGGCCGTCGACACGTTGTTCTACAACGCGGACAACATCGAGGAGCGCTACAGCGCTGCGGATACCTTGCGGGCCCAGGCTAATCTGTATCTCACGACGGGCACGCCGCTCATCTCGAGTGAGGGCAACGTCATGCTCATCATCGTGGACGACACGTGCGGCCGGCATGACACCCTCGGCGGCGCCTGCTCGGCGGAAAGCAACACGGTGCGTTACTCGCTCGAGAAGCGTCACATGCACAGCTGTCGCGATAATTTTCTGATGGCGATCGCCAACTCAAATTTTGGCCTGTCGAAGCGCGATCTGCCCAGCAACATCAATTTCTTCATGAACGTTCCGGTGACGCCAGGCGGGCAGCTCACCTTTGCCGACGGCATTTCCGCCGCTGGCCGCTATGTGGAAATGCGGACCGAGATGGACGTCATCGTGCTCATCTCCAACTGTCCGCAGCTGAACAATCCCTGTAATGGCTACAACCCGACGCCCGTGCGGTTGATGGTGCGGCCCGTGAGCTGACCCTCGCGGTCCGGCTGCGGGACGACCCGCAGATCCTCGTGATTTGGCCGGGACGACCCGGCCCTCTGCGATGAGGATCGCGGAAATGTTCGATACAGTGTTGATCGCCAACCGCGGCGCTATCGCGTGCCGCGTCATCCGTACGTTACGCCGGATGGGCATTCGGTCCGTCGCCGTTTATTCGGAAGCGGATCGTCATTCTCTCCACGTTGCGATGGCGGACGAAGCCGTGTGCATCGGCGCCGCGCCCGCCAGGGAAAGTTATCTCAATCAGGCGAAGCTTCTGGAGGCAGCGCGCTCCACGGGAGCGCAAGCCATTCACCCGGGATACGGCTTTCTGAGCGAGAACGCTTCGTTTGCAGAGGCGTGCGCGGCGGCTGGCATCGTGTTTGTGGGGCCAACTCCGGCCCAGATGCGCGACTTCGGCATGAAACACACGGCCCGTGAGCTGGCGCGAAGTCAGGGCGTGCCGTTGCTGCCTGGTACGGGACTGCTCCGTGACCTCGCGCATGCGGAGGGCGAAGCGGAGCGAATCGGCTATCCCGTCATGCTCAAGAGCACTGCGGGCGGCGGTGGTATCGGCATGCAGTTGTGCCGCCAGGCCGCGGACTTGTCCGCGGCTTATGCCTCCGTCGAGCGGCTCGCGCGGAGTAACTTCGCGGATGGCGGCCTGTTCCTCGAAAAGTACATCGAGCGGGCGCGCCACCTCGAAGTGCAAATATTTGGTGATGGAGCGGGGACGGTCATCGCCCTTGGAGAGCGTGACTGCTCCATGCAGCGGCGAAATCAGAAGGTCATCGAAGAGACGCCGGCGCCTGGAATTTCCCCAGAAACGCGCGCGGCTCTCCAGGCCGCCGCCATTCTTCTGGGAAAGGCGGCAGGCTATCGCTCGGCCGGCACCGTTGAGTTTGTCTACGACATCGACGAGCAGGAGTTCTACTTCCTCGAGGTCAACACCCGCTTGCAGGTGGAGCACGGCGTCACTGAAGCCGTCACGGGCGTGGATCTCGTCGAATGGATGATTCGCGTCGCTGCTGGCGAGCCACCCGCGTTGTCTGAATATCAGCATCAGCCGCGGGGTCATGCGTTACAGGTGCGGTTGTACGCTGAAGATCCTGCGCGAAACTTCCGTCCGTCCAGCGGGCTGCTGTCGGAAGTGGCCCTGCCGCCGGATGTGCGCGTGGACGGTTGGATCGAAACGGGAACAGCCGTCCCGGCGTTTTACGATCCGCTGTTGGCGAAGATCGTCGAACACGGCGCCTCGCGTGAGGAAGCGCTTGCGAAGATGGGCATCGCGCTCGCGCAAACCCGCCTCTACGGCATAGAAACCAATCTCGAGTGGCTGCGCCACATCATCGAAGAAGAGACCTTTCGCGAGGGCCGGCAGTACACGCGCTTTCTCTCTAATATTTCGTACGCTCCGCCGACGGTGGAAGTTCTGCAGCCAGGCATGCATACGACGGTGCAGGATCATCCGGGCCGTGTGGGCTATTGGAATGTCGGCGTGCCACCGTCCGGCCCCATGGATAGTCTGGCCTTCACGCTGGCGAATCGCATGGTGGGCAACGATGAAGGCGCGGCGGCGCTGGAGCTTACTGGCGCGGGTCCAACTCTGCTGTTTGCCGCGCCCAGCGTTGTTGCCCTCGCTGGCGCGTCGTCAATGAGGGCTGAGTTGGATGGCACGCCCCTCTCTTTCTGGCAGCCTGTAGTCGTCGCAGCCGGCAGCACTTTGAAGTTAGGTGCGATCCAGGGCATAGGGCAGCGGGCGTATCTCGCCGTCAAAGGCGGGTTCGATGTGCCGGATTATCTTGGTAGCAAATCCACGTTCACGCTCGGGCAGTTTGGCGGGCACGCGGGTCGCGCGCTGCAGGCCGGCGACGTGCTGCGCCTGACACGATCTACTGCGGATCTGGCTGGATGTATGCCCACGCCAGCCGCGCTCATTCCAGTTTATGAAAATCATTGGGATATCGCGGTCACGTCAGGTCCGCATGGCGCGCCGGATTTCTTCACCGCGAAAGACATGGAGACGTTCTTCGCAACGGACTGGCAGGTTCACTACAACTCCAGCCGCACCGGAGTGCGTTTGTTAGGTCCCCGTCCGGAGTGGGCGAGGCGAGATGGTGGTGAAGCCGGTCTGCATCCTTCCAACATTCACGACAACGCTTACGCGATCGGCAGTATCGACTACACGGGTGATATGCCTGTGATCCTCGGGCCGGACGGGCCGAGTCTGGGTGGATTCGTCTGCCCGGTGACGATTACACGCGCCGATCTGTGGAAGATCGGCCAGCTGCGCCCCGGCGACAGGATTCGCTTCCGGCTCACGGCGCCTGACGATCCGGCCGTGCTTTATCAGCAAGCGGCAGACGTCACGCGACCTGCGATGTGTGTTCGTCAGGCCGGCGAAGACAACGTGCTGGTGGAATACGGGCCCATCGTATTGGATCTGGAGCTGCGGTTCCGCGTCCACTCGCTGATGCAATGGTTCGCGGCGCTGAATGAGCCTGCGATCGTCGATCTCACGCCGGGCATCCGCTCGTTGCAGATTCACTATGACAGCCTGAAACTGCCGCGCGCCAGAATTCTGCAGCTGGTGTTGGAAGCAGAAAGCTCGCTGCCTGCGATCGACGATATGGAAGTGCCCAGTCGCATCGTCCATCTGCCTTTGTCATGGGATGACCCTGCTACGCAGCTCGCCATTGAAAAGTACATGCAGTCGGCGCGCGCCGCTGCGCCCTGGTGCCCGAGCAATATCGAATTCATTCGTCGGATCAATGGGTTGTACTCAACCGAAGACGTACGACGAATCGTCTTCGATGCGAGCTATCTCGTGATGGGGCTTGGGGATGTCTATCTGGGAGCGCCGGTGGCGACGCCGCTCGATCCGCGTCACCGCCTCGTGACGACCAAGTACAACCCGGCGCGCACGTGGACTCCGGAAAATGCTGTTGGCATCGGCGGGGCCTATCTCTGTGTGTACGGCATGGAAGGGCCCGGTGGATATCAGTTCGTAGGCCGCACGGTGCAGATGTGGAATCGCCATCGGCAGACGGCAGACTTTATCGAGGGACGGCAGTGGCTGCTGAGATTCTTCGATCAGCTGCGGTTCTATCCTGTGAGTCCCGCGGAGCTTGCGCGGATGCGTGAGGATTTCCCTCAGGGGAAATTCAAGCTACGTATCGAGCACACTGTTCTGAAGCTGCGAGACTATCGAGAGTTTCTTGCGAAGAACGCCGCGTCGATCAGCGGCTTCAAGTCACGACAGCAGGCTGCCTTCGAGGCCGAGCGAGAGCGCTGGCGGGTGAGCGGCGCCGATGCAGCCGTCGAATCTTATGGTGAGCCGGCAGCGGGAGCATCTGAGGTTCGTGAAGCTCTGGCACTGCCCGAGGGCTGCGTCGGCGTCAGTTCCACCGTTACTGGCAGCGTATGGCAGATCAGTGTGGAGCCCGGTCAGCGTGTAGCTGCAGGGGATGAGCTGTTGGTGGTGGAAGCCATGAAGATGGAGATTCCGCTGCTGGCGAGTGAGGGCGGAGAGATCATCGACATTCGATGCGCGCGTGGGCGAGCTGTTAGCGCGGGGGAGACGCTGATCGTGCTGCGTCCCCTTGCTGGAGGTGCGCAGTGAGTCTTCCTGACATGCTGTTGATCGATGAGCTGCTGGATGGGTATCGCGCCCGGCGCTTTACTCCGCTGCAGGTAATCGAGGAAGTGCTGGAGCGTATCGCGCAGGCGCCGGAGCGAAACGCCTGGATCACGCGCATCCCACGCGAGCAACTGTTGGCGTGGGCCGCCGCGCTTGCCGACAAGGATATGGATGCGCTGCCTTTGTACGGCATCCCCTTCGCGATCAAGGACAACATTGATCTTGCGGGCGTGGTGACTACCGCGGGATGTCCGGAGTATGCGTACGTTCCTGCAGAGTCGGCTCATGTCATACGCCAACTCATCGAGGCGGGCGCCATTCCGATCGGCAAGACCAATCTGGATCAGTTCGCGACGGGGCTTGTCGGTACGCGTTCGCCTTACGGTGTTGGTGTCAATGCCTTCGACGCGCGGTATATCTCCGGGGGATCCAGCTCTGGTTCCGCGATTGCGGTTGCCACGGGCGTGGTGAGCTTTTCTCTGGGAACCGATACGGCAGGCTCAGGTCGTGTTCCGGCGGCATTTAATAATCTCGTTGGTCTCAAGCCCACTTGCGGGCGGCTGAGTACGCGCGGCGTGGTTCCAGCATGCCGGTCGTTAGATTGCGTGTCGATATTCGCTGCGACAGCGGCTGACGCTGCGCGTGTGCTCGCCGTGGCGGAGGGCTTCGATGCTGCCGAGGCTTATTCGCGCTCGGCTCCTTCCAGCTTCATTTCACCGCTACCCGCCTCCTTCAGATTCGGTGTGCCTCGCGCGACGCAGCTGGAGTTCTTTGGAGATGCCGAGTATGCGCGGTTGTTTGAGGAGGCGGTCGTGCGGCTTGAGTCGCTGGGTGGTCGCCGTGTCGAGATCGACTTCGAGCCGTTTCTCGCGACCGCCCGACTGTTGTATGAGGGGCCGTGGGTTGCTGAGCGTTATGCTGCTGTCGGCGCGTTCGTAGAGCACATGCTTCCCGTCACGCGGCAGATTATCTCTGGAGGGCGCCTGCCCACGGCAGCGGATGCTTTTCGAGCGCAATATCGGCTCAAAGAGTTGGAGCGGCGGACTTCCGCGGTGTGGTCAGACATCGACGTGTTGGTGACGCCGACGGCGGGAACGATCTATCGTATCGACGAGGTGGTGGCGGATCCGCTGCGCTTGAATTCCAATCTCGGGTATTACACAAATTTTGTTAATTTGCTGGATCAGGCAGCGGTTGCCGCGCCTGCCGGATTCCGCTCTGATGGCCTGCCGTTTGGCGTGACGTTCATCGGGCGCGCGTGGAGCGATTCCGCGCTCTTGATGCTGGCGGATCGGTTTCACGGCGCGGGCCATTCGGTGATCAAACCATGGCCGGTCATGCCGCCTTCGTCTGGGCGAATCTATATCTCCGTAGCCGTTTGCGGGGCGCACATGGAAGGCCTGCCGCTCAACCATCAGCTTACGGATCGTGGCGCTCATTTGCTCAGTAAAACCCGCACAGCGGAAACTTATAAGTTCTTTGCGTTGTCCGGTGGGCCGCCGTTTCGGCCGGGCCTCGTGCGTGTTGCGGAGGGGGGTGCGTCGATCGAGCTCGAGGTATGGGCGGTTCCCGCGGAGCATTTCGGCAGCTTCGTCGCGGGCATTCCTTCGCCGTTGGGCATTGGCAAGGTTCTGCTGGAAGACGGAACGCTGGTTTCCGGCTTCATCTGTGAGCCCCACGCGGTTACCGCCGCGCGTGACATCACCTCGATGGGAAGCTGGCGTCGCTACCTCACGTCTATATGACGCTGCAGTCACCGACGTCGTCTAATAGCGTCCGACTACGCAGTAGCGTTGCGTAATGTTGCTCGTATAAATGATCCCATTTCTTATTGAAAAGAACTGAAATGCAGGCGCCTGCATGGTGACTTCAATCAAACATTGCGGTTGAATCGCCGCAACGTCTGCAACCGGGTGAGTCCTATGAGGCTGTTCCACAGAGGTCATCGAGTTCGCTCATTGAGTCCATTTCTGGAGGGCTTTTTGTCTGGTTTGGCGGCTCCCGTAACTTTGTTTTCACGACCAGATCATTGTGATGTTCTGAACCAGCAATCGCCGCTCGAGAGCATGCGCGGCGACTGGAATCGCATCGGAGGCGATTTCCGTGCCGTGATGGGGTGGGGCTATGTCGAAGACATCAAGGAGAGTGAGAAGAAACGCTGAGCGCCGTCAGCTGAAGAATGTCGGAAATCTGCCAGACAGGGTGCTTGCCGTCAGCACGGTTCAGCACTGGTCTGGCCCCCTTCCGCCACCTGCTGCGCTGGAGAGATTCGAGCATGTCATTCCTGGTGCCGCGAATCGTATTCTGCAGATGGCGGAAGCGGAGCATGTGCATCGACTCACGTGCGAGGAGGCGGTGATGCGCTCAGGCAGCAGAGAATTCGCTCGTGGGCAGTATCTCGGTGCTGGTGTGTGCGCCGCTGCTATCCTGGCTGCGGTAAGTAACAGTTTGCTGGGCGGGGTGTGGCAGGTCTCCGTATCGCTGGTCAGCGTACCCGTGCTCGGTGTGGCCTCCGCGCTGATCAATGCGAGGCGCATGCGGGGTGTAGCGAAGCAAACGACCCCGCGCTAGAACAGCTCGAGAGGGTCCACATCCAGTGCCCAGCGCACACGCTTCGCCGTCTGCAGCTGCTCGACTTCCGGCAGCCACGTATCGATGAATCGATGCAGGGCGCCACGATCCGTGCTCTCGATCAGCAACTGCGCGTGATACCGCCCGGCACGGCGAGCCATCGCTGCTGGCACGGGCCCGCGCAGAAACACACCGCGCGGCGGGGCCGCTATCTTGCGCGCCTCGACGAGAAACGCCAGCGCCGCGTCTGCCGAGGTAGCTGAATCCCTCACCGCCGCTAACCGGCTATAAGGTGGCCACGACGCCTGCGATCGCTCGATCAACGCGGCGCGAGCGAATCCGTCATAACCCTCTGCTAACAAACTCTTCAGCAGCGGATGTTCCGGAAACTCCGTCTGAATCAGCACTTCGCCGGGCTTGCTGCCGCGACCCGCTCGTCCGGCCACCTGCACGATGGTCTGGGCCAGTCGCTCCGAGGCGCGAAAGTCCGTGCTGAACAACCCCTGGTCGGCATTCATCACGACCACGAGAGTGACGTTGGGAAAATCATGCCCCTTCGTCACCATCTGTGTACCCACAAGTATGCGAGCCTCGCCCGACGCCATGCGCTGCATGGCCGATTCCATGTCGCCACGCTTGCGCACGACATCCCGATCGAGTCTTACAAGAGGCGCCTCGGGAAACATCGCCGCGAGTGTTTCTTCGATACGCTCCGTTCCCTGTCCCACCGACTTCACCGTGAAGCCACATGTCGGACAGCGCGCCGGCAGCGGCTCATCCGCCCCACAGTGATGGCACTTCAGGCGTGCGGAGGACAGATGCACCGTCATTCGCGCGTCGCAGTCCTTACAGGGCGCAACCCAGCCGCATGCCGTGCAAAGCAGAGTCGGCGCATAGCCGCGCCGATTCAGAAACACCAGCACCTGCCCATCGTCGGCAAGATGCCGCTTGATCGCCTGTGCGGCGGGCGTAGAAATACCTGCCTTCACAGCGTGATTGCGCAGATCAACGAGCGCCACGCGGGGCGGCTCTGCCTGCGCGGCTCGTCGCGGCAATGACAGACGCACGTACCGGTTCAACGCGACGTTGTGCAAAGTCTCCAGCGCCGGCGTCGCCGACCCTAACATGATCGGCACATCCGCTCTCTGCGCACGCACGACCGCCAGATCGCGTGCCGAGTAACGAAACCCGCCTTCATGCTGTTTGAAAGACATGTCGTGTTCTTCGTCCACGATGATCAGGCCGAGGTTGGGCACTGGAGCAAACACGGCCGAGCGTGTTCCTAACACGATACGTGCGCGGCCGGAGAACGCCTCGCGCCAGGCATCGAGTCGCTCGCGATCCGTCAGGCCCGAATGCAGCACGGCCAGGGGCGCATTGAATCGCTCCCGAAAGCGGCCTACGAGCTGTGGCGTCAGCCCGATCTCAGGAATCAGCACCAACACGCCCCGTCCCTGAGTAATGACGCGCTCTGCAAGATGAAGATAAACCTCCGTCTTGCCGCTGCCGGTAATGCCGTGAAGAACGAACGCGCCAAACTTCCCCAGCGCGGCGCCAACTGCCTCGACGGCGACGCTTTGCTCAGGTCCGAGCGGCGGACCGCCAACACGAACGACACCAACATTCTCAGAAGACGGCACGGTCGGACGCTCTTCGAATGAGAGGGCCCACCCGCGAGTGGCCAGTTGTCGGGCGGCGTCCCGCCAACCGGGCATTGCCTCGTCCAGCTGCTCGACGGTCACGCCAACGCCGTGCGTACTCGGTGCCGCTTGCTGCTCGATAGTCGCTTCGCAGGCTTGCGCATCTAAATCGCTGCCGCGCTCTGCGAGAGTAACGGGCGCGTGCGGTACGGCGCGCGCGCCGCCATCTTCAGCAGTCGGTGCACCCGTCGCAGCGCCGCCGTACGCCTCCACAAGCAACTCCAACAATCGCTTCTGCTTCGGCGCCCTCCGGGGTTCGCCTGAAGCGTGCGCAGTCACGCCGTCCGCAGTCGCCACCCACTTCACTTCGACTGCCTCTGCCGCCGCCCCCAATCGAAGCGACTTCGGCAGCGCCGCCGAAAGCGCTTCACCCAGCGGATGGTGGTAATACTCCGCAGCCCATCGGAGCAGAGCCATCGCGGACGCGTCCACGACCGGCTCGGAATCCATCACTTCGACAATCGGCTTCAATTTCTCCGCCGGGACGTCAGATGCCTGCGCTGTCTCAATGACGATGCCGATAAGCTGCTGGCGGCCAAACGGCACACGGACCCGCATGCCGGGCTCGATCGCGCGGCCCTGCTCGGCAGGTTGGAGATAGTCGAACAGGCGTCGCAACGGCGTATCGAGCGCGACGCGCAAAATGGGGGCGGGAGCGTTCACGAACGAATTATGCGCGTGATAAAAATCTGGGACCGAACAATGGGTTACGTGCTCGTGAGCTGCCGGCGTCAACGCTCCTGCGGGACAGCGCGTTGTACGGGCCATGACTACGTTTGTCACGGACGCGCGCGTTTATAACATGCCGGAATCGAGCACATCCGCCCATTCCCGCGCGTTGAACCAGTTTCTGGCGAGCGTGGAATTGCGGGCTTTCAAGATGGCGCAGGTCGCCCTCCGTCACGAGGCTGACGCGTTGGACGCCGTTCAGGACGCCATGCTCCAGCTCGCCCGCGCGTATGCGAATCGTCCTGCTGCGGAATGGAAGCCGCTGTTCTATCGCATCCTGGAGAACCGCATCCGGGATATGCAGCGGCGGCGAACTGTGCGCGGTCGCGTCATGTCATGGTTGCCTTTCCGTAGCGGTGACGAGGACGATGAGGAGCTGGACCCGATAGCCCTCGCCGTGAGTGAAGACCCGGCCCCCGTCCGCCAGCTGGAGATCGACGAGGCAATCGCGGGGCTCGAGCAGGCTGTTGGCGAATTGCCTGCGCGCCAGCGCCAGGCCTTTCTGCTTCGCTGTATGGAAGGCCTGGACGTGGCGCAAACTGCCGAGGCGATGGGCTGTTCCGAAGGCAGCGTCAAAACACACTATTTCCGCGCGCTGCAGACTCTGCGCGCGCAACTCGGAGATCTCTGGTCATGACCGATCATGATGATCCTAAGCTGAAGGAGTTCGAGCGCCGCGCACGTGCCGTGCTCGACGAAGGCGTTCATCGCGTCGACGGTAGTGTTCGCTCGCGACTTACGCAGGCACGGCACGCCGCGCTGGCGGAAGCGGAGTCCGCGCGCCGGCCGTTCTGGAAGAACTTCACATTGATGCCGCTCGCGGGCGCAACGGCTGCCGCTGTGCTGGTCGCAATGGTTTTGTGGACCAACAGTCCGCAGCAGTCTGTAACAGGTGGTGATGGTGCGCAGTCCAGCTTCGACGATATCGAGCTGCTTGCTGATGGTGAGGCGCTCGATCTCATCGAGGAGTGGGACGGTAGTTTCTATGAATGGGCGGCGGCGCAGGCGGAAAGCGGCAGTGAGGCGTCGACTTCATGACGACTCACCGCGTGGGTTTGCTGGCGCTCGTCGCGGGTGTGTCGTTCGCGCAGAGCGGTCTTGCGGATGAGGCCAAGCGTGTTACGCCGCCGGCCGCCACGAAGCCTGCCGAGCCGGACGATGAGCTGCTCGAGTTTCTGGGCAGCGTCGGCGCGGACGATGACGAGTGGATCGACTATCTCTCGCAAACAGATATCGTCAAGGTCGCGAAGGAAGGCAAAGATCAGAAGCCGCGCGCGACCGACGTGAAGGTGAAGCAGGATGATTAACCGGCGTGGGATGTTGTTGGTGCTGCTGCTCGCATCGGCCGTCCCGGCGTTTTCTCAGGAGAGCAGTCACGGCGCCTCGCAGACGGCGCCTCCTGAGCCTGTTGCCTGGTCGAGCCTGTCGGCAGAACAGCAGAAGGCGCTGGCGCGTTTCTCAGATCGATGGGAGACCTTGCCGCCTCGCCGCCAGCAAGCGCTTGCGCGGGGCTCGAAGCGTTGGCTCGAAATGACGCCGGAGCAGCGGGAGAAGGCGCGCGGACGTTTCGAGCGCTGGCGAGAGATACCTGATCAGCGCAAACGCGATCTGCGGGAGCGTTGGGATAAGTTTCAGTCGCTCTCGCCCGAGGAGCAGGCGGTAGTGCGGGAGAATTTCCGCAGATTCCGGGAGTTGCCGCCGGAGAAGCGGCAGCAGTTGCGCGAGCGGTGGCAGAATGCGACCCCTGCTGAAAGGCAACGTATGTTGGAGCGCTTGCGTCAACGAGATCGCGGGCATATGGGGCCCACACGCGATTGAGGCAAGCGGGGAATTCATCACAGAATAAATAAATTCTGACGCAGCGTCGGGTGCAGCCGCTAGGCTCGGTGCACCAGGCAGGGTGAGTCATGGAAGACAAGAAACACGTGCGGTGGCGTCGGCATCTTCCGGTACTGATGACGTTTCTGGGTCTCCAGGCATCTGCCGCGAGCCCACCGCCGACGGAAACTCTATTCGCGGCGTGTGTAGCTCGCGCGACGCCAGCGCCCTGGAAGGTGCTATCCACCCAGGCGTTTGGCGGGCTGCCGTCGATACAGCTCGAAGCAAGTACCTCGGACCTCGGTATCAGACATCGGGATACCGCCGCCCATGAGCAGAACTTTGTCGAGCTGACCTTAGCGACCTTCAAGAGATACACCGTCTTCGATCCGCAGGGGCTCGCGGCTGCGCTTGTTGGCGGTAGCGTGAAGCGAGCAGACAGTGCGCGAGGCGTTCCCGGCAGCGCGCTCAAGGAATTCGACATTTATTGGGCCGGCAGTGGTGCGCTGCTAATGAATGTTGGCAGAACCCATATCTGCCTCGACCTGGCGGGTTACCGCGACTGGCCGAATCCCTTCATGCGCTGCGAGTCCGTTTCAGAAGACTACATTGCTGCCTTCCGCGTCTCATCCGAAGCTATGGGCCAGCTTTCATATGTATTCAGCGTGGTAGATCAACTCACTCAGCGGCTCGCTTTATGCATGGATTCGGCAAAGGGCGTAGATCGCCGCTGACTGCCGCATGACGGCTTATGTTAGAACGCCGGTGGCGGCGAAATTAAGACAAGGGGAAATTCGTCACAGAATAAATAAATTCCGACACAACATTTCGGGTTCTGCCGTTAGGCTGCTTGCATTCAGCGGGACGGGTCATGGAAGACGACAAGACAGCTGCGGAGTCGGTGGTCGGCTCGGCGAGGGGAGGGCCACGATGGTTTCGGCACCTTCCACTTGTGCTGATGTCCCTGGCCATCCAAACGGCCGCCACGAGCCCACTGCCGACAGAAACTCAGTTCGCGGCCTGTGTTACCCGCGCGACGCCCGCCCCTTGGAAGGTGCTCTCCACCAGAGTGTAGAGGGAGTGCCGTCGATAGAGCTCGAAGCGAGGTCCGCAGACCTCGGTATCAAGCATCGTGACATCGACGCCCGTCAGCAGAGATTCCTGGCTCTAAGCCTGACACCGTTCAGGAAATACACCGTCTTTCGTCCGGAAAGGCTCGAGGAGTTCCTTGTTGATGGACTCGTGAAGCGCGTGGATAGCGCGCGCGGTGTTCCGAGTAACGAGCTGAAAGAGTTCGATATTTATCTGTATGGCAAGCAGGCCTTGTTGATGAATCCTCGCAGGACCCATGTCTGCCTCGACAAGGCGACTGGCGTCGACTGGCCGAACCCCTTCATTCGCTGCGAATCCGTTATTGATGGCTACGCTGCCCGCTTTGAAGTTTCTGCTGAAGCCCTTGTACAGCTATCAGCTGTGCTTCGTTTGGTAGATCAACTCACTCTGCGACTTACTCCCTGCATGAACTCTGCAAGGAACATGAATCATGGCTGAGCCCATTCGCGATGTCGTCAAGTTCACCGACCCGGAGCTGGTCCATCTCCGCGGGCTTTTTAACGCTGCGGCGAACGGCGAGAAGCCATGGCACGAAGCCTATTCATATGTTTCCTCCATCATTCAAAGTGACTCCCGCGTCGATGCCAACGTCAAATTCTGGTTCGAGCAGGCTATAGAAATCAATCGAGGTGATGGCGCTGCGTCGCGGTTTATCCGGAGTTACACGCATACGGGCCTGCAGATCAGCAATCCGCCGGAGATACCGTCGATCGATATGCAGGGCGTCTCCGATGCCATTGCCAGATATGTCCTCGAAGACGTCTTGTCGAGCGGGGGCGTCCCTGATCTTGCAGTCATGCTGAAGAGCGACATTAGGGCGGCGTTTCATGTGGCCGAGATTGCGAATCTCGGTGGCTGGGGTGGGTCCTTCTACTACTGGGATATCGCGGTCGTCGACGATTCCGGTCAGCCACTGCATGGCTCCGACGGCCATATCATCAGCATTGGCGAGCAGATACAAAGCGATCCAGCATCGCGCAATCTGCTGATCCAAACCCTCGGTACGACGCTGGCCAGCTTCTCGTCTCTGGACAACCTTGGAGAGCTTCTCGATAGAGACGTCGTCGAAGCGTTTGAAAAGGTTCTGGAACTCCCTGCTGCGATTCAGGATGAGGCTTTCGGCATTGCACGCTCCAAATCCGATGCGTTCGGTGGGGTGTGGCGTCTATTCCTGGGGTCGCCTCCTGAAGAAATGCCATACAACGCAAGTTGGCAGATGTTTCCGATGTTATATCGCCCATCGGAGCAGTTCGACTCCCAGGCGGGGCGAAGGCTTGCGCTGACAGCCATGGCAAATATGCTCGAGCTCTATGGCCAGGCGGTACGTAAGGATCTCGATGAGTTCAAGCGCATAGAGCGCTTCGGCGATGTAGGCGCGACGCTCGGCTCGAGGTTTGGGGCGCTGGTGGGCGACAATCAACTGCAGGATATCGCTGCGACCTCGGTGTTGTCCGCCTTTGGCAGAAACGTCGAGCAGGTCCTGCGTAACGGAGGCGCGACGATCCAGGGACAGGTGCTGTCGCATAACGTCTTCGATAATTTCTTTGCTGATATCGGCTCAAACATCGTGTCGGGTGGGGTCGGCGCGATCTCTTCCTATCTGACGGCTGAGCTCATAGGCGAGCTTGGCCTGGAAGGCGAGCTGGGTAACCTCGCCAACAGTCTCGGCTCCTCCGCACTGTCGCAGATCATCGTGAATCTGCCGGCGCTGGCGAGTGGTGCAACCAGCATTGCGCAGGTTCTGAGCAACGTCCATCCGGCAAACATCGTCGGTTCTTATATCGGAACGAAGCTCGCTGCCTCCCTCATCGATTTCGACACCGTCGGGGGGCAGATCGGCGCATCGATCGGATCTTCGGTAGGGGTGGTAGTGGGAGTCACCGTCGGCGCCGACGGTGTCATGCTCGGTATCAAGATCGGCTCGGTGTGGGGTGGCCCGGTCGGTGCGCTGGTTGGCGCGTTTGTCGGCTATATCGTCGGAGGTTTGATTGGCTCGCTCTTCGGTGGTACACCGCGCTCTAACGTGGATATCGGTTGGAATGAGGCCAAAAAAGAATTCGCAGCAACCACCGGTTGGTCTCGCGGAGGCGCATCGCAGGAGGGCGCGCGCAGTCTCGCAACATCGGCGGCACAGATATTAAATACGGTCGTCGCTGCGACGGCATCCGAGGTCGCCGATGCTGAGAACATTCGTGTTGGTGCCTACGGCACCTATAAAAAGGATCTCGTATACCGGGCTACTGGCGGCCCCGGTAATGGGGGGGTGACTTTCCGGACGCGAGACGCCGACGAGCTGATCCGCCACGGAGCCGCAATCGGCGTCTTTGATCTGCTGCCTCGACTTGTTGGCGGCGATGTCTTCGTCAAGCGCGCTATAGCGGCAACCCTGAGTATGGCCGGGGGCAACCAGGCATCGAACGGGCCGGGAGCGGCTGGTGAATTTGACGTCACCACGTTGATGGGAAACATCGTCACCGCGCAGGATTACGCCAAATATTTTCAGAATGCGGCTGCTATCAATATTCTCCTGGCTGCCGAACCGGAGAGTGTTTTTTCGGCCGGCTGGATGCTGACGCTCACACGGGCGCTCGAGCTCGGTCTCGATAAGCGAGGCTCAACGGACTGGACGGGCGGCTGGTCTGCATTTCTCGACGAGATTGCCGGCGGCATGATCGACGGAATTGCCTTCCTGCCGGTGAACCTGGTGCTGCGGATCGACCCAACGACGGGCGAGCGTCGCTATGGGTTTATCGACAACGAAGGTGACTCGCTTGGCGAAATGGGCGACACCATAGACACGGGCTCGAAAGACAGCATCGCGGGCACTGCTGCTGACGATTTCATTACGGTAACGGCAGATCGAATTACCAACACATCGGGTCTCAACATCAATGGCGCTGCTTCAGCAGGCTCCGAGCTCGTGATTCGGGTTGCTGCACGTATCGAGGGAGGCGATGGCAACGACAAGCTGATCGGCGGAAATCTTGGCAACGATCTGAGCGGCGGCAACGGTGCAGACACTCTGGTTGGTGGAGTGCTCAACGACTGGTTGTTCGGCGGAAGTGGTAACGATCGTTTGTTCGCGGGTGAAGTCGATACCCAGTTCAACGACGGTTCGCCCCAATATATTGCGACAGCGCTGGATGTTCTTAGCAACGGCGATTATCTGGATGGCGGCGACGGCGACGACGTGCTCTATGGAGCCCGGGGGAGTGACTATCTGAAAGGCGGTACCGGAGCGGACTCGCTCTACGGCGGTGCCGGCGGAGATATTCTCGAAGGCGGCAAAGGAGACGATCGCGGCCCCTCCGGCCAGGCCCGCCTCCTCGGCGGTGGAGGCACGGATCAATACGTGTTTTCACGAGGCGACGGCGTCGACGTGATATTCGACGAGGCAGATAGCACATCCACCGCAGGGGCGACCGGCGACTCTTTGCACGCGCGTCTCGAGAGCATCGCCGCAGGCTTGCTTACTCGCAATTGGGCCGGCGGTGGGGACTACGAAGTTGATGGCTCTGTAAAGGGCGGCGAAGATGCGATCGTGTTCGGACCGGGCATCGGCTTCCAGGATCTCATCATGCGCCGCTCCGGCACGGCTGCTGCGCCTGGGCAGAATCTCGTCATTCAGCTCACGACCGAAGATCCCGTGACTCACGTCCGCTCTCTCACGGGCGATGAGATCATCATTCAGGACTGGTTTGAATCGACTCGTCGCGTTGAATGGCTGCGTTTCACGGACGGTCAGGAAATCCGTATCGGAGATATTAGCTCCTTCTTCATAGGGTCCAATGCCGACGATGTGATCATTGGAACTTTCGGAGCCGACTTCCTCTACGGTGGCGTTGGTAACGACATCATGCGCGGCCTGGCGGGGGACGATTTCGGCTTCGGCGGTGCCGGCAATGATCTCGTCGCGGGCGATGAGGACAATGACTTTGTTGCGGGCGGCGCCGGTGCAGACGAAGTCATCGGCGGCGCAGGTCATGACACGGTGTTTGGCGACGACGGCGCTGACGGAGTCTATGGCGGTGCCGGTTCAGACATCGTCGTGGGTGGGCGCGGGGACGACGAAGTCATTGGTGGCGCGGGCAATGACATCTTCCGCTATGAGCGAGGCAACGGCCGCGACATTCTGCTCGACGATCTCGTCGATAACTGGGACCTCGTCTGGCAGAGCGGGGCTTACGTCAATGGATACAGCGTCGATGCGCAAGGCATCGTCAGCAAGAATGGCCAGATCTATTTCGACGGATCACAGTGGAATGGCCGCTTCGACTATGCCGACGGTACGGCGACATTCCGCCGTCATCTTGGGGCGGTAAATGGCACGCTGGCCGCGAACGCGGGCAGCGACGTGCTCGAATTCGGGGTCGGCATCGATATTCAGGATCTTATGTTGCGCCGGACTGGCGCCGACCTGCAGATCGCCATCAGTAACGGAAGCAGTGATGTCCGCTCGTTCGAGTCGTTTGATGATCTCCTGATATTGAAAGATTGGTTCAGCACCGGCGCCAGCATTGAGAGCTTCGTGTTCGCCGCCACGGGTCGACACGATCTGGCCAGCTGGTCGATCGCGGGTCTCGGCACCGATGAGGCCGATACGCTGACCGGCACAGGCGGCATCGACTGGATCACTGGTAACGCGGGCGACGACAACGTTAGTGGTGGTGCAGGCTCCGACATACTTTCAGGTAATGGTGGCGGCGATACGCTTGTTGGTGGCGCCGATAACGACGTTCTTTACGGCGGCGACGGCGATGACATTCTGGAAGGCGGCGCAGGCGCGGATCAACTCATCGGCGGGGCAGGCCTCGACACAGTTTCTTACGAGGGCTCTGCATCGAGCAGTATGCGGGCGTTTCTCAACGCTCCGCACACCAATACCAAGGAGGGCGCCGGTGATGTCTTCAGCGGTATCGAGGGGCTGAAAGGCACCAGCGGCGCGGATGTTCTCGGCGGTGATTCGGGCGCCAACCTTCTCATCGGCTACAACGGCAACGACACGTTGTACGGCGGAGACGGGGACGATATTTATGAGCTCAATACGTCCCACGGCGTAGACACGATATTTGACTCGCCATTCAGTACCGAGGTCATTCTCGATTCCGCAGGCGCGCTGAACACCGATCTGTTCACCTCCACTTGGACCGATTTAGGGTTCGGTGCTACCGCGCAGGGCAACCGCTACCGCTATCGCCTCGTGGCTACCAGCAATGCCACCGGTGAAGAGGTTTATCGTTCGCGCGACAACGTTGACTTCATTTACACGTCCGCACAAAGCGGTGCTCCGCCCGGATCAACATGGGCCTATCAGAATGGTCAGTGGCTGACAGGAGCTGGCCGCACGGGCAATGGCGTACAGACGGTGCGGGAAGTCTTTCAAACGGGCGACGGCGGGTTCGACACCCTTGATCTCGGCGCGAATATTGGCCTGTCACAACTGTCGTTCCAGCGCTTGAACGGCGGCTCTGATCTGCAGATTACTTACCAGGGCGCGAATTCCGTAACCCTCCGCAATCAGGCGGATGGCGCCCACGCCATCGAGGCCTTGCTGCTGCGGGATGGCCTGACCGCTGATCTTACAAAGTTACGCTTGGCAGGCGAGGCTTCCGGGAATGGTGAGGACTTCGTTGCTGGCGACGCAAATGCCAACACGCTGGAGGGACTGGGTGGCGACGATATTATCTCGGGTGCTGGTGGTGCTGACACGCTGTACGGTGGGGATGGTGACGATGTTCTCGAAGGCGGCGAGGGTGCTGATACTCTCGATGGCGGCGCAGACTCCGTCACGAATGGAGCGCCATTTACAGCAAGTGAGCAGACCAAGCTCTATGGCGACACGATTCGTTATGTGCGGTCTTCTAGCGCGGTAACGATAGATCTCGGTGCTGGCACTGCTTCGGGTGGTCATGCAGCGGGGGACATCATTGTTCGCGTCGGCGGTATTGCCGCGATCGAAAATGTTGTTGGCTCTGATACTTACAACGATGTCCTGAGGGGGGACGCTCGAGATAACAGGCTCTCCGGCCTTGGCGGCAACGACACCCTTGAAGGGCGGGCGGGCAACGACATTCTCTCGGGTGGTGTTGGCGATGACACGCTTCGTGGTGGCGATGGCGAAGACAACCTCGCGGGCGAAGAAGGGAACGACACCCTCGAAGGCGGTAACAACAAGGATCTGCTCAGTGGCGGTGCGGGAGATGACGACCTGTACGGTGAAGCCGGGTCAGACGTTCTTAGCGGCGCTGCCGGTGACGATAATCTCTACGGTGGTGCCGATAACGACACGCTCGGCGGTGACGCGGGCAACGATTACGTATTCGGCGATGCCGGTGACGATCAGATCGCCGGTGGAGATGGCGCCGATACACTGTACGGGGGAGATGGTAACGACAAGCTGGCCGGCGACGGAGGCAATGATCGTCTCGAAGGTGGGGCCGGCAATGATGAGTACGTTCTCAGTGCCTTCACGGGCACGGATGTCATCGTCGATTCCCAGGGAACAAATAAGATCAGCATCAGCGGCGTCGCCGTCGAGAATCTGTGGTTGACGCGCTCAGGTAGCGACTTGCTGATTGGCGTTATAGGCAGCAGTGCGCTCATCACCGTGCAGAATTATTACGCGTCGGCCAACGCATCGACGGTCAGAGAGGTCGTGCTCGAAGGTGGAACGCTGTTCGCCGCGTACGCTGGGCCACTCATCGCCGCCATGACGGCAAATTCAGCACTTCCGCCAGCTGAGATGCCCGTCGCGATCCGCGAAATGCTGACGGCCTACTGGCATGCCGGCGGAGTCAGTGCACCCGTTGTTGCCGACGTGATAGTGGCAACAAACGAAGACAGTTTGCTCGCTGGCAGTGTGAGCGCCACGGATCACGACAACAACATCGTTTCCTATACGCTCGCGCGGGAGCCCGCTCATGGCGGAGTGAGCCTGAATGAGGTTACAGGTCAATGGGTCTACACACCGGCGGCCAACTTCCATGGTCAGGACCGCTTCGAAATTCAGGTGACGGATGCGCTGCATTTCTCGGCAACGCAACTAATTGTTGTCGATGTCGCATCGATCAATGACGCTCCCACGGACATTCTGCTCACAGGCGCTTCGGCAGGCATCATAGAGAGAGATCATCCTCCTGCCGGAACGGTTTCGACGCCGATCATCCTGGGGTCGTTGAGTGCTACAGACGTTGACGCTCCCGACGTCGGCGACTTTGCGACGCACATGTTTTCTGTTTCGGACTCGCGGTTCGAGATCGTGAGCGGCAACGTCTTGCAGCTGAAGGCCGGCGAAGCGTTTGACTTCGAAGCGAGCACGACAGTTTCTGTTGACGTCACCGTCAGAGATCGCGGTGGCGCTCCACAGGGGCTTGCCTATACGCGAACGTTCACTTTCAACGTGCTCGATCAGGACGATTATTTTTACGGCTCGCCCGGCGCCGACGCGATTACCGGCCAGGCGGGTAAAAACTTCATCTACGGCTATGCCGGCAACGATGTTCTGAATGGGGGCGGTAACAACGACACCATTGACGGTGGAGATGGCGATGACCAGATCTTCGGCGGTGTAGGTGGCGACACTATTTACGGGGGTCTCGGCAGCGACACCGTCGATGGCGGTGATCAGGCCGACTTTATCTACGGCGGTGACGGCAACGATACCCTCAACGGTCAGGTTGGCAGCGACCGCCTGTTCGGTGGTGCGGGAGATGATCTTCTCATCGGGGGCAACAGTAATGATCAGCTGGAGGGCGACGCAGGTAACGATCGCCTCGAAGGCGGCAACGGTGATGACTCGCTGAACGGCGGAGATGGGGACGATCTTCTAATCGGCGGTGTCGGCGCCGACACTCATCGTGGGCGCAGTGGCTTCGATACAGTGACTTATGAGGCTTCGAATGCGGCGGTCAATGTAGATTTACAAACCGGTGTGGCCACAGGCGGGCACGCAGCTGGCGATACCTTCGTCGACAGACCCGAACGTCTCGTGGGCTCTACGTTCGGAGACACGCTGAAAGGCACTACGGATGCGAACGTTATCGAAGGCGGGGCCGGCAATGACTTTATATATGGCAACGCTGGCAATGACACGCTCATTGGTGGGGACGGCAATGACACGATCGATGGAGAGGGAGGGGATGACACCATCGACGGCGGAGCCGGTAATGACACGCTGATAGGTGGCAACGATAGCGACACCTATCTGATCAATGCCAACTCCGGCGCGGATACCATTCTCAATTTTGATCCGAATGGCGACGACATCGATGTCGTGGGATATCAGGACATCACACGCGAGCAACTGTGGTTTGAGAGAGTGGGCGACGACCTTGTGGTCTCGGTGATCGGCACGGCAGTTCGTACGACGGTTACGAACTGGTACGTCACGGCATCTGCCGATGATCGCGCTAACTACAAGATTGATTTCTTCATTGCGGGTGAGCACGTCACGGAGACGATAGACGCGGAAACACTCGTCGAGATCATGGCGCCGTATACCCCGCCTGCTACTCAGCAGGAGTTCGATGTCATCAAGTCTGATCCCGGATTTCAAGAGGAATGGGGCAACGCGTGGGAAGACAATGCTCCGCCAACAGTGCCGGAGATCGCAGAGCAGACGATCAATGAAGACGGCACGCTCACGCTAAGCATTACGGTTACTGATGACTTCACGCCGGCTGCAGGCCTCATCGTTACCGCGCAAGCGGTACGGCCCGAGGACCACTCCATTGAAGATCTGACACTTGTCAGCATGCCGACGGTCAGTGCGGCCAACTCTGCGGGTGAGCGTACGCTGACTGTAATCACGCAGGCGAACGCCAGCGGCCAGGTTGCTATCAAGGTCAGTGCGGTGGATGCCGGCGGAGTGGCGCGGGAGCGTGTGTTCCTGCTGAATATCACGCCAGTGGCAGATCAGCCCATAGTCGTTCTGCAACCTCCGCAGGTTCCTGCTCCGCCTCTCACCAAACCGACTCTTGATGGGGGATCCTGGAGCGTCAACGTCGATGCGTCTCTGGTCGATCAGGACGGCTCCGAGACTCTCGAGGTACGCATCGCCAACGTGCCTGTAGGGTTGTCCTTCAACATGGGCACCAATCTTGGATATGGTGTGTGGCGGTTTGCTCCAGAGGAGCTGGTCGGTCTGCGCATCGTAGGGCCGAATACCTGGTCCGAAGATGTTGCCCTCATTATTACGGCTATTTCGCGTGAGGCCGCAAATGGCGTGACGGCGGCGTCGGCGGCCGTGCCGTTGAACATCGTGATCAATGCGCGTCCCGTGGATATCTATGCCGACCGTCCACTGGTGTTCAGCGAAAATCTGCCGGCTGGTACAGGCCTTGCGTGGATAGGTTCTATTGACGGCGATGCGGGCGATAGCGCTACTTACGCCTTGCTCAATGACGCGGGTGGCCGATTCATATTGGATCCTAATGGCCTGTTGAAGGCGGGGTCGACGCCTCTCAACTATGAGATTGCGAGCAGTCACTCGATTCGCGTGCGGGTTACTGATTCCGGGGGGCTCACGTATGAGAAAGACCTGCAGATTAATGTGGTTGACATCAACGAAGCGCCGATACTGCCATCTCATGTCCTGACGGTGTCAGAGGCTACCTCTCCGGGTTCTTACATTGGCTCGCTTGCGGCGAGCGATCCGGACATCGATCCCGCGTATCGCGCGCTGCGTTACCGTCTTGTCGGTGGGGCAACTAATCTGTTTCATATCGATGCAGGCAGCGGGCAGATGTTTCTGTCGGGAGGGCTGGATTATGAGGCTGCGACGTCATATCAGGTGCTCGTAGAAACCTGGGATGGGGGCAGTATTGGAGCCGGCCTCTCTTCGTCAGCGTGGGCGACGATTCAGGTCGCTAATGTCAACGAAGCGCCGATCCTGGTGAATCAGAGTTTCACGGTCGCCGAGAATACGCCGGGCGCGAGTCAGATCGTCGTGGGCACGGTAACATCGATCGATCCTGACGCGGCGGGTGGTAATAGTAATCTCGCCTTTCGAGCTGTCGGTGGTGATACCAATGTATTCAGTGTGAGCGCAAATGGTCAGATTCGGCTCATTGGGGAGCCTGCTTACGGCGGTCGCCTTTGGTATGAACAGCGCAATAGCTACTCGTTGCAGGTGGAAGTATGGGACGGCGGGGCCATTGGCGTGGGCGCGTCTGCGCTGGCGACGATGTCGATGGCGGTGACGAACGTTGATGTCACACCTCGCGTCACCGGAGTAGCCCTCATCTACAACGAACCGGCGCAACCGGAGGGGTTCCCCGAGTGGTTCGAATGGCATCTTGATCTGCAGATTACTGACCCGGATGACGTGCCTACGTCGGGTGCACTCTCTTATACGATCGAAGCCCTCTACGCTATCCAGCCGGGGTATACCGCGGTGTCTGTGGGTAGTGGTTCATGGAATTTCTACGGTCCGAACGGGTCTGTTGGCAGCATTTATGTGCCCCGCCCCAATGAACCTATTTTTTGGTTTAGTGTTGGATATAAGCCGCCAACTGTGACGATGCAAATCCGTGTAGCGGACAAATTCAGTGGTGAGGACAGTGTAGTCACTGCTCGTATCGTGAACGTACCGCAATATCCCACTATGGCGGCGTACCTGCAGCCCGTCGTGTTGGATCTCGACGGTAACGGCGTGGAGCTAGGGGGAGCCGCATCGCATGTAAGTTTCGACGCAAATGCGGATGCGACGCCTGACCTCGCCGGCTGGATTAGCTCCGGTGACGCCTTCCTGGCCCTGGATCGCAATCAGGACGGGCAGATTACGACCGGTGCGGAGATCTCGTTTGTGGAGGACGCCCCACAGGCAACTACGGATCTGGAAGGTCTGGCAGCCTATGATACTAACGAAAACGGCTTCTTTGACGACCAGGATGCACGCTTTGCTGAGTTCCTTTTATGGCAAGACATCAACCAGAACGGCGTCAGCGATCAGAATGAGCTTTCTACGCTGACGGAGCGCCAAGTGCGCGCTATCAATTTGACGCGCTCGTCGACTGGTCTGGCGGCGAGCGGTGGCGAAAGCGTTATTACGGGAACAACTGAATTTCTGCGTAGCGATGGCGCCACAGGTTTGGTCGGGGACGTGGCGCTTGTTTACGGCAGCGGAAGGATCGAGCTGGAAATTCTCGACACTGTCATTTCGAGCAGCGCCGAAAGTGATGCAGAGACGTCCACTATTAGAACCGCAGACGGCAGGGCACCCGAGGCTAATGTCATGGACACACCGCTGCGGCCACTTGGGCGGCCCAGTTCGAAGACCGAACTGGCGCGTGAAAATTTGAGAAATTCGCTTGCGTCAACCGACATACACGCGCGTTCGATACCCGTCGCCTCTGGTGAGACAGCAGCGACTGCGCAGCCGGACGAATGGTTTTACAACGAATCCGGAATTCAGTCGCAATCCGCGTTGCATGCGAGTCTAGATTCTGTCAGCCGGCGTCGTCTGCAGATGATCGAAGCCATGGCGAGTTTTTCCGCGCGAGACGCGGCCGACCTGGAGCTACAACCGCGGCGAACAATTGATCCGCATACTCTTCAGCTGTTGACCTCCTTACCGTCAATCAAGGTGAGCATGTGCGGATAAGATCAATACAGCCAGCAGTAAGTGCCTCGCACTATTGCAGAGCTTTTGGTGAAGAATATCATTCCTTCTGTGCTCGAATTCGGAGAACAAGCTCGTCGAGATTATGTTACTCGATCTTGTCCATGCGCCCTCCAGGCAGACTCCTTATCCATCTTCATCGCACCGGTCCCGTAACGGACCGATGCGACAAAGTGCATACGTCGAGCCACGTGCGCCAATAGCGTTACCTACCAATTATATCCCAGCCGCGCGTACAGGAACCGCCCGTTGAAACCGAACGGCGAGTAGCGCGAGAAGCCTAACAGGCCGTTCGTGTTGAAGGCGGCAGGTGTTGCATCCGGATATTCATCCAACACGTTGTCCACGCCGAGTGTCGCGCTCAAATGCTCGCCAAACTTGGCGCCGACGTCGAAGTCGAGCAGAGTTTTGGCATCCAGCTCGAATTCATCGCGGCCATCTGCAAATGTGCCTGGGTCTGTCATCTTGCCATAGCGTGTGGCTTTCAGACCCACCGACAGCTCGCCGAAGCCCACGGGTTGGAGCCAGTCGAGCGCGAGGGCGAATTTATTATCCGGAGCCGTCTGCTCGAGAATGATGCGATTGGCCAGATCGAACAGCGGTACAGCGATGAGATTTGAAGTCGGCAGGCGCGTGACCTCAGTGTCGTTGAAGTTTGCCGAAGCCGTAACCGACAGCTTATTCGCATCCCCGATCACAAACGCTTGCCTCAACACGACGTCCACGCCCTCGGTACGTGTGTCCACACCATTCATAAAGAAGCGGGCGGCCGCCACGCCAAACGGCGCGATGATAGGCGTGACGCTCGGGCCGGAGAGATTCTCAGAAAGAATGATGCGATCGTCGATGTCGATGCGGTAAGCGTCCACGGTCGCTTCGAGGCCGCCCAGCCGCAGAACGAAGCCCAACGAATAGTTCATGGACTCTTCAGCCTCGAGATCCTGGGCTCCCAGAGCGCGAGCGACTTCGGATGTCGCTGGAAATGCGCCGGTTTCCGTTGCAACTCCGCCGACGAAAATCGTCGAGGTTGCTGTGAAGAACTCCTGTTGTAGCCCAGGAGCACGAAAGCCTCGAGCGACAGTGCCGCGCACGGCGAACTCATTCGTGAAGTCGAAGCGACCGGAGATCTTGCCGGTTACATTCGAGCCGAAGTCTGAATAGTCTTCGGCGCGTACCGCCACCGAGCCCAGGAACCGCTCCGTAACAGGCACTTCCACTTCAGCGTAGACGCCCACGGCAGTGCGATCCTCATCTACTTCATTGGACGGCTGAAAGCCCGGGAAGCCTTGCGCGCCGCCCGCCGAACCAGCGGGTCTTGGCGAAGCCGTGATATATGAATTGGGTTCGCCCGCCGTGATTTCATAAGTCTCGCGGCGCGCTTCGACGCCGATCGCGAGGTTGGCGGGTCCCGCCAGCCCCCATTCGAAGCCGCGCACCAACCCAAAGTTGAATACGAGCTGGTCATACGCGAGGCCACCCGCGTCGAATGAAGTTGGCGAATTGGGCACGAGCGAGCCGTTCAGAGTTTCCTCCACGCCGTAATCGAAGTCGTTGCGACCGTAAACGATGCTCGTATCCGCGTCCCAACCCAACAACTCACCCTTGATGCCGAAGCCGGCCGCGATATCTTTGATATCACTGGTGATGATCGGCAGAAATCCCGTCGGATACAGATTGATATCGTTGTTAGGATTGGAGCGAATGCGTGGCGTGGCCGCAGCGTCGCCTTCGCGTTTCTGAAAGCCTGCCCAGCCGTACAAATCCCAGCCCATTTCGAGCGGCAGGCCGGCGTTGGCGTATACGGTTATGTCCTGAACCTCAGCATCGCCGTAACGCGAGTTCACGCGCAGAGGCTCAGGAGGAGTCTGTGTGCCGAGCCGAGGATCGAGATCGCCGCGACTGGTGGGATCACGATCGCGATACTCAGCGCTCAAAGTCAGAAAACCCGCCTGCCCGATTCCAAACCCGGCCCACGTTGATGCTGTCGCCGTGCCGCCGTCGCTCTTATCGTAACGAGTGCGCGCAGTTTCGACTTCCGTATCGTACTGACCGTAAGTTACCGAGGCGGCGCCGCCGCTTCGAGCCTCACGTAGGCGAATATTCACGACGCCGGCAATCGCGTCAGATCCGTATTGAGCGGAAGCGCCATCGCGCAGCACTTCAACCCGTTCGATCGCCGCCATCGGAATCGCATTTAAATCTACAGCCGCTGAGCCGCGACCCACGGAGCCATTGACGTTGACCAACGCCGACTGATGCCGCCGCTTCGAATTCACCAGCACCAGCGTCTGGTCTGGCGATAACCCGCGCAACGTAATCGGCCGGATATGATCCGTGCCGTCAGTCACCGCCGGTCGTGGAAAATTAACCGACGGCGCCAGCGTAGACAGCGCTTCCGCGAGCTCGGTCGTGCCCTGATTCGCAAGCTCGGTCGATGTCAGCACATCCACCGGCGATACCGTATCGAGGCGCGTTCGATCCTGAACACGTGTACCCGTGACGATGATCTCTGAGCTCTCCGCATCCGACGGCGAGTCGGTGGCGGGCTGCTGCGCATGAGCCGCTGTTGCCAGCAACGCGCCCAAACCCAATACGGGTAACTGCGATCGCATGATGATCTCCCTGCCGACGTTGGTATATGGCCGAGGCATGAACGCCACAGCGCCTCATCCCCCTCTTCTCAGATCGAGGATAAAGCAAGCTCCAACGGAATGTCATGAGTGTGGCGTGCTTACTACACCAAAGTAGTAGCCATCAGCGCCGCAGGACTTAAGGCGCGGGGTCGCCCAATGTTAGCTGCATCATCACGACGTCGACCCAACGGCCGAGCTTATAACCCACGTCTTTGAAAACACCCACCGGCCGAAAGCCGAGACGCGTGTGCAGACCAATCGAGCCGTGATTGGCGGAATCCCCAATGACAGCCAACATCTGCTTCAGCCCGCGCCGCCGGCATTCTTCGATGAGCACATGCATGAGCGCGTGCCCGGCGCCGCGTCTCTGCAGGGCGGGCGCGATGTAAACAGAGTTCTCACACGTATGCCGATACGCGGACCGCGCGCGAAACGGCCCCGCATACGCGTAGCCCGCCACCTCCCCATCCACCTCCGCCACCAGGAAAGGAAAGTGGGCCGCAAGCAGCGTGTCATAGCGACGACGCATCTCCTCGAGCGGGGGAGGCTCTTCCTCGAACGTGCCGAAACCATTCAACACGTGGTGTGCGTAGATGGCCTGCACAGCAACCAGATCCGCAGGCTCACAAGCTCTCACTTTCATATCAGCGCGACTCCTTTCGCTAATTGCCCTCGCATACCGTGCAACCTTACAGATTCACTTCGCCGCAGACGCTGTCTTGGGACGAACCACCACAGGCACGTTACACACCTCGACATGCCCGGCCGGCACCTTGAACCACTCGTCGCGACGATTGCGCCGTGTTTCAACCAGCGCGCTGAAAGTTGGCGTATCCATACGCAACACTTCCAGCTGCGTGCGCTGCGCGTCCGGCACTTCAGACGCGAGCCGCACCGATTTGATCGGCACGCGCTGCTCGGGCTTCGCATAGAAGCCAAGATCCGCCGTGCCGCGCGGAAGGGTGGATAGCAGCTCCATCCCCTGCATCACGCGCCCGACCAGCGTGACATTGCGATCGAGATGCCGCGGCGAATGCCCGATGACGGCATACAGCTCGGTGCCGCCGCCACTATCCACATCTGTATCGCGGCCGGCGCCGACCATGCCGTAACAATGCACGAGCCACGTGCGATTCAGCTTTGGATCGAGCGCCGCCGGCATCTCGCCCGCGAAGCCGACCTGCGGCGCATAAGTATCCGCGTCGGGCAGCGGCACGAAGGGCACGTTCGTGGCCGAGCGCTCGAATTCCGCGGGCAGGGTCTTATGAGCGCTGCCGATGGAGCGCTTGCCGTCCGCATCGCCCCATTGCACGACATAGTTGTCCTGCGCACGCATGACGGCAAGGCCGTCGAAGTAATGCTCGCGAACCATCTTCTTGATGTTGGCGACGTGCTGGGGCGCATAACCCGGCGCGAGCTCGATGATGACCCGACCCGCCGGCAGGTCGAGATACAACGTGTTCTGCGGATCGAGCGGTCGCCAATCGGCAGGCGTCGACGCCGCAAGCACATCGCTCATCGTGCGCGCTTTCGCGAGAGTGGGCTTGGCGCCAGGGGTCGGGGCGGTTTGCGCCGGGCAGCCGAGCGTCAGGGTGAGGCCCATCGCCCACGCACCCAAAGTCAAAGCAGGTCGGGATACGAGTCGCCGGATCATTCAGCATGCTCCCTCGAGAGTTGGCGCATGGTAGCCAACTCCCGGGGGAAGCAAAGCCTTAATCCGTCAGCCCACGGCTTTGATCGATTGGATCAGCTCCGCCGCGGCCTTCTGCGCATCCCCGTACAACATGCGGGTGTTGTCGAGATAGAAGAGCGCGTTCTCGATGCCCGAGAAGCCGGCGCCCTTGCCGCGCTTGATGACGATGACATTCTTCGCCTTGTCGGCATTCAGGATAGGCATGCCGTAGATCGGGCTCGACTTGTCGTTGCGCGCAACGGGATTCACCACGTCGTTCGCGCCGATGATGAGCGCCACATCCGCCGTCTCGAACTCCGAATTGATCTCGTCGAGATCCGCGATGAGGTCGTACGGCACGCCGGCTTCGGCGAGCAGCACGTTCATGTGTCCCGGCATGCGCCCGGCCACGGGATGGATCGCGAACTTCACCGTCACGCCCCGATCGACCAGCTGCTGCGCGAGCTCCCAGATCTTGTGCTGAGCTTGCGCGACCGCCATGCCGTAACCCGGCACGATGATGACCTTCTGCGCAAAAGCCATCATCACGCCGACGTCGGACGATTCGATGGGCTTCATGCTGCCGGTGACTTCGCTCGCGCCTTCCGTGCTCGCTTCGCCGAAACCCGAGAACAGGACGTTGCCCAGCGAGCGGTTCATCGCCTTCGCCATCAACTGCGTCAGTAGTGTGCCGGCGGAACCTACCACCGTGCCGGCGATGATCATCGCCGCGTTATTCAGCACGAAGCCTTCGAATGCGACCGCAAGTCCGGTGAGCGCGTTATACAAAGAGATGACGACTGGCATGTCAGCGCCGCCGATCGGCAGTGTCATCGCCAGGCCTAACAACAGTGCTAACACGAAGAACGCCGTGACGACGGCGTGCGAGTGACTGAAGTTGAACGCCACGATAGCGCCTAACAACACTGTGGCGCCGAGCAGCAGAAGATTCATCACCTGCTGCCCGCGGAACCGCACGCTCTTCGTGATGAGCCCCTGCAGCTTGCCGAACGCGATGGCGCTGCCGCTGAAAGAAACCGCACCGATGATGCCGCCGACAACCGCGAGCACCGAGCTCGCGAGCCCATGCGCGCTACCTCGATATAGTTCCACCGCAGCGATGGCCGCCGCCGCGCCGCCGCCCATGCCGTTGTAGAGCGCGATCATCTGCGGCATGTCTGTCATGGCGACGCGCTTGCCGCTCCACCATGCGAGCACCGAGCCGACGCCGATAGCCGCCAGGATCAGCGGATAGTTCGTCATGTCAGGATAGAGGAACGTCACGAGCGTCGCGACGAGCATTCCCGCGCCGGCCCACAGGATGCCGCTGCGCGCCGTGACCGGCGAGCTCATGCGCTTCAACCCGAGGATGAAGAGGGCGGCCGTGACGAGATAACTTCCCTGAATCAGGAAGTTCGCGGTCGTCAGATCCAGCATTTAGTGGGACCCCTTCTTCACGGGGCCGCGGGCGCCGCTCGACTTGAACATTTCGAGCATGCGTTCCGTCACCACATAACCGCCAACCGCGTTGCCCGCGGCGAGCAGCACACCGATGAAGCCGATGGCTTTCTCGAGAGGCGTGATCGCGCCGCCCAGCGCAACCATCGCGCCTACCAACACGATGCCGTGTACGAAGTTGGAGCCTGACATCAGCGGCGTATGCAGGATGACCGGCACGCGCGAAATCACTTCATAGCCGGTGAACGCGGCGAGCATGAAAATATAGAGAGCAACGATACCAGTCATCTCAAGCCTCCAGCGCCTTGCGGGTGGGTTCGTGCCGGATGACGCCGTCGTGGGTCAGGCACGATTGCGCAAACACTTCATCCGTCCAGTCGATGTTGAGCTCGCCCTTCTCGATGGCGGGCTTGAGGAAATTAAATAAGTTGCGGGCATACATCTCGCTCGCGTTGTAAGCGAGCTGGCTCGGCAGATTCAGCGGACCGATGACGGCGACGCCATTGTGATCGACTGTCTCGCCGGGCCGCGTGAGCTCGCAATTGCCGCCTTGCTCGGCGGCAACATCCACGACGACCGAGCCGGGCCGCATGCGCTCGACCGCCGCCCGAGAAATGATCTTCGGCGCGGGCCGCCCTGGAACAGATGCCGTGGAGACCACCGCATCAGAAGCGGCAATGCGCGCATCCAGCACTTCCTGCTGCCTGGCTTTCTCCTCGGCGGTGAGCTCGCGCGCGTAGCCGCCCGCGCCATCTGCACTGACGCCTGTGTCGACGAACTTGGCGCCCAGGGATTTCACCTGTTCTTTGGTTGCGCTGCGTACGTCATACGCTTCGACTACCGCACCGAGCCGGCGGGCTGTGGCGATGGCTTGCAATCCCGCGACTCCCGCCCCAATGACTAACACCGAGCTTGGGCGGATAGTGCCCGCAGCCGTCGTCAGCATGGGCATGAACTTCTGCAAAGAATTTGCGGCAATCAACACGGCTTTATAGCCGGCGATGGCGGCCTGTGAAGACAATGCGTCCATGGATTGCGCGCGCGAGATGCGTGGAATCAGCTCAACGGCGAAGCTGGTAATGCGGCGCTCGCGCAGCGCGGCAACTTCGGTCTGCCGGGCGTGAGGCTGCATGAAACCCACGACGACCGTGCCGGGCTTCAGCTGTTGAATCTGGTCGACAGTGAGCGGTTGAACAGTCAACACAATGTCAGACTGAGCGAGCACACTGGCGGTGGAGTCAGCCCATTCCACTTTCTTGAATGAGTTGTCTGGAAAGCGTGCCGTGACGCCCGCGCCCTGTTGGACGAGCACTCGCGCACCGGTTTGCGCGAACTTCTCCGCCACTTCGGGCACCAGGCTGACACGGGTTTCTCGAGGGGCGCTTTCTTTGAGCGCGCCGATGATTACAGGCATGCGGGTCCCTCGTCAGGCCACGGTGGTCGCAGGGCCACGCAGCTTGGAAATCCTGAGTGAAAAGAACATCTTGCGACGTTGAATTCTTGCATAAAGCTGCCGTATCTTACAGCAATCATGTTGGGCATCGATCTCGAAAGGGCTGACCACGGCCACCAGAACGATCTGCGCATCATTGCCTCACCGGGCGTGCGCGGCTTCTCCCAACTCGTCCTGCGAACTGACATCGCGGGCATGCCCCTCGAATGGATCGACTACAAGGAAGCGGCCCGGCTCTATCATCAGGAGCAGATCGCCTACACCTGCGGCTCACCGCTCTACAAACTGTACGGCGGCGTGAATGCGAACTCCGGCACGCGCACGATTCTCGAGGTGAATTCTATCGTGGCCACCGTCGGCCACACGGGTAATCCTGGCAACACCCGGCGAGATTATGTTCCGCCCCTCAACAATCAAACGTTGTTCCGGCGGGACGCATATCTTTGTATGTATTGCGGTTTGCGCTTCCCGACGCGCGAGTTGTCGCGGGATCACGTGCGCCCCTTCAGTCAGGGCGGCGTGGATATCTGGACGAATGTGGTCACGGCCTGTCGCCGCTGCAACAACTTCAAGGCTTCGCGCACGCCGGAGCAGGCGAAGATGCAGCTCATCGCGGTGCCCTTCACTCCGACGTATGCGGAGTACATTTTCCTGAAGGGGCGGCGCGTGCTCGCCGATCAGATGGAATACCTGTTGGCGCACTTCCCGCGCTCCAGCCCGTTGCACGCGCGTATCCAGAACTGGTTTGCGTAATAGCGCGCTTGCGCGCCGGGCGTGGGCCTTCGCGTAGGAGCTGACATAGCATCTGTCGACGGCTGGCGTGAACGCCCGCAGGTTGTAGACTCCCGCCCGTGATTTATCTCGTCGATGCGTCGGTCTACATCTTCCGTGCCTATTACGGCACGGCTGCCGAGATGGTGGATCAGGAAGGCCAGGCCGTGCACGCCGTCTACGGCTTTGCGCGCTTCCTCGCCGAGCTCATGGAGCGTGTGCAGCCGCGCTACATCGCCGTCGCCTTCGATCAGCGCCTCGCGAGCTCATTCCGGAATCGCATCTATCCCGCATACAAGGCGAACCGCGAGCCGCCGCCGTTCGACCTCGTGCATCAGTTCGAGCGGTGCCGGGACTGGTGCCGTCATCTCGGTGTCACCGCCCTCGTCAGTCCTGAATATGAGGCGGACGACATCATCGGCACGCTCGCCTGCAAGATGCGTCGCGAAGGAGTCAATTCCGCGCTCATCACCCGCGACAAGGATCTCGCGCAGCTCATACGCGAAGGCGATATGTACTGGGATTACGCCAATCGCGATCAGCTCGGCTATCACGATATCGAGCGCCACTTCGGCGTGGCCCCCGAGCGCTTTGCGGATTACCTGGCGCTCACCGGCGATGCCGTCGACAACATTCCGGGTGTGCCGGGCATCGGCCCGAAGACCGCCGCACGCCTGATGAAGGAGTTCGCTTCGCTCGACGAGATCTATGCCGATCTCGAGCGGGTCGGGCGACTCAAGTTTCGTGGCGCGGCCGCGCTCATTCCCCGCCTACGTGAGCATCGCGAGCGTGTGTATCTCGCTCAGCAGCTGACGTGCATCCAATGCTCCATGCCGCTGGATATCAACGTCGGCTCGCTCCGCAGACGCCCGCCAGACATGGACGCGCTCATGGGCTTCTACGACTTTCACCGCTTCGGCCCGATGCTTCGCATGCAGAGCGAGCGCCTCGCGCGCATGCCACTGGGCTATTAAGCCTAGGGAAGTTCGACGCGGCCTTTGACGCCGTCGTGCCGAATGCTGCCGCTGCCATCGCGCTCGACGACAAAATCCCCGCCAACATCCTGTACGTCGATTCCGCCGGAGCTGTCACTCTCCACCTTCACATTGCCAGTCACCTCAGTGACCCGGATGTCGCCCGAGCTGTCGTTATGAATCAGCACGTTGCCGCGGACCTCGTCGATGGAAATCTCGCCCGAGCTGTCGTCGTCGATGTCGACGTCGTGAGCGATGCTCTCTATATCGATGTCGCCCGAACTGTCGTCGATCCGGGCCGCGCCCGCCTGCGCCAGTTCGATGTCGCCTGAGCTGTCCTCGACTTCGACCAGGCCGGCGATTTCCTTGATGATGAGATCCCCGGAGCTGTCCTGAATCTTGAGGCTCGCGAGCCCCGTGAGCCTCGCGTCCCCGGAAGAATCAATGACTTCGACGGGCAGATGGGCCGGCAGCGCGACTCCGAGCTCGAGGTAGGCATAACTGATATTGAGCAGCCCGCCTGCCGCCGGCTGCGGCGTGATCGCCGTGACATGCGCGGTGCCGTTGCGAACCTCGACCTGGAGTTGGATCTGGTCGAGCAGCTCCTGGGATGAAGCGCACGCCGCGCCCCGAGCCTCGATGCGACGGGCGGACTGCGAGCCGCGTATCTCGAGCTCTCCCGCGCGGGCGCTGATAAACACGCGTTCGACGCCGGTGAGATCGAGTCCGCCCGCGCGATCCGCGTGGAATTTACAGAAGGCTGCGTGCGATGTCTGGGAGGCGACGAGTAAGCAGAGCGTGAGAGAACCGACGACGAAAGCGCGCATATCCAAACTCCCTGGCCGCTCCGGATATTCGGAGTCGCCACTTGGACGTCGCCTCGCCGTCGGCGGTTTACATCAACTCAACTCGTCGGGGCCGCAAGTCCGGTGACGCAACCGATCGGTTCGCTGGAGCCGTCCGTTCCCAGCGCAGTGAGATGCATGGCGCGCTTGTCGAGCGCGTTCGCGTTGAACCGCACGAGCCAGCTGTTATCCGTCTGCGGATGGGCAGCGTATACGTCTGCCGCGACCTGTTTGCCTTCCGCGTCGGTGACGATAAGGCGTTGATCGGACGCTACGCCTGGCACTCGCAACGCGACCGTTCGCGTACCAGCCGCCAGTTGCAGCGTAGTGCAGCCGTCGAAACCGCGCGTTACCGCCGGCACGTTGAAGAACGCTGTGTCCGTGGAGTTCAGGTCCGGACCGCTCACCGAATGGCCGAACCAGCCACCGGCTGCGCCGAGAACGCCAACCGCGGCAACTGATGCCGCCATTCGCCACATCTGCGAAGGAGCGCTTCGATGAGACGAAGACGCCGCGACTGCCGGAGCCACTTCTGGCTCACGAACATCCCGCTCCGCCGGCATGTGGGTCTTGATGGCGCGCCATGTCTCGACGTCGGCCGTGCATTCGGCGCACGACATCATGTGCAGCTCGAAGTGCTCCAGTTCCCGCTCGTCCAGGCCGTCCGCCACGTAGATCGCGGCCGTCTGATTGGCCTTGAACTGCATGTGTTCCATTCTGTTGCTCCCTAGTCCCTAGCCATCGGCTATGTGGGCCGACAAAGGCCCGCCCGAGGAGAGACCGTGTTTCCTCAGAATGTCACCGAACCGCTGGCGCGCACGCCACAGAACCTGGTTGAGCTGCAGATCGGTCAGCTTCAACGACTCGCAGATCGAGCTCTTCGGCTCTTCCCGCAAGTAAAAACGCTCCAGGACCTCGCGGTCCCGCTGCACGGAGAGATGGTCCATCAGGCTGCGCACCTGGATGGCCAGCTGATCGTGTTCCACCCGCTCTTCGAGCGATAGCGCCTCGTCTTTCAGGTTCGACAACAACTCGCGGTCGTTGTCGTGCCGGCGCGAAAGCTCGCCTCGCCAGTAGGCGGTCGCAAGCTTGCAGGCCGTGCGGTACAGGTAACCTCCGAGGTTGCCCGGATCCTCCAGTCCTTCGGACCTGATCTTTTTGATCACCTGCAGAAAGGTTCTCTGCAGCAGGTCCTGCGCGGCATCTCTGTCGATACGCCGTTGGAGGAATACCTGTAGCAAGGGGCGCCGATATCTCAGGTAAAGCTGATCCTGGAGGTCGCTGCGCTCCGCGATGGCGGTCACGAGGCTCGATTCGAAATGACCGATGCCGTCCACAGCCTTGTCGGCGGACGGGAGGGTTACGGAATGCGGATCGTCATACGTCATCGGCGCGACTCTCGCTGCGGTTCCGGCGAAGGGGTGCAGACACGTGCGTTCTTCAGCGAAGTGGCAAGCATGCATGCATCCGCCAATGGAACACCTTCGAGATAGGGTGCTTTCAATGCCGGCTGCGAGCGACGCGATGTCTTCAGCATCTGAGCGTCTACGACCCTGGCCAGGAACTCGTCGACGGGGAATTTAGCATAGGCCGCGGTAGACCAGATGCCCGCCAATAGACCCGACAGAATCGCGGTCGAGTTCGAGCTGCCATGCTCCATGCGATATGCAAAAGGCGGGGCGGCCGCGCCAATGACACAGGCGCTCGGGGCGCCGAGGTTGCGGCCGGCCGGGGCACTGGTGGTCCCCGGGGAAATCGCGTTGTCGTTGCTGATAGGAATCGCTCGAACCATCCTTGTGAACGAATAGGCTGCCGGATAACCGGCCGTCGCCTCACCCTTGTTAGGGACACTGGCAACGATGATGGCAGCGCGGCCAGTGTCCGCGCGATCCGCGATTGCCGCAAAGGCGGCGTCGAGCTCAGGCGTGGTCACATTCCAGTGAGCGCTGAAGCTGAGGATTTTCGCGCCCATGCGTGTCGCATAGTCCAAAGCCCTGATCAGGCGGGCCGGATCGGCGCGCTGGCTTGCCTGCCCGCGACAGCCGACCATGCGAATCACCATAACGCGCGCACCGTCGGATCCGGCGGCGGCGATACCTACCCTGTTGTTTCTTTCGGCGGCCACGAGGCTCGCCATGAAGGTGCCGTGACTGAGCCGGCCCTGACATTCACCCTCAGGTGCGACGGTGGCGTCGTCGTCCACGAAGTCCCAGCCGTGAAGGTCATCGACGTAACCATTGGAGTCATCGTCGACGCCAGGCTTGCCGTTGGCCTCGGCGGAGTTGGTCCAGAGTTGCTTGCGGAGGTCCGGATGGGCGATGTCGGCGCCGTCATCAAATACGGCAACTGTGACGTGCGTCACAGGTTGTGAGTCGCTCCACGCGAGGGAGCCCGCCACATGGTCGAGCCACCAGGCGTTGCCGTTCTGATATCCGCAGTCGTTGGTCTTGACGTCGTCGACGCTGCTCGCGGGCAGCAGCGTCGAACACATAAGTGGCTTGCACGCGAACTCTTCGGCGTCAGGGCGTCGTTCCACCTGTGCGAACGACGCCACTGACGCGAGAAACAAGCAGAGCCCATACGCGACTGACCTGATCATGTCGCGATTGTAAGCAGGACGGGCCGCCCATGAAGCCCGCCGTGCTGTTAAAAATAAACTTACAGCGTGCGGATGGTGCCATCGTGGTCCAGTTGGATGTTGTCGCTGGCGTCGGCATCGTGAAGCACGATGTACGCACGGGGTGAGCCGGAGACGTTGCGGGGGAAGATCAGCACGTGATGCAGCTCTCCATAGATCGTCGCGGTTCCATACCAGTGTTCCTGCTGGTAATAAGGCTCGGCCGACACTGAATTTCCAGACATTGCGAGATACGGCGACGTCGCTTCCTGCCCCGGAATGCACTCGAACTCCGCCGGCACCGACCTGAGCGGCGTGCCCGCGCGATACTCGAGCTTTACCGCGCCCCAGCTGTCGGGCCACTGGTGGTGCGCATCTTCGATCGCCTCCACTTCATAGCTCGACACGGCCGTTGCCGGATCGACGGTGAGTGAAGCCGGAGAAATACGGAATCGCAGACCGGGCAACTGCTGGCCGTAGGCGCCCGCGTCCCGGGAGCAATCGGCAGCGATCGTCCACTCGCTGAAAAAATAGCTCGGAATTCCCGCCGTTGCCTGCGTCTTTCCAGACTGGACGGAAGCAAGCAGAGCGAGCGCTGTGAAGGACGCGAGAGACAGAGCATTGCGTGACATGTGAGTTTCCTCGGGATAGCGCGGATGACAGACCGCGCCTGTTAACTGCCCCGAGGTGCTCTGCTATCTCAGTGTTTCCTCTTGCGTGATGCGAACGTCCGGACGTCCATACAAGCTGAAGGCGGCCCACTGGTATGATTTTTCAGTTGCGGCGCTGTCGAGTTGCGCCCGACGCAGGGCCGCTGCGGCGGGTAGCTGATCTATCAACAGGTAGTGGTAAAAAACCCGCATGAAACCTGTTGTTTCCGCGTCACCGATGCGCCAGTGGCTCGCGACCACAGACTCGGCGCCCGCCTGCAGGAAGGCCTGCGCCGGGCCCAAGATGCCTTCACCAGGTAACAACTTGCCGCGTGACGTGTCGCAGGCACTGAGCACGACGAGGCGCGATTCGAGCCGTGCATCCAGAATATCCAGCAAAGTAAACATGGCATCGCGCTCGCCGGCCGCGCTTTGCCGTGTGAGCGCTAACGCGGAAAGTCTGGGCCGGTAGGCGTCGACGAAGCCATGTGTCGCGATATGTAGAACTTGCGGGGCTGAGCGGATATCCCGGCGCAGCGCTTCGCGGGTGGCGTTGCATCCAAGTTGTATGCGCAATGAGCTGCCCGGATAGGCGCGGCGGGCGAGGGCCACGATCTGCTGTATTTCCTCGCGCGTGCCGGGCAGACGGGGCAGCGAGTCCGACCATGTCAGCATCGAGCGCGTGGCGGCTGGCTCTTTCTGAGTGAGCGTAGACAGGCCATGCGCACATTCCCGTTCCCAGTCGGTAGATCTGAAAACCGGATCACCTAACAAAGCGAACGACGGTGTGCTTAGTTTTACTGAAGCCTGCGCAAGCGAAGCTTCCATGTAAGCAGCTGAGGGCATGATCGCGATCTCCGCGCGATGAAGAAGGAGCTCGTCACTCGAGTCCGCCGCCCATGGCATCACGGCCAGAGGTATCGTGTGCAGTGCGTCATCGGGAACGATGACGATCCGCTTGCGAGTAACCATTTGAGTAAGTGGCCATAACACGAGCTCTGACAAATGCGCGGACGCGCGCTGAATGTCTCGACGTGCTGTCTCAGGCGTCCGAAGCTTCTCGTGCAGCGTGGCGGCGGCCGCCGAAATGCCGCTGCGATCGGCAAGCGGCACGAGGGTGATGTGTCCGCCGTCGACGACAAACGCAAACATTCTCTGTTTGCCGCTGGTGTATTCGATCAGCGTGGCGTCGAGCGCATCCAGCTGTTTGATGAACCGCGCGGAATCGAGGGTGACAGCTGTGGAGGTATGTTCGGTGGCGAGCTGATCGAGTGCGTCGAGGAGCGACGGCTCGCGCGTGCTGATGTCCTGGCTCGCTGCGATTCCGGCGATTGCGCTCAGCAGCTCGCGATATCTCTCCATGCCTTCCGCTTGTCGCGGCTGTGCGCCAGCATCTGCTGTTGAGCTGAGCGCGAATCTCAGACTGCGAGCGCGTCCCCGCTCCGAAATCTGCAGCGCCTGCCACAGCGCGGCCTGGTCGACATTCTTACGCGTGGCGAGCAGATCGAAGAGATCCGCGAACACCGCGTGCTGGGTGGCGAGATACGTCGCGCGCTTCTCGCCGTCCAGCTCATCGAGCGGCACCTGCTCGAGCAGCTCCGCCGCGATCTTCAGCGTGCGAGCCGCGGATTCGATCTCATCCCGACGCCGCATGTTCTCCGCGAGAAGTTGCAGCGATGTGACGATCTGACTCATGTCGCCGCGCGCGCTGCTCGCCACCAGCGCCTGGTGAGCATGCTGGCGTGCGTCATCCAACCTGTTGGTGGCGAGCGCTGCACGCGCGAGGCCGAGATAAGTGTTGCCAAAATCTTCGTTGGCGGTGGGCAGGGAGTCGCGGATCGCCACCTCCAGCGCGCGTTGATAAGAGGCCGCACCCCGCTGCATTTCGCCGCGCTGCAAATAGATGTCGCCCGCCGTGTTGGCCAGCCGAACTTTCTCGCGCGTGTTTACCGCGTAGGCCGCGGCGAGATCGATGCAGCGTTGCGCGCCTTCGCGATCGTCTTCTGATAACAGCACGTTGCTCAGCGAGTAGAGCGACAGGAACACAGCGAACTTGCCGTCGGCCGACAACGTTGCCGGCGGACGCGCAGTGGTGCAGACGTCAGATCTGATGCCGCTCGTTTGTCCCGGCACGCCGCGCAAAGTGTCTGCGTCCGCCACGAGTGTGTTAGCAGACTGTTCTGACGCAGGGATGTGCTCCACTGCGGAGAGCAGCGCTTCGCATTCCAGGGACGCTGCGCGATCGAGCTGCAGGAACGCGTCGCTGATGCTGCCGATCTTCACGAGCATCGTGCCCAGCCCGGCGAGTACCCGTCGCACGCCATCGCAATTTCCGAGCTGCGCCTGCAGGCGCACGCCGTTGAGATACGAGCGCTCGCTGCTGCTGAAAATTCCGGCGCTGCCTTGCAGACGACCCAGGTTGGTCCAGACATCGGCGGCCAGCTCTGGCGCGACATCCGGGTCCAGATAACGCAGAGCGTCCGCGTAGGACTGCAAGGCGACGGTGTAATCCTGAACTTCTTCCGCCAGGGCGGCGAGGTTCTGTCGCGCGTTGGCGTAGCACTCCCAGTCGCGCAATTGTTCGCAGAGGTCTGCCGCTTGCCTGAAGAGCTTGCCGGCGCCTGGTGGGTCGCCAGTGCCATATGCGATGTAGCCACGCATGTGGACGATGCGCGGAATCTCGCGTGCGCCAAGCTGCGAGCGGCGAGCATAGAAATGTGCAGCGTCGAACAGCGCCTGTGCCTGCGCGACGCCTCGTCCGCCTTCCAGCGCGGCTTTGCCCTGAAGTAACAACGCGGCGGCTCGCTGCTCTGTCCCGGCGCGCGGACCCATGTCGACCAGAGCGCGATCGATCAGAGCATAAGCATCGCGCGGCTGATCGAGCTGCCGATAAGAGAGCTCCGCCATGGCCAGTCGCGCGGCGGCGGCTCGCTGCGGATCGACGCCGTCTAATCCGCGAGCGGCGCGGACATATTCCCGGAACGCGGTCGGCCAGTCCCGCGCATACACCGCGTCGCTCGCCTTCGCGAACGCGTGCTCGGTCCGCGCGCGCTCCCGATTGTCAGAAGGAATGAGCTGCGCGCTGATGCACGCCTCGCCAGCGATATCCCGTGAATCGCGTGACTTGATGCGCATGGCCAGGCTGTCGCCCGCGTGAGTTTCTGCGGTCAGCACGATGTGGCCGGCGTGGCTGAACGGCGAGGCCGCCGGCCCTGATGTTTCTGCTCCGCTGACCGTGGCGGAGAGCGCAATGCCACGCTCGCGAATGGAAATACTTAGTGTCCCGTCCGCAGGGGAGCGCACACCGAGCGTGACGGACTGCGAGCCGTCGATCGCCCGGCATTGCTCCTTCATCACGGCGACGGGCGCGCTCGGACGGCTGCACCCTGGCAACACCGCCACGAGAAGCACACACGCGATGACGACCGGTACGGCGGTGGCCGCTCGGTGCGCCGGGGGTGCTGTCCTTGGCCGAATTGCTGGCAAGTTGGGCGGATCGACTTCGCGGGCTGTGCCGGCCGCTTCTACGCGATTGCCCCGCATTCGCCAAGGTCTATCGACTTTCTGCGAATCCAGCTCTCTCCGGGCGTGGAGTATTCTTCGGAGCTTGATGTGAAGCGTTGAACGGGGGAAACGCCATGACCAGTCAGGATATCCAGTCGGTATTGCTCGAGGAGCGCGAATTTCCGCCTCCCGCGGGCTTCGCGAGCGCGGCTCGCTTACAACGTGCGGATCTCGACGCCCTGCGGGCGCGTGCTGCAGCAGATTACGAAGGCTTCTGGGCGGATCTCGCGCGACGTGAGCTCGTGTGGCAGCAGCCGTTCGAACAGACGCTGGATGCCACTCAGGCACCCAACTTCCGCTGGTTCACGGGCGGCAAGCTCAATGTTTCCTTCAATTGTCTCGACGTGCACCTCGAGGCGCGGGGCGACAAGACAGCGCTCATCTTCGAAGGCGAGGCGGGCGATGTCCGCAAGCTCACCTATCGCGAGCTGCTGGGCGAAGTGAACAAATTTGCGAACGGCCTGCTGTCGCTGGGTGTGAAGCAGGGCGATCGCGTAGTTATCTATATGCCGCTCATTCCTGAGGCGGTCATCGCCATGCAGGCGTGCGCGCGCATCGGCGCCATTCATTCGGTGGTATTCGGCGGCTTCTCCGCGCCGTCGCTGAAAGATCGCATCGAGGATGCGGGGGCGACGATCCTCATCACGGCCGATGGCGGCTGGCGAGGCGGCAACGTCGTCGAGCTGAAGGCCGCCGCGGACAAGGCGCTCTCATCCGGCTGCAAGACCATTCAGCGCGTGGTGGTTTTCGCGCGAACCCGCAAGCCTGTGAACATGGTCGAGGGCCGTGACCTGTGGTGGCAGGACCTCGTGGCTGACCAGTCGGCTGTGTGCGAGCCCGTGTGGGTCGACTCGGAACATCCGCTGTATCTTCTGTACACCTCGGGCTCGACGGGCAAGCCCAAAGGCATTCAGCATTCGAGCGCGGGCTATCTGTTAGGCGCGAAGGTCACCACCCAATGGGTGTTCGATCTGCGTGATGACGACGTCTACTGGTGTACAGCAGATGTCGGCTGGGTGACGGGTCATAGCTATGTGGCCTACGGCCCGCTCGCAGCAGGCGCGACTGTGCTGTTGTACGAAGGCGCACCCACCGTTCCTGACGCCGGCCGCTTCTGGAAGCTGTGCGAAACGCACGGCGTCACCATCTTCTATACGGCGCCGACTGCCATTCGCGCGCTCATGAAACTCGGTGACGAGATCCCCGCGAAATACGATCTGTCGCGCATCCGTCTGCTGGGCACGGTCGGCGAGCCCATCAATCCTGAAGCATGGATGTGGTATCACCGCGTGATCGGCGGAGAGCGCTGCCCCATCGTCGACACCTGGTGGCAGACAGAGACGGGTTCAATTCTGATATCGCCCGTGCCCAGCGTTACGGCGACGAAGCCGGGCTCCTGCACGCAGCCGCTGCCTGGCATCGACGCCGCTATCGTGGATGACCTCGGCAACCCGGTTACAGCGCCGGATGCTGGCGGCTATCTCGTCGTGCGCAAGCCGTGGCCATCCATGCTGCGCACGATCTGGGGCGACAACGAGCGCTACCTCTCTACGTACTGGGAGAAGTTCGGCAATCGCTATTACGTCGCGGGCGATAGCGCGCGGCGGGATAAGGACGGTTACTTCTGGATCATGGGCCGCATCGACGACGTGCTGAATGTCGCCGGGCATCGTCTGGGCACGATGGAGATCGAATCGGCGCTCGTGTCGCATCCACGTGTGGCGGAGGCGGCGGTGGTGGGCCGGCCGCACGATGTGAAGGGCGAGTCCGTGTTTGCGTTCGTCGTGTGCAAAGGCTCGCGGCCCACAGGAGACGTGGAGCCGCTCCGTCAGGAGTTGCGGAAGTGGGTGTCGAGCGAGCTGGGCGCGATCGCGCGTCCCGATGACATCCGCTTTACGGAGAATCTGCCGAAGACGCGTTCGGGCAAGATCATGCGCCGCTTGTTGCGCACGATCGCGCGGGGCGAGGAAGTGACTCAGGATGTCTCGACGCTGGAGAATCCGGCGATCCTCGAGCAGCTGCGCGGCGAGAAGTAAACTCACTGGTTGCGGACGCTGTCACTCTGACAGCGTCCAGCTTCCCTCTGTCGACGTGGCATTGCAGACGCGTTTGGCGGCAAAGGTTTCCGTGGCGGCATCATAATCACGGCGCTCGAGGCGCATGTGCTTGCGGCCGTCGATCGTTTGCAAAGTGATGCGATTATAAGAATTCGGCACACCGTGGCGGATGCGCCGTGACACTGCAGTGCCCGCCTGCATGACAACCGCGGTTCGCTCACCCGTTGTCGCTTTCACCGGCACGATGTAAGGCAGGTGAATGTGTCCGCCAATGAAAAGGTCTGCGCCGGCGGGCACCCAGTTATCGAGCGCTGCCGTTGCGCCTCTCGCCAGGTTGGTTTCGTCGTGTGGCAAGGTCACGGCGAGTGGCTGATGTGTGGCGATGATCTTGAACGGTTGCGTAAATTGCGTCAGCCGCTTGCCGGCCTTTCTGATCTGCCAGCGCGTCAGCACGCCGTTCTTGTGGCGCGTAGGTTTCGTCGCATTGACGCAGACGACAGCGACGTTGGCGTCACTGTAGACAGGGTCGAGGTCGGTGCCGATGTAGCGCCTGAACAGCCGATACGGGTTGAAGATGCGCGTGAAAATGTCATACAGCGGAATATCGTGATTGCCGGGAATCACGAGTCGCGGCACCGTCGGTAACTGTTCCAGAAATTCTTTCGCTTCGCGAAATTGCTCACTGCGCGCACGTTGCGTGATGTCGCCGCTCACGACTATGAGATCCACATGCTCGCCATGCAGGTCGCGCAGAATGGCCTCCCGCACGGGTGCATCGACCGTACCGAAGTGTGGGTCGGAAATATGCGCAATGACGGTCATTCGCGCGGAGCAGGATTATTAGGTACCACGACGTTGAGCGCGTCGTGCATCACCTCGAAGCGCAGAGGCAGCTGGCATTCGAACGACTCGCCGTCGACCGCCACTTTGACGTGGCGCGCGTTGCGAAGCTGAACATCGACCCGCGAGGCGCAGTAGTAGTTGAGGTTCTCTGCGTCGCCGAGCCCTTTCAGCGTCCCGCGCACCGCGAAGCTCAGAAGCTCGAAGCGGCTCATCGGCCTCAGCACCAACATGGCTAACAATCCCTGCGGCGGACATTTCGCCACCGGCAGGTCGAGCTTCTCCAGTTGCAGGGCATTGAAGCCGAAGAAGATCATCGGCGTGCGCAGCCTGAGCGGCTTGCCATCTACCTCGAGCTGCACGTCGTAGCTGCGATGTTCCTTCAGCAGGGTACGCAGGCCGGAGATGCCGGCCATCAGCTTGTTCCGGCCGAAGCGCTGCTTGAACTGCTCGCGCTCTTCCTGAATTTTGCGATACAGCCCGACACTCGCATTGATCAGGAACGCACGCTCATTCACCTTCGCCATGTGGCGCGTTTCGGTGTGGGCATCGAGCAATGCCTTGGTAGCCTCGGTAGGATCGAGAGGCATCCCCAGGTCACGCGCGAAGAAGTTGAACGTGCCGAGCGGAATCACACCGAACGGTACACCGGTGCCGGCAATCGTCCCCGCCACGGTGTTGATCGTGCCGTCACCGCCGGCTGCAACAACAATGCGGGGATTGGCCTTGGCATCGTCCACGATGCGGCGAACGAGTGTGTCGATCTCACCAGACGCGGCAACCTCGATGCGATGGTCACGCCCGGCGGTCGTGAGCTCCTGCTCGATCTGGTCTCGCGAGGAATCCTTGTCGTCGTGCCCCGATCCCGCATTCATGATGACGGTGACCGGCATCGCAGCGAGGGAGTCAGCGGTGGCCGCCCTGGCGGTGTTCATCCTGCGTTGATCCTGTGTACCTGAAGCGGATTCTGGACTGGGTCGTGAACCATACGTGCGACAGCTGGCCCGGTTCCCGGAATTAGTCAGATGGCACGAAAATTCCAGCGGCCCTGGCGCTGATGCAGCGTAATCAGCCCCGCGCGGGACGAGGCACAGAACTTGCGAGTGAGCCGCAGGTGACCGAAAAGCGAGGCCAGGCTGCTATGGGCGAAGTCATTCACGTTGCCTTTGGAACCGACCGCGAGTGGGAGCAGACCCGCGCAAAAACGGTCGACGGGCTTGTCACGATCGGCTCGCTGTTTGGCGACGATGAAGAGTTGATGAAGGCGAAGGCGGACTGTGTCTGTCAGATCCTGCGACAGATCGTCGAAGATGTGCCAGCGGTGCAGATCACGACACGCATGCCTGACAATCTCTCCGCCGAGCAGCTGAATCAGATGACGAAGGTCATCAAGGACGCGGCGCTGAAAGGCATCGAAGTCGCCATGACGCACTCCGTTCAGGTCGTGATGAGCTCCATCTACGACCTGTGCACGTCAAAGCTGCAAACGCATCCACAGTGATTGGGCAGGCGCGGTCAGCCCGTGCCAACGAGCCTGAGATTGAAGGACACGGTCACGTCGTTGCCGACCCACTCCGTCGACTTCCATTCGCCCTGACCGATGCCGAAGTCGAGACGCTTTACTGTCGTCTTGCCAGCGAGTTTTACAACTGATTTTCCCTGCTCCGTCACGCTCGTAAGCGTGAGAGGAATACTCACATCGCGGCTGACGCCCCGAATGGTCAGTTTGCCCGCCGCCGTGTATTTGCCGGGAGCGGTGCTCGAAATCTTCACGGCGTTGAATATTGCCTTCGGAAACTTCGCGGCATCGAAAAGCTCCGTCCCGCGCAATGTGGTGTCGCGCTCTTCATCGCCGGTATCCACGGACTTGATGTCGATCGACACGTCCATGCGGCTGGCGGCTTTATCGGCTGGCGAATAATCGAGCTCCACCGCGAATTTGCCGAAATGGCCCTTGCTCTGCGCGCCGGCCTGCTCGAACTGGAATTCGAGCGTGCTCTTCGCCGGATCGAGTACGTGTACGGCGGCGGCAGCGGTGGCAATGCTCGAGAAAGTGATCAGGGCACTGCAGGCGAAAGTACGCAGCGTGGAACGCGTCTGTAAGATCATTGAGGAAGTCCTTTATTTCGTGCGCGTGAACGGCAGCATGCGGCGAAGGACATCGTCCTTCAAAATGAAATGATGTTTGAGCGCGCCCAGCACGTGAAGCGCAACGACGACGAGCAGCGCGGTGGTCAGAATTTCGTGCGTCTGCTGCATGGCTGCGTACATCGCCTTGTTCGGCTGGACGAAATCAGGAAGTTGTACCAGTTTGAACCAGCTCACTGGAAAGTTGCGCGCCGAGGACATCGCCCATCCCGACAGCGGGATGGTGAACAGTAAAATGTAGAGCCCCCAATGTGTGCCGTGCGCGAGCACCCGCTCATAAGGTTTGAGCGTGGGAGGCAGCGGCGGCGCGGTGTTGAGCAAACGCCAGACGAGGCGGATGATGGCGAGCCCCAGTATCGTGATGCCGAAGGATTTGTGTTGCGCGAGCAGCGCCACTTTCTGCAGGCCGAGCGGCAGCCTGGACGCCATATTGATCAGCACGAACTGCACGACGATCAGTGCGACGATCGTCCAGTGAAACAGCTGGGCGATCGCGCCCCATCGATAAACGGTGTTTCGCAATGGCATGGAGCAGATCTCGTAACGGGCTGGGTGCGGTGATCCGGGCGGCGAGCGGCGTCATTCTGGCATTGTCGCTGGCCGCTTGTCCGGGGCCGGTGCGTGAGCCTACGCCGAGTGCGCCTCCCGCGCAGCCGGCTATCCCCAGGGAGTCACCGGCACCTCCCGCCGGCGGGCAGGTCGCGCCAGCCGGCGCGCGCACCTACAGAGTCGTGCCGGAGGAATCGCTGTTGCTCGTGTTGGCCTATCGTGGCGGCGCGCTCGCCCGTGCCGGTCACAATCATGTCATCGCGTCGCGCGAGGTGAGCGGAACGGTCCGCCTGGCGACTGACGTCACGCAGTCGCTCGTCGATCTTAAGATTCCGGTCAGCACATTCACGATCGATGACCGCGATCTGCGACTGGAGCAGGGGACAGACTTTCCGCCAGACGTGCCCGAGTCCGCGAAGGAGGGCACCCGCAAGAATATGCTGGGTGCGGGCCTGCTCGACAGCGAACACTTCCCCGCGATCCAGCTGCGCACGGAGAAGATCGTCGTCGCGGCGCCCGGCGCTTTACAGATGACTTGTCAGGTGACGGTGCGCGATCAGACGCGTTCGATCGTCGTGCCTGTGACATATCGACAGGTCGGCGCTGAGCTGCGCGCAGAGGGCGAATTGCAGTTGAAGCAGTCGGAGCTGGGCCTGACGCCCTTCAGCGTGATGATGGGCGCTCTGCAGGTTCAGGACGACATGCGGGTGCAGTTCCGCATCGTCGCCCGCGCGCCGCGTTGAATCGCGGCGCGCGGGGGTAACGCTCTGTTACTTGTCGCCGAGCTCCGCCAGGAGCTCCTTCGCGTCATACACCTTCCTGAGCGACTCCCTCATGATCGCCGGATGCACGGCGATCGAACGGTTCTTCTCGGTATCGAACCAGTAGGAGCCCGAGATGGAGTGGATGTTGCCGTCGAACATCAGCCCGACGATCGCGCCCCTGGCATCGATGAGCGGGCTGCCGGAGTTGCCCCCCACGATGTCGTTGTTGCCGGAAAGATTGAATCGCGTGCTCATGTCGAGCTGACTCTTCGCGCGCTCCCAGCTTGCCGGAATGCGGAACGGCTGCTCGCCGGTGGCGCGCTCGAACGCGCGGCTCAACACCGTGAACGGCTGCACCGCCTCGCCGTTTTCGACCCAGCCCTGCACAGTGCCGAAGTTGAGACGCAGCGTGAAGTTGGCATCCGGCGGCATGTTGGTGCCATACGCGGCAAAGCGTGCCTGCGCGATTCTCTCCGAGGCGTTGTCGACGGGCGCCTGTACTTCATCCTCATAACGCTTGCGAACAGCGCGCGCGGGAGCGTCCACGAGGCGCGCCAACTCGATCAGCGGATCGGTTGACGCGTCGACCGCAGCCGCCCCGCCTTTCCACAACTCCGCGCGCAGCTTCGCATCGCCCAGCTTCGAGCCTTCGATGAGTCGCGTCGCGAGCGAATCTGGAGAGTCTTTCGCGAGCAGCTGGCGAACGAGCGGATGATCGGGGCCGAGCCATTCGCGCATGCGCTCGAGCGAGAACGACAGAGTCAGCTTCTCGAGGTCGGCATGTACCGGTACCGGCGCGACCAACTGCTGTTCGACGCGCGGCAAGGCGCTGTCGGTGTATTCGCGCAGGCGATCGGTGTTGGGTTTGCCGCGCTCGGCCGTTCCGCGAACGAGCGTGCGCGCGAACCGGAACAGCCGGCTGTTGAAGCCCGCACCGCTCTCGAGGAACGTATACGGCAGGGAGATGGCGCGCTCGATATCCTGAGCTTTGGCGATCTCTGACCACGGATCGCCGATGCTGCCGGCCAATTTCGGATCGGCCGCTACGCGTGCGCGCAGGTCCGCTTCCTCCTGACGCTTGCGTACGAACAGCTCGTTGTCATGCAGGGCGTCGAGCTGTTTGCGCCGGACCTTGATGCCGTTCTCCAGGCCTGACAGCGGATTTTCCACGATGCTCTGCGCTGTGGGACTCGTCTTGCCAAACTGGATATAACGGCCGCGCAGCTCCGACGAGCGCAGCAGATATTGCGGCAGATCGATATCGCGCAGCGTTTCGAGCTGGGCCACCGTCAGCAGTCGATCTGTCGAGCCGGGATGGCCCGAAACAAACACGAGCTCGTTGACATCCGGGCCGCCGAAATCGACCTTGAGGAAATCCGCCGTGCGGGCGGGCTTGCCCGCATCGTCGTAGGCGCGGAGGAACGACATGTCCAGGCACCAGCGCGGGAACTGGAAGTTATCCGGGTCCCCGCCAAACGCTGCGATATCTGCCTCGGGCGCAAACACCAGTCGCACATCGCTGTAGCGCTTGTACTTGTAGAGGAAGTACTGACCGCCGTCGTACAGCGTGACGGATTCGCACTTCAGCGGCCCCGTCTTCTTGTCTTTGGCAGCGGCCTGCTCGCAGGCCTGCTCCAGCTGCGTCAATGTTTTCTTGCGCGTGTCGTTGGCGGTCTTGACGTCGAGGCCCTGCGTTGCGCCGGTGACCTTGCCCGTAACGTCTTCCATTGCCAGCAGGATGTCCGCCACCTGGCTGCCACAGCGTACTTCGCTCTTGCGATCGCGCGCGTGAAAGCCTGACTGCAACATGCTCTTCTCGGGCGTGGACTGTTCATCGATGCAGCTCGCCGCGCAATGATGATTCGTCAGGATGAGACCTTCAGCCGAAACGAATGACGCCGTGCAGTTGGAGAGTCTTACAGTGGAGCGCCGCACGTGATCGAGCCATGCTGGCGTGATGTCCACGCCGTGATTCTTCTTGACCAGCGCGCTCGGAAAGCCCTGATAAGTCCACATGCCTTCGTCCGCGGCGGCCGGCAGCGTGACGAGTAAAGCCGTGGACAACAGCAGCAGCGCGCGTTTCCCATGCGACATGGAAGCCCCTTTTTGAAGGAATGTTAGGACGCCGGCGATTCTGGGGTGACCCCGGGACGCGGGCGCGAGGCCCGGCATTATGCGGGAAGAAGCGCTGTCAGTCTGCGGCGTTCAGCAGCAGCAGGAGAGTGCCTTCGGGAGACTCGAGCAATGCGTTCCGGGTGGCGCTCAGGCCGCGCGGCAGTTCGGTGGAAAAGTCGATGCCGGCCGCTCGCAGGGCGGCGATGCGGGCGGCCATGTCAGGATCATGGAAAACCAACACGGGCCGGTCGAGCGTGCGGGGGCGGTGGAACGCGATGTCGAGGTAGTCGCTCGTCAGGGTGAGATGGACATAGGGCTCGTCGGACTCTTCCGCCGCCACGAAGCCCAGCGGCTCCCAGAACATTCGGCCGGCGTCGAAATCTGTCAGCGGCAGGCTCACTTCGGCGAAGTAACCGCAGAGCGAGGCACTCTCGGTCTCCACGGCGGCGGGGGAATAAGTCCGCGCCTCCAGAATCTGCACGGCCTGGCCGAACGGATCGCGAAAGCCAATCTCGTTGAAGGTTTCATCGCCGACGCGGCAGAAGTCGAGCTCGATGCCGCGATCGGCAAACTCCGCGAGGTGACTGGCAATGCCGGGCCTTACGAAGGTGAGCGCGGGAGAAGCGAACCTCGCATCGTGTAGTCCGATGGAGAGCCGGCCATCCGTCAACACGCCATAAGGATGTTGGCGCGTGTCGGTGGTGGGCGCCTGGATGAAACCCAGGCTCTCATAGAATTCTACCGACGCCCGAATATCGGGCGTGGCGATGCTGATTTCGTGAAAGCGGCCGAGCACGCGATCGATCAGGCGGAGGCGGCTTGAATCGCGACGGCGGCGGCGGCCGCCAGCTCGTCGGACGCCCAGCCCTGACAATGCTGAGTGATCAGATCCGCATAGAGCTGCGCATGGTCGGCGCGCGCGTTGAGCGCGGGCACATAGCTGAACTTGCGGCCGCCGGACGCCAGAAACACGTCGCGATTCTCGACTTCGATTTCCTCGAGGGTTTCCAGGCAGTCCACGGTGAAGCCGGGGCAGATCACGGTGATCTCGTCCACGCCACGTTTGGGCAGCGCCGCCATCATGTCGATGGTGTACGGGCCCAGCCAGCGGGCCGCCCCGAAGCGCGACTGGAAACTGATGGTCCATTCATCCGCGGGGAGATTCAGCGCCTCCGCAAGCAGATGCGCCGTGCGCTGGCATTTTACAAAGTAAGGATCACCCTGGTGGAAGTAGCGTTCCGGAATGCCATGAAAGGAAATCAGGAAGTGCTTCGTGCGACCGTGCTTCTGCCAATGCTCGACGACGCTCGCGCGCAGCGCCTCGATGTAGCCGGGCGAGTCGTGATATTCGGAGATGAACCGCAGCTCGGGCAGCCAGCGCCAGCGACGCAGCTCGGCATTCACCTGGTCATACACGGATCCAGTCGTTGAGCCGCAGTACTGGGGAAACATCGGCACCACGAGCACGCGTTGTGCGCCGGCTTCGCGCAGGCGCGCCAGCGCTTCGGGAACGGACGGGCGCGAGTACAGCAGGCCTATCTCGATGGACAGCGGCTCCAGCATGCGATGAGCCAGGCTCTTCGCAAGGCCGCTGCGCAGTTGATTCAGGATGGAGAGCAGCGGCGAGCCCTGATCGGTCCAGATGCTCTGGTATTTGTGCGCGATCTTTGCCGGACGGAACGGCAGAATGAAGCCGTACAGAATCGGCAGCCAGAGCAGGCGCGGCAACTCGATGACACGCGGATCCGACAGCAGCTTGCGGAGAAAGCTGCGGACGTCACGTGTCGCTAGAGAATCCGGCGAGCCGAAATTCACCAGCAGGATGCCTACGCGATCGGCGCCCTCGTGGCGGAAGTCTGGGGAACTGATGTACTGCATATCCCCGTCAGGATACCCCACCTACGCACACGTACTTGAGCTCGGTGTAGTCGAGAATGCCGTACTTCGAACCCTCGCGACCGAAGCCGGATTCCTTCACGCCGCCAAACGGCGCCACTTCCGTCGAGATGATGCCGGTGTTGAGGCCGACAATGCCGTATTCGAGCTGCTCCGAAACGCGCCAGCTGCGGGCGAGATCACGGGTGTACAGGTATGCGGCAAGGCCGAACTCGGTGTCGTTCGCCATCGCGATGGCTTCGGCTTCTGTTTCGAAACGGAACAACGGGGCCACGGGGCCGAAGGTTTCTTCGCGGGCGACCTTCATGTCGGGGGTGACGTTTACCAGCACGGTGGGCTCGAAGAAAGTGCCGCCGAGCGCGTGACGCTTGCCGCCAAAGGCGATCCGGGCGCCTTTGCTCACGGCGTCCTGCAGATGCTCCTCCACCTTGGTGATGGCCTTTTCATCAATGAGCGGGCCCTGATCGGTTGCGCCTTTGAGGCCGTCGCCTACTCTCAGCTTTGCCACAGCTTCGATCAGCTTTTGGCTGAAGGCTTCATAAACAGAGCTCTGGACTAACAGTCTGTTGGCGCAGACACAGGTCTGGCCTGTGTTGCGATATTTGCTGGCGAGCGCGCCTTGTACCGCGGCGTCGAGATCAGCATCCTCGAACACGATGAAGGGGGCGTTGCCACCTAACTCGAGAGACAATTTCTTCAGCGTGCTGGCGGATTGCACCATCAGCTTTTTGCCCACTTCGGTGGAGCCCGTGAAAGTGACTTTGCGAACGATGGGGTTTGAAGTCATCTCACCGCCAATGGCGCCTGCGTCGCCGGTGATGATGTTCAAGACGCCCGGCGGGACGCCCGCGCGACTCGCGAGTTCGGCCATGGCTAAGGCGGAATAGGGCGTCTGCATCGCTGGCTTGCATACAAAGGCACAGCCGGCCGCCAATGCGGGACCGGCTTTGCGAGTGATCATTGCCGCGGGGAAGTTCCAGGGAGTGATCGCGGCTACAACACCTACGGGCTGTCGTAAGACCAGAATGCGCTTGTCGGGCTGATGGCCGGGAATGGTATCGCCGTAGATGCGCTTCGCTTCCTCACCAAACCACTCGATGAACGACGCTGCGTAGGCTATCTCACCTTTGGATTCCAACAGGGGCTTGCCCTGCTCGGCAGTCATGATGACCGCGAGGTCGTCCTGATTTTCTATCATCAGGTCGAACCAGCGCCTCAAGATGTTGGCCCGGTCCTTGGCTGTTTTGGCTGCCCAGGCGGGCATGGCCCGGGAGGCAGCTTCAATCGCGCGACGGGTTTCACTTTTGCCCAGCACGGGAACCGTGCCCAGGATTTCGCCGGTGGCAGGATTCGTTACTTCACGCGTCTCGCCATTGTCGGCGTCAACCCACTTGCCGTTCAGGTAACTCTGGGTTCTCAACAGCGACGGGTCTTTCAGATTGAGTGTGCTCACGGGGAGAGGCCCTCTCAGGCTTCAGGGGTCAGGTAACGAGTGAAGAACTCCAAAGTGCGCGTGCGCGCCAGGGCCGCACTCGTGGGCTCATACGACCCACGCTGGTCACAACTGAAACCATGGTCCGCACCAGGGTAAACATAAACAGGACTGTCTGGATTCGCCGCCTGAATAGCCTCTCTGTCGGTCGCGGAAATCGATTTATCAAGCTCGCCGAAGTGGAACAGGACGGGATGCTTCGGCTTTTTATCCAACCTCTTGGAGACGCCAGCGCCGTAGTAGGACACTGCGGCCGCGATTGGAAGCTCCACTGCCGCCACATAGGCCAGCGTGCCGCCCCAGCAGTAACCGACTACGCCTACACGGCCTGCATGCTTTACTACCGCTATGGCGGCTGCGATGTCTTTCAGCGTCTCCTCTTCCTTCAACTGCATCATGTAGCCACGACCCTCCTGAATGGCATCAGGGGTGTAACCCAGCTCGACGCCGCGACGCACCCGATCGAACAGGGAGGGCGCAATGGCTACATAACCTTGCGCGGCGAAGCTGTCGGTGACGGCTCGGATGTGACTGTTCACACCGAAAATCTCTTGCAGCACCACGATCGCTGCCTTCGGCTGACCGGGAGGGGCAGCAAGATAGGCACGGAATTCCTTGCCGTCGCGCGCCATCAACGTGTTGAACTCGCCCATTGTTCGGCTTCCAAATAAGAATGATCGGGGGAGCGGGAGAATAACGCGCAACATCACAATGCGCTGTCTCCCATGCGAGGTGCTTCAGGCTATGCAGTTCATCCGGCAGTGAGAGCGCCCCACGCGCAGCGGTGACGAGCCGCTGTCAGAAGGCCGGTTTCGGGATCGCCGTAAATCCATCCGTGGAGGCTCCGTGCCCGCCATCCATGGCGGGCACGGTCGCGAAAACCCTTGTCGGGAATACGTCCCTAAGCACGGATTACCCGCTGCTCAATCGCACCGAAAATACTCGCGCCAGCAGCATCAAACATCTCTATGCGAACACGATCGCCGAAACGTAAGAAAGAAGTTCGCGCCGCGCCATGCTCCAGCACTTCGAGCGTACGACGCTCCGCCAAACACGAAGAACCCAACGACCGGTCCAAATTACTCACCGTGCCTGAACCCAGAATGGCACCGGCACCTAACTTACGCGTGCGTACCACGTGAGCAAGCAACTGCGGGAAAGAGAAAGTCATGTCAACACCGGCATTGGGTCGGCCAAACAACTCACCATTGATATGACTCACCAACGGCAAATGAACCTTGCCATCACGCCACGCATCACCCAACTCGTCCGGAGTAATCGCTACGGCAGAAAACGCCGTCGCCGGCTTCGACTGGTAAAAGCCAAAACCCTTCGCCAACTCCGCCGGAATCAGATTCCGCAAACTCCAGTCATTCACCAACATCAGTAAACGGATATGACCCACCGCAGCCTCGGCCGATGTGCCTATCGCTACGTCATCCGTGATCACAGCGACCTCCGCCTCCAAATCGATGCCATGCTCCTCACTTACGAAACGGGCATCGTCCATGGCGCCCAACAAGTCATCGGAACCACCCTGATACACCAGCGGATCTGTCCAGAATGACGGCGGCAGCTCGGCACCACGCGCCTTGCGAACTAACTCCACGTGATTCACGTACGCACTGCCGTCCACCCAGTGATAGGCCCGAGGCAGCGGGGCCGCACATTGAGAAAGGGAAAAAGGCCGCGCGAATTGGGGACTGCCAGACTCGAGGTCCGCGGCAACATCCAACAAACGATTCTCGTGAACGCTCCAGTTGTCCAGGGCGGACTGCAGCGTTGGCGCGATGTCCGGGACTGGTACACAGCGCTGCAGGTCGCGGCTCACCACGACCAGTTGCCCATCGCGGGTGCCGGTTTTGAGAGTCGCGAGCTTCATCGCGAAACCCCAGCATCAGTGCGCCAGCTGTTTACGTAGCCTTGCCACTCCACGCTTTGGGCCGCACTCGTAATCTCGAGAGGATCGCGGGTGTCTATCATCACTGCGTACTCGTCCGTTGCGGGCTTGGCTGACGCCAGCATGTTCTTCAGCGCCTTCGGATGCGGGCCATGCGTGAACCCCGCGGGATGCAGCGTCACCATGCCGGGATGAATGTTGTCACGAGAGAAGAAATCACCCGCGTGATAAAACAACACCTCGTCGTAGTCGTCATTGCTGTGGAAGAAGGGGACCTTCAAGGCACCGGCATCGGTTTCGAAAGGACGCGGTACGAACGTGCACACGACGAAGCGATGGCCCACGAAAGTGGTATGGGCCGACGGCGGCAGGTGATATCGGTGGCTCATTAGCGGGCGAATGTCCTTTACGTTGATGCGCGCAACGGCCAAGTCGCCATGCCAGCCCACCGCGTCGAGCGGATTGAACGGATACGTGATCGTTGAAATGGCGCCACGACGCTTTACACGCACCTGCCAACGCTCGGCGTCGCTTTGTTGTGCTTTGAACGCCTCGTCCATGCGAGGTACGTCTAACATCGCCGCATCGAAGATCGCGTGTGGGCCTGCGATGCCCTTGTCGGGGAGCATATAGCTCGAGTTGGTTGCTTCGATAAGCAACACCGCCAGCGGCGCGCGACTCTCGAGCCGCCACAGCGTGCCGCGAGGGATCAAAATATAATCGCCCGCGGCGAAACTCAGATGGCCAAAGTCACAGTAGAACTCACCTTCACCCTGATGGATGAAACACAACTCGTCGCCGTCTGCATTGCGAACGAGATGATTCATGGCGCCTGCGCCCGCCTTCCAGAATCGGACACGCACCGAGGCGTTGGTCAGGATTTCGGGAGCGTCCCACGGGGACGTGGCAGATTGCGCGCCCAGCTTCGTCAGGTCGAACGCATGCGGCCGTAACGGACCCTCGAAATCAACCCAACCCGTCGGCGGATTGCGATGATACAAATGCGCCGCAGGGCCGAAGAAACCCTCCTTGCTGATCTCCCGCTCATACGTGCCCACAGGCAAATCCGCATGCGCCTGGCGCGACGCCTCCCCCTCAACACGCGGATAAGTAATGTAACGCTTCATGACGGCAACTCCTGGTTGCCGCCAATGTAGTTTCAGCTGAAACCAACCGCAAGCCGGAACGCGCTAGCCCGTCATGCAGCGGTTGCGGCCGGCCTCTTTCGCGCGATACAGGGCGCGATCCGCGCGATCGAATACGGCGTCAATGGTGTCGCCCTCGCAGAACGTGGATATGCCGCACGAAGCCGTGACCGTGACCGGCTGCTCCTGGAAGTGAAACCCGAGGCGCGAGATTTCTATACGAATTTTCTCACTCAGCGCGAGCGCCATCTCGGTGGTGGCGCCAACGAGCAACATCACGAATTCCTCGCCCCCGTAGCGCGCGACGAAATCGGACTGACGGATGTGCCGCGCAAGCTGCTGGCCAAGGATGCGCAACACCTTGTCACCCGCCTTGTGGCCGTACACGTCGTTGATCGCTTTGAAGTGATCGATGTCCCACGCAACGATACTCACCGGCTTGCCGAAGCGCTTCCAGCGCACATACTCCTGATCCACCCGATCGTCATACGCCGCCCGATTCGGAATCGCCGTCAACGCATCAATCATCGCCAGACGCTGACCTTCCTGCAGGCTCTCATTCAGATTGCGCGTCTCACGCTCGAGCTCGTTGATGCGCGCGCGCATCCGGCTCACACGCTCGCGATATGTGCTCACACGCGCTTCCTCACGCACACGGTGGGCGTGCAGGTGCTCTGTCACTGCATCGAGCTGTTGGTGAACCTGATCCCGCAGCTCGGAAATATTCGCGGCATGCAGGGCAGTGGTACGAAGCCGCTCCACCTCGGTCGCAACCAGCAGATCGAGCTCGTTGGTGTCACTGAGCGAAGCGCTGCGCTCCGCGAGCTCACCCGTCAGATGACCCGTGATTTCCTCGAGACGCTCCGTCGTGTGCTGCACGAGAGATTCGAGCTCGATCTTGTCCCGCTGAACCTTCGCGTACTGCTCGCTGGCCACGCGCGCGACGCGTGTCAGCAAAGTAATCACCTGATCTACCGTTAACTGGTCGGTGCGTTCGCGCAGCTCTATGACGAGCGGACGCAGCTCCGCGACCATTTCCAGGCGATCGAGCGCCGTGGTTAACGACGACATGGAAACGACAGCGACCGCCGGCGGAGACGGCATTGCGAGCGTGGCAACGGATGTCGTTCCGCCCGATGAGAGCGTGGTCAAACTCATGTGAGTCGACGTTGCCCCCAACGCAGGGTTGGTAACCGACGTGCCGCCCGAAGCGCCAGCCTCATCGAGCGCGGCAACGGCTTGCGATAACGGTTCGATCAACGCCTGCAATTCGTCGGCATCCGCATGCCGGCGCGCGGCATCGGAGACATGGCGCAAGGCCGTATCGAGCTTGACGTCGCGCCCCTGCGCGGCCAGGCAAAGTCGTCCGATCAGACGCCGGACGACGGTCTGATTCTTATCCCAACGCACCTCTTCGGCATTGAGCCGCTTGAGAGCCTCGAAGTATTTGTCTCGCCAACCGTTGTCTTCTGTCATGTCCAAGGACCGAAGCGTTCCCTGCCGAAAGACGCGCACTAGCCCTGACTTCCATCAGCGCTCCAGAATGGCGGTGACTCCCATACCGCCAGCCGTGCACACCGAAATAAGCCCGCGTCTGGCAGTCGCATCCCCCGCGAGAATCTTCGCAAGAGTCGACACGATGCGGGTACCTGTTGCCGCGAACGGATGGCCGATCGCAACACTTCCACCTTTTACGTTTAATTTCGCGCGATCGATGCTGCCTAACGGTTCTGGGCGACCCAGTACGTCTCGACAATATTCGGGCGACTCCCACGCCTGCAGCGTACAGAGCACCTGAGCAGCGAAAGCCTCGTGTATCTCGTAGTAATCAAAATCGTGTAAACCGATGCCGGCGTCCTTGAGCATTTCGGAGACCGCAATGGCAGGCGCCATCAACAGGCCTTCCTTGCCGCTCACGTAATCTACCGCCCACTGCTTGCCATAAGTCAGATAAGCCAACACTGGCAGATTGCGCTTTGCCGCCCATTCCTCAGATGCAAGCAGCACCGCACTCGCGCCGTCTGTTAACGGAGTGCTATTACCCGCCGTTAGCGTGCCCGACCCTGTGGTATCGAACGTGGGCCGCAGCTTCGTGAGCTTCTCGATCGTGGTGTCGGCGCGGATGTTGTTATCGATCTTCAACGTCAGATATTCGTCGACGAGATCGCGATAGAAACCATCTTTCCACGCCGCCGCGGCCTTGATGTGACTCTGATAAGCGAGCTCATCCTGCGCCTGGCGCGTGATGCCCCACTTCTTCGCCATGATCTCGGTGCTCTGGCCCATTGAAAGCCCCGTGCGAGGCTCCACGACAGCAGGCAACACGGGCTTCAGGAACGAGGGACGGAAACCGAAGAACGGCGCGACCCGCTGCCCGAGCGATCGCGCGCGAAAGCTCTTCAGCAACATCTGCTGATAGGCGCGCGGATAGACAACTGGCGGATCGCTGACGGTATCCACACCACCCGCGATCCCTGCGTCGATCTGCCCCAGCGCAATCTTGTTGCCGACGAGGATTGCCGCTTCGAGGCTCGTGCCGCAGGCCCGCTGGATATCGAGCCCCGGCGTATGCGGGCTGAGGCCGCTGCCGAGCACCGCCTCGCGCACGAGGTTGTAATCCTTTGAATGCTTGATGACCGCGCCGGCGATGACATCGCCCAGCCGCTCACCGTTCAACTTGTAGCGCTCGACCACGCCGCGGAAGGCGGCAGTGAGCATGTCCTGGTTCCCGACGCTTGCGTAGGCGCCATTCGAGCGTGCAAATGGAATGCGGGCGCCGCCAATGATGGCGACCCGTTTCACTGCGGAGCCGACGAGCATGATCCCTCTCCTTGAAGCAAGCGATGGATCACGCGCTGACCCGACGCCCTCATGCGTCTAATGCTGGAGGCAGCCCAGGTGATCTCAAGTAACAGCAACTAGAATGCCACGCTCACGGCAAGTGAAGAAGCCGTAAGCAGGACTACGGAGTATGAATGTATGAACAGGTGGACGGTTGCACTCACGGCAATATTGGTCAGCTGCGGCTTGCCGCCAGCTCATGCGGCAACCGCGCCTGACTCGGCGCCCAGGAGTGCGGCCTTGCAATTGAACGCCCTCGTTGAGCAGTACTTCGAAGACGCGCTGCGTGAATCTCCTTTGGTCGCGACGTTTATCGGCGACGAGCGGTACAACGATCGGCTCGAGAACACCGCGAGCCCCCAATACGTCGCCCTGCGCAAAGCCACGGAGTCGCGCTATCTCCAGCAGATAAAGCAGCTGGACGTGGCGTCGCTCGATCTGAAATCGCGCGTCACCTACGAGATCTTTGTCTACGAGCGGGAGCTCGCCCTCGAAGGCATGTCCTTCCCCGGGCATCTTCTGGCGCTGACGCAGATGGACAGCATCACGAGTGCGTTCGCGGTGCTCGGCTCCGGCACGAACGCGCAGCCTTTCCAAACGGTGAAGGACTACGACAATTTTCTCGCTCGCTCACGCGACTTCGTCGTGTGGGTGGATCAGGCGATCGTCAGTCTGCGCGAAGGCGCCGCGAGTGGCGTGACGGTGCCGCAGGTGGCGATGGCAAAAGTGGTTCCGCAGCTGCGCGATGTAGCCGTGGGCAAGCCGGAGGACAGCATCTTCTGGAAGCCCATTGAAGCGATGCCCAAGGAAATCAGCGCGACGGATCGCGCGCGTCTCACGAACGCCTATCGCGAAGCGATCGGCCGGCAGATCCTGCCGGCTTACTCACGGCTCGCCGACTACATCGAGAAAGAGTATCTCCCGCGCGCTCGCAAAACCGTGGCGTGGACGGCTCTGCCTCAGGGCCAGGCGTGGTACGCCTACTCCGTCAAGGCGCAGACGACCTCAAATTACACGCCCGCTCGCATCCACGAGCTCGGGCTGCAGGAAGTGGCGCGCATTCGCGGTGAGATGGAAGCGGTAAAGCGTCAGGTGAAATTCAACGGCGACCTGCATGCGTTCTTCAGGCATCTGCAGGACGATCCCGGCTTCTATTACACGCGCGGGCAGGATCTGGTCGACGGCTACATCGTGCTGAAGAAACGCATCGATGGTCTCTTGCCGCAGATGTTTGCTGATTTTCCCAAGTCGGATTACATCGTGCGCGAGGTTGAGCCGTTTCGCGCCGAGTCCGCGCCGGGCGCTTTCTATCAACCGCCTTCCGCGGACGGCAAGCGGCCCGGCATTTTTTATATCAATACATTCAATCTGCGGGCGCAGCCGAAGTTCGCCATGGAAACCTTGTCGCTGCACGAAGCAGCACCCGGCCACCACTTTCAGGTGGCCATTCAGCAGGAGCTGACAGAGCTGCCGCGCTTCCGCCGCTTCAACAGTTACAACGCGTATCAGGAAGGCTGGGCGCTGTATTGCGAGTCGATCGGCAGGGAGCTCGGGCTCTTCACCGATCCTTATCAATGGTATGGCCGACTGTCAGATGAAATGCTGCGGGCGATGCGCCTCGTCGTCGACACCGGACTGCATTCGAAAGGCTGGACGCGCGAACAGGCGGTCGCCTACATGATCGACAACTCGTCGCTTGCGCCGACCGATGTCGCGGCGGAAGTGGATCGTTACATCGTCACGCCGGGCCAGGCCCTCGGCTACAAGATCGGCCAGCTGCGTATTGGTGAGCTGCGCGCTCGGGCGGAGAAGGCGCTCGGCGCGAGCTTCGACATCAAGGAATTCCACAGCCAGGTGCTTCGCGACGGCGGCCTGCCGCTGAGCGTGCTGGAAGCCAAGATCGATCGGTGGATCGCGAGCGGCGGCCAACCGGCGAAGAAATAACCCGCCGCGCGGCGGTGGGCGCGCGGTGCGAATTACGGCGGGTTATATCCGTAGCCCAGCGTCTCGATTTCGGTCACGACGCCGTCTTCGAGGCGCACGCGGCGCATGAGCTTGTTCGGGCCCAGGTTGTAGAGCCACAACTCCACCGGGATCTCGATGAGACCCGTGCCAACCTCGAAGGGCCGGCCATAACGCCAGATGATCGGCTTGCGCCAGACAGACTTGCGATCGACGTCCGTCGGCTCGCCGCACTTGGCGACCACCTCCGAACGGGTATCGCCCTCGGAGACGAGCTTGGTCCCGCAGCGAAAGGCGTGCGCGGGAGATGCCGCTGCAAGCGCGAGCACGAATGTAATGAGGGCCGTTTTCATGAAGCGATCCTTTGCCGGTATGCCACGCTAACGGCATCCCGCTGAATGGACAATTAACCAGGTCGCGCCCGCAGCGCTTTCGCGTGAATCCAGCGTCCAGGCGATCGCCCGGAAGCGGGGGGAGGGGCCTGTCTAGTGAGTAATTGCCTCCTGAGAGCCAACGCGGCAAGATGCCGGCCCTGCTACGACCACGTCCCCATGAACAAGAGGCAAACCGGAATCGACCGCGTCTTTGAAAGGCGCCTTGCCTCGCTGATCAATGGCGGCCAGCCTGGAATCATTCAGGGCGGTCGCAAGGGAGTGGAGAAGGAGTCTCTCCGGGTCAACCCGGACGGCCACCTCGCGCAGACCCCCCATCCCCGCTCGCTGGGCTCGGCTCTCACGAACGAACACATCACGACGGATTTCTCCGAGTCGCTGATCGAACTCGTGACGCCGGCGTTCAAGCAGAGCTGGGAGCTGCTGCAGTATCTGCTCGACCTGCACCAGTTCGTCTACCAGCATCTGGATGAAGAGCTGCTGTGGGCGACGAGCATGCCGTGCGCCATCGACGGCGACGCGAATATTCCGATCGCGCAGTTCGGCACATCCAACATCGCGCGCATGAAGACCGTGTATCGCGAAGGCCTGGGGCTTCGCTACGGCCGCATGATGCAGGCCATCTCCGGCGTGCACTTCAACTACTCGTTTCCACTGCCGTTCTGGGAAGCGTACGCCACGCTGCGCGAATCGCGCGACAGCGGCCAGCAGTTCGTGTCGTCCAGTTATTTCGAGCTGTTGCGCAACTATCGGCGCTACGGCTGGATCGTGTTGTATCTCTTTGGTGTTTCCCCTGTCGTCTGCAGCTCGTTCTTGAAAGGTCGCGAGCATTCCCTGCCGGAGCTGACGCCCGGCACTTCTTATGAACCGTATGCCACCAGCTTGCGCATGAGCGATGTGGGTTACCGCAATCGCAATCAGGCCGGGCTGTCGGTATCCGTGAACAGCCTCGATGAATACGTGCGCGACCTCACGCGCGCCATCAGCACGCCGCATCCTGCTTATGAAGCGCTGGGCGTGAAGGTGAACGGCAAACATCAGCAGCTGAACGCCAACATCCTGCAGATCGAGAACGAGTACTACAGCTTCATTCGTCCCAAGCGCGTCGCGCGCTCTGGTGAACGGCCGACCAAGGCGCTGCAACGCGCGGGCGTTGAGTATGTGGAAGTGCGCGCTCTCGATGTCAGCGCGTTCGATCCGGTGGGCGTCAATCAGAGCAAGCTGCGATTTCTCGAAGCCTTCATGGCGTTATGTCTCATGAAGGAGAGCCCGCCCATCGACGATTCGGAGCAGGCGGCGCTCGATCAGAATCACGTTACCGTGGCGCGCCGCGGTCGGGAGCCGGGCCTCACGTTATGGCGCGATGGCCGCCAGGCTCCCATGCGCGAGTGGGCGCGCGAGCTGCTGGATTCGATGGTGGGCATCTGCGAAGTGCTGGACCAGGGCGAAACGTCTGCTCCTTACACCAACGCGCTCGCCATTCAGTCCGCCAAGCTCGACGACGTATCGCGCACTCCCTCGGCGCGCCTGCTTACGGAATTGCAGACGACCGGCGAGTCGTTCTTCGCGCTCTCGCTGCGTATGTCGCGGATGCACAAGGCTTATTTCCTCGACCTGTACGCGCCCAACGCCGAGCGGCTGGCTGAATTCGCGGGCGAGGCCAGTGAGTCACTGCATCAGCAGGAGCTGAGCGAAAGAAGCGATTCGGAAAGCTTTGACGCGTATCTCGCGCGTTATTTCGCGATGTAGTCCTCACTTGTCTAGTGGGTGTCTGTTATTAGCGCCAGACTATTGTCGCCTCGAGGGCGTTTCCGGCTAAAATGCGTCCCCGCGTGGCGGAATGGATTCCACCACCAACTAATAATAAAGGACAGGAATCATGAGCACTGCAGTCCCAGTCTCGGCGGACGAGCTTCTTTCTCTCCCGGCCGCCAACGAAGAGTTCAAGAAGATTGCATTGGATGTGCCCCCGGTCGTTCGCACCTCCGGCTGGGACCCGTATGAAGTCTGGCGTACGCGCATTCGCGCTGCAGATCCCAGACCTAACAATCCTCGCCAACGCTAAACGCTGACGCGGGTGCTGTTTGAGCCGGCGCTCGGATAAGCGCGTGCCCGCGGTTGCGGCAGCGCCGCGACGCGGCTGGCTGCAACTGCGGTTCGCCGGCGATCTCGAATCTGAATTTCGGACGACCTCGCGCGCCTCGATGCGGCGCTGGGTCAGCATGAGCATGGTGGTGGCGCTGTCGACGGTGATCGGCTTCGCGATCATCGATCATTGGGTGCTCGTGGGTCCGCGCGTGCGCGAGCTCGATGTCTTCCGCTTCGGCGTGCAGCTGCCTCTCGTGCTCGGCATGCTGGCTCTGACATCCGAACGTTATTACGGGCGCTGGTATCAGCCCGCCATCCAGATTTGCGCGCCGCTGTTTGCATTGGGCCACGTGTTGATGGCGATGCAGGCTACTCCCGAGCAGTTGCCGCTGATCGTCGGGCGGCTCGTGCTGGTGATTTTCTTTTTCTACTTCATGCTGGGCATGTCGTTTCACGCGGCTCTGCGCAGTAACGCCGTGCTGCTGACTGCGTATATCGTCGCTGCGATTGCCGGCGCTGTTCCGCCTAATGTCGCGACGTATCAGACATTCGTGATGATGTGCGCCAACCTCATTGGCGCCGCCGGCTGCTTCGCTCTGGAGCATGCCAACCGTGTTGCTTTCCTCGAGCGGCGTCGCCTTGCGGACGTTGCCGCTCACGACGGGCTCACCGGGTTGCTCAATCGCACGGCGCTCGAAGATCAGGTGCGAAATCTCTGGCCGCACGCCGAGCGACAGCGCATGGCGGTGTCGGTGCTGCTGATCGATATCGATCACTTCAAGGCTTACAACGATCGCTACGGCCATCAGGCAGGGGATCGTTGCCTGTGCAAGGTTGCCGTGGCGGTTCGCGAGGCGGCAGCACGTCGTCCGCTCGATTTTGTTGCGCGTTACGGTGGCGAAGAAATCATCGCCGTGTTGTTCGGCGCCGAGCGTACGCACGGGGAGAACGTCGCGGCGGCTGTGGTCGAGGCCGTCGATTCCTTGCGTGTTCCGCATCTCGCATCAGGCACGCAACCTTATGTGACAGTGAGCGTAGGCGTAACGACGATCGATCCCACCATGGACTACTCGCACGATCTCGCCGTGCAACGCGCCGATCGCGCGCTGTATGCCGCCAAGAGCCAGGGCCGCAATGGCTGGGCCGCTTCGGACGATCTCGCCGAAGTCGCGGAGCTGCAGTTCGGGCGCGAGGAGGTCTTCCGCACCGGGAGCTGACCGGGCTGAGCCCCGGCCGCGCCCTCGAGCCTGGAGTTCCTACCCCTGATTGGGGATGAGGCCGCGCGCGGACCGTGTGATACCCTCTCGCGCCTTCCGCTCACGCCAATACCCTGTAATCCATGTACGCGCTGTCACTTCGGGGCCTCACCAAAACTTACGACAACGGCGTGCAGGCATTGCGAGGGGTAGACCTCGATGTGGAGCAGGGCGACTTCTTCGCGCTGCTCGGCCCCAACGGTGCCGGCAAGACCACGCTCATTGGCATCGTCACCTCGCTCGTCAACAAGACGAGCGGCCAGGCGACGGTGTTCGGTCACGATATCGACCAAGAGCTGGAAGCGGCGAAGGCCTGCATCGGCGTCGTGCCGCAGGAAATCAATTTCAATGTCTTCGAGTCGCCCCAGACGATCGTCGTGAATCAGGCGGGCTTTTATGGCATCGAGCGCAAGGTCGCGCGCGAGCGCGCCGAGCGCTACCTGAAGCAGCTGCAACTCTGGGACAAACGCGATAAACCCTCGCGCAGTTTGTCAGGAGGCATGAAGCGCCGGCTGATGATCGCCCGCGCGCTCATGCATCAGCCGCGACTCCTGATTCTTGACGAGCCGACGGCTGGCGTGGATATCGAAATCCGTCGTCTGATGTGGGATTTCCTGCGCGAGATCAACGAGCAGGGCACCACCATCATTCTGACGACGCATTATCTCGAGGAAGCGGAAACGCTCTGCCGCAATATTGCGATCATCGATGGGGGTCGCATCGCCGAGAGTGGTCGCATGAGCACGCTGTTGCGCCGGCTGCAGACCGAGACGTTTGTATTCAATCTGCGTAACGGCATGACAGCCGCGCCCGTGTTGGAAGGCTACACGGTGCTGCTCGCGGACGATCACACGCTCGAGATCGAAGTCTCGAAAGAACAGAATCTGAACGAGATTTTCTCGCGGCTGTCGTCCCTCGGCATCGAGGTCGTCAGCATGCGGAACAAGGTGAATCGCCTCGAGGAAGTGTTTATGCGCCTGGTCGAGGCTCGCCAACCGTGAACGACACGCCTGTGGCCATCAATCTGAATGTCGTGCGCTGGGTCGGGTTGAAGACCATCGTCATCCGCGAATACAACCGCATCATCCGCATCTGGGGCCAGACGCTCGTGCCGTCGGCCGTGACGGCGATCCTGTATTTCGTGATCTTCGGCAGCCTCATCGGGCAGCGCGTGGGCACGATGGGCGGCTTCGCGTACATGCAGTACATCGCGCCGGGCCTCATCATGATGTCCGTCATCACCAACTCATACGCCAACACCGTGTCATCGTTCTTCGGCGCCAAGTACGGCAAGCATGTCGAAGAGATGCTCGTCTCGCCCATGCCGAACTGGATCATCGTGATCGGCTATGTGCTCGGCGGCCTGGTGCGTGGCCTGCTCGTCGGTGGCGTGGTCACCATCGTGTCGCTGCTCTTCGCGCATCTGCCCATTCACCACATTCTGATTTTATTAGCAGCGGTGTTGCTGACGTCGATCGTGTTCTCGCTGGGCGGCTTCCTCAACGCGGTGTTTGCCAAGAACTTCGATCAGGTGAATTGGGTGCCGGCGTTTATCCTGACGCCGCTGACGTACTTTGGCGGCGTGTTCTACTCCGTCGATCTGCTGCCGGCATGGGCGCAGAAGCTGTCGTATGCCAATCCGATCCTGCACATGGTGAATGCCTTCCGTTACGGCTTTCTCGGCGTGTCGGATGTGGATGTCGGCCTCGCATTCGCCCTCATGCTCATCACGGCGGGCGTGCTTTTCGGCGTTGCGGTCTGGTTGCTCAATCGAGGCACCGGCCTGCGCGAGTGATCGGGGGTCAGCCACAAGATGTGGTTGACACCGCCTCCTCGTCCCCAATATCTTGTGCTTGCGCTGGTGCCTGGCGTCTCGTGACGCGCAGGCTGAAAAGGGAATCCGGTTCAAATCCGGAGCTGCCCCGCAGCGGTAAGCGAGAACGACCTCCACTCGACGTGCACTGACCTTCATCGGTCGGGAAGCCGTGGACATCAGGCCCACCGGTCTTACACACCGGACACGCTCGCAAGCCCGAAGACCTGCCCGCGCCTGTCATCGCCATATCGATGGCAGTCACCTGGAAGCCCCGAGGGAGGGCGGGTAGGTATTCGCCATGGCGCATTCGTGCGTCCCGTGGGGATGTCCCGCCTCTTTTCCTCGCCGCTCGGTCATCGCAAGCGAGGAGTCTGTCGACATGCTGAATGAATCTCTGGCGCACGCTCATAGCGCGGCGGAGCAGGACGACGCGTCTTATCCGCAGACCATGATGCGTGTGAAGAAGCGCAACGGCTCCACGGAGTTCGTGGACGTCAACAAGATCGTGCGGGCGGTCAGCCGGTGTTGTTCGGGGTTACGCGATGTTGACCCGATGCGTGTGGCTACCAAGACGATCAGCGGGCTGTACGACGGGGCAACCACGCGCGAGCTGGACCAGCTGTCTATTCAAACCGCGGCTGCGCTCATCGTGGAAGAGCCGCAATACGCGCGCCTCGCCGCGCGACTGCTGGGCACTTACGTTGATAAGGAAGTGCGGAATCAGGAGATTCATGCGTTCTCGCAGTCCATTGGGTCGGCCCATCGCCTGGGGCTGGTGAATGAGCGCCTTGCTGAATTCGTGGCGCGGAATGCGCGCAAGCTCAACGACTCGATCCGGCCGGAAAGGGATCGTGAGTTTGAATACTTTGGTTTGCGCACGGTGTATGACCGCTATCTGCTGAAACATCCGGAGACGCGGCTCGTTATCGAGACGCCTCAGCAGTTCTTCCTGCGTATCGCCTGCGCGCTGTCGCGCTCTGTGCCGGAGGCGCTGGAGCTTTACGACCTTTATTCCTCGCTCGATTACCTGCCCAGCTCGCCGACGATGTTCAATGCGGGGACTCGGCACGAGCAGCTGTCTTCCTGCTTTCTGCTGGACTCGCCGGAGGATAGCCTCGAGAGCATTTATGCGCGGTATATGGATGTCGCGAAACTCTCCAAGTTCTCCGGAGGGATTGGCCTTGCGTACCATCGCGTGCGGTCGAGCGGATCGCTGATTCGCGGCACGAACGGGAAGTCGAATGGCATCGTGCCGTGGCTCAAGACGCTGGATGCGTCTGTAGCGGCCGTGAATCAGGGTGGCCGGCGGAAAGGGGCATGCTGTGTTTACATCGAGCCCTGGCATGCGGACGTCGAAGCATTCCTCGAGTTGCGCGATAACACCGGGGATGACGCGCGACGGACCCACAATCTGAATATTGCCAACTGGGTGCCGGATCTGTTCATGCGCCGGGTCGAGGCGGGCGGGGAGTGGAGTCTCTTCGATCCCAAGTCTGTGCCAACACTCTGCGATCTGTATGGCACCGAGTTTGATGCAGCTTATGAAAAAGCCGAACGGGACGGGCTGGCTTTCAAGGTCGTCAAGGCGCGGGACCTTTACGCTCGCATGATGCGCACGCTTGCCCAGACAGGGAATGGGTGGATGACCTTCAAGGATAAATCCAACCTCGCCTGCAACCAGACCGCCCTGCCGGGGCGGGTTGTTCACCTCTCCAATCTGTGTACCGAGATTCTGGAGGTCACTTCTCAGGATGAGACTGCTGTGTGCAATCTCGGGTCGATCAACCTGGGGCGGCATATGACTTCGCTGGCGGACGGTGGGGCTGCGTTCGACTTCGAGAAGCTTGCACGCACTGTGCGCGCTGCGGTTCGGCAGTTGGATCGCGTGATTGATCTCAACTACTACCCGATTACTGCGGCTCGGGAATCCAACTCGCGGTGGCGACCCGTGGGGCTGGGGCTCATGGGGCTGCAGGATGTGTTGTTTCAGATGCGACTGCCGTTCGACGCGCCTGAAGCGCGAGAGTTGTCGCAGCGGATCTCGGAGGAGGTCTACTTTCACGCGCTGTCTGCGTCTGTTGAGCTTGCTGTTGAGGAGGGGAAACATCCTTCATTTTCTGAGACGCGCGCGGCGAGGGGAGAACTGCAGTTTGACGCCTGGGGCGTGACACCTTCAGACCCCGCTCGATGGGATGCATTGCGGGCTCGTGTTCGGGAACACGGGTTGCGGAACTCGCTGCTCGTGGCTGTTGCTCCTACCGCCACGATCGCCTCCATCGCGGGATGCTACGAGTGCATCGAACCGCAGGTTTCCAATCTCTTCAAACGGGAAACCCTGTCTGGAGACTTTATTCAGGTCAATCGCTACCTCGTTCCTGAGCTGAAAGCACTGGGACTGTGGAGCGAAGCCATGCGCGCCAGACTCAAGATGTCTGAAGGGTCGGTGCAGGATATGACCGAGCTGCCCGAGTCGCTCCGTGCCATCTATCGCACTGCCTGGGAAATTCCCATGCGATCACTCATCGATATGGCTGCCGATCGGGGCGCCTTCATTGACCAAAGTCAGTCGCTCAATCTGTTTATCGAGAATCCGAGTATCGGGGCGCTGTCGTCGATGTACTTTCATGCCTGGCGGCGAGGGCTCAAGACGACCTATTACCTGAGATCACGCCCGGCGACTCGCATTGCCAAGGCTACTGTGTCCGCACCGGCGACTGCTGAGTCGGCTGTGGCCTGCTCCCTGGAAAATCCCGAATCATGCGAGGCCTGCCAATGAGCGCGCTACTGCTCGATCCCGGGTTTTCGCTCACGTTGCGGCCCATGGGTTACCCGAAGTTCTTCGACATGTATCGCTCGGCTATTCGCAATACGTGGACGGTCGAGGAGGTGGACTTTTCCACCGATGTCGCTGACCTCGCTGTGAAAATGAGTCCCGCCGAACGACATCTGGTGCAAAGGCTCGTGGCGTTCTTTGCGACGGGCGATTCCATTGTCGCCAACAACCTCGTTCTCAACCTGTATCGACACATCAATGCGCCCGAGGCGCGCATGTACCTGTCACGGCAGCTGTACGAAGAAGCACTGCACGTGCAGTTCTACCTCACCCTGCTCGATACCTATCTGCCAGATCCGACGGAGCGGGCACAGGCGTTCTCTGCTGTGGAAAATATTCCATCCATTCGACGCAAGGCAGAGTTCTGCTTCAAATGGATGGACTCCATCCAGAAACTCGACCGCCTCGAAACTGCGGCTCATCGGCGCCAGTTTCTACTCAACCTCATCTGCTTTGCGGCTTGCATCGAAGGGCTCTTTTTCTTTGGAGCGTTCGCGTACGTTTATTTTCTACGCTCACGCGGGCTGCTGCATGGCCTCGCCGGCGGAACAAACTGGGTGTTCAGAGACGAAAGCGCTCACATGGAATTCGCATTCGAAGTCGTCTCTACCGTCAGGAAAGAAGAACCGGAACTGTTCGATGCCGAAATGGAACGCAACGTCAGACTGATGCTCGATGAAGCCATCGAATGTGAAATGGCCTTTGCTCAGGATATGCTGGGCGGCGGCGTGGCCGGCCTGTCAGTGCGAGACGTTCGTCAATACCTGGAATTCTGCGCCGATCGACGCCTCACCACCCTGGGACTCAATACTCAGTACAAAGCCAGGAACCCGTTCGGCTTCATGGACCTCCAGGATGTTCAGGAAGTCACCAACTTCTTTGAACGCCGCGTGTCCGCATATCAGATGGGCGTGGTGGGGGATGTTGTGTTTGATGCGGCGTTCTAGGAAGACACAGATCCCTGCGATCAACTCACCACCCGGGCGAGCCTCCAACAAAAGACCGCTCGCAGGGACGTCGTAAATCCATCCCTGGAGACTCTGGGCCGGCCATCCATGGCCGGCACAGCCCTGCGAGCGGTCTTTGTTGAAGTCTCACCCTCCTGATACTCCAACAACCATGCTGCTCGGCGAGAGAGAGGCTGCCGCTAACGTCGTGTCTGCTTGCTTTACCCTCGCAACGAAATCACGCATGTAGGCATGCGACGAGTGGCCCTCGGACATCGCACCGTACAGCTCACAGAAAAGACCGCGCGGGCCTAGCCGCTTGCCGACTACATAACCCTTGTCTAAGTAAGCGGCAACACTCCACGCTGGGAGAGCCGCTATGCCTCTGCCGCTTGCTACCAGTTGAAGTATCGCTACTGTTAGTTCTGCGTTGCGTCTGTGCGCTGGCCTCACATTTGCTGGCAATAGGAAGTGACGCATTACGTCTAACATCGCTTCGTCTACGGGATAGCCAATCAGGGTCTGATCCTGAAAGTCCTCGGGAATCAGGTACTCACGTGTTGCCAAGGGATGCCGGGGGGAGACTATCGCAACCGTCTCATAGGTGAAGAGGCGCTCTACTGCGATGCCGGCGCGCGGCGTGGGGGCGTCGTGTATTACAGCAAAATCAGCTACACCCGATTCGATCAGCGCCATCGGCTCGGACTGAAAACCACTGACGAGATCGAGTTCGACATCAGGCCAATGCTCCCTGAAAGAATCCATTGCGGGCATCAACCAGTCGAAACAGGTATGACACTCCACACATACACGGAGCTGGCCGCCACGGCCGGAGATGTAATGAGCAACGTCACGCTCGGCTTGGGAGGTCGCGGCCAGAACTTCCTTGGCCAGCGTGAGTAGACGCGCGCCGACTTGCGTGAAACGAATCGGACGCGTGCTCCGATCGAACAACGTCGCGCCATAATGATCCTCCAACTGCTTCAACTGATGCGATAACGCAGACTGCGTGACCGACACACGCTCAGCCGCCTTCGCCAGCGACCCCGTGTCAGCCAAAGCCGCCAACGTCTGCAAATGCCTCATCTCTAACGGTGAACGCGCCATGAGCAGTTTTCATAACCTCCTTGAAAACTTCGACATTGCAAGCCGCACGATGATCGCACAGCCTGTGGGCCGTGTTGGAATGAATTGGTTACGTACTCATGACGACGACCCACCTGCTCGGCATGCCACGCATCGGCATGCACCGCGAACTGAAAATAGCGCTCGAAACATTCTGGGCCGGACGCAGCGACGAAGCAGCCCTGCACGCCGTCGCACGCCAACTGCGGACGCGAAACTGGGCAGCGCAGAAGCAGAGCGGAACTTCCCTCGTGACGGTTGGGGATTTTGCGTTTTATGACCATCTGCATAACCTCACGCTGTTGTTCTCGGCAGCACCAGGCCGCTTCGGCTGCGGCGAGTCGCTGAATCTGCAGGCGTACTTCGCGATGGCACGCGGCACGCCGCAGCAGCCGGCACTCGCAATGAAGAAATGGTTCGACACAAATTATCACTACCTCGTGCCCGAGCTTTCGGCAGGACAGCAGTTCACTCTGAACCGCGAATGGCTCCTGCCCGAGGTGCGCGAAGCCCTTGCGTTGAAACACCGCGTCAAAGTCGCGCTGCCTGGGCCGCTCACTTACCTGTGGCTGTCAGCCTGCGAAAGTCAGCACTTCGATCGACTCACTCTGTTGCCGCGTCTGCTGAATGCTTACGCGGAGCTTCTCCAGGAATTGCAGTCGCTCGGCGTGGCGTGGGTGCAGCTCGATGAGCCGGTGCTGTCGCTCGATTTGCCGAGCGAATGGTTGCGCGCCTTTGCGGGTGCGTACGAACGGCTCACCGCTGTGGGTCTGCCGGTCATGCTCGCGACTTACTTCGGCAGCGTCGCGGAGCACGCGCCGCTGTTGAAGAGTCTGTCGGTGGCGGGCTTGCACCTCGACCTCGTGCGCGCACCAGATCAGCTCGAGACTTTTCTGGCGGACTGGCCAGATGACAAAATCCTTTCGCTCGGCGTTGTCGATGGACGCAACATCTGGCGCGCAGACCTCGCACGTGTGCTGAGTCGGCTACACCCGGTGCGGCGCATCCTGCAGGAGAGACTCTGGATTTCGGCTTCATGCTCTCTGCTGCATGTTCCTGTCGACCTGGCTCTCGAGCAGAAGCTCGATCCACAGATCAAAAGCTGGATGGCGTTTGCCGCACAGAAGCTCGACGAACTGTCAGTGCTCCAACGCGCGCTCGATCACGGCGAACAGGTGGTGTGGCGCGAGTTGCATGCGGCAAGCACCGCTATAGAGAGCCGGAGAAACGCACCTTCCACCTTGCGCGCTGATGTGCGAGCCGTGATTCAGGAGCTGACGCCGAAACATATGCATCGCGCCGCGCCGTTCACGCAGCGCGTCGCCGAACAGCAGGAAGCGCTGAAGTTGCCTCCACTGCCTACGACGACTATCGGGTCGTTTCCGCAGACGACGGAAATACGCGCGGCACGTGCGGCCTTCAAGCAAGGGAAGCTGACTTCGACCGAATACACGCACGCGATGGAGGGCGCGATTCGCGAGGCGGTCAAGCGTCAGGAAGCGCTGGACATCGACGTGCTGGTCCACGGTGAAGCCGAACGCAATGACATGGTCGAATACTTCGGCGAACAACTCGACGGCTTCGTGTTCACGGAACACGGCTGGGTGCAGAGTTACGGCTCGCGATGCGTGAAGCCACCCATTATTTATGGCGATGTGGCGCGCCCGGCACCCATGACTGTGAAGTGGACTCAGTATGCGCAGAGCCTGACGTCACGTCCCATGAAAGGAATGCTGACAGGGCCGATCACTCTGCTCTGCTGGAGTTTTGTCAGGGACGATCTGCCACGACGCGATGTGGCCATACAGCTTGCTCTGGCGTTGCGCGATGAAGTCGGCGATCTCGAGGCGGCAGGCATTCGCGTCATTCAGATCGATGAGCCGGCGATTCGTGAAGGCATGCCACTGCGCGCGGCAGATGGGCCGGAGTATCTGTTATGGGCCACGCGGGCGTTTCGCATCAGCGCCTCGGGTGTGCGAAATGCCACGCAAATTCATACACATATGTGCTACTCGCAGTTCAATGACATCCTGCCGTCGATCGCCGCAATGGATGCGGATGTGATTACGATCGAGACTTCCCGCTCACGCATGGCGCTGCTGGATGCGTTCGCGGACTTTCACTATCCCAACGGCATCGGGCCGGGCATCTATGACATTCACTCACCGCGTGTGCCGCCTAAAGAGGAGATGACGCAGCTCTTGCGGAGGGCGCTCAGCGTCGTGCCTGCCGAACGATTGTGGGTGAACCCGGACTGCGGACTCAAAACTCGCGGCTGGGAAGAAACCGAAGCGGCGTTGTCACAGATGGTCGCAACCGCGAAGGAGCTGCGAGCAGAGCTCGCACACGCGAAGACCTAGCGGAAAAATCGCAGCTGCGTTCATGAGCAGGAAGGCCAGCGCCTGGCAGCACAGGATGGCGCGCCTCGCGGAGGCGGCGTTCATGCGCGCGTGCCGCGAGCAGCCCCGCAAACAAAACGGGCCGGATGTTGCCATCCGGCCCGCGTTTCAGCCCATCAACTCAGCTTATTTTTGCTTCCAGCCGCCGCCCGTGTCCTGGTAATACCAGCCGGGCTGCGCACCACGCTCCACCCAGCGACGGGCGAAGATCTTGCGAATGTCACCTTCCCATTCGGGATGCCCATTCGCCTTGGCGATCTCCGCATACAGCGTTGCACGATCCTTGTTGTCGTCAGCAACAAGCCGCTTCACAGTCGCCCGCTCAGCAAGCGCTACGCTGTTGGCATCACGCACTTCGATCATGCCGTCGTTGGTCAACCCAATCGCGCCGGCGGCGAAAAACTTCTGCAGCTCGCCGAAGCGCGCTGCCATCGAGCTCGTTACCGCACGAATCTCCGGCGTGGCGACGTCGAGGTTGGCATTCGCCTGCGCATGAGCCGCCGGAACGAGCAACTCGAGCACGTTGCCGGCAGCGGCCAACAGAACCCGCTGACCCTCAGCTACGAAACCTCGCGGCTGCTCAACACGTGAAGTCGGCGGTACCGTGGGCGCTGGCGCCGGGTTGCTGCCCCTCGTGACTTTATCGATGATCTGATCCGCAGCCTGCTCGGCAGCGGCGGCCGGAAAGTACACGTTCACCGTGACGCAGGCCGTCAACAGCAGCACGAACAACAGCTTGAACGGCAGGACTCGTCGCATGGAAATCACTCCTCGAAAATTCTCTGGCACCCGGTCGTCCGCGGCGTATGCGCCTGCGGTCAATGAGTGCCGACATCATTCTGGGCTGAGCGGATGAACCGCACCTGAATCGCACCGGAGTGTATCAATGTAGCGGCGGCCCCGCGCAAACGCCCCTCGCAGTTCACTCAGTGTGCACATGCCGCCCGAAGCGAGGCCGCACATCACTGCACGACAATCTTCTCGCCCTTGGTGCTCGCGATGATCTGGCCGAGCAGCGTCGGCCAATCCACCCGCCCCGAGTTGCCGATAATGTCGATGCGCGGCAGACCACGCCCCCTGACGAGGTAGTAACCCGTTTTCGCCTCGCCAATTCCGCTCATCAGACAAACGTCATTCCGCAGCTGACACGACAGCCCGATCTGCGCATAGCGGAACTCATCGAAAAACCGCATCACGCCGCCCTGAAGCGCCGCGGTCACGCCACCACCACCGCCACCAATGTTGGAAATGCTCGACACCGCCTTCGCGCTGATGAGCTTCTTCGACTCATCTCCCGGCGTGGAGTAAAGCCTCGCGTCGAACGCAACGGGCGACCAGTTGAAGAGCTCCAGACCTCTGATCTCCGCATCCAGCCGGCCACTGATCGAGCCAATCTCGAAAGTGTTGGTCACCAGCGAAAGATCGAGCCGCCGCGCCGTCACATCCGCAAACAGCCGGGGCCACGCACCCAACGGATCACGCAACTTCAGATTGCTGCCGATGATCACGCCGTCGAACACATTGGCAACGAGATCACCCGCCAGCGCGAGCTCCCCATTGCGATACGTGAGCCCCGGAATCGAGCCACCGACCTTGCCCGCCAGATCCGGCCAGCCAAAGGCCTTCGTGATCAGCGGCATGCTGATCGGCTCGATGATCGCGTCGAAGTCGAGCTCCGCCGTCGGCAGCCCGATGTTGCGCATCCTCAGGGTGTTGATCACCGCCGCGCCATCGAAGATCGGTAGCCGCGACGGCTTGATCATCTCGAAGCTCTTGCCGCGAGCGAGAAAGTCGATACGCGCAGCGCCGCCGGAGAATCCATAAGCACTGCCGCGCGTCCAGGCGATATGCGACGGCTCCGCCGTGGAGGTGTCGCCCGCGACCCAGTGAAAGTCGCCGTGCGTGTTGCTCATCGTGAACTTGTCTTTGGCGTCGAGAATATCGAGGCCATCGAGACGCGCGTCGACCTTCACGATCGCATTGTTCTCGATATCCAGCACCGCGCTGGAGTGACCCGTCGGCGCCAGCGCATCGAAGTCTGATGTCGCCAGCGAAAGCTGCAGAAAGCTCGTGTACGCGGCAGGAAAATTAAGATGATCGATCGTGACGCGTGCCTGAGAAACCTTCGGCTGCGCGCCGAGCAGCACGCGCCCCTGCGCACGCGCCTGCAGAAGATTGTCCTGCGCGATGGTTGCCTCAGCCAACTCGAACACATCGCCGCCCAGGCTGCCCCGCACGGTGAGCAGCAACGGATTCGCGACGAAATCGAGCAGCACCGGTCCCGCGAGCGCCTGCCCGGTCGTGCCGCGCAACTCCAGCTGAATCGCCGTCTTCGTCTGCCGCACGACACTGAGGTTCATCGTGGCCGCAACTTTCTCCGCCGCGATGGTGCCTTCCTCATTTGCGAACTGCACGTCGGTCGTTGCGAGCTTCGCCTGCACCTGCAAGCCAGTGGGCCGGCCTGTGACTTCCGCATGCAGGCCGAGCGTGCCATCGAAGGAAAACTCTGCGGGCGCGGTCACCCAATGAGCAGCAAGCTGTCTGACGCCAGCAAGCTTCAGAGCCTCGGCATCAATGTTTGCAGACCAGCCGCGAGAGTCGAGCGCGCCGGTGACCTGCACAGTGCCGCCCGCAATGGCAAAACCTGAAGCACCGCCCGTGAGCGTTGCGCGCTCGAGGTTGTACTCGGCGGCCATCTGCATCTCGAGCGCACCGATCAGGGAACTCCGGGTCTGCAGCCCGCCCTGCACGCATGCAAACCGTGGCTCGAAGATCAGAATTTCACGGCACAGCAGGCGCACATCCTGAAAAGTGCCCGCTGTCGCGATTCCTGGATTGACCTGCTTTGCCTGCACTTCAACCGTGGGCCCGGAGGCAGGCATCAGATCGAGCGTGGTCTTTGCGCCAGCAACCGTGACGCCACCGGACGTGATCTCGCCAACCTCGAGCACGATTTTCCCGACTGCCCGGGCGTCGCGCACCGGCGCGAAGAAAAGCGCAATCGCCGCCAGCACGAACAGCAGCACGCCCATGCGCCTGGTAAAGATGACTGGATCGGTCGAGGTTGCGGAGATCATTTGCGCCATGCCCCGAGTTTAGCCACAGCACGCGCCAAGGGTGAAACCCGTGACACATAACAGACACGCAAGCGTCATGTGAGTGACGCCCCCTGTGCGGAGACTAAGGTCACCCTAAAACCGCCTGGCGGGCAGCACCATGAAGACCACGGCCTTGACGACGTTCCTGGCGCGCATAGACGCAGTGGAATACGGTCTGTGTCGTCGTTTGAATCGGGGCGCTGCCTTCCGCGTCCCCCGCACCGTCTTTCGAATCGCAAGCCGCCTCGGCGACGGGCCCATCTGGTACGCACTCGGTCTGCTGCTCCCTCTGCTCTATGGCATGGCAGGGGCAAAAACGGCGGGAATCATGCTGCTCACCGGCATCGCGGGCGTGTTGGTTTACAAGGGCCTGAAGAAAGTCTTCATTCGCGAGCGGCCGTTCATCACGCACTCGGGAATCTCTCTCGCCGGCGCGCCGCTCGATCGCTACAGCTTTCCTTCAGGACACACGCTGCACGCGGTGTCCTTCACATGGCAGGCCACGGCGAGTTTTCCGGAGCTCGGCTGGGTGCTGGTGCCGATTGCCGCGCTGATCGCAGGTTCTCGCGTCGTGCTCGGGTTGCACTATCCCAGTGATGTCGCGGTGGGCGCGGGCATCGGCGCATCGCTCGCGATGCTCGGCCAGGCTGTGATGTAGACACGCGAGATAAGCATGCGAGTGCTGTTCGTCTCTGATGTTTATTTTCCGCGCGTCAACGGTGTGTCGACGTCCATCCGCACCTTCCGCGAGGATCTCGACGCCTGCGGTGTGGAAACAATGCTGGTCGCGCCGGACTACGGTACTTCCAGTACCGAGCCGGATGCCAGCATCGTTCGTGTCGCCAGCAGCCGTGTGCCCGGCGATCCTGAAGATCGCCGCATGCGGTGGGGCGCGCTGAAGCGCACACTCGAAGACTTGTCCCGGCAGGATTTCGATCTCATCCACGTACAGACGCCTTTCATCGCGCATTACGCTGGCGTCAGGGCCGCACGGCGCATGCAGATACCGTGTGTTGCCACCTATCACACGTTCTTCGAAGAATATCTGCATCACTACGTGCCGGTGCTTCCCCGCTCCATCGGCGGATTGCTGGCTCGCGCGTTCACGCGCTCGCAATGCAGGGATGTCAACGCATTGATCGCTCCCTCCGCGCCGATGCGTGATGTCCTGATGTGTTACGACGTGCAGACGCCAATTCACATTCTGCCAACCGGCATTCCAGCCGATCGCTTCCGTCAGGGCGATGGCGCGCGCTTCCGTCGCGACTTCAACATTCCCGCGGATCGCCAGCTCGTCACTTATATCGGACGCGTCGCGCACGAGAAGAACATCGAGTTCCTCGTGGAAATGTTTGCAGAGGTGCGCAAGAGCAATCCGCGCGCGATGTTGTTGATCGCTGGCGAAGGCCCGGCGCGCAATAGTCTGCAGCAGCTCGTCTCCCGACTCGGTCTGACCAACGACGTATGCTTCGTCGGCTATCTCGATCGCAACATCGGCTTGCTGGATTGCTATGCGGCCGCCGACGTCTTCGTGTTTGCATCCCGCACGGAGACACAGGGGCTCGTGCTTCTCGAAGCGATGGCTCAGGGTGCTCCGGTGGTGTCGACCGCGGAGCTCGGCACCAAGTCCATCCTGAGACCCGGCTGCGGTGCGTTAGTCGTGAGCGAGCGGATCGACGATTTCGCGACCGCGGTGTCGCGCGTGCTCGCGGACCCGAGCGTCCGCCTCGATCTCGCCGAGCGCGGGCGCGCATATGCGCAGTCCTGGTCATCGGCGACGATGGCCCGGCGATTGGCGGATCTCTACGCCGCCGTCATCGCCAGGCAGGACCTCGCGCGCGTCGCCGCCTGACGCTTGCGCATTTCGTCTGCGGCTCGCGACAACGCGTCAGAGTTCTCAGCCTGAATTAAGGAAGCTGGACCGCGCAAGGTTCTGAGCTAAACTCCCGGCATACCTAGAAACGCTGTGTAAGTCGGAGCGGGCATGAGGGAGAAGCGCGCGTTGATCGTCGACGACTCCAAGTCGGCGCGCCTGTTCCTGTCCCGCATTCTCGAGAAATACGAGATTCAGGTCGATATGGCCGAAAGCGCTGAGCAGGCCATCGAATACCTGACCCAGCAACAGCAGCCGGACGTGATCTTCATGGATCACCTCATGCCCGGCATGGACGGCTTCCAGGCCGTGCAGGTCATCAAGAACAACCCGCGCACGGCGACGATTCCGATCCTGATGTACACCTCCCAGGAAGGAGAGCTGTATCTCGGGCAAGCGCGCGCACTGGGCGCGGTGGGCGTATTGCCCAAGCAGATCAAGCCGGCCGATGTTTCCAAGGTGCTGTACCAGCTGCACCTGTTGCACGACCGGCGCAGCTCCGAGCAGACGAGTTTCCGCCAGGTGCCGAGTCATCATGACGACACGAGCGAGCTGGAAGCGCCTGCGTTTCCCGGCATCACGACGCTCACCGGCTCGGGCAGAGAGCCGAGCAGCGGTCCGACGATACGCGAGCAGTTCGCGGAGATCCGGCGCTCGATCATCGTCAGCCTCGATACCCAGTACGAGCGCATCATCGCCGACACGCGCGCGATGTTGCTCGAAGCCATTCCACCGCCGCCGGTCGAACCGCCACCCGCCGAGCCGCCACCAAAGCCATGGTCATGGATCATCGCGAGCCTCGCACTGGCCATGGCCATAGCGACGACCGCATTGTGGTGGCGCGAAGTGGTGGCGGGACGCGCGCTCACCCGCCAGGTGGCGGCCCTGCAGTCTTCGACGAATGAGTTGTTGGAGCTCACTCGCGAACAGGCGGAAGCCGCGGCTCTAGTGGTCGCAGCGGCATCGAGCGCGCAGGCAGCAGACGTGGAAGACGCAACGCCCAGCCGAAACGCGGCTTCGCGCGGTTCGTCGTCCGCCGGGGGTCGAGCCTCTTCGGCTGATGCAGGCCGCAACCGCGCCGCCGGCCAGCCGGCCGGAGCCAAGCCCATTATCGAGCCGGTGCCGTACGGTGCGGAGCCGCTATCGGGTCAGCGCATCGAGGTCATCCGGGGTGTGCTTCGCCAACTGGCCGGCACGAACTATCGCGGCACTGTCGACATCCGAACTTTTCCCGGACGCTTCTGCGTCGTGGGCAACGCGACCGAAGGGTTCTCGCTCGCTCCCGAGGAAACCAGTTACTCGCGCTGCGAGGCGGTTGCGAATCCTCGCGATGAAGGCCGCGATACGCCGAACGTGCCACTCGATCTCGCCAATCTCATCGGCGCCACTCGCACTGCCACCCAGGGCGCCATCAATGTACAGGTCTCGTCGGGGGACCCTGCCGCCACGCTTGTGGCTTATCCGAATACGTCCGAAAGTCCGACTGCCGGAGAATGGAATCGCGCCGCCGCTGCAAATAACCGAATCGAAATCCGCCTGCGCTAACTGACGAGTTCGTGTACCCCGTACTGGACGAAAGTTTTCAGCCCCCACGCTGGCTGCGAAATGCGCATGTGCAGTCCATTCTGCCGAGCCTCCCCGCGCGTCGGGGTTGGATCGGCAAGCGCGCGGCCGGCGTCCTGGCCGCCAGTCGCGAGATCGTCCTCGATTGCGGCGACGACGTGCGACTGCAGAGTTTTCATTCGAGTCCCACTCATGACGGCCGCCCTCCCGGCGATCGCGCGGCCGTGCTGTTGCATGGCTGGGAGGGCAGTGCCGACTCTCTCTACATCGTGTCGCTCGCCCAGCAGTTGTTCGATCGCGGCTTCGAAGTCGTGCGCCTCAATCTGCGCGATCACGGCTCGACGCATCATCTGAACCGCGAGCTGTTTCATTCGTGCCGTCTGCCTGAGGTGATCGGTGCGGTACGTCGTGTGCAGGCGCTGCTGCCCGGTCGTCCGTTGCATCTCATCGGCTTCTCCCTGGGCGGCAACTTCATGTTGCGAGTGGCCGGCGCGGCGGAAGAATCTGGCCTGGATATAGTGCGCGTCACCGCTGTATCGCCGGTGTTGGATCCCGCCGAAACTCTGCTTGCGCTGGAAGACAAGGGCTTCGGCGCCTACCACGTGTACTTCGTGCGCCGCTGGATGCAATCGTTGTTGAAGAAGCAGGCGGCGTGGCCTCACGACTATGACTTCAATGAGATCGCCAAGCTCACCAACCTGCGCAAGATGACGGCGGAGCTCGTCCGCCGCTTCACGGAGTTCGCAAGCGTCGACGAATATCTCAACGGCTATGCGATCACCGGTAACGCGCTCGCGCGGCTGCATCTGCCGGCGACTCTGATTACCGCGCTGGACGACCCGATCATTCCCGCCCGAGGATTGGAACGGCTCGCAAGGCCGGAGTCGCTCCGCGTCATCGTGACCAGGCGCGGCGGGCATTGCGGCTTTCTCGAGGATCTCGTCAACCCGAGCTGGGCCGAGCGGAAAATATTGTCGGAACTGGAGGAGGTCGGTCGAGCGACACCAGCGTCGTGATATGCAGCGCTGCCGCTCGCGCCTGCATTCGAGTCAATGCATGGGCGCGCATGGCATCGCTCAGTCTGCGCACACGGCTGGTCGATACGAAATGGGCGCCCCGCCACGCCGCATCCAGCGAGTCCTCGAGCGTTTCGACATCCCGGATCACCCACTTCCACGGTCCGCGCCACAGCCTGCTGGTGTCGGCAATATGATCGCGTTTGCACAGCAGAAACTCAGGCTGCAACGCTTCGAACTTCAGACGCGTGTGACTATCGTAGCGCGGCAGAATCCAGCCGATGGGATAGTCCGCGATCAGCCGCGCCTGATAAATCGCCGGCAGGTCGGTTGACGTAATGACATAGCGGGCGCGAAATGGCTGCAACGTGCGAATGACGTGCGGCAACATCTGCTCGTGACCAAAACGCGCGAGGCTTTCTTTCCCGATGACGATGAACGCGGTGACTTCGGGCCGGCGCTCGAGCAGATCGAGCGCGTCGCTCAATCGCGGGATGCAGGTGCCGAGAAAACGCTCACCAAAATTCTGGGGATTGCTGACATCGACTTTCGCGAGCTGATCCGCCGTCATGTCGGTGACGTGTGTTGTGAGCCCCGCGATTCGCGACAGCGCGTGATCCGCGATCACCATCGGCACACCGTCGGAAGAGAGCTGCACGTCGAGCTCTACGAACCGCGCGCCGAGATCGAACGCGGAGCGCAGCGCCGGCAAGGTGTTTTCAGGGCATTCGAACGCGTTACCGCGATTGGCGACCAGATGCAGAAGACGCGAAGGTTTCATAACGGGTTTCGATGTCTCTGAATTCATACAGCGTTACAACGTTGTGCCGCGTATGACACTGTGGATTCGCTGTTGATTTCATTATAGCCATCAATACTGCGTTGCAATCAATGTTGTTCGAACTCCTCGGCAGAAATTTAAGATCAGGCGTCGCGATCGTGGTGTTGGCCCAGCTCGCGAGCTGTGGCGGCGGGAGTAACAATGCGCCGTCTGTCCCCGCGCCGCCTCCGACACCGCCTGCCGATACAACATCAGGTCTGACAAACCGTCCGAATAATGCGACATGTCTGGCACCGGAGCGACCTTCGTCCGCTGTTTCCCTGAGTCTGGCGCGCGTGTTTCCCGCTCTGACATTCTCCACGCCGGTCGGAATGTTCCAGGCGCCGCAAGATACGACACGCTGGTATGTCATAGAGCAGGGCGGGCGCGTTCGCGTGTTTCCGAATACCGACAACCCGACGGCTGCGACGTCGTTCATCGATCTCACGTCGGCCACGCAGTCCGGCGGTGAGATGGGATTATTAGGAATGGCGTTCCATCCTGCTTATCCCACGGATACGCGGGTGTACATCTCTTATACGCCGAAGGGAACGCCGCGCGTCTCGCGCATCTCGGAGTTCCGCACTTCGGATGGCGGCGCGACGCTCAATGCGTCGACTGAGCGCGTGCTGCTGACCGTGAATCAGCCAGAGGAGAATCATAAGGGCGGCAACATCGCCTTTGGTCCCGATGGCTTTCTCTATATCGGTTTAGGCGATGGTGGTGGCGGTGGCGACGGGCACGGCGCGATCGGCAACGGCCAGAACTTACAAACTTTGCTAGGAAAGATGCTGCGCATCGACGTCAACACGGCGACGTCCGGGTTTAATTATTCGATTCCGAATGACAATCCGTTTGCCGGCAATCCGCTGTGCGGAGCCAACGGCACGAGCGCGCAGAGTTGCCCGGAAATCTTTGCTTATGGATTCAGGAATCCGTGGCGCTGGAGTTTCGACCGCGACAGCGGCCAGCTGTGGGTGGGCGATGTCGGGCAGGGCGCGTGGGAGGAAGTCGATCTCGTCGTGCGCGGGGCCAACTATGGATGGCGGTGCCGGGAGGGCGCGCATCCTTTCAATGCTGCGTGTGGAACGGCTCCGCAGAGTCCCACCGATCCGGTAGCGGAATACGGGCGCACCGCGGGGGCCTCGATTACGGGTGGATTCGTGTATCGGGGGTCCGCCATTCCTTCGTTACGCGGTCGCTACGTGTTTGCGGATTTTGTCAGTGGCCGCTTGTGGCACATCGCGCGTGAGACCCCGCCTACACTCGAAGTGACGGCGGCGCAGGCGCTGGACAGTGGTCTGAGTATTTCGTCCTTCGCGCAAGGCGCGGATGGTGAGTTGTATGTGCTTCATTACAGCGGCACGGTGCATCGTTTGCAGGCTTCTAGCGGAGCGGTAGTCGATACGATTCCGGCGCAGCTCTCGGCGACCGGTTGTGTGAACACGGCTGATGCGAAGCAGCCTGCCGGTGGGCTGGTTCCTTATGTGCCGAATGCGCCGTTCTGGTCGGACGGGGCGGAGAAAGATCGCTGGCTCGCGATTCCCGATGGGCAGCGCATGACCGTGGGCACGGATAACGATTGGGAAATGCCGAACGGCTCGGTGCTGGTGAAGAATTTCCGGCGTGGCACGCGCTTGATCGAGACGCGACTGTTCATGCGGCATCCGGATGGTGTGTGGGCGGGCTATTCCTATGAATGGAACACCGCGCAGACGGACGCCACGCGCGTTGTTGGCGGCAAGACCGTTACGGTCGAGGGGCAACCGTGGATATTCCCCAGTGAAGCGCAATGCCTGAGCTGTCACACCGAGGCGGCGGGCCGCTCGCTGGGTCTCGAGACCGCCCAGCTCAATGCGGACTTCTTATATACGGCAACGAATCGCACGGCGAATCAGGTGCACACGTTGAATTCGGTCGGCATGTTGACGCCGACGATGACGGGTACTCCGGCGACGTGGCCCGTGCTGGCCAGCCCTGCTTCAACAGCCACGTTGAACGATCGGGCGCGGGCCTATCTGCATACCAACTGTGCTCAATGTCACCGGCCGGGTGGCGGCACTCCGGTGGAGATAGATCTGCGTTACACCACTGCGTTGAATGCCACGGAGATGTGCAATGTCGCGCCAGCATCCGGCGATGTTGGAATCGCGGGGGCGTTGATCGTCGCGCCGGGAGATGCGAGCAAGTCTGTTCTGGTGGCGCGAATGAATCGGCGTGACACTAATGCCATGCCGCCGTTGGCGAGCGCACTGGTCGACACCGCCGGCGTTGATCTCATCAGCGCCTGGATCAACGGCCTTGCCAACTGCAACTAGCTTTCGCTACGTCGTTCCGACGTAAATGTGCTGAACCCGCAAGGCGTGCGCAGCCACCAGCCGGAGCGATTGCCGTTCGCGGTGGGCGCGGGCTTGCGTATCACGTCGCTGCGATCGCAAGGAGCATCGCTGCGCCGACGCGTCTACTTCGCTTTCGCTTCGCGCTTCTCTTCGAAATTGATGATCGGCTGGCCGCTGGTGATGCGCACATCGCCATCCACCACCGCGCCCTTGGCGATCGCGATGCTGCGCGCAACAACATTCGCGTGAATGACCGCGGTAGCGCCGATCTCGAGCTTCTCGTCCACGACGAGGCGCCCCGTAATCTTCCCCGCCACGATGGCGTTCTGCACGCGCACTTCACCTTCCCATGAAGATCGCGCGGACATGCTGAGCGCGCCGCCCACGCGACCGTCACCGCGAATCGTGCCACCCACCACCAGCGGACCCTCCGTCTCTACATCCCCGGTGATGCGACATCCCTCGGCGATGAACGTGGGGGACTGTCCGAACTGATCTCGCAGCCGTCGCTTGGGGGTCTGGGTCATGAAGTGATCCTGCCAAAGTCTCAAACTTGAAATGGACGCCATCAGTGCGCGAAGCGGTCGCTAGAATACCGCGCCAGCGAGAACAGGCCCGGGGATGGATCATGGTTTTGCGTGCGACCGTAATCGTGGCGAGCGTATCAGCGATGCTCCTCTCGGCGGGATGCAGCCGCGAGCACCGCGAATGGCGAGCCGCCGAAACCGCGGACACCATAGAAGCCTATGACCGCTTCATCGCCAATCATCGCGACAGCGAGCTTGCGACCGAGGCCCGCGCACGCCTCATCCAGCTCACCGAAGAGCGCGACTGGCTGCGCGCGAACAGCGCCGATACGGCTGCGAGCTATCGCAAATTTCTGCAACAACATCCCGAAGGCAAGTGGTCGCAGGAGGCGCGCATCCGCGTCGAGACTTTCGCGCTCGACGCGCCGGGCGGAAGGTTGCAACAGCCACTGCCCAATCGCGTCGTTGCCATCGTGCCGACGGAGCCGTCCATCGCTCCACCGCTGGCGCGGCCCATTGCATCGCCGCCGTATATCCGACCCACGCCTTCGCCGCCGTTTCAAAGCGGTGGTTCATTGCCCACCTCATCCAAACTCGAAGGCGGGCCGATGTATGGCGGCGGTCTCAACGGGTTCGGCATTCAGCTCGGCGCGTTCAGCAGCGAGCAGCGCGCGCGCGAGGAGTGGCTTCGCGTCAGCGCGCGCTTTCCCCAACAACTGCGGGCGCTGACCCCGCATGTCATTCCAGCTACATCGGCATCGGGACCGCTCTTTCGATTGCAGGCCGCCGTGCCCAACGGCGAAGCGTCTGCCCGCCTCACCTGCGATTCGTTGAAGAAACAATTTCAGGGTTGCGTAGTCGTCCTGCCGCCCGGAACCTGACTCCGGCTGCCAGGCTTGCGTCCAAACGTGACAATTCTGGTCACGTCTCGCAGCGTCCCGGTGTGCTTATAACTCTTTGATTTATAAAGCCTCTGATGCCTGGCACGGGCTTTGCTTTGTCTCATGCGTGGCAGCAGGCGCATGGCGCCGCGTCACCTGACTTTCGGAGCGATCTCACGATCCTCCGCAGGATGCGAACAACTTCCCCGGTGTTCGCTTTGCTCGCCCCGTAGTGCGACTTCCCCAGCCTACGGGGCTTTTTCTTTCCGCCGCCGTCACACAAACGCAACGTAAACGACATATACCTTGCCGCCGGCAGCAGTAGGCTCGCCGCATGCTGCCCCAAGCCGGGCCTGTCCCTAACTCCTGCGAGGTCGTTCGCGTCGCCATGTCGGATCTGAAAACCGCGGATCAGTACATCAACCGCGAGCTGTCGTTCCTCGAATTCAACGCCCGGGTGCTGTGCCTCGCGCTGGACGAAACGGTACCGCTGCTCGAGCGATTGAAGTTCCTGTGCATCTCCTCGAGCAACCTCGATGAGTTCTTCGAGATCCGCGTCGCGGGTCTCAAGCAACTGTTGGAATTGGGCAGTGCGCCGGCCAGCGCGGATGGTCGCCTGCCGGAAGAGCAGCTCACCGCGATTCACGCGCGCACGAGCCAGCTTGTATCGGAACAGTACCGTTGTCTGAACCAGGTGCTCATGCCCGCGATGCATGCGGCCGGCATCAGCCTGCTCGGCCGCAAGGACTGGACGCCCACGATGACCGAGTGGCTGGAGCGCTACTTCGAAAACGAAGTGGAGCCGGTGCTGAGCCCGCTCGGGCTCGACCCGGCACGGCCGTTTCCGCGCATTCAGAACAAGAGCTTGAATTTCATCGTTCGGCTGCGAGGCAAGGACGCATTCGGGCGCGATAGCGATCTCGCCGTGGTGCAGGCGCCGCGCTCATTGCCGCGCGTCGTGCCGGTGCCGAACGGCGAAGGCCCGCGCATCCTCGTGTTGTTATCCGCGATCGTGCTGGCGTTCGTGCACAAGTTGTTTTCGGGAATCGAGGTGCTGGGCTGCTATCAGTTCCGCGTCACCCGCAACAGCGACCTCTTCGTCGACGAAGAAGAAGTGGATGATCTGCGCCACGCGCTCGAAGGCGAGCTTGCGCACCGGCGCTATGGCTTCGCCGTGCGACTGGAAACGTCGCGCGATTGCCCGTTCGATATCGTGGAATTTCTGCTGAAACATTTCGCGCTGTCGCAGAGCGATCTTTATCAGCTGCCCGGGCCGGTGAATCTCAATCGCCTCGCGGCTGTGTACGATCTCGTGCCACGCCTCGATCTCAAGTATCCGCTGTTCACTCCGGCGCTGCCGCGACGGCTCGCCGTCACTCAGGATATCTTCGCCGCGATTCGTGAAGACGATCTGCTGCTGCATCATCCGTTTCAGAGTTTCGTGCCGGTGATGGATTTCGTGCGCCAGGCGGCCGCGGATCCGAGCGTGCTCGCGATCAAGCAGACGTTGTATCGAACAGGTGGCGACTCACCTGTCGTCGGTGCGTTGGTCGCCGCGGCGGAGGCGGGGAAGGACGTCACCGTAATCATCGAGCTGCGGGCGCGCTTCGATGAGGAAGCCAACATCGAGGTTTCGGAGCGGCTGCAGGAAGCGGGCGCGCACGTCATGTATGGCGTGGTGGGGTTCAAGACGCACGCCAAGCTCACTCTCATCGTCCGCCGCGAAGCGGATGGGATTCGCCGATACTGTCATCTCAGCACGGGGAATTATCATCCGCGCACCGCGCGCGTTTATACGGACTATGGGCTCTTCACCTGCAACGAGCGCATCGGTCGCGAAGTGCATGAGATTTTTCTGCAGCTCACGAGCCTCACCCAGACGCCGCAGCTGCAGAAGTTGTTGCAGTCACCGTTCACGCTGCACGAGGCTATTTTGTCGAAGCTCGAGCGCGAAGCGGCGCACGCGAGGGCGGGGCGCCCGGCGCGCGTGATCGCGAAGATGAATGCGCTCGTGGATCCTAAAGTAATCAGTGCGCTGTACGCCGCGTCAGGCGCGGGCGTGCAGATTGATCTGATCATTCGCGGCATGTGCGCGCTGCGGCCGGGCGTGCCGGGGCTGTCCGAGAATATTCGCGTGCGCTCGATCGTGGGACGGTTTCTTGAGCATACGCGCGTGTTCTATATGGAGAATGGCGGCTCGCCGGAGTTGTATTGCGCCAGTGCGGACTGGATGGAGCGCAATTTCTTCCGCCGCGTCGAGGTGGCGTTCCCGATCGAGCGGCCGGCGTTGCGTGAGAATATCCTGCGCGATCTCGAGTGTTATCTGCGGGATGACTGTCAGGCGTGGATGCTGCGCTCCGATGGGACTTATGAACGCGTGCAGGCTACAGAGAACTGCCGCCGCGATGCGCAGAGCGAACTGATCAAATTGTATGCAACCAGCAGTGATGCGGTCATCACCGCCTGATCAGGCGGCAGAGCGCCCGCTGAATATTCGCAGTCGGAAGCCTTGATCTGCCAGGGCTGCGACTTCCTGCTGCAGGTCCGCCATCGTGAGTTGATGTTCCCGCAGCCAGCGGCTGGGAAACTGCACCTTCAATGTCTGCCCCGCTGCGGACAGCTGAATATTCGGCAGCGCCTGTCGACTGCGTCCCCGATGCAACAGGACCGCCAGGCGTAACAGCACAATCAACGGCAGCGCCGCCTTGTCCCAGGGTGGAACCAGCTCGCTCGCGCGCTCCAGTACGAGTTTGCGACGATGCCCGCCGACCAGAAGCGCGAGCAGCTGCTGCTCATCCCGCGTGAACCCCGGCATGTCAGCATGCTCGAGCAGATACGCACCGTGCCGGTGATATCCGCTATGAGAAACATCGAGGCCGATCTCGTGCAGTCGCGCCGCCCAGCGTAACGCCAGTGCCGCCGCCGGATCGTCGAGCTTCCACGCGGCCTGCGTCTGCTCGAGAAAATCCATGACGGTGCGCTCGACGCGACCACTTTGCCCAAGATCCACGTGATAGCGCTGTTGAACCGCGCGGACGGTGCGCTCACGCGCGTCTTCATCCGTAAAGCGGCCGACCATGTCGTAGAGCAGCCCCTCACGCATCGCGCCCTCGGCGACCTGCATGCTCTCGATGCCTAACACATCAAATATTTCGATCAGGATCGCAACACCAGCGGGCAGCAGCGCGCGCCGATCATCTGGCAGCGTGCTGAAGTTCATCGTGTTCACGTGCCGTGCCGCGGACACGCGCTCAAACATGAGTTCCAGCGCATCGGCCGTGATGACCGTCGACCGTGGATCGAGCTCACGCGCGAGATCACCAATGGCGCGAATCGAACCGGAGCTGCCCGCGGCATTGCTCCACCCCAGCTGTCGAAATGCGTTCTGAATGGGCTCGAGCTCCGAGCGCGCGGCAACCCGCGCACGCGCGAGCCGCTTCGGAGAAATGACGCCGTCTGGAAAGAATCGTTCGCTCAACTCCACGCAACCGATGCGCAGGCTTTCGAGCTCCACAGGGCTCAAGCCCTCACCCACGATCACCTCAGTGCTGCCGCCGCCAATATCGACCACGAGTCGTCGGCCGGGCTCGCTCGCCATCGTATGAGCGACCCCCGAATAGATGAGCCGCGCTTCCTCCCGCCCGGAAATGACGTGGATCGTGTGACCCAGCGCCTCACGGGCCTTGGCGAAAAAAGGATTCTTGCGTCCGGTCTGCCGCAAGGCGCTGGTGCCCACGGCGCGCACCCGCCCGGGACGCATATGCCGCAGTCTCTGGCCGAACCGTTCGAGGCAGGCCAGCGCCCGGGCCGCTGCTTCCTTCTCGATACGGCCGCCCTCGCGGACGCCAGCCGCCAGGCGGACCGACTCCCGTAACCGGTCGACGATGACGAGCTGACCGTGCAGGTAGCGCGCGACGACCATATGGAAGCTGTTCGACCCGAGGTCGACTGCCGCCAGCAGCGAACCGTCGTTGGGGAAGTCTGCGGATGAAGCGATTTCAGTCACGGGGATTATGGTAAAGCTACAGATAAAGGTGAACGCGGTCTCGAATCCGCGATGATGCCGGCCCGGCCCCATCCGTACCACCACGCGTGATATCTCACACTTTGGTAAACGATCGGTGACGGTCGTGCTGACGCTACCGCGCTAAGTCGCTGATTAGCCAAGTACGGGCTTCCCGAGCTTCGGATTCGCCGCTCAGCCGTTAAACTTTGGGCCGTGTGAGGGGTCGATATACCGCGCCCCCACCCCCATCCCCCTGTTCCTCCCGAAGCGGAAAGTCATGTTCATGAGACGATTTGCCTCGCTTTTCCTGACGCTCGGTACCCTCTCCGCCACGGCGGCGGTGGCGCCGGCGCCTGCCGTTCCCGGGCGCGAGGCGGTGCGGAGCGTGACGCTGGCCAATGGTCTTAAGATCATTGTTTGGCCCGATCGAGACATTCCTAACATCGCGCTCTACAACTGGGTGCGTGTGGGCAGTCGCAATGAGGCGCCGGGCATCACGGGGCTCGCGCATTTCTTCGAACATATGATGTTCAACGGCACCTCGCGTCGCGAGCCCGGTGAATTCGATCGGCTGATGGAAGCGCAGGGCGGCGCCAACAACGCCTTCACCAGTGACGACGTCACGGTTTATCAGGACTGGTTTCCGCGCAGCGCGCTCGATCTTATTTTCGATCTCGAGTCCGACCGCATCGCAAACCTCGCGTTCGTGCCGAAAGTCATCGAGAGCGAGCGCGGCGTGGTGTTTTCCGAGCGGCGGCTGCGTGTGGATGATAATAATCCCGGCTATCTGAGCGAGCAGGTGCAGGCGACGGCGTTCGTCGCGCATCCTTATCAGTTTCCGACGATCGGCTGGCCGGCGGATATTCAGACCTGGCGCATGGAAGATCTGCAGCAGTTCTATCGCACCTACTACGCTCCCAACAATCAGACATTCGTGTTGGTGGGCGATGTCGCGCCGGAAGATGCTTTTGCGCTTGCACGCAAATATCTGGAGAAGATTCCGATTCAGGCGCCGGTGCGCCCGGTCGATACGGTTGAGCCGGAACAACTCGGTGAGCGTATCGTTATTGCCCGACGCAAAGGTCAGACGCCTTTGATGCAATACGCTTACAAAGCGCCTGCCGCGGCAGATGCGCGAGGCCCCGCGGTCAGTTTGTTGTTATCGGTGCTCGTGCATGGCGATGCATCGCGCCTCCACCGGCTGTTGGTGGAAGACAGGAAGCTCGCGATCGAAGTCGACGGGCATTGGCAGGAAGGGTTCGATCCGGGGCTGCTGTGGTTTTTCCTCACGCTGCCGGAAGACGCGGATCCGAATGAAGTACAGGCGGTGCTCGATGACGAGCTCGCGCGCGTCGCGCGTGAAGGAGTCACGGAGGCGGAGTTGAGCCGCGCCAAGAACCTTACGGCGTCCGCGTTCTGGAAACAGCTCGCGACGATCGACGGCAAGGCGCAGCTGCTGGGTGAATACGAAATTTTCCACGGCGACTGGCGCAAGTTGTTCGACGCGCCGGCGCTGTTCGAGAAAGTGACGCGTGCGCAAGTGCAGGCCGTTGCTAAGGAAGTCCTGGATCGACGTCGCCGTACGGTCGGCGTGCTGGTTCCAGAGGTTGAGGGGGAGGAGACCTGAGGGTGCATTGGTTCATGAAGCTCGCGGCAGTCACATCACTTTTTGCATCGTTCGGGGGCGGCGGCTACGTCGCCGCCGCTCCGGGCCATGGCGTGGGAATGCGCATTCCCGCCCACGATCGTTTCGTCCTCGGCAACGGCGTCACGCTGATTATTCTGCCGCGTCGTGACGTGCCGTTGATCGCGTTCAACGCCGTGTTACGAGGCGGCGCGCTGGGAGATCTCACAGAGAAACCCGGTGTGTCGTCGCTCGTTGCAGGCCTGATGGAAAAAGGTGCGGGCGATCGCGGCGCGCTCGAGTTTGCCGAGGCGGTGGAAGGCGTGGGTGGCAGCTTCGGCGCTTCCGCCAGCACTGAGTCCATTGCGGTTGCCGGGCAGTTCCTCGCGCGTGATCAGGACCTCATGCTCAGCCTGCTCGCGGATGTGCTCATGCGTCCCCAGTTCGACGTAGACGAATTCGACAAGCTGCGGTCGCGACAGATCGAGCTGATCAAGGCCGCGAAAGATTCAGATCCATCCGAGTTGCTCGCCACGTACGGACGGGCGTTCCTGTTTGGCGCGCATCCTTATGGTCGTCCGGTCATTGGCAGCGAGGCGTCGCTCGCCTCTGTCACACACCGTGATGTGCTGGATTATTACCGCGCCCAGGTCGGCGCAGACCGCCTGACTCTCGTGTTTGCCGGCGACGTCGAGCCGGCGAAATTGAAGCGTGCGGTGAGCAAGGCATTTGGCCGCTGGAGAAAGGCGGCAGCGCCTCTCGCCGTGTTGCCAGAGCCAGCGCCGCTGAAGGGCCGTCGCGTGTTGCTCATCGACTCGCCCGGCGCCGTGCAAACTTATTTCTGGACCGGGAATGTCGGCGTGAACAAGCGCTTCCCGGATCGCGCCGCGCTCGATCTGGTGAACACGCTTTATGGCGGGCGCTTCACATCCATTCTGAATACTGAGCTGCGCGTAAAGTCAGGTCTGACCTACGGCGCACGCGCGGGCTTCACGCGTTCGAGCGTCGCGGGTGAGTTTTCCATCAGCTCATTCACGCAGACGGAAAACACCATAAAGGCGATCGACTTGTCGCTCGCCACGCTGTCGCGTCTGCATAAAGACAGCGTCACGCCCGAGATGCTGGAGTCCGCGCGTGCCTACGTGCTCGGGCAGTATCCGCTCAACTTCGAAACAGCCGCACACTGGGCGGCGATCATGGGCGAGCTCGAGTTGTATGGGCTTGGGCCTGAGTACATCAACGACTACGCGCCTTCGCTGAGCAGCATCGGCGTGGCGGCAGCGCGTCGCGTGATCGACGAGGCTTATCCTTCAGTCGACAACATGGCGATCGTGTTGATTGGCGATGCGGCCGCGTTACGCGACGAGGCGAAGCGCTATGGTCCGGTCACGGAGATGCAGATCACCCAACCCACATTTACGGTGACGCCCGTCGCGGCGGCAACCAGCACGAGTACGGCCCGGCCGGTGAAGATGGCTGCTCGCGCAGTTCGCTAATCCGGGCGCAGCGCTGTGCCGGAGCTGCCGGACATCGCGGTGTACATCGAGGCGCTCGAAGCGCGTGTGCAGGGCGCACGGCTCGAATCCACGCGCATCACGCATCCCTTTCTGATCAGAACTTTCGAGCCGCCGATTACGGCGTTATATGGTCGTCGCGTAACAAGCTTGCGCCGTGTGGGGAAGCGCATCGCTTGTGGCTTCGAGGGCGATCACTGGCTGGTCATTCATCTCATGATCGCCGGGCGCCTGCACTGGTTTGACAAGAACTCAGCGACGACGGGGCGCTCCGCCCTCGCGCATTTTGTGTTCGATACAGGCACGTTGACGCTCACCGAAGCGGGTACGAAGCGTCGCGCTTCCCTGTTTGTGCTCCCGAACTCCGAAGCGCTGGCGGCGTTGAATCCAGGCGGTCTGGAGATTCTCGATGCGCCTTACGAAGCGTTCCGCGCGCGGCTGGTCGCGGAAAATCACACGCTCAAGCGCGCTCTGACCAACCCGCGAACGTTCAGCGGCATCGGCAATGCTTACTCAGATGAGATTCTCCACCGGGCGCGGCTGTCGCCTGTGAGCCTGACGCAGAAGCTGGCGGAGCCCGCGATTCGCAGTTTGTATGACGCCATTCGCGAGGTCCTTCCCGAATGGACGGCACGACTACGCACCGTTGCGCAAGGTGCTTTTCCCGAGAAAGTAACCGCGTTTCGGCCGGAGATGGCTGTGCATGGACGCTTCGGCAAGCCGTGTCCCGTCTGCGGCACGGCTGTGCAACGCATTCGCTATGCCGAGAACGAAACCAACTATTGCCCGCGTTGCCAGACAGAAGGTCGCGTGTTGGCGGACCGTTCACTCTCGAGACTGCTCAAAAGCGACTGGCCGCGCACGATCGAAGAGCTGGAGCGGGAGTAGGGTCTTGCAAACAGTCAGGGCGGCGCCGGTCATCAGTCGGCGCCGCCCTGCTGTCATCACCAGGTCATCAATCTTACTTTACAGATACCTGCGCCAGGGCCGCACCCGGTGTGCGCATGGCAGCCGTGTTGCGCGCGACGAAGTCAGCCTTCGGTGCGAGTTGTGTCGCCTTCGCCATGTCGAGAGCGGCGTTCTTCTCGTCATCCATCAGCCAATACAGCACCGCCCGGTTGGAGTAAGCCAGCGCGATGTACGAGTTTTGCGTACGGCGAGCCGACGGCACCCAGGCCGGGGTCTGCAGTTTTTCCATCTTCGCGATCGTGATGGCGGCATCACAAGCCTCGCGAGCGGCGTCCAGTTTACGATTGGCAGCGTGAGCAACGCACAAGTTGGTGCTCGATGTTGTGGGATACAGCGCCTGCGAGCGCTTGCCTCGACTGATTTCTTCTACGGCTGCCGTGTATTGGCCTGCCATCACATCGGCGCCACCGGCTCCGTTGCTGTAGGCGGTCAGCACGAAGGTCCGGGACTCCTCTGCGTGCGCGCCAGCGGCGGCAAACATCAGAGAAGCTACAACAGCCGTACGCACGGCTGCGGCCGGCTTCCTTCCACTACGGGTCAGCGAGAACATCTTTGCAATCTCCTTCAGTGAGGTAAAACGGCTCGAATTCGTCTCGAGCCGGGCCACACGATAAGAAGCGCAGGGAGTTCCTACAAACGAAACGAATTAAGGCTGGGATGATCAGCGTTCATCAAAAGATTTGAACTGCGAGAGCATCCATTTGGTGATGGCGGCGACTTCGGGTTTTTCCGCATCGCGGGTGCGGCTCGCCACGAAGTAAGTTTCACTCGTGGCCAGCTCAACAGAGAAAATCTTCACGAGCGCGCCAGATTCGAACCAGGCGCCGCACAGCGCAGCAGGCACCAGCGCGATACCAACACCGCGTTCCGCAGCGCGAACAACAGAAAACATCGTATCGAGCTCGATGACATTCTTCGGTTCGGGCGTCTCGAGACCGACTTCCTCGGCCCAGTTGCTCCATGCAAAGGGCCGCGCCTTGTGTACCAGCAGAGCCATTTCGTGAAACACATCACGCCCGAGGCGCGCGACCGTGGGTGCATGTTCCTTGGCACATACGGCCGTGAGATTGAGCGAAAATAGCTTGGAAGCCTTGACGCCCTGCGGCGGCGAATCCGCAAGAAGAATGGAAACATCCGCGGTGGGCGGATGTACGGAGGGACGCGGATCGCGAGTGTCGATCTGAATATCGATGTCGGGATGCTCGTCACAGAAACTGATCAGCCGCGGCACGAACAACTCGCTCGCGAAGAATGGAGGCAACAACACGCGTAGCGTGCGCCGTCCGTTGCGTCTTGCAATCTGAGCAAGACTGCGGTCCAGAGCTTCGAGAAGCGGCTCGACTTCGTCGAGCAGAGTATGACCGGCGGTCGTGAGCTCCAGCGCGCGTGTCTTACGTTCGAAGAGACGCACTCCCAAAGAATCTTCGAGCTCTTTCATCTGGTGACTGACCGCGGAGGGCGTCAAGAACAACTCATCCGCAGCAAATTTGAAACTTCGATGACGCGCGGCGACGCAGAAAGCGCGCAGATTTCTTAGAGGCGGAGGACGTGATAACCGCATTCGGATGTTAGTAACAGCTTGCAGCATGACCGTGTTGTGCAAAATCCATGCCCTCGCAACACGGTATTAACGAGGGCCATATTTCAGCTAAAAACGTCTGATAAAGCCGCGATACAGAGATCTGTGACATTGTCGAGACAGGCGTCGCACCGCGTCGGCGCACCACCAGGCAGCCCTGCCCGGCCGGCGTGCACCTCGATATGACAATTTGTTTCGATTAACGCACGCCAGCGCTTTCGAGCCAGCGTTGCAAAGTGGAGGCGGCAACGGCGCCTGACTGCCGCGCGACCTCAGCCCCGTCCTTGAACAATATCAAGGTGGGGATGCTCCGGATCTGATAGCGATTGGACAGCTCGGCCTGCTCATCTGTATTGACCTTGCCGACCTGCAGCCGCGTGCTCCACTCGGCCGCCACGCGGTCGAGGATCGGCGCCATCATTTTGCAGGGGCCGCACCAGGGAGCCCAGAAATCCACGAGCACAGGGAAGGTGGCCTTGCCGACGTGCTGGGTGAACGCCGCCGCATCGAGCGTGGCGACCCGACCCTCGAGGACCGGCGCCTTGCACTTCCCACATTTTGGAGTCTGCGTCAGCCGCTCGGCCGGTACTCTCACGAGCGAATGGCAGTGAGGGCAGGCGATGATGGGGGCTTGAGTGTCGGCGCTGGGTTGGGATTGCATGATGCACTCACGCGGTGACGCGAAGGTTTTCGGACTTGGGGCCGGCCCGCGGCACTTTCAACCGCCCGCTCGCGCTACCCTTGCCAAGTTGTGAAGCCGCCCCATCTTGGGCGGGTTGGATTTTGTCTACCGAGGTTCGTGGCCTTCAATGGAATATCGCGACTACTACCAGGTGCTGGGCGTACCGCGGACAGCGACTGCCGATGAGGTCAAAAAGACCTATCGCAAGCTCGCGCGCAAGTATCACCCGGACGTTAGCAAAGAGAAGGACGCGGAGGAGAAATTCAAAGCCGTGCAGGAGGCGTACGAGGTTCTGAAAGACCCGGAAAAACGCGCCGCCTACGATCAGCTCGGCAGCAACTGGAAAGAAGGCCAGCAGTTTCGGCCGCCGCCGGATTGGGGCAGTGGCTTTGAATTCCGCACGTCCGGCGCCGGCGGCAGAGGCCGTGCTCCCGGCGGCGATGGCGGCGCCGATCACAGTGATTTCTTTTCCTCACTCTTCGGCGAGGGCGGTCCGTTCGCGGGTGCCGCGGGCGGCATGGGCGGCATGGGCGGTATGGGTGGCGCGCGAGGGCGCGCCCGTCAGGCGCGTCCCGGTCGTGATCATCGCGCGCGCATCGAGATCGATCTCGAGGAAGCCTATCAGGGCGGCACGCGCACCCTGGAGCTAAAGCGTCCCGAGCTCGACGGCGACGGTGCGTTGGAAGTGCGTAATCACACCGTGCGTGTGACCATTCCCACGGGCGTGACTCAGGGTCAGCAACTGAGATTGTCAGGAAAGGGTGAGCCGTCGCCAGAAGGCGGGCGCGCGGGAGATCTTTATCTCGAAGTGCACATCCGGCCGCACAAGTTATATGAGCTCGACGGCCGCAACGTCACTCTCAATCTGCCGCTGGCGCCATGGGAAGCTGCGTTGGGCGCCACGGTGAAAGTGCCAACACTGGGCGGCTCCGTGGAGATGCGCATTCCCGCGGGCTCACAGTCCGGGCAGAAGATGCGTCTGCGAGGGCGTGGCCTGCCGGGCACGCCGCCGGGCGATCAGTTCGTGCAGTTGAAGATCGTCGTACCGCCGGCCAACACGCCGGAAGCGAAGGCGTTGTACGAACAAATGCAGCGGGACCTGCCATTCGATCCGCGAGCCGATCTGCCGACGTGATCTGAGCGTTACTGCCCGAAGCTGTCGCTCGTACGCAGGAACTCGAATTCCTCAGGCGTGGTGGGGCGGCCGAGTACGCGGTTGCGATGAGGAAAACGGCCGAAGCGCTGGATGATTTCGCGATGCTGTTCGGCGGATTTCACGCCTTCCGCCATGAAGCGTTGCAACGCCGGCGGGCTTTCGTCATGCAGCCGGCGGAACGCGAGCACGGCTTCATCCTGCGCTTCTCTCAGCTCCGCGTGTTGTAGCGGCATGTAGAAGAACATTCGCTCGGCGAAGTTCAGCGCGCCATCGGCCGCCTGCTGAATGCCTGACATGGTGAGCGCGAGGGCCTTGTCATCGTAAGCAAATGCTCGCGCGGTCCCCCTGAACACATTTCGCGGGAATTGATCGAGCAGCAGAATCAGGCTCAGGCGACGACGCGGGCCGTCCGCCCAGGTATCGAGCTCGCCACGCGCGGCCTGCTCGATGGAGTCGAGAAAGCGCCGCCGGATCTCTTCATCCCACTCGGCCTGCGTCTCGGCGGAGTCCGTGCCGAACCACAGGGCCATGCGCTCTTCGAGCCGCTGCGCCGTCAGGGGCTGGCGACCGAACCAGAATTCGCGGATCTGCCGTGCTTCATCCATGACGCGCAGGATAACAGCCGACGCTCGCGCGGTTGCCCTATCGTGAGTTAGGGCCCGAGACGTTCCCGCTGCTCGCTGCGCGCATCCGCCTCGAAGATCTTCTCGAGCTGCGCGGCGGCGGCACGGCTGGTTGCGATGACTTTCTCCTCGTCATCCTTCACAGCGTACTGGGCGGCGAGCACTTCCTCGTCATGCTCACGGAATCGCAGCACCGCCTTGCGCGCTTCCGCCGGATTATCTCCCAGGATTTCCAGGGCCATCTTCGCCATCTCGAGGCTGGAGCCGAAGGTTTCGCGGATGATGTTGGTGATGCCCAGATCCTTCAGCCCGAAATAATGCTGCCGGTTGCGGGCTCGCGCGATGATCTTGAGCTGCGGGAAATGCGTGCGCACGAGTTGAGCTGCGCGCAGGGAAGCGTCCACATCGTCGATCGCCAACACCAGCAGCGCCGCTTTTTCGGCACCTGCCGCGCGCAGCAGGTCGAGACGCGAGGCATCTCCATAGAACACGCGGTTGCCGAAGCGACGCACGAAGTCGACCTGGGTCTGATTCGAATCCAGCGCGGTGAAAGAGAGATGTCGCGCGCGAAGCACGCGAGCGACGATCTGCCCCACGCGCCCGAAGCCCGCGATGATGATGTCGTGCGTCTCGTCTATGTTGTCGAACGGTACGTTCGACGCGGGCACGAGTATTCGATGCAGCACCTTTTCATAGAACGTGAGCAGCAGCGGCCCGATCATCATGGAGAGCGTGACGGAGAGCACCAGCAGATCCGCCGTCGGGGCATCGAGCAGCCGCTCGCGCAGCGCGAGTGCAAACAACACGAAAGCAAACTCGCCGCCCGCAGGCAGCGTGAAGGCGAGGCGCCACAGAGCTTCCGGCGGATGTTTCGACATGCGCGACAGCCCCGCCACCACCAGTATTTTCAATCCCAGGAACGCGATGGTGACGGCGAGCAGTCCACCCGGATTGTGAATCAGCAGCCCGAGATTCGCGGACATGCCCACGGAGACGAAGAACAGACCGAGGAGCAATCCTTTGAAGGGCTCGATGTCGGCTTCGAGCTCGTGGCGAAACTCAGAATCCGCCAGCAGCACGCCAGCGAGAAACGCGCCGAGCGCCATGGATAATCCGACCTGATTCACGAGCAGCGCGGTGCCGATGACGATGAGCAGGGCGGCGGCCGTAAACACTTCGGTCATCTGAATTTTGGCGACGACGCGCAGCGCCGGTCGCACGAGCAGCCGCCCGCCCGCCACCACAATGGCGATGACCACGAGCAGCTTCGCAAGCGCAAGCCACCAGGTGCCCTCATCTTCGAGATGCGCATGAGGTGCCAGCATGGGCAACACCGCTAACACGGGCAGCGCCGCCAGATCCTGAAACAGCAGGATGCCGAATGCTGATCTGCCGTGTCGGGCACGCAGCTGGCCGCGCTCCGCCAACACCTGCAGCACGAGCGGCGTGGAGGAGAGCGACAGACCAAAGCCCACGATGAGCGCGATGCCGGGCTCGAGCCCGAAACCCCACGCCGCCGCGCCCAGCACGAGCGTGCAAACCAACACCTGCGCCGCGCCGAGCCCGAAGACTGTGCGTCGCATGACCCAAAGTCGCGAAGGCTGTACTTCGAGCCCGATGATGAAGAGCAGCAGCACGACGCCGAATTCGGAGAGATGCATGATGCTGTCGACGTCGGCGACGAGCTTGAGTCCCCAGGGCCCGATGACGAGCCCCGCTGCGATGTAGCCGAGAATCGAGCTGAGCTTCAACAGACGGAACAGCGGCACCGCGATAACCGCGGCCCCAAGGAAGATGGCGACCTGATCGAGTGAAATCACGGGGAACAGCCTCACTGGGCGAGAGCGCAACGGCGGCGTGTCATGTTAGACCAACTGCGTGGTGTGCCGCGTTTGAAGTCGTACGGCCACGCTACACTTCCAGTGATGACCGCATCTTGCAGGAGGATTTTCATGCTACGACGCGCATCTGTCGGATTGCTCAGCATCTGGGCCGGTCTTGTCGCGCTCACAGGCGTCGCGGTCCGCGCTGCGGACATCGCGGTCCCGCGCGAGCTCGAAGAGTGGCGCGGCTGGGTGATGCAGGATGAAGCGCATCGGCAGTGTCCCTTCCTCTATTCCGCGTCGCCCGGCGAGCCTGCGTCTCATCGCTGCGTATGGCCGGAGCGCTTGTCACTCTCCTTGTCGGCGGACGGGGGCACATTTTCGCAGCGCTTTACGGTTGGCGCTGAAAGTTGGGTGCGGCTTCCCGGCAATCTCGAGCATTGGCCGCAGGACGTGCGCATCAACGGCGAACCCGCTGCCGTCGTTGCTCGCGAACAATCGCCGCAGGTGCTTCTTACATCCGGCGCTTATTTGCTGACGGGTCGTCTGAGCTGGGCGGCGCGTCCGGAATCTCTGGCGATCGATCCGCGCACGGCGCTGCTCGATCTCACTCTCGATGGTCGCCAGATTGCGCAGCCGGAGCGTCCCAATGGCGCCGTCTGGCTGGGCAAGCGCCGCAGCGCCGAGCAGCCTCAGCGCGTTGAGGTTCAGGTGTACCGCCTGCTCAACGATGAGATTCCCGCACGCCTGGAAACTCGCATCCGTCTGCAGGTCGCTGGTGAAGGTCGCGAGGAATTGTTAGCACGCGCGCTGCCCGAGGGGTTCACGCCTGTCAGTCTGGAAAGTGAGCTGCCCGCGCGACTCGACGCGGAGGGTCGTCTTAACGTGCAGGCCCGTGCGGGCGAGTGGGAGATCAATCTCACCGCGCGCGGTGCGAATGTTGCCTCACGCCTTGCGCGTCCGCCCATCGGCGAAGGTCAGTGGGCGAGAGAAGAAGTGTGGAGTTTCGCCGGCGAGGATCGTCTGCGCGTCGCCGCTGCTCAGGGCGCTGATGGCATAGATGCCGCACAGGCGAACGTTCCGCCTGAATGGCGCGGCCATCCCGCGTTTCGCATGGCTGCGGATTCAGTGCTCACCGTCGTTGAGCGCACCCGTGGTCTTCAGCACGCTGACGACAACCGGCTCGGGCTACGTCGCGAGTTATGGCTCGATTTCGATCACGGCGGCTTCATCGCTGTCGACACGCTCAGTGGCGTGATCCGCAAGGACTGGCGGCTCGACATGAGTCCGCCGTTCGCGCTTGCCAGCGCGCGCGCTGGAGAGGAAACGCTGCTCATCACGCAAAGCCGTGATGGCAGGAGCGCGGGCATCGAGATCCGCTCGCCGGAGCCGAATATCACCGCCATAGCTCATATTTCCGCAGGACGCGGCGCGCTGCCCGCGACGGGCTGGAACGGGCGCTTCGAAAATGTGCGAGGACAGCTTCATCTGCCGCCCGGCCACCTGTTAGTCGCCGCACCCGGCGCTGACAGCGCGCCGCTGGCGTGGATCGAGCGTTGGGGTTTGTGGGGCGTCTTCGGCGTGCTGGTCGTTGCGGTGTTCACCGGCTGGCTTGCCGGGTGGCCCGTGGGCGTCGTTGCGCTCGTGGGATTACTGCTGACTTATCAGGAAAGCCCGTCCTACATCTGGTTGTGGAGCAATCTGCTCGCCGCGCTGGCCCTCGCGCGCGCCGCGCCTGAAGGACGGCTCAAGAATTTCGCGCGGTCTTATCGCACGGTCAGCTTTGTCGTGCTGGGCTTTGCGCTGCTGCCATTCCTGTGGGGACAGGCGCGTCTGGCGTTGTATCCGGAGCTCGATGTCGGCGCGTATCGCGCTGGCATTTCAGAGGGCCTGGCCGCCGCCCCGCCTCCGCCGCCCCCAGCTCCCGTCGCTGAAATAGTGACTGACGCCATCACGAGCGTTGAACAGGAAGCAGCAGCGAATGTCGTTCGCCGTCAGGCTGCAAAGAGTGTGTCGAGCGGTCTGAACTATGCGCAGGTCGTGCAGCGTTACGCGCCCGGCACGGTGCTGCAGACGGGGCCGGGCGTGCCTCGCTGGCAATACAAAACCTATAGTTATCAATGGTCCGGCCCCGTGGAGGCAGATCAGACGGTGCGCTTCGTTTACGCGGGGCCGCTGTTGTTAGGTGTGTGGCGAATCGCGGGTGTTCTGTTGCTCGCCGCTCTCTTCGTCGCGTTACTGCAGGCGAGCGATGGAGTGCGTTGGCAGGGCAAGTGGCTGCAGCGTCTGCGACCGCCGCGTGCCTCAGCTGCCAGCTTGCTTGCGGTGCTGATCTTAGGTGCGCTGAGTGTTGCCGAGGTGCAGGCCGCTCCCGAACAGGCGGTGCTCGATGAGTTGAAAGCTCGCCTCACGCGACCGCCTGCCTGTGTCCCCAATTGCGCCGAGGTGATGTCAGCACGGGTCACGGCTACTGGTACGCAACTCGACATTACGCTCGACGTCAGTGTGCTGGAGAACGTCGCTGTGCCTATTCCGGGCGCGGGCGATCGCTGGCAGATCGACAACGTGACGGTAGACGGCAAGTCCACGCCGACAGTCGCACGTGAAGGCAACGAGTCGTTATGGATGCCTCTCTCCAAAGGCGCGCACACGGTGCGTATCAGCGGCGCACTTCCGCCGTTGGAGTCGTTCCAACTCGCGTTCCCGGCGCCGCCGCGGCACATCTCCTTCAGCAGCGATGCCTGGGAAGCCACGGGCATCAACGGCAACCGGCTCCGCAGCGGTGCGCTCGAACTAGTCCGCAAGCGCGCGTCATCTTCAACAACGACGGACGCGTATGAGAAGGCGACGGACTTTCCGCCGTTCGTTCGCGTCTATCGGCAGTTCGACCTGGGGTTGGACTGGACGCTCGCAACGCGCATCCAGCGAGAGTCGCCCAGCGTCGCGGCATTCAGCACGGAGGTGCCGCTGTTGGCCGGAGAGTCGCCCTTCGCGGAAGGACTCGAAGTGCGCCAGCTCGCCGGCGCCACGCGAACTGCGTTGGTAGGTTTCGAGCGCGGCCAGAACGAATTTGCCTGGAGCTCCGGCCTCGCTCGCAGTGAGACGCTCGAGTTGGAACTGCCGGCCGGCTCGCCCCGTGCCGAGGTGTGGAGCTTCACGGTCAGCCCGCAATGGAATGTGGAGTTCGAAGGCTTTCCCGCCGTGCTGCCCGAGCGCCCCAATGCGCCGCAGTGGGTGTATGAGTTTCACCCGCGTCCGGGGGAGAAGCTGCGACTGCGAATTACGCGTCCGCAGGCGGTCAAGGGTGCGACCCTCGCGATCGATTCCGTGAATCATCGTGTCGAATGGGGCAAGCGCTCCAGCAGCAACACGTTGGCGCTCAGCTATCGAAGCACCCAGGGTGGGCGACACGTCATCAAGTTGCCGCAGGATGCGCGGGTCACCGCAGTCACACTCGACAGTAGAGCCGTGCAGCTGCGGCCCGATAACGGCGAGCTCTCCATCGGCCTGTTGCCCGGTTCGCATTCTATCGAAGTGAACTGGAGCGAGCCGCGCGGCGTGGGCTTGCGCGCGCAGCCTTCCGCTGTGGATCTGCAGAGCGCGGCCAGCAACATCACCACGCGCCTCCAACTACCGGAGGATCGGTGGGCTTTGCTCGCTGCGGGGCCCGGCGTCGGGCCGGCGATTGTGTATTGGGCGGAGCTCGCGATTTTCTTCGTCACCGCGTTGCTGTTGGGACGCTCGAAATATTCACCGCTGCGAGTGCATGAGTGGTTGCTGTTGGGCCTCGGGCTGTCGACGTCGTCGTGGACCGTGCTGGTGACCGTGGCGTTGTGGCTGTTCGCGCTTCGCTGGCGGGAATCCTGGGCGGGCGATGTCTCACGGCGCAGATTCAATTTCGTGCAGGTCGCGCTCGCGGGGCTGACGATCGTCGCCGTCAGTGGGCTGGTGTTCTGGGGAATTCGCGAGAGCCTGCTCTCGTCCCCTGACATGGCAGTCGTGAGCTCAGACTACGGGGCGTTCACCTGGTTCATGGACCGCACGGCATCGGTGCTGCCGCGGCCGGAAGTGGTTTCCGTGCCGATGTGGATCTACCGCGCGCTCATGTTCGCGTGGGCGCTGTGGATCGTGGTGGCGTTACTACGCTGGCTGCGCTGGGCGTGGAGCGCGTGGAAGACCGGAGGCATCTGGCGCAGCGTGTGAGGCGTGGCTACGAGTCACAGTCGCCCGCCATCGCCGGCGTCAGGTAAGCAGCCTCGCCGCTGACGGCGGCGAGGCTCATCCACTTACTCGCAGAGACTTTCCATATAACCCTGCGCCACCGGCGACAGGCGCTTGCGGGCGAGCGCGCGCGCCTTCGGCGCGTCCACGATGTATTCGAGCGGACCGGACACCATCATCTGGCGAATGCCAGGATCGCTCGTCGACGCCCGCGCCATCTTGTTGAGCACGGTGAAGCCGCGATTGATCTTGTCGCGCGGAACGCGATTGTTTTCGATAGTGCGGGCGAGGTATTGCCCGAAGCGGGCGTAGAGGAAGTAGTCGTCGTTTCCAACCTGGAAACGGGCTTCCGCGAAGAAATCGGGAAAATTCTTCTCGAGGTACTGATTCAGTTTCTGGAGACGAAGCTCAGGGTCGGGAGTCGACACTTTGTGCTTGTGCATCTCGGGTACTTCACCTCGTGAAATTTGCTGACACCATTCAAGGCGGCGCGGATGTTGAGGCACGCTGCCCTCGCATGCAATAGGCGAACGCCTCAAATTGCGACTTCGTTCCACTGTCGCGTGTTGGCGTCGGGCCACTCGTGTGTCAGGACCTGAATTTCACGAGCCACCACCGCCTCCGGCCACAACGCGACGACGCTCAAAATCAGTTCCGGGCGCGGTCGAAACACGCGCACGCTCCACGCCTCGGCGATCGGCGCGTGAACGCGCCAGCCATTTGCCTCGCGCATCAACGTGATTTCACGCAACGCCTGTAAAAGCGGGATGCCCAGCGCTTTACAGAATGCTTCCTTGACCGTCCAGCGAATGAAAAAGTTCTCCGCGCGTGTGCCGTCAGACGCGTCGTTGCTCAGCTGGGCATGCTCGGTGGCCGCAAATGAAAACTCAGCCAGACGAAGGTAGTCACGCTCGCGGATGGTTTCGATGTCGACGCCGACGCTCAACGCTTGCGGGCACAACACGACAGCGGCGTGCGACGCCGAGTGACTGAGGCTGAGTTGCCGGAACCCTCGCGGCGGCAGCTCATCGAGCGCGCGCTCGCCGATGTGAGCAAGCAGCGCGCGGCTGACCGCCCATTCGCGTCGTCGTTTGTCGCCTCGGATCCGTGCCCACTTCGCCTGATCTGTGGGCGACTGCCGCAAAGGATCGAATTGCTGCTCGGCAGCCGGGGTGGCCAGCCAGATTTCGACGATGTGCTGCGCGCTTGAAGAAGACATGGGCGCGATTATGCGCAAGCATTGCGTAATGCATACGCTAGCTGACAGCGAGGCGAGTCGTTCCAAGAGACAGGACGCTTATCTGTGGCGCTTCTGCGCCACGCTGCTGAGCTATGGCATGTTCGGCCTTGGCGGCCTGGTCCTCGGCTTGCTGGTGTTTCCCGTCATGCAATGTCTGCCGAGCACTCCGGACGTTCGCCGTCGCCGCGCGCGTCGTATCCTGCAAGTCGCTCTGCGCACGCTCATCAGCGCAATGCGGCGTATGGGCGCGCTGACTTATGACGTTCAGGGGGCGGAGCGGCTCGGCCGGCCGGGGCAGATGATTGTTGCCAATCACCCGTCGCTGATCGACGTAGTCTTTCTAATAGCGTTTTCGCCAGGCGCGGGATGCGTGGTGAAACAGTCGATGTGGAGAAACCCCGTCACTCGCGGCACTGCGCTGGCTGCGGCATATGTTCCCAATCAGCCGACCGACGCGATGATCGATCTCGCGACCCAGGCACTGGAGTCGCAACAAAGTGTAATAATATTCCCCGAGGGCACACGAACAATTCCAGGGCAGCCATTGCGGTTTCACAGGGGGGCCGCGAGCATTGCGGTCAAAGCTGCAACTATCGTGACGCCTGTGTTTATCCGCTGCGAGCCCACGACGCTGACTAAAAGCACGCCGTGGTACCGCATTCCGGATCGAAGGGTGCATATCAGCATGCATGTCGGCGAGGACATCGACCCGGCCCCGTTTCGAGGTTCGGCGATTCCCTTGGCGTCGCGCACTTTCAACAGCCACCTGCTCGGGGTGATTACAGCCGGCCTCGTGACGCGTGAGCGCACGGCGCCTTAGCGCGGGCGCGGCCCACGGCGAAAGATCGATGTATAGCAGCGAAGAAATTCATGAGGTTATCCGCTCCGCCCTGGTCGAGCTGTTCGAGCTCGACCCTGAGCGCATCACACTCGATGCGCGGCTCAGCGAAGATCTCGAGATCGACAGCATCGACGCCGTGGATCTCATGGATCACCTCAAGCGCCTCACAGGCCGCAAGCTGAGCGCGGACGACTTTCGTTCCGTGCGCACGGTCGGCGACCTGATCCAGGCCATCGAACGCCTCACCCGCGGCGGCGCCATCTGAGGTTTCCCGCTTGATGGGACGCAGTTTCGCGCCCTGCGCCGTCATTCCCGTCTACAACCACGAGCACGCCATCGGGCGTGTGCTTGCGGCTGTGCGCTCCGCGGGTCTTCCGTGCGTGCTTGTCGACGATGGCTCGTCCGCTGAATGCGCGCGGGAGCTAGATCGGCTGACTGCCGCAGATGCGGACGTGACGCTGGTCCGTCTGCCGAAGAATCAAGGCAAAGGCGCAGCTGTCACAGCGGGTCTGCATTCCGCGCAGCGGGCTGGCTTTACGCACGCCCTGCAGATTGACGCGGACGGTCAACACGCCTTGCACGACATCGGGCACTTCGTGGCGGAGTCGCGTTCGTGGCCGGATGCGTTGATCTGCGGCCGTCCCGTATTCGATGAGTCGATGCCGGCGGGGCGGCGCTACGGCCGCTACATCACGCATGTCTTCGTGTGGCTCAACACGCTGTCGTTCGAGATTCCGGATTCGATGTGTGGATTTCGGATGTATCCGCTCGAGCCGGTTCTGCTTATGCTCGCGCAGGCACGCGTAGGCTCGCGGATGGATTTCGACGTGGAAGTACTCGTTCGACTTCACTGGCGACGCCAGCCAATGCGCTGGCTGAATACCAAGGTGTCGTATCCGCTGGACGGCATCTCGCACTTCCGTCTGTTTCGCGACAACGTGTTGATGGTGAGACTGCAGCTGCGGCTGCTGGCGGGCATGCTGGTCCGCGCACCGCTGATTCTGGCGAGGCGGTTGCGGTGATGCGTAAGACCGGCCTCATCACGGCGTCGATCGAAGTGGATGTCCCGTTTCATGACATCGACATCAACGCCATCGTGTGGCACGGCCACTATTTCAAGTATCTCGAGAATGCCCGCTGGGCCCTGATGGATCGCATCGGCTTCGGCTTGGAGGCGATGATGGCGTCGGGTTACGTCTGGCCCATCGTTGACACCCGCGTGCGTTACATTCGTGCAAGCCGCTTCGGTGATCGGCTGGCGGTGCAGGCGTCCCTCATCGAATGGCAGAACCGGCTGTTGATCAACTACTTGCTGACCGACACCCGCGATCAATCGCGTATTGCCCGGGCGCAAACCGCGCAGGTTGCTGTCACCCGCGAAGGGAACGTCATGCAGCTCGTGTCGCCGCCATGCCTGCTCGAACGCGTTCAACAACACATCGCAGATGAACACTGAAGTGACCCACACCGTTCTCGTCACCGGCTCGAACCGTGGTATCGGTCGCGCAATAGCGCTGCAACTCGCGCGTGATGGATACGACATCGTCGTTCACTGTCGCTCGCGTCTCGGGGAAGCAGAGCAAGTGGTTGCCGAAATTCAGGCGCTGGGACGCACCGCACGCATCTTGCAGTTCGACGTCACCGCGCGTGACACGGTGGCCGAATTGCTGGCGAAGGATATGGAAACATTCGGCGCGTACTACGGCGTCGTCTGCAACGCTGGGCTCATCCACGACGTCGCGTTCCCGGCGATGAGTGGGGAAGCGTGGGATTCGGTCCTGCGCGGCAATCTCGATGCGTTCTACAACGTGTTGCAGCCAGTCGTGATGCCCATGGTGCGCAGGCGGGCTGCGGGACGCATCGTCACGCTGTCATCCGTTTCCGGGCTCATCGGCAATCGTGGTCAGGTGAACTACAGCGCTGCGAAAGCGGGCATCATCGGCGCCACCAAGGCGCTGGCGGTGGAGCTGGCGAAACGGCACATCACCGTCAACTGTGTCGCGCCCGGCCTGGTCGAGACGGAGATCATCGATGAGCATCTGCCGATGGAAAAAATCCTCGAGGCTATTCCCATGCAGCGCGCCGGCAAGCCCGAGGAAGTCGCTAATGTGGTGTCGTTCCTGATGTCACCCGCCGCGTCGTATGTGACGAGGCAGGTCATCGCCGTCAACGGCGGTCTTTGTTAGGTGTTGAAGCAGTGAGACGCGTGGTCGTTACGGGAATGGGCGCGGTCACCGCGTTCGGCACCACGTGGCCGCAAGTGAAGGCGAAATTGCGCGAAGGGCGAAACGCCGTACGCTACATGAGCGAGTGGGAGCGATACGTCGATCTCAACACGCGTCTTGCCGCGCCGATCGACGACTTCACGAGTCCTCCGCACTGGACACGCAAGCAGACACGCGGCATGGGCCGCGTTTCGCAGCTTGCCGTGCGTGCGGCGGAGTTTGCGTTGGAGCAGGCGGGTTTGCTGGGGGACCCCATTCTTCGCAGCGGCGAATGTGGTGTTGCCTGCGGCTCGTGTGTCGGCAGCACCGCAGATATCAAGGATTTTGCGTTGCTGATGATCAACGGCGCGTCGCCCGGCATCAACGCCAACTCGTACGTGCGCATGATGCCGCATACAACCGCCGCCAACATTGGAATATTTTTTGGCCTCAAGGGCCGCATCATTCCCACGTCGAGTGCCTGCACTTCCGGCAGTCAGGCCATTGGCTATGCTTATGAGGCCATTCAAAGCGGCCGACAGTCGCTCATGGTGGCAGGCGGTGCGGAAGAGTTGTGCCCAACGCAGGCGATGGCGTTCGACATGTTGTATGCGACGAGCCGCCGCAACACCGAGCCCGCCAGCACGCCGCGTCCTTATGATCGTGATCGCGATGGGCTCGTCATCGGCGAGGGCGCGGGAATCCTGGTGCTGGAGGAGCTCGAGCGGGCGCGTGCGCGCGGCGCGCCCATCCTTGCCGAGATCGTCGGCTTCGGTACCAATTCCGATGGCGTGCACGTGACGAAACCTGAAGAAGACACCATGCGTGTCGTCATGGAAATGGCGTTGCGCGACGGGAATATTCCCGCGGAAGCCATCGGTTACGTGAATGGTCATGGCACGGCGACCGAGCATGGAGATATCGCGGAGTCGCGCGCCACGTCGGCCGTTTTCGGCTCGCGCATGCCGATGAGCTCGCAGAAGAGTTACTTCGGACACACACTCGGCGCGTGCGGCGGTGTTGAAGCGTGGCTCTGCATCGAGATGATGAATGGCGGCTGGTTCGCGCCCACCGTGAATCTGGAAAACGCCGACACCCGCTGCGGTGAGCTCGATTACATCGTCGACGGTGGCCGCGAGATGCAGACGGACCACGTGATGAGCAACAACTTCGCTTTCGGCGGCGTGAACACGTCCTTGGTGTTCCGACGCTGGAGCTGATCGATCGTGCCGCTCGCCGTGTCACGGCTCCCCTTGTTGCATTCAGCAGATCTCGCGCGACCCGTCATGTGGTCGCAGGGGCGCGTCGTTTCCGCTGGCGAGCTCATGCAGAAGTTTCGCGCGCTCGCGGGGCTGCTTCCTGCGGGGCCTTATCTCGTCAACCTGTGTGAGCAGCGCGATCATTTCATCATCGCCTGGGGCGCGGCGCTCCTGCGTGAGCAAACCAACCTGCTGCCATCGTCTCGCGCGCCGGGCGTGGTGGATGAGGTCATCAGAGATTTCGACGGCAGCTATCGTTGCGATGACGCCTTTGTGGCGCGTGCTGTGGTCCGGAACGAAGCCGCCGTGCCGGCGGACATCGCTGCAGAGCATCTCTCGGTCATTGCGTTCACGTCGGGCAGTACCGGGCTGCCCAAGCGTCAGGAGAAACGCTGGCGCACTTATCAGGGCAGCAACCTGAACAATGCTGCGCGTATCCGGGAGCGACTGGCTCCGCAATATGGCGCGGCACGTCCGTGGATCGTCGCCACGGTGCCTCCCCAGCACATGTATGGCATTGAAACATCAGTGTTGTTGCCGCTGATTGGAGATATGGCCGTACATGGCGGGCGGCCCCTGTTTCCCGCCGACGTTGTCAGCGCGCTTGCGGAGGTACCGGAGCCCCGTGTGTTGGTGACGACGCCGGTGCATCTGCGCGCTCTGGTGGAGTCTGGATTGCGATTTCCGGATATCGCGCTCGTGATCTCGGCGACCGCGCCGCTCGATGCCGCGCAGGCCACGGCCGTCGAGCGAGTGCTCAATACGGAAGTGCTGGAAATGTTTGGCTCCACGGAGACGTGCGTGTTCGCCACGCGATCCACTGCGCGGGAGGAGAGCTGGCGGCCTTACGCAGGGATCACCCTGCAGCCGCAGGATGAGGGAACTCTCGTCGACGCGCCGTGGTTTGAAGCATCCACGCCGCTGCAGGATGTGATCGAAACTCAGGCTGACGGGCGCTTCAAGGTGCGGGGTCGTAATGCTGACATGGTTGAAGTGGCGGGCAAGCGCGCGTCACTCGCTGACCTGACGCGGCGGCTGTTGAGTGTGCCGGGCGTCGAGGATGCCGTGGTGTTTCAACCCGAGGCAGCTGCCGTCGGTGCGGTGAGGCGGGTCGCTGCGCTGGTGGTTGCGCCAGCTCTCACTGCGCAATCCATATCTGAGAAACTCTCCATCCTCGTGGATCCGGCGTTCATGCCGCGGCCACTGGTGTTGGTGCAGGCTCTGCCGCGTAACGAGTTGGGCAAGCTCCCCCGCGATCGGCTGCTAGCCTCGCTCAACGGCGGCACGGCCCAATAGCTTCAAACGCCGTGCAGGCAATCGACTTCGAGCAGGAGCTCGGAACGGCAGATGTCTGCTTCCAGGATCATGTACGGCGTTTCCGCGGGCAGGCGCCTGCGCAACAGGGAATCCAGCCGGCTCGCCTCGGCCGCCTCGCGCAGATAAAACTTGAGCATGCTGCCTTTCCCCAGTCGTGGCGGAATCAACGGCGCGGTCGAAGACGCGCGCTGGATGACGCTCGAGAGATTCGCCAATGTTTCATCCAGCTGCGCCTGCAAGTCTCCCGGATGATGTGAGGCATGGCCGACAATGCTCGCCGTGCCGGAGACGAGCACGAGTCGCTGCGAAACCAACATCGCCCGGGAGAAGCTTGGTGACGTCGGTCCATACTCTCGTGGATAACGATATGCGCTGGTCTGCCGTGGATTCTCCAGCGGAACGCCTGGCACGCGGCCAGCCAGCCAGTACACCTGCAACGTAGGGTCGCCATCTCGACGGCCAATCGCAGTCGCTGCCGCATACCCGCCACCGGGCAACACGCCGTAACCGGCCGCACGCCCGGCGCAAAACAATCGATAACGCTCGGCATCACCCGCGCCCGTGTTGATGCCGTCGAAATAATTCCATACCCGGAGCAAATGCGGATACGCGCTCTCTGCAACGAAGCGGCGTAACGCGGCATAGGCGGCTTCTGCCGCCGGTGCGATTCCACCGTAGCGCCGCTCGTCCAGCTCAATGGCACCCGCGAGATAATGCGTGTCGGCGGCGTAACGCACCACGTCATCCAGGCCCATGCGCACGTCGCCATTCGCGCGCCAGATCTCCATGAGGTCGCCGCCGCGCAGCGGCTTGAGCCCGACACGAACACAGCGCGGATCATGCTGACCGTTCTCCGGCCCGCCAAACACGACCGCGCCGATCAGTTGATCGTGCAAATGCCGGTCGCGCCGCTGCTTCTTCGTTCCAACGCGTGCGTATTCGATTCGCGGCGTGACGATCGCATCGGCCAGTGCTGCGTTTTCAGACATGATCCTGGCTCGTCGTCCCGCCTCTGAACTCCGCCACGATCTGGCGCTTGCGGCGACGGGCGTTGGCCCAGGCTTCCTTCCATTGATTCAACGAGGCGATGAGATAGATCAGCTTGAAGATCCGCAAACGCCACGTCACGTTCCTGTTGCTGAATACATCGCCCGCCAGCATGGAGATCATGGCCTGCTCCACGCCAAACACATTGCGTGGATTCGCGAACAGGTAATGCATGGCCGGCGAGGTGAAGCGGAATATGAACCACGACAGCGCATGGATGCCGCGCTTGACGTGGCGCTCGTACGCGCGCTGTAAACCCGCTTCGCGCCTGGGCTCTTTCAGCGTGGCGTCGACCACGCCGGCAGCCAGCTCCGCGCTCGTCATCGCAAGATAGACGCCGCTCGAGAAGATCGGGTCGAGAAACGCATACGCGTCGCCCGCCATGATCCAGCCGCGGCCGCTAATCCGCCGGCAGACATAAGAGTAGTTGCCCGTGACGTGCAGGTTGCCCACGATCTCGGCCCCCTCCATGCGCTTCCAGACATCCGGAATGCTCTGCAGGGTCTGCATCAGGAACTGGTCATTGCCGCCCGTCCGCTGCTTCAGATATTCAGGGAAGCACACCGCACCGACACTGACGCAGCCGTCTCGCAACGGGATCATCCATATCCAGCCGTGCTCGAAGCGGTAGATGCTGATGTTTCCCGCGTCTTCTCCGGCACGCAGCTGCACGCCGCGAAAATGAGCGAACAGTGCCGCGCTCTGATGCTTGGGGTGTTTGCGCTTCAGGCGCAACGTGCCGCCGAGAAAAGTATCCCGCCCGGTGGCGTCGACGATATAGCGGGCGCGCAGCGTGCGCTGTTCACCAGATTCGGTTTCGAGCGCGGCCGTTACGCCATCCTTCCCAAAACTCAGCGCGGTCACGCGCACGCCCTCAAATGTGTGGGCGCCATTGTCCCGCGCGTGGGCGAATAAAAGCTGATCGAACTCCTCGCGCCGCACCTGATAGGCGTAGGGCCACGCCGCATCGAGAGCGCGCGAAAAGCGGAAAACGTTGTAGCCGCGTGCGTTGTTCGCGGGGAAATCCGCGCCAAGCTTCTTCACGCCGATGGCATGCACCTTGTCGAGTACGCCCAGGCGGTCGAGCACGGGCATGTTCATCGGCAGCAGCGACTCGCCGATATGGAAGCGGGGATGATGCTGCTTCTCGACCAGCGTCACATGCCAGCCGCGGCGGGCCAGAAGCGTGGCAGCGGTGGAGCCGGCGGGACCACCGCCCATGACGAGCACGTCACTCGAGGCGGGAAGCGCTTGTGTCATCAAACTCATGCACTCGTCGGGATGCGGATGAGGAGGCCGCATCGTACCGCTGTGCTAGGATTCCTGCCCTCGAAATCTAGTCTGATTTTGTATCTCTTTTCCTTATGCCTGCAGTTCAAAATTCTGCCGAGCGTGAGCTCGCCGAGCTCATCATCACGGCCGTCAATCTCGAGGGGGTAAGCCCTGAAGAGGTTGACCCGGAAGCGCCGCTGTTCGGCGCCGGCCTCGGCCTCGACTCCATCGATGCGCTGGAAATCGCGCTGGAAATCTCCAAGCGCTATGGCTTTCAGCTGCGCTCCGACGATGAAGAGAATCGTCGCATCTTCGCGTCGCTGCGCACCCTGTCCGACCACATTCAACAGCATCGCAGCACCTGACGGTGCGTATCCCGCCGCTGACCGTCTCCGCATTCACGGCTGTTTCCGCCGCAGGAGATGGCAAGGCCGCATTGCTGGGTGCGTTGCGCGCCCGGCGCTCGGGCCTGCGGCTCAACGACTTCACGACGACCCCGCTGCCAACATGGATCGGGCGGGTGGCAGGTCTCGAAGCGCAGCCTCTGCCTGCCGCTCACGCGGAATATGAATGTCGTAACAACAGGCTCGCCTGGCGGGGGTTGTTGGCGGATGGCTTTCTCGACGCGGCCCGGGTGGCGCGCGATCGTTACGGCGCCAGCCGCGTTGCGCTCGTGTTGGGGACGTCCACGTCGAGCATCGGCGCGACAGAAGAGGCGTATCGCCGGCTGCAGCCCGACGGCCAATATCCTGAGGATATGCGGCGTCCCATTGTTCATACGCCGCACTCGCTGGGTGCTTATCTTCAGCATGCGCTGGGATTGGAAGGCCCGTGTGTGACTGTCGCGACCGCCTGCTCGTCGAGCGCGAAGGTGTTTGCGCAAGCGGAGCGGTTGATCCGCTTTGGCCTGGCTGACGCGGCAGTCGTGGGCGGCGTGGATTCGCTCTGCGGCAGCGTGTTGTTCGGCTTCAATTCACTGGAGCTGGTGTCGAACGAGCCCTGCCGGCCCTTCGATCCTGAGCGACGGGGCATCAGTCTCGGCGAGGCGGCGGGTTTTGCTTTGCTGGAAAAACGAGGCACCGGACCGCAGCTGCTGGGATATGGAGAGTCGAGCGACGCGCATCACATGTCGTCGCCGCATCCGGATGGTCTTGGAGCACGACGCGCCATCACCGACGCGCTGGCGCGAGCCGGCCTGAACGCTGCCAGTATCGACTACATCAATCTGCACGGCACGGCCAGTCAGAAGAACGACGAGATCGAAGCCCGCGCCGTGGCGGAAATGTTTCCTGCGAGCACGCGTGCGAGCTCGACCAAAGGTTGGACCGGGCACACCCTCGGCGCCGCGGGCATCATGGAAGCCGTGATATCCCTGCTGGCAATGGAATCGGGTCTCGCGCCCGGCACGCTCAATGCGCAAACATTAGATGCGGCGTGCGGTCCTCAGGTACGTCTCGAGAATGAAGACGTCGAGATCCGTCACGCGCTCAGCAACTCCTTCGGTTTCGGCGGCAGCAACTGCGTGCTGTTGTTTGGCTCCGGTCGGGCGCATTGAGCGGCGAACCAATGCGCTCTGTCTACATTGAAGGGATCGGTTTCTGGGCGTCCCGGCTTCCTGGCTGGGAAGCGGCTCGCGCCGCGCTTCGCGGCGAGGCGCCCGCTCTGGCGGCGAATGCGCCAAGGCCTGCCCCAACTTTGCTTGCCCCGACGGAACGTCGGCGCGCACCCGACACCGTTGCGGTGGCATTAGAAGTTGCGGCGGCAGCCTGCGCGAACGCGGGCCGCGATCCGAAGACGATGGCGAGCGTGTTTGCCTCGACACATGGCGATCTCGCCATCAGCGATTACATGTGCGACACGCTTGCGAAGACACCGTCCCTGATATCGCCGACCCGGTTTCATAACTCAGTTCACAACGCCGCCGCCGGTTACTGGACGATCGGTACGGGCTGCCTGGCGCCTTACACGGCGATCACCGCGCATGTTCATACGTTCGGTCAGGGTCTGCTGGAGAGCATTTCGCAGAACGCGGGCGATAACATGCCCGTGTTATATGTAGCCTACGACATCGAATCGCGTGGCCCATTGGCAACCATGGCGCAAAGTCGCGGCCTGCTTGGCGCGGCGGTCGTGTTGTCCAATGAGTTGACGTCCGCGGCAAAGGCGCGGCTGGTGTGGGAAGTGGAAGAAGTTCCGGTCGCGGAACCGTCGCGTGCACGTGCGGAGAACGCCGCGCTCGTAGCAGGGAACGCCATGGAGGATTGCCTCGTGTTTTTCGAGGCGCTGGCGGAGTCCGGCAATCGCTCTGTGGCATTCACTCTTGGGCCGCGACTCGAGTTGCATCTGCAAATCGAGCTGCTGGCCTGACACTATGGAAGTTCAGGTTCATGAGTATTCCTGCGCAGACGGATGTCGTCATTCTTGGCGGCGGGCTTGCCGGTCTTACCCTGTCGTTGCAACTGCGACAGCGATTTGCGGATCTCACCATCATCGTGCTGGAGCGTTCCCGGCATCCTGTGCGCGAGGCCGCCCACAAGGTGGGCGAGTCTTCGGTGGAGATCGGCGCGCATTATTTCGACACGGTGCTCGGGCTCGGGGAGCATCTGCGCGAAAATCAGCTGCGGAAATTCGGCTTCCGGTTTTTCTTCTCTGAAGGCCGGCGTGATCTCGATCAGGTGGTGGAGCTGGGGGCGAGCCAATATCTTTCCACGCCAAGTTATCAGCTGGATCGCGGCATCTTCGAGAACTATCTCGCGCAGCGCGCGGCCAGCCTGAATATCAGATTCGTCGATGGCGCGACGGTGCGTGACTTTACCCTGGATGATCAGGGTGGCGCGCATGAAGTGGTGTTCGAGCATGAAGGTGCGGAACATCGGGTCGGCGCTCGCTGGGTCGTCGACGCGTCGGGGCGGGCGGGTCTGATCAAACGCCGCCGCGGTCTGGCGGAGCAGAACGAGCACGACGCCAACAGCATCTGGTTTCGCATGAGCTCGCGCATCGACGTCGATGCGTGGTCTCACGACGCGGCTTGGCTCGCTCGTTGCGATCCGCCGGATCGCTGGCTGTCGACGAATCATCTGTGCGGCGAGGGCTACTGGGCGTGGCTCATTCCGCTGTCATCGGGCTCGCATTCGGTGGGCATCGTGGCGGATGCGAAGCTGCATCCCCTGGGCACGATGAATTCTTTCGACAAGGCGATGACGTGGTTTCGCGAGCATCAGCCGCGGCTTGCGGATGAGCTCGAGGGGCGTCGCGGCGAGCTGCAGGATTTCATCGCCCTGCGTCGTTTTTCTTATGGCTGCAAACAAGTGTTCTCCGGCGAGCGCTGGGCGCTGACGGGCGAGGCGGGGTTGTTTCTCGATCCGTTCTATTCGCCGGGCAGTGATTTCATTGCCATCTCCAACACGTACATCACGGAGTTGATCGCGAAGGATCTGGCCGGGGAATCGATTGGCCCGTACGCGCGCTTCTATGAGCAGTTTTATTTTTCGTTCTACCGGAGCACGCTGTCGCTGTACACAGATCAGTACGCGCTGTTCGGCGATCCGGAGGTCATGCCGACGAAAGTCATCTGGGACTACACGTACTACTGGGGGGTGCTGTGCCAGCTGTTCTTCCAGCATCGCCTGACCGATCTCACGATGATGGGGCGGTTGCGCGGCGAGCTCACGTCCTCGATGGATCTTAACTTCGCCATGCAGCGGTTCATGCGCGCGTGGTCGGGGGTGACGGAGAAGCGCAACCCGGCGGTGATGCTCGACCAGGCGAGTCTCGACTGGTTCGCGGAGCTGAATCGCGGCCTGCGGGATCCGCTGGATGACGCGGGCTTCAAGGTCCGTCTGCGGGAGACTACGGCGCAGCTGCGCGAACTTGCGCTCGAGATCGTCCAGAGGGCTCGGGCCGAGCATCCGGAGTTGGATGCGGCAGAGGTGTTAGGTATTCTCGGTGCCGCGGGCATTCGCGAGGGTGGGGCTGCCGGGACGGCGGGCCGGCCTTCCATGTTGTTTGCGCCGTTTGAGTCGTCCAAGAACATTACCGAGCGCCGCGCGGAAGACATCGCGGTAGCGTAATCCGGATCCAGGAGGGGGGATTCAGCGATGGGCCATTCGCCACTGTTGCTCCAGTTGGTCATCATCCTGAGCAGCGCGCGGCTGCTGGGTCTGGTGTTGCGCTATTTCGGGCAGCCTCCCGTCATCGGTGAAATGGTGGCGGGCATCGTGCTGGGGCCCATCGTGTTCGGCGCCGTCGCGCCGGAGCTTCATGCGCATGTGTTCGAGCGGGCGACGCTTCCTGCGCTGGATAGCCTGTCTCAATTGGGTCTCGTGCTTTTCATGTTCATCGTGGGCGCGGAGTTGCGCTTGCCGATGGGCGTTCGTGCGCAGCTGATCGCGGCGAGCTGGGTCGGCGTGTTGTCGGTGTTGTTTCCGATGGCGCTGGGCCTCGCGGTGGCTTATCCCTTGTATCCATCGTTGGCGCCTGAGGGCGTTACGTTCTGGCCGTTCGCGTTGTTCATGGCGGCTGCCATGTCGATCACGGCCTTCCCCATCATGGCGCGCATCCTCAAAGAACGCAGGATGACGCATACGACGATAGGGCGTCTGTCATTGACATCCGCCGCCGTGGCGGACGTCCTTGCGTGGATCATGCTCGCGCTCGTCGTAGTGTTGGCGGGGAGCCGGCACGACTGGAGCCGGTTCATCCAGCTGCTCGTGGGGACGCTGATTCTCGTCGCCGTGGTGTTCGGGTTGTTGAAGCCGTTGATGGCGCGGCTGATTTCGCGCTATGCGGCGGATGGCCGTCCCGCGGCGGGGCTGCTGGCGTTTCTGCTCATCGGCACGTTCGCGTGTGCGTATGCGACCAAACTGTTGGGGGTCCATCCGGTGTTTGGGGCGTTTCTGTTCGGGGCGTGTCTGCCGCGTGATGACCGTCTGTTGCATTCGCTCATCGAGCGCATCGAGTACGTCGCGATTCTCGTGCTGATGCCGGTGTTTTTTGCGCTGGCGGGGCTCAATACCACGCCGGATGTGTTTGTGGGCGCGGGGCTTGGCGCGTTGCTGCTGATTCTTGCCGCGGCGATCGTGGGAAAGATTGCGGGTGGCGCGCTTGGCGCGCGCATCGCAGGTCAGCCTTGGCGTAATGCGTTGGCGGTCGGTTCTCTGATGAATGCCCGTGCGCTGATGGAGCTCATCGTGATGAAGGTGGGGCTCGACATCGGCGTCATCGGTAAAGACATGTTCACGATGCTGCTCGTGATGGCCATCCTCACGACGGTGATGACGGGGCCGTTGCTGTCGTTGTTTACGCGTGGGTCGAAGAATGCTGAGGAGGCTGAGTTGGCGCACGGGAGTGCGCCTGAGTCGACTCGCTAGTAAGGCGTCATTAGTAGTGGCGCCACGCGCTGCGCCGCTACGAGGCGACTACCGACTCTGTCTTGCGAAATCTGAATTCCGCTATCATTTCGCGTAACCAGTGACCTTGCCCGTTCGTTACCCATCCAAGCACGTGCCCATCACGTCATGAGCGGGACAAGGTCCACCTTTTTATGTCAGGGATGACACCTCAATACGATTCTGCTGGATGGTGGCTTCGTCATCAAAGGACTGAAGTCCGTATTGGGGCGGCTGCCCACAGCTGACGACATCGAAGCATTCTGGATGTGGCGCGGCCAAATATAAGTTCTATTTCTGCGGCTGCGGTGGCCTGACGGTAATCACGGCCGCACGTCCTTCGGCGAGCAGGGTGGCATGGTGGTGAACGGTAAAGGAATACTGCCAGCTGCCGGGGCCCGCCAACAGGCGCTGGGCAGCAACCTCTAGCTCGCCATCCAATGCTTCGATGAACGCGCAATGCAGGCGCACTTCCCGTAGCGAAACCAACACGCCTGGCTCCGCTTTGCTGCCCGAGGCACGAGCTAATAATCCACCGTGAATCGCCATGGCCTGCGCGCCGTACTCACACAGGTGAAGCGCACGCAGGCGCCCGGCATAGCGCAAGGGATTGTCCGTAGCGCGATGTGTGGCGGTGAGTAGCACGATACGGTTGTTGTCCCATGACACCACACGTTCCAACAGACACATCGCCCCAGCATGAGGAATCAAGGACTCAATCACCGCTCGCCCGATGGACTCTCGATCTCCGTCACCACCCCCGCCAAAAGCGTGTTTTCTCAGATCATGGTTGCCTCGATGGTCGTCGCTCATGCTGTCCTCGCAACTGACGGACGCGTCAGCAGCAGCGCCAACACAAAGTTACTCACAACCCCCAGCGACACCGTAATCCCCATCGCACGCAACACCGGCAGTGACGAGCACGCCAGCAACGCAAACACCATCAACGTAGACAGCGAACAAACCAACACCGCATGCAAGGTGCGCCGCTGCTCGAACGGATCATCCGCCGCATGTTCGAAGAACAACGCGTAATCCAGTCCCAGACCGGCTGCGAGCACGAGCGCGATAAGATGAAACAGATTCAGCTCCACCCCGAAGCCGTGCAACGCCGCGAGAATGAGCAAAGTGGTCAACGCCATCGGCGTAATCACGCGCGCGGCACGCCAAGGTGATCTCAGAGCCATCAGCACCACAGCCACGAGCAGCACCGCCGAGAGCAGCAAGCTCCATAAAATGTGTTCGCGCTGTCGGGCCACGAGCCCTTCAGACGCTGCCTTGAGATCCAGAAGCGTCAGTGATCCATCCGTAAAACTCGAGGCGAGAGCCAGCAGAGCGTTGGCATCTCGAACGCCGGTCAGCGTCACCAGGCCGGACCAATGCCCCCCACGCTCGAGCAGCAAACCACCCAGACGTAATTCCAGCGGCGTGCCGACGAGGTCGGCAACCCCGAGCGGCGGCAAGCCGCGCGCCCGAGCCACTTCCTCCGCAAACGGTTCGAACAATCCCGCCTTGAACGGAAGCCCCACCAACGCCTGTGTCAGCGCGGCCTCGAGCGAACCTTGGGCGGGCAACGCAGCCTGCCTTCGCTTCTGCACCTGGGCGCTCGGCAGATAACGCGCCGCGTGATCGAACGCTGCGATGGACTTGCTCTCCACCAACGCCTCGAGACGAGGCTCCAGAGCTTCCACCCGTCTCAACACTTCATCGGCCGAACTGCCGGACACCACCAGCAGATGCCGGATATCCGGCGCGCCCAGCTCCGCGCGCAAGGCAATGTCCTGCTTCAATAATTCCTGAGGAACAGGTGTAAGTCGCCCGAGGTCGTTCTGCCACATCGGCCGCGGCACAAATATCAGAACGCCGACGCACCCCACCACTAACACCACGCCAAACCACTTGGGCCGCGGCCACGACGCAATCGACGCCCATAGTCGCCCCAGCCAGAGCGAATCCCCATAGTCACGCGTGTGCGTCGTCATGAGCCGAGGCAGCAGGAATCGCGTCGTCAGCCCGGCAACAGCAAGCCCAGCGATCGTGAAGCACGCCAGCTGCTCCAGCCCGGTCACCCCTGATCTGAGGAAAGCGAGATACGCCACGCACGTACTGGCAACACCCGTAGCAAGCGCCGGCCACACCGCACGTGCAGTGCTCAATGGCGAATGTCCAGGATGCTGGTGACTGAACAAATGCAGTGGATAGTCCTGCGCCACGCCGATGAGCGTGAACCCAAACGCCAGCGTGATCCCATGAACGGTGCCAAACAGCGCGCTGACGACAGCAAGCCCCGCCAGCCCCGCACTCAGCAAGGGCAACGCGCCCAACACGACGAACGGAAAACTGCGATACGCCACAAGCAGCAGCACAACCATACCGACAGTCGCCAGCAACCCAAGCCACTGCGCTTCCGACTGCGTGCGCTCTTTCATCAGTACAGAAAAAGCACCCGGACCACTGACCGTGAGCTGCATCGACGGCTGCGCTCGCACCTCGGCGAAGAGCCGATGAAGCGTCGCCATCGCGCGCCCCTGTCCGTCAGGATCGAATGCTGCCGCAGAGGTCTCCACAACCAACAGCGCTGCATCCCCGCGAGAGTTGAACCAAACATCATACAAACGCTGCGGCTCCCGGTCGGGCTGCCACGTCTGCGCGAGCTTCAAGACCTCGAGCGTCGGATCCCGTCCAATCCACGGCTCCAGCAGCGAAGCGGCGGGCGACGACAGATCCTGCAATCGTGCCTGCAATTGCGCGTGCAGATAATCCGCATCGAGCCGCTCATGATCCAACGTGTCGCTCAGCAAATAGCGATACGCCAGCAGCACGTCGGGAATCGACTCCGGCCGCAGCTCGCCGTTCGACACAAACCGGAACGAGGGATCATCAGTCAGGGCGGCGGCGAAATCCTGCGAAGTCTGCGCCAGCTCCTGAGCTTCGCCGCCTGTGACGGCAATCAGCAGCAGGCGTGACGCCGGGCTCTCGCCAATCTCCTCCAGAATCAGCTTCTCCGCGCGCGTCTGCGGCGAAGGCATGAACAACCTGAGATCCCCGCTGATCACGAGCCGGCTCTGGACGTAATAGCCCAGCACCGCCAGCACCACCAGCCACAATGCGGTAAGCGCCCAGCGGCGCGTGGGCGACATCAAAGTCAGTTCCGAGGAAGCGAGGCGCAGTACTGAGTGAACCAGGCGCGATCAGGCGACTCCGGCAACTGTGCTGAAGAAGCCGCCGCGGCCAGCAACATGACGCTGGAATCGTCATCCGGCTCAGTGGTTACGAGGCACCGGGGCTCGCCGCCCACGCCGTTGATGACGATATCCCTCAGATGCGTGGCAACTCGCTTATCCCGGGGAGTGAGAGTCAGCGTCCACGCGCCCTCCGCCGATTCGCCCGCCACGCTCAGAACAAAATCTTTCTCCAGCGCCGCCCGATCACCCCCTAACAACGCAGAGAAACTCGTCAATAAACTGCGCAACTCAGGCGCGCGCCTGAGAGAAAATCGCTGCGCCTTCTGCCCCTCGCGAGCAACGCTGACGCTCGAACCTTTGATCTCCGTGCGCTCCCTGAACGGAGTTTCGACTGTGCGCGACAGGGAATCCGGCCCGAGATACTCCAGCTCTCCAGAGGCCACGATCGCCTTGTCCAGCAGATGCGAGAAACGCACTTCAACGAAACGCGTCTTCGCGGGCGCCGGCCGCGCGAGTTGTTTCAGCAGCGTGTCTGCATCAGGAGCGGCCGACGAGGCCGTTGTCGCGATCAGCAGCAGAGGCAGCAGTGCCGTGCGAAGAAGCGCCTTGCCAGAAATCATAGAAGTTGAACCAGTTGTAAGGAGCCAGCCGGGCATAGTGGGACAGTCTCTGCGCAAAGCGCTGCACCCACATCGACAGCGCTTCGGTGCGCGCACGCCGATCCGCAACGACGCTGTCCGCGAACTTCTCGAAGTGCAGATCATATCGATTGCCACCGCGATACAACCCAAACGCCAGCACCACCGGTGCTTTCAGCGTAGCGGCCAACAGCCACGGTGATGTGGGAAACGGCGCCGGACTGCCGAGGAACTCCGCCTGCAGCACTGCTTGCCCGGCCTGTCCGCGATCCACCAGCATTGCGACGATGGAGTTGGTGTCGAGCGCTTCTTTGATCGCAAGCGCCACGGCAGGGCCACCCTGTCGCGCGTTAATAATGGTCGCCGCGAGCGCGGGGTTCAGTGCATTCAATGCCGCGGAGAGTGCTGGCGCCTGCTCGATATCCAACAGGATGCGCACCGGCACATCGCGCCGCTCCAGACTCAACACACGCAACACCTCGAAGCTGCCGAGGTGCGAGCCAAACATCAGTACGCCGCGGCCCTGCGCGAGCACGCCGTCCAGCTGATCGAGTCCATGGGTGCGAATGTCGAAGCGGCGAAAACGTTCCGACAACAGAAACACGCGATCGAGCGTGGTGCACGCAAAGCAGTGAATGTGTCTTAGAACATCGAACCAGCCGGCGGGATAGCCTCTCGCGCGCGTCAGATAAGCGCGGGATGCGCGCCGCTCGGGCCCTCGCCGCAGGAAGAAATACAGCGCAACCGGATACATCAGAAGCCGCGCCGACGCCCGCCCGCACACGATGGCGAAGGTACGGATCAACCGCAGCGCTACAGAATTCCCAGCCTCGGGCCGCTGCAGCCATTCCTGTATGGGCCCGCCCCCTCGCTGCGGGTTGGGCGCTGGCACCGTACTCACGATCTGACTTCCCTGGCCAGGGCGAAGATTCCCTGGGCGATGACGCGGGCATCGTCCCGCGCCACGATCTGAAAGCGCAGCCGCGTCCCCTGAAATTCCACGACTACCGTGGCGGACTCTTCAGGAAGCAGCGACGCAGGAAACTTCACCTGCGGCAGGCCGACAATCTCGAGGCCATATCCCAGATGAGATTCCGTCGCCTGGACGACCTGATCGAGCAGCACCACGCCTGGCACGACCGGCGAGCCGGGAAAGTGCCCCGGCAACGAGGCGTGATCAGCCGGGATACGCAGCTCCGCGGAAAAGCTCACTTACCTTCCCCTCGTCCGAAAACCCGAGGCCCGACCGCTGCCGCCTGCCTCATGAAATCGAGCATATTGCGATACGGCTGGGCCGGAAACCGCCACCTGCGGTAGCTGTACTCGACCGTGAAGAACCCAGCGATGATGAGATAATTCAACAGGTTGGCGAACAGCGAAGCGGTTTCGCGCGCGACCTGCACGAACGGTGTAACGCCCAGGGCCTGCAGCATTCCGTTCGGTACCACGCAAAGCGCCAGCACGAGGTTGATCGTCCCCAGTGCCGCTAGCAGCACGCACCACGCCAGCGTCAGGCGTCGCGCGTATCTGAAAATCGCAGGTTCGAGAACGTCATCGGGTGGGTGCATGAGGCGGATCAACTGCTCGATCAGCGGCGTGCGGCCGCGCACCAGCGTGCGACCAAACATCCATGCGATCAAGAAGTTGAAGGCAACGGGCGGCAAGAAAAGCAGAATGCCCGCAGATCCCGCGCGAGCCAGCAGCACCGTGCCCACAACAACGGGCACCACCGCGATCCACGCCAGCAGCGACCCGCGCGCCAGCCCCGGAAGCATGACCGCAGTCGCCAGCACCACCAGCGATGTCAGAGTCCAGGCGTCACTCCCATCCATTGCCGCCACATGGGCGATAACCGGGTAGGTGATGGCGAGCAACAGCAGCAGCGCTTTCTTCATCACGTGAGCGAAAAGACGGTCGAACAGCCTGTGCGGCAGCGCTGGGGGCGCCACAGTACCATCTCGAGAACCTTCTCCTCATGCCTCTACCCATAGTCGCGGATTGACCGTCAGCCGTTCGCCGGTATTATCGAGTCCATATAAGTGGTGAAGACAGGCGCGCGCCCCGCAGGGATCCCTAGCCTCGTGTCCCGGCGAGTTTCGATAGCCCTCCTTGGTCTGCAACGACCAGGGTCTGCCAAGACAAATTTTTCTCTGACGACGTGAAATCCGCTGCCGGATAAAACCGGCGGCAAGCGGCGGAGTGCACCTCCGCGGCATAAGAACGGGGCAAAGACGATGAGTGAGTTGCAACGAGGACTCTGGAAAGAGTCGTACGAGCGGGATAGCTGCGGCTTCGGCTTGATCGCGAATCTGGACGACCAGCCGAGTCATTGGCTGGTTCAAACTGCCATTACATCCCTGAACCGTCTGACCCACCGCGGCGCTATCGCGAGTGACGGCAAGACGGGCGACGGCTGTGGCCTGTTGCTCAAGCAACCTGAGAAATTCCTGCGCGCCATCGCTTCCGAGGCGGGCATTACGCTGCGCGGTCAATCTGCCGCGGGTCTCGCATTCCTGAACCGCGATGCCGCGCGGGCGGATTTCGCGCGCCAGACGCTGGAAGCGGAGTTGGTCCGCGAAGGCCTCGAGCTTGCCGGCTGGCGCCTGATGCCTACCAACATCGAAGCGCTCGGCGCCGAGGCGCAGAAGACGCTGCCGCATATCGAGCAGGTCTTCGTGAACTGCCTCGTGGAGTGCGATGAGGCGGCGTTCAACCGCAAGCTGTTCCTCGCGCGCCGTCGTACGGAGAAAGCCGTCGGCGAGAACGATCCCGTGTTCTACATGCCGAGCCTGTCGGCCACCACCATCGTCTTCAAGGGCATGGTGATGCCGTCGCATCTGGCGGAGTTCTATCCGGATCTCAAAGACCCGCGGCTCGAAACGTCGATGGCGGTGTTTCACCAGCGCTTCTCGACCAACACGCTGCCGCAGTGGCGGCTTGCGCATCCGTTCCGTTATCTCGCGCACAACGGTGAGATCAACACCGTGCAGGGCAATCGCAACTGGGCCGTGGCCCGCGGACCTTTGTTCCGCTCGCCGTTGCTCCCGAGCCTTGCAGACATTCAGCCGCTCGTCTCGCTCACCGGCTCCGATTCGCAGAGCCTCGACAACATGCTGGAGGTGTTGTTGATGGGCGGACTCGACGCGCTCCACGCGATGCGTCTGCTGGTTCCGCCAGCCTGGCACGGGCTCGACTCCTTTGACGCTGACCTGCGCGCGTTCTACGAGTATTACTCCGTGCATATGGAGCCATGGGATGGCCCTGCCGGCATCGTGCTGACCGACGGCCGTTACGCCGCGTGTACGCTCGATCGCAACGGCCTGCGTCCCGCGCGCTTCGTCATCACGAAGAACCGCACGCTGACCATTGCATCCGAAACCGGCGTCTGGGATTACAAGCCCGAAGACGTCGTGCGCAAAGGCAAGCTCGGGCCCGGCGACATGATCGCGCTCGATCTGCAGACCGGCACGCTGCTGGAATCGAGCGACATCGATCAGATCCTGAAGACGCGTCATCCTTACAAGACGTGGCTCAAGAAGGGCGTGCGCTATCTCGAGACGGATCTCGTCGATCCGCGCCTCGCCGCCGAGCCCATGGATCGCGAGACGCTGTCGCTGTATCAGAAGATGTTCAACGTCACGGCGGAGGAGCGCGACGAGGTCATCCGCGTGCTCGCCGAAGACGAGAGTGAAGCCGTCGGCTCCATGGGCGACGACACGCCGATGCCGGTGCTGTCGCACAAGGTGCGCTCGCTTTACGACTACTTCCGTCAGCAATTCGCGCAGGTGACCAATCCGCCGATCGATCCGCTGCGCGAATCGATCGTGATGTCCTTACAAACTCAGATCGGCCCGGAAGCGAACGTGTTCGTGCCCGCGCCGGAACATGCGCGGCAGATCGCGCTGGGCTCGCCGATTCTGTCCCAGCGCAAGCTGCGGCAGATTCTGGGCCTGAAGGAAGTGACGCACGAGTTCATCGATCTGCAGTACGAGCCCGCCGAAGGGCTGGAGCCTGCGATCGTCCGCATGTGCAAGCAGGCGGAAGAAGCTGTCCGCGGTGGCAAGCTCGTGTTGTTGCTGTCCGATCGATATCTCGTCAAGGGCAAGATCCCCGCGCACGCGTTCCTTGTGACAGGTGCGGTTCACCAGCATCTCGTGCGCACCGGCCTGCGTTGCAAGTGCAACCTGTTGGTGGAGACGGGCACTGCGCGCGATCCACATCATTTCGCGTGCCTGATCGGCTATGGCGCCACGGCCGTGTATCCGTACATGGCTTATCAGGTGCTGTTCGACATGATGCGCAAAGGTCGCGTGAAGCTCGACTTCGCGACGCGCATCGAGCTCGGCCGCAGCTATCGCGCCGGCATCCGCAAGGGCCTGTTCAAGATCATGTCGAAGATGGGCATCTCGACCATCGCAAGCTATCGCAGCTCGCAGCTGTTCGAGGTCGTGGGTCTGCACGACGATGTCGTGAACCTCTGCTTCACGGGTACGGAAAGCCGCATCCAGGGTGCGGACTTCACTGACCTCGAATCAGACCAGCTGCAACTCGCCGAACGCGCGTGGGATCCGCGCGAGCCGCTCGATCAGGGCGGTCTGCTCAAGTACATGCATCACGGCGAGTACCACATGTACAACCCGGACGTGATCGCCACATTGCAGGCGGCCGTCACGAGCGGCGACTACGAGGCTTACAAGTTGTTCGCGCAGTTGGTGAACGACCGCCCCGCCTCGACGTTGCGCGATCTGTTTGCGTTACAGCCGGGCGTGGCGCCCATTCCCATCGACGAGGTGGAGTCGATCGAGAAAGTGCTGTCGCGCTTCGACAGCGCGGGCATGTCACTCGGCGCATTGTCGCCAGAGGCGCATGAGGCGCTGGCGATCGCGATGAACCGTCTCGGCGCGCGTTCCAACTCAGGTGAGGGCGGCGAAGATCCGGCGCGTTATGGCACGGAGAAGAATTCCAAGATCAAACAGGTGGCCTCCGGCCGCTTTGGCGTGACCGCGGAATATCTCGTCAACGCCGAGGTGTTGCAGATCAAGGTGGCGCAGGGCGCGAAGCCCGGCGAAGGCGGACAGCTGCCCGGCCACAAGGTGAACGAGATGATCGCGCGGCTGCGCTTCGCGCGTCCGGGCGTGGGCCTGATTTCTCCGCCGCCCCATCACGACATCTATTCGATCGAGGATCTCGCGCAGCTCATCTTTGATCTGAAGCAGGTGAATCCGCAGGCGCTGGTGTCGGTGAAGCTCGTTGCCGAGCCGGGCGTGGGCACGGTGGCCGCGGGCGTGGCGAAAGCCTATGCGGATCTCATCACCATCTCCGGCTACGACGGTGGCACGGGCGCGAGCCCGTTGTCTTCGATCAAGTACGCGGGCACGCCGTGGGAGCTGGGTTTGTCCGAAACCCATCAGACATTACGCATCAACGATCTGCGTCATCGCGTCCGCCTGCAGACCGACGGTGGCTTGAAGACCGGCCTCGATGTCGTGAAGGCCGCCATTCTCGGCGCGGAGAGTTTCGGCTTCGGCACGGCGCCGATGGTCGCGCTCGGCTGCAAATATCTGCGCATCTGTCATCTCAACAACTGCGCCACCGGCGTTGCCACTCAACACAACGTGCTGCGCGCGAAGTTCTTCATCGGCCTGCCGGAAATGGTCGTTAACTATTTCCGCTTCGTCGCTCAGGAAGTGCGTGAGATTCTCGCCTCGCTCGGCCTGCGCAGCGTGGAAGAGCTCATCGGCAACAGCGAATACCTGCGCATTCTGCCCGGGCAGACCGACCGGCAGCGCCGGCTCGATCTGTCGCCCATTCTCTCCAAGGCGGGCATGACGGCCGAGCAGCCGCAGTTCTGCATCTCGCCCTCCAACGCGCCGTTCGATAAAGGCGAGCTCGCCGAGCGCATGGTCCGCGAGATGAGCGCGGCCATCGAAGGCAAGCTCGGCGGCGAGTGGACTTACGAAGTCAGCAACTTCAACCGCTCCATCGGCGCCCGCATCTCCGGCGAGATCGCGCGCAAGTGGGGCAACTACGGCATGGAAGACAAGCCGCTCAGCGTGCGTCTCACGGGCAACGTGGGTCAGAGCTTCGGCGTGTGGAATGCGGGCGGCCTGAATCTGTATCTCGAAGGCGATGCCAACGACTACGTCGGCAAGGGCATGTCCGCGGGAAAGATCGTGTTACGTCATTCGCGCGCTGCGCGCTTTGTGGCGAGGGACACGATCATCATGGGTAACACGTGCCTGTACGGCGCCACCGGCGGCGAGTTGTATGCCGCGGGCGTCGCGGGTGAACGTTTCGCTGTACGCAATTCGGGTGCGCTGGCCGTCATCGAAGGCGCAGGCGATCACTGCTGCGAATACATGACCGGCGGCGTCGTCTGCGTGCTGGGCCGAACGGGCGTCAACTTCGGCGCCGGATTTACTGGGGGATTTGCTTACGTGCTCGATCTGGATCGCAATTTCGTCGACCGCTACAACCACGAGCTGATCGACATCAGCCGCATTCAACCTGAGTCGATGCAGTCTCACGTCCAGCATCTGCGCACGCTCATCGAAGATCATGTCGCGGAAACCGGCAGCGTGTGGGGTGAGGAAATTCTCAACGACTTCCGCACCTACATCGGCAAGTTCTGGGTCGTGAAGCCGAAGGCGGCCTCCATCGATTCGCTCATGGAAAACCTGCGGCGGGCGGCATAAGCATCATGGCCGACAAGAATCTGCAGTTCCTCGATATCCCGCGCGCCGACCCGGCGAAATTGCCGGTGGAAACGCGCATTGCCGAATTCCGGGAGATCTACACCCAGTTCGATGCACAGGGCGCCTCTCAGCAGGCGGGCCGCTGCCTCGCGTGTGGCAACCCGTTCTGCGAGTGGAAGTGCCCCGTGCACAACTACATCCCGAACTGGCTGAAGCTCGTGCAGGAAGGCAATCTGTTCGAAGCCGCCGAGCTTTCTCACAAAACCAACTCGCTGCCGGAGATGTGCGGCCGCATCTGCCCGCAGGATCGCCTGTGCGAAGGCGCCTGCACGCTGAACGATGGCCTCGGCGCGGTGACGATCGGCTCGATCGAAAAGTACATCACCGACGAAGCGTTCAAGCGCGGCTGGACGCCCGACATGTCTCACGTGCGCCCCACGGGCAAGCGTGTTGCCGTGGTGGGCGCGGGTCCGGCGGGGCTCGCCTGTGCGGATATTCTCGTGCGCAACGGCGTCACGCCGATTGTGTTCGATCGTTACACGCGCATCGGCGGCCTGCTCACCTTCGGTATTCCGCCTTTCAAGCTCGAGAAGAGCGTGGTCGAGAAGCGGCGCGAAGTGATGGAAGGCATGGGCGTCGAGTTCCGCCTCGGTGTCGAGATCGGCAAGGATCTCTCCTTCGAGCAGCTGCTCGGCGACTACGATGCCGTATTCCTCGGCATGGGCACGTACTCGTACGTGAAGGGCGGCTTCCCCGGTGAAGACCTGCCTGGCGTGCACGAAGCGCTGCCCTATCTGATTTCCAACATCAACCACGAGCTGGATCTGCCTGGCTCGCGCGAGCAGCTCATCAATATGAGGGGCAAGCGCGTGGTGGTGTTGGGTGGCGGCGATACGGGCATGGACTGCAACCGCACGGCCATTCGTCAGGGCGCCGAGTCGGTGACCTGCACCTATCGTCGTGACGAGAACAACATGCCCGGCTCGCGTCGCGACTACAAGAACAGCAAGGAGGAGGGCGTCGAGTTCCTCTTCAACCGCCAGCCCATCGAGATCATCGGCTCCGACCGCGTGGAAGGCGTGAAGCTCGTGCAGACGCGACTGGGCGCGCCCGGCCCGCGTGGCCGCCGCTTGCCGGAGACGATCCCGGGTTCGGAGGAAATCATCGAGGCCGATGCGGTGATCATCGCGTTCGGCTTCCTGCCGAGTCCGCCGTCCTGGTTCGACAGTCACGACATCCGTCTGCACAACAACGGCCGGGTTCGCGTACTGGCGTCCAAGGAAGCTCCGTTCCAGACCACCAACCCCAAGGTGTTCGCGGGCGGCGATATGGTGCGCGGCTCAGATCTCGTGGTGACCGCGGTGTTCGAAGGTCGCGAGGCGGCGAATGGAATCCTCCGTTATCTCGATGTGGATTGAGCGGTGAGCGACGTAGAGACCGACATCCGTACGATCAGCAGTGAAGACGACTTGCGCGCCGTGTGGCCGGTCGTCGCGCAGCTGCGGCCGCATCTGGATGAGGTCGCCTTCGTCGCGCAGGCGAAGCGGCAGTATGGAGAAGGGTGGCAATCCACCGTTCTTTATCAGGACGGGGCGCCTAAGGCATTTGCCGGCTGGCGCGTGCAGACGATGCTGGCCCACGGCCGGCTGCTGTATGTTGATGATCTGGTTACAGATAGTCGCTCGCGCAGCGCCGGTCATGGCAAAGCGCTGCTGGACTGGCTGAAAGCCGAAGCGGTCCGCCGCCAGTGCGATGTGCTGCAGCTCGACTCAGGCGTGGCCCGCCGGGAGGCGCACGCTTTTTACTTCCGCGAGCGGCTGCGCATCAGCGCGTACCACTTCACCATCGACCTGCCATAAAAAAAGCCCCACTCGCGAGAGGGGGGCTTCAAAGAACATCGATTGACTCGGTGGGTCGCTGTCAGCTATCCGGCCGGGTGCAGGCAAATCTTTAACTTAAATCGCCTATTGCACCACGGCGTGTCGCGTCGTCACGAGCATCTATAAATTCCGGCTGAAACGTTGGAGTTGCACTCCGGCCGAATCTCAAGGCCCATGTGTTGGCTCACATGTATTCGTCTCGGACAGCCGCCTTAATTTAGCAGCCGCCTTTACCCGTGCCCGCGTCGAAACCCGAGTTTTCTGTGGTTATTCCTCCATACCGTGTGTGCCGTTCCCGCATCAGTGGCGTTCGAGACACCTTCACGTATACCTAAAGCAAACGCAATGCCAGATTCGGTTATCACTTAGAAAACCGTGACTTGGCTTACGTACCCTGTCACTGCAGTGCAGAGATTCTACCCCTCGTGTACAAATTTTCCATGTCGTATTCCGCAGACATTGAGAATATTTGGATCTAGCGCGCGAGCCACACCGAGAAAATCACACCGGAATTGTTATGAAGGTTCGCGCCGCGAGCGTGGCCATGATGAAACTCGGCGATCAGTCGCACGATGTAGAGGCCCAGTCCGAAATGCGGCCGGTTGTCGGCTTCTGCCCGCGATTGCCACAGAGATTCAAACAAACGTCCCTGCATCGCGGCGGCAAGCGGCGGTCCGGGGTTTTCCACTTCCAGCACGGCAAAGCGCTCTTCGAGACGCAGACGCACAACGATCGTCGCACCGGGCGGACTGAAATCCACGGCGTTGTCGATGAGCTTGTCCAACGCCTGCATGACGAGATCGGGCGCGCCGGTGACAGTCACGGCTTGCTGGGAAAGTTGTGCGTCGAACTTTCGCGTCGGAAAAGCCGTGGCATAAGAACTCGCGGCCGAGGCGAGCAGCGGGACGAGGTCGAACTCCAGCCGCTCGGCGTTCTGAATCGCCTCCTCGACGCGGCTCGCGGCACCCATCGCAATCAGGATGGCGTTCAGCCGCTCGCTGCCCTCGCGCGCCCGGTTCAGATAGACCCGAGCCTCGGGCGAGACGCCTTCCGACTCCAGATTCTCGAGCGACGAGCGGACGATGGTGAGCGGCGTCCGAATCTCATGGGCGAGCTTCCCGGCGAGGGTGCGCAGATAGCTCGTGTATTCGTTGAGACGTCCCAGCAGCGTCGAGAAGCTGCGGGCGACGTCGCCCAGCTCGTCGCGCGCAGCGGTCTCGGGAAAGGTGGTGACCAGCCCTTCCCGCGTCAGCGCCGACTCGCTGGCGCGTCTCAGGCGGGAAAGGCGCAACGCCAGCCACGCGGCGAACGTAAACATCGCGAGCACGGCGACCGCGCTCAGCAGCAGGGTGAAGTTGAGTAATCGTGTCAGCGCCTGGTCGCGCAGGGTGAGCCAGCGATCCGTTGTCTGGCTGACACGCAACGTGCCGATGATCTGCTCCCGGGTCGAATCGTGGATGGGCGCTGACGCCTCGGTGCGCAGCCGCTCGCCGGGACGGTCGAGCACGCGGCGATAGAAGCGAGAGAGCAGCCCGCGTTCCACACCGAAGTCGACGGGTACGCCGGTGGCGTCGGCCTGCGCAAGAACACCGCCAGCGGGTGTCTCCACCGTCAGTTTCAAACCCGGCTGCAGGAACTGCTCGAGATACGGTTCCAGCGCGGGAGAGGAGACCACTATGCGGCCGAGCGTGTGCAGATCGTCGGCGCGCAGTGTGCCGAGGCTTGTGGGAATGTCGCCTCGTGTATCGCGGTCGTCGACGCTGACGCCCAGCCGCGAACCTAACATCGACAGGGGAATGCGCAGTTCCACGTAATAGCCACGTGGCGTTGCTCGCCATGCGCCGTCGATACGCGTCTCGTCGACGGCGGTTTTCTGATCGTACTCGCCGCTCTCGATGCGCTGGACGCGCAGCGTGCCGCCACTGACGAACGTGAGAAACACCTGACGCTCGGCGCCGAGCGGGTCCTGATAGCCGAGCCAGACGCGATCGCCAAATGTGGCGGATTCGAGCGGCTCCGCGCCGGGCGTATCGAGAATGAGCTTGTCGTCTTTCACGTCGAGCAGTACATACAACATGCGCTCGTGGACGCCCGTGAGAATTCCCAGCGAGTCGCGGCCCTGCGTGAAGCGCTTCCACGCCGCGTCGTTGCGCGGCCAGTCTTCGGCGTAACCATCGATGTAAGGTTCGCCGAGCAGCGGCATGGGGAGGAGGTCGTACGGGCCCGGCCTGCCGACGACGACGTCGTCCCGATACAGAAGCTCGTTACGGCCTTGTAAGGAAGACGCCAGCGTCTGGGCGACCGCGAGCAGCGACTGCCGCTCGCCCTCGCGCAAGACGGATTCCATCTCGCGCGCATACCGGCACCCGCCCCACGGCAGTACCAGCGTGAGCAGGCCGAGCAGCAACAATTTCAGGCGCAGGGACATGGCGGTGGCGGGTTGCTATTCGACCCAGCGATAGCCCATGCCATACACCGTCTGAATCGCATCGAACTTCGGCTCGATGCTCTGAAACTTCCGCCGGATGCGTTTGACGTGCGACGTGATCGTGTTGTCGTCGAGCACTACGTTCGCGGCGTCCATCAGCTGCTGGCGGTTTTTCACGTGACCGGGATTGCGTGCGAGCGCGTGCACGATCCAGAACTCCGTGAGCGACAACAGCACGACCTCGCCGCTCCATTCCACCTGCATGCGCTCCGCGTCGATGACGAGGGCGCCGCGATGCACGGTCTGGGAGGTTTCCTTCGGACGGCGGAATGCATCCACGCGACGAAACAACGCATGCACACGGGCGAGCAGGTGCGCGAGGCTCAGATCCTTCGTCAGAAAATCGTCGGCGCCGAGCCGCAGGCCCGACACCGCATCGAGCTCTGTATCACGCGCGGTGAGAAAGATGATCGGCAGCTCGGCCGATAGCGAACGCAGCTCGCGGCAGAGCTCAAAGCCGCCTTCGGGCTCATCCGCCAGCGAGATGTCGATGACGGCGAGATCGGGCAGGCGCGTGCGAAACGCGTCGAGGGCTTCGACCCGCGTGCCGTAAGTGCGAACGGCATAACCATCCCGCGCGAATGCCGCGGCGTAGTTATCCCGGATTGCGGGCTCGTCCTCGACGATGGCGATGTTCTTTTTCATGGGCGATACAGGCTACAGGCTGCGCGGCGGTGATCAAAGCAGGCAGCGCACGCTGCCATGATTCGCCACGATTGATCAGCGCACTGCCACCGTCCCGTCGGCGCCTCGCCGGCTTTGCAGGGCGAAATGGCTCCCATACCAGGTCGTTATGGGAGCACGGGAATGAAGCCTCTTCGTACGCATCAGCGCATCAGTCTTACTAACTGGCTGGCGCTGCTGGCGTTGTTGTCACTCGGCATCGTTTGGCCGCCAGTATTCGCAGCGGGGTCGGCGCTGTCAGACATCCATGCGGGCAGCTTGCTGATGAAGCGCTCGGAGGACGCTGAGCCGATCGAGGCGGTTCGCGTCTCCACGCAAATTCGGGCGCACGTCACGGGCAACGTCGCGCGGGTTTATGTCACGCAGCAATTCTCCAATCCAACGTCAGATTGGGTGGAAGGTCTCTATGTGTTTCCGCTCTCGGCAGGCGCCGCCGTGGATGAGCTGGAAATGCAGATCGGCGAACGCCGGATTCGCGGCGATATCCGGAAGCGTGAAGAGGCCCGGGCAACTTACGAGCAGGCGAAGAGCGAAGGCCGTCGCGCCAGCCTCGTGGATCAGGAACGTCCGAACATGTTCACGACGTCGGTCGCCAACATCGGGCCGCAGTCGAGCATCACGGTGGAGATCGCTTACCTCGACACCGTGCCTTATCGCGATGGGCGCTACACGCTGAATCTGCCTCTGGCGATTACGCCTCGATACACGCCTGGCTCAATGTCAGATCCGGGCGCGCCGCCCGCAATCGATGACGCTGAGATTGAGCAGGCGCTCACAGCAGTGGCCGCCACACCGGAACGAGTCACCAGTGCTCAGCAGGCTGTCGATATCAATGTAGATCTTTCCCCCGGCTTTCCGTTGGGCTCGGTGCAGAGCCTGCATCATCCGGTCAGCACGGCGGAAACGAAGGCCGGTCGCCGCATCACGTTGAGCGGGAAAAGCGTGCCTGCCGACCGGGACTTCGAGTTGGTGTGGACGCCTGTCGTGGCTCCAGATACGCATGCTGCCGCGTTTGCGGAACGTCGCGGTGAAGACACCTACGTGTTGGTGACACTGACTCCGCCAGAGATGACCGACGCCAAGCCCCTGCCGCGCGATGTGCTCTTCATCATCGACACATCGGGCTCGATGACGGGGCCCTCGATCGAGCAGGCGCGTCAGGCGCTGCAGCTCGGCGTATCCCGGCTCTCGCCCGCGGATCGTTTCAACATCATTCGCTTCAGCAACGACGCGTCGAGCCTGTTTCCTGATTTTCAGCAGGTGACGGCAAGCTCGGTGGCGCTCGCCGGGAGCGCTATCCGCAAATTGAATGCGGACGGCGGTACCGAGATGCGCGCCGCGCTCGAAATGGCGTTTGCCATGAAAGCGTCTGGCTCGCTGCGTCAGATCGTGTTCATCACGGACGGCAGCGTCGGCAACGAAGCTGAGCTTGTCAGGATGATCCAACGTGATGTTGGCGAAGCACGACTGTTCACGGTCGGAATCGGCTCCGCGCCGAATGCTTACTTCATGCGCGAAGCCGCTGCCGCCGGGCGGGGTAGCTATACGTTCATCGCGGATGTTCAACAGGTGCGCGAACGCATGGAGGAGCTGTTCCGCAAGCTCGAGCAGCCTGCGCTGGTGGATCTGAGTTTGCATTGGCCTGGCGGTGTAGTGCCGGACCTCGCTGCCGCGTTACCGGGAGAGCTGTATGCCGGTGATCCGCTCGTCATTTCAGCGCGTCTGACCAAAGTGCCTGCGGGCGTCCTGACTCTCTCAGGACGAACGAGCGGCAACGCGTGGGTTCGTCAGATCCCGCTGACCGTGGTCGATCAGCAGTCTGGTATCGCAAAGTTGTGGGCGCGTGAGCGCATTGGCGATCTCACGCGACGCAAAGGCCTCGATGGCGACGGTCGCGATGCCGAAGCAAAGATCGTAGCGCTGGCGCTCGACCACCATCTGGTGACTCAGTTCACGAGTCTCGTTGCAGTCGATGTCACGCCCGCGCGCCCCGTCGGTGCGGACTTGCTGCAATTCCAGGCGCCTACGTCAGCACCGGCAGGTGGCGCATGGGCGCGATCAACTGGATTCCCCGGCACGGCAACACCTGCTCCGCTGTTGTTACTCATCGGCGCACTGGCGCTCGCCTTCTCCGCGCTGCTGCTGCTTCCCCGTCGTCGCATCGTTGCTTCAATATAAGGATCGTCATCATGAACTGGCTGAAACGAAGAGGGCGGACGTTCCGCGGGCAGGAATACGATTCTTATCCCGCCTGGAGTGTTGCCGCGTCGAGATGGCAACGCGCGCATATGCGTCGTGTGCTGGCGGTAGCCATCGCGACAGTTGGGCTTTCCTGTGTCGCAAGCGCTGGCTGGATTCACATGAAGGCGTACGCAGCGCAGGTTCTGATCACACGGGCATGGGATCGCGCGGCTCGAGGTGATAGCAACGCGCAGCCGTGGCCGTGGGCCGATACGCGTCCCGTCGCGCGGCTCTCAACCGATGGGCCGGTCCGGCAGGAGTTGCTGGTGTTGGAGGGCTCGAGCGGACGCAATCTCGCATTCGGTCCGGCTCATGACTCCGCTAGCGTGTTGCCGGGCGAGCGTGGCAACAGCGTCATCGCCGGCCATCGCGACACGCACTTCCGATTTCTGCAAACGTTGCAGCGAGGCGATCGACTGTTGGCGGAGCGCGCGGATGGCAGCGCGCATGGCTTTGTCGTCACCGACGTGCGGGTGGTGGATAGTCGTCATGAGCGCATCGCTCTCGACGATAGAGCGCCTCGCCTGACGCTCGTAACGTGTTATCCCTTCGATGCCGTGACGCCGGGCGGTCCGTTGCGATACGTCGTTACCGCGGACCTAGAAAGCGCTCAGCCCCGTCAGCTCACGGCCCACCGTTAACTGATGAATCGTCTCGGTGCCTTCATAGGTAATCACGCTCTCCAGGTTGAGCGCGTGGCGAATAGGCGAATATTCTGCCGAGATGCCCGCGCCCCCTAACATGTCGCGACAGTCGCGCGCGATGTCCAGCGCCATGCGGCAGTTGTTCCACTTGGCGAGTGACACTTGCGCAGGCGCCATGCGGTCCGCGTCTTTCAGGCGCCCGAGTTGCAACGAAAGCAGCTGCGCGGTGGTGATGCGGCGGGCGGCATCCGCCAGACGAATCTGAATGGTCTGATTCTTCGCGAGCGGACGATCGAACAGCTCACGGCTCTTCGTATATTCCAACAGCTCCGAAAGGCAGGCCTGTGCGGCACCGATGACACCCCATGTGATGCCATATCGCGCCTGCGTGAGGCATGACAGCGGGCCTCTCAGCCCCTTCACGCCCGGCAACATGTTCTCTTCCGGCACCACGACGTTATCGAAGAAAAGAGCCGACGTGACCGACGCGCGCAAGGAGAACTTCCGCTCGATCTCCGGTGCGTCGAAGCCCTTCGTGCCTTTCTCCACGATGAAGCCGCGGATGCCGTCTTCCGTCATGGCCCAGACGATCGCGAGATCCGCGATCGCGCCGTTGGTGATCCACATCTTCGAGCCGTTGATGACCCAGTCCGTGCCTTTCTTTTTGGCGTGGGTCTTCATGTTGGCGGGGTCTGAGCCGCCATGCGGCTCGGTCAGGCCGAAGCAGCCGATGAGCTCGCCCCGGGCCATGCGTGGCAGATATTTCTGCTTCTGCTCCTCGCTGCCAAACGCATACAACGGATACATGCAGAGCGACGACTGCACGGAAACAAAACTGCGGATGCCGGAATCGCCGCGCTCCAACTCCTGGCAGATGAGGCCATACGACACGGCGTTGAGCCCCGCGCATTCATAGCCTTTGAGGGAGGAGCCGAGGAGGCCGAGGCTTGAGAGCTCCGGCACCAGCTCCCGCGGAAAGCGATGCAGCTCGAAACACTCGCGGATGATCGGCAGCACCTTCTCGTCGACGAGACGCGCCACCGAATCTTTCACCATCTGCTCTTCATCGGAGAGAAGGCTGCGGATATCGAAGAGATCGAGCGGATCGAGCGCGGGAGTGGGGGCCACGTGCGTCTCCTGGACTAAAGGCGGCCGGATCATAGCGACGCGTCTGCGGAATCACCACCATCCGGAGGAAGAGATTTCTCACCACGTGGTGATGTTTCGAAGGGCGAAACTCAGTAGTGCACGCCCATGCGCCGATACAGCGAGGCCAACAGCCACATCGGGCCGATGAGCAGGAACTGCGCATCCTTGAGGAAGGAGGGGCGGCGACCTTCAATGGCATGACCAATGAACTGTCCGACCCACGCGGCGGCAAAGATAACGGCGCTGGATAACCATAGCGGCCACGGCAGCTGATCCAGCGCGATCACGATGGCGAACAGCCCCACGAAAGATAGCAACGCACCAACGGAGAGGAGCGGCGACAGACTGAAGTAGTAGATGAGCGCGGCTGCAGCAGCCAGCGTCGCCCAGTTGAGCCAAGGCGAAGCCGATGCAAACGCATGCGGCACGGGCAGCGACCAGATGAGCCCGATGACGGACAACACGATCAGCGGCACGCACACCCAGTGGAGCATCTTATTGATGCCGTGCCGGTGGCTTTCGCTGTATTCGCCCAGCCAGTCTTCGACGCTTCGCATCGCTGCATCCTGTCGCGATTTGCCGTCAACGCTACGCCCGGCCTCTGATGCCTGCAACAGTCTTTTACAAAACGGCGTGCGTCGCGTGCGGAAAACGTTGATGAGAACACGCCCAGTCGTTGACGAATGTCAGATCATTGCGTCTTGCACAGCGCGTGCAGCTCATCGATACAAGAGGATCAGGACTATGCGATTGAAGGACATTGCCAAAACCACCGTGCTGGCCGGCGTGACGGCGTCGCTGTTGGCGGGTTGCTACACCATGGACCCGTACACAAATGAGCGTCAGGTGAGCAAGACGACGAAAGGCGCGGGGATTGGTGTATTGGCAGGCGCGGTCGCCGGCATGCTGACGGGCAACGACTCGCGGCAGCGTAAGAAGAACGCCCTGATCGGCGCGGGTGTTGGTGCGCTGGCGGGCGGCGCGGTCGGCAATTACATGGATCGGCAGGAATCCAAGTTGCGCGCGCAACTGCAGGGCACGGGCGTCAGTGTCACGAGAGTGGGTAACAACATCACGCTCAACATGCCGGGCAGCATCACGTTCCAGACGGACAGCTCCGATCTGCGTCCCAACTTCTTCGAAGTGTTGAACTCGGTTTCGCTGGTGCTGAAGGAGTATGACAAGACGATTCTCGAAGTCGCCGGTCACACCGACAGCACCGGTTCAGATCAGTACAACCAGGAGCTGTCGCAGCGTCGCGCTTCGACGGTGGCGCAGTATCTGACCAGCCGTGGTCTGAATAGCCAGCGTGTCATCACGGTGGGCGCGGGCGAATCACGTCCGATCGCGTCCAACGATACGCCGGAAGGCCGGCAAGCCAACCGTCGCGTCGAGCTCACGCTCGAGCCGCTGACAGCCAACTAAAAAAATAAGGCCCGGCAACTTCGCGTTGCCGGGCCTGGGTTGTACTGAGATCAGGCGGTCGCGGGCTCAGCAGGCGCCATGAACGTGCGCAGCTTGCCCAACGCATTGCTTTCGATCTGACGGATGCGCTCGGCCGATACGCCGTACTTCTCGGCGAGCTCGTGCAGAGTGGCTTTATCGTCCGTCATCCAGCGCTTCTGCAAAATGTCGCGGCTGCGGTCGTCCAACCGGCCCATGGCGTTCTGCAGGCGGCTCGACGAGTCGCTTTCCCATTCATCCGCCTCGACCTGCACGGCCGGATCGGAATCCGGTGAGGGCAGGAAAGCGGCCGGGCTGTAGACGTCGTCTTCTTCCGATTCCGGGGTGGGATCGAACGCGAGATCGCGGGCAGCCAGACGCTGCTCCATCTCGGTGACATCTTGCGTGCTCACGCCGAGGTCGCGCGCGACAGCCGCCGTCTCTTCAGCAGACAGCCACGCGAGGTTCTTCTTCATGCGACGGAGATTGAAGAACAGCTTGCGCTGCGCCTTCGTGGTCGCCACTTTTACGAGCCGCCAGTTGCGCAGCACGTATTCGTGAATCTCCGCGCGGATCCAGTGAACCGCGAACGACACCAGCCGCACATTCATCGACGGGTCGAAGCGCTTCACCGCTTTCATCATGCCGACGTTGCCTTCCTGGACGAGATCACCCAGAGGCAGGCCGTAACCGGTATAGCCACGCGCGATATGAACTACGAAACGCAGGTGCGACAACACGAGCTGCCGTGCGGCGTCGAGGTCGTCCTCGCCACGGTAACGGTCGGCCAGTTCACGCTCCTGCTCACGGGTCAGAACGGGGATGCGGGCTACGCGGTCAAGATAAGCGTCCAGGCTGCCGATCGGACCGGCGAGCGCGAGGGCGCCACTATTCGTCATCAAAGCAGTACCAGAGATCATCTGTACGGGTCTCTCCAGTGGGGGGTGAGAAGGATACTAGCACTCGATTTGTTGGAGTGCTAAGACCCGTTCGTGGTTCCTTGATAACCGAAATTCCCAAGCCTGACAGTGACTTGAGCGAAACGGAGTAGGTCCGTCTATCTCTTTTGAGCCAACGCACCGCGAGAGGTGAGGTTCCCCACCGCAGGGGAGCGCGTTATGAAAAACTACGCGCCTCTCTCTTGGCGGGTGAGTCGATCATGGATCCTGAAGCTCTGCTGTTCGCGCGCCTGCAGTTCGCTTTCACGATCAGCTTTCACATCATCTTTCCGGCGTTCACGATCGGCACGTCCGCCTTCATCGCCACCCTGCTGGCCCTGTATCAGCGCACAAAAAACGAACACTTCCACAGGCTTGCGCGCTTCTGGACGCGGATCTTCGCCGTCTCGTTCGCGATGGGCGTGGTCTCGGGGATCCCGCTGTCCTATCAGTTCGGTACCAACTGGAGCCGCTTCTCCGAGGTGACCGGCAACGTGATTGGGCCGCTCATCGGCTATGAAGTGCTGTCCGCATTTTTTCTCGAGGCCACGTTTCTCGGCATTCTGCTGTTTGGCTGGAACCGGGTGCCGGCGTGGCTGCACCTGCTGGCCGCGATTCTGATTGCGGTGGGAACCGCGATGTCCGGGTTCTGGATTCTCTCCGCGAACAGCTGGATGCACACGCCTGCCGGCCACGTCATGCGCGAGGGCATCGCCTATCCCGTTGACTGGATGCAGATTATCTTCAATCCGAGCTTCCCCTACCGCTTCATGCACATGATGACGGCCGCCTACCTGACCACGTCGGTGGTCGTGCTGGCCGTTGGCGCGCGCTATCTCGTGGCGCGTGTGTTCGAGACCGAGGCGCGGACCATGATCCGCATGGGCGTCGGAATGCTCGCCATTCTCGGCCCTGTGCAGCTCCTGATCGGGGATATGCATGGCCTGAACACGCTCGAGCATCAGCCGGTGAAAGTGGCCGCGATGGAAGGCCACTGGAAAGATGAAGGCCCCGCCAACCTGGTGCTCTTCGGTATTCCCGATGAGAAGCTGGGCGTGAACCATGCGCAGATCGCGATCCCCCGGCTCGGCAGCCTGATTCTCACGCACGAGTGGGAAGGTCGTTACAAAGGCCTCAAGGATTTCCCCCGTGATGAATGGCCGCCGGTCGCGAACGTGTTCTATGCGTTTCGCCTGATGGTCGGCATCGGGATGACGCTGATCGCCATAGGCCTCGTGGGCGCTTTTCTCTGGTGGCGGAAAAAACTGTTTACGTCCCGCTGGTACCTGAAGCCTGTGGGCTACGCGTGGCCGCTCGGGTTCATCGCCATCCTCGCGGGATGGATCACCACTGAAAGCGGCCGACAGCCCTGGGTCGCGTACGGAATCCTGCGAACGGCGGATGCGATCTCGCCTGTCGCTGGCGGCGCCGTGAAGACGTCGTTCTTCTCATTCGTGGTCGTGTACTGCGTGGTGTTTTCGATCGGCATCTACTACATCCGCAAGCTCATCCGGCACGGGCCGAGAGGTGCCGCGGTCGATCCGGGCACGCACGGGCCGCAAGGTTTGCCGAATCGTCCGCTGTCGACGGCGCAGGAGCCGGCACGCGAATCCCGCAGCCAGGAGCCTTCCGTATGAACGCCTTCACCGAGCTGACCGGAGTGGCGTACTGGCTGCCGGTGATCGCAGCGGCCGTTGTCGCTGTAGCGGTCGCGATGTATGTCGTGCTGGATGGCTTCGATCTCGGCATCGGCATTCTGTTCCCGTTCTTCCCGCGGGAGGCCGATCGCGACCAGATGATGAACTCCGTTGCCCCGTTCTGGGATGGCAACGAGACCTGGCTCATTCTCGGTGGCAACGGACTGTTCGTCGCCTTTCCGCTGGCTTACGCGATCATCATGCCGGCGCTGTATGTGCCGTTGATCGCGATGCTGCTCGCCCTCGTGTTTCGCGGCGTGGCGTTCGAGTTCAGATGGGTCGCGAAGCCGCACCATCGCAAGTGGGACATCGCCTTTGCCGCCGGCTCGTCAATCGCCGCCTTCACCCAAGGGCTGATGTTAGGTGCGCTGATCGATGGCATCCAGGTCGAGAATCGTCAGTTCGCTGGCGGCACGTTCGACTGGCTGACGCCTTTCTCGCTCATGTGCGGTGTTGGCGTGCTGGTGGGCTACGCGCTCATTGGCGCGTGCTGGCTTGTGATGAAGACAGACGGCGTCGTCGAGCAGCACGCTCGCAGTCGCGCTCGGGTGTTGCTGGTGGGCATGCTGGTGTTCATTGTGCTGGTGAGTGTGTGGACGCCACTCGAATATCCGCGCATTGCCGAGCGCTGGTTCGCGTGGCCCAACATGCTCTATCTGTCGCCCATTCCTGTGATCACGGCATTGCTTGCCGTCACGTGCTGGCGAGGCATCGTGGGGACGCATCCTTCGCTTGCCTTCTTCAGCGCGGTGGGGTTCTTCGTGATCTCGTTCATCGGGCTGATGATCTCGACGCTGCCTTATCTGGTGCCGCCGACGATCACGTTGTGGGAGGCTGCGGCGCCCGTCGAATCTCAGATGTTCATTCTGGTGGGCACGGGAATTCTGCTCCCGTTCATTCTCGGCTACACCGTGTTCATCTATTACACGTTCCGCGGCAGACTGCGCGCGGGCGAGGGCTATCACTGAGTCTCACGCCCGCGGCTCGATACTCCTCAGATGTTTGGCTGCGGAGATCCACGCGCCAAGCCAGCCCAAAGCGATGCCGATTCCCAGCAGCGCGGCAATATCCGGCGCGCCGGGTCCCTGGATCATGAAGTGACTGCCATAGAGTTGCGCAACGGTCGCCACCGGCGCATCGAGCGCGACCACGGCAACCGTGACGATTCCCCACGCCACCAGTGCACCTAACAATCCGTAGAAAATTCCGGCGTACAGAAACGGTCGGCGCACGAACCCATTCGAGCCGCCAACGAGCTTGATGACTTCGATCTCGGTACGGCGATTCAGAATCTCCAGGCGCACGGTGTTGCCGATGACGGCCAGCACGCCCGCGCCCAGAAACACCGCGGCGATCATCAGCACCGTCCGCAATACGTTGAGGATCGCGTTGAAGCGGTTCACCCACTCCGAATCCACCTGGACGATATCGACTTCGGGCCACGCCGTGAAATACCGCTTCAACACTTCAAGATCCGCCGGCGCATTCGCCGTGGCCGCGGGGCGAACGTGCAACACGTGCGGCAGCGGATTATCTTGCAGCGCCTCGAGCGCCGCACCGAACCCGGAGTAAGCGCGGAATTCCTCCAACGCCTTCTCCGAAGAAATGACCGTCACTTCGTCAACGCCACTACGTTCGCGCGCGCTCTTCGCGAGCTGCTCTGCTTTCGCGAGCGGCACGTCGGCTTTCAGATAAACGGATACATCCACCGCGTTGGCGAAATCTCCCGTTGCCACTCGCGCATTGGTCACGAAGAGTTTCAACGCCAGAGGCAACGCCAGCGCGAGCCCGATCACCAGCAAGGTCAGGCTCGTCGCAAATGGATTACGCAGCAGCCGTCCGAGCGAGCCGAGCATCGCCTGCACGTGCCGGATGCTGTAACTCGAAAGGCTCATCGTTGCGCGATCAGGTTGGGCAACTCGTCGTTGCCGCCGCCGATGATCCTGCCCTGGTCGACGACGATCTCGCGCTGCCCGAACTCGCGAACGAGCTGCACGTCATGTGTGGCGACGATGATCGTGACGCCGACCTCCTGAAAACGTTTGAACAGCCGCATGACTTCCAGCGCGAGATCAGGATCGAGATTTCCTGTCGGCTCATCGGCGATCAGAACCGGCGGCTTGCTGACAACCGCGCGGGCGATACCAACACGCTGCTGCTCTCCCACGGAAAGCTCGAGCGGCGACATCTTCTCCTTGCCGAGCAATCCCACCTGATCGAGCGCCGCGCGCACGCGCTTGTCGATTTCTTTCAGCGGCGTGTCGGCAACAACGAGGGGGAGTGCCACGTTGTCGAACACGGGCCGATCCGCCAACAATTTATGATCCTGAAAAACCACGCCGATACGGCGACGGAAGGCAGGAATGTGTCGCGACGGCAGCGATGACGTGTTCTTGCGATCTACGATGACGGTGCCGCGCGTCGGGCGTTCCAGCAGGGCGATGAGCTTAAGCACGGTGCTCTTGCCTGCGCCCGAGCGTCCCGTCAGAAACACCATCTCGCCCGCTTCGATGCGGAAGCTCGCGCCCGAGAGCGCCTCGCGTCCGTTGGGATACCGCTTGCTGACGCGATCGAAGACGATCAAGCGGCCTGCCCGCCCGTATTGTCGGTCGCGCCGACGCCTTCGACGAGCGCGGACGCAAAGGCCTCCGCGTCGAACTCACCGAAATCCTCAGGCTGCTCGCCGATGCCGATGAAGCGGATGGGCAGCCCGAGCTTGCGCGCGATCGCGATGACGATGCCGCCCTTCGCGGTGCCATCCAGCTTGGTGAGCACGAGCCCCGTGACGCCGATGGCTTCGTGGAACTGCACGGCCTGGGAGAGCGCGTTCTGGCCCTGATTGGCGTCCAGCACGAGCAGCACTTCGTGGGGCGCGGACGCGTCCACGCGCTGGATGACTCGCTTCACCTTCTTGAGCTCTTCCATCAGGTGGCTCTGACTGTGCAGACGCCCCGCTGTATCCGCAAGCAACACGTTGATACCGCGCGAACGCGCGGCCTGCACGGCGTCGAACACGACAGCGCCCGGATCCGCGCCGGCCTGCTGGGCCGCGAAGGCTGCGCCGGAGCGATCTGCCCAGACATTCAGCTGCTCGATTGCCGCCGCGCGAAACGTATCGCCGGCCGCGAGCATCACGCTGTTCCCCTGATCGTGCAGGCGACGCGATAGCTTGCCGATGGTGGTGGTCTTCCCCGAGCCGTTCACCCCGATGACGAGGATGACGTACGGCTTGCGGCTGCCGTCCACGACCAGCGGCTTCGCGCACGGCGCGAGGATATCGACGACAGCCGCCTTGAGAGCGGAGATGAGCGCATCGACATCCGCGAGCTCCTTGCGATCGACGCGCTTATGCAGGTCCGCGAGGATGTGCTCCGTCGCTTCCACGCCGACGTCCGCCGTGAGCAGGCGGGTCTCGAGCTCTTCGAGGATCTGATCGTCGATCTTGCGGCCGCGGAACAGCTCCGTCAGGTCGCGTGTGAGAAACGAATCGCCGCGATTGAGGCGAGCACGCAGCCGGCCGATGAAGCCCTGCTTCTCTTCCTTCGCGGTCTTTTCGACCTTCTCGCTCTTGTCGTCTTTGCCGAATAGTCGTCCGAACATGGGGGGTCGATCCTCGTGGCCGCGTATTGTAGCGGCCTCGAAAAAGAAGGGCGGCCCGTTAGCCGCCCTTCGTATCGCCCGTCTTGCGCGGACCGACGCTCCGCCGGCTAGGGCTGGATCACGCTTGGATTGCTGATGACAATCGCCGTTCCCGGCGCTGCGGGTGGCGTGGGCAGGCCGAGCGCGAAGAAGACCGATTCCCGCTGCATTTCCACCGTGACCTGCGCGCTGCCGGCCGGATTCAGGATCGAGCTGTGATCGCCCGCCGTGAAATTCACGTAAGCCCGATGACCGGCCGGATTGATCACCGGTCCAGGCGCCGCCGGCTGCGGGATTTTCGTTAATGCCGCTGCGGTGATGAGCCGCTGCGTCGCCGAGTTGGGAATCACCTGGTCCGCCGTCGCGGCAGAGGTGCCCACCACCTGCAGCATATGGATGGGCGTCTGCGCTGCGGCCGCGGCAACGTAATTCCACGGGTCGCCGGAATCGATCACGGTTTGCGCGTCCCGGAAGAACTGCTCGAGCAGGGTCGTGCCTTCCGTGAGGCCCTGCGCGGCGAGGCCCGCCAGCAGACGCGGGCTGAATGCCGGCGATTCGCGCAGGAATTTCGCAACGCCGCCGCCCGGCATGGCGAGTGTCGCGGTCTTCACGCTCGAGGCCGGGGCCACGCCCAGATAAACCGTTCCCACGATGGCGCCGAGCGAGTGACCCATGAAGTGGATGCGCGCCGGATCGATATCGCCGCCCGCGATGCCGTCCAGATCGAGATTCTGTACGGAGCGGGAGAGGGTCAGCAGATCCGCGGCGGCCTGCCGAAGATTGTCACGCGACGTGAGCAAGCTCGCGATGTTGATGAAGTGCGTGCCGGACGAGTCGCGAATGCCATCGGCGCCGGCCGCGCCAGTCTGATTGTTGACGAGGTCCAGATCGAACGTGCGCTCGATGGACGTCGTTGCGCCCGCGCTCGTGCGCGCATACAGCGGGTTGTTAGCGTTGGTGATTCCGTGCAAGGGCTGATCGATTGCCACCACGACGAAGCCCGCGTCAGCAAACGCATCCGCCACGGGGAACATGTTGGTTCTGTCGCCCGTGATGCCGTGCTGAAAAATCAGCACGGGCCAGCCGGAGGCGGGTTTGTTTGCTCCGGCCGCGGCGGTAGCGTTAGGCACCGTCACCAACAGCGGAGCGGGCAGCGTTTCCGTTGTGATCGGCACGGGGTTGAATCGTGTGACATGCCGGCTCGACGCATCATTGGGCGAGGGGTTGGCCTGCCATGCTCCGGTCAGCGGCGCCGTGCGGCTGAGATAGTAAGGAAGGTTGATGGTGCCCGCATAGACGTTGGCTTTGCCCGCGAGTGCCGTGTTGACCTGTTTTGTCGTGAGCCCGCTGTTGACGGCTGCGATGGGTTGCGCGACAGCCGTGTTGGCAATGATGTCCAGAGAATCGCGCGTCGATTGCGTCGAGAAGCTGAAGGACAGCACGACGTTGGCCGGGTTGACGCTTGCTGCAGCGGCAAGCTGCAGATGCGCGCCAACGAGGCGGCAGATGCCGTTTAGCGTGCTGTTGGTGATCGCGGCACAGCTTGGCAACGCGGCCTTGATGTTGGCGTAGTCGCTGTCGGGCGTAGTCACCGCGCCCGTGGACGTTTTGATCTCATTCGTCAGCAACACGAGATAACCATTGTTGGTGGCGCCCGTGCTCGCGCGCAGCGGCTTCAGGGGCCGGATCTCGAGGATGGTGTTACCCACTCCGGTTTCGGGCGCGAGGCCCGCCTCGAAGTCCGTTCCTAACACGAGCGGCGCGCCGATGCCGGTCGTTGCCTTCGTGGTGTTGTCGATCGTGACGGGAAACACACGCACCGAGCTTGCGGTAAACGTGGCCGGATCGAGCGCGCTGCCGAATCTGGCGCGAATCACCGCCGTGGTCGAGAAGCCGTCCAGCGAGTTCATCGCGGCCAGGCTCGGCATGAGCGCGTTGGCCGGCAGGTTCAGCGTGCCGTCGGTCGAGCCTGAGAAATATAAGTCCGTCGGAAACGGCAGCAGTCCCTGCAATGGTCGAAACACTGCCGCGGTGGCAGGTGTTGCGGGTGGCGTGTTACCCGGATTGCCGTTCCCGCTCGAGGGATCGGGAGGTCCGATTTCGGGACCATTGTCCGAGCTCCAGCATCCACCCAGCAGCAACACGACGGCCACGGTGGCCGCTGCAACGATCCTGTTCATGTACCTGGCTCCTCAATGAGACTTGACCGGTCGCGATCATCATGTGCGCCGGGCTGCTTGTAATAGTGGCCGTAGGGTACGCTTGCCCCAAGAACCCTAGCAAGCCACACCGGCACAGCTGAAATTGACGCGACCAATCAAACGAACTCACGCTCGCGACGTCGATAAGACGCGTGGCTCCAACGCGCGGATGTTGCGCATCATTGGCGGCGAATGGCGTGGCAGGCGGCTGCGATTTCCGGAAGCCGCGGACATCCGGCCCACGCCGGACCGTGTGCGCGAAACCGTTTTCAACTGGCTCAACATGCGGCTTGCCGGCGCGCGCTGCCTCGATCTGTTCGCAGGCAGTGGTGCGCTCGGACTCGAAGCGCTGTCGCGCGGCGCGGCGCACGTGACATTCGTTGAGAGCGACGCGGCCGCCGCGCGGGCCCTGCAAGATGTGTTGGCGGAATGGGGTGGCGCTCGTGACGCGCGGGTAGAGCGTGCCGACGCGCTTCGTTTTCTCGGCGGAGCGCCTCGTCCTTACGACATCGTGTTCCTGGATCCGCCCTTCGGTGCCGAGCTGCTCGAGCAAGCCGCGGCCCGTCTGGAAGCCGGTTCCTGGCTCGCTCAGGACTCCGTTATCTACCTCGAGTGCCCGGCCCGTGAAGGTCTGCCGGCGCTGCCGGCGAACTGGCGAGTGAGCAAAGCGAAGCGGGCGGGCGAGGTCGGGTATCATCTTGCCGACCGAGAGCCGCTGAAAGTCGGTCTGAATGAAGCGTAACGCCATTTATCCTGGCACGTTCGATCCCATCACCAATGGGCACCACGATCTGGTGCGCCGGGCGTCGTCCATTTTTGATCGGGTAATCGTGGCCGTGGCCGCGAATCCCAACAAGGCGCCGATGTTTCCGCTCGAGAAGCGTGTGGAGCTTGCCGCCCGCGTGCTGGCGGATCTGCCCAATGTTCAGGTGTTGGGTTATTCCGGCCTGACAGTGGAGTTCGCGCGCAAGAACAACTCGCACGTCATCGTGCGCGGCCTGCGTGCAATGTCAGATTTCGAATTCGAATTTCAGCTGGCGAACATGAGTCGCCATCTGTCACGTGATATCGAGACCGTGTTTCTCACGCCGCAGGAACAGCTCACGTTCATCTCTTCCACACTCGTACGTGAGATTGCGGTGCTCGGCGGCAATGTCAGCGAGTTCGTGCATCCGGTGGTCGTCGAAGAATTGCAGAAACAAAGGCGACCATGATGTTTGTCAGGAGGGCCCGGCTCGCACGGGCCGTGCTCGGTGTTGTTTTCCTCGCGATTACGCTGGTCGCTACCGGCGCGGAACGCGCCCCCGGCAAAGCGGCCATCGCCACAGCGCATCCCCTCGCGACAGCGGCGGGCCATGAAATTCTGGATCAGGGCGGCAACGCATTCGACGCTGCTGTGGCTGTGGCAGCCGCGCTCGCCGTCGTCGAGCCGAATGCGTCAGGGTTGGGCGGTGGCGGGTTTTTCCTGTTGCATCGAGCATCTGACAGTCTCGACACGATGATCGACGCACGTGAGAAAGCGCCCGGCGCCGCTTCTCGCGATATGTATCTCGATGCGCAGGGCAATGTCATTCCCGGCCTCTCCACGGATACGGCGCTCGCCGCCGGCATTCCGGGCGAGCTGGCGGGTCTCGACCTCCTGACGAAGAAGTACGGCAAGCTGCCTCTGAGCAAGAGCCTGCAGCCGGCGATCCGGCTCGCGAACGCAGGGTTTCCGCTGTATCCGCGTCTGCAGGGAGGCATTCGGGGCAAGCGCGATCTGTTTCTAAGATCGCCGCTGACGATGCAAACATTTCTGGTGAAAGGCGAAGTGCCGCCGCTCGGGTACGTCATCCGGCAGCCGGAGCTCGCGCGTACGCTGACCCTTATTTCCAGGGAAGGCGCTGATACCTTCTACAAGGGTGCGCTGGCGAAGAAACTCGCGGCTGGCGTGCGCAAGCTCGGTGGCATCTGGACCGAGCAGGATCTCGCCGAGTACACCGCTATCGAGCGCAAGCCCATCATCGGACAGTATCGCGGCGCGCGCGTCGTGTCTGCGTCGCCGCCCGCTTCCGGAGGCATCGCGCTGGTCGATGCGCTGAATATTCTGGAAGGCTTCGATCTTTCCCGGCTCGACACGGTGACACGCAAACATCTGGTCATCGAGGCGATGCGTCGCGTGCATCGCGATCGCGCGGATTATCTGGGCGACCCGGATTTCGTCGACGTGCCCGTCGATCGGCTGATCAACAAGCTGTATGCGGACGGCCAGCGCACGTCCGTCAGCCTCGATCATGCCTTGCCCAGCGAGTGGCTGCCGACGACCGCGAGCCGCGCCAATCAGGGCATGCACACGACGCATTTTTCAGTGCTCGATGCGGAAGGCAATCGCGCGGCGGTGACCATTACGCTGAATCAATGGTTCGGCAACGGGCTCACCGTGCCGGGCACCGGCATCCTGCTCAATAATCAGATGGACGATTTCTCGAGCAAGCCGGGCTCGCCCAATGGTTACAAGCTCATCGGCGCGGAAGCGAATGCCATCGCGCCGGGCAAGCGCATGTTGTCGTCGTCTACGCCGACGTTCATCGAGTCGGATCGCGGTCTGATGATTACGGGCTCGCCGGGCGGCAGCTCCATCATCGGCATGGTGTTGTTGGCGACGCTCGATTTCATGGACGGCCGGAGCGCGACGGATATCGTCAGTGCGCCACGCTTCCATCATCAGTATTTCCCGGACGTGGTGCAGTTCGAGCCCAACGCGTTGACTGCCGGCGAGCAGGCCGAGCTCATCCGTCGCGGCCACAAACTGAAGCAGGGTCAGACGTGGGGCAATATGCAGGTCATCACCTGGGATTACGCGTCGGGCAAGGTCGAGGCCGCTGCCGATCCGCGAGGCTTTGGCGAAGGCGCCGTGTACTGACCTGAGCTTACAAAGTCACTTCTGACACGTCGGGCAGTAATACGTAGAGCGCTGCCCCTGCACCAGCGCGCGGATCGCTGTCTTGCAGTTCCGGCACGGCTCATCCGGCCGTTCGTAGACAAACAACTTCTGGCGGAAGTAGCCGGGGTTGCCGTCAGCGCCGACGTAATCCCGCAGCGTCGTGCCGCCCACCTTGATCGCCATCGCCAACACCGTGCGTATCGCTTTGGCAAGTTTCGCGGCTTCGTCGCGTGTCAGACTGCTTGCGCGACGCTTGGGGCGAATGCCTGCTCTGAACAGCGCCTCACTCGCGTAGATGTTGCCCACGCCGACGACCAGCCGGCTGTTCATGATCAATTGTTTGATCGCCACGCGACGCTTGCGTGTGATGGCAAACAGATAGTCGGCGTTGAAAGCCTCATCGAACGGTTCCGGCGCGAGCTTCGCCAGCAGCGGGTGCGTGTTGGGATCATCCGTCACGTAATGCAGGCTGCCGAAACGGCGCGGATCGTTGAAGCGCAGCACCTGCCCGGAATCGAGCACGATGTCGAAGTGGTCGTGTGCGAGTCGCGGTGTATCCGCGGGCAATACTCTCAGGCTTCCAGACATTCCGAGATGTAACAGGAGCGCGCCGGCCTCGAGCCTGAGCAACAGATATTTGGCGCGCCGGTCGACCTTGACGATTTTCTGGCCGGCCACGGCGCCGGGCAGATCGTCCGCCACGCGCCAGCGCAGGCGCGGCTCATACAGATCGAGCCGCACGATGCCGTGCCCCTGGGCATGGGGCTCAATACCGCGACGGGTCGTTTCGACTTCGGGAAGCTCGGGCATGTCACTTCACGGACGTGCGCAAACAAAAAACCCGGCAGTGAGCCGGGTCTTTCGTAAATTCAGCAAGGCGTGCACCGTCAGGCGCAGCGGGACCGCTTACTTGATCTTCGTTTCCTTGAACGCCACGTGCTTGCGCACGACGGGGTCGAACTTGCGCACTTCCATCTTGTCCGGATGCAGACGCTTGTTCTTGGTGGTCACGTAGAAGTGGCCGGTGCCGGCGGTGGAGAGCAGCTTGACCTTCTCGCGCATGACTCAAATCCTCAAAACTTGTCGGCTCAACAGGGGGTCAGATCTTCTTGCCATCGGCGCGCAGATCGGCCACGACGGCGTCGATGCCACGCTTCTCGATGGTGCGCAGGCCGTGCGTGGAGATTCGCAGGGAGACCCAACGCTTTTCGGTCTCGAGCCAGAAACGCTGCACATGCAGGTTCGGCAGGAAGCGGCGGCGCTTTCTGTTGTTGGCGTGAGAGACGGTGTTACCGACGGCCGGCCGCTTGCCGGTGATCTCGCAGACGCGGGACATACACAACAACCTTGAAAAAACTGTATTTGGAACACGCGCCCCACGAAGGGCCGCGCACGAAAGAGCGCGGCTTTATACATGAGTCACCGGACCACCGCAACCGAATCAGCGGCAAGATCAGCGGCAAGCCACGCTGTTCGAGTCTCGCCAGCGTGCGCGTCATCCCTTGGAAATCAATGCGTTGCCACGGCTGCACCGCACCCTTACAACAGCCCGTGCTCGGCAAACGAAAAGCAGCACTTCTCGCCGACGATGATGTGATCCAGCACACGGATGTCGAGCAGGATGAGCGCTTCGCGCAAGCGCTGCGTGACGATTTCATCCGCATGGCTCGGCTCGGTCGCCCCCGAGGGATGATTGTGCGCCAGGATCACCGCCGCCGAGTTGTGGAACAGCGCCTGCCGGATGACGTCCCGCAAATGCACGTGCGCCCCATCGATGGTGCCGCGCGCTACTTCATCGAACGCGAGCATGCGATGCCGGTTGTCCAGATGCAGGCAGCCGAAGACCTCGTGCCGCAGATCTCGCAGTTTCGCCCGGAGGAATTCCAGGGTTCGTGCCGGCTGATCGAGCAGCGGACCGGGATCGACCCCATCGCCATAGTGCCGGCGCGTGAGCTCGAGCGCCGCCTGCAGAACGCAGTACCGCGCCATGCCTACGCCCGGCTGCCGCAGGCAGTCTTCACGCTCGGCGCACAGCAGGCGGCGCAGCGAACCGAATTTCTTGATGAGGTTGCGGCCGATCTGCACGGCCGAATTGCCCCGGGTGCCCGACCCGAGAAGCACAGCCAGAAGCTCCGCATCGGAAAGTGTGTGGGCGCCGGCCGCGAGCAGCTTCTCGCGCGGACGATCATCTGCAGGCCATTCATGGATTGCCATTGTCTTACCTGTGAATCGTTACGAGCCATTGCGGGAAGGGTTGGCGTGGAAAGAGCGGCTATTGTGGTGGCATGGCAGCGTCGCGGCGAGCGGCGAAAGCGGTGTGATCATCGCAATACGCAAGCTTCTTCTCAGGTCATTCCAGAGGGGTGTTTGCCTCCCCGCTCGCTCGCGCCCGATAATCGATCCATTCTTCGAGCGGACCTCCCATGCAAGGCAAGCGCATCCTTCTCGGTATCACCGGCGGCATCGCTGCGTACAAGAGCGCGGATCTCGTCCGTCGCCTGCGCGAGCGCGGCGCCGAGGTGCAGGTCGTCATGACCGAGTCCGCTCGTGAGTTCATTACGCCGATGACGTTTCAGGCCCTGTCCGGCCGCGAAGTGCGCACCGGCCTGTGGGATTCGGCGGCCGAAGCCGCCATGGGCCATATCGAGCTGGCTCGCTGGGCAGACCTCGTTCTCGTCGCCCCCGCCAGTGCAGATTTTCTCTCGCGCCTCGCTGCCGGCCGGGCAGATGACCTCCTTGCCACGCTATGTCTCGCGACGGAGTCGCCCATCGTCGTCGCGCCCTCGATGAATCGTGTGATGTGGGCCAACGAGGCTACGCAGGCGAACGTCGAGCTGCTCAAGCAGCGCGGAGTACGGGTGCTCGGCCCGGGCAGCGGAGATCAGGCCTGCGGCGAAGTGGGGGATGGGCGAATGCTCGAACCCCTCGACATCATTGCAGGCATCACCCCGGTATTGCCGGCGCCGCAGGGCCGGTTGTCAGGCAAGCGGGTGCTGCTGACTGCGGGCCCAACACGGGAACGGGTTGATCCTGTGCGCTTCATCAGCAATCGCAGCTCAGGAAAAATGGGTTTCGCCATTGCGCAGGCTCTGCGGAATGAAGGCGCGGAGGTCGTGCTCGTGTCGGGCCCCGTGAATATCGCCACGCCGCCGGGCGTGCGGCGTATCGACGTGGAAAGTGCGTTAGACATGCTCAACGCCGTCATGGGTGAAGTGGAAGGCGTCGACATTTTTGTCTCGACTGCCGCCGTGGCGGATTACCGGCCGAGCTCGCCTTCCGCGCAGAAGATCAAAAAGACCTCGGACACTTTCGATCTGCATATGGATCGCACCGTGGACATTCTCGCCACCGTGGCCGCGCGTCCGTTGGCAGAGCGACCGTTCGTTGTCGGTTTCGCCGCCGAGACGGAAACGGTGGAGCAGCATGCCCGCTCGAAGATGCTGCGCAAGAATCTGGACATGATCGCGGCCAACGAAGTCGGCGACGCCAAGGCGTTCGACTGTGATGACAATCAGCTCATCGTCATCTGGCGCAACGGTCGCCGTGAGCTCGAGAAGGCATCGAAGCCCGTGCTCGCCGCGCAGCTGGTGCAGCTCATTGCCGAGGTGCTGGCGGAACGTCAGCAACAGCCTGCGCAACTCGGCACCGCTCGCGCTTAAACTCTCCGCATGACTCAAACCAACCGGCGCCCCCTCAAGGTGCGCATTCTCGACGCGCGTATCGGTAAAGAATTTCCGCTGCCCGCCTATGCCACCGCGGGCTCCGCGGGTCTGGATCTTCGTGCCTGCCTCGATGCGAGCTTCGTGCTCACGCCGGGTCGCTCGGAGCTCATTCCCACCGGGCTCGCCATTCATCTGGACGATCCGGGTCTTGCCGCCGTGGTGTTACCGCGCTCGGGTCTCGGCCACAAACACGGCATCGTCCTCGGCAACCTCGTTGGCCTGATCGACTCGGATTACCAGGGGCAACTGATGGTGTCGGTGTGGAATCGCGGCCTCGAGCCTTTCACCATCCAGCCGGGCGATCGCATCGCGCAGCTCGTCGTCGTCCCCGTGGTGCAGGTCGATCTCGAAGTGGTCGATGATTTCACGGCCACCGCACGCGGCGGTGGCGGCTTCGGCCATTCCGGCCGCGGCTGATCAGTTCTAGCGCGGGATGTGCAGTTCCCGATAGCGGGTGATGTCCGCTTCGAACTGCGCGCGCAAAGTCGCCTGTTCGGTTTCTTTAGCAGTCAGCGCCGTGCGCTGGCTGCGCATTTCATTGAGCGTGCGGATGAGATCCTCGGCGAGATCATCCGGCATGCGTTTCGCGTTTGCGGTGGGGCTGTAAGGCTTGAAGCGCATGGCGCGAGCCTGGAGTGTGCCGAGGCGCGCTCCGAGACTCTCGACGTACTGTTCGGCCGCGCGTCGCTGGCCGTCGATCTGATCAAGCCGCGTATCGCGGAGCGACTCGATGTCTTTCACCGACGTGTAGGTCGTCAGCAGAAAGCTGTCGTGCTCTTTCTTGCGTAACTCTTCTTCACGCAGCCGCTCTTGCGCGGCAAGCTCGGCGGGACTGAGTGGTGCTGTCAGCTTGCGCACCTCCACGCCCTGATTGTTGAGCACGGAGCTTTCCTGTTGGGAATACTGCGGCGGCAGGCGATCGCCGTAATGGGTAACCCCTTTCTCGTCAGTCCACTTGTAGGTGACGTTCTTGTCGTTGGCGGACTTGTTTTTCCCCTGTCCCCACGCATCGGGCACGGACGTCGCAAACACTGCGAACGTAACAAAGGCGAACAGCGAGACGCGGGCCGGCATGCGGCACACCATGTTGTAGGTCAATGACGACACATCTTCGCTGGAGGGTCATCGCCCCGCAAGGGTCATACGATGCCGTACCGCTCTCTGTAGGCCCGCAGCGATGTGAGCTGCTCGGCAGAAATGCGTACTCGTCCATCCGCCGGTGTTGCGAGCGCCTCGATGAGATCCGCGAGTGTGACGACGCTCACACACTTCAGTCCGTGTTGGGTCTCGAGCTCCTGCACGGCGGACAACGCGCCCTGGCCGCGTTCCTGCCGATCCAGCGCCAGCGCGACGGCAACAGGCTCAGCCTGCGCACCCCTGATGATGTCGAGGGATTGCCGGATAGCGGTGCCGGCCGTGATCACATCGTCGATTACTACGACGCGTCCGCGGAGCGGGCTGCCGACGATGCTGCCACCTTCACCGTGATCCTTCGCTTCCTTGCGGTTGAAGGCATAAGGCACGTTGCGATGATGTTGTTCGGAGAGCGCGATCGCCGTTGCCGTGACGAGCGGAATGCCCTTGTAGGCCGGCCCGAAGAGCATGTCGAACTCGATGCCGGAGCCGATCAGCGCCGCGGCATAACATTGCCCGAGCGTCGCGGCGGCCTCGCCGTCGCTGAACATGCCGGCGTTGAAGAAGTACGGGCTTTCCCGGCCCGACTTCAGCTTGAAGCTGCCGAAGCGGAGCGCGTCGCGCTCGAGCGCGAGATCGATAAACGTGAGCTGATGATTCTGCATGATCTGAGGAGGGGCCCCTTCGAATTGCGCGGGACGGTGCCATCGCACGCTTCACCGTGTCAAATCCCGCTATCATTCATGCGTGCGTATTGTCACATTCAACGTCTGCGGCATTCGTTCAGCCGCATCCAAGGGCGCGTTCCGCTGGCTCGCGACGCAGAACGCCGACTTCATCTGCCTGCAGGAAACGAAGTGCCACGTGCATCAGCTCGTGGATCACGACGTCGAGATTCCAGGCTACAAGAGTTATTTCCACGAGGCGCAGCGCAAAGGCTATGCCGGCGTGGCGATCTACACGCGGCACGAGCCCGACAAGGTCATCCGCGGCTTCGGCGTGCCGGAGTTCGACGATGAAGGCCGCTATATCGAAGTGCAGGTGGGCGGGCTTTCCGTGGTGTCGCTGTATCTTCCTTCGGGGTCCGCGGGACCGGAGCGGCAGGCGTCGAAGAATCGCTTTCTCGACGCGTTCATTCCGCATCTCGCGCGGCTGCGCAAGCGCCGCCGGCATTACATCCTCGCCGGCGACTGGAACATCGCGCACAAGCCGATCGATCTCAGGAACTGGAAAGCGAACCAGAAAAACTCAGGATTCCTTCCTGACGAGCGCGCGTGGCTCGATCGCCTGTTTGGTCCCGCGGGTTACGTCGATGCGTTTCGCGAAGTGAATACGCTGCCAGATCAATACACGTGGTGGTCGAATCGTGGCCAGGCGCGAGCAAAGAACGTAGGGTGGCGCATCGACTATCAGGTCGTGAGCCAATCACTCGCGGGTTGCGCTCGATCCACCGCGGTTTACACGGGCGAGCGTTTTTCAGATCACGCGCCCCTGATCATGGACTACGAGATTCCTCCCAGGTGAATGCGACTACCGTGAACGGGGACGCCCCTGCGCCGCAAGGCGCGCCGCCGCCCAAGCCGACGATTCGCGAAGTGCTCTCGAGTCCGAAGATGCTCGCCATCATGGTGCTCGGCGCCGCCTCGGGCTTTCCGAACCAGGTCACGGAAAGTGCGCTGCAGGCGTGGCTCAAGGATTCCGGCTCGAGCAACACGACGATCGGCATCCTGAGTTACGTCGCCATTCCTTATCTGTTGAAGTTTCTCTGGGCGCCTTTCCTCGATCGGTATCCGCTTCCGCTGTTAGGTCGTCGTCGCGGCTGGATTCTCCTGACGCAGATCGCCATTGCGGCAGCCATTGCTTACATGGGCCTGCAGAATCCGTCCGTGTCGCTGGCGATGGTGGCGGTGTGCGCCGTGATCATCGTGTTCTTCTCTGCTTCGCAGGACATCGTGATCGATGCCTATCGCACTGACGTCGCGAAGCCCGCCGAGCGGGGCCTCGCCGCCGCGGCCAACAATCTCGGCTATCGCGTGTCGGCGTGGTTTGCCTTCGCTTTTGCCCTGATCGTCGCGGATGCATTCGGCTGGCGGCTTGCATTCTTCGCGCTCGCGGGTGTGATGGTGCTGTTTGCAATCGGCACGTGGCTCGCACCGGAGCCGGAATATAAGAACGCCTCGCCCACGTCACTCAAAGATTCGGTGGTGACGCCTCTGCGCGAGCTGTTAGGAACGCCCAGCGCGATCACCTTCATTGTGCTCATCATGCTCTTCAAGGTCGGGGACGCTTTCGCGCTGAAGCTCTTCACCCCGTTCCTGATGGACGTCGGCTTTACGAAGACCGAGATCGGCCTCGTCGCCAAGGTGGTGATGGTGTCGAGCGCCATTGTCGGCGCTGTACTCGGCGGCATCTGGATGGTGAAGCTCGGCCTGCTGCGCGCGATGCTGTTGTTCGGCGTCCTGCAGACGGTGACCAATCTCGCTTATCTGATGTTGGCGCTCACGGGAAAGAGCTATCCGCTGATGGTGTCGGCCGTCGCGATCGACAATCTGGCGGGTGCGATGGGCAACATCGCATCGGTAGCGCTGATCATGGCTCTGTGCGACGTGCGTTACAGCGCGTTTCAGTACGCACTGTTATCCGCCATCGCCGTGTTGCCCCGTTATGCGCTCGGGGGCCCGGCGGGCTGGCTTGCCGATTTCGGAGGCTGGGATACCTATTACATCGTCAGCTTTCTGATCGGGCTGCCGGGGATCCTGTTGGTCTGGCTCCTGCGCACCAAGGTGCGCGAGCTGGACGCACGCTGACTCACTCCAGCTGATCGATCTCGTCTAGAGAGCCGGCGTTCAGATCGCGGCTTTCGTCCGTCACATCGTTGAAGAGATTGTCGGCGGTCGCCGAGTCGACATCGACCGCGCCGGTATAGTCTTCCGGCGGGGCGGCGGTTTTGAGCGCGCCTTCTTCCCACTGCGCTTTCCAGTCTTCCAGGTCCATTTCCTCGACCGTGCCGTCGAAGTGCTGGATCTCGATGGTGGCGTCACTGTCGTCCAGCGCCACCACTTCAAACAACTCGCCGCCGTTCAGTCGATACCAGTCCCCGATCGCGGGCTGTTGAACCGTCATCGCGCATTCCTCCTGCGACATGCTCCCGGATTGTTAGTGCTATGCTCGGCCGCGCGAGAGCTGAACGCGATCCGATGTTGCTCTCCACCTGTGACACATTCAAGAACACCTTTGTCCCTGGCGCGCGACAGCATGCTCGAGCAAATACTGAAATTCTTTGTAACTTTCTTCGTCGTCGTGGAGCCGGTGTCGCTGATTCCCGTATTCAGCAGCCTCACCGAGGGCGCGAGCGATACATACAAACGCAAGATGGCCATAAAAGCCGTCGTCATCGCATCAGTCATCCTGATGGCGTTTGCGCTCGGCGGCTCCCGATTCCTGTCGCTCATGGGCATCAGCCTGGAGGCGTTCAGAATCTTCGGTGGCCTGCTGTTATTCCTGATCGCGCTCGAAATGGTGTTTGCGCGCGAGTCGGGTACTAGAACATCGACCGCGGAACGTGCAGAGAGCCGGCAGCGCGCCGATATCTCTGTGTTTCCGATCGCGTTTCCGTTCATCGCCGGGCCCGGAGCGATCGCCACCATCCTGCTGTGGTTCGGGCCGGTGCGTATTGGCGAGCAGCCCTTGCTGTTTGCGGGATTTCTCCTCGCCGTTGCCCTGGTTCTCGCGATCGCGCTGGCCATGATGTATCTCGCCGGACCTCTCGTGCGACTCATCGGCGTAACGGGCGCCAACGTGGCGAACCGTCTGCTCGGTGTCGTACTGGGGGCCCTTGCCGTTCAGTTCGTCATCGACGGTTTGCGCGGCAGCTTTCTCTCTTAGAACTCAGACGCGCCGCGCGAACGCCAGGTCCCACACACCGTGGCCGAGTCGCTCACCGCGCCTCTCGAAGCGAGTGGGCAAGCGTTCGGACGGTCTAGGAACGAACGTGCCTTCGTCTGAAAGGTTCCTCAATGAAACACAGGCGCTCAGCACTTCGAGCATCTGCTCCGCGTAAGGCTCCCAGTCGGTTGCGAGTCGCAGGCGGCCGTCCAGCTTCAAGCGTGTGACGATGAGATCGACAAACGGTCGCTGCACGAGGCGGCGCTTGTGATGGCGCTTCTTGTGCCACGGGTCGGGGAAGAGAACTAACACTTCGTCGAGCGAGGCGGGTGGAATCTGCCGCTGCAGCACTTCAACGGCGTCGTGGCAGATGATGCGCAGATTTGTCAGGGACTGCGTTTCCGCCTCGAGCAGCAGCCGGCCGACGCCCGCCCGATGCACTTCGATGCCGAGGTGATCCTTGTCGCGATGCGCCGCCGAGATGGCGGCAATATTGTCCCCATTGCCGAAGCCGATCTCGACCACGCGGGGCGCCTTGCGACCGAACACCACGTCGAGGTCCAGCTGCTGCGGTTCGAAGTCGATGCCGTATTTCGGCCAGAGATCTTCGAGCGCGCGCAGCTGGCCGTCGGTGATGCGTCCATTCCGCGTGACGAACGAGCGAACGGCGCGGGAGCGAGCGGGCTTCCTGGCCTGAGCCTGCAGTCGCACCATGTCCACGAGAATCTTTCCGTCAGCGGCCGGCGGACGCGCTTGCAAATAAGCGTCGGCGACTTCGTCGATGAACGCCGTTCGGCTCGCCTCGGGAATCAGGCCCGTGTAAGGATGCCACGCCGAGCGCAACCAGCCGATCAGCGCCTCCCGGCCCGCATGAGACATCGTTTTTGGAATGAGCCGCGCGTCGATGACTTCCAGGCCGGCGGCCAGCAGCCATCGCGTGTAATCCTCAGCACTGTTGAAAGCAAAGTTGTTTGGCGACAGTTGCGAGACGTCGATCCATCGAGGCCGCGCACCTACTTCTTCAAACGCTGCGATGATGCCGGCGCCGTTTCCCTTGCCGCCGAACTGCGCGAGAAATCGGCCACCGGGCTTCAGCGCGCGTGCGATGCCTGCAATGGCAGCGTGTTGGTCCAGTACCCAATGCAAGGTCGCATTGGAGAACACGGCGGTGAACTCAGCATCAAAGGGCAGCGCCGCCGCACTAGCCTGCATGAAACTGACATTAGGCGGTGTAGCCGGCTTCTCGAACCGCTCGCGTGCGAACGCCACCATGTCTGCTGAGAGATCGACGCCTACGACGCGACCTTGTGGAACCTGTTCCGCAATGGCCGCAGTGTTACGGCCATCGCCGCAGCCGATGTCGAGCACGACATCGTCGGGACGTAACTCCAGCAGCGGCAGCAGTTCTTTTGCCCAGTTTTCCTGACCTTGAGAATGACGTGCGTAGTCGTCAGCGTTCCACGTGTACATACCGCTCGATCAGATTTCGCCGTGCCAGGCGAACCCGTCACGACCGATCAACGCGCTCGACGCGGCCGGGCCCCATGTGCCTGCGATGTAAAACTTCGGCGGCTCATCCGCCTGCGCCCAGCCCGCGCGGATCGGATCGATCCAGCGCCACGCGGCATCGAGCTCGTCTCTGCGCATGAACAGCGTGAGATTGCCTTTCACGACATCCATCAGCAGACGCTCGTAAGCATCCATCTGCTGTTCCTTGAAGCTGTCGGAGAGATCGAGCGCGAGGCTGACCGGTTTCAGGCGCATGCCTTCGCCCGGAGTTTTCGCGAGCACCGTAAGCGTGATGCTTTCCTCGGGCTGCAACTGGATGACGAGACGGTTCGGGGTGCGGCTCGCGGCGCCCGGCGACTCGAAGATGGAGTGCGGAATATCTTCGAACGTGACGACGATTTCCGTCAGGCGTTCCTGCAGTCGCTTGCCTGTACGCAAATAGAACGGCACGCCGGACCAGCGCCACGTCTCGATCTCCACTTTCAAAGCGACGAAGGTCTCCGTCGTGCTGTCGGCGGCGATGTCTTCCTCTTCTACATAGCCCGGCACGGGACGGCCACCTGCCGCGCCTGCCTTGTATTGTCCTCGCACTGTTTTGGTCTGCGCATCGCGCTCCGTGATGGGCTTCAGCGCGCGCAACACTTTCAGCTTCTCGTCGCGCATCGCGTCCGGGTCGTTGGTGGCGGGCGGCTCCATCGCGAGGATGCAGAGAAGTTGCAGCAGATGGTTCTGCACCATGTCGCGGAGCGCACCGGTGCGCTCATAGAAATGTCCGCGCCGCTCGACACCGAGTTGCTCGGCAACGGTGATCTCGACGTGGCTGATGAGACCCCGACGCCACAGCGGCTCGAACAGCGTGTTGCCGAAGCGCAGGGCGATGAGATTCTGGACCGCTTCCTTGCCGAGGTAATGATCGATGCGGTAGATCTGATGTTCCTGAAAGATGGCGCCGACGGCGGAGTTGATCTGCTCCGCGGATTCGCGATCCTCGCCAAGCGGCTTCTCGAGCACGACGCGCGACTTCGGCGTCACGATGTTGGCGGCGGCGAGATTCGAACAGGTGGCCGTGAACAGCTCGGCGGACATCGACAGGAAAAGCACGCGGATCGCGTCCTCATGACCTTTGAGCACGTCGGCGAGTTTGTAGAAGTGCTCGACTTCCGTCGCATCGACCTGGACGTAATCCACGATGCGGGTGAACGCAACCCACTGTTCCTCAGTCAGCTCCGCCGCGCGGATGTGCTGGCGGCAGTTTTCCTCGATCTCCTTGAGGTATTGCTCACGTGTCAGCGCGGAGCGCGCGACACCGAGAATTCTGGAATCGGAACCGATCTGTCCGGCTGCATGCCTGCGATAGAGCGCAGGAAGCAGCTTACGCATGGCCAGGTCTCCGGTGCCGCCAAACAGCACCATGTCGAAGCGATCGAGTTTTTGCACGCGGGAAATCCTACGCAGTGACGTCGGGGGCAGTATTCCAAAGGCTCACGCGGTATCGTAGCCCGATATGAGTACGCCAGGCATGCCACTCCATCTTCGGATACAGGAAGTGACCCAGCGCATCCAGGAACGCAGCCGCGAAGCCCGCTCCGACTATCTTGGCCGCATGGATGCCGCGGGTCACGCTACTACCACGCGCGCGCAGCTATCCTGCACGAACCTCGCGCACGGCTTCGCCGCCGCCCCGTCGCAAGACAAGGAGCCGATCAAGCAGCTGCGCTGGGCCAATCTCGCCATCGTCAGCTCCTACAACGACATGCTCTCGGCGCATCAGCCGTTCGAGCGTTACCCGGATCTCATCCGCATCGCGGCGCGCGAAGCGGGCGCTACCGCGCAGGTCGCAGGCGGTGTGCCTGCGATGTGCGACGGAGTGACCCAAGGCCGCCCCGGGATGGAGTTGTCTCTATTCAGTCGCGATGTCATTGCCATGTCGACGGGCATCGCCCTGTCGCACGGCATGTTTGACGCCACGCTGTGTCTCGGAGTCTGCGACAAGATCGTGCCCGGTCTGCTGATCGGCGCCCTGGCGTTCGGGCATCTGCCTACCGTGTTCATTCCCGCGGGGCCCATGACCTCGGGAATTCCCAACAAGGAAAAGGCACGCATCCGCCAGATGTTCGCGGAAGGCAAGTTGGGGCGCGACGCGCTGCTCGAATCCGAAGCGGCGAGCTATCACGGCGCGGGCACCTGTACTTTTTACGGAACGGCCAACAGCAATCAGATGTTGATGGAAGTGATGGGCCTGCACGTTCCGGGCGCCGCTTTCGTCAATCCCAACACGCCGCTGCGTGATGCGCTGACAGCCGCGGCCACGAAGCGGGCCGCGCGCATCACCGCGCTGGGCAAGGAATATCTGTCACTCGCGCGCATCGTTGACGAGCGCGCCATCGTCAACGCCATCGTGGGTCTGCTCGCGACTGGCGGGTCGACGAATCACACGCTGCATCTCGTCGCGATGGCGCGGGCAGCCGGCGTGATCGTGGACTGGAACGATTTCAGTGATCTCTCCGATGTCGTGCCGCTGCTCGCGCGCATTTATCCGAACGGCGGCGCTGACGTGAATCACTTTCACGCGGCGGGGGGCATGGGCTTCCTGATTCGCGAACTGCTTAACGCGGGGCTGTTGCATGGAGACGTGCGCACGATCATGGGCGACGGGCTGGGCGTGTATTCACAGGAGCCGTGGCTTGCCGAAGACGGGCTCGCATGGCGCGAAGCGCCGGCGGAAAGCGGCGATCTCTCGGTGCTGCGGCCGGCGCGCGACCCTTTCAGCGCGGATGGTGGACTCAAACTGCTGAAGGGCAATCTCGGCCGCTCTGTCATCAAAGTGTCCGCGGTGAAGAGCGAACATCGGGTCGTTGAAGCGCCGGCTCTGGTGTTCGACGATCAGGAGCATGTCATCCAGGCATTCGAGGCCGGTCTGCTCGCGCGCGATGTGGTCGTGGTGGTGCGCTTCCAGGGCCCGCGCGCCAACGGCATGCCGGAACTGCACAAGCTCACTCCCGCGCTCACTTCATTGCAGGGCAAGGGTTTCAAGGTTGCATTGGTGACAGACGGCCGCATGTCGGGCGCATCGGGCGCGATTCCCGCGGCCATTCACGTCACTCCGGAATGTCTGCACGGCGGCCCGCTCGCGAAAGTTCGCGATGGCGATCTGATTCGCGTCGATAGCCAAATGGGTGTGCTGGAAGCGCTGGTCCCTGCGGATCTCTGGGCAGCGCGCCCACTGGCCACTGCGGATGTCAGCGCATACGAGTGGGGCATGGGGCGCGAGCTCTTCAAGGTATTCCGCGCCAACGCCGCAGATGCGGAGCAGGGCGGCGGCGTCATTTTCTGACACGTTGTCGATGTACAGATATCAGTTCACGAGCACTATCGAAGATCTGCTGGATGCTGAAGCGGCGCGCCGCGCGACACATTCATGGCGGCAGACCGTTCGCTGGATTCTGACGGGAGCCGGCGTCTTCGCCCTGCTCGCCGGCATGAGCGTCTTCGAGTTTGCGCAGCCGCGTGTCGTCCCGTTCTTCTGGACCGTCGCGGGCGCCTGCGTCGCTTACATTGCTGGTCTGCGTCCGTATCTCGAGCAACGTCGCCAGCGAAACAACATTGCGAAGATTCAGGACGTCGCGATTGAGTTCGGCGATACCGGCATGCAGCTGCAGATCGGCGAAGTGGGTTATACGCGGCGCCGCTGGCAGGATCTCACGGGCTATCAGGCGAGCGACAAAGGCATCCTGTTCTATTTCATGGACGGAGTCGTCAACTGGATTCCCGATCGCGCCTTCGCCAACAAGACCGAGCGGCAGAATCTCATCGACTTTCTCGAGAGCCGCATCGGTCGCAGCGACCTCATTCCGCAGTAACTTCCACTTCTACTGACAGCGACACGAAGTCGTCTGCCGCGCCTTCGAACGTGCCGTCCAGCGGCACCGCCTGCGAGGCATCGCGCGCAACGGCAACGCGAATCAGATTGCGGCCGCCAACAATCGCGTTGGTAGGATCGAACTCCACCCAGCCCGAGCCCGGCAGAAATATTTGCACCCACGCGTGCGTGGCGCCGCCGCCGAGCAGGCCGCCCGCTGCGCCGACGAGCTTTTCCTCATACAGATAACCGGATACGAAACGCGCGGCGAGCCCCATGCTGCGCGCGGCTTCCATCATGAACACAGCATAGTCTCGGCAACTGCCCGTGCCGAGCTGGAGAGTTTCCAGTGGCGTCTGCACGCCGCCCGTTTCGCGCGACTGATATTTGAACCGATAGGGAATCGCCATCGTCATCGCGACCAGCACATCCAACGTGCCGCGGCCCCGAGTGGTCTCGACGAGATCCTTGGCCCACGCGTCCACCAGATGCGTCGGGTCTGGGTAATGCCGCGCGTTGGTGCCACCCAGATCGATGGCGTCAGACGCGGAATAGTTGAAGGGAAACGTCGCAGCGTACGGCTCGACTTCAATCGCCTGGGGAGGAGCGGGAAAATGCTCGGCACGAAAGCCGGACTCGAACACGAGCTTGTCGGATGCCGTGTTGAAGTTGACCAGCGCGATGGAATTGCCGAACACGTCATGCAGCCAGCGCACCGACGCGGCGGGCGGGTCTATACGCAGCCACGTGTTGAGCAGACGCAGGTCGTGACTATCGCGCGGCCGGGACATCAGGCGATGCTCGCGAAATGTCACCGGCCGCCGATAAAGGTACGTCGTCTTATGACGGACGCTGAGAGTGGTCATGCACCCGATTATGACCCTCAGCGCAACGCGTAGGTGAGTTGCAGACTGAAGATATCCACCGCGTTCTCGTAATCGCCGATTACCGTGCTCGAGGCCAGGGCTGAGGCTCCGACCTGCGCGCGCGTCAGATCTACAGTGGTGTCGTCTACAAAGAGGTGCGCGTAACCCGCGTCCACCGCCAGCTGCTCAGTCGGTTTCCAGCGTGCGCCAACGGAAAGCCAGGTGCGATCTCCATCCGGCAGTCGCACGGTGCGGAATTCATCCTGTACCGGCGTTTCGTCCCACGCGATGCCGCTGCGGAAGGTCCACGTTTCGTTGTAGTCCCAGTTGAAGCCGAGGGCGACACGCCAGGCATCCTCGAGCTCGAAGCGCAGGAAGTCGCGCGCGACCCCCGTCTCCGAGTTGAACGCGGAGATTTCGTGTACTTCGCTCCAGTTGGTCCAGCTGACATCGGCCAGCAATCTGACTTTCTCATTCAGCCCCTGCGACACGCTGAGATAGGCCATGTCAGGCATCGTGATATCGGCGTTGGTCGCGCCAGAGGCGGTGGGAATGACAGTGCCCGCCATCGTGGTGACGGTGGTACCGCCTTCGAGCGTGTATTCGATCTTCGAGCGATAGCCCAGGCCAATCTTCGTATCGCTCGGCAGCTTCCACAGCGCGCCGACGTTCCAGCCCCATGCGTCATCATCCACATCGAGCAGCGCGCGACCTTCGACACCCGGCGCGAGGATGACCGCATTGCCCAGCTCCGCATCCGCGCGTTGCCAGTTCGCGCCAACACCCAGCGAGAAGTTCTCGGTCAGGCGATACGCAAGCGTTGGATTGACGTTGATCGTCGTCAACTCGCTCTTCGTGCCCTGGAAGCGACCGATCCAGGGGTCGTCATATTCGGTCTTGAGACCGAAAGGCGCATTGACGCCGACGCCGAAAAATAATTTGTCGTTGAGCGGCAAGGAGAAATAGAAGTTGGGGACGGCGACGAGATCGCCACCTTCCGAGGAGGTCGCTCCAGTGGGCAGCTGCCCGGCGCCGGCCAGCGGCAGTCGCGAGCCGCGGTCGGTGAAATCGGCCTGGATGTCGATGCCGTGACCGGCCAACACAAATTGCGGCGAAGCGAGCTCAGTCAGTCCCGCGGGGTTGAAGAAGAGAATGCTGGAATCGTTCGCTTCGGCGGCGGATCCAGCGAATGAAGTCCCGAGACCGCTCGCGCTCTGCTCGATGAGCGCGAAGCCTGCCGCGTGGCTCACGGTTGGCAGTGCGATGACGCTACTGGTCAGCAGCACGATGCGGGTGAAAGGGTTGTTTTTAGGATCCATTGCCTCTCCAATTTTTCTGCATACGCTCGAGGTTACGAGCGGGAACGTGGATAAGAACGTTCTCAACGACACAAGTTTCCACTAGTCGGTGTGGTGCGGTTGCGACGCCTGCCTTCATCTGGAGTTCATCCCGCTTTCATGGCGGGGGCGCAGTGCAGGCGTAAAGTGCCCCGCGCTCGTCGCTCGTCAACGTGCGGTTACCGGCTTGCAATCGGCGGCGCTGGATGGACTCGAATACGAACGTGTTGTAATCATTGATAACCATCGCGTTCCGGGTGACGGAGCGCTGGGGTATCTGAGGGGGTATCTCGATGAGGCAGTCTTTATTGGTTGTCGTCACGGCAGCATGCGCCGCCGTGGCCGGCGGAATTGGCTCCGGCCTCGTGACTCAGGCCAACGCGAAAGCGAGCCTCGACCAGACAAATCAACGTCTGACTTTGCTCGAGGATCACAACGCCATCATGAATCTCAACCGTATCTACGGTTACTACCTCGACAAGGCGTTGTTCAATCAGCTCCTCGATCTCTTCACCGAGGATGTGTCGCTCGAATATTCAGGACGGGGTGTCTACATCGGCAAGCAGCGCGCGACGCAGCTGATGAAAGCCATGCCCGGCGGCGAGACGGGCCTGCAGGACGGCATGCTCCAGAATCACATGCAGATTCAGGGCGTCGTGCACGTGGACCCGAACGGCCAGACCGCGAAAGGCCGCTGGCGCGCGCTCATCATGATGAAGTTCGCGGGCGAGAAAGGTCAGGAAGCCTGGCAGGAAGGGATCTACGAGAACGAATACCGCAAGGAGAATGGCGTGTGGAAGTTCAGCAAGGTGCACTTCTATCTGAACGTCAATGCGGACTATCACGAGGGCTGGGCGAAATCCACTGGCTGGATGCCCGGTATCGACAAGAACTTCCCGCCCGACAAGCCGCCTTCGGATCCGAATTATAAGTCTTACCCTGCGGCTTACATTCCGCCGTTCCATTACAAGAACCCGGTGACGGGCAAGTAGCACGTTCGCTGCCAGGATTTTCCCAGCCACGAGATTTCAAGAGAGGGGTTACTGTGCGATACCGTCAACTGATAGGCGGCGAGCTCATCATGCTTGCCGCCGCGCTGCTGCTGACAGCATGCGGAGCGAAGACCGAAGACAAGAGTGCGGCGACGGCGCCTTCCGCGGCCGCCACCGCATCCACCGCTACAAACGACGATGCGCGTCTTGCAAACGATGCGGATGGCGTCAACTGGATGGCTTATGGCCGTACCTACAGCGAGACACATGGCAGTCCGCTGGCGGAAATCAACACGAGCAATGTCAACAAACTGGGACTCGAGTGGTCGCTCGATCTCGGCGACATCAAGAACGGCGCCACGGTGCCCATCGCTGTTGACGGCATTCTGTATTTCACTGTTGGCCAGAGCTTCGTGCACGCGGTCGACGCGCGCACCGGCAAGCTGTTGTGGAGATTCGATCCTGAGGTCGCGAAAGTGGCCGGCCACAAATTGCGGTACGCATGGGGTCCGCGTGGCGTGGCTTACTGGAACAACAAGGTGTTTGTTGGCACGGCCGACGGGCGTCTCATCGGCATTGACGCAAAGACCGGCAAGCAGGTCTGGAGTCAGATGACGGTCGACCAGGAATCGTCGGCCAACATCACCGGCGCGCCGCGCGTGTTCGATGGCAAGGTTGTCATCGGCTTCGGTGGCGCGGAGTTTCGTAAGATCCGCGGGTACGTTACCGCTTACGAGGCAGACACTGGCAAGCAGCTGTGGCGTTTCTATGCTGTGCCGGGCAATCCCGCCGACGGTTTCGAGAACAAGGCCATGGAGATGGCCGCGAAAACCTGGACAGGCGAGTGGTGGAAGATGGGCGGCGGCGGCACCATCTGGAACGGCATTACGTACGACCCGGAGCTGAAGCAGCTGTATCTCGGCACGGGCAACGGCCATCCCTGGAACCACAAGGTGCGCAGCCCGGGCGGCGGCGACAATCTGTTCCTGGGGTCGATCGTCGCGGTGGATGCCAACACTGGAGAATATCGCTGGCACCATCAGCAGAATCCCGGCAACACGTGGGATTACAACTCGGTCATGGACATGACCATCGGCACCATCCAGTACGAAGGCCAGCCGAAGAAAGTGTTGATGCAGCTGCCGAAGAGCGGCTTCTTCTTCATCCTCGATCGCGAAACGGGCAAGCTGCTCTCGGCGGAGAAGGTCGACAAGGTCACCTGGGCGGATCGCTTTGATCTCGCCACCGGCCGTCCGGTCGAAACGAAGGATGCCCGCTACAGCGACAAGATGATCTGGCCGGGCAGCGGTGGCCTGCACAGCTGGATGCCGTGGTCGTGGAATCAGAAGCTTGGCCTGATGTTCGTGCCGATCCAGCGTTCAGGCAGTGTGGCGGGCAAGGGTCCGCAGAATCCGGAGTTGTGGCAGCACCAGCCGATCGGTTTCAACATTGGATATGAAACGACCTTCGACAAGGTGCAGCCGCCGCGCGGCGGCGGAGTTCTGAGCGGTGGCCCCCCGGCCGGCAAGCCGCCGGAGGACGAAGGCGCTTCATGGCTGATCGGATGGAATCCCTCCACGCAGAAAGAAGTCTGGCGCACACGCACAACCGACCATTGGGTGGGCGGCACCATGACGACCGACGGCGATCTCGTATTCCAGGGCCAGGCCGATGGCAAGTTCATGGCCTATGACGCAAAGACGGGCAAGCCGTTGTGGACGTATGACGCCAGGATGGGCATCGCGGGAGCACCCATCACTTACAGCGTCGATGGCAAACAATACGTGACGGTGGTTGCGGGCTGGGGCGCGACGGGCGCGGCCTTCATGGGCATGGTCACGCATGTATATGGATGGCAGGCCCGTGTGCATCCGCACCGTGTGCTGACTTTTGCGCTGGAGGGCAAGGCGGAGCTGCCGCCGACACCGCCGCCACAGGAAGCGGTGCCGATCGATGATCCGACGTTTGTGGTGGATGCCGCGAAGGCGGGCAAGGGCGCGGGACTCTTCATGGTCGCCTGTGCACCGTGTCATGGTGGTTTCGCGATCGCGGGCGGTTATGCGCCTGATCTGCGCCAGTCACCGATTCCTCTGCAGGCAGAGACGTTCAAGCAGATCGTTGTTGGCGGTGCGCTGGAGCTGAACCAGATGCCGAAGTTTGAGGAGCTGACAGACGAGCAGCTGGAGCAGTTGCGTCACTTCCTGCGTCAGTCGGCGCGGACGTCGCTGGCGATGGCGAAGTCGAAGCCCGCCGCGAAGTAGCATGTGACAGAGGTGGCGCGGCGCAACGCCCGCGCCACCTCGCTTGATGCGCCGCATTGCCAGCGGCGCTGATTGTTAGATTCCACACTCACCGTCAAAGCGCGCCGCGTCGCGCCACAAAAATCGCTAAAAAGCGTCAAAGAGTCGCGCGGCAATCCGTGTGTCAATCCAACAACGTTGTATCTCAGCAACGTTGGAACTTTCATTAATCCCCGTAGTTGTACGGCTGCGTTGCTTACGTGCTGCTTTGTTGCGCGACAACGGCGCATTTGCTCCGCTCTGAGGTTATTGAAGGAGATTTAGACGTGATTAAACGACTCGCCCTGCTCTGCGCGGTGGCCGTGCCCGCACTGGCCACTGCTGATGATGTAGGCAGGTGGTATCTCACCCCCTACGGCGGCACGCTCGTCGTGGACAACGACAGGCCGCTCGAAGATAAGGACTGGCTGTATGGTTTTGCATTCGGCAAACATCTGAGCCGGCACTTCAGTCTGGAAGCCAACGTCAACAGCGGTGAGCTGGACAACCGCTTCATCGACACGTTCGAGCAGCGCATCAGCTCTGCTACGTTGGACCTGCAGTATTTTTTCAATCGTGACATCGCGTTCTCTCCTTATCTGACTGTTGGCGCAGGTGCCCAGCAGAATGACTTCACTCCGGGTGACAAGAACGAAGACTTCCTCATGCAGGCCGGCATCGGCGTGTTGTGGCGGTTCTGGGAAAATGCACGCGGTACGAGCAGCTTCTCGATTCGTCCCGAGGTGAAAGCCCGTTGGGATGATTCGGGTGCGCAGAACGACGGTCACTATCGTGACTATGTTGGCATCTTAGGTTTCCAGTGGGCGTTCGGCCCGGCGCCTCCGCCACCGCCAATGGTGATGGCGCCGCCACCACCGCCTCCTCCGCCACCGCCGCCGCCACCACCGCCGCCGCCGGCTGATTCAGATGGTGATGGTGTTACGGATGACATCGACCGATGCCCGGGCACTCCGCCAGGCGTAGCTGTCGATGCGACGGGTTGCCCACGAAAGGGCTCCATCACGCTGGAAGGGGTGACCTTCGAGACGAACTCCGCGACGTTGCTCGGTGACTCACGTCCCGTGCTCAACGAAGTGGCGGCCAGCATCATCAAGTATCCCCGTCTGAAGGTGGAGTTGCAGGGTCACACCGACAACACCGGCTCGGATCGATACAACATGACGTTGTCGCAGAAGCGCGCGGATTCGGTTCGCAGCTATCTGATACAGCAGGGCGTACCGGCGACGCAGCTGGCGGCCCGCGGCTACGGCGAAGGCCAGCCGATCGACGACAACTCTTCAGTGGATGGCCGCTCGAAGAACCGCCGCGTCGTGATGTTCGTGCTGGATAACCCGGGCGATGTGAAGGTGCAGGGCGAAGGTGTCGCCACGCCGACCACGCCTTGAAGTCTCCTTGATCTGCGGGGGTTGTTCCCCCGCCAGCCCTCCGCCCGCGCAAGCGAGCGGGGGGCTTTTTTTTGTGAGGCGCGGGCGCCGCTTCTGATATTTGCGACCTTCGGCCCCCGCCTGTCTGCCCACGCACCAATCGCGTGCGCCGGCTGTCTCCCTCAAATTACGGATAGCGCGGCTGAGTACGCTGCATCATGATGACGGGGCTGCCCGGGCCCCCCGCCCGATTCCTCACGGATTTCTCTCATGTGGATCATCCGGCTCGCTCTGCGTCGGCCCTACACCTTTGCCGTGCTGGCGATCGCCATCCTGCTGAGCGGTGGCTCGGCGCTGTACACCGCGTCGAAAGATATCTTTCCGAACATCGATATCCCGGTGGTCTCCGTGATCTGGGTGTATCCCGGCCTGAACGCGTACGAGTTCGAGCGGCGGGTGACGCAGCTGTCGGAGAATTCCCTCTCGACGAACGTGAACGGCATCGAGCGGATCGAAAGTCAGACGACGGAAGGCGTCGGCGTCATCCGCCTGTATTTTCACCCGACAGTGCAGATCGACGTGGCGCTCGCCCAGGCGACCGCGATCTCCCAGACGATTCAGCGCTCGATGCCGCCGGGCGTGACGCCGCCGATTCTCGTGCGCTTCCGCGCGGATTCCGTGCCGCTCATCCAGCTGGCGCTCACGTCAGAGACGCTGACGGAAGCTCAGATGTTCGACTATGCGAACACGCGCATCCGGCCGCAGCTCGCGAGCGTCAGTGGCATCACGATGCCGACGCCATATGGCGGCTCGAGCCGCCAGGTGAATGTGGATATCGATCAGAACCTGCTGCGCGCCCGCGGCCTTTCCGCGCGCGATGTCGCGGAGGCGGTGAGTGCCCAGAATCTCGTGCTGCCCTCCGGCTCCGCGAAGATCGACGAGATCCAGTATTCCGTGCAGCTCAACAGCTCGCCGATCCTGATGGAGCAGCTGAACGATCTGCCCATCCGCTCAGTGAACGGCAGCATGGTGTATCTGCGGGACGTCGCGCAGGTGCGCGACGGCGCCGAGCCGCAGGTCAACATCGTGCGCATGGACGGCAAGCGCGCGGTGCTGCTGCATATTCTTAGAAACGGTAACGAGTCCACGCTCGCGATCGTCGAAGGCGTGAAAGGTGTATTGCCTTCGATGCAGGCGTCCGCGCCGCCGGGTATGCGGATCGAGGCGCTGTTCGATCAGTCCATCTTCGTGAAGGCGGCCATGCAGGGCGTCGCGGTGGAGGGTGCTATTGCTGCCGTGCTGACAGCGGGATTCATCCTGCTGTTCCTCGGCTCCTGGCGCAGCACGCTGATCGTTGCGATCTCGATTCCGCTCTCGGTGCTGGCGTCGATCGCGTTGCTGACCGCGCTCGGGTACACGCTCAATATCATGACGCTCGGTGGTCTGGCGCTCGCCATCGGCATTCTGGTGGACGAGGCCACGATCACCATCGAGAACATCCATCGTCACCGCCTGATGGGGAAAAATCTCGAGCAGGCGATTCTCGACGGCTCCGGCGAGATCGCGTTCCCGGCGCTCGTGTCCGCGCTGGTGCTCACCATCGTGTTTATCCCCGTGATGCTGCTCACGGGCGTGGCGCGGTATCTGTTCATTCCTCTCGCGCTGGCGGTGGTCTTCGCCATTCTCGCGTCTTACATTCTCTCCAGAACCCTGACGCCGGCTCTCGCGGCGTGGTTGCTTCGAGGCGAGCATCACGACGAGCACGCGCCACCGAGGACTTTTCTCGACCGCACGTATTACCGCTTCAACGCGGGGTTCGAGCGCATGCGGGATCGATACGTCGGCGCGCTGGGGTGGGCCCTTGCTCATCGTGTCACGGTGTTCGTTGTGTTTGGACTGGTAGTGCTGGTGAGCAGCGCCGTGACTCCTTTTGTAGGCAGGGAGTTCTTCCCCACTGTGGACGCCGGTCAGATCCGCATGCACGTGCGTGCGGCTACCGGCACGCGCATCGAGCGCACAGAGCAGATCTTCAGCGACGTCCAGCAGGAAGTCCGGCGCCTGCTCGGCTCAGATATCGCGATGGTGCTGGATAACATCGGCGTGGCCGGCAACAAGTTCACGCTCGCCTTTGGTGACAATGCGAGTGTGGCGACACACGACGGCGAGATGCTCATCGCGCTGACTCATGATCGCAAGCTCGGCGCGCCGGAGTGGACGGAGACACTGCGCACGGAGTTGCCGAAGAAATTCCCGGAGCTGGACTTCTACTTCCAGCCGGCCGATATCGTCAGTCAGATTCTCAACTTCGGTTTGCCGGCGGCGATCAACGTAAAGATCGTGGGCTTCGCGCGCCAGAAGAATTTCGAGATCGCGCAGGCCATGCGCGACCGGATCGCGGCGATTCCGGGTGCGGTGGATACCTTTCTGCATCAGTCCAACGACCTGCCCACACTGCGTGTTGAAGTCGACCGGACGCGCGCGCTCGAGCTGGGCCTCTCTCAACGGGACGTGGCGAACGATCTCCTCGTGACTTTGTCAGGTTCGGGCACGGTGCAGCCCAACTTCTGGATGGATGTCGCCACGGGAAACCCCTATCGCGTGGCGGTACAGATGCCGGAGCGCGAGATGAGCTCGCTGGATCTGTTAGAAAGCACGCCGGTCGGCGTGAGCGGCGGCGAGCCGCAGCAGCTCGGCAACATCGCGCACGTGGGGCGCGAGTATGGTCCGGTCGTCATCAATCATCTGAACATACAGCCGACGTACGATCTGTTTGTTTCAGTGCAGGGGCGGGATCTCGGCAGCGTGGCCGCCGCTATCGATGAGGTGATTCACGAATACGAAACGCAGCTCGCTCCCGGCAACAGAATCGTCATGCGCGGCCAGGTCACCTCCATGCGCAGCGCCTTCGCCCGCATGGGCCTCGGCCTGCTTGGCGCGGCTGTGCTCGTTTACCTGCTGCTCGTCGTCAACTTCCAGAGCTGGCGCGATCCCTTCATCGTCGTGACGCCGCTCCCCATCGCCGGGGCGGGCGTCATCTGGGGCCTGTGGCTCACACAAACTTATTTCAGCGTGCCCGCGCTCATGGGCTCGATCATGACGATCGGTCTCGCCACCGCCAACTCGATTCTGCTGGTGAGTTTCGCCAACCAGCGCATGAGCGAAGGCGCAAGCGCTCTCGATGCGGCGCTCGATGCGGGCCGCACGAGATTACGTCCTGTGTTGATGACGGCAGGCGCCATGCTCATCGGCATGATTCCGATGTCGCTCGGGCTGGGCGAGGGCGGTGAGCAGAACGCTCCGCTCGGTCGCGCAGTCATCGGCGGTCTGAGCTTCGCGACCTTCGGCACGTTGTTGTTCGTGCCGGTGGTCTATTCGATATTGCGGCGTCACGTCCCTGTCGAGCCGCACGGCGAGCCGTCGCGACTCGAGGATCGGCCGCCACTTCCGCACTTGAGCTCGCAGGCGCCGGGCAGGTAGCTATGACTGTTATGTCCAAGACATCAACCCTGGTGGTGGCCGCGGCCGCTGTGCTGCTGCTTGCGTTCACGGCCATCGGGCTCGTGCCGCGACTCCGTGCGGATGCCAAAGCGCAGGTTGCGGGCGCTTCAAACCAACATGTCGTCACCGTCGCGGAAGTTCAGGCCGCGCCAGCGGACACGACGCTAACATTGCCCGGCACCTTGCGTGCCTGGCAGGACACGCCGTTGTACGCCCGATCTGAAGGTTATCTCGTGCGCCTGCATGCGGACCTTGGGGACGAAGTGAAGGCCGGCCAGTTGCTCGCCGACATCGACACGCCGGATCTGGATCAGGACCTCGCCGCGTCCCGCGCACAACTCGCTCAGGCTCGTGCGCAGCTGGCCCTGGCGCAAAGCACGGACGCGCGCTATCAGGCGTTGGTGAAGCAGGGTGCGGTATCGCATCTCGAAGCGGATCAGCAGATGACTTCGGTGCAGGCCCGTCAGGCCGATGTCGATCTGGGCGTGGCGCGCGTTCAACGTCTGGAAGAGTTGACGCGCTTCAAGCGCGTGGTGGCGCCATTCGCCGGCCGCATCACTCGTCGCCAGGCTGAGCCGGGTGTGCTGGTTGGACCGACGACGCCCCTGTTCCAACTCGCCTCCATCGACAGGCTGCGCGTGCAGGTGCAAGTGCCTCAATCTCATATGAGATCTGTCACTCCCGGTCTCACGGCGAAACTCGCGTTGCGCGAATATCCCGGTGAAACCTTCGAGGGCCGCGTCACACGCACCTCGGGCAGTGTGGATACCGCACGCACGATGACCGCGGAGATCGAGTTCGACAATTCCAAGTTCAAACTGCCGCCCGGCCTGTATGCAGAGGTGGGCTTCGGCGTTACACAGGTCACGCCAGTGGCGCTGATTCCCGGCAATGCGCTCATCGTGAATCAACGCGGCACGCAGGTGGCGATTGTTAATTCAGATGGCACGCTGCGGGTGTCGCGAGTGCGCGTGGGCCGTGACATGGGCGGACGTGTCGAGATTCTCGAAGGACTCAACATCGGCAGTCGCGTGGTCACCAACCCTTCAGACACCTTGCGCGACGGCGACTCAGTGCGGGTCGCCGAGGCGATCAGCCCGCCTGGGACTGCGGCTCAGAAGCCTGCATCGCAAGCGGCGCGTGCTGCCGCAACAGGCTGAGAAAAGTCTTCAGCAGCGACGACTGATTATCAGCACGCCACACGGCGTGCACGACGAGATGCGTATCGAAACCTGCGAGCGGCCGCGGGGTCACGCTCGCGGGAAGATCCTGCAGCATGTAGCTCGACGCCCAGAAGAGACCAATTCCCTGCGCGACGAGCTGACTCGCCGCATGCGACTGCGCCGTTTCATAAACGATGTTGGGCTCGAAGCCGGCATCCCGGCAGTGCTGCAGCAACTGATCGTAAAGATTCGGATTGAGCGTGCGCGCGAAAAGAATGAGGCGTTCGCCACGCAAGCGCTCCAGAGGAATCTGTGGAAGCGCCGCGAGCGCATGATCTTCGGGCACCACGAGCATCCAGCGTCCTTCGATCAACGCTTCGCTCTGCAGGCCCGCTGGCATGGCGCCGTTGGGCATTCGCATGATGCCCACATGCAAGGAGCCGGTGCGGATCGCTTCGAGTTGTTTCTCGGGCGGCATCTCATGTCGCGAGATGCGCGCCTCCGGATAGTGCGACAACAGCAGCCGCAGGCACGGCGCGATGAAGGGCAGATTCAGGAAATCCACATATCCCAGCGACAGCAGGGGCTCTTCGACGCCTGCGCCGACGCGGACGCGATGCTCGAGCTCGTCTGCCTTCTGCAGCAGTTCGCGAGCGCCTTCGAGTAAAGTGTTGCCGGATGCCGTGAGGCTGACACCGCGACGGTCACGGTCGAACAGGCGCGTGCCCAACTGCTCTTCGAGCAGGCCGATCTGCTGCGAAAGGGCCGATTGCGTCAGGCGCAGGCGCTCGGCCGCACGCCGGAAGTGCAGCTCTTCGGCAACGGCGACGAATGAACGTAGCGGTCTGAGTTCCAGGCGGGCCATGTTGTTGTCCAGGTCTTGTCGACATCTTAACCGGAGGCCGGCGCAATGAATCCCTTGCATCGTGGCAATCGACGTGGCGGCCTGCTTGTGGCATGGGCCGCCGTGATGTCGTTGACGCATGCGGCGCTGGCGGCAGGCCTCCCGGACGCGAACTTTATCTTCACCTCGCGCGACACGGTGCTCATCGTCTCGCCGCATCCCGATGATGAATCACTCTGTTGCGCCGGTGTGATGCGCCGGGCTCTGGCGGCGAACGCGCGTGTTGCCGTTGTCTGGATTACGGGCGGCGACGCATTCGAGCTCGACGCGCGGCTCGTCGAAAAGCGGCTGCGCCCCGGCGCGGTGGGTCTGCGCAAGCTTGGCGAGATTCGTGCGGGCGAAGCCAGCCGCGCTGCTGATGCGCTCGGCATTCCCGCCGCGAACCGCTTCATGCTGGGTTATCCGGATCGCGGCGTGGCGCGCCTGATGCTCGATCACTACTTCACGGTGTATCGGTCGCGCTACACCGGCGAGTCGAATGTGTTTCTAAGCAACGCGGTTTCGCCGCAGGCACCTTATGAGGGCAGGGCGCTGACTCGCGATCTGCAGGGCGTCGTCGAGCGGCTGACGCCGACATACGTGTTTGTCGCGAGCCCGCTCGATGCGCATCCGGATCATCGCGCCTCGGGCGAGCTTGCTGTGCGGCTCATGGCCGAGAGGGCGCAGCTCGATCGCGTGTATTACTGGATCATCCACGGCGGCTTCGACTGGCCGCGGCCTCGCGGGCTGCATCGTCAGGAAGAGATGACGCCACCCGTGCACGCGCGCACTCTTCCCTGGATGCGTTTCGAGCTGACGAGCGCCGAGCAGGATGCAAAGCTCGCGGCGCTGCAAGCCCATCATTCGCAATGGGAAATCATGAAGCCGTTTCTCGAGGCCTTCGTGCGTCGGAACGAGATGTTCACGCGCGTGGCGCTCGAGCCGGATGCGCCCGTGCCGCTGCTTACCGAGGAAACTGCTCTTCCAGCCACTCCACCGCAAACGCCGTGATCGCGGCAGCGGAAACGAGCACCGAGTCCGCGGAGCCGATGAAGCCCCGGCGCGCGAGCTCGGGGAAGTCTTCGTTGTCATCCAGAAACTCGTCGACGATGTCGGCGAAATATTCGGCGTCGAGACCTTCAACAACAGGGTCGGTGGTGTCGAACTCTTCGACCTGGCGCCACGTGCGCTTGCCATCAACGATCAGTGGGACTTCGTAACGCCTCATGCGCTTGCCGGGAATATCAGCAAGATGTTCTGCATGATGCAGCAAGGTCATCGTGTCGAGCGGCGCGCCGATCATGAGCACTTTGCCCTCGGCCTCGACCAGCTTCGCGAAGGGTGAGCCCGGGCCGTAGCCGTAATCAAGTGGATGATCTGCTGTGAACCACGCCGCGCGGGCGCCGATGGCCGCGACAGATGCGCCGGGGCTGCCACTTCGCAGGGCGCCCGGCCAGGTTCTGACAAACTCAGCAATGGCGCCATGTTCGCGATTGGCGCGCGAGGCGTGGGGCTCGAAGGCGGGGATATCGTCGCGAAGATCCGCGGGCGCCCGGCCCTCCTCGTCGATGAGCTCTTCATAACACTCGTTCCAGCTCGCGTACGCGAGCAGCGTGCCGCCCGGGCCCAACACATCGAGAATGGCGCCGATGAGCGCATCTGGATCGTTGAGCATCGCACCCACGGAGCGGAGGGCGGCATGCACCATCACGGAATCGTCACGGCGCAAGCCCATCTCGGCGATGTGTTCGCGCAGCTCCCGGCGAGTCAGCAGTTCTGCAGTCATGCGCGCGATCTTACGCGCGCGGCACCGCTTGCGGCAGCTCTTCCCGTTTTCGCAGGGCGTACTGGCCGCTGCAGCTAAAAGAAGGTGACGTCCTGATGAGCGCTGGACTGGGTGGTGCCGCCCAGATGGTTGCGGCGCTGTTCGTCCGTTGTGTAAGAGCTCGCCATGCGCTCGACCTGCGCGCGGATCTCATCTTCGACATCCACGCCCGGCGGCGCTTCGAGTCGCGCCTGCGCCAGCTGCTTCATGCTGGAGACGACCTGCGAGAGAATCTGGCTGACGCGATCCTGAAACTGCAACTGCACCAGCGACTCGCACACTTCACTCTTGATGGCGGCGCTTTCTTCCGAGGATTCCTGCGCGATGCGCGTCAGTCGCTCGGTTCCCTGCCTGAAGCGGGTGAGCACGGCACGGATATGTTTCTGAGAATCTTCCACCGCCTGGCTGTCGCGGCGGGAGACGTGTTCATTGGTCGTGCCGATATTGGCCAGCGCCGAGTTGATGAGGCCCACTTTCTCGGTGATGCGCTTGCCGGTGGTGCGAGCAGCGGTCGAGAGCGCGCGTACTTCTGCCGCGACCACTGCGAATCCCTTGCCGACATCGCCCGCGTGCGCGGCTTCGATCGCTGCGTTGAGCGCGAGCATGTTGGTCTGAAACGCGATGGACTCGACCTCGCTCGCCATCTTCTGCAGCTCGTCCGTGTAAGTGGCGAGGCCGCGAATCTCTTCGGCCAGCGAGTCGCGGCTCTGAAGAATGGTGCGCAATGCATCGATGACCTGCGCGAGATCCCGCTCGCCTTCTTTCGCGGCGGATGTCGCGTCATGGGCGCCAGCGGTCTTTTGATAAGAACCGAGGGCCGTGTCGAGTCGCTGGACGATGCCGCCAAAGCGGTTCGTCAATTCTATGACGGCGGCTTCGGTCTGCTGACGCGAGGTCTCGATCTGCTTTGCCCAGATGGGCAGCGTCTGGAGACAGGCGCCCTGGCGAATAGCGTGCTCGCGATCGGAGTGGGACATCTTGTTTGCGCGTGGGACGTCGTTCGTGGGAAAGCGCGGCTTGCGCGCCGCGACCTTCCGCTTATCGGCTGGACATAAGACCGACTTGAGGCGCGCCTCGCGCGTCTTTGCGGACGTACTTCACATCGGCACTCATGGGGTGCAAAAAAAACGGCCGGCGCCGGAGCTTGCAGGGCTCCGACGCCGGCCGTGATCAGTCGACGGGCTACGTTATGCTGACTTAGCCGGTCTGCACTGGAACGAAGATCTGCGTATCACCGCGCTGGACGAGCAACGCGATGTGCTTCTGCCCTTTCTCGATGAGCCGCGCGAGATCCTCCACCTTATTAACTACGGTGCCGTTGGCGGAGAGCACGATGTCGCCCGGCTCGATGCCGGCAACGGCGGCGGCGCCTGTCACTTCCTCGACGAGTAATCCGCCCTTGGTTTCGGCCTGCTCCTGTTCCTGAGGCGTCAATGCTCTGACGGCGAGGCCGAGCTTGCCGCTCTCGGCCTGCGCGGCGGTCTTCACCAGTGCGGCCGCGTTCATCTCACCGAGTTTGACGTCGATGTTCTTCTTCGAGCCGTTGCGCCAGATCTGCAATCTCGCCGTGCTGCCCGGGGGCAGGCTCGCCACGACGACGGGCAGTTCTGAGGAAAGCCCGACGGGGTTGTCATTGAGCGCGAGAATCACATCGCCTGCTTTCAGGCCGGCCGCGTCGGCGGGGCCGCCTTTCTCTACATTCGAGATGAGCGCGCCGTGCGGATTCTCGAGTCCGAAGGACTGCGCGAGCGCCTGATCCACATTCTGGATGGCGACGCCGAGCTTGCCGCGTGACACGTGGCCAGTCGTCTGCAACTGCCGGCCGACCTGCATGGCGACGTCAATGGGAATGGAGAATGACACGCCCTGATAACCGCCGGTGCGGCTGTAGATCTGCGAGTTGATGCCGACGACTTCGCCTTTCAGGTTGAAGAGCGGGCCGCCGGAGTTGCCCGGGTTGACTGCGACATCTGACTGAATGAAAGGCACGTAACTGCCGTCGGGCAAGGTGCGGCCTTTCGCGCTGACGATGCCGGCGGTCACGGTGTTATCAAGACCGAACGGTGCGCCGATGGCGATGACCCACTGGCCGGGCTTCAACGAACGCGGGTCGCCGAGTTTCACCACGGGAAGATTCTTCGCTTCGATCTTGAGGAGCGCGACGTCGCTCGTGGGATCGGAGCCGAGCACCTTCGCGGTGAACTCGCGGCGATCGGTCAGGCGCACGGTGATTTCGCCTGCGTCCGCGACGACGTGTGCGTTTGTCAGGACGAGCCCGTCCCTGTCGATGATGAAGCCGGAGCCTTCGCCGCGGGCCGGGGGCTGGTTCTGATCGGGCATCGGCAGGCCGCGGAAGAATTCACCGAAGGGACTGTTGGGTCCGAAGGGATTCTGGTCGGCGCGAGGATTGCCACGGCCACCACTGCCGTTCGCGGTCTTGATGCGGCCGGTCGTGGTGATGTTGACGACCGCAGGGCCGTACTGTTCCACCATGCTGCTGAAGTCCGGCAGGGCGGCCGCGACGGGGGCCGACGTCGAGGCCTGGGCGTTCGGAGCCTGCGTGGCGATGACGGAGGTGGGTGGGGCGTTCGTCTGGCCCACGGCGAAGAGCGCGCTCGCGGGGAGACCAACCGCTATCGCGCCTAACACGGCAGCGGCTATAGGGTTTTTGACCCAGGGCTTCATGGGCATGGTGCGTCTCACTCTGGAGTAAGGGTGTAGATCGGGGAGGCGGGGCCTCGCTGGATACGCACTGTGCGCCGCGAGGCTTAAGGGATGCTTAAGCCGGCGGCTGCGGCGGCGCGCCGCGACATTACTGCCCGATTCCGCGAGGTCGAAGGCGTTACGCTTGGCCGCTCGCGAAACTCTGCCGCCCCTGCAAGGTCCACGTCCACCATGCGCCTGCTGCTCGTCGAAGACGATCCCATGATCGGTGAAGCCATTCGCGCCGGCCTGCGTCGCGACGGCTTCACGATCGACTGGGTGCAGGATGGCAAGAGCGCCGATGAAGCTCTGCAAACAGAGCGCTTCGACCTCGCCCTGCTCGACCTCGGACTGCCGCGCGCCGACGGCCTGGAGATCCTGCGCAAGCTGCGCGCTCGGGGCAGCGAGCTTCCGGTGCTCATCATCACCGCGCGCGACGCCGTGTCAGATCGCGTCACCGGGCTCGACGCGGGCGCGGACGATTACCTCGTAAAACCTTTCGAGCTCACCGAGCTGGCCGCGCGCATCCGCGCGCTGCTGCGGAGAAAATCGGGACGCGCCGCTCCACAGATCGAGCATCTGGGGCTCGTGCTCGATCCCGCCGCGCATCGGGTGACCCAGAACGGCAAAGACGTCACGCTGTCTCCCAAAGAGTTTTCCCTTCTGCAGGTGCTGCTGGAACGTCCAGGCGCGATCCTGTCACGCGCGCAGCTCGAGGAACGTCTCTATGGCTGGGGCGAGGAAGTGGAGAGCAACGCGATTGAAGTTCATATCCACGGACTGCGCCGCAAGCTGGGCTCGGATGTCATCCGCAACGTGCGGGGCGTAGGTTATTCTGTGCGGGCCGCCTCGACGTGAAATCACTACGCGCGCAACTTCTGATCTGGCTGCTGGGCGGCGTGGCCATCGTGGCCGGTATCGGCGGCTGGGTCGTTTACAGGAACGCCCTCGAGGAGGCGGGTGAGTTCTTCGACTACCATCTGCAGCAGACCGCGCTGATCCTGCGCGCTGAGCCGGTTGAATATCTGCGCGACCCCGCTATTCCAGGTGCGGACCCGTCGTATGACTTCGTCATTCAGGTGTGGTCGCTCGACGGAGTACGTGTGTATCTCTCGCGCCCGCACGCAGTGTTGCCGGGCCTGACCACGTTAGGTTTCTCCACTGTTGAAACCAGTGCCGGCAGGTGGCGCGTCTACGGAACGCTGTCAGCCCGTCGCGTCATTCAGGTTGCGCAGCCCATGCAGATTCGCGAGCGCAATGCTGCGCGCCTGGCCGTGCGCACGGTAGTGCCGTTTGTGCTTGCGATGCCCGTGTTAGCCATGTTGATTCTGCTGGGCGTGGGCAAGGCATTGCGACCCCTTCGACAGGCTGCCGCGGCAGTGAAATCGCGGCCCGCGACCTCTTTGGAGCCGTTGCCGACAGATGCGCGGCTTCCTGAGGAAGTGCGTCCGCTGATCGATTCGCTGAATGATCTTTTACGTCGCCTGAACAAGGTGCTCGGGCGCGAGCGCGCATTTCTCGCGGACGCCGCGCACGAGCTGCGCACGCCGATCACGGCCTTGCAGCTTCAGGCTGAAATGCTAATGACCGCACGTGACGAAGCAGAGCGTGCCGAGGCTGCCGCGCATCTTACAACCGGCTTCGCCCGTGTGAACCGTCTGGTGGAGCAGCTGTTATCGCTCACTCGTCACGAGCCGAAAGAAGCTGCCACAGCGCGTCAGCCCGTTTCATTGGATGAGCTGGCGCGTGAAGTCGTGGCGGAGCTCGTGCCATTGGCGGACGCCAGGCAGATAGACCTCGGTGTTTCCGAAACGACGCCGCTCACCGTGATGGGCGACGGCGAGGCCTTGCGCACGCTGCTGAGAAATCTCGTCGACAATGCCGTTCGCTACACGCCGTCCGGCGGGCGAGTCGATGTGTTAGTGCAGTCGGGCGTCGGGAGTAAAGCGGCGGTGCAGGTCATCGACACGGGGCCCGGTATTCCGGAGAGCGAAAAAGATCGCGTCTTCGACCGTTTCTATCGGGTGCCTGGCACCAACACGGCCGGCAGCGGATTGGGCCTCGCCATCGCAAAGGCGATCGCGGATGCGCACGGCGCAACGTTATCTCTCGGCACGGCCCCCACCGGCGGTCTCGCGGTGACCTTAGAAATGCCGTCACTCGCGCCGTCCTGAAGCGTCAGGCCAGCGCAAGGTCACGCGAAGGCATGAGGACGCCGATGAGCTGGGAAGCGCGCTGACTTGAAAGCGCTGCGACGTCACGCGATGCCCGCTGATTCCTTAGTTCTCCACCGTGCCTGCGGCGCGGCCGCGCACAGATAAACGCGCCTCACCGCAACCAATACACGCTTGCGACGTTAATGCGTGCACACTCGCCTTTTCACCACAAGAAAGACACTCACGCATGCGGCACATTCTGATTCTCGGCGTCGTACTCATCATGACGCCGGCGGTCTGCCTCGCGGACTGGACCGGCAAGGGCGAAGCCGGCCTCGTCATCGCCAACGGCAATACGGACACCGAAAACGCCAACGCCAAACTGGAATCGATCCTCACCGCCGGCAAATGGAAGCACGCTTTCGGCGCCGCCGGAATCTATGCCTCCGATGATGAAGGCGCGACCGGCCAGCGGTGGGAAGTTTACGAGCAGACGGATTACAACTTCAGCGACCGCACTTTCTGGTTCGGCGCGGGCCGCTACGAGCAGGACCGCTTCAGCGGCTTCGAATATCAGATCATCGCGTCGAGCGGCCTCGGTCGGCACTTCATCGACAACGATGCGACCAAGCTCATTGGCACGGCCGGCTTCGGTTACAAGTTCTTCGAAACGCGGGACGAGATCGACGCAACCACCGGCGCGCTCATCGCAGAGGGCGACACAGGCAACGAAGTCGTCTTCCGCAGCACGCTCGATTACGACCACGCGCTGACAGACACCACCAGGCTGCTCGACAAGTTCCTCGTCGAAGCGGGTGCCGACAATACGTTCATTCAGAACGATATCGGCATCCAGGTGAAAATCACGACGGTGCTGGCGCTCGCCGTGGCCTACTCGATCCGCCACAACACCGATCCGCCGCCGGGCTTCGACAAGACAGATACGCTGACCACCGTGAATCTCGTCTACGAATTCAAGTAATCAGCGCCCGCCCTGCAAGCCGCCTGTGAGTACGATGCGCATGGCGGCTTCCACGGTGAGATCTGTGGGCTCGATGGCGTCTCTCGAGAGATACACGGTATAGCCGCCGATCTGATAACTCATCGGCAGATACACCGCGACCAGATCTGAGCTTTCGGCAATGCCGGGAAGGCTCGCGCGTTCCTGGGTGACGAAGCCGAGCACGCGCCCCGCGCCGAAGCGCACCATCACCACGCGCTCAAGCTCGCTCTTGCGGCCCGTGGTGTTGACGAGTTTGGTCATGTCGCGAATGGCGGAGTACACCGTCTTCACGACAGGCACCCGCAACACCAGCGCTTCGCCCATCGCCAGCACGCGCCGCACGAGGTACGCGTTCACCAGCAGCCCGATCGCAAACAACACGAGGAAGCCGGCGACGAGGCCCATTCCCGGAATGTACTGCTGCTCCGGGATATACCAGCGGATCGGACCCGACAGCAGCGCCTCGGTCGTGCTGCCGAGCCAATACACGAGGTACACCGTAATGCCGATCGGCAGGATGGTGACGAGCCCCTTCAGCAACACACGACCTAGATACTTCATGGGGCGAGAGGATAGCTGAATGCGGCGCGCCCGCCGATTTGTCGTGAGGCGCCGTCAGCGACCGGTCTTGAGGATGCTCTCCGACAGCAGCTCGAGTTTGTAACCGACGCCGTAGATCGAGCGGATCAGCTCCTGTTCCGGGCTCACCTGATCGAGCTTGCGGCGCAGATTCTTGATGTGACTGTCGACCGTGCGATCGGTGACGACGCGATGGTCCGTGTACAGGCTGTCGAGCAGCTGATTGCGGGAGAAGACGCGACCGGGCGCGCCGGCCAGAGTCCGCAGCAATCTGAACTCCACCGGCGTGAGATCGAGCGGCTGGCCCTTATAAGCGGCCTGGTAACTGACTTCGTCGATGGTGAGGTCGTGCGGCACGGGCTGGCTGGGGTCCGCCGCCGCTGCTCCGGCGCTCGCGCGTCGCAGGATGGCTTTCACACGCGCCACGACCTCACGCGGGCTGAACGGCTTGCAGATGTAATCGTCCGCACCGAGCTCGAGACCGAGGAGGCGATCGATCTCTTCGACTTTCGCGGTGACCATGACAATAGGCACCTGAGTAAACGTCCGCAGCTCGCGACAGATGTCGATGCCATCGCGCCCCGGCAGCATCAGGTCGAGCAGCACGAGGTCGGGCATGCGCTCGCGGATCTCGGGCACGACCTGCCGGCCGTCCGTAATGATCGCCGTCTCGAAGCTCGCGGCGGCGAGATAGTCCGCCATCAAAGCTGCGAGCTTGGGTTCGTCCTCGACAATGAGGATGCGCGTCGTCGGCACAGGCATGGCGGATTTACACTTTCGCCGCAAGCGGCAGTCGCACGGTCATCGTTATCCCGCCCAGAGTAGAGGATGAAGCGGTGATCGTTCCCCCATGCGCCTCGACAATATTTCTGCAGATCGCAAGACCGAGACCGGCGCCACCGCTCTCGCGATTGCGCGAAGCGTCGACCCGATAGAAACGATCGAACAATCGCGGCAGCACATCGTCCGGCACACCAGGCGTCGAGTCTTCGATCCGCACGATGGCGAGCTCCTGCTCGACCCGACAGGTGATGCGCAACTGGCCGCCCGCATCGGTGTAACGGACAGCGTTCTCGAGCAGGTTGTGCATGAGCTGACGCAGGCGGCCGTCGTCGGCGGAAAGAATAACCTCGTCCTCGGGCAGATCGACGGCAAGCGCGAGCGAGCGCTGCGCGAGACGCTCACGGAAAGAGTCTATGCTGCTGCGGACGATGTCGCCGAGATCGACTTCAGTCTTTCTGTAAGACAGCGCGCCGACGTCAGACAGGGAGAGATCGTACAGATCGCTCACGAGCTTGTTGAGCGTGGACACTTCCGTCTGCAGCGAGCGGATGGCCTCGCGTGTCAGCGGGCGGACACCGTCCTCGAGTGCTTCGATCTCACCTTTCAGGATGGCGAGCGGCGTTCTGAGCTCATGTGAGACATCCGCGACAAACACCCGACGCATCTGTTCGGTGCGCTCAAGTGTCAGCGCGAGTTGGTTGAAGTCCTGCGAGAGGCGGCCGATCTCGTCGCGGGTTGTTATGGGCACGCGCGTCGCGTAGTTGCCGTTGGCGAGCTGTCGCGTGGAGCTGGCAATGGCCTTGATCGGGCGCGTCAAGGTTCGCGTCAACCAGAAGGCAACACCCGCCGCGAGCAACGCCGCCAATACTCCGATAACAAGTGTTGCCCGCAGTTGTCTGCGCTCGAATCTCTCGTTCGCTTCGCCGGTTACACGCTCGAACGGCATGAGCGAGAGCCAGCCGACCGTGCGCCCGTCCACGATCACGGGACTCATCAGCGCATCGCCTCTGATATCAGGCTGGCCTGCCACATAACGCTTGTCAGCGTCGAGCAGTGTGATTCTGAGATGCACGCCTGTCAGATCCGGCTCGCCTGCGGGATCTACAGCGGGGAAGCCGTTGTTGGTGCGGGGCACTTCCGGCGGCCGGGGCCGCAGCAATTGAAACCAGCCGCGCGTGTTGCCTCTGAGGAAGTTCCAGTCACCGTTGCGGCGATAGGCCTCGGTGAGTGCCGGCAATACGGTTTCGGCACGCCGCATGCCTTCTTCGTTCAGATAGCCAACGAACCCGCGCATGAAGCTGACGCGCGCGGCGCCTCCCAACGCAATGGCCACCACGAGGCTCGTTACAAAGATCGCGATGAATAACTTGGCTGTAATGTTCAGTTTCATTTCTTGCAGCATTCATACGCACCGTGGCGAGGGCCCGCAAGCGAGAGCGGTCCGACTTCAAGAATCCTCCAAAGTCTCTCCACACTTGGCTTGCAAGCTGGCGGCGAACGGGCGGATTCCGCCTCAGTGGAACGGTGGCTCATATGGCGACGGGTAGTGCAGGGAAATGGCGGCGATTCACGCCCTGGGTAGTGGGTGCGGTGGTGCTGACCATTGCTGCGGTCATCGCGCCGCGGCTGCTCGCTCGAAGTGACGAGGGCGCGCTGCCTGCGGTGGTTGTCGAGCGCGGCTCCATCGAGAAGACGGTGACCGCAGTCGGTGCTCTGCAGCCCAAAGAATATGTGGATGTCGGCACGCAGGTGTCGGGCCAGCTGCAGCATGTGCATGTGGAGATCGGTGATCGCGTCAGGAAAGGCCAGCTCATCGCCGAGATCGATCCGACCACTTATGCCTCGCGGGTCGCGAGCGATCGCGCGACGCTCGACAACCTCAAAGCTCAGGTGAACCAGCAGCAGGCGGAGCTGGAGCTCGCCGAACAGCAGCTCGTACGCAATCAGAACATGTTGGCGCAGCAGGCCGTCAGTCAGGATACGGTGGATCAGTTCTCCGCGACGGTGAAAGTATCGCGGGCGAAGCTCGCCGCCACGCGTGCGCAGATCAAGGCGGCGGAGGCGACTCTGGCGGGCGATCTCGCGAATCTCAGTTACACGAAGATCTACTCGCCGCTCGATGGCACGGTTGCTTCGCAGACGACGCTCGAAGGGCAGACAGTCAACTCCGTGCAGTCGGCGCCAACCATCGTTCAGGTGGCGAACCTGGATGTGATGACGGTCTGGGCGCAGGTCGCCGAGGCCGACGTCAACAAGATCAAGCCTGGCATGGCAGCGTATTTCACTACGCTTGGAATGGGTGATCGGCGCTGGCGCGGAGTTGTGCGGCAGGTGCAGCCGACGCCCGAGACCGAGAATGATGTTGTTTTATATAACGTGTTGATTGATGTCGGGAATTCGGAAGGTCTGCTGCTGCCCGAAATGACGGTGCAGGTGTTCTTCGTGCAGGGCGAAGCCAGGGATGTAGCGCTGCTGCCGATCAACGCCCTGCGCAAGGATACTTCGGCGCGCAGCAGTGGGCCTGATGCCTACGTCGCTAACGTGTTGACCGAGAAAGGATCTGAGGAACGCCCGGTGCGCGTTGGGCTTACTACTCGCACACAGGCGCAGATCGTGTCTGGATTGGCGGTGGGCGAGCGGGTGTTGTTGCCGGTGGTTGCTTCCGGAGGAGCGATGCCGGGTAAGGCCGGCCCACGTCCCGGCGGCATGCCTGGCATGGGGCCGCGGCTGTGAGCACCGAGCAGACGGTTGAGGACGTGCCGCTGATCTCACTGCGGGACGTTCATAAAACTTATGTTAGCGGCGACTCCATCGTTCGCGCGCTGGACGGCGTGACGCTCGAAATTCACTCCGGTGAGTTCGTGGCGATCATGGGGCAGTCGGGGTCGGGCAAGTCGACGCTGATGAATATGCTCGGTTGCCTGGATCGGCCGACGACGGGAACGTATCGAGTGCGCGGCGTGGATATCTCAACGCTCGACGCAGACGATATCGCGGCGCTCCGGCGCGATACGTTCGGATTTGTGTTTCAGCGCTACAACCTGCTGAGCTCGGTGAGCGCTGCTGAGAATGTGGAGCTTCCCGCGATCTATGCGGGGCGCGGCAAGCAGGAAAGACTCGAACGCGCGCAGTCACTGCTCGATCGGCTGGGCATCGGCGAGCGCTCTGGGCATCGTCCTAATCAGCTTTCGGGCGGGCAGCAACAGCGCGTGTCTATCGCGCGGGCGCTTATGAATGGCGCCGAAGTGATTCTTGCGGATGAGCCTACAGGCGCGCTCGACAGCCGCAGTGGCGCTGAAGTGTTGGAGTTGTTGAAGCAACTGCATGCGCAGGGGCGAACCATCATTCTCATTACGCATGATGCGGCGGTGGCCGCGCATGCTGCGCGCGTGATCCAGATCATGGACGGGCGCATCGTCGAAGACAGTGGCCGGCCGGCGGTTCGTGCTGATCGCGTGGTGATCGAGCCTGCGTCGGGGCAGCATCCTCATTGGGTGCCGCAGCTTGCGGAGGCAGTGAAGATGGCGTTGCGATCCCTGCGCACCAATCTGTTTCGGAGCGCGCTGACGCTGCTGGGCGTGGTTATTGGCGTTGCGGCGGTTGTGACCATGCTGGCCATCGGCAATGGCAGTAAAGCCGATGTCATGCAGCGGATCCAGTCGATGGGTACGAACCTGTTGCTGGTGTTTCCGGGTGCCCCTGGCGTGCGGCCGAGCGGCGATATCGCGACGCTCGTCACTGGGGACGCAGAGGCGGTTCGTGAGTTGCCAAACGTGGCGTATGTGTCGCCACAAAGAAGAACTTCAGCAACGCTGCGCTTCGAGAACGTGGACTATCGCACTAACGTCACGGGTGTATGGCCTTCTTACAAGGAGACCCAGAGTTGGGAAATGGCGAATGGCAGCTTCATCAATAATGAGGATCTGCAGAGCTATTCCGCTGTCGTGGTGCTGGGGCAGACGGTTGCGAAGAACCTCTTTGCCGATGGGCAGGACCCGGTGGGCAAGTTTGTGCTCGTCGGCAACGTGCCTTTCGAAGTCATCGGCGTGCTTGCGCCGAAGGGCGCCAACGCGTTCGGCTCAGACATGGATGATGCGGCGCTGGTGCCGCTCTCCACCGGCTTCATTCGCCTGTTCGGCAAACAGTTTCTCGAGTCGCTGAGTGTGAAGATCGAGTCGGCGGAGCTCGCTGAGTCAACGCAGACTGCGATTACTCAGGTTCTTTTGTCGCGCCATGGTACGGAAGACTTTCAGGTACGCAGCACCACGTCACTCATGGAAGCCGCTGCGTCTACGCAGAACACGTTGACGTTGCTGCTCGGCGCTGTCGCTGCGATCTCGCTGATCGTCGGCGGCATCGGGGTGATGAATATCATGCTGGTCAGTGTTACGGAGCGCACGCGGGAGATTGGTGTGCGCATGGCCACGGGCGCGCGCCGAACTAATATCTTGTTGCAGTTCAATACCGAGGCGCTGGTGGTGTGCGGGATTGGCGGGTTCATCGGCGTGATGCTGGGTGTCGTGGCGGGGTTCACCGCGCAGGCGCTTGGCGCGAAGGTGGCTTTTACGCTGGCGCCGCCGCTGCTCGCGTTTACGTCAGCATTGCTGACGGGATTGCTGTTTGGATTTCTGCCAGCGCGCAAGGCTGCGGGTATGGACCCGGTCGTGGCGCTGTCCTCGGAGTGATTGTCATGAAACGCCTCGCCCGATTCATTGTGATCGCGACTGTCCTCGCTGGCTTGAGTGCCTGTTCACTCACGCCGACATATGAGCGGCCGTCGCCGCCGATGCCGCAGGCGTGGGACGACGCGGCTGCCATCAATACTGACGCAAAGACTGTCGCGCTAACCGAAACAGGTACTGCCGCGGTCTCTCCTGCAGTTCCCGGTTCAGTGGCGCCAACACCAACAGCCGACGCATCAAATGGCACGCAATCGTTAACTCCGTCGACTCACGCAGCGAATGCCAGAGCCTCCATCGGCGTGACGCCGTCAACACCTCCGGCGGTGCCCACCGCAGTGACAAGTGATTGGTGGACTCGCTACGGTAGCAGCGAGCTCGACGATCTGATGTCGCGGGCACTCGCTGCGAACCACGATCTCTCCGCAGCCGCGAGCCGGATCGAACAGTCGCGCGCAACGTTGCGCTCAGCGCGAGGACAACGCCTGCCGCAGGCAAGCGCCAGCGCCTCCGGCTCCCGATCGCGCCAGGAAATCAACGACCAGAACGCCTACGGTAGCGCCGACGAAGCGCTGATCACCGTCAGCTACGAAGCCGACCTTTGGGGTGGCCTCGCCGCATCAGAAAACGCTGCCGATGCACGGCTGGCCGCGACCATCTACGACAAAGACTCTATCGCCCTGGTGCTGCAGGCGGATGTCGCAACGAACTACTTCAACATCCTCGCTCAACGCGAACGCATAGCCATCGCTGAGGAAAACGCTACCGCAGCTCGTGAGTTGCTGCGCCTCGTGCAGGTACGCTTCGAAAACGGGGGCGCCAACGCGCTAGAAGTCGCTCAGCAACGGACGGCGTTGCTGAGCATTGAAGCTCAGATCCCGCTGCTGCAACAGACATTGTCAGCAACACGCACAGCTCTCGCCGTGCTGCTCGGCGAAGCTCCGCAGGCATTCAACATCACCGGCCAGCCCCTTACCGCGCTCGCCTTGCCAACGGTGTTGGCAGAACAACCCGCCTCGCTCCTCGAGCGCCGCCCGGACTTCAAAGCTGTAGAGGCCTCGCTCATGGCAGCGAACGCCGACATAGGCGCCGCGCGGGCCACGCTCTTTCCCAATCTGAGTCTCTCCGCCTCAGCAGGGGTAGCAGGCGCGCTGACGGGCGGATCCACCACGCTTGCCTCGCTAGCCGCATCGCTCACTCAAGTGCTCTTCGACGGCGGCCAGAGAAAAGCGTCCGTCGACTTCGCCTACGCCGAGCGCAGCGAGCTCGCAGAGAACTATGCGCAAACGGTTCTGACGGGACTCAAGGAAGTTCAGGACAGCCTCGTCGATGTGGAAACCGCCACGACGCGTATCAGGCTCCTCACTGAGCTCGCCGAGCAGGCTCGCAAAGCCTATGGTCTTGCACACGTGCGTTATGAATCCGGCGCGGATGATCTGCTCACCCTGCTGGATAGTCAGCGCGTCCAGCTCGATGCCGAAGACAACCTCGTTCAGGCACAGGCCTCGCACTACACGGCCACCACCAGCTTGTTCAAGGCATTGGGCGGCGGCTGGGTCGCCCCACCAACAGGCTGATCTCGCGCACGCGTGTCGGTCTGGCACGAAAATTATGGCTGCGCGCGGCGACAACACCTCTGAAGTGTCTGCGTTACCTAACAACCAACACGCTGTGTCGCGGACTCCCATCACAAAACTCCTGTTTTGCCGGCCCCGAGCTGTGATGCTTCTCACAGATCAACACAATTCCGGTTGGTAGCGTACTCCGCGCTTGCTCATGACACCTGGCGCAGCACCCGTAAGGCCTGAGGCCGTGCGGCCGCGGCGGTGTGCGTTCCAACACTGGTTCAGGAAGACCCTTACAATGAAGCCATCCCATAAACCTTTCTGGCGCAGCAAGGCATTACCCGCCTTCCTCGCGCTCACCCTCTCGTCGACCGCCTTCGCCTACGACTGCACCGGCCTCAAGGCCTGGAGCACGAGCGACGTCTACGTCGGCGGCAACATCATTCAGCACCAGGGCGTTGCTTACAAAGCAAACTGGTGGACGCTCAATCAGAATCCGCTGCAGTTCTCCGGCCAATGGCAGGAGTGGACCTCGCTCGGCGCCTGCGATGGCACCGGCGGCACCAATAAATCACCCACCGCGAAGGTCAACGGACCTTATGCCGGCTCCGTCGGCGGCACCGTTGCTTTCAGCAGCGCGGGCTCGACAGATCCGGATGGCACGATCACTGCTTACACATGGAGCTTCGGCGACGGCAAGACGAGCAGCGCCGAAAATCCAACCAATGCTTATACCGCTGCCGGCACGTACACAGTTTCGCTGACCGTGCGCGATGACAAGGGCGCGACTGCCAGCGCCACGACGAATGCCGTCATCTCGGGCGGTAGCGGCAACAACCAGTTGCCCCGGGCGACGATCAACGGTCCTTACACGGGCACGGCGGGCGGCGCGATCGCGTTCAAGAGCACGGGCTCGAGCGATCCTGACGGCACGATCACCGGCTTCTCGTGGAATTTCGGGGACGGCGGCACGAGCACCGAAGCGAACCCCTCGCACGTGTTTGCGGCGGCGGGCACGTACACCGTACGTCTCACCGTAACGGACAACGCTGGCGGAGCCGGTTCTTCCACCACCACTGCGACGGTCAGCCCGGGCAGCAGCGGACCTGGAGGCAACAAAGTCATCGGCTACTTCACCGAGTGGGGTGTCTACGGTCGCAACTATCACGTGAAGAATCTGCACACGAGCGGCGCCGCGCAGAAGCTGACGCACATCGTGTATGCGTTCGGAAATGTTCAGAACGGTCGCTGCACAATCGGTGACAGCTACGCGGACTACGACAAGTACTACGCCGCTGGCGACAGCGTCGACGGTGTTTCAGACACGTGGGATGCCGGCGCGCTTCGCGGCAACTTCGCGCAGCTGAAGCGTTTGAAGAAGATGTATCCAAACCTGAAAGTAGTCTGGTCGTTCGGTGGCTGGACATGGTCGGGCGGCTTCACGCAGGCCGCGCAGGATCCGGCGACGTTCGCCAACTCGTGCTTCGATCTCGTCAACGATTCGCGCTGGGCGGGCGTGTTCGACGGCATCGACATCGACTGGGAATATCCGAACGAGTGCGGTCTCAACTGTGACGGCAGCGGCTTCGATGGCTATCGCAGGCTGATGCAGGCTCTGCGTGGACGCTTCGGTTCGCAGCTGGTCACGTCTGCCATCACCTCCGCGGAAACCAAGCTCAATGCAGCGGACTACGCAGGCGCTGCACAGTTCGTGGACTTCTACATGGTGATGACATACGACTTCTTCGGGTCCTGGAATGCGGCCGGCCCGACGGCGCCGCACTCGGCATTGTCGAACTACAGCGGCATTCCGGTCGCTGGCTTCTATTCGGACAAGGCCGTGCAGGTGCTGAAAGCCAAGGGAGTGCCGTCTGCCAAGATTCTCCTCGGTCTCGGCTTCTATGGTCGCGGCTGGCAGGGCGTATCGCAGGCCGCTCCGGGTGGGTCCGCGTCCGGCCCCGCGCCGGGAACGTATGAGCAGGGCATCGAAGACTACAAAGTGTTGAAGCAGCGTTGCCCGGCTACGGGAACGGTCGGCGGCACGGCGTACGCCTTCTGCAATGGCCAGTGGTGGAGCTTTGATACGCCTGACACGATCAGCGGCAAGACGAACTACATCAAACAGCAGAGCCTGGGTGGCGCGTTCTTCTGGGAGCTGAGTGGCGATACGGCCGATGCGGAGCTCGTGAAAGCGATCGGCAACGGCCTCGGAAGGTAAGCGAGAAGAAGCGGCACGTGATGTCTCGACTGCTCCTCCTCTGCCAGTCGAACGTCACGGGGCTGTTGGAGGGTGCGTGGGCGCTGTGGCCCACGCACCCGTCCTGGATCATCTGATCAACGGCAGCGACACCGTAAAGCAGCTGCCTTTCCCCTTGCCGCCACTGTTGGCGTGCACGACACCCCCATGGAGCTCGACCAGCCGCTTCACCAGGGTGAGGCCGATGCCTAATCCGGCATGGCTTTCGGCAATCGATCGGTCGACCTGAACGAACAGATCGAAGATCGAGTCCAGCCGCTCCGGGGGAATGCCGGTGCCCGTATCTGCAATCGAGACCACCGCGCGATCGTCTCTTTTCTCCAGCGTCACCGTAATGGAGCCGTTGGCGGGCGTGTATTTGTTAGCGTTGCTCAGCAGGTTCACGAACACCTGCGTCAGCCGCATGGAATCGCCATCTACCATGAGATCTGACGCGGCCTCCAGCACCGTGATGTGCTGATGTTTCTTCTGGATGGCCGGGTGGTTCATCTCGACCGCCTCACGCACCACCGCGCCCAGCTCGATGCGCCCGCGCGATAACGCGATCTTGTCATGCGCGATGCGCGCGACATCCAGCAGATCTTCGATCAGTCGCGTGAGGCTGGTGAGCTGGCGATTCAACGTTTCGTGCGCCCGCTCCAGAATCTCAGGATGACTCTGCGCCGAGCGCAGCAAGGCATGCGCGTTCTGCATGGCGGCGAGCGGGTTGCGCAACTCGTGCGCGAGGATGGCGAGGAATTCGTTCTTGCGCCGATCTGCATCGCGCAGCCGTGCGGGCTCGCGGCGATAAGCAAGCTCCCGCTCGATGACGTTAGCCACGTGCGCCACGACGACCACTCGCTCCGGCGTCGCATCCAGCACGCTCGTGCTGACATTGATGGCGCCGATGATCTCGTTCTCATCGCGGATGGGCGCGGCCGTGCACGTGAAATGCGCCAGCCGGTTCAGATAATGTTCGGAGCCGACGACGGCGAAAGGCCTTCCCACCACGAGCGCGGTGCCAGCGCCATTCGTGCCTGCCGCTTTCTCAGAGACATCGGAGCCGGGCTGCACGTCGAAATCCTCTGCAAGCTGCGGGTCACCCACGACGTACAGCACGATGCCATCGCGGTCCGCGATATAAGCAACGTGATCGATCTGCGGCATGGAGGACGACAGCCAGTCGAGGTGCGTGCGGGCAATATCCATGAGCACGTCTGCTGCTTGACGGCGCGACTGCAGCTCCGCGTCTGACACGCGCGTCGTCGACGATGCCGTGCCGGCATCCTGCGCGCGACATCGCGCCCAGGATTCCGCGATGGCAGGCCGCACAGGGCTCGACGCAGGGAGCTTCTCGAGGAAGCGTTCCCACTCCTCGTCGCCAGGAAGATCGAACCGCTCGCGCTCGTTCACGATGTGATCCGCAATAGGGGGTCAGTGCCTGCACACGGACCGGGAGTTGTAGTGCATCGCGCGCACGCAGTCATCCTCAGTAATTTCGGATGGGCCATGATTACACCTCGAGACCTGCAGGAGTCGAGCGTCGTGGCGTGCGTGACGGAATGCCGTGCGACTTCATTTTGCGATACAACGTGTTGCGACTCATGCCGAGCTGGCCGGCCGTGCGCGTCATATTTCCCTGACAAGCGTTTATTGCATTCAACAATGCAGAACGCTCGGCAACACGGAGCGTGTCTGCGGGAGTTGTTTGGAGCGTCGGTGCGATACCGGCCCTAACATACTCTCTACCGTAGCTATTGCCAGCACGAATTTCGGCGGGCAGATCAGAACTGCGGATCACATCGTTTTCACAGATTGCGAGCGCAGTGCGGATGACGTTGCGTAACTCACGAACATTACCCGGCCATGAATAGGCCAGCAGCCTTCGCAGCGTTTCGCTCTCGATGCCAACGCTGCGGCGAGTACCTATCTCCACGGCGAGCACGCGGCGAATAATCAGCTCGCGATCCGCGCGCCCTGCCAGCGGCGGCAGATCGAAAGTAATGCCATTCAGGCGGTAATACAGATCTTCGCGAAATGCGCCGAGCTGAATCATGTCGCGCAGATTGCGATGGGAAGCGGCCATCACGTGCAGATCCACCGAGGTGGGTGTTTCGCTGCCGAGCGCGACAACCTGTTGTTCCTCGAGAACTCTGAGCAGTCGTGTCTGCAATGTCAGGGGCATGTCACCGATCTCATCGAGAAACAGCGTGCCGCCCGAGGATTGCAGGATGCGACCCCGCATGCCTTCGCGTCGCGCGCCCGTGAATGCGCCGGGGCGGTAACCAAATAATTCACTCTCGATCAATGTCTCTGGAATCGCCGCGCAGTTCACAGCAATGAACGGTTGACTCGCGCGGCGGCTGACAAGATGCAACGCGTGGGCGAACGCTTCCTTGCCGGAGCCAGTCGGGCCCTGGATCAGCACGGTAACGCGGGAGTCGGCCACACGTCGCGCGCTGCGGATGTTTCGTAACATCCGCGGATCTTCTCCTGCCAGCTCTTCCAGCGTGAATGCTTCGCTGCCGGTCTTCGATGCGACATACACGATGCCGTTAGCGGGCCGCGCCGTGCTGTCAGCATGCAGGCGGCCGTAATAGCGCCGCCCGTGCCGCAGATCGTGCAGGGTCATGATTCTGTAAGGACCCGCCTCCTCGACAGTGTGCGCGCAATATTTCGTGTCGAAGATTGCATTGATGGGTTGTCCGATCAGGTCGCGCGGCTCGCCACTCTCCAGCAACTCCGCCGCCACCCGATCGGCATCGAGAATGACGCCGTCTTCGCCAAGAGCCAGTGCTCCGTCGTGGATCAGATCGAGCAGCGCCGGCCGCTCGTGAAAGCAGAGGACCGCGTGCTGGAGATGCAGCCGGAGAAAGGCGCACTTCTCCATGAACAACGCCGACATGCGCGCGAGCGCTGTGGCATCGCTGCCCGAATAGCGGGCTTCCTCATACAAACACGCGAGCTCGCTCGCGGCGAACGACAACATGTCGTCGTTCGCGGCGCCCGTCTCCCTCAGACTGGCCATGAACGTTCCCCCCTCAGCTCCGTCCCTGAAACTGCGCGTCCTGCGTTCTTCATAACTGTTGTGAGCGTGTCACTTTCGAGTGTAACGCCATGCGCCATCGGTGTGACAACTCTGTCTCGACACAGCGCCCGATGTGTTGCCCGGCGGCCACGCCGATCGCGGCTCCGCGCAGCGAATCTGATGTTTCAGCAGTGTTGCGCTAACGGCACGCGCTTTGCACTTGCCCGTCCACAACAACGAAGAGGGGTTGTGACATGAATGCTCAGCGGATTGTTCTGGCGAGTGTGTTGTCGATCTCCGCAGCGCTTGCATCGACTGCGGTACACGCTGTGGAGGTGGATGCCGGAGATTGGAAACTCTCCGTCAGCGGCAACGTCAACGTGCACTACATCCACTCGAGCTGCGATGACAATGACGTCACGCCCGTGGCGGGGGGTCTCGCCTGTATCGGGGCGGAGGGAGAGGATCGCTCTTCCTCCGTCAGTAACGGACTGTTGCCGGCGGCTCTCGTCATCGGCGCGTCCACCACGCAGAAGGGGTACGACATTGGAGTCACGTTCGGGTTGTATCCGGGCATCAGCACCAATGATGGCGGCAGCCCGAATCTCGGCTTCGGACCAGGTACCAACGTCGCGCTGGGCACCACCGGGCTCGACGTCCGTCAGGTCTTCCTGACTTTCGGCAACGAGTCGATGGGCACTTTCACGATGGGCCGCACCTACGGGCTGTTTGGCTTCGACGCGATCGTGGCCGACATGTCGATTGCAGGGGTGGGCGCCGGCAAAGGCAACTATGGCGCGCCGGCCAACACTTCCCTGGGGTCGATCGGCCTCGGATATATCTATGTCGACCAGCTCGCGCAGATCGACTACACCACACCGGATTTCAACGGGGTGAAGGTCACTGTCGGCATCTTCGATCCCGTGGAGCCCATTCTTCAGGGCGAGCCGACGCCCAAGGGCGCACCGGGATTTCACGGCAAGGTGGCTTACACGGCGGGCGACCTGTATCTCTCCGCGACTTTCCTGACACAGAAGCAGGAAGGCCTCACCGCAGGGCTGGACTACACCAGCCGCGCTTTCGACCTCGGCGGCAAACTCAAGCTCGGGCCGGTGGATCTGATGGCTTTCTATTACGCCGGCAAGGGCGTCGGCACGACGGGGCTTTTCTTCAATGCAGACGACGGGCTCGGCAACGCGCGCGACTCCGACGGCTTTCTGGCGCAGGCGACGTACACGTTTGGCGATACGAAGGTCGGGATCAACTACGGCGAGAGCAACCTCGATCTCGCGTCAGGGGAGGCGGGCTCCACGCTGGTTGAATCCAACAGTAAATATACGGTTGGCATTTACCACAATCTGACGCCCATTCTGAACCTGCTCGCTGAATTCAGCGACGTTAAGGCGGAAGCGCACAACGGCGTCGAGAATGACAGCAGCAGTATCAACGTGGGAGCGTTCGTGACGTTCTGAGGTGATGCCCGATGAGCACGCCTGCGGCTGGAATGGTGAGCAGAAGGGGGACGAACACGGGGGCGTAGAGCATCATTGCGAACACGCCGTAAGAGGTCGTGGCTGTTTCCCTCGACGTTGCCGCGATGAATAGCGCCATTGAAAAATAACTCAGAGAAGCACCGATCGCCCCTTGCCGCGCTCCGAAGCGCGGCGCCTCTTTTGTGGCGCCGGACAGCAAATACGCGATGGCGTAGGCACTGACCGCGACCACGGGAAGCAGCACTAGCTTGTTGAGGGGCTCCACCAGGTCAGCGGGAAATAGCGGCAGAAACAACAAGGTACAAAGGGCTGCGTAGCCCGCGAAGCGCCAGGCAATGCCGTTGCTCGTGGCGGGTGAGCGTCGCAGAAATGCGCGTGCCGCGAAGTCGATGAGGAGCACCCCATCCACGAAGAGCTTGATTGGCAGCGTGCGCGCATGTTGCCAGGAGAGCAGGTGCCAGGGAGTCAGCACCAGGGCGATGACGTTGAACGCGGCCCACTGCTGATGCTCAGCGATGTTGACGGGTACGGAAGCAAATATTCCCATCCACCAGCACAGATAGGTATTGCCGAAGAGCGCTATGGTTTGCGGCAGATAGAAGGCGGCGGCGACGAAGTGCCAGTGGTCATCTCGCTTGCGGAAGAGCCCCAGAGCGGTGAGGCCGACAAGGGGTAGCCAGAACCCGGCGTAATGCGTGGGTAACTCGATGGCGTAAAGACCGAACCGCTCGTATGCCATGGCGGACTCGCGGGGAACCGGCCCGGAGAGCAGTGGGGTGTCGACCATGAAGGGCGCGAGCATGGCAACGGCGAGGCCGGCCAACACGTTCCAGAGGAGCAGCAGCGCTGAGAGGTTGTCGAGCCAGCCGCGCGACGCGCGGGATGGGCGCAAAGCATCTTGCATGCCCGCAGGCTATCGAAAGCCCGGCGCTGGAACCCAGCGCCGTTTCTCAATAACAGTGAAGCTGCAAGCCACCGTTCGTTGACAGCCATTCGCCGCCGGCCGGCGAACCAACATTCTCTTTCACCCGACCGCGAAAGGGTCGCCGCTGCTCAGTGCAGCCATCGCGCCAGCGTCGCATCGAGGCTCGCTGCCGCGCGATGTTCGTGGTTACCCGGCTCGGTGTCTGGATCAGCGGGCGGCGGCTTCAATCCAACTCAGCTGCCTGTTCGGGCGCTCACCATTTCGCGGTTGAGCTGCCCACGCTGGAAGGCGCGATTCACTGCCGACAGCACCGCATGTAATGAAGCCGTGATGATGTTGGTATGGCGGCCCACTCCGAACAGCGACGCCCCACCCGGCAGCACCACTTCGAGATAAGCCACCGCAAACGCATCGCTGCCAGCACCGCACGAGTGCTCATGGTAGGCCACCACATCAATCGGCAGCCCCAGCGCACGAACGATCGCATCGATCGGCCCGGTGCCGTTGCCGTGATACGTAGCGATCGCCCCGCGCTCTTCCACCGTCAGCGTGATGCGCTCCCGATCATTGCCATCGCCCGAAGTGACCAACTGATGCGAGCGATACAACAGCGGCCCGCGCGCCGACAGGTATTCGCTGTCGAACAGATTCCACAGCTCCGCCGAGCTCAGCTCCTTGCCGCTGGTGTCCGCCGCCTCCTGCACAACGCGGCTGAACTCTATCTGCAGCTTGCGCGGCAACACGAGCTGATAATCGCGCTCCAGCAGATAGGCCACGCCACCCTTGCCCGACTGGCTGTTGACGCGAATGATGGATTCATAAGACCGCCCGACGTCCGATGGATCGATCGGCAGATACGGCACGTCCCACATCGCTTCCGGCGTGAGCGCGGCGAGCCCCTTCTTGATCGCATCCTGATGCGAGCCTGAAAACGCCGTGAAAACCAGGTCGCCCACATACGGATGGCGCGGATGAATCGGCAGCTGGTTGCAAACCTCCGCGCACCGCGCGACCGCGTTGATGTTGGAGAAATCCAGCAGCGGATCCACGCCCTGCGTGTACAGATTCAACGCCAGCGTCACCACATCCACATTGCCTGTGCGCTCGCCGTTGCCGAACAACGTGCCTTCGACGCGCTCCGCACCGGCCATCATGGCGAGCTCCGCGGCCGCGATGCCCGTGCCGCGGTCGTTATGCGGATGCACGCTGATAATGACACTGTCGCGGCGAGCAACATGCCGGCAGAACCATTCGATCTGGTCCGCGTAAATATTAGGTGTAGCCATCTCGACCGTGGCCGGCAGATTCAGGATCGCTTTCTGCGCCGGCGTGGATTCCCACACAGCCGTCACCGCGTCACAGATCTCCACAGCGAAATCGAGCTCCGTGCCCGTGAAGCTCTCCGGGCTGTACTGAAACACCCACTCGGTATCCGTCTGCTGACGCGCCAGATCGCGAATGAGCTTCGCGCCCTGCACGGCAATGTCGATGACGCCCGCGCGGTCCAGTTTGAATACAACACGCCGCTGCGTCGTCGACGTGGAGTTGTACAGGTGCATGATCGCGCGTCGCGCGCCGCGCAAACTTTCGAACGACCGCGCGATGAGCTCGGGCCGCGCCTGCGTCAGCACCTGAATCGTCACGTCATCCGGAATGAGGTTCTGCTCGATGAGCTCGCGGACGAAGTTGAAGTCCGTCTGCGAGGCGGCCGGGAAACCGACCTCGATCTCCTTGAACCCGATCGCAACGAGCTGATCGAACATGCGCCGCTTGCGTGCGGAGTCCATCGGCTCGATGAGGGCCTGGTTGCCGTCCCGAAGATCCACACTGCACCAGGCGGGCGGCGCCGTAATCGTGCGGCTCGGCCAGGTGCGGTCGGGGATATTGATGGGGGCGAAGGGGCGGTACTTGGTCGTCGGGGTGCGCAACATGGTCGTTGTCTCGCGGCTTACGGGCGTAATCGTCCCGTGGTCTGAAGGCTGTTCGTCGTAGTTCCGGTCTTGTTGGCGCCGACCGTTAGCGCGTGGGGTTTACTGCGCTGGGAGGCGCAGAAGGAGGAGAGGCGCAAGCAAGCCCGTCGCACGACGCGCGCCGGACAGGCAAAGAGAAAATGTTGCGCCCAAAACCATGCGGGAGACCGTAGCACTCTCTTTTAGGCGCCACAAGCCGGCGTGGCCCGAAATCGGCTGTGGATTTCCCGTGGCAGGCGGCAGCCGCGCAGAAGGCGAAGGTCGGTCGCGGCCCCCCGAGCCGGCTCATGCGGCGCGGTTAGGTGCTCATATCGGCCGCGTATTTCGACGGCCGGCGCCGGTTATGTGAGACTTCGCGCCCACTGACAGGGACGCTGCGCGCAGGTACGCCTCACCCGTGATCCAGATTCAAAACGTCGGCAAAACCTATCGCACGCCAGGCGGGGATTTCCAGGCCCTGCACGACATCAGCCTCGATATCGCGCGAGGAGAGATTTTCGGCATCATCGGCCGCTCCGGTGCGGGCAAAAGCACGCTGTTGCGGCTGCTGAACCTGCTGGAGCGTCCGACGACCGGCCGCGTGCTCATCGAAGATCAGGACATCACCCACCTCGACGGCGAGCAGTTGCGCCGCCTGCGTCAGCGGGTGGGCATCATTTTTCAGCATTTCAATCTGCTGAACTCCAGGACAGTGCACGAGAACGTGTGTTTTCCGCTGCGTGTTGCGGGGGAGCTGGACAAGGCCACCCAACGGCAGCGCGTCGCCGAGGTGCTCGAACTGGTCGGTTTGTCCGATCAGGCGCACAAGTACCCGCGACAGTTATCAGGCGGACAGCGTCAGCGCGTCGGCATTGCTCGGGCGCTGGCCAATCGGCCGCGCGTGCTTCTCTGCGATGAGGCCACGTCGGCGCTCGATCCGGAGACGACGCAGTCGATCCTGCGGCTGTTGCTGGAGATCAATCGTCAGTTGGGCTTGACCATCGTCTTGATCACTCACGGCATGGATGTGATTCGCACGGTGGCCGATCGCGTCGCCATCCTCGATCACGGCCGTGTCGTGGAGCTGGGCAAGGTGCTCGAAGTGTTTCTGAATCCCCAGCATGCGACCACGCGTTCGCTGCTTGCCGAAAGCGGCGTGGAGTATGAGAGCGGACTCGCCGCCGCACACGAAGGGGGCGGCCATGTGTTGCGACTGACTTATCAGGGCGAGAGCGCCGAGCGGCCGTTGCTGACGCAGTTGAGTCGCGAGCTCCAGCTGGATTTCTCCATTCTCCAGGGCTCGGTCGGGCGTCTGAAAGACGTGGCGTACGGCCAGCTCACCGTCGAGCTCGCTCGGCAGGAAGATGCCAGATTCCAACAGGTGTTGGCCGCGCTGACGACACAGGGCGTTCGTTACGAGGTGTTGCGCTGATGGGCGGCTCTCTGCAATCCGCATGGGATGCGGCGCTGGCCTTCGAATACTGGCCCGAGATCGGCGAAGGCACGATCGACACCTTGATCATGACGGGCTTCTCGCTCGCGTTCACCGTGTTGATCGGCCTGCCGATCGGCATCGCGTTGTTTCTGACGAGCTGGCAGCAGCGCTCTGATCGGCCGCTCGTCGCCCGCGCGCAGGCGTGGACTTACAACGTGCTGTCGTTCCTCGTGAACGTGTTGCGGTCCGTGCCGTTTCTCATCCTGCTGATCTTATTAATTCCCGCGACGCGCTGGATCGTCGGCACTTCGCTGGGTGTCGAGGGGTCGATTCCGCCGCTGGTCATTGCGGCGGCACCGTTCTTTGCACGGCTGGTGGAAAATCTGCTGCGCGAAGTGGATCACGGGGTCTTCGAGGCCTGCCGCGCCATGGGCGCGACCACTCGTCAGACGGTGTTCTGGGCGCTGTTGCCGGAGACGCTTCCGGGAATGCTCGCCGCAATTACCGTTACGGCTATTGCGCTGGTGGGTTACTCCGCCATGTCGGGCGTGATCGGCGGCGGCGGACTGGGTGATCTGGCGGTTCGATATGGCTATCAGCGCTTCAACACGCCGGTCATGATCGTGACGGTTGCGATACTGGTGGTGTTGGTGCAGCTGATCCAGGTGCTGGGCGATCGTCTCGTCGCGCGCCTGGCGCACCGCTGACTTTTCTTATTTTCCTGGCGAGGAATTCAATGATGTCGTTATTGCTCAAGCGGCTGCTGTCCGCCGTGCTGGTTGTGTCCTTCGGCGCCGCGAGCGTTGCGCAGGCTGAGGTGCTGAAGATTGCGGCTTCGCCCGTGCCGCACGCGGAAATTCTGGAGTTCATCAGGCCGCAGCTGAAAGCCCAGGGCGTGGACCTGCAGATCAAGGTGTTTACGGATTACGTGCAACCCAACCTGCAGGTGGAGGAGAAGCAGCTCGACGCCAACTTCTTCCAGCACAAGCCCTATCTCGACGCGTTCAATCGCGAGCACGGCACGCATATCGTGGTCGTGCCGAATGGGGCGGTGCATATCGAGCCCTTTGGCGCGTACTCGAAAAAAATCAAGAAGATATCGGAGTTGCGCACGGGCGCGATGGTCGCGATTCCCAATGACCCTTCCAATTCCGGGCGCTCGCTCGTGTTGCTGCAGAAGCAGGGGCTCATCACGCTGAAGGACCCCAACAACATCTTCTCGACGGCGCGCGACATCGTGTCGAACCCGAAGAAGCTGAAAATTCGCGAGCTCGAAGCCGCCACGCTGCCGCGCGTGCTGGATGATGTGGATCTTGCGCTGATCAACACCAACTACGCGCTGGCAGCGGGCCTCGCGCCCCAGCGGGACGCGCTCTTCATCGAAGGCGCGGATTCGCCGTACGCCAATCTCGTTGCCGCGCGGCCCGATAACGTGAACTCGCCTGCCATTCGCAAACTGGTTGCAGCCCTGCGTACGCCTGCCGCGAAGAAGTTTGTGGAAGATAAATACAAGGGCGCGGTGTTGGCGACGTTCTGATCTCAGCCGGTGTGCATCTTCATATCGCCGCCCTCGAGCAGGACGATGTCGTCGAGATAGCGCACGTGGCTGCGTACCCATGACGGACGCAGATGCCCGGGATCACGATAGGTGGGCTCGCCCGTCGGCGTGACTACCGGGCACGTGTCTGCGGAGCAGAGCTCTTCCATCGGATCTATGAGTATCGCGCCCGTTTCCTGGCCGATCTGCTTCAGACGCGACACCAGCGGCGCATACGCTGCGATGAGGGGCGCTTTCTCGATGCGCGGAATATTGGCCTGAAAATTCAGGCCACGCAGATCACGCTCGACCATGTGACGCGGATCCATCGCATCGCCGACGGGGATCTGCAGCAGGAGATACACTTTCTTCCCGCTGCTCACAAACTGGCCGATCATTCGCTGCAGGGACGCGAGCGCGCGTTCGTAGCCTTCTGTGCCGAGGAGCAGCGAGCCGCTGTATTCCTGATCCTGGAAATAATAAGAATAGTGGTCGATGGGATCGACGAAGTAGCCGTACCAGTTGGAGCTGATGACGATGGCTTCCACTTCCGGGCGCTGCGCGTACTGAATGGCGAGATCCACCTCGGCGCCGCACCGGGGATGATAATTCTCCTTCACGCCGACGATAGGTATGCACCCGGGCAGGGTCGCGAATGCGGCCGAGTAGGTGGTCACGCGTTCGCTGCCGATGAGCTCGTCGATGCGCGGGTAATACTGCTCCATGTGGCTGTCGCCCATGAACATGATCTGTTTGGTGACGTCCCCCCGCTGCACCATGAGTCGGCCGGATTCGGTAGCGATGTTCTCGAGATGCGGACCGGTGAATGCTTTCTCTTCGCTGGGCTGCGTGAAGCGCGCGACGCCATAGGCCATCGAGCGCGGCGTCAACACGTGGATGAAGCCGAGATATCCCACGGCGCCAATGAGTGCGACCGAGGCTGCCAGGGGAATGGCAAGGCGCGGTGTCGCGGGAATCTTGCGAATCGGCAGCTCGATGAAGCGATAGGTCAATGTAGCGAGCACGAAGGCCATCGCAACAGCCCCTGCGATCAACGCGGGCGGCGCTTTGCCTGGATAGAGAATGTGCATGAACGCCAGCAACGGCCAGTGCCACAGATACAGCGGATAGCTGATGAGGCCGATGGCCACGGCTGTGCGATTTCCCAGGATCTTCTGATTGATCCACGCGTCTGGTCCGGCGGCAATCAGCAGGAAAGCGCCGACGGTCGGCAGCAGTGCCCACCAGCCCGGGAACAGCAGATGTCGGTTGACGAGCAGCAGCGATGCGACGATCAGCAATAATCCGCATGCGGCCTGGGCATCGCGCGTGAAGAAGATGCGCTGGAGATTTTTCTCGAGCGCTGCGCGGTGAAAGATTTGCGCGTGTGCCAGCGTGCCGCCGATGAGCAGCTCCCAGAAGCGGGTGGGCGGCAGATAGAACGTGGTTTCGGGGCTGGCGGCGATTCTTAGAATATTCAGTCCGAAGGAGATCAGCGTGCCGGCCACGATCCACGGAAGGAGTTTGAGGCGCAGCTGGTAGCCGCAGTAGAGGAACAGCGGCCAGAGGAAATAAAACTGTTCTTCGATGCCGAGCGACCAGAGGTGCAGGAGAGGTTTGAGATCGGCATTGCGGGCGAAATAACCGGCTTCGCGCCAGAGCACGATGTTGGAGACGAAGCCGGCGCCGCCTGCGATGTGTTTGCTGACTTCGTCGTGTTCGTCCGGGAAGAGGACGAACCAGCCGAATGCGGCGACGGCCGTCAACATCAGTAGCAGTGCGGGGAAGATGCGCTTGATTCGTCGTGCGTAGAAATCGGTGAAGCTGAATGTCCCGCGTTGCAGATTCTGCAGAATGATTCCGGAGATCAGATAGCCGGAGATGACGAAGAAAATATCGACGCCGACGAAGCCGCCTTCGACTGTGTGAGGGGCGGCGTGGAAAGCGATGACGGACAACACGGCGAGGGCCCGGAGTCCATCGACGTCGGGTCGGTAAGCGAGGGCGTTGTGGGGATGCATGCGAACTGTGATATGTCCGAAGCGGCTGTTTCTGCCGCGAGCGGATATAGCAAACGCGTTGCGCGTCGCGACCGCAAACTGTAGCCCCCTACAGACAGCGCACGGCGTCAGGACGGACGGCGAATGCGAAGTTGATCTACCTGAAGAAAGCTCAGGTGCTGTTGAAGACTCGTGAGATTGACCTGCGTAGGCCAAAGACTCACGCCATGGCACTGATCGGCATGTCGGATCGTGTGTACGAAATCATCAAGCGCCGAATGAAGAGCCCTGGCGAGTACGTGTTCGGCAAGCTGGATGACAACCTTGCAAGTCTGGGGGTGTCCGTGTCCGCATGGCCATCAAGCGAGCTGGGTTAGTTGACTTCCGTGTGCATGACTCCCGTCACGACAACGCCACAAAGATCATTCGCAACGGCGGCACACTTCAGGAGCTTCAGTTGTTGCTGGGACATTCCCGAATCGAGACGACGGCTCGCTATGCCCATCTGGCGCACGGAGCTGTTGCCAGCAAGGCGGTAGGCATCCTGAATCGCGTCAGGCCGAAGAAGAAGGCCGCCTGGCGGACCTCAAACCGTCAGCCCAGCCTGGCCGCTGGGGGGCATCTTCTGGTCGAGCCCCGTCTGAGCTAGACTCGGACCGCCGAGCGGGGTTCGTATAGTGGTAATACCCATGCTTCCCAAGCATGAGCGACGAGTTCGATTCTCGTACCCCGCTCCATTTTCGAGTAGCTTTTAGCGGGCGCTTCTTCGGGGCGTGTTATCTCGGGAGAACCCTGCGGTTTTCCTGCAAGAAAACCACGGACTTGAAGCTTCCCAACCAAGTGACGAGGGTTCGATTCCCTTCACCTAATATCCTTGAGCCCCAACCCCCCCCTGTTTTTACAGTGGGCGAACTTTCAAGCGCGTCGGGCATCTTCCTGCCATGGCTCATCCCAGATTCCTTTCCGCCGGAGCGCTACAGGATGCCGAACTCGTTCGTGCGGCCCGTGCAGGTGACGTCGCGAGCATCGGCACTCTGTTCCAACGCTACCGCGCTCCGCTTCTGGGATCGGCGATGTCTCTCGTGGGCTATCGCGCTGCCGCCGAGGATGCGGTACACGATACCTTCGTTACCGCACTGACCCGTCTTGACGAGCTCAATGATCCCGCCGCTGTTGGAGGTTGGCTGCATGCCATTCTCCGCAACCGCTGCCTGATGGAGCGGCGAACGGCGCAGCGTCGTCCCACGGTCGAGATTGGCCCCGAGATCGCCGAAGAATCCCGCTTTGAAGAGCATCTCGAGAACTCGCAGCTCCGCGAATGGGTCTGGAACGCGCTCAGCCGCCTCCCCGAAACCGTGCGCGCGGCGATGCTGCTGCGTTACTTCGCCAGCTTTGAATCCTATGAGGAAATCGCAACGATCCTGGCAGTTCCAGTTGGCACCGTGCGCAGCCGACTGTCTGACGGCAAGGCGCGATTAGCAGATCTGCTACTCGAGGCGGCGAGCATGGAAGCGGCCGATCAGCGTGCGCTCCAGAGCGAGCGTCGGGAGTTTTTCTTCGGGTCGATGCAGGATCTGTTCCGTGGCCGTCGTTGCGACGGCTACTTCGAGGCCCATGCCGAGGATTTGCGGATCGAATGGTCGGGCAAGCGGACAACGCGCGGCCGGCATCATCTGCAAACGGAGGTCGAGAGAGATTTCGACGACGGCGTCATCATGTCGCCGCAACGGGTTGTGACCAGCGGCAACATATCGGTGCTGGAGGGCCTGTTTCACAACCCCACGGATAAGCCCGATCACTGTCCGCCCGGTCTCGCGCTGGTCATGTTCCATGAGGCCAGCCAGATCACCCGCATAAATCTGTATCTCTCCCCGCGTCCGCCGCAGCCTGAATATCTCTAGCCCGAACTTCTTGCGCGCGCCGGCATCCTCTTTCGGAGTCGCAATACACACGGCTCAGAAAATTGGATTTTCAGGAGACAGATCATGTTGATTCGAACAGCGATGGTGAGCGCCAGCCTGCTGGCGCTTGCGGCATGCGGGAAGTCAGTGGAGCCTTCTACCAACTCTTCTTATTTTGATTCATCCGGTCGTGACGACGTGCTTGCTGGCGGCGTGAAGATGATCGAGATCGAGACGACGAGAGGTCAATTCCGGGTATGGACCAAGCGTGTCGGCAACAATCCCACGATCAAAGTGCTGCTGTTGCATGGTGGTCCCGCCTTCACGCACGAGTATCTCGAAGTATTCGACAGCTACTTTCCGGGGGCGGGTATCGAGTATTACTACTACGATCAGCTTGGCTCCGCATATAGCGATCAGCCCGATGAGCCGGAGCTATGGGAGATTCCGCGCTTTGTCGACGAAGTGGAACAGGTCCGCCAGGCGCTGAAGCTCGACAAGAACAACTTCATCTTGTATGGACATTCGTGGGGCGGTCTGCTCGCGGTGGAATATGCGCTTGCGCATCAGGAACACCTCGCCGGCTTGATCATCTCCAACATGATGTCCAGTGGTCGGCTGTACAGCGACTATGCGAACAAGGTGCTGATGCCGGACATGGATCCGCAAGCCCTTGCGGAGATCAAGCGTCTGGAGGAAACGGGAAAAACCGACGATCCTCGCTACATGGAACTGCTCATGCGCGAGCACTACGTGAAGCATATCTTGCGCATGCCGGTAGAACAGTGGCCGGATCCGTTGAACCGCGCTTTCAAACACTACAACCGCAAGATCTACGTGGCAATGCAAGGGCCAAGCGAACTCGATGTGAGCGGGAAGGTTCTGAATTGGGATCGAAGCGCCGATCTGGGGAAGATCACTGTGCCCACGCTCATCATCGGCGCGCGCTACGACACCATGGATCCAAAGCACATGGAGTGGATGTCCAAAGCTGTGAAGAACGGACAGTACCTCTACAGCGAGAGCGGCAGTCACCTCGCGATGTACGACGATCAGAAGGTGTATTTCTCAGGCTTGATCGATTTCATCAAGGGGGTCGCCGTTAATCGACCTCGTCCAGAGAGTTGACGCCTGACTGCAGCAGCGCCGTTGCGGATTGCAGGACCGCAAGGCCATAATCAAGTCCCTCTTCGGGTCTTGTGAACCGGAGTTCCCCTTATCAATCAGGGGTTTGGTGTCAGGGCTCGATTCCCTGCACCGCTCCGGTGTATGGCCACTGCTATTTTTATGAGCACTGCCGCCTGTAGCATTGCGTTTCATGCGGAGTTGAACGGCTCGGCACCCACCGCCGACCAGCTCGCTCTGGCCGCAGTGGTCAATTACGGCCATTTCACCGTCATGCAGATCCGCCAGCACGGCCTGCGCGGCTGCAGCCTCCACCTCGAACGCCTGGATAACGCGACCCGCGAGCTCTTCGGATGGGAGCTCTCCGGCGAACGCGTGCGCGGTTATATCCGCCACATTCTCCAGGGCACCGATGGTTCGGCCTCCGTGCGGGTGAATGTATTCTCACGTGACATGTGGCCCAACCACATGGAGGCGAAGGGCCAACCGGAAGTGCTCGTGACGATAAATGTACCGAGAGCAAACGTGCTCACGCCGTTCCGCGTGCACTCGGTGAAATATCAGCGGGACCCCGCACACATCAAACACGTCGGCACCTTCGCCCTGTTCCACTACCAGCGGCAGGCGCGCTTCAACGGTTACGACGATGCGTTATTTGTCGACAACGACAGCGCGATCTCCGAAGGCACCATCTGGAATGTGGGCTTCTACGACGGGCAGCGCGTGGTGTTTCCCGCGTCCCCGGCGTTACCCGGCATTACGCAGATGCTCATCGAAGCAGGGCTGCGCGAAAGACGCATTCCTGTGGAGTACCGCAATCTGCGCCTCGCGGATCTCACGGAGTTGCGCTCCGCGTTCGCCATGAACACCGGCGCAATCGGCCGTCCCATTGCATCCATCGATGGCATGGCCTTCACCATCGATGACGAGCTCACCCGCACCCTGGTTGCCTGTCACGACAGCAATCCACTGGAGCCCGTCTAGTCGTGCAGTCGGTGGGGCTGCGCCAGCAACTGAAAGAGGCGACGGCAAGCAAGCATGAGCAACTCGAGCGGGACGTCGCCGCGATGGGGTTCTTCAGCTCGCTGAGCGCCTATTGCCAGTATTTGCAGCGCCTGCTGCCGCTGCATTTCAATGCTGAGCAACTGCTCAATGACTATGGCGCGCGCACCGTCATCCCGGACTGGCCGCAAAGACTCAAAGCTCAGGCACTTCTCACCGACCTCGCGAGCGTGGCGGGCGTACTCGAGCCTCCGCACACCATGGAGATGCCGGGTCCGGCTCGTGCCGATAGGTGGAAACATCCTGTTGTTGAGGTATCACATAACTCGGCGATGCTGGCGCGGCTCGCAGGCCGCGGCTCCGCGAGTACCCTTCTACCCGCGAAGATTACCCGCCCCGAGCATGTGCTCGGCATCGCTTATGTGATCGAAGGCTCGACGCTCGGTGGCGCCAGGTTGTTACAACTCGCAGCCGTATGGGGGATTACGCCGGAGCGCGGCGGCTCCTTCCTCGCAAGTTACGGCTCGGCACGCGGCCGCATGTGGAACGCTTTCGTCGCTACGCTGGAGCGCTGGAACAAGCCCCCTCTCGACTGCAAGCTCGTCGTCGAATATGCCTTGCGGACTTTCGACGCCACGCGTGTCTATCTCACCGGCGAGCCTGGGCTGGTGGAGTTACCCGTCGATGAGCGACGGCCAGCCGCGACGACATCCTGAACTGCGCTGATCCACTCCGGCGAAAAGACTGCCTCGTCGCAAGCCCATTCCATCACCGTCTCGACGGCCTTCGCGGTTCCGCCAAGCTCATCCGCCACCGCACCCACCAACACGGTTCCCATATTGACCACCCGGCCCGGGCAATTCTTCACGTGTGCCTCGAAGTCAGCGGCCAGCAAAGCAAACTTCTCCTCCGGGATCTGCGCAAAGCGCGCCTCGCGCAATCCTGCCGCGCTTCGCTGAAGCGCCGCATACCGCGCGCTCCGATCCGGATACGCCTGCAGCATCTCGTCATGCAGATGGAAAAGATGTCTCTCCAGCAACACCAGCGGCATGCCGCGTGAGGCGAGCAGGCCGCCGAGCCAGCGAATCTGTTCTCTCGCGGCAACTGGCGGCAGATCGCACAGCGTGGAGATCCATCCGCTGTCGCTCAGGCTGAAGCGCCAGCCTCGCTCGCCATATCTGCGCGCGTAATAAGGAAATTCACGCCATGAGCGGCGGGTTGCCGCTTCCGCGGCGGACTGCTCGGCAGGATCCGCAGAGATGACATGAGTGCCGGCTTCTTCATTCACGACACGTGCGCTGACGTGTTCGGGTTTCCTGGGCTGCTGCATGCGCCGCAGTTTACACTGCGGCATGGCCCGAATCGCCGTCGCCGGCTTCCAACACGAAACCAACACGTTCGCCTCCCTGAAAGCGACGCTCATGGATTTCGAGCAGGCGGATGCGTGGCCGGGCCTCGTCCACGGGGCCGCGCTGTTCGACGCCGTGAAGGGCATCAATCTCCCCGCCGCCGGCTTCATAGATGAAGCCCGCTCGCTCGGTCACACCATCGTTCCGCTGCTGTGGTGTTCCGCGCAGCCTTCAGCGCATGTGACGAAAGACGCTTTCGAAACCGTCACCGGCCAACTGCTCGATGCCCTGAAGGACCAGAGCATCGACGCCGTTTATCTCGATCTGCATGGCGCGATGGTGGCAGAGCACATCGACGATGCCGATGGCGAGATTCTGGAGCGCATCCGCAAGCGTATCGGTCCGGATATTCTCCTCGTCGCCAGTCTCGACTTTCACGCCAACGTTTCCGCGAAAATGGTCGCTCGGGCCGATGGTTTGTGTAGCTATCGTAGTTACCCCCACGTCGACATGGCGGCGACAGGCGCCCGTGCCGCTGAGCTGCTCCACGATCTGCTGCGGAAGCGCGCGCCCGCCCGGCTGCATTACGAGTTGCCGTTTCTCATTCCCCTGACTTCTCAGTGCACGTGGGTCGAACCCCTGCATTCCCTGATGCAGCAGGCGGAAGATCTGCAGAAAGATTCCATTCTCTCGCTCTGCATCGCCCCCGGCTTTCCCGCCGCGGACGTTCCCGAATGCGGACCCAGCATCTTCGGCTACGCGCGCGACGAAGCGATGCTGACTGCAGCCTGCCGCGAGCTGAGAAGCGCCATGCTCGCCCGCGAATCTGATTTCGCGCTGGAGATTCTGAGCGTGGATACAGCGGTGCAGATTGCCCGCGATGCTGACATTCCGCGCGGCCGGCCGCTCATCCTGGCTGATACTCAGGACAACCCGGGCGCAGGCGGCAATGCCGATACAACCTCCCTGCTCAAGGCTTTGATCAATGCGCGTGTTGCCGACAGTCTCGCCGGTGTTTTCTGGGATCCGCAAACGGCTCAGCGCGCCCATGCCGCCGGCGAAGGCGCCAGCGTCGATGTGGAGTTGGGAGGACATTCCGGTTTCCCCGGCGAAACGCCACTCGCCGCCCGCGCCATCGTGGAGCGGCTCGGCAATGGTCACTTTGTTGGTACAGGTCCGTTCTATCTCGGCGCGCGCTTCGAATTGGGGCTGATGGCGCTGCTGCGCATCGGAACAGTGCGTGTTGTTGTAGCAAGCCGCAAGCAACAGGCCGCGGACTCGGCAATGTTTCGTCACCTCGGCGCCGAGCCGGGCGAGGCACGCGTGCTGATGTTGAAAAGCTCGGTCCATTTTCGTGCAGATTTCGGCCCCATCGCTTCCCGCGTCCTGATTGTCGAAGCGCCCGGGCCCAACGTCGCGGACCCGGGAAATCTCGCCTTTACGCGCCTGCCGCCCGGAAAACGTCTGCGTCCCGCGCGTCGCCTCGCACCGCCCTAACAATCCTTACTTTGTCGCGCAGTCGTCTCGACCAACGGCGATTGCGGCCTTCCCGTGTCGCAGGCCTATACTGGGCCGCATCCGCCCATAACAAACACACGGCGGTCACTTCAGGGGAGATGAGTCATGAGCGACAAGCAGAGCGTCGGTGGCGTCACTTACCAGCAAGTGGGCCAGGAATATTTCGAAAAGCGCGGCCTGCGGCGTTATGCGCGCGTCGGCTCCTTGTGGGCGCTGGGTGTCGGCGCCGTGATCTCAGGGCACTATTCCGGCTGGAATTTCGGCCTGGCACAGGGCTTCGGCTCGATGCTGTTCGCGCTGTTCATCATTGCAGCGATGTATTGGGGGCTCATCCTGAGTCTGGCGGAAATGTCTCCCGCCTTGCCACATACAGGCGCCGCATATTCTTTCGCGCGCAGCGCGATGGGCCCGTGGGGCGGCATGATTACCGGGCTTGCCGAAAGCATCGAATACATTCTGACTCCCGCCGTCATCGTCTTCTTCATCGGCTCGTATCTCACCGCCATCTTCGAGACACCCGCTTCATGGCAACCCATGTGGTGGGCGCTGTCCTATGCGGTGTTTCTCCTGCTGAATCTCAGGGGCGTGGAGTTATCGTTTCGCGTCTCGGTGATCGTGACACTGGGCGCGCTGGCTGTGCTGGCCGTGTTCTGGGTCAGCGCGATTCCGCATTTCGATTTCCAACGTTGGGCACTCAACATCGGTGTCGGTCCGGACGGCGCGGCGATCGAGTTGCCTGACGGCCACGGCCCGTTCCTGCCATTCGGCTGGGCTGGTGTGTTGGCCACGCTTCCCTTCGCCGTCTGGCTGTTCCTCGCGATCGAGCAACTGCCGCTCGCGGCCGAGGAATCCTATGACCCGAAGAAAGACATGCCGAAAGGGCTGATCTACGGCATGGCTACGCTGATGCTCTCGGCTCTGCTGATCACCTTTCTCAATTCCGGCATCGGCGGCACGGAGGAAGGCTTGATGCACGGCGCCTTTGCGCTGAAGTCGTCAGCGGAGCCGCTGCTCGACGGCTTCCGCGTCATCTTTGGCGCGCATCTCGCCAAGACGCTGGCGCTTCTCGGGGTCGTCGGGCTGATCGCAAGCTTTCATACGATCATCTATGCCTTCGGCCGGCAGATTTATTCGCTGTCGCGCGCCGGGTATTACATGCACTTCATGTCACTCACGAGCGGCAAGCACAAAGTGCCGCACATGGCGCTCTACACGGGCAGCGTCATGGGTTTCGGCACAATGATCATCGTGTGGTTCGTCGCCGGTGCGGAGAAGGGCGGCGCCGTCATCGGCGGCACGCTCCTGAACATGGCTGTCTTCGGGGCGATGATTTCCTATGCAATGCAGGGCCTTTCGTTCATTCTGCTGCGGAAGAACATGCCGCACATCCATCGGCCGTACCGCAGCCCGCTCGGCGTGCCGGGCGCTGTAGTGACGATCGTCGTGGCGCTGGTGACGCTTTATTTCCAGCTGCAGGATCCTGTGTATCGTGTGGGCGTTTATGCAGCAGCCGTCTGGTATGTGCTGGGCGTGTTGTACTTCGCGTTCTTCGGCCGGCATCGCCTGATCCTCTCGCCCGAAGAGGAGTTCGCGCTGTCGAAAGGAGCCCGCGCTCACGACTGACAGGCCGCGGCCCTTCACCGCAAGGGGTATGAATGGATCCCAGAAAAGTCAGATCGGCCGCGGACGCGCAGGCGATCATCGCTGAGCGCGGGTTGACGCACGTGAAGGTAGGTGCCTTCGATATCGACGGCATCCTGCGCGGCAAATACATGTCCCGTGCGAAGTTCGAATCCGCCCTGTCGGGCGGCTTCGGCTTTTGCGACGTCGTGCTTGGCTGGGATAGCAAAGATCAGCTGTACGACAATGTTCGTTACACGGGCTGGCACACCGGCTATCCCGACGCGAACGTGCGCATCCTGCCCGAGACGTGTCGCGCGCTGCCGTGGGAAGAGCCCACGGTGTTCTTCCTTGCGGAGTTTGTCGGCGAAGCAGAGAAAATCTGCCCGCGTGCCGTGCTGCGCCGGGTGCTCGATCGGGCGAAGCGCATGGGTTATGAAGTGTTTGCCGGCATCGAATATGAGTTCTTCGTTTTTCAGGAAACGCCGGACAGCGTGCGGCAGAAGAACTTTCGCGACCTGAAGCCCATCGCGCCGGACTTCTTCGGCTACAGCGTCATCCGCAACAGCGTGTGGAGCGACTTCTATCGCGGCCTGCTCGATCTGTGCGAGAAGATGGACATGCCGATCGAAGGTCTCCACGAAGAGACCGGTCCGGGTGTCATCGAGGCGGCCATCGGCGTGGACAGCGCCCTGCCGGCCGCGGACAAAGCCGCGCTGTTCAAAACATTCGCCAAGGTCTTCGCGCAACGTCAGGGATTGATGGCGACCTTCATGGCGAAGTGGTCGCCGGACTGGCCCGGGCAGAGCGGCCACATCCACATGTCATTGAAAGACATCGCTTCCGGCAAAGGCGTGTTTCACGATGCTGACAAACCTCATGGCATGAGCGACATCATGCGCTGGTACGTCGGCGGTCAGCAGAAACTGATGCCGGAGTTTCTTGCGATGATTGCACCAACAGTCAACTCTTACACGCGCCTCATCCCCGGCTTCTGGGCGCCCACAGATTCCGCATGGAGCGTGGATAACCGCACGTGCGCGCTGCGTGTCATTCAAGGCAGCGCCAAATCGCAGCGGGTGGAGTATCGCGTCGCTGCGGCGGACGCCAATCCTTATATCAGTCTGGCGGCTGCCATCGCCTCGGGTCTCTACGGCATCGAACACAAGATCGAGCCCGAGCCCATCGTTGAGGGCAACGCCTATGACAAGAAGTTTCCCGAAGCGCTCGCGCTCCCGCGTACTTTGTGGGAAGCGGCGCAGCGCCTGAAGTCATCCGAGCCGGCGCGCGACTGGTTCGGCCATGAGTTCGTGGATCACTTCGCCGCCACTCGCGAGTGGGAAGAGCGCGAGTTCCGCAAGCACATCACGGACTGGGAACTGCAACGTTATTTTGAAATCATCTAGTCCATCATGACCGTTCAGAAGACCATCAGCCCGATCGACGGCTCCATCTACTGCGAGCGACAGCTCGCTGACGCCGCTCACATCGACAAAGTGTTGAATCGCGCGGTGGAAGCGCAACAGCTGTGGCGCAACGTGCCGCTCGCCGAGCGGGCGAAGCTCTGTACGCGCTTCTGCGATCTCTTCGAAGCGGATCGGGACAGCATCGCGCTCGAGATCACCTGGCAGATGGGCCGGCCGCTGCGCTACACGCCCAACGAAGTGCGGGGCATGATCGAGCGCGCGCGTCACATGATCGCGATTGCGCCTGAAGCGCTCGCTGATATCGAGCCGGCGCCAAAGGAGGGCTTCCTGCGTTTCATCCGCCGTGAGCCGCTGGGCGTCGTGTTCACCGTGGCGGCGTGGAATTATCCTTATCTTATTGCCGTCAACAGCGTGATCCCGGCGATTCTTGCCGGCAACACCGTTGTGCTCAAACATTCGGCGCAGACTCCCTTGTGCGCGGAGCGCTTCGCGACTTATCTCAATCGCGCGGGCCTGCCCGCGGGTGTGTTCCAGATCCTGCACCTGTCTCATAACGATACTGAGAAAGTCGCGGAGGATCCGCGCGTGAATTTCGTTGCGTTTACCGGTTCGGTTGAAGGCGGTCACGCTGTCCAGGATGCAGCGTCCAAGGGTTTCTCAGGAGTGGGCCTGGAGTTGGGCGGCTGCGATCCCGCTTATGTTCGCCACGATGCCGACGTTCCGCATGCCATCGAGAATCTGGTGGATGGCGCGTTCTTCAATAGCGGCCAGTCCTGCTGCGGCATACAGCGCATCTATGTGCATGAGAGGGTGTACGACCAGTTTGTCGACGGTGCCATCGCGCTCACGAAGCAGTACGTGCTCGGCAATCCGCTGGACGCGGCGACGACGCTCGGCCCCGTTGTGCATGCGCGAGCGGCGGAGCACATTCGCAAGCAGATCACGGCCAGCATGGTCCAGGGGGCGCTCGCCGGCATCAACGTGGACGATTTTCCCGTGAGCCGGCTGGGGACGCCGTACGTGGCACCTCATTTGCTGCTCAACGTGACGCAGGAGATGAGCGTCATGCGGGAAGAAATATTTGGGCCGGTCGCCGGCGTCATGCGCGTGCGCAACGATGAAGAAGCGATCGAACTGATGAATGACAGCGCCTTTGGCCTCACCGCCGCCATCTGGACCCGGGATATGGAGGCCGCGCTCGCCATTGGCGACCGCATCGAGACTGGCACATGGTTCATGAACCGCTGTGATTATCTCGATCCGGCGCTGGCGTGGGTCGGTGTAAAAGATTCGGGGCGTGGCTGTACGTTGTCACGAGTGGGATACGAGCATCTGACACGTCCGAAATCGTTTCATTTGCGCACCACTCCGTAAGGAATTCTCATGGAGCTGAAGGGAAACTGGAATTACCCCACCGCGATCCGCTTTGGCGCGGGTCGTATCAAGGAGCTGCCCGACGCCTGCAAGGTGCTCGGCATCAAGAATCCGCTGCTCGTGACGGACCCGGCGCTCGCGAAGCTGCCGATGGTGCGCGAAGTGATGGGCCTGTGCGCGGACGCGCGCCTCGGCTGCGAAGTGTTTGCCAACATTCAGGCGAATCCGGTCGAAGAGAATGTTTCGCGCGGCGTCGTGGCGTTCAGCGCGGGCGGGCATGACGGCGTCGTGGCGATGGGCGGCGGTAGCGCGCTCGATGTGGGTAAAGCCATTGCGCTCATGGTGGGCCAGAGCCGCCCGCTGTTCGATTTCGAGGATCGTGAGGATTGGTACACCCGCGTCGATGTGGCCGGCATGGCACCGGTCATCGCGGTGCCCACCACGGCCGGCACCGGCTCTGAAGTCGGTCGGGCTGCGGTGATCATGGATGTCCGCGATCAGACGAAGAAAATCATCTTTCATCCGAAGATGTTGCCGTCCATCGTGATCGCAGATCCCGAGCTGACGGTGGGCCTGCCCGCGCACGTTACCGCGGCAACAGGCATGGACGCGCTGTCGCATTGTCTGGAAGCGTATTGCTCGCCGCTGTATCACCCGCTCGCTGAAGGCATTGCTGTCGAAGGCATGCGGCTGGTGAAAGAGTGGCTGCCCGTCGCCGTCCGGGACGGAAAAAATATCGAAGCCCGCTCGCACATGCTCATCGCTTCCACGATGGGTGCGACGGCGTTCCAGAAAGGGCTCGGCGCGATGCACAGCCTGAGTCATCCCTGCGGCGCGCATCTGAATTCACATCACGGTCTGACAAACGCCGTGGTCATGCCGTACGTGTTGTTATGGAATCGCAAGTCGGTGGAAGACAAGATGGTGCGCCTGGCGGCGTATCTCGATCTGCCAAAGAAATCTTTCGACGGCGTGCTCGAGTGGGTGCTCGAGTTGCGCAAGACGATCGGTATTCCGGCAACACTCGCGGAGCTGGGCGCCACCGAGCTGCACGCGGCGGAGCTCGCGCCTCACGCGCTCGCCGATCCGTCGACGGGCACGAATCCGCAGGCGATGACGCAGAACGACTTCGAGAAGCTCTTTCTCAACTGCATTCGGGGAAGCCTGACCCCCGTGGCGTAGCGGAACATTTCCCGGGGCCGCCCGTTCCAACTCCCACAGTTTCCATTGCACCCATCACGTATTTCAGGAGGACGGTCATGGCCGAAAGCTACAGCACCGCCGGCACGAACGGCGAGACATTCACGACATCCGCTCACCCCCACGCAGCCCAGGTAAAGGAAAACCTCCGCGCCGCTGGCACGGCCGCCAGCGAAGCCGTCCGCGACCGCGCGACCAAAGCTCAGGATTGGGCTCGCGGCCAGGTTGGCACCATTCAGGGCACCGTCGAAGCGGAGCCGTATCGCGCCACCGTCTGGGCACTTGGCTTGGGCTTTGTCGCAGGCATCGTGCTCACGAGCCTCGTGCGTCGCTGAGCCACGCTTCAGATCACGAGGTTTATGAATATGGCGCAGCCCAATACGAGTGCTTCTGACAAAACACCGGTCACTCCGGTGAAGACCGGGCTCGATTCGAGCGACCGGCAGGAACTGGCGGTCGCCGTCGGTAAGGCGCTCGCGGAAACGTACGTTCTTTACACGAAGACGCAAGGCGTTCACTGGAACGTAGTCGGTCCGACTTTCTATGCCATCCACAAGCTGACGGAAACGCAGTATGAGGATCTGGCGGATGCGGTCGACGAGCTCGCGGAGCGCATTCGCGCCCTGGGTGCTCCGGCTCCGGCTTCGTTCGGGGAATTCCTCGAGCTGAGCGATATCAAGGAAACACGCGAGCGTCAGTCCGCTGAAGACGCCGTTCGCATGTTGTGCGCGGATCACGAGATCGCGGCCCGCACTTTCCGGGAGGCCACCAAACTCGCGGACGAACTCGATGACGTCGTCTCGGCCGACATGCTGACCACCCGCATGGGTGTTCACGAGAAGGCGGCCTGGATGCTGCGTTCGCTGGGCAAGGAATCCGCTGTCGAGCGGACTCCGGCCGCCGGCGGCCCGTCACAGAAGTCAGGCTCCCGCCAGTAGCCCTGTACTGGCACAGGCTGGTTCCCCGCGAAGCGGGCTGCGAAGCTCGAAGTCGTTTGGAATCAGTGCTTTAGGTCCTCCGAGGCGGGGAGTGCGGGAAGCACTCTCCGCTTTGGTATGTCTGCGTTCGCGACATGCCTGCCCGCAAATTCCCTGAGCCCGTGACCGTTCAGTGACATTCATGACGGGCCGGCATGGTCTGCTTGTGGGATGCATCAGATCGGGGTCGTCGGGCTCTCGTATCGCCACGCGAGCGTGGACGATGTGGCCCGCTTTGCCATTCCCAAAGATGAGCTTGCCGCGCGGCTGCCCGCGTTGCGCAATCTGCTTGGCGCGGCCGAGCTCGTCTATGTCAGCACCTGCAACCGGGTGGAGATCGTGTTCGCCATGGCGGATGGCGAATCCGCGGGCGACAGTCGCCGCGAAGTTTTTCGCGCGCTGACCGGCCAGCAGGCCGGCCCCGGTGAAGCGGAGCGCATGCTTCGCGCGTGGACTGGGGAAGCTGCGGTCGAGCATCTGTTTCTGGTGGCCTGCGGCCTCGACTCTGCTCAGGCCGGTGAGCAGGAAATCGCCACCCAGCTTCGCTACGCCTGGGACGCTTCCCGCGAAGCCCACATCAGCGGACCGATGCTGGATCGCCTCATGGGCGAAGCGCTTGCGATGGCCAACCGCGTGCATCGCCTCGAGGCCGGGCTCCGCGCGCCCTCGCTTGCCGATCTTGCATCAGATCGGGTGATGCTCCACATGGGGCAGGTGCCCGGTGTTGTTGCGCTCGTTGGTGTATCTCCAATGAATCGCCGCTGCGCCAAGGCCCTCCATGAAAAGGGCGTGCCGCTCGTCGTCGTCAATCGCACAGTGCAGACGGCAGAAGATTTCGCGGACGACGTAAACGCCAAGGTGATGTCGCTGCAGGAATTCCGCGCCCAGCCTCCAGAGGTTGCGGCAGTGATTCTCGCGGCGGGCGCATCCGAGCCTTTGCTGGATGCAGCGACCTTGGCGCTGCTGGCACAAGCTCCCGCCCGCGCGCCTTTGCTCATCGACTTCGGCCTGCCGCCTAATATTGATCCGGAGCAGGCGCGCGCCGCCGGTCTGACCCGCATCGGCATGAATGATCTGATTCAGGCCGCGCGCGATCGCCGTCTGGCGGAGCTGGTTCGGCTTGCGCCCGTGCGCGCGTCCATCGACGAACGACTGACGCGGCTGCGAGGCGAGCTGGCCTCGCGTGCGATCGGTCGACGCCTTGCTGATTTACGCGACGAATTCGAGCGCATTGCGACCGACGAAGTGGATAAGCTGCTCGCGGACGATCTCAGTCAGCTCGACGATGTCCAGCGCGCTCTGCTGCAACGTTTTGCCACATCCATGGCGCGCCGCCTCGCGCACCTGCCGCTGGCGGGAATGCGCGCGGCTGCCGCTCATGCCAGTACCGAAGCCCTAGACGCCTTCTTCCGTGAAGCCCGTTTGAGCCGCCATCCTCAGGATTAATCAGATGCCGAAGTCGAAGACCGTAAAGCCGCCCGCCGTGAATGGGGACGTGCATCCCCGCTCCCATGCGATGTATTCACGCGCGATCCGGTTGATACCGGGTGGTGTGAATTCGCCGGTGCGGGCTTTTCGTGCCGTGGGCGGCACGCCGCTCTTCATTTCGCGCGGCGAAAGTCAGTATCTGCATGATGTCGACGGGCGCCGCTATCTCGATCTCATCTGCTCGTGGGGCGCGCTGATTCTGGGTCATGCGCATCCGGCGGTGGTGCGCGCCATTTCCGAGGCCGCTCAGCATGGCACGACCTTCGGTGCGCCGTGTCCTGGCGAAGTCGATCTCGCCGAGCAGATTACAGATTCTTACACCGGCCTCGATCAGGTGCGCTTTGTCTCCTCCGGCACAGAAGCGGTGATGAGCGCGATTCGAGTCGCGCGCGCCGCCACCAAGCGCGACATCATCGTGAAGTTCGCAGGCTGTTATCACGGCCATGTGGATTATCTGCTGGTCTCGGCGGGCTCAGGCCTCGCCACATTCGGCAGGCCCTCTTCAGCCGGTGTGCCGCAGGCGTTCGTCGATTGCACGCGAGTGCTGCCGCTCGATGATGATGCCGCCCTTGAAGAGCTGTTTGCGAAAGAGGGTGGCAAGATCGCAGCGGTGATCGTGGAGCCGATGCCGGCCAACCACGGCCTGCTGCTCCAGCGCCCCGAGTTCCTCGAGAATCTGCGCGCGATCACGCGCAAGCACGGCGCGCTGCTGATATTCGACGAAGTGATCTCCGGCTTCCGCGTGGCTCGTGGCGGCATGGCCGATCTCACCGGCATCACGCCGGATCTGGCGACCTTCGGCAAGATCATTGGTGGTGGCATGCCGGTTGGCGCCTTCGGTGGCGCGCACAGCCTGATGTCGCATCTCGCGCCGGATGGAGATACTTATCAGGCGGGCACGTTGTCGGGCAATCCGGTGGCGATGGCGGCGGGCAATACAACATTGGATATTCTCGTGCGCGACTCCGCATGGGAAAGGCTGGAAGCGCTGGGCACGCAGCTCGAGCGCCTGCTGGAGCCGGTGCTGGCGTCGTCACCGTTCCCTGTGCAGCTCGTGCGGCAGGGCTCGTTGTTCTGGCTGGCCCTGCACGAAGGCCCGCAGCCCCGTACGGCAATTACGCTGAGCCCGGAATCCACCGCGCGCTTTGGCCGGCTGTTCCACGCGATGATCGCGCGTGGCGTCTACTTGCCTCCTTCAGCGTATGAGGCGTGTTTCCTGTCGTTGGCGCATACGCCAACCGATCTGGAATTCTTTGCCACGGCGCTGCGAGAGTCCCTGGCCATAGCGGCATGAAAGCGACGCGCGTTTTTCAGATCACGGCACTGCTGCTGGTGGTGGTGTCGGTCGTGCAGGTCGGCTGGTGGGTGCTCGATCAGCGCATGTACGCCACCGCGAAAACCGAGCAGACGCGTGCGCTCTATGAGCAGCACGTGAACGCTGCTCGTGAGATGTTGGCCGCGGGCATCCCCGCGGAGCAAGTGATCAAGACACTGCCTGGCGTTGAAATTGATAACGGGCGCGTGGCCGTGGCCTCCAGCTATGAAGCAGCGTTGACGCACGAGCTGGATGCGCGCGTAAACCAGTACATGTGGGAAAGCGCATTCTTTCTGCTGGCGCTGGGTGTCTGTATCGCCGTGATCGCGCGAGCGCTCCGCGCCGAAGCGCTCGTGTTGCAGGAACAGGATAATTTTCTCGCGCTGGTGTCGCATCAGTTCAAGACGCCGCTGGCGAGCCTGCAGCTCTCCCTCGAGACGATGACGATCCGCACGTTGTCGCCGCCGCAGATGCGCACGCTCATCGATCGAATGTTAGGTGACCTCGGGCGCATGGAATCGATGGTGAGCCACATCCTCGACAGCGTGCGGCTGGAGCGCGGGAATCTGAATTTGCGGCGCGAACCGTTGCATCTGGCAGCGGTGGTGACGCGCGTGGTATCGCAGTTCGAAGAGCGCGCTCGCAATCAGGGCGTGGAAATTTCAGCCGACGTGCCGCGCGAGCTCGTCGTGTTGGCCGATCCGATGTCGGTGGATGTCGTGGTTCGCAATCTGGTCGAGAACGCCATCGCGGCCGTCGCGCCGGTGGGTCGCGGCTCGATCCAGCTTACAGCGCAGCAGCAGGGAGGCGAGGTCGAGTTGGCCATACGCGATAGCGGTGTGGGTTTCAAACAGGAAGATGAGCCGCGACTGTTCCAGAAGTTCTCGCGCCTGCATCCGGGCGGCGGCAGCAGTTATCACGGCACCGGCCTCGGCCTCTTCATCGTGAAGCGACTGATGCAGCTCGCAGGCGGACGCGTGCGCGCGCAGAGCGCGGGTGTCGGCCAGGGCGCGATGTTTGTGCTCGCGTGGCCCGTCGCGCCGACGGAGTTGCAGTGAGCACTCCCGCGCCTGTTCCCCGCGTGCTGGTGGTTGAGGACGATCCCCATCTTTCAGATGGGCTGGTCGAGAACCTGCGCGCGGAAGGGTATTCAGTCGATACCGTTGACGATGGCGAGAAGGCGCTGGCCCGAGCACGCGCTGATGCGTGGAGCCTCGTCATTCTCGACGTGATGCTGCCGAAGATGGATGGCTTCACCGTCTGTAAGACGCTGCGTGAGGAAGGCAACAGCACGCCAGTGTTGTTTCTGACTGCGCGTGGCGATCCTCAGGATCGCATCCGCGGACTGGAAGTCGGTGGGGATGACTATCTCGCCAAGCCGTTTCATCTGCAGGAATTTCTGGCGCGCACGCGCGCGATTCTGCGCCGGTGGGAATGGTATCGGAGCAGCTCCGCCACGCCGGCCAGCGCCGTGCTCGAATTCGGCGGCAACGAAGTGGATTTCCGCGCGTTCCGCGCGAAGTCCTGGAACGGCGTGGCGCAGGAGCTGACGGAGAAAGAGGCGATGATCCTGAAGGTGCTCGCGGAGCATCGCGGCGAGATCGTCTCGCGCGAAGATCTGCTGGAGCGCGTGTGGGGTTATGACGTGTTTCCCTCCACCCGCACGGTGGACAACTTCATTCTGAGATTGCGCAAGCGCTTCGAGCGTGATCCCGCCAATCCCAAACATTTCCTCACGGTGTGGGGAGTGGGCTATCGATTTCTGACGGAAGGTGATGCATGAGCGTGAAACCATTGCGCATCGGAACGCGAGGGTCGGCGCTTGCTCTGTGGCAGGCCAACCATGTCGCTGCGTTGATTCGCGCTCAGGCTGGCGCGCCGCCGGTAGAGCTCATTCGTATTCGCACCGAAGGCGATATACGCACCGACGTGCCGTTGTGGGCCGTGAACGGGCGATCGTTCTTCACGAAGGAAATCGATCGCGCGCTGCTCGGCAACGACATCGATATCGCCGTGCATAGTTTGAAGGATGTGTCGACGACGCTCGAAGCGGGCATCGACATCTCTGCTGTGTTGGAAAGGGAAGATCCGCGGGATGCGTTGTTGAGTCGTGCCGGTGTCGGGCTTGCCGAGTTGCCTCGCGGGGCGCGGGTGGGGACGAGCAGTTTGCGCAGGCGTGCGTTTCTCGCTTACATCCGGCCGGATATCGTGCCTGTGGAGTTGCGAGGCAACGTGCCGACGCGCATCGAGCGGCTGCAAGGCGCGGATTACGACGCCATCGTGCTGGCCAGCGCGGGGCTGCAACGTCTTGAATTGGAGCGGCATATTTCAGAGCGCCTGCCGTTGAAGCTGTTTGCGTCTGCTGTTTCGCAGGGCGCTATTGGTGTGGCGACGAGATCAGATGATCAGGATGCGTGTCACTGGGTGGCGGCGTTGAATCATCGCGCTTCGCAGCTGGCGACGATCGCCGAGCGGACGTTGCTGAGGAAGATCGAAGGGGGATGTCAGGCCCCGCTGGGGGCACTGGCTACGCTTGATGGCGATACGCTTTCGATGTATGCCGCTGTATGCGCGCTGGATGGATCGAGGAAGCTGGAGTCTGTCGGCGAGATTGCCGCGACGGCAGAGAATGCGGCCACACTGGGCCAGCGTCTGGCGGAGGATCTGATTTCGCAAGGCGCGGATCGCATCATTGCCCAGGAACGCGACGCCCGCCGCGCCGTGGCGGGGTCTTGAGCTTGCTGAAGCATACGAATTCCCCGTCAGCGCCGACATCTGGCGGTACGCAGCGCTCGTCGCTTTCGGCGTCGAACGGCGACCGCCCGGCTGCCGGTAACACTGGCGCACAAGGCAACGTCCCGGCGCCGGTACTGCCGGCATCGGCTAACGCTGCTGGCACCCGGTGCCCTGTGCCTTCCTCATCGGCCAGCGATAGTGCGGCCGCCGGCAGCTCTGGCGCGCCACGCAACTTCTCCGCGTCATCTTCGCCGGGCGGCAGCTCATCCAACACGGGCAGGCATCAGGTTCTCGCTGACAAACATCTCACCGTCGTCGTCACGCGCGATGAAGCATATGACGGTCCCTTGAGCGCGCAGCTTCGCAGTGTTGGTGTCAACGTCATCAACTGGCCCGCCGTGCATGTTGCCGAGGCAGACTCCGCGCCGCTCGCAGCCGCGCTCCGGCATATCAACACGTTCGACTGGGTGGTCTTCGCTAGTCGACACGCCGTCGCCGCGATCATCGCCCACCTGCCGACGCCACCTGAGAAGCTCAAAGTCGCCGCCATCGGCTCTGCCACCGCGCAGGTGCTGAAACAACGCGGCTGGCGCGTCGACCTGATGCCCGACGCTTCCAACGCCGCCTCGCTGGTTACCGCGTTCGAAGCAGACTCCTCCGTTCACGGCGCAAGAATTCTCTATCCCGCGAGCTCGCGCGCCCTGCCAACACTGGCTCACGGTCTTACACAACTCGGCGCACACGTGGAACAGGTCGAGGCGTATCAGACTGAAGCCGCGCCTCTCGACGCGCGCGCCTGCCGCGAGCTCATCGATCAGGACGTCATCGGCTTCGTTACTTTCGCCAGTCCCTCCGCCGTCATCGAGCTCGAACATACGCTCGATACGGATTATTTCAATCGCCTGCTCACCCAGGCGCGCAGCGTCGCCATCGGGCCGACAACGGCTCAAGCACTTCGTGAACGCGGTCACTCACCGGTAGTCGCGGAATCCTCCACGATTACGGACCTCGCGATCGCCACGCTGCGCCTGATGCAAACCAAGGATTAAGCTCTCATGGGATATCCGCTTGTACGACCCCGTCGCCTGCGCCAGTCGGCGAGCTGGCGGCAGATCGTGCGCGAGACGCGACTCACGCTCGATTCTCTGATCTATCCGCTCTTCATCGTGCCCGGCAAAGGCCTGCGCAAGCCGATGGAAAGCATGCCCGGCGTCAGTCAGCTCTCTGTTGACGAAGCCGCGAAGGAAGCAAGAAAACTCTCCGATGCCGGAATCGTCACAGTCATCCTGTTCGGCGCGCCCGGCATCAAGGACTCCAAGGCGAGCTCGATCCTCGACCCTGACGGCATCGTTCCGCAGGCGATCAAGGCTATCAAGGCGGCCTGTCCTGACATGTTGGTATGGACTGACGTGTGCCTTTGTGGCGCGACCGATCACGGTCATTGCGGCCACGTGACGGCAGCGGGCGTCATCGACAACGATTCCTCCGCCGAGACGCTCGCCCAGGTCGCGCTTACTTATGCGAAGGCTGGTGCAGACGCCGTAGCGCCCAGTGACATGATGGATGGGCGCATCCTGATCATGCGTCAACTGCTCGATCGCAGCGGCTACACCAACACACCTATTATTTCTTACGCGGTGAAATACGCGTCGTCGTATTACGGCCCGTTCCGCGAAGCGGCGGAATCCGCTCCCGCGTTCGGTGACCGCCGCAGTTATCAGATGGATCCGGCCAATGGTCGCGAGGCTGTGCGCGAAGCCCTGCTCGACGTCGAGGAAGGCGCCGATATGGTGATGGTGAAACCGGCTGGTGCCTATCTCGACATCATCAGGAGCGTGCGGGAAGAAGTGCGCGTGCCGGTGGTGGCGTATCAGGTGTCAGGCGAATTCAGCCTCATCAAGGCGGGAGCCGAGCGCGGCTGGATCGACGAACGCGCCGCCGCCTTCGAAACCCTCACCGGCATCAAGCGCGCCGGCGCGGACCTCATCATCACGTACTTTGCACCGGCTATGGCCCAGTGGTTGAAAGAATGAGCACCGAACCGAAAACCAGCACCGACACGCCCGTGTTCCTCGCCGCCTGCCGGCGGCAGGAGACGCCTTACACCCCAATCTGGATCATGCGCCAGGCGGGTCGTTATCTTCCTGAATATCGCGAGCTGCGGGCGAAGACAGACTTCGTCACGCTCACACGCACTCCAGAGCTTGCCGCGGAAGTCACATTGCAGCCGCTGCGGCGCTTTCCTCTGGATGCCGCCATCCTCTTCAGCGACATCATGACGCCGTTGCAGGGCATGGGTGTGGAGCTCGAGTTCCAACCCGGTCCGGTCGTACGCGAGCCCATTCGCACGGATGAGCAGATCGACAAGCTGCCGCAGCTCGTCGCCGAGCGCGACGTGCCGTACGTGTTGGAATCTGTGAAGCTCATCCGCAAGGAGCTGCCCGCGAAGACGCCGTTGATCGGCTTCGCCGGCGGACCATTCACGTTGATGTGTTATCTCGTGACGGGCAAGCCCTCCAAGGAATTCTCCGCCGCGCGTTCCTTCCTCTACGCGCAGCCGGATGCTGCCGAGCGTCTGTTAGATCACCTCGCCGACGCCATGGGCATCTATCTGCGCGCGCAGGCTGAAGCCGGCGCGCAGGCCTTGATGATGTTCGAATCATGGGCCGGACTGCTCGCGCCCCCGGAGTTCCAGCGCTTCGCGCTTCGTGCCGCTCGCCGCACGATGGCGTCGCTGCGCGGTCTCGACGTGCCGCTGATTTATTACATGCACCAGGCCGCAACCTTGATGGAATCCGTCGTCGATCTCGACGTAGATGTCATCGGTGTGGACTGGCGGTCATCGCTTGCCACCGCGCGCGCGGTGTTAGGTGCGGACAAGGCCGTGCAGGGCAATCTCGATCCCGCCGCGTTGTTCTCCACGCCAGCCGAGTTGCGCTGGCATGCGGATCGCGTGCTGGCCGAAGCGGGCCCCGGTCCCGGTCATATCTTCAATCTCGGCCACGGCATCTGGCCGGAAACCGATCCGGACCAGGTGGCGCGGCTCATCGATCACGTCCACGAGAGCTCGTCGCGCAAGAAAGATTTCGCGGCATGAGCGAGTCGGTTGATCTGACGTCCAACATGGCGGAGTTCGTGCGCGACCTGCAGTCGCGCATCTGCGCCGCGTTTGAATCGTTCGAGCCGCGGGCGCGGTTCAGCGAGCGTCGCTGGAGCAAGCCCGACGGCCATCGCCTGAAAGGCGGTGGCGAATCGCGCCTCATGCGCGGCGACGTGTTCGAGAAAGTAGGCGTGAACGTGAGCCATGTGTGGGGCACGTTCGATCCAAAATTCTGGGCCAACATGCCCGGCGCCGAAGCCTCTCAGGGGCACTTCAGCGCCGTGGGCATTTCACTCGTCGCTCATATGGTGAATCCGTACGTACCGGCCGTTCACATGAACGTCCGGCATTTGCGCACGAGCAAAGCGTGGTTCGGCGGCGGCGCGGATCTGACGCCGACATTTCCTTTCGACGATGACACACAGCTCTTTCACGGCGCGCTGGAAGGCGCGTGCGCGAGCTACCGCCCCGACGCCTACAAGGAATACAAAGAATGGTGCGACCGGTATTTCTACCTGCCGCATCGACAGGAGCCGCGCGGAGTCGGCGGCATTTTCTTTGACGATCTCGCGAGCAGCGATATTCACGCCGACTTCGCGTTTGTCAGAAATGTTGGCGAGGCGTTTCTGAACGCCTATCCGCGGATTGTTGCGCGCCGTAAAGACACGCCTTTCGACGATGCCGCCCGCGAACGGCTGTTGTACAAACGCGGGCGATATGTTGAATTCAATCTCGTCTATGACCGTGGGACGAAGTTCGGCTTTGGCACCGACGCCGATCCCGAAGCCTATCTTATGAGCCTGCCGCCCATCGTGAAGTGGTGAGGTCGCGCACGGGAACGTGCGATTCCAGCCAGCTCGCCGTCTTTGGCCAGAACACACCCGCCGAACGTGAGTGAGCAGCCTGCCAGTGCGAACGCACTGTGCGGGCGAAGCTCTCCAGCTTTTCAGTGGAGGGTGTTGGGAAAGCAGCTGTCAGTCTGTTGTTCACGGTATGGATCCTTCATCCGCAGGGTTTCGTTGTCGTACCTGTAATGAGCGTTTTACTCGCACTCTGGTTCCAGAAAAATGTGTCTCTGCGAGGCGACCGGGCATATCGATTGCGACCGGCAAGGTCAGTATCAGATCCAAATGTGACAGCGGAGGGACTTGAGGCTATGAGAACCCTGCAAATTGTTGGCGTCGTGACCGTTCTTGCCGCCATTGGCCCCGCATGGGCGCAGACGGAATCGGCAACATCCCGTCCGGTCGCGCCTGCGACGACGAATACACCGGGCACGCTCGAAACTCAGAGCGGGCGGTCGTCGACCCCAACCGAATCGCGTCCGATGAACGAGGCGAACAAGCCCGCGACTCGGGTCGCCAGCATGGCGAGCCTCGCCGAGCAGCGGCGCGGGTCGCAGATCATCGGCTCACAGGTGAAGAGCAAGACGGGCGAGCAGCTGGGGGAAGTGAGCGACGTCGTCGTGGATTCCAGCGGCAAGATCACTCATGCCGTGATTACTCAGGGTGACAGCAAACTGGTCGCCGTACCTTGGTCGGTGGCGGGTTCGATGATCGAACGACAGGCCATCGTCATGGACAAGGCGCGCCTCGACAAAGCGCCGAGCTTTCCGAAGAGTCGCTGGCCCGATCTCGCGTCCGGCGGCTGGAGCCAGCAGGCCGACACGTACTGGCAGACGCAGCGCTAAGTCAGGGTGCGAGGACCTTTCGCGGGCACGCCGGCACGTTGCGCGCCGGCGTGCCGCCTGAAGGTCAGAAAATCGGGTCAGGCCTTGCGCGCTGACGCCATCAGAATCCCTGAGTACCCATAGCCCGTATTGTCCGGACAAGGTACAACTTGCACGTCGATGCTCGACGCTTCGAAGCCGTTGGCGAGCAGGGATTGCACCAGATCGTCCTTGGAGAGATCCGCGCCGGGAAACATCTGGTTCCCGACCTTATAGGCCTTGCAGCGATGCAGGGCATGCAAAATCAGCATGCCGCCTTCCGATAGCGTGGAGAGCACGTTACGCATGCACCGCTGCCACACCGCCTTGTCACTCGACACGGCGTCGAGGCAGAAGCCCGACACCAGCAGATCATAAAATCCTTCGCGATCGGGCCCGAGCGGATGCCGCCACCGCGCGTCGCTCAGACACAGCTGGCGAATCACCTTGCGCGTCATTTCTTCCCGCCGATCAATGCGCTTCGGGTCCGCGGTGACCGGATCGCCCTCACACGAAAGCACGTATTGTGTGAACCGATTCCAGTCGGGATTCTGTGCTCCAGCATCCAGCCAGGACTTCACTTGCGCCAGGTTGTCCGCAAGCCAATCCGCCATGTCGAGGCGGAACGCATACCGCGAGGCCGCGATGGCACGATGCAGCGTCGGGCCGCAGCCATATTCGAGTCCGCGGCCGAATTTATGCTCAGTCTGCCGCAGCACCTCGATCTGATAGGCGAGAACGACCTGCTCGTCGGGAAGCACGACGTCGCTGTAATAAGTCTTGAAGTAATCCTGGGCGTGCCACTGCGCATAGTCCGCGACCGCCGGAGCGGCAAATTTGGTTTCGGCCAAGAGACTCCCCTTACCCAATTGGTGTGCGGCACTCGTTGCGGCGCCCTTACTGCGGAGATTCGACCCGGACGCATCAGCCTGTCAAATGTGATGCGCTTAACGCATCTTTAGTATTGTGCGCTGAGTCATTACTGCCCGTGAATGTTCGTACATCACGGAGCGATAAGTGGATCAGATGCATGTGACAGAAAATGGGTGAGAATCCCGTCTAAACTTATTAACAAAGCCGTCTGATATCCCTTGCCCAGTCCATGAATGCTTATTCCAGAGCGATCCTGCCGGTGCCGCCGCCGGAGCAGACGGATTCCGCTTCGCAGCAATCTCTCGTCGACGAGCCACAGTTCGGGTCCTGGCAATGGGACTTCGCACGGAGCGCGTTCTCGATCGATGCGCCGTGGTGCCGCGCGATGGGCCTCGACCCCTGCGTGGGTGATGATCATCTGACTCGGTGGATGCACGGCATTCATCCTGATGACGTCAACGAGTACCGCCGCCGCTTCGAGGCGATCGAAGTCGGCAATGTTGACCGCTTTGAAGTGGAGTACCGCATTTTCGCCGGTGATTCACGCTGGCTCTGGGTTCTGCAGAGAGGCCGCACCGTCGAGCGCGAGCCCGATGGACGCGCCAGGCGCGTCACCGGTATCTGCCTCGAGATCGACGAGCGCAAGCGTGCTGAAGTCGCCTCGCAGGAAAACGAAGCTCGCCTCGCTACCGCCCTGTGGGGCGCGCAGGCCGCCTTCTGGCAGTGGCACTTCGCTACTGATGTGACGTTGATGAGTCCGCTGTGGTTCGCGATGACGGGCTATACCCGCGAGCAGTGGGATAGCGTGCCGAATCCCTGGTTCTCGCGCATTCACCCGGACGACCTCGAGCGCATCAAGCGGCAGATCAGCGAGCACCTCACCGGCCAGAGCCTCTCGATGGAAATCGAATATCGGCTGCGCACGGCCGCGGGCGAGTGGAAATGGATGCTGACCCGCGGTCGTACCGTGGAATGGGATTTCGACGGCAACGCCACCGCGGCCATTGGCGTTTCTCTGGATATCGACGCTCAGAAGCGCGCCGAGACTGAATTACGCTCGAGCGAGGCGCGTCTCGAAACCGCCGTGTGGGGCGCGGGCATGGGCCTGTGGGAGATGGATTTTCGTACGGAGTCCACCCGCTGGTTCAGCGACTGGTGCGCTCGCCTCGAGCTGTTTCCCTGCGACGGCGGCGATCACGTCGCGCGGTGGGACGCAAATATTCATCCTGATGATGTCGACGATGCCGCGCGCCGCTTCAGCGATCACGTCGCCGGTAAGGAAGATCACTACGACGCCGAGTACCGCATTCGTGATCGTCATGGCAACTGGCGGTGGCTCTTCGAGCGTGGCCGCGTCGTGGAGCGTGCTCCGGATGGGCAGGCGCTGCGCATGGTCGGCATCTGCATGGACATCGATCGGCGCAAGGACGTGGAGCTTGCGTCCTCCCGTACTCAACAGGATGCCCTGCAGACGTACGCCGCCGTGTTGGCAGTGATGCATCAGGGCGTGTTGTTGCTCGATGCGGACGGCACGACGATTCGCCTCACGAATCCAGCTTTTGACACAATGTTAGGTGTTGCGGCGGGGGAACTGGCGGGTACGTCGGTCGAGAGCCTTTTCAGCGTGCGTATCGACAGGCGCCGCTTCGAAGGCGGCCTTTATGAAGGGGATTTCTCAGAAGCGCTGCTGCCCGCCGAGTTCGAGTGCCAGCGTCGTGATGGCGCGATATTCCCGGTAGCCTGCGTGAGTTCGCCGCTCGATCTCGGCGCCAGGCGGCATTGGCTGTTGGTGCTAACGGATCTGAGGCAGGTGAAACGTCTCGAGCGTGAGATCATTGATGTTGCGAATCGCGAGCAGCAGCGTATCGGCTCCGATCTGCATGATGGTCTCGGTCAGGATCTGACAGGCATTGCGCTGATGTTGCGAGGTGTGGTGGCGCAGTTACGCAAGAACGGTTCGAACGCGCGACTCGACGTGGAAGATGTCATCGGTCTCGTGAACGCCGCTATCGAGAATACGCGTGCGCTGGCTCGCGGGCTCTCGCCGGTCGGCTCCGAGCGGGGCGGATTATTAAAAGCCCTGAACATGCTCATCGCCCGGGTGTCCACTCGTTATGGCGTGCAGGTGGACCTGCAGTCGAGCCACATGCAGTCTGTGTTGGTCGGTGAGCAGGCGGCGACGCATCTGTATCGAATCACGCAGGAAGCCATCACCAACGTCATCCGCCACAGCCGGGCAACTCAGGTTGTGGTGCGCGCGGAGCTGGTATCGGACGTGATACATCTTCGTATCGAAGATAATGGGCGCGGATTTACGGCGCCCGGGGTGAGCCACGGTGAAGGCGGGCTGGGATTGAAGATCATGCGTTATCGCGCGCGAATGCTAAGTGGTGAGATCACTTTCGAGCCCTCGGCGATGGGCGGCCTGTGCGTGCATTGCTGGTGCCCGGTCGAGCCTGCCGCGGGGTCGGGCGATCACGGCTCAACAGAAGGCGGGCCGTCGAGTCACTCATGAAAATGGCTTCCCGTGTTCCGCTACCACCGCGCGAAGGGAGGTCGAAGCGGCACATCCTGATCGTGGACGACCATCCGATCGTGCGGCAGGGTTTGCGCCGGATGATCGAAGCCGAGCCGGATCTCACCGTCTGCGGTGAGGCGGAAACCGAGCGGGATGCGCGGGCCGCGATCCGGGATCTGAAGCCGGACGGTGTGATCGTCGATATTTCCCTTTCGAGCGGCGACGGGCTCGAACTGGTGCGCAACGCTCACGCCCAGCAGCAGGGGCTGGCGATGCTGGTGCTGTCCATGCACGACGAGCTCATCTATGCCGAGCGGGTGCTGGCCGCCGGGGCGCGGGGCTACATCATGAAAGGCGCGGCGTCGGAGTCGTTGCTCCAGGCACTGCGTACCGTGCTCGAGGGGAAGGTGTGGTTGAGCCCGGCGCTCATCGCCAATCGCAGGCGTACCCGGCATCCGAAGAAGAATGGCGCCAATGGCGCGGACGCGAGCCATGATCCCTTCGAGCGCTTGAGTAACCGCGAGCTGCAGGTGCTGAGCCTCATCGGTCGCGGCCAGTCGTCACGGGAAGCGGCCGACGCGCTCACGTTGAGCATCAAGACGATCGAAACCCACCGGCAGAATCTCAAGCGCAAGTTGCACCTCGCGAACAACGCGCAGCTGCTCCAGTACGCGATCAACTGGTATTCGAGCAGGGCCTGACGCGCTGAGGCAGCCGGCGGGCGCGCGTACCATCAATCGCGTCGCTCAGTTAAACGCCGGGCGGGATACCGCCCTCCAACGCTGTACATGACGCCCGCTGCAATCGAAGAAGATCCGGTCGACTGGGAGGCCGCGCTGGTACTGCGCGCCCGCCAGGGAGACATGCGCGCCTTCGAACGGCTGTATCGGGAGCATTCGGGCAGGGTGTACGGCCTGTGTCTGCGGCTCACGCGTAATGACGCGAACGCCGAGGACTGCGTGCAGGAAACCTTCATCAACGCCTGGCGCGGTCTCGGTCGATTCGAAGTCAGGAGCTCTCTCGGTACCTGGCTTCATCGCATCGCCGTGAACGTCGTCCTCGCCAAACGCCGCCGGGTCTCGCCCCTCGTCGAACTGAAGGACGAGCCCGACGAGATGGTCGAATCCGACTGGACACTGGATACGCCCATCGAGGTCGAAGAGATCGAAGCTGCCGTCGCGGGTTTGCCCGAAGGGGCGAGGGATGTGGTCGTGCTGAGCGCCATCTATGGCTACTCCCACATCGAGACCGCAAAGATGCTCGGCGTTGCCGAGGGCACGTGCAAAGCGCAGCTGCATCGCGCCCGCAGATTGTTACGCGAAAGATTGAACGTGGAGATCGGCTGACATGGTGAGCTCGAACGGCACTGACAATAAACACGCGAAGGTGGCGTCCCTGCGCGACCTGCCGCAGGCCGTGGCGCCGCCTCGCGATCTCTGGCCGGATATCGCCGCACAGCTGGCCCGTGAGCAGTCCACAGGGGGTGGCGCACGCGGAGCGCGCTTACGTCCATCCAAGTGGCATGTCGCAGGTCTCGCTGCCGGCGTTGCTCTCCTGGCAGTAGGCATCTGGATCGGCCGCAGCGTGATACCCGTTGGCTCCGTCCCAGAGGTTAAGAAGACGGTCATTGCCGATGCACGCGTGCCCGCTGACGTTGTCCACGCCGCGTTTGTTTCCGACCCGCGTTACGTCACGCAGCGAACCGAGCTGGTTCGCTCACTCGAAGCGCGCATTGCAGCGCTGCCGCCGGAATCGCAGGAGAAAGTGACGGCGAGCCTCGCCACGATCCGCCAGTCGATGACGGATATCGAAGCTGCACTCGGCAAAGATCCCAGCAACGCTTTGCTGCAGGAACTGCTGGTGAACACTTACCAGGATGAAATGCGTGTGCTGACCACAGTGCACGAAGCCGGCAACGCCGGCGGGGGAATATGACTATGCGAATCATGAGCCTGATGGCCTTGCTGATGCTCACCGCGACAGGCGTGGCATCGGCAAAGGACGAAACTTTCGCGCGTACTGTGCCAGCGCATCCACGAGGCGCGGTGATTGTCTCCAACGTGGCCGGCGTCGTGAAAGTCACCGGGTGGGATCGCAACGAGGTCGACATCAAGGGCGAGCTCAGCTCGCGTGTCGAACGCGTCGATGTCCGCAGCGAGAGAGGCCGCACCACCGTCAAGGTGATACTGCGTGGAAGTTCACGGGGCGGCAGCGCACGCCTCGAGCTGCAGGTGCCTCGCGGTTCGCAACTGGATGTCAGCGCAGTCAGTGCAGATCTTCTTTCCTATGCGGTGACCGGTGCGCAGAGGCTGCAGACGGTCAGCGGCGACGTCTCAGCGGAAATGGACACGGGTGATATCGAAGTCAAAACAGTGAGTGGCAATACGCATCTGCGAGGACAGGGGAAGCCCGCCAGCCTGCGTGTGTCGACCGTGAGCGGTGATATTCGTATCGAGCGAGGGGCTGGCCGCCTCGAAGCGACGACGGTGAGCGGTGATCTGCGCACTGAGCTTGCAGTGTTCGACTCCGTGCGATTGCGCACGACATCAGGTGACGTGTTCTTCAAAGGCCGCTTGTCGAAGGGCGGCAACTTCGACGGTGAGACCGTGAACGGTGAGCTATCCGTCGAAGCACCTGCTGAGGCCGGCTATGAATATGACGTCTCCACTTTCAACGGCGACGTTACGAACTGCTTCAACGCTCGCGTCGAGCGGTCGAGCTCTTACGGACCGGGCAGCCGATTGAGCGGCACGGTGGGTGAGGGTGCGGGCCGAATCCGCCTGCGTACGATGAATGGTGACGTCGAGCTCTGCGATCGCTGAGCTGAAACCCGGTGTCGGAGCCTCTCCCGCACCCTATCCGTGCATAAACAGGATTTCATGTTCCATCGCGGCGCTTTTCGGGCCGGGTAACCGGTGGCAACGAATGGTAACAATCTAATAAGTGATTGATATAACAGCAGAATCAACACTTCGTAGGCAGTTGGCACGCGGGTTGCTTATATATACCCGTCGGACGTCGCCTCAGCGTCCGACACGGTGGATCGAAAGGTCTGCTGAGTAGCGCCGCCGATTCGCGGCCGCTCGTGACCCCCTCGCGAGCACTTCGATCGGCGGCGTTCTTTTTAGAACGCCGGCGCTACACCTCCAGGCAAATCCTCAGAAGTTTCCGCAGCTTGCGACGCCCCTCGTCGGCAACGCATTGCCTTGTGCCGCGCCAGTGCCGGCCGGGGGCGGAGTCTTCGCATTCCACATGTTGATCTGCTCGCGCGTATCTCGCACTGCATCGCTTAGCGCCGGATTGAGCCCTCCAAGATCGATGCCCCGAATTTGAGCGTCTGCTTGAGCAGGGCAGCCCAGTTCGAGGAGGCTCATCGCTAAATTATTTCGCGCGGCGACGTGGGTGCTATCGAGTTTCACGGCGGCGGCGTAGTCCCGCGCGGCGGCGGAAAAATCCCGCGCGCGGTACGCGGCGGTGCCCCGGCCGATGAGGGCGATGGGCTCGTCCGGCCATTGGCGGACCGCACTGTCGAACACCAGCCGCGCGTTTTCGGCAGAAGTCGCCGCCTCCAGCGACGCGGCGGCCTCCAGGAAGCGAACTCGATTCGCGTCCACGGGTAGTTCGCCCGGGCGTAACACCACCATGCCCCAGCGTCCGCCGTTGTCCCACGCGCGCATGAAGTTGCGGGCGGACATCGTTTGCCGTTTCACGGGGCCGGAGCGCAGTGTTACGGAGTCTGTTTGTGAGTCGTAGCCAATGACGACGGCGTAGTGCCATCGCGGCCAAATCTGGCCCACACCATAGTTATGAAGTACGAGAACGGGGCGGCGAGCGTTGAGCTCACCGAGGATCGCGTTGAAGTCGGGATCGATCTCATAGCTCATGCGCCCGAAGCGTCGCGGCGCGGCCCGCAGCTCGATTTGTAAGCTGCCCTGCCGTTGGGGAATATAAACGAGGCTCGTGATGTCAGCGAGATTGGTGTTCGCGCCTGACGCGTCCAACACGGTTGTCAGCGCGGCGGGACCGCATTGATATTCGCTCTGCGAATAGAACGGTGTGTCAGTGAGCTCGATGGCGGCGCTCGCCTTTGCCGGCAACGATGGAGCAATGAGCGCGCCGCGCGAGACACAGCCTGACAACACCAACGCTGTCCCTGCAACCAACACGAGGCACGCCGTAGATGCGGCGTGGTGCGCACCTCTGCGAGCCCGGTGCGGTGCCCGGTAAGTTGAGACAACAGCGCTGATGCGCGCGGCGCTGGCGCGAATGACAGCCCGCATCATGTCTGCTACGCGTCCTGTGCTACCAACAGAAAGCCCGCGTGCCAGAGGCGCGACGCGGGCTTCGGTATGCGTGGCGGCTGCCGCGCCTGTCACATCACGCATGGAGCGTGAGCAACACATCAGGCATCAGGGAATCTTCTTGAAGATATCGATGACGCCCACGAGCTCCAGCACCAACAGCACGACGAACACGATGCCCAGCACAGCCAGGAAATCGCCGCCCGCCGGCGCATTCTGCATGTCGTTCGCCATACGACGCAGCTCGCTGTCGCTCAGGTTCGCGACGCGCGTGTCGACCATCGCGGCGTCAACACCAAGGCTCTGCAACTGCTGACGTACATCGTCACGATCAAGCTGTGCACGGATCGTCGACAGATCCGCATCGCGGCTGCTCGTAACGATATCCGCGGTGCCGACGATGCCAGCGCTCGCCGCTGTGGCAAGGCCCATGTTGACGATTGCGATCGACACAGACGTGACAATGAGTCCACGCCAGGTATGCATCTTCATGAAACGAATCTCCTGGAGTTCAAGTCACGCTAGCCTAGCCCGGTCAGCGTCCCGAGTGAATGACATGTGTCGAGGAAACGTGCGAAGTCGCCGGCAGACGACAGCATCAACGTCGACGGTGTGTCAGCTGCCCGACAACCAGTCTGGATCAGGCAGCGTGGCAAACGCTTCGCGCATCGCCTCGCTCCATCGTGTACGAATGCTGCGGAAGTATTCGTTGTCCACGTCGATATTCATATGACGCGCAACATCGTGATGATCGCGCTTGACGATCACTAGATCGAGCGGCAGTCCGACAGAAAGGTTGGAGCGGATGGTGGAGTCCATCGAGACGAGCGCGCACTTCGCGGCCTCACGCAGACTGCTGCTGCGGCGGATCACGCGATCGATGATCGGCTTGCCGTACTTCGATTCGCCGATCTGAAAATAACTTGTTTCGGAGGTGGCTTCGATGAAGTTGCCCGCGGAGTAGATGCTGAACAGACGCGGCTGCTCGCCACGAATCTGTCCACCAAGGATGAAGCTCGCGTTGAACTCCACGCCGAACTCGCGCAGCGAGCTCGCGTCACGCTTATAAACCTCGCGCAGCGCCTCGCCAACGCAGCGCGCGGCTTCGAACAGCGTGGGCGCGTTGAGCAGATGCGTCACCTCTTCCGGCGATTCCGCGCTCTCGCGCAGCATGCTGACCACAGCCTGCGTGACGGCGAGGTTGCCCGCGCTCTGCAGAACCAGCACGCGCTCGCCGGGTTTGCGGAACACGGCGGTCTTGCGGAACGTGCTGATCTGATCGACACCGGCGTTGGTACGCGAGTCGGACAGGAACACGAGTCCTGTATCGAGCAACATAGCAACGCAGTAAGTCATGAGTCGTTCGTCTCCGGGCACACGGGGCTGCGCGGCTTCAGGCGGCGAATCGTAGCAGCGATCGGGTGAAGGGGGTTGAGTCACTGATCCGTAACTCGCGTTACCGTGACGTTTACGTCCATTACTTCATAGCCGCCCCCGCGCCGGACGCCGCGAACAGGGGCCGCATCCATGTAATCGCGCCCGACGGCGAGACGGCAATGATTCAAGCCAATGGGCTTCAGATGCGTGATATCGATGCCGATCCACGCTTTGTCTTCCTCACTCCAGACGTCCGCCCAAGCGTGGCTGGCCGCGCTTTCGGATTCACCTACGTACAGATACCCGCTGACGTAACGGGCCGGAATGCCCGAAGCGCGACAGCTGGCGATGAAGACGTGCGCCTGATCCTGGCACACTCCCTGGCCTCGTTCGAGCGCGGCCGCAGCGGAATCTTCGACGCTCGTTGCGCCCGGGCGATAGCGAACGGTCTCGCACACTGTCGTCGCGAGACGGTACACGCGATCGTGGAATGAGCCTGGACGCGACAACGGTTTCGATGCGAGGTCGATGATTGCGTCGTCAGCCGTTGTGAGGGCCGTAGGCGCTACGTACGCGAGAGGGGAGAGAGAGCCTTCGTGCTGCATGGATTCGCCATCGTCGTTCACTTCGACGACTCCGGTCACGATCAGCTCGACTTCGCGATGTATCGTTTCCAGAGTGAGCATATGGGTCACGTTACCGTGAGCGTCGACCTGCTCCGTGCGGCGGCCAGGCGCGTGGATGGACCATGTGATAGCGCGCTGGTGATTTTCCCGACGCGGAGTCAGCCGGAGGATCTGCGCGGTGTAATTGACCGGCTCCTCGTATCGGTAGGCTGTCCGGTGACGGATATGAAGGAGCACTATCAGTCGATCCCGAGCGGCACCAGGAAGTCGTTGGCGATGCGTGCGCCAAGCTCGCGTAGCCGCGCTTGAAAGCGATCGAGAAACGAGGCCACGCCATCAGCGCACAGATCCTCGAAGCGTCCAAAATGGAATTGCGCATAAAGCTCTCCTAGACGGCGCTCGGTTTCGCCGGACCTTCCATTGGCCACGGTAGCGAGGTTCGCATGCAGATCCGCGAGACATCGATGCACGGCCTGAGGGAAATCATCTCTCATCAACAACAGCTCCGTCACACGCTGGGGCGTGACGCTCGACCGGCACACACGTCGATACGTTTCGTATGCCGACATCGCGCGGAGTAACACGGTCCACTCCGACGCTTCGGCCACGAGGCGCTCGCCTTTACCACCCGGATCACGCCATCGTGCCTCCAGGAGGCGCGTGGTGTTATCCGCTCGTTCGAGAAATGTGCCGATGCGTAAGAAGCACATCGCTTCATCCCGCAACATGGTGCCGGAGGTTACGCCTCGCGACATGTGCGCGCGATACTTTACCCACTCGAGGAACTCACCGCGTGCACCGTCCGGCAACGACGTATGGAACGTGCGGGATTTCAGATACGTCGTGTTAAGGGTTTCCCACATGTCCGACGTGATCGTTCCGCGCACCGCGCGTCCATTCTCGCGAGCCGCATGCAGACAAGACACGATGCTGCCGGAATGGTTGCGATCGAACGCCAGAAAGTCGAACGCCGCTCGCGGCGTAATCGCGCCGTGGTGTTTGAGAAACGCCTCGTCCATGCCGAGCGAGACGAGTGTCGCCGACCATCCCTGTAGGACAGCTTCAGGCGAGCGCGGCAGGAGCGACAGGCGATGATGCGCGTCGAGCATGCGCGAGAGAGATTCCGCGCGCTCGAGATAGCGGGACATCCAGAAGAGATGATCTGCGGTACGACTCAGCACCGGTCAGTTCCCCAGGACCCAGGTGTCTTTGGTGCCGCCGCCTTGAGAGGAATTCACGACGAGCGAGCCTTCGATGAGCGCGACGCGCGTGAGTCCGCCGGGGACGATGGTGATCTCGCGGCCCGATAACACGAAGGGACGCAGGTCGATGTGCCGGGGCGCGAGCCCTGACTCCACGAAGGTGGGCGACGTCGACAGCGCGAGAGTGGGCTGCGCGATGTAACGCTCCGGATTCGCCTTGATGCGCTCCCGAAAATCCTCGATCTGTGCGCGGGTCGAGGCTGGGCCGATCAACATGCCGTAGCCGCCGGCGCCGTGAACTTCCTTCACCACGAGATCCTTGAGGTGGGCGAGCGCGTAGGCGAGATCTTCCGGCCGGCGCAGCACCCAGGTGGGTACGTTGTCCACCGTCGGCTCTTCGCCGAGATAGAACCGCACCATCTCCGGCACATAGGGATAAATGGATTTGTCGTCCGCGATGCCCGTGCCAATGGCGTTCGCGATCGTGACATTGCCCGCGCGATAACACGTGAGCAGTCCCGGTACTCCGAGCATGGAGTCAGGGCGGAACGCGAGCGGGTCGAGGAAGTCATCGTCGATGCGCCGATAGACGACATGTACACGCTGCGGACCGCGCGTCGTGCGCATGTAGAGAATCTCGTCGCGGACGAAGAGGTCCTGCCCTTCGACGAGCTCGATACCCATCTGCTGCGCGAGGAAGGCGTGCTCGAAGTACGCGCTGTTGTATGCGCCAGCAGTCAGCAACGCGACAGTAGGCTCGGGTACACCGACTGGCGCGACGCTCTTCAGGTTCTCCAGCAATACATCGGGGTAATGCTCGACCGGCTCCACCGAGTGTCGCGCGAACAGCTCGGGGAACAGCCGCATCATCATCTTGCGGTTCTCGAGCATGTACGACACGCCCGAAGGCACGCGCAGATTATCCTCGAGCACGCAGAAGCGGCCGTTGCCGTCGCGGACGACGTCGATGCCCGCGATGTGGGAATAGATGCCACCCGGCACGTCGATGCCCTGCATCTCGGGCCGGTACTGCGTGTTGCAGAGAATCTGTTCCGCGGGAATCAGCCCGGCGCGCAGGATTTCCTGGTCGTGATAGATGTCGCTGAGGAAAGCATTCAGCGCGCGGACGCGCTGTTTGAGCCCGGCTTCCAGCACCTTCCATTCGTCGGCGGGCAGGATGCGCGGCACGATGTCGAACGGGATCAGCCGCTCGGTGCCCGCGTTCTCGCCGTACACCGCGAAGGTAATGCCGACGCGATGAAACAGCGCGTCTGCCTCCGCGCGTTTTTGCGCGAGGTTTTCGGCCGGTTGCACGTTCAGCCACGCGCAATAGTTCTGACAGTGCGAGCGGGGTGAGCCGCTCGCATCCAGCATCTCGTTATAAGCAGTAGGTGCGTTTTGAAGCATGTGCGTTCTATTTCGGTGCAGGCTCAAGCGAGTTCCGTGCCAGCACGCTTCAGTACGTAGACTCAACAAGTTACGTTCGGGTGACTGCATTGCATCTCGATCACCGAACGTGGACGGCGTCAGTGTAGTGCGTCTGCAAAGGCAATGCTCCACTGACGTGCGCAGGAGCGTGAGACACGGCTGCACGCAGTGGTTGCTAGAATCACGCGTTCATCAACGCAACAGCAGGAAGGCGTGGCCTCACCCAAGCGGATCGCACTGTGGATCGTCGGCATCATCGCCGCGCTGATCGTGCTCGTCGTAGCCACGATCGCCATTCTCACGATGGTCATCGATCCCAATCGTTATCGGGCGCAGCTCGAGGCGGTGGTTCGCAAGGCCACCGGCCAGCCGTTCGATATCCGCGGCAACCTGGAAATCGCGTGGTTTCCGTGGCTCGGCATCCGCATGGGCGAGGCGCGGTTCGGGGAAACATCGACCGCGGGTGTCGCGCCGCTCATTCAGTGGAAGTCCGCGCGCGTGGGCGCGCAGTTCATCCCGCTGATCAAGGGTGAGCTCATCATCGATCGCGTGCGGCTCGATCAGCCGCAGATCTATCTGCGGCGCTTGCCGGACGGCAGCTCGAACTGGGAGCCGATGCTGGACTCCATCGCGCAGGCCAACGAGGGGAAGGCGGCTGGCGACAAGCACTCGCGGTGGTCCAAGCCTGAAATCGCGGGGCTCGAGATTCGCAATGGCGCGCTCGTGTATGTGGACGATCGCAGCGGCGCGCGTTTCAACATCGATGGCTGGCAGCTGGATATCGGCGACTGGTCGCCCGGTGAGCCGCTGTCGGTGAATACCGAACTGTCGGTGACGTACCTGGCCGATAGCGATTCGGGTCCGCCGCTCCGCTCTCACATCAAGCTCGAGACGGTGGCGCGTATTGCTGCGGGCTTCGACTCCTTCGAGCTGAACGACACAGAGCTCACGACTCAGCTGCAGGGTGGGGCCTTTCCCGAGAATGGGCTCGACCTGGAGTTTGCGACGCCGCGATTCACTGGAGAGATCTCCGCCCGGAAATTCTCGATCGCGGATTTTTCCCTGAAGTCGTCAGGGGCGAAGATTCAGGGCACGGTGTCGGGTGAGCAGAGCGCTGCGGGCCTGCAGGCGGGCGGGCCGTTGTTCGTCGAGGTAGATTCCGTGCGCGCGCTGCTGGACGAGTTCAAGATCGACGCTCCGCGCCCCCGGAGCAAAGAGGCGCTGCAGCGGCTGGCGCTTACTTGCGAGTGGGTGTTGCGGCAGGGCTTGCTGACGGTGAAGCCCATCGATCTGCAACTGGACGACACCACGTTCACGGGCGAGGTGGCGCGGTCTTCAGGTGAAGACGGCATGCTGACTTTCCTGCTGCGTGGAGATCGCATCGATCTCGCGCGCTATATCCAGCTGGAAGACAGTGACAGTCCGCCATTCGAATTGCCCACGGAGACGTTGAAGAGCCTGCGGGCGCAGGGAGAGCTGTCTTTCACGGAGGCGACGATGAATGGCACCGTGCTGAAAGACGTGAAGCTGCGACTGGAGATGCAAGATGGCGAAGTCCGCAGTCAGACGGCCGAGTGAGGCAGCGTCGCGACGGGCGATGACCGCTAATGGCGTTCGGCGTGGCGTTCCTGAGCAACGCGGCGCCGTTGCGCTGAGCGGAGTGAAGGGGCGCCTGGATGTTGGTGGCGGCTCTGGCGTCGATGCGGGCTCGGCCTCACCGATCGCCCACGCGTTGCTCGAATGGCATGCCCGTCACGGGCGGCACGAACTTCCCTGGCAACTCGATCGCACGGCATACCGCGTGTGGGTGTCGGAGATCATGTTGCAGCAGACGCAGGTCGCGACCGTCATTCCTTACTATGAGCGGTTCATGGCGCGCTTCCCGGATGTGGTCGCGCTCGCCAATGCTCCGATCGATGACGTACTCCATCTGTGGGCTGGACTGGGTTATTACGCTCGCGCCCGAAACATGCACCGCGCGGCGGGTGTTATCCGAGATGACTTTGGCGGTGTGTTTCCTCACGACTTCGTGGCTGTGTCGAGCCTGCCAGGCATTGGCCGCTCCACGGCCGGAGCCATCCTGTCGCTCAGCACGGGACAGAGATTTCCGATCCTCGATGGCAATGTTAGGCGTGTGTTGTCGCGTTACTTCGGCGTCGAAGGGGATCTGACAACTCGCACGGCTGTCGAGGAGTTGTGGTCCCTGGCTGATCTTTGCACGCCGGCAGAACAGCTAGAAGTCTACACCCAGGCGATCATGGATCTCGGCGCCACGGTATGCACGCGTCGCAAGCCCCTATGTGCTTATTGCCCGTTGAGCGCCGGATGTTTCGCTCTGCGCACGGGCCGTCAGCACGAGTTGCCCGCGGCTCGCAAAGCGAAGGCGCGGCGCACACGCGAAGTGTTCATGTTGGTGGCTACCCGCGCTGATGGCAGCGTGTATCTGGAAAGGCGGCCGGAAAGCGGCATCTGGGGCGGCTTATGGTGTTTGCCTGAATTCGATACCGCTGCCGCGGCGAGGATGTTTGCACATGCCGCCTTTCGCGCCGTGGCGGGCGAACCGCGTCCTCTGGATGTGGTGGAGCACACGTTCACTCATTTCGATCTCATCATCACGCCGCTGTTGGTTTCTTGCGCGGGTTCCTCGAACGCGGTGCGCGACGCGGCCGTTCAGACTATCTGGCATGACGCTCGCGATCCGGGGCGTACGGGCTTGCCCGCGCCGATCAAAACATTGTTGGCAGGGCTTGCCGCGCCGTCGCTGTTCAATCAGCGGGCGGCAGGCTGAGGCTGCCTTTACGGAGAGGTTTTATGTCACGCATCGTCCAGTGTGTTTATCTGAAGCGCGAAGCGCCGGGGCTCGACCGGCAGCCGTATCCCGGTGAGCTCGGCAAGCGGGTGTTCGAGAATGTTTCGAAGGAAGCGTGGACGAAGTGGGTCTCTCACCAGACCATGCTGATCAACGAGTATCGGCTCACGCCTGTTGACCCCAAGGCACGCAAATTTCTCGAAGGGGAGATGGAGAAGTTTCTCTTCGGCGGCGGCTCGCAGGCGCCTGAAGGGTTTCAGGATCCGGGGGCCTGACGCCGACGCCCGGCTCAGACCGTTTCGGTGATCGAATAATCGAAGGTGTAGGAGTGATTGCCTTCGGCAATCGTGATGGACATCTTGCCGACGATGCCGAGCAACTGGCCGGTGCCTGAATCGGGCACTACCGTAATGCTCAGCTGCTGCTCGCCGCGGGTCATCGTGCCGCTGTGCTGGAGTACGAAGGTGCCCTTGCGGCCATTCAAGGTGCCGTTCACGCGCTCGATGGCAACGTAGCCGGCAGAGCCTTTGATGGCGGTCATCGCCGTGAGCATGGTGCCTTTGCTCGATGCTTCCAGGTCGCCCTGGAAGCGCTTGTCGAGCGACATGCGACCGAGCGTGCTGCCTTCGGGCTTCTCGTCCGAAGCCTGCGGATTCAGTTTGACTTCAAATGTTCCGCTTGCGTGAGCCATTGTCGGTACCTCGGATGTCGATCATCCCCATGTATTTTTATCAGCGCGCGGCGCATTAGAGAATGCACCGCGCGCTCGAGACGGCAAATCAGCTATCGCGCTTCGCCCGGGCGAACGCATCCGCAATTGCGCTGTTGGCCGGGGGAGCAGAGGGGCGATTGTAGCCGCCGCCGCCACCGCCGCGATTGAAATCACGGCCATCGCGATTGCCGCCACCGCGCGGCGCGCCGCCGCCATTGTAAGAGCCGCTACCGCCACGCTCGCCACCCGCACCGCTGCCACCGCCTCCACCACCGCGCGCGCTGCCGCCGTAACCACCGGCTCCACCACCACTGCGCTGACCAGCACCGCCGCCGCGAGAGTTGCCGTCGCCACGGCCAGCGCTGCCAGGCGCACCGTACCCACCGCGATCATCACTCCGTGGCCCACCACCGCGCTGCGCCGGCGGCGTCTCACTCAACCGTCGGCTGAGTGCGATGCGCTTGCGCACGAGATCCACCTCGAGCACCCGCACCTTCACGATGTCTCCGGCCTTCACCACTTCACGCGGATCTTTCACATAGGTATCCGACAGCGCCGAGATGTGAATCAACCCGTCCTGATGCACGCCGATATCAACGAACGCGCCAAACGCAGCCACGTTGCTGACGACGCCTTCCAGGATCATCCCCACCTGCAGATCCTTGAGTTCCTCAACGCCCTCAGCAAACTGCGCCGCGCGAAACTCAGGACGCGGATCGCGACCCGGCTTCTCCAGCTCTTTCAGAATGTCGCGCACCGTAGGGACGCCAAACTTCTCATCCACGAAAGGCTCAGGCTTCAACGTACGCAGAAAGCTGCTGTCGCCGATGAGCTGCTTCACTTCGCGGCCGCAGCTCTTGACGATGCGCTCCACCACCGGGTAGGCCTCCGGATGAACCGACGACGCATCCAGCGGCTGGTCGCTATCCGCGATGCGCAGGAACCCCGCGCACTGCTCAAAGATCTTCGCGCCGAGGCGCGGCACTTCGAGCAGCACCTTGCGATTCTTGAACGGACCATTCTGATCGCGATAAACCACAATGTTCTCTGCCACAGACGCAGACAACCCCGACACTCGCGACAGCAATGCCGCCGACGCTGTGTTCACATGCACGCCAACAGCGTTCACGCAGTCTTCAACGCGTGCATCCAGCGCACGCGCCATGCGAAACGCATCCACATCATGTTGATACTGGCCCACACCGATCGCCTTGGGCTCGATCTTCACGAGCTCCGCTAGCGGGTCCTGCAGGCGGCGCGCAATCGACACCGCGCCACGCAAACTGACATCCAGTGTTGGAAACTCTTTCGCCGCCAGCTCCGAAGCGGAATACACCGACGCGCCCGCTTCGCTCACGACGATCTTCTGCATCTTCAGTTCCGGTGTGAGCTTGATGAGCTCCGCGGCCAGCTTGTCCGTCTCGCGCGAGGCGGTGCCGTTGCCGATCGCGATCAGCTCCACCGCGTGCGTCGTGCATAACGCGCGAAGCGTATGTAAGGACGCGTCCCATTGATTCTTCGGCACGTGCGGATAAATCGTGTCGGTCGCAACCAACTTGCCCGTGCGATCGACGATGGCGACCTTCACACCGGTGCGCAGGCCCGGATCCAGGCCCAACACGGTGCGCGGTCCCGCAGGCGCGGCGAGCAGCAGATCCTTAAGATTGTCGCTGAACACCGCGATCGCATCCGCCTCGGCGCGCTCGCGGGCCTGCGTGAACAGATCCATCAGCAAATGCAGATGGAGCTTCACTCGCCACGTGAGTCGGCAGGCATCTAACAACCATTTGTCAGCAGGGCGGCTGCGATCGGCAACACCCGCGTGCAGGGCCACTTTGGCTTCCGCCTGGGCATGACCCAGCTCGGGCTCCGCGCCCGGATCCAGATCGAGATGCAGGATTTCCTCGCGCCGTGCGCGAAACAACGCCAGCAAACGATGCGAGGGAATGGTCGCGAGCAGCTCGAGGTGCTCGAAGTAGTCGCGATACTTGGCGCCTTCCGTCTCCTTGCCTTCGACGAGGCGCGCGCGGATCAGGCCCGTCTCGTGCAGCCACGTGCGCAGCTCGCCAACGAGCGCGGCGTTCTCCGCCCAGCGCTCCATCAGAATGGCGCGAGCGCCTTCGAGCGCGGCCTTCGTATCCGCGACGCCTTTCTCTGCGTTGACGAATTCCGCGGCGAACGTCTCCGGGACTTTCGTGGGGTCCGCGAGCAGTCCATCCGCGAGCGGCTCGAGGCCGGCCTCGCGCGCGATCTGGCCTTTCGTGCGGCGTTTCGGCTTGTACGGCAGATAGAGATCTTCGAGGCGCGCCTTGCTGTCGGCGCCTTCGATCTCGACGCGCAGCGCGTCGGTGAGCTTGCCCTGCTCCTGGATGCTGGCGAGCACTGTCGCGCGCCGCTCTTCCAGCTCCCGTAAATACGTCAAGCGCGTTTCGAGCGTGCGCAGCTGCGTGTCGTCGAGTCCGCCCGTGGCTTCCTTGCGGTAGCGGGCGATGAACGGCACCGTCGAGCCTTCATCGAGAAGGCCAATGGCAGCAAGGGTTTGAGAGGGTTGCGCACCGATTTCAGCAGCAATGGTCCGGGCGATCTGCTGAGCGAGCTTGGCGTTGTCTTGCATTGTTTCCATACGACGAACCCCGCGGGGTGCGGGACGAGGGCGGCAATTGTGGCAATGCTGGGGCCGTCATGTAAGCCGTTGACAGCGGCCCCGCGAGCGGGGTGGAAAACGAAATGCGCGCATGTTGCTGAGTTGGAAAGGATTCGCGTCGTCGTCGCGGCGGAATCAACGCGTCACTCGGCTACAATTGCGTACGATTTCTTCGCCGCGAGCCGTGGAGCAACCATGAAAGTTCTATTGTTCGGCGCCACCGGGATGGTGGGGCAGGGCGTGCTGCGCGAATGTCTTCTCGATCGCTCGGTCACCGAAGTGAAGGCGGTGGGGCGAACGCCCGTTCCAGCGCCGCAGCCGCCGAATGCAAAATTCAGCCAGCTGCTGCATAAGGATCTCTTCGATCTGGGTGCGGTTGAAAATCAGATCACGGGATACGACGCGTGCTTCTTCTGCCTCGGCGTCTCGATGGTCGGCCTGTCTGAGCCGGAATATCGGCGCCTCACCTACGATCTCACGCTCTCCGTGGCGCGCACGTTGGCGCGGCTCAATCCTCAGATGACGTTCGTGTATGTGTCAGGAGCGGGTACCGACAGCACAGCGAAAAGCAGCACACTGTGGGCTCGAGTGAAGGGGGAGACAGAGAACGCTTTGCTGACATTGCCGTTCAGGGCGGCGTACATGTTTCGGCCGGGGTTCATCCAGCCGATGCATGGCATCACTTCGAAGACGAAGCTGTACCGGTCGCTCTATGTCGTGTTGGCCCCGCTCTATCCGCTGTTGAAGCGCGTGGCGCCAAAGTATGTCAGCACGACAGAGCAGGTCGGCAGGGCGATGATCGAAGTCGCGGAGCGCGGTGCCCGCCAGCCCATCATCGAGAATACGGATATCAACGCGCTGCAGCGCTGAGTACCGGGCACCAGTCAGGGTGTAAGTGTGTTTGCCGCCACGGTCTTGTCCGTCGCGGCCGCGAGCTCAGAGGTGAATCAGGCCCCGCTTGTGGGCCACCGCCACGGCTTCCGTGCGGCTGATCGCATCCAACTTGGTCAGAATCGCTTTGACGTGCGTCTTCGCCGTGCCTTCCGTAATGGCAAGCCGACGCGCGATATCCTTGTTGCTGCGGCCTTCTGCGAGAAGCTGCAACACACCGAGCTCGCGTTGTGTGAGGCTCGGCTTCGCCATGCGCTGGAGCGCCTTCGCGGCGACAGACGATGACGTATAAGGTCTGTCTTCGCTCACCGCGCGAATCGCGAAGAGAATTTCCTGGCGGGGCGCATCCTTGAGCAGATAGCCCTTGGCACCCTGGCTCAGGCACTGAAAAATATCCTCGTCGCCGTCATACGTCGTCATGATCAGCAGGCGCGATTTGGGATGCGCCTCCAACACCCGCTGCACGACCGCCACGCCATCACATTTCGGCATGCGCAGATCCAGCACCATCACATCGGGCCGGTATTCCTCATAAAGCGCGATGGCCTGCTCGCCATCGCCGGCCTCGGCGACCACCTGCATGTCAGGCTGCTGGTTCACCATCGCCGCGAGGCCGTCGCGTACGACCGGATGGTCATCCGCGAGAATGACGCGGATTTTGTGCTCGTTGATCGGGGTGCTCATGATGTTTTCCGCTTGGGCAAGCGGACGCTGATGCGCGTTCCCGCGCCTGGTCCGCTTTCGATGCGCCATTCACCGCCAATGGCGCTGGCGCGCTCCCGCATGCTCGTCAGGCCGAAGCCGCGTTGTGCGTAAAGCTCGGGTTTTTCCTGCATGCCGATGCCGTCGTCGGCGATGGACATGGTCCAGTGGGTCGAATCGTCATTCATCGCGATGCGCACCGTCTTCGGCTGGCCGTGACGCATGGCATTGCTCAACGCTTCCTGCGCGATGCGCAGGAGCTCGTGCTCATGTTCGGGACGCAGGCCGTGATGCACTCCGCCCCCTTCAAACTGACAGCTCACACGGCCCGATACCGTGGAGCGCTCGCAAAGCTGGCGGAGCGCAAGCTCGAGACCCGCGCGACGCGCCTGATCGATGCGCAACGCCATCACCGAGCGGCGCGCTTCTGACAAACCTTCACGCGCGAGATCGCGAATGCGATCGAGGATGAGCGTCAGGCTCTGACACTGGCCCACCTTCAGCTCCTCGGTTGCGCCGAGCTGCATGAGAATGCCGGTGAATGCCTGCGCGAGGCCGTCGTGAATTTCCTGCCCGATGCGATTGCGCTCCACCAACACGGCGGAGTCACGCACGATGTGCGCAAGACGCGTGAGCTCGATGGCAAGCGTCGCCTGTTGACCGAGCGCAACCAACAGCTCGCGATGTTGCTGAATGGCGTCCCGCCGCCGGAAACTCAGACTGATGCAGCCGACCGTGCGATTACCAAACACGAGCGGCAGGATGAAAATGGAAACATGGCCTTCGCGCTGGTGATATTCGAGCGAGCCTGGCCACAGGAGATTCGGCTCGCTTTCGAGATCGATGTAACGCGGCTCACGTGCGTTCAGCAGCGCGTTGGTGAACGGCGCCTGATCGAGCTTGATCGCGGGAGGAAACGGCGGATCTTCAATCTGACCATCGCGCACGTTGGCGATGACACGCCATTCGTTCAGCGCATCTTTCAGAACGATGATCGTGCCGGCGGCGGCGTCGAGCTGCCGCACGGTTTCCAGCAGTACATGACCTTTGAAAGTGTAGAGATCGGGCTCCGTCGCCAGCCGCTCTAGATTGGAGCGGATAACGGCGTTCGCACGGGCCAACTCGTTGAGGCGTTGATCTGCAGCGCGCTCGCGTTCGATGCGCACCGCCTCGATGAGTCGCTCGCGATGAAGCGCGGCGCCGATGACGCCCGCCGCAATCTCCAGAGCTGACACAACAGCCGGATCGAAATGCCGCGGATGACGGCAATCATCGAAGCCGATGACGCCGGCATATTCGCCGTCGACGTGAATGGGCACGATCACCGCACTCTTGGCTTCTTCACTCGCAATGCCGATAGCACCGACCAGACTGTGCCCGTCACGCGTGAAACAGACAGGACGTCCGGCGCGCAGATCTTCACACGCACACTCGCTGTCTTCGCGAACGGTCTTCACCGACAGACAGTTCTGCTTGCCGCCGCCTGCCGACGTCCACTCGCTCGCAGTAACGAGCCAACGTTCGCCCGTTGGCCCGATCTGCGCGAGCGCGAGAACAGTCCGGTCGACAGACGCCGCTTCACCCAACAGTTTCAACACATCTGGCATGGCAATCATTGCGTTGGGAGCTTCCAACAGCAAACGACTTGCCCGCGCGGCCGCAGCCAACAACCGCTCGCGTCTCTGCAGCGACTCGTTCACTTGCGCGAGCTCCGCGGCTCGCGTCATGACGGCAGTCTGATCAGGCTCGGAGAGGAGTTGGAACGGCTTCATGGCGACTTCCCTGGAAGATTACTTCCCGGTGCGGGTAAGAGCTGGAGTGTAACGCGGCAGCGGCGCGTCCTCCCAACCACCTCCCAAGGCTTTGTAAACGGCAACGAGGCTGGTCGCGGTATCCGCGCGGCTCTGGGCAAGCGTGTCTTCCGCTTCCAGCTGCGAGCGCTCGGCATCCAGGACTTCCAGAAAATCGACCATTCCACCCTCGTAACGTACACGCGCAAGCTGGGCTGCGGTGCCACTCGCTCGTGCTGCCTCGGTAACATGTGTTAACCGGTCGCGAGAGCGGGCGTGGGTCACCAGCGCGTTCTCGGTTTCTTCGAGAGCGCGCAGCACGGTCTGCTCGTAAGAGGCCAGGGCCGCATCATTTCGGGCCCGGGCTCCGGCGATTTGGGCGCGTACGCGGCCGAGATCAAGGGCCGCCCAGGAGATGCCGGGCGCAATCAGATAGGTATCTGTACCACTGTCACCGAGCGACCCCGAGTCTGCTGAGACATAACCTACGTTGCCGGTAAACGTGACCTTGGGAAACAGGTCGCCGATGGCGACGCCGATTCGCGCGGTCGCGGCCGCGAGGTCACGCTCAGCTACTTTGATGTCCGGGCGGCGACGCAAGAGTGCGCCGGGATCGCCCACCGCCACGATCTGAGGCAGAGGTGGCAACTCTCGCGTCGGCGCCAGCACGTCGCGCAAAGCCGACGGCTCGCGCCCCGTGAGCACGCTCAGCCGATGGATGGAGCGCGCCACCGCCGCTTCCAGCGGAGAGATGCTTCCCAGTGTGGTGCTGAGCTGTGCCTGAGCGCGTGATGTATCCAACTCGGTACCGGTGCCTGCCTCGAGGCGGGCCGATGTCAGCTGCAGACTGCTCTGCTGATTTTCGACGTTGCGGCGGGCGACAGCGAGCCTGTCCTGCTGGCCGCGCAGCTCGAAGTACGTGCGCGCAATCTCACCGATGACGATGATCTGCGCATCACGCAGGTTCGCCTCTGCGCCCTGCAGCTCGGCGCGACGTGCTTCCAAGGCGCGTCGCACGCGACCGAACAGATCCAATTCCCAGGCGGCGTCGAAACCGGCGTCGTACAACTCTTCCTCACGGGAGCCGGCGAGCGCGCCGCTGCCGCCAGCCTGGTCCTGCGCGAAACGTTGTTTGGTGTAACCGCCGCTCGCCGTAATCGTAGGTGCCAGATCGAAACGCGCCTCGCGACGCGCAGCGCGCGCTTCGTTGAAGCGAGCGAGCGCGATGCGCAGATCGTGATTTGCGAGCAACGCGTCATTGACGAGGTGATCGAGTGTCGCGTCGTTGAACTGGGTCCAGAAACGCTGCTGCGCTTCCTGCGCCGAGAACGTCGTCGTCTCCAGGTTGGTGAAGCTGCCCGTCTTCACCTCTGGCATTTCCGGTTGCTTGTAATCCGGACCGACTGCGCAAGCCGCGAGCGAGGCGGCGACCAGCGCCACCCCGCCTGTGCGTAAGGCTCGATGATTAAACATGCTGAGCCTCCGGCTCGGAAGGACCGATCTGAGCGGGCGTAACGTCTTTCTTATATTCACGATTTTTGCGTCCACGAATCAGTACATAGAACACGGGGGTCAGGAGCAGACCGAAGAACGTCACACCGATCATTCCGGAGAACACCGTGACGCCCATTGCCTGCCGAATCTCAGCTCCAGCGCCGCTCGCGATCACCAGCGGGATAACGCCCGCGATGAATGCGATAGACGTCATGAGGATCGGGCGCAACCGCAGCCGCGCAGCCTCGATGACAGCCTTCACCGGGTCGTAACCGCGATCTTCCTCCAGATGCTTGGCGAACTCGACGATCAGGATCGCGTTCTTGCACGCGAGCCCCACCAGCACCACCAGACCGATCTGCGTGAAGATGTTGTTGTCGCCGCCTTTGATGAGCACGCCGGTGACGGCCGCCAGCAGACACATCGGCACGATCAGGATGATCGCGAGCGGCAGGCTCAGACTCTCGTACTGAGCGGCCAGCACGAGGAACACGAACAGCACGCACAACGGGAACACGAGGAACGCCGTGTTGCCCGACTCTGATTGCTGATACGCCAGGTCGGTCCACTCGTACGCCATGCCGTTGGGCAGCGTCTCGTCGAGGATCTTGGAAATCGCGTCCTGCGCCTGTCCCGAGCTGTAGCCCGGTGCGGGGCCACCATTGATATCCGCGGCGAGATAGCCGTTGTAGCGCTGAACCACATCCGGACCGAAGGTTTCGCTGACTTTGACGAACGCGCCGAGCGGCACCATCTCGCCCGCTTCGTTACGCGTTTTCAGCTGCAGGATGTCGTCCACCTGCGAGCGGAACGGCGCGTCAGCCTGGGCCACCACGCGATACGTGCGGCCGAAACGGTTGAAGTCGTTCACGTAGAGCGAGCCGAGGTACACCTGCAGAGTCTGGAACACATCTGACAGCTCGACGTTCTGCTGCTTCACCTTCACCCGATCGACGTCGATCTGCAGCTGGGGAACGTTGATCTGATAGCTGCTGAAGACGCCGGCAAGCGTTGGATCCTGATAGGCCTTGCCGATCGCTTCCTGGACTGCGGCATACAACGCTTCCGTGCCGAGGGCGGCGCGATCTTCCACGTTGAGCTTGAAGCCGCCCAGGGTGCCGAGGCCCTGCACCGGTGGCGGCGGGAACACCGCCGTAAACGCGTCCTGGATGACGCTCAGTTTCTCAGTGAGCACCCCAGAGATGGCGCCGGCGGTCAGCTCCTTCGTCTTGCGCTCTTCAAACGGAGCGAGTGCGAAGAACGAGATGCCGGCGCTCGAGCTGTTGGTGAAACCGTTCACCGACAGTCCCGCGAACTGCACCGCATGCCCCGAGCCTTCTTCCTTCAGACCGATCTCGGTGCTGCGACGGACCACTGCTTCCGTACGCTCGAGAGAAGAGGCGGGAGGCAACTGCGCGACGGCGATGAGGTACTGCTTGTCCTGCGCGGGGATGAAGCCGGCGGGCACGGCGTTGAAGCCGAAATACGTCAGTACGATGAGGCCGCCGTAGAGCAGCAGTGCGATGGCCGAGCGTCTGATCGTGACACCCAACGCTCGCGAGTAGCCATTGCTGGCAGAGGTGAAGCCGCGATTGAAGTAGCGGAAGAAACCTCCTGCCACGCGATCCATGCCGCGGGCAAAGAAATCCTTCGGAGCGTCATGCGGCTTCAGCAGCGCCGCGGCGAGCGCGGGCGACAAGGTGAGAGAGTTGAAAGCCGAGATCACCGTCGAGATGGCGATCGTCAACGCGAACTGTCGATAGAACTGACCCGTCAGGCCGCTGACAAACGCGACCGGAACGAACACCGCGCACAGAACCAGCGTGATGGCGATGATGGGCCGGCTGACCTCGTTCATCGCAACCTTGGTGGCCTCCTTGGGCGATAGCCCCTCCGCGATGTGTCGCTCGACGTTCTCGACGACCACGATGGCGTCGTCGACCACGATACCGATGGCGAGTACGAGACCGAACAACGACAGCGTGTTGATGGAAAAGCCAAACGCGAGCAGCACCGCGAACGTGCCGATGATCGACACGGGAACGGCGATCAGCGGAATGAGCGACGCGCGCCAGGTTTGCAGGAAAAGAATGACGACCAGAACGACCAGCGCTGTTGCTTCCAGCAGCGTGTGAATGACCGCGTTGATGGACTCCCGCACGAACACGGTGGGGTCATAAACGATGTCGTATTCGACGCCTTCCGGGAAATCCTTCTCGAGGGTCGCCATCGTGGCGCGCACGGCCGACGACAGCTCGAGCGCGTTGGAGCCCGGCGCCTGGAAGATGGGAATGGCGACGGCGCTCTTGTTGTCGAGGAGCGCGCGCAGTCCATATTCCGACGAGCCCATCTCGATACGCGCCACGTCGCCGAGACGCACGATCTCGCCGTCCATGCCGGTCTTGATGATGATGTCGCGGAACTGCTGCTCGTCCTGGAGGCGGCCGGTTGCGTTCAGAGCCAACTGGAACTCTGCGTTCTCGGCGGGGGGGGCGCCGATCTGGCCGGCCGCCACCTGGACGTTCTGTTCGCGGATCGCGTCCACGACATCACCGGTCGTGAGACTGCGCGTCGCGAGTTTCTGCGGATCGAGCCAGATGCGCATCGAATAGTCGCCCGCGCCGAAGATCTGCACGTCACCCATGCCATGCAGGCGGGCGAGCGTGTCTCGAACATTCAGCGTGGCGTAGTTGCGCAGGTAGAGGGAGTCGTACCGGTCATCGGGCGAGATCAGATGCACGACCATCATGAGGTCGGGCGAACTCTTCGTCGTGGTGACGCCGAGCGAGCGCACTTCCTCAGGAAGGCGCGGTAAGGCCTGCGAGACGCGGTTCTGAACCTGCACCTGCGCGCGATCGATATCCGCGCCGATGTTGAAGGTGATCGTCAGCTGCAGCCGGCCGTCGAGCGTGGAGAGCGATGACATGTACATCATGTCTTCGACGCCGACGATGGCCTGTTCGAGAGGAGCGGCCACCGTGTCCGCAACAACCTTCGGATTCGCGCCAGGATACGACGCGACCACCACTACCGATGGCGGCACCACTTCCGGGTACTCGCCGATGGGCAGCTGGAAGAGCGCTATCGCACCTGAGATCGTGATGAAGGCGGAAAGAACGGCCGCGAAGATCGGCCGTTCGATAAAGAAATGCGAAAACTTCACTGTGTTTTCTCGTCGTTCTGAGCAACCAGATTCTGATCGCGGGCAGCCGTCTCATTCATGGCGACACGCTGGGGAGCGACCTCCACGCCGGGACGCACGCGCTGCAAGCCGTTGACGACAATCGTCTCGCCGGGCTTCAGGCCGTCACGCACGACACGCAGACCATCCACGATCGGACCGAGCTTCACGCGGCGGTACTCGATCTTGTTGTCCTTGCCGACGACGTACACGAAGCGGTTGTTCTGATCTGTGCCGATGGCGCTGTCGTTGATCAGGAGCGCGTTGTAACGGCCGCTGCCGGACAGCTTCACGCGCGCAAACATGCCGGGCGTGAAACGGTTGTCGTGATTGTCGAAGCGGCCGCGCGCGCGGATGGTGCCCGTCTCGGGATCGAGCGCGTTGTCGAGGAACACCATGACGCCCGCATGCGGATGCCCTTCCTCGTTGGCGAGGCCGGCCCAGATGGGGTGCTGCGCGTCGCGCGAGTTGGAACGTTCGCCGCGGCGGGCGAGCTCGTTGTATTTGAGGAAGACCTGCTCGTCGCCATCGAAAGCAACATAGATCGGGTCGACCGAAACAACAGTCGTCAGCCGGGGCTCACCGCTGCCGACGAGATTGCCCGTCGTGATTTCAGCGCGACCCACGACGCCATTGATGGGCGAGGTGACGCGCGTGAAAGTCAGATTGAGCTTCGCGACATCGCGCGCTGCCTCGGCAGCAGCGAGATTGGCGCCGGCCTGTTCGCTTCCCGAAACACGCGTGTCGAATTCCTCGCGCGAAATGGCGCGGGAATCGAGCAGCTTGGTGGCGCGATCGCGCTCGGAGAGAGCGAGTGTTGCCTGGGTGCGGGCGCGGGCGACCTCGGCCTCGGTGCGCTTCAGCTCCGCCTCATAAGGACGCGGATCGATAACGAACAACACCTCGCCTTTGCGAACCGGGCGGCCTTCGTCGAAATTGACGGAGGCAATATAACCGGCCACACGGGGGCGAATTTCCACACGCTCCACGGCCTCGAAACGGCCCGTGAATTCGTCGAATTCGGTGATGTCCTTTTCAACCACGCTGGCAACATTGACCTGCGGAGCGGGGGGCGCGGCAGGTGCAGCCTCGTTGCGGCCGCAACCGGTCAAGGTTGCTGCCACCGCGAGGAGCGCAGCGAGCTGAATAAAACGTCTCATGCAAAATCTCCCTGATATAGAAACTTTTAGCGCCAAATTCTGGAACCGGCACTGGGGCACAATTCTTGTACTGTTCGGGTCTCGTGACCATTGGACCGGAGGTGAGTCGGCAGGCCGTCAGCCGGAGGGGACTGCTCTATCTCTTAAGGAATAGGTTCGGTGGATACCGACTGTGGATTCGGCTTGGCCCTAACACAGGTACATTACGAATCGTCGGGAAAAATAAGCAATTCGGACGTCAGATTAGGGAAGGGAAGGCGATGCGTTCGGTTCTCCTGCTGGTGGCACTCGCCACCGCTTCTGTAGCCTGCGGCGAGGATGCTGCGCACGAAGTCGCACCATTCAATGACACCACGTGGCCGTCCGACCGCGGTTTCATTGTGCAGATGGACAATGACCTGTTTTCAGGGGCGCATCGCGACAAGGACTATAGTTGGGGGTTCGCGGTCACCTTTGCATCCCCCACCGCCCGATTACTTATGACGCCGGTCGATCGAGTCCGCGGCAGCCTCGAATCCCTGTTTTCCCGGGGGTCAGGCGATAGCGGCGCCTGGCTGAGTCAGTCTGGAGCGGCACAGGTGGGTTTGCTCGCCTTTACCCCGCGTACGCTGAAGTCCCGTGAGGCGCTTCCTAACGATCGTCCCTTTGCCAGCCTCCTGTACGTCAGCAGCGGGCACATGCGCGTGTTAGATGAGGGCGACCGCGCGCGCTATACCAATTTCACTGTCGGTGCGTTGGGTCTCGGGGCCGCGCCCGAGCTGCACCGGCAGATTCACAAAGTGGTCGGTGACGAGGTGCCTTACGGCTGGAATCATCAGATTTCGGACGGGGGCGAGCCGACCGCCCGCTATGTACAGGCTGAGCAGTGGCTGCTGGGCGGCGGCCGTGCCGTGAGCCCTGACATGCCGGAAATGAAGCTCACGCTCGCCGGCAGCGCGGGTTACATGACGGAGAGCAGCGTGGCGTTTTCGGGCCGCTGGGGCCGCATTCAGACACCGTGGTGGAGCTTCAATCCGGAACTGACGGATTACACGGCCGCGCCCATTGCGCCGGTCTCCACATTTGGCGGGCATGGCGTATCGGAGCTGTACTTCTTCGCCGGCGGTCGTCTGAAGGCGCGGGCTTATAACGCCCTGTTACAGGGCCAATTCCGTAGCAGCGATGTGCGTGTGGCGGGTAGCGACCTGGCTCACACGCAGGCGGAAGGCTGGCTGGGTGTTGCCTCGACGATTTCAGATCTGCGTTTCATCTACACCCTGCGCTATACGTCACGTGAAATGACGACGGAGCCGGGCGCGCGCGGCTTGATCTGGGCCGGCATCAATATCGAGAAAGTGTTCTGACAGACGTTAGCGGCGCGTAAGCGCCGCGACACGTGGAAACACTGCGAAGCGAATAGCGCCCAGCTCGCGGCGCAATTTTCTCTGCCGAACTCCGGCTGCGATCAACAGCACGCCGAGAAACATCGCGAATCCCGCGATGAGCCCCACCAGCGCGAGCGCGCCGGTTGCGGGGCCCGCCATCAACAACAAACCAAACAATACCGAGCAGGCGCCGCTCGCCACAATGAGCCATTCGGAGCGGGCTTCCTTCCTGAGAGCGATGCCCATGGCGATGTCCAGCACGCCGCGGATGATGGCCCATGCGCCGATCAACAGCATCGCAGCGAGGCCCGCCGCGTCGGGATTGAAGAGTGTCAGCGTGCCGATTGCGACGCTCAGCAGTCCACCTGACAAAGGCCAGCCCATCGTCCGGTTGCGGACGGCGGCGACGATTGAGGTGGTGCCATCGAGAATGACGAACGCCGCAAACATTCCTAACAGGGCGACCAGCGTTTGCGAGGGCCAGATTGTGGCGAGGACGCCGAAGACGATGGCGAGGCTCCCGCGGACGATGTGCGTCCACCAGTGGTCGAGGAGCAGCGGCGTCTGTTGTGATCTGATGTTGATCATGGGTGTTCCCTTCTTTGTCAGCGGCTCACGAGTGCGGCGGCTCGACCTTGACGAGGGTCGGCTCGCGCGGCACGGGTGGTCTGCGGATTTCCTGTTTCATGCTGGGGCGGCGCTTGCGCTGCTGCGCTTTGAGCTTGACCCAGCGCCCTGTGTCGATGGAGCGGTTCAATCCTTCGATGATGCGAACGTCGATGAGTCCCTCGTCGCCTGAGGGCTCCGGCTCGCGGCCTTTCAGCACGCAGTCGGAGAAATACAGCAGCTCGGCGGCGAACTGATCGCTCTTGCCGAAGCGTTGTCTGATTTTCTTCTCGCCGATCCGCGCTTCATACGCGAGCGTGCCTTTATAGGTATAGGCGGGATCGAGCGTCAGGCTGCCTTTCGTGCCTGTGATCGAATAGGTGGAGCGCGTGAAGGCGCCGAAGCTGCAGGTGAACGTCGCGATGCGGTCGCCCGGAAATTTCAGGCATGCCGTGACGGATTCCGGCACTTCCCTGAAGCGTTTGTCTCCACTGTTGGTCGCGGCGGCCCACACTTCGATGGGGTCCGCGGCGAAAGTGTTGCGGGCTGCGTTGATGCAGTAGATGCCTATGTCATAGAGCGGTCCGCCGCCCAGGTCTTTCTTGAGGCGGATGTTGTCGGGCTTGGCCTGCATGGCGAATTCGGATGTGAAGAAGCGCAGGTCACCGAGCTTTCCGGAGCGGGCGAGTTTCTGCGCTTCGAGGTTGGCGCGGTCGAAGTGCAGGCGGTACGCGATCATCAGGCGGACCTTGTTCTCCTTCACGGACTTGAGCATGCGCTCGCATTCGGCCGTGGTGACCGCGATGGGTTTCTCGCAGAGCACGTGGATGCCGGCTTTCGCCGCGCGGACGGTGAATTCCTCGTGCAGGGTGTTCGGGAGCGCGATGTAGACGGCGTCGATTTCTCCGCTCGCGAGGAGTTGATCGAGGGCGTCGTAGTGGCAGAGGTGGGCGGCTTTGTACTTGCGCCCGAGCGCTTCGAGTTTTTTGGAGTCGTCCGAGACGAGGGCGGCGAGCACGCTATTCCGACTGGCATGCTTGAAGGCCGGGAGCACGGCGGCTTGCGCGATGTGGCCCAGGCCGATGACGGCGTAGCGGATGGCCTTTTTCGAGGTGCGTTTTGCCTTCGGGGTGCGCTTTGCGGGTGCAAGGCTGGGACGTCGACGGGTCGAAGGCATACGAGCGGGCTCCACTTGCAGCAAGAGATGGAATATGGAAACAGCTAGCAAGTGCGGTGCCTAGGCTGTAGGGCTTCCGGCGGCGTAGGGTATCGCTCCCTGGGGCTACCGAAAGTTGCCAGAATCAAAGACTTGCGTGATGCATTGCTTGACGACATCCGCGCCGGCCGGTCTAATACGCGCCCTCGCTTTATGGCCAAGTAGCTCAGTTGGTAGAGCAGCGGATTGAAAATCCGCGTGTCGGTGGTTCGATTCCGCCCTTGGCCACCACTCCCGCCCCCAAAGTCCAGGTTCCCTCCCTCGGACGCCAGCATTGCGTCGCCAGATTGGCGTCGGGCATGTCCGGGCGCCCGAACAACTGTTATGCGCGGAAGCCCCACGCCGTAACACCGGCGCACGCAACACATCTGATATTCACAAGTGATCTTATAAGTTGTCCCGACAACGGAACATAATTTAATACCGTGTTGGATTGACACTGAAATCGAGCGCGAAGCACTCTCGTGCGTGCCAGGAAGGCCGATGCCAATGACGGCATCGTCAACAGTCGCTCTATTTTTCATGGAGGAAACTGACATGCTAAGGAATAGCTGCTTCACTCAGGGGTTTATCAGAGTCTGTGCCACCGCCGTGATGTGTGGCGGCATGGCCGCGAGCCATGCGCAGGATGGGCCGTCTCAAAACATCATCGTGATGTATCGAGATCAGAGTCCGGATACGGCTGAGCGCGCGCGTACCGCGCAAATCATGTCGGATAGCACCGCGCGTCTGGGCATCGGCTTGCGGGAAGTCCGCCAGATGACGAATGGCGCGCACGTCATGAGCATTGATGGCCACCTGACCAGGGCTGAAATCAGGCAGCTCGTCGCGAATCTTTCTGCGGACCCGAACGTGGAGTTTGCTGAGGAAGACGCGTCCGTGCAGGTTGTTCGCTCGAACAAGGCTCGAGTCGTTCAGCGTATCGCGGATCCGCCCGCGAGGAACGACGCGCCGGTGCACGCGGCGCTGGTACCCAACGATCCGCGCTACAACGAACAATGGAATTATTTTGATTCCAGGGGCGGTATCAATCTTCCGGCGGCCTGGGATCTGGCGACCGGCAAAGGCGTGTTCGTGGCCGACCTGGGTACCGGATACCGCCCTCATGCAGATCTGGTGCAGAACATCGTGGGGGGCTACGACTTTGTCACCGATCTATATCGAGCGAACGACGGCGACGGCCGCGACAGCAGTGCGCTCGACCCGGGCGATGGGTACATCGGGAGGCAGTGCCCGGCGATTCCGAGTCCACCTGAAGAACGAGATACGCGTGCATCCTGGCAGGGTACCCATTCTGCGGGAACTATCGCTGCGAAAACCAACAATGGTGTCGGCGTTGCGGGCGTGGCCTACGATGCGCGACTGGTGCCGGTTCGAGTGATGGGTCGCTGCGGCGGTTCCGTTGCCGACGCTTCAGATGCGATAGCCTGGGCGGCGGGCGCACCTGTCACAGGTGTGCCGGTCAATACGTCTCCCGTTAAAGTCATGAACTTATCTTTCGGATTCGGCAGAGACGAATGTCCGAGGATCATGCAGCAGGCGATCGACACCGCGCGCGCTCGCGGCACAACGGTTGTCGTTGACGCTGGCTACATCCTCCAGAATGCCAGCGGGTATTCTCCGGGGAATTGTAAGGGGGTCATTGTTGTAGCCGGGCTTTCACGCTCTGGAATCGGTTATCAGACCAACTTTGGCGATGTGGTCGATATTGCGGCTCCGGTGGGTGATTCGTCCGACGCCGCCAGCGAACAGGATCTGGTGCTGTCGACGTACAATGAGGGGGCGCAGGCGCCCGGCGCCGATTCGTATCAGCATCGTGAAGGCTTTTCGGCCGCTCCGCACGTTACCGGTGTAGTGGCTTTGATGTACTCCGTGAAGCCGAGCCTCACTCCCGATCAGGTCGAATCCATTCTGAAAAGAACGGCGCGACCGTTTGTACGGCCTTGCAATCAATGCGGTGCTGGAGTGGTCGACGCAGCGGCTGCGGTAGCAGCGGCCAAAGCGCTCCCCTGAGAATCGGCTGTTCTTATTATCAAAACGCCAGGGGCCTGGTCACACCAGGCCCTGAAGCGCTCAGGCCCGCGCAAACACGAGCCTGCTACTTGAGCGGCCCGCTATAGACCTGCGCGATCAGCGCGCGCACCGCTCGTCGCTTTGCGGCGGTATCCGCCGACAGCCCGGCCACCATCTGAAATTGCGCGGAGAGCAGCAACGCCACCAGGGATTCACAAATCGTGGCGATCAACGTCCTGTCTGCCTCCGGAGCCACCAGCTGTACCTGTTTCAGCATCGACTGGCGCAGGTGTTGATAAGAAAACTCCATCGCCTCGTGGACCGCCGGAATTCGCCGCGCGAGCGCCGCAATCTCGAAGGCCGTGCGCCCTTCCGGATGGGCCTCGTCGCGCTTACCTAGTTTGTTAAGCAGCGCAGAGATGCGGTTAAACATTTGTTGCGCGGTGTTACAGCCCTCTAACCAGTCTTGCGCTTCACTGTACTGTCGCATGATCTGAACAAGTATTTCTTCCTTGGAGCTGAAGTGCGTGTAGATCGCGCCGATACTGAGCCCTGCGGCGGCGCTGATCTCCGACATGGAAGCGGCGGCGACCCCTTTAGTCTCGATGCAAGTCCGCGCGGCATCCATAATCTGCTGCCGTCTGGCTAACATATGAGCATCGTCTCGCTTCGGCACAGGAGCACATCCACAGTGGCTGATAGGGTACGAAAAAAAGAATACCCATCCGTCCAGCCTGCCTCAAGGCTCCTCTCTCCAATGGTAGACGCTGCTGACTAACACCAGTGTGCCGACGACGACACTTACATTTTGTAAGAACCCTGGCGGACTAAGAAGCCTTCTGTCGACGCGATGATGCGCTCTTCGGTTTCACTGGCTTTCTACGCGCTGACGGTGGGGCACTGGCGGCCGATGCAATTACGCCCGATGGCTTTTCCGCCAACTTTTGCGCCAGCGGTGCGAATACCGCGCGCGCGAGCGTTTCGATGCGCCGCCCCGCGATTCGATAGCGCCGGACGAGATCGGCGCCGAAGGCAGTGAGCTCGACACCGCCGCCGCCTGTTCCCCCGACACTCGATGTCGTGACAGGCTCGCTGAAGGAGCGATTGAGGCTATCCACGAGCAGCCAGGCCTGGCGATAGCTCATGTGCATGGCGACCGCCGCCTGCCTGATGGAGCCCGTGCTCGAAATGGCTTCGAGCAGGTCGATCTTCCCGGGGCCGATCGAGCACTGTGAATTCAGATCGACACGGAATCGCACGCTACGCACGGAAGCCCCCTCAACGCCGCTGCAGCCGGCAGCATCCCGCTAACCGGCGGCGCTACGCAAGGGGGCGCTTGCACTCAGAAGCTGTATTGAGACCGGAGCGCGTAAACGTTGAGATCCTGGCCGATCTGGACTCCGACGGGCGGTGTGCCGGGCGCCGCGCCAAACGGAGTGAGATTCCCGACGCCAGCCGGATTGAGTCGATCCGCATCGATGCGCAGATAATTCAGCATCAGCTTGAGGTTGGTGTTCAGGTACCAGTTGAGGCCGACGGTCCAGATGTTCTGCGTTCCGCCGCGGATGCTGTCCGCACCTGCAGCGGTGAGCGCCTGCCCGGCGCGATAGTCGAGATCCGCGCTCGAATATCGCAGCCCCAGCTCCCACGCGCCGTAACCACCGCTGGAGGAAAAAGGCACGCGCGGCCGGGGCGCCTGGAACGAGCCGTTCGCCATGTTATAGCGGCGACTTTCTCCGGTGATGACCCAGCTGCCCTGCACGTAGTAACCCCCGAACGACGGGTCGGCCAGTGCGGTGGGCGAATGGCGATCGAGTCCGTACCAGAAGTTCTCCGCCTGCACATACCAGTTCTTCCAGTTTGCGCCGAGCTCCACGCCGGTGGCATAGGCCGTATCCGCATCGATCGCCCCGGTGTCGATGAGGCGGGTGCTGTCGACCCGAATCTCAGGACGATCGCGAAACCGCACCGCGTATCGCGCGCCGGTAGCGGATGAGCCCTGATCCGCAGGCTGGAAGACCCATGTGCCGGAGGCGCCGATATGTACGTTGTAAGTTTCAGCTGTCGCAGCTAACAAACCGAAACGGCCGACTGTAGCCAGCTGCGAGTCGAACACTTCAGCGTCATTGACGGTGCGGCCTGTCAGGGTGAGAGAGCTCGTCCAGCGGGCACCGTTGCCGCGAATGCCGATACCCAGGCGGCCATCGGCTCCGCCGAGCGCTCGCGACATTTCGGATGCGGACGCTCTCTCGAGGAAAAGGAGATCCTCGAGGCCGGTCTGATCATCCATGTTGGCGGGCGGAGAAAAAGCGCCAAGCTGAATGCGGAACGGTGCGAAGCCGTTGTACGCGATCCACGCATCACTGATGCGCGTGGGGCCTTCGGTGCCGGAGCCTGCAAGCTCCAGCATCAGGCGGTAGTCGAAATCGCGGGAGAAGCTGCCTTCGAATCCCAATCGCGCGCGGCGGAAGTAAGCGCCGTCTGACAAATCCCGCGCGGCGTTGGTTTCACGATTCGCCGTGGCGCCCTGGGAGCCGCGGCGAAAATCGCTCGCGAGCGGTCCTTCGGGGGATTGATCATGTCGCGCCATATCCAGCTGCACCACTGCGCGTGGCGAGAACGACGCCCGGCCATCCGCACTCGTGATCGTGGGACGTCCCTGATTCATCGTCACGCGCGGCCCGTCCTGAGCTTTGATCCTGGATTGCTCGGCCGCAGCCGCCACGCCGTTGGTCCTGGCTTCACTCGCCGCGATCTGCTGACTCAACTTCTCGATCAACGCGGACTGTTGCTGCAGCAGCTGTTGTTGCGCTTCCAGCTGCTCCTTCTGCGCGGCGACGGCCTTTTGCAACTCAGTGAGCTGCTGTTGCATCGGAGCAGGCTCGGCTGCCTGAGTGACCGAAGCGGCGAGCGAGACCGTTGTAATCATCATGGCGGCGCACCGCCAGGTGCGGGAATGGCGCGTCATGCGCGTTACCTGCCGGTTTATTGAAGGACAGTGAAGCCGTATTTCCTGAACAGTGCTACTGCTGTCGGCTCGCTGAGGAATTTGACGAACGCAGTTGCGCCGGGCCGCGCGTCACGTGTTGCCGCGACGGGATACACAATTGGCGTGTGCGTGTTGGCCGGAAAAACGTCCACGATGCGAACGTGCTTTTCCACCAGCGCGTCAGTCTCGTAGACGATGCCGAGTGGCGCTTCTCCGCGAGCGAGGAAGCCCAGTGCCGAGCGCACGTTCTCGGCGCGAATGAGGCGATCCGCAACGTCGTTCCAGACTCCGAGGTTCGTCAAGGCAGAGCGGGCGTAGCGCCCGACGGGCACAGAATCCGGATCGCCTGTGGCCAGCCGGCCCTTGCCCAGTGCTGCCGCGAGGGGAAAGTCAGGAGCAATGCGCAGCTGCACCGTGCTGCCTGCAGGCGCCACGATCACGAGGCGATTGCCCAGCAGATCTTTGCGTGTACTGCGATTGATGAGATCGCGCGTCTGCAGATAATCCATCCATTCGGTATCCGCCGAAACAAAGACATCGGCCTTGCCGCTGGCTTCGATCTGGCGCGCGAGCGCCGAGCTGGCGGCGTAGGAGAATCTGGCCGTCCGGCGTGTTTCGCGCTGGTACGCGGCGCCGATTTCATCCAGCACGTTGGTGAGGGACGAGGCGCCGAAGATCAGAAGCTCCTGGCCTGGTTGCGGCTTGGCGGACTGCGCGGCTATGGGAAACGCGCATACGACGGCGACGCACGCGAGGAGCAAATTGCGGGCACGGTAGTTCAAAGCTCCCCCTGAGCAGTGATCTCGTTATATCTAAAGGGATATCACGATACGGAGGCCGCATGCGATTGGCAATAGCACGAAGGCCGAGTGTTTACGATCCCGGGTGTTGGCGCGCGCGGCTGATCAGCTGAACCGCGCCTCCAGCAGATCGATCTCCCGCACCAGTCGCCGCGTGGTTTCATCAGACAATGTCTGTGCCCGCGCGAGCGAAAACACCGCATCCCGCTCGGCGCGCAGGGCCGCGAGGCGGATTTTCCTCTCCACATCATCACTCAGCCGGACGAGCGCCGCGTTCTCGCCACCCTGGCTGCTGCCCTCGATGCGACGACGATAGGTCTCCATCACTCTCATCGCGGCGGCGGTGTACAGATCCGCGTCGTTCTGACTGTCTGCCAGTTCGTGCAGAGTGCGCTCGATGGCGCGAATCGCCGCTTCCGCAGCCTTGATTCGCGCGCGATCGAGCTCTTCGTCCTGCGCGGCCTCGGCTGGCATATCCAGGCCTTTCAGCAGATGAGGCAGGAAGGTGCTCGCCGCCAGCAGCGAAAAGATAATGACGCCCGCGGCCAGAAAAATGGCCAGATCCCGCGCTGGAAACGGCGAGCCGTCAGATAACAGCAGCGGCAGGGTCATGACGCCAGCGAGCGTTATCGTTCCGCGCACGCCTGCGACGGAGATCGCCGCGATCAACCGTAAACTCGGCTTCGCGCGGGTGGGCTCGCCGCGAAGGCGGCTGAAGTACGCGCTGATCCGCAGCGACAGCCATACCCATAGAAAGCGCAGCACGGCCAATCCCAGGTTGATTGCCAGCACATACACCACGAGCCACCAGGGATTGAGATGGTTGGATTCCTGCACGACCTCCATCGCATCTGAAAGCAGCGTCGGCAACTGCTCCCCCAGCAGAACGAACGTCACGCCCGATAAAGCGAACTGCACGGTGTCCCACACGGCGGCGCGTTGCATTCGGGTGGCACCCAGCGCTCTGCCCGAGAGCTCGACGTAACTCATTGTGATGCCCGCGGCCACCGCGGCGAGAATGCCGGAGCACCCGGCGTGCTCCGCCGATTGATAAGCAGCAAACGGCAACAGCAAGCTGATCAGCACCTGCGAGCCGCCTTCCTCGCCGAAGCGGCTGCTGAACCAGTTCTTTGAAATCATGACGGCGTAGGTGAGGCCGGCGCCAATCGCCACGCCACCGAGCGCCAATTGTAAGAACGAGAGCGCCGCGGACGGTACGGAGAAGGTGCCTGTCAGAACGGCTGCCACGGCGAAGCGAAAGCACACGAGGCCCGACGCATCGTTCAACAGCGACTCACCTTCCAGCACGTGCATCACGCGTTTCGGAATGGGCACGCGTGAAGTAATCGCGGATACGGCAAGCGGATCGGTTGGCGAGATGATGGCCGCGAGTGCGAACGCGACCGGCAGCGGCATCGACGGGATCATCCAATGTATGAACCAGCCCATGCCGAGGACCGTGCAGACGACCAGTCCGAGGGCGAGCTCGAGAATCATCCCCTTATCGCGCAGCAGACCTTCTTTCGGAATGCGCCAGCCGTCGAGAAACAGCAGCGGCGGGATGAACAGCAGGAAGAAAATATCTGGATCGAGCTTCACCGCGCGATCTGAGAAAGCAGCGATGACCGCGCCCAGAGCGATCTGCACCAAGGGCGTCGGCACGGCGAGCGGCAGCACGCGCACCAGCACGCCGCTGAAGACCACCGCCGCCATCATTGCCAGCACCACGCCAATAATTCCCATCGAGGGATACTACGTGCTCGGCGCGACTGCGTGCGACATACATGCATGGCGAATGCAGCGGCGGCGACAGCTTCCATGAACCCGCGCGACGCCCGAAGGTACTCACGTCCAGTCAGAACAAAGCTGGATGAGCACAATCATGGGCGACCGCAGTCAGGGTTCTCGTATGAAGGCGTGGCGTTGGACGGCTCTTGTCCTCGTCGCAACGATTCTTGCAGCGTGTGGCGGTGGAGGAAACGATAACCCGACGCCTCCGCCCGCACCGCCGCCACCACCGGCCCCTCCACCGCCGCCGCCTGCTCCAAGCGCTTATTCCATGAGCCGGCTCGTGTCCGATGGATCGATGACGGCCGCCACGACGGACAGCAATCTGCTGAATCCGTGGGGAATCGTGTTTGCGCCGAATGCGTTTGTCTGGGTGGCTAACAATGTCACCAACACCTCGACGCTTTACGACGGCACGGGCCTCAAACAACAGCTCGTCGTGAATATTCCTGCGGGGCTCAACGGCGCGGCCGGCGCGACAGGCATCGTGTTCAACGGCAGCACGACAGATTTTGTCGTCACCAAGGGTGCCGTCTCTGCGCCCGCGCGATTCCTGTTCGACGGCGAAGGGGGAACGATCGTCGGTTGGGAGCCGAGCGTCGATCTGCAGAATGGGGTCATTGCTTACGACGATGGCCCGGGCGGCGCGGTTTACAAGGGCCTCGCGATCGCGAGCGACAGCGGCGCGAATTTTCTCTACGCCACGGATTTTCATAACAACAAGGTGGACGTCTTCAACAGCGCTTTCGCCAGGGTCACCCCGGCGGGAAGTTTCACGGATACCACCTTGCCCGCGGGTTATGGTCCGTTCGGCATTCAGGCGCTGACCATCGACGGGCAGACGCGCATCTACGTCACTTACGCTCAGCATTTGACCGGTACCGACGAGAGCGCTGTGGGCGCGGGGCTCGGGCTCGTCAACGTGTATGACACGAAGGGCGCGTTGCTCAATCGTCTGATTCCTGCCGGCGGCAAGCTCAACGCTCCGTGGGGCGTAGCGCTGGCCCCCGCCGGGTTCGGTGACGCCAGCAACATGCTGCTCATCGGCAACTTCGGGGATGGCGTGATCAATGCTTACAATCCGGGCACGGGTGCGTTTGTCACGACGCTCGCGGACTCGAACGCACAGCCGATTGCCAATCCCGGTCTGTGGGGAATTGCCTTTGGCAACGGCGCGCGGAATCAGCCTGCGACCGCGTTGTACTTCGCGGCTGGCATCGCTAACGAAGTGGCGGGTTTGTATGGTCGAATCGATCTGGGTGCCACGGCACCGGATGTTGTTGCGCCTACTGTCACCATCAGCTCGCCGGCCGCAGGTGCAACGATAAACGGCACGACCGCCATCACCGCTTCTGCCGAGGACAATGTTGGTATTGCCAGCGTCGAATTCTTTGCGGGGACGACGTCGGTTGGCAGAGTGACCACTGCTCCTTATACCGTCAATCTGAATACGACCACTATTGCCAACGGCAATGTGTCGCTGACGGCGAGGGCGAGCGACGCCATCGGCAATGTAACTACATCTGCGGCTGTGGCAGTGACGGTATCTAACACCGCACCACCGCCGCCTCCTGCGGTGACGTTAGCCGAGTTGCAGGCGAATATCTTCACGCCGCGTTGCTCGGGATGTCACTCGGGTGGTGGAGGCGGGTTGCCGCAGGCGATGAATCTGAGTTCAGCGGCGGCGACCTTTGCAGCTCTGGTGAATGTCGCAAGCATCGAGGTGGCGGGGCGGAATCGCGTGACGCCTGGCGATGCGGCCAACAGTTATCTGGTCCATAAGCTCGAGGGCGCGAACCTCGCACCCGGCACTGCACGCATGCCGCTGGGCGGGCCGTTTCTCGATCAGGGGACGATCGATCAGGTGAGGAGCTGGATCGCGGCGGGCGCACTGAACAACTGACAAACGCGGCGGGTTGTGCGATCGCCATACGGCGCGGATTCGACCTCATGTGCTGATAAGGGCGGTAAGCTAGGGGCCTATGGAGCCCACCGCCGTCATGTCAAACAGCGAAACCCCTTCTGACGCCGAGCCGCTGACGCGGCTCGGCGTTTACGAGCACTACAAGGGTCGGCTTTATCACCTCATTGCCGTCGCCCGTCACAGTGAGACTGAGGAGTGGATGGCCGTCTACCAGGCGCTCTATGGTGACCGGGGCTTATGGGTACGTCCGCTGGCGATGTTTCTGGAGCCGGTGACGGTGGATGACCGCATCGTCCCGCGCTTTCGCTGGCTGCGCTCCGCTACGCAGGACGAAGTGGAGCCGTCGTACATATGATGCGGTGACGGTTCCGTCGCGGGTGGGGGGCTTTTCTCTTGCTGCATCGTCCCCATGTCGAGGAATCCCTCGAAGAGGACCGGATCATGCGAAAGATACTCGCCATTCACAGCGCGCCAGGCGGTCATTGGGTCGGTGATGGATTCCCCGTGCGGTCGCTGTTTTCCTATAACACCCAGGGCCAGCAGCTGAGCCCATTCCTGTTGCTGGATTACGCCGGCCCGGCGCCCTTCAAGCCGACTGCCAGTCGGCGTGGCGTGGGCGAGCATCCGCATCGTGGGTTCGAGACGGTGACTATCGTCTATCAGGGCGAAGTGGAGCATCGGGATTCAACCGGCAGCGGCGGCCATATCGGCCCCGGTGACGTGCAGTGGATGACGGCTGGCGCGGGAATTCTCCATGAGGAATTTCATTCGCAGGAGTTCGCGCGGAGTGGTGGTGCGCTCGAGATGGTGCAGCTGTGGGTGAACCTGCCGTCCAAAGACAAGATGACACCGCCGCGATATCAGACGTTGCTGAACAAGGATATTCCGCGCGTAGATTTACCTGACAGTGCGGGCAGCCTGCGTGTGATCGCCGGGGATTATCAGGAAAGTCATGGGCCTGCGCATACATTCAGTCCCGTGAATGTCTGGGATATCCGCCTGCAGGCGGGTGCGAAGGCTCGTCTCTCGCCTCCGGAAGGGCATACGGTGTTGCTGGTTGTTCTGCGCGGTACGGTTGAGGTCAACGGCAGCGATGTTGCGCGTGAGGCGCAGTGGGTGTCTCTGGATCGCGAGGGTGGTGAGGTGCTGCTCGAAGCGAACAATGACGCGGTGTTGCTGTTGTTGAGTGGTGAGCCGCTCAACGAGCCGGTCGTGGGTTATGGACCGTTCGTGATGAATAGTCAGGCGCAGATCGCCGCAGCCATCGACGATTTCAACACAGGCCGCTTCGGCAAGATCGCGCCGTTATCGGCTTAGAGACTGTGGCTGGCGCCCTGCGGGGCGCCAGCAAAGCGCTTTACGCCCTGACAATCTCCCGCGGAACGCGCACTCTGAACACTGTTCCGATGCCAGGCGCGGATTGCACGTCGATGCTGCCTTCATGCGCCTCCGCGATCTGCCGAGCGATGTAGAGCCCGAGGCCAAGACCTTCCTGCCGCCCGGCCTGCCGCTCGCTGCCCCTGAACGGATCGAAGATGTGCGGCAACACCTCAGGAGGAATAACGCCCGCATTCTCGACAGCAAACTCCATCAGCGCAGCATGCTTGCCATCCAGACGAACTCTGATCGTCTCGCCACTCTCACCATGCTGAAGCGCATTGCCAATCAGGTTGGACGCCACCTGCGCCAGACGCACCGCATCCCAGTGGCCCATTAACTCGCCTTCACTCGTCACTTCAATACGGCGATCCGGAAACGCCAGCTGATGTTCCCTCACCACGCGCTGGATCAACGCCCCGAAATCCATCAGCTCCGGTTTGAGAACAATGCCGCCCGCGAGGCGCGCGCGTGCGAGATCGAGCATGTCCTCGATCATGCGGCTCATCCGCTTGCCGCTCGAAAGCATTCGCGTGGCCGTATCCCGCACTACCTTATCTTCCGAGCGAAACTGAATCACGTGCGCGGATGTCAGCATCGCACTCAGGGGATTGCGCAGATCATGTCCCAGCACCGCCGTGAACATCTCATTGAGCCGCAGCGTTTCCGTGCGCTCACGCAGCTCCTGAGCGAGCTGCAGCTTCTGACGATGCAGCTGAAAGAAAGTCTCCGCCTTGTTCTTCAGGATGTGCCGCTCGATCGGCTTGAAGAGAAAATCCACGGCGCCGGTTTCATATCCCTTGAAAAGGCGATGCTGGTCCTGCCCGCCGGCCGTGACGAAGATGATGGGCACGTGCCGCGTGCGCTCACTCCCGCGCATCAGCTCCGCGAGCTCGAAGCCGTCCATGTCCGGCATCTGCACGTCGAGCAGGGCGAGCGCCACGTCATGCGCCAGAAGCAGCTCCAGCGCCTCCGGCCCCGAGCGCGCCTGCAGCACCTCTACATCCTCACGGCGCAGCAGAGCCGCCAGAGCGAGCAGATTCTCCTCCAGATCATCGACGAGCAGACACTTCACCGGGGTCAGGGGGCGCTCGCTCATAGCCACATCCGGTCGCTCTTCTGATAAATGCGCTCCTCGCGCACGAAGTCGCTGAAGCCCGGCGCATGGGAGGAGAAGCGTAGCGACTCCTTCGAGCCGATGCCGAGAAAGCCCTTCCGGCACAACGCTTCGCGGAACAACCCCACAGCGCGATCCTGCAGATCGCGATTGAAGTAAATGAGCACGTTGCGGCAGGAAACGAGATGCACCTCGGCGAACACACTGTCCGTCGCGAGGCTGTGGTCCGAGAACACGATGTGCTGCTTCAGCGTCTTGTCGAGCATCGCGCGCCCGTAAGCGGCGGTGTAATAATCCGACAGCGACTGTCGCGCACCTGACTTTCTATGATTCTCGGTGAAGCCGGCGATGCGATCCAGCTCGTAAACACCAGCCTCCGCAATCTCCAGCGTGTGCGGATTGATGTCCGTCGCATAGATCAGCGTACGCTCGAGCAGCCCCTCCTCACGCAGGAGTATGGCCAGCGAGTACGCTTCTTCACCGGTGCTGCATCCGGCAACCCATACTTTCAGCGACGGATAAGTTCGCAACAGCGGCACGACTTTCTCGCGCACCGCGCGGAAATAAGCCGGGTCGCGAAACATCTCGCTGACCGGCACGGTGAGAAAGTCGAGCAGCGAGGGGAACATCGTTGCGTCGTGAAGCACCTGATCCTGAAGCTGCGAAAGTGTCTGGCAGCCGAAGCGGCCCATCGCGGTCGTCAGGCGCCGTCGCAGTGACGCCTTCGCATAACTCCGAAAATCATAGTGATACTTCAGATAAATCGCATCGATGAGCAGCGGCAGCTCGATGTCGAATTGGTCGGGCGTCACGGTCACCGCGGCTTACTTCGGCATCCACACGCGGACGAGCGAGAGCAGCCGCTCCACGTCCAGGGGCTTCGCGATGTAGTCGTTGGCGCCGGCGGCAAGACACTTCTCCTGATCATCCTTCATGGCCTTCGCCGTGAGCGCGATGATCGGCAGTTTCTTCCACTCCGGCCGCTTGCGAATCTCCTGCATCGCCGTGAAGCCATCCATTTCCGGCATCATGATGTCCATCAATACCATGTCGATCGTGTTGGCAGGCTGCGACATGCTGCGGGTCAGCGTGTCGATCGCTTCGAGGCCGTTGCGGGCAATCTCCACTTTCGCGCCCTTCGGCTCGAGCAGGCTGGAGAGCGCAAAGATGTTGCGCACGTCATCTTCCACCACGAGGATGCGGCGGCCTTCGAGTGTCGTTTCCCGGTCGCGCGCCACTTTCAACATGCGCTGCCGCTCCACCGGCAGGGTGGACTCCACCTGATGAATGAAGAGCGTCACCTCATCCAGCAGCCGCTCCGGCGAGCGGGCGTCCTTGATGATGATGGACTTCGAGAAACGCCGCAGGCTCTGCTCTTCATCCCGTGTCAGTGAGCGGCCCGTATAAACAATGACGGGCGGGAACGACACATCGTCCTGCTCGGCCATTCTCTCGAGCAACTCGTAGCCGCTCAGGTCCGGAAGATTCAGGTCCATGACCATGCAGTCAAACGTGGTGGCCTTGAGCTGCGCGAGCGCTTCGCCAGCCGTCTCCACGCCCGTGACCTGAACTTCTCCGTTGGCGAGCAACTGGCGGATGCTTTCACGCTGTCGCTCGTCGTCTTCCACCACGAGCACGCGTCGCAGGTTCTGAGAAAACTTCGCTTCGAGTTTCTGGAACGCCTCGACGAGCTGCTCCCGTTTCACCGGCTTCAAGGCATAGCCAACTGCGCCGAGCTCCAGCGCTTCCTGCGTGTAGTCCGCCACGGAAATAACATGTACGGGGATATGACGCGTGTTGGGATTGCGCTTCAGCTGATCGAGCACGCCGAGTCCGGAGTGATCCGGCAGATTCATGTCGAGCAGGATCGCGCTTGGCCGATAGGTCGCGGCGGCCGTGAGCCCGTCATTCGCGGAATGCGTCACCACGCACTGGAAGCCTTTCTCGCGCGCGACATCCCGCAGAATGCCGGCGAATGCGACGTCGTCTTCGACGACGAGCAGCAGTCGCGAGTGAGGTGTCAGGTTATTGCGATCATCATCCATCGACATCGGCCCCAATGTATGGGGTGTTGTCGATACGAGCGGCGGCGCCCGCTGCGGCTCAGCCGTCTGGCCGAAAGTTCGCGTCTCGCGAATGCGGTTGCTTTCGCTGGGGCGCACCTGACGATCGCTCGCGGCGCCAGCGTTATAAACCAGCGGTAATGTCAGCGTGAAGACGCTTCCTTTATCAGGAGCGCTTTGCACAGTGATGTTGCCGCCGAGCAGGCGCGCGAGGTCGCGTGAGATCGAAAGGCCGAGGCCCGTGCCGCCATACTTGCGATGCGTGCTGCCGTCCGCCTGGCGGAAGGCTTCAAAGATGATTTCCTGCTGATGCACGGGAATGCCGATGCCCGTGTCGCGCACCGAGAACGACACCGTGCCGGGGCTCTCCGCAAACACTCGCAACGCCACTTCGCCCCGCGCGGTGAACTTCAGCGCATTGGACAGCAGGTTCTTGAGAATCTGGCCGAGTCGCTGGGAGTCGGTTTCGATGCGCTCCGGCGTGCCGGGCTCGATGACGGCGCTGAAGTCGAGTCCCTTCTCCTGCGCGATCACCTGCAGGCCCTTGGTGAGCCCGTCGATCATGCGCGTCAGAATCACAGCTTCCGGATTCACCTCGACCTTGCCCGCCTCGATCTTGGAAATATCGAGGATGTCGTTGATGAGCGCGAGCAGATCCCGCCCTGCCGAATCGATGGTCTGCGCGAACTTCACCTGCTCTGCTGTCAGATTGCCGTCGCGGTTGTCGGCCAGCAGCTTCGCGAGGATGAGCGAAGAGTTGAGCGGCGTGCGCAGCTCGTGACTCATGTTGGCGAGGAACTCGCTCTTGTACTGGTTGGAACGCTCGAGCTCTTCCGCCTTCTCGGTGATCGCAAGCTGCGCGCGCGAGAGCTCGTTCTTCTGATGCTCCAGCAGCTGCGTCTGCTCCTCGAGCTGCGAGTTGGTTTGCTCGAGCTCCGCCTGCTGCGCCTCGAGGCGCACCTGCGAAGCCTGCAGCGAGCGGCTCTGCTCCGCGAGCTCTTCGTTGCTCACTCGCAGCTCTTCCTGCTGGGTCTGCAGCTCTTCGCCCTGCTGCTGCGTTTCGGTGAGCAGCTGCTCGAGACGCGTGCGATCCTTAGATGCGCGTACCGCGACGGCCAGCGATTCAGACACGCGTGTCAGCAGTTCCTTATCTTCCGGCTGGATCTGACGAAAGAAACCCAGCTCCACCACCGCCTGCACCACGCCATCGACGATTGCGGGGGCCACGACGATCTCACGCGGCTTGCCCGCGCCGAGGCTCGATGAGACGGCAAGATAGCCTTCCGGAATATCCCGCACACGCAGGGGACGCTTTTCCTTCGCGGCCTGACCGAGCAGTCCCTCGCCGGTTTTCAGGACTTCCTGCTCCTGGCCTGGCGGAATCGCATAGCCCGCGAAGCGCCGAAAATGCTCGCGACCTTCGGCCATGTAAACCGCGCCGACCTGCGCGTCGAGATAAGTGGCGAGAAACCCCAGGACGTTCTGGCCGAGGTCCTCGAGGCGCTGATCGCCCTGCACGCGGGTGCTCAGGCCCATCTGGCCCGCGCGGATCCAGGCCTGAATTTCGCGCGCCCGGTAGTCGCGCGACGTCATGATTGCAGCCGCGCTGATCAGCGCGAGCAGCAGCGCCGAGCCGCCCCATGTGACGGCGCTCGTGAAATTTGCTGCCGCGAGCCATTCGCTCTGGCGGCTGACAAACAGCCCCTGCTCCTCGTTCTTCATTTCGCCGGCGACGGCGCGGATGCGATCCATCAGCACCCGGCCCACATCCGAGCGTACGAGGACGAGCGCACGTTCCAGATCGCCGTTCCGTCGCAAAGTGATGGTCTGCTCCAGCTCCTCCATCTTCTCAGTGGCGAGTTGCTCGAGCAGGTTGAGACGCTCCTGCTGTCGGGGGTTGTCGTTAGTCTCGGTCCGCAGCGTTTTCAAAGCGCTGCCCACTACGGCCTGTGCTTGCGTGTACGGGTGCAGGTAGGCCTCGTCGCCCGTGAGCAGGAAGCCTCGCTGGCCCGTTTCCGCGTCCTTCATGACGGACAGCACGCTCTCAAGCTGAGACATCACCTCGAGCGTATGCGTGACCCGATCCGCGGCGGCGGATTGTTCCTCAAACGAGCGATAGGACAGCACGGCGATGAGGGCCACCGCCAACACTGCGAAAATGAAGCCTATTAACGTCTGGGTCGGCAATCGCCGGATGAGCCGGGGTTCGCGCACGGGCGCGGGATTGGCGGGAGCAGCAGGAGCTTGATCCATCGAATTTCGTTCCGTCTTCCGGGGGCGGACGAACGATAGCGCACTGCGCGCCCGACTGCGTAATGCCGGCGCGGACTCCTTAGATCAGGTCTCGCTGTCGGAGTAGCGCTCTTCTTTCCAGGGGTCCGCGTGGTTGTGATAACCGCGCACTTCCCAGTAGCCGCGAGCGTCCCTGGCGCGGAACTCGATGCCGCGGATCCACTTCGCGCTTTTCCAGAAATACAGGTGCGGCACCACGAGGCGCGCCGGCCCGCCGTGCTCCGCTGTCAACGGCTCGCCTTCCCATCGATGCGCCAGCAACGCGTGAGGCGATGCAAAGTCGTCCAGCGCCATGTTGGTGGTGTAGCCGTCGTGCGAATGCAAAACGACGAATCGCACGTCATCCCGCGGTTGTACGGCCACGAGAACATCTCGTGTGGCCACGCCGTCCCAATGATTGTCGTAGCGCGACCACGTTGTGACGCAGTGAATGTCAGAAGTGGACTGCGACTGCGGCTGGCTCAGGAACTGTTCCCACGTCCAGACGGCTGGATGCTCCACGGCGCCGAACAGCTTGAGTTGCCACCGCTCGTGGCTCACTTGTGGCTGCACACCCAGATCGAGCACGGGCCAGTTGCGTACCTGATGTTGTCCGGGCGGTAGACGTTGCGACTCAGGGGGCGCAGTCGTGCCAGTAAGAAAGCGGCCTTCTTCGGCCCAGCGTTTCTTGCTACGCGTGAGCTTGCTGTCGGGCGCATCCGGATCGATTTCGTCACTCATGGCTGTAAATTCGACCGACATTGGAGCGTGTCGTCGCTTGGAGCAGACTAACGGAATTCGGCAGCGGCTTCGACCTCGCAAGGGGGACGCGAGATTCGCCGCCGAATCGCGACAAACCAAGAAGAGCGCTGTGAGGGACTACACAAGCGCCGTGTTATATGTTGAGCTGATTCAGCGGATACATTCTATTACAAGAATCCGCGAAGGAATTGCCCATGACGGCTGGACGCGTACTCGTCATAGATCTCAATAACTACGCCCGCTATCCGACGCTGGCAATCGGTTATCTCATTGCTCCGCTTCGCATGGCCGGCTTCGACGTAAAGCTCGTTTCGCCGCTCGCGCAAGGTCAGACGGGCATCATGCGGGAGCGCGAAGAGAACTACGTCGATCACATGAAGCGGATGCTGTACTTCACTCCGCCGCGCGCGGTCGCGCCCCTGCGCGACAGGCTTAGAAACATTCATGAATCGTGGGCGAACCGTGTTGACGTCAAGATGCGCACGCTCGTCACCCAGGCGCTGGTCGAGAATCCCTGCGATGTGATCCTGCTTTCGGCCTATCTCCAGCATTGGGAGCTCGTCGAGTTCGTTGGCGATCATGCCTTACGCGCCGGTATTCCCGTCTTGCTCGGCGGCCCGGCCTTCAGTGACAAGCGCGTGGCTTCCGAGTGGGTCGACATTCCCGGCATCAACGCAGTGTTTGGAGGCGAGGCGGAGCTCGTGATCGTCGACATTGTGCACGCCGCGATCAATCGCGAGAACCTCGCGGCCTGGCAGGGGGCGTTCGTGCGTGGTGAAGGAGATGAGAAGTGCGTCGGCACGCCCGCGGTTCCTTTGGCCAACCTCGATGTCTTGCCGCCGCCGGATTTCGACGATTTTCCGTGGGAGCGCTATCCCCATCGCATCATCCCCGTGATGACGGGACGCGGCTGCGGTTGGGGCTTGTGCATGTTTTGCAGCGACGTGATCACCTCGAACGGCCGTACTTTCCGCTCCCGCTCGCTGGATCATGTGCTCGACGAGCTCGAGCGTCAGTCAGAGAAATATCAGAGCAAGGACTTCATCTTTCTCGACATCAAGCTGAACTCACATCTTCCGGTGTGGTACGGGTTGATCGATAACATGCAGCGTCGCGTGCCCGGCGCGCGCTGGATCGGCACGGTGCACGTCGGCGTGCCCGGCGAGAACGGCCTCGACCGGGAAACTCTCAAGCGGGCGCGCGAGTCGGGTCTCACGCGCATGAGCTTCGGGCTGGAATCCGGCAGCCAGCGCATGCTCCGCCGCATGAGCAAAGGCACGCGCGTCGAAAGCAACTCGAGGTTCGTGGAAGATGCGAGCGAAGCCGGCATCAGCGTGCGCTCCACCATGATGGTGGGTTATCCCAGCGAGACGACGGCGGATGTTCTGGAAACCAACAACTTCCTCGCCAAACATCGCCACCAGATCGATCGCATCCACATCTCGCGGTTCAAGCCCATTCCCGGGACGCGCTTCGAGAATCTTTACAAGCGCCGCCCGGAGCGGTTTGGCGACATCCGCCGTCTCGAGTGGGACTATAAGTTTGCGCGCGCCGAATATGAGATCGAGTCCTCGACGGACCCGGCTTACAACAGCGCGGTTCGCGAGCTCGCACGCATGGTCCATCTGATCAACCGCTCGCCGCTCAAGGACAACGCTGTGCAGTTCGATGGCCTGATGTAGCCTCGAGCCCGTGACTTCTCCACCACGGCCCGAGCTGATTGTATGGGGGCCGTTTCCGCCGCCGGTGCATGGCCTTGCGGTGGTGACCGAGGCGCTGGCGAACAGGCTGGCCTCGCATGCGCGCGTAACGCGCTTCAATGTTTCTGCTCGGCCGATCAGCCGGTTCGCCGCGATCAATATCTCCTATCGGGCTGTGCGGCTGCTCGTTCTGATGGGCCGCTTTGGGTTGCATGTCTTCAAGTCGCGCCCGCGAGTCGTGTTCGTGGAGCTGTCAGCCGGCTATGTGCAACTCGCGGATGCCCTGTGCGCGTTGCTCGCCCGCATGGCCGGCGCGCGCGTGATGATCCATCACCATAGTTTTGCGTATCTCGGGCACGCCACCACGCAGTGGTTCAACATCGCTGCGTTCAGAATCCTGCGCGGCTGCGAGCACATCGCGTTGTGCCCGCAGATGCAGCGGCTGCTCAGGGACCATCACGGCGTCGAGCGATCGCAGACCCTCATTCTCTCCAACGCCGTGTTCGTGCCTCCCGTGGAGCGCTCCTTCGGGCAGCCCGGAGGCGGCGCGCTGCGCCTCGGCTTCTTTTCGAACATCACGGCGGAGAAAGGTATCTTCGTCCTTCTCGAGCTGCTGCTCGCACTCGAGGAGGATGGGCTACCGGTCGAAGGCGTCATCGCCGGCCCGGTGGATCCCGCGATCGCCGCGGCATTTGCCGCGCGTCTGCGCAAGGTGAAGTCGGCCCGCCATGTGGGAGTTGTATCCAAAGCGAGCAAGGCGGCTTTTCTCGCGGGGATCGATGTGCTGGTGTTCCCGTCGAGGCATATTCACGAGGCTGAGCCTCTGGTGATGATCGAGGCACTCAGTTACGGTGTGCCTGTGTTGGCAACGAGTCGTGGGTGCATCCCCTCGGCCTGGGGCGGGCAGACTGGCGTGAGTGTGCTGAACGATGAGATCTTTGCCGAGCAGGCCGGGCGACGCGTGCGTTCGCTGATCCAGGATCCGCGGGCACTCGCGGCGGCTCGCGAATCCGCGCTCGTGCTATATAAAGATATGCATCGTCACGCCTGCGCCCAGCTGCAGCGGCTGCTGGACTCGATCGTGGTGTGATTCTCAATTCATCAGGAGTGGCGGACAAGCGTGAGCAGACTGATTTCGGCGGCAGTGGTCGCAATGTTGGGAGTCGTGGCGTCGGGGCTGAATTCGGCGCAGTCCGCAACGGCGGACGCGCATCAGGCACTGATGCGTAATGCGGGCGTAAAGCAGGCGCTCACGCAGATCAAGGCGGAAGACGCCCAGACATTCCGCGAGCAGATCGAGCTCTCGCAAATTCCCTCGCCGCCGTTCAAGGAAGCCGTGCGCGCGCAGGAATATTTACGGCGTTTCCAGGCCCTCGGCTTGAAAGACGCGGCGATCGATGCCGAAGGCAATGTCATCGGCTTGCGCAAAGGCAGCGGCGACGGCCCTTTGCTGGTGCTGGCGGCGCATCTCGACACGGTATTTCCCGAAGGCACAGACGTTACCGTCAAGGAGCGCGATGGTCGCTTTTACGGTCGCGGGCTGGGTGACGACGGACGCGGTCTCACTACTGTGCTGACCGTTTTGCGCGCCATGCAGAGCGCGAATATCCGCACGGTGGGTGATGTGTTGTTTGTTGGCACCGTGGGCGAGGAAGGGCTGGGTGATCTCCGCGGCGTGAAAGCGCTGTTCCGCGACCGCCAGAATATCGACGGATTCATTTCCGTGGATACTTTAGGGACTAACCATATTCTCGCGCAGGCCACAGGCAGCCGCCGCTGGGAGTTTTCGTTCAGCGGGCCGGGCGGCCACAGCTTCGGAGCGTTCGGTGCGCCGAGCGCCATTCATGCGATGGGTCGCGCCATCGCGCTCATCGATGAGGTGCGGCCGCCGGCCGATCCCAAGACGACCTTCACGGTCGGCGTGGTCTCGGGAGGCACTTCGGTCAACACCATCGCAGCCGATGCGAAGATGCTGATCGACATGCGCTCCAACAGCGCTGCGGCGCTGGGTGAGATCGAAAAGCAGATTCAGGCCGCGGCCGAACAGGCGGTGAAAGATGAGAACACTCGCTGGAGTTCCACCGGCATTAAGGTCGAAATGAAATTGTTAGGGGATCGCCCGGCGGGCATGCAGCCTGCAGAGACGCCTATCGTGCGGGCGGCGCACGGCTCTTCCGCGGCGCTGAAACTGCCCAAGCCTACCCTTGGTGCGGCGAGCACCGACAGCAATGTCGCCATCAGCCTGGGCATTCCCGCGGCCACTTTGGGTGGGGGCGGCGAGGGTGGTGGGGCGCATTCACCGGACGAGTGGTACAAGCCTGTCGATGCGTGGCTCGGCCCGCAAAGCGTGTTGTTGACGACGCTCGCGCTCGTAGGCGTGGATAAAGTCAGTCAGCCCCAGCTGCCGAAGCGCGCGAAGTAGTTACACGCGGCTGCGCCGGCGGTTCTTGTCAACGATGCCGATGATGATCAGCACGAACGCCAGGAGGCGTAGCAGATACATGTAGTGTCGCGTGCTGTCTTCGGCAATGTTGAACAGTGCCAGCAGGCTCCAGTGCAAGGCGAGCAGCGCGAACGCCGCGGCGAAGAACCCGAACAGGCGATCCTGACTCATCCGCCGGAATCTTAGAAACAGCAGTGCGATGGCGACGCAGGCCATGGCTTCCGCGCCCCAGAGAAACTGCGTCATGGAGGAGCTCATTTCGTTTCACCGATGAGGCCGTACATGAGAACGCCGAGTGAGGCGAGCGCGGTGCCTGAGCGCAATAAGGAGAGGTCTGGCCCGTCGGCGAGAATCACGAGGTCCACGTACAGCAGCACGTTGTTGAGGGCGAGGCCCGCGAACCCCACGCTGCTCCAGAACAGCAGGCCAGTGCGGCTTTCCCTATAGCCGCGAAACAACAGCACGGCGCACGCCACGCTGGTAACCGCACAAAGTATGTAGACGAGTTGCGCCATGACTACTTCTTCTTTTTCACGATGAAGGCGTCGGCGAAGGCGCGAATGGCCTGGGTGCGTACCCGGTTGATCGCGTTTCGGCTCATGAGGCGAATCACCTCGATGCGGCGATCTTCATACGCAAGAGCCAGTTGATCCACAGCCTGCCCCAAGGTTTCGCGGGAGGGAGCGTAACTGAAGACCGCGCCCGCTGCCGACTCACCCCGCGTCAGCAGGCCGTGACTCACCAGTTCGGCAAGCGCTTCGTCCACGAGCGAGGGGGAGAGGTTCAGCTGCTCGCAGATCTCCGCCGGGGTCCAGGCGCGATCGCGGCTTCGATGCAGCAGGAGCAGGGCTTCGAGCTCGTCGTATGTGCCCACGTACTCCGTGAGCAGCGTGCGAACGTTCTCGCCAATGCCTGCGGCGTCCGTCACTCGCGCAATGCTCCTACTCGAATGAGGGCTCGTGGGCCGGGGAGTATGCGGGTTTCGGCGGGGAACTCGTAGCTCCGTCCGTCACAATCTCATAGGCTAGCGCCATCTGTTAATGGAGGATGCCTTTGATGACGATCCAGCGCTTCGAGACCGGTCCCCGCATGAGCCAGGCGGTAGTCCATAACGGCACGGTGTATCTCGCGGGACAGGTCGCCTCGAGCGCGCCCGGCGGCACTGTGCGCGATCAGACGGTCGCCATTCTTGCTCAGATCGATGCGCTGCTCGCCGCTGCGGGCACGAGCAAATCCCGGCTGCTCTCGGCCACCATCTGGCTCACGGATGTTAGTAAGTTCAGCGAGATGAACTCGGTGTGGGATGCGTGGGTATCGCCCGGCAACACGCCAGCGCGCGCCTGTGTGGAAGCGAAGCTCGTGTCGCTCGATTACTCTGTCGAGATCGCGGTGATTTGCGCGGTCTGATGAGTCTGTCATGCCAAAGCTGAAGAAGAAAGAATACGAGGCGCTGCTCGAGCCCCTGTACCTCGAGCTCAACAACCTGGCGCACTGGTTGCAGAACACGGGCAAGCGCATGGTGGTCGTGTTCGAGGGGCGGGACTCCGCTGGCAAGGGCGGGGTCATCAAGACGATTGCGGAGACCTTGAATCCGCGACAGGTGCGCACCGTCGCGCTGTCCAAGCCGACGAATCGCGAAAGCACCGAGTGGTATTTTCAGCGATACGTGCCGCACCTGCCTGCTGCCGGCGAGATGACGTTGTTTGATCGCAGTTGGTACAACCGCGCTGGCGTGGAGCGCGTGATGGGCTTCTGCAAGGAAGCCGAATATGAGCTGTTTCTGCAGCAGGCCCCTGTGTTCGAGAAGCTGCTGACGGATGACGGCATCCTGCTGTTCAAATACTGGCTGGCGGTGGATCAGAGTTATCAGGAAGAGCGTTTCGCGGAGCGTGTGGCCGATCCTCTGAAACACTGGAAGATCTCGCCCATCGATGTCGAGGCACGCGAACGCTATGTGGATTACGGGCGTGCCCGCGACGCGATGTTCGAAGCAACGCATACGAAGAACGCGCCGTGGTTCGTGGTGAACTTCAACGATCAGCGGCGCGGGCGGCTGAATCTCGTGCGTCATCTGCTCGATCACGTACCTGACACCCATGTGCCGCAGGAGCCTGTAGCGTTGCCGCCGTTGCGGCGTAAGGCGGCGAGAGAGCGTTACAAGGGTCCCGTCAAGCCGATCGCTGGCCGGTTCTGATCTTGAAGCTCACCCCGCTGCAGCAGAATGCGCGGTACGCCCGGGGATTGGGGCGTGCGCTCATCGGCGCGGTGTTGTTTGCGCTGCCGCTCTACATGACGAGCGAGATGTGGTCGTTCGGTTATGTGATGGAGCGCGAGCGGCTCGCGCTGCTGCTGTTCATTACCTTTCCAATGTTGGTGGCGCTGTCGTACTTCGCGGGCTTCGAGAAGGCGTTCGGCCTCGTGGATCATCTGCTGGATGCGTCGGCAGCGTTTGGTATTGCGGTGTTGGCCGCTGCCGGAACGTTATGGGTGTTCGGCATCATTTCTCACGCCATGACGCTCGATGTGTTTGTGGGCAAAGTGGCGCTGAGCTCGTTTCCCGGCAGCATCGGGGCGATTCTCGCGGACAAGCAGTTAGGTGGCCGGGATGATGCGGACTCGAAGCCGCTGGCGCGCCATGGCAGCTATGGCGCGCGGCTGTTTCTGATCGCCGTGGGTGCGGTGTTTCTTGCGCTGAACGTTGCGCCTACTGATGAGATGGTGTTGATCGCTTTCCACATGAATGCCTGGCAGGCGGCGGGGTTGTGTGTGCTGTCGCTGGTAACGCTGCATGCGGTGTTGTTTCTCGCGGGCTTTCCCGGGGAGCAGCTGCGTCGGGGCGACAATGATTTCTGGTCGATATTCGTGCGCTACTCGCTCGCGGGTTATGGGATGTGCCTGTTGGTGAGTCTGTACATCCTGTGGTCCTTCGGGCGGACGGATGGCGTGAATATCTGCGAGACGGTGGAGTTTGTTGTGGTGCTGGCCTTTCCGGCCGCGCTGGGCGCGGCGACGGCGCAGCTCGTTCTGGGGGATCAGAGGCATGGCTAAGCCGGGTACTGCCGCGGGCGAGACGCCGTTGCTCGAGTGGGTCGCGGGCGGTATTGGCGCCGTGTTGTTTCTTGGGTGTCTCTCGATCATGGTGTGGAATGCGTTGACGCCGCGATCGCTGCCCTCGCTCAGCGCCTCGGTCGGACAGGTGACGCAGCAGGCGAATGGATTCACGGCCGAATTCACCTTGCACAACTCGGGGCGGTCCACTGCGGCAAATGTGACGGTGCTGGCGACGTTGAAGCAGGGATCTGAGGAAGTCGAGCAGCACGAGGCGATGATCGATTTCGTGCCGCCGCTTTCGGAGCGCAAAGGCGGCATTTTCTTCAAGCACGATCCGCGGTCAGGCGAGCTCACGATCGAAGCGCAGGGGTATTCCGACCCCTGAGCTGAGTGGATGGCAAATGCCCAATCTGGGTATTAAGATGCCCAGAATGGGCATCAGAAAAAAAGCAGCGAAGAAGGGGCGTTTTTCTGGCGGGGTCGGCGTGGCTAATGCGCTGTTTACCAGGACCCAGCAGCGCCTGCTTACTTTGCTGTTCGGTCAGCCCACGCGGAGCTTCTTCGCGACCGAGCTCATCGCTCTGACCGGCTCAGGCTCGGGCGCCATTCAGAGAGAGCTTGGCCGCCTCGCAGACAGCGGGCTCGCCACAGTGAGCCGCGTCGGCAATCAAAAGCACTTTCAAGCCAACGCATCGAGCCCTGTCTTCCATGAGCTCTGCGGCATCGTTCGCAAGACGGTGGGGCTGGCGGATCCGCTGCGTCGTGCGCTGCTGCCCTTGTCCAAAACTGTTGATTTGGCGTTGATATTCGGCTCTTTCGCCAAGGGAACGGATACATCGTCTAGCGACATCGATCTGCTGTTGGTATCTAACGAACTCACGCTCGAGCGGGTGTACGCCGCGCTCGAATCCACCGAGCGGCAGCTGGGGCGAAAAATCAGTGTGAGCCTGTACACGCCGCGGGAATTCGAGCGTCGTCGACATGTCCGCAATTCATTCATGGAAAAGGTACTGACCGGCGAGCACATCATGCTCATAGGCACGGAGGATGGCGCTATCGCAGCTCGATAATCTGGTTCGCATCCGGCAGCTCAAGATCGAGCCGCCCTCTCAGGCCGAGATCGATGGACTCGTGCGCTCCGGCCGAGCGCGCTTGCAGGACGCGCGAAAGAAAACACTGAGCCTCGAAAGCCGCTTCGACCTGGGATACAACGCCTCGCACGCATTTTCCCTCGCTGCACTCCGCTGGCACGGCTACCGAGCCGAGCATCGCTTTATCGCCTTTCAGTGTCTTGCGCATACGATCAACCTGCCTGCGGCGCAGTGGCGCGTCCTGGATACCGCGCATCGCAAACGCAATCTCGCGGAGTACGAAGGTGATTTGGACGTGGACGAGAGTCTGGTGGAGGCTCTGATCCGAGTCACTCGGGTTGTGGCGGCTGGTGTTAACAAGCTAGGGCCGATTACCCCCGCCTGAGTACACGATCAATGAGCAGACGTTCTCGAGGCGTCGGGCTTTTTGCCCAGGTGGCGTGACTCGGCGGCCATCTGGCGGCACTCCTCGGCACAGTGGCGACAGGCTTGCGCGCAATCCTGACAGTGCTCCATCGGATGACGCTGACACTCCGCCGCGCACGTGTCACACACAAACGCACACGCCGAACAGATCATCGACGTGAACTCACTCCCACGCGCCATGCACGACGCGGCAATCCGGCACAGCTCGGCACAATCCAGGTCCAGCGCGATGCATTTCGCCAGCGCCTTGACGTCGTCTTCCGCCAGACACGCCGCCGCGCATTGGTTACACAACGTCGCACATTCATTGCAGGCATCGATGCAATCCAGATGCTCCAGCATAGCGTTCTCCGGTCAAAGGAGGGATGACCCGCAAAAAATCAGCAATATTGGTACCGCCGCAGCGCGTGCAGCCTGATCTTTGCCACGAAACTGACACACGGCTGCGCAAAGTTGTCGCAGTGAGCAGGACGAAACGCATCAAACAAATCGGCATGGCCTGCGGAATCGCGCTCGCCATCGGCGCCGCCACCATCCTGTGGCGCAACCTCGACGGCGCATTGCTGCTGTCAGCATTGCAACATCTACAAGTGTTACCCCCTGCACTGATCGCGAGCGCGATCGGCCTCGTCACGCTCTCGTTCGTGTTGGCGGGCTGCTATGAAGCGGTAGCGCTGCGCGAAATCGGCCAGCCTCTGGGTGTGCTGAAGCCCATCATGGTTACGCTGATCGCCAACCCCATAGGCCATACGCTCGGCGTATCAGTGTTGAGCGCGGGCGCGCTTCGCTATCGCATCTACGCTGCGTCGGGGCTGGGCGCAGCGCAGATAGGGAAGGTCATTGTCCTGACAGCGATGCCCTTTCTGTTAGGTGTGGCACTCCTGCTTTCCGTCGCGCTGTTGTCAGGCAGTGAACGTGCCGCCATCGCGCTTCACGTGCATCCCGCCGTAGTGGCGGTCGCGGGCGCCGCAGGCATCGTAATCAACTTGGGATATGTCGCATTCACCGCGTCCCGGAAACTGCAGCTCAAGCCGCCACGACTGCCATCTACGCTGACGCAGTACGGCTATGGTGTGGTCGAGATCCTGCTCATCGCAGCCGTGCTGTATCTCTTCATGCCATCTGATCTGGGAATGGGCATCGCCAGTTTTCTCGTTGTCTATCTCATCGCCGTGTTGTTAGGACAGGTGAGCTCCGTCCCAGCTGGCCTCGGCGTGCTCGAAGCGTCTCTCATGGTGATGCTGCCCCACGTGCCAAAAGAAGAGCTGCTCGCCGCCGTGCTGGCTTACAGAGTGATATTCGAAGTCCTGCCGCTGCTCGTCGCGCTGTTGCTGTTGGCAACCTACGAAGCAGGTTCGCGCCGGGGCGTCATCGGGCGTTGGTGGCGCGCCCGGCAAATCGAAGATTGAACGAGCACGCTCTTGGTCACCGGTTTGCGATCCAACAGCGTGGCGTGGATCAGGCGCCGCCATCCGAGCATCGTGTTGCCGTGCTCCGCATCCGCAGGATGCAGAGCGATGCGGATCAGCGGCGTATCGTCGAGCAGCGCCAGACGCTGATTATTCCAGGTAATCGAAAGTTGCCGCCGCAGCGCCGAGCGCGCGCTGAAGCCGAGAGCCGGGACTGCAAGCCGCTCGCCTTCAGGCAGGGAAATAATCGACCCCAGGGTACTGACATATCGAAACGGATAGGAGCCCGAGGTCACCGCGCTTAACGCAGCCGCATTCAGTTGCCACGCAGGCGGCACGAACCCGGCGGGTCGCCAGCCGCAGCGTGCAAACATCTCCAGACCTTTCTCGATGCGAGCCTGCGCCTCTCCGAAAGAAAGCGCCGCGAACTCCGCTTCGCCATCGGTCAGCACGCGTCGTGCGATCCACTCAGTTGGCGTCGACGGCGCTGGGCCGTCATCGAGATGTGTCAGGCCGTGCAGCGCCAGCTCATCGCCCGCCGCCACCCGCATATCAATGAGGCGGCGAAACCCGAGATCCTCATCGATGCGCGCGCTCCCGTGAAACTGCGGCACGACCAGCAGCGTGAGCGGGATGTTCGCACCCACTGACGCTATAAATCTGAACAGCCGCTCACACTGCGGCCACGTCACCGGCGACACATCGTGTACAACGATTGCGACAGCGGGCACCGGGCGCTCAGCCTTCAGCAGCATGTACCAGTGATCCCAGGGAGTTGGTCTGCTCGCCGCGCAAGCCGGCATAGTGACGCAGCAACTGACGAAACGCCGCGTCCCACGAATAGAGTCTTACAGCCCTCTCACGTGCGGCCACGCCCATCGCGTGAACGTCTCGCTCAAACAGTGCAGCGATAGCTGCCGCCATCTCGCCGGCTTCGGAGCGAGTGGCCAGGAGGCCGACGTCATCCTCGACTAACTCGCGAATGCCTCCACTGCCGACGGCGACAACGGGGATGCCGCACGCCATGGCCTCGATCAGGATCAATCCGAAAGTCTCTTCATTGCCCGCGTGGACGAGCGCGTCACAGCTCGCGAGCAGGCGGGCGAGGCGCGCCTCGCTCCGTTCATAAGGCAGCACCGTGGCATGCGGACCAATGCGCGCATGCGTCTCGCCGCCAACGAGCAGCAGGTGATAGGGACTTCCCAGGCGAACGACCGCGCTCAGCAATACATCCAGATGCTTCTCGCGCGCAAAGCGGCCCGCATAGACGAGCAGTCGCGTGTGGCTCGGCAGGCCAAGCTGCCGACGAATGTCAGCGTGACGGCTGCGCGCGCGGAAAATCTCGGTGTCCACACCCAGGGACTGCAAGGCGATGTTGGCAACACCCATCGCGTCGAGTTTTTCCAGCATGGCGCGACTTGGCGCCAGCACGAGGTCAAAGCCGCCATACAGATTTCTCAGATAGGCGCGAGCGAGCGGCTGGGTCCAGCCTCCCGCGCGTTTCTCGAGCATGCGCGGCAGATCTGAATGAAAGAACGCCGTAACAGGTATGCCAAGCCGCTGCCCGGCGTCGCGCGTCGCCCAGGCCGGCACATAAGGATCACCGGCTTCGATAAGATCCGGCGCGCATTCCAGCAGAGACTTTCGCCACCGCGCGCGGCTGACAGGAAATCGATAGCCGTCGCCAAGAGGAATGCCACGCCCCTGACACGTGACGATGCCTTCAACCGCCTGCTGCGGATCGGGCACCAGCAACGTGTGGCGGATGTGAGGAGCATGAGCCTTCAACCAGGCCTGCTTCGCCAGCAGATAGCGCCGCACGCCGCCGCCGCGTGGGCAGAAAAACATCGTCGTATCAACGAGATGCGCGGGGTGAGTCACGCCGCCTCCATGCCCGCGCGGGTTGCCGGCAACGGCAGGGAATGTCCGCCAGCGCTCACGAGATGCGAAGCGAACTGACTCGCCGCGCTCGCCCAGCTCTTGGTCAGCGCGTATTCGCGACAGCGCTGGCCATCTAACAATAGCGCTTCGCGAATCGCCTGACCCAGATCCTCATGCAACACGCCGGTCTCCCCGTTGCGCACGACATCGATAGGTCCGGCTGTAGGGTAGGCCGCAATAGGCACTCCGCAGGCCATCGCCTCCAGCATGACCACGCCGAAAGTATCGGTGCGGCTGGGGAAAACAAACACGTCGGCGTCAGCAACATGGCGCGCTAACGCCTCGCCGCGCTGTAATCCCACAAACCTGACAGCGGGATAGCGTGCCGCAAGCTCAGAGGCAATCGGCCCGTCACCCACGACCACTTTGGTTCCAGGCATATCGAGATCGAGAAACGCGGGGAGATTCTTCTCCACGGCCAGCCGTCCGACATACATGGAGATAGGCCGGGGAAGCCCGAGAAATCCTTGCGGACGCGGGCGGAAAAGGTCCGCGTCAACTCCGCGCCCCCAATCCACCAGATTGCGGAATCCGCCGGACTGCAGCTCGTTCCGCATGCTCTCCGTCGCGACCATCGTGTGCGTCGCCGCTGAGTGAAAGTAGCGGAGCAGCGCGTAGGTCAGTTTCTCAGGAATCGGCCAGCGGCTGCGCAGATAGCGCGGATACTGCGTGTGATAGGACGTCGTGAAGCGCAAACCATTCGCCACACAATACCGGCGCGCCGCGAAACCTAACGGACCCTCGGTCGCGATATGCACGGCGTCCGCGTCGATTCTTCGCAATGCGCGAGCCACTCCGCGCCAGGGAAACATTGCGAGGCGGATGGAGGGATAACTCGGACACGGCATGGTCAGAAAGTCACCGGGATGGATGACTTCCGTTCTGATGCCTTCACGCTCGAGACAGCGAATAGTGTGCTCGAGCGTCGTGACGACGCCGTTGACCTGAGGCCGCCACGCGTCTGAAACGATCGCCAGTCTCATGCCGCCGAGGCTGTCGCGGCGGTAGACAGCGACACGCTGCGCTGCTGACGCAACTCATCCCAGCGCACGATCGCGAGTGAGCCGTTCATATCTTCGATGAGCGACGTGCAGCTCTCCACCCAATCGCCATCGTTACAGTACAGAACGCCCTCGGATTCCCGCAGGGCGGCGCGATGAATGTGACCGCATACGATGCCGTCGACCTGGCGATGGCGGGCCACGGCAAGCGCCGCTTCTTCGAAGTTGCTCATGTAGCGCACGGCTTCCTTCGCTGCGTTCTTGAGAGTGGCAGCAAGGGACCAGTGCGCGAAGCCCAGCCGGCGGCGCAGGCGATTCATCGCGTGATTCACCCACAGCAGGGAATCATAAAGATGCACGCCGAGCTTCAGGAGCCATGGGCTGCATTTCACCGCGCCGTCGAACTCATCGCCGTGAAGCAGGAGCAGGCGCCGGCCATCTGCCGTCGTGTGGAGATATTCCTTGTGGATCTCGAGATTGCCGAACACGGCACCATCGAACTCCCGGAACAGCTCGTCGTGGTTGCCGGGAATGTAGATGACCTTGGTGCCGTCCTTCGCCTTGCTCAGGATCTTGCGAATCACATCGCTGTGCGCCTGTGGCCAGAAGAAACTCTTCTTCAGGCTCCAAAGGTCGACGAGGTCGCCCACCAGGAACAGATAATCCACGCGTACGCTGCTCAGAAACTCACACAGCGATTCGGCGCAGGCGCCGCGATAACCCAGGTGAACGTCGGAGACGAACACGCTGCGTAATCTGAGAGTATCGACGTTGGGTGTCCTGGCCATCGTGTGCGGCGCTCTCTGTAACATGCCCGGCACGATGCCTGTGTCGTGTGACGCCCCGTTGACAGTGGTGGCCGGCTGTCACGAATCTTTCATGTTTCTGACTTGTACTAGCGCCTCGCACACAGGAGCCGCTGTTCATGTCCACGTCTATTGTCCGCTGCGCTGTCGCCGCGGCGCTTGGTTCGCTCGTTCCCGTTTTTGTCATGGCCGATGAGGCCGCCGATGCGTCGGCACCGCAGGACGAAGTGGTCGTCGTCGGGCAGATTGTTTATCGCGACAGAGTGGATATTCCACCCCCCGTGCTTCAGTACGGCCTGGACTACTTCGAGCGCTTCGAGCCCCTGACAGTGGGCGATATGTTGAAACGCGTGCCCGGCGTCGGCTTCTTGTCTGACGTGCTGGAATACGACGGTGTGCGCATGCGCGGCCTCGATTCGGCTTATACAAAGATTCTGATCAACGGCAAGAAGGTTCCCGGTTCGGGCGTCGACCGCTCGTTCTTTGTGGATCGCATTCCCGCGGAGCTGGTGGAGCGCATCGAGATCGTGCGCAGCTCAAGTGCTGATGTCAGTGCCGAGGGTATCGGCGGCGCGCTCAACATTGTTCTCAAACAGGACGTGGAGCTGGACGGCGGCTACGCCCGCGCTGGCCTGTTGCACTTCGACGACGATGAAAACAAAGGCACGTTCGGCGGCGTTTATGGCGGACAGCTGGGTGAGTACCGCTACAAGCTCGGCCTCAACGCGCAGGGACGCCACAATCCAAAGGCGAAGGTGACGAACTTCAGCGACGACGAAGGTGAGTTCTCCGCGCGTGAGTTCGAGAGCGACGTACGCGACGGTACGGACTATTCCTTCAACACGTCGCTGAGCGGCCCGCTGGGTCCGATGCAGATGGCGGTGAATGCGTTCTTCGTCAAGACCGATCGCGACGAGCAGGAGAATGTGGAGACGTTCGAGGTCAACGACGATGGCGACCTCGAGCTGGATGGAGTCGAAGCGCAAAACGAAGACATCGAGCAGCAGAATTATTCCGTGGATGCGAGCTTCACGCTGCCGCTCGGCGCGGGCGAGAGCAAGCTGGATCTCTCCTACGCCCGCTTCAAGGACGATATCGTGTCGCTTGCCTACGAGGCCGATCCTGAGGATCCGCTCGAGCTGGTCGAGCGCGAGGTGAATGACAGCACCGATACCGAGTCAGGCGTCACCCTGTCGCATGCGTTGGGAATGGGCGAGAGCGGCAAGCTCAAATTCGGTGTCGATTATCTCGACAAGAAGCGCGACGGCAACATCCAGGTGTTCGAGATCGACGGGGACGAGGTCGAAGACGACACGCCTGCGAATGGCATCTACGAAATCAAGGAAGAGCGCCTCGACCCGTTCGTGAAATACGATGCGACGTATGGCGCGCTTGCTGTGGAAACGGGCCTGCGCTACGAAACAACGGATATGACCGTGCGTGGCGCCGAGGGTGAATCCTCGCAGGATTACAACACGCTGGCGCCGTCGCTCCATCTGAAGTGGTCTTTGTCAGATGCCGATCGCTTGTATGCGTCGCTCGCACGCACTGTGCGCCGTCCGGACTTCGATCTGATCGCGCCTTACGAGCTCGAGGAAGAGCCCGCTGACGAAGACAGCCTGCGTGGCAACCCGGGTCTTACGCCTGAAAAAGCGTGGGGACTGGATGTGGGATACGAGCATCGCCTCGGCCGCCACGGCATCGTGGGACTGAACTTCCTGTATCGCGACATCGACGATGTCATCGAGCTCACCTCCACAGGCGAGGACTCGGGCAACGGCGGTCTCGTATTCACGCCTGAGAATACGAATGACGGCAAAGTCTGGGGCGTGGAGCTCGACGCATCGATGCCGCTCACGGCATTGGGCCTGCAGCAGACGGGCGTGTTCCTGAATGCGGCCTACCTGGATTCGGAGATCGACGATCCGGTGCTGGGCGGCAAGCGGCGCTTCCAGAACCAGCCGGACTACATCGTCAACGCGGGATTCATCCAGACGGTGCCCGCCTTCGGTGCGGCTTTTGGCGCGACGTATCGCAAGCAGGGTGCCGCGAAGCAGGTCGTGCTCGGCGAGCTGCGCGAGACGCGTTATGACGGCGATCTCGAAGTGTTCGTCGAGAAGCAGCTCGGTAAATCATGGGTGGCGCGCCTCACCGCGAGCAACCTGCTCGACGGCAAGAAGATCGAAGACATCCGCAACTACGACGGCGACAGCTCCGCGGAGCTGACGGGTAATATGCTGGCCGGCGCTGTGGATGAGTTCGAAGTTGAAAATGAGCAATCCGGTCCGGTCCTGCAATTCGTGGTACGCACGAGTTTCTGATCCATGCGAGTAAAGACGACACTGCTCGCGCTCTGCGCGATGCTGAGCGCGTGCGGACGCGAAGCGTCCCATGAACAGGTGGCCGCTGTGGGTGGCGGCAAGAAAGCCGCCGACGCGGTTGAGCTGCAGGGATGGGTTGAGACCGCACCGCTGGCGAAAGGTGAGTCCAGCGATGTGGCTGTGTGGGCGAACACCGGCACTCCCGCGCGCAGCGTGTTGGTGGGCGCCAGCCGCGAGGCCGGGCTCGAGTTGTATACGATAGACGGGGCATCCGCCGGCGGCTACACCGGCGTGGATGCCGACTTCGTGGATGTGCACGATGGCTTCACTTTGCGTGGGGCGCAGATTCCGCTAGTCGTGACCTACGACCGCAAGAGCGATGCGCTGTTGGCGTTCGCGATTGATCCGGCTTCTCTGCAGGTCTCGCTGGTGTCGGCGCAGCCGTTGAAAACTAACGCTGAAGTCACCGGGCTTTGCCTGTATCGCAGCCCGCTTACTGGTAGTCAGTATGCGTTTGCTTCGACCGATGACGGCGATCTGCAGCAGTGGGAGTTGTTCGAGCGGTCTGGAAAAGTGGATGGACTGTTGGTTCGCACGATTCCGTCGGGACGCGGCGCAGGTCACTGCGCCGTGGATGACATCAGCAGCACGTTGTATTTCAGCGAGGAGGGCGTCGGAATCTGGAAGCTCGCCGCCGAACCCGAGACGGACGCGCAGCGTGTTCCTGTGGATATGGCTGCCCCGCACGGATCGATCGCTGGTGAGATTTCGGCTCTGGCCGTGCATCGGGTGGATGAGCGGACGGCTTATCTCCTGGCTGCGGAGGCCGAGCGTCTCAACTTGTATTCGATGCAGGATGACAAGCTCGTGGGCCGTGTGGCCTTGCGTTCCGCGGAAGGCATTGCTGTTGCGGGCGACACGCTGGCCGTTGCTGAGGATCACGATGACGCGAATGGCGGGCGCTATCGCATTGTGAGCTGGAACGCTGTTGCTGAAGGCGCGGGGCTTGCGAAGGTTTCCAATGGCAAGGCGGCTACAGTTGCAGCTGCTGTCGCGGGCGCGGCGCCGAAGGCTCGAACCGTTACGCCCACTGTCGAAACTGATCCGGTGGAAGACTATGGAGATGCGGCTGACGATCCGGCCATCTGGGTGCATCCGACAGATCCGGCGAAAAGTCTGATCATCGGGACTAACAAGAAACGCGGCTTGTACGTGTATGACCTGGCAGGCAAGCAGCTGCAGTCGGTTCCTGATGGGCGCATGAACAATGTGGATCTGCGTCAGGGTTTCAGGTTGCAGGCGGGCGGTGAGCCGTTCGCATTGGTGGCGGCTTCCAATCGAACGAACAGGAATATCTCTGTTTACAAAGTGGACGTCGCCACGCGGCGGTTGAGCCCTGTCGCTGTGGATGCATTGGCGACGGGCTTTCGCGATCCCTATGGGCTTTGCATGTATCACAGTGCGAAGAGCAGTGACTTTTACGTGTTCGTCAACAACAGCGACGATGGTGTGTTCAGGCAATGGCGCCTCGCGCCGCGTGACGGCAGGGTGAGCGCGGAGCTCGTACGCGAATTCAAGGTGGGGTCGCAGGCTGAGGGCTGTGCGGCGGATGACGAGACTGGCGCGCTGTATATCGCTGAAGAGGATGTTGGTTTGTGGCGTTATTCCGCCGAGCCGGATGGGGGGAGCACGCGCACTGCGCTCGACTCGGTGAAGGGTAATCTCAAGGCTGATGTTGAGGGCGTGGGGATTTACCACGGTGCAGGCGGCGCGGGATACCTGTTGGTTTCAAACCAGGGCGCGGATAACTATGCGTTGTATCGGCGTGAGGGCGGCAACGAGTTTGTCGGGTATTTCTCGGTGGTGGCGAACGACGAGCTCGGGATTGACGGCGCGTCGGAGACGGATGGGCTGGAGGTGACTTCTGCTCCTTTGGGGCCGAATTTCCCCCGGGGTGCATTTGTGGTTCAGGATGGCCGCAACATCACGCCGCGCGCGCGCCAGAATTTCAAGCTCGTGCCGTGGGAACGCATTGAGGCGCTGCTGACAAAGTAACGGCGTTTCTCGGTGCCGGCGCGGGGCTATTGCGCTGGCCGAACCGCCGAGCCGCCGAGCCGCCGAGCCGGCCAAGCGGGCCAAGCCGGTCAAGCCGGCAAGCCGGCAAGCCGGCAAGCCGGTCAAGCCGCCCGAGCACGCCAAGCTTGCCGAGCCTGCCAAGCCTGCCGAACCCGCGGAACCGCCGAACCGCCGAACCGCCGAACCGCCGAACCGCCGAGCCGCCGAGCCGCCGAGCCGCCGAGCCGCCGAGCCGGCCGAGCCGGCCGAGCCGGCCGAGCCGGCCGAGCTTAGATCGCCTGCTTGTGTCGCTCGCAGAGTCGCAAGCGCTAATCACCTGCTCACTGGCCCCCAGCGTTTAATTGCGGCTGCTGCGTCCTGTACGCTCGGTCGCCTCCACAGCAGCGCCGTCGCCTTGCGCCTCGCGAGCAGCACTCGCTTCGTTGGGTTCGCGGCGCTCGTTGATCTCATCGCGGCTGGCAGGCGCGCCGCCATCTGCAGTACTGCCGCGCGCGTCGTCCGAGGAATCTGAATCCTCTCCAACAGGCACAACTCGCGTCCGGGGCAACCCTTTCGAGCGTCTCGTCTTGTGCAACGTGTACGCCCTGATCCACAACACAATCGCGATCCAGATGAAAAGCACCGCAAACGGAATCGCAACGACGTGCGGCCACAGCAACGCGATAGCGCCGATCCCCAGGGCCAGTATGCCCGCGACGCCGATCACTCTTCCCTCCGTCGCCTCTAACAATCTCTGCTCGCTCAACGCCGCACCCACGGTGCGCCCCAATCGCAAGGCGCCAGCCGCCGCGCGCGATGCGCTGCCGCCCGGCCCACTCAACGCCAATCCATCGCGCGCCTTCCTCGAACCCGTATCTTTTCTAAACCCGCGTCCCGAAATCGTGATCACCCGATGCCGCCTCGGATGCAACACGATCTCGGTGGAATACTCGAGATCCTGCAGATACGTCCGCTCCATGCTCGCCGCAAAGGCGGCGTCTTCAATCACGGCATCGAGCTCGTAATTCCCCATCCAGCTCGCGACATTGAGATTGCTCGACCCGACGCGCGCCCACGTGCCATCGGCAACGGCCGTCTTCGCGTGCAGCATCGAACCTTTCCACTCAAACACGCGAATACCCGCTTCGAGCAACGGCCTGTATCCAGACTGTGACAACGGTCTTAACAATGGAATATCGCTGGACCCAGGCACCAACAACCGCACGTCCACCCCATCCATCGCCGCGGACCGCAGCGCCTGAATGAACGGCGGCACCCCCGCAAAATAAGCATCCGTCAGCCACAACGTGCGCCGGGCCGCGGCAGCGATGAGCTGATCAAGCCGAAACAACCCTGATGTTCCCGGCTCACTCGCCACGATTCGCACCGCCACGTCGCCCACCGCTTCGATAGGCTGCGTTGGCATTTCGTCCACATCGAGCGGTGCGCCAGTAGCAGCCCACACGCGCGCAAACGCGCGCTCGATATCAAGCACCGCAGGCCCGCGCACTTCCGCACCCGTATCACGCCAGGGCTCGATTCCCTTCTGCGCATCACCAACCCACATGTCTCCAACGCACAGGCCGGTGACGAAGCCGATGCGCCCATCCACCGCCAAAACTTTGCGATGATCCCGATGAAACCAGTCCACCGGACTGCTGAATCGCGGCCGATTGAAACAGCGCAGTTGCACGCCTGCCTCGAGCATCGCCCGCCAGAATTTTCGCGAAGCCCGGCCGCGCTGACCGACCCAGTCGCGGATGACACGGACCTTCACGCCCTCGCGCGCTTTCTCCGCCAGCGCCGCGGCAAACTCGTTGCCGATGCGATCCTCGCAGATGAAATAGTTTTCAAAATGAATCGTGCGCTGCGCGCCGCGAATGGCTTCCAGCCACGCGGGATAGTTACCCGCCGCATCCAGCAGCAGGCGAACAGTGTTGCCGCCGACCAGCTGTGCTCCCGACGCGCGCGTGAATGCGCGATCCAGCAGGGTTTCCTCGCGTGCCTGCCCCGTCGCCATGCTCGCGGTCGCGGCACGGCTGTTCCCGCCCCAGGTGTTCATGTGTGCTCCATGATTGCGGGGGCAAACGTAACACGGGCGCAGCGCGAGTCTGTTGATGGATGCCGACACCATTGAGCGTCGCCGCATCTGCTGCTAGGGTGCGGTCCCCAGATGCGAACAACTCGCATTTGGTCGTGACGAGCCTTCCGTCTCAGTCCTATCTGATTGAATTTCAACGACTTCCGGGTCCCTGGTAGCCTGCCGCCATGCTCAGCACGAAAACGATCCGCACCTGGTACCTCGTCCACAAGTGGACGAGCCTCGTCTCCACCGTCTTTTTGCTGCTGCTGTGTATTACCGGCCTGCCGCTGATCTTCCATCACGAGATCGAGCATCTGCTCGGCGCGCCCGAGCCGGTGGAAATGCCTGCGGACGCGCCACGTGCCGATCTCGATCACCTCGTGAGCGCGGCCCTGGCGCAGCAGCCTCCCGGCCACGTGATGCAGTATCTGACTTTCGATCCGGAAGAGCCGTTGATGTATGCGACGTCCGGGCCGGTCGCGGGCGCGAAGAATGAGGAGATGCATTTCGCGACGCTCGACGCGCGCACTTCGCAGCTGCTCCAGAAGGGCGACGCCACCGAGATGGACTTCATGACCTTGATGTTCCGTCTGCATACCGATCTCTTCGCCGGCCTGCCGGGACTGTTATTCCTCGGCTTCATGGGCCTGTTGTTTTTCGCGTCGATCATTTCCGGTGTGGTGGTGTACGGGCCGTTCATGCGCAAGCTCGGCTTCGGTACCGTGCGTACTCAAAAGAGTACGCGCCTGAAGTGGCTCGACCTTCACAACCTGCTCGGCATCGTCACCCTGGTGTGGGCGTCGGTGGTCGGCATTACCGGCGTGATCAACACGCTGGCGCTGCCCATTCTCGGAGTCTGGCAAAACGATCAGCTGGCGCAGATGGTCGCTCCTTACAAAGATAAACCGCCCGCGCTGCATTGGTCGTCGGTGCAGAAGGCGGTGGACACGGCGCTGCAGGCGGCGCCCGATCTGAAACCTTCGTTCGTTGCGTATCCTGGCACGCTCTTCACGTCGAAGAATCACTTTGCCGTGGTTCTCAGCGGCAATACGCCATTGAGTTCGAGACTGCTGACGCCTGTGCTGATCGATGCCGAGACCGGTGCGTTGACCGACATGCGCTCGATGCCCTGGTACGTCACGAGCCTGCTCGTATCGCAGCCCCTGCATTTCGGCGACTACGGCAAGATGCCGCTGAAGATTCTCTGGGGCTTGCTCGATATCGTGACAATCGTGGTGTTAGGCAGCGGCATCTATCTGTGGCTCGGGCGGCGGCGCAGTCCGATCGAAACGCGGCTGGATGAGTTGGAGCGCGGCGGAGCGCCCGTCATGGTGGGAACCTGATTCGATGCGAGCGAATAATCAGCCGCCGCCGGCGCGCGGGCCCTTCTGGGGAACGTTCGGCGCACCGATCGTCGTGGGTGTAGTCAGCACCGTCGGGCTGCTCGCGGCGCTGGTTGGCGACGGGCTTTACGATGGGTTGTCCTGGCTCGGGCTTGGTATTCCTGTCGCCATCATTCTCTGGGCGCTGGCTCCGCCGCGATTACGACGCCGTTAGATCTGTCATATGTGCGCGGCTTCATGTCTGCGCTTTCCGACTGATGTCTTTGATGCGCATTGAGGGCTATGCTCGGTGCGATGAGAAGCGTGTTGTCTGTGCTGCTGATGCTGATGGCTTGTGCCGTATCAGCGGCAGGTGATTTGGACGCGCTGCTTGCCCGGGGTGACGCTGAAGATCAGCGGCTGGAAACCTCGGCGGCTTTGGCAACTTATCTTGCTGCCGAGAAGCTCGCTCCGAACGACGCCAATGTGCTGTATCGCATATCGCGTGAATACGCTCTGTCGATGTACGACACATCTGTTAAAGACGAGCAGCATGCGTTGGCCGAGCAGGCGTTGGATTATGCCCGTCGCGCGATCGCTGCCGATGCTGACAATGCCAATGCTCAGCTGGCTGCGGCCATTTGTTATGGGCGGCTCACGTCGTTCGTCGATGTCCGGCGCAAGATCGAATATGCCCGGCTGATCAAACAGCATGGCGAGCGTGCCATCGAGCTCGACGGCAACAATAGTTATGCCTGGCATGTGATGGGCATGTGGAATTATGAGCTGGCGAAAATTTCGTCGGTCCAGCGCAAGGCGGCGAAGGTGTTGTATGGGGAGGTGCCGCCGGCGTCGTATGACCTTGCGGTTGAGCACTTCAGGAAGGCGGTACGGCTTGCGCCTTACCGGGTGTCGCATCATGTGGAGCTGGGGCGCGCTTATCTTGCGATGGGGCGCAAAGTAGAAGCTCGCTCGGAGCTGGAGAAGGCGCTGTCGCTCCCTGCCCGGGAGAAAGACGATCCTGAATCGAGGCGACACGCGACCGAGGCACTGAAGAAGATCAGATCACGGCAGCTGGCGGCGGGCTGATTTTTTTGGCCCCGGGCCCCGGGCCCTGGGCCCCGGCCCACAGCTCGCGACTCACGGTCGCGGCTTGCTGTTCCCACTCCCAACTCGCATCGCGCTGCTTGTGTAACGCTCTGCGTAGATCGCTAACGCCTTAACCCGTCATCGCGACGGGGCCTTCTTCAACGAGCTGCCCGGATTCGTGTCCGCTGGCCCGTGCATTGGCGACCTGCTGCGATAACAACAGCGATTGCATCTGGTGCGGTAAGGCAGCGATGCGCGCGGGCAACTCATTAGCAGATACCGGCCGCGACAGCAGATAACCCTGCAGATACAGCGCGCGATGGCCGAGCAACAACACAAACTGCTCCGCGCGCTCAATGCCTTCCGCAGTCACTTCCAGCGAAAGACTGTTACACAATCCCATGATCGCCCGAGCAATAGCCGCCGAGCGGGAGCTCGTATCAATGCTGGCAATGAGGCTGCGATCGAGTTTGACACGCGTGAGCGGCAACAGCTCCAACGAAGACAGCGACGAGTAGCCCGTTCCGAAATCATCCAGCGCGATCGCCACGCCATGCGCACGCAGGCGTCGCAAGGCTTCAATGGTGGACGCGCCGGTTTGCAACACCGTCTCCGTCAGCTCGATTTCTATGCAGCGGGGCGGCAACTTATATTCGCGCAGCAGCTCCTGCACGCGCTCGACGAACTGATTATCCAGCAGCTGTCGTGACGAGACGTTGATCGCGACGCGTACATCGGGCCAGGAGCCGTGATGCCATCGCGAGGCGTTTTCGATCGCCGAGCGCAGCACCCAGTCGCTGATCTCCATGATGAGCCCGGACTCTTCAGCCACGCCGAGAAACTCTCCTGGCGAGGCGAAGTGTCCGTTCGGCTGGCGCCAGCGGAGCAGCGCCTCGACCAGGCCGACTTCGAGCGTCTCCACATTCACTTCAGGCTGGAACACGAGCTCGAACTCACCGTGATCGATCGCGCGGCGCAGACCCTGCTCGATGGAGAACTTGGAAGAGACCGCTTCCAGCAGATCTGGCGTGAAGATGGCGAGCTGGCTGCGGCCGAGTGCTTTGGCGTGGAAGAGGGCGGCATCGGCCGCGCGGAGCAGCGCTTCCGCATCCGTCGCATGCTCAGGATACAAACTGGTCCCGACGCTCGCGCTCAGCGACAAGTCGCGTCCGTCGATGTTCAGAGGTTTCTGGAATGCTTTGACGAGCGCCTGACCTGCTTTGCGCACGCTGTCGAGGTTCGGGGCGTCATCGTAGACGATGGTGAATTCGTCTCCGCCCAGGCGGGCCGCGAAGCCGAAATCGGCGGACACTTCGAGCAGCCGCTGCGCGATGCTTCGGAGCACGCGATCGCCATAGGCGTGTCCCATGCTGTCGTTGATGTATTTGAAGTTGTCGATATCGAGAAAGTAGACGGCGACCGCCGAATGACTGGCGTGCGCACGCTCGATGGCGGAATTCAGCAAGGTGAAGAGGTGGCGGCGATTCGGCAGCTGCGTCAGTGGATCGTGTTCGGCCAGGTGTTGCAACTGGTTGGTGCGCTCGCTGATGCGGGTCTCGAGCTGACCTTGATATTGTTTGGTGATGATCTGGGCGGCGGCCAGTTCTTCGGCCATTTTGTTGAACGCCACGGCGAGGGTGTCGAGCTCGCGAATGCCGCCGCGCGGCGCGCGTGCGGCGATGTCGCCGTTGGCGATGCGGCGTGTCGCTCCTAACAAACCGCGGACAGGTTTGACGATGCTGCGCACTGTGCCGATGGAAGTGAACAGCAGTAAACCCAATACGCAGATCGTGATCCATGCGAGGAGCACGCGCTCGCCCGTGCGATTGTTGGAGTTGTCGGTGACGGCGGTGGTTGTGCTGGGTGGCGGCGCCGTTTCCGGATCGGCCTTGGAGCTTGCGCTTGCGTCAGCCGTGTCGCCGGCGGCCGGCGCAGCGTTGACGGATGCAGCTCCGAGCCGGCGAATGTTAGTTTGGCCGCCCGCACCCGCGCCTGTATCTGCTCTTGCGTCAGCTGAGTCGCGGACGACCGGTGGTGCGCCGACGGATGCCGCTGCGTGCGGAGGGGCGTTAGTTTGGCCACCCGCACCCGCACCCGCACCCGCACCCGCACCCGCACCCGCATTTGCGTTAGCTCTTGCGTTAGCCGTGTCGCCGGCGACCAGCGGAGCGCTGACCGATGCAGCTGCGAGCGGGCGAGTGTTAGTTCGGCCGCCCGCGCCCGCGCCCGCGCCCGCGCCCGCGCCTTTCCTTGCGCCGGCCTCTACACTGTCGCCTGGGGCCGCTGCCACATTCGCAGCTGCGGCGCCTGCGATATCTGATTTCGTTGCGCCACCAGCTTGAGCCGCAAACTTATCCGCCGGCGCAACGGCTGCTGTCGCCGTTGTCCCCGCTGTACGAATTCCTCCAACTGCGGCGGCTGCCTCGTTCGCCATTGCGGCCGGTGTCTCGGCAACCCGCGCCTTCGGCTTCGTCCGTCCGAGCGTCACAATGTTCGCCGCGGCTTTCGCAAATTCCTCAGATCCGGCACGGCGCGTCTGCTCAATAGCGAGCAACTCATCGCGAAGCGCCACCACGCGCGCGAGCTCCGCACGCGTCTCTGTTACCCATTCAGCACCCTGCGAGCGTGTAAGACCCTTCTCATTCCGCTGCAGAATGTCTGCAAACTTCACCTCACTCGCCTTGACCGCCGCCACGACACTCTCGTCATATCCGCCAGCCGCGGTAAATGCCGAAACGTTCGTGCGCATGTCATCGAGCCCGTCCTTCAGCTCGATGAGCGACTGCCGCGCGATCACCCGACCGAAAATCTTGAGCGCGCTATCCAGAGAGCTGCGCATGCGGGCGTCGAGCACCGCGAAGCGATCCCAATAATCTTTCAGCATGCGGCGCTTGTCGTCCGCAACGACCACCATCTCCGCACCCTGCTTGCGATGCTGGGCGACAGCCGTTCTGATCTTCCCCAGGTGCCTCGCAGAGAACACCTCAGCGTTACCCTCCGCAAACACATTAGCCTCTGCCGTCAGTTGCTGCCCCGTCAGCTGCAGCTGCTTGTCCCCCTCCGGATTGTTTCCTTCGATGCGCCCGTACACGCTGCGGTCGAAGCGATCCAGCGCGGCCAGCAGCGGGTCGGCATTCACCTGAGGAATCATCGGGACAGGTTCCACCACGGGAGGCGCAATTTCCGCAGGCTTTGCAACCGCCCGCACAACGGCCTGCGGAGCAGGCACTGAAGCCGTAATCACCCGCGTCGTTTCGACAATCGAGATGCTGTGCTGGGTTAAAAGATTTGCTGCCACGGCAAGCCCTGCAACAGCAGCGAACGCGATGGTGAGGCGCGCAGTGATCCCGAGCCGCAGGATCCAGGTTTCCAACAGATGATTTATCGTGCGCATGTGAAGCGCAGATTGTGCCGCCTGGCTGCTGGTCGAGTCGGCGTCAGCGTGTGAACTGTGTATTGAGTCTCGCGCGACTCATGATTTGCTGGGATGCGCTGAGACGCACATCACATCGAATGGCTCAGTCCAAGATAATAATAGTCAGAACCCCGCCACGAGCGGAATCGGCGGCGTGGGGAAACAGTCCGCCGCGGCTCACCGCGACGGACCGTATCCAGCGACATTTCTAGGCTTTCGCAGCCGCCTTCTTCGTTCCCTTTTCGGCAGCGGCAGGCGGTGCCACCGCATCCGCTTTCAGCGCGAACAGCAGCAGCGATCTTCCGGTCACCGCGTACTCGTGGCCGCACTTGAAGAGCTTCTGCGAATTGTCTTCGGGAATATTGGTATCGATGATCAGCGACCAGCTCGTGCTGCCCGGACACTCCGGCAGCCTGAAGGTCACCACGTCATGGTGCGCGTTGAGGATGAGGAGCATCGTCGCATCCTTGCCTCGCTCACGCAGGCCGGTGGGCTGGGCGCGGCCGTCCATGATCATGCCGAAGCAGCGCATGTTGCCGTCTTTCCATTCCTCGTCGCTCATCTCCGTGCCGTTGGCGTTCACCCACGTGAGATCTTTGACGTCCAGCTGTTCGTTGTATTCGCCCGTGAAGAAGCGATTACGCCGCAGGATCGGATATTCCTGTCGCAGCCAGGTGAGCTTCTGCGTGAAGCGCTTCAGCGCGTCGCCGGCTTGGCTGATATTCCAGTCGACCCAGCTGATCTCGTTGTCCTGGCAATAAGCATTGTTGTTGCCTTGCTGGGTGCGCCCGATCTCATCGCCAGCGAGCACCATCGGTGTGCCCTGAGAAAGCAGCAGCGTCGCCAGGAAGTTGCGCTTCTGACGCTCGCGCAGCTCGATGATGGCCGGATCGTCCGTCGGGCCTTCCGCGCCGTGATTCCACGAGCGATTATCTGAGCTGCCGTCGTTGTTATCTTCGCCGTTGGCGTCGTTGTGCTTCTCGTTGTAGCTGACGACGTCATTCAGCGTGAAGCCGTCATGCGCGGTGATGAAGTTGACGCTCGCCGAAGGCCTTCTGCCCTGGTGGTTGAAGATGTCCCCAGATGCACACAACCGCGGCGAGATCGCTGCTGCCGGCGCCGCGCCTTTCCAGAAATCGCGCACGGTGTCGCGATACTTGTCGTTCCACTCGGCCCAGCCCGGCGGGAAGCCGCCAACCTGATAGCCACCCGGGCCGCAGTCCCACGGCTCGGCGATGAGCTTCACGGTGCCGAGCACAGGGTCCTGAGAGACTGCTTTGAGGAAGCCGCTCTGGTTGTCGAAGCCGTTGGGCTCCCGCGCGAGAATGGTGCCGAGATCGAAACGGAAACCGTCCACGTGCATCTCGGTGACCCAGTAGCGCAGGCTGTCCGTCACCATCTGAATTACGCGCGGATGCGACAGGTTCACGGTGTTACCCGTACCTGTATCGTTGATGTAATAACGTTGTTGATCAGGCAGCAGGCGGTAATACGAGGCGTTGTCGATGCCACGGAAGGAGAGCGTCGGCCCGCGCTCATTGCCTTCGGCGGTGTGGTTGTAGACCACGTCGAGAATGACTTCGAGCCCCGCGTCGTGGAAGCGCGCGACCATTTCCTTGAATTCGCGCAGGCTGTTGGCGCGATCCGCGGAGTAGCGCGGATCCGGCGCGTAGAAGCCGATGCTGTTGTAGCCCCAGTAATTGATGAGGCCTTTCTCCAGCAGATGGCTGTCGTTGAGGAAGGTGTGCACGGGCAGCAGCTCCACCGCTGTGACGCCCAACGACTTCACGTAGTCGATGACTTCCGGCGTACCGAGGCCGGCATAAGTGCCGCGGAGATGTTCGGGCACAGCGGGATGCAGCTTCGTGAAGCCCCGCACGTGCATCTCATAAACGATGGTGTTTTCCCACGGGATGAAGCGTCGGCGCGGCTCGCCTTTCCAGTCGAAGCCGGGGTCGACGACCACGCACTTCGGCATGAAGGGCGCGCTGTCGCGCTCGTCGAAGCTGAGATCGTCATCTTTGTGGCCGATGGTGTAGCCGAAGAGAGCGTGATCCCACGTAAGATAGCCGATGTGCGCGCGGGCGCAGGGGTCCAGCAGCAGCTTGTTAGGATTGAAGCGGTGACCGGCTTCGGGCGCGTAGGGGCCGTGCACGCGATAGCCGTACACCTGGCCGGGCCCGATGTCGGGCAGATAGCCGTGCCACACCTGATTGGTGTAATCGGGCAGCTCGATGCGGCGTTCTTCCTTTTCGCCTTTCGCATCGAACAGGCACACCTCCACCTTGGTGGCGTGCGCCGAAAAGAGGGAGAAGTTGGTGCCCTGGCCATCCCAGGTAGCGCCGGCGGGAAAGGGAATGCCTTCCCGGAACGGAGTGACTTCGATATCGCGGACCATGGAATCCTTCTCTGCAGGAGCGTGTCTGGTGTGAGATTCGCCGTCGGCGTGCGGCCTGGTCGGCCGGCGGCCGCGAATAATCCGGCGCGATGCCGCGTCGGGCTGTAAGACAATGCAAATACCACGCCCGGAGTTCCACGGGTCCGCAAGGTGCATCGATGACGAACCGACTTCCCGCGCTGTTTCTCGGTCATGGCACGCCCATGAATGCGATTGGCCGTAATGCCTATACGGAGATCTGGGCGGGTCTCGGCCGTGAGGTGGGCAAGCCGCGCGCGATCCTTTGTATTTCGGCGCATTGGTACACCCGGGGGACGGCTGTTACGGCGATGGAGCGGCCGAAAACGATTCACGATTTTGGTGCGTTTCCGCAGGCGCTCTTCGATGTGAGCTATCCGGCACCTGGGGATCCGCAGCTCGCGCGGCGGGTGCAGGAATTACTGGCGCCTGTGCCCGTTGCGCTGGATGACAGCTGGGGGCTGGATCATGGTGCGTGGGGGGTTCTTGTGCATGTGTATCCGCAGGCGGATGTGCCGATCGTGCAGCTCAGTCTCGATGGCACGCAGCCGGCGGAGTGGCATTACGAGATGGGTCGTAGGCTGGCGCGGCTTCGGGATGAGGGTGTGCTGATCGTAGGTACGGGTAACACTGTGCACAATCTTCGGCTGTACAGGCGGGGGCAGGTGGTGGAGCCGCTCGACTGGGCGGTGCGATTCGAGGCGCGGATGAAAGCGTGGATGGAGGCGGGCGATGCAGCGGGTTTCCTGCACTATGAGTCGTTGGGTCGTGATGCGTTGATGGCTGTGCCGACTCCGGAACATCTGCTGCCGTTGTTCTATGTGTTAGGCACACGTGCGGCGGATGAGCCGCTGAGCTTTCCCGTGGAAGGCTTTGATGGCGGCTCGGTGTCGATGATGTCTGTACGTGTGGGGTGAGGCTCAGACGTCATTCAACGTCAGGAAACTCCGCCAGGAGGCGTTCCAGCGCGACGACTAATACCGGCGCCCCGGAAGTCGCTGCCTCATACACTTTACTGTGGTCCAGGCTCGCGTAACCGTGAGCGAGCACATTACGGAAGGCGACTATTAAAGGACCATCGGGTACGCGTCCAAAAACTTCTGGAAAATGCTTGCGCAGCTGGCCCAGCGCATCTCCAGCAATCTCGAGCTGACGCTCTACTGCGGAACGGCAGTAGTGATCGACAAGATAGGTTTCCAGTGAGCGCCCGGCGGAAAACTCCAACACCCTGCGCAGGGCATTGAGTGCCAGCTCCAGATAAACGTCAGGCCGGCGCTGCATACAGCGGCACCTTGGTACGTTCGATGATGCGTTTCAGCCGCGAATTCTCCATCGCCTGCAGCTCCACGATATCGACTGGTCTGCCCAGGAGGCCTTCGAGCTGCGCTTTCAGATCGAAATAACGATGCAGCCCGCTGCCCGGGGCCTTGGAATCGAACTCCACCACGACGTCGATATCGCTGTGGCTGATATCGAAATCATCACGAAGGGCGGAGCCGAACACTTCGAGACGCTTCACGCCATAGTCCCGGCACAGCGTTGCTATTTGCTCGCGGGCATTTTCGATCAGAGCATGCATGAGTCGTCTCCCCGCCGAAGTTTAGCACCGCTGGCAGCGGTGCTGATCAGCCGCCGGACCGCTTGGCGTCGTAGCCCAGCTTCTGCAGCTCCGCCACGAGGCGATCACGCTGATCGCCCTGGATCTCGATCTTGCCATCCTTCACCGTGCCGCCGGTTCCACACGTGCGCTTGAGCTGCGTGGCCAGCGCTTCCAGCTGCGCCTCGTTCAACGGCAAGCCCGAAATCACCGACACACCCTTGCCACCACGCCCCGAGACCTCACGCCCGATACGCACGCGCGCACTCCTGATATCGCCCGCCGACGGAGGCGCCACCGGCGCACTCGGCTTCACATTGACAGGCGCCGACCGAATCACCGCGCCTCGAAAAGTCTGTTTCGGCTTCATACGAAAATCATCAACTGGATTACGCGACTACGCCATCGCCGGCTGCGCCCCCAGCCGCGGCTCCCGAATGGGAAGATTCGAGAACGCCGCCAGCAGCGCCAGAATGATGTCAGCGTACCAAACCCAGTCGTAAGAGCCGAGCTGCGCCATCGCGATGCCCCCCAGCCACGCACCCATGAACCCGCCGACCTGATGCGAAAACAGCGTGAGCCCAAACAGTGTGCCGAGATAACGCACATCGAACAGCTTGCCAATGATGCCCGCAGTAGGCGGCACGGTGGCAAGCCACGTCAGCCCCAGCGAAGCCGCGAACAGATACACGTTGAACGCCGTCTTCGGCATCAACAGATAAATAACGATCAGCACCGCGCGACTCGCGTAAATGAAAAACAGGATGTTCTTCATCTGATATCGCTGCCCGAGCCACCCCGCCCCCAGGCTGCCGACCACATTGAATAATCCAATGAGCGCAATGGAGTAAGCAGCGACCGAAGGCGCCAAGCCACACAGCTGCAGATCGCTCGGAAAATGGGTTACCAGAAACGCGATGTGGAATCCGCACGTAAAGAAGCCCACATGCAGCAGCAGATAATTGCGATCGTGCATCGCGCGTTGAATCTGGGCTTTGACGCCGCCTTTCGCTGCCGCCGCGGGTTTCGCAGCGTCAGCCGATTGTAAGGAAGCCCCACGCGGCGCTCTCAACAACCACGCCAGGGGAATCGTCAGCAACGTGGCGACGGCCAGCACGTACATTCCCGTTGCCCAGCTCCACGCGCTGATGATGAACTGCGCCAGCGGCGCGAAGAGGAACTGACCAAACGATCCGCCAGCGTTGATAACACCGGATGCAAATGACCGTTTCTCCGGCCCGAGACGCGTGGCCGTCGCGCCGATCAACACGGAGAAACTGCCGGCGCCCGCACCGGCCGCCATCAGCAAACCCATCGTCACCATGAGGCCGATTTCGGAGTGGGCGAGTGGCGTCAGGGCATATCCCACCGCCATCGTAATGCCGCCGAGGGCGATGACGATTGGCGCACCGTACTTGTCCGCCATGATGCTGAACACCGGTTGCGCGGCGCCCCACACGAACTGGCCGATCGCGAGCGCAAAACTGATGGACGCAATGCCAACACCGGTCGTCGTCACGATGGGCAGAACGAACAATCCGGTCGTCTGCCTGACGCCCATCGTGATAGTCAGGATGAGCGTAGCCACCGACACGAGCAGCAGGCCGCGATAGTTGGGCGACGCAGAGGTTGCAGTCATAGACGGCGGCCGCCTTTCCAGATGCGCAAACGAAGAGGGCAACCAAGCTAGTCGCCCTCCCGGAGCCGTTCAATGCATCTTAAGGGAGATGGAGCGACCTCACGCTCAAAGCCGCGCCACCACGTGATCCACTTCCTCCGCGCTGCCCAGAATGACGGGGGTGCGCTGATGAATCGCCGTCGGCGCGACATCGAGAATCCGCAGGTCCGGCGCGGCGAGCGCCTTGCCACCCGCCTGCTCGATGATCATCGCCATCGGATTCGCTTCATACATCAGCCGCAGCTTGCCGTTCGGCGCCTTCTTCGTGGGCGGATACATGAACACGCCACCCTTCAGCAGAATGCGGTGCACGTCCGCCACCATCGAGCCGACATAGCGGCTCGAGTAGCCGCGCTCCTGCGCCCAATCCAGATATTTCTGATAGCCCTCCGGAAAAGTGCGGCGGTTGCCTTCGTTCACGGAATAACTCTTGTTGATGGTGGGCGTGCGCAGCCCGCGCTCCACCAGCATGAACGCGCCGACCGAAGGATCGAGCACGAACATGTCGACACCCTGACCCACCGTCAAAACAAACACAGTGGATGAGCCATACAACACATAACCCGCAGCAACCTGTCGAGCGCCGGGCTGCAACAGAGAACTCTGCGCATTCGCCGCGCGATGATCGTGACGCAGGATGCTGAAGATGGTGCCCACGCCGCCGCAGATATCCAGATTGGAGGAGCCATCCAGCGGATCGAACAACACGCAGTAACGACGCTCCTCACCCAGATCGGTGCGCAGAATGACCGGCTCTTCGTTTTCCTCAGAAGCGACGATAGCCACGCCATCGCGCCCGCCCAGCGTGCCCAGCAGCACTTCATTCGCGATGACGTCCAGCTTCTGCTGTTGCTCGCCCTGCACGTTGGCTGCGCCGCCCACTTCACCCAGCACGTTCTCGAGCCGCGCGCGGCGCACCTTGGACGCGATGATTTTTGCCGAGATCGACAGGGCGGAGAGAATCCAGGAGAGCTGGCCGGTCGCCTCGGGGAAAGTGGCCTGCTGCTGCAGGATGTGCCCCTGCAAAGTGACGATCGGCTGGTGAAGGGAAGCTGGCGTATTCTGGGCAACGGACATGCGATTTTCCTGCTGTGTCGAGGTGGGCGCGCCGAGTGGCGGCGGGCCTTCTGGAATGCAGTTTGCCACAGGACATTGGTCTCTTTGCCCTGACGGATTGCGCAGATACAGATTCCCATGCGGCTGACAGAGATTTGTCGTGCATTGCCGTCGCCGGGGCAGGCCGGCCCGACAGGGCATGGCCCGCGTGCGGGCTCAACATACTGTCTCGGTTGATGTGAGCGTCGCCGTTGTTCGACAGGCATACACTGAAGGCATGATCACCGTTCATCATCTGAACGCCTCGCGTTCACACCGCGTGCTGTGGCTGCTCGAAGAGCTTGGCGCGCCCTATGAGGTCGTGCGTTACCAGCGCAATCCGCAGACGATGCTTGCGCCGCCGGAGCTGCGGCGAATTCATCCGCTCGGGAAATCTCCGGTCATTACAGATGAAGGGCGGACCATTGCGGAGTCCGGCGCCATCATCGAATACCTCAATGACCGGTACGGTAACGAGCGCTTCGTCCCGCCGCGTGGCTCGGATGAGTTCCTCGCGTATCGCTACTGGCTGCACTATGCGGAAGGCTCGGCCATGCCGCCTTTGCTGCTGAAGCTGGTTTTCCAGCGTGTGCCCAAGGCGGTGCCGGCGATCATTCGTCCACTCGCCAATGTGATTTTTGCCGGCGCGCAGAAGAGTTATATCGATCCACAGCTCGCGACGCATGTGCGTTACTGGGAAGGCGAGCTTGGCAAGAATCCATGGTTCGCGGGGCCGGAGTTCACCGCCGCGGATATTCAGATGAGCTTTCCTGTGCAGGCCGCGATGAAGCGCGCCGCGCCACCGCGAGCGGGCGGCTATCCCAACATCCAGAAGTATCTCGATCGCATTGTGGAGCGGCCTGCTTATCAGCGCGCAGTGACCGCTGGCGGCGGATTCGAACTGCTGGCGTAGCGCCCGCCCGCCAGCAGGGCATTTGTCCTTGGTCAGCGGATAGTTGGCCCGCACGCTGCAGTCCGGCCTGTCGGGGACATCGACCATGGGACCCGTCGACAAAGTCGTGGCGCCGGTGCGATCGTGCCCCGCCAACACGGACGGATTCCGGAAACGTCATGCGCGCTATTTACTCTCCTGACCAACTGCTTCACGACGCAGCCGGTGAATTCAATCGCGGGGCGATGGTGCAACCTTTCGAGCGCCCGGAGCGCGTCGAAATGGTGCTCGCCGCTGTCGACGCTTCGCGCCTGTTCGACGTGCAGGCGCCCGATGAATTTCCTGAAGAGCGCATCACGCGCATACACAGCGCGGCCATGGTCGACTTTCTCAAAGGTGCGTACGACGAATGGCTCGCTCTCGAGCGTGCGGGCGACGCCTTGCCGCTCACGTGGCCCATCCGGGGATTCAGGAGCGATCGTGTGCCGGAGTCTCTCGACGGTCGCCTGTCTTACTATTGCTTCGATATTTCCACGTCGATCAACCAAGGAACGTGGGCCGCCGCCCGCAGCGCGGCCAACGTCGCTTTGACCGGCGCGAGCCTGATCGCACGCGGCGCTGAGCGCGGAGTGTTCGGTGTGTGTCGACCGCCGGGCCATCACGCGGCGACCGATTATTTCGGGGGCTATTGTTTTTTGAACAACGCCGCCATCGCGGCTCAGTACCTGCGCGACAACGGCGCTGCCCGGGTCGCGATACTCGATGTCGATTACCATCACGGCAACGGCACGCAGGAGATCTTCTATCCGCGCGCCGACGTGCTGTTTGCGTCGATTCACGCCAATCCCGCGACTGACTTTCCTTATTTTCTCGGTTACGCGGATGAGCTCGGCGTCGGTGCCGGCAAAGGCTGCAACCTCAATCTGCCGCTGGCGCAGGGCGCAGACTGGCCCCTCTGGAGCGCGGCTCTGGACACGGCCTGCGAGCAGATCGCCCATTACGCGCCGGATGCGCTCGTGGTTTCCCTCGGCCTCGACACCTATCGCAATGATCCGCTGTCACATTTCAAACTCGATACAACCCACTATCCGCTGATGGGTCAGCGCATCGCTGCGCTATCGGTGCCAACGCTGTTTGTACTCGAAGGCGGCTATGCCATCAGCGATCTCGGCGTCAACGCTGTGAATGTCATGCGTGGCTTCGAAGGCGGCTGAACCCGAGACTCTTTGTAACGCTGTCGCAACAACAGCGTAACTCTCCCGCAACCCAAGCTCCCCAAAGTAGCGCCACCGCGGCAGCTCGCTGCCCGCGCTCTATTTCATTTCAGGGAGTTGTTTCATGCGCCACGTCACGGCGATTTTCTACGCTTCGGCACTGTTTGCCACGAGTCTCGCCAGCGCCGAGGAGCCAGCCGCCGAAGATAAGGACGTCGCGGAAATCGTCGTGCTGGGTCAGGGCGAATCCCGGCAGGTGCAGAGTTTCACGGGCGAGCAGCTCGATCAGCTGCCCGCCGGCACCAGCCCGCTGAAGGCGCTCGACAAACTCCCCGGCGTCAATTTTCAGTCCGCGGATCCGTATGGATCTTATGAATGGTCCGTCGCGCTCAGTGTGCGCGGCTTCAATCAGAGCCAGCTCGGCTTCACGCTGGATGGCGTGCCCCTCGGTGACATGTCGTACGCCAACCACAACGGCCTGCACATCAGCCGGGCGATTCCCTCAGAGGATATCGGCCGCGTCACGCTGTCACAGGGCACGGGCGCGCTGACGACGGCGTCGACGAGTAATCTCGGCGGCACGGTCGAGTTTTTCTCCGCCGATCCTCAGGAAGAGTTTGGTGCGCGTCTCACGCAGATGGTTGGCAGCGACTCGGCACGCCGTACCGTGGCGACACTCGAGACGGGCGAGATCGGCCCGGGCACGCGGGGCTATCTCACAGTCGTGGACGCCAACACGGAGAAGTGGCGCGGCGCCGGCGATCAGAAGCAGCGCATGTATAACCTGAAGGTCGTGCAGCCCATCGGCGAGGGCAAGCTCACCGGTTATTACAACTATTCGGATCGCGCGGAATTCGATTATCAGGATCTGTCGTTCGACATCATCGAGCGTCGCGGCTACAACTGGGACAACTGGTATCCGGATTGGAATTCAGCAGTCGCGGCCGCCGCGGCGTGTAACGCAGCGGGTCAGAGCGATGCGGTATTGTGCGATGACGCTTACTGGAACGCAGCGGGCCTGCGCAAGGATGATCTCGGCTACCTCGCCTTCGAAGCGCCGCTCAACGATGTGCTGAGCTTCAAGACCACGGCCTATCTTCACAAGAACGAAGGTCAGGGCCTCTGGGGCACGCCTTACGTTCCAACACCGGGCGGCGCGCCGCTCTCGATCCGCACAACGGAATACGATGTGGATCGCAAGGGCGCTCTCGCTTCGCTCGACTGGCAGGCTGGCGCGCATCAGATCGGCGCGAGCGTCTGGTTCGAGACGATCGACTTCAACAACGCGCGCCGTTTCTATGGCGAGCCGAACATCGCCGCCCCGACGCGCTCGTTCGATGAGTTCCAGCGCAACCCGATGCAGACGCAGTGGGAATATCAGTTCGACACCGACACGGTGATGCTGAGCCTGCAGGACACGTGGTCGCTCACGGACGACCTGCGCCTGAGTTTCGGTTTCAAGTCGCTCAACTCCGAGTCCAGCGTCGAGACGATCGTCGGCGAGCTCAAGACGGGCAGCATCGAGACGGATGAGCCGTTCCTCCCGCAGGTCGGTCTCAACTGGGCGCTGCGCGAAAATCAGGAAGTGTTCGCGGCGGCCGCGAAGAATGTTCGCGCCTTCATCGCCAGCAACGGTGGCGGACCCTTCAGCACGACGGCCGCGGGCTTCAACGCCATTCGCGACACCATCGAGCCGGAGACCGCGACGACGATCGAAGCCGGCTGGCGTTTCCACAGCGGCGGGTTCGAAGGTTTGCTGACGGCGTATCGCGTAAGCTTTGACGATCGCCAGCTTTCGTTGAGTCAGGGTCCGGGGATTGTTGGCAATCCGTCGGTGCTGGTGAATGTTGGCAGCGTGACGACGAACGGCATAGAGGCAGCGTTGAACTGGAAGCCGGTGCGTAACCTTTCATGGTTCACCTCCGCGTCGTGGAACGATTCGGAGTATGACGACGATTATTCGACGGTGGCCGGCAATGGCGCTGTCACGGTCGTGCCGGTGTCGGGCAAGCAGGTCGTGAACGCGCCGGAGGTGCTGTTGAAGTCCGAGCTGACTTACGACAACAGCACTTTCTTCGCGCACCTCGATGCCAACTTCACGGACGAGCGTTACTACACGTATCTGAATCAGGGCAGCGTCCCGTCGTACACGCTGTTGAACGCCGGGCTGGGATATCGGTTCACATCGCTCGGCTTTGTCGAAGAGCTGACGGCGCAGATCGATATCACCAACATCACGGACAAGGAATATATCTCCACCATCGGGACCAACGGCTTTGGGAATGCCGACCCCAACGGCACGATGCAGACCTTGCTGACGGGCGCTCCGCGTCAGGCCTTCTTCGCGGTGAAGGCGCGGTTTTGAGCGGGATATTCAATGCGCGGCGCAGGGGGTTCCTGCGCTCCTCGACGGGCCTGATTACCGGTGCTGCTGCGACCGGGCTTCTGGCGCGCGCTGACGCAAGTTTGTTGGATTCGCCGCGGACGACGCCGGTTGCAGCGTCGGGTGCTTTCGACAGGCGCGCGCTGGGCGGAAGCGGCAAGGCGCTGTCGCGTATCGCGTTTGGCTCCTGCGCGAAGCAGTCCAAAGATCAGCCGATCTGGAAAGCGGTGCTCGCCGCCAGGCCGGATCTGTTCGTCTTCCTCGGTGACAACGTCTACGGTGATACCCGTGACATGGCGGAGCTGCGTGCCCGTTATCAGCAGCTGGCGGAGAAGCCTGGCTTCATCGAGTTGCGCAACACCGTGCCCCTGATGGCCGTGTGGGACGATCACGATTTTGGCGAGGACGACGCGGGCGGCGACTATCCGATGAAGGAAGAATCGCGCCAGATCTTTCTCGATTTCTGGAAGGAGCCCAGGGGTTCGTCGCGCTGGAGTCATGACGGCGTCTATACATCGCAGGTGTTTGGCCCGCCGGGGCGGCGCGTGCAGGTGATCCTGCCGGATCTGAGATACAACCGGACTCCCATCCAGCGCCTCGATCTCGCCGGCGCGGATTATATGAAGTGGGCGAAGGCCAAGGCTGACGCGGGTCTGCCGGTGCCTGGTCCTTACGCACGTAATCCGGATGCGGCCGCCACAATGTTAGGAGAGCGTCAGTGGCAGTGGCTCGAAGCCCAGTTGCGTGTGCCGGCGGATCTGCGCATCTTCGGATCGAGCCTGCAAGTGTTGGCAGATCTCCCCGGTTGGGAAGCGTGGATCAACTACGCGCGAGATCATCAGCGGCTCATCGAGCTCATCCGCAAGACGCAGGCGTCCGGTGTTGTGTTCATCAGCGGCGATACGCATTACGCAGAGCTTTCCAAGCTCGACCTGAACGTGCCGTATCCCTTGTGGGATCTGACTTCGAGCGGGCTCACGGAAGTCTGGCCGGTCGTGCCGCCCAATGCCGCTCGTCAGAGCGACGTGTTGCGCGAGCCGAATTTCGGGCTGATCGAGATCGACTGGTCGAGGCCGACTCCGCAGGTACGCCTGCAGGCCATGGATATCAGTGGGCGCATGAAGATCGAGCAGGGATTCGCGCTGTCGCAACTACGCGCGGCTCAATACGCCTGAACTGCTGAGCAGGCCGCTCCCGACTCGTCGCCGGGGCGGCCGCTGGTCAACGACATCGAGCCCATCAGATTGCGCTACGCACCGGGTAGCGCACGCATCAGGAACGCGCTCTCACTCCAGCAGACTCCGGTGCGCTCGTTGTTTGCAGGGCGCCTTCGATGGGTGAAAATTCAACCGCCACATCGCCTTCCGCGGAAGGCGCGCTGAACTCCGCAAGAAATTCAGGAGTGAAGCCCAATGACACTACGTCCTCCCTGAATGAAGCTGGGTGCTGATCGATGTGCCGCCCCTCATCTACCGACACCGCACGAATCTGAGCATCGACGCCCTTCAGCTGCACGGTCTCGTGCGTGCTGGGCATGGAGAACGTTGCCGCGACGACGCCAGTTGCCTTGATATCCGTCAGCACATGAGCGGCAACATCCTTGGCGACGAAGACGCGCACCGTCTTGCGTTCCGCGCTCACATGGCAGCCCCGCGCTCTGGATACGGACGGCACGTTATCCACGCTCCGCGAGGCGAGAAAGATGGAAACGCCGCTTTCGAGGAAGGCGGTGAGCTCGTCAGTCAACAACACGGCTGCGATCCATAAGGTCGTGGCAAGGCACTCATAGTATCGCGGGATCGGGGGCGCGGCCTACCGCCGCGCCGGCGCACCTTGCGCTCCTTAGCCTTGCGGCACCTTGGTGAAGCGGGAAACGTCGTATCCCTGCGCGGCGAGCCGCTCCAGAATGCCTTCATAGGTCGAATCCGGCAGGCTTTTCCCGCGCGCCACGACCCAGCCGTATTTGCGAGAAGGGTGACCGATCACGGCCCATTGGTAATCCGGGTCGAGATCGAGCACCAGATATTTGACTGCGATGACCTTGAAGAACTTCACGCTCCATTCCGCATGGGTGACCGTGTTGGTGATCCGGGCTACAGCGTTCGCCTTGCGCTCGAAAGCAGCGTCCGCTGAGCCGCGCCGGCAGCTGAACCAGTTGTCGATACGCCCGTCAGGCCGCAAGGCATAGCTCTCGACGGAGTCGTAGCAGTTCTTTTCGGCGAAGTAAGGGATGTTGGCGATGACGTACCAATCGCCCATGTAACGTGGGATGTCCACACGCTCCACGGTCTTCAGGGGACCCGCTGTGGATTTATCTGTGGCGCAGCCGCCGGAAAGTGTTGCCATAAAGAGCACCAGAATGAAGCGCACGTAGATGCGCGATGAGGCGTGCGAAGGCATCATCCCTTTTCCTTGCAAAACAGATAATGTGAGACACCCCACTCGCGGCCCGCCCTGTATCCCCACAGCTCCGCGCAGGCCATGAAGAACACGCGCCAGTAATTCCACCAGCGAACTGCATCCCGCTCGCCATACACGGTGGCGAACACGGGCATGACGCGTTCCCGGGCGCGGTCCATGTTGGCGAGCCAGCCTTCGGCCGTCTTCTGATAGTGCCGGCCGTCCACGCGCCAGTGCTGTTGCAGCCGCAGGTGGTCCTGGAAATACAGCAGCAGATCGTCGCTAGGCATGATGCCGCCGGTGAAGAAATATCGGGCCATCCAGTCCGTCTCGTCCCGCACGTCGAAGGGGTAGGCAAATTCCCTATGCGTGAAGATATGCACGAACAGGCTGCCGCCGGGCGTCAGCCACTTTGCAATGCGCGCCAGCAGGCGCTCATAGTTGCGAACGTGCTCAAACATTTCCACGGAGACCACACGGTCGAACGCCGTGTGCGCCGGAAAATCGAGCGCGTTGACGTCACACGTCATGACGGTAATGTTATTGAGCCCGCGTTCATGCGCCGCCGCCAGAATGAACTCCCGCTGACTGTTGGAGTTGGACACCGCCACGATGCGACTGCTCGGAAACTGCGCGGCCATGTAAAGCGTGAGCGAGCCCCAGCCGCATCCGAGCTCGAGAATGCGGTGCCCATCGGCAAGACCTGCCCGCGCGACGGTGAGTTTCAGCATCTGTGCTTCGGCCTCGTCCAGAGACGTCACGCCGGCTGGAAAGTAGCCGCTCGAATACTTCAGATGTTTGCCGAGTACGGCCTGAAAGAAAGGCGCCGGTACCTCGTAATGCTGCTCGTTGGCCGCCTTCGTATGGATCGCCACCGGGCTGGTACGCAGCTCGTGGATAAATTTCATCAGCTGGATCTGCTGCGATTCCGGATCGCCGCGATCCTCTTCCTCCAGGCGTTGCGCGAGCAACCTGCGGATTCCCTGGCGGATCAGAAAATCCGGCGCGAGCCCTTTCTCCAGCAGCGACATCGACAGACTCATCGGGATGCTCCCCTTTTCGGAAACCACGGCACGAAGGCGCTGACGGACTGTTGATAGCGGCGATAAGCGTCTCCCTTGGAGCGCACCGCCTGCGCCTCGGTGGGCTTCACGCCCGTGATGTTGATGAGAAAGTGCAGCATCAGAAGGGGCATCGCGGGCGCGATCCAGCCATAAGGAGACGGCAACGCGAAGAGGGCGTACGCCACCCACATCAGCCACTCGAAGAAATAATTTGGATGCCGTGACAGGCTCCACAAGCCGACATCGCATACTCTGCCCGCGTTCGTTCCGTTGCGCTTGAAGCGGGCAAGCTGCGCATCGGCGATGCTCTCTCCGGCAAAGGCGCCCAGCCACAGGATGACGGCAGCGACCTCGAGCGGGTGCAAGGCCGACGCAGGATTCATCACTGCGAACAGCATCGGCAGAGAGAGCGCTACATTCAGTGCGGCCTGCCCCTGAAAGAAAAGCAGAAATTTCAGGTTGAGCTTGCCGCTCGCGCCCCACTCGCGCCGCAGCGTCTGATATCGGCCTTCTTCCTCATGCCCGATGATGCGGCGGGCCAGATGCAGCGCGAGGCGCGTGCCGGCAGCGCCGTACATGCCGCAGATAAGTACTCTGCGCATGACGTCGCCATCGCCCATTGTTCCGTACAACAGCGCCAGCACTGCGAAATTGGCAGCCCAGCCGATATCGACATAGCTGAAGTTGTGGCTGCGCACGCCGAGCCACCACAGCATCAGCATGATGACCACAACGATGAAAGCGCCCGGAAGCAACACGGTGAGCATGGTGTAAGGTTCGTCGGCGCGGCGGATCTGGATTCACACGAATCCAGTTTGCCTCGATGGACGAATATAGGGGCATGCCACCTTCAATTGCTCAGGAATCGAATCGCGCGCCCCTGTCTGGCGTCGGCCGCACTGTGCGACGATGGTTCGATGCGGGAGACAAGCCTGCGGTGGCAGCAGGCGTTTCCTGGCGCGATGATCCGATCGACTGGGCGCGCGTGCTGCCTTTTGTGCTCATGCACGTCGTCTGCCTGTTTATCTTCGTCGTGGGCTGGAGCCCCATCGCCATCGGAGTGGCCCTCGCGGCTTACTGGCTGCGCATGTTTGCCATCACGGGTTTCTATCACCGCTATTTCTCGCATCGCTCTTTCAAGACGTCGCGCACTGCCCAGTTCATTTTCGGTGTGTTGGGTGCATCGGCCGTGCAGCGTGGGCCCGTGTGGTGGGCGGCTCATCATCGTCATCATCATGCGCATTCAGATCGGCCGGAAGATCCGCATTCGCCGCTCCAGCATGGCTTCTGGCGCGCTCACATGGGTTGGTTCCTGACGCGCAAAGGTTTCACGCCCGATCTCCGGCGCGTTCGCGACCTCACGCAATTCGCCGAGCTGAGAATGCTGGATCGCTTCGATATCTGCGTGCCCGTGCTGCTGGCCGTTGGAATGTTTGGTCTCGGCGCGTTCCTCGAACGGGCGGCACCGTCGCTCGGCACGGGCTCGTGGCAGATGCTGATATGGGGATTTTTCGTCTCGACGATCGCGTGTTATCACGGCACCTACACCATCAACTCGCTGTCGCACGTGTTCGGCCGCAAGCGCTATCGCACCGGTGACGAGAGTCGTAACAACTGGCTGCTCGCGCTCCTCACACTGGGGGAGGGCTGGCACAACAATCACCATCATTACCCGAGCGCCGCACGACAGGGCTTCTACTGGTGGGAGATCGACATCACCTACTACGTGCTCAAGGTGTTGTCGTGGCTCGGAATCATCTGGGATCTGAAAACGGTGCCGCTCTCGGTGCGCGATCACTCCCCGCGCAGAATCGAGCCGCTGACATGAGAGTCGCCATCGTTGGATCAGGCATCGCGGGGCTGACAGCGGCGTACCGTCTGTGCAAGCAGCACGACATCGTGGTGTTTGAAGCGAACGATTATCTCGGCGGGCACGCCGCAACGATCGATGTTGAGCTGCAGGGTCGGCAGTGGGCTATCGACACAGGCTTCATCGTCTTCAACGATTGGACGTATCCCCGCTTCATTGCCCTGCTGGAAGAGCTCGACGTTCCCTGGCAGCACTCGGATATGAGTTTCTCTGTGCACTGTGAGCGCACCGGGTTCGAATATAACGGCACCTCGCTCAATACTCTGTTTGCTCAGAGAATCAACATGTTGCGACCCTCGTTTTGGCGCATGCTCGCGGATATCCTGCGGTTCAACACGACCGCGCGCCGGCTGTTGGCTGCCGGGGGCGACTCGCTGACCTTGGCGGAGTATCTGGAGCGCGAAAGTTATTCGCAGGCCTTTCGGGAACGTTACATCGTGCCGATGGGGCGCGCAGTCTGGTCTGCCACGGAATCTGCAATGTTGGCTTTCCCGCTGCGCTTCTTCGTGGAGTTTTTCGACCGCCACGGATTTCTGAATATCAGTCATCGGCCGGTGTGGCGTACGGTGAAGGGCGGGTCTCGTGAGTACGTCAGGAAGCTTGCCGCGAGCTTGCGGGGAAGCATCCGGCTCGCGACTCCCGTCGTCGGCATCAAGCGGGAAGCCAGCCACGTGTTGGTGCGAACGCGTCACGGCGATGTGGAGCGATTCGACCACGTCATTCTGGCGTGCCACAGCGATCAGGCACTGGCGATGCTGCAGGATCCAACTCCCGCGGAACTGGCAGTGCTCGGTGCCTTTCCTTATCAGCGGAACGAGGTCCTCCTTCACACCGATGCGCGGCTGTTGCCGCGCCGGCCGTTGGCGCGGGCCGCGTGGAACTACCATCTGCTCGCGGCAAAGCAGGATCGCGTGGCGCTCACCTACGACATGAATATTCTCCAGGGGCTGCAGGCACCGGAGAAGTTTCTGGTCACTCTGAATCAGGGCCGCGCCGTCGACCCCGCGAAGGTGCTGGGTGCGTATACCTATCATCATCCTGTTTACACGCCCGCTGCCGTACAGGCTCAACGCCAGCTTGCCGTGGTAAGCGGCCTCAATCGCACGTTCTATTGCGGAGCGTATTGGGGTTGCGGCTTTCATGAGGACGGCGTTGTCAGCGGTGAGAAAGCAGCTGCGGATCTTATGCGGTTGGCAGAGCGCGATGATGTTGTTCCGCGTGGGATGAGGCGCTCCGCATGAACAGTTGCCTGTATGTCGGTTCGGTGCGGCATCGTCGCTTCGGAGCGCGGCCGAACCGGTTCCGCTATCGCGTGTTCATGGCGTTCATCGATCTGGCGGAGCTGCCGTCGCTGTTCGACAGGTTCTGGCTCTGGTCAGCACGCCGCCCGGCGCCCGCGTGGTTTCGTCGTGCGGATTTTCACGGCGACCCGCAGAAGGCTCTGGAGACCTGTGTGCGCGATCTGATAGCAGAGCGCACGGGGCATCGTCCATCGGGCCCCATCCGTCTGCTCACTCACTTGCGCTACTTCGGGCACAACTTCAATCCGGTGAGCTTCTATTACGTCTATGACGCGCGCGGGGCGCTCGAATATCTCGTCGCGGAAATCACCAACACGCCATGGAAGGAGCGGCATGCATACGTGTTGCGCGCTTCTGATGGCGCGACCTTGGGCGTCCCGCAAAAGGCCGAGACGTTTCGCTGGCAGTTTGACAAGACATTCCACGTGTCGCCCTTTCTGCCGATGGAGATGCGCTACGACTGGCGTCTCTCCGCCCCCAACGAAAACCTGTACGTCCATATGGAAACTTGCGATGCCCAGGGCGTGCAGCTCGACGCCACGCTCGCTCTGCAGCGCAGGCCACTCGACAGCCGGCATCTGGCCAGTGCGTTGCTGACATTTCCGTTCGTCACGGTGAAGGTCATCGCGCTCATTTACTTGCAGGCGCTGAAACTCTACGTCCGCCGCACGCCGGTTTTCGCTCATTCCAAGGGTTTCGCAAGATGACACCAGAAGCCGCACGCTCCCTTCCCGCGCCCCGCCTCAGAGAATCCACGGAGTGCTCCGCGCTCGCGAAGTTGGGGCGCAAGCTCGTCCTCGCGCAGTTGGCGCGGCTCGCTCGTGGCGAAGTAAGAATCATCGAGGCGAATGGTGTCGAGCATCGCTTCGGGCGGCGGACAACAGATTGTCAGCTGGCCGCGACGATTCACGTGGAGAATCCGCAGTTGTACGCGGAGGTCGCCTTCGGCGGAACGCTGGGATCAGGTCAGGCTTATATCAACGGCTATTGGCGTTGCGATGATCTGGTGGCGCTCGTGCGCATCTTCATCATCAATCGCGATGTGATGAAAGCGGTGGACGGCGCGTGGTCGTTTCTCAGCAAGCCGCTGCTGCAAGTGTTTCATTTCCTGAATCGCAACAGCCGGCGCGGCAGCGCGCGAAATATCTCCGCGCATTACGATCTCGGCAATGCGCTGTATGAGCTGATGCTCGATAAGACGATGGCGTATTCCTGCGGCATCTTTGCGACGCCCGAATCCTCATTGCATGAGGCTTCTGTTGCGAAGTTCGATGCCGCGTGTCGCAAGCTCGCGCTCGCGCCAACAGATCGCGTGCTGGAAATCGGCTGCGGCTGGGGCGGGTTTGCGATTCACGCCGCGAGTCATTACGGCTGCCACGTCACGGCGACAACCCTGTCGCGCCAGCAATACGATTTCGCCCGTGCGCGCATCGATGCGTCGGGTCTGCAGAATCGAATCACCCTGCTGCTCGAGGACTATCGCGATCTCACCGGCTGTTACGACAAGATCGTCTCCATTGAAATGGTCGAGGCGGTCGGCGCGGCTTATCTTGACACTTATACGAGCGCCTGCTCCCGACTGTTGAAAGATGACGGCGCCATGTTCTTACAGGCGATTACGCTGCGAGATCAGCTGTACGCCTCGGCATTGCGCTCCGTGGATTACATCCAGCGTTATATCTTCCCGGGCAGCTTCATTCCTTCCGTCACGGCGCTGGCGGATTCGTTCGGGCGGACGACCGATCTCAAGATCTTTCACCTGGAGGATATCGGTCCGCATTACGCCCGTACCCTGCGCCTCTGGCGCGAGCGCTTCTTCGCGAACGTCGGCTCGGTGCGACGCCTGGGCTACCCTGAGCATTTCGTGCGGATGTGGGAATACTATCTTTGCTACTGCGAAGGCGGTTTCGAAGAGCGGCAGTTGGGAGACGTGCAGATGCTGCTTACAAAGCCCGGCAGCCGGCTCGCCCCCGTACCGTTCCCATGAGATGAGGGGTGAGGCTCGACGCACGCTCTCGATACGAGGCTATACTGCATACCGGTCGCAACCTTGTTGGCGAGGGATTTCACGGTGACGTCTGTGTTGATTCGCATCGCGCGAGGCGAGAACACAGCGTTCGCGGAATGCGTCGATCGATATGGAGACCTCGTCTGGGGTCTGGCCAGGCGAATGACGCGCACACCGGCCGATGCCGAGGACGCCGCTCAGGAAATCTTCCTGCGCCTGTGGAAGAGCGCCGGGCGTTACGACGAGCTGCGAGGTTCCGAGGCGGTATTTATTGCGACACTGGCGCGCCGCGCGCTCATCGATCGGTTGCGGGAGCGGCAGCGTCGTCCGGTCGAAGTGCCGATGGAAGATTTCGAGCCCGTGTCCTGGAGCACCGAATCCAACGGAGAGACCTGCGTGGAGGCGGATTACGCTGCGGCCGCGCTCGCGAAGCTTCGTCCCGAGCAGCAGCATGTGATTGCGTTGTCGGTTGTGGAGGGGCTTTCGCAGAGCGAGATAGCCGCGCAGACCGGCATTCCGCTCGGTACCGTGAAAACCTTGATGCGCCGAGGGCTGCTCCTCGTGCGGGAAATTCTGGGTGAGGAGGTGCGCACATGACCACCTCGTGGCGCGATGACGAGCATCTCGTGGACCTGCTCGTCAAAGAGGCGACTGAAGGGCTGACACCAGCGGAAATCGCGGAGCTCGCGCGGTTGTCGCAACATCTGCCCGAAGGGGAGCGCACGGCTTTGCAATCAACCGTGGCGGCTGTCTGGATTGCTGCTGATGTTCCCAGGGAGAAGATGCCCGCCTCGCTGCGGAATCGCATCGTGAGTGCCGCGCCTGGAAGCGCGCGCTCGAATGTTGGGGCGTCGCCTGCCAACACGGGCGCCACAGAGGTTCGACAGCCCACAGGTGCTCGTCGCCCAAATGAGGCGCCACCTGCCGCAGCGAGCGGCAGCGATGAGTTGGCTCGGCGTCGTGAGCAACTCCGTGCGAGCGCCGCCACGCAGCCGATTTCCGAGCGGAGGGGTTCGAAAGGATATTCCGCCGCAGGCTGGTGGGCCGCGGCTGCCTGTCTGGTGTTGGCTGTTGCGGGATGGTGGCCACGCCTCGTCGGCGAGGCGGTTGTTCAGCAGGTTGCGTTGAGTCCTGAGCAGCAGCGCGCGGCGTTGTTGTCGAGTGGTCGTGCGCTCGAAGCGTCGTGGAGTGAAGGGCCCGCAACGGCAGGTACGCCGGTGGTGGGTGATGTGGTGTTCGATCCCGTCAGCCAGCGGGGTTTCCTGCGCTTCCGCGGTATTCCCGCGAACGATCCGCGTCTCGCGCAATACCAACTTTGGATAGCGGATTCGGGCAGGCCACAGCCTGAGCCGGTGGACGGCGGCGTATTCGATGTTGCGAAGTCCACTTCGAATCTGGTTGGCGACGTGATCATTCCGTTCGAAGCGAAGCTGCCTGTCGGCAAGCCGGCGGCGTTCGTCGTGACACTCGAGCAGCCGGGGGGCGTCGTGGTGTCAAGGCAGGAGCGTGTGATGGCGCTGGCGAAAGTGGCGGAGCGTGGCGAACCAAAATAGCGAGCAGGGACGGTCAGGGGATTTGAACGCCAGGCTGCGCGCGCCCCGGGCGCCGATGCTCAGCTCCAATGTTTGTCAGATGCCCGAGACCAGCATATCGAGCGAGGCCATGATCGCTTTACGCGACGGTGCGATGTTGGTCACCGGCGCGCCCAGGTGGGCCCGGGCGATGCCGAAGAGTTGCGGCGTCAACAACAGATAATCGCCGCCTTCCACCTTCACCACTGGTGTAAGCGTGCTGATCGGCTTGCGTTTCAGCGCGGAGACCTGCGTCATCGGAATGACGACGCGGGTCTCCAGGTCTTCCAGAAGATCTGACTGCACATCGAGAAACAGTGGAAACATTCCCCGGGTGCGCGGATTCCTGTTTCTATACACCGTGAACTGATCCATCACTCACGCTCCACATCTCTTCCAGAGCATCGGCGGATTTAGCCGCATGCTCGTTGTAAGCCGCAATCGATTCGCGGTTTTCTTCGCGCCATTTCGCGCGCTTCAATTGCTGCAATTCGCCGCTCAGCGCCTTTTCAAGCAAAGCAGAGAGATTGATGCCTGCCGCGCGGGCGTCCTCCAGCAAGTCAGTACGGATGCTCACGTTCGTGGCCCGCTTGGTCGTGCGATCTGTGGGAGGTGGCATCGAAGGTCCTTGTCAGGGTTGACGGAGTTTATGCGGGTGAGTCATGCGCATCAATACTGCGCATCCGAGATGTCGCGCGATAGCAGGGGGAATTTCGCTTTTCCTGATTGCTTTCCAGATGAGAACCATTATCATCTGAGGCGTCGCGGGCCCCCTCGCGGCTAACCAGCGAAGGTTTTAGGGATAGCCCGCCGTTCCCCCCTCGAGCTTGCCACTCTCTCGCTCGAGTCCCGACAGCTAGCCAATCCCTTTCGCTTCTTCTCCACGGGCATAGCGGTGATGGGCGGGTACAGGAGCGATCGGATCATGCGTCCTCTGCTGCGGGAAGGAGAAAAACCCGCGAGCCTCCTGGCCAATCGTCGGTTAGGCATCGCTGTGCGAGCGCTTGCCGCCATCCTGGGCGGATACGTGCTGACGTCGCTCATCGTCGCGGGCTTGTCGCTCGTGTTGCCGATGTCGCGTGCTGAGGCGGTGCTCACAAGCTCGCTGCTGTCCTTTCTGATTTATGCCTGTCTCGCGCTGTGGGTTTTCAGTGCGCGCATGCAGGAGAGCCTGCGACAGTCGATGTCGTGGCTGCATACCTGGTCGGGTCTGGTCGTCGGCTGGATTCTCTTCGCGATCTTTCTGACCGGCACGCTTTCTTACTTCAAACATGAGATCTCACAATGGATGCGTCCCGAAATGTTCGGCGTCCGTGCGGAGCACAGCGCCGCCGCGGTCAGGCAGTCTGCTGTCGTTGCGTGGGAGGAAATGCGCCGCCGCGCGCCGCAGTCCCCCGACTGGTTTATCGATTTGCCCGGTGAGCGCAATCCGCTCATCCGCGCGGGCTGGTATGACCCGAAGCCCGGCGCTCCGCGGCGTGGCTTCAAGAATGAATCGTTAGATCCCACCACAGGGCAGACGGTCGGCGCGCGCGATACGCGCGGCGGCGAATTCTTCTACCGCTTTCATTTCGAGCTGGGCATGAAGCCCCTGTGGGGACGCTGGATCGTCGGCTTCGCGGCGATGTTCATGCTGGTGGCGATCGTGAGCGGCGTCATCACGCATAAGAAGATCTTCAAGGATTTCTTTACCTTCCGGCCGCGTAAAGGTCAGCGCTCCTGGCTCGACGGGCACAACGCCGTAGGCGTGCTGGCCCTGCCTTTTCACGTACTCATTACTTACACCGGGCTCGTCACGCTGCTGTTCATGTATATGCCGTGGGGCGTGAAAGCCGCTTATGGAGAAGATCGGCCCGGCTTTCTCGCCGAGGCGCTCGCCTTCAAGCCGGCGGTCGAAGCGTCAGGCGAGCGCGCCACGATCACGAATCTCGAGCCGTTGTTAGAAGAAGCCGCGCGACGCTGGAATGGCGCCGCGCCCACGCGTATCGCTGTCAACAATCAGGGCGACGCGAACGCAACCGTGGAGCTGTTCAACGAGGATACAGGCCGCATCTCCAATCACTCGGGGATGATTCTGTTCGATGGCGTGAGCGGCAAGGTGTTGTCGGAGCGGGGCGAAGTGATACCGCCCGCGGCAACAACTTACAATGTGCTTTATGGGCTGCATATCGCGGAGTTTTCTGGCACGGCGTTGCGTTGGCTGTTTTTCTTTTCCGGGATGACGGGCACGCTGATGGTGGCCACCGGCCTGGTGTTATGGACAGTGAAGCGCGCGCCGGAGCGCGCGAAGCTCGGCTATGTGCCGTTCGGTCATCGACTGGTGGAATCTCTGAACATTGGCGCGGTCGTGGGGCTGCCCATCGCCATTGCGGCATTCTTCTGGGCCAACCGGCTGCTGCCGGTGGAGCTTGCAGGTCGTTCGTCGTGGGAGACGCGGACGTTCTTTCTCGCATGGATTATCGCTATCGTATTCGCGTTCAGACTGCGTCCGGCGCGTCGCGCATGGCGAAAGCTGCTTTGGGCGGCGTCGGCGCTGTTCGTGTTGTTGCCGATCGTGAACGCTTTGACTACGAGAACTCATCTGGGTATTTCACTTGCCCAGGGCGAATGGGTTTTTGCCGGGTTCGATCTCGCCGCGTTGTTTATGGGGCTGGTCGCCGGCTGGCTGGCGTGGAAAATCGGTGTGTATCGCTCGCCTCAGCGAGCGCGGCGAAGTGCTACGGTCGCGCAGGCGGAAGTGGCATCGGATGAGGGGTCACTTTCGCCGCAGCCGGCGATGGCGCAAACGTCGTCCTGAAAAAATTGGAGCCTGTCTGATGTCTGTGCTGGCCTTTGCCCTGACTTACACCGCTTTCACGGCGCTGTGCCTCGCGATGAACCGTCACTCCAGGGAAATATCAGGACGGGTATGGTCCGACCGACAGCGATATGTGTTGCGCGGGTTCGGGTGGGGCGGGCTGGCGTTGTCGCTTGCTCTGGCCGCGGAGCGTTCGGGTTGGGCGCTTGGCACGATTGAATGGTTCGGCATGCTCACGGCGAGTGCGCTCACGTTGGTTTTGCTACTGCCTTATTACCCGCGCGTAGCCGCCGGGCTGGGTTTGGCGTTACCCGCGACGGCGTTGTTGGCGGTGGCCATAGGTGTGGCGCATGCCGCGCCAACTACACCGGCGTCGCTGGCTGCGTCGGCAGGTGCGTCGAACTCAGCGGCCATCGCCGCGGCTGACGCGAAGGCCTCACCGCCATCCGGTACGGCTGCAGAAGAGAAACCCGTCGCTCCGGCGAGCGATAAGCCGGCGGCAGAATCCGTCCCCCGATACACATTCTCCTGGCCTTTGAGCATTGCTCCGGCGCTGACTCCGAGGGGTGGCACCACGCGCGGCGCCGAGGTGACCTTGGATGAAGGCCCTTCCGAAGACTGGCAGCGTCTGCAGGAACCCGGCCTCTCCGCCTTCGAACGCGATCGGCGCGCGATTCTCGCCATGGCCGGCGCCTATCGCGTCACCTTCGACTTCCTCGAGATCTCCCCCTTCGATTCGAAGGCGGGCCCGCAGCGGCCGTATCAGTCCTGGGGCACCGAGAAAATCTATGTAGATCAGAAGGATGATGGCGTCATCAGCCTCGTCCACATTCTCGAGATGCGCGTCAGGCAGGCCGACGGCTCCATCAGCGAGCCCATCGTCATGAAGCACTGGCGGCAGGACTGGCGCTATCAGCCCACCACGCTCGTCGAGTACCAGGGCCGCGACCACTGGAAGCTGCGCAAGATCGCCAAGTCAGAATCCAAAGGCCGCTGGTCGCAGACCGTCTATCAGGTGGATGAATCCCCTCGCTACGCCAGCGTCGGCCGCTGGGAGCACTCCCCCAATTTCTCCACCTGGTTGAGCCAGGACACGTGGCGGCCGCTACCCCGTCGCGAATGGAGTGTCCGTAAGGATTACGACGTACTGACAGGCACCAATCGCCATACGATCCTCTCGAACGGCTGGCTGCAGGAGGAAAACAACCTCAAAGCCGTCACCGCTGGCGAAGGCAAACTGGACCCCGGCAAGCCTTATGTCGCACGCGAATATGGCGTCGCGCGTTACCAGCGTATAACCGGGGCTGATTTCGCTATGGCCGATAAGTATTTCAGAAACACCCGCCACTTCTGGGACGATGTGCGGGACACGTGGGGACAGGTCTTCGCGGAGCGCCGCTCTGTCACCCTCAAGGGCCCGGTCGATCAGCTGGGCCTCTTCGCCCCGCTCTTCGAGCAGGCGGACGCACTGGATGCGGACGACTCACAGGGCAAACCGGACAACGCACGCGTGATTCGCGAGGCTTTGACCAAAATGGGAGCAATGGGCAGCTGATATGGCAGCGTTGAACGTCGAAAAGGTTTTGAACGTCCACCACTGGAACGACACGCTTTTCAGTTTCAAGACGACGCGCAATCCGTCGTTGCGGTTCGAGAACGGACAGTTCGTGATGATCGGCCTCGAAGTCGCCGGCCGTCCGCTGCTGCGTGCTTACAGCATCGCGAGCGCGAACCACGAGGATCATCTCGAATTCTTCAGCATCAAGGTGCAGGACGGCGCGCTCACGTCGCGACTCCAGCATCTGGAGCCCGGGCAGGACATCCTCGTCAGCCGCAAGCCCACGGGCACGCTGGTGTTGCATGACCTGTTGCCGGCCAAGAATCTGTATCTCTTCAGCACGGGCACCGGGCTCGCGCCGTTCATGGGTCTGGTGAAAGATCCGGAGATGTACGAGCGCTTCGAGAAGATCGTCCTCGTGCACGGCGTGCGTCGCGTGAGCGAGCTCGCTTACGAGGAATATCTGACGAAGGTGTTGCCGCAGGATGAGTTCCTCGGCGAGCAGGTCCAGAAGCAGCTCATCTATTACCCCACGGTGACGCGTGAGCCGTATCGCAATCGCGGCCGCCTGACGGATCTCATCACCAGCGGCAAGCTGTTCGAAGATGTGGGTCTGCCGCCGCTGTCGCCCGAGCATGATCGCGCGATGATCTGCGGCAGCCCGTCGATGCTGGCGGAGACCTCAGCGCTGCTCGACGAGCGCGGTTTCAAGATCTCGCCGCACATCGGCACGCCGGGCGATTACGTCATCGAGCGCGCGTTCGTAGAAAAGTAAGGTCGGTCAGGGCGCGCGCGAGTTTGCGCGCCCAGTCTTCCACGCCTGCTTCGGTCAGCAGGCCATCCTGACGAATCTCGAGTAGCGCGGCGTCGATGCCGCGCGCTTTGCCGTGGATGGGCATCGCGTAATCCGTATCGGGTGAGATCGTATAAGGCTCGTTGGCGGCGACGGTGGGCTCGCCTTGCGCGCGCAAGCGCTCGACGAGTGTTTCCCCCAGCGTCTGCGCGTGATCGAAAAGAATTCCAGCGCGCCATTGCCGGGCGTCGCCCAGGTACACCGGTGTGAAGCTGTGAACGGTGATCAACACTGTCTGACGGCCCTGTGCCTGTCGTTCATCCAGATGTTGGGTTACGCGTGAGTGAAACGGTGTGAAGATGCGCTCGGCGCGACGCTGCCGCTCGAGCGCTGGTAGCTGAAGATTGCCGATAATGTCGGTAGCTTCCGATCGCTCCGGGATGCTGGACGCCGCGTGCAGCGGCCGGTTCAGATCGATGAGCAGGCGCGAATACGTTGCAAGGAATGCAGGTGCGTCCAGCAGGGTGGAAAGTTTTCTCGCGAGCGTGGCCGCGCCGATATCCCAGGCGATGTGTCGGGAAAGCTCGCTCTCCGGCAGCCCGAGGCCTGCATATTCCGGGGGAATATAGTTGGATGCGTGCTCGCAGACCAACACAATGTCTGACGTGCCGCCTTCGTTTACGATTTCGAGCGGCGCCGGCCAGGAGGAGGTTGCGTTCATCGATGCCCTTTCAGAAGTTGGGCTGATGATCGCAGGTTCCAGGGCGACTGTGGCGCCTTAACGTTTCACCAGCGCGCTCGCTGCGCGGAGGCTGTTCCTCGGCGAGGCGACGTGGCGGGCTCGCGTGCATGCGTATCGGGGGATGACGCGTGACGATTCGCGATGTTTAGCGTGCAGGCACCGCGTGGTCGCAGGTCGGGCGCGGCTCGCAGGTTGCAGCCGCGCCAGCGCAACGACCGCTGCGCCCGTGCCGGTCAGGCGAGCTTCTTCAGGCCCTCATCCTCTTTGATCGCGGGCATCTCGATCGTCGGGTCCGGGATTTCCTCCAGGATGATCGCGCCTTCGTAATCCTCAGGCCGCAATGCCTGCGCGCGCACCGTATCGTCAGTGGACGACACGCCCTCATCGTTACCCGCGTCGGCACGCGCCGCTCCGCTCTTAAACAGATCATCGCCAGCAGGCGCGGGCACATCCGCATCCGTAGCAACAATCTCAGCTACCGCACTTACATCTGTGGCCACTGCCACATCTTCGCCCAGCGCAGGCAGCGCTCCTGTCTCACTCGGCGCTGACGGAACAGATTCCCGTCCATGCGCTGGAGTGAAATCCAGCACGGGCCCCACGGCAACCACACCAGACGGATTCAGAGGTTTGTAACTGCCGTAATAGTGCGTTCGATACTCATCGAGATGCACCGTATCCGCCACGCCGGCGATCTGATAAAGCTCGCGCGTATACGCCCACAACGCCGGGTACTCATACACGTGCTTCCGGTCGCACTTGAAGAGCCCGTGATACACCACGTCGAAACGCACCAGCGTAGGAAACAGTCGCCAGTCCGCGTCGGTAGGACGATCGCCCACGAGATAGCGCTGCTTTTGCAAGCGCTCCTCGAGCCACTCCAGGGAGGAGAACAGCGCGTTTACCGCCGCCTCGTATGCCCCCTGTTTCGCCGCAAAGCCCGCGCGATACACCCCATTGCTAACGGTGTCTTCAATTCTCAGGTTGATCGCGTCGATCTGCGCCGCCAGCTCCTCCGGATAATAATCCGTGTGCTGCTCGGTGAACGCCTCGAACTCCGAGTTGAACATGCGGATGATGTCGGCGCTTTCGTTGCTGACGACGCTGTTGGTTTCCTTGTCCCACAGCAGCGGCAGCGTGACGCGCCCCGTGTAGAGCGGATCTGCGAATTGGTACAGCTCATACGCGTACTTCGCGCCCGTGATCGGATCCGGCTCGCGGAATTCCCAGTCACGCTCCAGCATCAGCGGTTCGACGACGCTGAGCGAAACAACATTCTGCAGGCCCTTCAGCGTGCGAATGAGCAGCGTGCGATGACACCAAGGGCATGCGTTGGACACATACAGGTGATAGCGGCCCGCTGCTGCAGGAAACCCCGAGCTGCCATCCGCGGTGATCGAATTGCGAAACTGACTTGTTTCGCGCTGGTATTTACCCGTGTCGTCGCTCGGCAGAACGCCGTTGCTGCGCCACTCGCCATCGATCAGCACGCCCATCGCCTGTACCTGTTCGGATACGGATTAATGTCAGAGAGGTTAGCGTCTTGTGTTCCTGCTCGATAGTGAGCGCGAACAGCGACAGAATTAATTCATATCGAAATACACGGCGATGTGACCGCGTGTGTCAGCAACGGTCGCTTTACGTCAGTAATCTGACGGAGAAATCGAAAATTCCCGCACGGCCGGCAGCTCGGTCAGCGCTTCGCTCAGCTTGCGCGCCTGGCTCGAGCGTGTCGTGCGAATGACGAAGCGGTATTCGAAGTATTCGCGGCCGGAATTGAGGCGGTAGTTGGTTTCGACGATGGAGAATCCATACTTTGTCACCAGCTCCCGCATCTCGTTCTCCGGGAGCACAGCATGCGGCGCGAATCTCACTACACAGTGTGCATAGACCATCGCGGGTGTTTTCGCTTCGATCCAGCGAAATACCGACAGCACCACGAGCGTGATCCCCGCCGTGACCATGGCGGGAAAGAAAAATCCGATGCCGACCAGAATGCCGATCGCCGCGGTGGTCCAGATGGAGGCGGCCGTGGTGAGTCCGTGGATGTTGTTGCCCGACTTCAGGATGGCGCCGGCGCCGAGAAAGCCGATGCCGGTCATGATGCCCTGGGCCATGCGCGTCGGGTCCAGCACCACGCGCCCGGAAGCAAGATGCTCCGGAATCCAGACATGGCCATACGCGGTCACCAGCATCAACAGCGCGCACGACACGCAAACGAGCGCATGCGTGCGGAAGCCGGCCGAGCGGCCGCTATAGCTGCGTTCTATGCCAATGGTGGCCCCGACCGCGAGCGCGATGCCGAGGCGAAGCAGAATATCGAGCTCGTCGGGTGTCATCATCCCGAGAGTATCCCCAAGAACCCGCTCGCGGGCACCAGCCATCACGCGCGCCGTGGCGCTGCGGCTGGCCGATGCCCGCGATCACTCAGTTCTTGGCTTCGTCGGCGGCGTCTTGCACGCCTTCGCGGACATGGTCGGCCGCGTCATCGACTTTCTCGCCGGTGGTCTTCTCACCGCCGTTCTTGATCTGGCCCACGGCCTCGTCAACCTCTTCGCCGGCCTTCTCGATCGGGCCCTGTTTTTCACAGGCCGATACCAGCATCAGCGTTCCCATCATCGCCAGCAGCGTCAATTTACGAATCATTGTTGTCGTCCCTTTAGGTTGGTAAAGGGATATTGCAGCGCCCAGCTTGGCGGTGCGGTCGGCGCGTAACGGGAAGTCGTGTAGGAGCCGTCCGACAGCCGGGGCACTCACGATGTGTCATGCAGTCGGATCACGGAACCGCAGGTGGCGCCAAGCCCGGCGCCCTGTTCATAAAAATCGAGGATTGAGCGCATGAGCCGAGCTTTTGTAACCGAATCGGATCTGGCCGCGGCATCGGAAACGATGCCGGAACGCCCCCTCAGCCCGCATCCGAATTTCGTGACGCCCGAGGGCCTGAAGCAGATCGAGACCCAGATTCACGCGCTCGAGGACGATCGTCAGGCCGCGAAAGCGGACGATGACGGCTCGCGCCTCGCCCTCATTACTCGAGACCTGCGTTACTGGAATCAGCGGCGCGCATCGGCTCGCGTGATCGAGCCCGCCGCCGAGCCGGATGTCGTGAGGTTCGGCGTGCTGGTGACGCTCGCCCTTCACGACAGCACCGAGCGGAGCTTTCGGCTGGTGGGAGAAGATGAAGCAGACCCCGCTCAGGAGCTCTTGAGCTGGGTGTCGCCCGTGGCCGCGTCACTGATTGGCAAGACGGTTGGCGACAGCGTGGAGTTTCAGGGGCACAAGGCGAAGATCGTGCGCCTCGCGTCCTGACTACAACAGGGCGTTGATGAGCGGCACCGAGATCATCACCACCAACACGCCGACGCCTAAAGCCGCATAGGCCAGCTGCGAATCGAGATTGTTCTGCTCGACCAGGATGGCGGCCGAGATCATCGGCCCCATCGCTCCCTGAAGAACAGCGATCGTCAGCGGCAGGCCGTCCACGCCGAACGACACACCCAACACGTAGATTAACGCGGGAACAATTGCGAGCTTCCAGCCGAGCGCCACAGCCGCCGCGCCGATCTGCGAGGCCTCGAGCTTCAGGTTGAACTGCAGGCCGATCGACACCAGCGCGAGCGGCGCGAGTGTCGCCGCCAGTCTCGCCAACACGTAGTCGATGGGTTCGGGCCAGCCGCCGAAGAGCGTGGCTGTGACGCCGACCAGCAGGCCAATGAAGGGCGGAAACGTCGCGATGCGCCTGAACATCGCGCGCGGATGCAGACTCTGGCCGCTGTAATAAGCAGCAATGGCCATGCCCCCCGTGCTGAGTGCGAGGAAGGTGCCCAGTTGATCGGCGATGACGCCGACGGTGAGGCCTTCTCGTCCTCGCAGCAACTCAATGAGCGGATATCCCATGAACGCCGTGTTGCCCAGGGACGCAACCAGTGCGACCGCGCCCGTTCGTGCGCGGGACCAGCCGAGGCGCGCGCCAGCAAGAGCGGCCACGCCCCATCCGCCGAAGAACACGAGCCACATCGCGAATACGGGAAACCAGAGGTCCCGCTCGAAATGCAGGCGCGGGATGGAGTCCATCACCAGGGCCGGCAGCGCGATCGTAAAGATCCACCAGTTGAGGCCGGGCGCGAGGCCTTGAGGCGCACGGCCAGACCGCGCCACGCAGAAGCCGAGCGCAAGGCAGGCAAAGAGCAGGAGCAGTGCGCTCAAGCGGCAACCACGTGGAAAACAACAGGGCGGCGCATGGTGTGCGCCGCCCCGGTCATCGTCAAGCGAGAGGGTTGCGCGAGCTCAGACAGGCTTGCCAAAAGTCAGATCTTTCGGCGACAGCAGGCGGATCGGCACGCTCGGCACCCGCCAGATCTCGCTGGCGTACTCGCGGATCGTGCGGTCGGACGAGAAGAAGCCCGAGCGCGCGACATTCAGGATCGACATCGACGTCCAGCGCTTCACGTCCAGATAGGCCGCGCTCGCTCTCGCCTGGCAGTCCACATAGAACTGGAAGTCCGCGAACAGCAGGTAGGGATCATGATTCATCAGGCCGTCCACGAGCGGCTTGAACACGTTGATGTCGCCGCGGGAGAAGTACCCTTCGCGGATGAGATCCATCACGGCGCGCAGCTCCGGGTTGGTCTCATAGTAATGCTGCGGGTGATACCCCTGCGCGCGCATGGCATACACCTCCGCCGCGGAGAGGCCGAACATGAAACAGTTCTCCGCGCCGACTTCCGTTGCGATCTCGATGTTGGCGCCGTCGTGGGTGCCGATGGTGAGCGCGCCGTTCATGCAGAACTTCATGTTGCCGGTGCCGGATGCTTCCTTGCCGGCCGTGGAGATCTGCTCCGACAGCTCGGCTGCGGGATACACGCGTTGCCCGTTGGTCACGTTGAAGTTCGGCAGGAAGACAACTTTCAGGCGGTCGCGAATGTGCGGATCGCGATTCACGACCTCGCCCACTGCGGTGATCAGGCGGATCATGAGCTTCGCGAGGTGATACCCCGGCGCGGCCTTGCCGCCAAAGATAAACGTGCGCGCCGGAATATCGAATTGCGGATCGGACTTCAGCCGGTGATAGAGCGCGATGACGTGCAGGATGTTGAGATGCTGCCGCTTGTACTCGTGGATGCGCTTCACCTGCACGTCGAACATGGAGTCCGGGTTGACGATGATGCCGGTGCGCTCACGCGCGAGCTGCGCGAAGTTGACCTTGTTGGCGCGCTTGATGTCCTGCCAGCGTTTCTGGAACGCGGCGTCTTTCGCATAGGGCTCGAGGGCGCGAAGCTGCGACAGATCGGTGATCCATTCCGAACCGATCGCTTCGGAAATCAGCGACGACAGACGCGGATTGGCCAGCGCCAGCCAGCGCCGCGGCGTGACGCCGTTGGTCTTGTTGCTGAACTTCTGTGGCCACAGATCGGCGAAATCCTTGAGTACGTCCTGCTTGAGCAGTTCCGTGTGGAGCGCGGCGACGCCATTCACGGCGTGGCTGCCCACGCACGCGAGGTTCGCCATGCGAACGTAACGCCCATCGGACTCATCGATCAGCGACATGCGCGACAGGCGTGCCTCGTCACCGAAGAAACGCAGCCTCACTTCATCGAGGAAGCGCGCGTTGATCTCATAAATGATTTCCAGATGCCGCGGCAATACTCTGCTGAACAGCGCGAGCGACCAGCGCTCCAGCGCTTCTGGTAGCAAAGTGTGATTGGTGTAAGCAAACGTCTTGCGCGTGATATCCCACGCGGCGTCCCAGCTCATCAGGTGCTCGTCGACCAACAGCCGCATGAGTTCCGCAACGGCAATGGCCGGATGCGTGTCGTTGAGCTGCACGGCGAACTTCTCGTGGAAGCGCTCGAGCGGAATGTGCTGAACCCGCAGGATGCGGATCATGTCCTGCAACGAGCAGCAGACGAAGAAATACTGCTGCTGCAGCCGCAGCTCCTTGCCCTTCGTCGCTTCGTCGTTGGGGTAGAGAACCTTGCTCAGGTTCTCCGACACGATCTTATGATTGACCGCGCCGTAATAGTCGCCGCTGTTGAACATGGCGAAGTCGAACGACTCCGGCGCTTCGGCTTTCCACAGGCGCAGCGTGTTTGCCGTGTTGACGTGGTAGCCGAGAATCGGTGTGTCGTAAGGAATGCCGTTGACGACCAGATCCGGAATCCAGCGGATGCGCAGGCGGCCGCGCTCATCGCTGTATTGTTCGGTGCGCCCGCCGAGCTTGACCTCCACGCCCCATTCCGGCCGCGGGATCTCCCACGGGTTGCCGAAGCGCAGCCATTTGTCTGTCTTCTCCATCTGCCAGCCGTCGACGATGTCCTGCTGAAAGATGCCGAATTCATAGCGGATGCCGTAGCCGAGGGCCGGCAGCTCCAGAGTCGCGATGGAATCGAGGAAGCAGGCGGCGAGCCGCCCGAGGCCGCCGTTGCCGAGGCCGGGCTCGTCCTCGCAGCGGATCAGCTCATCGAAGTCGAGGCCGAGATCGCCGATGGCCTGCCGCACTTCCTCATGAATACCGAGGTTGATGAGGTTGTTGCCGAGATGCGGCCCCATCAGGAATTCGGCGGAGAGATAGGCGACAGTGCGTGAGCCTTGCTGCGTGTAGGCCGTAGTCGTGCTGATCCAGCGATGAAGCATGCGATCGCGCACGGCGTATGCGAGCGCCATGTAGTAATCGTGCATCGTCGCGAGCGCGGGGATCTTGCCCTGCAGGTAATACAGGTTGTCGAGGAAAGCGTGTTTGAACGCTTCCTTGCCCATGGAGATGCGATCGTCGCTGGCGCGATCGGATTCGCCCTGGGGTGTTTCGAGAATTTGGGTGCTCATTGACGCCTAACTTGCAAAATTCATGCAGGGGTACACGGTAGGCGCGCACCCCGAATTGGGTGAGATCTGCTTCTTTCTGAGGCGCACGCGGTTCGAGTGCACCACGAATGACCGGCGGGCCGCTACGACGCAAGCCACATCCCGGCGAGAGCGATAGCGCCGCCGACGAATTGTGCAGGCTGCAGCGTTTCGCCCAGGAACAACATGGCGGACATTACCCCAACGATCGGGACGAGGTTGACGTAAACGCCGACTTCGCTTGCATCGAGATCGCGCAACACGCGGTTATAGATAATGAAGCCAAGTGCCGACGCCACGACGCCGAGGTAGATAAGACCAAGCCACGCTTGCAGGGACACGCGCGGCAGCGGCGCGCTGTGCAGTTCATATGCCGCAAAGGGCAGCAGCATCAGCATGCCGATGAAAGAGATCCAGACGGTGACGATGACGAGGTCCGCATGGGCGAGGCGCTTCGCAAGGGATGTGTACACACCCCAGCAGACCACCGCCGCGATCATCAGAAGTCCGCCGAGGAGAGGATCAGGCGCCGCGAGGTCGTCCGTCGAGGCGCCGGCGCCGACCAGCAAAGCAACGCCCGCGATCGAAAGCATGATGCCGGCGATGCGTCGTCGGGAGAGTTTTTCTTTCAGGCCGATGACGGCGGACAGCGCGATGGACGCAGGCAGCAGCGCCTGTACCAGCGCACCCTGCGAAGCCGTGCCGTACATGAGCGCCAAGTTGAAGAAGGTGTAATACAGCGTGACGCCGATCAGCCCCAGCGCAAACAACATTGCGTAAGGCCGCGGGCTCGGCAGATTCCCGAGCCCGCCGCGCATCAGCGCTACCGGTACTAACACCGCCGTCGCGATGATGTAACGAAGCGCCGCGGCCACGAGCGGCGACAGTTCTGTTACGGCCGACTTCGTGACGAGAAACGTGTTGCCCCAGATCAACATCAGCAGCGTGACGGCGATCCGCGCGCGAGCCTGCGGCGACCACTTCGACGCGATGCTCACGGTGCCTGCGTGTTTGCCGGCGGGGCTGCGACCCGATAGACGGGATACAGGTTCAGGCGATCATCAAACGAGGGGCTGCGGCGGAAGAAGAAGTCGAGCCGCGCCTGCGGGTCCGCCGCGAACTTCGGGTCTGACGCCAGGCGCTGGTTGAATTCCGCCGCGAGTTTGGCATCTTTCGCGAGCATCTCCTTGCCCAGCTGCTCGGCGACATAGGCTTCCATATATTCCTTGCGCTCGAATGCCGCATTGAAAAAGCCCCAGGAGAGAAATGAATCCGGCGCCTGCGGCTCGAGCAGCGCCAGCACCAGACGCGCATTGGGTTGCGCGATGGGTACATACAACGCGCCGGCCGGCAGCTCGCGCTTGTCGTTTTTCCACACGCCTTGCACGCTCATGAAGGTGCGTCCCTCAAAAGTGCTGGCAGACGGCGTGGCGGAGTCGGCGCGGAAAGTCTCCACAGCAGCGCTCGCAGTGCCTTTCTCCACCCGGGAGAAACGCACGCCATGCAGGGCCAGACGCTCGGCCATCCAGGTGGCATGCGCGGGCATCACGACGTAACCGCCGGTGGGCGCCTTCGTGACAACAGTGGGTACGAGCGTATCGCGGAGAGGAATGCGCCAGATCTGAGGTTTCGTTGGATCGTAGTGCGTGACCAATCCACCTGACACAGCGGAAGGCTCGCGGGTGTAAGCATACCCGCGAAACTCAATGGTGCGGCCTTCGGGCTTCGCGCCGTAGTCGAGGACTACTTCCTGGCCGCCGAGGCCGCTGGCGCGCTCATCTGCTTCGCGCGCGGCGTCTTTCCAGCGCTTGCCGTTCTTCGCCATCTGCTCCGAGAGCTTCACGAGAATGTTGTAGGTAATGCGCACACGCGTGGGGTAGTCCTTCCATGAGTGTGTTTCCACCAGCAACGCGAGGCGGTTGTGCAGCGACCAGTAACCCTGCGAGAAACGCGGCTGCGACGGGGTGGCTTCGAAGCCGGACGCCGGATCGTCGTCTGTCATGAACGACGGGTAGAAGTCGAGCGGCAGCGAGCCTTTCTGCGCCAGCGCGGCGTTGAGTTCCGTGACGGTTTCGCGGCCGACCTTCTGGAGCGTGGGGTCGCCGCTCACGAACGGCTCGATCAGATTCGCGACATCGTGCTCGAACTGCGCGCCATCGGTGACGTGCAGGTCGACGTACAGAATCGGGTCCCACGCATCCAGCAGGCGAAGCATGGCCTGCATTTCCGGCGCGTCGGCCTTGGCGTAATCGCGGTTGAGATTCAGGTTCTGCCCGGTCGTGCGCCAGCCCATTTCTTCAGGGCCGACCTGATTGGGGCGCTGCCAGCGGCCGAAGCGCTCGTGGCCGTCCACATTAAATACAGGCACGAATACGAAGACATAAGACTCGAGCGAGCGGGGCGCGGTCTTGTCCTGAAGCAATTCGCGGATGGCGAGGAAACCCGCATCCTTGCCGTCGATCTCGCCCGCATGGATGCCACCCTGCGCGACCATTACGGGAATATTCTTCTCGCGCGCCTGCTCGGGCGTCAGCACGCCGGTTTTCGAAACGATGAGCGCGAGCAGCGGCCGGCCTTCCGGAGTGCGACCGAACTCAGCGCACTTCACGAACTGTGGCCACGCCGCCTCATACGCGGGGCAGAGTTTCTCGACTTCGTCATAACGCCCGGTGCGTTTGTAACCACTGCGCTCGGCAACTGTCTGCAGGGCTGTTGGATTCACGGCCGCCTCCGAGATGGCGCTGGACAGGGACAACATTCCAAAAACGAGCAGTGCGGTCTTCATTGAGCCTCCGGGCGATGCGGCGTGAGATGATAGCCGGAGTTTCCCAGCGATCCGATCGGTGAGCCCCCCAAGGTGGTGTCGTAAGGCATGGATACGGAAGAGCACGTCCCCAACAACAGCGTTGCCTTTCTTGCGGGAGGCGGCGAGATGGGGGCGCTCATGCGGGCCAAAGACTGGTCCGGCACGCCGCTCGGTCCGCCGCGGTCGTGGCCCCAAAGTCTGAAGACGACGGTGCGCATCCTGCTCGATTCCCGCTATGCCATGTGGATGGCGTGGGGCCCGACGCTCACTTTCTTCTGTAACGACGCCTACCGGCCCACGCTCGGCACCAAGAGAGACTGGGCGCTCGGCTGTCCCGCCTCGCTCGTGTGGGCCGAGATCTGGAAGCCGATCAGCGAGCGTCTCGACCGCGTGTTCGAGACGCGCCAGGCCACCTGGGACGAAGGGCTGCTGCTGTTTCTCGAGCGCAGCGGTTACCCGGAAGAGACGTATCACACGTTCTCGTACAGCCCGCTCTATGACGACCAGGGCCATGTTGGCGGCATGCTGTGTGTGGTTACCGAAGAAACGGACCGCATCATCGGCGAGCGACGGCTGGCGCTGCTGCGAGATGTGGCTTCCAGCCTTGCGGCCGTGACCACCGAAGAAGAAGTCTTTGCAGGCCTGCGCCGCAGCCTCGCCGCGGACGCGCGTGATCTGCCCTTCACGCTGACTTATCTTTTCGACGAGACGCGTCAACAGGCGCGTCTCGTCTGCCATTCGGGCATCGATGCGACGCATCCCGCCGCCGCGCCGCGTATCGACCTGCAGGCGCCCTGGCCCATCGAAGAAGTGTTGCACACGCTGGTTCCTGTTTCTGTCGCCGGCCTGCCGGCGCGGTTTCGTGATCTGCCCAGCGGCCCGTGGGATCGGGCGCCCGCCCAGGCCCTGGTGTTACCGATCGCTCAGCAGGGGCAGTCGCAACCGGCGGGAGTATTCATTACCGCGCTGAATCCATATAGGGCACTGGATGACGAGTATCGCGGCTTCGTCTCGCTGTTCGTCGGCCAGATCGCAGCCGCGCTTGCCAACGTGCGGGCTCATGAAGAAGAGCGCAAACGCGTTGCCGCGCTCGCGGAGCTCGATCGCGCCAAGACCACGTTCTTCAGCAATGTCAGCCACGAGTTCCGCACGCCGCTGACCCTGATGATGGGCCCGCTGGAAGATGTGCTGGCAGATCGCGCAGACGCGTTGTCTGCTTCGCATCGCGTGCGCCTCGAGACCGCGCATCGAAACAGTCTGAGGTTGTTGAAACTCGTCAACACGCTGCTCGATTTCTCACGCATCGAAGCGGGCCGCATGCAGGCAAGCTTCGAGCCGGTGGAGCTCGGGCAGCTGACGACGGAGCTGGCCAACGTGTTCGAGTCCGCCGTCATGCGCGCGGACATGCAGCTCATCATCGACAGTCCGCGGCTCGACCAGCCGGTGCATGTCGATCGTGACATGTGGGAAAAGATCGTCCTGAATCTCGTCTCCAACGCGTTCAAGTACACGTTGAAGGGCAGTATTCAGGTGCGCCAGCGTCGCGTCGGCGAGCAGGTGGAGCTGCGCGTCAGCGACACGGGCACAGGCATTCCCGCGGAGTCGCTTCCGCAACTGTTTGAAAGATTTTATCGCGTGCCCAACGCGCTCGGCCGCACGCACGAGGGAACGGGCATCGGCCTCTCGCTCGTGTATGAGCTGGTGAAGCTGCACGGCGGGTCGATCACGGTGGAGAGCCGTGTTGGTGAGGGAACGACATTCACTGTGTTGTTGCCTTTGGGCGTGGCGCATCTGCCCGCTGATCGCATCCGTAAGGCGCCCGGCCTTGCTTCTACCGCCGTGGGCGCTGAGGCGTTTCGCGAAGAGGCGATGTTGTGGCTGTCTGATGAAGGGCGCCTTCACACCGGCAATACCGATACGCACGCGGCCCTGCGTGACGACACGGGTACACAGGCGGCGCTGGGCAACTCGTTCGGCCGCGTGGTGTTAGCCGACGACAATGCCGATATGCGGGAATACATCCGTCGCCTGCTCGCCGGAGCAGGTTATGAAGTGTTTCCCGTTGCGGATGGCCTTACGGCGCTTGCCGCTGTTCGCGAGCTGCGGCCGGATCTCGTGCTGTCAGATGTGATGATGCCGCGACTCGATGGTCTCGGCCTGCTTGCCGCGCTTCGTGAAGACATGGCGACCCGGCAGATTCCGGTCATTCTGCTCTCGGCGCGAGCCGGTGAAGAAGCGCGTTCAGAAGGCCTCGAGCACGGCGCGGACGACTATCTGACCAAGCCTTTCACGACTCGCGAACTGCTGGCCCGCGTGGGCAGCACGTTGAGCTCGGCGCGCATCCGGCAGGTTTCTCAGGAAACCTTGCGAGAGGAAACGCGCGTGCTCGCGGCGTTGAACCGCGTGGGCCGCGCGGTAGCCGCCGAGCTGGACATGGAGCGTGTGGTGCAGGTTGTTACCGATGCGGCGACGGAATTATCGGGCGCGGCGTGGGGCGCGTTCTTCTACAACGTGATCGACGAGCACGGCAAGAAATTCCGTTTGTATGCATTGTCAGGGGCGACCCGTGAGGATTTCGCGGCCTTTCCCATGCCTCGTGCCACCGACGTGTTTGCTCCCACATTCAATGGCGAAGGCATCGTGCGCTCCGATGATATTCGGCAGGACCCGCGTTATGGACGCATGGCGCCTTACAATGGCCTGCCGGAGAATCATCTGCCTGTCAGGAGTTATCTTGCCGCGCCGGTCGCGTCGCGTTCGGGTGAGGTCATCGGCGGAATGTTCTTCGGCCACCCGGAAACAGGTGTGTTTACGGAGCGTAGCGAACGTCTGGTCGCCGGCATCGCATCCCAGGCCGCCATCGCTCTCGACAATGCACGGCTGTATGACGGTGCGCAGAAAGAGATCGCGGTGCGCACGCAGATCGAAGTTGCCTTGCGCGAAAGCGAAGAGCGCCTTCGCGAGGCCGATCGCCGCAAGGATGAGTTCCTCGCCATGCTGTCGCACGAGTTGCGCAACCCGCTGGCCCCTATCCGCAATGGCTTGCAGATCATGAAGCTGGCGGGCCTCAGCGGTCCGTCACAGCAACATGCTTACAATCTCGTGCATCGGCAGGTCGCGCATCTCATGCGGCTCGTGGACGATCTGCTGGATGTCAGCCGTATCACGCGAGGCAAGCTCGACTTGCAGCGTGAGCAGGTGAGCCTCGCGTCAGTGATTCATGACGCTGTGGATACCGCGAGGCCGTTGCTCGACGCGGCCAGTCATGAGCTCAGCATCGAATCGCCGCCGGCTTCTCTCGAAGTGCATGCAGACCCCGTGCGCCTGACACAGGTGTTCGCCAACCTCCTGGGGAATTCAGCCAAGTACACGCCTCCGCACGGGCAGATTCGCATCAGTGCGCACGTGGCCGCGAGTGCGAACGCTGGCGCCGCGCAGGAAGTGGAAGTGATCGTCGAAGACAATGGCATCGGCATTCCCCCGGAATCGCTGCCGAGCGTGTTCGAGATGTTTACTCAGGTGAGCCGGGAGAAAGGTCGCTCCTCGAGTGGCCTCGGCATCGGTCTCGCGCTCGTGAAAGGTCTGGTCGAAATGCACGACGGTCGGGTGTGGGCTGAGAGCGCGGGCGAGAATCAGGGAAGTCGCTTTGTGGTGCGCCTGCCTCGCGTGGTGCCGAAAGAAGTCTCGCAAACAGCCGCGCCTGGGGCGATCGATGCAGACACCAGCTCAGCGCCGAAGCGCGTGCTCGTCGTCGATGACAACGTGGATGCCGCCGAGTCCATGAGCATGTTGCTCGAGCTGCAGGGTCATGAAACGCGCATGGCGCACGATGGTCTGGAAGCCATTGAAGTGGCGCGTGCTTTTACGCCAGACCTGATCCTGATGGACATCGGCATGCCGCGCATGGATGGCCTCGAAGCCGCGCGCCGCATTCGTGAGCTTGCGCTCGAGCCGCGCCCGATGATCGTTGCGCTGACCGGCTGGGGGCAGGATGTCGACCGGCGCAACTCGCTGGCCGCCGGCATCGATCGACATCTCGTAAAGCCTGTGGAGCCACGCACGCTGTGCGAACTACTCGAGCAGACGTAAATCCCCGGTTGGCCTGTCTGGGCAGAAAGCGGGCGCTCATTTGGAGTAGGTGCCTTTATACTGTGCCCGCCTCGCACCAGTGGGCGCTTTGAGATTCCGCATGGGCGAGGACGCCGGCGAACAACTTACCGTGGCTGCGCTGCAGGCGCGGGTCAGAGAGCTCGAAGGAGCGATCCAGGCCCGTGACGACCTGCTTGCGGTCGCGGCTCACGAATTGCGCAATCCCATGCACGCGCTGTTGCTGCAGGTGTCAGCGGCGCTGGGCGTTGCCCGCCGTCATGGCAATCCTGACCTCGTTCGCCGTATCGATCGCGTCAAACATATCGTCGATCGCTATGTTAAACGCGCGACGGTGCTGCTCGATGTCTGCCGCATCAATGCGCGGCAGTTTCCACTCAATGTCGAGTCCGTCGATCTCGCCGAGATCGTGCGCGAGGTGGTGGAGTCGTACAGTCCCGAAGCGGCCTTCCATAATGCAGTCGTTACACTCGTCGCGCCGGAGCGGCTCGACGTGCAGGGCGACCGGCTCGCCCTGGAACAGATTGTTTCCAACCTGCTCTCCAACGCCATCAAGTACGGCGCCAGCGGGCCCGTCACCGTGTTTCTCGCCACGGAAGAGCCCGACAGTGTGCGTCTGGTCGTGGAAGATCGCGGCATCGGTATCGCTATGGAAGACCAGGAACGCATCTTCGGTCGCTTCGAGCAGGCTGGCGCACCGTTGGAACGCCGAGGGGGATTCGGCGTGGGCCTGTGGCTTGTACGTAGCCTGCTCGGGGTGCACGGCGGCAGAATAGAAGTCACCAGCGCACCTGGACAGGGTGCAACGTTCGTAGCGCGACTGCCGCGCGATGCGACGCCGTTTCAACCGAGTGATCCATGAGCACTGACGACACATTACAACTCGCTCGCGTGCCGAGCGGTATCGAGGGACTGGACGCCATTCTGCAGGGAGGTTTCCTCCAGGGCGGGGTTTATATCGTTCAGGGCGTGCCGGGGGCCGGCAAGACGATCTTCGCCAACGAGATCTGCTTCAAGCATGTGGCGAAAGGCAACAAGGCGGTCTACGTCACGCTGCTCGCCGAGTCCCACACCCGCATGCTGCAACACCTGCGGCCCATGTCGTTCTTCGATGAGGCCGTCATTCCGGCTGACCTGTATTACGTCAGCGCGTTTCGCACGCTCGAAGAGGAAGGTCTGAAAGGCCTCGTCAGTCTGCTGCGACGGGAGATCAAGAGCCAGCAGGCGAGCCTGCTCGTGCTCGATGGGCTGGTCGCTGCGGAAGAAACTGCCGGTTCGGATCGCGAGTTCAAGAAATTCATTCACGAGCTGCAGGCTCATGCTGCCGCTCACGATTGCACGATTCTGCTGTTAACGAGCGGCCCGACGCGCGTGATGAATGCCGAGCACACGATGGTGGATGGCCTCATCGAACTCGACGACCAGTTGTTTGAAGTTCGTACCCAGCGCAGCCTGCAGGTGCGCAAGTTTCGCGGCAGCGGTTTCCTTCGCGGCCGCCACGCGTTTCGGATTACTGCAGATGGCATCATGCTCTTTCCCCGCATTGAAGCCGCCTTCGCGGGCATTGTCCGGCCCAATCACGCCAGACGTTCCAAAATGTCGACCGGCGTTGCGGGCTTCGACGTCATGTTGAGCGGCGGTATTCCGGCGCTCTCGACAACTGCGATCGTCGGCGCGACCGGCACGGGCAAGACCACGCTCGGATTGCACTTTCTCTCGCAGTGCTCGAAGAACGAGCCCGGCCTGCTGTTTGGTTTCTTCGAGCCTCCAGAGCGTCTCATCGAGAAGGCCGCGGCGATAGGCATTGACCTTGCTGGCTTGGTGAAGCGCGGCGATGTCGAAGTGATGTGGCAGGTTCAGGGCGAGAACATACTGGATGAGCTGGCCCATCGATTGCTTGACGCCGTGAAACGTCGTGGTGTGAGACGGCTCGTCATCGACGGCATGGGAGGCTTCCTGGAGGCGGCAGTAAACAGGGAGCGCATCAGTCGGTATTTCGCGTGTCTGACCAATGAGCTTCGCTCGCTGGGTGTGACCGTCGTGATCAACGTGGAGGCGAGGGACTTCATGGGCGCCAGTCTGACGTTACCCGTCAGCGGCTTCTCGGCTCTCATCGAGAATGTCGTGTTCCTGCGCTTCGTCGAGCGCGAGTCGTGTCTGCGGCGGATGATTTCCGTGCTGAAGGTGCGGGATAGCGATTACGACATCCGTCTGCGCGAATTCCAGATTACGAACCACGGTGTCGACATCGGCGAGCCGTTCCATGGTGCTGAAGGGATATCGCGGGGAATCGCCCACGAGATCGCGCCGAACAAGTAGAACGAGGCTCCAAGGGTCACGTGGTGAAAACCATCCTGGTTGTCGACGATGAATTTGGAGTCGTCGAAGTGCTCGTCGCAGCGTTGCAGGACGAGGGCTACCGCGTGGTCGTCGCGGCCAACGGGCGGCAGGGGCTGGAGCGGCTTGCGGAAGGTGTTCCCGATCTCGTCGTGCTCGATTTCATGATGCCGATTCTCGACGGTGTGAGCATGGCGAAGGCGATGAAGGAAGAGGCGGCCTGGCGCGATATTCCCATCATTATGACCAGTGCCGTCGCCGAGTCCGGCCTGCGCAAACGCTTCGAGGGTTACAACGCATTCCTTCGCAAGCCGTTTCGAGCAACAGCGCTCATTCAGCTCGTCGCATCGTTGTTACGCTGATCATCGGTTCCTGCGGCTCCAGTTGAGTGCCGCCGGCGTACGGTTGCCGTAACCGCCCGATACTGCGGACCACGCGGCAAACCAACACGTCCGTACGAGAAACCAATCACGGCGATGTGCTGTCGCCGTTCAATAACATTGCCTGTGTCAGTTCGCCGGCCAGATGCCGGTCCCTGTATAACAAGGCAGTATCCGTCGTTGAATGGAACTCTTACGACCGATCGAGCACCGATGCCCGCGGGACGCCGGGCATGCGCCGCACTCGTGCTCGTCGTCGCGACAATCTGTCAAACCTCTTTCGCGGCCCTGCCAATGCGCTTCGACAGGCTGGGGTCGGATGATGGCCTGTCACAGCTTTCAGTCAACGCCATCCAGCAGGACGCCACCGGATTTCTCTGGTTCGGTACGGAGGATGGACTCGACCGCTACGACGGCTACACGTTTCAACACCTGCAGCACGATCGCAAAGACCCGCGCAGCCTCGCCAGCAACTTTGTCTCTGACATCGAGATGGATGCGCGCGGTGTGTTGTGGGTAGCGACGGATGGCGGCGCGGTTCTGTCGCGTGACGGAGCGCGCGGCGGCTTCGATTCCATTCTCGACGTCGTAGATAACACGTCGTCACAAGGCCTCGAGCGCCTGCGCGCCATTACTTTCGATCGCGCGGGAAACCTGTGGATGGCCTCGCTCGATAGCGGGCTCGCAATGTACGACCCCCGCAGCCGCAAGCTGCTGCGTTTCCGTCATGACCCGCTCAACATGGCTTCGCTCGGCAGCGATGTCTTGTTTGCAGTGTTGGCGGATCGCCAGGGTGATATCTGGGTCGGCACCGATGTGGGCATCAGCCGCATCAGCGCCGGAACATACGGCGTCAAGCGGATCGCCGGGACCCCTGCCACACCAACACGCGCCTTGTTGGAAGATCACGCGGGTGAGATCTGGGCGGCGACGGATGCGGGTCTCGTGTCTGTGGATCCGAAGAGTGGCGTGCCGCACTTATTTACTCACGATGCTGCTGTCAGCACCTCGCTGCCGGGCAACGGCGTTACTGCGCTATTCGAAGACAGCCATGAGCGCCTGTGGATCGGCACGACCGAAGGCCTCGCGTTGTTGGATCGCAAGCAGGGACGCTTCGACTCGTATCGCCACGATCCGGCAGACGCCGGTAGCCTGCCGGACAGCCACATCATGTCGCTGTTCGAGGATCGCAGCGGCTTGCTCTGGGTCGGCACGAAGTTCGGGGGCATCGCGCGGTGGAATCCACGCACCTGGCTCTTCGGGCATCACGTGCCGCCGGTATCCGACGATGCGGCGGCGAAGCGCATTACAGGCTTTGCGCAGAGCGCGGACTCGCGTCTGTGGGTCAGTTCGTTCGGCGGCGGACTCGCCGTCATCGATCGCGATACCGGGGCGCGCACGACGTTCGGCAAGTTGCCGCAAGAGCCGCGACGTAATGTGCAAGACGATCGGGTGATGACCGTGCTCGCGAGCCGCAACGGGAATATGTGGGTCGGCACGCTGGGCGAGGGTCTGAGTAGTATCGATCCCGGCACCAACGAAGTCGTCGCAACGTATCAGCATGATCCTGAGAATCCGCACACGCTCGGCGCTGCCGGCGTGCTGTCGCTGTTCGAGGATTCCTCAGGATTGTTATGGGTAGGCACCTACGGCGGCGGGCTTTCCCGCTTCGACGCGGCCAGCGGCCGCTTCCACCGTTACGCGCCGGATGAGGCGGATCTGACCCGGCTCGCCAATGGACGCGTGACCGCGATCGCGCAGGATCGGTCCGGCAGGCTGTGGGTCGGAACGGATGGCGGTGGCTTGCATGTGTTCGATGTGGCGAAGGAAAAGTTCTTCCGCCTGCGACACGATCCGCGCAAGCCGACTTCACTCAGCACAGATTCGATTCTCACGCTGCACGTCGATGCGCGCGATACCGTCTGGGTCGGCACGCAGGGCGGCGGTCTCGATCGCGTCATGGGCTCGTCGCTCGAGCCGGCGGGCATCCGCTTCGTGAACGTATCGCAGGCGGACGGCCTTCCCAACAACACCGTGTACGGCATCCGCGCGGATCGCCGCGGAAACCTCTGGTTGAGCACCAATCACGGCCTGGCGCGGCTCGATCCGCGCAGTGGCGATGTGCGTGTGTACCATCGCAACCAGGGTCTGCAGGGAGAGGAATTCAACTTCGGCGCGCACTTCGCGACGCCGGCAGGCGAGCTGCTGTTTGGCGGCTTGAACGGCTACAACGCGTTCTTTCCGGATCAGCTGCGTTTCAACTCCGCGCCGCCGCCCGTAGTGCTGACTTCACTGATGAAATTCAACCGGCCGTTCGACGTGGGCGTGCCGAGTGATCGCATCGAAACCCTGCATCTCGGTCATCGCGATGACTTCGTGACGTTCGAATTCGCGGCGCTCGATTTTGCGTCACCCCGAACCAACCGCTATCGCTACAAGCTCGAAGGCTTTGATCCCGACTGGATCGACGCGGGCGCACGCCGCAGCGTCACTTACAACAGCCTGCCGGGCGGCTCTTATACCTTGCGCGTCAGCGGCGCGAATATGGATGGTTCCTGGAGCACCAATCCCCTCGCGATCGCACTCAAAGTCGATGCGCCGCCGTGGGCGTCGTGGTGGGCGCGAGCAATCTACGTGACGCTCGCGGGCCTGTTTGGATGGCTGTGCTGGGTGGCGCATCGCCGCTCGCTCGAACATGAAGAGCGCACCACACGCCGTCTCGAAGAGCAGGTCGAGCTGCGCACCCGCGAGCTGGCCGAGCGCAACAGGGAGCTCGAGCGCGTGAACCGCCGGCTCGAGGAAGTGAGTTTGTCAGATCCGCTGACCGGGCTCGGCAATCGCCGCTCGCTCGTGCAGGCGATGCCGCGCCTCGTCGCCACTTCGTCCCAACACGCCAATCGCATGACCTTGATGCTCGTGGACCTCGATCGCCTCAAGCCCATCAACGATGAGCATGGGCACGAAGCGGGCGACCAGGTGTTGGCGCAAGTGGGCAGCATCCTGCTCAACAGTCTGCGGGATACAGACAAGGTCGTGCGCTGGGGCGGCGATGAATTCGTGATCGTCAGCACGGGCACAGATCTCGATGGCGCCGCGCTTCTCGCTGAGCGTATCCGGGCGGCCGTGGCCGCGAAACGCTTTCGCGTCTCCAGCTCACTGCTGGTGCGAACGAGTTGCTCGATTGGCTTTGCGTGCTATCCCTTTGTGCCGCTCACGAATTCCATGACGTGGGAGGAGACTTTGAGCATCGCCGATATGGCGCTGTACCGTGCCAAGGCGGCGCGTAATGCTTGGGTCGGCTGGAGCGGCACGGCTGCCGCCGCCAACATCTCAGACTTCACCAAGCTGTTGGAAAAAGATGCGGGTGACGCGCAGCGCAGGGGATTGCTCGAAACGCGAGGCTGCGGCGTGACTTATGACCACACCATCGAGCTGTTGCTGCGCAAGGGAACGCTCGTCCGCGCGCATTAGCTACTCCGCGTTGGCGCCGACCGCGACCCACGCGAGATCTGAATTTTTCACCGTGTGGGTATCAAACTTGCGTGCCGACGCCGCCATTCGCGTCAGCGCCTGGGACAGCGGCATCGGCGGCGCGGTAACACCCTTCTTCACCTTATGAAAGCGAACCGGGTTGATGCGCGCGACGACGTAGTTGCGCAGATACGGTGACTTGAATCCTTTGGCTTCCAGCTCCTGAGCGATGCGCTTCACCTGGCCGTCGATTTCCAGCAGCCGCGATGCGTAGCCTTCCCGCTCACGCAGGCTGACCGGCAGGCCACGGTCGCTGAAGCGATCCACCTTCTTCAGGAAAGAGCTGTAAGCGCCGCCGGCGAAGCGCGGGGTCTTCTCATACACCACGCCGAGTGTCAGCAACTCGGGCGCCTCGAATTCCGCGGTCAGCTCCGACTCGCGCATCGTGCCTTTGCGCTTCGCGAGGCTGCGCGCCATGCGGATGACTTCGAGGCTGCGATCCTTGAGGTTGTGCGCCTTCTCGGTGTTGAGCGCGAGAATGCGATACGCGAGCGTTTCGTTGGGAGAGATCAACGCGGTGATCTGCTTCAATCCCAACACTTTGGCGGCGGCGAGGCGATGCCGGCCGTTAGGCGTCCATAAGCGGCCGTCTTCACCGCGCACGACGATGAGCGGATCGAGAAACGCCGCCGTCTCGTCAATCTTCTGCGCCAGTCGCTTCGCATGCGTGGGCGAGAGATCTCGCTGGAACGGCGTGGGCTGCACCGCGCCCAGCGGCAACGAAGCCAACAACAAGGCGCGTCCTCCTAACGGCTCGCGATAGGCACCGATCGCCGCGCCGCCGGCCTCCCGAACGAGCGTGGCGAGCGGCTCGATCTCAGGCGCATCGAGCGTGAGCACGACTTCGTCTGCATTCAGACCGCGGCTGACGCGTCCGGGAGCGAGCTTGCCGCGACTCTTCTTGCCGCGAGCCGCGGATGTTTTCGCGGAGCGTTTGGTTTTTGCCGAAGCTTTGCGAGTAGCCATGAGCGATAAGGTGCCGCGTGGAGGCTTCATCGTAAAGCCTCTTGTGGGAGAATCGCCGGCCCCGTGAGGCGCGGGGCCCAGTGTGAGCAGGCACATCATGAACGATAACCCGACGGCGGAGGTCACCGCTTCGCGGCTCCCCGCGCAGCGCATCGACAAGAACGGTCGCGCGCACGTCGATCAGCGCGCGGTGCTCGCTCTTGCGTTGCCGTTGATGGCTAACAGCGCCGTGCAGCTCGTGTTGAGCCTGACCGATCTGTGGTTCGTTGGAAGAATTTCGACGTCTGCTGTGGCCGCCGTCGGTGCGGTTCACTGGCTCGTGATCGCAGTCATCATGGTGTTGGGAGGTGTCGGCCTCGCAGTGCAGACTGTCGTTGCGCAGTCCTTTGGTGGCCGGCGGTATTACCGCGCATCTCAGGCTGTGTGGACAGCGATGTGGGGTGAGATCTGCGTCGTCCCGCTCTTCATTCTCGTCGGTGTATCAGGAACGTTCTGGCTGACACCGTTCGGTTTCGCCCCTGATGTCAAGGAGCTGGCATCTGAGTTCTGGTTGCCGCGTGTGGCTGGCGCGTCGTTCGGCGGGGCGTTGTGGGCGATGCTGGGATTCTTCAACGGCATCGGCCGCCCACGCGTCACTGCGATGGTGATGATCGTCGTTGCGATGACCAACGTCGTGCTGAATCAGCTCTTCATCTTTGAATTCGATTGGGGCATTGCCGGATCAGGCTGGGCGACCACCTGTGCCCAGGCTGTTGGTTTCGCGCTGGCGGTATTTCTTTTTACACGCCAACAGTATCGGCGCCAGTTTCGCTCGCATCTGACGTGGCGCCCGCATCTCGGCCGCCTGCTCAGGCAATGGCGCCTCGGCCTGCCGATGGGCCTGTTGTATGCCGCGGATCTCATGGGATTCGCCATGTTCCAGATGATGCAGGTTCGCCTCGGCACGGTGGACGGCGCGGCGACGCAGATCGTCATCATGCTCACCTCGCTTGCTTACATGCCGGGGTTTGGTATTGCGCAGGCGGGCACGACGCTCGTGGGACAGTCCATCGGCGCGGGTGATCGCAAGTGGGCCATGCGTGTTGGCACGCGGGTGATCGCGCTCGCCGCGTGTTACATGGGTGGCATCGGCGTGCTGGTCGCGTTGACCGGGCAATGGCTGTTGCCCATCTTCACCGGCTCGCACGATGTGGAAGCGGCACAGGCCGTGGCGCTCGGCACGAAGCTTCTCTGGCTTGCCGCTGCGTATCAGTTCTTCGATGGCCTGAATCTGGGCAGCGGTATGTGTCTGCGCGGTGCGGGGGATGCAGCGGTGCCGGCTGCATTAGTACTCGCGCTGTCGTGGCTGGTGTTCGTGCCCCTCGCGCACATGTTTACGTTCGAGGCGGGGCAGGGGTGGTTCAGCTTTCTGCCGCAGTTCGGGTGGGGCGCCTTCGGTGGCTGGGCGGCCGTCGACATCTACATCATGCTGCTGGGCCTGATGTTGTTGGTGCGCTGGCGCTCGGGCGCCTGGCAGAAAATCAGGATCTGACGATCAGCCCGCGCGAGCGGTGCGTGCCGAGCGCCCGGTCAGCGCGAACTCGATGGGGATCATGACGAGTGCGCGCTGGGCAGCGCCGTTCTGAATATAAGGACGAAACAACGCGCGAAACACAGCCTGGCGAGCGGCTTCATCGAGGCGGGGATGGCCGCTCGACTGATGCACTTCGATCTGGCGCGCATGGCCGGCTTCGTCGATCAGGACTCGCAGAACGACGAGGCCTTCCTCGCGCGAGCGACGCGACTCGGCGGGATAACGTGGCTGCGGCGCTTCGACGTAGGCCACATCCGTAATCATTTTCGGCATGGACTGCGGAGCGGCGACCGGCGCGGACGCCGGAGCAGGCGGCGCCGCCGACATCGTGATTGCCGTGGGCGCCGGCGTTTCTGTCGGGATCTGCACAACCGGCATGTCGAGCGTTGGCAGCTTCGCCTGCATGAGATCTGGTGCGGGCGGCTTGGGCGGCGTGAGATCCGCAGTGACCTCGGAAAGAATCTGCGCTTCGATGGGCGGGGCTTCAATGAAGGCCGTAACTGGCGACCAGCGCGTCAGTGCGAAAAAGAGAGCGATATGCCCCCCAATCAGCGCCAGCATGAGACCGCCGCGAGGCAGGCTTCTTTGCGCAAGAGCAGCACTGTACGACATGGATCGACTCACTCCGGACCAACCTCGACGACGGGAGGTCGCAGTATAGGGCAAACAAGAACGATTCGCATTGGAGTTCGTAGGCGAGAGTGTGCCGCAACGCCGACCGGAAGGCGAGATGTCTGTCCGCGGAGAAAGCTAATGTAAAAACAAGGAGTTCGCCGGCGGCGGGGGCGGGGCAGCCGCACTTTCCGAGCTCAGTGATGCGCGGCGCCGGAGACGTATTGCCGGCTACGGGCGCGGCAGCCCGCAGTTTCCGAACTCGGTGGTGGGGTAGACGGAGATTTCGCAGCGCGCCGTGGCGGAAGCCACTTACTGGGACGCCACTTTGATATGTGGGATGCCAGTGAACGAGCACGCGACGTGCTGATGGCTCCCAGCCGAAAAGTGCGCCCGGCAGGGCGACAACGCGCCTTACTTAGCCCGTAACGCCCATCCACCGCTCGAGTTGCTCGATGCGGTTTCGACTTACGCTGAGTTGCGTGCCGCTCTTCAGGCGCACCGCGTAGTCGCCACCCGGATCGCGGAGCAGGGCGTCGATCTGATCCAGCCGCACGATCACCGAGCGATGGATGCGGAAAAACTTCGCCGGATCGAGACGGCCTTCGAGCGTCTGCATGCGCTCGCGAATGACATGAGTTCGTCCGCCCGCGTGCAGCTCTGCATAAGGACCGCTCGCCGTGATGTATTCGATCTGCTCCACCGGAACGACGCGCACCTGTCCGCGCATCTCGACGGCGATGCGTTCCAGATAACCGCTCCTGGCACCGTCCCCGGTCGCAGCGGTGAGAGGTACGGGCGACTCTGAGATGACTGGCCCGGCAGCAGCGCGCGCGGGAACACGTCCACCCTGTTGCAACATGGAGATCAGCTCTTCCGTCATGCGGCTGACTTTCTCGAGATCGATCAGCCGACGCGCACGCGCGATGGCCTGCTCGAACCGCTCGTCATCGAACGGCTTGACGAGATAGTCGATTGCCGCGAGATCGAAAGCCTTGAGCGCGTAGTGATCGAACGCCGTGACGAATATGGTGGCCGGCATGCCTTCGGCGCCGAGTGCGTGAACAACGTCGATGCCGGTCTTGCCGGGCATCTGCACGTCAAGAAACACCAGATCCGGCTTCAGCTTCTGAATCGCGGCGATGGCCGCGTCGCCGTTGTCGGCGGTGCCGACGATCTCGACATTCTCTTCGTGACGAAGCAGATCTTCCACGCGCTGACGCGCCAGGGCTTCATCGTCGACGATGAGTACGCGCAGGGTTTTCTGTGACGTCACGTCAGGCACTCGCGGCGACGCCCGCTGTGTGCAGATCCGCGCGGGTGTGGTACGGCAGGGTGACTTCCGCTATGACGCCGCTTGGCGGATTAGGCCGCAAGACCAGCGTCTGATCCGATCCATACATCTGCACGAGGCGCGCGCGGGAGTTGGTGAGCCCCACGCCGGATTCCGTGCGCAGATCGGTATCTGATAACTCAGGGCCGTTGTCGCGCACGCCTAGCACGAGCCGCTCGCCCTCACGCCGGGCATAGATCGTGATTCGCCCGACATCATTGATCTTGCTCACGCCGTGTTTGATGGCGTTCTCCACCAGTGGCTGCAGGATCAGATTGGGCACGAGCGCATGGCTCGCTTCCATGTCGATCTGGCGCTGGATCTCGAGCCGCCCCTGGAAGCGGATCTGCATGATTTCGAGATAACGCTGGATGAACGTCATCTCCTGCTCGAGCGGCACTTCCTGTTCTTCCGCGCCTTCGAGCGTGGTTCGAAGGAGCTCGCTCAATCGCGCGATCATGCGTCGCACGCCGCGTGGGTCGCGCTCCACCAGCGCCGACACCGCATGCAGCGTGTTGAACAGAAAATGCGGATTGAGCTGGCTGCGCAAAGCCGCCAGCCGCGCATCGGCGAGCTGTGCCTGAAGTTGCGCGGCCTCCGCATGGAGCCGAATCGCTTCCTCGCGGCGCGCGTGATAACGCAGCGAATATTCGCGGGCGAGGCCCGCCGCCAACACTGCTACATAGATCAGAAACTCGTTGAGAAACCACACCCGCACGATGCGTTCAAAAGTATCAGGACGGGGTGGCAGGCCACGCGGCAGAAAGAAGATGTCGGCGCGCAGCCAGTTCGTAAAGAGATCGACGCCGACCGCCATGACGAGACCCGCGACGAGAAACAGCGCGAGGCGCCGTCCCCAGTTGATCTTTTCGAGCGGGAAGCGGTTCGCCAGCCAGAAAACGAAGGGAGTCGCCAACGCCCAGACGTAACTTTCCGCAAACGAAAGGGTAACGGGTGCCAGAGGCAGCACGTGCAGGCCGCGTCCGCGCGCGTCCAGCAGGGCATTGGCCGTCGTCAGGAGCGCGATGAATGTCCAAAAGCCGAAGGTGAGCGCAAGCTCACGGCGACTCAGCGGAACGCGATCGTTGGGCGTGTCGGTTGGGGTGACGCTGACGGTTGTCGGCGTGGCGGGACCTTCCATCCGGGAAGAATAGGGAGCCCGCTCCCATACCGCAAAGGACTCGTGCTGAGCTGCACGTGCCGGGGTATCAGCTGCACCGCTGGGGCGATCAGCTGCCGGGGATCGGCCTCGCGATCTTCGGGCCCGCGTCATACACGCTAGTCAGCTCGACCTTGGGAATGTTGTTGCGACCGCCTACGACCGATCGGATGATGAGCTGCCGCCCATCGGGCGACAGGGCATAGCGCTCGACGACATCCGCGCCGGATTGCGGCCGCACTTCGATGACAAATTCGCGGTCATGCCAGCCGGATCGCTGATCGGCCACGCCGCCACGAACGGATACGACGCTCTCCCCACCGAACGCATACCGGCGCCTGGAATTGCCGTATTCCATGGATATTCCATTCGCGCTCTGCTCGATGGTCAACGAATCGCCGCGTTCCGCGTTCGAGGTGAGCACATGCTCAAGCGCGCGCCATTCGAACTGCCCCGGACCCATCATGCGGGCAAGCTCCCGCGTGCTGTCTTCGCGACCGCCACCGGGGGGCCCACTACCGCCTCCAGCGCCGCGATCGCGGGCGGGATTGCTTCCGCCAACCGGCCCGTCGTCCTCATCGGGAAAATCAGGATCGCCCCAGCGAGAGCCGCCGCGTCGCGGTTTGGGACGCAGCGCCTCGAGAGCTTTCCTCGGATCGTCACTCGCGGCGCGATTGAGCCGCCACGTGCCGGCAAGATTGACGCCCGTCGGCGTGTCTGGCGACAACTTGCCGACGCCGCCGCAGGCGCAAACCAAAGTGGCGATGGCTGCCCAGGGCAGCCATTTTGCGGCGCGAACCGCTACAGACCTCAGCATTCCGTCCCTTTCCGTTCTCGCGGTCCGCGCCCCGATGTTGCTGACCTAACTGCGCGGAGCAGCGGCCTGCGTTTGCGGCACGGGAAATTTAGCAAAGATCAGTCCGACCGCCTCATTGATGGTCGGCTGCGGATTATCCAGCACTTTATCCGTCACACGGCCTGCCGCCGAGCCGCTCCACACGAGCTCCTTGCGCACGCTGTCGACCAGGTCGACGGTCAGCGTGCCGTTGGTCACCGTGCGAACGTCAGTGTCGTATATCCCGGCGTTCCATGCATAGCCGCGACGCCAGCCCCAGCCATAGCCAATGCCGACGTTGGGACGAGTGGTACCCTCCACTTTGTCTTTGGTCATGACGTTGAAGTTGACGAGCAGATCAGGATTCGTGGCGGCCTGAGTGTAGCCGCGCTCCTGCATCTCGCGATCTACGGCGTCCCGAATGTAACGAGTCGTGAGCGTGGTGTAGCCCGCGGACTTGTCGGTATCGGGGTGCTCCATATAGCCGTATGTCTTGTAGCGAGCCAGATTGAGATCGGGAGCACTCTGCGTGCGGATCTTCGGCTGCGTCTGACATGCAGCCAACAGTACAACCAGGCTCGCTGCCGCCGCATAACGAGCCCATGTCTTGTGGGAACTGGGGCGCATGGAAGAGTCCTTCATGTTGGGATTGGGATGGCGATTCGACCGCGGCGCGAGGGCTTAAGTTCAAGTCTGGCGGACGCGACACTTTGGGGTATACGCCCGTGCAATTCGTGACGTACCGGGAACGTTGCCGCCGGGCCGCAGACTAAGATCATCGAAACGAGGGCGATCACGCTTCATGAAACGCACGTCTATCATTATTGTTGCCTTGATTATCGCAGCAGTGCTGGGTATTCAGGCTTATCGCCACTTCAGCAAAGAGAAAGAGCCTCCCTATCGCTTCATGACGGTGGAGCGCGGCGACATCGAGGCCAAGGTGTCGGCCACCGGAAAGCTGAGCGCCGTCACCACGGTCGTCGTCGGTACCCAGGTGTCGGGCAAGATTGTGGAGATTCTGGCGGACTTCAATGATCGCGTGAAAAAAGGTCAGCTCGTCGCGCGCGTCGACCCCACGCTGACTGAACAGAATGTCCGTGACGCACAAGCCGGGCTCGAGCGCGCCCGCGCGCAGCTGGAACAGGATCAGCGCGAATACGATCGCAGCAAACAGCTCTTCGACCGCAAGGTGCTCACCGAGATCGAATTCAACACGGCGAAATATGCGTTGGCGATCTCGCAGGCAAATGTGAAATCCGCGCAGGTCGTGCTGGACCGCGCGCGCCAGAATCTTGCTTATACGACGATTTTTGCGCCTATCGACGGCGTGGTCGTGGAGCGCAACGTGGATGTGGGGCAGACGGTTGCCGCAAGTTTGTCCGCTCCGCAGCTGTTTCTGATCGCCAACGATCTCGCGCAGATGCAGATTCTGGCGTCGGTGGATGAGAGCGACATCGGCGCCATCAAACAGGATCAGCCGGTGCGGTTCAGCGTGCAGGCGTATCCGAATGAGAGTTTCACCGGCACGGTCAAACAGGTGCGGCTGCAATCGACGACGACGGAGAACGTAGTCAACTATACGGTGGTCGTCAGTGTTTCCAATCCGACGGGGCGGTTGTTGCCCGGCATGACGGCGACTCTGGAGTTTGTGACCGGCTCGGCGTCGAACGTATTGATGGTGCAGAACGCGGCGCTACGCTTTCGTCCTACGGAAGAGATGATGGCGCAGGTGCGCGACAAGTTGCAGAAGTCGGGCCGCCGTCCTGGCGAGGCGGTGGCCGGGGAAGACGGTGCTCCGGGTGGAGAACTAACATCCAACACGGAGGCGGGCGGCGCTGCGAATGGTGAGCGCCGTGGTAACGCCGGCGCCGCAGCCGGTAGTCGTGCATCGACCGCAAGTGAAGCGGGCACAAATTTCGGCGGTGAGCGTAATGCGCGAGCGAATGGAGGTGGCGGTGGCGCCGCTGCCGGCGGCCGTGAAAGTGGTGTTGGTCCGGGCGGTAATGGCGTGGGCGGAGGTGCCGGGCCCGGTGCTGGAGCAGGCGCGGCCAGCGGCCCGCGTTTCGGCAATCGCCGTGCGAACTCGGTAATGCTCTGGCATCTCGATGAGGCGGGCGAGCTTGCCGTCGCGCGTGCTCGCATCGGTCTTACAGACGGCCAGCGAACCGAGATTCAGGGTCGTGATATCAAGGAAGGGATGCAGGTCATCATCGGCGTGACGCAGTCTTCCGAGCCGAAGACCGGCACCAATCCGTTCCAGCCGCAGGCTCCGGGCGGCGGTCAGGCGCGTCGGCCTGGCGGATTCTGATCATGAGCGAAGCAGATTCCACCGACGTCATTCGCGTAAGCGGCGTGACCAAGGTGTATCGCATGGGTCAGAACGACGTGTATGCACTGCGCGGCGTGGACATGACTGTGCGCCGTGGCGAGATGATCGCGATCATGGGTGCGTCCGGCTCGGGCAAGTCCACGCTCATGAACATTCTTGGCTGTCTCGATCCGCCCACCGGCGGCGAGTATGTGCTCGATGGACTGCGCGTCAACGGCCTCTCGGCAAACCAGCTCGCGGACGTGCGAAATCAGAAACTCGGTTTCGTGTTCCAGGGTTTCAATCTGCTCGCGCGTACCAGCGCGCTCGAGAACGTGGAGCTGCCCCTGCTTTACGACCGCACCGGCAAGCACGATGCGGACACGAAAGCACTCGCCGTCCGCGCGCTCCAGAAAGTGGGATTAGGCGAGCGCTTGGACCACCAGCCCAGCGAGCTCTCAGGCGGCCAGCAACAGCGTGTCGCCATCGCGCGCGCGCTCGTAACACAGCCCACGCTGCTGCTCGCTGACGAACCGACGGGAAATCTCGACAGCCGCACGTCCATCGAGATCATGGTGCTGTTCCAGGAGCTGAACGATCAGGGCATCACCATCCTGATCGTCACGCACGAGCCGGATATTGCCCAGTACGCACGCCGCATCGTCGAGGTGCGCGACGGCCGCATCATTCGCGACGAGGCCGTGAAGAATCGCCACAGCGCCGCCGCGGATCTCGCGGCCTATAACAGTGCCCAGGCGGTGGCTTCATGAAAAGCTCCGTGCTCATCAAGGTGGCGACGCAGAGCATCCTGAGAAACAAGATGCGCACGCTGCTCACCATGCTCGGCATCGTGATCGGCGTCGGCGCGGTGATCGTGATGGTGGCGATCGGCACCGGTGCGCAGTCGAGCATCGAGAAGCAGATCAGCAGCCTCGGTACCAACATGATCTTTGTGCTGCCGGGCGCGAGCGGTGCAGGCGGCGTGAACCAGGGTGCCGGCACGTTCAACCGACTCACCGTTGAAGACGCCGAAAAGCTGGAGCGCGAAACAACGCTGCTCTCGGCCGTCTCGCCCGTGAGCACCACCAACGTGCAGGCCATCAGCGGCAATGGTAACTGGCGCACGCGGATCAATGGGGTCTCCACCGATTATCAGACGATTCGCGACTGGCCGCTGGCGAACGGAGTTTTCTTCAGCGACAACGATCAGCGCGGCATGCGCAAGGTGGCGGTGTTGGGAAAGACTGTCGCCGAAGCGTTGTACCCCGATATGGACCCGGTCGGTCAGCAGATTCAGCTCCGCAGCGTGCCGTTTACCGTAATCGGCGTGCTTGCGCCAAAAGGTCAGCAGTTCGGCGGCATGGATCAGGACGACATCGTCATCATTCCTTACACGACGGCACGGGCGCGTCTCAAGGGCGGCACGCGCATCGCGCAGATTCTGGCGAGTGTCTCCAATCCGGACGATGTTTACGAAGCGCAGGACGAGATGCGCGCCATCATGCGCGAGTCGCACAAACTCGGCGAAGCGGACGACGATGACTTCACCATCCGCAATCAGGACGAGCTCGGCGAAGCCGCGCAAAGCACGACGAAGATCATGACGGCGCTGTTGGCGACGGTCGCGTCGATCTCACTGCTCGTGGGCGGCATCGGCATCATGAACATCATGTTGGTTTCCGTGACGGAGCGCACCCGCGAGATCGGCATTCGCATGGCCATCGGCGCCCGCGGCTCCGACGTGCTGACGCAATTCCTCGTGGAGAGCATCGTGATCAGTGTGTTAGGAGGCGTGTTGGGCATCATTCTCGGCTATGTCAGTGCCGACATTCTGGGGCGGGTGACTGGATGGGTGACGGTCACGCCTCCGCAGACTGTTCTCGTCGCCGTGGGCTTCTCCGCCGCGGTTGGAATTTTCTTCGGCTTCTATCCGGCGCGGCAGGCCGCCGCGCTGAACCCGATTCAGGCGTTGCGATATGAATAACTCGTGGCAGGCGCGTAATGTGGTGCGTGCGCTGATCTCGGCGGCGACGCTGAGTCTGGCTTCGCAAGGCGCGGTGGCCCAGCAGCCGGTCGAATCGAATCCGCCGGTCGTGGCGCCCGTTCCCGGCTCACGCATCATCAGTTTTCGGGACGCCGTGAAAATCGCGCTCGACCAGAACACGACGCTGCGTCAGGCGCAGAACGCCACCCAGCAGGATCAGGTGGCGATCGAAGACGCCCGCAATCAGTTTCTGCCGGACCTCAGCGCAAGCAGCGGCACGTCGCATAATTTTGGCCGCGACTTCGACGAGGGCGAAGGGCGCGTTATCAACAGTGACACCCAGTCGTTCACCGTTGGAGTGAACTCCGGGGTGACGCTGTTCAACGGCTTTGCCAATACCGCCTCACTGCGCGCGGCGCGTTTGGGCGGCGAGGCCGGCGAGAAAGATCTGAAGCGCACTCGGGAAACCATCGCGTTCACGGTCGCCGCCAACTTTCTTGCGCTTATTCAACAGCAGGAGCAGCTGCGCGTGCAGCGCGAGAATCTGACGGCCGAAGCGGCGTTGGAGCAGCAGATTCAAACTTATGTGGATGCGGGTGCGCGCACCATTGCTGATCTTTATCAGCAGCAGGCCGCACTGGCGAGCGCGCGCTTTGCGGTCGTGGAAGGAGAGCGTGCCACGGAGCTGGCGAAGGTTGACCTCATGCGGACGTTACAGCTCGACCCTGGTGGCACGTATGAGTTTGAAGCACCGCCTGCCAACATCGAGAACGCGGCGGCCGTGCGTTATCAGCTTCCGGAGCTGCTGGCGGCGGCGTCCCGGCAGCGCGCCGATCTGAGCGCGGAAGAGACGCGTATCGCTGTGGCCGAGCAGAATATTCGCGTGGCGCGATCGTCCCGCTGGCCGCAGGTGAGCATGAACGCCGGTTATAGCAGCTCTTATAACAGTGGCTCGGACTTCGGATTTTCAGACCAGCTCGATCAGCAGCGCGGAGGTTCTGTCGGGGTAGGCGTTTCTGTACCGTTGTTTGATCGCGGGAATACGCGAACGGCAACACGCCGGGCTGAACTGCAGGCGGACAGTCAGCGCATTTTCCTGGAGACAGTACAGCAGGACGTAGGCACTCAGGTGCGCAGTGCTTTCCTGGACTTCCAGGCTGCCCAGCAACAACTGGAAGTGGTCGAAGCGCAGGTTCGCGCCGCCGAGCGCGCATTAGAAGCCGCGCAGGACCGCTATTCCGCCGGGGCTTCCACGTTAGTGGAGCTATCGCAATCGCGCGCCGCTAACGTGCTGGCCGCAAGCAATCTGGTCAGCGCGCGTTACAACCTGCTCTTCCAGCGCGTGCTGGTCGACTATTACGTTGGCAACCTGAATCCCGACCAGCTCGCCGGGCTTTAGCGTCGCGGCGAGCTTACTTACCGAGTTGCGACGCCTCACGCGCGAGCGCTTCGATCTTGCCCCAGTCTTTGCCAGCTAATGCATCTGCGGGCGCGAGCCACGAGCCACCCACGCAGAGCACATTAGGCAGATCGAGAAATGACTTCGCGGTCTGCAGGCTGATACCGCCCGTCGGGCAAAATCTGACATCCGCAAACGGTCCCGCCAGGGATTTCAGCATCGGAATGCCGCCCGCCGCGGTGGCAGGAAAAAACTTGAAGCAGCTATAGCCAGCGGCTAGGCCCGCCATGACATCCGAAGCGGTAGCGACCGCCGGAATGTAAGGAAGCGTTGACGATGCGCCCGCGCTCAGCAACTCCGACGTGGCGCCCGGAGAAATGGCAAAGGACGCCCCCGCGCGCTGCGAAGCTTCCAGATCCGCAGGGGACAGCACCGTGCCAGCGCCAACGCAAATCTCAGGAACCGCCCTGGCGATCGCCTCGATCGCTCGCAAGGCAGCCGGCGTGCGCAACGTCACTTCGATTACCCGAATGCCGCCGCGAAGGAGGGCTCGCGCCAGGTCCACGGCAACACCTGCATCTTCGATCACCACCACCGGCATCACCGGTGAAAGTCGCAGGATGTCTTCAACAACAGATCGCGTATTCATAAAAAATGTTACCGCTTGACGGCGAAGCCTTTGTCCGCCACGAGATTCTGAATTTCAGCCACATCAACGAGGTTGAAGTCGCCATGGATCGAATGTTTGAGCACGGCGGCCGCCACGGCGAAATCCAGCGTCGCCTGGTCATCCATCCCCGTGAGCAAGCCATGCAGAACGCCGGCGGCGAATGCATCTCCACCGCCGATGCGATCCACGATAGGTGTGAGCGAATAGGCCCGGGTGCTCGTCAGCTTCTCGCGCGACATCATCAGTCCGGAGATTTCATGATGATCGACACTGTGCTGAACCCGCTGCGTGGCCGTGATGCGCTTCAGATGTTTGAACGTCTTGAAAGCATGCTCGGCCGCAAACCGGAACCGGCTCTCGCCATCCGCGCCCTCGGCCGCTTTTGCGCCAAGAATCAATGCGATATCGCGATCATCACCGAACAGCAGGTCCGCCTCATCTAATAGCTGACGCAGAATGGCCGGGCCGTCGCCGTCCCACGCTTCCCAGAGCTTCGCCCGATAGTTGCAGTCGAAGGATACTGACAATCCCTTCGCGCGAGCCGCACGCACGGCGCGCAAAGCTGCCTCTGCAGACTTCGGGCCCAAGGCCGCGGTGATGCCAGAAACATGAAACCACTGCGCTCCGGCGAGGGCGTGCTCCCAATCGATGAGGCCAGGCTCGGCGAGCGCGAAGGCGGAATCCGCCCGGTCATACAACACTTCGGAAGGGCGGTGGCCCGCACCGACAGACAGGAAGTAAAGGCCGACCCGTCCCGTGGTCGTCAGCACGACGTCATTTGTCTCCACGCCATAACGGCGCAGCTCACCCGTGCAGGCGTGCCCCAGCGGGGTGGCCGGCACGACGCTGACCATGGAAGCGGAATGTCCCAACTGGGCGAGGGATACGGCGACATTGGCCTCGGCCCCCCCGACATACACCTCGAGTCGCGGACTCTGGAGCAGCCGTTCCCGGGCGGGAGCGGTCATTCGTAACAGCAGCTCACCGAAACAGACCACGCGCTGCTTCATTCGTATTGTCCTCGCAACGGCACTTTCCAACCTCCAAGGGGGCGGAGCAAACCGGCTTGTTTGTCTCCAGGGGATTTTGCTACGCTCAATGTCACCGGTGTCATGGGGCGATTCTAGAGGATGTACACCGCGTCACAACCCGCAGGGCCCCTTTGTGGATCCCCGCGAGACGCAAGTCTCGGTCGTGGAAACCACACAGCACTGCAGGCGCGGCTTTCAAAATAAGACGACGGCTGGCTGCCCGGATACCCGGCGCGCTCGGACTGTCGTGGCGACCATAACGCTCTGCTGCATACCCGGTTTTTGGCTTTGACGAAGTTGAGGAGTCTGGGGCAAGCATTTCCGATCGGTAGAGGGGGCGTAATGAAGACTCGTCTGCGATTTAACCAGATCGCGCAATTTTCCAGCGCTGCAATGCTGACGTTCGTCAGCAGCAGCCTCATTCCCATTTTTGCACAGGAGGCCACCGGGGCTGGCGCTTCTGATGAGGGCGTCGCGGAGGTGATCGTCACCGGCTTCCGCGCCAGCCTGAACCAGGCGCTCGACGACAAGCGAACCGCCATCGGCGCGATCGACGCGATCGTGGCCGAAGACATCGCGGACTTTCCCGACCTGAACCTCGCTGAATCCATTCAGCGCGTTCCCGGCGTGTCGATCAACCGGGATGGGGGCGAAGGTCGTCAGATCTCCGTTCGCGGCCTGGGGCCGCAGTTCACGCGTGTGCGCATCAACGGCATGGAGGCAATGAGCAGTACGGGCAGCACCGACCAGTCCGGCGGCAACAACCGTGACCGCTCGTTCGACTTCAACGTGTTTGCGTCCGAGCTGTTCAACTCCATCACCATTGGCAAAACATCTGCCGCGGAAACGGAAGAGGGCTCGCTCGGCGCGACCGTCGATCTGAGTGTGGCCCGGCCGTTCGATTACGACGGCTTCAAGCTAGCCGCCGGCCTGCAAGGTGCTTACAACGATTTGTCAGAAGACACCAATCCTCGCGCCAGCATGCTCATCAGCAACACGTTTGGTGAGGGCAAGTTCGGTGCGCTGCTGTCCGTGGCGTATACGGATCGCAGCTTGGTCGATGAGGGCACCAGCACGGTACGCTGGCAGCAGGGTCCGGCAAACGTCAATGCGACGTTGCCCAACGGACAGTCGGCGCAGGTCAACTCGATCAAGCTGGCCCCGGGATTCACGACTTATAGTCAGCAGCAGGTCAACAGCGCCTTTCATCCGCGTATCCCGCGTTACGATGCTTATACGCATGAGCAGGAACGCCTAGGTGTTACGAGCTCCCTGCAGTTCCAGCCTGCCGAAGGCACGCTGTTCACGTTCGACGCGCTGTACGCCAAGCTCGATTCGGAGCGCGACGAAGCGTTTCTCCAAGCCCCGGTTTTCAGCAGCGACGGCGCCTCCGGAATCGGTGGAGTCACGATGCGTGACGGCTTCATCGATGCGAATGGCAGCCTCGTCTATGGCGTGTTCGATGGCGTGGATATCCGGTCCGAACAGCGTCATGACGAACTGACAACGGAATTCACCCAGTTCACCCTGGACGGCGAACATGCTCTGACGGATACCCTCTGGCTGCACGGCATGGTCGGCACGTCGAAGTCTGAGTTCGATAATCCCATCCAGACGACGATGCTGTTCGACGCAAACAACATTGCGAACTACAGCTACGACTATCGGCAGGACAGTCGGCGGCCGATCATCACTTACGGTGCAACGAACGTGGAAAACCCTGCTGCGTGGACTTTGACGCAGATTCGCCTGCGCCCGCAGTCGACGGAGAACACGTTCGATAACGCGGCATTCGACGTGACCTGGCAGGCAAACGACACCTTCACCTTCAAGGCCGGCGCGCAATACAAGAAGTTCGAGTTCGAGACAACCGAGCTGCGCCGGGGTGGCGAGGTCTGCACTCCGCCCCGTTCCACTGCCGCTAATGGCGAGGCCTGTCTGCCGGCGAACGTAGTCGCCACGCCTATTGCGGACTACAGCAAGCTCATCTCTCTGCAGGGCTCCATCGCGAATGGGGCAACGCCATCGACGTGGCTCGCACCGGATATCGGCAAGGCAGCGTCGCTGTTCAACCTGTACGACCGGTCGGTGTTTCCTCTCGGCACAGCGGCCGCTCTGGCAAACAACTTCGGCGTGAACGAAAAAGACACCGGTGGCTTTCTGCAGACCGATTTTGCCACGGAGCTGCTCGGCCGCTCGCTCAAAGGCAACCTGGGCGTGCGCTACGTGCAGACGAAGCAGGAATCGCTGGGATTCGGTTTCGGCGGTGCGCCCGTAGCGTTGAGACAGGCGCGTACTTACAGCGACACCCTGCCTTCGCTCAATCTCGTGTACGAGCTTACGGATGAGCTGTTGGTTCGCGCGGCGGCGGCAAAGGTGATGACGCGGCCTGGCCTCGTCAACCTGAGCCCCGGTGCAACAGCCGCGGTGACGGGCAACAACAAGACGGTGACCGCGGGCAATCCGAATCTCGATCCGTTCCGCGCGAAGTCTTATGACCTGTCGTTCGAGTGGTATTTCGCACCGGAATCTTTGCTGGGCGTTTCGTTGTTCTATAAGGACGTGGGAACGTTCGTGCAGGTCATTCGGTCGGAAGGGGCGTTCAATACCAACCCGTTCGGTCTGCCGGACAGCGTTGCGGTCGCAGCTTGCGGCACGCTCGTAGATTGCGGTCCGTCGAACACATGGCAGTTCAGCATTCCGGGCAATACGCCTGGCGGTGAGCTGAAGGGCTTCGAAGTCAGCTACCAGCAGCCGTTCAGTTTCCTGCCGGAGCCGCTGAATGACTTCGGTTTCATCCTCAACTACACCTATGTCGACTCACAGGTGAAGTATCTCGACCCGGTGGGCACGGTGATCGTGGAGACGGATCTGACTTTCCTCTCGAAGAACGCCGCCAATGGCACGCTGTATTACGACAACGGCCGGTGGAGCGCACGCGTGTCCGCCGCGTATCGCGATGATTACCTGAATACCGTGCCGGGTCGTAACAACAACGATGTGGAAGGCACGTTGTCGACACTCAACGTCGACTTCTCGGCCAGCTGGTCGGTCACCGATCATTTCGATGTCTCGCTCGAAGGCTTGAATCTTACCGACGAATACAACGATCAGTATGTGAGCTCGACGGGCGATCGCTCGACGTTCTATCACCACACCGGTCGTGAATACATCCTGGGTGTGCGTTACACGTTCTGAGGTCATCAGAATGAAGTATGGGATGCTGTTATCGATGACCGTGCTGTCCGGCCTTTCCGCCTGTGGCGGAAGGGCCGGCGACCCTGTCGTTCCCGATCCGCCCTACGTGGTTCGTCAGGATTCACCCGAAATCATTCGCAAGGAAGCAGGTCCGCACGAAGGCACGGGAGAAACCACGGCCTATCGCTACTTTGACGACGTGCAGGGAGCGAAGCTGATTTTTCGCAAGCGGGCGCTGCATAAGGGCGCCTCCATCGGCCTGCATGCTTTGAGTCATGACGAGGTGTATTACGTCATCAGCGGGCGCGGCGAGTATTTCACGGACAAGAGCATTTACCCGGTGGGAGCGGGCAGCGCTGTCTTCATGCGTGAGGGCGTGCCCGTGGGCATCCGGCAGGTGGGAGAGGAAGATCTCGTGCTCATCGTGGCGTATCCGCCGGCGGAGCACTGAAGAGTTTCTTCGGAGCGGCGTTCTCAGTTACTGCGCGTCGTCGTCAGGATGTCGGTTATTCCTCGCGAGCTGCGTGCCCGCGCCTCTCAGGTGCCCTGCTGCGTGAAAGGCACTTTAGCGAAGAGCTTGCGCTCTTCGCCGCGCGGGTCGTTGACCAACACGGAGGTCGAGTTGATCACCATCGTTTCGCGCGCGGCCAGGGTATAGGGCTTCCATTCAGGCAAGTCGCTGTGGCCTGGATTTCCGGTGCGAGCGAAAGCGATGAAGGCCTCACTCATCTGGGTGGAGACGGCTTGCGCGTCCTCGCCCGTGCCCGTGATGGAGCCCTTCGCAGCGAGATTGCCGAACACCAGAGGAATGTCGAGCGTGTGTGGCGCGCCCCACTTGCCGCCGTCCTGAGGTGACGGCCAGTCGAGCTGGTACACGAACGCCGGCGAATCCTGCTGGGCGCGCAGCTCTGCTTCGATGATGGCTGCTCGCCATGAGCGGCTCGCCGTCGTAGCGGAGAAGAACACATCCGTGGGTGAATATTTTGGATACCAGCGTCGATACTCGGCAACGACGAGATCAGGACTGATATCGACACGCATGTGGTTCGCAAGACGCGCTGGGACATCGTCCCATGTAAGAGAGAACCAGCGCGGATCGTTCGCGCCGATCAGCGATCGCGTTTCATCATGCGTGTTGCCGATCATCATGGGGATGTGAGCGGATAGCGGCGGCGCGTCCGGATAGAACGGGTGCCGTGGCAAGGTACGCTCGTCGAGCACAGGGCCGAAGTACAGCGTTCCCTGGCCGATGACAGGGTCTGTTGCGTTGAGGGCCGTTACGAGGTCCTGCGTTGGCAGTGTCGCGATCTCGTCGACACGCCTCTCAGGCAACTGCAATGCGCCGAGATAAGCCTGGGCACGCTTCGTCGCGTTCAATGGACCGGAGGCAGTGACCTGCTGGCCGCTCATCGTCGCCGCGCGATGAAACAGGCCGGCCGCGGTGGGCATCGCCATCATCGCGGCGATCTTGGCGCCGCCGCCGGATTGTCCAAACACCATGACGTTGTTCGCGTTGCCGCCAAATTCAGCAATGTTTTCACGCACCCAGCGTAGCGAGAGGACGATATCGAGCGAGCCGGCGTTGCCGGAATCCGCGAAGCGCGCATCGCCTAGTCGCGCGAGATACAGATATCCCATCGCTCCCAGACGATGATTGAGCGTCACGACGACCACATCACCGCGCTGGCAGAGTTTCACGCCGTCATACAAAGGATGCGAGCCCGAACCGTGCGCATAAGCCCCGCCATGAAGATAAACCATGACCGGGCGCTTCTTGTGGTCGCGTAATGCGGGGGTCCAGATATTCAGGAAGAGGCAATCCTCGCTGCCCGGTTCTTCGGGCCGGGATTGCGGCGAGGCTGGCCCATACTCGAGCGCATCTTTCACGCCTTTCCAGGCTTCAGGTGCGGCTGGTGGCATGAAGCGCCGAGGCGCTGTGTCCGCCCCGTAGCGTACGCCTTTGAAAACCAACACGCCTGAGTGAGCCGTGCCGCGAACTTTTCCGGCCGCGGTGTTGGCAACAGGAGAGCGCGACGAAGCTGCAGCCGATGTTAATCCGAATGGCAACATGCTCGCTGTTGCCGCGGCCACGGCCGTACCCTGAGCGAGCACCGCGCGCCGACTGATCCCTGCGCCGTGATGAGTCGTCATGAAGCGCCTTTCTCAGCGACGATTTTAGAGACGACGTCGCGGCCTATCGCGGCCCTAACAAAGCCAGGTGCGCAGACTCTCCACCACCGCCGGGCCCTGGTTGTTGTTGAGTCGATCGTAGGCTTCTCCGAGCGCTGCGGTGAAGCGCTTGTCCGCCGCAAACGCGACCGGAAACACCTTTTCCAGTGCAAGGAACAGTGGCAAGTCTGTTGCCGAACGACCCTCACAAGTCGTGCCGATTTCCAACAGCTGCGGCGCCAGAGGGTCTGTCACGCGCTCGCCGCGACTCGCTGCGCGTCGGACGAAGTGCATCCAGGCAGCGAGCGGCACACACAGCCGATCTATGGGCTTCGAGACGACGAGAGAGTCGTGAATCGTGCCGAGCAGCCGGAACGGCAGCTTCTGCGACCCGTCCCATGCGATCTGCGCGAGCGCATGGCGAATGGCGGGATTGTGAAACCGCCGCAGAATCGTCTCGATATAAGCACCGAGATCGAGCCCGCGCGGTGCCTTGATGGTCGGCAGAATGTCACGCGTCATCATCGTGCTTACAAAAGCCGCGAGCACGGGGTCTGCCATCGCCTGCGACACCGTCTCGTATCCCGCAAGCAGACCAACATAAGCAAGTGTGGAATGAGCGCCATTCAGTAGCCGCAGCTTCGCGCGATCATAGGCAGCGACATCGTCTGTGATGGTCACACCGGCGGCGTGCCAATCGGGATGCGGCGAGCCGAAGCGATCTTCGATCACCCACTGCACGAACTCTTCACGCTGCACAGGCCAGCGATCGTGCACGCCCAGGGCCGCGGCGACCTCAGCTCTCAGCGCGTCAGTCGTGGCGGGCGTGATGCTGTCGATCATGGTGCGGGGGAAGGCGACCTTGTTCTTGATCCATTCCGCCAGCTCGGAGTCTTGCACGGCCGCCAGGGAGATCACGGCATTCGCGAGCTTCAGGCCGTTGTCGACCAGGTTGTCGCAGCTGATCACCGTGAAGGGCTCGACTCCCGCCTCGCGTCGCAGCCGCAGTCCTTCAACGAGGTAACCGATGAGGCTCACGGGCGACGAGGGCCTCTCGATATCGCGCCGAATATCAGGATGCGTGAAATCCAGCCGGCCGTTGGCGCCGAGGCAATAGCCCTTCTCGGTGACCGTACTCGTGACCATGTAAGTCGTCGGCGCCTCGAGGCGCGCGAGCACTGCATCGGGCGATTCCGGCGCGACGAGCAATTCCCTGATCGCGCCGATGATCTGATGCGACTTCGTCTGATCGCGAACGGCGATGGTGTACAGGCCGTCCTGCGGAGCGAGGGCATCGCGAACATCCGGGCTGCGCAGCGACACTTCGCAGATGCCCCAGCGCGGATCTGTGCTGAGCACGCGATCGAGGCACCACGCCTGATGCACGCGGTGAAACGCGCCCGGGCCGAAATGGACGACGCCGATCTGTACAGCGTCGAGATCATAACGGGGCACAGCGACGTCGCTGTTGAGCTGGCCCAGCGTGTTGCGAGCGAGATAGTGAGTCATCGGTGCGAGCGGCGCTCCATGTTGCCGGTCATTACAGGGTGACGCCGTTTTTCCAGATGGCGATCTCGCGCTCGTCGTTCGTTTCGTTGCGCGCGAGTTGGCCCGAGGCGGTATCGATCACCAGCTGCAACAGGTTTTCTCCGGCCTGTTCCATGCTGGTGCCGGAGAGTACCGTGCCGGCGTCAAAGTCGATCCAGTGAGGCTTTTTATCATTCAACGCTGAGTTGGACGCAATCTTCAATGTAGGCACCGGAAAGCCGAGCGGCGTGCCGCGGCCCGTTGTGAATAACAACACGGTGGCTCCGGCCGCGACCAGCGCTGTGGACGATACCGCATCATTACCTGGCGCTTCGAGCAATGTGAGACCAGTGTGCGTGACGCGCTCTCCATATCTCAACACCTGTTGCACAGGAGCGTGGCCGCCTTTCTGCACGGCGCCGAGCGATTTCTCCTCGAGCGTCGTGATGCCGCCCGCGATGTTGCCGGGGGAGGGGTTCTCATAGATCGGCTGGTGATGATCGATGAAATACTGTTTGAAATCGTTGACCACCGAGACGATGCCGTCAAAGACCTGCGACGTCGTCGCGCGCTCCATCAACAGATGCTCGGCGCCGAAGATCTCCGGAATCTCCGTGAGAATCGGCGTGCCGCCCGCGGCAGCAACGCGGTCGGCGATGTGCCCCACGAGCGGATTCGCCGTGATGCCACTGAAGCCATCCGAGCCGCCGCACTTCAGGCCAACGGTAAGATCCGCGAGCGGGCAGGGCACACGCACGTCCTGCTCGGCCGCACGCACGAGTTCCTCCAGGGCTTGCAGGCCCTGTTCCATTTCGTCGCCGGAAGCCTGGGCGCTGAACGCACGGAGCCGGGTACGATCTGCTTCTGGAATCTCGGCCAGCAACTTATCAATCTGGTTGGACTCGCAGCCGAGTCCCACGATGAGCACACCGCCGGCATTCGGATGTACGGCGAGTGACGCGAGAATTCGCCGCGTTCTCGAGAGGTCGTCACCTAGTTGCGAGCAGCCAAACTGGTGTGTGAAGGCGTGAATGCCATCGACCCGACCAGCAAACTTCTGTTCGCCGACCCGGGCAAGTCGCTCGGCGGTGCGCGCTACGCAGCCGACCGTGCAAAGAATCCAGATCTCGTTGCGCGTGCCGACCTTGCCGTTCGCGCGACGATAGCCGAGGAATGTTTGTTTGGCGGGCGCATCCCGCGCGAGCGGGACCGGGGCTGAAGCGTCGGCCACGGGGCGGTACAGATACTCGTCCAGCCCGGAGAGGCGGGTCGTCACGTTGTGGGTATGAACGTGCGAGCCTGCGGAAATATCAGTGAGCGCGCGTCCGATAGGCCAGCCAAACTTATGAACCGAAGCATCGGCGAGGATGTTTCGAACTGCGATCTTATGACCTTTCGGCACGGGCTCGCGCACTCTGATCTCGAGCGCGTTTATAGTCAGCACCTCGTCCGCTGCGAGCGGGCGGAGGGCAATAGCGACATCGTCGCGAGAGCTAACATAGTGAACGCCGCGATCGTGCGACGTTGTATCGGTTGACATGCGCGGCCTGGGCCTCGTTTCTTTCCGGGGTTTGCGCGGAATTATGGATCTGGAAACCGGTGTCATTACAGGGCTGCCGGCGACCTTTGTCCAGTGCCCGCGTAGACTGTCTGTGGATGCGGCCAAGCCCGCGTCGTACTGAGGCGTGAGGCATGACACCAGGCAAAAGCGACGACTTGGCTAGCGTACCGGGAGATGACGCGGGAGTGGAGGGCACAGCTCTCCATGTCTCGGGACATTCTGTTGATTCGGGCGCGCCGGAGCTGGCCCGCATGACCATGGCCGGCGGAAAACGCCCCACGATCAATGACATCGCGCGTCTCGCCAACGTCTCGAAGAAAACGGTGTCGCGAGTCATCAACCAGTCGCCGTTTGTCCGTGAAGCCACGCGCGCCAAGATCGACGAAGTCATCCGCCAGTTTGGCTACGCGCCGGACCCGCAGGCCCGCGGTCTCGCCTTCCGTCGCTCGTTTCTCATCGGCCTCGTTTATGACAACCCGAACGCCAGCTTCATCGTCAATTGCCAGGAAGGCGCGCTGGATGCGTTGCGTGGCTCGGGCTTCGAGCTCGTCGTGCACCCCTGCGATCGCAAGAGCGACGATTTCGTTCCAGGCGTACGGCGCTTCATCGAGCGTCAGAAGTTGCACGGGGTCATTCTCATGGCGCCCGTATCTGAAGATCCCGCGCTCGCCAGCATGTTGCGGGAGATTTCCTGCCAGCACGTGCGCATCGCTTCCGTCCAGTTCGATGAAACCTCCAAGGCCGTGGTGTCGAACGATCGTGAAGCCACCGCCGAGGCGGCGGACTATCTGACTTCGTTGGGCCACACCCACATCGGTGTCATTGCCGGTCCTTCGCAGCATCGCTCGGCGCACGAGCGGCTGTCAGGTTTCCTCGGCGCGCTCGAAGCCCGCGGCGTTACGGTGCCGCCCGAGCGCATCGTCGAAGGCGGATACAACTTCGAGTCCGGCGAGAGCTGTGCCCGTGTGTTGCTCGCGCTGAACCCGCGTCCCACGGCGATTTTTGCCTGTAACGACGAAATGGCGTTCGGTGTCTACAAAACCGCACATCAGCTCGGCATCGCCGTGCCCGGCGAGCTGTCGATTCTCGGTTTCGATGATGGTCCGATGGCGTCGCGTATCTGGCCGCCGCTGACGACGATCCGCTTGCCCATTCGCGATAGCGGTCGCATTGCCGCGCTGAAACTCTTGCCCCCGCGCACCCGCACCTCGCAGGATCCGCCGGCGCTGTCCCGCATCTCCGCGCATCTTGTCGTACGTGAATCCTGCGCGGCGCCCAGGAGTTGAAAGACCCCGATGCTGAGTTTGACTCGGACTCGTCCCACTAACTGACACCGGTTACCAAATCGCGGCACACGGGGGTATCATGCCCGGCCGGGCCGCACTGTGATCCCGCATATGTCCAAACCATTACGCTTGCACGCAGACCGCCTGTTCCCCGCCGACCCGACTGTTCGCGCGATCGCGCGAAGTTTGTATGGAGAGGTGCGGAATCTGCCGATCATCAGTCCTCACGGGCACACGGATCCCGCCTGGTTCGCAGGCAACGAGCCGTTCAGCAATGCGACCGATCTGCTGCTCGCGCCCGATCATTATCTGTATCGCATGCTCTACAGCCAGGGCGTGTCGCTGGCCGATCTCGGGGTGTCGTCCCGTCGCGGCCGACCCAACACGGACCCGCGTAAAGCCTGGCAACTGTTCGCCAAACATTTCCCGCTGTTCGCGGGCACGCCTTCGTGGTTGTGGCTGAACCACGTGTTCACCGAAGTATTCCAGTTCGACGTGGCACTCGACGTGTCGACGGCCGACCATTACTTCGATGTGATCGGCGCGGCGCTGCAGACTCCGGCCTTCCGGCCGCGCGCCTTGTTTGAACGCTTCAACATTGAAGTCATTGCAACGACGGAATCGGCGCTCGACCTGCTCGAACATCACGCCACCATTCGCGGCAGTGGCTGGAAGGGCCGCGTCGTCACGACGTATCGGCCCGATGGCGTCATCGATCCTGAGCATGAGCAGTTTCCCACCGCCATCGAAGAGTTTGGCGAGCTGACCGGCGAAGATGTTTATCAGTGGAGCGGCTACCTCAACGCGCATCGCAATCGTCGCGAGTATTTCAAGCGTGTCGGTGGCGCGACGGCGACGGATCATGGTCACGCCACCGCGCGTACCGCAGATCTCAGCGAGGCGGAGTGCGAGCGTCTGTTTGCAACCGTGCTGGCGGGTAAGGCAACGTCGGAGGAAGCTGATCTCTTCCGTGGCCAGATGCTCACCGAGATGGCGAAGATGAGCGTGGACGACGGGCTCGTCATGCAGATTCATCCGGGTGCGTTCCGCAATCACAACCGGCAGCTGTTTGAAGAATACGGTCGCGATAGAGGTGCGGACGTGCCGAGCGCCACCGAATATGTGCGCAATCTGCAGCCCTTGTTGGGCCGCTTCGGCAACGAGCGGAAACTCTCGATCATTCTCTTTACGCTCGATGAGACTTCTTACAGTCGGGAGCTGGCGCCGCTGGCCGGTCACTATCCGGTGCTGAAGCTCGGTCCCTCGTGGTGGTTCCATGACAGCCCGGAAGGCATGATGCGCTTCCGCGAGCAGACCACCGAAACAGCCGGCTTCTACAATACCGTCGGCTTCAACGATGACACGCGCGCGTTTTTCTCCATCCCCGCGCGTCATGACGTGGCGCGACGCGTCGACAGCGCGTTCCTCGCGCGGCTGGTGGCGGAACATCGTCTCGAAGAGGACGATGCGCGCCAGATCATCACAGATTTAGCTTATCGCCTGCCCAAGCAGGCTTACAGGTTGTAAGAGGAGAAACGCTGCCATGGCAGTCAGAAAGCTTCAGGCTACGCATCCGGACATGATTCCGGGCATCACGACGGAAAAACTTCGTGAGCATTACCATCTCACGGAGCTGTTCGTGCCGGGCGAGATGAAGCTCAACTACAGCCATAACGAGCGCCTCATCGTGGGAGGCATCTCGCCGACGACGAAGCCGATCGAGCTGGGCACCATCGAGGAACTGGCGGCGGATCATTTTCTGGCGCGCCGCGAGCTGGGTCTCATCAACATTGGCAATGGCGCGGGCACGATCACGATCGACGGCCAGGAATTCCCGATGAAGCCGCGCGACGGTTTCTATATCGGCAAGGATACGAAGCAGGTCGTGTTCGCCTCCAATGACGCGAGCAACCCCGCCAAATATTACGTCGTCAGCTCGCCTGCCCATGCGAAGTACGACAACGTGAAAATCTCGATCGATGCAGCGAAGCCCAACAAGCTTGGTGCGCTCGAGACCGCCAACCAGCGCACGATCTATCAGTACATCAATCCAGACGTCTGCAAGTCCGCGCAGATTCTGATGGGTCTGACGGTGTTGGAGCCAGGCGCTGTGTGGAACACGATGCCGTGTCACACGCACGACCGGCGCTCGGAAGTGTATTTCTACTTCGACATGAAGCCCGACGACCGCGTATTTCATTTCATGGGGCAGCCCCAGCGCACGCGCCATCTCGTGATGGCAAATGAGCAGGCCGTGATCTCGCCGCCGTGGTCGATCCACATGGGCTGCGGCACGAGCCGTTATGCATTCATCTGGGCGATGGCCGGCGAGAATGCGGACTATCGCGACATGCAGCCGGTCCCCACGCCGACGCTGCTCTGACAACACGCACCTGCGAAGGGTCGAGGGTTTCATGTCCGAGCTTTTCAGTCTCAAAGGGCGTACGGCGCTCGTAACCGGCGGCAACACCGGCATTGGCCAGGGCATCGCCGTGGCGCTGGCCGAAGCGGGTGCCGACATCATTGTGGCCGGTCGAACCGAGCCGCAGGAAACAGGCGCTGCGGTCATCGCGGCGGGCCGCCGATTTCATTCCATCAATGTAGATCTGGGCGCGCCCGCGAATGCGGCTGGCGTTGTTCAGCAGGCGGTGGAATGGGGCGGCAGCGTCGATATTCTGGTCAACAACGCGGGCATCATCCGCCGCAGCGATGCGCTGGATTTCACCGAAGCAGATTGGGACGACGTGATGAACGTCAATCTCAAGACCGCGTTCTTTCTTTGCCAGGCGGTCGCCCGGCATGTCGTGAAAGCGGGGCGTCCTGGCAAGATCATCAACGTGGCGTCGATGTTGTCGTTTCAGGGCGGCATTCGCGTCGCGTCTTACACGGCGAGCAAGAGCGGTATCGCGGGTCTTACGAAGTTGCTAGCCAACGAGTGGGCGCCGAAGAACATCAACGTCAATGCGATTGCGCCGGGATATATCTCCACCAACAACACGACGGCGTTGCGTAACGACGAGACGCGCAGCAAGGAGATCCTTGCGCGCATACCCGCAGGCCGCTGGGGTTCCCCTCAGGATATGGGTGGTGCCGCGGTGTTCCTCGCCTCGCGCGCGGCGGACTATCTGCACGGCGCGATCATTCCAGTCGATGGCGGCTGGCTCGCCCGGTAACTCATTCGAGGGGCTGCCGCCCCATGGCTTACGGGGTTCGTCGAACCCCGTAAGCAGAACAGATGACTCCCCGCGTAGAGCGCGGCTCGGCACCGGTTCGGGCAATCCCGTGATCGCCGTGCCGAATTCTTATCCCGCGGAAGCCTGACGCAACGGCTTCTTGCTGCGATGAAGGGCGGTGAGCGTCCGCGCGTCTACTTTGTCCACGGCCGCCGTCATCACCTTGGCGGTGCAGGCATCATGCAATTTCTTTCGGGCGATCTCGCGCGCATCCGGCGCAATGCCACATACGTTGTACGAAGCCGAGCGCAGGCGCCGGTACAGGGTTTGCGCGCCTTCCAGCGTGTTGAGGTCGAGGTCAGAGTAGTCCACGTCGATGGCGCGGCCTTCTGACGAGCTTCCGCTTGCCGACGGCGAGCCGGCGAACGCCGCCGCGCTGCCGAGGATTAAAAGACCCGCAAGGGCGCCGCGAACGATAAGGTTCGATTTCATGATTGCCTCCAGTAGTTTCTGAGTAAGAATGTCTTGCAAGTCGTAGAGGTAGACGCCGCGAGTCGCGCGAGCGTTTACCGTCTCGTCGCGTGGGCAAGTCGCTTCGTCTTAGGGCTAGAATGGCGTTGTGAAACGACATAAATCCCCAGACAAACAACCGATCGTGCGTCGAGCCGAACCGCTGGACTCCGCCGCGCTGGATCAGCTGTACGGGCTCGACCCCGTGTTCGAGCCCGGCAGCGATACGTCCGGTGTGATGCCTGAAGATTACGCAATCGTTGCGTGCCCTTCTTGCGGTGAGCCCTTAGACGTTCGCATCGATCTGACAACAGGCGACCGCGTCTACATCGAAGATTGTCAGGTGTGTTGCCGACCTATTGAATTCAGCATAGAAGTCAATGATGACGGATCGCTGAAAACGGTATGTGCTCAGCGTCTCGATTGAACGACAGCAAACCATGCACGAGCGCGCACTCCGTAATGTTCTTCTTATTCACGCTGTCGAAGAGAGTGATCGCACGGGCGAGCTGTTGCCGTTAGCAGATCGCGCCGAGGCCACGCGTGTGATCGCGCGCACGCAACCGCCATCTTCTGAGAAATCCGGCGCCAGATTTCTGGCACTTCGCGCGGAGCGCCTGTGTGAGCAGCTGTACGCGCGCATGCCTGTCGTGCGTGAGGTCATGGCGCTCGCGAAAGGCGCAACATGGGCGAGTCGTGCGGTATTCGTCTTGGCCTTTCTGCTGGGCGTTTCGCTGTCCGCGCTCGACGGCAGCCGGCGCATCAATATTCTGGCGTTCCCGCTCGTCGGGCTGATTGCGTGGAATCTTCTCGTTTACGTAGCGCTGTTGCTGTCCTGGATGAGGCAGCGCGCCTCCGGTCTTACAGCGCCCCCCTGGGCGGCAACGTGGTACGAGCGCTGGATTCGCTGGCGCATCGAAGCGTTGCAGAAGCGCTCGTCGAAATTCAGCACACCGCTTGCCGCGGCGTTACGTCGGTTCGCCGTGGACTGGGGCACGCTGGCCTATCCTTTGTTATTCGAGCGCGCGAAGCGTCTGTTGCATTATGGTGCCGCGCTCGTTGCCGCGGGCCTGATCGCTGGATTGTATGTTCGCGGTGTTGGTTTCCAGTACGAGGCGGGATGGGAAAGCACTTTTCTCAGGCCCGAGACGGTGCACACGCTCATTACTCTCTTATACGCGCCGGCGTCTGCGATCTCCGGAGTGCCATTGCCCACCGTCGAGGCCATTGGCGGCATGCGCTGGTTCGGCGTATCAGGAGGGGTGGAAGCGGCACCGTGGATCCATCTCATCGCCTGGACGGCGCTGCTGTATGTGGTGTTCCCGCGTCTGCTCGCCGCGCTGGTAGCCACGTTCAAACAGTGGAACTTATCGCGTCGCCTCGAGGTGCCTGCTGCCTTGGCCGGCTACACGCGTAGCGTCATTGCCGGTGCCGGCGGAACAGTGACAGACACTGCGTACGTCACACCTTATGCTTACGAGCCCGCGCGCGAATCCTTGGCGGGCCTGGAAAAACTATTGCCGAGTTCCATCGGTGGCGCCGTCCGTGTCGAGGTGCGGGATCCGCTACGTTACGGTGAGGAAGACCGGCTGACCGAGCGTGTAGCGAGATCAGCCGATGGTGGTCATTGGAACGTGCTGTTGATGAATCTCGCCGCCACCCCCGAGGCGGAAAATCACGGCGCCGTCATCACCCTGCTCCGCGATGCTCAGATGAAGACTGGCAGCGCGCCGCCGTTGCTCGTCGTCATTGACGAGGCGCCGTACGCCGCGCGCATGCAGGGCGATGCATCGCTCGACGCGCGATTACAGGAGCGACGCCAGGCCTGGCGTCAGTTCGTGTCGGGATACGGTCTCAAGGCGAGCGTGATCGATCTTTCCAGGATCACGGTGGACGGCGGCAGCGAGGCGGCCGCGCGCGAAACTCTGCGCGCTACGCTCTGACGAGCCATGTCGACGCCTGCCACGATCAATATCGGACTGCTCTCTCACACGAACGTTGGCAAGACGACGCTCGCGCGTACTCTGCTGCGAGAAGACATCGGCGAAGTCGGGGATCGTGCTCACGTCACCGAGGTGGCTGAGCGGCACGTTCTTATAGAATCAGATCAGGGCGACATCCTGGTGTTGTGGGATACGCCCGGCTTCGGCGACAGCGTGCGGCTGCTCAAGCGTCTCAAGCATGCGGGCAATCCGCTGGGCTGGTTTCTCACGCAGATGTGGGATCGCTTCACCGATCGGCCGTTCTGGTGCAGTCAGCAGGCCATGCAGACCGCGCGGGATTCGACCGACGTCGTGTTGTATGTAGTCAATGCCGGCGAGCAGCCGGCTTCCGCGGCGTATGTCGAAGCGGAGATGCAGATTCTCGGCTGGATCGGCAAGCCGATCATCCTGTTGCTGAATCAGCTCGGGCTGCCGCGTGACGACGCCAATTCGAAGACGGACGTCGAGCAGTGGCGCGTGCATCTGGCGTCGTATCCGCTGGTTCAAGCCGTGTTGCCGTTCGATGCTTTCGCGCGTTGTTGGGTGCAGGAAAACACGCTTCTCGGGCATGTGCAGAGCGCTTTGCCCTCTGTTCAGGTCGAAGCATTCGAGCGTCTGCGCGCAGCGTGGCGACTGCGCAATCTGCATGTCTTCGAGCAATCCATGCAGGTGCTCGCGCGACAACTCGCAACGCTCGCGGTGGATGAGGAGGCTCTTAGCGATGCAGGCGTGGAGCAGAAGGCGCGCTCATGGTTCGACAGCCTGCGACCTGGCGGCAGCAACACGGACGCGACGACCGAATCCGCGCAGCGTGCGCTGGCTCTGCGACTCGACGCCCACGTGCAGGCCGCAACTGAGCAGTTGGTTCGTCTGCACGGGCTGTCGGGCAAGGCGACGCAGGAAGTGCTTCAGCGCATCGGCCGTGAATACGCGGTGGAGCGCCCTGCGGATGCGGCCAGGGCGAGTGTGTTGGGAGGTGTTCTGTCAGGTGCACTAGGTGGCCTTGCGGCCGATCTCGCGGCGGGCGGCCTTACGTTTGGCGCCGGCGCAATTATCGGCGGGGTATTGGGAGCGTTCGGCGCTCGCAGTCTCGCTGTTGCCTACAACCTGGCGCGTGGCTCGGAAACGGGCAGCGTGCGCTGGTCTAACGAATTTCTCTCCCAGCGTGTTGCTGCCGCGCTCGTGCGCTATCTCGCAGTCGCGCATTTTGGTCGCGGCCGCGGGGATTTTGTTGCCGGCACGGCGCCAACGCACTGGCAACGTGCCATTGCGCAGGCCATCGAGCCGCGCAACTACGAGCTCGAGTTGCTGTGGGACGCTGCCCGCGGCGGCAACAGCCAACAAGCCATCGAAGCGCAACTATTACCAATTGTCTCGAGTTGCACGCAGGATGTCCTGCGCGAGCTTTATCCCGACAGCGCCTCTGTGTTCAGATAGCCCCCCGCAAGGAGGGCTTCATGAGCTATAAAGATTTTGCCGTTACCGTATTGATTGCCGCGTCACTTCTGACCCTGGCCGGCTGTGGTCGCGAGCCCGCGGAACCTGTCGAGAAGATGCCGCCTGTGGTCGAAGCCAATAAAGCCGCTCAGGACGCATGGAATGCCCATGCGTCCCAATTTGTGGATGAGTATCTGGCGGCGCAGCCCGCGTTTGCTGTCTCCGCGGGCCGGCACGAGTTCGACGGCAAAATGCCGGACCTCAGCAAGGCCGGTATCGAGAAAGAAATCGCGCGCCTGCGGGCCGCGCGCACCACGCTCGAGGGCATCTCGCCGGAGCCCCTTACGGAAGCGCAGCGCTTCGAGCGCGAGCATCTGTTCGCCGTGATCGATGGCGATCTCTTCTGGCTGGAACGCGCGCAGCTGCCGTTCACCAATCCCGCTTTCTATATTGGTCGCCTCGATCCGCAGGTCTATCTCACCCGCCAATATGCGCCGCTCGAGAAACGCCTCGAGGGCTACATTGGCTACGCGCAGGCCATTCCCGCCATTGCCGCGAACGTGAAAGAGAATCTGCGTACACCGTTGCCGAAGAGTTATGTCGAGCGCGGCGTGGCCGGTTTCGGCGGCTTCGCCACGTTCTATCGCAACGAGGTGCCGAAGGTATTCGCGGATGTGCGCGATCCGGAATTGCAGAAGTCGCTCGCCACGGCCAACGAGGCCGCCGCGAAGTCGATGGAAGATCTGAAGAAATGGTTCGAGGGCCAGCGCAAGACGGCGTCGAACAACTACGCGCTCGGAGCCGAAGTGTTCACGGCCATGCTGAAGCAGACCGAAGGCGTCGACATCTCGCTGGAAGAACTGGCGAAGATGGGCCGCGCGGATCTCGATCGCAATCTCGCCGCATTGAAAGACGCGTGTGCGCAGTTTCTGCCGAAGGGCAGCATCGTGGACTGCATCGCGAAGATGAATGCCAACAAGCCCAAGGCCGCTCCCGTTGCTGCGGCCACGGAGCAGCTGAAATCTCTCAAGGCGTTTCTCATCGAGAAAAATCTCGTGACCATTCCGGGCACGGAGGAAGCGCTGGTCGACGAGTCACCTCCTTACAATCGCGGTAACGCGGCTTACATCAACATTCCCGGGCCGTTCGAATCGGGCCTGCCGTCCACGTACTACATCACGCCTCCCGATCCATCGTGGTCGGCGGCAGAGCGTGCGGCGTATATCTCGAGCCAGGCGAACCTGTTGTTCACGAGCGCGCATGAGGTCTGGCCGGGGCATTTCCTGCAGTTCCTGCACATGAACCGCAATCCTTCCAAGAGTGCCGCGCTCTGGTACAGCTATGCGAACACCGAAGGCTGGGCGCATTACACGGAGGAGCTGATGTGGGAAGCCGGCCTCGGCAACGGCGATCCTGAGATTCACATCGCACAGCTCGTCAACGCGCTGCTGCGAAACGTCCGTTTCGTTTCCGCCCTCGGCCTGCATACGCAGGGTATGTCGCTGGAAGAGTCCGAGAAATTGTTTCGCGACAGCGCCTATTCAGATGCGGGCAACGCCCGCCAGCAGGCGGCCCGTGGAACTTACGATCCGGGGTATCTCAACTACACGCTCGGCAAGCTGATGATCCGCAAGCTGCGCGCGGACTGGACCGCGAAGCAGCCCGGCGCCGATGATCCGGCCAGGCGGGCGCAGCTGTGGCACGACTTCCACGACAAGTTCCTGTCGTATGGCGGCCCGACGATTCCGCTCATCCGCAAGGCGATGCTCGGCGACGAAGGCACGCTGTTCTGATCATTCGCTGCACCTCCGACGGGACGCATTTCCCGTCGGAGGTCAGATGATATTCGGGACGCGAATACACGTAGCCAATTTAGTATTCGACGTGCCGGCTCTGTAATCTGACGAGATCATCGCGCAGCAGCTCTTCGATCAGTTCCTCGACGCCGGCGCCACGGGCTCCCGCGGTCACCATGTCCGCGCTCTCCTTGAGAGCGGGCAGGGCGTTGGCAACGGCCACGCCGATCTCGCACATCTGCAGCAGCGAGTGATCGTTCTCCGCATCCCCGATGCCGATGGCGTTGTGAGGGGACACGCCCATTTTCTCCAGCGCGTGTTGCAGTCCGAACGCCTTGTTCACGCCGGCCGGCAACACCATCACGGCGCCCTTGTTGAAGATGACCTGCAGCTCGAGGCCGAAGTCGCGGATGGTTTCGAGCACGACGGTCTCGTGAGGCCGCCAGGTCGCGAGGATGGCGCGGCCCACCGAGAGCGGGCTCACACCGCGCTGCTTCAGCACATGGATGAATTTCTCAGGCGGTGGCGTGGCCAGCAGCGTTTCCTGGCGTGTCGCGGGCTCGTAAAGCAGGGCGCCATTCTCCGCGACAACCTGTTCGAAGAGCCCGATCTCGGGAAACACGTCCAGCAGCTCGGGAAGCTCACGTCCTGTAACGAGCACGAGCCTGCGACCCGATGCAATCAGCCGCTGCAACGCCCGGACGGTGTCAGGCGTAACGCGAGAATCGGTGGCGAGCGTGCCGTCGTAATCGGAGCAGAGAGCCAGATAGCGCATGCCAGACGAGATCCTGGCCGGTGGCCGGCCGTGGAAAGGTACTGGCTAAAGCGAGCAAGCGGCATTCCGCTGACGCGGACGGTGGCCGCATCAGCAGGCTGCGCTGCGGATCACTCCGGCTTGCGCGGTGTGATCTCGTCCTTCCGCTCGATCTTGATCTTGCGCGCCTTCAGCTGCTGATGGCGCCAGCCCGTGATCGTCCAGCCGCCGACGATTCCGCCGACGAGCGCGATCAGGGCAACACTGCTTTCGTCCAGCGCGCCGGTACTCAGCAGGCTGGGTAGGTATTCGAGAAACGCTGCGATATTCATCTGGAACAAACCCCCGCGATGTGCGTATCTAACATAACAGCAGAAACCGCCCCGTGGGAGTCGCGAAATGACGACAAGCGTGGAGATTTGTTAGATCTTTGACGCACGTCGCGTTCGTCTTCTTATATCGGGCAGGACGCCTGCATCGGTACAGCAGGCGCCTGCGAGTCGCTCGCTAGCGCAACGACACGATCAGCTTGGCGGAGTGGCTGCGCCAGTTGATCGGAATCACGAACGAGCGCGAGCCCGGTGTGACGGGAATGTCGGCGCGCTCTCCGGCCATCACACTCGGTACCGAGATGACGAAGTCCCGGCCGAAGTCGCGGCGGGCATTACCGGAAATGGTGTTGGCTACCTCACCGACGAGATCACGCATGGTCTCGTGGCTGAAGTCGCTTTCCTGCATTTTCATTAGCAGCACCGTCAACATCGCGCGCGGGGCGGTGAAATACACCACGCCTTCGCGTTTCCCGGTGATGTTGATGACGCCGGTGTAGTCATGCACCTGGGGTGCACCTTCCGTGACGAGATACGGCGAGCCTATCGATGCGGACTGCTGGGCAGCCACCTCGAAATAGTTCGTCGTCCCCTCGACGAAAGTTTTCAGCTCCTGTTCCTGCAGCATTGTCGGCTCTCTTTTGTGCGGTCTAGCCCGGTCAGCTCATGCGGATCAATTCGGCGATCGCTTCATTCAATTGCCGGTCCGTGAAAGGCTTGTTGAGGAAGCCATTGGCTCCCTTCTCCATTGCCTCAACGGCCGTGGCTTTGTCCGCCAATGCCGAGATCACGAGGATCCGTATGGCGGGTTTCAACTCGACGAGATGCGAGATGCACTCTATGCCATCCATCTGCGGCATCGTCAAATCCATCGTCACCACATCGGGATCGGCCTTCTTGAAGAGTTCGAGAGCCTCGACGCCGTTCGACGCGGTCCCGATCAACTCCAACTCATCGAACTGCTGCGAGCGTTCGATACGCCGCCGCATGATGTTCGAATCGTCGACGATCATCAGCTTGTACGACCGTCGGGCATTGCCATTCACTGCGTTCATGAATTCTTCCTTTTTCCCAGAGCGTCAATGGCTTATGCCACCGCCGTGCTGGCCTCGCTCGTAGCCGGCAACACGATCTTGAAACGTGTGAACTTGCCGGGATTCGTGCTGACGCCAATTTTTCCGCCCAGCGCGTAGACGCTCTTCGCGACCACGTCCATACCTACGCCGCGTCCGGCGTCCATCGATACGTTGTCCTGGGTGGAGAAGCCCGGGCGGAAGATGAGAGCCATCGCCGCCTTGGCGTCCATCGCAGCGGCTTCCGCCGCCGTGATCAGTTGCTTCTTGAGAGCCGCGGACTTCAGCTGCTCGGGCAGGATGCCCGCGCCGTCGTCCTCGAACACCAGCTCATAACCTTCCGGTACCTTGCGGAATTCCGCGCGGACCGAGCCGACGTCGCCCTTCGTGTTGGCGCGACGAACGTCCGAAGCCTCGATGCCGTGAACAGCTGAGTTACGCAGCAGCTGGATCAGGCAGTCCTTGACCGTGGAGCGATACGAGCCCGGCACATCGCCGATTCCCGAAAGCGCCAGTTTGAATTTCTTGCGGTGGTCGTTCGCGAGCCGCTCGGCCAGCGAGTGCAGAGTGGGCGACAGCTCATCCGGCTTGCCACTCTTGCCGCCGTGGGCGAGCGGACCGGAATTCGGCATGCGGATCTGCGCGGTATCGCCGCTGTTGGGCAATGCCTTGACCATCTGAGTTTCCGCCGGCGGCGCCGAATCGCGCAGGGCCGTGAGGCGCGAGGCCATCTCGCGGATGCCGCGCAGGTGCGTGATGAGCTCATCGAGCTTCAGCACCATCGGCAGGAAGTCGTTGCCGGACAACTCGGCGCGCTTCTTCAGCTCCGCCACCATGTCCTCGAGACCATGGACGCGCGAGGCGATGCTCATGAGATTGAGTGCCGACGATTCGCCCTTGATCGAGTGCAGCTCGCGGAACAGGCCGTCGAGCTTCTTGCGGAAGTCGCCGTCCGTACGCGCGGGCTCTTTCAGGATGGCGTTGACGAGCTGCAGGCCGGTCTCCGTCGCATCGAGGAAGGAAACGAGCTGCATGGGCTCGATGTGCATCACGCCCAGCATCATGTCGAGCTGCGAGTTCGCGTTCTGCTGCGATTCCTGCAACTCCTGCGCGAGCATCACGCTCGAGGTGATGTCCGTGACGGATACGAGAACGTGCTTGATTCCCTGCGGACCCATGACGCGATGGAAGTCGAACTGCAGGTAGCGCATCTCCTGGCCGCCATGCCCGTTGTCCATCTTCACTTCGAGCTGGCCCAGCGGGTTGATGCTCTTCATCAGGCTTTCCTGGGCGCGATCGCCCCAGAGCAGCTTGATGTACTTGGTCGCGGTGGCGAGCGTCGACGTCGACACGAGATTCTTCAGCAGCTCTTCGAAGGCGAGGCCCGCGAAGTCCTGGCGGCTGAACATCGTCTGCAACGCGTCCGACCACACCGAGCCGATGCGGTAGTTGGCGTCGAGCAGGAAGAAGCCTTCCTTCACGCTCTTCAGAATGTCTTTCGTCTGTTCCTGAGCTTCGCGCGCGGCCTTCTCATGTTTGGCCCGCGTGATCTGGAAGTAACCGGCCGCGATGGCGAGAACCAGCGCAGCGAGCACACCCGAAGACAGCAACAAGCGCAGGTGGTTCGCGTCGTTGGACGCTTCGGCCTGCAGGTTGGCGGCAACCGCGGCCAGCGTCTTCTGGAAGCGAGGAGCGTTCTCACGCGTGAAGAGCTGAGCGCGCTTCACATCTGAGTAATGCGCTGTGCCTGCTTCAGAGAAGGAGCTGCCGGAGTTGTCCGTATCGAGATACGGCTGATCCGTGAAGTTGACGACGGGATTCACGACAGGCCCGTACTGATGCCACAACAGCATCGCCTGTTCGAGCTCCGGCGAGTCGCTCGTGCCGGCGGCCGCGAGGGCCCGCAGGTCACGATCGAAACGCTCGTTCGTCGCGCGCAGATCCGTCAGCGCCTGCGCGGCGTACGCGCGGGCTTCGAGACGATCTCGCAATGAGGTGAGCTGCTGGGCCAGCGTGCCGGGATACGTCTGCAACACGCTCGCTGCCTGCAGCGCCGTGATGTTGGAACGCATCTGCGTGGCAAGACGGAAGCCGGCAACGAGCACGGCTCCCATCACGAGGGTCAGCACCGTCGCAACACCGACTGTGACCAGTCGGCGGTTGCGGTCTTGTGTGCTCGAATCTTTCATTCGTCGCTGCTCCTGAGAAAGCGGCTTTAGTTCGGCAGCTCGAAACGAATCGAGGTGCGTGCGGGGACTTCAACGGGCACGCCTTCGATCGTGACCGGCTCATAGCGCCAGCGCTTGACCGCGGAGATGGCCGCGCGATCGAACGTGCCCGGCGGATCCGCGCTGTTGACGCGGATGTCGCGCGGCTCACCTTTCACGTCGACCACATAGTCGAGCGTGACGGTGCCGGAGACTTTCTGGCTCAGCGCGCGTTCCGGGAATTCCGGAGGCGAGTAGCGCACGCGCTTCAGGCGAGTCTGCAGAGGAGCGGCTTCGACAGGGCGAGCGTTCGTCGCGGTCGACGACTGCTGACGCTGGCTCGCTGCCGCGGCCACCTGCTGAACTGCCTGAATGTCTTTCGGATCCGCACCCCAGCGACGCGCCTGGGTGAGGTCCGCTTCCGCCTGAGCGGAGCGGCCACTGCGCATGGAGTCGCCCGCGCGGTCGATCAGCTTCGCCGCGAGCTCGCGGGTCAGCGTGCTCAGGCCGTTGTAGCTGCCGTCGGCCGTCTGCAGGGCCGAGAGATAAGATGCGGCGCTGTCCTGCGCAGGCTCGATGAGCTTGCCTTCACGCAGACGCTCGCGAGCGAGCTGCGCCAGACGATCGGATTCCGCCGACGCCGCGCGCTGCTTGGCCGCCGAGACATCACGCTGGAAGGAATTCAGCTCCGCTGCGGGTACACCAGCCGACTTCGCTTCGGCGAGCCAGCGTTCGGCGTCCGGAGTACGACCCGCTACGGCGGACTCGCGTGCCTTGCGCATGTAAGCCGTGCCGAGATCGCGCTGGGCGCGCTGAACTACCGCGGCCGGGGCGCCTGCTTCGCGCAGCTGCTGCACGTAAGCCTTGGCGCTGTCGTCCGAGGAGTCGTTCAGACGACCTTCGCGAATGCGATCGTTCACGAGATCGACGAGGCGTTTGAGCTTCGCTTCTTCCTGACGACGGGTGACATCCGTGCGCCACTTGTTGATCTGATCCGCAGACACCTGGCCCGACTGCTGAGCCTGGCGGACCAGCGCGGCGGCGCGGTCCAGATTCGTATCCGCAATCGCCTTGTTGATCTGCGCCGAGGTCAGACGCGTTTCCATATCCGCGAGCCGCTCGTCTTTCGGCGCGGTGCTCTTGAACTGCGCGAGTCCCGAGGCGGCTTCGTCGAGACGGCCGGCCTGCAGAGATTCGTCGAAGCGCGAAGCAAACACCGTCGCGAGGCGTGCGAGACCGTCGATGCCTTCCGCGTTGGTGCCGTCGGCAGCAACAGCAGATCGGTAATACAACAGGGCGTTGTCGCCGGCAGGCTCGGCATAGCGGCGTTCGCGCATGGCGAAACGCGCCTTCTCGAGCAACTCGTCGACGTTACCTTTGACGATCGAAGTCTCCACCGCCGGAGTGGGATCGAGCACGGCGTCATCGCTGACCGCTTCCGAAGAAGCTGCGCGCGCCTTGGATGCGACCGCCGGCTTGGAGGTCGATGTCGCGGGCGCTTCATCTTTGGAGAGAAACCAGAAGGCGCCGGCGGCAGCGAGCACTACTGCGAGTCCCGCGCCACCAAACAGTACTAATTTATTCTGTGAGCTGGCCGGTGGCTCGCCGCCACCGTGACCCATGTTCTGCTGGAAAGTCTCGAGCGACACGGAGCCGCCGCGATGGTCGCCCGCTTCGCGAGCAGCTGTGCGGCGCGTAGCGGCTTCTGCAAGCGCGCCATCGAACACCGCGCCTGTTTTGCGGCGATCGACAGGCACTGGCAACAGTGCGAATACGTTGGAGCCCTTGATCGCGGCGGCGACTTGTTTTTCCGCCTCCGGCGAAGCAAACACCAACACGACGACGTGCGGTGCCTGGGAGCTGATCTGCTCGAGGTCACCACGCAGGTCGGTGACATCGCGTGTGTCGATGACGACGATCTGCGCACGTCGCGTACTGGTGACGCTCTCCAGTGCGACAGACATCGAGTCGACTGGTCTGACGGATGCTTGTCCGCCTAGCGCTTCACCCACTTCCAACAGGAAGTCGTCGCGCATCGTAATGGCGGTAACGTCCGCTGAGGGCCGGGCGGCTGGCGCTGAAGCCTGCCCCTGGGATGCAGAATCGGCGCCACTGCCATCAGGGGCCCGGGAGGCATTCGAGGCTGAACTGGCCACTGCTTAGATCTCCGTCCGGATTGGGTCGCTTGTCGCGGAAATGCCGTACTTGACACGGTCTCGTGCAGCATAGTTAGGCCAACACGGCTCGCAGTGCGGCAGTTCACAATAATGAGAGTCATGCGTCTGTATGCAGCGACTGGAACGGAACTTTGATAAGTCGAGTCGCTGAAATGCCTCTTGTTGGCATTGCGGTACAGGGATTGCTAACCCTGATTTAACCGTTAACGCGCCCTGGAGGAGCCCCGTCCATGCAGACCCAATCCCAACATTCGGAAGACATGCAGCGTCTGGCCCGCCTCGTCGATGACATCGGCGTTGCCATGCTGACGACCGAGGAGCCCGATGGATCTTTACGCAGCCGACCCCTCGTCACCCTGCAGATGGATGGCGATGGTGCCCTGTGGTTCTTCACCTCCATCTCCTCGCTCAAGATCGCGGCGCTCGACCAGCATGGTCGCGTCAATCTGAGTTATGCGAAAGCAGATACCCGTCATTTCGCGTCTGTTTCCGGCGTAACTCAGGTCATTCGTGACCCGGCGAAGGCCCGCGAGCTGTGGAGCCCGGTGCTGCTCGCCTGGTTCCCCGACGGGGTCGACGACCCTGATCTCGTGCTGCTCAAAGTCGTCATCGAAGCGGCGGAGTACTGGGACGACCCCGCGGGTCCCGTCAGGCGCGTTCTCGGATTGGCAGGCGAGGCGGAGCATCGTAAGGTGATCCCCGCACATTGAGGGGATCGAACCATGCGGGTGTTCAGGATCGTCGGCATCGCCATCGGCGTGCTGGCTGGATTATTCGTGGTCGCAGGCGCCGCACTGGTGTTGTTCATCGACCCGAACGACTATCGCGACGATATTGAGCAACTCGTGGCCGACAAGACCGGCCGCACGCTCGCGATCAACGGCGAGCTCGATCTTAAGATCTTTCCCTGGCTCGCATTGCAGATCGACGATGTTGCGCTGGGCAATCGCAAAGGCTTTGGCGACGAGCCGTTCCTCACTGTTCAGCGCGCCAGTGTTGGTGTGAAGCTGCTGCCGCTGCTCGGCAAGCGCGTTGAAGTGAGTCGCGTCGCGGTCGACGGGCTCGCCATGACGCTGGTCAGCCGTGGCGACAGCGAAAATAACTGGGACGATCTCGGTAAGAGCGAAGGCGGCGACAGCGCGCCGTCTGCGGGCTCGCCCAATGACACCCGCGTTGCCGGCATCGAGGTGACGCAGTCGACGGTGGTGTATCGCGATGAAAGCAAGAAAAGCACGACGCGGCTGTCCGGGTTCCAATTGCATACAGGTGAGGTCCTCCCGGGCTCGCCGACCGCTGTGGCAATGGAATTCGATTATGGCGATGACGCGCCAACACCCACGGCGCACGTCATCCTGAAAACCAACGCGGCGCTTCCTGAGGGTTTTGCCCGCATCGAGCTCAGCAACACGACGCTCGAGGGCAAATGGTTCGGAGCGCCTGAAGAGGCCCAGCCGGTCGCGAACCCCCATCCCGTGCCGTTTGCTGTCACCGCGCCGTCACTCATCATCGACACGGATGCGGAGACCCTTGCCCCGGCGGAGCTGACCGTGAAGTGGGGCGATCTGCCCATTGCCATCACCGCTGCCGGCCAGAAGTTGTTTGGAGATCGCATCATTGCGGGGTCGCTCACGATCGCCGCGATAGCGCCGCGAACTGTGTTGCCGTCCTTAGGAATCGAGCTGCCCGTCACACGGGATACCGCGGCGTTGTCGAGCCTCTCCTTTCAGGGCGATTACGAGCTCACGGACCAGCGTCTCGCCATCGACGAGCTGCACTTCGTATTGGATGACACCAATGTGCGCGGCAAGCTGGCGATCGACGATCTCGACGCCATGGCGCTCAGCTTCGACCTCGATGTCGACGTCATCGACGTGGATCGCTACCGCGAGCCGCTGCCGCCCGCGAAGGATGAGAACCGGGTCGCCGCTGCCATGCATTCCGGCGAGTCCGCGAAAGAGCCTGCGGCGCTGCCGCTCGAAGCGATTCGCGAGCTGCTCGCCAAAGGTGAGCTGCGGGCGGGACGCGTGAAACTGGCGGGTGTCACCTTGACCGAGCTCAAGGTGCCGGTGAACGCCGCGGCGGGTGTATTGCGCCTCGGGCCGAACAGCGCGCGTTTGTTTGGTGGTGCCTATGCGGGTGACATCACGCTCGATGCGAAGGCCGACCCTGCGAAACTTTCACTCGATGAGCACCTCCGCGGTATCGATGCGGGCGCCTTCATGAAGGCTGCCTTCGACACGGAGCGCCTGGTGGGCAGGGGCGACGCCAACGTGGTGCTGAATGGAACGGGCAATTCGGACGACGCCCTGATCGCATCCCTCGCCGGCAAGCTCGACGCCAACATCAAGGATGGCGCCGTGACCGGTGTGGACCTCTGGTATGAGCTGCGGCGTGCCCGTGCGTTGTTGAAGCGTGAAACGCTCCCGGTGCGAACGGGCGAGCCGCGCACGCAATTCAACACCCTGACGGGCAGCGCCAATGTTGCGAAAGGCGTTGCACGTAATGACGACCTGAAAGTGGCGACGGATTTTCTCAGCGCCACGGGCAAGGGCCAGATCAATATTGCGACCAAGGCGATCGATTACGCAATCATTGCGCAGGTCTACAAGATTCCGCCGGCCGGCAAGCAGCCGGATGGGGCGCAGGCTGACAGCGTGGCAAGCAGGGAGCTGGCCGCGTTCAACATCCCCATCGCCATCACAGGCACCCTGGATGATATGAAGATTCGTCCTGATCTCGAGGGCATGGCGAAAGCCGCCCTGAAACAGGAAGTGAATAAGCAAGTGGGTGAGAAAAAAGACGAGCTGCGCAAGAAGCTCGGCGACAAGCTCAAGAACCTGTTGGGTAACTGAAATCAGCGCCCGCGGGCGCATGATCATGCTCATGACGCAATGGTCATGAGTATAGATCGCAATCATTGCGCGTCTTCGCATGCGCATGACGCGCTCTTGCACCGGCACGAAGCAACTTCGCGCGGAATGCCCGCAAACGTAGCGTTTGGCCCACGCGGCAAATCAGCGACTTGCATCACGCGCACTTCGATGCTGTCACATTCCTCGCGCTGCGTTTCACGCCGCGATAATTCAACTGTTGACGCGGGGCTACGTTTTGCTCTATTCCAGAGGTGAACAAATCCTTCTCACCATCGTCCAAACGTAGTGATGATCTCACACATCGACGGAGGGTAAGGTTGATGAGCCCGCAGTCGGACTTCATCGAGCAGCTGAGTTCTTTCAGTCGTCTACATCGTGCACAACGCTGGGAAGGCACGTTCGGCGACTTTCTCAATCAGATACTGCCCGCAAATCCCGTGGCCATGGCACGGTCGAGTCATGAATATATCTGGGACATGCTTCGCTGGCACGGCCGCGACTGTCCTCCGGATACCGCTGAGCACGTCCGCGCGCGGGAGCTCTTCAAACGGGAGCTCTTTGGCATCGACGAACCGCTCGGTCGTGTCGTCGATTATTTCAAAGGCGCCGCGGCCGGGTCTGATGTCGGTCGCCGGCTCCTGTTGCTGTTGGGTCCGCCCTCCGGCGGCAAGTCCACCCTCGCGATCCTGCTGAAACGTGGCCTGGAGGAATACAGCCGCACCGATGCCGGCGCCATGTATGGCATCAAGGGCTCGCCCCTGCGCGAGAATCCGCTCAACCTGATTCCCACCAGCCTGCGTGCGGATTTCCGCGAACGCTATGGTGTCGAGATCAACGGTGAGCTGTCACCCTGGGCGCGGGACTACGTCGAGCGCGAGCTCGATGGAGACTTTGTAAAGGCGCCGGTCGAGCGCATTTTTCTGTCTGAGGCCACACGCTCCGGCATTGGTACCTACGCACCGCATGATCCCACCACGGCCGATATCGCGGACCTCGTGGGCTCGGTCGATCTGGCGAAGGTCGCGCAGGTGGGCGATGAAGGCGATCCACGGGCCTGGTCCTGGTCGGGCGCGGTCTATGCCGCAAGCCGTGGCGTGCTCGAGATGATCGAGATCCTGAAGGTGAAGCGCGAGTTCCTCTACCTGCTGCTCACCATGACGCAGGAGAAGAACGTCAAGGTATCCCGCTTCCCGCTCATCCATCTCGATGAAACCATTCTCGCGCATACCAACCTCGCTGAGTTTCATAAGTTCCTGCAGGAGAAAGAGAACGAAGCGCTGCTCGACCGCATGGTGATCATCAAGGTCCCCTATGCACTGTCCTATAAGGACGAGTCGCGCATCTATCACAAGCTCGTGTCAGGGGCCCCTGCGTTCCGTAACGTGCATCTCGATCCGCATGTACTGAACCTGGCTTCGGTGTTCTCGATTTTGACCCGCCTCGCCAAGGCGGAGCGCGAAGGCATCGATGCCGGCAAGAAGCTGCGATTGTATTCCGGCGAAACGGTCGAGGGCCTGCCAGACAGCGAGGCGTCGCGCCTGCGCGCTGAAGCGCCCGACGAAGGGCTCACGGGTGTCAGTCCCCGTTTCGTCATCAACGCGTTGTCCAATGCGATAACGCGGGGTAACACGCACAGCCTCACGAGTATGGAATTACTGCTTGCCCTCAAGGACGCCATCGAGCACGACGCGCGCATCGACAGCAAGCAGAAAAAAGCGTGGATCGATCATCTGGTCAGCGCGCGCAAGGAGTTCTACAACCGCTGGGTGAAAGAAGACGTGCATCGTGCGATGTTCGCTTCCTTCGAAGAGGAAGCGCAGCAGTTGTTGGAGAAGTATCTGGATGAGGTCGAGGCGTCGCTCGACCATCGTCAGGTCACGGACCCGATCACGGGCGAGACCCGGCCGGCGGACGAGCGCTTCCTGCGTTCGGTGGAAGAGAAGATCAAGGTGTCCGACTCCGGGAAGATGTCTTTCCGTCAGGAAGTCGTACGCAAGGCGATGGTCGCCTTCAAGGCCGGAGAGAAATTCAAGTTGTCGAGCCACGCGCGCATGCGCGAGGCGATCGAGCAGTACCTGTTTGACGAACGGCGCGACGTGCTGCGGCTCGTCACGTCCAGCGCGCGACCCGATGACGACGCGCGACAGAAAATTTCGGTGGTCCAGCAGCGGCTCATATCCGACTACGGCTATGACGAGTACAGCGCGAAAGAAGCGCTGAGCTACGTAACGACCCTTCTGGCCCAGGAGTAACTCGACTCACCTGGAGATTGATAACGCCATGCCCGAAAACAGCGCGAGTGATAAACCCTTCGGCCTTTCGAAGTGGTACGAGCTGTTTTCACGCGGTGCGCGTGACTGGCTCCGCCACGACGAGAAAGTCCGCGACTCGGTGCGCGAATACCTGCCGCAGATCGTGGCAGGCGCGGATGTCATCAACGAAGGCGCCCGTACCGTACGGGTGCCGGTGCGCATGCTGGAGCACTATCACTTCCGCCTGCGCAAGCCGGAAGAATCCCAGGGCGCCGGCCAGGGCTCCGCCAAACCCGGCGACGTGTTGGGAGATCCCGCGCGTCAGCGGGGTCCGGGAGAGAAAGGTCAGGGCGGGCAGGAGGAGGGCGAAGTCCGCCTGATGCTCGAGTTCAGAATCGACGATATCGTCGACTGGCTGTGGGAAGAGATGCAACTTCCCAATCTCAAGGCACGCATTGGCCCTTCCGATGAAACCGACTGGACCCGCGAAGGCTGGGATCGTCGCGGCGCCCGCTCGCGGCTCGATCGACGGCGGTCCTTCAAAGAGTTCGTCAAGCGACGCGGCATTCCCAACACGCCGCCGACGCTCATCGACGAAGATCTGAGATTCCGCCAGCTCGCCCGGCGCAAACAGCCTGCCGTGCACGCCGTGGTGTTCTTCATGCTGGATGTCTCCGGCAGCATGTCTGATCGCGATCGCAAGCTCGCGAAGACGTTCTTCTTCTGGGTGGTGCAGGGGCTGCGACGCGAATACCGCTCGCTCGAGACCGTGTTCGTCGCCCATACGACCGAAGCCTGGGAATTCAACGAACCTGAGTTTTTCCAGGTCAGCGGCACGGGCGGCACCGTCTCGTCGACGGGGTTCAACAAGGTGCGCGAGATCATCGACGAGCGCTACAACCCCGCGCGCTCCAACATCTATCTCTTCTACGCGTCGGATGGAGATAACTCGATCAGCGACACCGCCCGCGCGCGCGAATCGCTGGCGAGTATTTCCAGGGACACGTGTTTTACCGGTTATGTGGAAGTCTCGTCGGGCCTCTCACGACGGCTCGCGACCGAGACCGGCCGGCTGTTCGCGGAGCTCACTGCCGCGGGCGGGACCGCGGCGAGTTATGCGCTGAACGATTTTGACGACGTCTGGGGCGCGGTACGGCATTTCTTCACTTCGGAAAGCCGCGCGGCGGAAGGTGCTCCATGAGCGATGACTGGCAAAGTTATGTGGGCCGTATCGAGGAGCTGGCCTCCCGTTCGGGGCTGTCCTTCCATCCGGTGGATTTCGAGGCGGTCCCCGACAGCTTCATGATGGAAATCGCCGTGTATGGCCTGCCGGTGCGCATGCCGCACTGGTCGTTTGGCGTGCGCTATATCTATCAGCTCATCCAGCGGCACATGGGCAACTCGCGGTTGTTCGAGGTCGTGTTTCCCGGCAACCCGGGGCATGCGTATCTCGCTTCGAGCAACGGGCTGGCAGAGAATATTCTCGTCACGGCGCATGTGCTCGGTCATGCGGATTTCTCTCGTAACAACCTGTTGTTCCGCCGTTGTCAGGAGCAGGTGAGCGAGCACATCGTCGAGCATGCGGCGAACCACGCGCGTCAGATCCAGCAGGCCATCGAAACTTACGGTACCCACCGCGTCGAGTCCGTGCTGGATGCGGCCTTGTCCCTCGAGCAATGCATCGACACCGATCGTTCCCTGCGTCGTGAGCGTTATCCTGAATATGCGGTCGATCCCAAGCCGCTGGTCGACGACGACTTCAGAAAACGTTTCGCCGCGCTCGACCCGGCCGCCGCGCGGGTAGCGCAGGAGCATCGCAAGCGCGCCCCGGTGCCACCGCATCCCGAACGCGATCTGCTCTGGTTCATCGCGCAGTACGCGCCTGATCTCGAGAGCTGGGAGCGGGATATTTTCCTCGCCGTCCGCGAGGAGTCGTTTTATTTCTATCCGGTGTTCGCCACGCAGATCATGAATGAGGGCTGGGCTTCTTATTGGCATGCGCGTCTGCTGCGCGAGGCGGATTTCGTGCCTCAGAACGCTTACCTGGATGCGATCAAGTGCCACTCGGATGTCGTGCGACCCATCGCGGCGGACCAGCAGGTGTCACTCAGCATCAATCCTTATCATCTCGGCTTTTCGATGTGGGAGAAAATCATCGAGGAGCGCGGGCTGGAAGCGGCCCGGCGCATCATGGAGCAGGACGATGATTTCGCCTTCGTCCGCAATTATCTGACGCGGGACCTCGCCAGCGAGTTGGAGCTCTTTCGATACAACGCGCGCAACGACGGTCAGGTGAAAGTGCTCGAGCATGAGCTGACGGGGCTGCACGAGGCCATCCTCGCGCCGAAATACAACTTTGGCGCGCCGTGCGTGTCAGCCGGAAACGTGCGGGGTGACGGGACGCTCGAGCTGATCCACGATCATCATGTGGATGGACGGGGACTGGAGCCTGAGCGCAGTCGTCGGGTGTTGGAATATGTGCATCGAGTCTGGCGCCGACCCGTGGTGCTCCGTACGGTGGACCAACACGGATCGGCGCTCGATATCTCCACGCATTGAGCGTTGCGCTTACTTCGCGACCTCGTCCTCGTCGAAGACGATTTCATCAGGAGACGGGTCGACGCTTTCCACGCCACTGTTTGATCGGTTGCCATCGGCATGGCGCACCCGATCTGGATTGGGGTCGTCCTGCTCGGGATAAACCGGCGGATCGCGCATCGGCTCATTCTGGCGCGGATCTTCGGGCGTGGGCTCAGTGCCGGGGTCATGCATGGGATAAGCCTCCACCGGCTTGGGTTTGGTCGGGTCCGGCTTGCCGCCGCCAGAGCCTGCTTGAGGTTGCGTCATAGGTGCCTCCGGTGCGTTGTTTGCAGCGACGATACGTCGCCGCTCCGCCGGACACTGTCGGGCATCGACAGTAGTTCGTGTCGGCGCAGTCTGACGCAGCAGTGAGGAGTACACTCTTGCTGTCATGACCATGCTGCCTACTGCAATGGTTCTGCTCGCCTCGCTGGCGTTCAGTCCAACTGTTGTCAGCACGCAGGGCAATGGCCTCGCTCCCACAGCAGCCGAGCTTCCCGCAGACGAGCCGCTTTTTGCCTCGCCCACGCGACTCGATCGCATAGGTCGCATCGTCGCTCCCGTCACCATCAACGGGCAGGGGCCCTTCCGGCTCATCGTCGATACGGGAGCGACGCACTCCACGATCTCGCCCGCCCTGGTCGGCGCACTTGGCGTCATTCCAGAAACTGACTCGGCCGCCATGCTGAACGGCGTCACGGGCGCGGCCATCGTCCCGATGGTGGTGCTCGACCGGCTCGAGGTGGGTGAGTTAAAGCTGAAGAACGCGCGTGTCGCGGTGTTACGGCCTTCGGTAAATGCCGGGGCCGACGGCATCCTGGGAATGGCGGCGCTTCGCCACGAGCGGCTCCACGTGGATTTTCGTCTGGACCGCATCTCCATCTCGCGCTCACGACGCGCGCTGCAGATGGAAGGGTTTCATAAAATCCCGGCGCGGCTGTTGCCTGGCGGGCTGATGGTTGTCGATGCGCGTGTTGGCGGCGTGCGTGCTGTTGCCGTACTCGATACTGGCGCGGAGCGCACCCTGGGAAACGCCGCACTTCGCGATGCCTTGCGCGCGCGAAGACGTCAGGCGAAAACGGTGACTCTGACGCCCGTTCTCGGCGCGACGGCGGACATCGCGCTGGGGGAATCCGAGGTGTCGCCGCCCATGCGCCTGGGCGGCGTTACGGTGACCTCGACGCAGATCATCTACGGGGATTTTCACATATTCGATGTGTGGGACCTGCAATCGAGGCCCGCCGTACTCGTGGGGATGGACGTGTTAGGCATCGTCGACGCCCTCATCGTCGATTTTCGCAGCCAGGATTTCTACATCCGGGTGCGGAACACGGCCGCGCCGGCTGCGCGTTCCCCGATACAGGCCCGGCATCCCGACATGTTCTGAAGCGTGTGTCCGCGCCTCACCACCAGGTGAACTTGGTAGACTCGCCAGCAACCTAAGTTATTGCTGCAGGCAGTCTCATGGTCGCTTCGCCCGCCGACGACACGCTTATCCGCGGTTGGATACAACAATCCGAGCGGGTGTTTGCCGCCGGCCAGCGGACCGAGGCGGCACAGTGGCTGGAGCGGGCGCGCGCGGCGGCCCCGGAACACCCCCTGGTGTTGAATGCCATGGCCGTGCAGCGACTCCACGCGGGTGATGCCTTGTCAGCGCGCGCCTTGCTCGAACGCGCCATCGCTGGCGATGCAGGTAACCCGAATTTCTGGATCAACCTGGCCTCGGTGTTCCACCAACTGGGCTTGGCCGACGAAGAAGCCAACGCCCTCGAACGCACCCTGTCACTCGAGCCGCGTCATTTGTATGCGCTGTTGCAGAAGGCCGCGTTGCTTGCCCAGAGGGGCGAAACGCGTGCGGCGGCGGTCGTCTATAGAAATGCTCTACAGACAATTCCGCGAGGCGCGCAGCTGCCGGAGATGTTGAAGGTGCCATTGCAGCGCGCGGTCGACGCGGTGAAAGCGAACGACCAGGAGCTGGAAGCATTTCTCTCCGCACGCCTTCAGCCCGTGCGCGAGCAGCACGCGGGGGATGATTCCACGCGCTTCGATCACTGCTTCGACGTGCTGTTGAGCAAGCGGCGGATCTTTACGCCCCAACCTACTTTCCTGCATTTCCCCAAGCTGCCGGCGCTCGAGTTCTATCCGCGCGAGTTGTTTCCGTGGCTCGCCGAGCTCGAAGGCGCGACTTCGGATATCAGATCCGAGTTCGAGCGCATCTATGCCGAGGACGCCGAACGCCTCGAGCCCTACATTACTTACGGCGAGGGCGTACCACTCAATCAATGGCGCGAGCTCAATCATTCGCGCAAGTGGAGCGTGTTTTATCTATGGCGCAACGGTCAGCGTGTTACAGAGAATGCCGCGCGTTGTCCGAAAACGGCTGCCGTGCTGGAGACGCTGCCCAAAGCAGATGTGCCCGCACACGCGCCCAATGTTTTCTTCTCGATTCTCGCTCCTGGCGCGCATATTCCCGCGCATACGGGCGTGACCAACACGCGTCTCGTCGTGCATCTGCCGCTGGTCATTCCTGAGAATTGTCGCTTTCGTGTTGGTACGGACACGCGCCCGTGGAAGGCAGGCGAAGCGTGGGTCTTTGACGATACGATCGAGCATGAAGCCTGGAACGACAGTGCGGAGCCTCGCGCCGTGCTCATCTTCGATGTCTGGAATCCTTATCTTTCGCCAGCCGAGCGCGATCTCGTGCGGGTGATCACGCACGGCGTGGGCGAATACTATGAGTCGGGCTCGCCGTCGCGCGAATAGTCAGACGGGGTTGGCGTCGAACGCGATCGTCGTGCGTGGATCACTGCCGTGAATGGCGCTGGTTCCGTGCCACATATAAGACGGAAACAACACCAGGCGTCCGGCGCGTGGCTGCACGATGCGTTCCGGCGTGGCGCCCGGCACTGCGTAGCGCGGTTCGCCGAAGCGAATCCAGCCTGACTGGAGCGTCTCGTCGCGCGTTTCCTCAGGGACCGACACGTAGTAGGCGGAGCTGATCCAGCCTTGCGGATGGAAGTGATTGACGTGAAATCCCTCGCGTCGCAGCTGCACTGACCATGCGCCGGTAATTTCCACGCCGCCCCGGTTTCGCATGCGGAACGGGTGCGAGTCATGCTGGCCAATGTCTTTAAGATAATGCTCCAGCGGAGCGGCGAACGCCTGGAACGCCGCCTGGATCGCAGGGTGTTTCTCTCCCACGAGACTTCGCGCCGTCTGGCTGCCATTGCGCAGGCTTTGATCCAGCGGATGGATGGGAAAGGCATGCCACGGGTTCAGCACCTCGAGCAGCGCCTGATTGATCTCTTCCATCGACGACCAGCCGGGTGGCGGCTCGAGATCGTAGACGCGCACCAGGCCGTCGTAATCGTACAGGTCCTGATATTCAGGTTTTCCCAACAGACGCGCGGCGGTTGCCTGATACGCGATCCAACCCTGATCGAGCGGTGCGCGTTTGCGCTGGATATCGATGAACGGCACCGCGTCTTCAGCCCGCCCTCGCGACAGCATGATGCCGACCAGCAGTTCGGTCGTCAGCACGTTACGGGGCGCACCCTGGATGGCTGTCAACGCCTCGGCCTCCGCCTCGCTGAGTCGATTGCTTTCGAACAGCACGGCAGCGAGGGCGGAATGCAACTCTGGATGCGAGCCGCGCGCAAGGAGCGAACGGAGCAGCGACTCCGCTCCGGCAATATCTCCGGCGCGTCTCAGCACATCGCTCAGTACCAGTTGCAACGCCATGTTGGCGGGTTGCGCGCTCGCCGCCGTCTGCAGATCGCGCGCGAAGCGCGGGTCGCCACGCATGAAGCGAATCTTCGTCAGATTCACCTGGGCCTCCAGACTTCCCGGCTCTAGCGCAACCGCCGCGGCCATCTCACGTTCTGCTTCATCAATGCGATAGAGCTGCAGCAGCGCACGCGCCCGATTGAAATGTAAGGGAAAGCCGCTGATGCCGACGCTTGCGGCACGATCGAGAACCTGCAGCGCTTCCTCGCTGCGTTCCATGCGTACCAGCATCGAGCCGAGATTGTGATACGCCTGCCCATAGCGCGGCGCGAGCTGAATCGACTGCTGATACGCAATCGCCGCGTCTGAATAACGATTCTGGTCGCGCAGGCACATCGCGAGGGCGGACCACGCTTCCGGGTCCTGCGCGTAGTGCTTCGTGAGCGTGCGCGCCTCTGCTTCGGCCGCTGCGTGTTCCTTGCCGTCGTTGAGTGTGCGGACCAATCCCAGCCGCGCGATGCGATGAGTGCCCTCACGGAGAAGCGCATTACGGTAAGAGCGTTCGGCGTCGGCGAGGCGGCCGCGACGACGCATGAGTCCCGCAAGATTGACGTGATAGTCGGCGGGCCGGGGATCGATCTCGATGCTCGCGCGGAGTAATTTCTCTGCATCGTCGCTCGCGCCCGCTTTATCGCGTGCGAGACCCAGCAGATGCATCACGCCCGAGTCGCGTGGGAATTTCGACAACGTCTCGCGACAGAACGCCTCGGCTTCCTGCAGCTTGCCCTGCTGGAAAAGGGCATAGGCGTGTTGTAAGGGGGAGCTCGCTGCGGTCACGGAAATACACTAGGCGGAAACAGCAGGCGTCGCAAGAGCGGAGCGTGCATCATCCGCGGGCAAGGAACATGAGCGAGGTATCGAGTTGTTTCGAATCGTATGTTTGACCCTGGGCGCAACGCTCTGGACGGCGGCATCGCATGCCGCGGAACCCCCGCTGCCTGCGAGCATCGCCGCGTGTGCTGAGCGTAGCGACGATAAGCAGCGGCTCGCGTGTTACGACAGCGAGGTGCAGCGCTTGCAGGTGAAAGTGCCGGCCGTCGCGCCGGAAGACGAGTTCGGCGTGCGGGGCGAGCTGTTGCGAAAGCGGCAGGAAGAAACTCCAGGGCCACCGAAGCTGCAGCAACTGACCGCGAAGGTGGAGAAGATCACTTCGCGTGCGCGGGGTGAGCTCGTCATCACTCTGGACAATGGACAGGTCTGGGAACAGGCGGAAACGAAGTCTTCGTTTCTGCTGTCGCCGGGAGATCAGGTCACCGTCAAGGCCGGCGCGCTGGGCTCGTATCAGATGATCTCGCCTACGGGCCGCACGACCCGAGTGCGGCGGCAGCGCTAAAAAAAACGGCGGGCCGAAGCCCGCCGTTCAATCAACAAAAGACTCTTGCTTGCAAATCGATTCTTAGAAGTCAGCCTGCAGGCCCAGGAAGATGTACCGGCCCAGCGTGTCGTACACCTGCGGGAACGTGTTGCCGTTGCCGAACACGGGAGGCAGGTTGCTGGCGCCGAGTACCGGCGGGTCCTTGTCGAACACGTTGTTCACGCCGAGACGCGCCGTCAGGTTGTTCCACTGATACGAACCTGAAAGATCGATGTAGTTGCGGGCGTTGAGCTTCGCATCCGTGACGGGGACGTCGCCGGCCAGCTGCGGGTTGCTGCTGGTCGAGTCAAGATCCACGGCCTGAATGAAGCGCCAGCTGACCGTCAGATCGAAGTCATACGGCGTGGTCCACGTGGCACGCGCCTTGTGACGCCATTCCGGAATGGGCACTTCGCAAACTGTTCCATACAAGCCCGCGCAATCGTACGTATCCGAACCCGGCAGCGGCTCGGTGATGTACTCGTCTGTGTACGTGCCGATGAAGCTGAACGCGAGACGGCCCAGGCTGCCCATGTCAAACCGGTAGGCGGCATCGACGTCGATGCCGGTGGTTTCCAGCGAGCCCTTGTTGAGGGTCGGGTTCTCGATGTATCCACCATCGCCCAGCCACAACGAGCCGTTGGGAGCACGATTTACCAGGCCGCAATAGAACTCATCACCGGTCGTGAGACAGTTGTTCAGGACGAAGTCCGCGCCCAGATCGTCGATGACGTGCTCAACTTTGATGTTGTAGTAGTCAATGGCGACGCTGAGTCCCGGAGCGAAGCCCGGTGTCAACACGAAGCCGAACGACACCGTGTCCGAGCTTTCCGGATCGAGGTTCGGGTTGCCGCCGACGAGGCCGTTATATTGCGCGGCCGGGTTGGCAAGGATCTGCCCATACTGAGCAGGCGTGATGCCCGTCAGCAGACACTGTGCGAGGCTCGCCTCAGGCGTATCGCCCAGCTCCTCTGACGCGCAGGGATCGGTCGAACCGTCCAGCTGCACGCGGTTTTGCAGGAAGAGTTCCTGAATATTCGGCGAGCGAACCGCGCGCTGGAAGCTGGCACGAACACGGAACGCATCAGCCGGGGCCCAGTCGGCACCAAACTTGTAAGTGTCCGTGTCGAAGTCGAGGCTGTAATCGGAGTAGCGATAGCCCGCTTCCACCGACAACACCTTCGCCCACGCTTTATCCTGAAGAATCGGCAGGCGCGCTTCCGTGAAGAGCTCCTTCACGCTGAACTGACCGAACGTGTCCAGGGTCGGAGCGCCCTGACCGGCCAGATCGTTTGTCTGGAACGCCGCGTCCGCACGCAGCTCGGACTCTTCCTGGCGATATTCCGCGCCGAACACGACACCGAGGCCGTCGGTCGCGCCGGGCAGCTTGAAGCCATGCTGTCCGAGGTCACCCGCAACCACGAGGCTTGCCACCTGCTCGATCGTACCGCCCGACTGGAAGCCCGGAACCTGCAGATAGTTGAGCTGATCCTGCGTAACGCCGCCCAGCTGGAAGATATTGTAAGGAACGCAATTGGGATCGTTGTTGGACAGATCGGCATCTGCGTTCACGCGGCAAACGATGTTGCCAGACGGATCTCTGACTGCGTTGAGCGCCTTTCCAAGGCGGGTACGCGAGAAGTCATTGCGATAGTTCTCGGAGTAAACCGTCTCGCCATAGAGCCCGTAAGCGTCGTACGTCCAGCCCGGGACGATCTCGCCTTTAGAGCCGACTACAGCGCGATAGGACGTGTGCCGCAGGTCATCGATACGCGGTCCGCCTTCCACGTTGCGGCGGCCGATGTTGACCAGTGCATCACCATTGGGGGCCAGGTTGCCGGGGTTGCCGCAGAATGCGGTAACTTGCGAAGCCGACAGCAGCGGGTTATCGCAGTTGATCAGGTTGTTCCCGAAAAACGGCGGAGCGCCAGGACCACCACCGAGGAACGCGCCGCTGGGCGCGATCTGAGCAATGGTACGGTCATCCATGAACATGAACTCGGTGTAAACCTGAGAATGCTCGTTGATGTCGTAATGAGCGAACAGACCGGCGGTCTTGCGCTCGTCCGGACGCTGGTAGTAGTTGGTGGGCGCAAAGTTGTACGCATCAGCGGACGTGTACGGACGCAGCACGTTGCCGTCGCCTAGGATGAAGTTTCCGCCCGTGGGAGTTACGAAGCGCGCGGGCGCCGTGGTTCCCGAGCCGCCGCAGGTGAACTCGTCACCGGAATTGAGCGAGCACGCGCTGAAGTCGCGCTGATCCTGGCTGAGCGAATCCATCTGCCGGTAGCCTACATAGACAGTGGCATTGCCCTTGCCATCTGGCGAGTTGATGCCCGCCGTAATGGTGAAGTCGCGGGCGTAGCCGTCGCGCACGTTGCTGTCCGGGGTCTGGTAGCCCTTCGCGTCAACAATGTCATTGATAGCGTTGTCATTGTTGTGCTGATAGAAGCTGTACTGGCCTTCGAAGCGTAAGCCCTCGAAGTTGTCGTTCATGATGAAGTTCACGACGCCGGCGATAGCGTCCGCGCCGTACACGGCCGAAGCGCCGCCGGTCAGGATTTCCACACGCTCGACGAGTGCACCGGGAATCTGGTTCACGTCAGCAGACGCAGCGCCATTCTGTGTCGGGTCACCCGGCATCAGGCGGCGACCGTTGATCAGCACCAGGGTGCGTTCGGAGCCGAGATTTCGCAGGTCGATCGTGGCTGCGCCGGTGGCGCCGTTCGACAGGTTACCGCCGTAATCCGCAAAGGCCTGCGGCAGGTTATTGATGAGATCTTCAACGCGGGTCGTGCCCTGCATCTTGATCTCTTCGCTCGAGATCGAGGTGACCGGGCTGATACTGGTGAGGTTCGGCAGCGGGATGCGCGAGCCCGTTACCGTGACAGTTTCGACTGAAGAGGTCTGGTCCTGATCTTGCGCATGGAGCGGCAAGCTCGCGCCCGCGGCGGCCACGGCGCTCATCATCAGAGCGCGGTGTACTGCGCGAGATATTTCGCCATTACGAATCATCGGGTTCTCCTGCTTAACGGTCGGGCCGTTTATAACGTTATGTTGCTGGCAGACAGGCGGTGAACTCTGTCTGTATGCAATCTCCCCAAAGGCTGAAGCGAGTCTGTAGCTAACTACCGACTCGCTATCGTGGCTTCGATACTACCAGCGCAAAAACGTTACGGGATAGGGGGTTGGTAAAAATCCAACAACTCTCGATGCGGGGAAAATGCAGGAACAGTGCTGTCGTATTCGAGCCGCGCGCCGCTCGACCGAGACTTAAGGCGCGGTCTTTGTATCACTTGTTGGGATAGGTGCAACAACTGTTCGTTGCCGAATAACTACGCTATCGCCACGCTTGATCTGTCGTCTTTTAACCTCACCAGCCTTGACCTCCAGCACCGCGGTGACAGGCTGGCTGGAGCTGATGTTTTTCAGTGAATGCGGCGTCGTGTTCTCGGCGATGCTCGCGATGTGGCCCTGCGCATCGATGAACAACATGTCGAGCGGGATGTAAGTGTTCTTCATCCACATGCTCAGGATGCGCGCCTCGCCGTATTCGAAAATCATGCCGCGGTCCGCGGGCAGATCGCGCACAAACATGAGCCCCTGCATCTGACGAGGCTGCGTGTCCGCAATCCAGATGTCGAAAACATGTTTATTCTTGCCGCTCACGATCTCGAGCTGCGCCTTGGGAAACGCATCCAGATTCTCGAGCTCGGCCGCAGGGCTCGCGCAGCTCGCAAGCAGAAGCAGCAGAAATCCTGCGGCAAGCGAACGGCGCGGAAGCGAAGATCGATTCATGGCAGCTCCGGTTTCGTCATGGCGGAAACGTTGTCGGCGGGAGGCGGCGCGGTGCTGTCGAACGTGACACGCCCCGCGAAGTCGAAGCTGCTGACGAGAATGCGTTCATTCTTGTTCAGCGCATTGGCTGGCTCGACGCAGAAGCCACGCGCAACCACGCGATACGATCGCGTGTTGCCGCCCAACGCGCCAACACGTTCCTGGGTCAGCTCGTCCACTGTGCAACGTTCTTCTCCTCGGGTGGCGAAAAGACGTTCTTCGCCTTCGAAGATCACAGTGAGATTCGTGGGCAGGGCGCGCCCGGGCACACCCTCAGACGCGGTGCCAAGACCAAACACCATACGAAGTCGCCGACCATCGGATCGGGCGGGGCCCGCGAAGGCGACGCGAATGCCGCTGCCATCTGGTCGTGCGCCGCCTTCGCATTCAAGCTCGGCGTTGCCCAGATTGATATCGAGGTTGAGCGCGCCGCGGATGCGGGCGCGCAGATAACCATTACCCGTCGCGAGGCAACCGTTAGCGTGCGGAGCGACGAGAGCGCCGTCAGTTTTTGACGGAGTGTCTGACTTCGCGCCGACAGCGCCAGCGAGCACCAGTGCCGCCGCGCCGGCTGCGGTAATAAATGAGCCATGCATGGCCCGAAGTTTACACGCCGGGTTTGACGAGCAACGCCTTCGCGAGATGCGCGTGGCCTATGCCGACGCCGCGGGCGATATGTAGCGTCAGCGTAAGAACGACGACGCCGAGGATCGCGAGCAGGATCAATCCCAACGGAGATGCCAGCCACAGGGCATGCGGGCCCGTGTTCACACCCCATTCCTCGCTGAACCACCCGAACTGCTGCATGGCTTCGATGACGGGGCCGAAAATAAGGGCAACGCCAACTGATAATCCGGTGACCGCGATGACGAAATAAGCAATGCCGACCGGCAGCATCAACAGCATGTAGGCGAGCGTGGTCCAGGTGCGCACGTCCTTCAGCATCTCGACGATTCGCTGCCACAGCGTCTGGCCGGCTCCGGGATGCAACGGTCGCCGCGGCATGCGCATGCCCGTCACGGCTTCGATGAGGCGGCCTTCCCCGAGCGCGATGGCGCGCGTGATGCCGATGAAAACGAGAAAGAACGGCACGCCAATGATCAGCACCGCGAAACCCGCAGACAGCGATATTCCAACGACGGCCAGTGTGAAATACACGATGCCCGTGACGAAGGTCAGGAACATGAAGAAGAGTGACGAGTAGGCGCGCGGGTCTGAATAGATGCCGAAGAAGCGCCGGAGCGCGCTGGTCGAGGAGGCAGACTTCACCAGCGGCGAGCACAGCGCTGCCTTCACTTTGATTTCAGTGTCGCGATACGCGGCCGCGACTTCTTCGGGCGCGCCATAGGTGCTCGCGATCAGCTCGAGCACGTCCGCCTCGGTTTTTCCCGGATGCGCGGCGATTTCGGCGCGGAGATATTCCTCGGCGTCATAGAGCGCATCCTGGATGAGCGCGGGGTCTTCACCCGCCAGCTCGTCGCGCAGTTGGGCGAGGTACGCGTCAATGGAGCGGGGGGCGGATCGGTTCATGGTTCGACTCCTCCTGAAGTCGCGAAGCGGTCGACGAAGTTGCGGGTCTGGAGCCAGATCGCGCGCCACTGCGCGAGCACAGCGCGGCCCTCGTCTGTAATGCGGTAATACCGGCGGGGCGGGCCGGAATACGAAGGGACGATGCGACTCGTCAGCAGGCCGCTCGCGGACAGCGAACGCAGTACGGGGTAGATCGTGCCTTCCTTGAATAACGCCTCACCCTCGTTGGCCTTCTGCAGGCGCTTGGCGATTTCATATCCATATAAATCCTCAGTCGTTGCCTCGAGCACGGCCAGGAGTACGAGTGACACGAGTCCGCCGTTGAGCTCTTTCTGAAATTTCCGCGCGTAGCTATCATCCATCTGCTGATACTGTGATCTTCACACTACTGGCAGTCAAGCAGTAGTTACGAGCTGCTAAACTCCGTCCGCTTTTTTTCCGACCTCAGGGCTGCAATGCGAAACCCCTTGCTCGAAGTTGTCCCCGTCATTCCCGCCGCGCTGTCGCGTCTGCCGGAGTTGGCGGGCAATCTGTTTTTTGGCTGGCATCGCCCCACGCGGGCGCTGTTCGAAGATCTCGACCGTGAGCTGTGGAAGCAGGCGGGCGGCAACCCGCGCCTCACTCTGCGTTGTGTCAGTCAGGTCGCGCTCGACAACGCGGCGGCCGAACCGAAGTACCTCGCCCGCTACCATGACGCGCTTGCCAGTTTTGACGCCTATCTCTCCGCGCCGCGGCCCGGCGCCGATGCCCCGCTCATTGCCTATTTCTGTGCCGAATACGGTTTCCACGAGAGCTTCCCCATCTACTCGGGCGGTCTCGGTGTGCTGGCCGGCGATTACTGCAAGGCCGCGAGTGATGAGAAGCTCAACTTCGTCGCCTTTGGCCTGCTGTACGGGCAGGGTTATTTCACGCAGAGCGTGGACAACGACGGCGTGCAACACGCCGAATATCACGAGCACGATCCGCGGGATCTGCCCGTGCAAAAAGTATTCGACGCCGGCGGCATCTGGCTGACGGTTTCGGTGCGTATCGCCGGGCGCGATGTGTTCGCCCGCTTGTGGAAGGCGCAGGTTGGGCGGGTCTCTGTCTATCTGCTGGATACCAACACGCCCGAGAACTCGCCCGCCGATCGCGACATCACACATCGTTTATATGGCGGTGATGCTTCGACGCGCATCCGCCAGGAGATGATCCTCGGCATCGGCGGTCTGCGCGCCGTGCGTGCGCTCGGCTTGCAGCCGGCGGTGTTTCATCTGAACGAAGGCCACGCCGCCTTCCTGATTCTCGAAGCCTTGCGTGAGCACCTCGCGCGCGGACTGCCGTTTAATGTGGCGCTCGAAGCGGTCGCTGCCGGCAACGTATTCACTACGCATACACCCGTCGCTGCGGGCCACGACGCGTTCACTCATGATCTGCTGATCGCGCACTTCACGGACTTTGTCCGTGAGCTCGGCATCCCGCTGGAGAAGTTTCTCGATCTCGCGCGCACCGCGGCTGTGCCGGGGCTCTTCAACATGACGCGGCTCGCGCTCACCGGCTCACGACATATCAATGGAGTGAGCCGCATCCATGGCGCGGTGTCGGCGCGGCTGTGCGCCGATCAGTGGCCGGAAATCCGGCCGGAAGAAAATCCGGTGGGATTCGTCACCAACGGCGTGCACGTCCCGACATTCCTGCATCGGACGTGGATGAAGTTTTTCGACGCCCACCTCGGCACGACGTGGCCAGACCGGCTGACGGACGCGGCCTTCTGGAGCACCCTGGAAAGCGCGCCGGACGATCGCTACTGGGCGACCGCGCAGTCCGTCAAAGCGCAGATGCTCGCAAGCGTGCGGGAGCGGCTGCAGAGAGAGTTCGAGCGCAAAGGATTGAGTGCGTCCCAGGGACGTAACGTCACGCGCCTGCTCGATCCCTCGCGGCCTGATGTCCTCACGGTTGGGTTCGCGCGCCGGTTCGCAACTTACAAACGCGCGGCGCTGTTGTTGAAGGATCGCGCGCGGCTGTCGCGGCTGGTGAACGATCCGCACAGACCGGTCGTGTTCCTGTTTGCGGGCAAGGCGCATCCCGCGGACGAGCCGGGGCAGCAGGTGCTGCGTGAGATCAAGCAGATCATGCTGACGCCGGAATTCCTCGGCCGTGTTGTGTTCCTCGAGGATTACGACATGCAGCTGGCGCGATGGCTCGTGTCCGGCGTGGATATCTGGCTGAACAATCCCGTGGCGCCGCTGGAAGCGAGCGGCACGTCGGGCATCAAGGCGGCGGTGAATGGTCGCCTCAATCTGAGTGTGCTCGACGGCTGGTGGGCTGAGGCATGGGATCAGGATAACGGCTGGGGAATTCCTCCCGTGAACGTTCAGGACCCGGAGCGTCGTGACGTGCTGGAAGCGGAGCTCATTCTCGATGCGCTGGAAGAAGAGGCGGTGCCTCTTTATTACACTCGCAACGAGGCGGGCTATTCACCGGAGTGGGTGAGGCGCAGCAAGCGCGCCATCTCGACCGTGATGCCGAGTTTCAATATGGGACGCATGGCGAAGGATTACGTGCGCGCGGCGTATCTGCCGGCGGTTTCCCAGTATCGAAAGCTCTCTTCGCAGGATTTCGCTGGCGCCCGGACGCTGGCGGAATTCAAGCAGCGCGTGCGGGCCGCATGGCCCAAGGTGAGCTTGCGCATGATGCTGGACACGCCGCCGGATCTTCCGCGTGGCGAGCGATTGCGAGTCCGTGTCTCTGCGGCGTTGAACGGATTGGCGCCGAGCGATGTTCGCGTGGAGTTCGTCGCGCGGCGCGTGTTGCCGGAGGCGGATCTCGAGCCACCGCCGTTGTGCTCGTTCGGGCTCGAGGCGCACGAAGGATTATGGTCGGCCGTGCTGCAGCCTACTGGGGAAATCGGACCGTATAACGAGAGCGTGTTTGCGCTGGATACGGAGCTCGTGGAGTGCGGACAGTTCGCGACGGAAGTGCGGATTTATCCGTTTCATGAGCTGCTGACGCATCCTTATGAGATTGGGTTGATGAAGTGGTTATAGCAGGGGGGTTGCACCCTCCTGCGACCCCCGTGGAAAGAGAGGCATACGCGGGGCGAGCATGAGCGCGCTGAAGGGGGCAAGGCGGAGCGGTAGGGAATAAGGCATTCGCATGGCGGGGAGCGCGGCCGCAGACAGCACTTCGTCGTCGTGAGGCGAGCCGTTGGAATCCAGCACCACGCGATAGTCAGCCAGGGCGGGCACACCCACCCGCCCCTCCCAATCCGCCCTGAAGTTCAGCACCACGACGACGAAGTCGTCGCCGGCGCGGCGAACATAAGCAAACACCGAGCTTGCGGCATCGTCGCACTCCACCCAGTCGAAACCGCAGGGCTCGAAGTCATGCCGATGCAGACAGGGTCGCGAGATATAAAGTTGGTTCAGCTCGCGCAGTAGCGATGCGACGCCCGCATGTCGGGCATCCTCCAGCAGCGCCCACGGCAGCTCGGACCGAAAATCCCACTCCGTCGTCTGACCCAGCTCGCCCCCCATGAAGAGCAGCTTCTTCCCCGGGAAAGTCCATTGATAAACCAACAACATGCGCAGGTGCGCGAACGCGTCCGCCGGCATCCGGCCGAGCAGCGATCGCTTCAGGTGCACGACTTCATCGTGTGACAACGCGAGCACGAAGTTCTCGCGATACGCATACACCATCGCAAACGTCATCCGGTTGTGATGCTGTCCCCGCGTGTCGGGCGCCTCGCTCCAATAGGCGAGCGTGTCGTGCATCCAGCCCATGTTCCACTTCATGGAAAAGCCGAGGCCACCCGTCGATGCGGGACGGCTTACGCCAGGCCAATCCGAAGATTCCTCTGCAATGATGACCGCTCCCGGATGCGCGGCGTGCAGCTCCGTATTGAGTTCACGAAGCAGCTCGATCGCCTCGAGATTGTGATTGCCGCCGTGACGATTGGGCACGAAGTCCGCCGCGCGCTGGCTGAAGTCGAGATACACCATGGAGGCGACCGCATCGACGCGCAGTCCGTCGAAGTGAAACTCCGCCAGCCAGTACGCCGCGCTCGATTTCAGGAACGCCCGCACTTCGGGACGCTCGTAATCAAACACGAGCGTTCCCCAATCTCGATGCTCGGCACGACGCGGGTCTGAGTATTCATACAGCGCTTCACCATCGAACCGCGCCAGCGCATGTGCGTCGCGCGGGAAATGCGCCGGCACCCAGTCGAGCAGCACGCCGATCCCGTGCGCGTGACAGCGATCGATGAAGTAGCGCAGCTCGTCCGCCGATCCGTGACGGCTCGTCGGTGCGAAGTATCCCGTCGTTTGATATCCCCACGAATCGTCCAGAGGATGTTCGGTGATCGGCAGCAACTCGATGTGCGTGAAGCCGAGCTGTTTAACGTAAGGCACGAGCGCCCCGGCCAGCTCGCGATAGTTGAGAAAGCCGCCGTCCGCGCGCTGTCGCCAGGAGCCGAGGTGCACCTCGTAGATGCTCATCGGCTCATGCAGCCAGTCGAACCGCGCGCGGCGAGCGAGCCAATCCGCATCGGTCCACGCAAAATGATCCGGTGGCGTAACAATAGAGGCCGTCGCCGGCCGCACTTCCGATGCTCGCGCGCAAGGGTCTGACTTCAGAAACACCATGCCCGTCGCGCGGCTGCGTATCTCGAAACGGTAATGCACGCCTGCATCGAGACCCGGAATGAAAAGCTCCCACACGCCGCTCGCGCCCAACATCCGCATGGGATAACGCGCGCCTTCCCAGTGACTGAACGCCCCTGTAACACTGACACCCGCGGCATGGGGCGCCCATACCGCGAATCGCGTGCCTGTCACACCGTCAATCGACATCACGTGCGCGCCGAGGAAACGCCAGATGGCCGAATGTCGGCCCTGCGTGAAGGCGTCGAGATCTGCTAAGTTGATCGCTGACGGAAAACAATATGGATCGAACTGCTCGTGCAGCCCGCCTTGTGCGTCAATCCATGACAGACGATATCGTTCGGGTAATGCGTTCGCAGGGCCCGTCCACAGAAAGAAGTCGGTGTTGCCGACGCGTGGGACGATTCGTCTGCGATCAATGCGTACATGCCGGGCATCGGGAAGCCTCAGCAACGCATACGCGACGTCCTCCAGCACATGGAGCCCGAGGGCGCGATGCGGATCAGGGTGGTTTCCTGCCGCGAGGTGCTGCAGGTCGGCGTCGAGCCGTTCGAGCAGCACGTCACGGCCAGGCATTGAGTCGAGCAATTCCAGGGACATCTGCCGGTTTCGCCGGCTATGCTGTGCAGTGTAGACGTTAGCGCACGAATATTTGTCAAGCCATGTCCAGACAACCCGCCAGAGCCTCTTCAGGTCGATACGTCAGTCGTCTTACCGGCGGAACACTTGCCATCATCATGGCGGGTGGTCGCGGTGAGCGGCTCAAGGATCTCACGGCCCATCGCGCCAAGCCGGCGACGCCCTTCGGGGGCAAATTCCGCATCATCGACTTCGTGTTGTCGAATTGCGTGAACTCCGGCATCCGCCAGATCTCGATCCTTACCCAATACAAAGCGCAATCGCTCATCCAGCACGTACAGCGAGGCTGGAGTTATCTGCGCGGTGAGTTCGGTGAGTTCGTCGAGGTGGTGCCCGCTCAGCAGCAGATCGGC